>TARA_R110002073_G_scaffold72537_1_pt1 | contig 865209 bp, 784 predicted proteins | sample TARA_R110002073 | Tara Oceans TARA_R110002073 (sample SAMEA4397174) | marine metagenome | biome: Polar Biome; feature: [DCM] deep chlorophyll maximum layer (ENVO:01000326); material: water (ENVO:00002006), including particulate matter (ENVO:01000060) such as... | depth 40 m
CTCCGAAAAAAGGAAACCTTCAGAGCCGCACAATAGCTGACAACGTTAAGTATATGATTAGAGTTGTCTTAAAATACTTGAGAAATGAACCAGAAATGCAAAGCATTTTAATGGATCAAGATATTTTAAGTTAAACAACTTTAATTATATACAGTGTTGTGTTTAGTATTTGTTACAATTATCAATATACAATTTTTCAAATACGTAGTAAGTTGGCTGCTACTTTTTTTGCATTCCAATTGATTTTTTGTTTTTTTCATTATGAGTTTTATTCCACGAAAACAATAAGACTCGTCATTAAAAAACGGACATTGTTTCACTTTTTTTTAACCGTAGTAATTTGAAAATTAATAAAACTATTGGAAACTGCCATGCAATGTCAGTAAGTTCCAATACCTTTACCAAACAGATATACGTTCTCAACGTTAAGAGAGTATAACTCTCTACGATTTCAATCGAATCTGTTTGAGGTGAAACTTCTGCGAAGCTCCTTTATTTTTTTGAAAAATTGTACTACTACAAAGTGAAACAGCGTTCGAAAAAGATCCAATTGGAGTCCAAAAGGCCAAGCTTATTAAATACAACGGTTGGGCTATGGTTTCGTTGTGGAATTGTCCGCGAGGACTATTCCGATATTACCAAGCCTTCATTGCAAGGTAGGAATTTTCAGAGAAAAATTCCGCCGCAATGAATTATAGCCGTTGTTAGGTGTAGTTTTTTATTAATTCCGTCGCTTTACAGGTTGTGCACCACCAATATTCCTTTTCATCATCTTTTAACCTTAATTCAGACCTCTTTCCACATTTGTTACAAATCCGTTGTTCAGATTCATCTTCAAAAGCTTGATATCGACATTCGTTGCAGCCCCAAATAGTCAACTCCGAAACTTCTTCATCGATCAACCAGCTGAAAGATTCTTTTTTACAATTTGGACAAATATGTAACGCCATAAGTTAATTCCTATTCCCAATTATAAAACTCTCCATATGTCTCGAAATTTTCAACGTTTTCTACACAGTGATAAATTGAGTACGGTTCTGTTATTTTCTCAATTTTAATTAATTCCGTTACAATTTTATTTAGATCCGATTTAGGAATAATTTTTTCCGTTTTATTCAATTTTCTAGGTGATTTTATAATTTTCAGTATTCCCCATTTCATTTCGATATTATTGCGCATCAATATTCTAATTTCCCTATGAGCATTAAATCCATCCCCTGATTGTCTATCCTTAATTTCGATCCGACCGATTGGAGTATTCAAAGAACCTCCGTCTTTATTAAAAATACTATGATAGATTGAATATGAAATCTCTTTGGAAGATTCCGACCTTTCAGCTAGTGAGAATTTATCTTTTTCAGTCATTTTTTAATTACACCTAACGTAGGAATAAAGTTACTATTAACTTTATACCCCTTATATATATATGTGTGCACTAAGTTAATAAATCTTTTATTTCCATAAAGGTATTGGTAGCTACATGCGTGTAAATTTCGGTGGTTTTGGTTGAATTATGACCCAATAATAGTTGAATATATCGTAAGTCAGTCCCATTCTCCAATAAATGTGTGGCAAAACTATGTCGTAACATGTGAGGACTAACTCTTTCTCTTATACCAGCTCTTTCTGCAGCTCTTACAATAATTTGTAATACACTAGAAGTACTATATTTTTCACCAGGAATATTTCCTTCAAATAAGTATAGTCTCGGACTATATATTCTATAATATTTTCGAAGATCATCAAGTACACTTTGGTTAAGTACCGTATTGCGGTCTTTATTACCTTTCGCTTGTTTTACCTTAATTAACATTCGTTTACTATCTATATCGTCCATTTTTAGATTTAACAATTCGTTTCTACGCAATCCTGCAGAGTATAATAGACTTGCAATGCAACGATGCTTCAAATTATTGGTATTTTCTATAATTGCCAGTACTTCTTCTTTCGAAAGTACTTTAGGTAGTTTAAATACTTTTCTAGGCCTTTCTATAGAATAAAACCTGTTTGGCATCCCTAATACCATTTCATAATAGAATTTAATTGAATTAACCGATTGATTGATATAAGAATTTGACTTCCCATCTTGAATTAATTTTTGAAGATACAATCTAATATCATTTTCGTTCAAATTTATCAGGTCAATATCTTTGTAATAATTGATAAATGTCTCAAAACAAGATACATAAGTCTTGACTGTACTGTTGGCATACTTTTTTAATTCTAATTTTTGCAAGTACTCGTCTGGGCAAGGTCTTAAATTTTGTTTTTTATGCCTTTTTTTAAACCATTGAAGATCTAGGTCTTCATTGTCATGATTTAATATTCTATCCTGAAAAAAATAATTACAATTTATCCAAGCAACACCTCTAAATTTATTGAAAATTAAGTTTTGGTTTGATTTTGTATTTGCTATGTAAGGCATTTTGAACTCATTGCTCCATTTAGGGTTTGGTAACTCTTTAATCAACGCGTCGATTACTTTATCAGTATTAAATAATAATCCAATACATTTTTGCTGCTTTATTAGTAGATTTTTTAATGTGATTGATTTTTCCATTGAGTACTTTTATTATTAAAAATAGTTGGAATAAAGAATTTAACCGTTATTTATTCGAATGTTATGCGTATAATGTACCTTTATGACAAAAATGGAATCAATAAAATTATGTTTGGCCTGTAATAAAAAAGTTGAGGGTAGGAGCGACAAAAAATTCTGTGACCCATACTGTAAAAGTGCTTATCACTATAAGTTATCACAAGAATCAGCACCTAAATTTTATAATAAAGTAGAAAACCAACTAAAACTAAATCGTAAAATATTAAAAGAATTTAATAGAGCAGGTAAAGCAACAGTTAGGGCAGCTATTTTAATTGAAAACGGATTTAATTCAAACTTCTTTACTCACTATTGGAAAAATAAAAAAGGAGATGTGTATTTATTTGTTTACGAGTATGGTTTTTTGAGAATAAATGAAAATGGCCGAGAAAAATTTGTGCTTATCTCATGGCAAGAATATATGAATAAAAATAAATTTTAAAAACGAGTTGCAATTATCCGAAATTATGCCTTTTTGTTAAAAACATTCGCAATTAAGTATTGAATCACTTCTTGGTCTGTTAAAATCGGTTTCTTTTTTCTTTTTGACTTGGTTAATTGAGAAATATCCTTTTTTAGCATAGTGTATAGCTTTATTTGCTCTTCTTTTGAAAGAGCTTTAACAACATGATATACTATTGATGCATCCATTTTATATTTATATTTGAATAAGAACTATAATTTAGTTCAGTTTCATGTTAAAAACGTGTACGTTTTTGTGTACGTTGCGTAAAAGTACTAAAATTGAAGACATAAAAAAACGGATTGCAAGTGCGCAATCCGTTCATTTTTACAGTTTTAACCTTTGTAGCGAGATCGGGAATTGAACCCGAGACCTCCGGGTTATGAAAAATTTCAAAAGCTTAAATTGATTGTTAATATATTGTAAATCAATCATTTGTAATTTCATAAAATCTAAATCGTGTTCAAAAACGTTACGGTTTCGTGTTCATTAATTAGTATTAAATTTTGTACCTGCAAGGTATAAAAAATAACTATAAAAATCAATTAGTTTGATTCATCGAATAGAAACTAATCATAGAAGTTTGATTGATATTTATTTTCTTAAAAAAAACTGAAATAAAATTCAGGTATAATTAATTTTCCGCAATGTTTTAAACTGTTTTTATTCATTTAGTTCAGTTGCCAATTCTTCAGGCCAGAGAATAAATTTTCCATAAGAACCTTCCATTTGTTTTGCTCCCATTTCATTTCCTTTTTTTGTAGCATACCAGTCATCATCTTTCTTGTACATAAATTTATTGTCAACAAACCAAGAGTTAACTTTTCGGCTACTCAAACCAGTTTTTTGAGATAATTCTTTTGTGGTTAAAAATTTTGAATTTATATAATTTTGTACTTTATTTTTTCCGTTAGAATTACTAGCTTTATTTTCATCCAAGATAGTTTTTTGTGGAGCTTGGATATATGAAAAATCCTCACTATTATGCATTATGGATTCAATGTCACTCGAAGCATCTTCATATACTTCCTTATCTTCCTCATTCGCCATGTCAATTAAAATTCCCATTTCACGATTGTGTTGTTGAGAAAATTCATAAAGATTCATTGATGCAATAATCATTTTGCTTTCATTCAAGTAACATTTTGCATGAAGATTTTTAGAGAAATATAATCTCACATATTTTAATTTCTCTAAATAACTCATTTCGGTTGGAGCAAGTTCCTGTTTTCCAAAAATGATTCTAACATCTACCTTTTCTCTTTCTTTATCGTTTAATAGTTCTTTCATATTATCAGAAAGTTTTAGGTAAGGACTTATAATGTAAAGTTCTTTTCTTGCATCTCTGATTAAGTTTTCCAATTCTGCAGTTATGCTTGAGGTTCTTAAATATTTAGCCATAAATTTTATTATAATTTGTTTAATATATTGGTTACTTACTTTTTCTTAAATTGTTTACAACATAAGGATATAATTGTTAATTAAATCCCACATTGTCGCTAAGTTAATAATTTTTTAATTACATAAATGATATGTAAAATTCAAGTTTAAATAATGCAATTATAATGCTTTAATAAAATATACATTGTAAGTACTTTTTCATACTGGTTTAAGCACAAATAATCGTTTAAACTAGGTATTCGGAATGACAGGTTGCAAGGTACTAGTTATTGCAAACTTGAAAATGTTGACTATTCCGTTTCTCCGTTTATTGTTTCCATAATTTCCCGAAAACTACTAAGACCTGCTTCTATATTTTCAATGATTTCATTTGCCAAAATATCTGGTTCTGGTAGATTATCTAAATCGGTTAAACTATTGTCCTTTAGCCAAAAAATATCTAAGCTCGTTTTGTCTCTGGTAATGATTTCATCATAAGTATATTTTCTCCATCTCCCATCTTCATTTTCTTCACTCCACGTTTCTTTACGTTTGTTGATGTTTTTACCATTATACAATTCAATAAATTCTTTAAGATGTTCTTGTCGCATAGGACTTTTCTTTGGTGTATGATGTACGTTTGTTCTGTAATCATAAAACCAAATATCTTTTGTCCAAGGGTCTTTACTTGCAGGTTTATTATTAAAAAATAACACGTTTGCTTTTACACCTTGTGCATAGAAAATACCAGTTGGCAATCTTAATATAGTGTGTAATTCAGTTGTTTTCATTAACTGCTTTCTCACTTCCTCACCAGCACCACCTTCAAATAAAATATTGTCTGGGAGTACTACAGCAGCTTCTCCTGTAATTTTTAATTGTGTTTTAATGTGTTGTAAAAAGTTGAGTTGTTTGTTTGAGGTAGTCTCCCAAAAATCTTGACGGTTATAACTTAAATCTTCTTTCACAATTTCTCCTTGTTCATTGGTAAAAGTCATACTGCTTTTTTTACCAAAAGGTGGATTTGCTAATACATAATCATAGCGCTGACCATCATCTGAAATCAAAGCATCATTTGGATTTATAAACGATTCTCCATCTATTTCTCCAATGTTATGCAAATACATATTCATTAAGCACATTCTACGTGTATTGGCCACAATTTCATTACCGTAGAAGGTTTTGTTCTTTAAAAACTCCTTTTCTTCACGGTCTAGTTTATTGTTATCTACAATCCAATCGTAAGCAGCTAAAAAGAAACCTCCAGTTCCGCATGCAGGGTCAATAATTGATTTAGATGGTTTTGGCTGTACACAAGCAACCATTGTTTTTATTAATGCTCTTGGTGTAAAATATTGTCCAGCACCACTTTTGGTGTCTTCTGCATTTTTCTCTAGAAGACCTTCATAGATTTTTCCTTTGATGTCTGCGCCCATCATTGACCAATCTTCTTTGTCAATAAGATTAATCACTTTTAATAATTTAGCTGGGTCCTGTATTTTATTCTGGCTCTTAGTGAAAATCTGACCTAATGTGCCTTTTTCTGAGGATAGCGTTCGTAATAATTGGCTATAAAACGATTCTAGTTCAGAACCTCTTTTACCCGAAAGCGTTTCCCAATTACATACTTCAGCATCTTCTATTTCGTTACCTTCTACGTCCTTTAATCTAGGAAACACCAAGCCTTTGTTATAAGGCGGTTTATTGAGCTCGTCTGCCATTTTTAAAAATAGCAAATAGGTAATTTGTTCTAAATAATCGCCATAGCCTACACCATCATCTCGTAGTACATTGGCAAGGTTCCATATTTTTGATATTATACTTGAGTCCGTCATATTATAATTTCCATATTTTTAGAGCAATTTGTGCTAATTCTTTTCCTCTTTCATCTAAATGATGAAATTTAAAAAACTTATACTCTCCTAAGTCTTTTGTCAATTGAATGTTAGAGTTTTTATATTCCTTTCTTTTATCCAAAAATGGATTATTGCTAACTTTAATATTTAAAGTTCCTGAAAATAACGTCATATTTCCTATACGATTAACTCTTTTTTTATGTTCTAGCACCACATTTCCTGGTAAATACTCCATCCAATCACCAAATTCTTTTTTTGATTTTTTCGAATCAATAGTTTTTGGTATAATATGCTCTACATGAACATCTTCAGTATTACTTATTGCAAGTTCTTTAGTATTACCGGTGATATGATACTCTATTTCAGTTAAAATATACCTTGCTCTATCTATGACTCTTTCTTTTAATTCATGAACGGCAAATCTATCTTCAAATTCTTCATCATCTGGATAATCTTCTATTAATGAATCTTTGATGTTTTTTAGATAATTTTCATCTTCATTATCTAATCTTAATAGATTAGCAAAAATATCATCATTATATGCTGTGCTTCTCCCTACAACATGTCTTCTTAACATTAATGAAGCTATCATTTTTAATACCTTCAATTTATCTTTTCGTTCAATGTTTTGAAATTGTAGAAAATGCATTAAAAAGATATATGAGGTAAATGATTTTATAAATTTAAGGTCATGTAATAACTGGTTAATTTTTTTGTCACTAAAACCGGCAAAAATTATTTTATTATAGCAACTACTTGCATTTACAATCTGTTGCAGGTATTCGACAACTGATATTCTATCATTTGACTCATCGTATTGTTCAAATGTATCATTAACATCTTCTATTGGTTCAATTTCCGAATTTTCATCATCCATAGATTCTTCTTCAGAAATTCCGTAATTATACATGTATTCGCCAAGTTTCTCAACATCTTTTACATTTTTGAAATAGTACTTTTTAAACTCTTCAATAAGTTTCGTTTTAGATATTTTTCGAGTATAAATGCTAGATACATATTGTCTAAAAAAATCATCTGAATTTATGCCATCTAAATTAATTATTAATTCTGCCCAAAGTTCTTTAGATCTTTTAAGAGTTTCATCATCTATTTTGGCTGTATGGCCTAATATGAAATTTTTAAGAATATCTGTGGCAGACAATCTCAACCCTCTATTATTTATGGTCTCAAATAATTTGTAAGCATCTTTAGCTTCAGGCACATCTAATCTTATTATTTTAGCCGTATGCAATAACTTTTGATAATATTTCTCTAACCAAGCTGTTCCTTCATTATTTACACCTTTTTCTAAATAATAAACAAAAGTATTGTGAGCTTCTAAAATTCGTTGGTTTTTAATTTTATCTAATTTATTATTAAATAAAAACTCCATATCTGGTTCGTCTAACTCGCCTAAAACTAATTTTCTTTTTTTTCGTTTAGTAAAATCGCCACAGTATAATAATTGAGCTATTTGATTTGCTTGAAATTCAAAGTTTAATTCCTTAAACTTATCCATCATTGTTTTCAAAAGAATAGTTGTAGTTGTTAATCTTTGTTGCCCGTCTACTACATCAACAGTATTTATACCACCGTGGTACATCCCCGTATGTAAAATTAACATTCCAAATAAATGTCCATCATTATCTAGTAACATATCTATATCTCTAAATAATGCAGACTGTTGCGGAAATTTCCAAGCATATCTCCTTTGATAGGATGGTATTAAAAATTGCTCATTTGGATTATTGAACAATGCATGTAATGTAAAGTCTCTAGGTACTACATTCATAATTTATTTTTTAGTAATTTTCTTTTTCTCCACTTTAATTCTCTCCAACAAAACTCTCGCTGGCTCATAGTCCTTATCGGCTTTACATTTAGCAATTCCTTCTTCGCTTAACAATTTACCCTCAAATGCTTTTTTAAGTATGCTCTGTCTCAAGGCTTGTGCTTTTTGTAAACTTTCTTTTATGCTTTCTTCTACTTTATCACAAACCGATAAGCGACTTTCTATTTCACGGACGATTTGGTTCTGTTTATTTAAAGAAATGGTTTTTAATTTAAGCGGAAATAAGTTTCTCTGATACAACGCACAAACACTTGTGGTAGCTTTTTTATGACCATCCATTTGTTTACGAACAAATGGACTAATTAATTGATAACATATAAAATATGGATTATACTCATCCTTAACTCTAATCCTCATAATGTTATTATTAAAAACCATAGTCTTTTTTATATTTCTCATTATACCCGTTTTCCCCACAAGTTCGAAACTATTACGAGTGTTTAAGAGGATATCACCACTATTTAATTGATATTTTTCTTCTTCCACTTTGTTAACTTCAACATAAACAAGTTCAGTTAAATTAACATTTCCAATCATGTCAATTTTGTCCATTTTTATATATGGTAAACCAATTTCTGAATTATTCTGTAAACCACTTGCTCGAACTAAACCAATTAAAGAATCTTTTTTCACATCTTCCAAAGTTGTTTCCTTTGTAATATTATTATAGGCCTTGTTTAACACAGCTTGCCTATAAATAACCAATTGGTCTTGTGCTTTTTTAAGGTCTGCAATTCCACTATCTAAACTGCTAAATAGTTCTTCTATTTTTTTGACAATTGCTTTTTGGGTTATCAAAGGTGGAAGAGGAATAGTTGCATTTAAAATATGTTCTCTTTTTAAATTATTAATGTTTGAACCTTTTGATGCTTTACTAATAATACCTCTAAACGTAGTTGAGTGAAAATAACATTGAATAAATTTTGAATTTATGTTTTCATTAGGTCTGAAAACTGAACAAAATGCACCAAAACTTCCATTATAATTGATTTTTGCTTGTCCAGATTTACCGACTAAATGTTTACTACCGCTTGACATTGCAAAAATAATATCACCAGCTAATATTTTCTGGTCCTCTTTAATTAATTCTTTTTCAACATACTTTAAATTTTCAAAATTTAATTGATTTTCATTTATATTATTTGCTCTTAAAATCGGCAAAAAATTGTTTTTTTGGCTATCAGCGGATTGAGGTTTTTTATAATTAATACCTCTTATTAAGTCGCCTAGTAACTCAGCTTCACATTCAATCCAATCTTTTCTCATTATGCTGCTAATACTTCATTAATTTCGTTAATAATATCATTCATTTGGTCACCAAATAATTGATGCATTTTTCCTTTACCACCTTTGGCATCAAATGGCGTGTAATCTAAATCATCTATTTCTATATGGTAACTGCTTATTACGTGGTCTTTAATTAAGCGTAACCAATCTAATTGTTCTTGTGTAAATCGGTTGTGTTGACCTGTATGCTGTTTGAAAATCCATTTATTAAAATTTGCTTCAATGGTGCTGTCGTAGGCTTTTAATTCGCTGTCAATACCACAAGTTCTTCTAATTAAAGACACCAAGGCGGTTAATTCGTCCTTGGGTTGTTTGCTTTTTACTTCTTCTAAAGTTGCATAAGCATCCCAAACGTAATCTGGGGCTAATAATGGTTTTTCTAATTGTATTTTTTCCATCACATCCTTTATCATTTTAAAGGTGATATCTCTGCGATTGTAGGGTTGATTGTAAAAAATACTCAAAGCTTTAATTTCATCTTTATTTGATTCTAAATACTCGGTAAAATCATTTACAATTTCTGTTGCTTTATCTACAGAAGTGGTTTCCCATTCGCTTTTTGTAACAGTGTCAATGTTATGGCTATCTATAATTTGTTCGTGTTGTTTACGAACATTATCTAAATAGCCATTTAATTCGCTGTTAAAGGTTTTGCTTGCTTCTAAAATTAATTGTTCTTGAGCTTTCTTTTTAGCATCTTCGATTAAAGCAGGTGTATGGTCTTGTATAGGAATTTTGTCAATTTCCAGTTGTGCTTTGGTTTCAATTTCGTCTTGGTCGAAAGCTGTAATTAACTCTTTGGTAATTTGTTTTAAATTTTTACCACCAGAAAACTCCAGCAATTTGACTTTTTCCTTTTCTGTGATTTGCTTTTCTAAACGAATTAATCGGTTGGCTAAAGACAAAAATAAATCTTCGTCTGAAACTCCCATGGTTACTGCTCCCAATAAATCTTTCATTGCAACGGTTGGCTTGCGCTCTAAAGGTCTGCTGTCCGTTTTTTTAGATTTGGTGGCGCCCACAGCGTCTACAATAACAAAATGTGTTTTGGTTTTGGCTGTTTTTGTTACTAACTGTAAAGTATCACTATTTATAGTTCGTGTACCACGACCTTTCATCTGTTCGAAATAGTTGATGCTTTTTACATCTCGCATAAACAACAATACTTCTAAAGGTTTTACGTCTGTTCCAGTTGCAATCATATCTACTGTAACTGCAATTCTTGGGTAATAAGAGTTTCGAAAACGGTTTAACACAGACTTGGGGTCTTCCTCAATTTTGTAAGTTACTTTTTTACAAAAGTCATTTCCTTCGTCAAATTCTTCTCGAATGATTTTTATAATATCGTCTGCATGGCTATCTGTTTTTGCAAAGACTAATGTTTTTGGTACTTCATATTCGCCATTTTCATCAATACGATTTGGATAAATAGTTGTTTTTAATGCTCTTTTATATTCTCGAATGATGTTTCTAATTTGGCTTGGATTGACTACTTTTTTATCTAAATCATTGCGTTGGTAGTCCGTATCTTCATCTTCTTGTTGCCAACGTTTTTTACGTGTGAGTTTATCTCTTCTGTCAACAAACCAACCAGATTCTATCATTGCACCATTTTGCGAAATATCAGTTTCGATAGTGTAAACATCATAAGGTACGTTTACGCCATCTGTTACCGATTCTTCATAGGTATATTGGCTAACTACGTTTTCATTAAAAAAACCAAAAGTTCTTTTGTCTGGAGTTGCCGTTAGACCTATAAGGAAAGCATCAAAATAATCTAAAACTTGTTTCCATAAATTATAAATGGATCGGTGAGCTTCGTCAATGACTATAAAATCAAATTGTTCAATGGGTACTTTTGGTGTGTACTCAACAGGAACCGCCTTATTTTTTGAAATTTTATTTTGTAACCAAGAATTTTCGTTTGGATTATCAAGTTCAGTACTTTCGTCTAATTCTTCTCCTTTTAGAATAGAGTAGAGGCGTTGTATTGTTGAAATACATACTTGACTGTCTGAAGCAATGTAGCTTGAAGATAAACGCTGAACATTGTACAATTCTGTAAATTTTCGGTTATCGTCATTTGGCTGAAAGGTCATAAATTCTTGTTCAGCTTGTTCGCCAAGGTTTTTGGTGTCAACCAAAAACAAAATACGTTTTGCATCTGCGTGTTTAAGCAAGCGATATACAAATGTTGCTGCGGTAAATGTTTTTCCAGCACCAGTTGCCATTTGAATTAAGGCTTTTGGTCTGTTCTTTTTGAAAGAATGTTCTAAATTATTAACTGCTACAATTTGAGCAGGACGAAGTCCTGTTTCATCTAAAGCAGGAATTGATAAAAGTCTTTCTCGAAGACTTTTTCCCTTTTTTAACCATTCTGTAATTGTTTTTGGTTTATGAAAACTAAAAACATTTCTACCTCTTGGTTTAGGGTCGCGATAATCTGTAAATCTTGTAATTGTGCCTGTGCTTTCATAAACGAAAGGCAAAGGGTCGTTGTTTAAGTATTTTAGTTTTGCGTTGGCATAGTTTGAAGATTGTTCTTCTACTACCGTAAGTCTGTGTCCTTCATCTTCACGTTTGGCCTCTATAATACCGACAGGTTTTCGGTTTACAAACAGTACATAATCCGCAGGACCAACATCAGTTTGGTATTCGCGTACTGCAACTCCTTTGTTTGCTGATAAATCAACTTTCTTTTTTGACTGAACTAACCAACCAGCTTCTCGTAGCATTTCGTCTATTTTATCACGAGCTATTTGTTCAGGGTTTTGGTTAATATTCGCAGTCATTTAAAAGTTTAATTTTCAATAAATTTTCAGTTTACAATTTACATTTTTTTCTTAGAACAGAATGTCGTGCGTTGGCAAAAAATAGCTAATTTGTTTTTTTAAATTTAGTCTTGAATGTTGGTCAAAATAACTGTGCTATTTGTACTGTTGGCTTTTCAGCTTGCAGGTACCGTTTTATGTTCGGAAAGCTCACCTTATTGTTACGTTGTTTAGTCACTTAATTTAGCAAATGCAAACGAATAGAAAATCCGCAAGGATTTTCTTCGGGAGTTTCGCTCTAGTAATTAATTAAACATTGTTTTTGGCATAGTTATTTTAGGTCAATATATTTTTCACTAAAATCAGGTTCAATTGAGTTTATAAATAGTAGCCAACCTTTAATCTTTGATTTTAATTCATAAATTTTATAGTCAACTTTTTCTTTAATTTCATCATTATCTAAATACTCTTCATTCGAAAAACCGAATTCGTGCATAATATGTCCTTTATATCCGTACCTACTAATATAGTGCATTTGTTGACGAATTTTTTTTTTCTTATGTTTAGCGATTCTCGGATTTTTAGAGTCGAAGACAGTCAAACCAGTAACGTATTGCTTTTGACCTCGTTTCATCAATTTTGTTTTTGACTTATTAATTGTAAATCCAAATTTTAAAAGTTGATCTTCCATTTTGGATATAATGTCAATTTCTTTATCTGATGAAAAATATAAATCATCTGCATACCTTGTGTACGCAATATTTGTAAATTTTGAAAGTATTAAATCTAATTCATGAAAGATGATATTCGCTATTGTAGGACTTGTGTGAAATCCTTGTACGAGTACATCATTATGAGTTGTTATTTTAGCAATTAAGGGGCTTATCTCATGATGAAATCCTAAATTATTTAGTGATTTAATAATACTTTCTTTTGTTATTTTTGTGAAGTAATTTTCGATGTCAATTTTTAAAACATATTTTTTTCCTAGATGGTTAGAAGCATTAGTTTTTATTCCACGTCCTTTAATGTAGCCATGAACGCAAGAAGAAGGCTTGTATATTTTCCCTAGTTTTGAGTTTAGTACTTTTAAACAACTTGTTAAATTATCTGATGATGGTGAATATACAACCCTAAAACCACCGCTTTTTTTTGGAATTTCTATTTTTTTTACAGTTAGAACATTATTTAATATATCTGCTGAATAATTATTTATTTTAATGATATTATAATCATTTTTCAATAATTCCAATAAAATTTCTATTTCAATATTAAGAAAGTTTGCCAGTTTTTTAGCAGTGTTTATTTTTTTGTGCGGCATAATAAAATAGCAGTGATTAAGGTAAGAAGAATTGATTTGTTTCATTCCCGAATACGACTCGTATCCTATTATTTATCCTTAATACACTGCCTTTTTAATTTTAGATTGTTTAGTTCAATTTGTTTGTTTTTATGTGAATGTCTACTGTAAAAACTATCTTCATTTAGAAAATGAATCAAAGCAATTTTATCCTTTAGTATTTCAAATGTTCTCGCAACCCATTCAGCAATAGTATTATTTTCATTTTCTTTTTGAACAAAAATTTTATTCAAGATATAACATAAATAATCAACTATGGGCATATTTTGGCAATGTTTGTCAACAATTAAATACTCAACATTAAAATCATTGTTGAAGATATTGAAAATTTCTTCAACAATTGTGTTTAACGATTTATTTTGAACTTCTAATGTCTCAATGAAAAATATATTTTTATCATTTCTATTTTTTGTGATTCTGGGTTTTATTATTTTAAGTAACATGGATTTGATTATTTCATGGTCGTCATTTTCTTTTTTCAAATTTTTGTAATAATCATCATTTTTAAATAAAACTGTAAAGTAAGCTCTATAATTAAGCAATGGTAATATTCTGTAAAATTGCGTTCTTACGTCAAAGTGGTCTCCTGTTGCATGAAAGTTGTTTTTTAATATTTTTTCTCCAAACTTTGCCAACAAAGGGTCTTCTGCTAATTCCACTTTTAGTTCTTCTAGTACTTTTTCAATTAATTTAGGTGTGTCAGTCTTAATACAACCATAAGCAAACATAGGTTCATTATTGTTAATGTGCCCTGTTTCATCAATGTAAAAGTAATTTGTTTTCATTAATTTTGTTCTAATTGTTAATTATGCCTAATTTTTATGTATCACAATAGTTGTAGTTTTGTATGTGATTATTTTCCGATAAGAAAATTGGATTTAGCAAAGGTATAACGATCATTTTTTTAGCACAATACCATCAATTTTTTATACGGTGTTGGCAGTAGTTATTTTAATTTTATCTTTAGAAATTTAATTACTTTATTAAAATTTTCCAATGTCTCACTATCTAATTTTACCTTAGTATTGGTTACATAGACTTCCTGTATGCTTCTATTAAAATTTTTCTTATTGAATTTCTTGTCAGCAGGATAATTAAGTTTCTGAAGTGTCAATTGATCATTTGAAGAAAATAATTTTTCCGTTTCAAATTTATCCCAGCTTTTATCGATTTCATCATAAGTAATAACTAAGTCTTCAATATAATTTCCAAACAATTCTATATACCTCAATTTTGAATTCTTCCCAGCATCATCAGAATCTAATAAAACAATAAATGAAGTTCCCCAACCAAGATAGAGACTTATTAAATTTTCTAGATTATTAGAACTTGTGCCTGGAATAAATACTAATGGTAGTTTATATTCTTTTATTATTTTTTGGTAGTAAGAAAATGTGTAAAAGTCATTTTTACCCTCTGTAATAATAACTTTTGGAACTAATTCTAGATTTGATGGTTTATACTCTAGAATTTCTAAGATTGGTTGAAAATAGCTAGTTTGACTAGGAAACTTACTTGCAAATTCCCTGTATTTCATTATACTAATATCTGTATTCTTTGCTAAATAATCTTCTTCGTTTTCATAATTTATTCCTTTATTTTTAACCACATAAGTACTCTCTAGCCATTTTGGATTTATTAAATAATGACTATGTGTTGTATAAAGAACATTCGGTAAGTTTTCGAAACTCTTTAATAATTCAGATTGTGCTGCAGGATGCAAATTCGATGCAGGTTCATCAAACAGAAAGAACGCATTACTTCTACTTTTTCCATAATTCCTGAACTGTGTTAGCAGTATGTAAACGAAAAACCATCTAAAGCCAAGCGACCTTTCATTTATTCGGTATATGTCTACATCATCTTTTATATTAAACTCCAAATATGCTCCATCTTTATCAGAATCAGGATATAAAACAATTTCTTTCTGATTTAGTTTTTTGCTAAAAATTTTGTTCCAAGATTCGAATATTATTATGGAAAGTTTTCGATTCATCTTGCCGATTAGACTATTTAGGTTTCTTTTTTCATTTTTCTCAACGGATACAATTCTTTCAATTAAATGTTCTTCTATATTTAAATCGTTATCTAATGAATCTAATATATCTTGGATGATATTTTGATAAAATAAATCTTTCGGATTTTCAGTTTTTGTATCTAGATATATTTTCTCGGGAAACTCGAATAAAAAATTTGGAAAGTACAAAATACTTGGAATGTTCTTCTTGATGTAAAGAGTGTTGGCAAATTGCTTTTCTTCATTAGTTAGATTGCGAATTTTTTTTGCTCGTGGTGATTTTCCAGTTACTTGAAATTTCCATAGAGATTCATCCATTTCAGGTTGATGTTTAGAATTTTTGAAGTGATATTTTTGAGTGTATGAAACCTTATTATCACAATAGATTACATTAATATTCGTCTGATTTTTAATAATGCGTTTTACTTCCCAAAGATCATTATCAGACAATTCCAATCCTGCTTCAATAATGATGCAATCATTGAAATTATCTCTCCTGTTTATAGGAATGAGACTGTGAATATCTTCTATATTATAACTATCTAGTTCCAGAACATCTAGTGTTTCTTGCTTATAAGAAAAGAAATTTATCGCTTCAAGAATGGTAGTTTTTCCACTTTCATTAAGTCCAACTAACGTAAAAATATTAGAACCAGCAGATCTAGATAAATCTAATTTTTGATCTTCTATACCTTTGAAATTTTTAAATTTGAAATAGGTGAACTTCATATTTGATTGTCTTTTTTTAATTACCGCCAACGACCTACTAAACACAGTTCTTCTTTGCGAAGGAAAAGATAATAAATTTAAGCAACAATGATTTGAGAATCTGTCAGATGTTGATACTTGTATCTCAAATTATTGTTTGTCGACTAAATAGAACAGCTACCGATTATTGATAAATTTATTAGCTTGGGGATTCAAAGTACGTAACAACACAAGTCAGCTTTAGCTGAATGTGACCTAACGGTCGTGTATACGAAAAGTAGCGATTACAAAGACGCTTACTTCTCGGATTATAAACGAGCCGAATTTTTAAATTTTTCTTTTTATCTTTATTTTACTAAAAGCCAAATTTAAAAATTTGGTGATCTTTGAAAATACACGCAGACCTTTCGGAAAACTTATAATAGCTATGTTTTATATACTATGTTGTACGCAGTATTTCTATCCTTTCTGCCATTGAATAATTCATTTCGTCCTCAAGTTTTGGTCTTAGAGAATAATATATAAAATCAGGAATTAATGGACTTAAAAGACGGTTGTTATAAATTCTATCCTGAATACTTCTCAATTGTTTTTTCTCAATCGTGTCATTAATATTTGTTTCGCTTAAAGTCGATTCTATAAGATTTCTTAAATGATTTAAATTATCAATTGATTCTGTGTTAGAATTAATTTCTTTATAAGCGAACATAATTATTGGAATGGAAGGTAAAATAACTTCAATTAAAAACCCTTTAACACTCAAATCGTTTATTAATGCAATTATTAATAGAACTAGAAATGTTAAAGAACTGATTATATAAATTAAATACTTATATCTTTTACGAACTGAGAAATCATAGGTAATGTTAGTTCTCTGACATAATAAGCTTGCTACATTAGTTTTAACGTTTTTTATTTCTAAAGAATACCAATCAATTACATTATTTATCACTTGTTGTTTTGCTCTATATTTTTTCGAATATCTTCTAATTAGTTCTCTATCGGTCAAAACTAAATTTAAAGTTTCGTTTGAATTAATGCCCAGTACTTTATTATCAAATGTCTCTTTTATAGATGCTGCAATTTTTTTTAATCTATCAATACTACTCTCTAAAATCTTTTCTCCAACAGCTGCAATTATTGTGTATAACACAAATATGTAACTAGATTCATTAAATAAGTTTGGGTTAAATTTCACAACTAATGAAATTATAATTGGTAGAGGTACTGAAATAAAAATCAAAAATCCTTGATAATTTTTTGCAATTGAGTATACTCTTTTTTGAGCCAGCAATTCATTGATGTGTACATCCTTGTCCTGCCTTTCTAATATTTTTTTTCCTTTATTAGCCATAAGTAGGGAAATCTGCTCCGAAAATTTCTCTCCAAAGATTAATTGATTTTTTTTGATCTTTTTCAGTTAATTCAGCATAAACTGCTTGATTAGCTTTTTGATAAGCCCAATCTGCCTTTCCTGAGATTGCAACTTTTTGCGTGTACGAATAAGTGTTTATGTCTCCTTGAAAAGCTTTCGGGTCATTTACAGAATTTAAAATTGCTGAACTTAAATAGTAAAAAAAATCTCTAATATTAATATCATTATAGTCGTTTAATTCTGTTTTTGAATTTACAAAATTAATGACAATATTTTCGAAAAGATATGAAGATATTGTGTGAGTTGAATTTCTCCTATTCCAATATTTTAAAGTTCTTATGAGTTGTAAAACAATACTTTTATTATCTTGATTAGCATTCGTAACTCGGTTTTGGTCAATTCTTGGGTCGGTTGGTTTCCAATCTCCATTGCCATCAGGTATTAAATACAAATCTGTATCTGTATAAAAACAAGGGACAATGTCAAATACCCATTCATAAGATGACAAACTTAGAGTGGCTGCCTCTCCACGACTGTGCAAATTAGCTGATTTGTATTGTCCAATTTGTGAGAGTGAATTTTTAACTTTATTCACAACACGTCTTGAATTTAATATATCATTATCGGAAAGATTTTTAAGTCTTTGTCCAGCATTAGGCGTATTGATTTGATACCGATTTGTAGTGTGCTTTGTATATGTAGCTCCATTGCCAGTAAAACAAAAAATCAAATCAACATCATTTAATTCTCGAATTTTTGTTCTTCTTTCAAAAGAACCGTAATTTACGTGTTTAGATTCATATTTGAAAGGAAAATCAAGGTCATCTTTTGCATCTAGTCCGTTAAGCTGTTCAAGTAACCAATTTCGGCTTGTTAGAGCCTTGTCTGTCCTATCTTTAAGAATATTGACAAAGTCTTTGTTAAATTCATTGAAAGCAGAATTTACTGATGTAGCCATTTGATTTGTTATTTATTTCTGTAAACCTTCAAATTAGCCAATAAATTCATTGTTAATTGATTTACAATATGTTATGATTAACGATTCTCAATAAAGATGCCAACTGTAACTCGCTGTCATAATGTCAAATAAATGTTAAAATTGTCAGTCGGTATATTGCGTACAACGATTTGTGTATTGTTTCGTTGCGTGTTTAAGTACTAAAGTAGCAAATAAATCACAGTTAGAAAGTCCGAGAGGACTTTCGTAGGTAGGCTAAAACCAACAATGAATTATACACGTTGATGTAGGACGGTCTTTTAATAATTTCCTTTTTCTTCGACACAATGTCTTATGCCACCTTTGGGGTTTTTCATATCTCCTTTGAATCTTGGTATAATATGACAATGAAAATGCATTACAGACTGTCCTGCAACTTCTCCACAATTCATTCCGATATTATATCCATCAGGATTGTATTCATTTTCTATAATTTCTTTTCCTTTAATTATTAATTCAGTTAATTCATTCCGTTCGTTTTTATCTAACTCGAAATAGTCTAATTTTTCTTTATTTGAAATAATTAAAATATGACCAGGTGATACTGGATATCCATCTTTTATCAAGAAGAAATGTTTTCCTTGATAAATCTTTTTGTTTTCTTCAATGTTACTAAATACACTCATTAAAAATTTCCATTTAATTCAAATTCTGGTTTCCAAGTAATAATAGCAGAATTTAATGCTAATTGGTATTGTTTATTTAAAAATTCTATTCTTTTTTGTTTTGTATTTCCTGTTTGATTAACAATTGTTTCTGCCAATGGATGTTTGCTTTGAATATAAAATTCATTTCTAATAAATAATCTTTGTAAGAATCTTTTTTCTGGAATTCTAGCAGATTTATTTCTATTAACTTCTTTATTTGCTAAAACAAGATTCCATACACCATTTATATTTGAACCAAACTCATTGTGAACTGTTTTGTTTATGTGTGGGAAAAAATGGTCAACTTCACATAAATGAGAAGAACCACTTACAACAGAAATATCTTGAAAACTATAAAAACATTTCCCTTTTTGATATCCATTTAGAGAATCTCTAACTGAAGTTATATCAGTCCTTCTCATAAAATCATTTTCTAAAAAGAATAATGATTTATCTTCATCATATTTAACTTCAAGTAGTTTCGGATTTAGATTAAGGTTCCAAGCAGTTTCAACTAAATTCCAGCGAGCCTCAACTTCATGATTAAAATTTTGGAAATGAAAAGATTCTTTTAACTTTAAAAGGTTGTCTTTAATAACGATTTCCTTTTTCCCTGATTTATAATTTTTTTCATAAAAAATATCGGGAATTTGAGCTCTGTTTAAATTTTGAAAAGCGTCTACCACATTTAGAAAACCTAATTTTTCGGTTTTTGACCATAACTCGGATTCTGAAATTTCTCCTTTTATATGGCTTCTGCAAACATTTAAAAAACCACTCGATTTTGAATTTCCTTGTTTATCGTTTTCTTTTAAATGCTCAATAATATTTTTAGAAAATGGTCGAGATAATTCAGCCAATGAAATTTTAGTAGTTTCTTTATTTACTAGTTCTAATAAACTTTTAGCAAACGCAAATTTATAAGTAGCACTATTTTTTCCAAATAGAATCAAAGCTCTCCATTGAGATTCTAAACTTGGGTCATTTATTTGAAATTCTGTCATCTAGTTCGTTTTCTCAAATGTGCTACAATGACCTGCTAAACGCAGTTCTACTTTGCGAAGGAAAAGATAATAAATTTAAGCAACAATAATTTGAGAATCTGAACGATGTTGATGACTATGTCTCAAATTATTGTTTGCCGACTAAGTAGCGAAGCTACCGTTAGTTGTTAAATTTATTAGATTGGGAGTTCAAGAAGTAGAGTCAAATTGCTATAAGCAACTATTATGACACGTTAAAGGCTTGGGCCTGTCAGCTGTAGCTGTGTTAGATATAAAGCACTTAGGTAATTTGGTTTAGCAGGTCGTTAGGTCAGATTTACTTGTGGGGTGGGAGTGCGAAGCACGTAACTACACAAGTCAGCTTTAGCTGAATGTGACCTAACGGTCTCGGCCATGAGTAGTTGCTTGGTTTAGTACTTATCTTTGAAAGTAGGCACCTAAGTGAAAATCAGAGAGGATTTTCAGAAGTAGGCGAGAACGGCGCCATTACTTATAACCATTGTTAGCTATAGCTTTTTTGAGAAGTTTGAAAGTTTTCTAAACTCCTCAATTTCATATTCAGCGAGTCGTTTTATTTCTTTATTACTTTTATTCTTAATTCTTTTTTTGTATTTTTTTATTAATACTTCAAGTAATTTTTTATTCCAATCGTTATCCACTCCTGTGTTTGGAACTTCTATCAAAATGGCTCCATTTTTCATACGCGAAACTTTGTCTCCAATTTTACCATAACTTATATATAACCCTCTAGAATGAATAATTGCATCAATAGTCCGATGTTCTTTTTCTAAATCAAACCGTATTGCAAATTCACATTCTAATGGTTTTGAAAATTTAAGGTATAATTCCCAATATTTATTTCTTATGAGAGGATTGAAGGGTGAACCCCAAGTTACAGTTACATCTCCTGGAGGTGTATCAAGATGTATTTTTACTAAATTTTCTACTAGTTTATCGTTGTCTATATTCTGTAATACGACAGCCGGTATCATTCGTCCTTCCGCTAAATCAAAGTTTGATATTAGTCCTTCTTCTGCGATAGTATATATTTGTGAATTAGTTTTTTGTATCTTCATAGTAAATGTCTTTAAGTAGATAAAATTCAACTTTCGAAACATTTCCTAATGTGTCTTCACAAAATATTTCAATATATTCTATTCGTTTATCTATTAATTCGTATGGAATCTCTGTAATAATCCAACCTGATTTCTTGCCTTTCTCTTCAATACTAATGTTGTTATCAAATTTTTCAATTTTTGAATGATATTTTTCTAAGAATAAGTGTTTGTCATGTAACAACTTTATTTTTTCATTAACACCTTTTAGCTTAACATATATATAAGGAGAGACAGTTATTTTGGATGAAGATTTGTTAGATATGTCAATATTAATTAGCAAAAACTTGAGTTTTTGTTTATCCTTATCAAATAACCTATATCCTTGGTGTAAATACAAAGAAAAATTAGATTTTTTATTGTCAAAATCTGTTTTGTCAATTTTATCTTTTCGAGACATTATTCTAATTCTCTTATAACCAAAGTACAATCCTATTAAACCAATAATAGTAGCAATTAGCCACCTTTTATCTGAATTAAATAAGTTAAATATTTCTTGCATTATGATTAATTTCAATTGTAGCTAACGGTTTGTGTATGTTTAAGCAACTAATTTAGCAAATAAAAACCGAATAGAAAATTCGCAAGGGTTTTCTTGAATAGGTGAGTAATAGCAATAAATTATATACGGTTTTGTGTGCAATTATTTTCATAATTAAACTGTATCTCAATTTTCTTTTTTTGAAATGTGGCTGAAACCCAAGGTAAATTGTGAATTTGCTTTTTATCAGTAAAGAATTCGAAAAACAGTGTTTTTCCTTCAGACAATAAATTATTTTTCAGATGGTTGATTAAAACTTCTATTTCTGACTTATTTAAATCTTGCTTTAACATAACTTTAAATTCTCCAACACCTGCAAAGTTGAAAATTTTATTTTTTAGGATTTTAAATTCTATAATTTTTCCATTTGTAATGGACGTTGGTAATTGTTTCAAATAATTATATTCCAGAGAAGTTTGGGTTTCAATTTTTACTGCTTTGAATGAATAACTATTTTTCTCTAATTCAATTTGATAAAAATTAATTTCTCTTACTTGTAATAGGCTTATAATTTGGTTTTTATCTGATTCGCTAATTTTTAGACCAAAATAGATTGATTTAAGCGCTTCATAGTTATAGGAATTTAATCCGATTTTACTAGTTACAATTCGATATTCTTGTTCATATTCCCATCTCTTTGATTTATGAAAGGCGAACTTTTTTATCATACTATTTTGTTTATTTCTTGCAATATCCCAAATACCAATACTTGGTGGTTTTATTTAATATAAAACAGGAAAAGAATGTATATGATTATCTCCATCGTTTTTTAATAAAATGTCCAAGTCATATTCTATGCAAAATCCTTTATGTGAATTGGCATAATGAGCCCAAAGTAATTCGTCCAAAGGAGTTTTAGAAAGTGAATAAACTCCCATTTTATTGTCCATTGATAAAACATCGTCGGTATTATCATTGATTAACCCAAAATCTTCTTCAGTTTTAGCACCAACTTTTCGTCCAATGTAGTTCATAAATTTTTTGACTCTTTTTGTGTCAGTAATTGCTTCACAAGGGTCGTTCAATTGTTCAATCGAGGATGACCAATATTGATTATTATCAAGAGCTTTTATATCATTCTCTGTTCCACTTCTATATTTATATACAAGCATTTCCTTTGTAGATTTTTGGTAATTGGATACAACGTATTGATATAGTTAATATTAACCATATCCATTAATAGCTAAGTTAATAAATCTTTTATTTCTATTTACGGTATAGAAAATGCAATTATAATCCCAAAAATAAGCTATCCAAAACTTACTGAGTCTTTAACCATTTCTAACAAAAATATTTCGGGGTGGCAATTTTTTGTAATATTAAAAATTTGCTTCTCGAAATTCTCAATATCTATATCAAACTGATTATAGTTAGGGGTGTCCTTAAATTTCTTTTTTAATATCTCCATACCGTGCACTTTATTCTCTAAGCACACTAAATTGAAATATTTTTTATAACAATCATTGCTAAGATGGGGTTGACCATTTTCCTTAAAATTTTGACCAAAGTGATTTGTATATTTCATACGTCAAAATTATACAATGTTCTTGCAGTTGATTGTTGCATTTTGAAGCATTATGGAAATTCTTTATTCTTAGAAAGAATAACCTTGCAAGGTACTTGAAGGTACTCTTTTTATAGTGATTTAAGCATAAGATATGATTATTTGAAGTCTAAGGTAGGGTAGGTTGCAAGGTACTTGCAACCTATACTAACAGGTCAAATAATTTTAAATAATTTTACTTATAATATGAAACTTCCAGGTACTTGTAATTAGGAAACAATATAGTATTTCGTTCATATATTGTAATAACAGTAATGTTAAATTGCTATTTAAAATCTTAAAAAACAAAGTTAATAATGATATAGTATTAGGGGAAAAACACCCTACGAAAAAAGGGAAAAACACCCTATGAAAAAAGGGGATTTTCCCCAAAATATTTGAATTGATCTTTTATATCTTTAACCATGACATGTCCACTATATTTTAAAATTTCAATTTAAACAGACTTTATATTAATGAGTTTCAATTACTAAAATGAAAGAAGTCATTACAATGAATTTTGATTAGCAATGAAGAGTGTGCTGCTACATTACTTCGTTGAGAATTAGGGTCATTAAGCAAAAATATCGACGATCCAAAGCAATTTTTAATTATAACCATTAAATTATGTATAACTGTTCTAAATCCGCAAAGCAACTCCTAAAACTACTTAAGGTAAGGCATACAAATACTTATTTAGAAGATAATATTCTATCACATCAGGACTATCCTAGCTTATTATCAATTTCAGATGTTTTAACGAAGTATAATATTGAAAATGTAGCTGTTAAGATTGCTAAAGATAATTTTGATGAGCTCCCTACTCCATGTATTGTTCAAGTCTCCAAAGATGGCTCAGGTCTTTTCTATACATTAAATAAAATTACACTGACGACAGTATCTTATTTTGACGATAAAAATAAATTGTTAGAATCTACCAAACAAGAATTCTTGAAAATTTGGACAGGTGTTTGTCTATTAGCTGAGACTAATGTGAATTCTAAAGAAATTGATATTGACAAAAAACTTGCTAGTAAAAATTTCTTTAAATCTTTAACGGGTGTTATTATCATTCTATTAACTTTTTGGATTGCTAATAGTTTTAGCATGTCCGATTTATTAGGGAATTATACTTTAACAACCTACACCGTTATATATAGCATTTTAAAATTAATTGGGTTAACTGCAGGAGTATTTTTATTGTGGTTTGATATTGACCAATTCAACCCAACTTTGCAAAATTTTTGTACGGGTGGAAAAAAAATTAATTGTAATGCAGTCTTAAAATCTAATTATGCTACATTATTTGATGGCAATTTAAGTCTAGGTTTATTGGGGTTTTCCTATTTCTTTGCAACATTTTTCTGTTTGGCTTTAAGTAATTTTTCAAGTAGTGCCATGACTCTTCTAGCAATTTTAAGTATTATTTTATTGCCTGTAATTGCTATTTCTTTTTATTATCAAGCAGCTGTTGTTAAGCAATGGTGTAAATTTTGCGTCATAATACAGGTCGTTTTGGTTGCGGAAATCACTATCAGTTTTTTTGGTGGTTTTTATAAGAATCATTTTGCATTTGAAACATTGTTTATTTGTATTACCTTATTTATAATGCCTATTGTAATTTGGAATTTGATTAAGCCATTAATAATACATCAGAAAGAAAGTTATGTTTTTAAACGCGGATTGAAGAGAATAAAAGCAAACCCTATTGTATTGGAAAGTCTGTTAGCCAAATCAAACAAAATTATGCATAGTACGGATGGCTTGGGTATAACAATATCTAATGAAGGGGCAAAATATAATGTCATAAAAGTGTGCAACCCATATTGTGGGCCATGCGCAAAAGCCCATCCTTTTTTAGAAGATTTAGTAAATGCTGGAAAGATAAATTTACAAATGTTATTTACCGCTAGGGCAGATGGTATAGATTTAAAAGCAAAACCTGTAAGCCATTTTTTAGCTATAGATAGTCAAAACGATAAAAAATTGACGCAAAAGGCCTTAGATGATTGGTATAATTCAGAAAAGAAAGATTATAACCTATTTGCAAATAAGTATCCTGTGAATGGAGAATTAGAAAAACAAAATGATAAAATAAATCGTATGCGCGAATGGTGCGATGCGGAAAAAATTACTCAGACCCCAACTATTTTTATTAATGGATATAAAATACCTAGTGAGTATAGTATTGAAGATTTGAAAGACGTATTGTTCTAAAAGTAAAAAAGCCCAAAGGTATACCTTTGGGCAATAAACTCCACTTTAAGTGGAATTAATTCAACTAACCAATTGATTTCTATAAATTTTGAGGCTCAATTGGAAGTTATATAAACAATATCCTTTTCGCGAAAGGTAGACCAAAACCTTGATGGTCTTAATATGTTCGAGGCTAATATATTAAATTTTATTATGAAAAATTTATCAAATTTAACTGGTGTGCAAACACTCAACAGAAAAGAACAAAGAAAAGTTTTTGGTGGTTGCGCTCCTGATGAAGATTGTGGCGATGATGATGAAGGTGGAAGTGGAGGCTGGTACTGTGGATGTACTAATGGCCCTAATGTTCCTTCCGCACGATGTAATGTTTATTGGTGTCACTTTAGTTGCTCAGCGCATAATAGTGGTACGTGGAATAACGTTTGCATTGATGTTGGCTAATCTTTAGTTGAGATTAAAAACTAGCATTGGTTAAATAATACCTTTGCTAGTTTAATCTAGAAAATATTAATATCAAACCTATCGTAGAGCTATTTTGATGTAGAAGTCTTAATGTGTGAAACTTTTTTACAGAAAACATCTTTATGACGATTAATATCATACAATGATTTATAAAAAATATATAATAGCCATTATAATAATTCTAATAAGTGGAATGTTTTTGACTTGTAAAATAGAGACTAAGGAAAACAGACAAAACAAGGCTAAAATTATTCAAATTGACTCCATTCAATTCAAACAAAACGCATTAGTAAAAGTTGTTTCAGATGATTCATTAGTGCTAAAGAGTGTCCATCTTACTGGAATTTATCATTTATTTAACGACGATGGCAATCGCGTTATAAAAACGTTTAATAAAGATACAACGGTGATGAGTATTTTAAATTTAGAAAGACCACAAATAGTCCATTTTAATGCGGTTGGTACTAATATTAATTATATGTCACGTTTTTTAATAAGTCCTGGGGACAATGTATTACTGACCATTAAGGACAAGATTATAAACGCCACAGGCAAAAATTCAGCACACTATAATTTTTATCCTGAAATGGATTCCAGCAATACAACTTATGCGTATATTCCTTTTAAAGGTGATCTTAAGGATTATAAAAAAAGAGTTAAGGAAAATTACTTAAAACGAAAACATCTTTTTAACACGTATATTGGAAAACATAATGTGACAGATGGTTTTAAAACCATAATGGGTGCTCAACTACAACATAATTATTTGTATAATTTAATGGGTCCCACAAGTAAAAAAATTAAGTATAAAAATCATTATTTTTATTTAAATAATTTTGACAATTTCTTAACGGAAGAGATCCAAAAAATCGATGTTGAAAAAAATGGATTTTTTGATATTGGCGAATATTTTGATCATGTTTCGATTGAAGATTTTAACAAGACAGAACTTCTAAATAATCATTTTTTTCGCGTAAATCTGATTTTTTTTATTCGGCAATATTTTCTTGATTCAGGTAATGCCAATTATTCCAAGTCAAAATTTTTGGAAGAAAAAAAATTTATTCAAGATAATTTTGAAGAAGAAATAGAAACCTTTGCCATAGCAAGACTATTATTGGATTACCATAAAAACAGTTTTGGCTTAGGGAAGGAAAATAATGATTTGTTAATACAAACAATTGATATGTATTATGAGCGATTTTCAAAAGATGATTCTTATAAAGAAAAAATCGATGACCTCAAACAAAGCTTAAACAATATTGATAGTAAATTAAGTAATGAGTTACTCCAAACAAAATTAATTGACCTCAAAGGAGACACAATTAGCCTGGCTAAGGTATTTAGCAAATCTAAGAATAAGAATAAAATTGTAGATTTTTGGGCAAGTTGGTGTTTACCTTGTATTGATGAAATTCAAAAGAGTCAAAGCATCCGCCGTAGCTTGACTAACAACAAGAACATTGATTTGATTTATTTTTCAATAGATAAAAAGAAGTCGGCATGGATAAAATCATCTAAAAAATTAGCAAAATATGGGGTACTAAATAACCAATATTTAATCCCAAATTTTAAAAGCACCGAGTTATATTATTATTTAAAGGTCAAATCTGTTCCTAGATATGTGATTTTTAACAAGCGAAATGAAATAATGGTAGAAGATGGTCCGCGACCAACTGACAGCATAAGATTCAAACAAGTACTAAACGAAATTCTTATGAAAAAGTAAAACTATATTAGTACGCCCAATCGAAATTTGAGTATAATATCCTTAAAATTTCATTGCCAATAATTCTGAATTAAAAATCATAATCTATTCTCTTTAAATTAATATGACTAAATTTCCATATTACAAACAACCCGACTCAAAAGATTGTGGACCTTCTTGTTTACGTATTGTATCGAAATATTATGGTAAACTCATTACATTACAGGAAATTAGGGAACTCTCAGAAACAACAAGAGCAGGAAGCAGCTTATTAAAATTAAGTGATGCAGCCGAAGCTATCGGTTTTAAAACCATAGGTGTTAAAATTGATTTTCAAAAGCTGAACGAAATACCTTTACCCTTAATTGTACATTGGAATAAGAATCATTTTGTGGTAGTTTATAAAATTAAAAATAATTTAATCTATATTTCCGACCCAGCTTATGGATTGATAACTTATAGCAAAGAAGAATTTTTACCACATTGGATTGGTAGTAACGCCAAAGAAGATACAAAAGAAGGTATTGCTTTATTATTAGAAGTAACTCCAAAATTCAGAGAACTGGATTGGGATAAAACAAATAAAAAGTCTTTTAAATTCCTGTTTCAATATTTGTTCAAATATAAAAATTTGTTAGTACAATTGTTAATAGGTTTACTAGTAGGGAGCTTATTGCAACTTATTTTCCCATTTTTAACTCAGAGTATTGTTGATGTGGGTATTCAAAACCAAGATATCAATTTTATTTATGTTATACTCATTGCCCAATTGATGCTTTTTGTTGGTAGAACTAGTGTTGATATTTTTAGGAGTTGGATACTTCTACATTTAAGTACAAGGATAAATATTTCTTTAGTTTCAGATTTTTTTATAAAATTAATGAACCTACCTATTGCATATTTTGATACTAGAATGACGGGAGATATTATGCAACGCATCAATGATCACAACCGTATTGAAAGATTATTGACGGGCTCAACATTAAGCACCTTGTTCTCAATGATGAATTTAGTGGTTTTTGGAGCGGTACTAATCTATTATGACCTTTCTATTTTTTTGATTTTTGCAGTGGGAAGTATTATATATGTCATTTGGATTTTATTTTTCTTAAAAAGAAGAAAAGAGCTTGATCATAGACGCTTTTCTGAACTGAGCCAAGAAAAAAGTACCGTAATAGAATTGGTTAATGGCATGCAAGAAATAAAAATGAATAATGCCGAAAAACAAAAACGTTGGGGTTGGGAATTTGTACAAGCACGTTTGTTTAAAGTTTCCATGCAAAATTTAGCTTTGGAGCAAACACAAGCCGTGGGGTCTTCATTTATCAATGAAGTAAAAAACATCTTCATAACATTTACGTCAGCTATTTTGGTTATTGAAGGATCAATAACTTTGGGTATGATGCTTTCCATTCAATACATTATTGGCCAATTAAATGGCCCTATTACACAATTAGTAGGTTTTATTCAATCTGCACAAGATGCGAAAATCAGTTTAGAACGATTGGGAGAAATTCATGACAAAGAAGATGAAGAAAATAAGGAAAAACAATTAGTCAGTAATATAAGATTGAATCAGAGTATCACCTTGAACGCCATTTCATTTCGATATATTGGAAATGATGAAAACGTCATTAAAAATTTGAGTATGGAAATACCTGCCAATAAAATTACTGCCATTGTTGGAGCAAGTGGTAGTGGTAAAACCACATTAATGAAAATACTACTTAAGTTTTACGAACCTAACAAAGGAAACATTACTTATGGAGATCATTTTTTAAGTACCATTTCACATAAAACCTGGCGTAGCAATTGTGGTGTAGTAATGCAAGAGGGATATATTTTTAATGATACTATTGCTTATAATATAGCCGTTGGTCAAGACACAATTGACCAAGAACGTCTTCTGGCATCGGTTAAAATTGCTAATATTTATGATTTTATCCAATCATTACCATTAGGCTTTAATACTAAAATTGGAAATGAAGGTATAGGTGTTAGTTCTGGTCAAAAACAACGTTTGTTTATTGCAAGGGCTGTTTACAAAAACCCTAACTTATTGTTTTTTGATGAAGCTACATCAGCCTTAGATGCTAAAAATGAACGCATCATCATGGGAAATTTGAATATGTATTTTGAAGATAAAACAGTAATTGTTATTGCCCATAGATTAAGCACGGTTAGATATGCGGATCAAATTGTGGTAATGGATGATGGAAAAATTAAAGAATCGGGAAATCATCAAGAATTACTTTCTAAAAAGGGAGCATATTATAACTTGGTAAAAAATCAATTAGAATTAGAAAAATTAAGTTCAGATAAATAATGCCAAAAGATAAAAAAATAGACAATATAGAGTTGCGGTCAGAAGAAGTTCAGGAAATTCTAATGAATCCACCTGCTTGGATTGTGCGTTGGGGCATTAGCTTAATTTTTATGTTTATGCTTATAATAATGACATTGGCATTTATAATTAAATATCCAGATTTTGTTAAGGCTAAAGTAATGGTAACTACAGAACAACCTACCGAGAGAGTAGTTTCGAGATACTCTGGGCAAGTTGAAAAATTATTCATAAAAAACCGGGATACAGTAAATGCCAATGAAAAGTTAGCAATTATAAGAAACACAGCTATTTATAAAGATGTGTTTGTTTTAAAGAATATCATAGAAAATTCACAATTTAACCCTAAAAATTTTAACTTTCCCTTTGATGAAACATCGCATTTAATTTTGGGTGAAATAAGTGCTTCACTCCTTAATTTTGAAAAAAGTTATACAGATTTTACTTTATTAAATAACCTTGACCCATATAATAATCAATTACGTGGTAATAGGGTTTCCCTTTCTGAAATTGGAGTGCGGTTACAAAGTCAAATCAACCAAAAAAAGTTATTAGAACAAGAAGTTGAATTAAGAAAGACTGATTTTGAACGACAAAAAAAACTATTTGAAAAGGGTGTTATCTCTCGTTTAGAATATGAATCTCATCAATTGCAATATATCCAAATGCAAAAGAACATTAGTGTTATGGCCATTTCTATTTCTCAAATGCATGAAGCCCTATCTACTGCTAAAAGCACGCTAAAAACAACACATATTAACCAACAAGAAGACAGGATCAATTTTTTGAAAAATTTAACACAAAATTATAACTTATTGAATGAAGCCATCCGAGATTGGGAGTATAAATACGTATTAAAATCATCCATAAATGGGGTTATTAGCTTTCAAAATTTTTGGGGAGAGAATCAATTTATAAATGCGGGTGAAATTGCTTTTTCAATTTTACCCAGAAACACTACTAGTTTGGTAGGTAAGTTGGTCATTCCCTCTCAAAATGCGGGAAAAGTTTTAGTGGGCCAAAAGGTACTTATAAAACTTGATAATTATCCCTATCAACAATATGGACTACTAATAGGTAAGGTAACTAACTTTTCAATTTCTCCTGATGATGAAGGAAACTATGTAGTTTATATTTCCTTACCCAACGGTACAAGAACATCATATAACAAGACGTTTAAGTTTAATCAAGAATTATTGGGTAATGCAGAGATTATCACAGAAGATTTGAGTGTGGCGTCGAGGATTTTCTATAAATTTAGAGAGTTGTTCACTTACAACTAATAAATAGAATATGATTATTAGTTAAATGAAAAAACGAGATAAAGAAGTTAAGCCCGCAATATCTCAGCAAAATGAGTTGTAGAAAAAATCCAAAATTTTCTATTATAAAGATCATCTATAATTCCCTAAAAGGAGGGAAGCGCAGATAAACTACTTCATTGCTCTCTAGATCAAAGTGGGGGGGCAAACCATTTTGTGCTGGGAGATTATTAATTTTATGATAGCGAGGAATGATCAATTCCTTTAGTTTTTTTAGGTCTCCCTTGGTGGCAGGTTTATTATCTTCTGGAGTGAATGTCGACTTTAGACCATCGGCAAGTAATTTTCCAGCAGTTGCATTACCAATACCAGCAAGGCTCATTGTATCAATCTTGGTGTTGGCGGCTTGATCAGCTACTTTTACAAGTTCATTTTGATCCTTACTTGTTTGCCTTGCATAATATGCTTTAGAGCGACAGGTATCGCTGCAGTACTTTTGTACACGTCTTCTGGTTGGTTCAAACTCATTAAAACAGTATTCACAGGTGTAATATTTCATAATTTTGCGTATTATAAACGTTTGTTTTATGCTAAATTACAATAAATATCCCTTTTTCACTACTTTATATTGGAAAAATCAACATGAAATACAGATGCTAATAATTCTCTATCAACTTGATCTTCTGAAGGTAGTTGCAAGGTAACTTTTTTCTTTTCGGTAGTTTTAGATGGTTCAGTTGCAGGGATATTGGTTTCATCTATCACCTTATTAAAATCACTATTTAACTTAATCACCTCTTTTCCCTTTTCAATAATTTTATCCAAATTATTTGATGTGTCAATTTGCTCATTATAGTGTAGGAACTTATTTTTCACTTCAAGAGTGTGCTGCTTTAAAACTGCTGCTTGATATCTAAAAAATGATTTGAAATTAGCTGTTATTGAAGGGATATCTTCATCAATATGATTGAGCATCCAAGAATAGATATGGTTATAGCCACGAGCAGCTTGTAAATATTCATTTAAGACATGTAAAAACGATTCCTTTGTAAGTTGATTTTCAATTTCTATAAGCTGTATATAATTCGTTTTAAGAATTGCTTCTTTCTCAAAGATATTCATGCTCGAAACATCTTTAGCCAAAGATTTTAATTGTTTTTCAAGATTAAAAATTAATAGCGTATGTATAAGACCAATTCCATCTAATTCTTTTATTGATTCTTCTGACAAATCAGGTAGCACACTTTTAGGCACATAAAACACCGTTGGGATGTATATATTCTCGGTTAATCTTTCAAGCTCGTCTTTTACATTCATAGTATTTAATTCAACAGGTTTGAATAATCTTCTGGCAATTCAGCATCTAAATCTCTCAAGTACTTTTCAAGAGCGTCCATAGTTGAATGCCCCGTTATTTGCATTAAACTACTTTTAGCAGCATAGGGGGAGGAGTCTACCACCATTGCTTTATAGAGTTTGGTAATGAAGGTATGTCTAAAACTATACAATCCATAGTTGATACCTAAATTGAAATGATTTTTCACTACGTTCTTATACCGCTTGCTAAAATAGTCACGCCTGTTATTCAATTGCGTATCCCAAGCCGCTCCAATTTTATTGGGTGTAAATAACAGAAAATCACCATCTAATTGTGATAAGTCAGGTAATTCTTTTGCTAATATTTCAGGAATAATCTTTGTTTTCAGCGCTTTATTCTTCGCCTGAAATTGTAGAGTTTTTGTCTCTAAATCGACATCTTTTACTCTTAGTCTACAAACTTCTATAGGTCTCAGGAAATTATAAGAAATAAACTTAATAAACAGTAATAAAATGGGGTCTACTGTTTCCAAATGCTTAAAAATTTCAATTTGCTTTCTTTCTGAGTAGGTTTTATTGCGTTTAGGAGTTGTTCTTAGTGGTTTTAAACTCTTTATAAAATTCCGTTTTATGACTTCATTATCTTCTAAGACTTGAAAAATAGTACTAAAGCACGTTCTGTAATTGTTTCTATTTCTAGATGAAGTAGTAAGTTGTGCTTCATTCAAAAATTGTGAAACTACCTTTTTGTCGACCTGATTGATGGATGTGATGTGTTTATGGTGTTTGACTAACCATTTATAAAATTTGCCACAACGACCTTCATAATCATCAAATGTCCGTTGGTTAACAATATTTGTTTTTAGTTTCAAAGCAAAATCCAATGCTTCTCTAACACTTAAAGTGGGTTCCTCAATTTCCTTAGGATTGTTATTTTGGGTAGGGGATTGGCTATTTTTCGACTCTTCAGGGCTATTTTGCGTACGCTCAGCAGTCTTTTCAGGTTGTTTGACCACTATAGTGCTTGCTTTCTTTTGTTGGTACAATTCGGTATTATCTGCAAAAGGACTATACCCTTCTTTTAAAAGCTGTAACAATCGATTTCTATAAAGCGATAGTAATGCATAGCGACTCTCTTTGTTTTTGTAACGATTGGCTTTTCCGTAGATATTTTTCATTCGTGTTAGCTTACCTGTCTCAGGATCTACATAGGAAAAATACACATACCATCGTTTGTTTAAATCGCCCTTGGCGTCGTAAATCTTTGGTTTTGAAAAAAGAGTTTTGTGTTCCAAATCGTGTTCCAAATCGTGTTCATTTTGAACATCTAAGATAGTTAATTCATAAATAGTTTGCATAAAAAAACGGTTTAGAGTGAACTAAACCGTTGTTTTTGAAGTGATTTATGATTTGTAGCGAGATCGGGAATTGAACCCGAGACCTCCGGGTTATGAATCCGACGCTCTAACCATCTGAGCTACCTCGCCAATTTAATCTTTAAGTAATACAACTCTTTAAATGCATAGCATTTTAAAATAGATTAAGAAAAGAAGCTGCTTTTACCTTCACGTATGAATTTCAAAGCGGTTGCAAATATAAAAACAAATTTAGTTGCAGCAAGCATTGGAGTTTAAATTTTTTGCAAAAAGTTTTTTTTAAAACAAATATTATATATATTGTCGCTCCTTGTAAAAAGAGAACCTAAATGACCGAAAAGATAAAGTTTGAAATTGAGTTTCCAATACACTCATCTCCAGCGTTTTTATACCAATATTTGTCAACACCTGACGGCCTTGCTGAATGGTTTGCAGATAATGTAAATTCAAGAAGTGATTTGTTTACTTTTATTTGGGATGACTCTGAAGAAGAAGCAAAACGTGTATCGTATAAAACAAATGAACGCATTAGATATAAATGGGTTGCTGAAGACGATGATACCTTTTTCGAATTTAAAATTCAAGTGGACGCAATTACTAAAGATGTTTCTTTAATTGTTACTGCATTTGCCGATGATGATGAAGTGGAAGAATCAAAAATGTTTTGGGAAAATCAAATATCTGAATTAAAGCACACTATTGGTGCCTAATTTTACACTATAAATAAGTAAAGAGCCTTGAATATTCAAGGCTTTTTTTTATGTAAATTTGCAAACTAAAATTCATACATGCTTAATTATAACGGAACAATTATCCCAAAGAAAGACACGAGTTTATCAATTGATAATCGGGCTTTTAAATATGGAGATGGCCTCTTTGAAACCATTAAAGTAGCACATAATAAAGTACTCTTTGTAGAAGACCATTACTTCCGTTTAATGGCATCGACACGTATGTTACGCATGCAAATGGCAATGGATTTTACCTTGGAATTTTTTGAAACAGAAATTCTAAAAACACTTACTGCCTTAGACTTAAAAGATGCAAGAGTACGCTTTACCGTGGTAAGAAAAGAAGGAGGCTTATACACCCCAAAAGATAACTATACCGATTTTCTAATTGAAGCAAATCCATTGAATGTAACGATACAAGAAAATTATGAAGTAGAATTATTCAAAGATCATTATGTCTATGCGGGCATGCTTTCCAATTTAAAATCGAATAACCGACTAATAAATATAGTAGCTAGTATTTTTAAAGCTGAAAATGAGTATGATAATTGTATTTTAATTAATGAGAAAAAACAAGTGGCTGAAGCCATTAATGGAAATATATTTTTAGTAAATGGCAATACCATTACAACACCAGCACTAACAGAAGGTTGTATTAAAGGTGTGATCCGTAAAAAGCTAATTGAAATCATTAAAAAGGATCCGAATCTATCTATAGAAGAAACGGAAATTTCTCCTTTTGAATTACAAAAGGCTGATGAAGTGTTTATTACGAATGCAATTGTTGGCATCCAACCTGTAACCAAATATAGGAGGAAAGAGTATCAGGTAGCTACTTCCAATGAATTACACAAAAAATTGAAGGCGTTGGCTTTATTAGGCTAGTTTAAAGTAGGGTTTTCAGGTGCATTTGCCCATATTTGATATTCACCACCAAACTTCATTAATTCATCTTTCCACAACGATTTGTGAGAGATGTCAAAAATATTTTGATAATTATTTTCTATGACTTTCCAAGAGGTGGTATCGAGCTCATCTTGTAATTGATCTTTACTCCAACCAGAATAGCCAAGAAAAAATCGAATATCATCATTGGTTAATGCATCTTTTTCAAGTAACTCTTGAACACTATCAAAATTACCTCCCCAAAAAATACCATCATCAATTTCAACACTATCTGGTATCAATTCAGGCATTCTGTGCACAAAATAAAGGTTTTCTGTAGAAACAGGGCCTCCATTAAAAATAACAAGACTAGAGTCTATTTCGGGTATTAAGTCACTAATGATAAAGTTAGAAGGCTTGTTCATAATAAAACCAACAGCACCTTCGTCGTTATGTTCAGACAATAAAATAACAGACCGATTAAATGCCATATCATTTAAAATGGATGGCTCGGCGATTAATAATTTTCCTTTTGATGGTTTAATGCTTAACATAATGTGCAACTAATATAGTAAATTTAAATTAAGAATTCTATCCCAATAGAAATAGTCCTGTTAAAGTTTAATTAAAAAAAAATCCCAGCAATACTTAATGTAAGCTGGGATACTATAAAAACGATTGCAATATTAAATTATTGCACGTTATGACTGCTTATTTTACGTCAACCAATTCAACATCAAAGATTAATGGAGCGTTTGGTGGAATTACACCACCTGCACCAGCTGAACCATAAGCCAAGTTTGATGGAATCACCATTCTTGCTTTATCACCTACTTTTAAGAGTTGTATTCCTTCATCCCAACCGGATATTACTTGACCTACACCCACAGCAAAATCAATTGGTTGTTTGCGTTTGTATGAAGAATCAAAAACGGTTCCATCTAAAAGTTGCCCTTTGTAATGTACTGAAACCATCGCTCCTTTTGTTGCTTTTTTTCCAGATCCTTCTTGAATAATTTTATATCTGAGTCCGCTTTCTGTTTTATCAAAACCAGCAGAAGCATCATTTAAGATAGCCTCTTGTGCTTCATTCTCAGCAGCTTCACGTGCTGCTCTAGAACCTTCAAAAGTTCTAAATGCTTCAATAGCATTAAATTTTTCTGCTTCATCACCAACACGAATAATTTCTACAGCAGTCAATACATCATCTTGTTGAATGGTGTCTACCACATCTTGTCCTTCAATGACAGCTCCAAAAACGGTATGTTTATTATCTAACCAAGGTGTTGCTACATGCGTAATAAAAAACTGACTTCCATTAGTTGCCGGGCCTGAATTGGCCATAGAAAGCATACCCGGTTTGTCATGTTTTAATTCTGGATGAAATTCATCATCAAAACTATATCCAGGGTTTCCTGTTCCAGTTCCTTGTGGACAACCTCCTTGAATCATAAAATCGGCTATAACTCTATGAAATTTTAGACCGTCGTAATAAGGAGTGCCTTGTGGTTTTACTGAATTTTCTAAATTTCCTTCCGCTAATGCGATAAAATTACCGACCGTACCAGGTGTTTTTTTAAATTCTAAATTAATAACTATTTCACCTTTTGTGGTGTTCAATTTTGCGTATATTCCGTTGTTCATGTTCTTCATTTTTAAAACGATGCAAAGATACACGCTTTCTATTGAAATGAAAGCAGAATGACTATTTATTCAATTCTTTCATGATGACTTCAATAGCTTTATCCAATTGAGGCTGATTTCCTTCTAATCGATCTTTAAAATTTTCACCTACGTAAATATCAGGACTCACACCTTCTTTTTCCAAATCTTTCCCATCTAAGGTATAACATCCCCAAGAAGGCAATCGGTAAAATGAACCATCTACTAAACCTTTACCAGAAGTAAAAATAATCCACCGATACGTTTCAGTTCCAACAATGGTTCCTAAACCAAGCTCTTTAAACCCTGCGGCTGTCATTTCAGCATCAGATAAAGATTGTTCATTGATTAATAATACAATGGGTTTGTTTCCATAGTTGAAATTAGATTGCCCTGTTAATTTACCTTCACGATATTTCCATTTTAAATAGGTTTTTTGACTTAAAAAGTTCAATACGGCATCATGCACATTACCGCCAGTATTGTAGCGTAAATCAAGGATTACTCCATCTTTATAGGCCTCACTACTTACCAAATCTTCTTTGAATTTCACCAATTCACCGTTTGACATATTTTTCATGTGCACATAGGCTATTTTATGATTAGATTTAGAATCTACATACTGTTGATTGGCATCTTGCCATTCATCATAGAGTAGGGTACGTATAGTATTGGTTGACGTAGGGTGTATGTTTATAACGTGTTCTTTGCCATTCCGCTCAAGAGTAATGCTCATTTCACTTTCAGAATCGGGAACTGCAAAATAACGCTCTCTATTTTCATTTTGATTGACCTGCACTCCATTCACTGCAATTAATTGATCGCCTTGCTTAATGTTTTTACCTGAAACATCGGTAGGGCCATTTTTAACAATGCTTTCAACCACAAACGGATTGGTATTGTTAAATACAATCCCCGTAGCTAATGATTTGGTACCGTAGTATATATCTTCTTCATCACCATTTGAATTAAAACCAAAATGTGAAGTATTTAATTCACCTAGCATATCATTGAATATCAATCGTAAATCTGCTCTACTAGAAACATAAGGTAAATAGTTGGCATACTGATCTCTTAATTGTTGCCAGTTCTGGCCGTGAAAATTTTCATCATAGAAATTCTCTTCCATTCCTGCCCATGCCTCATAGTACATTTGTGTAAACTCTTTGGATAGCGATTTATGAAACTTAAAGTTGATGTCAATTTCTTTTAATTTATTGCCGGTGATATCGAGTGTGTTAATCGTACCACTTAGTAGTATGTAATTATTCTTTTTTGATTGAACCAATTGATATCCCCGAACCGATTTATCACTGAGCTGTTCTGTTTTATTCTTTTCAAAAGGTTCGATCACCGTTTTCCATAATTGCGATTTTCCTTCACTGTGATTGGAGGTATAGATAATATAGGTTTTGTCATCTTTTGTAATAATGGAAGGATTGCCTTGTTGTCCGAAATCAGGACTCACATCCGTCAAACGATTCATGAGCCCTACCGTATTAATTTTAACCGAAGGTTTTACAACAGTTGGCTCTTCCTTTTTTGTGTCTTTTGACTCTTCTTTTACCGCTTCAAAAAGTGCTGTAAACTTTTCTGACTTAAAAGGAGCTTCATATTTATCAAGTGCCATTTCATAAATTTTTGAGTTACTTGTACCAAAAGGATAACCCGGTTGTAGCCTATCAGAAGCAAAATAAATGTATTTGCCGTCAGGCGACCAAATAGGAGAATCTTCAGAAACTTTAGTGTTGGTTAAGTTAATGGATGCTTTTGAAGCTAGATTATAAACAAAAATATCTGTTTCAAAATCTCTATACGCATTGTAAACAATATACTCATCATCAGGTGAAAAATACGGATTTGCGTTATAGAACCCCCAAAGCTCATCACTAACTATACGACTGTTTTTAAAAGTTGTTAAATCTAAAAGGTGAATCTCATTTCTTCCGCTTAGATAAACACCTTGAGTACGATCACTATTTAAGGTAAGTTGACGGTTATTCATTCTAGCATTGGTAAGCTGTTTTTCTTTTGAGGAGCCGTCTGCATCAATTTTAAACCAATTATAATAACCTTTAACTGATTGTGAATACACCAAGGTCTTACTGTTTTTCAACCATTTCACTTCTTGAATGGCCTCATTCGCTTGGGTTTTAATTTCATTGATAAATTTACCGTCAATATCAGAAACAAACAATCTCCCTCTAGAGACAAAAGCAATTTTTTTCTCATCTTCAGAAACATCAAAGAAGGAAATAGCCCCTTTTACATCATACGATTGTTCCTTTTCAAGTGTGTTATTTGTAACAATGTTAATACTAGGTGTTGTTGTTTTACCACTCGCCACATCATAAACATTGATTTGATAATCTTTTCTAAAAACAACTTTTTCTCCATTGGCACTTACTTTTGGCCACATAATAGAGGTAGAAAATTTGGTAAGTTGTTTTTTTGTACCATTTTGAAGAGTGTATAAATTGTATTCATCGTTGGCTTCATCTGACATAAAATAAATCACCCCATTTTTATCAAACGTAGCTGCAAAATCTTTTCCTCTATAACTGGTGTGCTTTTTATACTCTTTTGTTTTTGTGTTGTACGATTTAATGTCTGGATTATAATCGCCTTTATAGCGTTTTCTATGCGCAAAGAGGCCACTTTCCCAAGATTCATTGAAATAGATTTCAGGAGTTTTGGGGTGTTCAAAAACATTGTGAACGGTATTGAAATAATTCTCAAATAGTCGTATAGGTGTTCCACCATCTTTGGCAACACTGTAGGAAGTTACGCGGTTGTATCTGCCAGAGGTAAAGTATATTTTTGTAGTATCCCAACTCCAAGAGCTTACATTGTCATTGCTCTCATTAAAAGTTAATTGGCTAATGTTACCACCTTCTAGAGGCATCACATATACATCGTCATTGCCGTATTGATTACTTGAAAATGCGAGCCATTTTCCGTCAGGAGACACACTCGGATTGGTTTCTTCACCGTCCATTGCGGTGATTCTGTAGGCGTCACCACCGGCAGTTGGAACCCTCCATAAATCACCTTCAAAACTGAAAATAATGGTCTTAGCATCTGGTGTTAGCGTAGGTTGTAGGGTAAAATAAAGTTGGTTTGTTTGGGCAAGGCTAGTGTAAATAACCAGTAAGCAAAGTGTGCTAAAGGCCAATTTTAAGGATTTCATGTATTGTAGCGTATGAGTTAGTAAAATAAATATAAGTATAAATTTAATCTTTTTTATCGAATGCAATTTTATAGCACAAAAAAAAAGGCCCTCAAAATGAGAACCTTTTTTGTTTTTATAATAATAGATTAATTTTTAAATATCTTAATATTTTCATTTAGTTTACCTGCTTTCACCTGAACCATATAAACACCACTAGCTAAATTACCCATATCTAATTTAGTAGATAATGTACTAGGTTTTTCACTTAATATATGTTGCCCAATAGCATTATAAACATTTATAATAGAAATCTTTTCAGCAGCATGTAAGTTTAATATATCACTTACTGGATTTGGGTAATAAAGAAATCCGTCAGCAGTATTGAGAAGTTTATAACTATCAATGGCAACCCCCCACGTTCTTGTATTTTGATCATCATATACAAAACGTACTTTAAAAGCACTATTTATATACTCAGATACATCTAAAACACTAGTTGTTGCAATTTCGCTACTTCCTTTTGCAGGACTATCTTCAGTAACAGTCAATACATTTTGCCAGTCATTACCATCCCAAACATCAACCATAAAATTACCAGAACCAACAAAAGTTTGATGATTATAGGTTATTTCTATGTCTGCTTTTAACACACCAGCGGCTGATAAGTTTACTTCAGGGCCTTCAAGCTCTAAAACATTATTTTTAAATCCGCCACATTTGTTATCATTAAATATCACACTACCACTAGCCAATTTTACTGGTGTTTCCGGATCTATAAATGGTAAATTATCGGCATACCCAAAATTCCATGAACAGTCAGTACTATTAGTTACTTTCCAACCAGTAGGTAGGGTAGCGGCATCGAAACTCTCGTTCTGTACTACCTGTGCTTGAGCAATAAAAGCGAAGCAACAGAATATATATAATAAATTTAATTTTTTCATTTTGTCTAATTTTTAATTTATACTAACATTTTGTTACTCTTCTGACTCTAATCGCTGAATAAACACTTGCGAGTTTCCTGCGGTATCAGTAACTATCCATTCTCTTACCAGTAACATACCTCTAAGATCGATACATCTATCTAGTGAAGTAAACATTAGTATGTTTTGTGAACCTCCATTACCAATAGTGTTACCATCGATAGTTCCTTCATAGGCTAGTGTAAAACCAGCTCCATAAGTTCCAAATTCGTCTTTTGGACCAACTTCTATATAATGTGGGTCAGTATTTAATAATGTTATTGTCGAGTTTGAGTACGCACCAAATCCTTTAAAAGAATAGGGTCTAGAAAAATCAACATTAGCATATTCTCTTTGCGTATTTAACGCATCACTATCTGTTTGCCCACCGGATGCTATCCAAGTATTGTAAGTAACTAATGATTCAAAGTAAATCTCTACAATCCACCCATTTGCTGGATTTGAATTGTTGACAACACGACCATGTACTTTAGGTGCAAAGCCTAACATAGATTGAACATATCCATACTCCCAATGATGATTTTCATCAAAAGGCACTTGTTCAAATTGAACGTTAGTAGTGCTATTTTGAGGGCCAAAATCTGCCCAACATGATTGATTAACAAAATATTGTGAATATTCTATTGTATCAACAGCGCAATCATCACTAAATGTTACTTCTGGTAAATTATCGAAATCAAATACTAAAAGATTATCTTCTAAATTATCAGCAGTTGGCGGCGTTATATCCTGAACAATCACATTCTGTGTCTGTGTACTTTTATTACCAGAAGCATCAGTAAAGGTCCATGTTATTACCGTAGTTCCTAGTGTTGTTACCGGGAAACTTGTAGTTGTAGTACCTGTAATCATACCATCACAATTATCGGTGGCAACTGGAGCAGCTGGAGCTTCTACACTACATCCACCTCTTAAATCTGCTAAGCTTGCAGCATCGGCTACTGGTGCAGTAACATCATCTACTATTAAATTTTGTGTCTGCGTACTACTGTTGCCCGAAGCATCAGTAAACGTCCATGTTACTACTGTAGTACCTGGTGTTGTTACCGGGAAATTTGTAGTTGTCGTTCCTATTATTATACCTTCACAGTTATCTGTCGCTGTTGGAGCAGTTGCACTCGCTACACTACAATCACCTGTTAAATTTGCCAAGCTAGCAGCATCAGCTACTGGTGCCGTAACATCATCTATAATTACATTTTGTGTTTGTGTACTACTGTTACCCGAAGCATCAGTAAACGTCCATGTTACAACTGTAGTTCCTGGTGTTGTTACCGGGAAATTTGTAGTTGTAATCCCTGTAATTATACCTCCACAATTATCAGTGGCTGTTGGAGCAGTAGGAGCTGTAACACTACAATCACCTGTTAAATCTGCTAAATTCGCTGCATCAGCTATAGGTGCTTCAACATCATTTATAATTACATTTTGAGTCTGCGTACTACTGTTACCTGAAGTATCGGTAAACGTCCATGTTACTACCGTTGTTCCTGGTGTTGTTACCGGGAACGTTGTTGTTGTAGTTCCTGTAATTGTACCTTCACAATTATCCGTTGCTGTAGGAGCAGTTGGAGCTGCTACACTACATTCACCTATTAAATCTGACAAGCTACCTGCATTAGCTACTGGTGCTGTTACATCGTCTACAATTACATTCTGAGTTTGTGTTATACTATTCCCTGCAACATCGGTAAAGGTCCAGGTTACTACTGTAGTTCCTGGTGTTGTTATTGGAAATGTTGTTGGTGTAGTTCCTAAAATCGTACCATCACAATTATCAGTGGCTGTAGGAATCGTTGGAGCTGCTACACTACATTGATCTGTTAAATCTGCTAAGCTTGTACTAGTTGCTACCGGTGCTGTTACATCGTTTATAACTACATTCTGAGTTTGTGTGATAGTATTACCAGCCGTGTCGGTAAAGGTCCAAGTGACCACCGTAGTTCCTGGTGTTGTTATTGGAAATGTTGTTGGTGTAGTTCCTATAATTGTACCGTCACAATTGTCTGTGGCTGTTGGAGGAGATGGAGCTACTACGCTACATTGATCTGTTAAATCTGCTAAGCTAGTAGTGTCTGGTACAGGTGCTGTAACATCATTTATAATTACATTTTGTGTTTGAGTACTACTGTTGCCCTCTGCATCCGTAAAGGTCCAAGTCACTACTGTCGTTCCTGGTGTTGTAATTGGGAATGTGGTAGTAGTAGTTCCTGTAATGGCTCCAGCACAATTATCAGTAGCTGTTGGAGCAGTTGGAGCTGCAACACTACACGCATCACTTAAATCTGCTAAGCTTATGGCATCTGGCTCAGGTGGAGTCAAATCATTAACACATGAACAATGAACATCGGTTTTAACGGCTCCACCCATTACCCATGATTGTCCATTTACACTTTGTCCGTTTTTCTTATTTCTGGTATCAATTTTTATAATTATCTCATCAACAGTACCAGCCACATTCGTTAAGTTCAATTCAAAAATTTTGATACAGCATTCTCCATCGGGAAAACTACTTATGGTTTCTGTTAACTCGGCAAAACTTCCATCTGCTGCTGAAACTTCAATATGAATATATCTACCATCAGGTGTTAATTCAGAAATTGGCAATTCTACACTCACTGTTCTAGGTCCAGAATCTGTTGTGATAGGAATGGTTGTAGTTTCAATATTGTTATATCCACCTAATGCAGTAAATACTCCAGAGCTACCAATTCCATTATTTTTATTTCTAAATACATAAGCCAACATTGATTGTGCGTAAGCCTTTTTATTGATATTTGAGTAATTGATACTCGCTGTTGCTGGCAATTCCGTTCTATAATACCATACGTAAGAACTACCACCCGCTGGTATTTCTCTATTAGCTGTATATGAATTTCCATCAGCATCTTGAATCGTAATGGTGCTTCCTGGATTTTGACTTTTATACACCAATTCTACAACAATGCGATCTACATTTTCAGAGTTTGGAACCGCTATGGAAGCGGGAACATTGTTTTTTATTCCTAAACTTAGTAATTCGACATCAATACCATCTTGACAAGTATAAGACCATCCACTGCTGGATACACTATTGACATAATAACTATTGTCATCGGCTTTTTTTACAACTAACGGTTCGGTGTCAGTTGTGGCATAAATAGGGGAGTTGATTAAAAATGCGCCTAATAAAAGGTACAGAAGGTAGTTTTTTCTCATAAGAAAATTTTTAATTAATACTCAACTCATTGTTAAAAAACGTTAAAGACTTTAAAATATTTCATTACAAAACACTATTGGCCTTACCGTTAAAACAACTTGAAGTAATTTATTCCTACCCTGGAAGTTGGTTTATTTTTAAAAGAGTTTTAATTGTGGGTTTTTGGAAAGTTCGTATAAAGTGTAATTAAGTGGTGGTAAAGAAGTGGTATTTAAATACTTCTTTTTGGCTAATTTAAATTGTAATGCAACTTGCTCTGCAATTTTACCATCACCACGCATACGCTTACCAAAACGGGAATCATTTAACTGTCCGCCATGACAATCTTCTATTTGATGGAGTATTTTTGTGGCCTTGTCAGGAAGGGTTTTATGAACCCAGTCAACAAATAGTTCACCAACAGCACCATTAAGTCGCACCATGGTATAGGCAGCAGAACGCGCACCGAGTTCACTCACCTTTTTTACTAAAGCAAAAATTTCATGACTGTTAATGGCAGGAATAATGGGAGCCATCATTACATTAACTGGAATGTGATTGGAAGACAGCGTTTCAACCGTTTGCAATCTTTTTTTTATGGTAGCCGTTCGCGGTTCTAAAATCCGTCGTGTTTCTTCACTTAATGAAGTAATAGATATACTTACATGTAAAAGATTTAACTGCGCCAATTCTTTAAGGATATCTAAATCTCTTAATATCAAGGCGTTTTTGGTGATAATACTTACAGGGTGCTTATATTTTAGACAAACTTTTAGTATGTTTCGCGTTAGTTCTAGTTTCTTTTCTATGGGTTGGTAGCAGTCAGTATTGCCAGATAACATAATATTGGCCGCTTTCCAATTTGTACTTTTGAATTTTTCTTCTAATAAGATGTGTGCATTTTTTTTATAGAGAATTTTCCGTTCAAAATCCAAGCCTGCACTATAGCCCCAATATTCATGTGTATTTCGCGCATAACAATAAATACATCCATGTTCACAACCTTGATAGGGGTTCATAGAGTAGGGCAGTCCGATATCAGTACTCACTACTTTATTTAAGATGGTTTTTGGAAAAATCTCTAAATACTGCGTTTTAGTAGAATCTGGGGTTTCATTCTCTTGGTGACAATAATTAAGAAAATCAGCTTCAATACTGTGTGTATGTTGTACAAAACGATTGTGTGTATTTATTTGCGCACCGCGACCTTTTATATATTCTGAATTTTCGATGTTCAAAATTACGAGAAACAAGAGCCAATGCTTGTTTCATTTTGAAGCAATCAGTCTTTAAATTTTCGAAGCTTTATCAAGTAAATAGAAGTCGGCTAAAACCATGGCCGTCAATGCTTCTACAATAGGAACGGCTCTAGGCACTACACAAGGGTCATGCCTTCCTTTACCTTGTACTTCCACTTCATTACCATCTTCATCAATAGTGTCATATTTTTGTAAGAGTGTGGCTACGGGCTTAAAAGCAACGTTAAAATAGATATCCATACCATTAGAAATACCACCTTGTATCCCACCAGAAAGATTGGTTTTAGTACTACCATCTGTATTAAAAGCATCATTGTGTTGCGATCCTTTTAATTTCGTTCCTTCAAAACCGCTACCATATTCAAATCCTTTTACGGCATTAATAGTTAACATCGCTTGTCCCAGTCGGGCATGTAACTTGTCAAAAATGGGTTCTCCAAAGCCTAATGGAACATTTCGAGCAACACAGGTAATGGTGCCACCAATAGTATCTCCTTGTTTTTTTATTTCTTGAATATGCGTGATCATTTTATCAGCGATATCTTGATCCGGACAACGTACGATATTCGATTCAGTCTGTGCTAAGTCTAATTCACGATAGGGTTTATTTACAGCAATACTCCCAACAGAAGATGTAAACGCATTTATTTGAATACTGGCTACTAATTGTTTAGCAATGGCACCAGCAACGATCCAATTCGCTGTTTCTCGTGCAGAAGAGCGTCCGCCACCTCTATAATCACGTAATCCATACTTTTTTGTGTAGGTATAGTCGGCATGAGAAGGGCGAAAGGTTGTTTTGATATCAGAATAATCATTTGATTTCTGATTGGTATTTTCAATAGTAAAACCAATGGAAGTACCCGTTGTTATTCCTTCAAAAATTCCAGATAAAAAAACGACTTGGTCAGGCTCCTTACGTTGCGTGACAATTTTAGATTGACCCGGTTTGCGTCGGTCCAATTCAGCTTGAATTGCTTCAAAATCCAATGTCAATCCGGCAGGACAGCCATCAATAATGCCACCAATAGCGGGTCCATGTGATTCTCCGAAGGTTGTTAATCTAAATAATTTTCCAATAGCGTTACTCATATAGCAAAAATAGCAAAGTTTTAAGTTTCGGACTTATTAAATGAAAGAAAATAAATTCGGGATTAGTAATTTAATGGCGAGTATGGAAACTACTACAATCAGGAAGATACGCACAAATCCATCTCCCTTTTTTACAGAATAACGACTCATTAACCAACCACCAACAGCGTTACCAAATGCCAATGTGAGTCCGTATTTCCAGTTAATGATACCATCAACTTGAAATACAATCACGGCGGCCACTGAATAAATAAGTGCGACTGTTACTTTGATAGCATTACTTTTTACCAAACCAATATGATTGATACTCGATAAGGCCATGATGACAATAAAGCCAACACCTGCCTGTATAATACCACCATAAAGTCCGATAAAAAAGAACACGAACATACTTAACCACAGGTATTTACCGTTGATTCGTTCTTGCAGTTTGAGGTGATCAACTTTAGGTTTGAATATCATATAGATCACAATAACAATCATAACTCCGGCTAGTATTTTATTAAAAAGAGCATCGGGAATATCTAAGGCGATTCGAGCACCGATAACGGCACCTACAACGGCAGGAATTGCCAAATACAGGCTAAAAGGGTGTGTAGTAACACCTTTAGATTGAAAGCCTTTAATGGCAAAAATATTTTGAATGATGATGGCTATTCTATTCGTAGCATTCGCCACATGTGATGGTAAACCTAAAAAAATAAGTAGGGGCAAGGTGAGTAAAGAACCTCCGCCAGCTACGATATTAATAATTCCTGCAATAAACCCAATGACTACTAAAAGAAGTAAGTCCATATTAAAATCCATAAAACTTTGGTTTTAAAGCCGGTAAATGTACAGTTTATTGCCGACTTAAAAAGATTAAAAAAAACGCTGTTTTATTTCTCAAATTAAAAAAGGTTTCTATCTTTGCACGCGCATTGGAGAAATGGCAGAGTGGTCGAATGCGGCAGTCTTGAAAACTGTTGACTGTAACAGGTCCGGGGGTTCGAATCCCTCTTTCTCCGCAAACCAAAACCCACAACGAAAGTTGTGGGTTTTTTGTTTTCACGAACGTCAAAAGCTTGCTTTTGTAAGTAAGTGGAAACAAAAAACATACAAGCGATAGCTTGCAAAGGGTTTCTATGCTTGCTCAGGATTCCCTTTTGGGATCACGAGCCCAAAGGGCGAGTAATCCTGAATCCTGAATAACATTTTGCCATCGCGCCACCTGGCCCCTTCACTAAAAATGTCCACAGGACATTTTCTTAACGTTCGGTCCGGTTTCCATGCTTGCTCAGGATTGTCATTTGGGATCACGAGCCCTAAGGGCATGTAATCCTAAATCCTGAATAACATTTTGCCATCGCGCCACCTGGCCCCTTCACTAAAAATGTCCACAGGACATTTTCTTAACGTTCGGTCCGGTTTCTATGCTTGCTCAGGATTCCCTTTTGGGATGCACAAGCCGATAGGCGCCGTGAATCCTGTATTCTGGATCCCTGCCTCCACAGGGATGACAATTGTAAGCGATTTGAAAATAAAAAACTAACCATATCGTTTGGCGTGGTTGTGTTTTTATCCTTGCCGAGGATTACCATTTGGAAATATACCCTGAATAGACTGAGTTAGATCTTGAAAATGGAGAGTTCACTCATATTTATCATTTGAGTTAATTTTTAATTGATATACACTAAGCAAATGTCTTACATTAAAATAGCTTTGCATAGTTATACTATTAACCATTCTTTAATTTACAGCAATAAAATAAGTATTCATTTATCAGCGTATTATTTAAAAAAACAAAATCATGGATTTAAAACAAGGAGAAGAAAACGCAAAATTTGTGAAAAATGAAAATTCCAAAAACAGGAACTACATATTCAAATGGGATAAACAAACAAAAATTGTAACAGTTATAATTCTTGTGCTATTGATTATAGCAATTTCTTTCGTAATCTTATCTGGAATATCTTTCAATAATTAGACGTTTACTTAAATAAATTATGAATAGCAGCCTCTAATATTTTAATAATAAAAAAATGAAATATATTAGTCATAAAATTATAAACCAACTTTTTTTGTTATTTGTTGTCATCTGTATTGGAGGACTGATCTTTTCTGAAATGATGCCATATTTATCAGGAGTTTTAGGAGCAATCACCATATACGTGCTGTTGCGTAAACCAATGAAAAAACTAGTAAATAAAGGATGGAACCCGCAACTGGCTGCACTTGTTTTATTAGCACTATCGATAATTGGTATATTAGTACCTGTTGCAGGTATCGTTCTTATGCTAGGTTCTAAAATTAGTAAAGCAGCCGAAAATTCAGAAAGAGTAACGAACGCTTTAAAAGGTCAACTTGAAAGAATTGAGAACTATCTTGGTTATGATTTGAATTCACAAATAGATACTTCTGAAGTCTCTTCATTTGTTTCAAATAAATTACAAAGCATTGCTGGAGGTACATTTGAAATTGTTTTGGCCATTTTCATTATGTATTTTTTACTCTATTATATGCTTACTAATCGAAGAAAATTAAGAGAAAGCTTATATGAATACATACCGCTAGATAAAGAAAATTTAAAAATTATTGGTAGCGATATTAATGTAATGGTACGGTCCAATGCATTAGGAATTCCACTTGTAGCAATTGCACAAGGTGTTGTAGCTCTTATTGGTTTTTTTATTTTTGGAATTGAGAATCCAATGTTTTGGTTTGTGATGGTTACTATAGGATCTATGATTCCTTTTGTAGGAGGTTTATTAGGTATCATACCGGCTTTTATACTCACCTATGCAAATGGAGATGCTTTTCAAGCATGGGGTATTTTGTTATATGGTTTTATAATTGTGGGTTCTACAGATAACATCATAAGGCTTTTTGTATTAAAAAAATTAGACAATGTACATCCTTTAATTACTTTAATTGGTGTGATTATCGGGGTGCCTTTATTTGGATTTATAGGATTAATATTTGGGCCACTGTTGTTAAGTTTGTTCCTTGTGGCGATAAAAATCTATAAAAAAGAATACAGTGAAAAGATTTAGATAACTAATGTGAATATCGTAATTTTCAACATTGGTAAACTTTTCAAAAAACGGAAATATAATTTAAAAAATATGGGTGTGATATCTAAAGATAATCGGCAAATAAAATTGTACTATAATTCAGAAGCTTCATTAGGAAAACAAACGTTATCATACATAAAAGCCTCCGAAAAGAAGGTTTTGGCAATAGACATTTCAAAAACGAATGTTACAGGTACACAATGGGTAGAAATTGTAGACAATTTAAACATTCCAATTTCTGAATTGGTAAACCAAGAACACCCTGATTTTGTTAAAGTTTATGGTGATAAAAAAGTTGATTTAAATGAAAATGATTGGTTAAAAATTGTTGAAAAACATCCAACAGTTATCAGTAACCCTATAGTAATTTATGGAAATAAATTTATTAAAATAGAAACCCCCTCTGATTTTACAAAGTGCCTAGATCAAGAATAATTATTTGATACAAATCGTCTTTCAAAAATAGTGGATAACTTATTTAAACGGAGAAAAGAGTCACCATTTGAATACGATACTAGTTATCACAGTTTAAAATCTCATTAATGATTTGACATTTTTTCTTTACGTTTTTTTAATTGCCTTTCCAAAATATTAATAGCTTCAGAAACTGAATTATGAAAATCATCATTAGTTGCTTCGGCAAAAAGGCGAGGGCCTGGAAGGCTTAATCTTATATTACAAATTAATCCAGTTTCATCAGAACTAGTATTCTCCTTTTTAAAAAACACATCTGCTCTATGCACAAAACTGTACTTTTCTTCTAAGTTATTTAATTTTTTAGTGATAAAACTTTCAAGGCTTGTACTGGTATTTATGTCGTGATATTCAAATATAATCTGCATAGTTTTAAATTTTAGTCAGCCCAATATTATAAAACTATCATCGATGTTCTTAACTCATATAAGTATCACATTAACTTAAATAGGCGATAAGAATACTAGAAGAAAGGTTTTTCTAATAGGATTAAAAATTATATTAAATCGATTAATCCTTCCTGTTGATATCTCTTAATTTTATACAAGAATTGATGCCAATTGGTTTGGCATACTTTATAAACAAACCAATAACTTAAAATATTGAAAATTATGAGTTCTCCATACACAAAAAAAGTAAGTAATAAATTGAAGGTACTACTAGAAAAAAGTTATGATGCAGAAAAAGGATATCAAAAAGCAGCGGAAAATGCCAACAACGCCGGGCTTAAAGGATTCCTTAATAGAAAGTCCAAAGAGCGAAATCAGTTTGGAGATGCGTTAAAATCTGAAATTAGAAATTATGGACAAGAAGTTGAAGCGGGTGGAAGTGCCGCAGGATCAATTCATCGCGCATGGATGGATGTAAAAACATTTTTTTCCGCCGATAATGATGAGGCCATGTAAGCGGCAGCCATTACCGGAGAAAAAGCAGCTGTAGATGATTATGAGGATGTTTTAAAAGAAATAAACTTACCACCTAGTACGGCAAGTTTACTTACAAATCAAGTTGGTCAAATAATGTCTGATTTGAGTACTGTTAAAAATTTAAAAGATTTAGCATAACACACGAATAAATTAAATTGTGCCTAGACCTAAATGAGCCTTGTAAATTTTAGTTATTTACAAGGCTCATTTATTTAGTCTTTCCCACTAGTTTAATGGTATTGTGGATTTTGAAATGACCTAACTTTTCATTAAATAACTTCTAGAAATTACCCCATTCTCATAAGGTCTTGGAGTGATTTTCAGTACTTTCATTTCTAAACAAACGTTTTCTTATTTGCCCAGTAATAATCATAATGCGTTAATAATAATTGTTTTAGCGTTAATGGTTCTGATTAAATATATAGATTTTTGATAATGAAAGTTGAGAAGTATCATAGCTCAACTAAAATCTTTAACCACGCTTGTCAGTTAGATAGGCTTAAAACAAAAGCAGTATGTTACGTTGGACAATCATATTTGTAATTTTAGCAATTATTGCAGCAGTATTTGGTTTTGGTGGAATAGCCGCTGGAGCCGCAAGTATTGCAAAAATTTTATTTTTTATCTTTTTAGTGTTAATTGTAATTTCTCTACTTACTGGAAAAAAGAAAATTTAATCTCACAAAAACATCATTTAACTTCTAAAATTAAGGGATTATTTTGAAACGAGCATTTTACTAATGCTCGTTTTTTTATCTTCAATAAGTAATTGATATTTTAAATCTTAGGGTAAGGTATAAAACAAATCGATGAACCTGCTCGCAGAACGTATAGGATTTTAGATTTAGAATCTACAATTATTTACAATTCTTCTGTTTCATCGTCATCAGTAATTGCCAACGGATGATCTGTTGCACCAAGTCCTACAATTTTAATAATATTTACTATTGTATTGTACAACATTAATACGACCACAATAAGTCCAGCACTTAATAGACTTGACATTCCCAAGGAAATATAGTACAGCGCATTAAACCAATTATTAGGAACACTTTCAGATTCTGTTATGGGTAAATTAAACAGTAAAAAAGTAATGACCGCAGCAATAAAAATAATAGTATCTAGTTTCGCAATTCGCAGAACATGATGATAATGATCTGCCTTTAGCCTCGATTTTGAATTAGAACTGACCCCCAACAACGTAAGCAATAAGGCCAAAATTGTGGCGGAGGCTAGGGCAATCGTATTACACAAGGTGTTCATGCCATCTAATGAGTTTTTAATGAGCACCTTTGCTTCGTACCCGCTTAATCTACCGATAAGGATTCCTCCCAACAACATTACTGCCAATGAGATGAAACCGCCTATAATTGCCCGTTTTGTATATTTACTTAGTTTCATGAGTTGTATATTATTATTATTTATTTAGTCATAAAAAAGTGCTAAAAAGTCCTCAAAAAAATCTAAATTATGTTAAAAATTTATTGTTGAGATACACTATCTTCGCAACCTATTGTTTTTCTTAACAGCAATTTTAGAATATAGTTTTTGCTAAATTAAGATGGATTTATGAAAATTTATGTCACATTTGATATTAATAGTACCCGAAATGCAATTCTCAAAGAGCAATTGGATAAATTGGGTGTAGACTATACAATAGAAGCTAGTAATGAAATTAACTTTAATGAAAAATTGACCACGGATCAAGAATCTCTTTTGGCTGAATCATTTATTAAGTATGGTATAACAATCATAGACAATCAAAAATCAGAATTGGTACAGCGGATTAAAGATTCTATTAATGAAATGTTAGAAGATGACGAGGCTAGTTTGTATAAAGTTTCTTCCTATTTAGCAGATAAATTAAACTATTCTTATGCTTATTTATCGAATTTTTTTTCAGAGAATACGTATACTTCCATAGAGAATTTTGTAATTCTAAAAAAAGTAGATTACGCTAAGGAACTAATTGCCAATACTGATTTAACCTTAACAGAGATTGCTTATAGACTTAACTATAGTAGTGTTGCGCATTTGTCAGGTCAGTTTAAAAAAACAACGGGGTTAACTCCTTCTGTATTTCAGAAAATCATTAAAAAACGTAAAGCATTTAATTATAATAATTAATACCTATATCTATGTCTCTAACTAATTTAAATGTGTTACTTGCCGATGATGATGAAGATGATAGGTGGTTGTTTGAACAGGCATTAAATGATTTAAAAATAAAGACCAAACTTTTATTATTTAAAAATGGTAAAGAGTTAATGGAGCATTTACAAAAAGCGAATCACCAACCACACATTGTTTTTTTAGATTTAAACATGCCTATAAAAAATGGGATGGAATGTTTGATAGAAATGCGAAAAGATGTTAATTTAAAAGGAATCCCTGTAGCAATTTATTCCACGTCATCTTCTGAAGAGGATATTGAAAATACTTTTGTAAAAGGAGCCAATGTATATATTAATAAACCGAATAATTTTGAGGCATTAAAAAAAGTTGTCGATAAAGTCTTACAACTCAACTGGCAATACCATACTTCAAATTTAAATAGAGAAAATTTTTTATTCAGAATTTAAACCAACATGTATTTTAGGGGAATAATATCTTCATCAAAATCATATAAAACAGCACTGGTTGTTGCTATTGCATTGTTGTTATTATTGTCTAGTATTTCGTACAGACAGATTAATAACATGAGAAAGTCTGCCGATTTGGTTTCAAGTTCCTTGATGGTTGATAAGGAAATTAATAATTTATTTTCAAAATTCAGCTTAATTGAAGCCTTTGGATATAGATCTTTAATTCTAAATGATTCAACATTTGCTGAAACGTATCAGGAATATAGAAGCCAAACTGATACTGCATTTTTAAACCTTTCCAACCTTTCTAAAGATATTCCTGAGCAAACTCAATACTTAGATATGGTGAGCCAATGGAGAGACAGTCTAGATATTACGATAAATAATCTTAATAAATACCGTGGTCAATTAGAACAAGACGTCGAAGGTAAATTAATGACAGAAGTGGAAAAAATCGACTTCATCTATCAAAAATTATATTCATTAAAGTTAGGAATGTCTCAAAGTAAGCAGGCGTTGTTAAAAGAAAGGATGATTGCATACAAAACAAATACTTTATTTACTCCTTTTGTTTCTATGTTATTGGTGGTGTTTTCATTAATAGTCTTTTGGGTCGCCTTTAGGAAAATAAATAATTCACGTAAAAAATTGGTAAGTACGCAAGCCTTCCTTGAAAATATTGTGACCAATAGCAATAATCTAATTACTTATTTTAGACCTGTTAAAGACGAAAGTGGTAAAATAATTGATTTTGTTTTTGAATACGCCAGTAATAAAATAGAAGATATTTCTGGCATTCCGGCAAAACAGATTATTGGAACCAAGTTGTCTGAAAGCTTTCCCACGACTATGACAAATGGGCTTTTTGATATGTATGTTAACTGTTTGAATACAGGAAATATAAATCAACTTACGCGTCATTATGTCTTTAATAATGAGACTGTATGGCTTAAAAGTATTGCTTCAAAATTGGAGGAAGGTGTTAATGTAACCACTATTGAGGTTACTCAAGAAAAACAAAAAAGTGAAGATTTAAGAGGGCTAAATGAAAGTTTATTTTCAAAAAATGCTATTTTAAATAATGCAGAAGTGATTGCCAAAATAGGAAGTTTCACAAAGTACCCTGAAGTTGGCAATTCTGAAATGTCAGATAACCTTTATCGATTAATAGGATGTAAGCCAGGTGAGTTTGAACCTAGTTTTGAAAATTTTAAAGCCTATGTTCATCCTAATGATTTGCAGAAATTTGAGAAAGGTGTAGCTAAAAATCTAGAATCAAAAGAAATTACGGAAACCAATTATAGAATAATTACGAAAGATGATAAACTGAGGCATTTTAAATCTACTAGCTTATTAATAACTGAAAATGGAAAGCAAAAAATAGTAGGTGTAGTGCAAGATGTAACACATATTATTAAGAAGGATAAAAAACTAGAATTAAAAAATAAAGCCTTAGAACGTTCAAATGCAGAATTGGAATCGTTTAATCGTGTTGTGAGTCATGATTTACAAGAACCATTGCGTAAAATTCAAATGTTTATATCCTTATTATCCGATACTGAGCGCAAGAACTTATCTGAAAAAGGGGAAGTGTTTTTCAATAAGATTGAAAATTCAGCAGGAAGAATGCAATTACTCATCAGAAATTTATTGACTTATTCTAGAATAGATAGTACCCATGAAGATTTTCAAGAAATAGATTTAAATAAAAAACTTGAAAAAGTTGAAGACAATCTATCTGAAAGGATACTAGAAAACAACATAATGATTATTAAAAAAGAACTGCCTATAATAAAGGGAATTCCATTCCAGATGGAACAGTTATTTAATAATTTACTTTCAAATGCCATTAAATATAAGAGCCAAACCGAAGCTGCGAAAATCATAATTGACGCGTCTAGAGTTCATAGAAACGAAATACCAGTTACCTTTAAAAAAAGTTCAAAAAACTACTATAAAATTGTTGTTAGCGATAACGGTATCGGTTTTAGTCAAGATAATGCAACTAAAATATTCGAAATTTTTGAACGATTACACCAAAAAACTGAATATTCGGGAACGGGAATTGGATTAGCCATCTGTAAAAAGATAGTAGACAACCACCACGGGTTTATTCATGCCACCAGTGTGGTTGGAAAGGGATCGTCTTTTTATATTTATTTACCTGCTTAACGACATTATTTTTCCTGATTAAGTGGATTAAATGGTTTGCTCATTCAATAACTATTTTAATTAGTTAGTAAATCAGACAAGTGAATTCACCAGCATTAATCTAACTACAAATTTACGTTACACTTCTCACATTCACCTTAAGACACCTTGCAAGGTCATTTTAAGCCTGTTTTCACGCGTATTTAGCTAAAAACACATAATTATATAACGAAACCCTAAAACTCTGTAATGCGATAGCGCAGGTAAAGAATGATATTTGTAATGTAAAAATTGAACAGCAATAATAATCTCAAAAAAATAGCGGTATGGCAAATAAAAATTCCAATCTAAAGCAGTTCTCAAGGGTAGGACGAATTTTTCAAAAAGAGCTGTCAAACGTAAAACGAGACAATACGAATAGCAATACACTATTAAATGCACATAACCAATCCAATCTATTGGATAGATAGCAATTGAATTCAAAAGTACCATTTGAGATGAGTAAAATATTATCCGGTTTAGCAATTTTATTTTTAGTAGTGTGGGCCATAGGCTTTTTTTTATACGGTCTTGGTTTAATTATTCACATATTCCTGCTATTGGCTGTCATTGCCATAAGTATTCAGATCACTAAAGAGAAATGATTGGTCATTAATTTAAATTAAACATCATGAAAACTACCTATATCAACAGCAGAAAAATTGAAAAAATTTTCAAAGAATTGCATAAAAATTTTGGAGGGAAATTAAATGCTTCTTCAAATGAATATCAATTAGATTTAAATGGTCATTTTGGATTAGGATATATTAAAGGTGTTTCTTTAAAAAACGGTGTTTCTTATTTAGAGTTTGACATTAATTTGAATGACACTATTAAATTAAATATCACGGCGACTAAAAATTTACCAATCTATTTTACGTACTGTGCTGAGGGAAGTTTAGCGCATACTTTTGGCGAAAAAGGTGAGAAAAGAGTACTTCAGAAATATCAAACAGGTATATTAACATGTAAGAGAGCTGAAGAAAATAACCTGACTTTTAAAAAGGGCGAACGCACTAAAATTTCTTTAATAGTTGTCAATACTACAACGTCTGACACTACAGAAGGGATTAGTTTAAATAAAAAGTTAAGAAATACCTTTTTTAAAGACCAAAAGATTGAAAGTTCTGTATATATAGGATCTTACAACCTGAAAATTGGTGAAAAGATAAAAGAATTGAATGCCATCAAACAAACGGGTCTTGTTAGAAGTCTCATGATAGAAGGCATCGTTCATTTGATATTAGCTATGGAAATTCAACAACGTGAAGATGATTTAAAAAATGTTGCGAACCCTACAGGTAGTTTAAATACAAAAGAGATGGATGCCATTAAAGAACTCTCTGAATTTATTATTGAGTATCCTGAGAATGATTATACACTCAAATTATTAAGTAGAAAATCTGGACTCTCAACCAGTAAGTTGCAAGAAGGCTTTAAATTATTACACCAAAGGACGGTTAGAGATTTTATTGTCAATGAAAGAATAAAAAAATCTGAGCAACTAATCAGAGCAACCGATTTAAACATTTCTGAAGTCGTGTATAGCATTGGATTTACAAGTAGAAGCTATTTTTCAAAAATATTTAAGCAAAAATATAATTGTAGTCCAAAATTTTATAAAGAAAACCAAAATACGTTAGCTGTAACAGCCTAAAATATCATTTCAATTCGGATTCAAAATCCAAAAAAGAAAGAATCTGTTTTAAACTTTTAAAAACGGATCTTCAAATCATTGAAAAAATCATATGCTAAGCAATCGTTTATTTTTCAAATAGTTGTTTGCATATTTAAATCATTAATTTAAAACCATTTATTATGAGAAGTTTACTTTGGTTAGTAGCCGTAATTTGTATTGCTATTTGGCTTTTAGGTATGTTGGGGGTTGTTCCTGGTATTGCTACCAGTAACTTACTTCATATTCTAATCGTTATTGCTGTAGTTATTGTATTGTATAATATTATTTCAGGAAGGCGACCTCTTGAATAATCAACAAAAGCTTCAGGCGTATTTATCATAAATTAAGATAAATACGTCTTGCTTTAATTTAAAACAATTTAAAACAATTCTATATCTAAGTAAAAACAGCATAAAATGAAAAATAAGAGAATTTCTAGTAAAATGGAGAAAATGTTGAATCTACAAATGACACGTGAGGCTTATCAGGCTCAAGTATATCTTTCGTACGGATGTTGGGCAGAAGAAAATAGCTTTGCCGGAGTTTCGGAGTTTCTATATAAACACATGCAAGAAGAACGCGATCATATGTTTAAGTTTATAAAATATATTTTAGATAGGGGAGGAAGCGCTACTATAGAATCGATCAAAGCTGCGCCAAATGCCCCAAAAGATGTTGGCGACTGCTTACAGCAAATTTTAAAACATGAAATTAATAATTCAAAAGAAATTGATAAGATTGTAAATTTAGCTCATGAAGAAAAAGATTGGGCTTCATTTAGTTTTGCACAGTGGTTTGTAAAGGAACAAATTGAAGAAGAAACCTTAATAAATGAACTAATTGATAAATATACGCTAGCATCTAAAGAAGTTAAAGACAACGCAAACCTTTATGAAATGGATAAAGATTTAGCGAAAGCCTCTCAAAAAGCTACAATTCCAAGAGAAGAGAAGGTATTGTAGAAATCACAATAAAAATACATTTACTATTTTACATTAAAAAAACGTCCTACAGCATAACTGTAGGACGTTTTTTTAATTATTTTTTTAACGATACTGCTTTTTAATACTTGTCAATTTCTTTTTTTAATTCCTCTTTAGTTTTACCCGTTTTCTCCTGAATTTTACCTAGCATTTCATCAAATTTACCTTCAGCATACGTTAGGTCATTATCAGTTAAATCACCATATTTTTGTTTTAATTTTCCTTTGGCCTGTTTCCACTTGCCTTCTAATTGTTGTATGTTCATAATTTCAAGTTTTTTAATTATTAACTCAAAAATAGAAACAAATTCACTTGAATCTTGCTTCAATAAATCAAAGTTTTAACTGGAAAAGCTATGGACTATTATTTTTTGTTTTTTTCACCCTTACCTGTTAATGTACTTACCAATCCATCTTGTACATTTATCCACAAATAATTAAAGAATGATTTGGTTTTATCTCGCTCAACGTCTATTTCACCATATCTATAACCATCTTGATCTGTTTTTGAACCGTCATTGACAAAAAGATTACCAATTGCAGAAAGTAACTTATTAACTCTGTTCTTTTTATCTAAAATTTCAAATTTGAATTCTTTATACTTCATTTTTAAATCTCCTTTCGATTTCAAATTATTTCCATTAAATGTAAAGTAAACCTCTTCAATGATTCCTTCAGCTTTGGCATTTAAATTAGATTCAAAAAACGTATTGGCGATTTCCGCATTGAAGTTTTTAAATTGACCTGATGTTAAAAAAACATCATTTTTATTACCAACATCAAAACGAATACTTAAATCCATAGGTGCTTTACCCATAAAATTTGACGTAGTAGAAATTGCTGTATTCCCTCCTTTATTAGATCTGTTTGTTAGATTGGTTAGATCAGCATTTACATCATTAAAAAAGAGTTCTCCCGCTTCATCAATAGTGTCAACATTTTCGGCATACGAAATATACCCTTCAGTAATTTTTAAATGATGTAAGGATAAATCAAAGGGTAATTCTCGCAACTTCTTACTGTACATGCTCTTTATATTTAAATCATCAGCAATTGTTTTATCTCTATATAGTTTTAAACTTGGTTTAACCATTAAGCTTCTATCTATAGTTAGATAAAACTTGTTATTATTAAAACCATAATCTAATCCGTTTAATGTCAATTCAGGAATATGAAGTTGAATATGATCGCGTTCTAAGGAAATTTTGGCAGATAATTTTTCTTTGGTAAATTTTGTTTTAAGATGTACATCTTTTAGTTCAAATTTGTCATTTTTCACGGATAAGGAGGAAATTTTTAATTCCTCATACGTGCTTAAATTTAAAAATAGCTGTTGAGACTTCAACTGAAAACCATGGTAATCGAAGGGTATTTTTCCCTTTATTTTATCGGAATCTGTGTTTAAATCATTCATCGTAAAATAAATACTATCCATACGCAATAAAAGACGATCCTTAGTTTCGTTTTTAATTTTAAGAGACCCATTTAAAAAGGAAATTTTATTAATATTAATAATTTTATCAAACTCTTTATTAGAATTGAGCTCTTTAGCTTGCTGATATTGATAATATTCTAAGTCTGGATTTTCAAAAATTACGTCTTCAATATAAATGGTATTTTTCATTAGTAATTGCCATAAACTAAAACCGGTAATTTTGAAATTATTAGCATTTAAAGTTGTAATTATAGTATCGTTTGTACTGAACAGTTTTATAGTAAGACTATCCATTTTTACCACCCCACTAAATACATTTACATCTATTTTATCATAATTCAACTGAATGTTTGGAGGTAATTTATTTTCAATAGTATTAATTATCTCGCTTTTGAATTTATATTGAAGAAATAATAAACTCCCTGTTATGATAATTAACAATAGTATGAGTGTTTTTCGAGTCCAATGCATAAGAAAATTATATAGACCTAAAATCCTCTAAAATTATAACTAATAGTAACGTAAATACGATAATGATTGACTCATTCAGTTCTGTAGTATTGAAAATAAATTCTATTGATTATAGCGTGTTTACGTTAAATAAATATAAAAAAAAACGATACCGAATAGTATTATAGGGTCAAATTACCTGCAAGCTGTTTCAATGTAATTTCAGATAATTTTGCTTGATATTTGGCCTCACTTAAACGCAACTGTGCATTGATGTAATTTTGCTGTGCCGCCCTAAACTCAATGGTTGGGATCGTTCCAATTTTATATTTGGCCAATGTAATATCTATGTTTTGTTTTGCAATTTCTAAATTGTTAGTTTCCAGCTCTATAAGCCTAATATTGGTAAGATAGGTTTGGTACGTCGTATTCAATTGTGACTTTAATGTTTGGGTTTGCTGTTCAATTGTCATCGTACTATTTTCCAATTGCATACGTGCTATTTTCTCATTCCTGCTTTGATTGGAGCCATTAAATATATCAATGCTAGCACTAAAGCCATAATTCCAACCACGGGCATTATTTTGGGTAGAAAAGCCTAAACTCGATTCAGAGTTACTAAAATTATAACCCGTATTTGCACTAATGGTAGGGTAGCGGTTCCCTTTTACTTCTTTTAATTCTAGTTCAGCAATACGCTTATTAATGATTTGGGCTTGTAATTCTGGATTTTGTGCTTGTGCTAATGTTTCCAAATCAGAGAGTACCAAATTCTTGGAAACCAACATATCTTCATCTACTTTAAAATCAATGTTTGTGTCGCGTGCCATCATTTCATTGAGCCTTATTTTCCTATTGGTATATAGCTCACTTTGTTTTATATATAAAGCCTTGTCTGTATTAAGATCTACTTGCGCATTTAATACTTCCAATTTTGAAGATTTACCGATGCTAAAACGATTTTCAGCAAGTTCAACACGTTGTTGTGAAATAACCTTAGTGCCATCTAAAGCAGCTAAAAGTTGTCGTTGTTGCACCAATTCATAATAGGTAATCATAACATCGCTCACACGATTTAAAATAGTGATTTGCAGTTGTGTTTTACCTAATTTTTCTAATTCTTTTAATTTGTCATAGCGCGCAAACATTTGAAAGCCATCAAAAATGGTCCAATTTAAACCCACACCATAATTAATATTTTTATTCTTCCCATTGTTAAGGTCAATTTCAGTTCCATCAGAACGTGTTTGAGAAATATTCTGAAAACTATTATTTGAACTCGCAGAAGCAGAAATTCTTGGAAGCATACCCGCCAGACCAGGACTTACGGAAATTTCATTTATATCCAAATTATTATTGGCTAAACGAATTTCATAATTATTTTCAAGCGTAATTTCAACGGCTTCTTCAAGTGAGAGTAACTCTTGAGCCCTTAATTGAAAAGTGATACAAAAAAGGCATAGAAAATATACAATTATCTTATCCAATTTCATAGCTCTCAATTTTATCAAATTCAGGTCTGTGTTTCTTTTCACGTGACCATAAAACATATATTGATGGGATTACGAATAAGGTTAAAACCAACGAAAACATAGTTCCACCAATAATAACAACACCCATTCCAATTCTACTTGTTGAGGCAGCACCAAGGGATAAGGCAATAGGCAATGCGCCTAGTGCAATGGTCAGACTAGTCATTAATATGGGTCTTAATCTTGATTCGGCGGCTTTTAATACAGCTTCATATTTAGGCATTCCTTCTTCACGAAGTTGGTTGGCAAATTCCACAATTAGGATTCCGTTTTTTGTTACCAAACCAATAAGCATAATAGTCCCAATTTGGCTGAATATATTCCAAGTTTGCCCAAACAACCAGAGTGAAAATAATGCACCGGCAACTGCCATTGGTACTGTTAAGATAATAACAAATGGATCGATAAAGCTTTCAAATTGTGCTGCTAGAATAAGGAATATAAGGAGCAATGCCAACCCAAATGCAAAAATGGTATTTGAGCTACTTTCAACAAAATCCCTAGACTCACCACCTAAATCGGTCGTAAAAGAATCGTCTAAAACTTTTTCTTTTATTGAATTCATCGCATCAATACCATCACTAATACTCATTCCTGGTGCTAAACTTGCTGAAACCGTTGCAGACATATAACGATTGTTGTGATACAATTGCGGGGGACTACTATGCTCCACAATAGACACAAGATTGTCCATTTGTATTAAAACCCCTGAAGAATTTTTAACGAATATTGATTTTAAATCCATGGGCTCATCACGATCTTTCTTCTCAAATTGCCCAATTACTTGATACTGTTTTCCGTTCATCATAAAATAGCCAAAGCGTTGACCACTTAGCGATAGTTGGAGTGTTTGCGCTACATCCAATACTGATACGCCTAATGATTTTGCTTTTTCACGATCTATATTTACATAAATTTCTGGTTTATTAAATTTTAAATTAACATCAGTATATGCAAATACAGGGTTTGCTTCAGCAGCTTCCATAAATTCAGGGATTTTTTCCTCTAATTTCTCAAAATTAGGTGCCTGAATAATATATTGAATGGGCATACCTCCACGTCTATTTACAGAAATGGTAGGTGTTTGTGAAACACTGGATCGTGCATTCTCAAAATTCTTGGTCCACATGGTAAGCTTATCAGCAATTTCTTTTTGACTACGCTCACGTTCATTAGGATCTACCAATGAAATAACGGCACGTCCACTATTTACTGACGAGGATCCCCATCCAGGAGAAGTGATTATAAGGCTTACTTTTTTTTCTGGAATAGAATCGTTTATTAACTCGGTTATTTCGTTCATAAAACGATCCATATAATCATAGGAAGCGCCTTCTGGAGCAGATACATTTACACGTATAGAGCTTCTATCGTCATAAGGCGCTGTTTCTTTCTGTAAGAGATTGTAAAACAAACCAATCATTACTATACAAACTGCCAAAATTGGAAAACTCAACCATTTTCTTTTCATGAATTTTTTAAGTGAATCTGCATAGGCTGTATTCATACTCACAAAATAGCGTTCAGTGAAATTATAGAATTTTGAACGCTTTTGTTTTCCTGGTTTTATCAAATAGGCATTTAACATTGGTGTTAATGACAAGGATACAAATGCTGAAACTAAAACGGCTGCTCCTATGACAATACCAAATTCCCTAAAAAGTCGCCCTACAAACCCTTCCAAGAAAATGACTGGTAAAAAAACGGCTGCCAATGTGATTGAAATAGAAATAACAGCAAAGAAAATTTCATTAGATCCTTTGATGGCTGCTTCTATAGGTGACATACCTTCTTCAACCTTTTTATAAATATTTTCAGTAACCACAATCCCATCATCTACAACCAAGCCTGTTGCAAGTACAATCGCTAAAAGGGTCAGGACATTGATAGAAAAACCAAACAACCACATGATAAAAAATGTAGCAATCAATGATACAGGAATATCAATGAGTGGGCGTAATGCCAAAGACCAGTTTCTAAAAAAGAAATAAATTACTAAAATCACCAAAATAATAGAAATCGCTAAGGTTTCAACAACTTCTATAATGGCTCGTTTTACAAAAAGCGTGTTATCAATAACAACATTAATTTTAAAATCTTTTGGTAAATCTTTTTTAAGCTTTTCGAATTCTACGTAAAAGGCGTCCGCAATGGCCACATAATTCGCTCCAGGTTGTGGTACAATAGCCATGGCAATCATAGGTTGCCCTGAGTCACTCAACTTGGTTTCCATGTTTTCTGCTTCCAACGTGGCATTTCCAACGTCGCTAAAACGCACTACTTTATCATCATCAGCGACAATAATAATATTATTAAATTCTTCTTGAGTAGATAGATTACCAATAGTTTTTACAGTTAATTCAGTAGTGGAACCTGTCAATTTTCCTGATGGTAATTCAACATTTTGTGATAATAATGCTTGTCTAACCTCTGCAACTGTTAGTCCGTATGATGCTAATTTAATAGGATCTATCCATAAACGCATGGCATATTTTCGTTGACCCCAAATTTGTACACTACTAACCCCTGGAATGGTTTGTAAGCGTTGTGATAAGACATTATCGGCATAATCAGTGAGTTCCAAAATGTTTTTGTTATCACTTTGTACGGTCATTGAAATAATAGATTGAGAATCGGCATCAGCTTTTGATACCACAGGTGCTGCATCAATATCTTGAGGTAAACTTCTAATGGCTCTTGAAACCTTATCGCGTACATCATTTGCCGCTTCCTCAAGGTTCTTGTCAAGGTTAAACTCGATGCTTATTCTACTAGAACCCTGATTACTAGAGGAGGTAATGTTTCTAATACCATCAATACCATTAATGGCCTTTTCTAGTGGTTCTGTAATTTGTGATTCTATAATATCAGCATTGGCTCCAGAATAATTAGTGCTTACCGAAATTTGTGCGGGATCAATAGCAGGAAATTCCCTTACGCCAAGATAGGAGTACCCAATAATTCCAAAAAGCATAATGGCCAAATTCATGACAATAGTAAGAACCGGGCGTTTGATACTTAGCGTGGATAAACTCATTAGTTTATAGCGTTGTTTAGTTCAACTTTTACAAGCGTACCGTTTTTAAGAGACATCACGCCAGACGTTAATATTGTATCACCCACTTTAAGACCCTCTAACACACGTACCATACGCTCTGTTCTTCTACCAATTTCAACAATTACTTCTTTTGCATTTCCTTCTTTTAAAACAAATATTTTTTTTCCATTTTGGATGGGTATCAACGATTCTGTTGGCACCATTAAAGCGTCGTTTACTGTTTCTAAGGGTAGCGTAATGTTTGCGTATGTGCCTGGAAATAATTTACCTTCCTTATTATCAGCAATAGCTCTCATTTTCAAGGTTCTTGTTGTTACATCCACTTGAGGCTCTATGGCATAAATTGTTGCCGTATGTTCTTCATTAGAATTGGAAGTAGTAAAGGTTAATTTACTACCAACTTTTATTTGAGAAGTATATTTTTCAGGGATTGAAAATGTGATTTTTAGTTGACTTGTGTTCACCAATTTGGCAATTTGTGTAGTAGGAGTTACATAGGTTCCACTAGAAATAGAGCGCAAACCAATCGTTCCAGAAAATGGAGCTCGAAGTGTTGTTTTTGAAAGTTGTGCTGCTATTAACTGAGATTCGGCCTTTGCGGATTCAAAACCCGCATTGGCAACATCGAATTCTTCTTGACTTATCGCTTGATTTTCTAAAAGTAATTTTGCTCTTCGTTGGTTTTCAGATGCGAGTTGTTGCGCTGTTTTTACTTTTGATAATTGTGCACTTAATTCGATATCATTTAAACGGAATAATACTTGTCCTTTTGATACTTTAGCTCCTTCTTTAAAGTTTATACTTTCAACAATCCCAGAAATTTCACTGCGAATATCAATTTCTTCATTAGCCTCTAAGGTTCCTGAAAGCGAAAGATTATCGGCAAAAAGTTGTGGCTTCAAAATGCTTCCTTTTACAGTCATTGTAGAAGCAACTCTTTGATTTACGGGACTGTTTATTTTTTTATTAGTAAGATAACGATACGTAATTAATGCTATGATTCCAAGAATACAAATCGTAAAAAAAAGATATCGTTTTTTCATTAAAATGGGTGGTTATTTCTTCTTAACGAGATTAATTATCACAAATTTATATTTTATATTTAATAATTATTGAATTTTAATTTTTTTTAACATTTATTAGAAAAATGCATGAATTTCTGTCGGTGTTCCATTGTTTATTTTAATCGTTATCCAATTCTATAAGCGTTATTTCGGGTCGCATCCCTATTCTTCCAGGAAATCCGAGCCAACCCAATCCACGGTTCACATAGAGATATTGTTTTTTTTCTTTGTACAAACCAGCCCACTGTTTGAGTTTATATTGAATAGGACTCCATTTTTTGTTTCCTAAATTTATTCCTACTTGCATACCGTGTGTATGTCCAGATAAAGTTAACGTTATATTCGTTTTATTTAAAACTTCTTCGCTCCAATGTGATGGATCATGCGAGAGTAGAATTTTTAATGGGATATGCGAAACATTTTGTAATGCTTGTTTTAAATCTCCATATTGCTTAAAAGGTGGTTTCCCCCAATTTTCAACTCCAACAATAGCTATTTCATTACTATTTTCTGTTATAATTTCAGCTTCATTGAGCAATAATTTAAATCCAGTTTTTTTGTAAAATTCTTTTATAGAATTAAAATTTTCTTGTTTTGCTTCTTCAGATTCCCAGGTGCTATAGTCACCATAATCATGGTTTCCTAATACAGCAAATTTTCCTTTTTTGGCTATAAGTTTACTAAAAACCGCTGCCCATCCCCGTAATTCCCACGCATAATTATTGACCAAATCTCCTGTAAAGACTAGTATATCAGGTTTTAATTCATTTATTTGTGTAACAGCCCTATCTAAAATGGTATATCGATAGTTAAAACTGCCTATATGAAGATCTGAAATGTGTACAATTTTTAAATTTCTGAATGAACTTGGAAGGACATCTGATTTAATTTTAATAGGATGAATTTTAAACCTATAGACTGTTTTAAGAATTCCAAATACAATAATAAAAAATGGAAAAAATCCTGAAAACAAACCAACAAGTGGTATAATTATTAAAGACTCTTTTTCTGAAAATAAATAATTTATAGCATATAAAATACTGATAATAATCACAAATATAAGTTTTGGAATAAACGAAGAAACGGTTAAACCATAAAGTGAAGAAACCCATCTCTGTTTTCTAATAGGATTAATAGTATCCAACTTTACTTTTAGTAGTATAATAGCAGAGATCAGACCGATAGTAAACATCCAAAAGACACTATATATGGCAGTAATTAACCATGGGAAAGATATAATGTTTGTGATAGACTGTAACCAATAAAATGCAAATATATCTACCATTAAAATGGCTAGACACAATAAAATTATTGTAAATAGGGAATAACTACGCATGCTATTGATTCAGTGTTCATGAATGAAACTCAACGATAATTATTCATAATTACCTTTGAGTTATATAGATACTACTCTTGTTTTTGTGCTATTTTTAAACCTTTTCCTTCAGAACCATTTTAAACTTCTTATTAACTATCTAATTTATATTTTTTAGTCATTAGTGAAACATTTATAAGAGGGGACTAAATAAGCGTGCCAGGCCTTCTAATAGCTTATTGTAAAAAGGTCGAGATTTGTGCTTTTCAAAAGTTAAAAGTTTACTCTTTTCGCAATCAGCTAGAAAGTTTTTAGAAATTTTTTCAGCAACTTCTTTATCATAAATCAGAGCGTTTGCTTCAAAGTTTTGTTCAAAACTTCTATGATCAAAATTTCCTGATCCAACAGATACTATTTCGTTATCCGTAATAATAATTTTGCTGTGTAAAAAATTACTGCTTTTATAAATTTCAATTCCAACTTGTAATAGTTCCGTAAAGTAAGATTGCATACTAAATTTCGCTATTATAGAATCTGATTTTTCAGGAACTAATAATTTTATTTTAATACCAGATAGCGCTGCCATTTTAATACCTTCTAACAAAGGTCTACTTGGCATAAAATAGGGGTTTGCAATATAAATACAATTGGATGCAATGTTTATCAAACCTAAATACTGATGCAAAATAGTTGGATAATCTGAATCTGGACCACTGGCTACAATTTGAACTATCGAATTGCCTTTTTTAGTTATTTTGGGGTGATACTTTTCATTCATCAAAATAGCATCCTCAGATGCGAAGTAAAAATCTTTTATAAAAATATTATGTAAACTCTCAACGGAGGGACCTTCAATACAGAGATGTTCATCATCCCAAATTCCTAATTCAGACTGAGAACTTACATATTTATCACTAATATTAACCCCACCGGTAAAACCTGTATCACCGTCAATAACTAAAATTTTGCGGTGATTTCTAAAATTAATGGCAAAAATGATGCTTCCAAACTTTATAGGCATCACTGGAAAAATTGCGACTCCTAAATCCTTGAAGCGTTTTATTGACTTATTCTTTAATTCAAAACTACCAATGGCATCATAAATCATTCTAATCTCGACACCCTCATTTATTTTCCTTTTAAATATTTGATAAATATTTTCTAAAACGTCTCCATCCTCAAAAATATAAAATTGAATATGAATGAATTTTTTTGCTTTCTCCAATTTTTCAAAAATAGATTTATAGGCATCAGCTCCATTACTTAAAATAGTTACTTTGTTGCCTGCAATTGCTGGAAATTTTGAGCTTTTTTCAAGTAATATGGCCAATTTGGCCGTTTTTGAAGATTCGAATAAAACTTCAGAATTGAAGCCATTCTGTTTAAGATATTTTTGATCGTATAACCTACGTTCTGCAGTTCGTTTTAAAGTAAATATTTTGAATTCTCTTCTATTGACTCCAAATAAAAGGTAGGATATGGCACCGGCATAGGGTATGAAAATGATAACCAAAATCCACCCCAAAGACCTGGATGGATTAGAACCATAAAGAATAATACTGCCAATCGCTATAAAAGCAATTATAACATAAATAATAAAAAACGTAGTGAGCATAAACTTGAGTTAATACTAATATAGAAAGATATACTAATTTATTGATTATTAATATTAACGATGTTAGAGCATTGCTCTATTGGTATTTTTGCAAAAAACTCAGTCAGTTCACTGTTATTTGATGGGCCATAACCTGCAAGAACATTTCCTTTAGAATGATCATTTGTCTCAATTATATATAAAATAGACATATCTGACGGATTGCTCATACCCTCGAACCTATGCTCCGCAACTATGTTGATGTCTTTTGGTCTATAGGTTCTTTTTGTTTTTAATTCAATTAAGCTTCCTTTAACCATACGAAATTCGCAATCATACCCTTTTTTTTGGTATGCCTCAATATAATCTCTTTCACTTTTTTCCATGATTACTAAGTTTAAATTAGGGGTAAATTTTTTATAATTATGCACATACGGCTTTAAATAGCAACACTGTCTGAAATGAATCCACTATTGAATAGTAGCTAATTCTTTATCACCAAATTTCAAATTGGGAATATCCAACGTTCTGATTGGGAAAGGGATATTAATATCATTCGCATCAAAAACCTTTTTAATAGCTATAATTGCAGTGGTTTTGGCCTTTAGAACTTCCAATGCTGAAGTAGAGTTTATCCAAAACCTCAATTCAAAGTTGATTGAACTATCACCAAATTCAGTATATATAAAAATGACATCATTCTTGTCTTCTACAGGTTCAAAAGTTTCCACAATAGTCTTAGTAGTTAATTCTTTAACAAATTCTAAGTCGGATGAATAACCAACACCACAGGATAGAATTACCTTTGACTGTGCGGTTTGAGAATAATTCTTAATTGAATTTTCAACCACCAATTTGTTAGGTATGTATACCAAATTATTATCACTCTGTTTAATCGTCACTACCCTTAAATCAAGACCAACAACTTCACCTTCATAGCCATTGGTTTCTATCCAATCACCAAATTTCACAAATTTAATAAAGGATAGAATGATCCCGGAATAGGTATTGGCCAATGCTCCTTGCAATGCAAGTCCCACTGCCAATCCTACAACTCCAGCACCCGCTAAAATTGTATTTAGAGTTTTTCCTAAGTTTAATATCCCTAAAATCAGGAATAGACCTAATAAAATAACAAAAGCCGAAGTCAATTTTGAAATTAGATTTTTCATTGACGGTTGTAATTTGCTTTTGTCAAGCATCTTATGAGATAGTTTGCTGAAATATTTAGAAGCAATTACAGCAACTATAAAAACAACTATTGCGATTAAGAAATTCGGTAAATTTACAACCAAGGCATCAAGCCATTCACCTAATTTAACGAACATTTTATTCCAAGCTTCTAATAATTGATTTTTCATTTATTTTAATTTAGTTATTGCGAATTGATAGAATTCTAATTTTGGGGTTAATGCATGGGGTGTTTTTTAATAATTATTACTTCAAAAAGGACAAAGGATTTGCTAGTTCATATTTAAATAAAAAAAAGCTACCTAAAATTTAGGCAGCTTTAATTAACCAACCAAACCTATCTTTAAGATTTTCTAAATATTTTTTTCAATAAAAAGAAGATTCCAAATTTTTTAAAACCGCCTAATACTGATGTAATCCAGCTATAAGGTGTTAAATATTCCTGAACCGTATTGCCAGATTGTTTGATCTCTTCCCAAGCTATCTTTCGTTCAAGATTAAGTCTTTTAAGTTCAAAATCAATTTCATCAAATGAATTGTATGTTTTCATTATATAAGTTTAATTTAATCGAAATAAGATTCCGAAAATTTCTTAATAATCGTTTTATCAATATTCTTTCTAATTGCAAAGGCTATAACTGCTAAGACTATCAGGGAAAGACCAACTATTAATATCCCTAATGGAATGCTTCCGATGAGATCACCTATCGCTATAGCACCAGCAATGGCTAAAAAAATAAGGCCTAAAAATATGAAACCACCAACAATGGCAATTTTGACTAAAACACTGAAGGATAATGTGAGTTGTTGAAAAATTTTCAGTTTTAAATATTCTTCAGTGTATTTAACATAATTTTTACCTGATTTAATCACGCTTGAAGTTGAGTTATTTATAGATTCTAAAACATTCATTATGCTTTTTGATATTTTTTATTCTGCTTTTTTAAATCTGCCAATTTCTTTTCCAATGTATTAATTACATCTTCTGTTTTGTAGCTAACATTTGAGACTATTGATTCCACCTGATCTTCTAGCGTCTCTTTTTTATCTTTAGCCGCATGCATTACTGTTTCCTTAATCTCAGATGCTCTTTCAACAATAGTGTCTTTGGCGTCTACAGCACCATCGGCTATTTTTTTTCTTGTATTAACACCTTTATCGGGTGCATAAAGAATTCCAATGGCCGCTCCTGCAATTGCTCCTGTTAATATTCCTAATATGGTATTTGATGTACTATTCATTTTTTTATTGATTTAATGTTAAATTTCTATCATTTATTTACAATACAAAATTCCTAAATATTAAAAAAACTACTTAACTCAATTGATAAAAAGATTAACCTAAATGAATTTTATATAAGCCATTAGCTATACTTGAACAGCATTTTATATAAAAAGCAGCAGCTTGAATTAGGTGTCTAATTCGTTTATCTATTGAATCATGAACTTGAGAATTCGGGTAAATAATTCCAACAAATGGGTGCTGTTGAAAAATAGCCTATTTATCTTAAAAATTAAATTGACAAAAAGCGAAGTCAACGAACTTAGCAATAAAACAGGATGAATAAATACTGAGTTAATCATATCTTTACAGTTTATATTTAGATATGAATTATGTATTGCCATTAGTTATCGGATTTCTTGCCTCACTCTTGGGCTTTTTAGCCCCATCAATGCTAAATATGACCACAGCGAGAATAAGTATTGAAAAAGGAAAAAAAGCAGGAATTCAATTCGCATTTGGCGCTTCGTGTATTGTATTTATACAAGGTTTTATTGCGGTAACCTTTGCTAACTATTTGGTGGCAAATCCAGCAATAATCAAACAATTTAAAGCAGCTGGTATTTTTGTGTTAGTAGCCCTATCAATATACTTTTTCATACAGGCTCGTAAAAAAGTTAAAGTCAATCAAAAAACGAATAAACAACATAGTTTTGTAACTGGTTTAATCATGTCATCTCTTAATATGTTGGCGATTCCTTATTATTCTGTAATGGCCACCTTTGCAGAGAGTAGCGGATGGATAAAAATTGAACAACCTTTTTCTACTATCTATGTTCTAGGCGCGGTTTTAGGAATTTTTGCATTGTTTACGATGTATGCGGTGTTTGCAGAATTAATTGCGAAAAAAGTACAGTTTATTTCTAAAAACATCAATTATATCTTAAGTGTATTATTTATTGTTTTGGCAGTTTCAATTGGCATCCAACTCTTCTTCAAATAACTGACGGTAATCGGTTTTTATTTGGTTTGCTACAGTGTACTACTTTAATAAATTTTCTTTCAGAGCCCTTAATTGTTCGCCATACTGTCTTTATGTTCTTTTTTCATGACAATGGTTCTGTGTGGGAAAGGAATTTCTATGCCTTCCTTATCAAAACGCTTTTTAATACTTTCTAAAACATCAATTCTAAGTTGAAAACTATCACTAAAATCTCTTCCCCAGGTCCAAGCTCTTATGGTTACTGAAGAGTCATTCAATTCTGTTAGTGCTGTTTTTACAATAGGTTTGCCCTCCTGAACCTCTAATTCTGTTCGGTTGTCTAAAATAAGTGGATGCCGTTCACATTCTTCTTGCATAATTTTTTTGGCCAAATCAACATCACTATCATACGATATTCCAATCTCAATGCGTTCACAACATTTAAGTTCGCCCATATCAAAATTAATCAGCTTTTCCTTATTGATTATCGCATTGGGAATTACAATCATCTTATTCTCAAAATTGCGAATTACAGTATGACGCAGTGTTATATCTGCAACGATACCAACCATAGTATCTGTTACTTTGATACGATCACCAATTCTAAAAGGCTTAAAGGTAATAATGAATAAACCTCCAATAATATTTGCTAAAGCTTCTTGTGCTGAAAGCCCAGCAATGATGGCAATAACACCAGCACCACCTAAAGCCGTTTGGGCAATGCCTTTGAGAGAAGGAAATGCAAAGAGACAAAGCAAGATACCAACGAAGTAAATACCAACAAGGACTACAGATCTTAAAAACTTAAAACTGGTTGGATCGTGTTCACTTTCAATCTTTTTTTGAATATCATGCTTAAACCACATATTTGTAGTTGTAGCAGCAATTACGGTCAGTGCTAAAACAACACCAATATAAAGTGCTGTTTTAAAATCATTGGTTAGCGTCTCATGGTGGTTTTCATCAATAAAAAGATAAATGATAGCTAATAAACCTAAAACAAGCCAAAGGGTATTGAGAATACGTTTCAATAAATTCAACGCTTTTATCGGTTCATTGGGGAATTTTCTCTGTTTTTCTTTGACAAGCCAATGATGTAATTTATTTGTTACTGTTCTCAAAACAATAACGACAATAAGCACTATGATACCATAAATAATTTCTTGCCTATGTGTTTCTAAAAATTCTATCATATTTAATTATTTTTTATCTTCCTTTAAAGGGTATTTATAAATTTACAAAAGATTCGAATATAACATTGCGACCCACGATTCTTGACGAAATAATTGATTTTTGATCAAATCAATATAACTGTTTTTTAATTATTTAAGAGAATAGTTCTAAGTATAATTTAATACAAATGTATTTTGTTTTTTTTAGTTCTTGATGAAATTATTAAAGACATTTTTAATCAGAAAATATAGTCTGTAATTCTTAACTTTGCTAACTAATTTTAAAATGTATTTTTAATTCTTAAAAATCAAACGAAATGAACAACTATAAAAAAGCATATATAGCAGGCGGCTGTTTTTGGGGTATGGAAGACCTCTTTAGAGTCCGTCCGGGAATAATAGCTACCGAAGTAGGATATCTCGGTGGTGAGAACGAAAATCCAACCTATCGCAATCATCCAGGACATGCAGAAGGTATCGAATTAACTTATGATCCGAATAAAACTAATTTTAGAGAAATTTTAGATTATTTCTATAGAATTCATAACCCAACAACTATAGATCAACAAGGGAACGACTTAGGTGCAAGCTATCGCTCTGCCATATTTTTTCAAAATGAAGATGAAAAAAACATGGCAAAAGAAGTGATAAAAATTGTTGAAGCCTCTAATAAATGGGATGGTAAAATTGTAACAACCCTCGAGCCTTATACGGTGTTTTGGCCTGCTGAACCTGAGCATCAAGATTATTTGGTTAAAAAACCTGATGGTTATACCTGTCATTTTGAAAGGTTTGACACCTTTTTAAGTGAAACAACTTCCTAAAATGCTCGATGCTCACAAAAGCAACATTGGATTTGGAACTGCGGCCATTGGTAGACCCCTTTATATAAACATCAAACAAAATACAGAAGGACTAATCGATCCTTTTTCGTTATCCAAATTTAAAGCAAGGGGTGTCCAGGTTCTTGAAGATGCCTATAATAGAGGGATTCGTTATTTCGATACCGCACCGGGTTATGGATTGGCAGAAAAACTATTACTAGATTGGTTACAAACGAAAAATGACCCTTCTATAGTGGTGTCTACAAAATGGGGATATACCTATGTGGCAAATTTTGACCCCGAGGCAACACAACACGAAATAAAAGAACATTCGTTAAGTAAACTCAATGTACAATGGAAAGTCTCAAAAAAGCTACTTCCATCTTTAAAGGTGTATCAAATACATTCAGCCACTTTTGACACAGGTGTATTAAATAATGAGCCTATTTTACAACGTTTACACCAAATTAAAACTGAAAACGGATTGGTTATTGGCTTAACAACTACTGGAGCAAATCAAATCGAAGTGCTTAAAAAAGCATTAAGTATTGAAATTTCAGGTGAAAAATTATTTCAATCTTTCCAATGTACCTTTAATATTTTAGATCAAAGTGTGTCTCTATTAAAGAAAGAGTTAAAGGCATTAGAAGGGCCATTTATTATCAAAGAAGCACTAGCTAATGGACGCCTGATTCCTAATGAAAAATATTCAAAATACACCAATGTTTATAATTTTATGGCAGTTTTAGCTAAAAAATACAAGGTAGCTGTAGATGCCATCGCATTGCGTTATTGCATGGATCATTTTCACAAGGCAATTGTTTTAAGTGGTGTAAATAATAAGGATCACCTTAGGTCAAATCTCAAAGCGAGTACCTTCGTCTTAACTGCATTAGAATTGGAACAGTTAAATGCCTTTGGTTTGACTTCAGAAGACTATTGGCAAGAACGAAAGAGATTGGCTTGGAATTAATGTTGAAGGCTCCCATTTAACAACTTTCAAACGAGCACATGAACCTATTTATATTAATGATAAAATATACTAAAATTAAGACTTTGTCGTTTTGGTAAAATAAAGAATAACAACTCCCTACGTTAAAAGGATTCATTTTGAAACAAATAAACATAGGAGTTACATTCAACAATTCCAGCCGTAGAGGCCTATTCCTACTATTTTTTATCAGCAATTTCGCATTCAGCCAATTCTATCACGGTATAGAAATGGGGGCAAACCTTAACAGTCCTGATTTTAAAATTGATGAATCTGCTGAGCCAAGTGCGAGTGTTGGCCTCGTTTTAGGTTATATGGCTGAACGCGAGCTGAGTGATAATATCTACGTGCGCTTTGCTTGTAATTACAACAAAAGAACTTTTGAAGCTATAAGTAGAAAAGGAATTTACACTTCAGATGAGAATTGGGCCGTAGATGCGATTGAAATTCCTGTCAACCTAGGATATTACCTGAACGTGAATAATAGAAATTTACAATTTTTCGTAGATGGCGGATTCAATATTGGCTTCAATTTTCGAGCCACCACCAAAACAACTATAGAAACCATACATTTAGATATAGGTAGTGATGCAGATATACAGCGGATGGTTTTTGGTGCGAATATTGGAGCTGGGTTGCTCGTTAAAAAGCGACTAAAAATGCGACTAAACTACTATCATGGTTTGTCGTCTATTGTCAATACAGAAGGAAATACTTGGAAAAATAAAACACTAGGGCTTTCACTTAATTATTTTATAAGGGATAAGCAAGTGTATTAAGTGTCTATAGTAGACTGAATACGTCATTAGGATTAAAAAATACAGTAGCGAATACTAGAAACACTAGTTCAATCGTTATTAACTAAATAAAAGGTAAATATATGATTTTAAATTACTTATCATGTAACACCTCCCCACTAACCGCTTATGTTCCGAGTACAGAGAATCCTTGGAATGCTGTAAAAGTAAGACACCTACACAATAGATTGGGTTTCGGTATTGCACCGGATCAAATAGCAAATGCTTTAAGTAAAAGCCCCAGTGTTTATATAGATGAAATTATAGATGCGGCGATTAACTTGGCACCTACGAACGTACCAGGGTGGGCGCCTTTAGACCCTACAGATTATGCTGCCAACGGTTATACTTATGGAGAGGATGAAAATGATCTGTATGTAGAAGATACGCAATATGCATTTATTAAAGAATGTCTAGACAATGGTGTACGTGGTAGAATGACTATGTTCTGGCACAATCTTCTAGTGACCAGAGCCGTGGAATATAACTTTGCTGGTTATGCATTTCGATATTTTCAATCTTTACAAAACAACTGCCTAGGTAATTTTAAAGATTTTATTCATGAAATTGGATTAAACAATGCCATGCTTAAATTTTTAAATGGTTTTGAAAACACAGCCGGAAGTCCGAATGAGAACTATGCCCGAGAATTGTATGAATTATTCACACTTGGAGAAGGAAATGGATACACCGAAGATGATATTGTTAATACGGCTCGTGCGCTAACAGGATATAATGACTATACCAATGGAGAAAATTCGAACATCGTATTCAATCCAGAAAATTTTGATACTGATAACAAGACCATTTTTGAACAAACAGGAAATTGGGGTTATGATGACGTTATCAATATTCTTTTTCAACAAAAAGCGAATTTAATTGCCGGCTTTATCTGTGAAAAAATCTATGAAAATTTTGTGAGTCCAGAAATAGATGATGAAGTTCTTTTAAATATTATAAATCCATTAGCAACAAGTTTTATAGCTAACAATTTTGAAATTGCTTCAGTAATGCGAACACTCCTAAAGAGTGAACACTTCTTTGATGAAAATGCACGAAGTGTGTTAATTAAAAGCCCGTTAGATTTAATTATTGAATTTATGGTTTCTACCGGTCTCAATTTTGGAGATTATGAAATGAATAAAGAATCCATTAAAAATGTAGCGCGAATTTTCGATCAAGATATCTTAAATCCGCCTACTGTAGCGGGTTGGGATGGGGATCGCGCTTGGATAAATTCAGGAACCATCACCTTTCGTGGTGTCTTTTTAAGTGAAGATGTATTGATTTGGGCTTGGGAAGAAGATGAAGAACAGTTTAGACAGTTTGCTATTGATGTTTCTGGAAATAGCAATGATGCTGAAGTGGTGAGTAAGGCTATTTTTGAAGCATTAATGGGAGAAGTTCCCTACACCTTAGTTGACTTTGAAACCGGTATTGATATCTTTAAAAGTAGGGTTCCTTCCAATTATTTTGAAGAAAATAGGTGGACCTTAGGTTTTTCGGTAGCAACCTTACAAGTACGTGATCTTATTCAATATATCGTTAATCTCCCTGATTATCAAATAAAATAGTAAAGTATGTGTACAGAAAAAAACTTACATGCCAGCTGCAATCAGGAAGACCATGAAAAATGGAATAGACGCTCCTTTTTACAAACTTTAGGGTTAGGAGGAGTTGGTGCCACTTTAATGATGAACGGAATTCCTATGGCTTTCGGTCAAGAAACGCCCTTATCAAAAGCGTTGAGTGCTGCAGAATCGGGGAGGGTCTTATTAATTATTAGGTTGCAAGGAGGGAATGACGGACTTAACACGATCGTCCCTATTTATGACTATGATCGCTATGCCAATTTTAGACCTACTATAAAACATGAATTAGCCGACCTACATCAATTGAATCATGAGTTCGGTGTACCCAAATATCTACAGCCAACAATCGAGCCCATCTGGGAAGGCGGTTGTATGAAAGTAGTTCACGGTACTGGCTATGAAAATCAAAATTTATCTCATTTTACAGGGACCGATAATATGTCTCGAGGAACAGATGATGATTTAGTAGAAACGGGAGTATATGGCCGCTATTTTGAAAGTACTTTTCCCGATTATATATTGAATTTACCCGAGGCACCACCGGCTGTTCAAATTGGAGGTGTAGGAGATATTATCTTTACAGGAACAGAAAGTAATTTTGCATTTACTATTGCAAATACGAACCAATTATTGCGAATTGCTTCAAGTGGTAATTTATACAATGCTGCTGATGTTCCTAACTGTACAAAAGGTTCGCAATTGAAGTTTGTTCGTGGTGTTTTGAATGCCACCTTAAAATATTCGGGGGTCATTAAAGAAGCCTCCGACTCACAAACCAATATCATGGAATTTCCAGATTCTAATTTAGGACGTGCCTTAGCAATTATTTCAAAAACAATTAAAGCGGGTATGGGTACCAGTGTGTATATGGTAAACCTTAACGGATTTGATACACACGCCAATCAGCCAGAAAGACACCAAGAATTACTGACCAATATTACGGAATCTGTCATGGCTTTTTATAAAGACTTGGAGCCAAGTGGAAGAGATGAAGATGTATTAACCATGACTATTTCTGAATTCGGAAGAAGAGTTAGTGAAAATGGGTCAAATGGTACCGATCATGGAACGGCAGCGCCCATGCTTCTTTTTGGTCCATCATTAAATGGAAATGGTTTTATTGGTGAACATCCTAACTTAGCAGATCTTCATCGAGGGAATTTAAAATACACGCAAGATTTTATCAATGTCTATGGTACAATAATGCAAGAATGGTTGTGTATCGCCCCTGATGTGATTAACGAATCCATTCCAAGACCCTATACACCCTTAGATTTAGGTTTTAACTGTTCAAGTAGGGTAACCAACCACGATTATTTAATTAGAGAGCGCTTTGAGCACACACCCATTTATGATCAAGGAAGAGTTTCAATACGAATCAACAATAATTTTGAGGGTAGTTATACCATTTCACTATATAATGTGCTAGGGCAGAACATAGGGCTCTTATTTGATGACGTTTTAGAATCGGGGCAACATGACATTCCTATTTCTGAGAAATTACCACAATTAGGTACAGGAGTTTATATTTACAACATCAACAAAGACAATAAAAATTACAGTAAAAAGATTGTCGTTGGTGGATAAAACAAATAGTTTCGGTAGTATTAAAAGAACAACCCCGTAAGATTCCAACGGGGTTGCTTTATAGTTTTGGCAAAACCAAAACTATACATCGCATTTAATTATGACGATTATGCTAACCAAAATACCCTAACCATTTTAAAATCAAAGCAAAAAATACAATAGACAACCCGGATATAAATATCCGTTTTACCATTTTATCCCAAAACGCAGGATTTCTATCCAAAAAATGTTTCTTCCCTTCATTAGGGTCTTGTATTTCTAACATAAAACTTCAATTTTAATGACTAAACATTATGTCGTCTTGAAAATAGATGTAAACAAATATAAGCCTTTGGTTGGCTGATTACTAGTGCTTATAGTAAATACAGGGAAAATCCTATTTAAAAAAAGGGGGTTTTTCCCCTTTGTTTTTTCGGCCAAAATTTTGTATAAAATATAATATTAATCGTTAGTTTAGCTGGAACAATGGAACCAACTACACTATTTAGTATTCTTTTAGGTGTCGGTCTTGCAGCATCAGTAGGCTTCAGGGTATTTGTACCTTTATTTGCGTTGAGTATCGCCTCCTATTACAACGTGATACCACTCAATGACAACTGGCAATGGATTAGTGGAGTTCCAGCTTTAGTGACCTTAGGGATTGCCACCGTAATAGAAATTGTGGCCTATTTAATTCCATGGCTCGATAACATGCTAGATACCATTGCAGTGCCGTTAGCAGCAGTTGCTGGTACGGCCGTTATGCTTTCAACAGCCGCAGATTTAGAACCTTTAATTACTTGGTCATTGGCAATTATTGCAGGTGGCGGAACAGCCACAGCCATAAAAACGTCTACCAGTACGGCGAGATTGACTTCTACAGCAACAACAGGAGGTATTGCCAACCCAATAGTATCAACCGTTGAAACAAGCGCTTCCATAGTCATGTCAGTACTTGCTTTCGTAGCACCGGTATTGGCACTTGTTCTTGTTGTTATCATACTTTGGCTATTATTTAAGGTGTTTAAATGGTTTAAACCGAAGAAAGAACAAATAAATGGATAGTAAAACAACAAATTACGCTGCAACTTTTAAAGTTACACAAACTATTTATGGGGCATTTATTTTCGGAATCATTGCGTTTTCGGTTGTAGTGTTTGGAATTTTAAAAAGCACAACTTTTGCAATAGATGTAAATGATCTGTTTACAATGGTAGTACCAATTGTTGCATTAGGCGGTATATTACTAAGTGATTTTTTATTTAAAAATCAAATAAACAAAATTACAACAAGTGATAGCTTACAATCAAAATTAGCTAAATATCAATCGGCTACAATACTAAAAGGAGCATGTTTAGAAGGCCCTGCTTTGTTGGCAATTGTTGCAACATTTCTTTCGGAGAATCTATCTTTTTTAGGAATTACTGCGCTTTTGGTACTGCTTATGTATTTAAAATTTCCCACAAAAGATAAGTTTGTGAATGAAGTGACTTTAAGTATGAAAGAAAAATCTGAGTTTAATAGGCTATAAAGTAGCTATATTTTTAGATATTTGCAGCTTATTAAAATGATTGATGGCACAAAAACCAAGCATCCCAAAAGGAACTCGTGATTTTTCACCTACGGAAATAGCAAAACGAAACTATATTTTCAATACGATTAAAAAATCGTTTGAGCTCTATGGTTTTCAGCCTATTGAAACACCTAGTTTTGAAAATTCATCAACCTTAATGGGAAAATATGGTGAAGAAGGCGATCGCTTGATTTTTAAAATATTGAATTCGGGAGATTTTTTAGCAAAGACTGATGAAACGGTGTTAAAAAATAGAGAAAGCTTAAAATTAACTCCTCAAATCTCTGAAAAAGCTTTGCGTTATGACCTAACCGTGCCCTTTGCGCGCTATGTGGTGCAACACCAAAACGAACTCGACTTCCCCTTTAAACGCTATCAAATGCAGCCTGTATGGCGTGCAGACAGACCGCAAAAGGGTCGTTTTAGAGAGTTTTATCAATGTGATGCCGATGTAGTGGGTAGCAATTCATTATTTCAAGAAGTTGAGTTTATTCAGCTATACGATGCTATTTTTTCAGCATTGGGAATCGCAACTACGATCAAATTGAACAACCGTAAAATTTTATCGGGGATTGCCGAAATTATTGGCGCTAGTGATAAGCTTATTGATTTTACTGTTGCCTTAGATAAACTGGACAAAATAGGAGAGGCCGGTGTTGTTAAAGAAATGGGGGCTAAAGGAATTTCGGCAACCGCCATTGAAAAACTTACTCCTTTGTTTAGCTTGAATGGTAGCAATCAAGAAAAGTTAGGGCAATTGAAAGAAATGCTCGAAGATTCCGACGAAGGAACACAGGGCGTTGCAGATTTACAATTTGTATTAGAGCAGGTGGATCAATTAGGGTTAAAATCGGCTATACTAGCGTTAGATGTTACCTTGGCAAGAGGTTTAAATTATTATACAGGAGCTATTTTTGAAGTTTCTGCGAATGATGTAACACTTGGTTCTATTGGTGGCGGTGGAAGGTATGATGATTTAACGGGTATTTTTGGATTGAAAGATATGAGCGGAATTGGTATTTCGTTTGGATTGGATCGTATCTATTTGGTATTGGAAGAGTTAGACTTGTTTGAAAAAGTGGAATTACCAAAACCAAAAGTATTGTTTTTGAATTTTGGAGATGCTGAAGCTACCTATTGTTTACAAGCAGTAAAAGCACTCCGCGAAAGCGCTATTAAAACAGAATTGTATCCAGACAATGCAAAGTTGAAAAAGCAGCTAAATTATGCTAATAAAAGAAACATTGAGTACGTAGTAATGGTTGGAGCAACCGAATTAGAAACGAATAGTTATACACTTAAAAATATGATTACGGGAGAACAGGTTACATACAATTTGAAAGAATTGTTGAAAACAGTTCAAAATTCGTAATTTTGTAAAAAATAAAGACCATGTTTGAAGGAAAAAACGGAAAGATTACTTTAGAAGAAATGGGAGAAGACCATCTATATACATCAGCAAAGACACCATTACGCGATGGCGCTTTTGAAAAAACTGATGAGGAAAAAATGCGCTCAATTGAAGGTGATGTAGCAAATATATTACACACGTTGGGTATGGATATGACTGATGACAGTCTGAAAGGAACACCACGAAGGGTTGCTAAAATGTTTGTAAAAGAGATTTTTAGCGGTCTAAATCCACAAAACAAACCAAAACCATCTACTTTCGATAATAATTATAAGTACGGTGAAATGTTGGTTGAAAAAAACATTACAGTTTATTCTACCTGTGAGCATCATTTATTACCAATTGTTGGTAAAGCACACGTTGCGTATATTTCTAATGGCAATGTGATTGGTTTATCAAAAATGAATCGTATCGTCGATTTTTATGCCAAAAGGCCTCAGGTACAAGAGCGATTAACCATGCAAGTTGTTCAAGAACTACAGCAAGCATTGGGTACAGAAGACGTGGCTTGTGTAATAGATGCAAAGCATTTATGTGTAAATTCTCGTGGCATCAGAGATGTCGCTAGTAGTACTGTAACCTCAGAATTTGGCGGTAAATTTAAAAGTGATTCGGTAAAACGTGAGTTTTTAGATTATATTAAGTTAGATACCAACTTTGAATAAGAAGCTCATCTCTAAATCTTTTTAAAGGGAGAGAACAGGAAATAGATAGTCCATTTGTCATTCCTGCGAAGGCAGGAATCCATATATGAGCAAAAATATTAAAAAATCACATTTATTATTATGGGGATTTATCCCCATTTTTTTATTGTATGGTTTTGTGAATTTCAACGAGGTTATTACCCTAGATATTTATGATGCGCTAGTGGTAATAGCTACCATTCATGTCATGATTTTACTCTCCGTACTATTTTTTATTAATGGATTCATCTATTTTTATTATTGGAAGAATAGTATATCCGTAGGTTTAAAAATACTTTTTACACTTCAAATTATCGTATTGCTTACCTCGGCAGGTCTCTTGTTATTGATTCCAGAATTCCCAGAAAATGCTTCGCTTTCAAACTATCTAGAGAATGGAAGAAGTATAAAGTTTTATGAAATAACAAGAAAATGGAGTATTCTTGGTTTTCTTGCTTCTCAACCTTTATTGGTTGTAAACTTAATAGTTCTTAAACTAACGCGAAAATAATTACAGGCTACTTAAAAATGCAAGTGTATCTACACCATCGGCATAGTCTGTTAAACGAGGTTCTTGAGTTTTACCAAATGGCACGGCGTTGTCTATGGCATTACTTACCACACACTGAATGGCATCAGCATCTAACTTGAGCTTTTCTTTAAGCGTGTTTAGATCATCATAATATTCATAGAACAAGGAAGCAATAGGTGAGGAGTAGCTGGCATCCTCCTTGAGCATTAGAAATCCGTTTTCTAACAATTTAAATTCACTCATTAAGTATACTGCTTTGTTATAATCATAATTATTCTGATATTTTTTATAATTGATAATGTCTTTATAGGAATACACAGCCTGAAACAGTTGATCAAAATCATAGCCTTTTGGCACAAATAATTTTGAGACACTTCTACAGCCCAAGCCAAAATATCGAAATACATCTTCCCCTAAGGCACAAAGTTCCTCGTTCGATTCATTTCCAGTAACTACCGCCACACTGTTTCTGTTTTTACGAATGATATTGGGATATTTTCCAAAATAATATTCAAAATAACGAGCCGTATTATTACTGCCTGTAGCGATGGTTGCATCAAAGTTCGTTAACCGATCTTCAACAAAACTAATTTTATCTTTAAATTGAGGCTCAACATGCTCCAAATACTTAGCGATAAGTGGTAAAAAATGTTTGTCGTTTGATGATTGCTTTACACGTACAGTATGTCCAGAAATTAACACTGATAAAAAATCATGAAATCCAACTAAAGGGATATTACCAGCCATAATAACCGCCACATTCTTACTGTTATTATTAAAATTATAAGTTGAAGTCCAATTAGTTAAGTTTTTATGATTCAATTCTTTACTCCAAGATTCAAAAGCGTGTAAAATATTCTCTTCGGTAAACCAACCATTATAATTTTTCGCTCGTTTTAGCTGCATTTGAAACGCATCAAAAAACAAATCATTATATAAAATAGCTTCTTGTTTTTCGATTTTATTTCTTGAAAATTGGTTTAAAAATTTTCCAAATTCAACAAAAGCATTGATTCTGTTTTCTAATAACATTAATTCTTTTTTTACGTTGTGGTTTTGTAACTTTGCAACTGCAAATTTAATTAAAATAAATTATGGCGATAATAATAACTGATGAATGTATTAATTGTGGGGCATGTGAGCCAGAATGTCCAAATACTGCCATCTATGAAGGAGCAGATGATTGGCGTTATAACGACGGCACTTCTTTAAAAGGTGCTGTTATTTTACCAAATGGAAAAGAAGTGAATGCAGATGAAACACAAGAACCTGTTTCTGATGAAATTTATTATATAGTGCCCGATAAATGTACCGAATGTAAAGGATTTCACGAAGAGCCACAATGTGCTGCGGTATGCCCGGTAGATTGTTGCGTACCAGATGATGAACATGTTGAATCAGAAGAAGAATTACTAGGGAAACAACGCTTTATGCATCCTGAAGAATAACAAAAGGATTAAAACATAACAAAAAAACCGAGCAACTTTGCTCGGTTTTTTATTTTAATCACTATCAATTAAAAACTAAAGCTCAAACGGCTGAAGATATACATCCCATCAGAACCCATTTGAACAGAATCAGCCAATCCACCTTGATCCGTCCAACCATCAAATTGTGGAGTAGGATATTTATTAAATAAATTATTCGCTCCAACAATCAATTTTAAGTTATCTGCAATGGCGTACCCTAAGTTTAAGTCAACGGTCATACTCGCTTTATAGAGATCTGTAGCAACCGGAAACAACGCGTCGGCTTCCGCCTGTGTAGTTGCTGGAGAATCAACCCATTGAAAATCTTGTAATATAACATCACTAAATTGTGTTAATGACACTTGAGCATCAAATTTAGCATTCGAATAGCCTACATTCAATCCGAATTTATAATCTGGCGCAGCTGCTTCTAAATAGGCTTGTGAAAAAGGTCCAAAGAAAGTAAACTCATTGAGGTTGCCATTTTTAATGTCTTTGATCTCTAATTTATTAAAATTTCCTATTAAAGCTGTTTTTATTTTTCCCGATTCACCAACATTCATATCATACCCTAAAACAATATCCAGACCTGTAGTTTTCGTATCTACACCATTGGCGAAAAACTGTGCCGCATCCACTCCTAATGGCCCCAAAATAGCCTGATCCGTAAAGTTATCGGTTAATATAATTCGGTCATCAACAGTGATTGAATAGGCGTCTACCGTAGCAGAGAATCCTCCTTTTTTAAAGGTGAAGCCAATACTTCCGTTGACTGCTTTTTCTTCTGTCAACTGCCCAATTCCAAACGCTTTTGTAACTGTACTGTTGTTGGCAGAAAGTAAGGAAGGTACTGATTCACCCGCCACAATGTTATTGAAAATCAAGTTGTAATATAGTTGTGCTAACGAAGGTGCTCTAAAACCGGTAGAAACAGATCCTCGCAATGCGAAATCACTACTAATTTTTACTCGCGCTGCTAATTTAAAATTAAAGGTGCTTCCAAAATCACTGTACTCTTCAAATCGAATCGCTCCAGCTAACATAAATGCCTCACTTACATTTAATTCTGTATCGAAATAAACGCCATAATTCGTTCTACTTCTATCCACTACATTCTCTGGGCTATAACCAGGAAAACCTTGTGACCCACCGGGTAATTCATCATCATTAGCATCTGTAGCAACCACCTGAATCGCAGGATTGGTAATTGGAATTCCATTTTCATCATAAAGGGCATAAGAAGACACTTCACCTGCAAAAATTCCGAAATTCTCTGTTCGGTATTCCATACCAAAAGCGATGCTTAACCCAGAAGCTATTTCTTCAAAATATTTATTAAAATCGAGTCCTGTAGTATTTTGTGAAAGATAATGTCCTCCTGCATCAAAATCCGTTGGTGAAGCCTCCTGCATGGATGCATTATTACTATTTTTTATATAATAGTGGAAATTGTTTTTTCCATAGGTGTTGTTAAAATCAACATTCCAACCATTCTCCATGGTATGTCTAACCCCTGCAGAAACAGAAACATCAGTAATATTCGAGGTAATTCTTGGCGTAAAACCATTAGGATATAAGCTAGGAACAGCTCTATTATCACCATCATCAAAACCATCTCTAGAAAATGCATTGGCGTCAGTATCTCTAAAATTTCTACCTCCAAAAGCATACACTTCAGTAGTATCATCTACTGGTAAAGACGCATTAATCATAAAATTAAATCCGTCCACACCAGCACTACCATATCCCTTTCTCCAAGAAAATCCAGGTCGCAATGTGTTGTCTTTGGATAAAAATTCAGTAGTGAAGTTTATAAAACCTCCATTACTTCCAAGTGCAGCACCGTAGTTGGCGTCAATTTTGATAGACGCACCGTCAAAATTTTTACTTTTACCATCCAATCGATTTTCTCCTTCAACATTATAAAGCGTTTCGCCAGTTGCTTCGGCCCAACCATCACCAATAGCGGTACTATAAGCACCATACGTTATACCACCAGAAAAGCCGTCTGTTTTATCTTTTAAAACGATGTTTATAACACCCGCAATAGCATCCGACCCGTATTGAGCTGAAGCACCATCTCTCAGTACTTCAATTCTTTTAATTGACGCCGCAGGAATCGCATTTAAATCCGTTCCAGAATTTCCGCGCCCTCTCGTTCCAAATACATTTACTAAAGAAGATTGATGCCTTCTTTTTCCATTAATTAAAACCAATGTTTGATCTGGACCTAATCCTCTCAAAGAAGCGGGAACAATATGATCAGCACCATCAGAGCCGGACTGCTTACTGGCATTAAAAGAAGGCGCTGCATATTGTAATATCTCATTTACTTCTACCTTTCCTGTGGCATTCGCAATTTCAGCAACATCGAGTACATCGACAGGTACAGCTGTATCTACCGCCGTTCTTCTAGGACTACGAGAACCCACAAGCATCACTTCATCCAATTGTTCTCCTTCACTTAAAGTTACATTAATGATTGATTGACCATTAATAGCAATCTCTTTTGTTTCATAACCAATATAACTTATTACCAGCGTTGCATTTTCAGCAACTGTTATTGAATAATTACCATTGAAATCTGAAGTAGTTCCATTGCTTGTTCCTTTTTCGAGGACACTTGCACCTGGTAAGGGTTGATTTGAGGAGTCTAAAATTTTACCAGAAACATTGCTTTGAGCAAAAATTATCCCTGTACTTATCAAGCATAGGAATACTAATAAATAGGATTTTTTCATAATAAATTGTTTGAGTTACTACTCAAAGATACAGCTTTTACTTAAAAAAATTATAAATGTTAAAATCAGTAGATTCTAGAGACATATTAATCAGTTGTAAATACTATATTTGCACCTCAAAAATTTAGAACTCATGAAAGCCGGAATTGTAGGATTGCCTAACGTAGGAAAATCAACCTTATTTAACTGTTTATCAAACGCTAAAGCGCAAAGTGCTAATTTTCCATTTTGCACGATAGAACCTAATATTGGTGTGGTAAATGTTCCAGACACGCGCCTTGAAAAACTAGAAGAACTCGTAAATCCAGAACGTGTATCCCCTGCAACTGTAGAAATAGTAGATATTGCAGGTTTGGTAAAAGGAGCTAGTAAAGGGGAAGGTCTAGGGAATCAATTCTTAGCAAATATTCGCGAAACAGATGCCATTATACATGTGTTACGCTGTTTTGACAACGACAATATAATCCATGTTGATGCTTCTATAAATCCGGTTAGAGATAAGGAAACTATTGATATTGAGCTGCAACTAAAAGATTTAGAAACGGTTGAAAAACGATTAGAACGCATTAAACGAACCGCTAAAACGGGCAATAAAGAAGCGCAAGTTGAATTAGAAATATTGCTTAAAATAAAAAATGTTTTAGAGCGTGGTGATTCTGTACGATCAATGACTTTTACTGAAAAAGAACAAGAGTTTGTACAGCCACTACAATTAATAACAAACAAACCAGTGTTGTATGTTTGTAATGTAGACGAAGCTGCAGCAAAAGATGGAAATGCATATGTTGAAAAAGTAAAAGCCGCCGTTGCAAATGAAGCCGCTGAAGTAATTATTTTGGCTGTGGGTACCGAAGCCGACATTACAGAACTTGAAACCTATGAAGAGCGACTATTGTTTTTAGAAGACCTAGGGTTAGAAGAAGCAGGAGCATCAAAATTAATCAGAGCTGCCTATAAATTATTGAACTTACAAACCTATTTTACAGCAGGAGTAAAAGAAGTTCGTGCTTGGACGATCAATATCGGAGACACAGCGCCACAGGCTGCTGGTGTTATTCATACCGATTTCGAAAAAGGGTTTATTAGAGCAGAAGTAATGAAATACGATGATTTTGTTCATTATGGAAGTGAGGCAAAAGTAAAAGAAGCAGGTAAACTATCTGTTGAAGGTAAAGAATATGTGGTTGCTGACGGTGATGTGATGCATTTTAGATTTAACGTTTAAATTGATATATGGATTTTAAACTTGAAGGACAAGATAAAAATAGCAAAGCACGCGCAGGAGAAATTACCACGGATCACGGAAAAATAGAAACACCGATTTTTATGCCCGTTGGGACTGTTGCCTCTGTTAAAGGAGTACATCAGCATGAAATTAAAGATGATATCAATGCGGATATCATTTTAGGAAATACTTACCATCTCTATTTACGTCCACAAACAAAAATCTTAGAAAAAGCTGGAGGTCTACACAAATTTATGAATTGGGAGCGCCCCATTTTAACTGATTCTGGAGGCTATCAAGTGTATTCACTGTCTGGAAACAATAAAATTACAGAAGAAGGCGTCAAGTTTAAATCGCATATCGATGGCTCAACACATTTCTTTTCGCCAGAATTTTCAATGGAAGTACAGCGAAGCATCGGTGCAGATATTATTATGGCCTTTGATGAATGTACACCCTATCCGTGTGAGTACAATTATGCCAAGCGATCGATGCACATGACACATCGTTGGCTAAAAAGATGTATCACACATCTGGATAAAACACCTGTAATGTATGGGTATGACCAAACTTTTATGCCTATAGTACAAGGGAGTACCTATAAAGATTTGCGAAAACAATCGGCTGAATTTATTGCTTCAGTAGGAGCAGAAGCCAATGCCATTGGAGGATTGTCTGTAGGTGAACCCGCTGAGGAGATGTATGAAATGACTGATATCGTTTGTAGTATTTTACCAGAAGAGAAACCGCGTTATTTAATGGGCGTTGGTACTCCAATTAATATCTTAGAAAACATCGCTTTAGGAGTTGATATGTTCGATTGTGTGATGCCTACTCGAAACGCAAGAAATGGAATGTTATTCACTGCTCATGGCACGATCAACATCAAAAATAAAAAATGGGAAGATGATTTTTCACCAATTGATGAAATGAATATTACCTATGTAGATACAGCCTACTCAAAAGCCTATTTACGTCATCTTTTTGTAGCTAAAGAATACCTCGCAAAACAAATTGCATCTATTCACAATCTTGGTTTTTATATGTGGTTGGTTCGTGAGGCAAGAAAACATATCTTAGCAGGAGATTTTACTACTTGGAAAAATACCATGGTAAACCAAATGAATAAAAGGCTATAAACATTGCGTAAGCTTGACAAATACATATTACAGAAATATTTAATCACATTTATTTTTACGCTACTTATTTTAATTCCGGTAGCGATTGCTATTGATGTGTCTGAAAAGATAAGTAAGTTTTTAGCGTTTCCTGAGTTGACCGTTTCTGAAATTATAAGCGATTATTATATGCCGTTTATCGTAAATTACGGCAACGCTTTTATGCCATTGGCTTTATTTATTTCCATCATTTTATTTACGTCTAAACTGGCTAATCAAACTGAAATTGTTGCCATTCACAGTGCGGGAATTTCATTTAAGCGCTTTCTTAGACCCTATATTATTGGGGCAACACTAATTACTTTGTTTTCATTTTTCGCAAACCACTTTTTAGTACCAAAAGTGAACAATACCTATGAAGAGTTTCATGAAAAATACCTGCGTAAAGTGCCTAAATCAAAAACACATGTTACTAAGGTAAATCTTCAATTAAACGAAAATAATTTTGTGTATTTTAGAAGTTATGACCTCAAACGAAACATCGGTTATGATTTTTCTTTTGAACATTTTGAGGAACTAAGATTAAAATATAAATTAATAGCTCAAAGTATTAAGTATAACGAAAAAGATTCTGTTTTTACACTTACCAATTACAAGAAACGTTATGTTGGTTCTAGAAATGACAGTATCCAAGATGGACGAAAACTCGATACCACCTTTAATTTTTTTCCAAAAGACTTGTTATATGTTGATTATTTAGCCAAAGCAATGTCGTCTTTTGAACTCGCTGAACATATTGATCAGTCGTCAAAACGTGGCGTGAAAAATTTGAATCAATACAAAGTGGAGCTATATAAACGAACGAGTTTACCCGCATCATCCTTTGTTTTAACAATTATAGCCGTAGCATTGGCTTCAAAAAAGCGACGCGGCGGATTGGGAATGAATTTAACATTTGGCATTGCACTCATGTTTATTTATGTGTTTTTTATGAAAGTTGCCGAAGTTTTAGGAGCAGGTGCCACTTCCAATGCACTGTTTATGGTCTGGCTACCCAACATAATGTTTGGAATATTAGCCATTTATCTCTATTTAAATGCAAAACGTTAAGCTCAAAAACAACCTGCATTTACACCTATTGGTTTTTATTGCAGGTTTTACGGCAATATTAGGTGAACTAATTACAATTGAAGCCATCCCACTCGTTTGGTTTCGAATGCTGATTGCCGCACTGTTCATGTTTGCATTTATTAAGTATTCAAAAATAAACACCAAGGTTTCGACATTGGTAAAATTAAAATTCTTTGCTGCGGGTATAGTTATTGCATTGCATTGGATTACGTTTTTTGCTTCTATCAATGCAGCGAATATTTCCATTGCATTAGCCATGTTTTCAACAGGTGCCTTTTTTGCATCCTTTATAGAGCCCCTGTTTTATAAAAGAGGCATTATTTGGCATGAAATACTTTTCGGACTAATCGTTGTTTTTGGAGTGTATTTAATTGTTGATAGTGAAATGAAATACCTAACGGGCATTTTACTGGGAATTGCATCTGCTTTTTTCGCATCGTTATTTGCCGTAATTAATGGTCGATTTATTGAAAAACACAGAGCGTCTGTAATCTCTTTGTACGAATTTATAGGCGGCGTGGTTGTTATTTCAATATATCTCTTTCTCGCACCAGAAAATGGGTTCAGCTATGAGTTTTTCCAGTTACAGCCTTCAGATTGGGTCTATATCTTGTTATTGGCTTCCATTTGCACGGCTTATGCTTTTATTGCCGCTATTGAAGTAATGAAATATTTAAGTCCATATACAGTTGTATTAACCTACAACCTAGAACCTATTTATGGAGTCATTCTCGCCCTATTGATTTTTGGGGAAAGTGAAATCATGAGTGCGAATTTTTATTATGGAGCTGTATTAATTATACTCACCGTAATTTTTGATGGAATCCTAAAAAATAAGCCGAACTTATTCAAGCTAAAAAAATAATGATATACAAACAAAGTTTATATATTTGTAGACCCAACTAAAATAATCAACATGGAATACCTAGATTTTGAGAAACCAATAGAAGAGCTTGAAGGTCAGCTTCAAAAATGCTTAATTATTGGGAAAGACAGTGATATTGATGTTTCAGAGACATGTGATCAAATTGAAAAGAAGCTTGAAAAAGCAAAAAAAGATATTTATAAAAACCTAACGGCCTGGCAACGTGTACAATTATCGCGTCACCCTTCAAGACCCTATACCTTAGATTTTATCCAAGCCTTTACAAAAGGTACTTTTATGGAACTTCACGGCGATAGAAATGTAAAAGATGATAAAGCAATGGTAGGTGGCCTAGGTAAAATAGGCGATCAATCGTTTATGTTTATCGGACAACAAAAAGGGTACAATACAAAAACACGTCAATATCGTAATTTCGGAATGGCAAATCCTGAAGGATATCGCAAGGCATTACGCCTTATGAAAATGGCTGAAAAGTTTGGAGTGCCTGTAGTAACTTTAATTGATACACCGGGAGCTTATCCAGGAATGGAGGCTGAAGAAAGAGGACAAGGAGAAGCTATTGCAAGAAACATTTACGAAATGACCATCTTAAAAACGCCTATTATAGCCATGATTATTGGCGAAGGAGCGTCTGGAGGAGCCTTAGGTATCGGTGTAGGTGATAGAGTCTTGATGTTAGAAAATTCATGGTATTCTGTAATTTCACCAGAAAATTGCTCTTCAATATTGTGGCGTAGCTGGGATCATAAAGAGCAAGCCGCTGAAGCACTAAAACTTACAGCTTCTGATGGAAAACGACTCAAAGTAATTGACGAAATTGTAAAAGAACCACTAGGTGGTGCACATTATAACCGAGAAGAGGCTTTTAAACTGGCAGAAAAGGCAATTTTAAAGGCATTCAAACAATTGCAAGACTTACCAACCAAGGAATTAATAGCTCAGCGTATGGAGAAATATGCCAACATGGGTGAATTTAAAGGTTAAGATTATACAAATGACGTCAACTTACTTGTAATAAATAAGTTGACGGTCGTATTTACTGTTAAAATCATACGATATGAAGATATTATCCGCAGCACAATTCTATGAAGCTGACAAAGTCACAGTAACAAAAAACAAAATGACTTCTGCAGATTTGATGGAACGTGCAGCAACCGTATGTTTTCAATGGATTCACAGTCGTTTAAACGGAAACAATATTCCTATTAAAGTATTTTGTGGTACTGGTAATAATGGAGGAGACGGATTGGTAATTGCGCGTCATTTAAAACAACATGGCTATAACGTAAGCACCTATGTTGTGAATTGCAGCAATATTAGAACCCAAGATTTCCTAACCAATTACGAACGCCTAAAAGAGTTGGGTGTTTGGCCAGAGGTCATAACATGTACTACTGAGTTACCGGTGCTTTCAGAAAATGACATGATTGTTGATGCCATTTTCGGATTGGGATTAACACGTCCTCCAACAGATGTTATCAAGGAAGTAATTCAACATATAAATGCAGTGAACGCTTATGTTTTATCTATTGACTTTCCTTCAGGTTTATATGCCGACAAATCTATTGAAGATAAAGATGCCGTTATAAAATCATTTCAAACCTTGACTTTTCAGTCTCCTAAACTGGCATTTATGCTTCCTGAAAATCAAGATTATATTAATTTGTGGGAGGTAGTGGACATAGGACTCGATGCTGAGTTTATGAATAACGTAGTTGTTGAAAACCATATTATAGGAAAAGAAAATGCACAACTATTTTATAAGTACCGTAAAAAGTTTTCGTACAAAGGTGATTATGGACATTCATTGCTAATTGGTGGAAGTTTCGGAAAAATAGGAGCCGTGTCATTGGCTTCAAAAGCAGCATTAACAATCGGTAGTGGTAAGGTGACCGCTTACATTCCTAATTGCGGTTATCAAATATTACAAACAGCACTACCAGAAGTTATGGTAGAAGTTGATACAGAAAAAGAAATTACACAATTCAAATCAAAAGTTGATGCTACCGTTATTGGAATTGGAATGGGATTAGGTACTTCGGCTAAAACAGCAGCAGGATTTGCTCAGTTTTTATCTGCAAATAAAAAACCATTGGTAATTGATGCTGATGGAATTAATTTACTAGCCAAAAATAAAGATTTATTAAAACTGATTCCTGAAAATTCAGTGTTAACACCACATCCTAAAGAATTTGAACGTTTAGTAGGGAAGTGTAAAAACGACTTTGATCGGCTCACTAAACTTAAAAAATTAGCCGTAAAGCACAAATTAGTAGTGGTGCTTAAAGGGGCTTATACAGCGATTGCCCATCAAGGAGTGACCTATTTTAACGCTACTGGCAATCCTGCTCTAGCAACTGCGGGCAGTGGTGACGTACTAACAGGTATAATTACTGGGTTAATAGCGCAAGGATATTCTCCTTTTGAAGCAAGTATTTTAGGGGTGTATTTACATGGTAAAACCGCTGAATTGGCCATGACTAATTTAGTGTATGAAACGTTCAATGCCTCAGATAGTATCGATTATTTATCAGATGCTTATAAAGATCTACTCACTCAAGAGCTGCCAACTACCGAACAACAAGAAGAAGTGCCGAATCAAGAACTCGATACTGAAAACAACACCATGCATTTATAAAAAAAAAGCGATTTAAATATGAATCGCTTTTTTTTTAAATTTCTAAAGATCTAAACAGTTCTAACAAACGGGGTTCTGATGGGCGAGGGGCATCTGCAGCAACAATATTTCCTTGAGGATCTATTAAAACAAATCTCGGAATAGCAGTGATGTAATATTCTCTAATAAAATTAGATTCCCAATCCTTATCAGCCAAAATTTGATGTCCGCCTAAACCACGTTCCTCAACCATTGCTAACCATCTATCTTTATTTTCTTGCGTATCTATAGACAAACCTACAAATGTGATGTTCTTATCCTTATAAGCCTCTTCAATATCCTTTAAAAAAGGAATCTCACGTTTACAAGGCCCACACCAAGTAGCCCAAATATCTATATAGACATATTTTCCTTTCAAATCATCTAAAGCAATGTTTTTACCATTTACATCTGGAAATGAAAATTTAGGTGATGGTTTTCCTTTGCCAAGTTTCATCAAAATGCCGTGTTGCTCTTCGTAATTAGACTCTAAAAAAGTAATCAATTGATCATTTGATTTAAGCTCATTTGCCTTAATCGTTGGGTCTAAATCTTCCGCATTTTCTATCAATGCTCCCAAGGTAGATTTTAATGAAGCCACTTTAGTGTCAAACGCTTCTTTATCTAACTCAAACAATTCATTAAAGTTTGAAAAATTCTCATTTTCTTGAAAACGAATTTTTTCTGATAAATAGTTGTTTGTTCCTGCGCCAAGTCCGGCAAAAGAAATGCTGCTTTTTAAGCCATTTCCATCGAAGTCCATACTTAAATCATACCCGTTTTTTAATTGAACAAAGGTATTTTGATTTCCGTTTTGTACTAAATAAAATCCGTCAACTACTTTTAAAGTATCAGAAAAACTTCCATCTTCATTTAGCGTTATTTTTTTACTAACTTGCTGTCCTGCAATGTTTAATATATCATCAGTCTTATTCGTTATCTTACCAGAAATAGTAACATAATCTTTAGTAATTGGTTCGTTTTTACATGAAATAATTAAAAATAAGCCAATACATGCAACAAAAATATTCTTCATATTATTATAATGTGTTTAATCGCTTGCAAAAGTATGCAATTATTGTGTTAATAGATGTTAAGACACATTACTTTTTGATTCCTTACAACAACAACTAATTGTTTATTTAATATCCATTCTTTCGAATAAGGTTTTTAGTTGATTTTGTGAGGGTTTGGGGGCGTAAGCTTCTACAATTTTTCCTTCGGGATCAATTAATATAAATCGAGGAATTGTAGTAATATCATAGGCTCTTATAAAATCGGAATACCAGTTATTATCGGCAATTACTTGAGTGCCTTTTAAGCTCTTTGTAGCAATAAACTGTTTCCATTTATTGGTATCTCTGTTATAATCAACAGAAACGCCTACAAAAGCAATGTTTTCCGTAAAGGTTTGTTTGATTTCTTCTAAAGCCTCTAATTCCTCTTTGCATGGTTCACACCAAGTGGCCCAAATATCTATATAGACATATTTTCCTTTAAAGTCAGCCAAGCTAATTAGTTTGTCTTCGGTGTTTTTAAAAGAAAATGTGGGTGAAATTTTGCCGCTAGCAATAGTCGCTTTTTCAGTACTTTTAGATACTTCTTTGGTCAGGGTAAAGGAGAGGGTTCCCAGCACTACTAAAAATAATAGTAAATTCCTCATAATCAGTCAATTTTCGGTTAGGTCTATTGTTATAAACGTATTTTTTATAAATTATTATATATAAATTCATTTTTTGATTGCTAATATTTGGAAATTCAAAACCGTTTAACCACTTTTGAACACGCTAACGATTAATTTATGACAAACATACATACTGTAGATTCTAAACGAATAGATATTGCTGTTATTCAAGAAGTTATCTTATTGAATAAACAACTAAAATTGGCTGAAGAGACCATTGAAAAAATCAATAAATGTAGATTGTTTCTAGATGAAAAAATGCGTGAAAACAAAACACCCTTATATGGTATAAATACGGGGTTTGGTGCGCTATATAACATAAAAATATCAACAGAGAACTTAACGATACTACAAGAAAACTTAGTAATGTCTCATGCCTGTGGAACAGGAGAAGAAGTGCCTCAAGAGATTGTTAAACTAATGTTATTCTTAAAAATTCAATCACTCAGTTATGGGTATTCTGGAATTCAATTAACAACAGTTAATAGACTTAAAGATTTTTATAATAACGACATACTACCTGTTGTGTATACGCAAGGTTCATTGGGGGCTTCTGGAGATTTAGCACCACTCGCACATTTGGCGTTGCCACTCATTGGTAAGGGTGAAGTAAATCATAATGGGAAGCGTCTCAAAGGACACGAAATTTTAGATAAATTTGGTTGGGAAAAGATTACGCTCAAATCAAAAGAAGGGCTGGCCTTATTAAATGGAACCCAATTTATGAGTGCTTATGGGGTATGGATAGTTCAAAAGGCATATAAACTATCGTATTTGGCAGATTTAATTGGCGCGATTTCACTAGATGCCTTTGACGGGAGAATTGAGCCTTTTTATGATTTAATTCATTTGATTAGACCTCATAATGGTCAATTAAAAACAGCAAAACGAATTAAAGATTTCTTAGATGGTAGTGAAATTATTACGCAAGAAAAAGTACATGTACAAGATCCATATTCATTTAGATGTATGCCACAAGTTCATGGTGCCAGTAATGATACTTTACATTTTGTAAGAAAAACGATAGAGACCGAAATCAATTCAGTGACCGATAACCCGAATATTTTTACAGAAGAAGATATGATCATTTCTGGAGGGAATTTTCACGGACAGCCATTGGCATTGGCATTGGATTTTATTGCTATTGCGCTAGCTGAATATGGAAATATATCTGAGCGAAGAACTTTTCAATTGGTTTCAGGGTTGCGTGGTTTACCGGCATTTCTAGTTTCAAATCCAGGATTAAACTCAGGTTTTATGATTCCGCAATACACTGCGGCCAGTATTGTAAGTCAAAACAAACAATTGGCAAGTCCGGCTTCAACAGATTCCATAGTATCAAGTAATGGGCAAGAAGATCACGTAAGTATGGGCGCCAATTCAGCCACCAAAGCAAAACGCGTGGTCGACAATATAGAGACCATTCTAGCCATAGAATTATTAAATGCTGCGCAAGCTATAGAATTTAGAAGACCCTTAAAGTCATCAGAATTTTTAGAATCGTTTTTGAAAATGTTTAGAATTGATGTTAGTTTTGTAGAAGAGGACAGGGTTTTACACGATGATATTGTAAAATCAATTGCATTTTTACAGAATATGTCGATTGACGCTTCCGAATTATTTAGTTAGCTGATTGAAATTGTCATTGTCAATTTTAGCCAGCATGATTTTTAATGATTTCAATTTATATTCTATAATTTCCAGTCTTCTGGCAGCTGTTTTTTGATAGGTAACACTTAGATTTACAGGTTTACTCGTTTGCTTTTTATAAGCAGCAATAGAACTGTAAGTACTGTCAATTTCTTTTACAATTTTGAGTTTCAGTATTTTAAATTGATCATTTTTCATGAGTTTTCTGCAGTTTGTTTAGTTGACTCTTTTGAGGGTAGAATTTCAACAAAATAATACACTATTGAAGCAATAGTGCTCACCAGAACTAATAAAACAACCCACATTATTTTAGTATTGTTGTCATTTTTGAGATTATTACTTGCGTGAACAATATAATAAATCATGACGCCAAGTTTTATGGTTATTGCTAAGATCATTAGGACAAGCATTACGGAGATTGACTGCAAAAAGATCATAGAGAAATCACTTTCATTTTGTTCCAACTGTGATATACTACTAAAAAAGAAGGTAAAAAAATACAAGATATAACTCAACAACAGTATAAATGGAAGGAACGTTAAAATACCCAGCCCTATTTTAGTAGACTTTTTCATTAAATCCAAATTTTGGTATTTTAAAGATACGAAAAAGAACCTAAGTTGGTTGCTTTGTTTAATTAGCGAAGATCTGTTATAAAAAAAATCCCTCCAAAATTAGGAGGGATTGAAATAATTTAGTCTTTTTCTTCTACTGACTTTTTCGACTTTTTTATCTTGATGGTAAGTTCATTTGTCTTCTCATCCAAATCCATAAAAATACTATCATTTTCTTTCAGCTTTGCAGTTACTATTTCTTCTGCCAAGGCATCTTCAATATATTTCTGGATTGCTCTTTTTAATGGTCTTGCACCATATTGTCTATCGAATCCTTTATCTGCAATATAGTCTTTGGCTTTTTCACTTAAAGTTAAGGTATAACCCAAGCCATCAATTCGCTCCAATAATTTTTCCAATTCAATATCGATAATGGCGTTAATATCTTCTTTTTCTAAAGTATTAAATACAATAACATCATCAATTCTATTTAAAAACTCAGGAGCAAAGCTTTTCTTTAACGCATTTTCTATAACGCTTTTTGCATTTGCGTCGGCCTGCTCTTTTTTCGATGCAGTACCAAAGCCAACACCACCACCAAAATCTTTCAATTGACGTGCACCGATATTAGAAGTCATAATAATAATAGTATGTCTAAAGTCAATTTTCCGACCTAAACTATCGGTAATATACCCATCATCTAAAATTTGCAATAACATATTGAAAACATCTGGATGTGCTTTCTCTATTTCATCTAATAAGACTACGGCATATGGTTTACGGCGAATTTTTTCAGTTAATTGTCCACCTTCTTCATAACCAACATATCCTGGAGGTGCTCCAATCAATCGAGAGATGGCAAATTTCTCCATGTATTCACTCATATCAATACGTACAAGCGCATCTTGAGAATCAAATAACTCAGTAGCTAAAATTTTGGCTAACTGTGTTTTACCAACTCCTGTTTGACCCAAAAAGATGAACGATCCAATAGGTTTATTAGGGTCTTTTAAGCCAACTCTGTTTCTCTGAATGGCTTTTACCACCTTTGAAACGGCTTCGTCTTGCCCGATTACTTTATTTTCAATTAAATTGTGTAAATCTGCCAAGCGTGCACTTTCTGCTTCTGCAACTCGGTTCACAGGAATTCCTGTCATCATAGAAACTACTTCAGCAACATTGTCTTCAGTTACAATTTCCTTATTGAGTTTAGATTGTTCTTCCCAGGTTTCTTGTGCTGTTGCCAGTTCCTTTTCAATACGCTTTTCGTCATCTCTTAAGCGTGCTGCCTCCTCGTATTTCTGACTCTTTACCACATTGTTTTTCAGCACTCTAACATCTTCTAGTTGCTTTTCAAGTTCAAGCACCTGTTTTGGAACAACAATGTTGGTAATATGAATTCTTGAACCCGCTTCATCTAGGGCATCAATGGCTTTATCTGGTAAAAAACGATCGGTCATATAACGATTCGTTAATTTCACACAAGCTTCAATCGCATCTTCAGTATAAATTACATTGTGATGATTTTCGTATTTATCTTTTATATTATTTAAAATCTGAATGGTTTCATCTACAGAAGTAGGTTCTACCATAACCTTCTGAAAACGACGTTCTAAAGCGCCATCTTTTTCTATATTTTGACGGAATTCATCCAAGGTAGTCGCTCCAATACATTGAATTTCGCCTCTAGCCAAGGCCGGTTTAAACATATTCGAAGCATCTAAGGAGCCTGTAGCTCCACCTGCACCCACGATGGTGTGAATTTCATCTATAAACAATATAATATCGTCATTTTTCTCAAGCTCATTCATTAAAGCTTTCATTCGCTCCTCAAATTGACCACGGTATTTTGTACCGGCAACCAAACTTGCTAAATCAAGAGAAACAATGCGCTTATTGAATAAAATTCGCGATACTTTTCGTTGAATAATACGCAAAGCTAAACCTTCAGCAATGGCTGATTTTCCAACACCCGGCTCACCAATTAATATTGGATTGTTCTTTTTACGGCGACTAAGTATCTGTGAAATACGCTCTATTTCCTTTTGTCGGCCTACTACAGGGTCTAATTTCCCTTCTTCGGCCATTAGTGTAAGATCGCGTCCGAAATTATCTAAAACAGGTGTTTTAGACTTTTTGGCAGATTGACTTTTCTGACTGCTACTTCCTTCAAAAGGATTTTGTTTTGGCTCCTCGAATTCGTCATCATCTTTTGATTCAGCTTTGGGTTGAATCGTTATATCATCTTCGAGAAATAGCTGACTGAAGATATTTTTAACTTCATCATAGTCAATATCAAATCGATTCAATAACTTGGTTGTAGGATCATTTTCATTTCGCAGTACACACAATAATAAATGTGCCGTACTCACGGCCTTACTTTTATATAGTTTCGCCTCTAAAAATGTTGTTTTTAGCGCTTTTTCAGCTTGCCTTGTTAAATGCAAACTTTTTTTGTCATTACCATCCGTTATATTTGGGTTTGCAGGACTTAATCCTTCAATTTTTTTGCGCAACATATCTAAATCAACATCTAATGTGTTTAAAATATCTATCGCTTCCCCAGTTGCCTTCCTCAGTAAACCTAACATTAAATGCTCAGTACCAATAAAGTCATGCCCTAAACGCAAAGCTTCCTCTTTGCTATATGCAATAACATCTTTTACTTTTGGTGAAAAATTATCGTCCATAAAATATATTTATTGATGTAAAATTAGTAGATTTTTTTCATATTTAATTACAAAAGTTATGCCCAACTGCTAACAATGACTTAATGACATGAAAAAGAGGGGATTTACTTTCGTTAATTGTTAATAAATTATGATAATAAAACAGGTCTCTTTTTTAAGCCAAAACTGTGATTTGTTGTATATTGCTGCTTCATTAAAAACGATTAAAATTAAAAGAAAATTATATGGCTGAAGGCGAAAAATTAATTCCTATTAATATTGAGGATGAAATGAAGTCATCTTACATTGATTATTCAATGTCTGTGATTGTATCAAGAGCGCTACCTGATGTTCGAGACGGTTTAAAACCAGTACATCGACGCGTGTTGTTTGGTATGCATGAATTAGGAATAAGAGCGACAGGAGCTCATAAAAAATCGGCTAGAGTTGTTGGTGAGGTTTTAGGAAAGTACCATCCACATGGTGATACATCGGTGTATGATGCAATGGTGCGTATGGCACAAGATTGGAGTATGCGTTATGAAATGGTTGATGGGCAAGGAAACTTTGGTTCACCAGATGGCGATAGTCCTGCAGCAATGCGTTATACCGAGGTACGCATGCGGAAAATATCAGAAGACATGCTTGCTGATATTGAAAAAGACACGGTAGATCATCGCTTGAATTTTGATGATACCTTACAAGAACCAACAGTTTTACCAACACGTATCCCTAGTTTACTAGTAAACGGTGCATCGGGAATTGCGGTAGGTATGGCCACCAATATGGCGCCTCATAATTTATCAGAGGTGATTGATGGTACCACAGCTTATATTGACAATAACGATATCGAGATCGATGAGTTAATGCAACATATTAAAGCTCCTGATTTTCCAACTGGAGGTACAATTTTTGGTTATGATGGTGTTAAAGATGCATTCCACACCGGGCGTGGGCGTATCGTAATGCGTGCAAAAACCTCTTTCGAGGAAGTCAATGGAAGAGAATGTATTGTCGTAACTGAACTTCCTTATCAAGTAAATGGTGCTGAGTTAATGAAAAAAACGGCCGATTTAGTCAATGATAAGAAAATTGAAGGAATTGCTTCATTACGAGATGAGACCAGTAGAAAAGGCCGCCGTTTGGTATATGTACTAAAAAGAGATGCCATTCCAAATATTGTCTTAAACAAACTCTATAAATATACAGCGCTTCAAACGTCATTTAGCGTCAACAATATTGCTTTAGTTAATGGTAGACCTCAATTATTAAATCTTAAAGAATTAATTAAGCATTTTGTTAACCATAGACATGAAGTAGTTGTTCGTAGAACAAAGTTCGAACTTGCTAAAGCAGAAGCACGAGCGCATATTTTAGAAGGACTCATTATTGCTTCAGATAATATTGATGAAGTTATTAAATTAATTAGAGCTTCTAGTAATGCTGATGAGGCTAGAGAAGCGTTGATGACACGCTTTGAATTATCTGAAATTCAAGCTAAAGCTATTGTTGAGATGCGACTGCGTCAGTTAACTGGTTTAGAGCAAGATAAACTTAGATCTGAATTTGAGGAAATTGTAAAATTAATCGAAGATTTAAAAGATATTTTAGCCGATGAGGCTCGTAGAATGTCAATTATTAAAGAAGAACTTTTACTTATTAAAGAAAAGTATGGTGATGAACGTCGCTCTAATATTGAATATGCTGGTGGAGATGTAAGCATAGAAGATATGATTCCAGATTCACAAGTGGTAGTAACTATTTCACATGCTGGCTATGTAAAACGCACAAATTTAGATGAATATAAAGTTCAGAATAGAGGTGGACGTGGACAAAAAGGTGTTGCAACTCGTAATGAGGATTTCCTAGAACATTTATTTGTGGCTACAAATCACCAATACATGTTATTCTTTACTCAAAAAGGAAAAGTATTTTGGATGCGCGTTTATGAGATTCCAGAAGGAAGTAAAACCTCTAAAGGTAGAGCTATCCAGAATCTAGTAAATATAGAACCAGATGATAAAGTAAAAGCTTTTATTTGCACACAAGACCTTAAAGATGAGGACTATGTAAATAGCAATTATGTGTTGATGGTTACTAAAAAAGGACAAACAAAGAAAACATCTTTAGAACAATATTCAAGACCTCGTACAAATGGAATCAACGCCATTACTATTAAAGAAGGTGATGAACTGTTAGAAGCAAAATTAACAGATGGAAACAGTCAAATTATGATTGCGATTAAATCTGGTAAAGCCATTCGCTTTGAAGAAGCAAAAACAAGACCAATGGGCAGAAATGCTTCTGGAGTTAGAGGAATTACCTTGAGCGGAAAAGATGATGAAGTAATCGGAATGGTTTCTGTAAACGATATGGATAGTAATATTCTCGTAGTTTCTGAAAATGGATATGGTAAAAGATCCAATTTAGAAGACTATAGAATCACAAATAGAGGTGGTAAAGGTGTAAAAACTATTAATGTTACCGAAAAAACAGGTAACTTAGTCTCTATAAAAAATGTTACTGACGAAGATGATTTGATGATTATTAATAAATCGGGAATCACCATTCGTATGGCTGTTGCAGATTTACGAGTAATGGGTAGAGCCACTCAAGGCGTTAAATTAATTAACATTAAAGGTACTGATTCCATTGCCGCAGTAGCCAAAGTAATGCACGAAGAAGAAGAAGAAGGTGAAGATTTGGAAAATGGCACGGAAATTGAAAATAACGAACCAGATAACACAAACAATCAAGAATAATTAATTAGAATCAAAATGAAAAAACAACTATTAGTGCTTGTTGCAATATTTATGGGATTGTCAACGTATGCACAGAAAGATGAATTAAAAGCCGCTGAAAAGGCATTAAAAGGTGGCGATGCTATGGCCGCTAAAGCAGCCATAGAGCAAGCCGAAGGTTTAATTGCTAACGCAGATGAAAAATCAAAGGCTAAATTTTATTTTTTAAAAGCACAAACATATTATGATGTGGCTAAGAAAAACCCCTCTGATGGAAGTGCATATGAAACGGCAGCCAAATCTTTTCAAGAATTAATTGATTATGAAAAGCAAATTGGTAAACCGAAATATACAAAAGAAGCTCAACCGATGTTAAATCAACTGGTTACAGATGTATCAAACAACGCGATTAAAGATTATCAAAATAAAAATTATACCGCAGCAAAAAAAGGCCTTTATCAAACATTTCTATTAAGTAAAAAAGATACGGTGTTTTTAGAATATGCTGCCAATGCTGCTTATTTGGATAAGGATTTTGATACTGCCTTAAAGCATTTTAAAGGTTTGAAAGATCTTGGTTACACAGGGATCGCTACTACGTATTCTGCAACGAATATTGAAAGTGGTGAAAAAGAAAATTTCGGATCAAAACAGCAAATGGACTTGATGATTAAAACCAATCAATACAAAGATCCGATTTCGGAAGTTTCTGAATCTAAAAAAGCAACTATTATAAAGAATATTGCATCTATTTTAGCTGAATCAGGTAAATCTGAAGAAGCGTTAATTGCGCTTAGAGAAGCAAGAGAAGCAAATCCTGATGATATGGACATGCTTTTAACAGAAGCCAATATCTTATTGAAATTAGACAAAAAAGATGAGTTTGCTGCTGCCATGAAAGAGGCCATTAAACAAGATCCTACAAATCCTGTTTTATATTTTAATGTAGGAGTTATCAATCAAGAACAAGGAAATGTAGACGAGGCAAAATCAAATTACAAAAAAGCCATCGAATTAGATCCAAATTATTCTGATGCATATTTAAATCTAGGTGCCATTATATTACAAAAAGATAAAGAGTTGGTTGAAGAAATGAACAATAATTTAAGCAACTTTAAAAAATATGATCAGATAAAAGAAAAGCAAAAAGAATTGTATAAAGAAGTGCTTCCTTATTATGAGAAAGCCTACAGTATTAAAAAAGACAATTTAGACTTAGTTAGAACGCTGATGAGTATGTATGAGAATTTAGAAATGGATGCCAAATTCAAAGAAATGAAAGCCATTTGGGATGCTTCTAGAGAATAATAAACTTGAAGATTAAATAAAAAAAGCTTGCTAAAATTAGCAAGCTTTTTTTTTATATTATTTTTTTAATCACTCTTAGCTTATGAGTATGTCTTTTTCTTTCTTCGTTAAAAATTCCACTTTGATCTAAACGGTCGATACGTACTTTACCGCTAACATGAATAATATAATTGTTCTCCATTATTATTCCAACGTGCGTAATTTCACCCTCCTTATTGTCAAAAAAAGCCAAATCGCCTGGTTCACTTTCTTCAATAAAACTCAATACTTCTCCCTGTACAGCTTGTTGAGCGGAAGTTCTCTGCAATTGATATCCATTTAATTTATAGACCATCTGGGTAAACCCTGAACAATCAATGCCAAAAGGTGTTTTCCCTCCCCAGAGAAATGGGGCATTTAAATACATAAATGCTTTCTTTACTATATTTTCTTTAGGACGTTTTCCAGAAGTTGTTATCCCATCAAAACTAAACGATTGCCCGTTAATAGAAAAGCTATTGTTCTTATAAAAGGGTAGGGTGGTACCCAACGAAACGGGTAATAGTTCATGGTCAGAATTCGCTACAAAATTAACCAACTCATTCGACAGAATCATCGGGTTTTCATCCAGAGCGACATAATACTCTTTTGTGATCTCAAGAAATTGCTTTTCGTCAATCCAACCCTCATATTTATCATATGACAGTCTAATCTTCCGCCATTCTCTCGATGCATCCAATACTTTAAAATGCTCACCAAACAAAACCTGAGAAACCATTTCACTTTGGTCACCAGGTTCTATCCGTAAAGGAATAATACTTAAATTACAGATTCCGTAATTCATCAATATAACTATAGTCTTTCAATTACCATTGCGCTAGCACCACCACCGCCATTACATATAGCTGCAGCACCGAGCTTTGCGTTGTTTTGTTCTAATACTCCTAATAAGGTTATGATAATTCTGACTCCTGAACATCCTAGCGGATGTCCTAATGAAACCGCTCCACCATTCACATTTACATTGCGATCTGTAAGCCCTAAAATTTTCATATTTGCCAATCCAACAACAGCAAAAGCTTCATTAAACTCAAAATAATCAATTGCATCAAGTGCGAGATTTGCTTTTGCCAATGCTTTAGGTAGTGCTTTTGCAGGCGCCGTTGTAAACCATTCAGGCTCTTGAGCAGCATCCGCATAACTTCTTATTTTTGCCAATGGTTTTAGTCCTAACGATTTCGCTTTTTCAGCTGACATTAAAATCATAGCACCTGCTCCGTCATTAATAGTTGAAGCATTTGCAGCGGTAACCGTACCATCTTTAGTAAATGCGGGTCTTAATGATGAGATTTTCTCCATCTTCACATTTTTAAACTCTTCATCTTCTGTCATAACAATCGGTTCTCCACGTCTCTGAGGAACTTCAACAGGAACAACTTCATCATTAAACTTTCCATCTGCCCATGCTTGTGCAGAACGCTTATATGATTGAATAGCATACGCATCTTGGTCTTCACGAGAAAATTCATACTTGCTTGCACATGTATCCGCACAAACACCCATGGCATTTTGGTCATATACATCAACCAAGCCATCCTTTTGCATGCCATCAATTAAGGTTGCAGGGCCAAATTTCGTAGCACTACGTGCATGAAAATAATGGGGTATTAAACTCATATTTTCCATACCACCAGCAACAACAACTTCAGCATCCCCCAAAGCAATTGCTTGTGCACCTAGCATTACAGCTTTCATTCCCGAAGCACAAACTTTGTTAATTGTGGTTGCAGGAGTGCTATTTGGCAATCCCGCAAAAATGGCCGCTTGTCTTGCTGGAGCCTGTCCGGTTCCTGCTTGAACAACATTTCCCATAAAAACTTCGTCGACTAGTTCTGGCTTTAAATTAATTTTATCTAAGGCTCCCTTTATTGCTATTGCTCCTAATTTAGGTGCTGGTATGGTTGATAATGTTCCTAAAAAACTTCCAATTGGCGTTCTTGCTACTGATACGATTACTACTTCTTTCATTGTGTATTTTTAAAATAATAGCCAATATGACGCTATTATTGGTTGCTGTTGCGAATTTAATTATTTTTTAGCAATATATTAAGGATAATACGCGAATCAATTGTCATTTCAAAAGATATTGATTAATCTAAAAAACACAACAAATTAGAATACAATAAATTTGTGTAAGTTTGAACCATATTTATTAAATGAATGAAAGATTTTATAAATAGACTTTATCAAAATCACGCATTGATTTACAAAGTCTTCTTATTTGTAATAACAACCATCTCAATTGTCTATTTATTCCCGAAAGGCGGGCATTTTGGATTGGACGTGCAAAAGGGGAGAATTTGGCAATCAGAAAACTTATATGCCCCATTTGATTTTGCAATACAGAAATCTTCTGAAGAAATTGATAGCGAAAAATCAGAAATCAACAAGAATAAAAAAAGTTATTTCAGTTATAATGAAGGGGTTAAAGAACGTGTTTTCTCCAATTTCCTAGCCAAAGTTTCAACAGCAATTCCCGATAGCCTATTTAAAAATTACAGTAAAAGAAGAACCGTTAATTTTGGGCAGCAGTTACTTGAAGATATTTACACAAATGGCTATATAGAAAAAGCACCTAATACTAAAATCAAAAATGAGGATATCATTTTTTTACGAATAGGCAATGAGGTAAATCGCGTCATCTATGACAAGCTAGTGCTGCCTTTAGAGCTAAATGCGCTTGTTGATGCACATTTTGATACGAGTGCATACCAAAAATTTAAACCTTATTTTAAAGCGCTTTACACGGAGGTTTTAGAACCTAATATTTATTATGATAATGACTTTAGTCAAAAAGTGCTTGATGATGAGTTAAATAATATATCATACACCAAAGGGCTGGTTTCTCAAGACGAACGCATTATTTCAAGAGGCGACGTAATTGAAGGAAAGAAATATGAAATATTAACCTCTCTAAAGAGTGAATACCAATCACAACTCTGGAGTAAATCAAACTATAATTGGATTGTTTTTGGGTATATAGTTTTAATTGCTCTGGCCTTATTAATGCTGTTACTTTTTTTACAAAAATACAGACCAGAGGTGTTTGAAGATAACACCAAAGTGACGTTTATATTTTTCAACATATTATTGATGGTGTTTTTGGTAACTGTTATTATAAAATACAAAGTTGAATATTTATATGTTGTTCCATTAATAATTCTTCCCATCATATTAAAGGCCTTTTTTGATGCGCGATTGGGCTTATTTACACATGTATTGACTGTATTGCTTTTAGGGTTTATAGTACCTAATAGTTTTGAATTTATCTTTCTCCAAATTATTGCTGGGATTGTAACCATCCTCACTGTTTCTGAGTTGTACAAAAGGGCCAATTTATTTATTTCAATAAGTCAAATTACGCTGGTGTATATGATAGCCTATCTAGCTTTTTCTATAATTCAAGAGGGCAATGCTAGTAAATTAAATTGGGAATATTTCGGACTGTTTGCCTTAAACGGAGTACTCTCATTCTTATCCTTATTTTTAATTCTAATTTATGAACGCACTTTTGGTCTAGTATCTGATGTGTCATTGTTGGAGTTATCGAATACAAATTCAAAACTATTAAGGGAATTAGCAGAAAAGGCACCCGGAACCTTCCAGCACTCCATGCAGGTGGCTAATTTAGCAGAAGCCTGTGCCAATGAAATTGGTGCCAATGCTATGTTGGTAAGAACTGGAGCTTTGTATCATGATATTGGTAAAATGAACAACCCTATGTATTTTACTGAAAATCAAACAACCAGCGTAAATCCACACAATGAATTAACACCAAAAGACAGTGCAGACATCATTATAGACCATGTAATTGGTGGAATAGAATTGGCTAAAAAGAATGGCTTACCTGATAGAATTATTGATTTTATTAGAACCCATCATGGCACAAGTCAGGTCTATTATTTTTACAAACAACAATTAGATGCTACGCCTAATGAAGTTGATATTGCTGATTTTTCATATCCAGGACCCATTCCGTTTTCTAAGGAAACAGCCATTTTAATGATGAGTGATGCTTCTGAAGCGGCATCGAAGAGTATAAAAGAACCTACTGCACAACTTATTGATAATTTGATTGAGAAAATAGTATCGGGACAAATGAAAAATAACCAGTTTATGAATGCCGATATTACATTCAAAGAAATTGAAACGATCAAAAAGGTCTTAAAAAAGAAGTTACATAATATTTACCACCTCCGTGTAGAGTATCCTGAATAATATCCTAGAAGAAAACTCTAAAAGAGAAATTAGGGGTTAATTCGAGGGCCTTATTTGAAACTTTTGACAAATTATCATCATTATCTAAAGTATAATAATTATTGATAATATTGGTGTTGTTTAACCCATTCCAAACTGATATACCTGCTCTAGCTTTAACTTTTTCTGACAATTTGAATTTATAGGTAGCCGAAGCATCTACTCTCAAATAATTCTTAATTCGATCACTATTTGCTGCTTGATAGTTTATTTGACCATCACTGACTTCATTGTTGGGAATAGGGTTTGTTGTAGGTTTACCCGTATGTGAGTTAAAACCTGTAGAGATTTTGAATTTATTTTTGGTATAGGAAACTCCAAAATTAAATGCATGAGTGATGTCAATATTGTTTAAAAATTCATTTTCTGGAAAACTTTTAAACTCATAATTGTTTAGAGCATAGCTATAACTCAACCAGGTATTAAAATTCTGCATCTTCTTTCTAACCAAAAAGTCAATTCCTTTAACTGTATAGGAGCCATTGGCAATTTCATAAATATATTGATTTAAAAAACCTTGACTCAATGAACTAATACCGTTTACTTTTTTATAATATGCATCTGTACTCACTAACCAATTACTATAATTAAAATTCAACCCCAAGGATAGTTGTTTACTTCTAGCTATAGGTATATTATTATCTTCTGTAAGTTGCCATCTACGTTTTTCAATTCCTAAAAAATCATTTTGAAAATTGATGATTTGTGATGAATTTTGATGCTTAAACTCACCTAGTACTTCTAATGTTAAAAAATCAACAAGTTTTTGGTTTAGGCTAAAGCGAGGTTCAATAATATGCTTTTGAAACTGCTCAATAAAGTTATATCGAATTCCAGCCTTTAAAATGGTGTTTTTAGATGGCGATTTATAATTCACCTGCGTATAGGCTGCATGTTCTCTTACAACTTCTCTAATTAATTGAAAATAGGGTGGAGCGTCTGTATCTAAATAGTTTGATATCGCAGTTTCAGTCACCTGATACCCATTTAAAAATGAAAACTGCCCATTGTATTTATACCAAGCGTTCAGTTTTATTGAGGTTTCAGAAACTTTATTTTCTTGCTCCAAAACTTGCTGATTTTCGATATCAGAATTTATTCCATTTAAGATATAATCAGTTTCATAGAGCTGCAAAGAAGTCGTAAAATAATCATTCCAATTTCTCTTATAAAAAATTCCTCCAGCATAGCTGTTTTGTTCAAGACCACTTTCTTTTGTGGTCACTTCACCATCAACAATCGCACTCTCATTGACTATCAAATTATTATTGACGGCAAATAAATTTACCCGTATATGATCTTTCTCGGTAATATCAAAAAGCCAGCGCAAACTCGTGTCGAAAAAATTAAATTCAATATCAGATTCTTTATTTGTTCCTGTATTTGCCTCTATTTCTGAATCTTGTAAGATTCGTTTTGCGTATTTTTTATACGTTGGAGTTTCAACAAAACCATTAATAGAACCTCTAACAGATAATTGAATAGATGATTGATCTCCTAGTGGAATGTCAACAAAAGCATCAGCATCGATAAAATTGGTGGCCATACTCCCAGAGAACGTTTCATTAATTTCAGAATCGGTTTTCATGGCTATGGTTCCCGAAACACCATCACTATAATCTACGTTAGTTCCATTCTTAATAACCATTACATCAGTCGTTATTGATGGATTAAAAACAGAGATTAATCCAAAAAAGTGACCAGACTGATACATTTTAATACCGTCCCATAATATGAGATTTTGGTCATTTGTTCCTCCTCGAATACTGATGTTTGAAACCGTTTCATCAACACTTTGAATTCCTGGCAATGCTTGTATTGTTTGGAAAACATCAGCTTCTATCAATCCCGGTAAAATTCCGAAATTGGAGAAGTTTATATTGAATGACCCATCTGCTACTTTGTCAATACCTGTGGTAATATAATTGGTTAAAACGATTTCAGATAAGGTTTCAATTTGATCTTTTAAATAAATATTAACGCAATTCTCTTTATCGAAATCACTACTGTATAGAGTTTGAGATTCATAGCCCAAATATCTAAAATCTATTTTTTCAAAGTCACTATACACTTCGAGTTTAAAGTAACCATATTGATCGGTGATGGTATGATTATTTTCAGAAACCACCGTAACACTTTCTAATGGCACTCCCATTTCTAGGTCAATTATGTTCCCACAAATAAAAAACGCGGTACTTTTTGGAGTTATTGCTATAAAGTCATTTGCCAATATTTTATATAAAAAAGCTGTTTTTTGTCTCAAGTAGGCAATACTTTCCTTAAGCGTTAAATTTTCGGGCGGTGGAGCTATGTAAATATTTCGAACCAATTCATCGGCATAACTAAACTGACAATTATGTTTGATTTGTAAGCCAGTTAGTATTTCTACTAAGGGTTGTTGCTCCGTTTTATTTTGTGAGGTTCCTAAAATAGGTAAAGTGAGAAAAAGTATAAAGGTGAAACATGCTCTATACTTTTTCTTTAGATAAGATAATTTTATTTGAAATGTCTTTTTTATAGCTTAATTGTAACGGGGTTGTAATAGATATTAAAGCTTGATCTAAATTATCGTGTACAAAACCACCAGTAAATAATTGTTTTGTATCAATCGATTCAGTTTCAATGATAACATCATATTGTCTTTCTAACTCATTCAATACTTCGTTTAAAGAAACGCTCTTAAAGCTAGTTATATTGTTTATCCATTCAGGTGACGTATTAATTGTAGTATCGGTGGTTACTGTACCATTGGCAATTCTAATCGTCTTCCCTTTGGTTAACCGTTTGATTCTTCCGTTACTAGTAACGCTAACAATACCTTCATAACATTTTACTTCAAAATAATTAGTACGTTGATTCACTGTAAATTGTGTTCCTAAAACACTAACCGTTCCACTTGGTGTATTTACGTCAAATTTTGAACCTTTGGCTACTTTAAAATAGGCTTCTCCTTCTAAAGTCAAGGCTCTTTTCTTTTCCCATTTTCGTTCATTAAATGCTATTTTAGAATCCGCATTTAATGTAACACTGGAAGCATCAGGAAGTGCAAATGTTGACTTTTGGCTAGCTAAAGTTTCTACTGTTGTAACAGAATTATTAAATAGGTAAAAAGAATACATTCCAAGTCCTAAAATAAATATAGCAGCAATTCTATATAATAATTTATATGAATTTAACTTTATTACTGGTGTACTTTCCTTTTCTATATCTTTTGTAGGAAGATTGGCTTTAAATTCTTCAAAGCTCTTCACTTTTGAAAAGTTCGCAGCTTTAAATTGCTGTGCGCCTTGAATAACTTTAGCATTTAAGTTAAAGTCTTCCAATTCCTTAAAGTCATTCAGTTCAGCCTCACTGAGCTCGTCTGATAACCATTTTTTAAGTAAATCCTCGTTGTTCATTTCTCTCGTATTTACAATTAAAACAATTTCATTTCAAAATGTCCTGAAAAAAAATAAATTATTTTAATTCTTTGATGTCACCTTTAATAATTTTGAAGGCCGAATAGATTCTATATTCTGCCACTTTTTTAGTGATACCCAGCATTTCTGCAATCTCTTTGTGCTTTTTTCCTTCAACTTTATTAAGTAAAAATGCGGTACGCTGTTCTTCACTTAATTTACTGAGTGCTTTTTGATATTTTTGATAAAACTCATCAGATTCCATCAAAAATTCGGGATTTTCACTCGTATAATCTTTTGGTTTTACTTGCTGATGTTTTAAAACCACTTTTTGATGTTTGATATCATTCAATGTCATATTTCTAGCAACACTAAATAAAAATCCTTTGGCGTCACTGGGAGTTACTTTTTTACAATTATTCCATAATTTTATAAAAGCCTCTTGAACTTTATCATCTGGATTGAATTGTTCTCCAAATTTATAATACAGGAAGTCGTGTAAATCCCTTGAAAAGTCGTTGTATATGGATGAAAATACTTTCTCTTCGCAAACAGTTTCTGTCATTTCTTTAAAATATGTACCCTATAAGAGCGTTAAAAGTAAAGAAAAATTGTCTTTGTTCAGGATTTTTTATGTGTTAGTTGTTATACTATTAGAATAAGGAAAGTTTAAATATGAAAATAATGAAAAAAATAAAAAATCTACTATTTATAGCTGTTACACTGCTATTAATATTCAGTTCATGTAGAGAAGGAACGATAGAAGAATCACCTACTTCAGATACTTCTGCATTAAAAGGAGATAGCAACGTGGCAGATTTAATGCAACGTGCAGCAATGAATGATGGCTCAAATGATAATATTATAGATGCAGCAAATTGTTTTACTATAAAATTTCCATACACCGTTGTCATTGCAAACATCACTTTCTTTGTTAATTCAGAAGCTGATCTTGTAAATATTACTTCGTTTTTAAATTTTTCTAGCGAAACCAATGTGGGCATTATCTTTCCAGTGACTTTAGTATTTAATGATTATAAAGAGGTAGTGGTGAATAACCAGTCTGAGCTTGATAGTTTTAAAAATACCTGTAATGGTGAAAATGAGGCAGATGATGATATCGAGTGTCTAGATTTTAGTTATCCTATTAATGTATCTGTACTAAATACCTTAACTGAACGTACCACAGAAGTGGTTCTTGCTAGTGATAGTGAACTATTGCTTTTTATCAATGGTTTAAGTAAAGAGGAAGTTGTTTTTTTAAATTTTCCACTAAAAGTTGTTATTTATGACGGCACAGAAGCTATGATCAATAATTTACAAGAGCTGGAAGATAAATTAAATGATGTTAAAGAAGCCTGTGATGAAGATGATGATTTTGTTTTTGAAGATGATAATGAGAATACATCGAGTACTGGTTGTGATAGCCCAACACCAATTACGGCGCCATTCGCATATGATGGCACAGGCGAATTCTGCTGGTCAACAAATGATCCTGTTGTTTATTTTAACTCTATTGATGCCGAATTAGTAGAAGTTAATGGAGTAAACCTAACCAACCAATGGACAGATAAATCATTAACAAGCTTTCCAGAAATGATTGAAGGTAGTTATTATATAAGGTTTGTTTCTACAACTGCCACTGCTCGTTTTGAAGCTGGTACTGTATTGCCTGTAGATGATCCATTTGTATGCGAAAGCCCTTCACAAATTTCATTGCCATTTAGTTTTGATGGTGTAGGGGAGTTTTGTTGGGAAACTACAGATGACATGATTTATTTAATGTCAACAGAAGTTGATTTACTAGAAGTGAATGGGGTTGACTTAACAAATGAATGGTCAGAGAGCACCTTTACTAACTTCCCTGAAAAGGTAGATGGTAAGTATGCTATCCATTATGTATCAAGTAGTAGTACTAGCCATTTTGAAGCAGGGATAGAAATTCCAGTAATAACAGACCCGAGTGATATAGATTGTGATAACTGTACAGTAGAGGAAACGATAGATGTTTTGACTGGCTGTGCTGATTGGGAGGTGATAAAATTACGCCTTTTAATACTCAATTTAACCTTCAAGTATGTAGATTATGACTTTAACTTTAGAAGTGATGGCACCTTGGCGATTTCTAAAAATGGAAATACCTATTTCGGCGATTGGAGTGTTTCTACATCGAACTCTAAAACCTACGTTTCAATATATGTCTCGCTATTGAGTGAGTTAAATGGTTCATGGGAAGTTAAAAAAATAAATAGCAATATCATTTATTTAGAATTCGGAATTAGTGAGCTCCGTTTTGAGAGCGCCTGTAATTAATTTTCTTAATTTTAAATGTTACAAAAACCCGGTTTATATAAATTAAACCGGGTTTTTATATTTTAAATGTTGCACATCCAGCTTACAAAAAAATAAAATTTTAAAAATACTGCGTTAAAGAATGCAATTATAAAGAGCTCTTTTTGTGTGACTTACGCCTTTGTCAAGGCTGTTTTAATAAAAAAATGATATTTTTTTCAGGACTTTTTTAAGGTTGATTGTTTTTATAACAAAGGGATTGATTCCCTAACCAATAAAAAAATTGCAACCCAAAATTAAATATCATGAAAAAGATAATTTTAACCATCGCATTAAGTTTAGTAGGATTAGTAGTATTTTCTCAAACGAACGAAAAACCACAACGTTTAAAATATGTAACTCAAGCTCCTGATGGATCTGTAGCAATGACCATTTATGATGACTCAAGAGATGACAGCATGAAATTAGAAGCTGCCAACACATTCTACAAATATCAAATTCTTGACCCTAAAACAAACAAGCAAGTATATGCTTCTAACAACAAAGGGAAAGAGTGTACTATTGATAAATCTAAATTAAGTGAAGGTACTTATGATATCAGATTATATACCAAGAGTTTTGTTATTACTTCAAAAATTACGGTATCAGCTACACGTAAAATGAACACCAATTTTAAACAAAGTCAATCATTGGCAATTGCAAACGACTAATTCCAAATGTTTAAAAAATAATTGTCATGAAAAAAGTTAAAGAAATTAGAATACTCATAGCCTTAGTAATTGTGGTTTTTACCTTAAAAACAGAGGCACAAGGTTTTAAAGGTCTAGATAATATACCACACGATATTGCTTATTATAGAGAATCAAATGTAACCACACCACTAGTAAAGGTATTATACGGAAGACCAACGAATTCAGAAAATCAAGAAGTGTTTGGCAATCAAGTTCCTTACAATGAAATCTGGAGAACAGGAGCCAATGAAGCAACAGAGATAAAGTTATACAATGATGTATTATTTGGAGGAGAATTAGTAAGTGCAGGTACTTATGTGTTGGTAACCATTCCTGGTGAAAATGAGTGGGAGGTTATTTTAAGCAAAAACACCGATGTTTTAGGAGCTTTTCAATACAATCCAGTATTCGATGTTGTTAAAGTGAAAGTTCCTGTTGCTAAGGCAGAAAAGTTAGCAACCTTTTCAATTGGTTTTAAAAAAATAGAAGAAAATACAATTTTAATGGTATTCGGTTGGGGGTCAACAAGGGTAAAGGTGCCATTAAATTTCAAGCATGAAACTAGTTATTTTGCCAAATTATAACTTCTAGAATGCTTTCAATAGATGGAGTTAAAAGGAATCCCTTTTGACTCCATTTTTTTTATACAGAAATGAAATAAAATAGTTAAATGTGAAACTAAATTAACTAGTAAGCCCATTTATATGTACCTTTAGTATTCTGATTTTTCATGTTGATATAATAATAATTACATCATCGCTTATTTTATTAAAATAACTGTAAAATGAAAAACTTCTACACAGATCACGAAAGCGGATACATTAAAAATTATCAAGCCAAAGGCTATCGAACATGTTATTTTTTTGATGGACACCATTTGATTGATACTTTGAGTAAGAAAAAGTATACTCCGAATGACATTTGTATTGTAGCAGAAAATAGATTTGAAGGAATAAGTGACCCTTCAGATATATCAATACTGTATGCCTTAAAAACAGTTGATGGTTTTAAAGGTACACTTTTAGTAGGTTTTGGACCTTCAGCAGATTTAGAATTATCAGAATTTTTTAAAGAAATTCCTATGGATCAATTCATGAGAAATACTGGAGTTAAATAAAATAACTGGAAGTTTTTAAAACCATTTTTTTCGTTTAAAATAGTAAATAAGTGCTACAAAAATTGCAATCATTATTCCCCAAAGTATAAAATAACTATACTTGAATTGAAGTTCTGGCATGTAATTAAAGTTCATTCCATAGATGCCTGCAATAAAAGTTAAGGGAATAAAAATGGTGGCAATGATTGTTAGTACCTTCATCACCTCGTTCATCTTATTGCTAATGGTGGTCATGTACATATCCATTAAACTCCAAATCATTTCTCTATAAATTTCTATAGATTCTGACACTTGAATAATATGGTCATATAAATCACTTAAATAATGCTGTGTTTTAGCATCTACTAACTTGCTTTCCGTTTTTTGCAACTTATTTGCAACTTCTCTCAACGGATGAACCGCCCTTCGCACTTTTAAAATTTCACGTTTTAAACCTTGAATATGGCTTGTTATATCATCATTCGCTTTATCAATAAACAATTTATCTTCGAGTCGCTCAACCTTATTACCCAGGGTTTCTATAAGATTAAAGTAATTATCTACGATAGCATCCATCAATAAATAGAGTAGGTAATCGGCTCCAAATGACCTGACCCTCCCTTTTCCAGTTCTAAGACGTTCTCTAATAGGGTCAAAAACATCGCCTTCTGCCTCTTGAAATGACAGGATATAATTTGACCCCAAAACAAAACTAATATGTTCGATTTTTAGCCGTTGTTTCTTATCAAAATACAGCATTTTGAGCACAACAAATAAATAATCTTCGTATTCATCAACCTTTGGGCGTTGGTTTGTACTCGAAATATCTTCAATAATCAACGGATGTAATTCACAAAATTGACCTAATTTTTCAATTTCTTCAACATGATTTAAGCCATTTACATTGATCCAAGTAATCGTTTCTTCATTTTCAAATGTAAAAGCTTCCTCCATGTTTTTAAGCTCTCTTTCCTCAATAAAATCTTTGTTATAATCAAAAACATCAATAAATAGTTCATTACTACTCTTGTTTCCGGTATATACAATGGTTCCTGGAGCCAATCCAGTTTTCTTTGATGCGTTTGAACTTGTCTTTTTCATTTAATTAGAATGCTGTGATTTCTCTATAAATATATAAAATTAGTTCTGTTCTAACATACGAACGCTAGCGACTGTTCTAAAACCAATATGATCAGCGCCTGAATCGGGGCTCATAGCCATTTTTGCAGAAATTCTGAAGCTCGCACAATAAGAGTCGTGACATAGATATGACCCTCCCTTAATAATCATTTCTTGAACATAAGGGTTATTGGGGTTGTATGCTTGAATTGCACCTTTTGGATTGATTACTTCTTCACTTAAACCTTTGTAATAATCTTCATTGTAGAAATCGCTTGTTAGCTCCCAAACATTCCCTAACATATCATATAAGCCGATGCTATTGGGTGGAAATGATTTTATAGGAGCAATATATTCAAAGCCATCTTTTGATTCATTTTGTGTAGGAAAAACCCCTTGCCAGGTATTTGCCATTTTATTTAACTGCGTAGGGTCATCTCCCCAGGTATAAATGTTATTTGTATTACTTCCTTGCGCTGCAGCTTCCCATTCTGCTTCTGTAGGCAAGCGTCTATTCGACCATTTACAATAGGCTAAAGCATCTTCATAAGCAATATGAACAACAGGAAAATCATCTTTCCCCTCGATGGAACTTCCTTCTCCTTGAGGATATTTCCAATTCGCACCAATCTTCCAATCCCACCATTGACCGTAATTATCCATCGACACCACATTTTTTGCATCTTTATTAAAAGTCATACAACCAGGCTGTAAAATAGAGTCTGGTGGTTTTGGAGTGCCTTCTGGAAGATCCTTTTTTAGTTCTTCCCAGTCAATCGGTTTTTCAGCAACCGTAACATACCCTGTAGCATCAACAAATGCTTTAAATTGTTTATTAGTCACCTCATGTATGTCCATAAAAAAACCATCTACTGTAACCTGATGAGCCGGCATTTCTCTCTTCATTGCGAACTGATCATCTTGTTTTGCTCCTTGATTAAAGGTTTTACCCTCAACCCAGATCATTCCTTCTGGTGTTTCAATATTTTCAGGTTTTACTTTTACTATTTCGTGTTGTTTTAACGGTGTTTCAGAAACAGCTTTTGGTGACTTTTTATCGTTGGCACAATTCATAAATAACCCCAAAAAAGTCAGAGTCAGTACCAAAGTTTTAATTGTTTTTAAGCACATAATAAATGATGTAGTAAGTATTAACCACCAAAGGTAGTTATTGCCATTGAAAATAAATACCCTTTTAACTTTTTTCAATAAATTGGGTTCAATAATATAGAACTATTACCTAACGGTTTTAAATTTAAAGTAAAATACCTTAAGTTTACTTAAAATTAATCAACTGATTATTTTAAAATAACTTAATTTTTAAAAATAAAACTATGGTGGGTATACTCTCTTTTGTTGGTTTCACCTTACTGGTTGCAATCATTTCATATTACGCAACTAGAAAGACAGACGAAAATTCTTCAGACGGTTACTTTTTAGGAGGTAGAAGTCTTACCGCGGGTGTAATAGCGGGTTCTTTGTTGCTCACCAACCTGTCTACAGAGCAAATTGTAGGTCTAAATGGTTCCTCTTATGCAAATGGGCTTTCGGTAATGGCATGGGAAACATTGGCAGCTATTGCTATGGTGGTGACAGCAGTCTTTTTATTGCCAAGGTATTTAAAAGGGGGGCTAACCACAGTTCCTCAATTTTTAGCTAGACGGTTCGATGTAAGTACAAAAACACTGACCTCTGCTCTGTTTCTAACGGGCTATGTTGTTGTATTGCTGCCCGTAATTTTATATTCAGGTTCATTAGCAATAAGTGGCATGTTTAACATTCCAGAATTATTAAATGTTACGCACACACAATCAATTTGGATTTGTGTTTGGGGAATTGGTATTATTGGATCTATTTATGCCGTTTTTGGAGGGTTAAAGGCTGTTGCCGTATCCGATTCTATCAATGCCATTGGGCTACTGATAGGTGGAATTCTAATTCCTGTATTCGGATTGTTACTAATAGGTGACGGAAACCTTTGGGAAGGGATTTCAACATTGACTTCAGAAAATCCTGAAATGTTTAAATCGATGGGTACAGAAACATCTCCGGTACCCTTTCATACTATTTTTACTGGGATGATGTTAGTGCAATTGTTTTATTGGGGTACCAATCAACAAATAATTCAAAGAGCATTAGGTGCAAAAAATTTAAAAGAAGGTCAAAAAGGATTAATCTTAGGATCCTTTATTAAAATATTGGGACCTCTTATTGTGGTATTACCGGGTATTATTGCATTTCACCTCTTTAATGGTAATCTTGAAAATGCAGATCAAGCCTATCCGATGTTGGTAAATAAAGTGCTACCTGCTTCACTGGTTGGATTTTTTGCTGCCGTTTTATTCGGAGCTATATTGAGTTCTTTCAACAGTGTATTAAACAGTTCTGTGACGCTGTTTGGAATTGATATCTACAAACAACATATCAATCCTGAGGCGAATGAAAGCACCGTTGTTAAATACGGAAAAATGTTTGGCATTGTATTAGCCATTTCTGCCATGTTTATTGCACCATTAATAGCGAATGCAGGAAGTCTTTTTGATTATTTACAAGAGATTAATGGTATTTATAGTATCCCAATTTTAACCATTATAGTGGTTGGTTACCTAACGAAAAAAGTACCGGCAATTGCCGCGAAAATCGGACTTCTTTCAGGGTCACTTTTGTATATTATAAGTCAATTTATCTTAAAGCCCTATGTGTTTGGTGAAGAAAATTATCCGCATTACTTAGATGTGATGGCCATTTTATTTTTATTGAATGTGGTAATTATGTTGGCTATTGGAAAATTCTATCCTAGAGAAGTACCTTATGAGCAAAAATATACAAAACAAGTAGATATTACACCTTGGAGGTATGTACGTCAAGCTGGATTATTAATTTGCGTTATTGTTATTGGTGTTTACATCTATTTTTCGTAGACTTTTTTAAATAATAACTACATATTATCAACCTGTAATAAACAAAAAAACGCTCTAAATAGTTAGAGCGTTTTTTTGTAATCGCTAAAGAAAATAAAACATTGATTTTATATCTCTAAGCGTACTAGTTTATTTTTATAGTAAAATTATCAAAAGTAAAATGATAATAACGGCACCAGCTGATATATAGATACCATTTCCTGTAGACCTTAATTCGGCTTTAATAGCGCGAACTTCTTTTCTCAGGGCCTTTTTCTCTAAACGTTCTAATCCTGATTTGTCCATTTCTTTAATTTCTTCCAAACGATCAAGCATTACTTGAACTTCTGCAGGAATTTCAGTAGGGGTGCTTGTAGCAATTTTTTCTGTAGCATTAACTGTTGTCAATGCACCTAATGATAACATCATTATCATTAAATAAAGTCTAGTTTTTTTCATTGTATGATTATTTAAAATTAATTATAAGGTGAAGTTAGTTCTAATTAGTTATTATATAGTTACTTAATTTTTATTAAAATTTACATGATTCACACATTTAATAAAATTGAGTCACCAATAAAATAATTTAGTTTCCCGCTTGCTTTTTAGCGTCATCAATCATTTTGTCATTTGGCAATATGGCCACGTTAACTCTCCTGTTCTTTGCACGACCAGTTGCTGTTGCGTTGTTGTGCAAGGGTTGAGATTCTCCAAACCAATTGGTGACTACACGTCCAGAGCTTAATCCCTTTCCTATTATATAATTAGATACAGCGTTTGCTCTATTTTTTGAAAGCGTCATATTATAATTTTCGTCACCAACATTATCTGTATGTCCAACAACAAGAATATTCGTGTCTTGAAATTCTCTAAAAACATTCACCAATTTATTTAGTGTTTCCTGTGATTTGTTATTGATATTATATTTGGCTGTTTCAAAATAAACACCGCTATTTTCGTCAAAAGTGACTACAATACCATCATCTACACGTTCAACTATTGCTCCGGGGATTTCTTCTTCAATTTTTTGTGCTTGCTTATCCATTTTATTACCAATAAGTACACCTGCAGTTCCTCCAACTACTCCGCCAATGACGGCACCTAATTCTCCATTTCCACCTTTCCCAACATTGTTTCCTATAATAGCTCCTAATATAGCACCTCCTGTGGTACCAATGACGGCTCCTTTTTGTTTGTTGTTGGCATTTTTAACTGATTTACAACTAGATATACTTACTGTTATCCCAATTGCTAAGATTAAAATTCCTAATTTATTTAGTATTGTTTTCATATTTTATAGTTTTGTGAAATGCATATTTATTATAAATGGTATTCCGTCTACTGACACTGTTTGTTGCCATTGCATATTTGAGTCAGATAAGGCTGCTAGTTTTAATCTGAATCCTTGATTGCTTTCAGACCTGTTTTTTTCATTCGTTGGTTTTAATAAAAAGTCATAAAGACCTGTTTCAGGATTTACTTCTTGAATGGTAAATACAAAGTTTCTAACCCCTGTAGAACAAGAAGACTCATTAATTGAATAAGTTCCAGTATTGTTATTTGGAATAAATTGCCAAGTACTTCCTTCAAAACAATCTTTAGAGGTGTCGTTAAGTAGTGTGACATTGTATTTTCCTGTTTTACTATAGGTTATTGTGCTTAATGTCCAATCACCTTTAATTGTTTTTTTGGAATCTCTTACCGTTTTAGATGTACCACAACTTAGGATACTTATTGCTAAAAATATTAATAGTATTTTTTTCATAATTAGTGCGTATTAATTGCATTACAAAGGTACGATGGATTTGATTATTTTATATTATAAGATTATTTGAAAAGCTTATATAATAACCATATTCCGAATAAACTAATTAGGGTTCTTTCTTACTGGATAAGCTATTTTTTGACTTCTATTGCGATACTTCTATATTACTCAGCTTCGCCACGAGAGTCTAAGAGCACTCCGTACTGAAAACAAAAAACCTGAACTAAAAAAATTCAAACTAGCTTGATTTTTCGTTCAGGTTTTATATTTATTAGTGATCGCGATAGGATTCGAACCTATGACCGTCTGCTTAGAAGGCAGATGCTCTATCCAGCTGAGCTACGCGACCCTAAATTATTAAAGCGGTGCAAATATAAAATTGTAGTTATAATAAAACAAGATAAATGATATAAATTTTATTTAGCTCAATATACATCAATAAATCCGGTTAATTATGAGGTAAATTTATGCAAAACTAAGCATCATTACGTAGAACTAAATGGATATAACATGAAGTATGGTTACTTTACCCAAAGGCTATCCGTAAAATAATGCTTACAGTCTAAAAAATGGTGTACCGTCTTAAAACCCGAAGCACTTGCTAAATTTTCAATCTCATTAAAACTATATTTTTTAGAAAGCTCTGTCCAAATTAACTCATTTTGAGCAAATTCAATGGAAACACCCAGTTTTTTAAGCTCAACTAATTGCTTTTTGAGACTCACGAGGTAACTTTTTACTTCACCACTTTCCGGATTATAATGACAATAAAAGTCGAAATCATCAATCATGAAATCGGCATCAAATTCGCGGTTAATCCGAACCAGAAGATTCATATTAAACCGCTTTGTTATTCCACCGGTATCATAGTAAGCATTGTGAATTGTTTTAGGGTTTTTCTTTAAATCCAAACCAACCAACAATTTATCTCCCTTAGACATTGTTTCATTAAACAATTGTAATAGTTTTATAGCATTTTGATTGGAATAATTTCCAATATTACTTCCCAAAAAGAGTAATAAACTGGGTGTTTTATTTTTTGATGTTTCGTTTAAAATTTCAAAATAGTCTCCTACTTTAGGTTGAATTGATAAGTTTGGAAGTCGTTCTTTTAGTTTTTTTGTAAGTATCTCCAATGCTACACTCGAAATATCAATCGGTATGTAGTTAAATTTAATATTTTCACTAACTAAATACTCCAATAATTTAAACGTCTTAAATCCATCGCCGGCACCAAGTTCAATAATATTAAAAGGTTCTTTAAAGACTAAGGAGGCTACAATCTGTTTCGCTTGAAGCGATAAAATTTCAAATTCAGCATCGGTCAAATAGTAGCTGGGCATTTGCATGATTTCTTGAAAAATGCGACTCCCATTATCATCATAAAAATATTTTGAAGATAGTTGTTTGTTTTTGGCGGAAAGGCCCGCAACAACATCTTTTGCAAAGGTTTCATTCATATTATTTAACTAATCGTATTCCCGAAAATTGCCAGCGCATATCAGGACTGAAAAAATTTCGATAGGTGTTTCTACTGTTATGTTCTACTGTTGCTATTGAGGCTCCGCGCAAAACCATTTGATTGATCATGAATTTTCCGTTATATTCACCTAGGGCTCCAGGTGCTTTACTAAAGTTTGGATACGGTAAATAAGCGCTATTGGTCCATTCCCAAAGTTGCCCCCATTGGAGTTGGCTAGAAACCACTTCCCATTCAAACTCTGTGGGTAACCTCATTTTTTTCCATTCTGCAAAGGCAAATGCCTCATAAAAACTGATATGTGTCACTGGTTTATTAGCTTCTACGGGTATAAACCCATTTAAAGTATAATAATGCCATACACCATCAACTAGGTGCCAATACAAAGGTGCAGTAATGTTATTGTCTTGTATAAAATCCCATCCTTCAGCATGCCACAAATTAAAATTTTCATATCCACCGTCGGCTATAAAATCTAAATATTCAGCATTGCTAACTAAGGATTTGCTAATTTCAAATTCATGTAAAAAAACTGTATGAAGACCAAGTTCATTGTCAAAACAAAATCCGCTTCCTTTATGACCAATAGTATACTGTCCTTCTTTAATTGCTATAAACTCCGAAACTGCCGTTACTTCGTTTAGGGCTAAACTATTTTTGATACTGGGAAATGTGGGTTGATTTCCTAAAATATATTTAATGTCGTAATAAAACAACTCTTGATGTTGTTGTTCATGATGCATCCCCAATTCAATAATTTTCAATGCTTCTTCTGTGGGGTCCGTTTTTAAAAAGATTTCCATTTGCGCATCAACATAAGCTCTGTATGCGTAGACTTCTGCTACCGAAGGACGGGTCATTAACCCTCTATTGGGTCGTAAAACACGTTTGCCTGCATTGTTGTAATAACTATTAAATAAATAAGAAAAATCCACATCAAAAACCTTGTAATCTTCTACAAATGGTGTTAACACAAACTGTTCAAAAAACCAAGTGGTATGAGCTAAATGCCACTTTGGAGGTGATACAAAAATGGCGGGTTGTACAGAAAAATCTTCAACATTTAACGATTTACAAATTTCTAGAAAACGTTGTCGCGTCTTTTTATAAGTTTCAAGTACTGTCATTTATACAAGTTCTGTGTCAATAATTACTTCACTCTGTAGCGTTTTATGCACTGGGCATTTTGAGGCAATCTCTTTTAAACGTTGTTTTTGAACATCGTCTAAGTTACCGACTAGTTTTAATCGCTTTTGAAGATGATCTATCTTTTGGGGTTTTTCTAAATCTAACATTAAGTCATCACTATGCTTCTTAGAATAGGTAATATAAGCAAAAACTTCTTGTAAATCCCAATTTTTACGCTCAGCATAAAGCTTAAGAGTCATTACCGTACATGCTGCCAATCCTGCACTTAAATAGTCATACGGAGACGGTCCAAAGTCATCACCACCAACACTTTCGGGTTCATCAGCAATAAAAGCATGTTTTTTTGTTTGTATAGCTGTGGTAAAATTATTTTCCATCAAATTTAAATGTCCCACTAATTGCTCACCATTGGTCTCTAGCATTTCATTTTCTAAAGGTTCAAAATAGCGCTGAACCCAAGAACCAATTACATTTCCTACATACACACTATCTTTAGTATTAGATAGTAAATGGTCAGCACCGTCTAAACTTATAAAACTTTTAGGTTGGTGTGCATTATGATATAGTTTATTGGCGTTTTCAATGCCGACGATGGAATCAAAAGGGGCGTGCATTATTAATAGTGGTTTTCTTAGGTTTTTAGTAATTTCTGGTAAATCTGTTTTGCTAAAATCGGCTACAAATTCTTCGTTAATTTTAAAAGGTCTTCCACCAATATTAACTTCAATATCACCTTTGTCTTTTATGTCTTCAATATCATGAGAAAAAAGATGGGTAACATGACTTACCGTAGCTGGAGCACCAACAGTTGCAAGTGCTTTTATATTATCCAGTTTTGAAGCAGCAACAATAACCGCGGCACCTCCCAAAGAATGTCCAATCAATAGGGAAGGAGCCTTGTAGTTCTTTTTTAAATAGTCATTAACGTCTAATAAATCAGCTACATTGGCAGAAAAATAACTCTCAGAGAATTCACCTTCACTTCGGCCCAATCCAGTAAAGTCAAAACGGACAACACCAAACCCATGGGCTGTTAACGATCTACTAATATTCTTTACGGCATTTAAACTACTACTACACGTAAAACAGTGTGCAAAAATAGCGTAAAAATTGGGCTTCTGGTTTGCTGGTAACTCTAAATAGGCCTGCAATTTATGCCCTTTTTTATTTACTATATTTAGTTTGGTACTTTTGATGTATTTATTGGTTTAAGGAACTAAAAAATAAATTGAAACCGACTCTAAAGCAATAGCAAATAGTCGTTTTAATTTTTTTTAATTAGAAGTTTTTATTTTTCTTTTATTGAAGTTAACAACTGCTGCGTACTTTTAACCAAAAACGGGGTAGCCACAGCTAAAAACGTAGTATCTGAACTAAAACTAGAAATTGGCAATATAGCTCCATTCCAAGTGTCGTGTTTCCAAATACCTTCAGGCAGTTTTTCTAAGTTTATTGGTTGAACTGGTTTTCCATTTTTGTAAAAGCTATTGTAAAAATAAGGTGAATCACTAACTTCATCGGCTGGTGCAAATCCCGCATATTGCTCTATATTTCCATCATATTCACAATAAATACCGGTATCAAAATTTGTAGGCCATAAAACGATTTCACTTTTTTTGTTTATTTGATTTAAAGTGTTGCTTATTGCCTTATTTGCTCCTGTTCGTAACAGGTCCCAACGCTTTAAAGCTTCTTTATTGAGAAGGGGCATGGTATGATTACCGTCAATATGTTCCGGAAATCGAAATTTTAATTCCTTATCAAAATTTGATACGTTCAATCCTTGTTCCTTTAAAAAGGTTTTAATGTCTTCAATAATAGCAATGGTAGATCTTGAGTCTGTTTCAACTTTATATACAGTAGCATTTTGATTATTTAGAAACTGAAATTGTGCATCATACACTGAAAATACAATTTTAAATAGTCCGTTTTCAGTCTTAAAATCTCTTCCTTGTAGCACTTTGGTAGTTTCATTCCAAATAAAATTTGAATTACTGTCGTCGGGTTGTTGCGGAATATATAATTTTCCAATGCGCCCAATAATTCGCTCCCAGTTGTGTAGTATTTGGTCTGTACGTATAAGCTGTTTCATTTTTTTATTTATTTAATAATCCAGCATATTTAATGCCCGTTAAATGATACATATCTCTGTCAATAGTAGTAAGGTCTGATTGCTTGAATAAATTCACATCATCATAGCCACAAGATCGAGCGATTACTTTAACCAATTCATTACTCGCCTCAAAAAAATTAGAGAGCTGTTTGGCTGAAGATGCTATAATTAACCGGCTACGCAAATCTTCTTTTTGAGTGGCAATACCAACCGGACAATTATTTGTGTTACAGGCCCTCATTCCCAAGCAACCGATGGCTTGTAAGGCCGAATTTGCAACTGCTACAGCATCAGCTCCTAGCATTAATGCCTTTGCAAAATCTTCTGCAACTCGGAGCCCGCCAGTAATAATTAAACTTACATCTTTAGCATTATTATCGTCTAAAAACTTCCTTGCTCGAGCCAATGCAGGTATTGTTGGAACATTGATGTTATTTCTTAATATAGACGGGGCAGAACCAGTTCCACCACCACGGCCATCGAGAATAATATAATCAACACCTACTTCTAACGCAAATGCAATATCATTTTCAATATGACTTGCTGCAATTTTAAACCCAATGGGTATCCCACCCGTTTTGACACGTACTTCATTCGCCATTTTTTTGAAATCAGCAACATTTTTTAAATCGGGAAAAGTTGCAGGAGAAATGGCATTCTCACCTGGTGTTAATCCGCGAACTTCAGCAATTTCTTTGGTTACTTTAGTACCTGGCAAATGCCCTCCGGTTCCTGTTTTAGCTCCTTGGCCACCCTTAAAGTGAAAAGCTTGTGCTTTTTGTACTGCTTCCCATGAAAAGCCAAATTTTCCAGAAGCCAATTCATAAAAATACCGCGAATTATTTTTTTGTTCATCGGGTAACATACCACCTTCGCCACTACAAATTCCTGTTCCTGCCATTTCTGCACCTTTTGAAAGTGCTATTTTAGCCTCTCTAGATAACGCTCCAAAACTCATGTCAGAAACAAAATAGGGCATGGACAGTTCGAGCGGTTTTTTTGCACGGCTACCAATAATTACTTTCGTATTTACATTTGCATCATCCATTAATGGACGTTTTGATAATTGTGCTGGTAAAAATTGTATATTCTCCCATTTCGGTAATAGATTCCGATCCACCCCCATAGCCTCAGAAGGCCCATGGTGTCCATATTTAGAAAGCCCATTTTGAGCCAAATGTTTAATATATGAGGTATAGGGTTCCGTTTCTTCAGGATGGGTGTCTGCATACAAACCCAAATACTGATTTTGCTGAAAAGGTTGAGGATGTTTTTTTAAATAATCAGTTATTTCATCAGCATCTACCCATATCCAGTCTTCATTTATTTCACTGTAAAATTTATAGAGTGCTTCATTGTTATTGTATTCACTTATACCTGTATCATATCTGTAATCCCATCCGTGAAGTCCACAAATAAGATTTTCACCTTCTATATACCCATCGCCTAACAGCGCACCTCGATGCAGACAACGCCCATACAAAACCGAGGCTTTATCATTGAATTTGACTATTACTAAATCCAATCCTTTTACTTGTTTGTGAATTGGAGTTTTTTCTTTTAATTCTTGGAAATTGATTAGTTTGATTTTTTTCATAAAAATAAGGTTGCTTGATTCTTAAAGTTAGGCATTTTTATTTTCAACACCTTTTCAAAAAGCAGCATGTTTTTTTTAATCTGATTCAATAGCGGAGATATTACTAAAAAAAACAAGATGCAATTATACCTTAAGTGGTCAAATAATCCTTGTTTTAATAATCACTGGATAGTTATATCTAACAATTCCATCATAATCAAAACAATCTTCATAATTATTTGATGCCGTATATTTTGTCGTGAAAAATTTTATTATTTACAGAAAATAATTAGAAACATAGTATAAAGAGTTTATAAAAGCTCATTTCATTAGGCGTAAATTAATCAGGACAAACTTAAATTCGTATTTATTTATGTAAAAAGTAGACGATTAAACTCAAGCTTTTTTAAATTGATCTATATTTCGTTTCATTTTTTCCAGGTTGTCTTTGATTGACTTTGTACTTACGGAGCTATACCCTAATACCAATCCATTTTTGTTGGTATCATCAATATAATATTTACTTAAAGGGTGCGCAGTAATATTATCTTTGCTTAAGTGTTGAGAAAGTTGAATATCTGACATCTTTTTAACGAAATTAGCTATTAAATGTAAGCCCGTATTATTGTCTATTAAATTCATATCATTTTCGAATAAACGATTAAATTCATTTATAAATACACTTTTACGTTCTTTAGATATTTGAATTACATTTCTTAAATGTTTATTCAAATAGTCTTTTTCAATAAATACACTCATTGCCTTTTGAAGCGCAGGAGAAATAAATCTACTCGATTGTGCATAGAATGCACTAATCGCATCCAAAAGATAATTTGGCACTATCATATATCCCAATCTAATTGAAGGATGTAGTAATTTGTTAAAAGTTCCCAAATAAATTACGCGTTCTTGATTGTCAAGGCTATAAATGGAAGAAATTGGTTGTTCCCAATTGCTAATTTCATGGTTGTAATCATCCTCTATGATAAACGTATTTTTTAAGGAAGCCCAAGCCAACAACTCATTTCTTCGGTTCAAACTCATTTTCACCCCTAACGGATATTGATTTGAAGGAGTCGTATAAATAAATTTAGGACTTTCACATAGTATATTTTTAATCACCAAACCTTCATCATCAATAGATGTGTGCTTTATGTTAGCTTTAAAACTTTTAAATAAGCTATAGGCATTCGGGTAGGTGGGGTTTTCCATAACCACTTCATCATTCTTGTCTATAAGAACATTAGCGAGTAGAAATAGGGAGTGCAATGACCCAGAGGTAATAACTATTTGATTTGAATTACAATCAATATTTCTATATATCTTTAAGTAATCAGCTATATTTTCTCTTAAACATTCTAACCCAATTGATTCAGAATATGACAATTCAGAAGGTCTAACAGTACTCCAATAGTCATTCAAAATATTTTTCCATTTATTTATAGGAAATATATCTAACGGGGGTAGACCTGGTCTAAATGCAATGCTCTTCCCGTAACTACTATTTATTAAGTGAATATTTTTTTTAAAAGCGTTGCCAATATTAGAAATTGATGGGTATTTACCTGTTAAGGTGTTAGAGGATCTGTTTAATGGGTTTTCGCTGTTATTAAACATCAACACATAATACCCAGATCCTTTTATTGATTTAATATAATTTTCTAATATTAATAAATCAAATGCCTTTAAAACGGTGCTTCTAGAGATATTAAGGTCTACTGCGAGAACTCTAGAAGGCGGTAATCTGGTTTCCGGTTTTAGTGTTCCATTGAGTATCGCTTTCTTAACTGCTAAGTATAAATTTTCGTATTTATTCTTGTAATCAAGATTGTTGTTGACACCGTTATTTTCTAAAATACTTTTTAAATTAAAATGCAAAATCAATAGGTTCTTTAATACAAAAATGAAAATTTATTTTACAGTTCATCATTTCTGAATTTAAGTTTTAATTAGTTAAGTGATTCGTTATAAAATAAGTCCAATATAAAAAAGATTACTTGGTAACAAAAGGTTTTGAACCTTTAAAAAAAAGAAAAATGCAATTTTTTTTATAAAAGAATTAATCGATAGGTCTAACAAACACAAAAAACAATAGTGACATAGTACATGTTTAACTAAAATGCAATTGCTAAAATTGGTATGCTATTATTTATTAGAATTGGTATGCTCTACAGAACATATTTCGTCTCTAAATTTACGCTACCAATAAATCAAATGAAATTAATTTTAAAGCCAATAGTAGTAGTTGTTTCGCTTTTTATTTTCCTTTCTTGCTCCACGGCAAAAAAGGTTGATTTTATAACGCCTGTTGATACGACCAGTAAGGAAATTAGCATTCAATTAAAAAAAACGTTTAAAATAGCTGAATTAGGTGTTTATCTGAGTAATGAGTTTGACGGTGCCCGATTAAACAATATTAAAAAGTTAAACGATAGCACGGCATTGGTTATAATTACTCCAGAAAATGAACCCATAAACAATAGCCCATACTATGCCTTTAAAGCTTGGTCTGATAACGAAAAACCATTCTATTTTACTTTTAACTATCCCAAAGGTTATAAACATAGATATCTTCCGAAATTGACAAGAACAGACCAATGGAAGGCTATTGATTCTACAGCTGTTTTTACCATAGATACTCTTGTTACAATTAAAGTAAACTTAAATAAGCAACCTTTGACTATTGCAGCTCAAGAACTGCAAACTTCAAAAGATGTTAGAAATTGGTACACTAACTTATTAGAAACTAACGATTTTGTCCATTTAAAGAATTTCGGAAAATCTAAATTAGGTAGAGATTTACCTGTGCTAGACATCTATATCGGAGCTAAAAAAGACAAGCCGATTATAACATTACTAACTAGACAACATCCTCCAGAAGTGACTGGTTATTACGCATTTCAAAGTTTTTTAGAAACTATTTTAAACGGGTCTGAGGCTTCAAAAAAATTTCTAAATAACTATAGAATATTGGCTTTTCCTATTATGAACCCTGACGGTGTAGATTTAGGTCATTGGCGCCATAATGCTGGTGGCGTAGACACCAATCGCGATTGGTCACAATACCATCAACCAGAAATAAAACAAACGGTAAAATTTATTGCCAAAGAAATGAAAGTCAACCACTCAAAAATTATTTTGGGTTTAGATTTCCACTCAACATGGTATGATATTTTTTATACAAATACAGTTAGAGAAGGTACCACATTGCCAAACTTTATAGACGACTGGTTTGAGGCTTTAGAACAAAATATCCCGGATTACAAAATAAACGAAGCTTCAAGCAATAGCACTAAACCTGTTTCAAAAGGTTGGTTTTTATATGGTCATAAAGCCACGGGTATTACTTATGAAATTGGCGATGCCACACCTAGGGATCGCATAAAAATGATTGGCAAAATTTCTGCCGAGCAAATGATGAACATATTATTAAACACTAATACTAACTAAATTCAAATTAAAATGATCAGGAAACTATTTTTATGTTTGTGTACTTTACTGGTATCAACTAGTATGGTTTTCGCACAAAAAGAAATTTCAGGTAAAATAAGCGATGCTTCTGGCCCCTTACCTGGAGCGAGCGTTGTCGTTAAAGGCACCTCCAATGGAACTACCACCGATTTTGATGGTAATTATACCATAAGTGTACCGGATACTGATACCGTACTTATATTTAGCTTTTTAGGCTACATTAACCAAGAAGTTACGGTTGGTGGGCAAACGACCATCAATATTACACTTGTTGAAGATTCGCAAGCGCTTGATGAAGTTGTAGTAACAGCACTTGGTTTTAAAGAGAATCGAGATGATGTTGCGTCAACATACTCTGTTATTGGAGCAGAAGATATGTTAAGAGCAAAAGAACCAACGCTAATTAATAGTCTAGCAGGTAAAGCCGCAGGTGTTAATATTACAGGTTCTTCTGCCGATCCTGGAGCAGGTTCTAGGATCCAAATTAGAGGAGTAAGTTCTATAAACGGAAGTGATCCTTTAATAGTTGTAGATGGTATACCCATCAATAATTCCAATTTAGAAGGTTTTGGTAGTGATTCTGATGCTGGTGTGTCTCAACAATCTAGATTGAATGACATTAACCCTGATGATATTGAAACCATTCAAGTCTTTAAAGGAGCGTCGGCAGGTGCCATTTATGGTTCAAGAGCTTTAGGTGGCGTTATTGTAATTACCACAAAAAGAGGTAAAGCGGGAAAATTAAAAGCTTCAGTAGGCTCGACGGTCTCTATTGATCAAATCAATAGAAAACATCCATTGCAAACAGCTTTCGGACAAGGATCTGGCGGTAGATACAATCCAACAAATGCAAATTCTTGGGGAGATCGTATTGCCGATAGAACTGGAGGAGTTGATGCCTTTAACACTACCGGTCAATATTTTGAAGCTGCAGATGGTTCTTTATACTATCCTATCGCTAGTGGTTCTGCTAGTAACCCACACGGAGGAAAAAACTCGACAGACGTATTTACAAATAGTAATTTCGATCAAGTTTTTAATAATGGAATGTCACAAGACACTAAAATAAGTCTATCAGGAGGTACCGAAAATGCAACTTTTTATTTTGGAGCTTCTCACCTAGATCAAGAAGGTGTTATGAAAGAGAGTGATTATTTCAAAAATACCTTAAGCTTTGGTACAACTTACAAATTTAATGAGTGGTTAAACACCTCTGCTAAAATTTCCTATACCAATAGTAGTTCTAACAGAATCCAACAAGGTTCGAACACTGCAGGTCTCTATCTTGGTTTATTGAGAAATCCAGCCGATTTTGATATTAGTGATTATATTGGAACTTATTATGATAGCAATGGAAATCCTACCCCTTTAAGACATCGTAGTTATCGAAGATACTTGGGGAATACGGCAAACCCAACGTATAACAATCCACTTTGGACAATTTATGAGCAAACAAGTGATTCAGAAGTCGATCGTTTTTTAGGTTCTGTAGATTTTAATATCACAGCGACCCCTTGGCTGCGATTTGTGGTACGAGGTGGTTTAGATAATTTCAATGATGATAGAACCTATTTTCAACCGATGTTCTCTGGAGATGGTGCCAACAACGGTAGGTATAAAAACGAAATTTATAACAATACCGAAATTTCCGCCGATTTAATTAGTTTGATGTCTTTTGACATCACAGAAGATTTACATACTAATTTAACATTTGGTGCGGCTATAAACGATCGAAGTAGAAAACAAATTTATGTTGAAGCGATTGATTTCTTATATAATAGCCGTTTACAGAACCCCTCGGTTGCGGGAATTATAGATACGCAAGAGCGCAATAGAAAAATTAGAAATGTTCGTTTCTACGGACAATCTGCTTTTGAATATAAAGATCTTTTAAATCTCAACGTGGGACTAACTTATGAAGATGCTTCATCAAGTTCTAAATCTATTGTTTACCCAAGTGCGGAACTTGGTTTAAAATGGAGTAATTTATTAGAGTTAGATAATGAGAGTGCCTTATCCTTTGGTAAATTGAGATTGGCTTATGGGGAAGTTGGGTTAGCACCAGATCCTCACGCTTGGGAAACAGGTTATGAGACTTCAACCTACACATCTTATTCTGACCCTATTTCATTAACAGCATTTGGTGGTGGTTTTAGACTCAATGATGATCAAGGGAATCCGGACTTAGAATTTGAAAAGAAAAGAGAATTTGAAGTTGGATTGGATTTGAGATTCTTTAAAAACAGATTATCGCTATCGGGTACTTATTATTACAACAATACGAGAGACATGATTCTAAATGTGAGTTTAGATCCGTCTTCAGGATACGATTCATTTTTAGGAAATATTGGCGAATTAGAAAATAAAGGTATTGAAATTGAATTTGATTATAAATTCTTAAAAAAACAAGATATTAATCTTAGTTTATATGGTAATTACGCTTCCAATAAAAATAAAATGTTAGACTTAAAAGGGTTTCCAGGCCCTGTATTCAGTGCTGGGTCCTCAGTGAGTTCAACAGCATTAGTTGGAGAAGCAGTAGGAATTTTAACAGGTACAGCAGCATTGCGAAATGCAGATGGATCCTTTGATTTAGACATTAACGGATTTCCACAATTAGATCCATCCGGAGATAAAATAATAGGAGATCCAAATCCTGATTATACAGGTGCATTAGGTATTAAAGCTAGTTATAAAAACTTAGCATTGAATGTGTTATTTGAAACTAGCCAAGGACATGATATTGCCGAACGTACTCGTTTTGTATTGTATGGCTTTGGAACGCATGCGGATGTAGGTAAAGAAGTTACCTTAAGTCAAGATATGGTCAATGTTCAAGGAACCGTTTTTTCGGCAGGAACTACTGTTAGAGGAAATGTACAGGATTTTGGTGCTGGCCCCGTTTTGCTAGATGAATCATGGTACACCAGTATTGGTGGTGGCTTAGGAAGTTCTATTATTAACGAATTCTCCATAGGAGATGCGAGTTGGACAAGACTAAGAGAAATAAGTTTAGCCTATACGTTAAACGGAGATTTTATCAAAAAAACAGGATTGGAATCAATATCACTATCTGCTACAGGAAGAAATTTAGTGTTGTGGACCAATGTTGATGGAATTGATCCAGATATTAGTCAATTCTCTGGCTTAGGTAAGGGCTTAGATTATTTTACCAATCCAAGTTCAAAATCTTTCGTTTTTGGAATCACTATTAACTATTAAAAATAACAAAATGAAAAAATATATAAAACAGCTAATTTATACAACACTGATAGTGTTCTTCATCAGTTGTGATTCTTATTTAGATGTTAATGAGGATCCCAATGTTGTTACAGATGTACCACCTGAATTAATACTAAAAGGGATGCAATTGGCAGATACACAAAACAATTTGGGACATTTAATGCGAATCTCTCAAATGTGGACAGGTCAAATGCAGGGAATCAATAGTTTATATGCGCGTTTAAGCGATTATAATATTACAGCCGAAGAATCAAATGATAGTTGGGGGTTCCTATATCATGGCGTAATGACTCAAAATCAAATCATTCAGAGTACGTCAGATGACAATTTATTAAAAGGAATGGGAAATGTTTTAGAAGCCCATGCAGTTGGAACAAACGCAACATTATTTGGTGATATTCCTTATTCTGATGCTGGCAATCCTGATGGTGCTGCCTTTGACGGACAGCTGGCTGTTTATCAGGCCCTTCAGACCCTACTGGATACAGCTATTTCTCAGCTGCAAACTGTTGCCGCTACTAGACGATTTTCAGATGATATCTTTTTGAATGGAAAAGCCTCAGCGTGGATTGAAGTGGCTTATACTTTAAAAGCACGGTATTATTTAATGAACAGACAATACCCTGAAGCATATCAAAATGCTTCACTAGGAGTTAGTTCAACAGCAAATTCATTAAAGTACGCAGCAGCATTTGATGGCTATGGCTCAACTCCAGAGAATAGTAATTTATATCAATTGATATTTACGGGGAGTAGAGCTGGTGATTTATCGAATAAAGGAGCTTATATCCAAACAGTATTGTTAGATGGTGCCAATGCGGCTTCAAGAAACAATGCGAAAACAGATGAAAGTAGAAGAAAAGATTTTCTTTTATTAGATCAAGATTTTCTAAATGGCGCCCGATTAAGTGCAGCTGATGCTACAATGCCTTTGGTTACTTATGAAGAAAACTTATTGATATTAGCAGAAACAGGATTAAGAACTGTTGATTTTGATGAAGGACTTGCTCAATTAAACGTATTAAGAGCCTTTTTAGCCTCTGGTAATGCCTTTAATGGTGATGGTGGTCTCTCATTGCAATATGATGCTTATGATGACTCTGATTTTGCAAACGGAGGTATCGAAAATGCAGACGGTATTTCGGACGATAAAGCACTATTGAGAGAGATTATTGAAGAAAAATATGTTTCCACCTTTGGTACTATATTACCGTTTGCTGATTTTAGAAGAATCCGTGTTACCGATAATGATATTGCCATGCCGATTCCAATAAATTCCGGAAGTGCTCATCCTGAACGATTTCTTATTGCTCAAGATGAGATTAATGGGAATCCAAATGCACCAGATCCAATTCCAGATATTTACACCAAAACACCGGTAAACCAATAGTAATTTGAATTAGTGAAGAATGAGGTTGTTTAAATTATTTTTAAGCAACCTCTTCTTTTAAAAAAAAAGGTCATCATTACAAATAAAGGAATAACTTGTAAGCGTTCATGTAATGATTTATAAATAAAAATAGGGCAGAAGCTATGAATATAGCAAACTATGAACACTTTCAGAAGAGGGTTTGTCCAAATAAAAAATACAATGATTAAAATAAAAAGGTTACTTAGCTTAATTTTACTAATAATAGTAGTAGTAGTAGGTTGTTCGGCAAAGAATGAATTTGACCTCCTTATCCTCAACGGACAACTATTTGATGGCACTGGGGCAGATCCTATTCAAATGGATATCGGTATTAATAATGATGAGATTATTGCCATTGGTGATTTATCAAAACACAGCGCAAAAAGAATCATTGACGCTACCGGACTTGCCGTTGCTCCTGGTTTTATAGATTTACATGCACACTTAGCACCTATTTTAGAACTTTCTGACTGTGAGAGTCACATTCGTCAGGGAGTGACCACAAGTTTAGGTGGTCCAGACGGATCCAGTCCTTGGCCCTTTAAAAAACACCTAGATACCTTAGAGCAGATCGGTATAGGAATGAATGTCGCCTATTTAATTGGTCATAACACCATAAGAAAAAATATAATGGGTTTAGAAAATAGGGAGCCCACGGATGATGAATTAATGCAAATGCAAAGCCAAGTATCACAGGCTATGGATGAAGGAGCATTTGGTATTTCAACAGGTTTAAAATATGTTCCAGGAACCTTTTCAAAAGTTGATGAAGTAATCGCACTAGCAAAAAATGCTTCTCAAAAAGGAGGAATTTACACGACGCATCTAAGAGACGAAGGCCTAGGCGTATTCTCTGCGATTAATGAAGCGATTACAATTTCTAAAGAAGCAGATATTCCAGTTATCTTAAGCCACCATAAAGTTATTGGAAAACCAATGTGGGGACAGAGTAATAAAACACTTGCTATGGTTGATTCTTCTAGGGCTTTGGGCTTAAACATTTTAATGGATCAATATCCATATAATGCAAGCCATACAGGTATTTCAGTGTTGATTCCTGGTTGGGCTCAGGCAGGAGGGAGTGAAGATTTTAAAAAAAGAATTGCGAATGTTAAATTAAGAGATAGTATTAAAGCAGGGATCATTTTCAACATTCTCAATGACCGAGGAGGCAATGATTTAGCAAGAATTCAATTTGCTAAAGTCAAATGGAATGCTGATCTCGAAGGAAAAACATTAAAAGAATGGTGTGAGCAACGTGGATTAGCTCCATCCTTAGAAAATGGAGCAGATTTAGTTATTGAAGCACAAATGAATGGTGGGGCATCGTGTATTTATCACGCAATGGATGAAAAAGATGTGGAACAAATTATGAAACATCCTCAAACAATGATCGCTTCAGACGGTAGATTAAATAAACTTGGCCAAGGGCATCCACACCCTAGAGCTTACAGTACTTTTCCTAGAGTTTTAGGACATTATGTAAGAGAAAAATCCATATTGACATTAGCTGAAGCCATTTATAAAATGACTGCCTTTCCTGCTAATACTTTAGGACTAATGGATCGGGGAATATTAAAAGAAAATATGAAAGCAGACATTGTGATATTCAATCCAGAAACAGTGTTAGATAAAGCAACTTTCATAAAGCCTCATCAATATCCAGTAGGCATTGATTATGTGTTAATTAATGGGCAACTTACTATTGACAATGGAACATTTAATAAGCTTAAGGCTGGAAAAGTGTTAAGAAAGAAATAATAGTTTATGAAAAAAAGTCTTTATTTAGGATGTATACTTCTCTTTACTGGATTTATAGTTAATGCACAACTATTAACTAAAAAAAAGATTTTAAACGCGTCAAAAGAAAAATTTGTAGATGCTACGAATACACTTGTTGAATTTTTAAAAATCCCAAATGATGGGAATTTTGAAGATCAAGTTGAACGTAATTTGCAATGGTGCAGCCAGACTTTTAATTCCCTTGATTTTGAAACAAAAATCATTGCCACCGACGGAGCACCCTTATTGTTTGCCGAAAAGAAATATCATAAAAACGCAAAAACAGTGCTCTTCTATCTTCAAATTGACGGTCAGCCTGTAGATTCAAGTAAATGGGATCAAAAGGACCCGTTTAATCCAGTGTTAAAAAAACAAATTGACGCCAACACTTGGGAAGAAATTGATCTTAATCTTTTAAAAGTTAACGCTGATCCTGATTGGAGAATTTTTGCGCGCTCAGCGTCTGATTCAAAAGGCCCGGCAATTGCCTTTATCTCAGCACTAGAAATTTTCCAAAAAAAAGGATGGAAACCTGCGTATAACATAAAAGTAATACTCGATTTTCAAGAAGAATTGGGCTCTCCACATTTGGCAAAGGCAGTGAGTAAAAATAAAGGATTATTGAAGTCAGATATGTTATTTATCATGGACGGAACACGCCATGTCTCTAATTTACCAACCTTAACCTATGGAGCTAGAGGTATTGCTACGGCCTCCATTACTTTTTTCGGTCCACGATATCCCTTACATAGTGGGCAATATGGTAATTTTGCTCCAAATCCCGTTTTTAACGCTTCTAAATTTATCGGACAACTGAAAGATGAATCGGGTAGGGTACTAATCCCTGGATTTTATGATGGTATTCAGCTAAGTGATACTGAAAAGGAGATTATCAATAGTTTACCCGAAGATGTTGATGAAATCAAAAAACGCATTGGAGTTGCAGCTATCGATGCTGTTGGTACTACCTATCAAGAATCTCTTCAATATCCTTCGTTAAATATTCGAGGTCTTAGAGCTGCTTGGGTGGGGAAAGAAGTAAGAACAATTATCCCATCGGAAGTTATTGCAGAAATTGATATGCGCTTAGTTCCAGAATCTGATGGTAAAAGACAAATGGAATTACTAAAAAATTACTTACAAGAAAAAGGCTATCACTTAGTTGATTCAATTCCTTCAGACCAAGAACGAAGTTCCTTTAAGAAGTTAGCTTCTTTTAAATACAGATTAGGCTCTGTACCATTTCGAACAGATTTTAATGCGCCTATCGGATTGATGGCACAAAAGGCTATGCAAAGAGTTTTTGATGATAAATTTATTAATATGCGAACCACAGGAGGTTCACAACCCATCGCTTCATTTATTAATATCTTAAATATTTCAGCTATTTCTATTCGAATCCCAAATCCTGATAACAACATTCATAGTCCAAATGAAAACCTACGATTGGGTAATTTTATGGAAGGAATTCAGTCGTGTTTAGCAATTTTGAGTGAACCAATTAAAGCGAAAAACGAATGATCCCATGGATAATTACAATCACCACGGTAATTGTGGTATATTTTCTAGATCGATGGGAAAATAAGCACATTAAGTCTCTATTTGACTGGGTGCCTGCCATTTTATTGGCGTATCTAATTCCTGCCGGACTTTCAGCACTAATCGGTAGCGATTTTTCGAGTGATGTTATCCATGAATACAGCAAATTGTATTTTATTCCTTTGGCCATTGTTGCCGTAATGAGTAGTCTCTCTGTGAGTCAATTGAAGTCAATAGGATGGAAGCCTATTGCCGTATTTGCATCAGGATCATTATGGATAGCTATTTTTCCAATTTTAATAGCCTTATTTTTCTTTGACAGCGATTTGATTTCAGAAACTTTTATAAATCAAAACTATTGGAAAGGAGTTCCGCCCATTGTTGGTAGTTGGATTGGTGGAAGCACAAGTCAATTGGTACTTAAAGAACTGGTTGAATGCCCAGAAAATATTTTCTTGACCGTACTTGTATTGGATAATATTTTGGTCAATATATGGACAATACTGATGTTCCAGGGAATAAAACGAAGTGCATTTTTAAATAAAGCATTGAAGATTACAAATCTTACCATGCCAAAATCTATTCAAAAGCAGCAAGGAAAGAAAATCAATACGATACTGTGTTTTATCATTTTAATCGGCATGGTACTTCTTACAAATATTGTTTTAGAAAGTTTTGTTGCTAAAATTATCGTGTTATCAGTAATCGGATTTTTACTCAGTAATCTTATTAAAAATTGGAATTTTACCTTTGTATTAAAATTAGGGAGCATTCTTATTCTAATTGTCATGGCAATTTTAGGTCTTAAATTGAAATTCAGCTTATTTCAATTTGAATTCAATTTTTTATCCTTTCTAGTCATCTGGTTAGTCAGTCATTTCATTATAATGCTATTCGTAGCAAAGATTTTAAATGTAAATTTAGCATGGGTTCCAATTGCCAGTATGGCCAATGTAGGAGGGATAGCAACGGCGCCCGCAGTAACTGCCGCCTATGAAAAAAAATGGATGCCTCATGCCATAATACTGGCAATACTCAGTATGGCAACCGGAACGATTTGGGGAATGTTAACGATTTATTTTTTAAAAATTGTGCTTACCAATTAATTCGTATTTGAAATTAATTCGTTTTATATGTGATTGATTTTACTTTCCAGTCAATACAAGCTATTTATTACTTTCTACTATCGCGTATTTCAAATTTTGAAAGGCTAATGACTTCACTTTTTTGTATTTATTTGAATACGATTATTTTAAATTAAATCTTCTAAATTCCTTTAAAAATGGTAATTCTATAAAGATTATAAGAAATGCTGTAACATAAAAGGTCTTATCCATCTATACCTTTGTAGTGTAAAATTAATAACAACCTTAAAAACATAATTATGAGAAGTATATTATATCTAGTAGCAGTAATCCTAGTAATTGGATGGGTATTGGGATTTTTTGTCTACAGCGCCGGATCATTAATCCATATTTTATTAGTAATCGCAATCATTGCAGTATTATTTAGATTAATTGGCGGGAAAAGAATTTAATTAATAATTTAAAACAAATACAAATGAAAAATTTAAAACAAATAATTGTCGGAATTTTAGGATGTACCTTGCTTATTTCGTCATGTAGTGTTGAAAAAACAAAGGCAGAACAAACAGCAGATATTTATGTAGTTTATGTTGATTCAATTAGTGATTTAGAAACAACCAATGCTATAGAGAATTGGTCAGAAATTCAAAAAGAATTTGAATTGACAAAGAAAAATGCAACTGACGAAATGGAAAAAATTGAGGATCCTTCGACTCTTAATGATGCAATTGAAAGTGCAACTCTTAAATATGAAACATTTAAAGTGGAGATTTTATCAGCAAAAGAAAAAATGGAAGCTATAAATCAAAAAAATAGAATTAGAGAAACACTAATCGGTTCGAATCACGTAGGTGATGATATGTCGTTTACATGGATTAATAAAGATAATATTTTAAGTGTTTATGAAAATTTTGTGAACACAGCTCAAAAAAATAAAGACTCTTATTCTAGAGAAGATTGGGATGAAATAAAATTATTATACGAAGCAATAGATACGCGTAAGAATACGGTAGAAAATGAAGGCCTTACAGGGAGTGATAATAGAAAAATCGCAGCACTAAAATTGAAATTTGCACCGATGTACACCTTTAATAGAATGGGTGCGAAGTCTGAAGAAAACGCAGCAGCGAAACAATAAACATAAAATTAACTAACAATAACATGATGAAAAAAATATTAATAACAAGTATACTAGTATTAATTGCTACTGTATCAATGAATGCACAAGAAATTTCAAAGAATGCCTTAGGTCTAAGATTAGGCGATAGTGATGGATTTGGTGCAGAGATATCGTACCAAGCACGACTGAGTGCAACCCATAGATTAGAATTAGATTTAGGTTGGAGAGATAGCAAAAATTATGACGGATTTAAACTTGCAGCTTTACACCAATGGGTTTGGAATATTGATTCTGGTTTTAATTGGTATGCTGGTCTAGGTGGGGGAATTGGATCTTATAGTTTCAATGATAAAAATAACTTTAATGATGGAAAAGATTATAACGATACTTTTGTATTTGCCGCTGGTGATATTGGTATTGAATATAACTTTGATATCCCCTTATTAATTTCATTGGATTTTAGACCGGAAATAGCCTTTGGTGATGAACGTTATAACAACAACGATTTGGATTTAGATATTGCTTTAGGTATTAGATATCAGTTTTAACTGTTTAAATCCTGCGTAATACTAAAGAAGAATGACAATTTGGTTAGGTTAGGTTAGGTTAGGTTTGGTTTGAATCTCCGAGCTTTTTGGCTCGGAGATTTTGCTTTTAAAGTAAAATATCCAACCACTAAAGTGATTGGATATTCTTGGTCGGGGTGGCAGAATTAACTAAAATTCTATAATCCACTATATTTCAACATTTTAAAACACTTTTGATTACATGTGTTCACCTAATTGTACACTAAAGTCAAAAAGAACTATTTAAAGACAAATTTTGTTTGTCTTTGTGTTTATAAAGATACAATTTAAGTAATATATTGTATTTATAATAAATTAACTTCTTTTTGTTCGGATTGTTCAGAACTAATATGTATATTTGCGCAATATTTTACTGTGAATTATTTTTTCGAATGTCGAAATAATACTAATATAATAGTTTAAAAATGAAAGAAAATATCTGTAAAGAAAAAATGAATTTAGTTGAAAAGCTAGGCGTACATATAGAAAATAGAGAGCAGTTAGCACCAGTTGCGGCACGTATTTTAGCTTACATCATCCTTACAGGAAAAAAAGGAACCACTTTTGAAGATTTGGTAATTATACTTGGTGCAAGTAAGAGTACTATTTCTACGCATCTTAACCATTTACATGATTTAAAAAAAATAGTGTATTTCACAAAAACTGGAGATCGTAAAAAATATTTCATCATAAATAAGGATATGATTGTTCAGCACATCGATGCTATGATAAATGAATGGCAAGAAGTTAAAGTGTTGCATTTAGAAATAAAGAAATATAAAGAGACGATTAACACACAAAAAACTAAAAATGAAGAAGAAAAATTCGATTTGAATTTTCATAATGATTACATCCAATTTTTAGATGAAGCAAGCACATCAATAGAGCAATTAAAAATAAAATTAACAGATAACAAATTCAATATTTAAAGTAAGATTAAAAATGAAATACAATAAATTATATATCTTCTTGTCACTAAGTATATTCTTAGTCATTGTAAGTTGTGGTGATAAACAAGAAAACCAACAAACCTCTCAAAGGCCACCCGCAACTTTTCCAGTAACACAAATACAACATAAAACAGTTACAGGATTTGCTGAATATCCTGCTAGCATTGAAGGAGTAATAAATAGTGATGTAAGAGCAAAAACATCTGGTTATATTCAAAAAGTATTGGTGGACGAAGGTCAAAAAGTACGTAAAGGTCAAGTGTTATTTAAGTTAGAAACGGAGTCTTTAAGTCAAGATGCTGGAGCTGCAAAAGCACGTATTAATGTGGCTCAAGTTGAGGTGGACAAACTCATTCCTCTTGTAGAAAAAAATATAATTAGCGCTGTACAATTAGAAACAGCTAAAGCTAATTTGGCACAAGCAAAAGCAAACTACAGTAGTGTCTCTGCAAATATCGGTTATGCCACTATCAAAAGTCCAGTTGATGGTTATGTAAGTACTATTAATTTTAGGGAAGGCGCGTTAATTAGCCCAAATACAACAACACCTTTAACTACAGTCAGTAATATAAGTAAAGTGTATGCATTTTTTAGTTTAAATGAAACCCAATATTTAGATTTTTTACAGCATGCGGAGGGTAAAAACTTAAAAGAAAAATTAGCCAATTATCCAGATGTAAACCTAATTCTTGCAAACGGAAACACGTATTCTGAAAAAGGTAGTATTCAGACTAGTTCTGGACAAGTGAATCAAAACACAGGAACGGTAAGTTTAAGGGCTGTTTTTAATAACCCAAATCAGTTGTTAACTAATGGCAATAGTGGTAAAATTCAAATACCAACGGTTTACGAAAATGCTACAGTAGCTCCTCAAGGCGCAACGTTTGAGCAGCAGGGAAATATTATGATTTTTAAATTAGGAGAAAACAATAAGGTTGTTTCCACATTATTAAAAATAAAAGCAACTGTAGATAATCTATATGTTGTAGAGTCTGGTTTAGATCTCAAGGATAAAATAATAGTTTCCGGAGTTGGTAAGTTAAGAAACGATATAGTTATAACACCAAAAGAAGTGTCATTCGATAGTATTACAAAGCCAATAAAACCTTTATTCAAACAATAAACTTATAATCCTTAATTCATGTTAAAAATATTTATTGAAAGACCCGTATTATCAACGGTAATTTCTATCATCATTGTCATTCTGGGAGTTTTAGGTTATACCACCTTACCAGTAGAACAGTATCCAGATATTGCACCACCAACCATTAAAGTAACAGCTACATATCCTGGAGCTAGTGCAGAAACCATCTTAGAGAGTGTTATTATACCTATTGAAGAACAGATTAATGGTGTGGAAGGCATGACGTATATTACCTCTTCTGCAACAAATAATGGTACTGCAGATATTACAGTATTTTTTGACCAAGAGACTGATCCAGATATTGCTGCGGTAAATGTTCAAAATCGCGTGTCTAGAGCAAATCCGTTATTACCACAAGAAGTTGTTCAAACAGGAGTCATTACACAAAAACAACAAACATCTGCTTTAATGTTTTTGTCTGTGTATTCAGAAAATCCTGATTATAACGATACATATGTTCAAAATTATTTGAAAATTAATGTCATTCCATCGTTACAGCGTCTAAATGGTGTGGGAGACGTAAACGTATTTTCAAGACAAGATTATGCCATGCGAGTATGGTTAAAGCCTGAAAAATTAGCTGCTTATGGTTTAATTCCATCAGATATTACAGCTGCGTTACGAGAACAAAGTTTAGAGGCTTCAGCGGGCTCTTTAGGACAAAACAGTGGTGAAGCATTTTCATATAACATAAAGTATAGCGGACGTTTTAAAACTGAAAAGCAATATAAAAACATTATTATAAAAGCCTTAAATAATGGTGAATATTTATACCTAAAAGATGTTGCAAGCATAGAATTGGATGCACAAGGCTATAATACCTCTTCAAAAACCGATGGATTTCCAAGTATTAATATGGCTATCTATCAAACTGCAGGTTCCAATGCACAACAAATTATTACCGAAATTAAATCTGAATTAACACGTTTAGAAAAAGATTTCCCAGAAGGTGTTAAAGCTTATATTAACTACGACACGAATGATTTTTTAACGGCTTCAATGAATAAGGTGAGAGATACACTTATAGAAGCTTTTATTCTGGTCTTTATTGTTGTATTTATCTTTTTACAAGATTTTCGTTCTACATTAATTCCGGCCATTTCAGTTCCAGTCTCTATTATTGGTACGTTTTTCTTTCTTAATTTATTTGGCTATTCCATTAATTTACTCACTTTATTTGCTTTGGTGCTTGCCATTGGTATCGTAGTAGATGATGCCATTGTTGTTGTAGAAGCAGTCCATGCAAAGATTGACGATGGAGCAAAAAGTGCCAAAAAGGCAACATTAGATGCAATGCAAGAAATATCGGGAGCTATTATTTCCATTACCTTGGTTATGGCAGCAGTTTTTGTTCCTGTAACCTTTGTGCAAGGACCAACAGGAGTGTTTTATGAGCAATTTGGTGTAACATTAATTGTAGCCATTTTAATTTCAGCGGTAAATGCCTTAACCTTGAGTCCAGCATTATGTGCACTATTTTTAAAACCTCATGATGAAAATGAACATGAAAAGAAAAGCTTTTTACAGCGATTTTACAGCGCTTTCAATAAAGCGTTTCATGCAACTACGCAACGCTACGGAAGATCACTTTCCTTTTTATATAAGAACAAACTTATTACTGTAGTACTTTTAGGGCTGGCAGTTGCTGGTATCTGGTGGTCTGCAAGTACAACGCCTACTGGTTTTGTTCCCAATGAAGATAGAGGTTTGGTTTTTATTAATATAGAGTTACCAGCAGGTGCATCTATTGATAGAACTTACGAAGTAACAGAGAAAATTTACGCCAAGGCAAAAAAATTAGAAGGTGTGCAAGGCATTTCACTAATTAATGGTGTTAGCTTAATTAGTGGTGCTGGAAGTAATTATGCATTAGGATTTGTGAAATTGGAAGATTGGTCTGAGCGTGGTGAAAGCGAGAGTGCTGAGGTCATTACAGGTAAGTTGTTTGGTATAGCCTCAGGAATCCCCGAAGCTAAAATAATTTTCTTTTCACCACCAAGTATCCCTGGTTTTGGGTTGTCTGCTGGCTTCGAAGTGAATTTATTAGACCGTACAGGCGGTGATTTTAGCGAATTAGATCAAGCAACGCAACAGTTTATTGGTAGTTTAATGCAACATCCTGAAATTCAATACGGACAGTCGTCATTTAACACTAAGTATCCACAATACGAAATGGAAATTAATGTCCCATTGGCTAAAAAATCTGGTGTTCCTATTAGTAGTATTTTCTCTACAATGCAAGGTTATATTGGAGGGGTATATGCTGCAGATTTTGCACGTTTTGGAAAACAATACCGCGTATATATGCAGGCATTACCAGAAGATAGGGCAGATAAAAGTGATTTAAATGAATTATATATAAAAGCGGGGAATGGTAAGATGACACCAATTACACAGTTTGTTAATTTGAAACGCGTGTATGGACCACAATCTGTAACACGTTTTAACCTGTACAATTCCACAAAAATTTCTGGTGCAGCAAATCCTGGGTTTAGTACAGGTGACGCTTTAGCGGTCGTTGAAGCTGAGGCAGCAAAACTATCAAGTAATTATAATGTGGCTTATTCTGGGCTGTCTCGTGAAGAGGTTAATGCAAGTAATCAAACCACTATTATATTTATGTTGTGTATTGTGTTTGTGTATTTCTTATTGGCTGCACAGTATGAAAGTTATTTGTTGCCATTAGCTGTTATTTTTTCTTTACCATTAGGTGTATTTGGAGCGTTTTTCTCAACTAAAATGTTTGGGCTGGAAAACAACATCTATTTTCAAATTGCTTTAATTATGCTTATTGGTCTGCTCGCTAAAAATGCCATATTAATTGTGGAATTTGCTGTGCAAAGACGGCGAAATGGAGAAAGTATAGTAGATGCTGCTATACATGGAGCAAAAGCACGTTTGCGACCTATTTTAATGACTTCTTTTGCCTTTATTTTAGGCTTAATGCCATTAGTATTAGCAAATGGAGTTGGAGCAAAAGGTAATAACTCTATTGGTACAGGTGCTGCAGGAGGAATGCTCATCGGAACCATTTTAGGAGTTTTTGTAATTCCAATCCTATTTATATTTTTCCAGTGGTTACAAGAAAAAGTTTCTAGTAAACCGGCAGTACAAACTATTGAAGATTAAGCGTAATGAATTCAAATATAAAACATAGAAATTTTAATAAAGGAGCACTATTACTAATCGTTGCATTAACGCTACAAAGCTGTTTTGTAGCAAAGGATTATGTGAGGCCAGATATTGAAACAGAGACTGAAGCCCTTTACCGAACAGAAAATTTGCCAACAGACAGTGTTTCGATAGCAGATGTATCTTGGAAAACCTTATTTACAGACCAATATCTTCAACAATATATAGAAGTAGGTCTGCAAAATAATATGGATGTTCGTATTGCGCTTCAACAAATTATAGCAGCTCAGGCTTATGCTAAGCAAGGTAAAGCAGGTTACTTGCCATCGGTTAATGTTGGTGCAAACTGGACACATCAAGAATTATCTAAAAACACGCAGTTTGGTGCATTTTTAAGTGATACGTCTACAGACCAGTTTGATATTACGGCAAACCTTTCTTGGGAAGCAGATATTTGGGGAAAAATACGAAGCAATAAAAGAGCAACGCAAGCAGCATATTTACAAAGTGTTGCTGGACATCAAGCTGTAAAAACACGGTTGATTTCTAGTATTGCCAACACCTATTATAATTTATTAGCTTTAGACGACCAGTTAAAAGTTACTAAAGAAACTATTGCAACTAGAGATAGTAGTGTCACGACTATTAAAGCGTTAAAAGATGCAGGTCAGGTCACACAAGTTGCTGTCGACCAAAATATAGCACAATACAATAGTGCAAGAGCCTTACAAATAGATATCGAAACTGCTATTTTTAAAACGGAAAATACCTTAAGTATTTTACTTGGAAAAGCACCACAACATTTTGAAAGAGGCAGTTTAGATTTTCAAAATATAGAACAAGACATTATTCTTGGTGTACCTGCAACATTGCTTAGTAATAGACCAGATGTGATGGCTGCAGAGTATAGTTTAATTCAGTCTTTCGAACTAACCAATGTAGCTAAAAGCAACTTGTATCCATCATTAAAATTAACAGCGTCAGGAGGATTTCAAAGTTTAGAGTTAGATAAATTATTTAATGCCAACTCATTATTTGCTAACATCATTGGAGGTTTAACACAGCCATTATTTAATAAGCGTGCTTTAAAAACACAAAAAGAAGTTGCAATTGCACAACAAGAACAAGCGTTGCTTCAGTTTAAAAAGACCTTGTTAATAGCAGGAAATGAAGTGTCTAATGCATTATTTTCTTATGAAGCAGAGTCTAAAAAATTCGAGTTTAGAATTAATGAAGTTGAAGCTTTGCGTACCGCAGAAGCAAACTCTGAAGAATTGCTTAAAAATGGATATGCCAATTACCTAGACTTATTAACAGCTAGAGAACGCGCTTTAAGTGCAGAGCTTAATATTATAGATAGTAAATTACAACAATTAATATCTGTTGTAGATTTATATGAAGCCCTTGGTGGAGGATGGCGATAATATTAATCACATGCTAATCAATATTAATCAAAATTATGTATTCAATTTTAGTTGCAACAAATTTTTCCAAAACATCAGATAATGCTGTATTATATTCAGCATCAATAGCTCAACTATTAAATTTAAAACTTGTGCTTTTTAATGCCTATAAGTTACCTATTCATGCTTCAAATGCGAGAATATCAGCAACTTCAATGGAAAAATTGATTGAAAAAAATAGAGGAAAATTAAAAAACCAAGCTTTAACATTATCCAATAAATTTGAAATTAAAGTTGAGTATCAATGTAGTTATTTGGATTTTGAACATGAAATAGATTCTTTAATGAAATTACACAACTCAAAATTTTTAGTTATGGGAATGTCAGCTAAATCGATGGAGCAAAATTTACTAGGGAACCCAACGACAACCTTAATCAGCATGAAAAATTTTCCTGTATTGGCTATTCCTGTAAATGCTAAATTTTCTGGTATCCACAAGATTCTTTTTGCCTGTGATGTCATGCGTGATGTACCTTTAAGAACATTGGCAAAATTAAAGCAAATTGCTATTCAACTTAAGTCTGAAGTCACTGTGTTTTATGTCGAGAAAAAAATAAATGAACTAAAATCAGAAAGCAATGCTTATGATAATATTGAAAAAGGTCTAGAAAATGTTACGTATTTTTATAAGAAAGTAAACTCAGATGCTGTAATAAAAGCAATAGAGAATGAAATTGACAAATCAAGTTTTGATATGTTAGTAATGATTCCAAAAAAGTATGGCTTTTGGGAATCTATAGTCCATAAAAGTAAAACTAGAGTTATGGCTTCTGGTATAAACATACCTTTATTGTCAATTCCAATAGAATAACGGTCAGGGTATATGCTTCATGGATGCGTAACATTAGAAGTTATGGCTCGCACCATTAAGTATATACTTTGTTAGATGACGTTTTGTGAGCTAGTACTCAAACAATATAATAAACAGTCAATGACCTTTGGTGGAGTGGAGACATACCCTGACCGTTAGAGGTCATTGAATAAACCTTTAGAAACTATTAAAAAATTTGAATTATACAGACTTAAAATATAGATTCAATAGTGAAATTATTTGTCCTCATTGTGATGGTGTGCAAACAGATAGTTGGAAATATCAAGAAAGTATGCATATAGACTGTGATCATTGTGACAAAGAATTTTACGTTGAAGTCGATGTGGAAATAACTTACTCGTCAAGCAAGTAGTAATTTTTTACTGGTTTGATTTATGGTGCTTCCACAATGACCACTAACACATGAAAATGATTACAAATAACTAAAAGATGATTACTAAAGCAGAATTGTTAGCGTATTCGATTACAAAGTTTACTCAATTTGGAAGTAAACACGTAACGTTAGATGAAATAGCAAATGAGCTTGGGATTTCCAAAAAAACAATTTATACATATTTTGATAATAAAGAAGACTTGGTAACCTCTAGTCTTGAAAGTTTATTAAATGAGTATAAAGAGGATATTAATGCATTGATTAATAGCAATAGTGAAGATCCTATTTTGAGTGTTATATTAATTTATCAGAGAGGGTTTGAGTATTTAAAATATTTTAAGCCCTCATTTCTTTTTGGATTAGAAAAGTATTATCCAAAAGCAAATTTGTTGTTTAATAAATTTGTGGAAGAATTATCAAATAGTATTGTTTATAGATTACTTAAGCAAGCACAAGAATCTGGGGATATAAAAGAAGATATTAATTTAGAACTATTAGTGAAAATCTATTTTTTTAGAATTGATAATTTAGTGTTTAAAAAGAATAATTTATTTGAATTTTATGGAAAAGACGAATTATTTAAACACTTAGTTATTTATAATTTGAAAGGAATAATTACTTGTAATTATTCCAACTCTTATTTTGATTAGTTTATTATTTTTACAACATGAAAAAGGACATAAAACCAAAGTATTCAAATCATTTTTAAGCAGCTGTGTTTTTATCTACTAATTATTTATTGGTTTAGACTTTCCTTTTGTTTTGCTTTTTATGATTGGCCGGTATTTATTCCAATTGACAACAATTGCCCAAATATTAACAGCGAATAATATTAATGCGATTCCAATACCTGATATGTCGTGTGCTAAATGATGAACAAGTATTCCTACCATAACAGGAAGAATTACTAAGGCACCCAATGCTCTTGTTTTCGGGATGGCTATTAAAGCCCCTCCAATGATTTCAATAATTGCTACAAGTGGAAAAAGCCATTTTATTGTCATAAATGCTCCTATAATTTGCATCATTTCTTCAGACATTTCAGGCATAGGCATATAGTTGAAGAATTTATTTAACCCTGAATTAATCATCATTAATCCGAATAGGATACATAATACTGTAAGAATCTTGTTTTTCATTTTTCGATCGTTTTTGTTAGTTGTACACCAAAATTAACTATTTTTGATTACCATTGGTAATCAGTTACCTTTTAGTAACCAGTTACCTTAAGGTAATCATTAAATTAAATGAGATGAAAAAAAAAGAACACAAAGAGTGTATGTCCGCTCTGTTACCGGTAAGGGACACTTTAGATGTAATAGGTGGGAAATGGAAACTTTTAATTCTAATTTCAATTTGGGAAGGCAACAAACACTTTAGAGAAATAGAACGAAGTATTCCAAAGTTAAGTACCAAAGTTTTGTCAAAGGAATTGAAAGATATGGAAGAAAATCAGTTGATTATTAGAACTGTTTTAAATGGCTTCCCTGTCCGAACACAATATACGCCTACAGAACATTCTAAAACGCTAAAAAAAGTTATTTTAGAATTGCAAAATTGGGGTATTAATCATAGAAAGAAAATCTTTGGCGATAAGTCCGAAAAAGACAATTCAATTAGTGTGTAGTTTTATTCATTTTTTACAAATACACTCCCAATTCCGTTAGGGCTATTGTCAGAAATTTCAAGTTCTTTGTTTTGGTAAAATGTTTGCCAACTTGTTATATGTACTGTTTATAGGTTTGATGTTCCGAATAAACGTAGTAGTTTATTTCGTTATTGGTTAGCCCATTTCAAATATAAGCAATTATGGGAGTATTCCGAGATAGATAGTTAACAATTATAGCAACTCACTAACATATAAATAATCCCTAAATAAAGCGTGTTTGTAAAACTAAGGGGGAATAGCAAGAGGGTAACACGCTACGCGGTGTTACTATTTATTAATTGCCTGAAATTCATGTACCTATATGTAAGGTGGGTATCGAAATTATCACATTTTTCACGTAAAAAGCTCTGTAGGCCCTATAAACAGGCAATTTTTTCCAGTAAAAATGTTACAATTCACAAAGTTTGTTGCTTTTTATATCAAATTGAGTGGAGTGATACCTACCGCATCCACAAAGCGGATTTGGTTCATTTTTTAAGTAATGGATTCTCTCTACAAGAGAGAACAATAAAATAAATTCATTTATGATGCCAGCCTCTAAATCCACTACTTCAAAAACGGATTTATTTTACCAGTCCGTCGAATAATTATTTAATAAACAACAATTGTTTTTGTTTCTTAGTTTCAAATCGTAACAGTAGGTTATCAATATCCTCACTAATTTTTGTTTCTATAACTCTAGCATAAATTTGAGTCGTAGATAATTTAGTATGCCCTAATAGTTTTGATACCGTTTCTATGGGTACACCATTTGAGAGCATTATGGTAGTAGCAAAGGTATGTCTGGCAACATGAAAAGTGATATTTTTATGAATATTGCAAGCTCTAGCTATTTCTTTTAAATAACTGTTTGTTTTTTGATTGGAGTAGAGTGGAAGCAGCTTTTCTGAATTTGTAACCTCAGAAATCACTTTATATTTTTCAATTATTTCTAAGGCTTTGGGTAAAATAGGCACTTTAACCAATTCATTTGTTTTCTCTCGTTTGGTATGAATCCAATATCTGTTATCGATACCCAGAACAATTTGATGTGTGGTTAACTCCTTCACATCTATATAAGATAAACCAGTATAACAAGAGAAAAGAAAAATGTCTTTAACTCTTTCCAGTCGTTCATGTTTGAAGTAAGTGTTTTCAATAAGTCCTAATTCTCTTTCGGTTAAGTATTCTCTATCGTATTTATCAAACTTTAATTGAAACTGATTAAAAGGATTTTTTACTATCCATTCTAATTTGACAGCAAGATTTATCATTTTTTTAAAACGCTCTAAATGTTTCATGACTCCATTGTTCCTTAACATAGTTACATTTTTAGAGTTTCTGACATTTCTAAGAAATTGTTCAAAATCAATAATGAATCGATAATTCAATTGTTTTAAATAGACATCATCAACTTTTAATTTAGATAAAAGAAATGTATTTAAATACTTTTCTGTGGTATAGTAATTCTTCATAGTTCCTGCTTTCAATACAGTAAGCATATTGGTGTTGTGGTATTCAATAAGCTGTTTGAGTGTTTTACGGTTATCATCTTCACCGAGATAACGCGCTTTTATTGAACGACTAGAGACTATTTTATCTTCTTCTAAGAGCTGTTTGTGACAATCTAGTAATTGATTATACACATGGTCTAAATAGTTGTTTAGAATTCTAATTTTAGTGGAACTACCACGCCCTCGATTTTTAAAAGAATCCCATTCTTTTATATAAACGCTCCTTTTTAAACTGATTTCTGAGCGTTTTTGATTGACAGTTATTCTAACATAAATTAATAACTTATTTGAACTACTACGAGATTTACGTGTAAAGAAAATGATTGAAAAAGTGTTGTTTGTCTGCATCTTAAATAACTTTAATTAAACAATGAAATTTGCAAAAACAAATACAAAATTGTTATTAAAAGCTCTTTAAATTTACGACAATTCTAAGGGAAAAGTGTACACCTGATTGCACACCTTTTAGTTGATTTTAAATGAAATCAAATGATATCATAAAAAACGAAAACACTGAAAATCATACAATTAACAGTGTTTTGTTTTCCCTTGAAAAGGGTTCGTCGGGGTGGCAGGATTCGAACCTGCGACCTCCGCGTCCCAAACGCGGCGCGATAACCGGGCTACGCTACACCCCGAAATGGTTATCAAAATATAATTTCAAAAAAAAGCGGAGAGGAAGGGATTCGAACCCCCGGTACCCTTACGGGTACAACTCCTTAGCAGGGAGCCCCGTTCGACCACTCCGGCACCTCTCCTAAATTTTAATGAACAACACTCTTAAAAGTGCGGGTGCAAATGTAATAAATTAGATTAGTTAGTACAATAGCTTTTCATCTTTTTTTGAGATAAGATTTTAATTTTTTTATAAGCACAATCTAAACAGTTAAGAATCAATATAAATAATTCTAATTTATTGCTCTATAAATAACTATTTTGACGAAAATATCATAACTTTAGTCACTCAATACTAAAATAAATCATCATTTATGGCAACAATCACTATCAACGACAAAGCGTATCAAGTTGACGCTGATCCTTCGATGCCTTTACTTTGGGCAATACGAGATATTGTCGGTTTAACAGGAACCAAATATGGATGTGGGAAAGGTTTATGTGGAGCCTGTACCGTATTACTCGACGGACAAGCTATTAGATCTTGCTTAACTCCAGTTTCAGAGGCTGATGGCAAAAAAGTAGTAACCATAGAAGGTGTTGATAAAGAAAATAAAGTATTGCAAGAGGTCTGGGAAGATATAAATGTACCACAATGTGGTTATTGCCAATCAGGTCAATTAATTTCGGCTGTAGCGCTCTTAAAGCAAAATAGCAATCCGTCTGATGAAGATATAGATAGTGCCATGAGTGGAAACATATGTAGATGTGGTACCTATCATCGCATCCGTCAAGCAATTCATAAAACGGCTGAATTAACCAATACTAAATCTGAATAAAATGAGCTCAATTCAAATAATATCAAGAAGAAGTTTCATTCGCAGCTTAGGATTGGCTTCGGGAGGCTTAATTATTGCCTGTAATTTTCCATCCTCAGACGATAAAGAAGGAGCGTCTAAAATAATACCTTTTAATGGGAGTTCATTTGAACCCAATTTATTCATTCAATTAAAAGACAATGGTGAATTGGTATTACTAGCTTCTCGTTCAGAAATGGGTAATGGTGTACGAACATCATTGACTTCTGTAATCGCTGATGAAATGGATGCTGATTGGAAAATGGTAAGTGTAAAACAAGCTACTGGTGATGTTAAATTTATGGACCAAAATACAGATGGTTCTAGAAGTATTCGTCAACTATTTGAACCCATGCGTAAAATGGGAGCTACCGCACGCGCCATGTTAGTTTCTGCAGCAGCTACTAAATGGCAAGTGGATGCAGCCAGCTTAAAAACTGAAAATCATTATGTGATTAACCCAGCAACCGATGAGAAATTGTTTTATGGTGACTTGGTAAAAGAAGCTGCTGAAGTTGAAATACCAGAAAATCCCGTATTAAAAAATCCAAAGGATTTTAATTATATCGGCAAAAAATTAAAGAGTATTGATGGTGCTGATTTTACTTCAGGAAAAGCCAAATACGGAATGGATATAAAACTAGACAATATGCATTATGCGGCAGTTGCTAGATCTCCTGTTACCTTCGGTACCGTAAAAAGTTTTAACAAAGACGCTGCTTTGAAAATCGCTGGTGTTACCGATATTATTGAATTACCACGAATTGCGACACCTTTTGGTCCGTTAGGAGGAATTGCAGTCATCGCTAATAATACCTGGGCCGCCTTTAAAGGAAAAGAAGCCTTAGAAATAGAGTGGGATAATGGTTCAAATGAAAGTTACACGAGCGAGTCCTATGACAAAATGATTCTTGCCAACGTTAAGAAAAAAGGAAAAGAAGTACGCAATGATGGCAACGTAAACAGTGCATTTAATAAGGCAAATCATATCGTGGAAAGTGAATTTCAAATGCCGCATTTAGTACATGCACCTATGGAAGTTCCAAATGCTACTGCTTGGGTTCATGATGGTAAATGTGAAGTTTGGGCACCTGTTCAAGATCCACAAACAGCACGAAAAGATGTATCAGATTATTTAGAAACTGATAAAGAAAACGTAACGATTAATGTAACCTTATTGGGAGGTGGTTTTGGAAGAAAATCAAAACCCGATTTTGTGGTGGAAGCAGTGGCGCTGTCAAAAGCCGTTAATGCACCTGTACAAGTAGTTTGGACCCGTGAAGATGATATACAACATAGTTATTATCATACGGTAAGTGCCCAATACATGAAGGCTTCATTAGATGCTGATGGAAATGTAACCGGTTGGCTCCATCGCGTAGCCTATCCTTCAATTACATCTACTTTTGCACCAGACACAGGATACGGAGCAGGCTTTGAGTTTGGTATGGGCATGACCAATATTCCCTATCAAATTGATAATGTTCGTTGCGAAAACGGGAAAGCACCAGCACATTTACGTATCGGCTGGTATCGTTCTGTAATAAATATACCACAAGCATTTTCAATCAATGTTTTTGTTGATGAATTGGCTGCAAAAGCCGAAAAGGATCCATTGCAGTTTCGATTGGACTTAATTGGAGAAGATCGTATTGAGAAATCAGAATCTGGTTATCATTTTGATTCATCAAAACTTAAAAATGTATTAACAAAAGTGGCCAAGAATGCTGGCTACGGTAAGAAATTACCTGAAGGACATGGAATGGGTCTTGCTGTTCATTATAGCTTTTTATCTTATATAGCCACAGCCATAGAAGTTTCTGTTATTGACGGAAAATTAAAGGTCCATAATATCCATTCGGTTATTGATTGCGGAACAGCTGTCAATTTAGACACGGTTGAATCTCAAATGCAAGGCGCCGCTGTTTTTGGCTTGTCCTTGGCTTTTTATGGTAAAATAACAGCGAAAGATGGTATTATTGAGCAAAGTAATTATCACGATTATCAGGTATTGCGTATGAGCGAAACACCAAATATTGCGATTGAAATAATTCAAAGTTCTGAAAAACCAACCGGTGTTGGTGAGCCCGGCGTACCAGTAATTGCTCCAGCTTTAATAAATGCTATTTACAACGCTACCGGAAAACGGTATTATAAGCTGCCGCTAATGGATGAAGGATTGGTATAACCCAATGCAAAAGAACACTACAGTCTTAGTAATTCTTGCCGGAGGTAAATCGAGTAGAATGGGAAGTCCAAAAGGCTTGTTAGACTATTTTGGTGACTATTGGATTCTAGAACAGATTCAACGTTTTAAAAAAGTAGATAATCCTGTTGTTTATATTGGTCTTGGATATGATTATACATTGTACTTCGAAGCTATTCCATGGTTAAAAGAGGCTTTAGAAACCAACTATATATTTAATGGAGTAGGAGTGCGAGTGGTTTTAAATAAGCAACCTGAACTTGGAGCTTTTTCAACATTACAGACGGTATTAAAAAAGGTCAATACAACATCTGATGTATTGGTCTTACCAATAGACGTTCCTTTATTAAATACCAAAGAATTACAAGTACTTATCGATACTAAAAATTCAGTGGTCATTCCACAAACAACTAAAAAAGGGCATCCAGTTAAACTTAGTGCTTCCGTTTGGAATGAGTTGTTACATATTGATTGTAGCTCACAAGAAGCGCGTTTAGATTCTCAAATAAAAAAATTAGAAACAGATAGTGTTTCTTTAATTAACGTGATAGATACTGCTGTAAATCAAAATATTAACACCAAAGACAAATGGGTGGAATATAAAAAAAGCGCTACTTTTCAGTAGCGCTTTTTTTTATCGTTTCTGGAATTAATTTCTTTCATTAAATCGATATGACAAACCAAAGATAATTTGGTTTGGTCTGTTATCAACTTCAAATCCCGTTCCTAGAAATTCACCATCTAAATCATTTGAAAATCCTTTCTCCCAACGAACATCAACGCCCAATCTTCCTAACTCTAAGCCGGTACCAATTTGTAAGCCTACGCTAAAATCTTTGGTGTTAACATTGGAAATTTCATCATTCAAATCAGATTTTATGATGTACTGAAATGACGGACCGGCATAGATATGCAACGGACCGACAATTTTAGCACCAAATAAAATTGGAATGTCTAGTTTCTTCGTTTTTAAATCAGTTTCTAAGCTAGTACCATTACTTGAATACGAATTATTTAATTCGGTATAAACAACTTCAGGTCTGACATACATTCCTAAAAAGTTCATCTTCGCCCAAAGGCCCAAATGGTAACCTGCTTTATCATCAGCTCCAGTTATAATATTTTCGAAACTATCTCCTGTCGTTGCAATAACTTCAGATAAATCGCCTCCAAAATTATAGTTAACTCCGGCTTTTATACCGATATCAACTGTTTGAGCAAATGTAATTGTGGTTAAGGTAAGGGTTAGTATTGTTACAAATACTTTTTTCATGATAAATGATTTTTTGTTAAGTAACTACTAAACGCAAAAGTGATGCCAATAATATATTTTGAATGTTAATTTATAAAATAAGACAAACTTAATGTGAATTGCTGAGAAGATGCATCTAGTTGATAACCTTGCCCAATAAAATGTGGTTGAATTGGATAATAACTTGCGTTCGTGTTCGAAAGATCAAAAGAATACCTCAAATCAACTTTAAATTTATTTAGTTGAGTTGATATGCCAATATTGGCTTTTAATAGTGTTTTTTTATCTACGCCAAAATCATCTGAATTAAATAACCCTTCTAACGCGTCATCTACTATATATTTTATGGATGGCCCAATATAAACAGTAAGTGGTTTTATGATCGAATAGCCAGTTAATAGTGGGAGTTCAAGTGATGAAACTTTATATTGAAAGTTGTTATAAGAACTTTTAGATTGTTGAAAAAGTAGTTCGGAAATTAAAGAGAATTTATCAACATTTATTTCGGTAATTACTCCAAAAGCATACCCCATTTCACTTTCGGCCTTTGTATTAATACTACCTGCAAAACCACCAATAAAAGTGAGGTCTCCAAATGAGGAATAATTCATTCCTGCTTTAAGCCCGTACTTTACATTTAGTTGCGCATGAGAAACTAAAAAGGAAAATAAGAGTATTAGTACGGGTGTTAACTTTTTCATTTGTTAAACGTATCTTTCTATCTAGATAAAAAAAACAAACGTTGCGTTAAGGCACTATTTTCTTTCAATCACTTTTTCTACAGCCTTTACAATAGCAGCAGCATTTAAACCATACTTTTCCATTAACTGATCTGGCGTACCAGATTCACCAAATGTATCTTGTGTTGCTATAAATTCTTGTGGAGTCGGTTGATTCTCTGCTAATACGCGAGCTACACTTTCGCCCAAACCACCATAATAGTTATGCTCTTCAGCAGTGACAACACAACCCGTTTTAGCAACCGATTTTAAAATTGCGTCGCTATCTAAAGGCTTTATGGTGTGGATATTGATTACTTCTGCAGAAATTCCTTTTGCTTCCAATTGCTCAGATGCTTGCAAAGCCTCCCAAACTAAATGACCAGTAGCTACAATGGTAACATCGCTCCCTTCGGTTAATTGTATTGCCTTCCCTATTTCAAAAGGCTGATCTTCTGGCATAAACACTGGCACTTTTGGTCTTCCAAAACGCAAATATACCGGACCAACATGATCAGCTATTGCAATGGTAGCCGCTTTGGTTTGATTGTAATCACAGGTATTGATAACGGTCATGCCAGGGAGCATTTTCATCAATCCTATATCTTCTAATATTTGATGTGTAGCTCCATCCTCACCTAAAGTCAAGCCCGCATGAGAAGCACATATTTTTACATTTTTATCAGAATACGCAATAGACTGACGTATTTGATCATACACTCTTCCTGTTGAAAAATTAGCAAAAGTACCTGTAAATGGTATTTTTCCTCCAATGGTTAAACCAGCAGCGATTCCCATCATATTGGCTTCTGCAATTCCTACTTGAAAAAAACGTTCAGGATTTTCATCAATAAAATCTTGCATTTTTAATGAACCTATTAAATCGGCACATAAAGCAACTACATTTGGATTGGTTCTTCCTAGCTCTGTAAGTCCGTCACCAAAACCAGAACGCGTATCTTTTTTTTCTGTAAAAGTATATTTCTTCATTTGTATAATTAATGGGTTGCGACAAAAATAAAAATTGTCGTGTTTATAAAACTAAAATTTTATCATTTCTTTATAGAACTTATGAACAGGAAATCCCATAACATTAAAGTAACTTCCCTTTACTTTTGTAACAGCTATATAACCTAGCCATTCTTGTATTCCATAGGCTCCTGCTTTATCAAAAGGCTTGTAATTATCTACATAATAATCTATTTCTTCTTTTGATAATTTCTTAAAATGCACATCGGTATAATCATGAAAAACGACTTGCTTCTGAACCGATGTGATACAAATAGAAGTAATTACTTCGTGCACATATCCAGACAACGCGGCAAGCATTTCTTTGGCTTCTTTACTATCTTTTGGCTTTTCTATTATTTTACCGTTAAATCGCACAATGGTATCTGCCGTAATTAAAATATCATTCTCTTTGAGCTCATCATAAAATGCACTTGCCTTTAATTTTGCTAAATAATCAGTTATTTCACCTCCGTGTAAGTATAGCGGATATATTTCATCAATTTCTTTTGTTTTCACAACAAAATCAAGACCTAGGTCTTTTAATATTCGATGTCTTCTCGGTGATTTAGAAGCCAAAATAATCGTATTATTTACAAATTTTTTATTGAGCATAATGAATTGAAATTGAAATTAATACTATTGAAAACATCCCTAATAACATAATTAACTTTAACAATCTACTTAAATAACGATAGTGTTTTTTCTCCTCAGAATATAACAATTTAGTCATAAAAAGTAAGAATGGAAACAATACTACAATAAGCATGTAAACCAAGACCAAAGGAAGTTTAGAAAAATTATCAAAACTATAATAAGTAACAACTCCTAATGGGAAAAACGCCAATAGAAATATTACTTTCTTTGTTTTTTTTCTACCAATCAAAATAGGTAATGTATTCATATTCAATTTTAAATCGCCTTCTACATCTTCAATATCCTTAACCATTTCTCTTAAAAAATTAAACATAAAAGCAAAAATGGCATAATCTAATAAGCCCCAAAACCCCAAATATTGGGTGATACCATTGGTGTCAGAAATGGCGGGAATTAAATCAAAAACCCCCACAATGAGTATACTCAAGGAAATTAATAGCGACACTACCAAATTACCGATAATTGGTTTCTTTTTTAAAGATGCAGAATAAACATTCAATAAAAGTGCAGTAATTATAAATATTGCCACAAATGAAATTCTATGTATTTCAAAAGCGACATACAGACCCAACAAAATTCCGACAGCATTTAAAATTAAATAGAGATTATTCGCATGCTTAATTGAAATTCGTTTGGTAACCAACACCTTTTGGGGTTTATTAATCAAATCAGCTTCAATATCATAAATATCATTAATAATATTCCCAGCGGCTGCAATCGATAACGTTGCTAAAATCAATATAAAAAAGTGAAAATGGTCTAACTCAGTAGCGATGTTGAACGTGGGAAAATAAACATATTTAAAAAGTAACTGAATTAATGCAATCATCAGTAAATTTTTCCACCTGATGAATTGTAGAAAAGACCTTAAATTCATTTAAAGTCTTTTTTAATTCTATCTAAATCGCGTTTGTTAGCTCTGTCTTTAAGCGTATCCCTCTTGTCATGTAACTTTTTACCTTTACACAAAGCGATGTCGAGTTTGGCCCATCCTTTAGCAGTTAAAAAAAGTTTCAGTGGAATAATGGTGAGTCCCACATTTTGAACTTCCTTTTGTAATTTTTTAAGTTCACGCTTCGTCAATAGGAGTCGGCGTTCACTTTTGGGTTTGTGGTTATATATATTACCATTAACATATTCTTCAATAAACATATTAATCACAAACAGTTCTCCGTTATCGTTAAACTCACAAAAACTCTCAGTGATTCGTGCCTTACTAGCGCGAATCGATTTTATCTCAGTTCCTGTTAACTGAATTCCAGCAGTATAGGTATCAAGTATTTCATACTCAAACCGTGCCTTTTTATTCTTTATATTGATATTGGGTTGCATTGCTACAAAACTATAAATTTTAAAAGAGAAAGAGTACTAAATTCGCATGAAACATCACTAGCGTTTTCCTATAGGGAATGTACCTACTAATATTAACGTATTAATATAGAATTGAAGTATAATTTTAATGCAAGTAATTCAACCAGTTATTGCATTACAATCATCACATGAGAAATGGTGTCGCCGTCTATTGTTACTATATATAGATTGGCATTATTATCATCGCTCATTTCTGGATACACTTCCTTACCAATGAGTTTATTGGCAAAACTAGCGGTCGTATTACTATGTCCGGCAATTAAAACATTCTTACCCTTCGTATCCACTAAAAATTGCTCGTAATCTAGCTTAAAAGGGTGATAGGTTTTGACGGTTATTTTATTGGCTTTAGCAGTAGGTTTAACCGTATTTAAAGTTCTTTTGTAATCTGTAGAATACACTTCATTAATACCAAATTTGTTCAATATTTCACTCCACTTTACAGCTCTTTTTTGTCCTTTTTTTGACAATTCAGGGTTTTTAACTGTAGCGTCACTTCTATCTTTTTCAGCATGACGAATTAAATAATAAGTTGATTTTGAGTTTTCTTGAGCCGATAAATAGCTAACAGAAAGCAAGCAAATTAATGCTACTAGGGTCATTTTTCTCATCAGAAATATGTTTTTATAAATTAAATGTACTAAAATTTATTTTAAAGTTAAGGCACACTAATCATTCAGTGTTTCTTGAAATAGTTTAAAAATCCTACGGTATTCATCTCTCCAACTTGAAGCTTCAATAAACCCATGACTTTCAACAGGAAAAACGGCCATTTCCCAATTCTCTTTCTTCAATTCAATGAGGCGTTGAGACAGCTGAACAACATCTTGAAAATGAACATTCGTGTCTATCATTCCATGTAAAATCAATAGATTTCCTGTTAAACCTTCGGCAAATTTAATTGGCGAACTTCTATTATAAGCTATTGCATCTTCTTCCGGAGTATTTAATATAGGCGCTGTATAACCATGGTTGTAATTCGACCAATCTGCAACCGAACGCAATGCGGCACCACTTTTAAAGGTGTCGGGATATTTAAACATGGCCATTAAAGTAATAAAACCGCCATAGGAGCCTCCGTAAATACCAATTTTTTCTTTATCAACACCTTGGTTTTCTACTAGATAAGCGGCACCGTCTATTTGGTCATCGAGATCTTTACCACCCATATGTCTATAAATTCCCGTTCTCCAATCTCTTCCATAACCAGAACTTGCTCTAAAATCTATCGCTAAAACCGTATACCCATTATCAACAAGCATATTGTGAAACATATATTCTCTAAAGTAAGAAGACCACCATTGATGTACATTTTGTAAATAACCAGCACCGTGAACAAAAATTACAGCAGCTCCGTTATTTTTTGCCGCTGTTGGTTTCAATAGCGTAGCAGGTACTTGGGCGCCATCTCTACTTTTAAAATGTATAATTTCTGGCAGTTTCCAATCATATGCTTTGAACGCTTTCGTAGTAGATTGTGTTAATTGAACCAATTTACCATTGGCTTTATTTGGCATGGTATACAATTCCCATGGTTTAGTACTAGTAGAATAGCGAATTGCCAATTGTTTCTCATCAGGAGATATTGTTATTTCATGACCTCCTTTGAGCTGCGTAATTTGGGTCATTTTACCCGTTTTAATAGAAACATGATACAAATGTTGCTCAAACGGACTCACTTTATTTGTAGTTAAATAAAACGATTTTTTGTCTTTACTTAAATTGGTTTCTAATACTTCATAATCACCCGAAGTTAATGCTTTGATTTCTCCAGTAGTAACATTGGCCATATAAATATGTGCATAGCCTGTTTTTTCAGATTTAAACCATATGGTATTTGCGTCTATCCATTGTATTCTTCCTGGGGAAAACCAACCAACTTCAGGCCCGCCAATCCACGCATCATCATGTTGTCTGTCAATCAATTTTAACCCTCCAGTCGACAAATCCAAATTCATGATCCATCGATCTTTATTATCCTCTGATGTAATATTTACCACAGCTTTACTATCTGTAGAAAATACAGGTGAACCAATGTTTACATTTCTTGGTTTTTTAAATTTGGGATCAAAAATAGAATCTTTAGCCGTATACTCTTTTAAATAGTTTGGCTTATCTAAAATGCCCTCAATCTTATTCGTTTTAACTTGATACGTACTGTCTTTTTGAATATTGTAGATCCATGTTTCCATTACTGATTGTTCACCTCCAACCTTGGGTCTAGCCGGGATATCTGTTGTATACCCCGATTCCGTTACAAAATTGGGCACTATAGTACGCTCACTTTTAGATGGAGCAAACAAATTATACACGACATAGTTTAAATTAGGAGCGATATTGATGCCTCTCAATCTTTTACCATCAAGGTAAATAGAAAGTGGTCTTTTAACTTTAAGTAATTCTCTTCTATATTTTGAGGCGTCTTGTTGATTTTTCCGATCTACCAACACTTTAAAATTCTCGAGTTGTTGATCTGCTAACCACTGTTCTTTATCTGAAAGTTTTTTCTTTTTCTTTTCTTCTTTACCATTTATAAAGTTGGTAATCTGAGTAGTGGTACCGTCTTTAATACTCCACTTAAAAAGGTTTGAATCATTTTGAAACACAATATATCGCTCGTCTCCCGAAAATAGGGGATTGGCTTCATATCCCAACGTATTGGTAACTTGTTTAATGGAATAGTTCTGGGTATTCATCAAAAAGATATCTCCATTTTTTTCATAGACTTTCCATAAATAATCACGGGTAAAATCGCCATTATTCGTTTGGGCTAATAATTCATCTGGACTTAATTTTTTAATGCTTTTTGTGCTAATATCAACTTGATAGCGAGCAGATATGGTGTCTGCATCAGGATTCCAATTAAAATAAATAGATTTACTATCGTCAGACCAACTAATGCGCTCAGGTAAATGCCCAACAAAATCGTCCCCATTCATTATCTGAGTTAAAGTTAAAGGAGATTCATTTTTTACTTGGGCGAAACTATTTAAACCTACTAATAGAAAGGTTAATGCAAGTGTGTTTTTAAAAATATTCATTTTAGACAGAAAATTGATTAGTTAAATCAAAGATAAGTTTTATAACTGATAAATTTTACCCCTTAAATAAAAGCCTTAAAATTTATCTTTAATCATCTTATAGGATTGTCAGATATTTAGATTAAGGATTAAAAAAAAACCGCTCAATTTGAGCGGTTTAATATTAAATCTTGTTTTTTTGTAACTCCAACTGTTTTTCTTTATAATACTTATTTTTCAAAGAATCCATTTCTTTAAAGATCTCTCGTATTCCCTTCTGTTGTAATAGAAATCCATTTTCAAAAAAATCGTTGGAATAAAAATCTTCCATTTTAAATGGCTCTCCACTAAAAAAATCATGCATCAAAAGGCTATCTATAGAATGATTGCGATTGCTAAAATTAGATTTCAACTTATTAAATAGTTGTTTTTCTAGCAATGAATCGTTTTTTATATTTGAATAAAAATAAGTATAGGTAGAATCCATACTAATCAAATTACCATACTCATCATATTCTTTGTGAACACTAAAATTTGTTTTAGGTTTAATTGTGTCCAACTTATTAAAAGCTTGATCTACCTTCTTTTGACCGTTACAACTTGTTAAAACAAAAAATAACAAAATTGTACCTATTATTATTTTTTTCATAATCAAATATTTTAATAATCAAATTGTAAAAATAGGAGTGTAGCTTTTGCTAACACTCCTATTACACTTTTATCCTACTTCAATTAACCGAGCTGGTTTTGGTTTTGCCTCTTCTCGCTTTGGAATGGCAATCGTTAATTCCCCATTTTTATATGTAGCATTTATTTTATCACTATCTACAACATTCTTGGGTAGATTAAAACTTCTTTTAAAAGATTGATAGCTATATTCTTTACGAGTATAATTATCTTCTACAACTTCATTTTCATTTTTCCTTTCTGAAGAAATGGTCAATACATCATTGTTTAAATCAATCTGAAAATCTTTTTTATCCATTCCAGGAACTGCCACTTCTACTGTAAATTCATCTTCATTTTCTTTAATATTTACTGCTGGTAATGAAGTATTTGTTTTTGAAAAATTAGTAGAAGACCAATCTCTAATAAAATCGTCTAATAATGTAGGTAACACAGGGATACCTGAACTTTTAATTAACATATCTTTTTAATTTTAAGTTAAACTTATTTTTTATTTATTATAGATATAGCAAATAAAATACCAATTAAAAATTACTGTCATTTTTTCAGAATAAATTACTGAAAATGACACTTTGACAACTGAATGTCAGTATTTTAACAAAAAAAATCTTACAGTAAATTACCGCAAGGTTTCAATTTATTTCACAAGAAATTTAGTTATTTCTAAATACCAATTGATCATCAAATGCATCTAATAAAATAGCGCTATTTTCAGTTATTTTTCCAGATAAAATTTCTTTAGAAAGCTCATTTAAAACTTTCCGTTGAATCACCCGTTTTATAGGTCGTGCCCCAAATTGCGGGTCAAATCCTTGACGTGATAAACTCTCTGTTGCTTCTTCAGAATATGTGAATTTAATGCCTTTTTGTAACAACATCACTGACAGTCCTTTTAATTGCATTTCAACAATTTGTGTGACTTCTTTTTTATTTAAAGGAGTGAACATAATCACTTCATCAATTCTATTTAAAAACTCTGGACGAATTGTTTTTCGCAATAAGCCCAAAACTTCAATTTTAGTCGTTTCAGTGACTTGTTCTCTTTTACTCATATCAAAATCAGCGAAATTCTCTTGAATAATCTCAGACCCTAAATTTGACGTCATAATAATGATCGTATTTCTAAAATCAGCAACGCGCCCTTTGTTATCTGTCAATCTCCCTTCATCCAATACTTGTAGTAAAATATTAAAGGTATCAGGATGTGCCTTTTCAATTTCATCTAACAATACCACTGAATAAGGTTTTCTTCGCACTGCTTCCGTTAATTGTCCACCTTCATCATAACCAACATATCCTGGAGGAGCACCAATCAATCTACTCACAGCATGACGTTCTTGATATTCACTCATGTCGATTCGTGTCATGGCACTTTCATCATCAAATAAGTAGGTCGCCAAGGCCTTTGCCAACTCTGTTTTTCCAACTCCCGTGGTTCCTAAAAACAAAAAGGTTCCAATTGGTTTTTTCTCATCTTGCAACCCAGCTCTAGAGCGACGTACGGCATCAGAAACAGCCAGAATAGCCTCTTCTTGACCTACGACGCGTTTGTGCAATTCATCTTCCAAGTGCAGTAATTTCTCACGTTCGCTTTGTAACATTTTTTGTACAGGAATTCCCGTCCATTTCGCAACTACTTCTGCAATATCTTCGCTGGTAACTTCTTCCTTAATTAAAGCGGTTTCCTTATTTTTAACCAGATCTTTTTGCAATACATTTAATTGCTCTTCTTCGTCTTTAATTTTTCCATAACGGATTTCTGCTACTTTTCCATAATCGCCATCACGCTCTGCTTTATCAGCTTCCAGCTTGTAACTTTCAATATTCTTTTTTGCTGTTTGAACCTTGTCAACAATTTCTTTTTCAGCTTTCCATTTTGCATAAATCGATTCACGTTCTTCCTTTAAATTAGCAAGTTCTTTTTTCAAACTCCCTAATTTCTTTTCGTCCTTTTCACGTTTTATAGCTTCTATTTCAATTTCCAACTGCATTATTCTTCTGTCTAGGACATCCAATTCTTCTGGTTTTGAATTAATTTCCATACGCAATTTTGCAGCAGATTCATCCATTAAATCAATGGCCTTATCTGGCAAGAATCGATCGGTAATATAACGCTGAGACAACTCAACTGCGGCAATAATAGCATCGTCTTTAATACGCACTTTATGATGTGCCTCGTACTTATCTTTGATTCCTCTCAATATTGAGATTGCACTTTCTGTATCAGGTTCATTCACCTGTACTTTTTGAAAACGTCTTTCTAATGCTTTGTCTTTTTCAAAATGCTTTTGATATTCATCTAGGGTAGTGGCACCAATCGCTCGTAACTCACCACGTGCCAATGCCGGCTTTAAAATATTAGCAGCATCCATGGCACCTTGTCCGCCACCAGCGCCTACTAAAGTATGTATCTCATCAATAAAAAGTACAATTTGCCCATCTGCAGAAATAACCTCTTTTACAACTGATTTTAAGCGCTCTTCAAACTCTCCCTTATATTTGGCGCCGGCAATTAAGGCACCCATATCTAATGAATAGATAATTTTATCTTGCAAATTTTCAGGAACATCACCTTTAACTATACGATGCGCTAATCCTTCTGCTATCGCTGTTTTACCAACTCCGGGTTCTCCAATTAAAATAGGGTTGTTCTTTGTGCGACGCGAAAGGATCTGTAAAATTCTACGAATCTCTTCGTCACGACCAATTACAGGATCTAACTTACCATCATTGGCTAACTGATTTAAATTTTTAGCATATTTATCTAAAGAGTTATAGGTGTCTTCTGCACCTTGAGAAGTCACATTGCTCCCTTTACGAAGTTCGGTAATTGCAGCTTTCAAATCCTTTTCGTTCACCCCATTATCTTTTAATAATTGAGCCGTATCATCTTTTGATTTTAAGAGTGCCAATAGCAAATGTTCAATAGAAACATATTCATCCTTCATCTTTTTTGCGATGTTAGATGCTTCCGTTAAGGTGGTGTTTGTATTTCTTGATAACATGGTGTCAGCACCTGTTACTTTTGAAAAACTTTGAATAATTGTGTCTAAGGTTTGCTTAAATATATCAATGTTTACACCCAATTTATTCAATAAAAATGGGGTAACATTTTCATCAACTTCAAAAATACCTTTTAATAAATGGGCATTTTCAATTTGTTGATTTGTATGGCCTTGAGCAATTTGCTGAGCTTGTTGCAGGGCCTCTTGTGATTTTATAGTATAATTGTTAAAATTCATCGTCTTTTTTATGATCTTTGTGCAATATGTGTTCCAATGTAAGAACCTAAAAAATAAACGACAAATTGACGGTAAAGCACCTAAAATAAAGACATTTTGTCTCTTATTTTAATAAATTCAGTAGAAAAATGGGAATATTTAAGACACTTTTTGGAAAAGGGGAAACAAAAAATAATCAGGAAAAGTTTCAATGGAAGCCTTTAACTGAAAGTACCCAATTGGATGAAATTATAGAAAAATCGCACACCAAAACCCAGGCTATTTTTAAACACAGCACACGTTGTGGGATAAGTAGCGGAGTTTTAAAACAATTTGAGCGGAATAAAAAGAATCCTGAAGTTGATTTCTATTATTTAGATCTATTGACATTTAGGACTATTTCTAATGAAATAGCCACTAAATTCAACGTTCATCATCAATCACCGCAACTTTTGATACTCAAAAATGGTAAGGTGATTGCTCATGACTCTCATTATGAAATAATGAGCCTTGATATTGCTTAAGTAGTAATGATGCGTTAATTAAATTTATAACGCATTATGATTCCTTTAATATTGTTTTTTAAATCTTCGGCAGAATCATAGATCATTTGCTCATTGGTAGGGAAGGGTACGGCCTTTCTACCTGCTATAGATAACAAATCGGTATCCAACGCACGTCGGTCACCATTAAAGCTACCATACATATGCTCAAATACGTATCCAGAAGTTAGTGGGTAACTATTGATTTGTTGCTTTGTATTTAGGTCATAATAACTCACCACACCTACAATTTTAACATCTTTGTGCTGAGTTAATCTATAGAAGTTACTTTTAACGGTGGTAAAGTTATCTACTTTAATGTCATTTCCTAAACTGTCTTTTTTAACATTGCCATTCGCATCCAAATCATATTTCCAGCCATCTTTTATTACTTTCTCTTTTAAAATGTGCTTTTCGGAAACCTGTTCAGGACTTATAAGAATTGAATTAAATCCTAATTGCATTTCGTAATTATACTGAATACCTGTTTGAGGGTTTGTATGGTATTTGGTCCATAAATCATCTAAACCATAGGTATTAAAATTTAATAAATCTTCTTCCAATCTTTCAGGAAGTGCAATTTCGGTATCATTGTAGAGTCCAACACGTACATAATCAATCCCTTTCTCATACACTTCCTCAATTTTTAAGCGAGTATCTTTATAATTTGGATTTAATTTATTTAAATATACCAAATCATCATAAGCTTTTCTATAGTCGTATTTTGAACTTGCATTGCTCGCTAAATTCAAGGCGTTTGTATATAAATAATCAGATAATTTAATTTTTGAACTTACTATCTTATCCTCATAATTTTTCATTTTAAAGGAAGCATTTCTGTTTTCATCAATAAGTCTCAACGGTAGCAATGCTTCAATTCGTTTTTGAACATGATTCAAATTCAAATACGTATTGTAAATCTTTTCGTAGTTGGCCGGATTGCCATCTTTCTTTAAGAAGTCAATTTCTTTTAATTCTCTAGTTGTATTTTTAGTAAACGCATCTTCAAGCAATAAAATATATTCTTGATTTCCCTTTTTGGTTTTATTCTCAGATAACTTGGTAATAGACCTATTAATAGCGGTTAAATAGTTACCTGTGTTTACTGCTTCTTGTGTTTTTTTTACACTACTACAAGAAAATGTAATAGCAGTAAGTAGTAAAATGATTATTTTTTTCATGATTGTTGGTTAAGCTAATCGATATAAATTTCAACTAAAATAACGTATACTGTTGCAGGATATTGCAAACGACATTACGAATATCACCATGTTATACACAGCGTATCCAATCTTTTACCAACATTAGTATTGGTAAATAGCAACGTTCTAAACTATTTATTGTTCCTAATTATCGAACGCAGGTAGTAATTTACCGGTACATTCTCCAAATCCAATTCGCACCTCACTATTTTCACAAAAAGCACGCATAATTACGGTATCATTATCATTGATAAATTTACGTTCAGTTCCATCACTTAACTGAATAGGATTGGCACCTCTCCATGTTAATTCTAACATAGATCCATAACTGTCTTTCGTAGGCCCAGAAATAGTACCGCTCCCCATCATATCACCAGATCGTACATTACAACCATTCACTGTATGATGAGCTAATTGTTGTGTCATAGTCCAATACATATATTTAAAATTTGAATTGGCAACAACGGTTTCACCTGCATTTTCTGGTTGAATTCCAACCTGTAAATGGATATCATAACTTTTTGCGCCACTTTCTTGTAAATAAGGCAATGGAGTTGGTTCTTGTTTGGGGCCAGTAACTCTAAAAGGTTGCAATGCATCCAACGTTACTATCCAAGGAGAAATAGTAGAGGCAAAGCTCTTTCCTAAAAATGGACCTAAAGGCACATATTCCCATGCTTGAATATCACGAGCACTCCAATCATTAAATAAAACGAGTCCGAAAATATTTTCTTCTGCTTCTTCAATAGGTATTGTTCTTCCCAATACATTGGCATCTGTAGTAATAAATGCCATTTCCAATTCAAAATCTACCAGCTTAGAGGCGCCAAAAATAGGCGTATCTAAATCTGCAGGTTTTGTTTGGCCTTTTGGTCTTCTTATAGGTGTTCCAGACGGAATAATTGACGAGCTTCTGCCGTGATATCCTATCGGAATATGTAACCAATTGGGCAATAGCGCATTTTTAGGGTCACGAAATAGGCTTCCTACATTGGTAGCATGCTCTTTACTAGCATAGAAATCGGTATAATCACCAACACTAACTGGCAATTGCATTTCAATTTCTTCCATCGTAAAAATAATTTTGTCTTTATGCTCCGCATTATTTTTCAGTTCATCATTCGTTTCATCAAAAAGAATCGCAATTCTATTGCGTACTAAACGCCAAGTAATTCGACCGTCAGCAATAAAATCGTTTAACGTGTCTTGTAAAAAGATATCATCGGTTAATGGGATGTCTTTAAAATACCCCAATTGATGTAAAGCGCCTAAATCGATAGCATAGTTACCAATTCTTGTCCCAATAGTAATCACATCGTCGCGTGTTAAGAACACACCGAATGGAATGTTTTGAATGGGAAAATCTGAGTCTTTCTCTACGTTTAACCAAGATTTTCTTGCTGGATTATTTGCTGTTATTAACATTTCTAAACAATTAAATTATTTTTGTTCAAATATAGATGAATATATGAATTTGCAAAATGAAATTAGTATTTTTGGCTACAATTTTAACAATCTTAAAGAAAACCTAACAAATGCAAAGAGATCAACAAATTTTTGACCTTATCCAAGAAGAAAAAGAAAGACAGTTAAATGGTCTTGAACTGATAGCTTCAGAAAACTTTGTAAGTGAACAAGTAATGGAAGCTGCTGGCTCTGTTTTAACCAATAAATATGCTGAAGGATATCCAAACAAGCGCTATTATGGCGGTTGTGAAGTTGTTGATGTTGTTGAGCAACTGGCAATTGACAGGGCAAAAGCACTTTTTGGCGCTAAATATGTAAATGTACAACCCCATTCTGGCTCGCAAGCAAATTCAGCCGTATTTTTTGCGTTGTTAAAGCCTGGAGATAAAATTTTAGGATTTGACCTTTCACATGGAGGTCATTTAACACATGGTTCACCTGTAAATTTTTCAGGTACCTTATATAAAACCTCTTTTTATGGAGTAGAGAAGGAGACTGGTGTATTGAATTATGACACCATTCAAGCTACTGCTGAAAAAGAACAACCCAAAGTGATTATTGCAGGAGCTTCTGCGTATTCTAGAGATTTAGATTTTAAGCGCTTTAGAGCGATTGCAGATAGTGTAGGGGCACTGCTAGTGGCCGATATCTCACATCCTGCTGGATTGATCGCTAAAGGCATTTTAAACGACCCTATACCGCATTGTCACGTAGTGACTACTACTACTCACAAAACATTGCGTGGACCAAGAGGTGGGATGATTATGATGGGTAAAGATTTTGAAAACCCTTGGGGAATCACATTGAAAAATGGAAAACCAAAAATGATGTCTTCTTTTTTAAACAGTGCTGTTTTTCCTGGTAATCAAGGAGGCCCATTAGAACATATTATTGCAGCCAAGGCTATTGCTTTTGGAGAGGCCTTAACGGATGAATTTTTACATTACCAATTACAGGTAAAAAAGAATGCGGCAGCCATGGCAAAAGCATTTGTTTCTAGAGGTTATGATATTATTTCGGGAGGTACAGACAATCATATGATGTTAATTGACCTGAGAAATAAAAACATTTCTGGTAAAGAAGCTGAAAATGCACTTGTAAAAGCTGACATTACCGTCAACAAAAACATGGTGCCTTTTGATGATAAGTCACCATTTGTTACTTCTGGTATTCGTATTGGAACGGCGGCCATAACAACACGCGGACTTAAAGAAGCTGATATGGAAGGAATTGTTGCATTGATTGATGAAGTAATCAATAACTTTGAAAATGAAACCATTTTAGAGGCTGTAGCCGATAAAGTAAATGAAATGATGAGTGAACGTCCATTGTTTAACTACTAATCAGTAAAACAATATGCTATAAAAAAAAGAGGGATGGTTTTCACCATCCCTCTTTTTTATTTTTAATTCAATAGCATTACCAAATTCTAACTCGGTTTTCAGGAGCTAAGTACATTGGGTCACCTTCTTTAATATCAAACGCTTTGTAAAAAGAATCTATATTTAATAAAGGTTGTGTGGCTCTAATCATTCCAGGCGAATGCGGATCCGTTTTCACCTGCGTTCTTAAAGCTTCATCTCTAGATTTTGTTCTCCAGACAGTTGCCCATGACATAAAGAAACGTTGCTCTGCCGTAAATCCATCAATATCTTCTGGTCTGCCATTCTCCTCAAAATACAATTGCAATCCGTCATAAGCACCCAAAACACCACCTAAATCACCAATGTTTTCACCCAAGGTAAACTTACCATTTACAAAAACACTATCTAGCACTTCTAACTTACTGTATTGTGCTGCTAAAGCATCACCTCTTTCAGTAAAAGCAGTCAAATCTTCTGGAGTCCACCAGTTTTTCAAGTTACCATCTGCATCAAAACGAGCACCACTATCGTCAAAAGCATGTGAAATTTCATGTCCGATTACAGCTCCAATTCCACCATAATTCACAGCTTCATCGGCTGTATAATTATAAAATGGAGGTTGTAAAATAGCTGCAGGAAAAACAATCTCATTATTTAACGGATTGAAATAAGCATTTACGGTTTGCGGCGACATTCCCCATTTTGTTTTATCTACAGGCTCTCCAATGTCAGCATAATTCTTTTCTCGTGCCCATTTACCAACGGCTGTCATATTATCAAAGTACGATTTATCAGCAGCAACATCCATATTCGAATAATCTTCCCATTTATTAGGGTACCCAATTTTAACCGTAAATTTATCTAATTTTTCAATTGCCTTTGTTTTCGTTTCTTCAGTCATCCAATCTAACTTCTGGATTCTATTTTTATAAGCGGTAATTACATTCGCAATCATTTTTTCAGCTTTTGCCTTTGCTTCTGGTGGAAACTTAGCATCAACATATAATTGCCCTAAAGCTTCGCCTACGGTACCATTTACTGTTGCTAACGCACGCTCATCTGCTGGACGCTGTGTTTTCGCTCCTCTTAAATACTTACTATAAAACTCCCAACTGGCAGTTTCTGATTCTGTTGTAAGTCTACCTGCTGTACTATTAAATGTATCCCATCGAATCAAAGTTTTGATATCCTCAAGTGGTGTGTCTTTTAAAAACGTATCTAAAGCATTCGTAAATTTAAGCTGCGTAACTAAAACCGTATCAAACTTTTTAGTAATTCCTAAATCAGCAATCATTTTCTTAATATCAAATGCACTGACCATTGCATCAAGTTCATCAATACTTTTCGGATTGTTATAATTTCTAGCATCACGACTCTCAACCTTATCCAATCGAGGTTCAGCTAATTGCGTTTCCATAGCTAGTATTTTATTTGCAGCATCTTTTGCAGCAACTTCATCATCCCCCAACATTTGCAACATACGAGAGATGTATTTTTTATATTCCTCTCTAATTTCTTTAGACTTGCTATCTTGTTCTAAGTAAAAATCACGATCTGGAAGTCCCAATCCACCAGCACCTAAGTACACAGCATTCATTGTTGAGTTATTTAAATCTCCTTGAACACCAAAACCAAAAAATGGCGATGATACTGCTGGATTTTTAGCCAATACCGTTTGTAGGTCTGATAGATTCTTAACTCTTGCAATAGCATCCAAAGCCGGCTGTAATGGTGCTAAGTCTGCTTTATTTCTAGCTACAGTATCCAATTTAGAGTCAAAAATAGCCAAAGCTTTTGCTTGATCTGTATCGGTACCATATTTTCCACTTTCTTTTGCTTTTGCAAGAATATCCAATACATCTTGATCTGTTGACTTACTAAGAACTCCAAAACCTCCCCAGCTTGTACGGTCATCTGGAATTTCAGTATTTTTCATCCAATTACCATTTACATAATTGTAAAAATCGGCTTTGGGACTTAAGGTGGTATCCATATTTGCCAATACAATTCCCGGAATTTTTTCTTGATCTGATTTGTCAGCAGTTTTACCTTCTTCTTTACATGATGTAACTGAAAGGATACCTGCAAAACCCAACATCAAAAGTACTTTGTTATTGATTTTCATTGTTAATTATTTTAGTTTATATACAAATTAGTAGCTTAATTGATCATTTTGTTACACAATTTCAATTAATTATCTTCTTCAGCTCTATCGATGATATTCTGGGGTAGCGATTTCTTCGCTTTTGCGCCCAACTTTTTAATTTTTTCCACACTGGTAATTAAGTTACCACGCCCTTCAACAAGTTTGTTCATAGCACCTTTATATTCATCTTTAGCCTCGTCCATTTTCTTACCTACCTTGGTTAAGTCTATTACAAATCCTTCAAACTTATCATACAAAGCTCCCGCTTGACGTGCAATTTCAATCGCATTACGCTGTTGTTTTTCATTGTTCCACATCGTATCAATGGTACGTAAAGTAGCTAATAGAGTAGACGGTGTAACAATGACTATATTCTTATCAAAAGCTTTATTATAGAGTTGATTGTCATTGTTTATCGCAATAGCAAAAGCAGGCTCAATAGGAATAAATAACAATACAAAGTCTGGAGATTCAATCTCATAAATATCTTCATACTTTTTATCACTTAGTTGAGTAACATGTTTATTAAGTGAAATTAAGTGATCTTTTAAATAACGTTCACGCTCTTTATCATCATCGCTATTAACATATTGCTCATAAGCCGTTAAAGAAACTTTAGAATCGATAATCATTTTTTTATTATCTGGTAAATGAATGACCACATCGGGCAGTACGCGTTTTCCTTCTTCCGAATTAAAGCTTTGCTGTACAAAATACTCTCTATCTTTCTCTAATCCAGACTTTTCCAACACCCTCTCAAGAACCAATTCACCCCAGTTTCCTTGCATTTTACTATCGCCCTTTAACGCTTTAGTGAGGTTGATGGTCTCTTTACTCATCTGTTCATTTAAATCTTTTAATCCTAAAATTTGTTGTCGTAACGCGGCGTGATAATCAATACTTTCTTTGTGAGTATCCTCAACTTTCTTCTCAAACGTTTTTATTTTTTCTTGAAGTGGATTTAAAATGATTTTTAAATTTTCCTTATTCAATTCGGTAATTTTTGAAGAGTTTTTTTCGAGAATAGTTGTTGCTAACAATTCAAAATCCTTGCGCAGTTGTTCTTGCTGTTCTTTTAGTTGCGCATCACGTTTTAAATTCTGTTGCTGTAAATTTTCGAATTCTGAATTTCTTCTGGTGAGTTCTGTATTTAAAAAATCTTTTTCTCTTCGGATTTCTTCCCGTTCTTTTTCCGTTTTACTCACAGTTTCCTGTAGCGAGTTTATTGAATTTTGCATTTGTACATCACGCTCTTCTAAAACATTTAAATTAGCCTGACTTTTTAAGTTGTTGATATACATACCGATCAACACTCCCAAAATAACGGCAACAATAAAAATGATGATATAAATAAAACTCTCTTGCATTAGTTATTAAAATTGATAATTTGATAGCCCTCTTCTTGGTACTTCACCAACGCAGTCATCGCAGACAATGAGAAAAGAATGTTAGTATTTAAGTTCGCACGTTTAAACCCTCTAGAATTAAATGATTGGCCACAAACATAAATAGCAACACCTGCTTCTTTCAAAGCTGCAATTAGGGCAATATTCGGGTTATTAACTTTAAACCGTTCTTGATAGGCCGAATCATTGAGCGCATTTTTTGCAGCAGCACCGTGCATTACAACGGCCACCTTCATATTCGCTGCCGGCACACCATGTTGTGCATGCATATTTAAAAAACGAGCTACTGAATTAATCAATGGGTTTATGCCTTCTATTTTTTCTGAATCGGTATAAATATCAAATATAACTTTGTGTACTTTGTCTTTATCTAAAATTAAATCAGGATTTTCTATTTGGAATACCGCACCGAATTGTTCAATAACTGGGCCTGTTTTATTTTTTTGAGCATAAATTACTGAAAAAGAACTAATTAAAAATATAAATAGTAAGTGTTTTAGTGTCATAATAAGTAGTAAAATTGAACCATTAATATTACAAAATATCTTCAAGAATATTGAAATATTTGCGCTTTTGTTATTAATATCTTATCATTGATGCGTGAAGTTAATTTCAAGGTTTATATTGTATACGCTGATGCGATGGAAAATAATTGGTGATTTTCCTAAATTGAATAAGTACATTGTAATTGCAGCACCACATACGAGCTGGCAAGATTTTCCTATTGCTATTTTGGCAAAATTTGCAAAAGGCGCCAAGATAAACTATATCGGTAAAGCATCTTTGTTTAAGGCGCCATTTGGCTTTTTATTTAGATGGTTAGGAGGTGCACCAGTTGACCGAACAAAAAGCACGAAACTGGTAGATCAAATTGTGGCTATTTTTAATTCAAAAGAACGATTCGCTTTAGGAATGTCGCCAGAAGGAACACGAAAAAAAGTGGTCCAATGGAAAACAGGTTTTTATTATATTGCGAAAGGCGCTAACGTACCTATAGTAATGGCTACTTTAGATTTTAAAAACAAAGAAATACGAATTTCTAAACCTTATTTTTTAACAGACAGTATGGATGTTGACATGCATCATTTTCACACCTATTTTGAAGGGGTGGAAGGAAAGCACCCTGAGTTATCTTAAAATTGATATCCTTTTTATGAATATAAAATTAACGTATTGTTGGCTCCTTTTTTTGCTTATTAGCACTGCTTTATTTGCCCAAGACTCAACGACTACAGTTACTGCCGAAAAAGGGGATGGAATCTATTCGCTGCTTAGAAAAAAAGGCATCAATCCGTACAAATATTATGATGAGTTTATCAGTCTAAATAGTTCAAATTTACGAGATAGCACGCATCTTTATGAAGGAAAAGTGTATCGCTTACCTAAGGTAGATACGTTAAGTATTCAACCCGAAATAAACACAACTGTTGCAGGGCCAATAGTAAAAGTTTCTCATGATATATTTGGAGAAAAACACAAAGAGACAAGCATTAAAAGCAATCGGCTTTCTGGAGCCATTTATTACTTGATTTCTGGACATGGTGGCCCCGATCCAGGTACCGTAACTAATTATAACAACCAAATAATCGCTGAAGATGAATATGCTTATGATGTTACGTTGCGATTAGCCAAAGAATTAATCGCTCATGGAGCTATTGTGTACATGATCGTAAGAGATGAAAATGATGGTATTCGCAATGAGCGAATTTTAACTATTGATTATGATGAAGTAGTGTATCCAAATGAAAGAATCCCATTGAATCAAATGCAACGATTAAAACAACGAACTGAAACGGTCAATGCCTTGTACAATAAACATCAAGGTGCCTATAGGCGATTAATTGTAACACATGTTGACAGTAGGAGTAGTGGTAGAAATATTGATGTCTTCTTTTACCATCATAAAAAAAGTAAAAACGGAAAAAAGCTAGCGGTAAGTATTCACCAAACGTTTAAGGAAAAATATAAAAAGTACCAACCGAATAGAGCATATACAGGAACCTTCTCTCATAGAAACTTGTATTTGGTAAAAAATACCTTACCCGCGATGGCTTATATAGAAATTGGAAATATAAAAAATGAAAAAGACCAACGTCGTATTATGTATCCTGTGAACAGACAGGCATTGGCTGAATGGATCGCCGAAGGCGTGTTGGTTGATTTTGAGAATGGAATTTAAATTATTTTAGACGTTTTCCAGCGTTACCTTATACAAAGAAATTCGAAAAAAAAATTGCTTCATAAATAAAAGACGAAATACCTAATAGTTCGTAATTTCTACTGATTGGTAATTATATTTTCTACGCTTTGCAACAAATTAAAATCCTTTTCGGTAACGCCTTTAGCATCATGTGTGGACAGTCTAATGGATAGTTTATTATAGACATTACACCATTCTGGATGGTGATTTTGTGCTTCAACTTCAAAAGCAATTCGCGTCATAATAGAAAAACAATCTTTAAAAGTTTCAAATTCTAAAGTTGTTTCTAGACCTTCATTGACATATTCCCATCCACTAAATTGCTGAAGTCTTTCTTGAATCTGGCTTTCTGTTAGTTTACTCATAATTATAAGTTTCTATAAAAATACAAAAAGCGAAGTAAAATTACTTCGCTTTTGTTATAAAATAGCTTGATATCATGTTCACTATTACACTTCACATGAATTTCTTATCCTTTATAAAATGGCAGCTTCACAACAGTAGCTGGCACCGCATTCTTCCTGATTTGTATATTGATAGTAGTGCCAACTTCGGTTAAAATGGTTGGAACATATCCTAAACCAATTCCCGTTTTTAAGGACGGACTCATGGTTCCTGAAGTTACTTCCCCAATTTTTTTACCATTCGTATCAACGATATCATATCCTTGACGTGGAATACCACGTTCGTTCAATTCAAAAGCAACGAGTTTCCGTTCTGGACCGTGCTCTTTTTGTTTCTTTAAATTATCTGAATTGGTAAACTCTTTGGTGAATTTCGTAATCCAGCCCAATCCAGCTTCAAGCGGTGAGGTGGTATCATTAATATCATTACCATACAAGCAAAAGCCCATTTCTAGACGTAGTGTATCACGAGCTGCCAATCCAATTGGTTTGATACCATAAGCCGCACCAGCTTCCATTACTTTATTCCACACTTGTTCAACCTCTGAATTTTTACAGTAAATTTCAAATCCTCCTGAACCTGTATACCCTGTAGCAGATATAATTACATGTTCAACACCAGCAAAATCAGCGATATCAAAAGTATAATACTTCATGTTTTCTAAGTCAACAGAAGTTAATGATTGCATCGCTTCCGCAGCTTTAGGTCCTTGAATGGCCAATAACGAAAAATCGTCAGACAAATCTTTCATTTCAGCTCCTACATCATTATGTGCCGCAAACCAATCCCAGTCTTTTTGAATATTCGACGCGTTTACAACTAACACATACTTCTCTTCACTAATTCTATAAATAATCAAATCGTCAACAATACCTCCGTCATCATTGGGAATACAGCTGTATTGTGCTTTCCCATCAGTTAATTTTGACGCATCATTTGAACATACTTTTTGAATCAGTGCCAATGCATTTGGCCCAGTTAATAAAAACTCACCCATATGTGAAACATCAAAAACACCAACACCATTTCTAACGGTTTCATGTTCTATATTTATACCTTCATATTGTACAGGCATATTATATCCCGCAAAGGGGACAATTTTAGCTCCTAAAGCTTCGTGAATGTCTGTTAACGCTGTGTTTTTCATATTAAAATCAATAATTTTGTTACGCAAAGCTACTGATTAATTATTGAGTAAAAAAGATTTTAAGCCATCATAATTACTAATTTCCGCAGCCACTTTTTCTTTATTAATCACCGCTTTTATTTGTTCAGGATATGCGATGGTTCTACCAAGAATGGGCTCAACAACATCTAAAAATTTTACAGGATGCGCAGTTTCTAAAAACACGCATAAAGTGTCCTGATTTTCAGTTTGATACGATTTAATTCCCAAATACCCCACAGCACCATGAGGGTCTGCGATATAATTACAGTTTTCTATTAGGTGCATCATGGCTTCTCGCGTTTGATAGTCACTAAAAGAGTAGGAGTGCAGGTCTGATTTTAACAATTTAAAGTTGTTATTATATATTTTTTGAATTCTTATAAAATTACTTGGATCACCAACATCCATTGCATTAGAAATGGTTTGTACAGATGGTTTTGGGTGATACTCTTTTGTTTCTAAATACTGTGGTACAATATCATTTGCATTGGTAGCGGCAATAAATTGATGAATAGGTAACCCTAATTTTTTAGCCATCATACCTGCACATATATTTCCATAGTTTCCGCTTGGAACAGAAAATACTAACTTTTTGTTTTTTTCTTTTAACTGTTTATAGGCAAAGAAAAAATAAAACATTTGTGGTAACCAACGGGCAATATTTATTGAGTTTGCAGACGTTAATTGCATATTGCTTAATAATTCTGAATCTAAAAAAGCTGTTTTTACCATGTTTTGGCAATCATCAAAAGTACCTTTTACTTCCAATGCTTGAATATTATTGCCTAGTGTAGTAAGTTGTTTTTCTTGAACTTCACTCACTTTTTTACTTGGATACAAAATAACAACTTTCACATTTTTTACTCCTAAAAAACCACTTGCTACAGCGCCACCAGTATCTCCAGAAGTTGCCACAAGCACAGTTACTTCTTCCGAATTACTCTTATTAAAATATCCCAGACAACGTGCCATAAAACGAGCACCAACATCTTTAAAAGCCATGGTAGGGCCATGAAATAGTTCGAGCGTTTTTATATTGTGCTCTATATCCACCAAAGGAAAATCAAAACACAAGGTTTCAGCTATAATAGTTTTTAGCTCAGCTGCTGGTATTTCATCACCTACAAACTGTTTAATCACTTCATAAGCAATCGTTTCATTAGAATAGTCTGCGATATTTTCAATGAAATCCTTTGACAATGGAGTGATTCTTTCTGGAAAATACAAGCCTCTATCTGGTGCCAAGCCCTTTACTACTGCTTCTTTAAAGGAAACTTGAGGCGCTTTGTTATTTAAACTATTGTAGTTCATTTTATTTTTGATCTAAAATTTTGATTCCTTGCGTATTAATTCTTGAAGTGTGTATTTCAAAATCAATTGTTGTTTTACTGTATATTTCATTCATTGCCGCTGCCACCTTTAAAGCAGTATCTCGCCCTTTACTTAAAGCAAAAATTGTGGGGCCTGATCCTGAAATTCCCGCTCCCAAAGCTCCGTGTTTTATAGCTGCATTTTTCACTTCATCAAAATGCGGAATTAAATGTTTTCTTGCGGGCTCAACAACAACATCAACTAGAGACCTTCCTATTAGGTCATAATCATCAGTAAATAAACCACTTACCAATCCGCCAACATTCGCCCATTGTGTAATGGCATCTTTTAAAGGCACTTCTGGTCTCAGCACATTGCGCGCATCTTCTGTTTTTACTTCAATTTGTGGGTGAATTGCCGTAACTACCAACTCAGCAGGGCTTGGTAATTTAATAATATCCAACGGTTCATAACTTCTCACCAGTACAAAACCTCCAAATAGGGCAGCACTCACATTATCGGCTATTTGAGACCCGCAAGCAGCTTCCTCACCCAACATTGCAAACTTGGTCAATTCTAATAAAGAAAATGGTTTTCCTAATAATTCATTGATTGCAAAAGCGGCACCAGCAGCACTTGCTGCGCTACTTCCCAAACCACTACCTGGCTTGAAATTTTTATAAATCTCAATTTCAATTCCGAATTCGAACGGATACTGTACTAACATGGCATTTGTCACAACACCCGCAACATTAGTGTGTACATCAAAAGGAAGCTGAGCACCTTCAATTTTTATAATTTTAATTTGTTTATCATTGGTTTTTCTAAAAACCATTTCATCTCCTAAAGTATCTAAAGCAAAACCCAATGCGTCAAATCCGCAAGAAACATTTGCCACTGTAGCTGGAGAAAATATTTTTAACTCGTTCATATGCTACTTATTAGCAGTTCTTATGATATCGGCAAATAAGCCAGAGGCTGTTACATCGGCTCCAGCACCTGCTCCTTTGATAATCATCGGTTGTTCAGGGTAACGTTCAGTATAAAACATGACGATATTGTCTTTTCCTTCCAAATTATAAAATGGATGCCCTAAAGGTATTTCTTTTAAACCAACACTGGCCTTTCCATCATTAAATTCTGCCACATATTTCAATCTACATTTTTTTGAACTTGCCGCGTTAAATAACTGTTGAAAATGTGATTCATCTTCTTTCAAAGTAGCGTAAAAATCGGACACAGAATCAGCTGCCAAATTATTTGCTGTTAAGAATGAATTATTTTGAATAGTATCAAGCTCAAGGTCATGACCACTTTCTCTTGCTAAAATTAATATTTTACGAGCTACATCAACACCGCTCAAATCAATTCGAGGATCTGGCTCTGTATAACCTTCTTCTTGGGCTTGCTTTACAATATCATAAAAGCTAACGGTTTCATTAAAGTAATTAAAAATAAAATTCAAACTCCCAGAAAGTACTGCTTGAATAGATTTTATACGGTCACCAGAGCTAATCAAATTACTCAAGGTATCTATTACAGGTAAACCAGCGCCTACATTCGTTTCGAATAAAAATGGCGCATTGTATTTTTTTGAAAGTCTTTTTAATTCCTTATAATTTTCGAATGAATCGGAACAAGCAATCTTATTACAAGCTACCACACCAATACTATTTCGAAGATATTCTTGATATAAATTAGCAACATCAGCATTTGCTGTAATGTCAACAAAAACACTATTTCTTAAATTTAAGTCTTTAACTTCAGCTAAAAATCCCGTTAGTGATGCTGTTTCTGCACTAGATAGGTCCGTTTCCCAAGTAGTTAAATCAATCCCATTTTCTCTAAATAACATTTTTCTCGAATTGGACAAACCAACTACTCGGAAATTCATATTTAGTCGCTGTTTCAGATATTCTTGCTGCTGTTTTATTTGATTGATTAATTTACTACCAACATTTCCTACGCCGGTAATAAAAATATTTACTTGTTTTGTGTTGCCTTCAAAAAACTCTTCGTGCAAGCTATTGAGCGCCTTTTTGACATCTTTTTTAGCAATTACCGCTGAGATATTCTTTTCAGATGCTCCTTGAGCGATGGCTCTAATGTTTACATTATTGCTTCCCAGTGTACTAAACATTTTTCCACTGATTCCTTGATGACTTTTCATATTATCACCTACTAAAGCAATGATAACCAAATCGGTTTCAACCATTAATGGATTGACCTTTTCCTTTGATATTTCAAACTCAAAAACTGCATCGATTACTTCCTTCGCTTTTTCGGCGTTTGAATCATCAATTCCGATACAAATCGAGTGTTCAGATGAAGCTTGTGTGATTAATTTTACGTTGATATTATTAATTGAAAGGATTTCAAATATACGCTTTGAAAATCCTGGTACACCAATCATACCGGCTCCTTCAAGTGTTATTAGGGTAACATTTTCAATATGGCTAATTCCTTTAACAGTAGTTTGATTTACATTAGGTTGACTTGTGATTAGAGTTCCTTTATGAGCAGGATCAAACGTATTCTTTATTAAAATAGGGATTTCTTTTTTTAATATTGGGTGTATCGTTGGTGGATAGATCACTTTTGCTCCGAAATGCGACAATTCCATTGCTTCTTGATATGAAATTTGTTCTATCGATTTGGCTTGTTTAACAATTTTCGGATTTGAAGTAAACATCCCGCTTACATCTGTCCAAATCTCTAACACTTCAGCATCTACCGCAGCAGCAAATATGGCTGCGGTATAGTCAGAACCCCCGCGACCTAATACTGTCGTTTCTTTTTTTCTATTTGACGCCACAAAGCCAGGTATTAAAATAATAGCTGAAGTACAAGTAGCAACAAACTCTTTAATATTTTTATTGGTAAGATTAAAATCGACTATGGCATTTGAAAAATTTTCATTAGCCACAATGAGCTCCCTAGTATCCTTTCTCGTTACCTGTAGTCCATGTGCTTTCATTGCTTCACCAATAATAAAAGAAGACATCAACTCACCAAAACTGACTATTTTAGCTTCCGTTTTAGGCGTTAACTCATTGATTAATGAAATACCTTGATACAATTGTTTTAATTTATCTAACTCGGTATGCAAAAATTTAAAAATGGTGTTTTTTGTGTTTTCATCAGTTATCAATTCATTAATTACAACGAGATGTTTATCAACAATCTCGGCACTAATAACATCTATTGAGTTTGTTTTATTTAAAACAACTTGGATTCCTTCTAAAAGTAGATTTGTAACACCCGAAAATGCAGATACTACCACTATTTGCTTAGTAGATTTAGAATTATTTTGAACGATGTTGATGACAGATTTTATACTTTTTGCAGAACCAACTGATGTTCCACCGAATTTTAAAACTTTCATTTTAAATTATATTTTTAAATGTAATTGTTGTGGTTTTTCTATTAAAATAGAATATCGAAAATAGTGATATGTAAATATTAACCCCGAAGGGTAATTGTAGCAATAGCAGTAGTGCCCAAAGAAATGGAACCAACTGAAGAAAAAGAAATAGAATTAGTGCTTTGCATGCAACAAATGTAATAGATATAATTTAAAACGCAATAGTTCGCAATACTTTTAGTCATCTTTTTATCATATTACAAAAATTTAGCATACTTATTTACGTATCTCCAATTTTTATAGTGTCATTTAATAAGATTCCGAACAAACTTTAATGAATGTCTACAATAAATTACTAGTACCAAGCTAACTAATTAAAAATCACCTTGAATTCAACACTATAAAAGCAGCTAAGTTTTATTCGTTACCAATATTAAAAGGCAACCAGCTCTTGACCTCTTAGAATATCTTCAATGGTCTCTCGCTTTCTAATTAAATAGTCCTTACCGTTATTAACCAATACTTCAGCGGGTCTGTAACGCGAGTTATAATTTGATGCCATTGAAAAACAATAGGCTCCAGCATTATTAAAACACAAAATATCACCTTCGGTAATTTCATTAATTCTTCTATTAGACCCTAGTGTATCTGTTTCGCAGATATATCCAACAACACTATAAAATCGCTCCTTCCCCTTCGGGTTTGATATATTTGTAATGTGATGATACGCATCATAAAACATCGGTCTTATAAAATGATTCATACCGCTATCAACACCTGCAAAAACGGTAGAGGTAGTCTGTTTTACTACATTTACATTCACTAGAAAATTACCAGCTTCGCTCACCAAAAATTTACCAGGCTCAAACATCAACGTTAAATCCTTACCAAATTCCTTACAAAAAGTATTGAATCTCTTTGAAAGTTTTTTGCCCAATTCCTCGATATCTGTTTCTATATCACCTTCTTTATAAGGCACTTTAAATCCACTACCAAAATCGATATATTGTAAATCCTTAAAGCTCATGGCCACATTAAATAAAATTTCTGTAGCTCTTAAAAAAGCATCGACATCATAGATATCCGATCCTGTATGCATATGCACTCCCGTAATATACATTCCAGTATTTTCAACTACGCGAAGAATGTGCGGTAACTGATGAATTGAAATACCAAATTTCGAATCAATATGACCCACCGAAATTTTACTATTTCCACCGGCCATTACATGTGGATTCATTCGAATACAAACAGGGATTTTTGGGTATTTTTGACCAAATTGTTCTAAAATAGAGATGTTATCTATATTGATTTGAACTCCTAAATCTTTTGCTTGTTCAATTTCCTCTAAAGAAACTCCATTGGGCGTAAAAATGATGTCTTCAGGTTTAAATCCTGCTTTTAATCCTAATTGGATTTCTTGTACAGAGACCGTATCTAAACCAGAATTTAACTGTTTAAACACTTTGAGTACATTGATATTTGAAAGTGCTTTTACCGCATAATTTATTTTCAAACTCTTAACAGTTGAAAATGCATCGGTAATACGCTTATACTGCGTTTCTATTTTATTAGCATCATACACATACAAAGGTGTATCGTATTTTTTTGCTAGCGATAATAATAATTCTCTTTTCATTTAACTAATTATGTGGTTCAAAAATATAGAATAGCCCGCTTAATTAAAAACTTTCTATCAAATAATAACACAACTATTGTTTTTGTTAGTTTTTTGCTTTAACAGCAGTTAATTCGGCAATTTTAACAATAACTTCTGTGGCTTTAATCATCGATTCAACGGGGACATACTCATAACGTCCATGAAAATTATGTCCACCCGCAAATATATTTGGGCAGGGAAGGCCTTTAAAAGAAAGTTGTGAGCCGTCAGTACCACCACGTATGGCTTTTATGAGTGGTTGAATCCCTAATTCAATCATGGCTTCTTCAGCAATATCAACGATATGTTTCACAGGCTCAATCATCTCTTTCATATTGAAATATTGATCTTTAATTTCTACCAATACCTGTTTTTTTCCTAATTTTTTATTGATCCTATTTGCTACTTCCTGAAAATCTTCTTTACGCTTTTTGAATAAATTTAGGTCATGGTCTCTAATGATATACTGCAGTTCAGTCTTTTCTACTTCACCGGTAATAGCATACAAATGATAGAATCCTTCATACCCCTCTGTTTGCTCAGGTACTTCATCCTTAGGTAAGGCGGCAATAAATTCATTTGCAATAAGCATTGAATTGATCATTTTACCCTTTGCATATCCAGGATGTACAATTTTTCCATTGATTATTACTTTAGCTCCAGCTGCATTAAAATTTTCATACTCTAATTCTCCAAGCTGACTTCCATCCATGGTATAAGCCCATTCGGCTCCGAATTTTTCCACATCAAATAAATGAGCGCCTTTTCCAACTTCTTCATCGGGAGTAAAAGCTATTCTAATAGAGCCATGTTTTATTTCGGGATGTTTTATTAGATACTCCATAGCCGTTACAATTTCTGTTACACCCGCTTTATCATCGGCGCCCAATAGGGTAGTGCCATCAGTAGTTATTAGCGTTTGTCCTTTATACAGCAATAAATCTTCAAAATATGATGGTGAGAGTACGATGTCTAGTTCTTTATTAAGAACAATATCTGATCCATCATAATTAGTGTGAATTTGAGGTTTTACATTGGTTGCTGTATAATCGGGACTCGTATCAATATGAGAAACAAAACCAATCGTTGGCACAGCGTAATCAACATTACTTGGCAAGGTTGCCATGATATAGCAATTGTCGTCGAGTGTAATATCCACCATACCTATTTCTTTGAGGTCTTCAACTAAAATTTTAGCTAAATCCCATTGTTTTTTTGTACTTGGGAACTCAGGATTATTTGGATCAGATTGGGTATCTATTTTAACGTATTTTATAAAGCGGTTTGTTATATTTTTCATGAAATAAAGTTTAATCAAAACTAATAAATCTTTTCTTGTTTGAATAAAAAAAAGAGGCTGTTTACACAGCCTCTTTTTTATACCAAATATAATGTTCTTTAGTCTTCAACTTCTTTACAAACCTTAGCATAAGGTATAATATAAACATTCGTATCAGGATTTGTATCACCTGTCCATGTCATATCAATTAAACCTGTGGCTTGTACTGGAATATCAAATACTTCTGAATAAAAATTAGCTCCAGTTATACCAGTTTTATAAGATCCATCTACATTATATGGATTTTCTTCTGGTCCAATATAAAACATAATTTCTGATAATTTGTAATTATGTATATTCCCAGGGTTAGCGCCTCCGTATTCATTAGGATGAATAACATATTTCACTTTCAAATTAGCATCATTAGTTGCATCTTTAATCACTTCTACACGTCCAAAATAAGCAACATTTGTAATATCACAATCATTCTTCATGTATATGTCCAAATCATGTTTATTTGAGTTGAACAAAATTCTATATGGATATTCACTTGACCATCCACTTAACGAATTTCCATTTACAGGAACATCTAAACAACTAACATGCTCTTCATCGTATTTTCTAGCAAAAACCTCCATGCAATTATCGTCATTACACTCTTGCTTACAATATTCAAAATAACATCCCCATCTATTACCTGGAAACTCCTTATCTCCACATCCAAATGCAGTTTCACCCTGAACAGCTTGTCCATTTACAATTTTGTCAACAGCCGCGTGAGGAACAACTGAAAAACAGTCATCCAAATCAGCTAATGATACAGCAAATGTAAAACTCTGAACTGAACCATGATCTCCATGATAAGGGAAGTGACCAAATTGCGGGTTTCCACCACCACTATAAGGAATATCACTATCCGCACCTACAAACAAATGTGTTTCTGTTAAGAACCAATCACCTGTAGTATTATAGGTAACAAATAACGTATCATCATTATTAGATACAGTCACGGTACCAACATTAATATGCTGTCCAGCAATTAATGGATAGGTCATTACATCACTACAACTTGCGTCATTCTGATTGGTTATTAAAGTTGTTTCTTGTGGTAATTTTACTTTTCCTTTCTTTTCAAAATCCGTAAATGTTGCATCTTCAGAACACGAAATGAACAGGAAAGTTAAGGCCATAGATAAACAGCCAATTAAGTTAATTTTTTTCATAGCATTAAAAATTAATTGTTATTATTTATACAAAAATAAATAAAAAAATTAAATAATCACATAATTATTTTTAAATAGTTAGAAATCATTCAATTATAACCATTTCGTCAAACAATTCAATTGATTCACAAAAGCGTTCATCAACTTGATCACTTCCATACACCTTGGTGGTAAATGTAATATACTCATCTAGATCACTTTTTACATAGACTTGTAGAATTTGATATGGGAAATTAGAACTGATTCCGCTTGCAAGGTTCCAATATATTGGTTTGTCTTTAAATTCTGAGAAACCAGATTTCACAGTGTTTAATTGTTCCTTAATGGCCAATGTATCTTTTACCTTCTGCGCAAAAGAATCATTCAATTCTAATTCTCCTTGATGCCAAGTAACATCGTATATGTATGTCTCAGTAAGCTGTTTTGTAGTATCTGCACTGTAAATTTGCGATTTTGTTTCATCATAATACAACTGTGTTTTCCAGTTTGCAGGAATCGCAACCTTAAACTTTTTCATAATATCTCTAAACTCCTTGGTCTTTCCAAATTCTGAAGAAGAAGTACAGGTAAACTGTGATTTTAAATTGTTTTTTTGACAACTAACCAATTCAATTGCCAAAAGTAGTATCAGTATTTTTTTCATTTAACGTATTTATTCTAATATTAATTTTCCTATTTTCTCTTTGCCTGCTAACCAGGCAATATTTTTATTTACAAACTTAATGGTGTAATAGCCCTTTTCATTACTCACTTCTTTCCATGTAGTGCCACTATCATTCGAAAAAGAAATACCTGTAGATCCAACAGCAAACAACTCTTTTCCTTCTGTGTTGGGCACATATTGCACACAGCTTTTGTAACCTGGTTCTTTCCCATCAGCAATTAATTGCCAAGTTTTACCTCCATCATTAGTAATTGCCTTATTAGATAAATTACTTTCTTTTTTATTCCAATCGCCCCCCATGATAATTCCGTTTTTAGCATCAAAAAAATCGACACTATAAATTCCAGTCATAGTCTCACCCTCAATAATTGGTGTATTATAAACCTCCCATGTTTTTCCCATATCGGAAGTATGAAAAACGCGAGCACGCTTTCCTCCTGTAACAATCCAAGCATTTGAACCAATCGTCGCTATATTGGTATTACTAGCAGCAAAAGCGGCTTCACCCTCTTCTAGAGGTGGAAGTGCTTCACACGAAAGTTTATTCCATGTATTTCCTCCATCTTTAGTAATTATAACAGACAAACAACCGTCTGTAGGATCACCCATTGCAATTCCATTTTGATTATCAAAAAAAGTCATCGCATCGTAAAATACTTTTTCATGTTCTTCTTTATAAACTAATTCCAGATTTCCGTCATTCAATTTATATAGCAATGCGGGATTTCCAATACTTAAAGCAAACGTATATTCTCCGTTTGAAGCGATTGATCGAAAATGAGGGGTAATGGTGTCAAACTGAGCTTCAATAGTAAGCGGCTCATTTTTAAATTTATAAACCATTCCGACAAGGCCATTAGAAGTTGCAAATATTAAAGTAGAATCTTTTAAAACATCAATTGCTCTAATGCTAGCACTATCCATTTTAATTCCCTCAATGGCAATTGTATTAATAATTCTCGATTGGTAATTTTTAGTACAACTAAACAATATACCTACGGCAAAAATTATAACTGCAACTGATTTTATTTTCATTACTAAAATGATTAGATTTATCAAAAATAAAGGTTTTTAAAAACAAAGCATCTTTTTTCTATAGTATTTTATAAAATGAATCCTAGTTCGTATTAGTTTACGATTAGTTGTTTAAAAATTATATTCACCTAAAAACAAATAGTAGTAAGAAATGAAAGCATTGGTAATTTCAGGAGGAGGTAGTAAAGGAGCCTTTGCTGGTGGAGTAGCCGAATATTTAATTGATGAAAAAGGAAAGGAGTATAGCCTTTTTTTAGGAACGTCTACCGGAAGTTTAATGGTGACCCATTTAGCATTAGGAAAAATTAGGGAGCTAAAAGCCATCTATACAACTGTTTCTCAACGAAAGATTTTTAGCAACAATCCTTTTATTGTTCGAACTGTAAACGGAGAAAAAGTGGTCAGTGTAAATCATTTAAATACACTATGGAATTTTATCAATGGGCGTAAAACCTTTGGAGAAAGTAAAAACCTGAGAAAATTTATAAAAAAATACGTCACAAAAGCGTATTATGATCGTATACGGAATTCAAATAAAGATGTTATTGTTACAGTATCTAATTTAACAGCCAATCAAATTGAATACAAATCGATTGCCGAATGCGAGTATGATGATTTTTGTGATTGGATTTGGGGGTCTTGCAATTATGTGCCGTTTATGAGTCTATTAAAAAAAGATCATTGCGAATATGCAGATGGTGGTTTTGGTTGTTTAGTTCCTATTCGGGAAGCTATTTTACGAGGAGCAACTGAAGTAGATGCTATCATTTTAGAGACAGAAGTCTCTCAAATAAACAGGATGCCGTCCAAAAACCCTTTTGGCTTAATGATGTCTGTTTCTGAATTTATGCTAGACCATGTAGAGCGTTATAATGTGAGTATTGGTAAACTAGAAGCTAAAAGTAAAGGAGTAAAACTCAACTTGTATTATACGCCTACCGTGCTCACTACGAATTCATTGGTTTTTAATAAACATTTGATGAAAAAATGGTGGAAATATGGTTTTGAGTATGCCAAAAGTCAGCATTTAGAGATGAATAAATTAAAATCTTAAAAAATATTTGGAATTGTGAATATAAATTTTAAATATTTGTACAGTTAAAACAACGAAATGAACTTTATTCAATTACATCATCATCATTTTCATAATTGCACTCAAGCGAAATGAAATTATATTGAATAAAATCAACATATTTTAAACCCGTTTGAGTACATCAAATGGGTTTTTTAATAAAAAAAGATTCTTTTTGATTTACTCAAACACATTTTAATAAAAACATGAGTAAATTAAAGATTGCCATCCAAAAATCAGGAAGATTAAACGAAGACTCCCTTAGACTATTAAAAGACTGCGGAATTGCCATTGATAACGGTAAAGACCAACTAAAAGCGCTTGCCAGTAATTTTCCATTAGAAGTTTTTTACCTACGTAATGGAGACATACCACAATATTTAAGAGATGGTGTTGTTGACATTGCCATTATTGGTGAAAATGTACTTATTGAAAAAGGTGCTGATATTGCCATTGCAGAAAAATTAGGCTTTTCGAAGTGTAAAGTATCACTAGCAATTCCTAAAAATGAAAAGTACAGCGATATAAATTATTTCTCTAACAAGCGTATTGCAACCTCATACCCAAATACCATCAACCAGTATTTATCAAAAAAGAAGGTCAAAGCACATTTACATATCATTAATGGTTCGGTAGAAATAGCACCGAATATTGGCCTTGCAGATGGTATTTGTGATATTGTGTCGAGTGGAAGTACCTTATTCAAAAATAATTTAAAAGAAGTAGAAGTGCTTTTGACTTCCGAAGCCGTTTTGGCTGTTTCGCCTTTAATTACTAAAGTAAATGCAGAATTACTCAGCAAATTACAATTTAGGATACAAGCTGTTTTAAAAGGAAGGCAGTCACGTTACATCCTTTTAAATGCACCTAATGATAAGCTAGAAGTTATACTAAATGTACTACCTGGTATGCGCAGTCCAACGGTATTGCCCTTAGCGGAAGAGGGGTGGAGCTCTGTGCATTCTGTAATTGATAAAAACCAGTTTTGGGAAATTATTGATGAATTAAAGTTAAAAGGAGCACAAGGCATCTTAGTCTGTCCAATTGAAAAAATGGTACTGTAGTTATGAAAATCATAAAAAACCCTTTAAAAAAGAATTGGACTTCAATTACACAGCGGCCTACCAAGGCAATTGAAGATATTGAAGAAACGGTAATGCAAATTTTTTCTGAAGTAAAAGAAAAAGGAGATGTTGCTATTTCAAAGTATACCTCATTTTTTGATGGCATCACACTGCAAAACACCCTCGTAAGCGAAAAAGAACTTAAAGAAGCAACTCATTTAGTTTCAGATGAACTTAAAGAAGCTATTAAGCTCGCTAAGAGCAATATAGAAAAGTTTCATAAAGCCCAAAAAACATCAAAAATTACAGTAGAAACAACTGCTGGCGTTTTGTGTTGGCAAGAAAAAAGACCCATTGAAAAAGTTGGTTTGTACATTCCAGGTGGTACAGCTCCTTTATTCTCTACTGTACTCATGTTAGCGGTTCCATCGGTAATTGCCGGTTGTAAAGAGATTATTTTATGCTCACCTCCAGATAAAAATGGGAATATAAATCCCGCTATATTGTATGCTGCCGCGCTCTGTAAAGTTACTAAAGTAGTAAAAGTGGGGGGAATTCAAGCGATTGCAGGAATGACTTTCGGAACACAATCTATTCCTAAAGTTTCAAAAATATTTGGACCAGGAAATCAATTTGTTACTGTAGCGAAGCAATTGGCAACGAAATTTGGAGTGGCCATTGATATGCCAGCTGGCCCCAGTGAATTACTTGTAGTTGCTGATGATAGTGCCAATGCAGCTTTTGTTGCTTCTGATTTATTAAGTCAGGCCGAACATGGAACGGACAGTCAAGTATTACTCGTTTCAACATCAGAAACTTTATTAGAACAGGTAAGCGCAGAAATTACAAAACAACTCGAAAAATTACCGCGTAAAGAAATCGCAAAAAAAGCAATTAAAAATTCAAAATTGATCCTGGTTGCTACTGATGAAACCGCACTTGAGTTTATTAATGAATATGGTCCGGAGCATTTTATAGTTTGTACAGAAAATAATGAATTTTATTGTGATGGGATTCAAAATGCAGGCTCCGTATTTATTGGTAACTACACTCCAGAAAGTGCTGGAGATTATGCGTCAGGAACCAATCATACACTACCAACCAATGGCTTTTCAAAAGCATATTCTGGGGTGAATTTAGATAGTTTTCTGAAAAATATGACCTTCCAGAAGATTACAAAAGAAGGGATACAAAATATAGGGAAAGCGATCGAAGTTATGGCAGAAGCCGAAGGATTACAAGCGCATAAAAATGCAGTAACACTGCGTTTAGAAAGCTTAAAATAACAACAGAATGAGCATTAAAAATTTAATAAGACCCACTATCAAAAATATCAAAGCGTATTCTTCAGCTAGAGATGAGTTTACTGATTTTGATAAAGAGATGGTTTTTCTAGATGCCAATGAAAATCCGTTTAACAATGGCGTCAATAGATACCCAGATCCACAACAGCAAAAAGTAAAACAACTACTTGCTGAAATAAAGAAGGTTTCAACGAACAATATCCTGTTGGGAAACGGTAGTGATGAAGTACTTGACCTTATTTTCAGAGCATTTTGTGAGCCTAAAGAAGATAATAGCATCATTCTGCCTCCAACCTACGGGATGTATAAAGTACTGGCTGACCTAAACGGAGTGGAGACCATCACGGTAAACCTCACAAAAACATTTCAACCAAAAGTACAAGCCATACTTAATGCAGCAACGAAACATAGTAAACTTTTATTTCTTTGTTCTCCTAACAATCCAACCGCAAACAGTTTTCAGTCCAAACAAATAGAACAATTAATACGCGAATTTAAAGGCATTGTGGTTATTGATGAAGCCTACATTGATTTTTCAGAACAAGAAAGTTGGTTAAGTCGCTTAAATGAATTTCCGAATTTAATCGTGACGCAAACATTGTCAAAAGCCTATGGAATGGCAGGAATTCGCTTAGGTATTTGTTATGCTTCACAAGAAATTATTGCAGTTCTCAACAAAATAAAGCCTCCTTACAATGTCAATGCATTAACACAACAGTTTGCACTAGAGCGATTGGGTAATTTCAATATAGTAAGTGAAGAAATTGCAAAAATTATTGAGCAACGTAATTTAGTGTCAAACGAGTTAAAAGCAATTAATTTCATTTCAAGAATATACGAATCTGATGCTAATTTTATATTGGTTAAGGTTGATGATGCCAACAAACGTTATCGTCAATTACTAGCCAAAGGAATTGTAATTCGCAACAGAACCACACAAGTATTGTGTAAAAATACCTTGCGATTTACCGTTGGAACCGAACTAGAAAATCAACTATTAATCAAAGCATTAAAAGAATTAGAATCATGAAAAAAGTGTTATTTATAGATAGAGACGGAACAATGATTAAAGAAACTAGCGATGAGCAAATTGATTCTTTTGAAAAGCTAGTTTTTTACCCAAAAGCAATCCAAGCATTGAGTAAAATTGCTAAAGAATTAGATTTTGAACTTGTGATGATTACCAATCAAGATGGCTTAGGTACTGCTATTTTTCCAGAAAATACATTTTGGCCGGTACACAACTTTATTATTAAAACATTTGAAAATGAGGGGGTTGTTTTTAAAGAGGAATATATTGATAGAACCTTTGCGAAAGACAACGCACCAACTCGCAAGCCTAATACCGGACTTTTAACACGGTATTTTTCAGATGACTATGACCTCGCGAATTCATTTGTAATTGGGGATCGCTTAACAGATATTGAACTTGCAAAAAATTTAGGCAGCAAAGGTATTTACATCAATGATGAAACACATCTCGGCACCGATGAAATTACGGTGAAACGTGATGAATTAGATGATTATATAGCTTTAGAAACAACTAATTGGTTACGCATTTATGAATTTTTAAAGCTGGAGGATCGTACGGCAACAATTACTAGAAAAACCAATGAGACGGCCATTCAAATTGAATTGAATCTTGACGGCACTGGAAAAAGCAATATTGACACTGGCATTGATTTTTTTGATCATATGCTCGATCAATTAGCACGTCATGGTCAAATGGACTTAACTATTACGACAAAAGGCGATTTAGAAGTTGATGAACATCATACCATAGAAGATACAGCCATTGCATTGGGTGAAGTTTTCAACGAAGCATTAGGTACTAAATTAGGAATTGAACGCTATGGTTTTTGCTTGCCAATGGATGATTGTCTGGCACAAGCCACTATTGATTTTGGAGGAAGAAATTGGTTGGTTTGGGAAGCCGATTTTAAGAGGGAAATGATCGGGAAAATGCCCACAGAAATGTTCTTTCATTTTTTTAAATCATTTACGGATGGTGCCAAAGCCAATTTAAATATTAAAGCCGAAGGCACTAATGAACATCACAAAATTGAAGCTATTTTCAAAGTGTTTGCAAAAGCAATTAAAATGGCCAAAAATAGAGATGTAGAAAAAATGATATTGCCATCAACAAAAGGAATGTTATAATGAAATTAGTACTAATAGACTATGGTGCAGGTAATATACAAAGTATTCAATTTGCGTTTAAAAGATTGGGTATTGACGCTGTATTATCAAACAATTGCGATGAAATAAAAGATGCTGACAAAGTTATTTTTCCCGGTGTAGGTGAGGCCAGTAGTGCAATGAAGATGCTACAAGAAAGTGGGCTCGATACGTTGATCCCTACCTTAAAACAACCTGTCTTAGGAATCTGTCTAGGAATGCAATTAATGTGTAAACACTCTGAAGAAGGGAATACAAAAGGCCTTGGTATTTTCAATAACTCCATTGTTAAGTTTTCTGCTGATGTAAAAGTTCCACAAATAGGTTGGAATCACATTTCGAACTTGAAATCTGATTTATTTAAGGGAATTAAAGAAAATGAGTATATGTATTTAGTACACAGTTATTACGCAACAATAAGCAATGAAACCATCGCAACAAGTCACTACGGATTGACATACACTACAGCATTAAAAAAGAATAATTTTTACGGTGTACAATTTCATCCTGAAAAAAGCAGTAAAGCGGGAGCGTTAGTCTTAAAAAATTTTTTGAAGTTAAAGTAAATATTAGAAGTTAAATATAAAATAGTAAAAGTTTCAAGCTTGCTATGAAAAATCAAATTATAAATAGAACAAAATTATTTGCACTAGATTGTTGGAGGTTTTGTTTTAAAATTCCAAAATCAAGAGAATATAACGCATTTGTTAACCAATTAATAAGGAGTTCAAGTTCTGTTGGGGCAAATTATAGAGCATCACAAAGAGCTAAATCTACAGCAGATTTCATCAATAAATTGAAAATAGTTGAAGACGAGGTAGATGAAAGTATTTATTGGTTAGAAATTTTTGAAGATGTATTACCAGAACATGAAATGGAAATTTTGAAGTTAAAAAAAGAAGGTTCCGAATTATTAGCAATAATCGTAGCATCCATAAATACAGCAAAAAAAAATCAAAAAAAATAATCTTTATTATATCTAATATTTAACCTTTACTATTAAAAAATGAGAATTATACCCGCAATAGATATCATAGACGGTAAATGTGTGCGCTTGTCGAAAGGCGATTATAGCACTCAAAAAATATACAGTGAAAATCCTTTGGAAATGGCTAAACGATTTGAGGCTAGTGGGATTCAATACCTGCATTTAGTAGATTTAGACGGGGCAAAAGCCAGCCATATCGTAAACTATAAGGTATTGGAGCAAATAGCTACTCATACCAATTTAAATATTGATTTTGGTGGTGGTCTAAAATCGGATGAAGATTTAAAAATTGCTTTTGAATCGGGCACCCATCAAATTACCGGTGGTAGTATTGCTGTTAAAAAACCGAACATTTTTAAGGAATGGATTGCAACCTATGGCAATGAGAAAATTATTTTAGGTGCTGATGCCATTAATGAGAAAATTGCAGTAAGTGGTTGGCAAGAAGAAAGTAATGAAGACTTGATTCCATTTATCCAAAATTACCAAAAAGAGGGTATTCATTATGTTATTTGTACAGATATTGCCAAAGATGGTATGCTAGAAGGTCCGTCGCTTGATTTATATAGAAAAATATTAAGTGAATGTCCAAAAGTTAAATTAATTGCCTCTGGTGGGATTTCAACCTATGATGAGCTCCCAAAATTAGCTGAAATGGGTTGTGAAGGAACTATCATTGGAAAAGCAATTTATGAGAACAGAATTAGTTTGAAACAATTAGAAAATTTTATTTTAAAAAAATAATATGCTAACCAAAAGAATCATTCCGTGTTTAGATATTAAAAACGGAAGAACTGTAAAAGGTGTTAACTTTGTGAACTTACGCGATGCTGGAGACCCGGTAGAATTAGCTAAGCTATACGCAGAAAATGGTGCTGACGAATTGGTTTTTTTAGATATTTCAGCTACCGAAGAACGAAGAAAAACCCTTACAAATTTAGTGTTGAATGTTGCAGAACAAGTTAATATACCCTTTACCGTAGGAGGTGGTATTTCATCCGTTGAAGACGTTTCTATCCTATTAAAATGTGGAGCAGACAAAGTATCAATAAATTCATCAGCAGTAAAGAGACCTGCACTAATTAACGAACTAGCGGCCAAATTTGGCAATCAATGTATTGTAGTGGCCATTGATGCCAAGCAAATAGATGGTAAATGGGTCGTACATTTAGTAGGAGGAAAGGTGCCAACTGCATTAAATTTATTTGATTGGGCAAAAGAAGTGGAGGAAAGAGGTGCTGGAGAAATTTTATTCACCTCAATGGACAATGATGGCACAAAGGATGGTTTTGCGAATGAAGCACTAGCCAAACTTTCGTCAGAATTAAACATTCCAATTATTGCTTCTGGAGGTGCAGGAACTATCCAACATTTTGTGGATACATTTACGCTAGGCAAAGCCGATGCAGCATTAGCTGCTAGTGTATTCCATTTTAAAGAAATTGAGATTAAAGATTTAAAAGAAGAACTGAAACAACATAATATTCCGATAAGACTATAAAAATGAAGATAGATTTCACAAAAAACAATGGCTTAGTACCTGCTGTCATACAAGATGTTACTACTAAAAACATATTGATGTTGGGCTATATGAACAATGAAGCCTATACAAAAACACTAGAAACAAAAAAAGTATGCTTTTATAGTAGGTCAAAACAGCGACTTTGGACCAAAGGCGAAGAAAGCGGTCATTTTTTAGAGCTTATTTCTATAAAAAATGATTGTGATAACGACTCGTTGTTAATTCAAGTCAATCCAGTAGGCCCCACCTGCCACAAAGGAACAGACACCTGTTGGGGTGAAACCAATCAGCAAACTTTTGGTTTTTTATCAAATTTAGAACAGGTAATAAGCGAACGAAAAGAGAATGCGAGTAGTGATCGTAGTTATGTAGCTTCATTGTTTGAAAAAGGAATGAATAAAATTGCACAAAAAGTAGGTGAGGAAGCTGTCGAAGTAGTTATTGAAGCAAAAGACTCAAATGATGAGTTGTTTTTAAGTGAAAGTGCTGATCTACTGTTTCACTATTTAATTTTACTAAAAGCAAAAGGTTTTCAATTAAATGATGTGGTAGAAGTTTTAAAAAACCGTGAAAAATAAAGTTTCTATAACTTACTTGATCAATAAGTAATATCAAGGTGCATTTAATAAATTTGAGGGTATTCTTAAAGTCAATGTTTCAGTTTATCAAGCACCTCTTTAGTGATTTATACAGTATTAATGTTTTCTTAAAAATTAGTACTGAAGTCATAATTGTAGTAATTTTACAGCTATGGATAGTGTTTATAAAAAAGGATTTCGATTTAAAAATTATGAGGCACCATATCAAGCGCCTTTTGACAAACTATTTGAAATCTTTAAGGAACTCATTACCCACACTTCAGGAGATGTAGATGAAGCCTTAGATTGGTTAGCGCAGCTTGATAAAGAATATGAATTAACTACACCGGAATATACCCTAGACGACTTTATTGAAGATTTAAAAAAGAAAGGTTACCTTCAAGAAGAAGTTGATCCAGCCAATGGTGGCAACGGTTTGAAAATCACGGCTAAAACAGAACGTGCTATTCGTCAAAAAGCGTTGGATCAAATTTTTGGAGACCTTAAAAAAAGTAAAACGGGCAATCATAAAGCGAAGAGTATAGGTCAAGGGGATGAGCATACCGGCGATTTTCGCAATTATAGATATGGAGATGCCTTAGAGCACATTTCAATGACTGAAAGCATTAAAAATGCTCAAATCAATAACGGTATGGGCAATTTTGTTTTGAATGAACGTGATTTAGTTGTAGAAGAAACCAATTTTAAGGCACAAATGAGTACTGTACTTATGATTGACATTAGCCACAGCATGATTTTGTATGGTGAAGATCGAATTACACCCGCTAAAAAAGTCGCAATGGCATTGGCAGAGTTAATAACAACACGCTATCCAAAAGACACCTTAGATATTTTAGTTTTTGGTAATGATGCGTGGCCTATAGCCATCAAAGATTTACCATATTTAAAAGTGGGACCGTATCATACAAATACGGTGGCGGGACTACAATTAGCAATGGATATGCTTCGTAGAAAACGAAATACCAATAAGCAAATTTTTATGATTACCGATGGGAAACCGAGCTGTATTCGACTGCCCGATGGTGAATATTATAAAAACAGCAATGGTCTAGATCAATACATTGTTGAAAAGTGTTATAATATGGCGAGTCAAGCTCGAAAATTACACATTCCAATTACCACCTTTATGATCGCTCAAGATCCGTATTTAATGCAATTTGTACAGCATTTTACCAATGCCAATCAAGGAAAAGCATTTTATACCGGGATTAAAGGTTTGGGTGAAATGATTTTTGAAGATTATGAACAAAATAGAAAGAAAAAATTAAGAGGATAATCAATAGTTTATGAAAATAGAAAAAGTAAATACCCTTGGCGATTTAAACAAAGCCAATTATAAAAGTCAATCTATAAAAGATGAATTGCGTAACAACCTTATCGTAAAAATCAAAAATAATGAAACTGTTTTTGAAGGGGTTTGGGGTTTCGAAAACACAGTAATTCGTGAGCTAGAAACCGCTATCCTTTCAAGACATCATATTAATTTATTGGGTCTTAGAGGTCAGGCTAAAACCCGACTCGCTAGGTTGATGGTAAATTTATTAGATGAATATATACCGATCGTTTCGGGATCTGAAATTAACGATGATCCATTTCACCCATTATCGCGTTACGCCAAAGAATTGATCAATGAGAAAGGAGATGACACTCCAATAACGTGGATTCATAGAGAAGAACGGTTTTTTGAAAAACTAGCAACGCCAGATGTTACGGTGGCCGATTTAATTGGTGATGTAGATCCAATTAAAGCTGCCAATTTAAAATTGAGTTATGCTGATGACAGAGTGCTTCATTTTGGTATGATACCTCGCGCTAACAGATGTATTTTTGTCATTAATGAATTACCTGATTTACAGGCGCGTATCCAAGTTTCTCTATTTAACATTTTACAAGAAGGTGATATTCAAATTCGCGGTTTCAAATTGCGATTGCCATTAGATTTACAATTTATTTTTACTGCCAATCCAGAAGATTATACCAACAGAGGAAGTATTGTAACACCATTAAAAGACAGAATCGGATCCCAAATATTAACACATTACCCAGAGAATATTTCCATTGCTCAAAAAATAACGGAGCAAGAAGCACATCTTGACAAACGACAGTCAGAACAAGTATATGTGCCTAGTTTAGCAAAAAAATTAGTGGAACAAATAAGTTTTGAAGCTAGAGAAAGTGAGTATGTAGATACTAAAAGTGGTGTAAGTGCGCGAATGAGTATTACTATTTTTGAAAATTTATTGAGTACAGCTGAGCGTAGAAGTATGACGAATGGTGATTCCACAACTACCATTCGTTTAAGCGATTTTATGGGGGTTATTCCCGCTATTACGGGTAAAGTTGAGTTGGTATATGAAGGTGAACAAGAAGGTGCTTCCGCTGTGGCACAAAACTTAATTGGAAATGCTATTAATACGTTGTTTGAAGTGGACTTTCCTGTTATTCAAAAATTACAACATAAAGAAGAAACAACTCCGTATGATGACGTAATTGAATGGTTTTTTGAGCAAAGTAGCTTTGAGTTACTAGACAATCTAGATGATAGAATGTACCAAGAAACATTGGATCAAATTACTCCGCTAAAAAAATTGGTTAAAAAATATCAACCTGATAGTACTACTAAAGATTCTTATTTTTTAATGGAATTTGTTCTTTGGGCCTTAGTAGAAAACAAAAAACTCAATAAACAACGATTTTCAAAAGGCTATAAATTTGATGACCTTTTTGGAAGTTTTATTAGAGATATTTAAGAAAAAAGGCACCGTTGGTATCACAGTGCCTTTTTTATTTAAATAGGTTAGCGCAGCCAACCTTTGGAGATTCCTTTTTTAGAAAGCCAGAGTAATAATATGCCAATTAACAAGGTCATAATAGGCATTGCAATTGCACCAGGTCCATAAACTTCCATGGCACCACTCATAAATACATTGTTTATCATTTGTACAATAATACCTAGTAGTGACACTAGGAAAGTGATGCGTGCCCATTTTTTTCTAAGTAGTAGACCTATACAACCTAGGAGCCCACCAAAAACAGCCAATGCAAAAGCGGCTATAGCCCAAGATGGTGTATTATTGACCATTTCTAATAGCTCAGGTGTATTGTACATGGCTTTATGAGCTTCGGTATTATAGGCCTGATCTAAATATACTTTAACTCCCATTGCATTCCATAAAAGGGCAATTACACTTACTATCCAAAACCACATGGGTGGTTTATTTCTTGATTCTGTTGTCATAAAAATTAGTTTTAGTTAGTATTCAATTGGTTAATAGTTAGTGAATTTATAGAATTTAATTTATAAAATCAAAATAATCAGCTGTTTACAAATATTTAACCAACAAATTTCGACTCCTTCTCAAACTTTTATATCTTTGAATTAAAACAAAGAAGGCATGCCCATAACAGTTCCAAAAGAAAGCTTAGAATTTTTTAAAAAATTAGAGAAAAATAATAACAGAGAATGGTTTACTGAACACAAACCTGAATTTAAAGAAGTAGAGTCGGAAGTAAAAAAGTTTTACAATGCCCTTTTGGAAATGCTTCAATCACATGATGATGTTGACAAACTTAAAATGTTCAGAGTCTATAGGGACGTGCGTTTTTCTAAGGATAAAACACCTTATAAAACACATTTTGGCGGCTCTTTCCACAGAACCAAACCACGTTTACGTGGTGGTTATTATGTACACCTAGCACCCAACGATGCGTCATTTATTGCAACGGGATTTTGGGAGCCTCATAAAGATGATTTACTGAGAATCCGTAAAGAGTTTGAACTTGATGCTATTGAGTTTAGAAAAATAATAACTGCCAAAGCCTTTAAATCAACTTGGGGCGATTTGGTTGGTGATCAAGTTAAAACGGCACCTAAAGGGTTTAACAAAGAACACCAAGACATCGATTTAATACGAAAAAAACAATTTATTTTTACCAAAAAATTTACAGACAAAGAAGTTACTTCTCCAGATTTTATAAAAGAAGTAAGTACTGCTTTTAAAGCGGTTAGACCTTACTTCGACTACATGAGTGAGGTACTAACCACAGATTTAAATGGGGTTTCGTTAATTGATTAAGAGGCTAACTGTAGTTCAAATAATTGTATCTGATCTTTTAACCGTTCTATTACCAAATTCATCATACGCTTATTTAAAGCAGAGGAATTTTGAATATAACGTTCATATTCTTCAACAGTAAATTGGCCTATAATCATACCTTTCAAAGCATTTCTAAATTTTATGTCTTTTTGAATTGCATTTTCTATATAATTCATCTTTTTCTCTAAGGAAAGATCGTAAAATACATTTTTATATTTTTTTACATAATTTTTAAAAACAGCTATTAATAAGTCGTTTTGTAATTTAATAACCTGTCTTAAAGTTTCATTTTGAAATCGCTCTCCAGTAGACATTGTTTCAGATACCAATGCCGATTCTATTAAAGGACGTGCGTTTAAAAGGTCTGTTTTTCTTGAGTTCATAATGTATCAGTTTGTTTAAATTTAAGTAATGTATATCTTTCAATTGGCTCAATAGATAATAGTTATAAACCTTTTATTAACGATTTAGAAATGAAATTCAGAAAAGTAGCGCAAGACATTCAAAAAATTCATTTTTTCATACATCAAAACTTAGAAAAGGCAGCTCCACTAGTAGCTGCTCATTTTATTAAAAAACTCAATGTTGAGATTGGTACCGATTTAATTATTCCTAAATTAGCAAATGAAACAGACCGCTTATTTTAATAACAATTTATGAGATTTCACACAAGAAAATGGGTAAAACCCGAAGATTTGAATCCAAATGAAACACTGTTTGGAGGCCGTTTATTAGAGTGGATTGATGAAGAGGCTGCATTGTACGCAATCATTCAACTAGAAAACAACAAAGTGGTCACCAAATACATCTCTGAAATTAACTTTCAAAGTTCAGCGAAAAAAGGAGATATTGTTGAAATTGGTATCGAAGTTATTAAATTTGGAAAAGCTTCACTTACTTTAGCTTGTGAAGTTAGAAATAAAATGACCCGGGAAACCATCATTTCTGTTGCCAATATAGTTATGGTGAACTTAGATGAAAATGGAAAACCGAAAGCACACGGTAAAACCGAAATAGAATTTGTTAAAAACCGATTGAATGCATAAATTTCCTGAAGATAAAGTATCGTTTGAACATTCATTTAAAGTCAAACTACACCATATTGACGAATTGAATCATGTGAATAATACCGTTTATTTACAATGGGTACAAGAAGTAGCACACATGCATTGGGACACCATAGCACCCAAAGAAATTAAAGATCCCTCGATTTGGATGGTACTAAGACATGAAATTGACTATTTAAATCAAGCCTATGTTAATGATACAATCACTATGTATACTTGGATTGACGAAACCCATGGGGTAAAATCAAATAGAGCTGTACACATCTATTGTGAAGATAAACTACTAACAAAATCAATAACTACCTTTTGTTTACTTGACAAGGAAACGTTAAAGCCCAAACGAATTGGACCCGATATTTTAGAGTTATTTACAAAAACAGATTAGCTTTCGTTTTGGATTTGGCTTGCAACCTTTTGGCAAGCATCTAACACACGCAATAAATTACCACTCCAAATCATACCAATCTCTTTTTCAGTATATCCACGTCTAACAAGTTCAAGTGTTACATTAAAAGTTTCTGATGCGTCATTCCAACCTTCAATTCCACCACCACCATCAAAATCTGAACTAATTCCAACATGCTCAACTCCGATGAGTTTTACCAAATAATCGATATGATCTACAAAGTCGGATACATTTACGGCAGGAGGGAAGCCTTCAATTGTTTTTGCTCTTTCATTTGACAAATCGAGTACTTTTCTTCTGTATTCAAAAAAGGCTGTTCGAGTATCATTGTCTAATCCTGTGATTGCTTCTCGTGTATCATACCATTTTACTCCTAAAGAGTCGGCTATTTCAAAATTTATTTTTTTCAAAGCAGCGGCACGTGCCTCTACTTTTTCTGTATTTAAATAGGAACTAAAAGCAACAGTTTGTACAACACCACCATTTTCTTTTAGCAATTTTAATACTTCCTCATCTAAGTTTCTACTGTGATCGCACAAAGCTCTCGCAGAAGAGTGCGATGCAATTACAGGTGCTTTTGACAATGCGATAGCTTGTATATTTGCTTCCTTTGAAGGATGTGAAATATCTACCATCATTCCATAGGTATTCATTTCTGAAATCACTTGTTTTCCTAATTCGCTCAAACCGTTGTGCAACCAAATATTGTCTTTTTCTCCAGTGTTGGAATCACTAAGTTGGCTGTGTCCATTATGCGCTAAAGACATATATCTTCCACCAAGGTCATAAAACTTTTTAACATTACTTATATCTGTTCCAATGGGATAACCATTTTCAATACCAATCATAGCCACCTTCTTTCCAGATGCGTAGATTCTTCGTACATCATCAGAAGTTAAGGCCAATTCAATTTGATCTGGAGCATAATCTTCAACCAATCTATGGATTGCCTCAAACTTTGATATAGCATTGGCATAGGCCTTTTTATAACCTTTTTCATTCAATGAATCTTGACCCGTATAGACTATCATCCAAGAAACATCAAGTCCGCCATCATTCATCTTTGGTATATTTACTTGACTTTCTAAGCGCGCTGTATAGTTTACGGTGTCTGTAAAATTTTTGACATTAATATCATCGTGAGTATCTAAAGTAATCACATTTTCATGGATCGTTTTTGCTTTTTCAATTAACTGCTCTTCAGTTAAAGTTGTTTCTTCTTTCTGTTTTGTACAAGACATTAAAATGAGTAGGATTAGGGCGAAATTGATTGACTTCATTGATTTAGTTTTATTTTAATGTAAATATATAAATTCTTTTGAATTTATACTCCTACGGTTACATTTCAAAACTAGCGTAGTTAAAAAATTAATGTAATTTTATAGGTGCAAATTTAAATATACACTTATGAAAACTACAATAACACCCTATTTTATACTCGCATTTCTTTTGATTGCACTGAGTTGTACTACGAAAAAAACTTCTGAAAAATCGGAGGAGGTTGTGGCGCCTCCTAAGGTTGAAGTTAAAGTTCCTCAACAAAAATTGACTAAAGAAGAACAAATAGCTGCTGCTGTAATGGCTGCACCTGAAGAAGTAAGAATGGATGCAAAAGTATACGGTTACGACAGTGATAGCCTCTTTGTAACCTTACGGGAAGGAACGAACGACATGATTTGTATTGCTGACGACCCTAAAAAAAAGGGCTTTGAAGTTGTGAGCTACCATAAAGAATTAGAGCCTTTTATGGCCCGAGGCCGCGCCTTAAAAGAAGAAGGTAAATCATTTGGTGATCGCAGAGCGATTAGAGAGGAAGAGGCTAAAAGTGGTAAATTAAAAATGCCATCAAAACCAGCAACCTTACATATTTTACAAGGCGCGAATGCCTGGTATGATACCGATAGTTTAAAAGTGAGAAATGCCTCATATCGTTATGTAGTATATATACCGTTTGCCACACAAGCTTCTACAGGTTTATCATTGAGTCCAAACGCTCCAGGTCATCCTTGGTTAATGTTTCCAGGACAAGCCAATGCCCACATTATGATAACACCCCCAGAAGAAGAAACAACTAACCAATAGAACTTTTGCTATTCACACTCCTTTAAAAGTATAAAACATGGGATTTATTTTATTCATTATTTCAGTTATTCTATGGGTTCTTACCGTACCTTTTGGAATGCTCTATACCTTTATAAAATTATCGTTACAAGGTAAATTTAAGGTGCTGTATAGGTTGTCTAATGGTTATTTTTTTAATGTAGCGATTGCTATAGATCAATTTGGCAATGTAGCCATGCAAGATTTATTAAATGACATACTTATTATAAAAACCGGCTATAAATTTGGTAATGTTGATGAAACTATCTCTAGTGTTCTTGGAAAAAATGAACGCTTCCAAACCTTAAATGGGCTGGGAAGAGTATTGGTGAAGGTATTGAATTTTATTGACCCAAATCATGCGCTCAATTCTATTGAAGAGTATCCTTAAGCAAGGAATACCAATCCCTATTTTCGAAACTTATAATCTCTGAAAATAAGCAAAATAAGGCCCGAACCCAGTTTTAACGTTTTACCTTCATAAATGTGATTAAAAATTCGTATATTTAAATGGCTTATTTGTCTGTTCATTAATCCAATTCTTATGAAAGCAATATATCTTATAGCATCCAGAAAATCAATACTGTTCGCCGCTTATACCTTCATTATTTTATCTGCGTTTTCAGTACAATCACAAGACATTAATACTGTTGATTTCAACGAATATAGTGGAAAGGTAGTTGACAAACAGTCTGGAAAATCACTGGTTTTTGCCTCCTTATTAGTGGTTAATACGAATATCAGTACCATTACCAACACAGATGGAGCGTTCTTGTTAAAGATTCCAACAAGCATCAAAGAGACGGACCTTCTCGTTTCTTTTTTAGGCTATCAAAAAAAAATAGTATCAGTATCCGATTTACAAACTGAAGACAACCTCATTGAGCTAGTTCCATCCATTACAGAACTACCTGAGATTAATGTAAATTTACCAAAAAATGCCAAAGCATTGGTAATAAAAACCTTGGGGCTTCGCGATCAAAATAATTTGGATAAGCCTACATTAATGACCGCTTTTTATCGGGAAACCATAAAAAAGCGAAGAAAAAATGTTTCTCTAGCCGAAGCAATTGTAACTGTGCATAAAGAAGCGTATTCTTCTTCCAAAAATGATAAAATAACGTTGTACAAAGCACGTAAAAGCACTGATTATAATAAACTCGATACATTAGCGCTTAAATTGCAGGGAGGCCCTTTTAATCCGCTCTATATTGACATCATGAAGTATCCAGAATATATGTTTACTGATGAAACACTCAATTTCTATGTGTTCAATTTTATGTCACCAACAACAATCAATGAAAAACAAGTTTATGTGGTTAACTTTAAACAACGTAGTGATATCGAAGAACCATTGTATTACGGCAAATTCTATATAGATGCCGAAACTTTGGCGCTTACGAGTGCTGTGTATAGCCTCAATGTTGAAAATAAAGAATTTTCGAGTAATCTTTTTGTTAAAAGAAAACCTAAAGGTGTTAAAGTGTATCCTACGAGTGCTGATTATAGAGTGGACTATCGCGAAAAAGATGGCAAATGGTTTTATGGTTATAGCAATGTTCAAATTACATTCAAAGTCAATAGAAAGCGGAGGCTATTTAATTCCGTTTATTCATTAACTAGTGAAATGGCCATAACCGATTGGAAAATAAACACTTCCAATGAAATAATAAAACCAAAAGATAGGCTTAGACCATCGGTAGTAATAAGTGATGAAGCAACAGGATTTTCAGATCCCGAATTTTGGGGCGCCTATAATGTGATTGAACCTGAAAAATCCATTGAGTCTGCAATCAATAAAATACAACGTCAATTAAAAAAGGTAGAAAAATAATAGTCTTATTTTCTAAAAACACAAACAGGCTTATCCTTGGGTACGTCTGTTTTTTTATGCCTAAATTATTATTTTTTGTGATTTTTTAACAAGAACGCATACTAATTACTAAACGACATTCTTTTGAAACCCAAAGCAGCCGCATTTACAAAAATAATTAAGCAAAACGAAGGTGTTATTTATAAAATAACCCGCATATACACCAATACAGAAGATGATCAAAAAGATTTATATCAAGAAATTGTATATCAACTATGGAAAAGCTTCGATTCGTTTAGGGGAGATGCAAAAGTAAGCACTTGGATGTATCGCATAGCCTTAAATACAGCCCTATATCATTCTAAAAGAGAAAAGAAAAAAGGTTATAAAGTTTCACTAGACAACATTGTCTTACAAGAGGAAAATTACGATCCTGTATTTGAGGATCGACTGAAACTAGTATATGCTAAAATAAAAATACTAAACGATCTTGAAAAAGGAATTATGGTGTTGTTTTTAGAAGGTAAAAAACATGAAGAAATAGCGCTGATAATGGGGATATCAAAAACCAATGTTGGTACAAGAATTTCAAGAATTAAAGAAAAATTACGAACAGAAATCACAAAAAATTAACGGTATGAACCTAGAAGAAATGCAAACCGTATGGTCTGAAATGAGTGACCAATTAGAAAATCAAAAGAAATTAACAAACAAATTAATCATGGAAATGACCCGAGAAAAATACAGGACTAAAATTGATAAGATTTTTAATTATGAATTTATAGGTGCTATCATCTGTTTCATTGCAGCAATATTTTTAATAGTTAACTTTCAAAAGCTGGACACATGGCATCTGATGGCTTGTGGTATTTTTGTAATTTCCTATTTATTTATAATCCCATTACTTGTATTGAATTCAATCAAAAAAATGAGGCGTATTAATTTACTTAAAAACAGTTATAAGCAAACGTTAATAGCGTATGTGAAAAGTAGAAATCACTTTCTATTTATGCAACGTCTAGGAATCTTTTCAAATTTTTTATTGTTACTTGTAAGTTTACCTGTGATTGTTAAGTTTTCTGACAATGTCGATATTTTGAGTACACAATCAACTAACTGGTATTGGTATCTTTTGATATTGATTTTATTTCTTATTTTATTTTCTCGATGGGGTTATAAGGGCTATAAGAGTATGACAACTTCAGCAGAAAACATTTTAAGAGAATTAGAAGATTAACGTGATGATTCGTCTTATTGAGTATCTTATTTTTACAATGGCACTACTACTAAATGTTTTTTTTATAAATATTTGACCTACTTTTCTTGAAATATCTATTTATAGCCTCATAAATAAGCGTACTTTTGCATCTTTAAACAAGCAATATGTCGGCATTTTTAACATTAGGTATTCGAAAAGAGTATATACAATCTTTAAAGGAATTAGGAATAGAGCATCCTACAGAAATTCAGGAACAAACGATACCTATCTTATTACAAAATAAAACAGATTTTATTGGATTGGCGCAAACGGGCACTGGTAAAACTGCTGCATTTGGGCTACCAATACTCCATCATATTGATGTGTCAAAACCAGTAATTCAGGCATTAGTTTTAGCGCCCACAAGAGAGTTAGTGCAGCAAATAAAAAAGCAACTTTTTAAGTTCACAAAATATACAGATCAAAAGATTTTTGTTGAAGGCGTATTTGGAGGCGAAAAGATAGACAAACAAATAAATGCCCTTAGAAGAACAACCCATATTGTTGTAGCCACACCAGGTAGACTCCTAGATTTAATTGAAAGAGGCGACATAGACATTAAGCACATTACCACATTGGTATTGGATGAAGCTGATGAAATGTTAAGCATGGGTTTTAAGCAAGATTTAAATAGAATTTTAAAATATACTGATGGTTCCAGAAATACCTGGTTATTTTCTGCAACCATGCCAGAGGAAATTCAGCGGATTGTTAAAACCTATATGAATCCCAATGCTGCAAAAGTCGAAGTTAATAAAAACGCATTGGTCAATGCTAATATTACACATTTGTATTTGACAACCTCTATTAAAAATAAAGTGTCTTATTTAATCAAGTTGTTAGAAAATAGACAAAATGAACGAGGTATTATTTTTTGCAGAACCAAAGCAGGGACACAAAATTTAACAAAAATACTCAAAGAAGAGGGTTTTTCAGTGGAGGCCTTAGAAGGAGATATGCAACAGAGAGATCGCGATAAGGTGATGCGCGCATTTAAAAATACCAGTTTACAAGTATTAATCTCAACAGATGTCTCTGCACGTGGTATTGACGTCAATAACCTTGCCTTCGTAATCCACCATCAATTACCAGAACAATTGGAATACTATACACACAGAAGTGGTAGAACGGCAAGAGCAGGGAAAACAGGTTTTTCAATTGCATTGATTTTACCTAGTGAATTACAGCAAATACATAAAATTCAAAAAGATTTAGGAATACAATTTAAAGAAACAACAATTTAAACATGGCTTTATCAAACAACGACATTTTTAAAAAATTACGAGTGGCACACAAATTACGAGATGATGATATTGTAAAAATATGCACTTTGGTAGATTTTAAAGTTTCTAAAAGTGAATTAGGTGCATTTTTCAGAAATGAAAACCACCCGAAATATGTTGAATGCGGTGACCAAATACTACGCAATTTCTTAAATGGTCTCATTATACATCTTCGTGGTCCCATGCCAAAAAAGACTCCAGAAAACAAAAAACATTCGTAAAAAAATAGTCAGATTTTAGAAAAAACACCTTTATCATAGTCCTAAAACTATATAAAGAGCGTATTTTTGCAAAATTCAAATCCCATTTATGTCAGAAAAAATTGTCGCAACAGATTTAGAAGAACGGAAAACAGGCAAAGAATTATATAGCTATCAAAAAGGTGCAATTGATAAGATTTTTACAAGTTTTGAAGATGCCCCAGAAGATTATCATTTATTATATCAATTACCTACTGGAGGGGGGAAAACCGTTATTTTTTCTGAAATAGTTAGACAATACTTAAAACACCACAATAAGAAAGTATTAGTGATGACACATCGTATTGAGCTGTGTAAACAGACTTCAAAAATGCTCACTGAATTTAATGTGGTAAATAAAGTTATTGACAGTAAGGCCGACTTAACTGATCAAAAAAAGTACAGTTGTTTTGTTGCTATGGTTGAAACCCTAAACAACAGATTAAACGAAGGAAAATTAGATATTTCTGACATAGGACTCGTAATTATTGACGAGGCACATTATAATTCATTTACAAAGCTATTTAAATTTTTCGAAAAGGCATTTATGCTGGGTGTAACTGCTACTCCTTTGAGCTCTAATATAAAGCTCCCAATGAATGAAAATTACAATGAGCTAATTGTTGGAGAAACCATTGAATCACTAATTCAAAATAAATTTTTAGCAAGCGCAAAAATGATTTCCTACAATATGGGTCTTACTTCTTTAATTGTGGGCTCAAATGGTGATTATACAGTGAAGTCTTCAGAAGATTTATATACCAATAACGATATGCTTGGTAAACTAGTAGAAGCATATGAAAGGAGCTCAAAAGGGAAGAAAACATTAATATTTAATAATGGTATTAATACATCTCTATATGTATACGACACCTTTAAATCTGCTGGTTATCCCGTTGCTCACCTAGACAATACAGCCTCAAAAAAACATCGGAGACAAATTCTAAAGTGGTTTAAAGAAACACCCAATGCCATTCTAACGTCGGTTAGTATTTTGACTACTGGATTTGATGAACCTACAGTAGATACTATTATTTTAAATCGCGCAACAAAATCACTCACCTTATACTATCAAATGATTGGTAGAGGGTCTAGAATTTTAAAACAAAAGCCTGAATTTACAGTCATTGATTTAGGGAATAATTTTCATCGTTTTGGAGCCTGGGGTGCCAACTTAGATTGGCAACGAATTTTTAGATCACCAAACTATTATTTAGATGGTATTATTACAGATGAAGAATTAGAAGACAATTTTGTATATGAAATGCCTGATGAATTAAAGGCTGAATTTGTAAATTCTGTTGATTTACATTTTGATGTAAAAGCAGTATATCTTGAATCTGTAAAAAACGGATTGTCTTCCAAAAAGGTATTGGAAAAATCAATTGAGCACCACGGAAAAATTTGTGTTGAGAATAGTGAAGATGTATATGACGCTTTAGATCTCGCCAAAAAATTGGGTGATGATATTGATTATAGAATATTGCGTTATACGAAATGCATTAGCAAAAGCACCAATAATTTTGTTGAATGGCTAAAAGAAGATTATCGCTTCAAGTTAAGAACCTATCTACGCGCTAATTTTGAAGAAGTTTTTGAAGAAATTCACGGCAGACCTGCAGAATAAGTTTATTCAAATTTCCATGCAATAAACCTACTTTGTTTATTGCCTTGCGTCATTGCAACTATTTTAGTGATTGCTTTTAGTTTTGTTAATTGCTTGCTAATTTTGGGTAACGTTTCTTTACTAGAAACTAAACAAGTAAACCAACCAACTTGATTTTTAAAAGCGATACTTTGTTTGATCATTCTTTTAATAAACAAAGCTTCCCCACCATTACACCAAAGTTCGTGTGACTGACCACCAAAATTTAATTCCACCGTTCTATTTTGTTGCTGTAAATTTGTAAGTTTTCGTTTAGTAGCTTTTTGAGCCGCTTCCGCGGAAGCATGAAAAGGTGGGTTACACATGGTAAAATCAAAATAATCAGTTGCTGCTATAATCCCTTCAAAAATACAGGCATGATCTAGTTGTTGTCTTATCTTAATATGAGCATCTAAACCTTTCGTTGCTTGTACATTTGCGCGTGCAGCCTTCACCGCCGTTTCATCAATATCGACCCCAACCATATTCCAACCATAGAGTTGTGCTCCTAAAATAGGATAGATGCAATTTGCGCCTACACCTATATCCAAACCATGAATAGCATTCGTTTTGGTATTAAAAGCTATTAAATCAGCAATGGAATGAATATAATCAACTCTTCCTGGAATAGGTGGACATAAATAACCTTTCGGAATATTCCAGTCTGATAATTTATAATGATGCTTCAGTAAAGCTTTATTTAAATGAAATACGGCCACTGGATCGGAAAAATCAATAGTCATCGTTCCGTATGAATTTTTAAAAACTACAGCTGCCAAAGCCGAATGCACTTTTATCAATACATCGAAATCGTAGGACGTAGCATGAATATTTCTTGGATGCAATTTGTTGGATATAAAATTTAACTGAAAGGGCACGTGAAACAACCAAAGATAATAGTTTTATTAAAAAAGGGATTAAAGAGTTCATAAAACTTATCTTTGCAAAAAAAATAAGCATGGATTCTTTTGAAAATTTTAAGATATCAAAGCAATTGCAATACGCAATTGATGACTTAAATTTTAAAACTCCAACACCCATACAGAAAGAAGCTTTCCCTATAATTCTCTCTGGAAAAGATGTAGTAGGAATTGCGCAAACGGGTACAGGTAAAACATTTGCCTATATGCTACCCATTTTACAAGATTTAAAATTTTCTAAGCAAATAACGCCCAGGGTATTAATTCTTGTTCCAACGCGTGAATTGGTTTTACAAGTAGTTGAGCAAATAGAAAGTTTTGCAAAATATCTAAATCTTCGTGTGCAAGGTGTGTTTGGTGGTACAAATATAAACACGCAGAAGCAAGCACTTGCGCTCGGTGTTGATATTGTAGTTGCTACGCCAGGTAGATTGTATGACTTAGCGCTAAGTAGAGCATTAAAACTAAGAGAAATCAAAAAATTAGTAATCGATGAAGTAGATGTGATGTTAGATCTCGGATTTCGATTTCAACTAATTAATATCCTTGAATTATTACCCGAGCGCAGACAGAATATTCTATTTTCTGCAACAATGACAGAAGACGTAGCATTGCTAATTGATGATTTCTTTTTACAGCCCGTAAAAATTTCAATTGCGGTGAGTGGTACGCCGTTAGATAATATTCAGCAACTAGGTTATGCAGTTCCAAATTTTAATACGAAAGTTAATTTGTTAACTCATATTTTAAAAGATAAAAGTACCTATAGTAAAGTATTGGTGTTTGTTTCTAACAAAAAAAATGCAGATCGTTTATTTGAAACGTTAGAAGAACTATTTGGCTCAGAAACCTGTGTGATTCATTCTAATAAAACTCAAAATTATAGAATACGATCTATCAAACAATTTGATGAAGGTACTAATAGAATTTTAGTAGCTACTGATGTTATGGCTCGTGGATTAGATTTAGATAAAATCACTCATGTTTTTAATTTTGACACTCCAAAATTTCCTGAAAATTACATGCACCGAATCGGTAGGACCGGAAGAGCCGAAGAAGAGGGGCGGTCTATTTTATTTTTTACAGAAAAAGAAAAAGAGGCTAAAGAGGCCATTGAGCAATTAATGTCTTACCAGATTCCTTTAGTTGAATTCCCAAAAGAAGTTGAAATTTCTGACGAATTAATTCCAGAAGAACAGCCCAAAGACTTAGAGCTTATTGCTTCCTTAAAGGATGAACGGAAACCACATGTTCACGAAAAAAAAGCAAAAAACAGTAAAACAAACCAAGGTGGGTCCTACCGACGAGAAATTGCCAAAAAGTATAAAAAGCCCAAGACTAGAGGTGATAAAAACTATAATAATAGGAATAAAAAATAGTGCTTAATTTTTCCTTATTAATAGTTTAATAACTGAAACATCAAAGATTAATATTATATTTATCATAAATAAAAAGAGCTCTTTATGAAAAATAGAACTAAATTTTGTAATAATTTAATAGTTACACTAAGCTGTTTATTTTCAACTTTTTTTTTATATGCTCAAATTACATACGAAAATGCATTTCCTAACATAACATTCGAATATCCAGTTGAAATGCAATCTCCCAATGATGGTACGAATAGAATGTTTGTTGTTGAACAAGAAGGTATTATTAAAGTTTTTCCAATTAATGAAAATGTTTCTGCGGGTAGTGTAAATACATTTCTTGATATCGAAAGTATTGTACAAGGAAGCAACGGACAAGAATTGGGCTTACTTGGATTAGCCTTTCATCCGAATTATTCTAGCAATGGGTATTTTTATGTTTATTATACCACCGAGAGTCCGGTTTCTGGAATTTCTACAAGAATGGTATTATCTCGTTTTAAAGTTAGTTCTGGCAATCAAAATAGCTCCGATGCTGGAAGTGAATTAATTCTTTTTCAATTTGATAAAAATCAAAATAACAGCAACCATAATGGCGGTAAAATTGCATTTGGCCCTGATGGTTATTTATACATTTCGTTCGGTGACGGTGGTGGTGCAAATGATCCACAAGGCAACGGTCAAAATATCAATACTGTTTTTGGTAGTATTTGCCGCATAGATGTAGATCTAGACGGTAGCAATCCTGTTGAGACAAATTCCATTTTACCAAATGGTAATTATGAAATTCCGAGTGACAATCCTTTTGTTGGTGTAGCAGGACTCGATGAAATCTTTGCTTATGGCATAAGAAATACTTGGAAATTTTCTTTTGATAATAGTACTGGACGCTTATGGGGAGCCGATGTTGGACAAGGTGATATTGAAGAAATAAATCTTATAAAAAATGGTAATAATTATGGGTGGGGAAAGTTTGAAGGTTCAAACATAATAAATAGTAATATTACCATAAACGGAGAAGTTACTTACCCTGTTTTTAGTTACAATCATAACCAAGGTGATGTGTCAGTTACTGGTGGTTATATATATAAAGGGACTGAAATTACAAGTAACAACCCTACTATTGAGTCTAAATATATTTATGGTGACTTTGTAAGTGGAAGGGTGTGGGCATTGGAGTATAACGAACTTAATGGACTCACTACCAATACCTTACTATTTGACATTAACGGCCTTTCAATTCCTACTTTTGGAATTGACAATCAAGGTGAGATTTATTTTGGCAGCTACGGAAGAGGAGCTAGTATTTATAAATTAATTGATGGTATTACAACTCCATCAGGTGAAACGGTTAATGGTATAGGCGATTGGGATAATCTAGCAGAAGGAGTTCCCAATGGTGTTGTAAATGCAATTGTATCAAAGGCCAATGGAGATGTGTTTTATGCCGGTGATTTCAGTCAAGCTGGATCAATAACTGCAAATAATATTGCTTTATGGAATGAAATTTCTGGCTGGCAATCTTTTGGTAGTGGAACAAATGGAACAATCAATGCATTAAAATTAGATGCTAACGGAAATCTTTATGCAGGAGGATCATTTACACAAATTAATGGAATCTCTGCCAATAATATTGCCAAGTGGAATGGAAGTCAGTGGTCAGCATTGGGTTCTGGCATTACAGGAACCGTAGCAACACTTGAAGTAGATGCTAGTAATAATGTATATGCCGCGGGTATTTTTGAAACCATTAACGGAAGCTCTGCAAGAAATATAGCTGTTTGGAATGGTAGTCAATGGTCTGCTTTAACTGACTCCAATAATTCAATATCTGGTACTAACAATGAAATCCGTTCATTGGCCTTAGATAATAGCGGGATTTTGTATGTAGGCGGTAATTTTGATGAAGCCGGAGGCGTCACTGCCAATAGAATTGCTACTTGGAACGGAACAAATTGGGGTAGTTTAGGTCTAGGAACAAGTGGCTTTGTAGAGGCAATTGCAACAACTCCCACGGATATATTTGTGGGTGGTAATTTTATTGATGCAAGTAATAACACAACAGTAAATAGGGTTGCTAAATGGAATAAAACTACTGCCACTTGGTCTGCTCTTGGCAACGGAGTTAGTAATAAAGTAAATGCATTAATTCATGACGGAACTTTTCTTTATGCAGGAGGTAGCTTTGATGTTGCCCTTAATTCAAGTCAAAATATTATCGTTAATAATTTTGCTCGTTGGAGTCAAACAACAAATTGGGAAGCCCTAGGTTCTAACACCAATGTTGGTGTTGATATCAAGATAAATACGTTATCTTTTGCTCCAAACTCCATTGAACGTATTTATGTTGGTGGTAATTTTTCAAAAGCAGGAGCAATTAATGTAAGTAATACTGCTCTGTGGCTATCAGACATCGCTTTAGGTATTGACGATTATGATAGTATAACTTCAGTATATCCCAATCCTACAGATGGATTATTACACCTTTCTACAAATACGGAATGGATCCTCTATAACTATTTAGGGAAAGTGATAATAAAAGGACAAAGTTCTTTCGTGGATCTTACATCATTTGCACAAGGAGTTTACTATTTAAAAACAATAAACGGTGCATTTAAAGTGATAAAACAATAAGCAATATTTTCAAATCGGATTATTTTAACGTGTCTTTTTGATATATTTCAACTAATTCCTTCCTGAGCTTATATCTAATTATATTGCTTGTCAACTATAAATACAATCATAAAAAAACTCACCAAAATCACGATAGTAGAAAATAAAATAATATATATTGTTGTATTTCAAACAATTAAATACTAAATTAGTCAATACTTAGCAATAAACTTTGAACAATGAAAAGATCATTTTTAGGCATTGTAATCGTTTTATTTACTTTTACTTCTGCATCCGGACAACAAAACACACAGGCCAGCAAACAATCTTCTCAAGATGTATATACCGCTTATATGAAAAAGCACAAAACCAATCGCACGGCCGGATGGATAACCCTTGGGTCTGGCGTTGCCATGATTGTAGGTGGCTACGCCATTAATACAGGTGATGGTATTATAGATAATGATACAACTAACAATAATAAAGGCTTATGGTTGTCTTATTTCGGCGCAGCTACCACATTAGCAAGTATCCCATTATTCATCGCTTCTGGTAATAATAAGAGGAAGGCCAAAATAGAGTTGAAAAATAGCACTGCAGGAATTACAAATAAATCAAATTACAATTCCATGGCTTTTACCATTACTTTTTAAGAAAAAATGAGTTCGCTAGCCAATTTTTATCAGATAATTACCTACTCTAATTTGATCTGATTTAACCAATTTTTTTCGAATTCTGGTTTCAATTGCTTCATTAACATAAACCTCATTATTTTGGATCATCATTTTTGCATGACCTCCCGTTTGTGCAATTTGTAGCATTTTTAGCAATTTGTTTAACTCAATAAAGGGTTGATTTTCCTTCATCACAAATTCTTTTTCTATTATAGACATATCTTATCATTAAATTCTTTACAAAGATACTTAAACTTATGCGCTTTTATTTAATAATTACAGTCCTTTGGTAGTCACAAATACTCCCTTTTATATGTTGAAAACCAAAAAAGGATTATAAAGGAAGTTCCTTGCATAAATGCTATAATTTTCATTTATTTGATTTATAATCAACTTAAATCCTATGTATAGCCACAATTTATTTTCTTCAAAAGTAAAACGCGCATTTTTTACAGTTTTAGTATTGGCTTTTTCTAGCAGTACTTTCGTAACATTTGCCCAAAAAAAAGTATTAGACCATCCCGATTTTGAGATTTGGAATAGTATTAAAAATCAATCCATTTCAAACAACGGAAGTTTTATAATGTATTCTCTTGAAAAAGGAGAAAAAGACAATCTGTTAAAAATTAAGGACCCTAAAGCCTCGTTAATTTTCGAACACGAACGTTCTCAAAACGGAAAGTTCACAAACGATTCTAAATTTGCCCTTTTTACGATAAAAGCCTGGAAAGACAGTATTATAGAGCTGAAGCGAAAAAAAGTAAAAACGAATATGCTTCCAAAAGATACCTTGGGGATATTTAATTTAGAATCAAAAAATCTTGTCAAAATTGCCAATGTAAAATCGTATAAACTTCCAGAAAAGTGGTCAGGTTATGTCGCTTACCAATTAGAAAATATTGAGGTTAAAAAGGAAAAGGCCAAAGATTCTGTTACTAAACCCAAAGATAAATCGGGAACTAGTAAGAAGAAGAAAGAAAAAAAGGTGGGAAAAGAGAATGGCTACCACTTGGTACTCAGAAACTTGACATCTCAAGCACAAGATACTTTAAAATATGTAACTAGTTATGCGTTTGCCAAAGACGGTAAACGATTGGCATTTAGCACTACGGGTGACGACGATGCTTCAAAAGCAGGAGTTTATATTTTAAATGTAGACACCAATCAGTTAACCCAGGCTTATGAAACCCATGAAAAAACCAAATTTTATCAGCTCAATTTAAGTGATTCTGGTAAAAACCTTGGGTTCGTTGTAGATACAGATTCTACAAAAGCATTGGTGAGACCAAATGCACTTTACATGTGGAAAGAGGGTGATACAAATGCAGAATTATTAGTGGATGAAAATTCAGCACCGGCAGGATATCGTGTATCTTCTGATGGTGACTTACACTTTTCTAAAGATGAGTCAAAACTTTATTTTGGCCTTGCCACACCTACTATAGTTAAAGATACGACCTTACTTCCTGAAGAAATTGTTGATGTTGAAGTTTGGACCTATGATGAACCACGTCTATATACAGTTCAAGAATTACAAGTAGCCAATGACAAAAAGAAATCATATCAAGCTGCTATTCATTTAAACTCAAAAAAGCTAGTTCAATTGGCGACTACGGTATTTCCAAATACCCGCTTAGGAGATGAAGGTAACTCAAACTATGCATTGGTTAGTAATCCTGAACCTTATATGCTAGAAAGTCAGTGGACGGGCCAACGTGCTAGTGATTATGCCATCGTAGATGTAACTACTGGGGAAAGAACACCCGCCATAAAAAAATTAGCAGGACGTGTGAACTTAAGTCCGAAAGCCAATTATATCTCTGGTTATAATAATATAGATAGTACGTGGTTTGCATATAATATTAAGAAGGATGCCTATATCCCATTGACAAAAGGGAAAGTATTTTATAATGAATTGAATGATTCTCCAAACTTTCCAAGTGCCTATGGAGCCGCAGGGTGGACAACAGGTGATGATAAATTATTAATTTATGATCGTTACGACATTTGGGAGTTTAATCCGGATGACGCTACTAGCGTGCGATTAACAAAAGGTCGTGAAACCAAAACAACGTATAGATATGTAGCATTGGATTCTGAAGAACGCTCAATTGATCCTTCAAAAAAATGGTTATTCACAACGTTTAATGAAACCACAAAAAATTCAGGATATTATGAATATAGCTATAAAAGTAAAAAAGGAAAGCAATTATTAGAAAGTCCTTATAACTATTCTAGACCGAGAATGGCGCAACAAAATAATAAGGTAATTTTCACGAGACAATCGTTTAAAGAATTTCCTAATATTCGTTATTCCGACTTAAATTTTAAAAAACAAACACTTATTAGTGATGCTAATCCACAACAAAAAGAATACAATTGGGGAACTGTTGAGTTAGTCAATTGGACATCCTTAGATGGTATCGAGTTAACAGGAATGCTTATAAAACCTGAAAATTTTGATCCTACCAAGAAGTATCCTATGTTGGTGAATTTTTATGAAAAAAGCTCTGATGGCTTACACAATCACAGAGCTCCAAGTCCAGGACGTTCATCTATAAATTATAGTTTTTATGCGAGTAGAGGGTATTTAATTTTCAATCCCGACATCCACTATCGTACTGGTTATCCTGGTGAAAGTGCTTATAATTGTGTGATTCCTGGAATTACCTCGTTGATTGAAAAGGGCTTTGTAGATGCGGATAATATTGGAACCCAAGGTCATAGTTGGGGAGGCTATCAAATTGCGTATTTAGTAACAAAAACAGACATTTTTAAAGCAGCAGAGTCTGGAGCTCCAGTAGCGAATATGATTAGTGCTTATGGAGGTATTAGATGGTGGACAGGCCTAAGTAGACAATTTCAATATGAGCATACACAAAGTCGAATAGGAGGTACCCCATGGGAATACCCAATGCGTTATATAGAAAACTCGCCCATCTTTAATATTGATAAAATAAATACGCCATTATTAATTATGCACAATGATGCTGATGGACATGTTCCTTGGTATCAAGGGATTGAATTTTTTGTGAGCTTACGTCGTTTAGGGAAGCCATCGTGGTTGTTAAATTATAATGATGAACCTCATTGGCCGTTAAAAATGCAAAACAGAAAAGATTTTAATATTAGAATGGCCCAGTTTTTTGATTATTACTTAAAAGGTGCTCCAAAACCAGTTTGGATGGAACGCGGCGTTCCTGCAATTGAAAAAGGAATCAATCAAGGTTATGAACTGATACAAGAAAAAAAATAAAATAAAAAAAGGCTTCTGAAGATATCAGAAGCCTTTTTTTTTTAACATTCAATTACCGAGATTTAGTTTAACACCAAATGTTGAATAAAGAATTCCATCATTCTGTCTCTATTCACTGCGGTATGTCCTTTATCTGGACCCACTTGTACCTCGAAACTTTTGCCTGCTTTTTGAAGGGCTTGTATTAACTGCAATGAATTTGCTGGATGTACATTATTATCATTTGTTCCATAAAAAATCATAAGCTCTCCTTTTAAATTTTTAGCATAATTGATCAAACTAGAAGCTTCATAACCTTCCAAATTATTTTCAAGAAGATTCATATACCGTTCAGTGTACACATTATCATAATTTCTCCAATCGGTAACTGCAGAATTTGCCACGGCTGCGTGATACACCTCTGGAAAACGCAATAGGCTAGTGGCTGCGGTAGTTCCACCATAAGAAGTACCAAATACGCCTACTTTATCTTTATTGAAATAAGGACGATCGTATAGCGATTTAACTCCTTCAGCAAAATCATCCATTTCAACAATTCCCAAATTGCCATATAACTTGTCTAACAATTTTTTACCTCTTCCTCCAACATTTCTACCGTCAAGGTTGATTACTAAAAATCCGTATTCAGTTAAAGCATCAGGGTATGTAAAATTCTCTCTAAACCCATTTGTTGATGGACCACCATAAATACTCAAAATAGAAGGGTATTTTTTTGAAGGGTCAAAATTAGAAGGGAAATGTAACATTCCGTGTAATTGTGTTTCTCCATCAGCAGAAGTAAAGGTAAAAACCTCCACTTTTTTGAGTCCTAATTCATTAAACCCTGACATATCACTTTGCTTCAGCTTAGCCACAATTTTACCTTTGGCATTTACGAGATTTGTAAAAGGTGCAATGTCATGTGTTTGTGATATATCTACAAAATACTTGCCAGTGGGAGTAATTGCAACACTGTGATTAAATGCTGGGTCGGTCAATCGGGTATTCTTGCTGCCATTCAATTTTACACGATGCAGTTGCATTTTCATATGGTTGTCACCGCTTCTCGCGTAATAATACAAATATCCTTTAGCTTCATTTACGTCAATAATTCTAGAAGCTTCAAAGTTATCAGAAGTAATTGCATTAAGTAAAGTACCATCAATATGATACAGATAGTAATTATTAAATCCATTTCTCTCAGAAGCCCAAATAAAGCGCTTTCCATCCTTTAAAAAATGTATTTCTGGTGAGTTTTCAGTAAAACTGGCTGTCCACTCTTCACGGACAATAACACGTGTTTTTCCCGTAATTGGATCTGCGGCTTTATACTCCATAATATCTTGCTTTCTATTGGTACTGTGGAATAATAGTTCTTTACCGTCTGGAGACCAATCGATGCCATAAATATAAGTGCCTAAAGCACCGTCATTATAGGATTGTCCATCACGTAAATCTAATTCGGTAATTTTCTTTGACTCTAAATCATAGACCAACAAATCTACAGGCAAGTTTTTGGCGCCAACCTTTGGATAGGCCTCAATTTCTAAGGAATCTTGAATTTTTGTTTGGTTATAGATCACATAATATTTCTTCGCATCCTTTTCGTCGAATCTATAGAAGGCAATTTTCTTACTGTCGGGCGACCACCACATGGCAGTATTCTGACCTAACTCTTCACCATAAACCCAGGTTGCAATCCCATATTTTACTTGGTTTTTTTCATTTCCGTCTGTCGTTATTGCTGTGACATTGCTGCCATCGAGATTACTCAGATACATATTTCTATCTTTCGTAAAAGCCTTTAATGTGTTGTTTGGAGCGTCTGCAGAAGCATATTGCCGTCCTCTTGCTGGTCGATTTCCACGAGATCTTCTTGGTTGCTGTGTCGCCGTTCCAATCTCCGTAATCTCCTGATTCTTAATCGTATATTTTTTTAATTTGCCATCTTCTTGATACTCAAAGGAATTACCATCAGCACTCCAGGTAACAGACAGTCCACCTTGTTTTACCGAGTTTCTAATTTGAGGAGCAATTTCTGAGTAGCGTTCATATCCTGGCATTGCTTTTAACTTGTCTTGAGCCAAAAGTTCATTGGACAGACCCATAAATAGGAAAGTAAGGAGTATAAACCTAGTGATATTCTTAATTTTCATTTAAATTTAATTATAGTTAGACAAAGGAGTAAAATTAACTTAAATTATTAGAATCACTAATAATACACCCGTAAATTGAGAGTGATTATGCTATAATATTCGAATTAAAAGTATAGTTTGAATTGACTATCCCTTTTAAATTATAGACCACAAAATGGTCTAAAAGTTCTTTATTACTATACGGTTCAATAAAATTGTTATTTTTAAATACTATTTCTTCAAATCTATTAAAGTACAAGTCACAGAATAAATGCAAATTAACTTCTGATTTAATGATTCCACTGTCTTGCGCCGTTTCGAGCAAACGGAAAACCGTTTTATTTACTATACAATCTCTAAATTCATCAAAGACTTTACTTGCTTTAGGGTAATACTTTTTAAGTCCGAAAATAAATGAGGGTTTGAAATGCCTTAGCTTTTCAAACCCCATTTTATAAATCAAAATAATACTTAAGATTGGATCTTCCTTCTGAGATTGTAAAACTGTTTTTACTTCACTTTTAAAACCCTCAGTTAAAAAGAATACACTTTCAACTACTAAATCTTCTTTGCTATCAAAATAGTTGTAAATGCTCTTTTTTGAAATCCCGAGTGCCTTTGCCAATTCATCCAGTGTAAATCGCTTACTACCAAATTTGGTGAAATTGGTAATTGAACATTCTATAAGTTCACTTTTACTTATCATCTCAATTATTTCCAGCCTCCACCAAGTGCCTCATACAAATTAACAATACTCAGCAACTGTTGTAGTTTGTTGTCGATCACATTTAATTCGGCATTTAAAGCACTTTCTCGAGCCGTTAACAAGTCTAAATAGTTAGCATAGCCATTTTTTAACAATTCCTCAGAGTTTCGTTCAGCGTTACGCAAGGCTTGAACTTCTTTTTGACGGTATTCATATTTTTCGGTTTCTGCAGTATAATCATTCAAGGCATTAGACACTTCATTCCCGGCAATCAACAAGGTTTTTTTAAAGCTTAATAAAGCTTGTTCCTGTTGGGCTAACGCAACTTCATGTTGTGTTTTTAATTTTCGTTGATTAAAAATTGGTTGGGTAATTCCACCAATAATATTGGCAAACAATGAATTTGCATTTAACAATTGGTCCAATTCTAAGCTTTGAAATCCTCCAGAAGCTGTTACCGTTAATGATGGATAAAAACTACTTCTAGCAACATTGGTCATTTCAAATGCTTGAATCAATCCGTATTCTGAAGCAATTACATCAGGGCGATTCCGCAAAAGGGTAGCGGGCACACCCAATACTAACTCAGAATTCAATACCTGATTTTGTAATTCATTTCGTTCTAAATTGGCCGGTGTCTTCCCAAGTAACAAGTCCAACGTGTTTTCTGTTCTAAAAATCGCCACTTTTAAATCTACTTCAAGTGCTCGAGCATTATTGTACTGCGCAATATTTTGGTCAACTGCTACTTGTGTAACTTGCCCCGCATCTTTCAGTGCTTTAATGGTTGTTACGCTTCGTTCTCTTGTTATAATGGTCTCTCTTGTAACCTCCAATTGTGCATCTAAGGCCAATAGCTGATAATAAGTCGCTGCAATGTTGGCAACCAACGCTGTTTTTACCGCTTGATGTGCAGCCATGCTTTGTAAATACCCAGCTTCACCAGCTCGTTTATTACTACGTATTTTCCCCCAGATATCGGCTTCCCAAGATAAGTTTCCCGTAAGTTCAAATTGATCAGTAGATGTATTCGTTAAAAATGACCCAAACTGGCTATTTTTTGACAATTCTTGATGTGTTACGGTAGCACCGATATCAAAACTAGGTAAATAACCTGCTTTGCCTTGTTTCATATATGCTTGCGCAGCAACTATTTGTTGAATCGCCACACGAATATCCAAGTTATTTTGCAAACCTTCATCAATGTATTGCTTTAAGTAAGTATCGGTAAACATCTCTTTCCATGACACATCAGCCATAGACAAGCTATCCACTGGAAGTTTATCTGTTCTAAATAAATTTTCGGTTTCCTGCAATTCAGGTCGTGTATACTCTTTGGCAACAAAACATCCCTGCAAGGTCAAAGCAACCATGATAAAAAACATTGGCTTACTTAATAGTTTATATTTAATAATTGATATCATAATGCTTAATTTTCAATAGTTTGTATTGCTGGTTTACTTGAAATTTTTTCTTGTAACCATTGAAATAATATAAATAGAATAGGAATTACAAATACGCCTAAAACGGTACCTATTAACATTCCTCCCGCAGCTCCTGTACCGATAGCATTGTTTCCTTCGGCTCCAACCCCTTTAGCTAACACCAATGGCATCAATCCTAAAATAAAGGCAAACGAGGTCATTAAAATGGGACGTAAACGTGATTTTGCACCATGAATCGCCGCATCTACAATAGATTCGCCGTTTTTTCTTCTCTGCAGCGCAAACTCCACAATAAGTATGGCATTTTTAGCTAACAATCCAATTAGCATGATCAAGGCAATTTGAAAATAAATATTGTTCTCTAATCCGAAAAGTTTTGTGCTAATATAGGCTCCAAATACTCCAAACGGAATGGAAAATACGACTGCCAACGGCAACAAATAACTCTCATATTGCGCACTTAATAAGAAATACACAAACAGAATACTCAATATAAAAATGAAAGTCGTTTGATTTCCCGCATTCACTTCTTCTAGGGTTAAACCAGAATAGGCGATCGTATAATTACTAGGTAATTTTGCTACCTCTTCTTCAATTACTCGAATGGCGTCTCCAGTACTAAATCCATCGTTTGTTGCACCCGTTATGGTTGTAGAGTTGAATAAGTTGAAACGTGTTACCGATTGTGGTCCATAGACCCTTTTCAATTTTACAAACTGTGTAATTGGTGACATTTCACCAGAATCTGTTCGCACATACATGCTATTTAAATCATTAACATCTGCTCTATCATCTGGTAATGCTTGAATATAAACTCTAAACTGTTTTCCAAATCGAGAGAAATCTGAAGCATAAATACCCCCAATATAGCCTTGTAAAGTTGAAAATATGCTATTAATCGGCACTCCTTTTTCTTTTGCCAAAGGCACATTAATTTCCATTTCATACTGTGGATACTTTGTATTGAAAGAAGATTGTGCATATTTAATTTCTGGATGCTTCATCAAGGCCATCGTAAATTCTTGATTCATTTTATCCAACGCTGAAAACTCGCCACCAAATTTATCCAACAAGTTCACTTCAAAACCTGCAGAATTTCCAAAACCACGAATACTTGGTGGTGAGAAGAAAATAATAGTAGCTTCAGGAATTGTTGATACAATACCAAACAATTTACCTGTTATGGCCTGTACCGAAAGTGAAGGGTCTATACGCTCACCCCAATCAGCCAGTTTTATAATTCCGAAACCATAGTTACTACCAGCACCACTAATTAAACTTCGCCCTTTAATAAAGTTCACACCTACAATACCATCGAGACCATTTATTTTGCTATATAAATCTCTTGTTACCGCATCTGTTCTATCTAAAGATGCTCCTGCAGGCAATTCTATATTGGCAAAAATGATCCCTCTATCTTCATTAGGTACAAATCCAGTTGGTGTTGTTTTTGAAGCCCAGAATATACCAGTTAGCGCCAATGCCAAAAGCAATACGGGCACCCATTTTCTTTTGTATAAAAATTGAAGTGATTTTCCATATCTATCTACAGTAGCACTGAAGCCACGGTTAAATAGTGTGTAAAATCGTTTCAGTGGACTTTTCCCTTTTAAGCCTTCATCTTCCTTATGTGGTTTCAGAAATAAAGCACATAACGCAGGACTTAAGGTTAAGGCATTCACTGCTGAAATTAGAATGGCAATAATCAAAGTCACCCCAAACTGTTCATAAAACACACCTGTTGGGCCAGTTACAAAGGTCACAGGTATAAATACAGCTGCCATTACCAATGTAATTGATATAATGGCTCCAGATATTTCGTTCATGGCTGTAAGTGTCGCTTTTTTAGGATTCTTTTCACCAGCATCCAATTTAGCATGAACAGCTTCCACAACAACAATGGCGTCATCCACCACTATACCAATGGCCAATACTAGAGCGAATAGTGTTAAAAGGTTAATTGAATAGCCAAAAACACTTAAGAAGAAAAAAGTTCCTATAATAGATACAGGCACTGCAATTGCCGGAATTAAGGTAGAACGAAAATCTTGTAAGAAAATAAATACTACGATAAAAACCAATAGGAAGGCTTCTAATAGGGTGCTTACTACTTTATCTATCGACGCATTTAAGAACAAACTCGTATCATAAGGCACAAAAATCTTTAAGCCTTCTGGAAGATCCTTTTCAACAGCTGTCAAAGTAGATTTAATGTTTTCTATAATCTCTTGTGCATTCGATCCTTTTGTTTGAAAAATCCCCATAAACACAGCAGGATTTCCTAAACTCATCGCATTAGATGCGTACGATTGAGCATCTAATTCAATGGTTGCCACATCATTTAAACGAAGAAACTCACCGTCACCCAATGCCTTAATGACAATGTCGCCATATTGTTTTTCTTCTTTAAATCGCCCGCTATAAGTCAATGTGTAAGAAAATGATTCACCGTTATTTTGACCTAACGATCCGGCTGCGGCTTCTAGGTTTTGCTCTTGTAATACCGCCGTTATATCTGAAGGAATTAGGTTGTATGCCGCAAGTCTTTCTGGTTTTAACCAAATACGCATGGCATAATCTTGTTGAGAGAACACACTAACGTCTCCAACACCACTAATCCGCTGCATAGCAGGAATTACGTTTATTTTTAAGTAATTCTGAATAAATGTCGCATCATAATCATCACTTTCGGTGTACATCGATACAAACATCAAAGCACTAGTCTCTTGCTTTTGTGTAGTTACACCTGTCTGAATTACCTCTTGAGGTAATAACGGATTTGCTCTTGCTACACGATTTTGAACGTTCACGGCGGCAATATCTGCATCCATTTCTTGATCAAAATAAACAGTAATTTCTGCTGTTCCATTGTTCGATGCTGTAGAAGTAATGTATGTCATTCCTTCTACACCATTAATTTGCTCTTCTATAGGAATAATCACACTTTCCAATACCGTTTCTGCATTGGCTCCTGGATACGATGCCGACACTTTAATTGTTGGTGGTGCAATATCTGGATATTCTTCTATTGGTAAACTTGTGATACTTATTATACCTAGTATCACTATGATAATAGATATTACCGTTGAAAGCACTGGTCTTTCAATAAATGTTTTTAACATGACTGTTGTGTTTGATTTCTAATTTTTAAATAAGGTCACTACTGGTTTAATAGCATCTTCAAAAGCCGTTTCTTGTGGTGAAATTGACATGCCGTTTCTTAGTTTACTCACTCCAGAAACAATAATTTTATCTCCCTCTTTTAGTCCAGATTCAACTACGTATAAATTACCAACAACCCCTGCAACTTTAATTAAAGTAGCTTTCGCATTATTGTCTTTATCTATGGTATAAATTAAAACGTCTTTTTGCTGCTCAAAAGTTGCTGATTGCGGTACAACAATAGCATCCTTATACTCAACAGGGAGTCTAATTTTACCACTATTTCCATTCGTTAAAATTTCGTTTGGATTTTTAAAAGCAGCTCTGATTTTTATAGTCCCTGTGTTTTGATTAATTTGACCTGTACTGGTTTGAATACGTCCCGTTTCAGAATACATTTTTCCATTTGCCAATACCAAGCTAACATCTGGTGAGTTTTTTATGCGTTCGGCTTTACTTTGCCCTTCATATCTTTGCAAATGGTCTATATATTGGGCTTCATTAAAGCTAAAAAAAGCATAGACTTCACTTATCTCACTCACTGTTGTTAAGGGTGCACTATCATTCGGACTAATTAAAGCACCTTCTCTAAAATTTATAGCACCAACATAACCATCTATAGGGCTTTTAATCGTTGCGTAACCAATAGTTGCAGAAACACCACTATAATTGGCCTTTGCTTGTTCTAAATTAGCTTTGGCCGTTTCTAATTGTAACGGACTAATAATGTCTTTTTCTACTAGCGGAATTAATTTATTCACTTCAACTTGTGCCACATTGATAAGTGCTTTTGCTGCACTAGCATCTTGACTTAGTGATTGTGTTTCTAATTTAAACAATACTTGGCCTCTACCAACTTTTTGCCCTTCATCTACCAATACTTTTTGAATATATCCAGAAGTTTTAGCACGTACATCACTGTTTACAACACCTTCTATATTTGTTGGGTATTCTTGATAGCCAGTGACTGTTTTTAACTGTATTTGTGCGACCGGAAAGGGAGCTGGGGCAGGAGCCGGGGCGGCTTTCTGTTCTTTTGTACCACAACTTGACAATGCCAATACAATGCCTAATGTTACTATGTGAAATATTTTAATGTGCTTCATTTTATTTAAGTTATATACTGAATTGTTTATTTGTTATTTTTGTTCTTAGCTCTTCTATTGAAGCCGTTGCTCCATCAATAAATTTGATATAATCGTTGTGAAAATTTAAATCGAATTTCTCTTCTTCATTTTTAATTTTATGCTCATTAATGGTTTCCTTATAACTCTTAATTTCCAAATGTAATTCACGTACTTCTCGCCAATCCTTAACCATTTTATTGATATGCTGAACTACGGTGTCTTTATTAATAACAAAGTACTTCTTACGGTCACCCGTTTTAGTGAAATACACAATTTTGTTTAAATCTTGTAAATGGTTTAAATGTGTTGATATGGTGCTTTTACTCGCACAAAGTATCGTTACCATATCCTCAAAAGTAGTTCCTGATTTACCCGTGAGAATAATATATGATAAGATGCGTGCTGCTACCGGAGCCAATTGTTCTCTATTCTCTAAATGCACTCCTAATTTTTCAACCAAAGCCATTTTTTCTTTGCAAATATTATCTTTCATTTTTTTTACCTTAATACAGCGATAAAAATTAACACCAACTGTAAATTACGATGCAAATTTATAATTAGTTCGGAACAAACCGAACCAAACGAAGTTAATAAAATGTTAAATTATCTTAACTGTTTTGTTGCATTTTAAAATATCATGCTATAAATTTTAATTAACTTTGGGTTCTAACTTCTTATTTTACTATGAAAACCTACAAAAATGCCTTTCTTTTTACTATTTCTTTTCTTTTCACCAGTTTCCTAATCGCACAAGATTTTAACGCTTTAAAATACCGTACTGTGGGTCCTGAGAGAGGTGGACGCGTGACTACTGTTACCGGAACTCCTTTATTACCAGGTACTTTTTATTTAGGAGCCTCAGGAGGAGGTGTGTGGAAATCTGAAGATTATGGAACTTCATGGAATAATATTTCTGATGGATATTTCGAAACCCCCTCTATTGGTGCCATTGAAGTTGCGCTCAACGATCCGAATATCGTCTATGTGGGTACAGGCTCTGACGGACTCAGAAGTAATGTTATTAGTGGAAAAGGAGTCTATAAATCTATTGATGCAGGTAAGACCTGGGAACATCTGGGCTTACGAGAAACCGGACAGATAGGTGCGGTAGAAATTGATCCTACTAATAACAATATCGTTTGGGTTGCAGCCATTGGCAGTGCCTTTAAAGCCAATACTGACCGTGGCATTTATAAAACAATAAATGGAGGACAAACTTGGGATAAAGTACTCTTTATTTCCGATAAGGTGGGCTTCGCCGATTTAGAATTGCTTCCTGGAAATCCGAATATCGTATATGCTGCCGCATGGAAAGCGGAGCGCAAACCATGGACCATTATTTCTGGTGGAACCACCGATGAAGGCGGCATTTATAAATCTATCAATGGGGGTAAAGATTGGGTAAAGTTAGAAAAAGGCCTGCCTAAAGGGCTTATAGGTAAGATAGACCTAGCAGTATCTCCTGTTGATTCGCGTATTTTGTATGCCGTAATTGAGGCGCCTGGAAAGGAAGGCGGACTCTATAAATCAATAGATCAAGGAAAGTCATTTAAACAAGTGTCTAGTAATAGTGGATTGGTAAATAGACCATTTTATTATACTAATGTGGAGTTAGACCCTACAAACCCTGATATTATCTATTCAAATGCAAATCCCTTATTAAAATCAACAGATGGTGGTAAAAACTGGAATCGTATGTCGGTTCCTCATGGTGATAATCACGATATCTGGATCAACCCAAACAACCCAGATCTTTTAATTCAAGCCAATGATGGCGGTGCAAATGTTACACACAATGGCGGTAAAACATGGTCAACACAATTCAATCAACCCACAGCTGAATTATATCAAGTAGAAGTTGATGATCAATATCCGTACTGGTTATATGCGGGCCAACAAGACAATTCTTCAACCATTGCAGTACCGAGTTTTCCACCAAGCGCTATTCAAAATCCTAGTACGGGATGGATAATCAACACGGGGGGTTGTGAAACAGGGCCTGCCGTACCTAAACCAGGAGATCACAATACTGTTTATGCCAACTGTAAAGGACGCTTTGGCGTCTTTAACAAACTTACAGGTATTGAAAAAGGCTATTATGTAGGCGCTTCAAATATTTACGGACACAATCCGAAAGATTTAAAATATCGCTTTCAACGTGTGGCTCCTATATTTGTTTCTCCACACAATCCTGATGTGGTATATCACGGTTCACAATATTTACATAAAACGGTGACAGACGGACTTGTATGGGAAACCATATCCCCAGACCTTACCGCTTTTGAAGCTGACAAGCAAATGATCTCCGGAAGTCCAATAACCCGAGATATCACGGGCGAAGAATATTATAGTACGCTTTATTCTATTAGAGAATCCAAGCTTGTAGAGGGCTTGATTTGGACAGGTTCTAATGACGGTGTCATTTCTGTGACCAAAGACGGCGGAAAAACATGGGCTAATGTAACGCCTAAAAAATTACCAAAAGGAGGAAGGGTAGAGTCTGTGGAGCCTTCACAGTTTGATCAGGCAACAGCTTATATCGCAGTTGACAGACATTTATTAGGAGATGACAAGCCTTATCTCTATAAAACGAGTAATTACGGACAAAGTTGGGAGTTACTTAGTACTGCTACCAATGGAATTCCTTCTGATTATATCACCAAGGTATTAAGAGAAGACCCTATTCGTAAAGGGTTGTTGTATGCAGGAACCGAATTTGGAATGTTTGTCTCTTTTAACGATGGGCAAACTTGGAATTCGTTCCAACAAAACTTACCGGTAACACCCATAACCGATCTGAAAATATTTAGAGGTGATCTAATAATCAGTACAATGGGGCGTGGGTTTTGGATTTTGGATAATATTACTTCCTTAAGAGCACCCGAAATTACGGAACTAAAAGACGCAGCATGGTTATTTAAACCAGATACCACTATTCGGTATCGCTATCCAAAAGTAAGCAGTCGCGCCTTTCCCAATTACCCTAGAACAAGTGCAATCATTGATTATTACCTTCCTAAAGGAGTTAAAGACGGCATTCGTCTTGACATAATCAATGAACAAAACGCATTGGTGGCGTCGATTGCGAGTGACAGTAGCCAACTTACATCTACCGTGGAGGAAGTTGAAGATATGAATCTAAGTCAGGTATTTCGCTATGTCGATAAAAAACTGGAAGAAAAGGCAGGGTTGAATCGTTTTGAATGGGACTTGAGACAAAAGGGTGCTTGGTCTAACTCTCAAAACAGAAGCTATAAAAATGGCCCACTGGTGGCTCCTGGAATGTACACTGTAAAATTAACGGTAGGAACTCAGACCTTAGCACAAAATTTTGAATTGTTGATCGACCCGAGAATTCAAGAAGAAGGCATTACAAAAGAGATCATTGTATCTCAAATTGCCATGCAAAATGAAGTGATAAGCTTATTGTCAGAAGCTAGAAAGCTCGAGGCTAATCTTGAAAAAGAGGCCAAGACTTTAAAGCGAAAAAAGACGAAGACTAAAGCAGACCGCTTAACTAAAATAACAACTACATTAAAACAATTAAGCAATGATAACGTGGTCTATCCGCAACAAATGTTGGTTTCTCAAATATCGTATTTATTAAATATGATTAGCTCGGCAGATCAATTACCCGGACAAGAGGCCACTGATCGATTCAAGGAATTACAAGAACAGTTCAATACCCTAAAACAAGAATTAAAAGACTAAGTTAAAAGATTTAATATCAAATATATAAATACATTTAACTAATCACTTTATTTAAGAGAATTAAACACAGCAAAATTCAATCCCACCAAACCACAAAAAACTTTTGAACGGTACCGTTGGGGAATTTCACCCAACATAATGGTGATGTCTTTTCATTTACAATTGCTGAAATTTCCTCAGAAAACACGGTGAAATTCATCCAGGGAGCGCGCCTTTGAATCTCAATAAGCCAATTCACCTTTGTGGGTATGAAAAATTCACAGTTGTTTAATTGGTTTATTTCAGATAAACGAATGTAAAACCCACTCAAACACGCATTGTTTAACAGTTCGAATTCAGGTACTTTTTCATTATAAGGCACAAACAATTGCGCCTTAAAAAAGACCTGTTGGTGTATGGATTCAACAGTTAGCCCTAGCGCATCCAACAATGGTTTTGTGTATTCAGAATAGAGGAGTTGAAGTTGTTTGCTTTTTAGTTTGGTTAACTTTTTCAGCAAGGTATCGTTCCGATTAGGGCCAATCCACTTTTCAATTTCTGACAAACCTTCACTGTGATCGAATAAATAGAATTTGTATACAATCTCTAAATGAATAGGTATTTTATTGTGAATTAAGATACAATCGAGCTCACCAATGGTTCTTTTGTTATGTTGAATTTGCGTATTCTCTCTTAAGATTTCAATTTCATCGCACTGTTTAAGCTCTTGACTTACAAATTGTTCTACACGCTTACCTAATCTTAATTCATCAATAGCATCCTCATTGATAACAGCTTCACTATGGTGTGGCATTTCAAATTGTTGCAACCCAAATAGCGCCGTATTTGTCCATAACAAGGAGGTATTAAGATACCCTTGAAACTGGTTATGAACATCTTTTGATTTCCGACTCATTGAAAACTTAATTTGATTTATCTGCTAAAATTATTAGCAAACAAGGGTGTTTTTAAATACGAGTACTTTGTGTGACTTATAAACTGCCTTAGGTAGCTTAGGTGTTAATTTTTTTACACAATATGGCATATACCAACTCTCTGGTTAAAGTTTTGCCCGCTGCTTTGTCCCGAACAGCGCTAAAAGCATATCGAAAGGTGCAGCCCGATTTATAATCGCTGCAACCATAGGCTTCCGTTCCTTTTATAATGGTTCCTTTGTTGCATTTAGGACAGATCAACGCAGATACCTTTGTCTTCGCTTTCTTTTCATCGAGTATTAGCTTAAATGCGGCATCAAAACGAATGGTACCTGTTACGGTGCCGTTTGTAGTTTTAAAGCCCTTTAAACTCACTGTAGCTTCTTTCTGGAGTAAACGCAGGTATTGTTTTTCAGAAATCTTTTTCTCCATAAAAGTAAAAGGCAATCTAAAGTCGCAGTTGTTTTTATAATTACTACAACCATAGGCACTTTTACCCTTTAAAAGGGTGCCTGTTTTACATTTTGGACAAACTTCAGCTGTAATTCCGGCCGCTTTTTTTGTCGCTTGTTTTGCTTCGCGCTTTTTAACTGTAGTTACATGAGAAATATTCGCTCTTTTGCTTTCGCTACGCACTTCATAGACCAAAGCATCCACCATTTTTTTCATATTATTGATAAAGGTTCCCGCACTAAACGTCCCTTTTTCAATATCTTTTAATTGCTTTTCCCAACTTCCCGTTAATTCTGCAGATTTCAACAATTCATTTTGAATGGTATCTATTAATTGAATTCCTGTAACCGTAGGTAATAATTGCTTTTTATTCCGCTTAATGTATTTGCGTTTAAATAGTGTTTCTATAATATTCGCTCTGGTAGACGGTCTTCCAATTCCATTGTCTTTCATCAGCTCTCGTAATTCTTCATCATCTACTTGTTTCCCTGCAGTTTCCATAGCACGTAGGAGGGAAGCCTCAGTAAATTGATTCGGTGGTTTGGTTTGTTTCTCTAAAAAAGTCGGCTCATGCGGCCCCTTTTCACCTTTAACGAAGTTGGGGAGGAGTCCGTTTTCTTTCGATTTGCTATCTGCTCCTTCACTCTCAAAAACCACGCGCCATCCTTTTTCAAGAATTTCTTTACCCGTAGTTTTAAAATTTACATCGGCAGCTTTTCCAACAACCACGGTATTCGACACCGAACAATCGGGATAAAAAACAGCAATAAAGCGTTTTGTAATAATATCATACACCTGCTGCTGATTGTATTGCAAGCTTATTTGTACTCCTGTGGGAATAATGGCATGGTGATCTGTAACTTTTTTATCGTTAAAGACTTTTGACGATTTTTTAATTTTCTTTCCGAGTAGCGATTGCGTTAACCTACTGTAATTTGTAAGGTTCTTGAGAATTCCTGCTATTTTTGGGTACACATCATTTGGTAAAAAAGTAGTGTCAACTCTTGGATAGGTCACTACTTTTTGTTCATACAGTTTCTGAACAATTTTTAAGGTTTCATCAGCAGAAAAACCAAATTTTGTATTGCAATAAACTTGTAAGCCCGTTAAATCAAACAGTTTAGGCGCGTAGTCCTTTCCTTTCTTTTTAGAAATAGAAACAATTTCAAAGTCGTCTTCCTTCACCTTTGCTGCTAGAACTTCACCTGCTTCCATTTGCAAAAAACGCCCTTCTTCATAACTAAACAAGGTGTCGCGATATTTGGTTTGCAATTCCCAGTAAGGTTGTGGCTTAAAATTTTCAATTTCCTTAAACCGATTTACAACCATGGCGAGGGTCGGTGTTTGCACCCTTCCCACGGAAAGCACTTGTTTATAACCACCGTGTTTTACCGTATACAATCGTGTGGCATTCATTCCTAATAACCAATCGCCTATGGCTCGCGAAAATCCCGCGTAGTATAAGTTATCGTAATTTTCAGCAGGTTTAAGGTTTTGAAAACCCTCTTTAATGGCTTCGGTAGTTAGTGAAGAAATCCACAATCGCTGCACTTTTCCTTTGTAATTCGCTTGGTCTAATACCCAACGCTGAATCAATTCTCCTTCTTGACCCGCATCACCACAGTTTATAACCAATTCAGCTTTATCAAAGAGGCTTTTAACTATGTTAAACTGCTTTTTGATGCCTGTGTTATTCACCACTTTGGTTTTAAACTTTTCAGGAAGCATCGGTAAGTTATTGAGATCCCAGCTTTTCCAATGAGGTTTGTAGTCATTAGGCTCTAAAAGTGTACACAAATGACCAAAAGTATAGGTAACTGCGTATCCATTGCCTTCATAATAACCGTCATGCCTTGAATTGGCTCCAAGTACAGCGGCAATTTCTCTAGCTACACTAGGCTTTTCAGCAATACATACTTTCACTTTATAAACTTATTTAGGTAGCGCAAAATACTGATAAAAAACAGTAGTGGCAAGTAACTATTTATAGAAACAGTCGGTTTTTTACATTTTCAAAATAACTGACGCTTATAGGGATTTTTACTTCAGAAAGTAATAAATCGCGCCCTTTTAACCCTGTAACCTTTGTTGTATTCACAAGATACGAACGATGTACTCGTAAAAAATTCTGGGAAGTCAAGGTTTCTTCTAAGGATTTAAGTGTTTGATGACTCATTATTTTTTTGTCAGTTGTATGGAAGTTAACATACTCACTGTCACTTTCAATATATAGAATATCTTCAAGTTTTACTTTATATAAATCATAACCCGATTTAATAGTGATTGATTTTGTTTCATCAACAACACTTGGTGATTGCAACTTATTCACTGCTTTTAAAAAACGTTGAAAAGTAATTGGTTTTAACAAATAGTCTAAGGCATTTAATTCAAAACCTTCTAGGGCATATTCAGAATAGGCGGTGGTAAATATAATATTGGTTTCTGGACCAATCATTATGGCAAAATCAGTCCCTTTCAAATCGGGCATTTGAATATCCAAAAAAATGACATCTACTTTTTCCTTCTTAAGTAGCGGCATTGCCTTTAGGGGATTATCAAAACAATCGAGTAAACTTAAAAACGCCACTTTCTCTATATATGATTTTAGCAATGTTCTTGCCAATTCCTCATCATCTATAACAATACATTTAATCATTTATTTCTAAATTTAAGTCCACCTTAAAAACAGCAGTATCCTCACTAATTGATAAACTGTGATTGTTAGGATATAGAATTGCCAATCTTTTCTTCACATTCTCTAAACCAATACCCCCAAAATCATCCTTTACAATCGCTTTACTGGCAACACTATTTTCAATTTTAAAAGTAATTGTTTTTGAATTGGCAACTACACTTAATTTTATAAAAGTATCTTTTTTACGCTCAATATTACTGTGTTTAAAGGCATTTTCAATAAACGGAATCAACAACATCGGTGCAATTTCAACTGTGGAGTCTGAAATTTGAAACGACGTTTCAATGGGGTATTTTTCACTGCTCTTAAGTGAAAACAAACGAATGTAATTTTCAATATAGTCTAGCTCTTTTTGAAGGGGTACAAAGGGGCGTTCACACTCGTAAAGTACATAGCGCAACATATCTGACAAAAAACTAATACTTTGCTGAGTCTTTTCAGTATCTATTGCAGATAACGCATAAATATTATTCAACGAATTGAATAGAAAATGAGGATTGATTTGTGATTTTAAGAGTTTTAGTTCTGTTTGAAGGTTTTCATTTTTACTCTTTATAATCTCTTCCTCCTTTTTATGTGTAAACACTACGAATTCAACCACCGTAGCAATGATATAGGCTATTAATAGGAGTAAGCCTTGGGTAAACAATTGAGGCGGGGGTTTTCTTTGTAATCCATCAATAGGTGGCGTTGCAAATGGCCCCATCGGACGCATCAATTGACTAAATAATACTCCGAACAACGCTAAGATCGCCAGAGAAACAACAACAAAGAGTAGGTATTTCTTTTTGAACAAATAGCGTGGTGCAGTATAGTAAATAAGGAGTGCAATAAGCACAATCTGTGCTAAAAATGAAAATATATTTGCCTCAATAAAATGTGTAGCCCATGTTTGTTGTGACCATAATACTAGCCAAATAACCAACCATATTGCCGCTTGAAAAAGGAGTCGTTTTGTTGTATTCATGGTACAAATAAAATGAATTAAAAATCAATGCATCCCCAAAAACCACTCTTTTTACTACTCTAAAAGTTGCATTCACTGAATAGAATCACCGTTTCACAGAAAAGCCATGGAGGTCTACTGAATAGTCAATATCTGCATGGTACTAAGGGCTACATTTGTTATCAAATAAGACAATTAAAATACAAAATTATGAAACAAAACACAGTAAAAACAGCCGTATGCCTTGGTGTATTTGGCCTTTTAGGAATCTTAAATTCACAAGCGCAATTAGATCGTGGTGAGCGACCAAAAACACCACCAACGGCAGCAGAGATTATCAAACAAATGGATGCCAATAAAGATGGTAAACTTTCCTTAAAAGAAGTAAAGGGTCCTTTGAAAGATGATTTTAGTAAAATTGACACCAATGAAGATGGTTTCCTTTCAAAAGAAGAAATAGAAAAAGCGCCTAAGCCAAAGAGGCCTAAAAAAAATAATGAATAATTACTAAAAATAATACCCATGAAAATAATACCAAAATTAAAATTGCCCATATTAAGTATTGCGGCAGTGACTATAGTTGCCTTTATTGCCTGCAGCAATGATGACGACTTAAGCAATGACGATGATGATGAAGTGACCGCCGAGTTACATGCTGCGTATGCTGCATTTAATACAGACGCTACCACGATATATGTAGATGGATCTAAGGTCATTATAGAAACTACAGGCTTACCGAATCACGAAACTGTGTATTGGGGTGAAGGAAACAGTTTATATAGAGAAGAACCTGATGTAGCGCGTACACCTAGTATTATGTCTAGTAATAACAATGCCACGTTTATTTCTGTAGATGCGACGCCAGATTTAGATGGAAACACGGTGTCAACTGATTTTAACACGATTGGTATTGCGGTTAGTGGCGCTTCAATATTTAATGATCAAGAAGGTGGCGGCCCTTTAGATGAAGCTGCTGCGAGTTTGGATTGGACTGGAGCACATATCGGACCAGGAGTGTATCACTATCACTTAGAGCCAAAAGCTTTTACGAATGATGATGATAAATTGGTAGGTGTCCTACTAGATGGGGTATTCCTTTACGGAAGAAAATGCAATTCCACTGCAACGTACCCAACAGATTTAGATGTTTCTGGCGGACATACGAGTACCACACAATATACAGCTGGTGAAGAAGAATATCATTATCATATCATCAATGAAGTTTATTCAACTACCGGATCATACTTGGCCTTTGCAGGTCCTTATCAAGGATATTAAACCGTGCTTATGAAACCATTATATGTATTCGTAGTAACCGTATTCTTGTTAAGTAGTTGCAAAAAAGCAAGTGAGCAATTAGGTAATGAGATTCAAGCCGTTGAAATTGCGAACGTAGAAGTAGATAAAAAGGAATTGCAACTCAATCAATCAAAAGGAGTATGGTATTATAATGGAGTCCCATTTAATGGCTACTCCTTGAAATTTCATGCCAACGGTGCTTTAGGAGAAAAACTAGGGTATTTCAATGGGAAAAGACAGGGAATAGCCAAAAAATGGTCAGAAAACGGCGTGCTTCGTATCGAATCGTATTATCAGCAAAATCGATTGATTGGTAGTTATAAGAGTTGGTGGGAAAACGGAATACTCGCTTCAGAGGCGCGTTATGAAAATGGTGCTGTTAATGGTATAGAAAAAAAATGGTATCCTACCGGACAACTCGCTAAGCTACGCAATCTAAATGCTGGTAAAGAAGATGGTTTGCAAAAAGCGTGGTTAGAAAACGGTAAATTGTATGTTAATTATGAAGCCAAAAACGGACGTGTTTTTGGGTTAAGGAGAGCGAATTCATGTTATAGTTTAGAAGATGAAATTATTATTAGAAATTAAAGTAGAAAAACTCGTGGGGCTATTTTTAGTATCCCTTTTTCTTATCAGTTGTTCAAAAACAATTAAAAAAGAAAACACGAAGGTTGTAGAAACGAGTCGAGTAGCCAATTTACCTTATTACAATGAGGAATCATTTACGCCACACTGGTTGGTTCCAAATAGTGAAGAGGAAAAGGCGTTTCATAAAATTAAAAATTTCGAACTTGTGAATCAAGATGGCGATAGCGTTTCAGAGAAAACTTTTGATAACAAAATTTACATCACCGATTTCTTTTTTACCAGTTGCCCAGGTATTTGTCCGAAAATGACCGGTAATATGTTAAAGGTGCAAGAAGCTTTTAAAGATGCGTCAGATGTTTTATTACTATCACATTCGGTTACACCGTCAATAGATTCTGTTGCCGTGCTTAAAACCTACGCAAAAGACTATGGTGTAATCAGTAATAAATGGCATTTGGTTACTGGAAGCAAGGCTGAAATTTACGATCTCGGAAGAAATTATTATTTTGTGGAAAATGATTTGGGAATACCGAAAGACATCAATGATTTTTTACATACTGAAAACTTCTTGTTGATTGATAAAAACAAGCACATCCGTGGTATTTATAACGGATTGAACCGAGCATCGGTAAATCAATTAATTACAGATGTTCAAACCTTAAAATCAGAAGGTTAGAACTGAAATTAAAACTAATAAAAAAAGCCTACACGATTCTGTGTAGGCTTTTTTATTTCTAATTTAATAGGCCATTTTTACTATTTTCTCCACATCTTTTGGCGTCAATGCTTTGTGCTCCCCCAATCCTAACCATCCGCGCTTTTCAAAACGCGCCGCTATTTTCTCGGCCGTCCCATCATAATTAGCAGTATAATCTGACAGTTTTGTATCGATATCAAGTGACTTAAAAAAGGCTGCTGTTTTTTCAATTGCAGCATGAGCTTTAGATTCTACAGTTCCTTCAGAAACGTGCCATATTCGTTCGGCATACTGTGCTAGTTTTTCCTTTTTAGTTTCAAAGTTATACTTATAATGGCTCGGTGCTATAACGGCAAGTGTTCTCGCATGGTCAATTCCATACAATGCGGTTAATTCGTGCCCCATGGCGTGTACTGCCCAATCGGTAGGAACTCCTTTTTGAATGAGTCCGTTGAGTGCCATCGTGCAACACCACATAAAGTTTGACCCCGCTTTATAATCGGAAGGATCTTTTAGTATTATCGGAGCCACTTCTATCAATGTTTGTAAAATGCTTTCAGCAAAACGGTCTTGCAAAAGGGCGCCTGCCGGATAGGTCATGTATTGCTCTAAGACATGGGTAAATGCATCGGCAATTCCATTTGCCAATTGGCGTTTTGGAACGGAAGCAATTACTTGTGGATCTAATATTGAAAAAGCGGGAAATAATCCCGGTCCGCCCATCGCCAATTTCTCTTGAGTCTCTGCTCTGGTGATTACAGCACCCGAATTCATTTCAGATCCGGTTGCAGGTAAGGTTAGTACCGTACCAAAAGGCATTCCTTCCATGGTACGGATGTTATTTTTTAAAAGATCCCAAGGGGTATCACCTTCATACAAGGCAGCAGAAGACAAAAACTTAGTACCATCAATCACAGAACCACCACCTACAGCTAATAAATAGGTTATTTTTTCTTCCTTAATTACTTTTAGCGCATCCATCAATACCGCATATTCAGGGTTTGCTGGAATTCCACCAAATTCAACGGTATCAAAATCGGCCAAAGCCGTTTTTACTTGTTTGTAGATGCCATTTTTCTTAATGCTTCCACCTCCATAAAGAACTAACACTTTAGCTCCTGCTGGAATTTCGTTCGAAAGTTGTGCAATCACACCTTTACCAAATAGTATTTTAGTTGGATTTTTATAATCAAAATTTTGCATTGTTCTTGTTTTAATTCATTAAACTAATCGAGTTATTAAGCAATTACGGTTACCAAATCCTCAGTACTTTTTCTAACTTTCACCAAATCAACCAACCAATCTTTTTCGGTATCTCTATGGCCAATAGGCAATAAAATAGCACTTCGCAATCCTTTTTCGCGTAAGCCTAATATGGTATCTACTTTTTCAGGATCAAAGCCTTCCATTGGAGTGGCATCAACCCCTTCATATGCAGCGGCGGCAACAGCCAAACCAAAAGCGATATACGCTTGTTTTGCCGCATGCGTAAAATTCTCATCAGCCGATTTCTTTGGGTATGAACTCAATAATAATTTTCTATAATTTTCCCATCCTTCATTTTTGAAGCCGCGAATCTCATTGGTTAAATCGAACATTTTGTTAATTCGATCCTCAGTATAGGTATCCCAAGCTGCAAACACCAATAGGTGTGAACAATCGACTACCACAGATTGGTTCCATGCTACGGGTTTAATTTGCTCTTTAATGGCTTGATTAGTAACCACAATGATTTCAAAAGGTTGCAATCCACTTGATGTTGGTGCCAATCGAGCAGCTTCAATGATATTGTCTATTTTTTTTTGAGCTACTTTTTTACCATTCATCGCTTTTGCAGCATATCTCCAATTTAATTTATCTAGTAATTCCATTTATTTTTTATTAATTATTGTTTAACTATTTTAATACTATCCCAAGCGGCCTGAAAGGCTTCTTCTATTTGTGGATTTTCAATTTTAAAATTTCCCTGTTGCTGCATAAGCATCAAAAATGACAACGGGTTAATGGTGTATGCATACAATAGGTAATCTGACAAGGGTTTGATTACTCCTTCATTTTTGCCACGCTGCCATAAGTCGAGTAGGGGCTGGAGGTGTTTAATTCCTTCTTGTCTACTTGGGGTGTCTATGATGGGCGTTGTGTCGCATTGCGCTAAAAACATGGCTTCTTCACAGTGATTTAATTTAAAATCGGCTATTCGATTCCAAATTAGTTCAAATCCCTCTGCCACACCCATAGCATTGGTATACGACTCAAAGGCATAATCGGTAAATTTGGTTTTAATGGCTATATACACTTTATTCACTAAGTCTTGTTTATTTTCAAAATACAAGTAAATAGTTGCCGGCGAAACCTCAGCCATTTTAGCAATTTTCGACATCGGAGTGGCATGAAAACCATTGTTATTCACCAAACACATCGTTGCGCTTACAAGCGCCTGCCGTTTCTTTTCACTTTTAGTCAGTACTTTCATTTATTTTAGTTGAGAGCACAAAATTAGTAAAAAAATGAACGTTCATTCTTTTTTTATTCACCTTTATAATAACATTAACATATTTAGCCATTCTAAACCCTAAAAACACGACGTGAAGTAAAACAATAGGGGAGTTGTAACTTTTGATAATTCTTGATATTATCAGTATCTTTAAAGTGTTCTATACTATTTCTAAATAACTTATTAGAAATAGCTTATTGATTTTATATATCGCTAAAAACGTTTCATCTTAATTCTTTTCGATGTCTATAGAAAAAAACAATTACGTCGATTTTCACTGCCATTCGGCTATGAAACCCTATGGTAAAAGTTATAATTACTCCACCATCGGTCAAAACAGCGCACACAGAAGTGCCTCGAATAGTATTTGGAAATACAACCCACCTTCACTGATAGATAAGCTCCTTAATTATATCATTCATTTAACCAAGTTTTCACAAGCCAATTTTACCAGTTTGGCTAAAGGTGGCGTATCGGTTGTATGTGTTTCTTTATATCCCATAGAAAAGTGGTTTTTCAACAATCAAATCAACAATGAGTTCATTAAAGATATCGCTTCGAATTTCGCAACAGGGGTGGGCAAAAAAAGGGTAGATGCTGTACAAGCCACACAAAATTACTTTCAAGATCTCGAGCTGGAGTACGATTACTATGAACAATTAAATGGACGCATTAAACAGCTCCCTGAAGGAAAATTGCGTTACAAGCTTGTTGAAAATTATCAGGAAATTGAAACCATTAGAAATACTGATGAAGCAACGGGTATTAGTACCATTTGTGTTGTTTTGTCCATAGAAGGCTTGCATGTATTGAATCAGTCCATTGACCAACCACCAAAAGAAGCACAGTTTTTAGTGAATCTTCAAAAAATAAAAAATTGGAAAACGCCCCCATTTTTTGTAGGTATTGCGCATCATTTTTGGAATCACCTGTGCGGACACGCTGAAAGTTTTACGCAGTTAGTAAAAACGAAGGTAGATCAGTCACAAGGGCTCAATACAGGTTTTACTGCATTGGGTTACAAAGTTGTAGCTGCCTTATTGGATAGGACGCATGGTAAACGAATTTTTATCGATTTAAAGCATATGAGTGTTGCGTCTAGAACCGACTTTTACACCCTTATTGATAGCACACCAGCGTATAAGGATATTCCGATGATCATTAGTCACGGTGCTGCCAATGGTTGTTTATCTTTTACGAATAAAGAACAACTGGGCTCTAAGGTTGCGCGTAAATTGAATGCCGTTGACATCAACTTTTATGATGATGAATTGGTGCGGCTAGCGAAGAGCCACGGTATCATAGGCTTGCAATTAGATGAACGGCGTATTGCCAACAAAAAAACACTCAAAAATACCAAGCACGCCACGAAACGGCATAAAATAATGCATTATCGTGCTGAATTGTTATGGAATCAAGTACAGCATATATTAGAAGTACTGGACGCACAGCAGCTATTTGCATGGGACTGCATGAGTATTGGATCTGATTTTGATGGGATCATTGATCCGTTGAATTCCTTTTGGACCGCAGAAGAGCTTCCTTTTTTGGCTGATTTTCTTGAACGGCATGCCTTTAATTATCTAAAAGATGCGCAATTTAACCTACCTGAAAACAACATATCCGCTGATGAAATTATTGAACGGATCTTTTCATTGAACGGATTGGGTTTTTTAAAAAAGAATTACAGTTGAAATACGGCTAGCAATCAATCTGATTATGAGCATTTTATCAAAAATAAAATCCGTTTCAGTTTGCTATTTTAGACACTCGAAAAATATCTTTAAAAGTCTTTCATTGAAAGGGGCATTGTTCTATTTAAATTACGATATTTGCGCGCTTAAAAATAAAAATGAGCCAAACATAAAAAAGATTCTAATAAATTAACACATGGATAACCTTATTACATTTTCAATTACGGTATTTACAGGATTCTTCGCAATTACGAATCCTATTTCGAATATGACCGTTTTTGTGGCATTAACGCAAGGAGCAGACGAAAGAACAAAAAGAGACATCAACAAAAGAGCAAATATCATTGCATTTGTTATTGTCACCGTTTTTGTGTTGTTGGGAAAATTCATTTTTGAATTATTTAATATCAGTATTCCTGCATTTAAGATTACCGGAGGGATTCTAATCTTTTTTATTGGTTTTGAAATGCTGCAGTCAAAACAATCGAATGTAAAAAGCCTCGACCATGTAAACATTGATGAAAATATTGCGGTTTCGCCTTTAGCAATTCCAATTTTAGCAGGTCCTGGAACCATAGTAACCGCTATGAATTTTGTTTCTAATGCTAATAATATTCAAATAGCCTTGGTCTTGGCTATCTTTGGTTTTATGAGCCTGTTGGCCTATTTTACCTTTCGATTGAGTGATTTTATTGTTAAGGTAGTAGGAAATAATGTGATTTCGGTAATTGGAAAAATTATGGGATTGATTATTGCGATAATAGGAACCGGTATGGTGATACAAGGAATTAAATTAAGCTTTGATCTGATTAAATAACGAACTTTTCGGGGATAGTGAAGAGTACAAACTACTATTTATGAATACAGCAGCCAATAAAAAAAATGCCATTGCTTTTTACACGATGGCATACGAAGGAAACCCTAAACTAGCGATTGAAAAATACGTAGGTAGCGAATACATTCAACACAATCCTGCTGTTGCTGATGGAATAAACGGATTTATTGAATACTTTGAGCGGATGCAAGCAGCATATCCTGACAAGTCTATTGATTTTGTTCGATGTATTGCTGAAGAAGATTTAGTTGCCTTACATACACATCAAATTTGGCCTGATAATGACCAATACATTACAATGGATTTTTTTAGATTTGATACTACTGGGAAAATTTGTGAACATTGGGATGCTATTCAGCAAATTCCAAAAAAATCAGCCAACTCAAATACGATGTATTGATGTTAATAACTTATCAACGGTAAACCCTTCTCTTTTAAAAGCAGATACACCATAAAGTCATACATTGAGGTTTACTTTGAGTCTATCAATAGCTTAAATAATACCTCTTTCTGTAGCTACTGTAATTAATTCATCAACGCTTGAGGTTTGCAAGTTTAGTACCTTTTTAATTTGAACTTTTCTTTTTTCAATAGCGCTAATGGATAGGTGTACATGATTGGGAAGGTCTTTAGTTTTAACACCTGTAGAGAGATGATAAATAATTTTAACATTCGTCTCATCTAAAATAGCTTCTTCTTTACTGGTTATTTTTTTTCTAAAAAATTTGGATACGGTTGCACTGTAATAGGGAGATCCTTCCATAATGGTATCAAGAGCCAATAGTAGTTCTTTTGACGTAAGGTCATCTTTAATAACGAGCCCATCAGGATTGGCAACTTTTAAAATATTATTTATTTTATGATTGTCATTATAAGTAGTTAGAATAATGATTTTCACATCGGGTATTTTCCCTTGGGCATAGACTGCCAAGTCTTCACCTGAAAGAATTTTACTATCTCGAGACGGTGGTAATTTTACGTCGAGAAACAAGACATCATAGTTGCCATTTCTTTCAGAATCATCTATTTTACGGATGGCACTATCACAATCGATGGCTATTTCAATAGTCATCTCATATTTTTCGGCTATAATTTCAGATCTTAAAATATCTTCATAAGCCTCTAATATCATAGGGTGATCATCTACCATTAATATTTTCAACGCCTTTTTCATAATTGCAATTTTTAATCTCAAGAGTCAACACTCCTAATATAATAATTTATAATGGAATTTCAAAAGTTATTTGTGTGCCTTTACCAGGTGCTGTATCAAGGTTCATGGTTCCATTTAAAAATATAATCCTCCGCTGTACAGTATGTAGTCCGACCCCTTCAAAACTATTTCCTCTCTCATATTCAAAACCAATCCCATTGTCACTTACAACTACTAGTAAAATGCCGTTTTCTCGTTTGCTAAATCGTATTTCTGCTTTTGTAGCCTTCGAATACCTATTAATATTCGTTGATAGTTCTTGAATAATTCTAAAAACATTGATTCTAATTTCTTTTGAAAGTTCATTTTCAAGAACACCTTGATTCACAAACGAAAAATCAATATTATTAGTCACTTTAAAATCAATACAAATATTTGCAACAGAGGCTAGCAAACCGCTCTGTTCTAATTGTTTGGTCATGAGCCCATGTGCAATATTTCTGGTTTCATTAACAGCTGTAGCATTGAGCTCTTTTATTTTCTTTAAAAATTTAGCTTTCCCATCAATTCGATCTTGATTCTGTTCAATGAGCATTTCAATATACATGGATTCTGCAGATAGAATTTGACTAATACTATCATGTAATTCCTCTCCAAAATTTTGTTTTTCAATGTCTTGGGCTTCAATAATCGCATTGATAAATTGCCGCTCTAGGTGTTTCTTTTCAGTAATATCTTCTGATACAATCACATAATGGGCAATTTCACCCTTTTCATTTTTTACAGGTGAGATGGTTATCGATGCCATAAAACGACTTCCATCTTTTTTATATTGCACCAATTCATCCCTCCAATTTCCATATTTATCAACTGCTTTCTGAATCGTTTCATAAAAATCAACCAAGTGAATTTTTGGGTTCAGGAAACTCGGATTCTTTCCGATAACTTCTTCAAATTCATATCCTGTAATTGCAGTAAAAGAAGGATTGACATATTCTAATTGAGCCTCATGATTTGTAATCATTACAATTCCTGAAATTTGCACCAATGCTTGATTCAATAAATTGATTTGCTTAGCATCATCAACTTCTTTAATTACACCACTTACATTCGCCGCAATCAATTCTAATAACTGTACATCGTGTTCGGTATAGGCGTCTTTATCAGTATAGCTTTGAACTACTATGGCCCCAATGGCATTATCGTCAATTAATAGCGGGACTCCTAACCAACATTTAGATTCTGGCCCTAGCGGAATCAATATTTCATCATCAATTTTACCAGGAATTCTATTCGATTTGGTCAACAAGGCACTTTTATTAGTAATGACATAACCTGTTAAGGTTTTTCCTTTCGGAAAGGAATCCTGATCATCGTATTCATCAACCATATACGGTGTTGAAATCAGGTCTGTTTTTTCATCATACAAGGCAATTAAAAAATTGGTTGTATTAATGAGTTGGCCTAATTGTTCCTTTACATAATAAAAGAAATCTTCAATTGCAATGATTCCATTTGCCTTTTTGGTAATGTTATAGACAATCTCTTTGGTTTTTGCTTCACGTTCTTCTTGGGTAACATCGCGTATAATACCAGCGAAATAGGACGGTACTCCGTTTTCGTAATCAATTTTTGCAATACAGCTAACCCATTTAATTTTATGGGTTGTTTGATCTATAATCCGCAGTTTATTGATATATTTTTTTCCTGTAGCAATGCAATCATCTAATATTCGATTGCTCTCATCTAAGTCGTCAGGATGCGCGACCTCTTTCAAAAAATCGAAGCTTGTTCGATGCCCCGGTTTAAGACCCAAAATTTTATTAAAAATATCGGAGCTCGTAAATCGTTCTGTTCTTAAATCTACGCTATAGGTTCCTAACTCAGCAATTTCTTGAGAATCAATCAACTGTTTTTCATTCTCTATTAAATTTATTTCAGCAAGTTTACGTTTAGTAATGTCCTGTAAGGTTCCTATTATTTTAGTTCGATTTGAAGCATCTTCAAAAGTATAAACAACCGCATGCACCCATTTATAACCAAGAGAAGACTTTGATAAGATGCGGTATTCTTCATCATAAACTTCACCCTTAGCCATACTATCTAACCACAATGCTTGGTGGTATTCATAATCTTCTGGATGTACAAAACTTTGCCACCAACTTGACAATGTTATTTTCTCATTATGCTTTGCTTCTACAATGGCGTCAAAAATAGGAGAGGAGGTCAAAACCTGGCTTTCCATGTCCATTTCAAACATTCCTATATTCCCAATTTTCTGTACTTCTAATAATTTTTTCTCATTCTCTTGTATGGCAATTTCATTTACCTTTCTCAAGGTAATATCTTGAATTGTTCCTGCAAATTTTATGGCGTGCCCATCTTCATAACTAAATTCACCCAAACCATGAATCCATCTTTCTTCCTTCGTTTTCAAATTAATAATTCGATATTCTCTATCAAATTTTTGATGATACAACAAAGCATCTTCCATCATCTTTTTATTCACCCAAGCGTCATCAGGATGCCGTATACTTTTCCACAACTCAAATGTTTTGTGCTGATTAGGGCCAATTCCTGTCATGTCATCAAAAATCTTTGAACTTCTAAAATCCATTGTCAATAAATCCAACGAAAACGTTCCCAGTTGTGCGATTTTTTCAGCTCGTTTCAGGTCAAATTCCCCTTCCTCTATAGCTTTTTCTAATAATTTTCGATCTGTAATATCCCGTATAGATGAAACTCGGATATCACCATCTTCGTCTTCAATATTTCGAGCTTCTACCTCAGCAGGAAATACAGTACCATCCTTTCTAACCGCATTAATTTCATAGAGTGTTGTATCGCCAGTTGTAATTTTTTCTTTTAATAGTTTTTGCGAATCCTTATGAACAAGCTTTTCTTCTAAGCTAATACCAATCAATTCATCTCTGGTGTAGCCAAAGAGATTTTGAAATGAACGATTACAATCAATGGCTACTCCTTTTTTATGAATTAAAATTCCTTCAATGGTTAAATTTGCCAATTTTTCATACTGTGCTTCACTTTTTCGAAGTTCCTTGGCGGTAATATCCAAATCCTTAGATATTTCTTCATAACGTTGCTTGAAGGTTAATTTATCGAAAATATCCTTATAGGTAGTTGGTACCCTTCCATTATCTGAGTCAAAATAGACGATGTACAACACAAACATGCATGAATAGACAAACGAACCAAGTGACTTAGAAAGCACATTTGAAATTAAAATATTTTCATAATTCGCGTTGTTAAAAAATACACCCGTAGAAAAAAGAACAGAATCCAATGACATTACTAAAGTCATTGTTAGGAAAATTTTCCAAAAATATCGCTTGGTAAATTTGGATATAAATTCATAAACAAACATCAATACAAATAAATCGATGAGTAGTAAGAGCGTACCATAAAATAAAATCCAAATTTTATCAAATACATAGCTGTCTGGTAGTTGCCTACTAATAGTGACATCTCCATTTTCTATTAACCATTGAAAACACAACAGTAATAAACTAAAAAATACATTGACAAAAATAATTGCATAAATGGCTTTTCTAGCTTCTAAAGCATCTACACGTAGGTATAACAGTAACACCACAAAAAGATTACTGGTAAACAAAACCATGCTAGCAAACGAAAAATAAATACCTGGTGCTACTTCAACATTCAATTCATTGGTCAAAAAAACTTGGACAAATTGAAAGACACCGAGGGAGGCGTAAATTAAAGACAATCCTACATATTTGCGCAATCGAAACATTGACAACAAGTAAATTGCAATAATTACACATTGTACGAGAAGTATAAAAATATAGTTATAATCAATTTGCATTTACAGGAAGCTTAGTATAAAAAATACCATGGGTACTTTATTTCTTAAATATAAAGAAATTAATTGGCTCTTTAAATAATTTTGTTTTTAACTGCATATAAAGCCAAGCCAATACTATTTTTAACTTTTAATTTTCTAATTAGGTTTTTTCGGTGGCTATCTACCGTGCTGGGACTTATAAACAAGGCTTCACTTATTTTTTTGGTGGTATATTCTAGCGCGATTAACTTTAACACTTCGCGCTCGCGTTTAGTCAATGAATTGATAAACACCCCTTCTGTGTTCTCAGGGGTTGCAGACCCGGTATTCATCACACTATTCATGATCTTTTCTTTGATGTCCTCGGTAAAATAATTTTCACCATCTATCACATTTCGAATAGCCATAACTATATGTTCCCCGGCCGATTTTTTAGGAATAAAGCTACTCGCACCTAATTTCAACACATCTTTAACCAGTTTAATACTGTCATGGCTCGATAAAATAATGATTTTCGGTGGCTGTTTTATTGATTTTAGCTCTTTTAGAACTTCAATTCCTGAGACTTCAGGCATATTGATATCTAACAATAAAATATCGGCTTGATTCTCTTGAAACCAGTCTAATACCAGTTGCCCATTTAAAGAACAACCTACAATTTCAATATCACTTTGAAATTCTAAAATAGCCGACAAGCCATCAATAATAATCTGATGGTCATCCGCAATATGGACCCTTATTTTTTTTTCCAAGTTAGTTAATTGAATTAATTCAATACTATAACCAAATTTACAGCAATTTAGTATGCGCCGACCTCATATTAAATCGATCGCATTCCATTAAACCAAGGCATCATGTATATAGAAATTTAGTGTATTTCAAAAGGAACACTTAAAATTAATTCACTATCAGTTGATTAGCCTTCATCTTTGGGAAGTTAAAACAATAAATATCAATAAGCGCTAATCGTCTCAGAATATTTAAAAAACCATGGAGACCTGTGGGAGTTCGCAATACATCACAAAAGTTAGATTGACAAGAGAGTTGTTGCACTTATTGGCGCACTAAATTGTGGTCAAATAATAGTTTGTGCAATTATTTTTTCAGTAACTTTAGGGTCCAATTTATTTTGAATATCCATGAAGCAACTCAACTTTACAAACGTTTTTTCCGCAATCGTATTATTTTTTACGGTGCTACCAACAATCGCACAATCTGATTCAGAACAGTATAAAAAATTAGCAGAAATTGCTGTAATTGATCAAAAAATAATGATGCCCATGCGAGACGGAATACGTTTGGCTACGGATATTTACAGGCCAAAAACGGACCAACCGGTTCCCATTATTTTTTCAAGAACGCCCTATAACTTTAATTCTTGGGGAGATGGCGAAGAGCGTACAAGGGCTTTAGAAACAGCTTATGACATGGTGTCTAGAGGCTATGCGTACGTAATACAAAATGAAAGAGGGCGTTATTTTTCTGAAGGCGAATGGGATATTTTAGGCGTTCCACTAACGGATGGTTATGATGCTTTTAGTTGGATGAAGGATCAAGAATGGTCTAACGGAAAAATAGGTACTATTGGTTGCTCTTCAACAGCAGAATGGCAAATGGCAGTAGCCGCTTTAGACCATCCGTCTCATGCTGCCATGGTACCACAAGGATACGGAGCAGGTGTAGGAACTGTAGGTGACTTTTATGAACAAGGAAACTGGTATAGAGGAGGGGTAGAACAACCCTTGTTTTTTTCATGGTTATACGGTGTAGAACACGATAAATTTAAACCGAGAATTCCCGCCGGTGCCACGCAAGAAGATTTAATCCGTATTTCTAGATTTTATGACTTAGCACCAGAGAATCCAAGTGTTGATATGGCCGAAGCTTTAAAACATTTACCACTTCAAGATATTCTTAAAAATATAAACGGGAAAGAAGAGATTTTTGATAAAATGATACGTAGAAAGCCAAATGATCCCGATTGGTTTAGGGGTGGACTTTATCATGAAAATATGGAAATAGGTGTTCCTAGCTTTTGGTTCGCCTCTTGGTATGATGTTTCTGTGGGACCTAACATAGCACTGTTTAATCATGTGCGTACAAATAGCAAAGACCCAAACATTAGAGACAATCAATATTTAGTAATTGCACCAACCTTACATTGTGGGTATACCAGAGCAACAGAAAACACCCTCGTTGGAGAACGCAGTGTTGGTGATGCGCGTTTAAACTATGAGGAGCAAATTTTCAGCTGGTTTGATCTATGGCTAAAAGATAAACCAACAGATTTTAAATTGAAAACGCCACGTATTCAATATTATATGATGGGTACAAATGAATGGAAAGCTGCTGAAGTTTGGCCACCAAAAGCGGCTAAAATGACGACGTATTATTTACAGAGTGATGGCCATGCAAATACAGGTACTGGTGATGGTAAATTAGCAACCAAAAAAGCAAAAAAAGAGGTAGCAGATGCTTTTACCTATGACCCGATGAATCCTGTAGCTTCTTATGGAGGTAACGTTTGTTGCACAGGAAATGCTGTTAAAGGGGGTGCTTACGATCAACAAAAAATGGAAGAAAGAGATGACATCTTGGTATATACTACAGAAGCACTAAAAGAAGGTGTTGAAGTATCTGGATTTATAAATACTACTTTGTATGTATCATCTGATGCAAAAGACAGTGATTTTACGGTAAAATTAATTGATGTTTATCCTGATGGAACTGCCTACAATTTAGACGAAACCATTCAACGTGTTCGCTATAGAGAAGGGTATGATAAAGAAGTGTTTATGGAAGAAGGAATTATATATGAAGTAAAATTATCACCGTTAACTACTAGTAATTACTTTAAAAAAGGACATAAAATAAGAATTGAAGTTTCTAGTAGTAATTTTCCTCGCTTTGCACGAAATTTAAATACTGGAGGAGATAATTTTGATGAAACTGAAAGTGTAGTAGCACATAATAAAGTACACCACAGTTCTAAATATCCGTCTAAAATAGAGATTCCAATGATTAAGTAACTTAGTGTATTTAACTGCAAAACAAATGATTATGAAATTTTATAAATTTACAATAGTTTGTTTATTGGCTATGTTTATAAGTTGTAGTAGTAGTCAAAAAACGATGGAAGCATCTGCAAAGAATGATCAATTAAAAGAATTCATTACTGAAAAACAGTTTGAAATTGTATCCGATTTTGCGATACCAAGGGCGTCTGCTGCCTATACGCAAGTAGTGAATAGTGGATTGCTTGGCGTAGGCAACTCTGGTACTACCGTGAATTTGAGTGGAAATTCTAATTACCTAAGAATGTACGGTGATAGTATTTCTATTGCGCTGCCCTTTTTTGGTGAACGCCAATTTGGCGGTGGATATGGACGTGATTCGGGAATTTCTTTTAACGGATTGTACAAAGATTATAAAGAAACATATCATCCCGAAAAGGACTCCTATACCATCTCATTTCAAACCACCAATGCTACTGATAATGCGTTTTTCACAATCAATATGTATGCTAGTTTACGCACAACAATCTTTATGAATAGTACCAACAGATCGTCAATTTCTTATGACGGTCATGTAGGGAAACTGAATAAATAGTTCATGTTAAAAAATAAATCAATACTAATATAACCACACCTTAATTTATGAAAAATAGTTTGTACTTCGCACTGATTTTAATTTTCTTAGTTTCCTGTAAAGAAACCAACACACCTGATGAACCCAGTAAATTTGATTTTGATGGCATTACAGCCTCAATAAAGCCGGGCGACAATTTCTTTGAACACGTTAATAAAACCTGGTATGACAGCGCCCAAATTGCCGATGACCAAGTAGGCGTGGGGTCGTATAGCTTTTTAAATATTCCGCAAAAGCTAAAATTGGAAGCTATTTTAGAAGAAGTGGCTGGCGGTACTTTTGAAAAAGGGAGCATCGAACAGAAAGTAGGTGATTTTTACGCTTCGGGTATGGATACCGCACGGATTAATGAACGCGGCTACGAACCCATTCAACCTACCTTAACCACTATTGATGGTATTACTAATGTTGCAGGTCTGATGGATTTTGTAGCAAACGAAATGCAAGAAGGCAACAGATCCATTATAAGTATGGGCGTGTATGCAGATGCTCAAAATAGCAGTATGAACATTTTACATTTTAGTCAGTCGGGTTTAGGCTTACCAGATCGCGATTATTATTTTAAAACAGATCCAACCACCGTAAAAATTCAAAAAGCCTATCAAGCATATCTTACTACTTTATTTAACTTAATAGGACATGAAGCTGCGGCACAAGCTGCTGAAGATGTTTATGCTATTGAAAAGCAATTGGCAACTTCACATAAAACACGTGTAGAACGACGTGATGTAAAAGCCAATTACAATAAGTTAGCGGTGGTAGACCTGGATAAAGAACAACCTCAAATAGGGTGGACCCAACTGTTGGCTACATTAGAATTAAAAGCAGATTCAGTAGATGTACGACAAACGGCTTATTACAAACAACTCAATGAAATGCTCACTACGGTCTCTTTAGACGATTGGAAGACCTATTTAAAGGCCAGTGCTGTTGCTTCATCTGCCGATTTCTTAAGTCAGCCTTTTGAAAATGCCGCTTTTGAATACAGTAAAGTGTTGAGTGGTCAGTCTGAACAAAAGCCTCGTACGCAATTAATGGTACAGCAGGTAGACAGACGTCTTGGTTTTGCATTGGGACAATTGTATGTAAAAAAATATTTCAATGAAGCTGCCAAACAACGGGTATTGGATTTGGTGAATAATTTGCAAAAAGCCTTTGAAACAAGAATGGATGAACTCGATTGGATGAGTGATGCTACGAAAGAAAAAGCCAAAGAAAAACTCTATGCCATTACAAAGAAAATAGGCTATCCAGATGTGTGGCGCGAATATGACGTAGCGATAGACCGCGATCGTTATTTTGAAAATATAGTAGCCTTACAAAAGAACAACTATCAATACATGGTTGAGCAATTAAATAAAGCGCCAAATAAAGATAGATGGGGAACTACACCATCCACAGTAACAGCATATTACAACCCTTCATTGAATGAAATTGTTTTTCCTGCAGGGATCTTACAGTTTCCATATTTTGATGTAGATGCAGATGATGCTATTAACTATGGCGGTATTGGTATGGTGATTGGTCATGAATTGACCCATGCTTTTGATGATAGCGGTGCACAATATGACAAAGACGGAAATGTAAAAAACTGGTGGGCACCCGAAGATTTTGACAAATTTAAAGCCAAAACCCAACAGGTAATTGATCGTTACAGTTCATTTAAAGTATTGGATACCGTAGCCATTAATGGCGCCTTAACCGTAGGTGAAAACACGGCTGACAATGGTGGTATTTCCATTGCTTATGATGCCTTTAAACTCACAAAACAGGGTCAAGACACCACTAAAATTGGCGGATACACTCCAGACCAACGTTTCTTTTTATCGATTGCTCGGATTTGGAGAGTAAAAACACGTGATGCCTATATGCGTACCTATGTAACGAACAATTCACATTCACCAGCCATCTGGCGTGTGAATGGGCCTTTAATGAATTTTACGCCATTCTATGAGGCTTTTAACGTGCAACCTGGAGAAACAAACTTTAGAGCGGAAGAAGAGCGCATTAAAATTTGGTAGGAGTACAGTAGCAGTGGAACTCCTAGTATTTTATAACTATTTAGAATCATAAAAACCAAAATATATGAAAAACTATCTATTTATCGGAATGCTGTTTATAGGAATGTTATTTGTGAGTGCACAAAGCAACATTTTTATGAAAATTGACGGAATCTCTGGAGACGCAAGCGCAGCTGATTATCGAAACACTATTGAGCTGCGTAGCGCCACGTTAAGTGGTGATCGCGGTTCAGCAGCCCGCACAGGAAGTGCCCGAACGCGAAGCAGCTTAAAAATGGCTGAATTGGGTATTGGCAAGTTAACCGATGTGGCAACTACCAAGTTACTAACGTCGTTAAGTACAGGGAAAATGCACAAAAGTGTGGTGATTTCATTTGTAAGTGGCGTTAGAAGTAACGGAGAATATTTGCGTTATGAATTGGATAACGTGTCTGTAACAAGCTATAGCAGCTCGGTAGTACAAGGCGATCAGTTGCCACAAGAAGAATTGACCTTAAACTTTGAGAAAATAAAAGTCACACATTATAGAATGACGGCTCAAGGAACTAAGGTTGCCACCGGAAGTTTTAGTTATTCGAATGCTACAGGTATATAATAAGCAACCTTTAATTGTTAAATAAAAATTTTAAATAATGAAAAAACACCTCATAACCTTTGTGGTCGCCTTTTTTGGGCTTGTATACACATTAAATGCACAGGCAAGGCCAACGGAAGTTGCAGTAGGCACTGTCTTAAAAATTGGTAAAACTGCCAGTAACAGCTTTCAGCACATTAAGTTTCCCAAGGCAAATATCATCATCAAACGTGGTGGGATTGCTAATTTTAATCAAATGGCGGGTACCGAAGTAGTTGTACACGAAGTAAAGCAACACAAAGAACGTATAGTAGTTACTGTAAAACGCAAAGACGGTCAGCGTTTTTTTGGAAGTCATCATAGTGTGACAGCTCATTTAGAGGCTGCATTACAGTCTGGAGAATTGGTTATTCCATAATTAGTTTCTATGTTTTTTGTATTGAGTACTATAGGAGTAGTTTCATAAAAGAGAATTACCCTGTGGGTGATTCTCTTTTTGAGAAGGTCGATGCGGCTGGATACATTAAGAATATATTTCATATAGAGTAGTACTTCAAATATTCTATTTAACATAATATAAATTATAGACCAAATACGTACGGACGTATTTGGAAACTATCTAAGTAATTAATGTATAGCGTCAATATTATAATATTATAGTGTATACAACTATTATTAGACGCTATTTTACATAAAACCAGATATCACTTCTTTAGAATGATATCGTCAGGTTTTATGTATAAATTAATTACGGCATTAAACATTTCTATACACTTGTTATATGTAGAATTCTAATTGAACTTTATTTTTTCTTCTTTCATTATTAGAGGTATTTTAAAAATTGATACTCAATCAATTCTTTAAAATAGTGTCTTGAAACACTAATTAGCGAAAGCTAAATACCTAAAACAAAAATTCAAGTTACGTATTTTCAATATTGATACTCAATCAATATTTCAAATAGTATATGATTTTGGAAACAACTAACGGCTCATTGACTCCGTCGAATCAGCGATTTCGCTATATTTTAGACTATTTGGCGTTAAGAAAATGTACAGTGTACATTTTTAGCTAAATACGATTTGAAGTAATATTTTTAATTGAGATCTTCTAATAATCAAACCTATTCCATATTGTATTTCATTCAAATCATCCACCGGATAATTTGATTGAAATAGCCTATTGTTTTAAACGAAATTTTATGAGGCCGCAATAGAATGTCATTTTTTAAAAGAATTTAACTCTTCGACCAGTTTATACACCATTGTAGTTGGATTTGAGTTTGAAGATGATTTTGAAGAATGGATTTTCTCTAAGTTCTTAGCCCTTTTAATTGCTAGTTCTTCTCTACTATTATCTAAAGTCTGTAATAATTTATATATATCTTGGTCATTTTTTTGATACTTTTTATTTAAATGTTTACTCAACATTTTAGAATAATCATCTCTACTAATAGCATTTTGATAATCCTCAAAATGTAATAAATACCATAACTCAAATGCCTCGTTTGAATAAGCACAATTGTAGCCATGAGCATGAGCCTTATTTATAGCATTTTCAAAATTAGTTGAAGGAAAAGAATCTTTATCAAATACTATCCATACTTCGAATTCTATTGTTGTATTTATTCTTTGGTAACTTGGCATCATTTTAACTGCATGATTAACCAAGGAAAGAGTGTTCCTTCCACCACTTGGATCTATATCAATTTGAACTAAATTTATTGGTAGGTTTTCCTTTAAAGATAAAAAATAATTTGGTTCAGTTCTTTCTCCTTCGCAAAATAATATATAATATTTCCTAAGAGGTTTAGTCTCAATTTCTCTAGCTTCTTTTTCGGCTCTTTTTTGAATTCGCTTTAGAATAGCATTATCTATTTTTTTTACTCTTGCCATTATAAAATCTGTTTTTTAGATCTTTTCTTTCTAAATTTCATGAGGCTTTCGAAATCGCCAATAAATGGGATACCACCATATTTTCCAGCAATATAATTTTTCTCATAGGCTTCATCATTTCTTGGTTTAGACTTGTATTCTATTAAGGAGTATAAATGTGATTCTCCATATTGATCTTTTTCTGTAAAATAAATTTGATCCCTTCTGAAAATTTCTCTATCCAATAAATTTGTATCATGAGTAGTGAAAATTAATTGAGCATCATTAGGGTTTCCTTTTTTAGAATTAAAGATTTCAATTATTTTTCTAGTTAACAATGGATGAAGTCTTGTATTAAATTCGTCAATAACTAATACTTCTCCTTCAATTAAAACTTCAATAATTGCCCCAATAATGTTGAAAAACTTGTTGGTTCCTTGTGATTCATGCTTTGATAAAGAAAATTCTGCTTCACCAACTATATTTTTATTATCATCATATTTATTATGATATGTAATTACATCAGTTAATTTTTCAGATTTCAATTCTTCTAATGTCTCTTTAAACTCTTTCTTTCCTTTTTTAGAGAGATTACTGATGTCGAATTCAGAAAAATCATTTTCTAACTCTTTAATTTTTAGATTGTTGATTCCAAGATCAGCATATTTCATGAAACTTAATATAATATTAGAAGTTTTCTTATTTTGAAGCATGTCTACAGTTAAACCATAATATAAATCATCTTTAATACCATGAACCATATTAAGCTTTCTAAACCAACTTATTACTTTTGTAGATATTTCTCCGTTAAATTGAGCAACAACAGATAGGAATAAAGCATTAGGTCTTGTTTTATCTTCCAATCTATCACCTTCAGAAAACTTATCAACCATTTCAATATAATCTTTATCCCGAACAAATAGAGCATTTTCTTTAATCTTGATTGTCTCAAATAACCACTCAGATATAATGCGTTTATTGTTTGCTTCAAAACCATATCTATATTTAATATTATCAATGATGAAAACCATTTCAAATAAAGTTGGTTTTTTAGAGGATTTAGTATCTAAAAGATAGGGATTCATATCAAGTGGGTCATCCGCTTGTGATTCTTTTGCAGAACTTATAACTAACCATCTCATTTGCGCAATTGAGTTAAGTAAATTAGATTTACCACTAGCGTTTGCTCCATAAATAGCTGCACTTTTCAAAAGGTTCATTCTTTCAGTAGTAATAATTGCTTCATCTTCTAAATCCTTAATAGATGTTGCAATCATATTAAGCTTGGCTTTACTTTTGAATGATCTGTTGTTCGATGTATTAAACTCTACTAACATGAGGTCTTTTCGTTTATTTTAGAATTTATTTGTATTTTCAATATATAAATATACGCAATATTACGGATTTTTCTCAAATTTATTGTTTTTTTTAACTAATGATTGTGAATTAACTATCCATTCCACACACATTACGCTTTCCTCCTACGTCGTCGCATAAAAAGTGTTTACTCGCTCCACTCCTATTTTTATAAATAGGAGCTCATGAATCTCGTAAACTCGATTTCATTAACATCTTAGAAGAAAGTTTTAGAATAAATTTTTTTTAAGAAACTGAAGTATGCCAAAGCGCCAGCTGGCTCATTCACTAAAATAGTCCTCAGGACTATTTATTAACGTTCTGCCCTGCTTTTAGCCAAATCGACGTAGGAGATTCGCGAACACCTATTTATCAAATAGAAATCAGGTGAGCAAAGCTCAAGTTACCCCGTATCAAGTACGGGGCAGGCGCCACGCAGAACATTATAGTACATTTTATAGTTTAGTAAGTAATTAGTGCATAGCTCTGCTATTTGTCATAATCATAGATATAACACCTTTAAGTTTATATCGATCATGATTATGATAAAAGAAATTACATTAATAATCCCAGCCGCATCAAGTTTCTCATAAATAAATTGACACACAATTTATTTAATGAAAATTGTAGCACAGCACTATAAATGTCGATATAAAATACGTTTTTTCATTTTAAGCTGTTTTTTATTGACAAAAAATCATTCGACATTTAAATGTCGAATGATTTTTGTTTCTAATTTATATTAATGCTTATAACCAGCTAAACCCTAATCCTATATTAAATATTACTGCATCTCTATGTGCATCTCCATCTAAAGACGCACGTCCAAGAACTAATTTAGACTGTACATTAAGCGCAAAGTTTTTCTTTTTATAAATTTCGTAACCTGTACTTGCCATAACAGCACAACCAAAGTTCCAATCGTCATTTACATCCTCTTTAATATCATATAATGCAGGCGAATCTATTGCTAAACCAATTCCTCCATGAATCCACCAACGATCTTTTACCCAATATTGCACAGATGGAATGAATCCTCCAAAATTTCTATCATTATCCTGAAATTCATAAATGTTTCCAGGCATAGAGACAGTAATAGCAAGTTTTTCATTTAACATGTAGCCAATTTTTAAATCTGGAAAACTGAACGCTCCTTGGGATTCGTCAAACGTTTGAATACCTGCACTATCTTCTACACTGATAACGCCTCCACCTAGTACAAATTCTATAATGAATCCAGCTCTTTGCGTTGTTGTTTCTGAATTTGTGTTTTGTGCGTATGTTATACTAGATACTAATGCAACGGCTACACAAGCCATTCTTAATAAAATTTGTTTTTTGATTGTTTTCATTTTAATTGATTTCATAATTATTCGTTTTTGATTGTTTTAATTGATAATTTCTATTTTTAATTAAATTCATGGGTTAATAGTTACTGAATAATGGTATTACATTGTATATCACTAAACTGTTAAATAGCATTAATCTATGATTATTTTATAGTGCAAATTTGAGGCATAAGAAGACGCTAATCGTCCGAGATTATAATTTCGAACGAAGTCAATAATTGAAAAAGTTACGCAAGTTGAATTTTCAACAGGCTAGACTAGCCTTAGTTGCATATAGTGCTAAACTATTTCAAACAAAAAGAAAAGGCAAAGCGTCTCAAACTTAATTTTGAATGTTTTAAATTGACGTAAAAAAACTGTTGTTAATTAGTCTTCGACTTTACCCATTGACTTGGTGTAATACCCTCTGTTTTTTTGAAGTAAGTGTTAAAAACGCTTTTAGAATTAAAACCACTGTCATAGGCTAAGCCAAGAATGGTCAAATGTGAGTTTTTAGGGTCTAAGGCTATTGATTTAAAGTGATTTAGGCGATAAGAATTAACAAAGTCATTAAAGTTAAGATGAAATGCTTTATTAATTAAATACGATATTTTATTGGTGTTTAACTCAAAAACATCAGCCACGAATTTTAAATTTAATTGCAGATTTAAAAAAGGTTGGTCTTCCTTAAAATAAGAAAGCAAATCTTCTTTTAGCGTTTTTATTTGATGCGTATCTAAAATGGTTGAAGTTGATTTTTCTTCCTCTTCTTGATGGCTTTTAACATCTTCAATAAACAAATTAGACTCATGTAACTCTGAAAAACCTTTGATACTATACAACGGTTGTAAAAAAGGATCTTGCCTAAAGTTTATAACTTGTCCACGTCTTTGATCAATCATTTTTTTTAAGTACGTAAACCCTTGCTCTTTATAACTTGAATTGCTCAAAATAAACAAATCATAAGGCACTTGCATCGTTTCTTCGTTACGAGATTGTGACCATATTGTAATCATTTGCTCAGGAACTTCAACATCCCCAATATTGATAAGATTAAATAATAGGTTTTTCTCCTCTTTCAAAGTAGTATCCTGAATACATTCTTCAAACTGTTCTCTTCTGTTTAGCCATATTAAACAAAAACATTTTAAATGATGTGCTAATGCTAATTCAGCATTTAGTGTTAGGGCGTAGTTTACATTTTCTAATGCTTTATCAAACTGACGTTGGTAGTAGTAAATGTGTGCTAATGTATAATGATTATTTGCAGAGAGCGGGTTTACTTCTAACAATTTGTTTGCATAAATCATAGCATTATCAAAAAAGCCAAGGGCGATACACAATTCTGCCATTGCTTCTAATCCATCAATATAATTTGGGTTAATAGCTAAGACTTTGTTTATATGAATGTATGCATTTTTAAAATCCCATTCACCCCAAAAAAACTTCCCTACAAAAGAGAGCGGGTATTCGGGTAAGGCAGTGTCAATTTCTTTGGCTATTAATAGATTGCTAATGGCTAAATCCATCGCTTCTTGGTAAGGCATATAGCCCCATATTGCCAATAAACCATAGCATTGTAAATTGGCATAATAAGCTTTAGCATAATTTTTATCTAAGTCGATAGCTTGATTGTAACATGATATAGCTTGATTTATGCTTTCCGGCGACCATTTTAATTGCAATGAGCGCCCTTTTAAAAATAATTTATAAGCATCAATGTTAGTTGTTGATTGCTTAATTAGCTGGTCTTGCACTTCAAAATGCCCAAAATTGCTTCTGATTTCATCTGCTATGGTAAGACTAATCTCATCTTCTAAATCAAAAATGTCTATTAATTCTCTATCAAATTTTTTAGACCAATAGTGCGTGCCATTTTTTGTATCTATTAACTGTCCGTTTATACGGATGCTATTGCCTGATTTTCGAACGCTTCCTTCTAAAACAGTAGCCACACCTAATTGATTGCCAATTTTCCGAACATCAATATTCTTATTTTTAAATGCAAAAGATGATGTTCTTGCGATAACTTTTAAGCCTTTTATTTTTGTTAATGCATTAATTATTTCTTCCGTAATGCCATCACAGAAATAGTCATTATCAATATCATTACTCATATTGACAAAAGGTAATACAGCTATAGATTTTTGGTTGATAAGCCTGTTGTTTTAATTAAACAAATGTATAAAAAAAAGTGACGCTCTAAAATAGCTCCATTCAAACCCATAGTACATACATTGCGCTTCCCTCCTATGCTTCATTGAGTGCTCTGGGCAGTTCTTAAGTGATAAACTATGTGGTCTTCGCTTACCTTTTCCTATTGCTCAAGCAACGCACTACAAATTTTCATTGGCTTTTTCAATAGCGGTATGAATTTCTTCAACAACAAGATCACTATCGATACATAAAAACAGTTCGTTTTTTTCAAAATCTTTTCGCAACGATTTCCGAACTCCTGAAATGATAACTTTAACTTTTCGAGCCTAATAGGTTCTTATTATTTCTTTAATGCTCTGATATCCGGTCGCATCTATTAAGGGCACATAACGCATTCTAATAATAATAACTTTGGGTTGTGAATGGGTATTGGTTATAGTTTCTTGAAATTGTCTTGCAGCTCCAAAAAATAGTGGTCCGTTAATTTCATATAAAACAACGTCTTTTGGTAGGTCCAAGAGTTCTTCGTCAAAAAGATGCTCGTCATTGCCATTTTCAGATGAAAAACCTTGAATATTAACAGAGTCACTCATTCTTTTCATAAATATAAAGCTCGATAAAACAATTCCAATTTCTATGGCAATCACCAAATCAAAGATGACGGTAAGAAAAAAAGTGGTCAATAAAATAATAACATCCATTCGATTGCTTTTTAAAAGCGATCTGAATTGCTTCCATTCACTCATATGATAGGCTACAACGATTAATATACCCGCGAGACACGACATGGGTATTAATTTAGCATAAGGCGCAAATAAAAGCATGATAGCCAGTAATACCAGTGCGTGAACAATACCAGCAATTGGTGTGCGCCCTCCGTTTTTTACATTGGTTGCCGTTCTTGCGATGGCTCCTGTAGCGGGAATACCACCAAAGAGCGACGATACGATGTTTGCTGCTCCTTGTGCTACTAACTCCATATTTGTACGGTGTTTTCCTCCAATCATAGAATCTGAAACTACTGCAGAAAGCAGTGATTCAATGCTTCCTAAGATGGCAATGGCAAAAGCCGGTTGAATGAGTGCTTGAATGGTATCAAAATTTACATTCGGAATATGGGGTAACCCTATTTTGTTCGGAATACTTCCAAAATTGCTTTCAATGGTATCTACCGGAATGTCAAAGAGTGCTACTCCTACCGTGGAGAGAACTATGGCAATGATAGACCCTGGCACTTTTTTGAATATTCGTTGAAAATATAGTGTAATAAGGATGGTGGCTACGGCTATACCAATAGCATACCCATTGATTTTATGAAAATTATTAAAATAGACAGTCCATTTATCGATAAAATCGGCAGGTACTTGATCGATTTCGAGTCCAAAAAAATCATTAATTTGTGAAGAGAAAATGATGAGAGCAATGCCGCTTGTAAACCCCACAATGAGCGAATATGGAACGTATTTTAATAAATTCCCCAGTCGCATCAATCCAAATCCAATAATGATAAAACCCGCCATAAAAGTAGCGATGGTAAGCCCATCCATACCATATTGATGCACGATACCGTAAACAATTACAATAAAAGCGCCTGTAGGCCCTCCAATCTGCACCCGACTTCCTCCAAAAGTTGAAATAATGATTCCCGCTATAATTGCTGTAATGATTCCCTTTTCAGGAGAAACACCAGAAGCAATGGCAAAAGCAATGGCCAATGGTAAAGCAACGATCCCTACGATTAAACCCGAAAGCAGATCTTTTGTGATGGTTTCTTTCGATATCCCTTGTTTTAACAGCGAAAATAGTTTGGGTATAAATTCTTTGTGCATTGTTTGATTGATTAATTGTTTTCTGAAAAATGTACCTTCCTTTATAATTGAGTGCAAATATACAACAATCGTTATTTTAATATATAACAAATGTTATATTTAATAGTATTTTTTATATATTTGCCGTATGAAAAACTTCTTTTCGCAATTTGATTTTCAAAGTGACTTGCTTTTTGAAGTATTGACCGCTGATGAACAAAAAATAGTGGGGGATGCTATGGAACCTTTACTCATTAAAAAGGGGAGTCTTTTGTTTTATGAAGGGGGAATACCTACAGGGATCTTTCAAATTAAAAAAGGAAAAGCGAAAAAATTTAAGCGCGGATTTTCTGGTACCGAACAACTCTTTTATATCTACACGGCGGGCGATGTACTAGGATATCATGCCTTATTTGGAGAGGAGCGCTATCAAGACTCTTGTGAAGCCTTAGAGGATCTGGAAGTGAATTTTATTGCGAAGGAGGTATTTTTTCAATTATTAGTTGATATCCCTGTTTTGCAAAAAACGTTTATAAAAAATATAGGACATGAGTTTGGGGTTCTTGCCAACATTATTGCGGTGCTTGCCCAAAAAAATCTAAATGCACGCTTGGCGATTCATTTGCTTATATTAGAAAATAGATTCCGTAAACACGATAATACAAGTGGTATTGATTTAACCCGAGAAGATTTAGCCAATATTATTGGAACTTCACCTGAAAGTTTAGGAAGAAGCCTTAAACAGTTTAAAGATGAAGGGATTATTGAAATAGATAAACGTATTATTTATATCAAGAATACCGAAAAAATACTGCAGTTATTAAATATTGAAAGCAGTCTAAATGAATAAGGAGCCTCGTCCTTTTTTGGGCACATTCCACTTCCCTCCTACATTATCTCGACTCCGCTCGAAACAGGCTCGTATAAAATTGTTTTACTAATTTAGGTTCACATACACCTTGCATTTCTTAGAGATTAAAATTCTAGCGACGTAACTTTTTCAAACAAATCCGTAATTATATCTTGTTGATGATCTGGTGTAACCCTTCTAAAATAGCCTAATAAATCTTCGGTTGTTGCATACCTATCGGTAGCCATTTTTAGTTTCCCATTGGTTGTATTCCAATCATTAATGAAACTCTTTAATGCTAAATTGACGTTTTTTTCGCCAATCTGCTTCTGAAGTTCATACATATTTATTGCACCTTTTGCATAATAGACATACTTTTGATTTTCTACGAGTGCTAGCGATGGTTCTTTACCACTTTCCCTGCGTTTTCCCTCTAAATACCGCTCTTTCTGTAGCTCTAAAAACTGCTGTACTTTCGCTTCTGAATAGTGCTGCTTCAATACCATCATTGCCGCATATTGTGATAAACTTTCTAATACCATAAGACGTCCTTGTACATTCGCAGCCTCCACTTGCATTCCAAACCATTGGTGTGCCAATTCATGTGCCGTCACATAAAATGCCATATCTACATCGGTTTCATCATCAATATCCAATACAAACCCAATAGCTTCCGAAAAAGGTACTGTTCCCGGAAACGATTGCGCAAATTCGGCGTAACGCGGAAACTCAAATATGCGTATTTGTTGGTATTGATAGGGACTAAATTGAGTACTGTAATAGTCTAACGAAGCCTTCATCGATTTCATCATTCGGTCTAAATTATACGTGTGTTCTTTATGATAATAAATCTCTAGATCAATAGGTTTCGATGCAGCATCTGTTGTAGAAACCCACGTATCCTTTTTAACTTCATACTGTGCAGAAACCATTGAATAAAAATTAATCATTTCCACATCCATTTTATAATGGAAATAATTCCGATTGTTTGTGGTCCATTTCTTTACTAGGTTTCCTGGCGCAATGGCTAGTTGATTTTTATCGGTGCTCATTACAATTTCAAAACGAATCCCATCAGAATCACCTCCAGATTGGGCGTTAACCAATGCGCTAGGATCATCCCTCCTAGCCTTATTGGATCTAGGTGGTAATTTATAAGCGTTGCGATCACGATCATCTTGAAGCTCGTATTTTCTATTATAACCCAAAGTTGGAAAGTCATTATTATTAAAAAATGTGCCATTATATACCATATTTGTATTAGAACCACCTTGCTCAAAGCCTTTGGTGGTATAGGTTTGCTTAAAATTCATTTGTATAGAATCTCCCGATTGTAAGGGTTGTGTTAATTTATATGGATAATAATCGAAGGTTGCATACTGAGTATCACGTAGTGCACCGCCTTCAAAAGTAACAGACTCAAGTGCTACATTTCCTTCTATTAGTTTTTGAATATGAATTTCTTCAATAACGGTATCAGTTGTGTTTTTTAGGGTATAAACACCTTCGGCAAAATAGTCTCTAGATGTTGGATATAAGGCTAGGTTTAAGTTAACAGCCACTATTTTAGGTTGTGGCAGGTTTTCAAATTGCTTTAGTGTATTCTCATAAGCCACCCTAAACGTGATTTGTTTAGAATTTGTCCAATATTCATTTAAAATATTGGTGTTGTAAAATATATAGCTGCCAAGAATTAATAAGGATGTAAAAGTGATTAGTCCTAATTTCATGATAGGCTTACTCATTCGATGCTTAGCCGCTTTTAATCGTTTTATTAAATTGGTTTCTGTTCCTCTAACCGAAATAACGGAGGCTATCAGTAGTAATATCATCCCAAATAAAAACCAATAGCTTTTAACGATGAGATACGGCTTTAGAAAATGACCATAGCCATTCATGTCTGAATATTTGGCTAAAGAACTACCGCCGAAAATGTATAAATCATGATTAAACCCAAAAAGCACAAAAGCAATGTTTAGGATTAAAAATAGTAATACCACTAGAATTCCAACAAATTTTTGATTGGTAATGACTTGCACAAAGAATGCGAAGAGTGTAACTAATGCTAGCAATGGAAAAATTTCAAGAAAGAAACCATAAAAGTAGACTTGAAGGTCATAATTGTAATAGCCATTGCTAGTTTGAAAAATAATCCCTGAAATAATCAAGGAGATAATCAGTACCGCATAAATAAGGAGAAGGCCTAAATATTTACCAGCAAGGTTGATAAAACCCGACATGGGCGTAGCATCATAAATCAAGTTGAGTTGGGCAGTTCTCTCCTTCCAAATGAGTTCTCCAGAATAGAAAACAAGGATGATTACAAAAAAGTAACCAGACGTTTCCTGAAGTTCTTCTACAATAAAATAAGTAGCCGGATAACTATCAACACCATATACCGTTCCCAAACTTACCGAATTGATTAAAATGATAACCATACCACAAATGGCAATCGCCCAAAATGAAGGTTGTTTACAAATACTAACGAAATAAAACCACGAGAAATGTATGAGTTGTGTCCATTTTGATTTGATGTCATAATGCAATTTAAATTCAGGAATTTCACTTGGATAATCAGCCACTGTTTGGCTTTCCAATACAGGATTTTTCTTCTTTTTAAAGCGCGTTGTTTTAATGACGTTGAATTCAAATTTACAATACCCAATGTATAGAGTTAACAACCCTAGTGCCATCCAAAATAACTTATTGTAAAGCAGGATACCGTTAAATGGGATGCTTAGTATACTGCGTTCTGTTATGGTCCAAGACTCTGAAAGCAAAGTGATTGTTGTTAATGAAAACGGATCTAAAATGGCTTGCAGCCACTCATTAGTAATGGCTTTTGTCAACATAAATATGACGAAAAAGACAACGCCTTGTGTGTATACAACAACCAAATTACGACTCAATGCACCCGTTACAAAAAACAGGGAAGCACCAAAAAATAAAATTGGCAGGGTCACAATTACAAAGGGTTTTAGATACGCCAGTAAACTAAACGGATGAAAATCATCTGCTTCATGCCAAGGCATGGATTCTCCTAAAACCATTCCTAAAAAAACACCACTAAACACAAAAAGCAAAACGGTAAAAGAACCTAAAAAACGTCCTAATAAATAATCTCGTTTTTTGATTGGGTTTACAAACATGAGAGATTCTATATTGTACTCAAAGTCACGCAACACCGAAACGCCCATAATCATAGAAGCAAGGATCATAAAAATACCTGTAATCGCTCCCATTGTTTTGGCGATCACCAAAGGTGAGTTCTTTTTAACAGCACCGAGATCGATACCTTGAAACACAAAATCTACGCCTACCATTGAAAACAGTACTAAAAAAGCAAAGAAAATATAGGTGTCGGGGCGTTTTAAACGATAGCTTAATTCAAACTTAAAAATTTCGTACCACATCATTATGAAATTGATTTAAGGTTCATAGTACTACCAAATATTTGCGAGAAATACACATCTTCCAAATCGGCTTTCACAGGAATAAACCCATCACTAGGATTGGTGTTACTCAAAATATGAATGATGGGTTTACCCAAATAGAGCTTTTCACTGATCACTTGGTAATTTTGTTTGTAGGTTTCTAATGCTTGTTTTTCAATTGTTTTTTGATATACCTTCCCTTCTAGTGCTGCTATTATTTGTAATGGATTTCCCTTTAGAAGTACTTTCCCTTGGTTAATCACGGCCATATTGGTACATAATTCTTTGACGTCTTCTACAATATGTGTAGATAGAATCACCACCGTATTTTCACCAAGTTCACTTAGTAGGTTATAGAATCGGTTTCTTTCTACAGGATCTAATCCCGCAGTGGGTTCGTCTACAATAAGTAATTTTGGGTTGTTCAATAATGCTTGGGCAATACCAAAGCGCTGTTTCATTCCTCCAGAATAGCCTCCGAGGTTTTGTTTTCGTACCGTATATAAATTGGTTTTGTGCAAAAGGGCTTTCACCAGCTCTTTTCGCTCACTTTTGTTGGTAATCCCTTTGAGAACAGCAAAATGATTTAATAATACTTCGGCTGATATTTTGGGGTACAAACCAAATTGTTGTGGTAAATATCCCAACACCTGTCTTAGCTCATTTTTCTGCTTTAACACATTTATGTCTCCAAGGGTTATAGACCCTTTATCAGCTTCTTGCAATGTTGCAATGGTTCTCATTAAGGTAGACTTGCCTGCACCATTGGGTCCTAACAGCCCAAACATACCTTTGGGAATTTCCAACGAAATATCCTGAAGTGCTTTGACACCATTTGAATAGGTTTTTGATAGATTATCAATAATGAGTTCCATATGACTTGTTTTTGATTGATTATTTAAGGCAAACCTATTGTGTATCGCTGATGTGAAAAAGAAAAAGGGATACATCTCCTATTTGTAGTGATACAAACACTTTTGAAGGGGATAAACGCATGTTGTCACTCCTAAATAGTGATTGAACCCTTGGTGTCTATTGTTCATCAACAAATTTGCTTGAAACATATATATTAACTATCATTGACCATGAATTGGAGTATAAAAAAGAGTGTTCAATGGGTTCCGAAATGGCTAAAGTGGACCGTTTTAATTCTAATCGCTTTTGTCATCCTTATCTTTAATGATGCATTTGGTAGTAGCGAGGTTTTTGGAATCTTTGCGTTCTTCTATTTCATGCTACTTATCTTTTTATTGAGTAGATGGATTTTTTTACAGATAAAATCAGTTATACGGCTAAAAAATGAAAAGGCGAAAACGGAGTTACTGCATTTAAAAAGTCAGGTAAACCCCCATTTCTTTTTCAATACTCTTAACAATTTATATGGATTAATGGAGAAAGATTCTAAGGAACGAGAAATGGTACTCAAACTTTCTGATATGATGCGCTATAGTATTTATGAAGGGCAAAAAGAGTGGGTAACCCTACAAGATGAATTAGATTACTTAAAAAACTATATTGAGCTTCAAGCAATTCGTTATCACAAGAAGTCGGATGTACAATTTAATCATAAAATTGAGCATCCACAGGCTAAAATTATGCCTTTGTTATTTATTATTCTGTTAGAGAATGCGTTTAAGCATGGCTTAGAAAACTTAGATAAAAACGCTTATATTCATATGGGCTTATCCGAAAGTGGAAATGAGGTAACTTTTTTGGTTGAAAATAATTTTGAATTACATCAAGCACCTAATAACGAAGGTATTGGGTTAAAAAACTTAAAGCGAAGGTTAACATTGGTATACCCAAATAAGCATTCGCTTTCCTTTGATGTAGCCGCCAATATTTATAAAGTCAATCTAACTTTAAAGTTAAAATAATGCGATATCTAATCATAGATGATGAACCTATAGCCCACAAGATACTCATGGAATATTGTGAAATGCTTCCTCATATGACCTTGCAAAAAAACTGTTATAGCGCTTTGGAGGCGCTTGAGTATCTAAATACACATCAAGTTGACTTAATCTTTTTAGATTTAAATATGCCGAAGCTTAAAGGCTTTGAATTTTTAAAAACGCTAACAGCTCCCCCAAAAATCATTGTAACGACTGCCTATAGTGAGTTTGCTATAGAAGGCTATGAACTGAATGTATCTGATTACTTATTAAAACCATTTAGTTTTGAACGCTTTTTAAAAGCGGTAAACAAAGTTATGGGCTCAAATACCATGATAAAGAATTCCGTTTCAGAAGGAAACGAACCTTCAGCAAAACGCATCTTTCTACGTCAGAACAAATCGTATATCCAACTAGAAATAGACGCTATTTTATATATTGAAGCTGCTGGAAATTATACTAAAATTATTACTAAGGATGAAACGATTACCATCAGAGAAAAAATATCTGATATCTTAGAATCTCTCCCTGCCAATGATTTTATACAAGTACACAAATCATTTGCAATTGCTATAAAATATATTAAAAGAATTGATGGAAATAGAATCTATATTGAAGACCAACCCATTCCAATTGGCAAATTATATAAAGCCAATCTCAATAAGCTTTTAAACTAGAAACTTAGCAGTGTAGGTATTAAATACCATTCCACACACATGCCACTTCCCTATAGGCCTATAATTCATTCTTTACCAGTTAGACCCAGTGTTTTGTAATCACCCTAATCGTATTGTTTGCGAATCACAAAAAATTAAATTAAATTCGACTAGACATTCCACATAAAACTAGTTGATCATGAGAAAAATAAATTACCAATTAGTAACGCTCTTACTATTATTTTTTGCACAAAATATTTTTTCACAAACCAAATCGGAGAACTTGTTTTATATGGTGAACACCCCCGTTTCATTTGAAAGTTTTAAAGCCAATATAAATCAGATCTCCATTGTATGTCCCCAGACATTTTTTATAAGTAAAGAAGGTGTTCTTTCCGGCTCGGTTGACCCCCGAGTGCTTGCATTGGCTGAGGCTAACAATGTAAAAGTGATGCCTTTGATTGTGAACAAAGGCTTCAATCAGGAATTACTTCACAACATTGTTTCAAATCCTGTGGCACGTGGCCGATCTATTGAAATGATGCTGGAATATGCTAAAAAGTACAATCTGGATGGATGGCAATTTGACCTCGAAGGCCTTCATATTTCAGATATGGCTAATTTTACACTTTATTTCAAAGAAACAGCTGATGCCTTGCATAAAGCCAATCTGCAGCTGTCTGCAGCTCTGGTACATGCTACAGAGAATGTGGGTGGACCATCTGCCTATCACCTGTTTTTATACGAAAACTGGAGAGCAGGGTATTCTCTGAAGGAACTTTCAGAGATCGGTGATTTCATATCCATCATGACCTATGATCAGCATACCAGACGTACGCCTCCCGGACCCGTTGCAAGCCCGGAATGGATGGAAAAAGTAATCAAACACCTCCTTGCCCAGGGCGTTGCTCCTAACAAATTATCTATGGGGATTCCAAACTACTCGGTTCACTGGTTTACAGACTACACTGAAGAAAGAGGAGGTTTTGCCAATGGCAGAAGCGCCAAGTACCCCATGGTTCAGCACCTGCTTGGCCAGCATAATGCAAAAAAAGTATGGCATGAAAAAGCACAGGTTAATTGGGCCATGTGGGATAATGATGGCGTATATGAATACTTATTTATTGAAGACGGACAATCATTAAAACCCAAACTGGATGTTCTTAAAAAATATAATTTGAGAGGTATTTCTGTATGGGTGCTTGGCAGCGAAGATCCAGAATTCTGGACTGTGCTGAAGAAAGAAGTGGTAATGAAGTAGGATTTAGCAGCAGTAATCTAACCTATCCATTGTATTTCTAATCAATCATCTACTGGATAATATAACTGAAATAGCCGATTGTTTTAACCAACTATTTGCGCCCTTTTGACGCAAATAATCATAAACTCCTTTAAAAAACAATCAAAATGAAGTGAAAAAAATTTTTTGAGGTCAAGGTATTACGTAATACCTAGACCTTTTTGTAAAAGTTCTTTGTATAAGGTACTTTGACCACCCGATCCGGGCAAATAATTATCTCGATTAAAGTCGGCTTGGTCTATGTCTATTTTATCAAAAATTGATTTGAACTCTTCTTTTGTTATAATTTGATTAGGTTTTTTAAAACTTAAATAAACATCTTTGAAAAATTTCATAAGTGCTATAAAACCCGTAGACTTATTTAGAATCATGTTTTGCTCTACTTGCCTCCATGCATTAGGCCATTTTTCTTCTACGGCATGAAAGTAATTAAAAATAATTTGTGCAATGTCAGAATCTCTCTCTTCTAAGAACATTTTACGTAGAAAATATTTTTTTTGCTCGGCTTCAGAGTAAGAATCTGGAACTTTATTTCTTCTATATTTATCTCTATCAAGCATTTTATCTTTTGTGATATATTTAAGCAATGATTCAACAAAAGTTGCTTGCGTAATGGTCTCCTTTTCTTTATCATTTGCAACACCAAGAATCTTTAGTTTATCTTTAAAAGGGCTATTCTCTTTTTGGTCTAGTGCTCTTGCAATATTATGTGCTGTTCTTTGAGGACTTTTTGTAGTTGCAAACTCATAAAGGTCATAAGTTAATGATTTATTTACCTTAGTATGAGATTTATTAATTGTAGAAAAAACTAACGCTTGGTCTTCTAATTCCATTTCAACAAAAATTGTAACATTGAGTTGGAATTTTTCACCAGGAAGAGTGCAATTATTCAACCCAGCAATCCTATGTTGACCATCTAAGACTTTAGCAACATCTGGCTTTCTATCTATAACTAATTTTTTTTCATCCTCTTTATATTCTAAATTTTGTTTGTCAATTGCAAGAATTATACTTGTTGGAAAGGTTGCATCAATTAAATTTACATATTTTCCAATTTCTTTCTCACGTTTAAGACTTAGAGGTCTTTGAATTCCAATATATTCTTCAACTTCCCTTTTTTCACTCTTTAGTCGACGCACATCAACATGAGACAAATATTCCAGTTCATCGTAATCGATAACTCCAATATAAAATTCTCCTATTGGTTGAGTTACTTTTAAACAATCTATTTCTACTGTAGGTTCTTCAATCGTCATATTATATCTATTCTAAATTATCTAAAATTTCTCCTACTCCTTGACTGGCAATCTTCTTAGCATCAATTGAAGGTGGATTAGCTTTACCTTCTAATAAAAGTGCTCTATGTAATGTTATAATAGATATTAAAAAAGCCAAAATAGAAATTATCCATAAAAATGCTCCATTGACTTCTATCGTAATTGCCAATTGTTCTTTTGCAAACAATAGACCAAAAATTGTAGCAACAATAATCCACAATGGTTTTGAAGATTGATGAAGAAATTTATCCCATTTGGTACGAATTAATTCAGCATTATCATCCATTATATACATTGCTGTAGTAATTAAACTAGCAGAAAAAAGGCAAAAAGTTCCATCTTCTATAAATGAAGTAAACTTTTGGTATTGAGAAAAAAGAATTAAAATAGTCGCACCTATAATTACTGGAAGTACAGTTCCAAAAACAGTATTGAAAAGAACCTTATTAGCTTTTATCTTAATATCTTCTTCTTGATGTTTATTTATTTTCATTTTCTTAGAATATTTATTTTATCATAGCATTTGTAAAAATGTACTCTTTATATTGGCCTCGTTTAGCATTAATTCCACCTATTAAACTTGCTCTTGTGATACCATGCATTAAATCATCTTCTCTTTCGAAAATAGATTCAATTACTTCATGAGCTGCGTTCGTCAAAATATAATATGCACCTTTTTTCTTAATTTCATCAATATATTCGGATAATTCAAATTGCTTCTTTAGATCGAAAAGTTTTGCATTGTATTTAATAAACCCATTATTATTATGAGTAACTGTATAAGGAGGATCTAAAAAAACTAAATCATTCTTTTTGACATTATTGATTGTATCTATAAAAGAGCATGAATTAATTTCCGCGTTTATGAGTGATTTACTTACTAATTTTAAATTGTCTGGTTCAATAAAATCCTTCGTTCTATGGCCATATGGTACATTGTATTTACCTTTTAAATTAACCCTATAAATGCCGTTAAAAGAAGTTTGATTTAAATAAATGAAACGTGCGGCTTTCTTGGACTCGCTTCTGTAATTACTTGCTCTAACTTCATAGTAAGTTTCTTTGTTATTTTGAAATTTTTTCAACTCCTTTATAACTCCTTCAACATCATCACGAACTTGTATATAAGTATCAATTAACTCTTTATTTAGATCTGATAAATATGCTTTATTTGGTTGTAAATGAAAAAAAATGGACGCACCACCTAGAAAAGGTTCATGATAATTATTAAAACCTTCTTTGGGTAAAAATTGATCAACATGCTTCACTAACCATCTTTTTCCCCCTGCCCATCTTAAAAAAGGCTTGCATTTAATTTTATTTTCGGTAATAATTGTTTTAGCTATTGGCATTAATAAAATGAGTTGGGTTTCATTCGAAATCGTAATTATCAAAGTTAGTTTATTTATTACAAATGTAAAAGAGGGAAAACACCCTAAATTTTAGAGGAAAAACCCTATCAAAAAAGGGGAATTTTCCTGTTGACTAATTATTTATTTAGTTTTAAATTCAACTCAAAACAATAAATTGTAGACTTATGAAAAGAAAAGACTTCATAAAAACGTCACTTTTAACCCTAGCACTACTCTCATTTTCTCCACAAAAAATATTATCTAAAAGCAACGAAAGGGCAAGTAATTTAGCCATTGATTATAGCACGATGTTTAGTATAGCTAAATTTGCAATTAATGCGGGGGGATTATTTAAAGGAGCTTCTTCTTTCAATATTTCAGATTATCAAGTTAAAATGTTAGAAAATATTTCTAATCAATTAAAAACATTACAAGAAACGTTAAAATTGATCGTATTAAATATTAACAACATCTTTGTGAAAATTGACGAAATTCCGGATAGAGTTGTTTTAGAGTTGGCTCAAATTCAGTCTCAAGGTAATTTTAGAGCTTTCGACGAATTAATGAGAACCCTATTTAAACTCGATAATAATAAGATCAAATTTGTAGCGGATAATGAAGTAGAAATAAGAGCCCTTATTGCTTCAATCCGAAAGGATCGTAATATTTTAATGGAGTTCAATAATTATTCTAATATATCTATAGTAGCAAGTATGGTATACATGGAATATAATCTGATGAGAATGATAAATGAAAATGAAGAAAGATTATTAGCTTCAATGGAATCTTATAAATTATATTTTGAAAAAATGCTTTATGGTAAACCTCAAAATGATATAAATTTTATTAACCTTGAAGAATTAATAAAAGATATCAGAGTAAAAACTTTGGAAAATTTAACTGAAATAAACGAACCAATTCACTTTTATGTTAAAAAGAAGAAATTAGCTCATGGGCATACATGGACCTTCAATGATCGAATTTATTATTTGAAAAAAGAGCAAATCGAAAATAGTAATGTAAATATTCTGATAAAGTTAGGATTGATAGAAAAGCACGAGACACTACTAGTATTAAATTATGTTAAAAGTAAAAAAAAGGCTGGTTTAATTAGCTTAATATCCAAGCGTGAAGGATTGCTTGCATACGGAGACAGTATAGCGCAACCAGGTGGTAGTGGGGTAAAAATATTTAATGGAGTTACTCTTGGTGAGGTTCCATTAATTGAGGATAAAGAAGAAGAATTAGAGAATCGGAAAGTAAAACTTGAATCAGAATACAATATAAACAGGATGAAGTTATATTCTATGGCTTCTAGTTTTTATGCTGGTAATATGGCTTTGAACTTCTGTCAACAATTTTAAAATGAAAAACAGTTTTATAGGTTTAATGATAATATTATTCTTTGTCCCATTTGCATATTGTCAGAAAAGCAAAAAAATAGATATTGATATAGAAGGCGCATCCCCAATGCTATCCATTGAATTAGAAACAAAAAGAGGTGCTGCGACACCAACTAGTTATCAGTCATTGTTGTCCAGAAAGAAGGCAACAAATTCAATCATTATTGAAGCTTTACTTTTTTTAAACAAAAAAAGTATAGATGACGTAATGGATAGAAAAATTGGAAAATACTTAATTGAACTAGATAAGAATTTATTTGACGGTACAGGCCATTTAATAAAAATTCAACTTTATGTTGATGAATTTGGTAATAATAGGACAACAAATAGTGCTTTTTTAGCTCTTGGTAATGGCATTGACCCTATTGATGCACTATCTGAAAACATAAACAGTGGAAGCATAATTTCCAAGCCTCATACAGGTTATATGAAAGATGTTAGTGTTTATAAATGGATTAAAAAGGAAAATGGGACACTTTTAGTGTATACAATACCAAGATATTTGAATAATGAATTTTATAAACAAGCTAATCAAATGTCTATTCTAAAAATAAAGAATAGAAAGACAAATTATAGCCAAAGAAGGTCCTTAATACCAAACTATTTTAATAGAGCAAATTATTGGTATAATAAAATTGAAGAATTAGAAGCCGCTACAGAGGGATATGCAAACCTTAGTCAACTTAGATCTTTAATGAGAAAATTTGAAATTAAGCAAAACGAATTTTCTAAACTTATAAATGAATTTGAAGAATTAAAACAAAAGAAGGATTCTAGAAATACTTTGCTTAATACAGTTGAAATTTTGATAGAGTTAGGCTCAGCCCTATCCGGAGGTTTTGATACTAGCCCTGAACAAAATATGACTTATAACCCAACGTTTATACGAAATGAATTGACTATTATAAATAATAGTATAAACGATCGAAAAAAGGAAATCAACAAGAGAAGCCAAGAATTAAACGATTACGATAACGGAATTAAAAAAATATATAACAACCTTTTGGACTAAAATATTAGATGTGGTTTTCATTTTCATTCCACACACATTTTGCCTCTACTCTACTGCCCTATGGCAAAAAGAGTGTTTCATTACATTCGTTAAATAAACTTTGAAGAAAAACTTTATATAAAATTGAAGATATGATTGCTTTTACCAAAGCAAAATAACATAATACAGTACGTTATAAACCAAATATGTCCAAATACAATTGGTCACAATCAAAGTCGTTTTTGTAGATTTCTGCTATTCACAACCATCTCATAGCTACACAGCCCATTTATTAAGGCAATCCTATAGTATTGCACTTCATCAAACCGATTATAGAATGGCTAGAAAAGGCCCTAATGGCAATTTTTACATCTTAACGTGCTGATTTAGAGATATCCATAACGGAATCATTTTGTATACAGAACCTATTTGAGCCCACTATTTATACCCATCTAACCTGCAACTAATAACAAATGCCAGCTCAAAACAATAATGAGTGTATATTAAATTCAACAGTAATCATTTGGTCTTGTCAATTATAACCCACTTAGTTGGTACGCATTGATTTCTTAAAAAATTGAATGCCAACTAACAGTAAAACAACGAATAACATAACAAAGAAAACACTTGTTGTACTACTTTTAATAATCGAAAACATATTGGTTGTTTGTACTACTTCTTCAATTAAATCTGGATAGTTTTTTAACATTACAATAATTCCAATATTCTCAAAGTAGTCTGCCACCGCTGCAATAATGGGCAACAAACAACTGTACTTCAACGCAGTATTCAGTTTATTAATTTTATTTAGCAAATAAGCCATTAGTAAGCCATAGGAAATGCCAAAAAGCAGTGGATAGATCATATCTACCGGTAGTTGATTGGTTAAATAGGTAGTACGTCCCTGCGCACCCAAAGCACGAAACAAGTTGTTTACATATTCAAAATTATAGCCTGTTGGCATCATATCCAATAGCTTCATTCCGTTCGCAAATGCCATTGTTTTTGGAATGGTTACCATTAACATAAACGCATAAACAAGATTGGTAAAAATAAAAAGACCCAATACCTTCTTTCCCGCTATATTTTTCTCAATAATTTTAATCAAACTTTGCATTTTTATCGGTTTAATTGTTCGTTGTTTTGTTATAGATTACTGGCATCTGCCCTTTCCATGTCGTCCATAAGGCAGCGTCACTAATTAAACGAGCCATAAAGTGACCCACATTTATACGACTCACTTTACCCGCATTAAAAATAGCACTTCGAATGGGTGATGCAAACACCTCATAATCACTTACTTCTTCTGCATTTATTAAACCATCTGGTCGTACAACAACCCATTCAATTAACGGAGTGTTTTGACCAATTTGGGTTCGTAAATAATCAGCTGCTTTTTCATTATCTACATGTGGTGGTACGACCAAACGAAGTAATCCAATCACACATTTTTGAGCGAATGAAATGGGCTCGTTTAAATTGCGATTGCGATTTCCTGTGGTATTCATTAATACAAACGTTGTTGTGCTCGCACGCTTGTTAAATTGTATTGCGGTACATAAGCGTCGTGTCGCAGCTGTTACGAGAAGCCTTGGATGGCCATACATCCCTTTAAAAGTCAAATTGTGCCCTAGGCATGAGGCTACCGCATCACAATCGCTCACGATGCTTCGCATTTCGGCATCACTTAAGTCTAAAAGGCTTGCAGTGATTATCTGTATGTCTTGATTGGTTTTCCAAGATTCTGATACTTTTTCTGGAGAGCGTACAATGACTTTTACCTGATGTTTATTGATCAGTAGTTGCGCTACTAATTTACTTCCTGTAGCGCCACTGGCACCTACAACTAAAATGGTCATATTATTTTTTAATTAATGGATATGTCTAATAGACGACAGATTCTTAAATTTGTTTCATAAAAGGGAGACCATTTTTTCTTCAACGATTTTGATAGCTCTTTCGTTAAAATAGGCGCGCTTCATTTAATTATCAATACGTTTTCCATCTTTATCAATATAGATATAGACAATCTTACCTTTTTTAAATACAGAAGTTTTTGATTTACCATTTTTAAATGGACTCGGTGAATAATGTTTGATAGGAATAACTAACTCGCCTTCGACATTAACAAAGCCACATTTACCAAAACAAATAGAGGCTAGGCCTTCACTAAATGGACCTATTTGATAGTATTTAAATTTCATGATTTTTTCTCCTTTTCTATTAATCAACCCGCACTTTAAATTTCTTGAACCGGGTTTTCCAACGTCTAAACACACAGGAGCTACACCATTATAAAAATTCTCAGCACGACTAAAATAATAATTAAACACCTCGTTACCTTGCATATCAATGAACGTATAATTCAATGGAAAATAACCCCCTTCATTTTTCGATTTAACGACCGCCAATCCTTCACTAAAATTTTTTCCATCCAAATAGGTTGGCTTTATGACAAATTCACCTTGGCCATTGATATACCCCACTTTGTTTGTCTTTACATCTAAAAAAGGAATGAGGGTTCCAGCCCTTGGAAATGCCACCAAATAATTTGCAAAATAAAGCATCCGCTTTATTTTAATTTCCTTTTCTTTTTGACTTTCTTTTAACCTTTCAATTACTGCAAGGCGCTCCTTTTCCATCGCTTTAATAGTATTCAATTTTTTTGCAGCTATTTTTTTTATCTCAGCTTGCCGTTTTCGTTCTTCATTTTTCTTTAACAGGTCCATTCCATCCTCAATTTCTACTAAATAAGACAACACGTCATTTTTTAGATTTTCATCTGCTTTTGAATTATTATTGGAAAACAATTCAAAATACATCGCCGCCTTTTTGTAATTTTTTTGTGCTACATAATTTTTCACTTTTAAGCTTAATATTTTCGCATTTGTACCATTCAAAATTTCTTCAGTAGCTGCTAGTCGTTCTAATGATTTACTAAAATTTTTATTTTGATAGTTTTTGAAGGCTTCTAAATAATAGGCTTTAGCTCTATCATTGGTATTTTGAGCATACACCCCCAACGAATTCATGGCTACTAGGAGTACGATACTTATTTGAAAGCTAAAAAAATGTCTTTTTCTACTCATTTATTGTCTTTTAAATTGAATACCACTAATAGTTATCACATTTCCTGAAATACGATAACTTGCAGAGGCTGATTTACCCTGTACGTTTCCAGACGTTCCACAATATGGATCTTGCTTGGTATAGGAAAGGGAAATATTGGAATTGCTAGTATTATATTTGAAATGAGTCTTTACTCCATATCCAGGGCAGCGGTTTGAAGTGTCTGGCACGAAGGTATATCCTTGTCCGTTTGGACCAAAATAAAAATAATTAGACACACCATTTTTATTGGTACCATAATTCCCACTAATTTGAGACCATTTACCAATAATTGCATTGGTTTCATTTCGTTCTTGCTTTTTTACTGGGGTTAGATCTTCTGTATTTTTTTTAACAAATTTAGCATAGGGAGTCTCCAAAACATTATTTACAATAGTATACGATACGGGGCCCGAATTCGTTGGTAGCTTATTAGGCTTACCACAATAATCACTCACGGAAGTCCATTTTGACGTATAGGTTGTTTTGGTATATGAATAGTTAAAATCTACACGAATTGCATATCCTTCACAGGTATTTTTACAATCAACATTGTAAGTGGTACCTGTTCCGTCATTATTGAAAATTATATAAGATACTTCATCATTTAAATTTTTACAATAATTTACACGATACCATTTTCCAACAAAGGGATTTGCGTTCGAAACTGGTTCTACAACACGTTCTTTATTTACTGGATTAAAGGAAGTAACCTTTTCACTTACAATTTTGTCAGCCGTATTCCAAAATCGATCTCCTTGATCGTTGATTCTTATTTTACTAACTGTTTCCTTTACCCTTGGCCTTTTAAGATAAGTAGCCGGAATAACACAGGTCGCATTCTTTTTAACTTTTGACTGACTAACAGCGGCGTTTTCAGAGCGCAGTACATATTTTGATATAGTCAACCCATCTAATTTAGGCTTACTAAAAAACCAACCTCCAAAATCTGGATCGCATATCTCAATACTACTGTTTGAACCCAATTCAATGTTTCCAGTGGCTGCGGTAAAATAAGTACCATCTGTAGTATTACAAACATTTTGAACAGGTGGTGAATCAAAAACTTCCATTTCTACAAAGAAAGCTTGGGAATTCAAAAATTCCACTTCTTTAGTGGCATTTTCATTTTCTATAAGAAGTACCAAACGATAATAGTAAATGGGAATTTTAGCGTATTTTTTTTGTTCTGCTGATAAATTGGTTACATAAGGTAACGGTTCACATTCCTTTTCGGCCATTTTAAATCTAGCATCATTTCCTATTACTAACTTAACACTAAACTTAATTCCATTCTCATGGTATATGTTGTGAAACTTATTTAATTCAAGGTCCATGGGTCCATTGAGTAGGCTAATAGGTTCCCAAACGCCGTCATAAACTTTGCCATCTTTACCTAGTGATACTTTTTGTCCAAAACTAAAATTAGCAACGAAAAAAATTAGGATCATAAAATATTTCATAGGCATGGTGTAATTTCCATAAAACTAAGAATTTTATTTTGATTTTATTGGAGACACTGCTTTCATAGTTCACCACTATAAATCGAACACATTTTTAATGCATTATTTACCCATTGGTACAACTCAACAGGCAATCGTTTAATTGAATTAAGTCTTTTCCACCAACAGAATTAAACATACCTTTACCATTCACATTACAATTCTTTTTAATTATGAAAACAACCATCTGTCTGGTATTGGTTCTATTGCTAAGTCTACAAGCCTGTAAAAAGGAACCCAAAGAAACGAAAGAAATAACACGTATGGAGCGCGTAATGGCTGTACATGATGAATTCATGCCAAAAATGAGTACGCTAGGAAAGTTAATTAGTGCCTTAGAACCTAAAATTGACAGTACTGCCGCAGGAATGAAGTATAAAGTAGCCAAAGACAGCCTCGTCGCTTCTTATGATTATATGATGGATTGGATGAAAGGGTTTGGCGATCGGTTTGATTCGGAAGAAATCATGGACGGCAAAGCATTGACTCCTGAAAAAGAAACCTGGCTTCTGGAAGAAGAAGAAAAAGTAAACACCATGAAAGACAAAATGCTACAAAGTATTGCCAACGCACAAGCCCTCTTGCCAAAAGAAGAGTAAATTTTTTAAGGCTTTCCTTCAAAATAAAAAATGACCTCATAGAGGTCATTCGTCAGTATCAAATAAGGGTTTATCTGGATGTAAGAGCCCCTATCCTATGTTTTTTAGTTGGAAAACTAGCATTCGCTAAGCGTTACTCTTTTTTCTGCAAGGTAACTTTCACGGCGTTTAAACCTTTCATTCCTTTTTCAAGTTCGAACGTAACTTTATCATTTTCGGCAATTTCATCAATCAAGCCACTTACGTGTGTAAAGTATTTTTCTTGATCTTCTGCATCAATGATAAAACCAAATCCTTTAGAAGAATCGAAAAAAGAAACACTTCCTTTTCTAACAGGGTCAAATGCTTCTCTATCACTATCACTTATTTTTGGAACACTAATCGCTATATCTTCAACATCAATTTCAACTCTTAGAGATGGATCTGGTGGTGTATCTGTTAAATTACCATTGAAATCTACGTAGGCAAATTGAATTCCTTTTTTATCAGAATTTTTAGCCTCTTCTTTTCGGGCTTCCATTTTTTTTCGTTTGTCTTCCCGCTTTTTTAAACGTTTTTTCTCTTTTTCTGTTTTGTTATAAGTCTGTTGCGATTTAGCCATTCTTTATCTTAAATGTGTTTTAATTAGTGTACAAAGATATAAATTTCTAATTATATATCCCGTTTCCTTTACAGTAACATAAACAATGCCAAAAGAAAAGCGCTCCTTAATTAAACCTTAACGTAAATATTCAACGGCGCAATCCTCTTAAAATCAACTATTTTAGAATTTTATGAATTATATTTTATTTGTACCCAATCATTGGTTATTTTTGCCGCTTAATTTACGTATACTATGCTTGTTTGGGGCTTATTCATTTTAGGGATTCTTATTTTTTTAGCATTGGATTTGGGTGTTTTTAACCGCAATCCGCATATTATAAGCGTTAAAGAGGCTTCTATTTGGACAAGCATCTGGGTAAGTATCTCATTATTGTTTTCTGGTGTTATTTATTGGTTATATGGTTCTGGCTATATCGCAAATGTAGACGCCTTGACTCCAATGGACGCCACCATTAAATACATTACAGGCTATTTAATAGAGCTTTCGTTGAGTATTGACAATATTTTTGTGATTGCCGTTATTTTTAGTTCTTTTCAAATTCCGCAAAAATACCAGCATCGGGTATTGTTTTGGGGTATTTTAGGTGCTATTGTATTTAGAGCCCTTATGATCTTTTTTGGAGTGGCGCTCATTAATAAATTTAGCTTTACAACCTACGTGTTTGGGGTGTTTTTGATTTTTACGGCTGTAAAATTGCTGTATTCAAAAGGAACAGAATTCAATCCGAAAAATTCATTTGTCTATCGAAATTTGAGAAAAATAATGCCCATTACTGCAGAAATGCAAGACCAAAAGTTTTTTATTAAAATACGTCATGTGACCGCGGCCACCCCATTATTTATCGCATTAATCGTTATCGAGTTTACAGACATCTTGTTTGCGCTCGACAGTGTGCCTGCTATCTTGGCGATTACCTCCGATCCTTTTTTAGTGTTTAGTTCCAACATCTTTGCCATTTTAGGCTTGCGCTCGATGTACTTCTTTTTAGCCAACATGCTAGCCAAGTTTGCCTATCTAAAATACAGCCTCGTTGCTATTCTAAGCTTTGTTGGTGTCAAACTAATACTGGCGAATCATTTTCATTTTCCGGAATGGGTGTCTTTAGCCTTTATTGCAATGGCGCTGTTTGTTGGTATTATAGTCTCCTTAAATAAAAAGGCAGCACCTCCTACGCAAAACCAAGACTGATTCAAAAGAGATAGTCTGTTTATTTAAGGAAATCAGGTTTCTAAGTAAGGATCAAACAATTGATTACTCGTCGGCTTCCAACACTTCTGGGCCCAACCGATTCTTTTTCAAATGAGGAATCCCCTCTTTCATCCATAGAGGTGCCACGTCTCCTTTGAGATAGTGATCAAAATACTGCTTCATCCGAATCTGAAAATCCTTTTGATTGGCTTCTTTGCCCAAATGATGTGGTTCTCCTGGATACGATAGTAAAATCACTTCTTTGCCCAGTCTTTTTGCTGCTGAATAAAACTCCAAGCCTTGATTCCAATCCACTGCACCATCACTGGTACCATGAAGGATAAGGAATGGCGTTTTGATATTCATAGCATGATGCAACGGCGATTGACTCCGGTAGAGCTCCATATTTTCCCATGGGCTCACTCCCATTCTACCCTGTGACCATTCTAAAATGGGGCCATTCATATTCCCAGAACGTTTGTAAGCAACGTTATACATACTAATCAAGTTGGTTAAAGGCGCACCGGTAACCACGGCAGCAAACATGTCTGTTTGCGTCACGATAAACGACGATTCATACCCTCCCCAACTATGTCCTTGCAATCCAATCTTAGCCGGATCGGCATAGCCTAGTTGTATCACTTCTTTTACAGCACTGGTCACATCATCTAAGGCTGATGACCCTGGCAAGCCTGCGTCAAACACGATATCTGGCATCAATACCAAATACCCATTGCTTGCATAGGTAGACATATGCGGTCTATCGTCATAGGTAGGCATGGAGTATTGGTGATGCCGTTGCGACATTTTTTCATAGAAGTATACCACCATTGGATATTTCTTGCCTGCCTTATAATCTGCTGGCAAAGCCAAGGTCGCTTGCAATTGGTGTCCGCGCGCGTCTGTATAATCAACCAATACTCGTTTTCCCCATTTATAATCGGATTGTTGCGGATTGGCATTGGTTATTTTTATAGGCTTTTTAAAGGATAGATCAGACACCCAATAATCAGGAAAATCTTCAAAAGTCTGCTCGGTATACATCATTTTGTCCGTATCTTTCGCTTTGGTAACCCGCCCAATCATTTTATCTTTATAACGCAGTGCTTTTGGTTTTTCACCTACCAGTACTTCATAATATCCCGATTTCTTAGTTTGGTCGCCATAAGCGGAAAGCAACAAGGGTTTTGTTAAGTCAAAATCCTTAGCCTCAGGATCTAACTGCACCAGTCTGAAACGGATACTTCCATCATCTCCGAGACCTTGGGTAAGGTTTGCAGATTCCTTAGTATTCAGGGCAATGGTCCATAAATCATACTTGTGATTAAGGACTAAGGTAGTACCATCTTTCGACCATCCAGCGATGCCATAGGTCGGTTTTTCAACAGGTTGGTCAAAATCTTCATTTTTAAAACTAATGCCTGTTCTTTCGGTTAGATTCGTTAAGCTTCCCTTCTCAAAATGATAGCCCATCACCGTTCCCTCAGTAGAGAACAGTGCCCATTCACCATTGGGAGATATCCCCATAGTGCGATACACGTTTTTTGCGATTAACTGCTTGGCTCCCGTACGGGTATTGATACTGTACAAATCGGCATAACCCCCTGGAATGTTCACATCTTTACGGTACAGCGTATCTACACGGCCAAGCGCCCATGTATTCTTTTCACTGATGCTCACAGAAGGCATGGCTTCCGTTTCCAATTGCATGAATTTCTTATTCTCAAGATTTAATACCACTTTAAAAGTGGACTCTCGATCTCTTTTAGCCTGTACCATTTGACGCGATTGTACACGCTCATCTTTCCAATGCCAAACATCTACATTGGCCTTTAGTGAATCTTCCTTTTTTAATACGGCTTGTTGCTCCTTTATACCAAAAAACAGTTGTGTGCCCGCTTCATTCCACGTAAGTTCAGTGTACTCACTCACAACCATGTCATCGTTAAAATTAAGATCTTTTACTGGTTCATAGGTATCTTGTACGCCCGATGTTGTCATCCCTGGAGCAAGATTGGAAGTCCAATAAAGGGTATTTTCACGTTCAATAAAACCTTCTTTTTTTGCACCAACTAATGCGGCTAGTTGGGTACCATTCTTATTCCAAATCAGTTGCTCATAGGTAAAAGCACCGGTATGTAAAGGCCATGTACGTAAGTTACTTAGGTCGATTACATAAAGTCCGTTGCCATTGTCACCATCGGCATCAACTACATACGAAAAAAGCGTTCCTTCTTTATTAAACGCATAGCTCGATACATTACCGATATTGAGTGTCTGATTGCTTGTTAAGTCTTTAAGGATTAAATCACTGCCTTTATGTTCTGCCTTTTTATCGTTTCGATTTTTATGGATGGCGATAAATTTGGCTGTTTTTGAAAAGTCGAATGCCATCACACTGGTCACCTTAGACACTTCATTGGATTCAAGGTTGAGCAGCTGAAGATCACTTAACACCGGCTTTTTAGCTTTCTTAAGCTTCTCTGAAGCTTCTTTAGATGGATTTACAAGGAATCCTAGCCATTTGCTATCCCCCGAAAAGGCTGCTTTTTTCGCATTCATGGCGGTACGCAGCGTGTCGCCATCAATTTTACGAATGTGCAGTGTTGCATCGCCTTCATTGGGAGCATAGGCATAGGTCATCCAAACTCCATTTGGTGAAATGGCGGTAGTTGTTATTGAATTCCATTGCGCATAATCGGCTAAGGATAGCGGTTTTTGCTTTTGTTTTTGAGCAAAAGAGAATTGACTACAAATAAGGAGGCCAAGAATTAAAGAATAAGCACGGATGTTTAAAAGGGGTTTCATATCTAAGTGATTGGTTAGTTGAATTCAAATATAACTTTATTTCATAATTATTGAAACGGATCCTGATTGGAATAACTAACAAGTAATTAACAACGTACCAGATTCCACATAGAGACTACTCCCTACCTATTGTTGTCTTGTGTAATTAGAACCCTGATTCTGTGCTTTAAGTCGTATCTTTGCGCTTATTAAAAAATACCCAAAACAGTCATTACGTTAATTTCTATGCCTTTTAAAAAATTACATTCCGATATCCAAGAGCGACTCGAATTTCAAAAAATAAGTACGCCTACTCCTTTTCAGAGCAAGAGTATTCCAGTCATAAAAAGTGGTGCCAACACCTATTGCACGGCACCAAAAGACAGCGGAAAAACAACCACACTGATTCTTACCACCATCCAAAAATTAAAATGTGAGGCTGTGGGTAGTACGCCAAGAGCATTGGTGCTGGTAGAAAATAAGGAGAAAGCCCTAGAACTATACGATGCTTTTTTAAAATACACCAAATACACGTCGTTACGTGTATATGTAGGCTATGAGCAATTGGATATAGAAGTACAAAAATCAGAAATTTTTGAGGGTGTCGATATACTTATTTCAACGCCTATCACCATGAACAAGTTGTTTTTATTGAATGGTGTTGGTACTTCTCAATTAAAGATCTGTAGTATTGACGATGCTGAGTTTTTAGCACAACAAGCCTCCTATAATGCGATTCAATCGATTACACAAAGCATTTATAAATGTCAGTTTGTACTCTATCAAGAAAAAATACACCCTATGCTGAAACGCTTTGCTTCTTATTTTATGGAACACGCTAAAACAGTAACCATTAAGTGATGATTATACCGAAACTACATTATATTTCTCAGGGAAGCACTCCAAAAGTTCATTTGGAAAATATCCAAAAAGCCTGTTCTTCTGGCGCTGAATTGGTGCAATTGCGTTTAAAAAATGTCTCAGAAAAAAAATGGTTGAAAACTGCATTAGAAGCGCGAGAAATCACGTCGCATTTTCAAACGCGCTTACTAATAAACGATCAGTATAAAATAGCCAAAGAAGTAAAAGCAGATGGTGTTCATTTAGGAAAATCAGATACCTGCCCTACGATAGCAAGAAAATTTTTATACAGTTGGCAACTCATTGGCGGAACGGCAACTACCTTAGCTGATTGCAAGCTATTGATTGAAAAAGAAGTGGATTATATTAGTTTAGGTCCTTTTCGGTTGAGCACAACCAAAGACACGGTACCTCCGGTTTTAGGCTTGGATGGATATACTACCCTCATGGCCGCCTTAATAACCAAAACCCCCATCATAGGTGTTGGCGGTATCACCACAGAAGATGTGACGGCCATCTTAAAAACAGGCATTTCTGGTATTGCCGTATCTGGCGCCATTACACATGATTTTAATACCATCAGAACATTTAACCAATTGCTAAGTGCATCTTCAACCGAAGAGAAACGATATACGTTTTAAATAAAGAAAATTCAACTTCCCTTTACGAAAGCCTTGTTATGACTCATTCCCTTGGGCAAACCTATTCTTTTCGTGCTTGCTTCATTTGTTGAAACAATTCTTTGAACAAACCACGGGCAATCAATACTTTCATAATCTCATTAGTACCTGCATAAATTCTAGCAACCCTGTTATCGGCATACATCCGGGCAATTGGATACTCCCACATATACCCATAACCGCCAAATAACTGTAGGCATTCATCTACTACAGTATTGTGCATATCGGTTGCTGAATATTTCGCCATGGAAGCACTTTCAGCCGTTAGCTGATGGGCTGATACCAATTGCGTACAACGATCTAAAAAAGCTTGATGCACCTGTAACTTCGTAGCACATTCAGCCAATTTAAATTGCGTATTTTGAAATCCCGCTATGGGTTGCTTAAAAGCTGTTCTGGTTGTAGTATACGCTATGGTTTTCTCAATCGCTCCTTGTGCCCCACCTATGGCATTCAACGCTACAGTTAAACGTTCCCTGGCCAATTCGGTCATCATAATTTTAAATCCCATTCCTTCTTCACCCAATAAATTTTCTTTAGGCACTTTTACATCGTCAAAAAACAATTCGCAGGTATCTTGGGCTTTCATCCCTATTTTCTTAAACGGAATTCCCTTTTCAAATCCTTCATAAGCACTTTCTATGAGCAATAAAGAAACCCCTTCATTGGCAGTTCCCTGATTGGTTTTTACGGCAACAATGGCTAGGTCGCACATATACCCATTGGTAATAAAGGTTTTTTGTCCGTTTACCAAATAGTAGTCGCCTTTGTCTACCGCCGTAGTTTTGATTGCTTGAAGATCGCTACCACAGTTTGGCTCAGTCATACCAATGGCTGTTATGAGTTGCCCAGTAGCCATTTGTGGGAGGTATTGTTGCTTTTGTGCTTCGGTACCATATTTTAAGAGATAAGGAGCCACAATATCTGAATGCAGTGAAAAACCGGGACCGCTAACACCTTCTTTGCCTAATTCTTCAATAAACAAGGCGCTAAAGCTGAAATCTAAGCCACTACCACCATATTGTTCGGGGATATCGATACACAACAGGCCCAAGGCGCCTGCACGTTGCCAGATTTCTCGGCTCACCATGCCCATTTTTTCCCAGGCATCGGTTTGGTCAATAATTTCATTTTTGATGAAATCCTGAATCATTTGTTGCATCATTTTATGTTCTTCTGATGCGTAGATCTCGCGTTTTAATAAAACATCTTGTAACATATACCGGGTGCTTTTGAGTTATTCCTTTTTTTAGTCTAAGACTCCTTAAAGTTAAGCAATCCTTTAGGAGTTTTGACAGAAGTTGCTACTTTATTAAAACTACGAAAATAGTGCTGCTCACAAAGCCTATAGTTTTGTTAAATTATTGAAAGGAATGCATAACTTTAGAATGAACGCAGATTTGTGAACGTTATTTGTACTAAATAAAATGGATACTCGATTTTATAGTTAATAATTAAAAATAAACAATGATGATAGTAAAAAAATTAAGTTTTATCGCCATAGCGCTCTTTATGATTTGGGGATTTCAAAGTTGTAATACTACTGAAGATAGCACTACTGCGAAAGTACAATTGAAGTTAATTGACGCCCCAGGCGACTATTTAGAAGTGAATATTGAAATTGTTGACATCCAATACAACAGTTCTGAAGACGAAGGTGGATGGACCAGTTTTACACCTGAAAATGGCTATCCTATCAATGTTGATTTGACCAGTTTGATTGCGGGTAACAGCCTTTTATTAACAGATCAAATCGTTCCGATAGGAATGCTGAATCAAATTCGATTGGTGTTAAGTGATAATAATAACGTGGTAATTGAAGGAGAAGTTGAAGATGAAAGAATCACAACACCCCTTGATACACCAAGCGCGATGCAGTCTGGTTTGAAATTAAAATTGGATACCGAATTGGAAGCTGGTTTTTCGTATACTTTCATTCTCGATTGGGATGTACAAGAATCGATTGTAGAAGCAGGGAATTCTGATAAATACAATTTAAAACCTGTAATACGTGTTAGTACCGAAGTGAATTCAGGGTCTTTGAGTGGTAAAGTAACAGGTGAAGTTAGTGGAGATGATGTAGAAGGTGCCGTACCTTTAAATGGGGTTACTGTGCGTATTTATGCAGCAGATGAAACCTATATTTCAACAACTACGACTGATGAGAACGGTGATTTTATCGTACAAGGATTGGCTGAAGGCACTTATAAAATTCAAATAGAACGCGATGGCTATGACGATTATGAATCTAGTGATTCTGTTGCTGTAACTGTTGGTGCTGTTGCTGATGTTGGAACCATTGCCTTGGTTGTTTCGGCAATTTAGCCATCAATCAATATACCTTTTAAAAAGAGCCCTTCATGTTAAAATGAAGGGCTCTTTTTTTTTAATATTACAGCTGCTAATCTAACAGCAGCTATTATTTTCTTGAATGGACGGACAAGCCACAGTACCATAAGTGCAAAACACACAGCAATCGCCTTCTTTCGGTTTTAACACCGCTTTACAATTTTCGCAATCATAAAAGAATTGACACGCTGTGGTTGGCATTTCCTCTTCCTTTTTATGACCACAAGTCGGACATGTTATTGTTGATTTTAACAGTACTTCCATCTCTTTAAATCTAGTTTTATCTAAGTTCAAATGTAAATAAAATCTTTTAAGACCTTAAGCCTTCTATCAGATCTGTGGTTACCGCTAACAACCGCGCTATTTTAGCAGTATCATAGGCATCTGCATGAGCTGGTGCAAAAGTACCTTTCTCTTCTCCTTTATCGTTATCAAAATACTTTCCTGAATCGTTTTTATAGTCTTCAGACAAAGCCAAGTCTACTAAAACAGCAACCCCTTTTTCTGGGGGTGACCAAAACTCTCCGTAGGCCTCTTGTACCATTTTAGTATTTAACAACGATCCTGGGTTTAATGCAATGACTGTTACCGTAGGTTCTTGTGTTGCTAAATCAAAACTCCACATGGTTAAGGCGAGCTTACTTTGCGCATAAGTATTGTTTTCTGACTGCTGTTCTTTCCCCGTTAAAACAGCCTCAATAACAGGTGCTTGTGCCGCCGAACTTAAATTAATGATTCGCGGTGTATCCGATTTTTTCAGTAGTGGAAGCATGGCATGTGTCAACACAAAAGGAGCGAGATAATTCACCACCATTCTGATATCCAATCCGTTTTTATTTTGGACTTCTTTGGTCTTAAAAATTCCTGCATTGTTGATTAATACATCCAATTTAGGAAGCTCTTTTTTTAGCTGTTCTGCTAATTTTACAACCGCCTCTAAATCTGAAAAATCAGCCACCAACCCGTTGATATTTTGGTTGTTTGAAGCTTCTTTAAGTTCTGAAACAACCGCGGTAACTTTTGCTTCGCTACGGCCGTGCACATAAATAGTATGACCCGCTTTGGCCAATGCTAAAGCTGTTAGTTTGCCGATACCATCGGTACTTCCAGTAATTAATATGGTTTTATTCATGCTATTTTTTCTTTTAATGAGAAGCTACCTAAAAAGTGACCGCTCTTGCTAGTAATTATTACAACCAAGTTACAACATCTTCTATGTTTCTTCTTGATTTACCATGTTCTGGAGCTGTTTTTCTATATCCAAAAGCCACCATATACGATAAGCCATACTTATCTGTATCGATCCCAAATTTTTCTTTTAACAAGGCTTCAGCCTTTTCTTGGTGAAAGCCTTCTATAGGACAGCTGTCAATTCCTGTTAAAGCTGCTGAAGTCATCATGTTTGCCAAGGCAATGTAGGTTTGTTTTGAAGACCAATCGAATAATTTTTTATCGGTATCTAAATCGAAATCATTTTCTTGAAATTCACGATAGAACTTACCATACATTTCAATCACCTCTTTAGGAAATTGTTTGACATCTATCATCATGTGCATAATATAAGCCGCATCGTGCTTTACCATGGGTGCTTTCATACTTAAACCCAATACAAAATGACTGGCTGTATCTAATTTTGCGGGCGCTCCCCAAGCAACAGGCTTTAATAATTCGCGCAATTCCTTGTCTTGAACCACCATAAAATGCCAAGGCTCAAAACCAAATGAACTCGGTGATAGATTGGCGGTTTTTAGGATGAACTCCATATCCTCATCGGTTATTTTTTTAGTGACGTCAAATTCTTTGGTTGCATGTCTGTATTGAAAGGCATTGATAATGGCTTCTTTTGCAATATTTGGTGTATTCATAATTCGTTATTTTCTCTAATTATTGTTTTTGTAATTAATACTATCAAAAGTATAGTGCAAAACTAGGGCTAGTTTTTATTTCTCACAATAACGGTCAAAAATGATAGTACCAAAATCAGTTAGTAAAATTTTATACTACACTTGCTATCAATTGTTTAAAATTTAAAAATAAAACTATAAAAAGTATAGTTGTATACTAAATGATAGTATCGTAACTTTGTGCCAAATAATAACACTACCTATGATCACAGCACATAAAAAACGATTGATAAAATACAATGAAAAACTATTTTCTTGTACTACAAGTATTGCTATGGAATTGATTGGTGGCAAATGGAAAAGTGTGATTTTAATTTATTTAGTAGGTGGTAAAAAACGCTATAACGAACTCTACAAATTAATATCGACAATTACAGAACGCACCTTGAGTTTACAATTGAAGAAATTAGAAGAAGATGGCTTAATCACACGCCGTGTTTATTCCAAAAAGCCACCTTTAAAAGTAGAATATGCCTTAACGCCTTTCGGAGAAAGTTTGGCTCCGGTATTGACGTCTATTGCCGAATGGGGAAAAGTCGTGGCTGATGAAAAAGGTGAGATTATTGAATAACTGAATCTTCTATAAAGTACCATTTCATCCCAAAGATGTTTCCATTTACCAGTATTTCCGATATTCAAACATGGAATTACATGCGAACATTAAAAAAATCCAACAAAACATAAAAAAACACCTTCGCAATTCTGCAAAGGTGTTTTTTTACATTTCGTTTTAATACTAATTACCTGTAGTGTAATCAGACTCACCGTTATAGTGTGATAGCATCTTTAAAAGTGCAGCTTCGTATTTTTTATTGACATAAACGCCATATTTTTGACGTTCAGTAAACTGGTCTCTAAAGCCGTACTCATTATTACTGTAGTTTGTTTGTACAATCTCATTATCACCTATATAATTCAACAAGTTGATATGATTGATGTTCTTAGGGTTTTTTGTGTCTTTTAAAAGTAGAATTTGAAAGTTGTTTTGAATATAATCAATCAACATAGCATCCCCTTTCATTCGACTATCCATTACTACATTAACCAATTCCCGAGGCATCTTACCTGTAGTTCTACTGTAGAGCTTATAGGCCTTAATTTTACCGTCGGCAATCTGTTCTAAGCACTTGCGTTGTGGCAACATACCCATTCCCTTTTTAGAAAGGTCAACATACTTCACCACTTCAAAAGTTTGTCCGTTGTCTAAGGTAAAACCAATAAAGTCTTTCAGTTTTAAATCAATTTTCTTTTTCCCTTTCAATTTTCCCGTTTCTTGATACTTAGCATAACTATCTGGAGTGATATAGGTCAGTGAATTCTGAAAACGTTGTGGAAACGTATAATCTATAGAAACATAAGCATCTATACTTTTCTTTTTACTAATTTGAATGGTTCCTTTTTGGTATATGCCTTGCGCAGTAGCAGAAAATGTAAAAAATACACTCACTAGAAAGACACCCAATGCAATTTTTAATCGCTTCATCTTTTTTTGTTAAGGTTATAGACTACAAACGATTACTTGCATAAAATATTCTATACAAAGCTTTTAAATGCTAAAAATGTGATAAATGAACGATGAAAACGACGTAAAACAAGTCGCCTACCCCTTTACAAATTTTTCAAAGGCATCATTGTAGTAAATAGTAATTTCAGCACCTTTAACAATGGCTGTTTTGGCTACAAATATTTGTGTGAGCTTGTTAAAGTCGCGTTGTTTAACTTCGGCATTGGGTTCACTTGCATGATTAAAAAAACTACCGGCATCACTTAAGCAAATGGCATCATATTCATCGGTCCATGGAAACTGCAGCGTTGCTAAATTTTCAGGTAAATTTTCATTTACATGAATCAAAGCCATATCACTCTGAACAATGATTTCTCCTTTGGCAATATCACACTTTGCAAAAACTCCCTTGCCATGCAATGGCGACTCTTTTACTTCAACTAAAACATTCATTAATATACTATAGATTATTGTTTGTTAATTATTTATAACTATAAAATGTATAAAATATCATTACAACCCATGCCCTATTTTCTTAGCGTTTCGTAGCTTTCGTTTCTAAATACAACTGCTCTACTTTGTCTCGTGCCCATTGCGTTCTACGTAAGAATTTAAGACTCGATTTGATCGTAGGGTTCGAATTAAAGCAATTGATATCAATTTTTTGTCCGAGAATTTCCCAGCCGTAATAATCGACTAAATAGTCTAGTATTTCGGCTAGTTTTACACCATGAAGTGGATTATTAGGTTGTTCTGTGCTCATAATCTACCAATCAATAGGTTTGTAATCTTTTAAAAATTTACCGCACCAATGTTTTCCGGTGTTGATTCCGTCAAATAACGGATCCATTACCCGTGCCGCACCATCAACGATATCTAACGGCGGTTGAAAATCATGCAATTCGGCTTTTTTCTTCGCTAATTCAGCAGGATCTTCATCGGTTACCCATCCGGTATCTACCGCATTCATAAAAATTCCTTTTTTTGCCAACGCCCCAGCGGCGGTATGCGTGAGCATATTTAAAGCCGCTTTTGCCATATTGGTATGTGGATGGCGACTTTCTTTAAAAAAGCGGTGAAACTTCCCTTCCATCGCAGAGACATTAATTATATGTTTCTGACCCGTATTGCTTTTTTTCATAATTTCTGATAGGCGATTGCACAATACAAAAGGCGCTACTGAATTTACCAATTGCACTTCTATCATTTCGGTGGTTTCGATCTCACCGAGCTTTAAGCGCCAGCTATTTGTCTTTCTTAAATCTACTTGCTGTAGATCGGCGTCTAATTTCCCTTCTGGGAAAACTTCTTTTGCTACTAAGGTATTGTCAAAACTATACGGAATCTGCGATAATTTTGCAGATGCGCGCAAACCAATACCAGGTTCGGGACCGTGCCACGTAACCGGCATATTTTTAGTAGAGGATGCCCCTGAAGTCAATACTTTCAACTCATCTAAGCAACCGATATGATCTGTCAATAAATCGCGCGCATATTTTGGTAAGGTTTCAAGTGCTTTTTCTTCATTTTCCATTAAATGGGAATAAAAGCCTGCCGGACGCCGCACTGTTTGCGCAGCATTATTGATGAGTATATCTAAACGATCGTATTTTTGCTCAATAAAATTGCAGAAAATCTCTACACTCGGTATGTGACGCAAATCGAGGCCGTGAATTTTTAAAAGATGCCCCCACTCTGTAAAATCAGCTTCTTTTGAAAAGCGCAAGGCTGAGTCTACCGGAAAACGCGTTGTAGCCACTACTGTAGCGCCACCGCGTAACAACATTAAGGTAATGTGATAGCCAATTTTTAAACGTGAGCCTGTAATCACCGCCACTTGCCCTTTTACATCGGCATTCTGAAAACGTTTGGCATAGTTAAAATCGCCACAATCGGTACACATCGTATCGTAAAAATGATGCAGTTTTGTAAATAGCGCTTTACAGACATAACAGTTTCTAGGCGATGCTAGTTCTTGTTGTTCTTTAGTGGCTAAATCGGCTGCACCCAATAGTTTTGGGGCTACAAATACATGCGCTTCACGCGCACTTCTAATTCCTGTTTCTTTCCGTGCCAAACGATCTTTTGCTGCTAGTTTGCGCTTGGCAGCTTTCTTTCCGTCTTTTTTACGACGAGAAAATTCTTCACGACTCGGTCGAGAGAGCATTCCAGAAGCTTTTAGCAAGGCTGTTCGTTTCTCTTTAGGAATCTCAAAGATCTGATTCGTATCGCTAATTAATTGTTCTAATATTGAAATGCACTTGTCTATTTCTTCTGATGAAATTGCCTGACTTGTAGCTGTTTCTTTGGGCTCTTTATGCATATATAATAGGTATCTAAGCGTATTTAATGTGTGAACACTAAATAAGGCTCACTCTTACTTTTTTCTTCTTTAATCGACTATTGTTCAGTTTTTCAACAAGATCATCAGCAATACTCACCGGAACGGCTATAAACGCACAGTCTTGCTTCAATTCAATAATTCCCAATTGATCTTTATTAATATCACCTTGTTTAAAAAACAATCCCGCAATATCTCCTTTTGAGATTTTATCTTTTCTACCTCCAGAAATAAATAAGGTTGTCCAAAACTGTGGCTTTCTATTTCCTGCAGTTCCAAGTGTCATCACAGGTGCTTTTTCTATAAACTCAGGAAAAACTTCGCCACTGCCTTTAATCAAATAGGCCGTTCCTTTTGAATTGACTCTAGCCGTTCTACCATTTCTATGGGTATAGAAATCATAAGCATCTGGAATTTCATAATGAATAATAAATTTCATTTCCGGAATATCGAGTCCGCGTGACGCCAAATCACTAGCAACCAATACAGAGACACTACCATTTCTTAATTGTATCAAGGCGCGCTCACGATCTCGTTGTTCCATACCTGCATGGAAACACGTATGTTCAACGTTCTTTTTATCTAAAAAACGACTGATATCTTCGATACTCTCTTTTTTATTACAAAAAACGATTCCAGGCTCATTCCCTAACTGATTGAGTAAGGCGACCAAGGTATTGTGTTTGTTTTTAGAAGGTGACAAAATTGTTTTTACTTGGAGTTTTGAACTCACTTGATCCTTGATATAATTCAACGTCACTGGATTCTCCATTCTAAAATAACTCGGAATGGACGATCCTTGTGTTGCCGACGTCAAAATGCGTTTGCTGATATTCGGTAAATGGCTTAAAATATTTCGCATATCACCGCCTTCTCCTACTTCAAAAGTGATATCAAACTCATCAATGACGATGGTTTTGATTTCTTTGGTAGTAAAACGGGCTTGTTCAAAATGATCAGACAAACGTCCAGGCGTACCAATTAAAATTGTTGGGGTATGTTTAAGTTCTATTTTATCTTTTGAAATAGCTCTACCGCCATAAATGGCATTGGCTTTATATCCAGAACCCATATTGCGAATCACTTGCTCAATTTGAAGTGCCAATTCCCTAGAAGGAACTATAATTAAGGCTTGTACCTCAGCACTTTCAGGATCTAATTGTGCCAATAATGGCAATAAAAACGCCAAGGTCTTACCGCTTCCTGTAGGCGACAATAAGATGGTATTTGTATTGCTATTGATAACCTCCAAGGCTTCTTCTTGCATCGGATTCAAGGTGTAAATCTTTAATTTCTCAAGAATATCCTGTTGTTCTTTGATGGTATTTGCCATAACTACTTCTTCTTTTTATCTTTTTTAGTAGCTCCTTCTTTTGGAGCTGCTACTACTGTTTGTGCCAAATAATTCGCCAATACTTTTTCTATCAATTCTTCTTTCGTTAAATGATGAAATATAGTGTTAATTTCCTTTTTAAAATCTTCAGAAATTGTGCGATTGGGTTTGGTCTTAAATATTTTTTTTGCCCACAACAAGCCTTTATTTAGTTCAATACTCTGCGCATCTGCTTTTTTGTATTCCTTAAATACGATACCTAAAGCTTCTTCAAATTCAGCAATATCAGGCACTTCTTCGTGTTGCAATACGGTTAGGGCAAATCCGTCTGCGCCTGCTCTTGCTGTTCTACCACTTCTATGAACGTAGGCATCAAAAGTTTCTGGCAAATGATAATTTACTACATATGCCGTTTCTTTAATATCTAAACCTCTAGCTGCTAAATCTGTAGCTACTAAAATATCAATATGACCTTCTCTAAATTGCCCCATAATTCGGTCTCTGATCCCTTGTGTCAGACTACCGTGAATAGCCCCGGAAGAAAATTTATTAATTGCTAAATTCTTTGCCAATTTATTGACCGCCGCTTTGGATTTACAGAAAATAATACCGCGTTGGCCTAATCTAGTATTTAAAAAATGCAGTAAAACATCCAATTTTTCAATCGGCTCTACCACTACATATTGATGTTCGATACCCTGATGCCCAACCGTTGACATATCTGCTTCTATCTGTACTACATGTTTTGACATGTAATTTTGAACCAATTGTTTGATAGTTCCTGGCATCGTTGCAGTAAACAACAAGGTTCTTCTCGTTTTCGGAATTTCTTTGATAACACTATCCAAACCTTCTTTTAAAGCACTTACCATTTCATCAGCTTCATCTAGAATAAAGTAGGTAATGTTTTTGATGTTTACAGCATCGCGCTTAATTAAATCGGCCAAACGCCCAGGTGTTGCTACTAAAATATGTGTAGTATTCGTTAAGCGTTCTATTTGAGGCTTGATAGGAATACCACCACAAACGGCAGCAATCGATAGGGAAGGTATATGCGCAGCGTAAGAAACTAAATTGGTATAGATTTGCTGTCCTAGTTCACGTGTAGGTGCTAAAATTACCGCTTGTATCGCTGTATTTTCTAGGTCTATTAATTGTAATAATGGGAGTCCGAATGCCGCAGTTTTTCCTGTTCCTGTTTTTGCTAGGGCTACCACATCTTCTTTTTGATGCAATACCACAGGAATTGCTTTTGTTTGAATATCTGTAGGAACCGTAATTTTTAAATCAGCTAAACCTCGTTGTAGCTGCTGATTAATTCCTAAATCGGAAAAACTTTTTGACATAAAAATATTTTTGGCAAAGATAGTTACTCTTTTGTAGCAAACACCACAGAACCCAAAACGATTTTAAGTAATAGTTGTCCAAACAAGCATTTAACATTATTGCCCCACTATTTAAGTCAAATTTTACTACGAAGGTGTGCTAATTTGAGCACTTCGCCTTAAAACTTACGGTTAACTCACCAAATCTCCGCAAAGCTTCACCTTCAATTTAACAGCACCAGGAAGATACGCCAAGGGAATAGACTCTTTAGTTAAAACATTGATACTATTTTCAGATGCACCACCCTTCAATAGTTTTGTTTTTACATTTTGCATTAGTGTTTCCAAGGCGAGCTTTTCATCATTTTGAAGGGTATTAATTACCAATTCATCTTCACTACTAATTTGTGCGATACAGGCACCAAAAGCATTTGCGACTTCTAAATGTTCTGGAAACAATACTTTTGAAGTTCCTTCAATTTGTTTGGGTAATAAAAAAGCACCTCCGCCACAGGCAATTACCGGAATTTCATGTGAATCAGTCTTTAATTTATCTACTAACTTCTCAATAGTTTCTTGTATTTGTTCTTTTACTAATGTTGTAGCCTCAATAAAGCTTTTTCCAGAAACATGCTGAATCTGCTTCTTAATTGCCGCTGCTTCTAAAGAGCCTGCTATTTGCAATTCATTCGTTGCCAGAAAAATATCAGAAAGCGTCAATGTCGTTCCTCCAAAGGCTATTGCTTTTTCTTTTAGTTTATAACCAACAGAATCAGGCCCTAATTGGCATTCATTATTTTTAAATCGAACTATGGTGCCACCCCCAATACCAACTGCTATTACATCTGGCATTCTAAAATTGGTACGTACACCCCCTATTTGTGCCGCTTGCGTGCTTTCTCTCGGGAAAAAATTAACCAGTATACCTCCATCAGAAGTAGTGCCTCCTACATCAATTACAATACCATTAGCAACCTGTGATAAAGCACCAGCACCGCGAATGCTATTTGTGGGGCCCGATGAAATAGTAAGCACCGGAAAATCTTCTGCTTGGGCTAATGACATTAGTGTTCCATCATTTTGGCCAATAAACAATTGAGCTGACAAGCCTAAATTATGTACGGTTTCTTTAAAAGCCTTTACCATTTTTGAAGCTACACCTTGAAGTGATGCATTGAGAATGGCCGCGTTTTCACGTTCCAATAATCCCAAACCACCTACTTGATGCGAACAGCTTACTTTAATTGTATCTCCTAAAATTTCTTTAGCCCAAACAGCCACTTGTAGCTCTTGATCTGGCAATGTTTTAGAAAAGATACCGGTGATTGCCAATGAGTCTATTTCACCCTTCATTTTTAGTAAACATCCTTTCACTTCCTCTTCATTTAACGGACTAATTAATCTTCCATCAAATTCAAAACCTCCGTGAACCATGTACAAATGCTTGCCTAAAAGCGCTTTTAAATCTTCAGGAAAATCTGTCATGGTTGGAATGGCACTACTGGCAGGTAAACCTACCCGAATAGCTCCTATTTTATTCAATTCTTTACGTTCTACCAAAGCATTGGTACAATGTGTGGTTCCCAACATGATATATTTAATTTGCTCTTTTGGAACATTCGCATCTAACATCACTTTCATAATAGCATTTTCTATTCCGCTACTCACATCTAAGGTTGTGGTTTGCTTTGTTTTTGCTAGTATCGTATTCGTGTGGGAAACTAAAACAGCATCTGTATTAGTGCCTCCAACATCAACTCCAATTTTATAGTACATCTTAATTTTTTTTATTTAATTCTTCAAATGGAACATACGCTTCGGTATAACCAAACTTTTTCGGACCTCCTAATTCAATCCCTTCAGGTGTACGCCACTGCGCATTACAAGGCATGGCTATCACAATTACTCGGGTACCATACTGGATCGTTTCTGCAGTGATGGGGTGGGCATTCTCAGCATCTAACAACACAATTAAATCGGGTGTAATCGCTACTGCTTTACCGTCTTTTTTTGCCATCAAAAATTCATTCTGAAAATCTAAGACCATTGTACTGCCTTTAGATTCATTTAAGCCCAAAATTTCACAAATACCTTTGTTCCAACGCCCATCAGCAACAATTTTAACATCGCTAATTTTTCCTTCAAATAGTTGGATGCCATCGGTTATTTTTAACAAACGCTCCAACGCATTTCCTTGCTCTTTTTTGGCGTCGATAATCGATTTTCCGATATTATAAGCAAAGGTTACAATGTCTCTAACTGCCGCTTTTTTTACCTGAGCGCCATTCATAGGAAAAGCACCAATTGCAGAACTCCCTCCCATTTGTATAGTGGTACTGCCTACCAATGTTTCTCCCCAGACATTATCAATTGTATTGTAAATAATTGTGTTTCCTTTTTCATCGGCTTGAGACATCGGTGATGCTGAAATACCATGTAGTGTAAATGTTACCATTTCTAAACGTGGAAATGCACGTCCCATACCATCTCCATTCACCAACGGAATTCCTTTGGTTGCAGCAACACCAATGGGAATTACCCCATTCAAACCGCCCGCTTCCGCAGGGATAATCGCATCTATTTTCCGATTGTGGTATTTTTCCATCATATCAAATGCTCTGATAAACTCATCACCCGAGAATAATTTTTCTAATAAAATAACGGGTGCACCAAAAGCAGCGATGGAAACTACAAAAGCATCATCATCTAAATCCTTCACATTGATCAAGGGTACGCTTCCTTTATTGCGAATGGCTTCGCGCGTCATTAATGTTCCTATATAAGGATCGCCACCCCCACCGGTTCCTAAAACAGTAGAACCTAGAGCGATATATTCTAAATCTTCTAAGCTTATTGAATTCATGTATTTTATTTTATAATATTTATCTGCTACAGCTAGTTTAAAATTTCTAGCCATTTTCATTTCTTTATCCTAACTATTTACGTACTGCTATTTTTTGAAATATAAAGTACAATACAGCGGCACCTAAAATGCCATACACATATTTCAAATCGTGGTTGATAAAATAAATAGTTAGAGCACCAATCGCCCAAGCCACGATTCCTTTCCAATTAAAATCAACACTTCTATCGGTATATGATTTTGCAATAAAATAATCTGAAATAACCACACCAGCAACAGGTGGAACAATCACCGTTAAAATTTGAATAAATGATTGGAAATGATTGATCAATCCACCAGCGGCTAACACAACAGCCACTAGGCCAACAACTAAGGTTACTTTAGAGCGATTCGCTTCAGGCAATTGAAACACCTTAGTAAAAGCCAATCCTGCAGAATATACGTTGACCACATTGGTAGTCCATGTTGCTAGAATTAAAATACTCATGGCAAAAAATGGGAATCCAAATGAAGAGAATATTTCAACAATATCATAGGTGCCTTGTGTAATGGCTAAGATGGCGCCCACCGCTAATAAGGCAACAGCAGAAGGAATGATCCCCATAATTGAACCTATAATAGCATCTTTTTTTGTGGCTGCAAACCGATTGTAATCTGGCGAGATAACACCGCCAACAGAAATGAATCCGATGGCAAAACCGATGACACCCATAAATGACATCCCTCCTTCGCCTTCAGATTTATAATCGAGAATTTCTTGAAAGCTATGGTCTTGAAAAGTAATGAATAACGCATATATAACCAATGCGATAATAGAAGGCACTGCTATATAGTTCAACCACTTTAAGTATTTAAACCCAAAAACAGCAGTAAGTACCATGATAATTCCCCAAAACACAGAGGAAATCCACGCAGGGATTGCTACACCCGACATGTCTAGCACAATTTTAGAAAAGGAAGCACCTGCAATATTACTTTGTATAGCAAACCATCCAATACTAGCAAGCCCAATCACCAACCCAACAATAATATTGGCACCATAATGACCAAAACTACTCGCTGCCAATGGCACGGTTGCCTTTTGTTTATTTACGGCGGCGATACTCAATAAAATCATATAAAAAACAACAAAAGAAAAACCAATAAGGCTGGCAATAAGTCCGGTTGTAAATGATAATGATTGTATCACAGCACTACCTACAATCAGTGCAGGAACACTCACAATACCACCAAACCATATCGTGGCAATGGAAAACCATTTTATTTTCTTGTTCTCGTTCTCATTCATAAGATTCTAATTTTAGTTTGACGCCGTTTGCTTGTATTTATTGTAAACTAACTGAGCAAACACCAAGTCTTCCAAAGCCATTCCTGTACATTTAAAAAGTGTGTTTTCAGTTTCTGAAACACGTTTGGAATCATCTGTTTCACAAAGCATTTTTAAATCGCCTTTGATATCAGATATGATAATTTTATTTTCTTTTAATGCCTGTACCAATTCACCAGCATGTTCAATGGTAACATCTAAATTGTCAGTAAAAACACTTGCTTTTGCTACCACGTCAGTACTTACTTCTTGCATATTTTCTTTGTAAGAACCTGCCAAATCAAAATGCTGTCCTTCAGAGATGTCTTCTAAATGAATTAGCGCTTCTGAAGACGAAGTGATACAACTAATAATGTCTACTGATTTTGAAACAGTACGGAATTCTGAAATTGCTTCAATGACAATCGCATTGGGCACTCTAACGGAACGAATTACTTCTTGTGATTTTTTGAGATTTCTTCCCCACAGATATATTTTATTTACAGAAGCTAATGATGCATAGGCTTCTATATAATACGGCGCTAAGCTACCATTGCCCATAATTAACACGGTAGACGCATTTTTTCTCGCCAAAAAACCACTTGCTAACACAGAAGTTGCTGCAGTACGCATATTGGTAATTAATTTGGCATCCATTGCCGCTATTGGGAGTCCGTTTTCCGCATTAAACAATAGATACAATCCATTTAAATAGGGAACAGTAATGTTTCCTGGCGTGGCAGTAATTAATTTTACACCAAAAACGGATGTATTGTCCCATGCAGGCATAATTAAAGCGGTATTAGGCTGGGTACTTTTCGCACTCAAATAATCATAAGAAAGTTTAGGAGGGCATTGAATTTTATCGTCTCTAAAACCCTTTTTTAATGCCGTAATCAACTCAGGATAGCTTATATTTTCTTTGATGAATAAATCGGTAATAATTTCCATATATCAGCTTTCTATGAATTGATTTAGTACATAAATTAATTCGGTATCTTCTTTTACATACCCCGCTTGTGGTTCTCCAGCATTGATGTACACAGCGGTTCCTTTTTTTAAATATCCTATCACTTCTTCAGCTTCATTAATCATTTCAATACAGCCTTTGGTAATAATAGACACTTCATTAAAAGGATGTCTCGAAAATCCCGTTTCTGGAATACGCGTCCCTTTTTTTAGAAATACGGTTCCAAGCGTGGTTACTACGCCATTATTATGACGAGACACTAATTCTTTGCTATGAGGTTCTGTTTCTTTTGGATATGAAATTGTTACAAGTTCCATGCAAGTATTATTTATTCTAGTTCCTTTTTACCAAACAGCACAAAAATGAGCTGTGTATCTGCTATAACTTCACCGCGATGTGCTTCATTTTTTTCAACCATAAAGCTATCACCAGATTGTACTAATTGTTTAAAATCAGGATCTTTTTCTATGAATAGATGTGTTTTCCCTGAAACAATGTATACAATTTTGGTCTGATCATGTCGCGTCCAATCCTTTTCGGGAATTCGGGTTCCTTTCTCTAAGAAAACAGTCCCAAATTGCAAATCGAATTCCGCCGTACTCTTTTTAAAGACTTCTTTGAGGTATTCGGGGGGCATTGGATATGTAAGCTTTTCAATTTTCATTTTTGATCTATATTCCTATAGTAAAAACAGTAAGTTTCTACACAATAGTGTACATTAAATTTGGTAATATTCTTTCGCCTCTTTATTTGTTATATATCCATTTTTCACATCCAATAACACCTGCTCTTTGGGTCGTTTTTCAGGACTCCCATAGCCACCACCGGTTGCAGTTACACAACGCACCACATCTCCTTTTTCTAAGGCGATATTCGTACCCAAACTATGCCGTTCTTTAGTACCATCTTTTCTGAGAATCATAAAGTAATTGTAAGAACCATCATGCCCTTCATTCATACCCCATGTTTTTGTTTTTTCGCCTAAAAAAGCAGCTGTTACATGTGCGCCATCAGAGACTACTTTATAATCTACATATTGTCCATTTCCTCCTTGAAACTCACCATATCCTCCTCCTTCATTGTGAAATGCATATTGCTCTACTTGAATACCATAGCGCATTTCTCTAATCTCAATAGGAATATTATAAGACTCACCACTCCCACAGGAGAGCTGCCCTCTATTACCATCATGGGTTGCAGATGCTCCCCAGCCTCCGGCTAAGGGTTCCGCTTGAATATAAAATTGGTTTGTATCTGGATGTATTCCCGAAATAAACGTAGCACATACAGAACGCAAATGCCCTGCAGGTAATTTATCGGGGATTAATGGTGCTAAAATTTTCCAAATTAAATCTATCGCGCTAATAAGCACTTCGTAATAAACAGATACTGCCGATGGTGCTTCAGCACTTACAATAGTGCCTGGCTCACACAGCACTTTCATCGGTCTAAAAGCACCTCCATTCGCATCCATACGTGGGGTCGTAATTGCTTTAAAAAGACTTCTACAGCCAGTAACCAAGCCGCTAAATGATAAGTTGGTAGCCCCTTTAACTTGTGGGTGAGAACCATTAAAATCTACGATAAACTCTGTATCTGAAATAGTGATTTTTGCCTTTATAGGGAAAGGCCCTTCTCCAAATCCGTTATCTTCTATTTCTGCAGAACCTTCATAAACGCCATTCGGAATTTGTTTTAAAGCTTCAATACACATTCGTTCACCGTACTCTAGAAAATCGTCTGTTGCTTTTTTAAAGGTATCTAAACCATATTTCTCAATAATTGAAATCACGCGTTTTGCACCGACTTCCGCAGCAGCTATTCCTGCAAATAAATCTCCAAGTGTACTATCAGGCAATCGTACATTGCCTTTAATCAAATCAATTAAGGAAGCATTGATTTTACCTTTAGATTTTATTTTGATAAATGGAAAGTGCAATCCTTCTTGATATATCTCTGTCGCTACTGTAGATACCGAACCTGGGAAAGTACCACCTAATTCTGTCCAGTGCGCTTTGTTAACCGTAAATGCTACCAGTTCTTTTTTATAAAAAACAGGGTAGATCACTGAAACATCGGATAAGTGGGTACCTCCGCCAGCGTACGGTGTATTTGCAATCACAACATCACCTTCCTCTAAGTTGTTTTCTCCATTAAATTTTTCTAAAGTAGCTCTCACCACCGAATCTAATGCTGCTAAAAAAGCCGTTACCCCATTTCCTTGGGCTAAAAGTTCTCCTTTTGTATCGGTAATACCTACCGCATAGTCAAGAGATTCATAAATAATCGGACTCATACTAGTTCGTTGTAGTGTTTGAAACATTTCATCGCCCGCTGCAACCAATGAGTCTTGTATAATTTCTAAAGTGAATTTTTCCATAATTAGCGTATTGTAATAATTAAGTTGCCATAAACATCCACGGTTAAATCGTGAATAGGTGTTACAATGGTAGTCGTTGCTTTTTCAGCAATAACTGCTGGCCCTTGTATCAACATCTCTGGCTCTAACAAATCACGATTGTAAAATTTAGTTTGATGTTTTCCCAAATCATCAAAATCAACTTCTTGCGTTGCAAAAACGGCATCTGCTACTTTTTTACTTGTTTTTTCTAACCTAGGGAAATCTGGTTTGTCTACTTCAACTTCAGCTACTAAATGAAAATTTACCAATTCTACATGAGCATCCAATTCAAAAGAATACTGTTTTTTATGTGCTTTGTGGAAGTTGTTAATAATGTCTTCTAATGGTGTATTGTTTGAAAAATTATTGAGTAGTACTTTTACATAATGTTCTTGACCTGCATATCGTAAATCAGCATAATGCGTAAAGACTACATCATTTTCTTCATAGCCATCGTCATTATAATTATTAATCGCCAAATTACGCATGTCTTCAAAGACAGCCATGATTCCATCTCTTTTCGAATCTTCTAAAACCATCACGTCGGTACGAATATAATCGCGTCGTAAATCAGACATTAACATTCCGAATGCTGAAAATACACCTGCATGTGCAGGAACGATGAGTTCTTTAACCTGTAACTCTCGAGCTAAATCAGCGCCGTGCATGCCACCACCACCACCAATCACTACCATAGTAAAATCGCGTGGGTCATAGCCTTTATTCACTGAAATGAGTTTTAAAGCATTTATCATATTCGAATTCGCTACCCGAATAATTCCTTTGGCAACATCTTCTTTTGTAGCATTTAGTGCTTGACATAAAGGTTTTGATGCCTCTTCAATACTGTTGTAATCTGGTTGTAATTCACCTCCTAAAAAATAATCGGCATGGATACGTCCGGTAATGATATTAGCATCTGTTGTTGTCAAACTTTTCCCTCCCCGACCGTAAGCGGCAGGGCCTGGCATCGCTCCAGCACTTTTTGGACCTACATGCATTTTTCCACCGGCATCTATCCAAGCAATACTTCCTCCACCATTACCTATCTCTACAATATCGATGACTGGTGTTTGTATTGGATAACCCGCATCGGTACGAGAATGTTCTATTTTATAATTCGTAGTAATTTTTACCTGTCCGTTTTCTACCAAGGCACATTTGGCAGTAGTACCGCCAATATCTAACACGATCAAATCTTTTTTTTCAATGACTTTCCCCAAAGCTATGGCTCCAAAGACACCACTCGCTGGGCCCGATTCTACCATAGTAATCGGATTGGAAAGGACATCTTTTAACGTGGTAATTCCTCCATTAGACTGCATGATATAAGGTGACTTACGCAATCCGTTATTGCTGAGTTTTTGTTCTAAGTTGTTTAGATAGCGTTTCGCTATTGGCAAAACATATCCAGACAGAACCGTAGAGCTTGTACGTTCATATTCGCGCCATTCTCTCGTAACCTCATAAGAAGCAATAATAGCTACGTTTGGCAGTAGTGCAGCCATTTCTTTTACCAATACCTCCTCATGAGCCGTATTTTTATACGCATGCAATAAGCAAATGGCGATGGCCTCAACCCCTTCCTCTTCACAGCTTTTGGCAATTGCTTTAAGGGTTGACAAATTTAATTCTTTAAGCACATTTCCTTTATAACTCATGCGCTCTTCTACCTCGAATCTTAAATAACGTGGTACGAAAGGAGCTTGTTTTATAAAATTAAAATTGAATAAATCTGGGCGGTTGCACCGCGCTATTTCAAGAACATCTCTAAAACCTTTCGTGGTAATCAATGCTGTTTTGGCCCCTTTTCGTTCTGTTAAGGCATTAATAACAACTGTGGTTCCATGTGCAAAAAAATCAATAGCTTCTAGCTTGAGTTGCGCTTTTTCAATGCTGTTAAAAATTCCTTCTTCAAAATTATCTGGCGTAGTGTCTGACTTCGCAACTTTTACTCCTGTAGGCTTACCTGTTTCTTTATTAAATTCAAGGCAAACAAGGTCTGTAAAAGTCCCGCCAATATCTGTTGCGACTCTCATAGTAGTATTTTTTATTTTTTATTAAAAAGCCACTAACCGTCCAAATTAGTGGCTTAACTAAACTAAAAACTAATTCAAAATAATATTAAAACAAACTAAAATTTGTAGGCTATATCGAGTCCAAATGTTGCTGGATTTCCTTTCCAAACTAAGTCTGATCCTCCGTTAGAAAAAGGTTGTCCAAAAAATTCAGTGATATAATTCTTATCTAAAATATTATTACCCCATACGTTTAAAGACAGATTACTAAATGTAAATCCGACACGCGCATTTAAAAGACTGTATGAAGATGAAACAGCGGCATTGTCTTCATGCCAATAAATTTTACCTGTTCCTTTTAAGGTTACATTACCGTTAAAGGCCACTTTTTCTGATAGGTCAAAGTTTGATTCCAATCCAAGCGTATAACTATCTTGTGGTATTAATGGCGTATTTTTTCCAGCTACATCAAAAGATTCGTTTGCACCTGTACTAAACGTTGATGTTCCTTTGTTAATTCTTGATTTACTCACCCCATAACTAGCAAGGATATCGAGGTATTTAGAAGGTCTTAATTTAAAATCAGCCTCAAATCCATAGGATTCACTTTCTGGGAAATTGAAATTTCCTATTCTAATATTTCCATCTCCTCCAATAATTAATGCATATTGTTGTTGGTTAGAAAAGTCAATATAATATCCTGAAACATTTAATATAAATCGGTCATCCCAATAATTATTTTTTACTCCTATTTCGTAATTATCTGTTATTTCAGCTTCATAATCAATATTAAATCGCGCTGTGTTATCTTGGTTAAATCCACCACTTCTATATCCTCTACCGTAGTTTGCATACATTAACATATGCTGTGTTGCTTTTAAAGCTAATGACACTTTAGGTTGTAATTGAGAATCTGTTTTATTTGGATTCGTATTTAATGTTCTATTATCTTGAGAGATATCGTCGTTATCATATCTCAATCCGAATGATACGGTAAACCTGTCTGTTGCTTTATAATCTAAGAAACCAAATGCAGCAAATGTTTTGTAGGTATTTGTAAAATCAGAAGTTGCAAAATCAGATTGAACACCAGTTGGTAGAAAAGGAGGTCCGAAGAATCCGAAATCCGCCGTGGCTTTGGTGAATAAAAGTTTGTCAGAATTTTGATAAAATGCACCAACATCCCATGTTAATTTACTATCGTCACCAACAGAACTTAATTTCAACTCTTGATTGAAGGTTTTAGTGTCACTATCTTGAATTTGACGAAGCACATCTGCAGGTGTATAATCTAAATCTCCAACATGGTTTCTATCGCCTTTATTATAACTGGTAGAGGATACTAATTTCACTTTTTCAAAATTAAAATCGACTTTCAAATTACCATAAGCACCTTTTAAAGAAGATCTCCCAAATTGATCTGCAACAATCGTTTGATTGTCAAAATCATCTGGAGAAAAGGTCGTTCCTGTAATAGGAGCTGCATAATATAAACCTCCAGCTTTGGCATCTATAATTTGCCCAGTTGCGGTTGCAGTAATAGAGCTAGAAAGGTTTGCTTTTAACTGACCTCTTATCGTTAAATCTTCAATAAAATCAACAGGTTTGTCTAATGTTTCATTATCGATTACACCGTCACCTTTTTTATAGGAACCAGAAATTCTATAGAACAATTTGTCTTTAACTAATGGTCCGGTAGACGATAATTGCGCTTTAAATAAATTCCCACTGGCATAGCCAACTGCCACTTTATTTCTAAAATTGTTAGTGGGTTGATTGGTTACAATGTTGATTGCACCCGCTATGGCGTTTTTACCATACAAGGCACCTTGAGGGCCTTTTACCACTTCAATCAATGCCAAATCAAATAGTTCTTGGTTGATAAGATTCGCATCCGGTAAGGTCACTCCATCAATTACAAAAGCGATTGGAGACTCCCCATTTCGAATATGTGAAATTCCTCTTACTGTAATAAAGTTGTTTCCAATGTTTTGAGAATTCGTAAAATTCACATTGGGAATTTGGTCAGAAAATGTTTGAATATTCGTTATTCCCTTTGTTTCAATTGCTTCAGCCGTAAAGGTTACTACTGATTCTGGAATAGATTGTACAGATTCTGCTCTTCTACGCGCTTGTCCCACTACACCTCCAAAACCTTTAATGACTACTTCGTCTAATTGCGACTCGTCTTCTTCAAGTGTTACATCAATTGTGGATTTACCGCTTACAACAACCTCTATGGTTTTATATCCTAAAAAAGAAAAAACAAGCGTACTTCCTTGATTTACCTTGATTGAATAATTTCCATTATAATCGGTTGTTGTTCCATTAGAAGTTCCTTTTTCAATTACATTTACTCCTAATAATACATCAGACGCGGATTTTACATTACCGCTAACTGTTACTTCTTGGGAGAATGTTAAAAATGGAACAAAAAGAACTAAAAAAAAGAAATTTCGTATCATTTAAATATGGGTTTTAATTATTTGATGTCATAAAAATAGATTTATTGATTTTCCTAATGGCCAGTTCCAAATATTAATTAATATATTAGTAATTCCTAATAACAATTCTGGAAACCTATGGAAAATTTAATAAGCCAACACAATAGCGAAACATTATTGCTAACCCAACACGTATTTAATACACTACTAAACAGCGTGATATCTCACTTCAAGAAATCGCACAACATTACATTAGACTATAAAGATTCTCAACTATATGGCTTTGGAAACTATGATTCTGAAAAACCTAGCTTAAAAAATGACCTTGAGCTTGTTTTAAGAGGGTATGTAAATGGTAAATATTTATACAACAAACATAGAGAAGCTTCTTCTGGAAAACCACTTATAAAAATTAGTGGAGAATATAAATCCTTGTTTTTTAAATATTTAGGCTTTAAAAATGTTAATGAATTTATTGAAAGTGACCTGTTTACGGCGAAACAAAGAGGTGCACAATTGGAGTTACTCCATAAGGGCACCAAATTAGAAGATGACTATTATGTATGTTATTATTTTGGTGAAGACAATAAAATGAATAAGGGTCAAGTAATTATCTATAACGACTGGAAAACGATAGAAATGGTCTATTTATATGCTGGTGATAACGGAGAAAAAGCGGTTTATATTTTTTACGGCACTATAAGTCAAAGTGAAGACTTTGCCTACTTTGACACCAAGTATTATGTAGGGAACAAAAAAAGTGAAGGCGCAAAATTCACCTTTTTTATTGGAAAATCATCACCTAATGAACGCCAGTACCTTGTGGGTACTTATACTGGGTTCGACAAATATGATAGAGCCATTGCTGGAGTTATGATTTTAAAAAAATTCAAGACTAAAAATGAAATTGAAGAAGAGGTAAATAATAAGTCTTTCGACCCTATAATTTGCCAAGAATTAAATAAAAGTAGATTGGTGGTGGAAAGTAATATTAGAAAAAACCCTTTAATGTTTTCAAAAAAGAGTCCGTTTGCTCAAGTATTAATGCGAATCTATGGTGCCTATAACTTTGAATTTGAATTAGAAAAAAACAAACATAGCTTAGCACTAAAAATAGAAAAGTACCACTTTAATATTGTAAGTCTCAATGACTCCATAATAATTGAGGATGACAGGGTTACGGTTTTAAATAAAGGTCAAGTTTTGAATTTTGATTTTTCAATTACTGGAATGTTTCATTTACAAAAAGTGTCTATTTATATAAATGCATTGGATTTTACTGAAAACAAAAAAGGTGCAATAGGAAATTTTAACGGCGTTGATATTAACAATAAAATAGTACATGGGAATTTATTGATTGAAACTATTCGTTAATCGTATTCTTCACAGTATTACCCATACACCTTGTTTTTTAGATAAAATCTGTTGCTTACTAAAACATAGTCAACCCATATAAATTAGCCTACAACTTATCATAACCATTAAAATTTTTAGCTACCATTCGTTTCCATTCGGGATGCTTCTTTATATATGCAAATACATACGGACAATAAGGAAGTATTAATTTTCCCGATGATTCAATATGATTCAATATTTTTTCAACCAAAGCACTAGCGGCGCCTTGCCCACTTAATTCAGGATCAACTTCAGTATGAATCAACGCAATTTGATCACCTACCACCCTATAATCAACAAAGGCAACACTTCCAGCTACTTCTATTTGGAAGCGTTTTTTAGTTTCGTCATTCTCTAGTGGAATTTTAATATATTGTTCTTTCATAATCTAAAGATATAAAAAAAGCAGCTCAAATTATGAACTGCCTTATTGCTAGTATTAGTCTTCTAAATACCCGAATTTACCTGTATTAAAATCATTAAAAGCTGTGATCAACTCCTCTTGATGGTTCATTACAAAGGGACCGTGTGCTGCAATTGGCTCATTTAAGGGTTCACCGCTCAACACCAAGATTACAGTGTCAGTCAATGCTTCAACAGTAAAGGTATCACCTTCGTTATTAAACATCACAAAGTGATCTTGTGGCGCATCGGTAGCTCCATTTATCTTAGCGTCACCTTCTACCATTAACAGCGCTGTGGTATAGTGCTCAGGGAATGTCAATGTTGTTTTTGCTCCTTTTTTAAGTTTTACATTGTACATATTCACTGGCGAAAAGGTAGCTGCTGCGCCTTTCACTCCGTTATATTCCCCAGCAACTACTTCTACTTCGCCTGCGCCATTTTCTAGAGCCACTTTTACAATCGCTTTATTGGCAATTGCTTGATATTTTGGCGCACTCATTTTATCTTTGGCAGGTAAATTAACCCATAACTGCACCATTTGAAATTCACCACCGGTTTTACTCCATTCGGTTTCGTGAAATTCTTTGTGTAAAATTCCGGAAGCTGCTGTCATCCACTGTACATCACCTTCAGCGATTACACCGCCGCCACCAGCACTATCCCCATGTTCTACACGGCCTTTATAGGCAATGGTAACGGTTTCAAAACCTCTGTGAGGATGTACACCGACTCCTTTTGGAGTAGTTGTTGGTGGAAAATTATATTTTGAATTATAATCCAACATAATAAATGGATCCATACGTTGCATGGTAGAGGTTCCAGGTATAAAGTTGTGTACTCTAAATCCGTCGCCTACAAAATGTGGCGTTCCTGGTTTGCTTACTTTTTCAATACTTCTTGTTTTCATAATAGTTTCTTTTAATTAATACTGTAAAATTACAGCAAGCACAAAAGACACGCATTGACCTATGGTAAGATATGTGGTGGGTCTTGGCTAGTAAGTACTACTATGCCTTGAAGTTCTCTTCTGCCAACGATTTACGTACGCGACTTAAACTTTCAGGTGTGATGCCCAAGTAAGAAGCGATCATCCACTGCGGTACACGTAGCATAATATCTGGATGCATTTTGACAAAATCTAAATAACGAATTCTTGCAGACACCCCTAACAATTGGCTAATGCGTTTGTATAAATGGCGAATGTGATTTTGTAGTAATCGCTCGTTTTTCTTTCTGAAATTCGGATTTACTTGTGATACTTTATCTATAAAGTCTTCATCAATGAATACAACCAAGGTGTCTTCAAATGCATCGATATAGTAGCTAGACGGCTCTTTAAAGTAGACACTCCCACGATCACTTACAATCCAGTTTTCAGTAGCAAATTGCAAGATATTCTCTTTACCATCTTCATTTAAGGCATACAATCGTAATAAACCTTGCTCTACAAAAAAGAAATGTGAACAAATATCGCCTTGCTTTAGTAAAAAGTCGCCTTTAACAATTTTTTTTGCTTTTATAAAAGGTTCTATTTTAGCAAGGTCATCTTGCGTCAAACCACCTTTTTCAATCAGGTAGGTATTAAATTTGGCTAATTGCATATTATTAGTTCGAAAACTTGATGACACCCTTAATACAATTGCAAGAAATTGATCGTTTATTCTGCGCTAAATAAATAACGGTTAATTTCTCTTTTTGCGTTTTGACTTCTTACTTTTAGCGTAGAATGTTGTTAATTCTTCTAAATCGAGCTCATTGTCTTTATTGACATCAATAGTGCTAAAATTATTTATTAAGTCTAACTTTTCTTTTGCTGCAATTTCTAATTTGTTTAAAGAGCCATCTTTATTGTCATCAACTTCTTTTAAAACGTTCTCAGCAGAATCCTTTTTAGGTGCTTTTATATTTAAAGAAGCCTTTAATTCATTTAAATCGATATATTGATCATCATTCGTGTCGATACTATTAAAATTTTCTTCAATTCTTCCGCGCTTGTCTTTAGACGCTTCGTCCCTATCAATTTTTTCATCTTTGTTAGTGTCTAACATTGACATTATCACTGAAGCATCAGGCTGACCACCACGTTGTTGACCACCACCTCTTTTTCCGCCTTGCCCTCCTTGAGGTCTTTGAGCAAACATGCCAAAACAGAGTAGCATTGAAAAAATAGTGATTGTAATTTTTAATTTACTTGTTTTCATGATTCTAATAAATTTATTTTGACATCAAAGATGCACATACTTTTAATAACTATTTTATATTTTTTGTGAACCTATTGAACTTTTCAGTGAAACTCAAATTTTACGGCATACAAAATTACAACACCACAAAATTACAATTTAAAAAATCAACCAATAAATAACATTCAACAAAATGAAAGGGGCTTGATTCTAACTACAAAAAAGAGGATAATTAAAATAAATTACCCTCTTTCTCTAACTAACCAAACTATTTTTTTTATTCCATTTCAATGATTCCTACTACTTCATAGGCTCTAGTACCATTTACTTGTACCTTTTCATACAGTATGTTTGCATATTCATAATAAGTCAACCCATCTATAGTTACTTTTTCATATTCATCGGGAAGTTCATATACAATGGTTCCTATTTCTGGATCTACCACTTCATACTCGTTGTTTATTTGGGCATAAAAAATACCTGACACATTAAAATAGGTATGATTGTTATACAACACCCTTCTGTAATTACTTGGTAAGACTTTAATTCTGAATCCTACTTTAGGGGAAATAACTATATAGCGACCTCTTGATTGTGTGTAGTATTTATTATTTCCATAATAATAATTTTGTCCATTATGCTTTATAACCGTTCTATTTGGAACCGTCCGTACAGAAACTACTTTTCGCTTCGGTGTTTTATACGTAACTTTTGAACTAGAAATTCTTCTATTCGATGAGTTCTTTTTAACAGTTGTTGTTTTAGTAACACGTACTGTTTTATCATTAGCAGTTCTACGTGATTGTGACAAAACTTGCGTAACACTCGCCAGCACAAACACTGATGCTAAGGCGTATATTTTTAGTCCTTTTTTCATAATTTTTACATTTTAAAGTTCAACATTCCTTTTCTAATAATACTTTGACTCTAATTCGTATTAATAGTTTAAAGTATGTTTATGATTTTTAAATAAAAAGGAACTTAATACTCGACTAGAGCACAAGAAATAACTATGTAAGTCGTTGAAAAAAAGGTAATTAATAATTACAAACTCTAAAGGATTTTAATTTAAAATTTATTTTAAGTAAGGCAACAACTTTTGCAATGACGATTTTCCTTTAGAAGCCAAATACAAGTTGGTTTCTAATTTTCTCAATACAGGCGATGTACATTTATGACTTTCAAATAGCTTGATTAAATCGGGTGGGAAATCAAATCCCATTTCATCTGATTTTGCCAACACATAGATGGCATCGGCTAAATTAGCATTGGCCATATTTTTATCGATACGTCTAAAATCTTTTTCAAAATAAGGACGCATATAGTATACTTCAGGCTCCGTTTCTCCTGTTTTTGAGCTGATACCGTGTTCTTCTTCAATAATGGCATAACTAATCACCACTTTTTTAAAGGCAGCCTTATTTGTTGCTGCACAATTTTTAGAAAAAGAGGTGAGATATTGTTTTAAATAGCGTTCATATTTTTTTACTTCAGCAATTTTTTGAAAGCCTCCCATCATATTTTCCTCTTGCATATCTTTTAAGCCTATAGGGAATCCTTCAAAATCGCCATCGTATACATTTTGTAAAAGCGCTGCATTCTTATATCCCGAAAATTGTGTTGTAGGTGCCTTCACATTTTGTACGGCCTTTAATATGGTTTGCATTTCTAAAGCTTCCTTTTGATAATCTGCAGGTGTATTTTCCCTATTTTCAGGAGCGGTGTTGTAGGCATTCGGATTTTGAGGTCTTACTGGTGAACGGCTACTAGCTGTACGTGTTCTGGTACGCGACTGCGCAGGAGAACGTTGCCTTGCTACGGCTTGCTTTTCTCTATTGCGCGCACGTTGTTGCTTTTCATAGCCCCAAATGCGATTGTTTTCTGCCAACGTTGAATTGTTAATTGCCTTTATTTGACGTTCCCAAGAATAAGCCGCGTTTCCCGACTCAAAACCAGGAACTATTCCTTTTTTTACATACGGTTTAGCACTTGCACACGCTATTAATTGTTGCTTTATAACTTCTTTTTCACCAGCATCTAAATCGGCATAGTTTTTTTTAAAAACGGGTTTGAAAAGATCGTTGTGAAATGCGGGGGAAACCAATTTCATAATCGCCGTATCTCCCAATCCATTGAGATCTACATCTTGAGCATAGCTTTCCGCTGTTTCTAACCAGCCATTAATTTGTGTGCAATTTTGTGACCAACTTGTAGCAATGCATAGCAATACCAAGTAAAAGCTCAGATACTTTTTTCTTTTATAAAACATAGTCATTTATTAAATAAGCCGTGTAGATGAAATTCAATCAAAGGGTTACACCCAATACAGGATTAAAATTACAAAAAAAAGCAGCAACTCTCAAAAAGTTAATATGCAATTAGGGCTGTTAACTCAGCTTCGAATCTATTTTTTGCTAAGTATTGTGTTTCTAATTGTGGTACAAACGGAATGGGTGTTTGTAAACTAGCCACTCTTTTTACTGGAGCATCTAAAAACTCAAAACAATTTTCGTGGATTAAAGCAGATATATCACTAGCAATTCCGCCAAATAGTGAATCTTCTTGTACGATAATGGCTTTTCCTGTTTTTTTAACCGAGGCATAAATGGTTTCAGTATCTAAAGGTTGAAGGCTACGCAAATCAATAACATCTGCTGCTATTTGTTTGTTATTCTCTAGCGTTTCTAATACCCAATGTACGGCGACACCAAATGAAATTATACTCACGACATCACCTTCTTGCAATAACTTTGCTTTACCTAATGGCAAGGTGTAATAATCAGTAGGCACATCTTGGCGAATACTTCTATACAAGCCTTTGTGCTCAAAAAACAGCACGGGATTGGGATCTTCAATCGCTGTTGCTAACAGCCCTTTAGCATCATAAGGAAACGCTGGATAAACCACTTTCAATCCTGGGGTTTTGGTAAACCATGCTTCATTGGTTTGACTGTGAAAAGGTCCTGCTCCAACACCGCCACCACAAGGCATACGAATGACAACATCTGCATTCTGCCCCCAGCGATAATGCGATTTAGCCAATAAATTGACAATCGGATTAAAACCTGAGCTTACAAAATCAGCAAACTGCATTTCTACAACTGATTTGATACCGTTTACCGACAAACCATACGCAGCGGATACAATAGCTGATTCACAAATAGGCGTATTGCGCACACGTTCTTTTCCGAACAAATCAAGAAACCCTTCGGTGATTTTAAAAGCACCACCATATTCTGCAACATCTTGCCCCATAAATACCAACTCTTTATGACGCTGCATCGACTGTTTTAAACCATTTGAAACAGCATCGATAAAACGAATATTTTCCAATTCATTATTTGGCTTAATTTCCTTATAATTAAACTCTTGATAAACATCATTTAATTCATTAATCTCATCTGAGACAATTGATTTTTCATCAAAAGCCAATGCTAAGTTTTCATTGATTTCTTGTTGAATTTCTTCTTTAAAAGAAACATCCAACGCTTCTGTCAAAACACCTTCCGCTACTAAGAAATTTTTGTAATTATCGATAGGATCTTTCGCCGCCCAAGTATCCATCAGCGCCTGCGGAACATATTTGGTTCCACTTGCCTCTTCATGGCCACGCATCCTAAATGTTTTAAATTCTATAAACATGGGTCGAGGCCGTGTACGCATGCTTTTCACCATACTTCCAACTTCATTATAAACCTCTAAAATATTATTCCCATCAATACTATGAGACTCCATACCATAACCCACTGCCCTATCTACTAATTCTTTACAATTATACTGTTCTGAAGTAGGTGTTGACAATCCGTATCCATTATTCTCCACACAAAACAAGACCGGTAATTGCCAAACAGAAGCCACGTTTAAAGCTTCGTGAATATCACCTTCACTCATACCTCCTTCACCGCTAAAAACAGCGCAGACATGATTGTTGTTTTTTAATAAATTACCCAATGCAATACCATCAGCCACCCCGAATTGAGGGCCTAGATGTGAAATCATACCCACAATATTGAATTCTTGTGTGCCGAAATGAAAACTACGGTCTCTCCCCTTTGTAAAACCACTGGCTTTGCCTTGCCACTGTGAAAACAAGCGATGTAGCGGAATATTTCTTGAAGTAAAGACTCCTAAATTTCGATGCATCGGTAAGATATACTCAGAATCAGTCAATGACAAGGTAACTCCTACAGCAATGGCTTCTTGCCCAATACCCGAAAACCACTTCGAAATTTTACCTTGTCTCAATAAGATAAGCATCTTCTCTTCGATCAAACGAGGCTTTAACAAAGCCTTATAAATTGCGAGCAATTTGTTATCGTTCAGATTTTTCTTTTTGTAATTCATCAATTCAAAAATAGGTAATATTATTGCTATTTAAAACAAAAAAATCTTCTCCATTAAATGAAAAAGATTCTTTACAGTAAGTCGTAATAAGTTTACACTTTAAAATCGTTGAAAATAGTGTGCATTAAACGTTTTTTATCATTAATCACCTCTTCTAAAGAAATAGAGGTTTCTGTGCGCTGCACTCCCATTATATTATCAATTTTAAAAATAATGTCTTTGGCATGTTTGGTGTCTTTTGCCCTCAATTTACAAAATATTGAAAATTTACCTGTTGTTAGATGTGCTACAGTAACCTCAGGAATATCATGTAATCTTTCAATCACTTTATTAGTTAATGAAGAATTTTCTAGCAAGAGACCAACATAGGCGATAAAAGAATACCCCATTTTATCATAATCAACAGTTAATGTAGAGCCCTTAATAACACCTTCTTCCTCCATTTTTTTCACACGCACATGAATAGTCCCTGCTGATACTAATAATTTTTTTGCAATATCCGTAAAGGGCGTTCTTGCATTTTCTATGAGTATATCCAATATTTGATGGTCAATTTCGTCTAATTTAAATTTTGACATTGTACTTTTTTGTTAAATTAATGTCAAAAGTCATGACTTTTTAAATAAAAAACAATAAAACTTTCATTTTTTTACTATTTTTTTCAATTCTGACTCATTTTTTACAATTATTCCTTTTTTGTCAATAATTAAATTGGCGGCAAATTGCGAAAGATCTCCAATTTGTTCTATGGAGGGATTAAAGATCAATTCATCTTCTTTCAATTCCTCCTTAAACAACACACCAACATCTACCTTTTTATCTTGACTCTTCAAAAAAACATTTTTATAAATAATATCAAGATAAAATTTTGAATTGTTCGGAATATCAAAGTATGCAGCATATTCTCGTGTTTGCTCCCGTTTATTTGTGCTAATAAAGTTAATACCCTTCAATAAGGCCACAAAATTAAACCACCTAACCTGCTCTCTTTGATAATCATCTTGGTAATGCCCCGCCTCTATTAATATGGTATTATGCCCGGCTTTCTGAAAATTATCACCAGTAGCTGTTGGGTAAAACTCATCGGTATACCTCCCTACTTGCCCTGGAATTAATTGCTGTATCAATTCATTCATTGCCACAATAACACACATTGTTTCTTTACGACCTCTAGTCACTGAGCGCCTTTCGTTAATGGATGGTGCTAAAAATGATAAGGTCGCAGGTTTTTTAGTGGCTCCTACCGTAAAAATGGTGCGCTGATCATGTAAATTAAAGCAGTACTGTGGATTCACTTCATCCAACACCTTTTTTAAAACCACACTCTCCACCGCTTTTAAATCGACCGCGTCACGATTCAAATCGACTCCACTTGCATTGATTCGCGTATACGCTAGCGCCCCATCAGGATTTAACATTGGTACAATTGTCAATGTACAACTACTTAAAATCTGAGCACTCATACCATTAAATTCCTCCGAATATTGAAAGAAGTTAATGAGGTCGAAGATCGCTTTTGTCCCCGTACTTTCATTACCGTGCATTTGACTCCACATCAAAATTCGGATCTTTCCAGAACCGATTGTAATTTTATGAATAGGCACACCTTGCTCTGATTTGCCTATTTCCGAAACCTCAAAAGGGCTTTTCAGCTTTTTTAAAAGAGGCTCAATTTTAGTGTATGGTATCCATCTACCCACTAATGAAGATGCTTTATTATGCGCATACCACGCCTGTATTTTACGACTATTAAATTCTTTCACATGACAAATGTAAACAATCAAATGTTTACATTTGTAAACAATAATTTTAAGTAAAAAGTAACATTTGTAATCAAATAAGCTCATTTTAAGTTTGTAAAATTGAAAGAATCGCAATTTAAATTTATATCATAATCTAATATTTTATTTACCAAGAAGTTAAATAACATTAATTAAATGAATACTATATTAAAATTGATAGAATTAAACGGACTAAACTATTAGGGTACCTATAATTTAATTACATTTGTAATAGAAATATAAAGAGCATGACAAACAATCAAAAATTTGCTGAACGCCTTCATAAAATAATGGATTTTTATCAGTTGACTGCCTCAAGTTTTGCTGATGAGATAAAAGTACAACGCTCGAGTATTTCACATTTACTATCTGGAAGAAATAAACCGAGCTTAGACTTTGTGTTAAAGGTGTTAGAAAAGTTTAGTGAGGTAGACTTGTATTGGTTATTGAATGGCAAAGGAAGCTTTCCTAAAAAACAAGCTACCTCCACTCCTAGTGCCCCACAAAAAGCACCAGAAGCATCGTCATACCATGCTACAAAAACACCAACAACTTCCGAAAAGGAAATTGATCGGATCATTATTTTTTATAAAGACGGTACTTTCCAAAACTATAACCCATAAAAAAATCCCGCACGAGGCGGGATTTTTTTATGAAGTACATTTATTCTTTTATAACTCTGATTTAATAAAGCCTTGCAGTTGCTTTACCATACTGCTTCCTCCATCTATATCTTGAACATCACCTATGAGCTTCATAATTTTTTCAGGCTTCATATTATCTCCCAAAATACGCACCAATGCAAAGCCTTGTGTTTTATCTGAAGCATATACAATAACTTCATCCATACTCTCATCGTCACCTTCATACTTAATAACGATGTCTCTACCTTTATCTTTCATACGCATCAATTCTTTGAATTTATTATTTTTAAGAATCGCGCTCACTTTTTTCTTTTCAATTAAGAATTCAGCCTCATTAACTTCGTTCTTTTTAAACGCCAATAAGTTCATTTTTCGCAATGACTTATAGGCCTCAGCTGCTTCAGGAGAAACCTCGTCTTTCAACGAAATAATACTCGCTGGAATATCAATGGATAAAAAATTCTTATCTTCCTGACTGTCAATATAGTACTTTTGCAAAGAAGCTTCACTACTACAGGAAACACTTACAATTGCGAGTACGACTATTACTAAGTAATTAATACTTTTTTTCATCTTTTTATTGTTTTTTACCTACATTTTTCAAATGCTCACCACCCTGAATATTCATTTGACTTGTTAACTCTGAAATTTTATTCAAATTGATATCTCCGGTGATAGAAACAATCACGGCCTCTGGCTTACGATCGTCGCCACCCACATGCTGACTGATCCCTTCAATAAACATAAACAGTTCGCTTACATGGTCTTTATCTTTACCTTCTCTGATATAGATTTTTACATTTCCTTCTTTATCTTTCACACGCATCAACTCAGAAAGCTTCGCTGTTTTTAAGTAACTTTCTACCACTGCTTTCATATCTGTAGCTATGGATGCTTTTTCTGTTGCAAAAACACGTAAGCTTTTTAGGCTTTTCACCATATCTACGTATTCTTTAGCTTCAGGTGAGCCTGCGCCAACCCTACTCATCAAATCAAAAGCGCGCTTATTGACTACAACGGTAGACACATCATCCATATCTTCAAATTTATCAAATACAGATTGTGCAAAGGTGAAAATTGGTAACATAGCTAATGCTACAGCAATTATTAGTTTCTTACTTGTCATTTTTTTGTTATTTATAGTTGTTGTTTTCATTTTTTCTGTTTTTTTTATGACCAAATGCTGTTCGCTAAAATATCCATATAAATCAAATTGATAATTTCAACTTTGCTCGAGGCATTTGCTCGTTTTTAATTGTTATACTACTTTTTAAACACTTTATTCTGTGCTTTTTCAAATTCACTCAAACCGGACATTGCAATATTTTCTCCTTTATTTAGGTTTTTAGAGATTAATTGGAAAGCCTTTTGGGTTTCTTTAAATGCCAACGCTGCCTCTTGTTGTTCTGAAGGTGTTATTTTATCAAAACCTGCGTCATTCATAAAATACACACTAAAAACTAGTGCTATAGAAGCCGCAATTGATAACCACCACACCTTAGAGGTCTTTCTTTTTAGTGGAATTGTTTTTGTAAACTGCTCGGTTTTACTTTCACTGAAGTAATTGAATATCAATTTATACTCCTGCAAATGTGTAGGAACCGTATTGTTTGAAAAATAATCTTTTAATAGCGCTTCTTCTTTTAATGAAGTCTCGGCATTTTCATACTTTTCTAGTAGTTTTTCTATGCTATTTAATTCCATAGTTGTGTTGTTTTATGAGTTGTTCTCTAATTGTTTTTCTCGCTCTAGACAGCGCTACGCGCACTGCTGTTGGTTGTAAGTCAAGAATCTTGCCAATTTCATCATATTCGTAATTCTCGACATCTCTTAACTGTATAATCATTTTTTGTTTTGCAGGTAATTTTTCTATCAATTGGTGTACTTTTGATACACTGTCTTTCAATTCTAATTCACGCTGCAATGAAATCGTATCATCGGCATAATTACTATGCACCAGCTTTAAGTTATTAGATCGCTTTGCCTTCAATTGATCCAAACAATAATTTTTAGTCATTGTCATTGCAAAAGCTTCTACATTTTTATATTCGCCCAGCTTCTTTTTATTCTTCCACAACTTAAAATACAATTCTTGAGTTGCATCCTCTGCTTCATCTGTAGAAACCAATAAGCGTTTCGCCAGTCTAAAAACTTTATCTTTTAACGGTAAAACTGTATTTAAAAATTCAGCTTGCTTCATTTTGGTTTGGTTATTGATACTAAAATTAACAGCATCACAACATTACGACGAGTAAGATACTATTTTGTTACAAAGCGTAATTATTTTTTATAAATTGCGACACATTTAAAATAAAATATAGAATATGAAGAAAGTTATTTTAACGGTATTAATAGCAAGCAGTTTCTTGTTTGTAAGCTGTGATAAAGACCCGATAGATAAGGCTACAGTTGAACTAAAAAATGAAGTGAATGATTTTGTTTGGAAATCAATGAATATTTGGTACAATTGGCAGCCTGATGTTGCAAATCTAGCCGACAGTAAAAATAACAACATCGATGAGTACTATTCATTCTTAAATAATTACTCCAATTCTGAAGATTTATTTGACGATTTGTTATTTGATGCTGGAAACACCGATCGTTTTTCATGGTTCGTAGAAGATTATGAAGTACAAAATCAACAATTTCAGGGCATTTCAAAAGTATTTGGATTTAGAAGATCAGTTCCTATTCAATTTAATACGGATGGTGATATTGTTTTTTATTTACAGTATGTAATACCTAACTCACCTGCGGATAATGCAGGACTTAAAAGAGGCGATATTGTATACGCGATTGATGATGTTGCCATGGATGCTACAAATTACAGTCAGTTACTTTCCAGACTTTCAAACCCCACAGTTAAATTATCATTTGCCGAAGTTGACAATGAAAACTTAACATTAACTCCTACTGACGACAAAACCATCACTTCTGCAGAAGTAGCAGACAACCCTGTGTACTTAACCAAAGTATTCAATAATATTGGTGGTAGAAAAGTTGGTTATTTAGTGTACAACAGGTTTAGTTTTTCATTTCATGATGAATTAAATGCCGCCTTTGCTTATTTAAAGTCAGAAAACATTAATGAATTGGTATTGGATTTACGGTTTAACCCAGGTGGCACAGTGAGTACTTCTGCCTATTTAGCAAGTATGATTTATGCCAATGCCGGTACGGGCAAATTTGCAGAATTGACCTTCAACAGCAAACGCTCAGTAGAAAACGATAGTTATGATTTTGAAAATACATTAAGTGTATACAATGTCGATGGCGAATTTACAAGACAAGAACCTATCAATAGACTGAATACTATTGACAAGTTGTATATCTTAACTACAGGCGGTACAGCATCTGCTAGTGAAATGGTAATTAATGGCTTAAGACCTTATATGGGTACTAGTAATGTAAAATTGATAGGTGAAACTACCGCTGGAAAAAATGTAGGATCCATTACCTTATACGATTCACCTTCAAAATTGTACGCAGATGAATCATCGGCAAACCCAAACCACAAATACGCACTACAACCCATCGTATTTCAGATTTATAACAAAAATGGTGAAAGTGATTACATACAAGGTTTTGAACCGGATATTGAGGTTCATGAATATGAAACGTGGTATGACATCTTGCCTTTTGGTGATGAAAATGAGTTATTGTTAAAAACGGCACTAGATCAAATTAGAGGAGTAGCTACAAAAAGTTTTGTGTCTAAATTTAAAAATACAAAGGCAATGGATGATTCTAAATTTGAAAATAAGTCCGAACAAGTAATGTACATTAAAAATGATTTTTTAAAAAAACAATAGCCTTTAAAAGGATATAATAAATTAAGAGTCGCTTAAGATTAATTTTTAGGCGACTTTTTATTTTTATCTTTGACCGTAATAAAAAACGATGCGAATAGATAAATACCTTTGGACAACGAGATACTACAAAACACGTAGTATTGCTACTGAAGCCTGTAAAAAAGGGCATATAAAAATCAATACCAAAAATGTAAAACCCTCTAAGGAAGTATTTATTGGTGAAAAAATTATTGTTCGCAAAAATCAAATCAATTATGAACTTGAAGTAATTGATATTCCTCCCAATCGTGTCGGCGCCAAATTAGTTGATTTATACAGAAAGGACATCACGCCAAAAGAAGCTTTTGAAAATCAGGACTTATTAAAATATTCTAAAGATTATTATCGAAATAAAGGTGTGGGACGTCCTACAAAAAAAGACCGAAGAGATTTAGAAGATTATACTGAAATGGATTGAGCATTATTTATATATTTGGAGTATAATATAGCACTATGAGTCGTTCAATAATTCTCAATAATAAAGAAATTCAATATAAAATTAGAAGGATTGCCTATCAGATCTATGAGAGCAATTCAGGTCAAAAAGAAATTATTATCGCGGGAATTACCGATAATGGTTTTATTCTGGCAGAAAAGTTAAAAAAAGTATTGGACGAAATAGCCGATTTTAAATCGACGCTATGCGAAGTTCATATTGACAAACAGCAGCCGAGAGATCCAATTACAACTTCGTTGGCTGTAGCCGAATATAAAAACAAATCGTTAGTGCTTGTAGACGATGTGCTGAATTCAGGAACCACATTGATGTACGCGGTTAAACATTTTTTAGAAGTCCCCTTAAAACAGTTTAAAACAGCTGTACTGGTCAATAGAAATCACAAGAAGTATCCTATTAAAGCCGATTTCAAAGGTCTGAGCTTATCAACCTCTCTACAAGAACATATTAGTGTAGAGTTTAATAAAAAAGAAGCTATTGCGTATTTAGTATAATCTCGGCTACGACGGCTTCGACACTTTTAGAATCAATTTGTATGGTATGTGTCACTTTTTCGTAATACGGGTTGCGCTCGAACAAATGTTTTGCAATAAATTCCAACAGTTTACTGTCGTCTAAGTTTTTAATTAATGGTCGTTTGTGTTTTTTATGAACCAATCTGTCATAAAGCGTCTGTATAGATCCTTTCAGATAAAAAGAATGTGGTACGTTTTTTATTAAATTACTATTATTCGCATAACATGGAGTGCCACCTCCTACAGCTAAAACATAGTTTTTTTGATTGGTAATTATTTCATCTAACGCCTGACTCTCTATTTTCCTAAAATAGATTTCACCCTTGTTTTTAAAAATTGAATTAATGGTATCATTCTCTTTATCAGCTATGTAATCATCCAAATCAATCATTTTCAACTGTAATTGACCTGCTATTTGCTTGGCGAGTGTAGATTTTCCACTCCCCATATATCCTACTAAAATAATTTCCATAAAAAACTGATATTTAGCTTACTAAAAGCGAGAACAAATATCGGATAAAAAATTTTAAAAAATAACTTGTTTAATTGATATTAGATACTATCTTTGCAACCGAAATTAATTGACCTGGTAGCTCAGTTGGTAGAGCATCTCCCTTTTAAGGAGAGGGTCCTGGGTTCGAGCCCCAGCCCGGTCACATTTTACTAATAAAAGTTAAGCATTCTCGCTTAACTTTTTTAGTTTTACAGTAGATTATGCGCACGTGGCGGAATTGGTAGACGCGCTAGCTTGAGGGGCTAGTATCCGTTTAGGATGTGGAAGTTCGAATCTTCTCGTGCGCACTTTTATACTAAAACATCACTAAACAATAGCTTTAATTAACCATATTTGTGCATTATAACTCTACAAATGGTTCTATTGTCAATACACTTTGTAAGATTGTTTGTTTTTTTTCTACTAGTATTACCACAGCTTTTTTTTAATAATATTTAACATATTTTTACTGAATAATTACTATCATTGCCACATGCAAAAAAAACTAGTCTACATCTTATTACTTACAGTATTTAGTTATACCGCATATTCTCAAGAAACAACTAAAATGTTAAAAGGGAGAATTATTAGTGTAACCGACAAAAAGCCTTTAGAAAGTGCTCACGTACTGAATTTAAATTCTGTTGAAGGAACGATTACCAACAGACAAGGTTTGTTTCAAGTGCCAGCCATAGCAAATGACACTATTTTAATTTCGTATATCGGATATCAGTCCATCAAATTAAAAGTGACAAACGATCTCTTAAAAGGGAATGAATTAGAAATCGCTATTCATGAGAAAACGGCTATTATTGATGAGATTACCGTAAAAGCCCATGATTTAATAGGTGTTTTAGTGGTAGATGCAGAAAACATACCTCTAGACAAGTTTAATAGAATACACATTGATGGTTTACCACAAGCCTATGAAATTGGCCGCCCCCAATCTAAACAATACAATTCTGCCGCCAATGCCATTTTCAATCCGATTGATTTTTGGTATAATAAGTTTAATAAAAAATCGAAAGAACTTAAAAAGTTAAAGAAACTAAAAGATGCTGATGACTTAAGGAATATAATGGAAGAAAAATTTAGTCGGGAAGTGTTAATGACTTATATGGATATGAGTCGTAAGGATTTAAACGACTTACTCAATGAATGTAACTATTCTGAACGGTTTATTAAAAATGCGAGTGATTTACAAATAATTGAAGCGGTTCTTGAATGTTATGATAATTACAAAGCCATCAAAGAAGGTAAAGTAAAAAAAGACGTCATTCATGTTAATAAAAACGACAACAACTAAAAAAAGCCAGCAAATCGCTGGCTTTTTTTTGATTGTTTTTTAAATTAGTTATTACCCAAAATTATAGGCAAACCATCTTTCCCTCCACCAACAACAACTACTTTTGAATTTGGAGATTTAGACAATTCTAAGGTAGCTTCAATACCTTTGTCTTGCAATATTTTATCGGTTAATGAAGCACTTAGTATTTTATTCGCATCGGCTTTACCTTGCGCCTCAATACGCACTTTTTGAGCTTCCTTATCAGCGGTAACCAATCGGAACTCATACTCTAACGACTCTTGTTCTTGCCTTAATTTACGCTCAATAGCATCTTTAATTGTAGGAGGTAATTTAACATCTTCAACCAACACTCTTTTAACACTTAAAAATTGACCATCTAAAAGAGTAGTTACTTCTTCTAAAATTTCTTGCTCAATAACATCACGTTTACTAGAATACAATTGTTCTGGTGTATATCTACCAACCACACTTCTTGCTGCAGCATTAATTGCAGGATCTAATAACTCGCGTTCATAATCTTCACCTTTCGTTTTTATTAGACTTCCTAAATTTTCGAATTCCGGTTCATACCAAATAGTACCATTTACTTTCACTTCCAATCCGTTCACTGAAAGCACATTCATTTCATCTGAAACCGATTGTTGACGCACGGTATGTACCAGCATATTATTCCATGGAGCAACCAGATGAAATCCCTCTCCATAGGTTTTATCTGTCACTATTCCATCTCCAAAACGTTCAAATAAAACGCCACCTTCTCCTGGCCCAATTGTTACAGCTGTTTTTGAAAACAATATAATAACTATTATTATTATAAATACAATTGGCAATATGCCTTTTGGAAAATTAAGTTGTTGATTATTACTCATTATTTATGTTTTTGATTATTATTATTTATTAGATAAGACCTCTATACTTTCTGATAAACCACTCTGCACTAAAGAAGAAAATTACCATGGCTAGAAGCCATTTCCAATCCAATAAAGATACGGATTTTTTAGTACTTTTTTGGATTGATTTATAATTATTATCTGCCTTTATTTTTTCTAGAAGCTGTTGACTTTTTGAGATGTGATATAGCTGACCCCCCGTATTGGAAGCCACCTTTTTTAAGTCGGCAGTATTGGCATAAGTAAATTGCTGTTCAACATTATAGTCTAAAACAGTAAAACTCCCACTTCTTACGGTATTTTGATTATTTACTCTGACCGTAAAGTTGTAATCAGCGCTTTTTAAATTATCTAAATTTACTTCGTACGTGTCTTTATTGAGCAAAAATGGAAATTGTTTTGTTTCCTTCGTTTCTTTATTTACCAAATCTAAAACTAACGAAGCGCGATTATCTATGGTGAAAGTATTGTCAAAATAAGTAGCTTCAATTTTCACTAAATCATTTTGATAAACAATGGGTAAATAATCCAATTCTAAGCGATTGTTCATTTTTTTAATTGACAAATACTGTACTAACTTATTTATAAAACGATCAAAATTGGTAAAGGATTTACTATTTTTAAAACTCACTGCTCTCCACTTCCAGCTATTTTCACCAAACAATACCGCTCCTCTTTTGTCATTTGTTGTAAATGTTGCCAATAATGGTGTTTCTGTTTTAAAACCACCAATATTCTGAAACAATAAGGTTTCATAGGCGGTACTAAACGTAATATCCCCAAAGTAACCCTGCAAAGGCGGAAAACCTTCCACATTTAATTCATCAAGTATAAAAGCACTATAATTCGCGTTGGTTGTTGCCAGATAATCTTCAGTCTGCGCAATACTATTCTTTTTGAAATCTTGCTGAATTCCATTTAAAAAACTCCAGTCAGTCTGCGTTCCTGTAATCACAAATCTATTAGTGCTTGTACTATTCAATTCCTTAAATAGCCTATCAAAGGCAGTCGTTGGTTGATATAAAACAACCAATTGAAAATCACTTAATTTCGGTACATTTTCAGGAGTAAAAATGGTAACCTGACGTTGTTTATTGGTTTCAATAGCTCTTTTCAGCATCCCCAAATCTGGGTGGGTAATTGCACTAACAATAGCTATTTTTGACGCTTCATTAACAACTTCTACAGAGAAGCTATTCCGGTTATTTATTTTGTTTTGTTCCTGAGTCAAATAGGATAGTGAAGCTGTATAATTAGCAATCCCGACTTGAGTAGCAGGCAAATTAAATGTGATTTGGGCAGAAGTATTACTAGCATCTAATAATACATTCTTTTTAAATACGGTTGTATTCTCTTTTTTAACAGTTAAAAGAGCGTTTACATCATTTATACCGTTATAATTGACAAATACTTCAACAGGAAAATTATGGCCCAAAAATGCGTATTTATTGGCGTTTACCCTTGTTGTTTTTAAATCTTCATGCTTCACGGTATCACCCACTACAACTGGAAACACCTGAGCATTCGACATAAAATAAGAATAGTCTCTACCAACGGTTTGATTTCCATCTGTAATCAATACCATAGCTGCATTTTCCTTATATAAATTAGAAAATGATTTTAAGCTTTGCCTAATATTGGTTCTATTCGTTGAGAACTCTAGCGAATCCAATTGTTTGGTATCTTCATCGAAAGAAAAGTAACTAACATTAAACTTAGCACTCAATTCAGTATCATTTTTTATTATTGTAACTAAATCTAAAACTTTCGTTTCACTCTTTAAGTGTTTAATAGAGGAAGAATTGTCAATTGCTACAACTAAGTTGGGTTTTACAATTTCTAATACGTTACTTTCAATTTTTGGGTTGATTAACAAAAGTAATATTGAAAACACCCCTAAAAAACGTAAAAAAGCTAAAAACAGCATGGTTTTAGCTTTTGTTTTTGATTTATAAAAATATTGAAATACAGCAATTGCCATCGCAATTATTGCAGCTAATAGGATATATAAAACGGTAATTGAATTCAAATTGATTGTTTATGCTACGAGAACAATAGTAAATTAGGTCAACATTCCGCCATCCACATTGAGTGTTTGTCCGGTTATATATGCCGACATATCAGAAGCTAAAAACACACAAGCGTTGGCTATATCTTCAGGTGTACCGCCTCTTTTTAGAGGAATGGCATCTCTCCACATTTTAACTGTTTCTTCTGGTAAAGCTCCGGTCATTTCAGTTTCTATAAAACCTGGGGCAATGGCATTGCATCGTACATTTCGTGAACCAAGCTCTAAAGCTACAGATTTGGTAAAACCAAGAATCCCAGCTTTAGAAGCTGCATAATTCGTTTGTCCAGCATTTCCTTTAACACCAACTACAGAGCTCATATTGATAATAGATCCGCCACGTTGCTTCATCATTGGTCTTATCACTGCTTTTGTTAAGTTAAATACTGATTTCAAGTTGACTTCAATAACTTTATCAAAATCAGCTTCAGAAATACGCATTAGTAAATTATCTTTGGTAATGCCTGCATTATTAATTAACACATCAATACTTCCAAATTCTTCTAGTACCTGTACTGCTAGTTCTTGAGCGGCATCAAAATTGGCGGCATTCGACTGATAGCCTTTGGCTTTTACACCGTACGCCATCAATTCATTTTCTAATGCTGTCGCTGCTTCCACAGACGAATTATAAGTAAACGCAACATTAGCGCCCTGTTTAGCAAATGTTTCGGCAATTCCTTTACCGATTCCTCGAGTTGCACCAGTAATTAATGCAGTTTTATTTTCTAATAATTTCATACGGTCATTTAAATTTAATTAAACCCAAATATAGTAAAATAGTTCGTCATGATTTGTTAATAATCTACCAAACACTACAAATTGGCGTATTAAAAAAGCCTATCAAATGATAGGCTCTTCCATATTTTATTTTCAAATGTATTAACCCAATACTTCTGCTACCTTTTTTCCAATTTCTGCCGGTGAATTCACTACATGAATTCCGTTAGCAGCTAAAATTTCCATCTTCGCTTGAGCTGTATCATCTTTACCTCCAACAATAGCACCTGCGTGCCCCATGGTTCTTCCTGCGGGTGCCGTTTGGCCTGCAATAAAACCTACTACTGGTTTTCTATTTCCATCTGCTTTGATCCATTCTGCAGCATCTGCTTCCAATTGCCCACCTATCTCACCAATCATAACAATACATTCTGTCTCATCATCATTCATTAACATTTCAACAGCATCTTTAGTTGTTGTCCCAATAATTGGATCACCACCAATACCAATGGCCGTTGTAATACCCAACCCTTGTTTTACTACTTGATCTGCGGCTTCATAAGTTAATGTTCCTGATTTAGAAACAATTCCAACATTTCCTTTTTTAAATACAAAACCTGGCATAATACCCACTTTTGCTTCATTAGGAGTGATAACACCCGGACAATTAGGACCGATCAATCGACAATCTCTATCCGCAATATACGCCTTCACTTTTACCATATCAGCAATCGGAATTCCTTCCGTAATACAAATAATTACTTTAATTCCGGCATCTGCGGCTTCCATGATAGCATCCGCTGCGAAAGCCGGCGGTACAAAAATAATACTGGTGTTAGCATCGGCTTCTGTAACAGCTTCTGCAACTGTATTAAAAACAGGTTTGTCTAAATGCAATTGCCCACCTTTACCTGGCGTCACACCTCCAACCACGTTGGTACCATATTCTATCATTTGGGTAGCGTGAAACGTACCCTCACTACCTGTAAATCCTTGTACTATTATTTTGGAATTTTTATCAACTAAAACACTCATTGTATAGTATATATTTAATTTATTAGTTTTTAATTTGTTAGCATTTCTACTGCAAAAGTAATTTTTTAAAATTACTAATGAAGTGATTTATTATATATTATTTACCTTTTCAATTATTTTTGGCAATACTTTAATTGCTGCCAGTTCTTTATATTTTTTCCGTGCTTCATCAGCAGGAGAACCAAAATAAGATTTTCCAGGTTCAAGTGATTTTCCAACACCTGACTGCGCATAGACAACAGCACCTTTACCTATAGTGATGCCGCTTATAACCCCAACTTGCCCCCATAAGGTGACTTCATCTTCAAGTACAGTACACCCTGCAATCCCCACTTGTGAGGCGATTAAACATTTTTTACCAATCACGGTATCGTGTGCAATTTGCACCTGATTGTCTATTTTAGTTCCTTCTTTAATAGTAGTATCTCCGGTAACACCTCTATCAATAGTACAGGCTGCGCCAATATCTACATGATCTTCTATCACCACTCTTCCTCCCGACTTTAATTTATCAAATCCTTCAGGTCTTTTTTTATAATAAAATGCATCAGCACCCAAAACGGTACCCGCATGAATGGTTACATGATTGCCAATAATACAATCGTCATAAATGGTTACATTAGGGTGAATTAAACAATTGGAACCAATTTGTACATTATTACCAATAAATACATTTGGTTGAATACTCGTTCCTTCTCCAATTATTGCAGATTTTGAAATAGCTGAACTCGCCGATGTATAAGGCTTGAAATGATCAGTTAATTTATTAAAATCTCTAAAAGGATCATTTGAAATTAAAAGTGCTTTTCCTTCTGGACAAGCTACCTTTTTATTAATAAGAACAATACTAGCGGCAGAATTGAGCGCTTTATCATAATACTTAGGATGGTCTACAAAAACAATATCTCCAGCTTCAACGACATGAATTTCATTCATTCCCAATACAGGGAAACTTTCGTCTCCAACAAACTCAGAATCAATTATTTGAGCTATTCTTTTTAATGTATACTCTTCAGTGAATTTCATTCAAAACTACTCTTTAATACGCTCTTGATACGTCCCTTTGTCGGTTTCAACTTTTATTTTATCGCCTTCATTGATAAACAAGGGTACATTTACACTTGCTCCTGTTTCAACAGTCGCTGGTTTTGTCGCATTTGTAGCCGTATTACCTTTCACACCTGGCTCTGTATGTGTCACTTCTAACACCACACTCACAGGCATTTCCACGGCTAATGGTATTTCTCCTTCAGATTGTACAATCACCGTTACAATCTCTCCTTCTTTCATTAAATCAGGAGCGTCCAAAATTTCTTTTTGTAACTCAATTTGTGTAAAATCTGAATTATTCATAAAATGATAGGTTTCACCTTCGCTGTATAAATATTGATATTTTCGAGTTTCAACGCGCACCTCTTCAATTTTATGTCCTGCCGAAAATGTATTATCGATAACTTTTCCAGAAGTTAAACTCTTGAGTTTTGTACGCACAAAAGCAGGGCCCTTCCCCGGCTTAACGTGCTGAAATTCAACCACTTTAAATGTATCATTATTATATATAATACACAATCCTTTTCTAATATCTGATGTACTTGCCATTTTTATGTTTTAATTATTTAATCTAAATACCACTGGTATAACCTTTCATTACACCTCTTTGAGAATTTCTAATAAATGTTATTATTTGATCTCTTTCTGGAGTCGCTTCTAATTCTGCTTCAATAACATCTAATGCTTGTGTAGTATTGTTATTTTGTTGATACAATATTCTATAAATATGTTGTATTTCTTTAATCTTTTCAGAAGTAAACCCTCTTCTACGCAAACCAATAGAATTGATTCCTACATAGGACAACGGTTCTTTTGCTGCTTTTGTAAATGGTGGTACATCTTTTCTTACTAAAGAACCTCCTGAAACCATCGCATGATCACCAATATTGATAAACTGATGAACTGCTGCCAAACCACCAATAATTGCGTGACTGCCAATGACTACATGTCCAGCTAATGCGACTCCATTTACAATAATTGAATCATCTCCTAATATGCAATCGTGTGCAATATGAGCAGTGGCCATAATTAAACAATTCTTGCCAATCTCTGTCTTACCATGTGCTTTTGTTCCTCTGTTAATTGTAACACATTCCCTTACGGTAGTATTATCGCCTATAACAGTTAACGAATCTTCACCTTCAAATTTTAAATCTTGAGGAATTGCGGAGATCACAGCACCAGGAAAAATTCTACAATCTTTTCCTATACGTGCACCTTCCATTATGGTAACATTTGAACCAATCCAAGTTCCTGAACCGATAATAACATTATTATGAATTGTTGTAAAAGGCTCTACAACAACATTTGTTGCTATTTTCGCTCCTGGATGTATATATGCTAACGGTTGATTCATCTTAATCTTTCTTTTTAACTATTTGCGCCATTAATTCGGCTTCTGTTGCTAATCTACCGTTTGCATACACATATCCTTGCATGTGGCAAATACCTCTTCTAATGGGACTTAACAACTCTAACTTAAACACTAAGGTGTCACCTGGGATGACCTGTTGTTTAAATCTAACTTTGTCAATTTTCATAAAAAACGTCAAGTAATTTTCTGGATCTGGAACGGTGCTTAGCACTAAAATTCCACCAGCCTGTGCCATTGCTTCAATTTGAAGAACACCAGGCATTACTGGAGCTCCTGGAAAATGCCCCACAAAAAATGGTTCATTCATAGTCACATTTTTCAAACCTACAACATGCTTATCAGATAATTCAATAATTTTATCAACTAATAAAAATGGTGGCCTATGTGGTAACATTTTCATGATCTGATTTATATCCATTAATGGAGGCTTATTCAAATCATATTGTGGAATATTATTCCTTTTTTCAATTTTAATCAGTTTTGATAATTTTTTTGCAAACTGCGTATTGACACCATGCCCAGGCTTATTAGCAATTACTTTTCCTCGAATTCGAGTTCCTACCAATGCCAAATCACCAATAACGTCTAACAATTTATGACGGGCAGCTTCATTTGGCCAATGCAAGGTTAAATTATCTAAAATACCATTCGGTTTTATTTTTACATCGTCCTTTTTAAAAGCGACCCGTAACTTTTCCATTGTTTTTTCCGAGAGCGGCGCATCAACATATACAATCGCATTGTTTAAATCACCTCCTTTAATAAGGTCATTATCTAACAACATTTCTATTTCATGTAAAAAACTAAATGTTCTAGCGTCCGAAATTTCTTCCTTAAAATCAGAAATATGCTTTAAGGTGGCATTTTGCGTTCCTAAAACTTTGGTACCAAAATCAACCATCGTGGTGACTTCATAAGTTTCTGAAGGCATTAAAATAATTTCACTACCTGTTGCCTCGTCTTTATAAGAAATCACATCTTTTACAATGTACTCTTCTACATCTGCATCTTGTACTTGAACGCCTACTTTTTCTAAAGCTTCAATAAAGAATTTAGAAGATCCGTCCATAATTGGAGGTTCTGGAGAATCAAGTTCGATAATAATATTGTCTATTTCCAAACCAACTACAGCTGCCAATACATGCTCTGAAGTATGTATTTTGACACCGTTTTTTTCAAGATTGGTGCCACGCTGTGTGTCGGTAACATAATCTGCTTTAGCTTCAATAATCGGACTGCCTTCCAAATCTGTTCGCACAAAGGCATATCCATGATTTTCTGGAGCTGGCTTAAACGTTAGTTTAACTTCTTTACCCGTGTGTAATCCTACACCGGAAAGTGAAATTTCCTTTTGTATCGTTTTTTGCTTATTACTCATTAAAATTTTGTTTGCTCAATTAATTTTTTCTCTAGTTCATAAATTTTATCTGATAATTTCGATAAATTTTTAAAATGAACATATGATTTATTATAATCTGAATATGGCAGGGCCGGACTCCCTTGCACTATGACATTATCTTTTAAGTTTCTACCTATACCAGACTGTGCCTGTATTCGTACATTATTCCCTATGGTTAAATGCCCTACAATACCAACCTGCCCTCCTATTTGGCAATTTTTACCAATTTTAGTTGAACCCGCAATTCCAGTCTGGGCTGCAATCACCGTATTCTCATCAATTTCAACATTGTGTGCAATCTGAATTTGATTGTCTAGCTTAACCCCTTTTCTTATAATTGTGGAACCTAAAGTGGCTCTGTCTATTGTGGTTGCTGAACCAATATCTACATTATCTTCAATGATAACATTTCCTGTTTGAGGTATTTTATTGTACGCTCCATTTTCAGTTGGCGCAAATCCAAATCCGTCACATCCAATAATAACGCCTGAATGAATCGTACAATTACTCCCAATTTGTGATTCTGAATAAATTTTTGCACCAGCAAAAATAGTCGTATTATCACCTATACTCACATTATCACCAATAAAGACATTCGGATACAATTTTACATTCGTACCAATAATAACATTATTACCAATATAAGTAAATGCGCCTAAATAGACATTTTCACCGATTGTAACTGATTCACTAATGAAGTTTGGCTCCTCAATACCCGACTTATTTAACTTTACTTGATTGTAAAACTCTAGTATTTTAGAAAATGCTTTATATGAGTCATCTACTTTTATTAGGGTTGTTGTAATTTCCTTTTCAGGAACAAATGACCTATTCACAATTGCTATCGAAGCATTCGTGGTATATAAAAACGCAGTGTATTTCGGGTTGGATAGAAATGTTAGCGACCCTTTTTCTCCTTCTTCAATTTTAGAAAGTTTAAAAACTTCCACATTAGGGTTTCCATCTACTTCTCCTTCTAATATTTCCGAGATTTGTTGTGCAGTAAATTTCATTATTGCAAAAGTAAAAAAAATTATAACGCAAAAATCATATTACAATTACTTTGGGTAATATATAAAATGTTTCACTACGGGTTCTGTCAGTGACTCTAAGTTTAAATGATCTGAAGCGTTAATAATATCAACAATCTTTTTCCCTTTAAATTTAATATTTATAGGATATTTATCTTTATCATACGCCTGGTTTTCAATAGTTCCTCGATGCATAAAATAATCCAATTCATCTTTAGAGATATTCATCTTATCCATCACTTCTTTACTTTTTTGCGCATATGCCTTCTCAGAAAAAGGCGTGTTTTGAATACAAACCTTTGGTAATTTTCTATCAATTAGCGATTTACATAAGGTTGATAGTATCGCATCTGAATGATGCATCCAAGCTTTTACCGAGCTAATAATATCATAATCATCAAGTTTTGAAAAAATATCCAATGTCTTATTATCAAAACGTTCAGTCGTTATTGATGTGTTCAAAAAGTAATTTAAATTGGTACTAATCGAAATCTCTTTTTCATTTTCAGCTAAATAGGTAGCTCTTTTTAAAATATTTACCAATATGTTTTCGGCAGCCAGGCTCGTTTTATGTAAATAAACCATCCAATACATTAAACGTCTAGCAACTATAAACTTTTCAACAGAATACAATCCTTTCTTTTCTATAACCAAGTTATTATCAACCACATTAAGCATACTTATTAATCGCTCAGAATTAATATTCCCCTCCATTACGCCGCTATAAAAACTATCTCGTTTTAAATAATCAAGGCGATCAATATCTAACTGACTTGAAATTAATTGATTGAGAAAGGGTTTTTCATATTCTCCTTTAAATATTTTAATGGCCAATGTCAACCTTCCATCGAATTCATCATTTAGTACTTCCATGAATTTTAACGAAATAGATTCATGATGTATCCCTTTTACGATGCTGTGTTCAAGGGTATGTGAAAATGGTCCGTGGCCTACATCGTGCAATAAAATGGCAATTTGTAATGCTTCACGCTCAACCTTCGATATTTTAATTTTTTTTGACCTTAAAACGAGGATCGCTTTTTGCATTAAGAACAAACTACCAAGCGCATGTTCAAAGCGGGTATGATGCACGCCAGGATAGACCAAATAAGAGAGACCCATCTGTGAAATTCGCCTTAATCGTTGAAAATAAGGATGTTCTATTATTTCAAAAATTAAAACACTATGAATCGGAATAAATCCGTAAATTGGGTCGTTGAAAATTTTAAGTTTCTTCAAAATATGATTTACTTTACAGCAAAAATAAACCTTTAATTTTAATATCATAAAATACGTACAAGCATGAGTGAAATAAAAATACTATGGGTTGATGATGAAATTGAATTGTTAAAACCACACTTGTTATTTTTAGAAAAGAAAAATTATAACGTAAGTACTTGTAATAATGGCGCGGAAGCTGTTGAAAATATAGATGAGAAAAACTATGATATTGTATTTTTAGATGAAAATATGCCCGGTTTATCTGGTATTGAAACTTTAGCAGAAATAAAAGCAAAAGTCCCCAATCTTCCTGTTGTTATGATCACTAAAAGTGAAGAAGAACTAATTATGGAAGAGGCTATTGGAGCAAAAATCGCCGACTATTTAATCAAGCCTGTAAACCCCAATCAAATACTACTTACTCTAAAGAAAAATTTAGACCACTCACGCTTAATATCCGAAAAAACAACTACCAATTACCAGCAAGAATTCAGAAAAATATCGTTGGATTTGGCCATGGTCAATTCACATAAAGAGTGGTCCACTTTATACAAAAAATTGGTGCATTGGGAAATTGAATTAGAGTCTATTGACGACCCTGGAATGATTGAAATTTTAGAAAGTCAAAAAGATGAAGCCAACAATCAGTTTTTTAAATTTATCGAAAAGAATTACCAAGGTTGGTTTCATGATGAAGACAAGCCTATTTTATCGCATCGGTTATTTAAAGAAGTCATAGCGCCAGAAATCTCAAAAGATAAAGGCACCTTATTAGTGGTAATTGACAACTTAAGATATGATCAGTTAAGAGTCTTAGAACCAGTAATTAATAATTATTACAAAAGAGAGAGTGAAACTACTTTTTACAGCATCCTCCCCACCGCTACCCAGTACGCAAGAAATGCTATTTTTTCAGGTTTGATGCCCTCTGAAATGGAAAAACAATATCCACAATATTGGAAAAACGACACTGATGAAGGTGGTAAAAATCTATATGAAAATGAGTTTTTAACTGCACAATTAAAACGCTTAGGTCTTGATATAAAACACGAGTATTACAAAATAACAAATATGCCAAATGGCAAAGAATTGGCTCAAAATTTTGCAGGAGTTAAAGGGAATGATTTAACTGTTGTTGTTTATAATTTTGTGGATATGCTTTCACATTCAAGAACAGAAATGGAAATGATTAAGGAGTTGGCAAGCGATGATAAAGCGTATCGCTCATTAACATTGAGTTGGTTTAAAAACTCACCTTTATTGGAAATCATTCAAAAAGCACAACGAATGGGCTTAAAATTAATCATCACCACAGATCACGGCACTATAAATACCAAGAAACCGACAAAAATTATAGGAGAAAAAAATATCAGTGCCAACTTACGCTACAAGACAGGTAGAAGTTTAACCTATACTGATAAAGAAGTGTTTGCAGTTAAAAATCCAAAAGATATTTATTTACCTTCATTACATATGAGTAGTTCTTTTGTATTCGCTAAGGAAGATTATTTCTTTGCCTATCCAAATAACTACAATCACTATGTGAAATACTTTAAAAACACGTACCAACACGGTGGAGTCTCGCTAGAGGAAATGATTATTCCTTGTGTTGTAATGTCCCCGAAATAAATTTTTGGGAATCTAATGCTTTTGAGAGGGGCTTTCCATTAGCTATCCACACCGTAACATTACTCAAACGATGTAGTAAAATTATTAACACTTTTTTATAATTTGTTATCGAATTTTGTGAATTCTATACCTATTTTTGTCAATAAATTGCTCAACTTTGCGCTTTCAAAAATAGAAATTCAATGAAAAAACATAATTTCAGTGCTGGACCATGTATTTTGCCACAAGAAGTATTGCAAAAAGCTTCTGAGGCACTTCTAAATTTTAACGATCAAAACCTTTCTATTGTAGAGGTGTCACATCGTAGTAAGGGAGTTATTGAAGTAATGGAAACTGCACGTAGTCTAGTTCTAGAATTACTTAATTTAGAAAACAAAGGCTATTCCGTACTATTTTTGCAAGGTGGAGCTAGTTTAGAGTTTTTAATGACCCCTTACAATTTTTTAAAAACTACTGGTAAGGCAGCTTATTTAGATACTGGTGCTTGGAGCTCTAAAGCCATTAAAGAAGCAAAATTGCTAGGTGATGTTGACGTAGTAGCTTCTTCAAAAGATAAAAACTACAACTATATTCCGAAAGATTATACTTTCGATTCAGATGTAGACTACTTCCATTGCACAAGTAACAATACCATTTATGGTACACAGCTTCAGTCATTTCCAACATTAAAGGGCGCCCTAGTTTGTGATATGAGCTCAGATATCTTTTCGCGTCAGTTAGATTTTTCTCAATTTGATTTGATCTATGCAGGAGCACAAAAAAATATGGGACCAGCAGGAACAACACTTGTTATCGTCAAAGAAGATGCACTAGGCAAAACAGGTAGAACCATTCCTTCGATGTTAGACTATCAAGTACACATCTCAAAAGATAGTATGTTTAATACACCTCCTGTTTTCGCAGTATATGTATCGATGTTGACATTGCAGTGGTTAAAAAATTTAGGTGGAGTTGCTGCTATTGAAAAAATAAATAAAGCGAAAGCCGAATTACTATACGGAGAAATTGATAGTAATCCGCTATTTCAAGGAGTTGCTGAGAAAGAAGATCGATCAACTATGAACGTAACATTTACCTTAACAGACGATCGTTTAACAGAAACCTTTGACGCAGCTTGGAATGCAGCCGGAATTAACGGACTTGGAGGACATCGATCTGTAGGAGGATATAGAGCGAGCATCTACAATGCTATGCCTATTGAAAGTGTACAACTGTTGGTGGATATAATGCATAATTTTAACAAGTAAGATAAAATGAAAATATTAGCAAACGACGGAATCGCCCAAAGTGGCATCTCAATATTAGAAAAAGCAGGGTTTGAAGTTATATTGACCACTGTGGCACAAGAGCAATTAATTGATTATATCAACACAAATCAAGTTGTTGCGCTTTTAGTAAGAAGTGCTACAACCGTGCGGAAAGATATTATTGACGGGTGTCCTTCCCTGAAAATTATCGGTCGTGGAGGTGTAGGTATGGACAATATTGATGTAGCCTATGCACGTGGCAAAGGCATACATGTTATCAATACACCAGCAGCTTCATCACATTCTGTGGCTGAATTAGTTTTTGCCCACCTTTTCGGAATGGTACGTTTTTTACATGATTCGAATAGAACCATGCCTTTAGAAGGCGATTCTAGATTTAAAGACCTAAAGAAAGCATATGCCAAAGGTGTTGAATTAAAAGGTAAAACATTAGGAGTTTTTGGTTTTGGACGTATCGGACAAGCCACCGCAAAAATCGCATTAGGAGTTGGTATGAAAGTTGTTGCTTTTGACCCATTTATTGATACAGTGAATCTAGAATTGGATTTTTATGACGGTCAAACCGTCAATTTTGACATCAACACCATCGCTAAATCGGAAGTATTACAACAAGCAGATTTTTTAACGCTACATGTACCTGCACAAGACAAATATGTTATTAGTACAGAAGAATTCAATATTATGAAAGACGGTGCGGGCATTATAAATGCCGCTCGTGGTGGCGTTATTGATGAAGTGGCACTCGTAGAAGCGTTAAAGTCTGGGAAAATTTCAAGAGCTGCTTTAGATGTTTTTGAAAATGAACCCACTCCAGAAGTTCAATTATTAATGAATCCTGATATTTCGTTGACACCACATATTGGTGCTGCTACAGGAGAAGCTCAAGATAGAATTGGCGCCGAACTAGCCGATCAAATTATTGATCTTTTAAAGTAAATTCCATCTTCTTAAATTTAAAAGCTGATTAACGAAATGTTAATCAGCTTTTTTTTGTTTTTTACTTCATTAAAAAGAGATATTTTTACGATTGAAATAAGAAATATTAAATGAGTATAGTAAAGAACCTAACAACCATCAAACAATCACTTCCAGAAAAAATAACGTTGGTGGCTGTTTCTAAAACAAAACCTCTCGAAGCCATCCTGGAAGCTTATGATGCTGGACAACGTATTTTTGGAGAAAATAAAATTCAAGAAATGTTGGAGAAACAAGCCGTATTACCCAAAGATATTGAGTGGCATATGATTGGTCATTTACAACGAAATAAGGTGAAGTATATGGCTCATTTTGTACATTTAATTCATGGAGTTGACAGCTTAAAAACCTTAAAGGAGATCAACAAACAAGCTGCTAAACACCAAAGAACCATCTCTTGTTTACTACAGGCTAGAATCGCAGAAGAAGAAACTAAATTCGGACTTCCGTTTTCTGAAATTGAACAACTATTAAATTCTGACGAAGTAGCAACATTAACACACGTTCGTGTTATTGGCCTAATGGGGATGGCCACTTTTACCGACGATTCAAATCAGATAAAAAATGAATTTGAAAGTTTACACACTTTTTATAACAAGCTCAAAAACAAACACCAACAACTCACTACTTTGTCTATTGGTATGAGCGGCGATTATCAATTAGCAATTGATTGTGGAAGCACCATGATTCGTGTTGGAAGTGCTATATTTGGATCGAGAAATTAGATTATTTGAATGAAAAATAAGAGAAAAAAACAAGCCAAAGTATTACGTGATTTCAGAAAAGTACACCGCACAACGGGCGCTCTATTATTCGTGTTTTTCTTCGTTATTTCTATATCAGGAGTCTTATTAGGCTGGAAAAAAAACAGCAACGAATTATTATTGCCAAAAACCTATACGGGAAGCTCTACAGATTTTAAGAATTGGCTACCGCTGGATAGTCTAAATACTATTGCAACTCAAGTAGCAAATGACTCTCTTTTCAAAGGTAAAACCCTTGCCGTTGATCGAATTGATGTTCGACAAAAAGATGGAATTGTAAAGTTCACTTTTAAAAATGAATACTGGGGGGTTCAAGTAGACGGAGCTACAGGAGAAATATTAAATATAGGTAAACGCCATTCTGATTTCGTTGAAAATTTACATGACGGATCTATTTTAGATACCTATTTCAACACCTCTAACGGGCAAATTAAAGTGGTTTATACAACTGTGATGGGCTTAGCATTACTTTTATTTACTATAACTGGATTTTGGCTTTGGTATGGCCCCAAAAGAATGCGGAAAGATCGCAAAATAAAGGAAAGCTAATAATTAGTCCAATAATCTATTACCATAACATCATCAAGGTTTGCTTGTAATTTATGTACAAAATTTTGATGTGCTTCATGAGGCAAATATAGTGCTCTATCTTCCTCACTTTTAAAAGTAACCAAAAAAGCATGGGTAAACCCTCTATCCAAGCCTTCAACACTGTTATCAATCCCCCATTCAAAATCACTAATTTGAGGTATTTTACTTGGCAATTCGGCAAAGGCCTTTTCTAATTCCGCAATCTCATCAGCCGTAGCCGTATTTTTAAACTTTAACAATACAACATGACGCAACTGTTTCTCTTTACTTTCAGTTTTGTTAGTACAGGCCACCAAAAAAACGAGCAGGCAAACAGCGATAAAAATGGAGCGAGTTTTCATGAAATTACTTTTTTAAGTTATTGATTAACAATAAAGATACTATAATTAAACACTAAAAACGTGACTAAGATTCGTTATATTTGATAGCCTTTTTATAAACAAAAACTCAATACAATGAAAAATATAGCAATTTTAAACATCCTATTATTTATTAGTATCAGCACTCTTTCAGCACAACAAAACCAATCAAATTACTTAGAAAAAGTTCAAACACTTGATAGCACACTTGAAACTTTATACGGCGTGATTTCTGGTGAGAAAGGCGAAGCTCGTGATTGGGACTTATTCAAATTTTTATTCAAACCAGGCGCAAAATTAATTCCGTCTGGAAAAAATAAAGAAGGAATTACTGATTTAAAATATATGACACCAGATGACTATGTTAAAACATCAGGTGGATATTTAATTGAAAATGGTTTTTTTGAAAAAGAAATTAACCGAACAGTGAATACCTTTGGCAATATTTCTCAGGTATTTAGCACCTACGAATCTTTTCGTAGTGAGGCTGATAAAACACCTTTTATGCGCGGAATAAACAGTATTCAACTATTAAATGATGGTTCGCGCTGGTGGGTAGTAAATATTTATTGGATGCAAGAAAGTGAGGAAAGTCCTATACCTACTAAATATTTACCTAAATAGCTGTTGTTTATGAACGGGACAATTAGAAAAGATATTAAAATTGGCGGTAAAGTAGCTGTTGTACAAAAGCACCACCAACGCAGTGGCGAACTAACTGAAGGTATTGTTCAAAGAATACTTACCAATGCTTCCAATCATCCTCACGGAATCAAAGTAAAATTAACATCGGGTATTGTAGGTCGCGTTAAACAATTGCTATAATGAAACCTTATACATTTGAAACTGAACGGTTGCTAATCCGCCCAACAGACACCACCGATGCCGCGTTTATTCTGATGCTAATGAATACGCCCAAATGGCTACAATATATTGGTGATAGAAATGTACATTCTATAGTTGAAGCCAAAGATTATATAAAAAATAAAATGACATCACAGCTAACACGCCTAGGCTATAGTAATTACACTGTTATTCGAAAAAGTGATGCTGAAAAAATAGGTACTTGTGGCTTGTATGATAGAGAAGGATTAGAAGGCATTGACTTAGGTTTCGCATTTTTGCCTCATTTCGAAAAGAAAGGCTATGCCTTTGAGAGTACAGTAAAACTAAAAGAAGAAGCTATTAACACCTTTAATATAAAGGAACTAAACGCAATTACAACGCAAGAGAATAAGGCGTCGCAGCGGTTGTTGGAAAAATTGGGATTTTCATTTTTTGAATTGATCAAAATACCGAAGGATACAGCCGAATTGATGTTATATCGTTTTTCAACTAAAACATGCTAATTTTAGTTTTGCATACTATTTAATTATATTTGACTTAGCTATATAAAAATAGCCTGTTTTATATAGGTAGCGCATTTACAGAATAAGGCATATTTAAATATTCTCTATAATTTGACAAAACCTACACCATGAAAAAAACAGCCTTTTTACTCGTACTAATTCTTAATTTACTACTAAATCAATCACTATTCAGCCAAGCTTATAGTTCCAATCAGATAGATTCAATAGTGAGCAAAGCAATGTCAATAAGACCCAATGCTGGAATTGCCGTAGTGGTTGTTAAAGATGATAAGGTAGTCCATTTAAAAGGCTATGGCGTAACTGCTGTCAATAACAAGGAAGCAGTAAATGAAAATACGCTCTTTGCAATTGCATCTAACTCGAAAGCATTTACAACAGCAGCTTTGGCTATGTTAGTTGACCAAGGTAAGCTCAAATGGCAGGATAAGGTTGTTGATTATATTCCTGAGTTTAAAATGTACGACTCGTATGTTACAGAAAATTTTAACATTCAAGATTTACTAACCCACCGCAGCGGTCTTGGGTTAGGTGCCGGTGATTTGATGTTTTTTCCCGATGGATCTGACTTTACAGTCAAAGATGTACTCAATAGTTTTCAGTACCAAAAACCCGTTTCCGCATTCAGAACAAAATATGACTATGATAATTTACTATACGTTGTAGCTGGTGAAGTTGTAGCAAGAGTTAGTGGTATTAATTGGGCAGAATTCGTAGAAACTAAAATAATGGAACCATTGGGAATGCAGCGAACAGTAGGTGTATATCAACGTTTAAAAAACAAAAATAACGTAGCATTTCCGCATGCAACTCAAGATGGCAAACTCAAACAATTGCAACCTTATTTAAAAAATGACGAATCTCTTGGGGCCGCAGGAGGCATATATGCTAGTGTTAATGATTTGAGTAAATGGCTCCTTATGCATTTAAACAATGGAGCATATGGTAATGACCTTAGCAAACAATTAATTTCCAAAAAAAATCATGCTGAACTTTGGAAACCACATACAAATATTGGATTTAATGTGGTACCTCCAGCTCCTTATAAAACACATTTTAATGCGTACGGATTGGGTTGGCAACTTAGTGATAAAGCAGGTTATGTTGTAGTTGAACATACCGGCGGGTTGCCAGGTATGCTTTCAAGAACCATTTTAATTCCTGAGCTAAAAGTTGGTATCGTTGTTCTTACGAATACACTCCCTGGGGGAAATAGTTTTTGGACAATTCCCAATGAAATAATGGATGCCTATTTAGGAGTTGAAAAAAAGGACTGGATATCATTTATGGAAAACATACTTCAAAAAAATGAAACTGAAAGCGATTCAGTGACTAAAGCAGTATGGGAAACCGTTGCTAAAGCAAAAATTAAAAATGCTGACTACTCCAATTATGTTGGTACTTATCAAGATAATTGGTTTGGAAATATCGAAATCATGGTAAAAGAGCATAAACTATGGTTTAAATCCTTGCGATCTCCGAAGCTTACGGGTGAAATGTTTTTTTATAAAGCGAATACCTTTGCTGTTAAATGGAATTATAATGATATGCCCTGTGACGCATTTGCTATGTTCACTTTAGATGAAAATGGCCAAGCAATAGGTATAAAAATGAAAGGTATATCACCCGATATTGATTTTAGTTTTGATTTTCAAGATTTAAATTTAAAACGAATTGAGAACTAACAATTAGAAACAATTTGAAGCCATATAAACATGATTAAAATATTAAGAATAATAGTCGTTTTTTGGACTACATTCATCGCGCAAGCCCAATCTGATATTGAACTTAGAGTTAATCTAGGAGGCTATCCAACAAACATGCCTAAAAAGGCGCTTATTTTAAGCCACACAGCTCTAAACAACCCTACGCTGCTCTTAAAGAATAAAAATGGGAAACTTATAAAGGAATATAAAGGGGTTTTGGATAAAAACCCATGGCATCCATTCTCGCATTATTATTCCATTGACTTTTCTGAAATCACCTTGAATGGAGCTTATTATTTCGAGCTTCAAAATACGACTACACGAAGTCAATCTTTTCAGGTTGGAGCGTATCCAAAATGGCAAGACGATGTGGTCAGTTTTATACGAACGCAACGCTGTGGTTTTAATCCTTATGTGAAAGAATTCTGTCATCAAAATGATGGCTTGAGTTTTTTTGGTACACGAGCAGATTCAACGCGTATTGATGCTACAGGAGGCTGGCATGATGCAGCCGATCAGCTTAAATACCTCATTACAAGCAGTAATACAACGGCCAGGTTACTGATGACCTACCAAATGAAACCAGATGACTTTAAGGACGAAGTTCAATCTAACGGACTAGCCGGAGCCAATGATTTACCAGATATTCTTGACGAAGCTAAATGGGGGCTTGAATGGATCTTAAAATTGCATCCGAGTGCTAATGAGTTATATCATCAAGTGGCAGATGACAGAGATCATAATGGTTTTAAATTACCACATCAGGATAACGCCGATTATGGATGGGGCGCAAATAGCTTCAGACCTGTATATTTTGCTAGCGGCAAGCCTCAAGGTTTATCGAAATACCAAAGTAAGGCAACGGGTATTGCAAATTTAGCAGGCCGTTCTGCAGCAACCTTAACGTTAGGTTATCAAGTGTTTAGTGGCATTAAAGAATATAAAGAATTCGCAGATTCTTGCTTAAAAGCGGCTCAAGAACTTTATAAAATGGGACAGCAACAAGAAGGCTATCAACAAGGTAATAGTTATGGGGCACCTTATCGCTATGAAGAAAATACTTGGGCAGATGATATGGAATGGGCAGCAGCAACCTTATACGCTGTTACAAAAAAAGAAAGTTTACTTGATGATGCTCGTAAATACGCGAAAGCCATCGGTAAATGGTCATGGATGGAGAGAGATACTGCGAGCCATTATGAAATGTACCCCTTTGTAAATATGGGGCATTATGCACTTTGGAAAGTTGGTACTCCCAAAGACAAGGAAGAAATGATTAGCTATTACGAACATAACTTAGAAAAAATTCAGAAAAAAGCCGAAGAGAATTCTTATGGAGTGGGACACTTATTTATTTGGTGTTCTAACAATCTTGCTGCCGCGGTAGCTACTCAAGCGATGTTGTATGAAGAAATGACTGGCTCTAAAAAGTACCGACCACTTATGCAAAATCATATCAATTGGTTATTAGGATTAAACCCATGGAGCACAAGTATGATTACCGAAATCCCTCAAAATGCAGATACGCCCAAAGATGTTCATATGCCTTTTTGGAAAATCAAAAACGTATCTATTAAAGGAAGTTTAGTTGATGGGCCCCTTTGGTCCACAATTCACAGTGGAATGATAGGAATTCAGTTATCTGAAGCTGACGAATATGCACATTTACAACCAAAGCACATTAAATACTCAGATGACTGGGCAGATTATAGCACCAATGAACCCACTTTAGATGGTTCTGCTGAATTGTTGCTTATTTTAACTTACTTAAGCAATGAATAAGTCACCCATAACCTTTTTATTACTATTCATTGTTCTATCATTAAATGCCCAAATTAAGATTGACAAATACGGTGCAATCATTCGCTCTGATATCAAAGAGAAAACAATTTATCTCTGCTTTAGCGGCCATGATTTTGATGAAGGATTTAACCATGTATTGAACGTTTTAAAACAACAAAAAATAACAGCCTCTTTTTTTCTAACGGGTGATTTCATAAGAAGTCATAAAAAACTGGTTAATGAAATAGCAGCATTGGGACACTTTGTAGGAGCGCATTCTGATAAACACCTTTTATACAATGATTGGGTTAAAAGAGATAGTCTTTTATATACTTCTGACAGGATTCGAAACGATATATCAACCAATTTGCGAGAATTAAAACACATGGGAATTCAACCTAAATATTTTATGCCACCTTATGAATGGTACAATCAAGAAGTGGTTAAAATAGCTGAATCTTTAAATCAAATAACCGTTAATTTCTCTAGTGGTACACGATCGAATGCAGACTATACCACCCCAGATATGTCAAATTATATTTCAAGTGAAGCAATTTTAGAAAGTATTTATACTTATGAAGAATTAAATGGGTTAAACGGTTTTCACTTACTCATTCATCCAGGTACAAATCCGCTTAGAAAAGATAAATTATACTTACATTTAAATAAACTCATTACAGATTTAAAGAAAAAAGACTATCAATTTTCAAAATTTGAATAGTGCCTAAAATTATAAAACAACACGTAAATCATTTAGAATGATATTTAATAAAAAAACAACCTTCATCCTTAAAAACAGTTTATTAACACTACTCCTATTACTTGTTTATTCTTGTCAGCATAAAAACACTAACAAAGAATTACCTAGTACTGAACCAAACATTGTTTCTGTTGATGTAGCTATAGTTAATGGAAAAATACTCGACGGAACAGGAAAAGAAGCCTATCCTGCTACAATTTATATCAAGGGTGATTCTATTGTTTATATTGGGCAATTAACGAACGCTGCGCTAAAAATAGAAAAAACAATAGACGCGCAAGGTCAATTGGTAACTCCAGGGTTCATCGATCTTCATGCACATGGAGATCCCTTAAGTACACCCGACTTTGAAAATTTTTTAGCAATGGGAGTGACTAGTATCGTATTGGGTCAAGATGGTTCCAGTGCTAATACGAGCGACTTAAAAGCCTATATTGACACCGTAAATCAACAAAATCTAGGCGTTAATGTTATTGAGTTTGTAGGACATGGTACACTGAGAAATCTTGCAAAAATTGGTGTAAAAAGTAAAATTACAACTTCAGAACTTGAACTATTAAAAAAACTATTGAAAGAGCAATTATCCTATAGTTTTGGTTTGTCTACCGGATTAGAATATGCTCCCGGCTTGTATGCCGAAAAAGAAGAGTTAATGGCATTGGCTGAAGTTGTTGGGCAGCAAGATAAAATGATTATGAGCCATATGCGGAATGAAGATAATGATGCCATTATCGAATCCATTCAAGAGTTAAGTCAACAGGGCAAATATGCTCGCGTTCACATTTCACACTTAAAATCGGTTTATGGAAAAGGAGCGAAACGCGCGGAAGAAATTTTAGATACCATACGTCAAATTAGAAATATCGGTGTTCAATTAACAGCCGACATGTATCCCTATCTGGCAAGTTATACAGGCATTGCCATTGTTTTTCCAGATTGGTCCAAAACAATCGCTCAATTTGATATCGCTAAACGCGATCGGAAAAATGAGTTGGAAACCTTTATTAGAAATAAAGTAAACCACCGAAACGGTCCAGAAGCAACCTTACTAGGTACCGCTCCTTATACCGGACTTACCTTGGCGGAAGCTGCAGCGAAAAAAAACAAACTTTTTGAGAAGTTTCTTGTAGAAGATGTTGGCCCTCAAGGAACCTCCGGAGCTTATTTCGTAATGAATAAAGAACTGCAAGAAACCTTATTGAAAGATCCATTATTAGGTATTTGTTCTGACGGTAGTAAAACAGGGTTTCACCCTAGAGGCCACGGTACTTTTGCGAAAATTATTGAAACCTATGTCGTACGAGATAGCCTGCTAACTATTGAAGAAGCTGTACAAAAAATGACGTCTTATGCCGCAGAAATTCTACACTTGAAAAATAGAGGACAATTAAAAATAGGTTACAAGGCAGACATCTTAATTTTTAATCCGGAACAAATAAAAGCTACAGCCAACTATGTAAATCCACATCAACTCGCTAAAGGGTTTGATAAAGTTCTGGTCAATGGAAAATTGGTAAGAGACAATGAACACTTAGCAACAGAATTAAGCGGAAAAGTATTAGTGCCAAATAGAATTGAATAATTTAATAAATTGAATTCTTAAAAAGCAGAACTGCTAACCATTAGTGCATCATTTTATACAACAACTCTTTGAGAATATCACCTGGAGGTAAATTGGCAGCCCCAACTCCTTTGCTCTTTAAGTCGGCATCGCGTAATAACGAAATAGTTTGCGAAACTTTCCGCATCGGATAATTACGTGCAGCACTCTCATAATCACCTACAAAATAAGGGTTTACGCGTAATATTTTAGCTACATTGCCCTTCGACTTATTTTTCAAGCTATGGTATATCAATAACTGTGTAAAAAAACTATTTAATAAAGAAATGGTCATTACCAACGGATTGCTCTTAGGATTCTCAGCAAAATAATTGATAATTTGATTGGCTTTTACCACCTGCTTCGCTCCTACCGCCTTTCGTAATTCAAAATTGTTAAAGTCTTTACTGATACCAATATTTTCTTCAATATGCAAAGGTGTAATTAAAGATTCTTTGGGTAAAATTAACATGAGCTTCTCTAACTCATTATTAATTTTAGACAAATCTGTCCCTAAAAATTCCACCAACATCAAAGTTGCCTTGGTTTCAATTTTATACGACTTACCAGAAAGCACTCTTCGAATCCATTCACCTACCTGATTTTCATATAATTTTTTACTTTCAAAAAGCACACCGTTTTTAGTAATCACTTTTGAAAGCTTTTTGCGCTTATCGAGTGTTTTGTATTTATAGCAAAGAACCAATACGGTAGAGGGTTGTGGGTTTTCTGCATAAGCCACTAAGTTTTCTATGGTACGCGACAATTCTTGTGCTTCTTTAACAATCACCACTTGGCGTTCTGCCATCATAGGATAACGTTTAGCATTCGACACAATTTCATCTACACTAACATCTCTTCCGTACAACACCATTTGATTGAATCCCTTTTCTTCTTCGCTCAAAATAGTATTCTCGATAAAATCAGCAATCTTATCAATATAATACGACTCTTCACCCATTAAAAAATAAATGGGCTTAATAAATCCTTTTTGTATATCAGAAACTATTCGGTTGATGCCTTCCACAACTAAGAAAAAAATATCATTTTTGTACTATGCAAGCGTTAAATTTCCCTACATATCAATTCAAACTCAAAAGTAGCGAAAATAAGAACTATATTTTCGATATTGTAAGAAAAAAATATGTGGTTTTAACACCCGAAGAATGGGTACGTCAACATACAATACACTATTTAATTTCTGATTATGACTATCCAAAATCTCTAATCGCCATAGAAAAACAACTCACAGTCAATAACTTAGTGAAGCGCACCGATATTTTAATTTTCAATACGCTCGGATTGCCCGAAATTATTGTTGAATGTAAAGCACCAACTATTAAAATAACCCAACAAACTTTTGATCAAATTGCCCGTTATAATTTAAAATTAGATGCTAATTATTTAATGGTAACCAACGGATTGCAACATTATTTTTGCAAATTAGAGCCAAAGAACGAACACTATACCTTTTTAAAAGAAATACCCAACTATCTGTGAAAGTAGCAATTGTTATATTAAATTGGAATGGAAGGCAACTGCTAGAACAGTTTTTACCTTCCATATTGACCTATAGTAAAGATTTAGCCGAAATTTATGTGGCCGACAATGCTTCTACTGATGACTCACTGGTTTTTGTAAAAGCAAAATTTCCAGAAGTCACCATTGTTAGCAATCAAGAGAATGGCGGTTATGCCAAAGGTTATAACGATGCTTTACAACATATTCAAGCAGATATTTACGCCTTGGTGAATTCAGATATTGAGGTAACAGAAAATTGGTTGGTACCTATTCTCAACCAATTTAAAGAAGAACCAAAAACCGCCGCTATTCAACCAAAATTATTGGATTTTAAAAACAAATCAACATTTGAATATGCAGGTGCAGCTGGTGGTTTTATAGATGCTTATGGCTATCCTTATTGCAGAGGACGTCTTTTTAACGAGTTAGAAGTAGATAACGGACAGTACAATGAGAACACGACAATTTTTTGGGCATCAGGTGCCTGCTTTTTTATACGGGCTTCTGTATTTCACAATTTAAACGGATTTGATGAACGTTATTTTGCCCATCAAGAGGAGATTGACCTGTGCTGGCGTATTCAAAATGTAGGATTTACGATAAAATACAATGGTAATTCAACAGTATTCCACGTAGGCGGTGCTACTTTAGATAAAGCAAATCCGCATAAAACCTTCCTTAATTTTCGCAATAGTTTATACTCTATAGTAAAAAACATTCCGAAACAAAAATTAATACCCGTACTCCTATCACGGTTGCTGTTAGATGGTTTCGCCGGACTTAAGTTTTTATTAGAACTAAAACCAAAGCACACTTTTGCTATTTTAAAAGCACACCTTAGCTTTTATACCAGCTTTCCATATCTATTACAAAAACGCAAAGAGATTATCACTAAAAAACAGGATTACTATGGCGTAAAAAGTATTGTGTGGCAATATTATGTAATGGCTCGTAAAAAATTTAGTGATCTCGACTAAGAAAATTCATTTTTTGTATCAGCAGAATCCCCGTAACTCGCAGGAACCTTAGCGTCATTAATTCTTAAATACACTCCTAATTGAGCTCTATGATGAATAATATGACTCAATACCATTGATCGGATAACGGCAGTTTTTGGCAACGTGAAAAATACATGATTCCCTTTTTTAAGTGACCAATCACTCAGCATATTTTCATTTGTGGCGATAGCGAGCGACTTTTTAGCATTGATCACATTTTTATTGAAAAATGCGATGACCTCTTTTTTGGTCTTAAACTCTAGGGGTTTATAGGGTCTTGATTCAAAATCGAGTTCAGAATAGTCTAAAATTCCGTTAACCCACGTTGGTATTTCAGCAATGTGATTTGCCAATTGTTGTGTAGTCATTGATTTTTGATGTGGTTGAAAATCGAAGAAATCAGTGGAGAGTTCATTCAAAATTTTCAATGTAGTATTCATTTCGTGATCAAATTCGGGTAAGAGCATCTGACTTAGATTCATAATGTATTATGTATTGATATCCTTTAAAATTACAATTAATAAATCCTAGCTCTAGTTAAGCAATTGTTAAAGTCAATAATTATTAAATTATCTTTGATTAACTTTATAAGCTATGACAAATCAAATACACTATCAAAAAGCGTTAGAGCAAGCAAAAAAAAGTTATCACGAAGGTGGTATTCCAATTGGTGCTGCCCTGATTCACAATGATAAAGTAGTTGGTGAAGGCCATAACCAACGGGTTCAAAAATCGAGTCCGATCCTTCATGGTGAGATGGATTGTTTTGAAAATGCAGGAAGGCAATCAGACTATTCAAAAATGACACTGTACACTACGTTAAGTCCGTGTATGATGTGTTCTGGAACCATTATTCAATTTAAAATTAAAAAAGTGGTCATTGGTGAAAACATAAATTTCGAAGGAAATATCGATTTTTTAAAAGAACATGGTGTTCAAGTAGAAGTATTGAATGATACAGAAACGATTAATTTAATGTCTAGATTTATAAAGGAACATCCGAAACTCTGGAATGAAGATATTTCAATACAAGACTAATGGCATATAATGAACAACTAGCAGACAAAATAAGAGTCCATTTAGTTAAATATGGTGACGCCATTGATGAAAAGAAGATGTTTGGCGGTGTTTGTTTTCTCTATAAAGGGAAAATGAGTGTTGGTGTAATCAATGATGACTTAACAGTAAGAGTACTCGCTTCTAAAATTGAAAATGAATTGGAGAAACACAACGTTCGGCCAATGGATTTCACAAAGAAACCAATGAAAGAGTTTCTTTATGTTGAATTAGAAAAAGACCAGCATTTGCCTTATTGGATAGATTTAGGCATTGAACATGCAAAAAGTAAATTAAAAGAATTCTAAATTTTTAGTTAATGAAAAAACTACCTTGGGATGCGTTCACAAAAAAAATCCATATCAATGCTTCCTTAGATAAATTATATTGGTGCTGGGCAACGCAAGAAGGTATTTGCGCTTGGTTTTTACAAAACGCCACCTATACCCGAGATGAAAAACAATTAGGTGTCTCCGATTTTTTAAAGCCTAATGATCAATACCTCTGGAAATGGCACAATTGGGATGGTAAGGAGTCAGGAAAAATAGTGGATGCAAATGGAAAAAACACGGTTAGTTTTACTTTTGCAGGTGATTGTTTGGTGACCGTAACTTTAGAAGAAAAAGACAAAGTGGTATTACTAACCTTAACACAATCAAATATTCCACTTGATGAAAAAAGTAAAATGGAAATATTTTATGGTTGTAGTAACGGCTGGACCTTCTGGTTAACCAATTTAAAAGCGTATTTAGAGCATGGTATTTTATTAAATGAAACGGCCATAGATCTAAGAGGTTTTGATTTAGCTGGTTACGAGTTTGTAAATATGTAAATCGAAGTACCCTCCTACTTATACCTTAACAAACTGCATAAATGCTTATTGTTTTTTGTTGAATTTTAACAAAACTTGAGAAACTCTTTAGATTGTTTTGCTTTATTGCACCTTCAAATAACATTAAAATAAAAAGTAATATCCTATGAAAAAAATTTCAATTTTATTGATCACCATATTATTAACAACATCATGTGTGTCAAAAAAGAAATTTGTTGAACTTGAACAAGATAGAGACAATCTTAAAGGCGAGCTTCACAAAACATCAATTGCTAAAGAAGAATTAGAACAAAAATTTGCTGCGATCGAAGCGAAAGTTGAGGCTTACAACACTAAAATCAACGCTTTAAAAGAAGAAAGCGATTCTAAGCTAACAACTTCCGATGGTTCGGTTATTTCAACTGAAGCGAAAAAACAAATGAGAGCTACCATTGCTAAAATGGATTCAGAGGCTGTAGCCGGTGCTAAAACACTTAAAGACTCTATGAACTTAGCTGTTTCATACAGCCTAAAGAAAACAATGGCTAGTAGCGATATCAATAATGATGACGACATTGATATTAATATTAATGAAACCGTTGTAATGATTTCAATTTCAGATAAGTTATTATTCAATACAGCTAGTTATAGAATAAGCAACAAAGCGGATCATATTTTACAAAAAATAGCTGATTTAGTAAACTCTGAAGAAAGCTTAGATTTAATGGTTGAAGGTCATACAGATTCTAGAACTATAAGCACAAGTCGAATTACAGACAACTGGGATTTGAGTGTGTTGAGAGCAACTTCAGTAGTAAGAAGATTACAAGATAAATTTAATGTGGCACCAGAAAAATTAATAGCTTCTGGTAGAAGTTCTTTTCAGCCTTTAGTAGGTAATGATACTAAAGAAGATAGAGCTAGAAATAGAAGAACACGTATTGTTATCTTACCAAACATTGATAAATTCTTTGCTTTAATGAGCACTAAAGAATAATACGATACAAAGTACAAAAGCCGAACGTAATTGTTCGGCTTTTTTTTGCTTAAATTTAAGATTAAAAAAGGCTATCTTAGCCCCCTATTTAAGACTTATTTTACAACATCAATGAGTATTTTCTACACACTTGATATTTTAGGAACCATTGCTTTTGCAATTTCTGGCGCGTTGGTTGCCATCAACAAAAAATTTGATCCTTTTGGCGTATTGATTATAGCCTTTGTTACTGCCATAGGTGGAGGAACGTTACGTGATGTTCTCATTGGTAGAAATCCTGTTGCATGGATGCTAGATTTGAATTATGTGTATACTATTTTGGGAGCGACAATTTTTACCATAATTATCAGAAAGAAAATAGCTTATTTAAGTACTTCACTCCTCCTATTTGATACTATTGGACTTGGAATTTTTACCATCATAGGCACAGAAATAGGTGTTCAGCAAAACTTACACCCTTTAATATCAATTGCATTAGGAACTATAACAGCTACTTTTGGTGGTGTTATACGCGATACGTTATGTAATGAAATACCTGTAATTTTCAGAAAAGAAATTTATGCAAGTGCTTGTATTATCGGTGCTATTACATTTCTAGCATTACAAAAACTGAATCTAGAAACCAATGCTGTGTATCTTACTACTGTAATTATTGTTATAGTAGTACGTTTAGTAGCTGTAAAATTTAAGCTGTCGTTACCAACTTTCTATCCAAAGGATTAATAATCTCCTAAAGTTTCGGCATTTTGACTCAATCCATTTGCCAATTGCTCGTCGTTAGGAGCTTTACCATGCCACGCATGCGTATGCATCATAAAATCGACTCCGTTACCCATAATGGTATGTAATAGTATACATACTGGCTTCCCTTTACCTGTTCTCGATTTAGCTTCATTGACTCCAGCGATAACAGCTTCGATATTATTTCCTTCTTTAACCTCCAATACATCCCATCCGAAAGCTTCAAACTTCGCTTTCAAATCGCCCATAGGCATCACATGATCTGTAGATCCATCAATTTGTTGCCCGTTGTAATCAACGGTGGAAATTAAATTATCAACATTTTTACCTGCTGCGTACATAATTGCTTCCCAAGCCTGTCCCTCTTGCAACTCTCCATCTCCATGCAAACTATACACCAATGACGAATCATTGTTTAATTTTTTCCCTTGAGCAGCACCAATTGCAACAGACATTCCTTGACCTAATGATCCCGAAGCAATGCGTATTCCAGGTAATTTTTCGTGCGTTGTTGGGTGCCCTTGTAAACGTGTATTCAGTTTTCTAAAGGTGGCTAATTCCTTTACTGGAAAAAAACCACTTCTTGCCAAAACACTATAATATACAGGTGAAATATGTCCGTTAGATAAAAAGAAAAGATCCTCACCTTTACCATCCATAGTGAAATCAGTACTATAGTTCATTACTTCCTGATAGAGTACGGTAAAAAACTCTGTACATCCTAAGGAACCTCCAGGGTGTCCTGAATTTACAGCATGTACCATTCTTAATATATCACGTCTAACTTGCGTTGAAAAATCTTGTAACTCTTGTGGTGTTGACATTGTAACGATTAAATTTTAAGAAAACAAAAATAGTGCTTTTCACAGTTGCTGCAAGCACATATTTTGAAAGTTATTTTATTTTGTTAACAGTTATTTATGATAGACCTGATTGTGAACTAAGTTAGCATCACAGACCGTACATTTACTTGCGGAACCTGCACCTTTAGGGTGACCGTTCGGACAAATATAATGGTAATCACCATACGCATTTTGAGCAGCGGCTGGCGCTGTATTTGCAGGCGTACTATTGGTATTGAACGGATCTTGCAATGCCGGCTGAGGTATCGACAAACCGCCATTACCGTGAAACGCCTGATTGTGTAAGTATACCGAACCACATTCTGGACATGCACCTTGTACATCAGAACCAGCATGCCCTTTTGGACAAACATAATGTGTGATACTCTTGTCATTAGTCGTTGTTGTTGTTTCAACCTTTTCAATAGGCTTCCCTCGTTCAACGCATGATGCGAAAGTGAGCATTCCAACAAATAGTAGTAGAAAGTATTTTGTGTTGTTTATCATGTTTTTTGTTTTTTCTTTTTTGCTGCCGGAAATAATACGTTATTTAATATTAAACGGTATCCTGGCGAGTTTGGGTGTAAGTCTAATTCTGTTTTGGGATCACCTACGCGATGCGTATAATCTTCAGGATCATGTCCTCCGTAAAAAGTCCACATTCCTTTTCCTTTTACTCCATGAATGTATCGCGCTTCTCCATTTACCTTATTTTCACCCATTACCAGCACGGTAGGTTTTACACTGCTTCGATCAAAACTGGTAGTCTGCCCCATAAATCCTTTAACCAATTGCGTATGATTTTGACATAACATGGTAGGCACAGGGTCCCATTTGGCCGAATATTCTTGTAAAGTGAAATAATCTTGCGCTTTTATAACTTTACGCTTCCGTGTCATATCAATAGATGAGAACTCATATTCTGTAGGGCTTCTAACGAGCTCAAAATCTTTAAAAGCAAAAGTTTTAGAAAAATCAATTTTACTTTGATAATTGGGTTCAGAAGGATCACCATCAAACATCACCTCACAAATATCCACACCTTCAGCCGCTAAGGCAATATCAAAACTATCGGTAGCTGAGCACATTGCAAACATAAATCCACCTCCTATTACATAATCTCTAATACGTAATGACACAGCCAATTTTTCTTCTGACACTTTATTATATCCCAATTTTTTTGCCAATTCCTCGGCATAACGTTTTCCTTCTATATACCAAGGAAAAGTTCGGTAACCTCCATAAAATTTTCCAAACTGACCTGTAAAGTCTTCGTGATGCAAGTGTAACCATTCATACATCAACAGTTTATCTTGCAATACTTCTTCATCATAAATCACGTCATATGGAATTTCAGCATAATTCAATACCATGGTAACGGCATCATCCCAAGGCATTTTATCTTTTGGAGAGTAAACGGCAATTTTAGGTGCTTTTTCAAGAATTACAGCTTCCATATTTTGTGAAGGGCTTGCAATTTCTTCAAGTATGGCCAATGCTTCTGTATCTGAAATAATTTGGTAGGTTACCCCGCGAATGGTACATTCCTTTCGGAAAGCTTCTGTATCTTCTAATAAAAAAGCCCCTCCTTTATAATTGAGCAGCCACTTAACATTTATTTGTTTTTGTAGTGAAAAAAAGGCAATACCATATGCTTTTAAGTGGTTTTGCTGTCCTACATCATCCATTGGGATAAATATAAATGACGCATAACTTGTAAAAGAAACGAATAGAAAAAATATAGATACTACAAATCTCACAATCATATATTAAAAATTAGAACGGAACGTCTCCATCATCATCTGGTGCTCCAAAAACATCTTCGGCACTCGGAAATTGATTTGGTTGAACTCCTTCATTCATCTTCGATTGGTTCATTGATGATTCAAACTCTGTAGCAAATGATTCTTCCAAGTCTGAAAATTCTGCCAAATGGCCTGTAAATTTTAGTCGGATATTTTCCAAACCTCCATTTCTGTGTTTTGCTACTATAAATTCGGCCTGACCTTCACAAGGTGTACGCTCATCATCATCCCATTCCGTTTGACCATAATATTCAGGTCTAAAAATAAATGAAACAATATCGGCATCTTGCTCAATAGCTCCAGATTCACGTAAATCGGAAAGCAGCGGTCTTTTACTACCACCACGTGTTTCAACCGCACGCGACAACTGAGATAATGCAATCACAGGGATGGCTAACTCTTTAGCTAACGCTTTTAGGTTACGAGATATTGTAGAAATTTCTTGTTCTCTATTACCACCTCCTTTAGCAGCAGTTCCGGCTGTCATGAGCTGTAGGTAATCAATGATTATAATTTTAATTCCGTGTTGCGAAGCCAATCTTCTGGCCTTTGCCCGTAGATCAAAAATTGATAATGATGGTGTGTCATCAATAAATATGGGCGCTTTCGAAAGGTTTTTAACTTTTACATTTAACTGTTCCCACTCATGTGGCTGTAAATCTCCTTTTCTCAATTTACCAGATGAAATTCCCGTTTCACTAGAAATCATTCTCGTAATCAATTGAACTGATGACATCTCCAATGAAAATATGGCTGCGGGGATGTCAAAGTCAATGGCCATATTCTTTGCCATAGACATTACAAAGGCGGTTTTACCCATACCTGGTCTAGCTGCAAGTATCACTAGATCTGATGGTTGCCATCCTGAAGTTAAAGCATCAAGTTTAGTAAACCCAGAAGGTACACCACTCATTCCTTCCTTCCCAGAAATCTCTTCAATTTTTTTAAGTGCTTGTGAAACTAAGCCTTCTGCCGCTTCTGAACTTTTCTTTAAATTTCCTTGAGTAACTTCAAATAATTTGGTTTCGGCAGAGTCTAATAAATCAAATACATCACTTGTTTCATCATAGGCTTCATCAATAATCTCACTAGAAATAGTAATCAAACGACGTTGAATATACTTTTGTATTATAATACGTGCATGAAATTCAATATGTGCTGAAGAAGATACTTTTTGTGTTAAGTTCACTAAGTAAAAATCGCCTCCAATTCTTTCTAATTTCCCTTCTTTTCGCAACTGATTAGACACCGTCAATAAATCAATAGGCTCTGAAGCGTTAAACAGTAAAAACATGGCATTAAAAATTTCTTGATGCGCTTGCTTATAAAAAGCATCCGCATGCAAAATATCAATAACATCATCAACACCTTTTTTGTCAATCATCATCGCTCCCAACACTGCTTCCTCTAAATCAACAGCTTGCGGTGGGAGTTTTCCTTTTTCAAGGTTTATTAAGGTGCCTTTTTTAACGTTTTTAGCACGTATTGGTTGCAAATTTTCCATCAAGCAAATGTAATTTTTTATGACTTAATAACACTTTAATTTACGATTTTATTTGTTGACACTTTCTGTTAACAAGTGAAAGTTTTGTTAATAAGTAAATTAGCATTTAAGGTATTTAATATTTACCTATTTTTGAGTCATGAAAAAGCACACCATCTACAAAAGTTTAACCTTCTTTTTTTTCATTCAACTCATATTTATTTCAATAATTTCAAGATTCCCAGAACTAGTTGAAACGTACTACTCTACGGGCATTTATCCTTATATTTCTATTGTTTTTAGAACTGTTTTAGGTTGGATCCCTTTTTCTGTCGGTGATGTCTATTATTTCTTATTGGGTCTCTTTTTACTGGTATCTATTTATCGTTTTATTAAAAAAGGATACAAAAACATCATTGAAAGTCTTTTTAGACTGGGTGCCTATCTCTCTATTTTTTATTTTCTATTTAATTTATTTTGGGGATTAAATTATTATAGAGATTCTCTTTTCAACACCCTCCAATTAGAACAAAAAGCATATACCTTAGACGATTTAATTTTTTTGAGTCATGACCTACTCGATAAAACAAAAGAAACACATTTTCAACTTACAAAGAACGACACTTTAAAAGCAACAATCAACTACACAAAAGAGGCCATTATCAAGCAAGTGCCATTTGGCTATAATGCCTTAGCCTCTGTATTTCCTGAATTTAAATATCATCAGCCCTCCATTAAAAAATCATTGTTTAGTGTGCCTTTAACCTATATGGGTTTTTCCGGATATTTCAATCCCATTTCTGGAGAAGCTCAAGTTGATTATTTAGTCCCTAAGCCTAGCTTACCAATGATTAGTAGCCATGAAACCGCGCATCAATTAGGCTTTGCCTCTGAAAGTGAAGCTAATTTTATTGGCTTCCTGGCCGCTACACACCATCCCGAAACATATTATAAATTTTCTGGCTATAAAATCGCCTTGCAATTCTCTATTGCTGCGGTATATGGCAAAGACTCTATTAAAGGAAGGCAACTCATTGACAGTATTCCAAAAGGAATTTTGAAAAACATTCGAGAATCACAAGAATTCTGGAGAACCTATCAGAATAAGGCAGAACCATTTTTTAAACTTTTTTACGATAACTATTTAAAAGCCAATAAACAAATAGATGGTATTCAGGGGTATAGTAATATGGTGGGCTTATTAGTTGCGTATCGAGACAAGTACGGGCTCGACTAAAGTCTTAAAGAAATGTTAATTTTAGTTAATACTGAAATTATAATTATAAATTTAGAGCTAATTATTAACTCACCAATTTATTCACATGAAACAAAGAAACTCAAAACTTCAATTGAGGATTTTGTTTTTGCTAACTGTTTTTGGTTTATTGAACCTTTCGGCGCAAGAATATTTTCCTAAAAATGATGGTGTTAAAACCGTAAACACCAATTACACTGCATTTACCAATGCGAAAATATTTATCACTCCTACACAAGTGATTAATAAAGGAACTTTACTAATTAAAGATGGTAAAGTAGTAAGCGCAGCTTCTTCAGTAGTTATACCAAAGGACGCACTTGTTATTGATTTGTCGGGGAAACACATCTACCCTTCTTTTATTGATATTTATTCAGATTTTGGTATCGACATACCAAAACGTACTCCTGGTCGTGGTAGAACTGCCCAATATGGATCTCAAAGAAAAGGCTATTATTGGAATGAGCATATTATGCCAGAAACCAATGCCATTGATAAATTTAAATTTGACACTAAAAAAGCGGAAGCGTTACGGAAAGCCGGTTTTGGGGTGGTAAACACACATCTACAAGATGGTATTGTAAGAGGTACTGGAGCCTTAGTCGCTTTAAATTCTGAAGAGGATCTTTCAAGTGCCTTATTATCTGATAAGTCTGCTCAGTACTTATCCTTTAGTAGAAGTGTTGCTAAAAGCCAGTCATATCCTGGATCACTCATGGGAGCTATGGCCCTACTCAGACAGCTCTATTCAGATGCCGACTGGTACGCAAAAGGAAATATTGCTACCAAAGACCTTTCAATTGAGGCTTTGAATAACAATAAAAATCTAGTACAGATATTTGATGCAGGCGACAAACAAAATGCGTTGAGAGCCGATAAAGTGGGTGATGAATTCGGTATCCAATATGTGATTGTTGGCGAAGGAAATGAGTATGAAATCATCAACGACATTAAAGCTACGAATGCTACATTTATTTTGCCAATTGACTTTCCAAAGGCGTATGATGTTTCAAACCCTTTTCAAGCAAATTATGTGAGCTTAGGAGATATGCGTTATTGGAATCAAGCGCCAACAAATCCAGGTATAATGGCTAAAAACAATGTGAATTTTGCATTGACTACACATAAATTAAAATCGCCTGCGACTTTTATGGAAAACTTAGAAAAAGCGATAAGTTATGGTTTAGATAAAACCAAAGCCTTAGAAGCTTTAACGACCATACCAGCGAGTATTCTAGGTAAGAGCAGCCAAATAGGTAGCTTACAAAAAGGAGCTTACGCCAATTTCTTAATCACTTCTGGTGACCTTTTTGACAGCAAATCAACACTCTATGAGAATTGGGTTGAAGGTTCAAAAAATGTAATTAATGATATGGACACGAAAGACATTAGAGGAAATTACACCATTAAGCTGAACAACCAACAGTATCAATTAGCATTAACAGGTAGCGTAGCATCACCAAAAATTGAACTAAAACACGATTCAACTAAAATGAACGCGAAAGTTAGTTATGATGGAAGTTGGATAGCGATTAATTTTAATGATGATAAAGTAAAAAACAGCTTCAATAGATTATCTGGTCGTATTTCTACAGATTCAGACACATTAGAAGGGAATGCTACACTTGCCGATGGTACATCAACAACTTGGGTGGCTTCAAAAGATTCTTCAAATGAGGATGCTGATGCGAAAAAAGAAAGAGAAAGCAAACCGTTAACGGTGGTACCTGTTTCTTACCCTAATATAGGCTTTGGATTTAAAGAAAAGCCTACAAGTGAAACCTTATTATTTAAAAATGCTACGGTTTGGACCAATGAATCAAATGGCATTCTTAAAAATACAGATGTTCTTATAAAGGATGGTAAAATTGCCAAGATTGGAACAAACTTAAGTGCAGGCAAAGCCAAAGTAATTGATGCTACAGGTAAACATTTAACCTCCGGTATTATAGATGAACATTCACATATAGCTGCCGCTGCAGTTAATGAAGGTGGCCACAATTCTTCTGCAGAAGTTACGATGGAAGATGTAGTAAATTCAGAAGATATAAATATTTATAGAAATCTTTCTGGTGGTGTTACTACTATTCAAATTTTACACGGTTCTGCAAATCCAATTGGAGGTAGATCGGCCATCATAAAACTAAAATGGGGAGAATCTGCTGAAAACTTATTATTCAAAGACGCTCCAAAATTTATAAAATTTGCCTTGGGTGAAAATGTAAAACAGTCGAACTGGCAAAGTTTTTCTCGTTTTCCACAAAGTAGAATGGGTGTTGAACAAGTATATACTGATTATTTTCAACGTGGAAAAGAATATGATGCTTTGAAAAAAAGTGGAAAGCCTTACCGAAAAGATTATGAAATGGAAACCATTGCAGAAATTTTAAATAAGGAACGTTTTATCTCGTGTCACTCCTATGTACAAAGTGAAATCAATATGATGATGAAAGTTGCAGAAAATTTCAATTTTAGAATCAATACCTTCACTCATATTTTAGAAGGGTATAAAGTTGCCGATAAAATGAAAGAACACGGTGTAGGAGGCTCTACGTTCTCTGACTGGTGGTCTTATAAATTTGAAGTAAATGATGCCATCCCATACAATGCCGCTTTAATGCATAATGCAGGGGTACTAACAGCTATAAACTCTGATGATAGAGAAATGTCTCGTCGTTTGAATCAAGAAGCAGCAAAAACCATGAAATACGGAGGTGTTAGTGAAGAAGACGCTTGGAAATTTGTCACCTTAAATCCAGCTAAGCTATTGCATATTGATGACAAAGTTGGGTCTATTAAAGTAGGTAAAAATGCAGATGTTGTTCTGTGGAATACCAATCCCCTTTCTATTTACGCTAAAGCGGAAAAAACCATTATTGATGGAACTACTTATTTCGATATCGACAGAGATCAAGCAATGCAAAAAAGCATCGCAACTGAACGAAATACATTAATTAATATGATGTTAAATGAGAAAAACGGAGGGAGTGCCACACAAGCACCTAGAAGGCGTGAGATGATCGATTTTCATTGTGATACTGTTGAATACTAAAATTTAAAATTATGAACAAAATAAAATATTTACTAGTCGCATTTTTAGGATTGATTGCCTTTAATTCGATAGCACAACAAACTCCTGCTGATGCGCAAACCGAAGCAATCACGATAACGGGAGCTGTAGCTCATCTTGGAAATGGAACCGTTATTGAAAATAGTATTATCGTTTTCGAAAATGGCAAACTAACAACTGTTGCTGATGCCACCAATTCAAGCACATCTACTAAAGGAAAAGTTATAGATGCAAGTGGCAAACACGTATACCCTGGGTTTATAACTGCAAATTCTTCATTAGGATTGGTAGAGGTGAATTCTGTTCGTGCAAGTGATGATCAAGATGAAATAGGTGAATTAATTCCACATATTCGAAGTTTAATTGCCTACAATGCAGAGTCGAAGGTAGTAGAATCTATGCGTCCTAATGGTATTTTGATAGCTCAAGTATCGCCAAAAGGCGGACGCATTTCTGGAACTTCTTCCATCATGCAATTTGATGCTTGGAACTGGGAAGACGCTGCCATAAAAGTTGATGATGGTATTCATCTAAACTGGCCAAACAGTTTCTCAAGAGGTGGACGCGGGTTCGGTGGACCACGAGAGTTAAGTCCGAACAAAAATTACACGAAAGAAATCGATGAGCTCAAGAGTTTTATGCTTGAAGCTAAAACCTATGGCAAAGGCTCAAAAACGATTAAAAACCTTCCATACGAGGCAACCTTAGGGCTTTTTGATGGTTCTCAAAAATTATATATCCATGCCGATGGTGAGAAAGAAATTACCGATGGTGTGAATTTTGCAAAGTCAATAGGCATTAATAACATTGTAATTATTGGCGGCTATGATTCATATAAGGTAATAGGGTTACTTAAAAAAAATAATGTAGCCGTACTAACAAGTAGAACACATAGCAACCCGAATAGTGAAGATGATGATTATGACTTTACTTATAAACTCCCAAAAATGCTTTCTGATAGTGGTATTTTAGTAGGCATCCAGACGGGTGATGATTCTAACTTTCAAACGCGGAACTTACCTTTTTATGCCGGTCAGGTAGCTAGTAGAGGTTTAGACAAAGAAGATGCGCTAAAATTAATCACTTCCAATACAGCGAAAATTTTAGGTATTGATACGGATTATGGAACCTTAGAGGTTGGTAAAAGCGCTACGTTATTTATCAGTGATGGCGATGCACTTGATATGAAAACCAATGTATTGAGTCATGCATTTATTGATGGAAGAGCTATCAGTTTAGAATCACATCAAACAGAACTTTACAAACGTTACAAAAAGAAATTAGGCGAATAAAACTATTTAACTTCGTAAAAAAGCTCCCTTATCGGGAGCTTTTTTTATTTTTGACAAACTTTTAAAGTGTATAAAGAAATAACAAGCGTACAAAACCCTTTAGTAAAGGAAGTACTACAATTACAAGAAAAATCAAGGACTCGAAAAAAACTTGGTTTATTTGTTGTTGAAGGGCAACGTGAATTAGAATTAGCACTAAAAGGCAATTATAAAATTAAGACGCTATTTTTTGCTGAAGCTATTGTAGAATCGGCCTTACTTGCTAATTTCGATATTGATTCTAACAAAATAATTAACGTTTCTAAAGAGGTGTATCATAAACTCGCCTTTAGAAATAGTACAGAAGGCATTATAGCACTTGTAGAAAGCAAGCAACATGCCATTAACGAGCTTGTTTTTAAAAGGGAGCACCCATTAATTTTAGTAGCAGAAGCACCAGAAAAACCAGGAAATATTGGTGCCTTATTACGTACGGCAGATGCCGCAAATGTTGATGCTGTACTCATTGCAAATCCGAAAACTGATCTATACAATCCGAATATCATCCGCTCTAGTGTTGGTTGCGTATTTACCAATCAAGTAGCGACAGGAACAAGCACTGAACTCATTGAATTTTTAAAGAATAAGAATATTGCTATTTTTTGCGCTGCACTAACAGCATCTGAATCGTATGAAAAAGTTAATTTTAAAAATGCAACCGCAATTGTTGTAGGCACAGAAGCAACTGGCTTAAGTAACGAATGGTTAGAAAATTCAACACAAAACATCATCATACCAATGCAAGGAGAAATCGACTCCTTAAATGTATCTGTATCGGCTGCAATACTACTTTTTGAAGCAAAACGGCAACGAAATTTTAAATAAAAATGAATAAAAAAATAAGTTATCTAATAATTTTCTTTCAATTAGTGTTGATGAGCTGTGGCAGTAGCAAGGTGGCAACAACAACCATCTCTAATAAAACCAAACTAGAAAGTTACTTTAGAAATTATAAAGGCACCAAATACCAATTTGGAGGCACCGACAAAAATGGATTTGACTGCTCTGGATTTACACAGGTCATGTATAAAAATGCCTTTAACATACAACTCCCTAGAACAACTGAACTTCAGGGGGAATTAGGTAAAAAGGTGTCAAAAAATAAATTAAGACCGGGCGACTTGGTTTTTTTTAGACCCTCTAGAAAATACAGGCATGTTGGTATATTTATTGGTGACGGTATGTTCATCCATAGCTCTACATCAAAAGGAGTAATTAAATCATCTATGAACAATGTCTATTGGAAAAAAAAGTATAGATACGCTAAAAGAATTCTTAAACGCTAATTAAAAAATGACACCACACATATTATTTAATGTAATAATTACAATACTTGTAGTTAATTTTTTAATAAACAAATACTTAAACTACTTAAACGCCAAACATTTTGATGCCAGAATCCCATCAGAACTCGACGATGTTTATCAGCATGAAGACTATTTAAAATCTCAAAACTACAAGAAAGAAAACTATAAATTTTCAACGCTTTTGTCAGTCGTATCCTTTGCAATCACACTCGCTTTTTTTTATTTTGAGGGCTTTGCATATATTGATAGCATCGCAAGGAGTTTAAGTTCTAATGAAATAGTGATAACCTTGCTCTTTTTTGGGATAATTTTACTTGGAAGTGACATCTTAACAACGCCGCTTTCATACTACCAAACATTCGTTATTGAAGAAAAATACGGATTTAATAAATCAACGAAAAAATTATTCTTTTTTGACAAACTAAAAGGATGGTTTCTGATGGTACTAATCGGTGGTGGTATTTTAGCACTAGTGGTATGGTTTTATCAAAAAACAGGTGACTACTTTTGGCTATATATCTGGATTTTAATGGCTGTTTTCTCTGTATTCATGTCGCTATTTTATTCATCGTTAATCGTCCCGTTATTTAATAAGCAAACACCATTGGAAAACGGTGAATTAAAAAGTGCACTAGAAGCTTATTCTAAAAAAGTTGGATTTAATTTAGAGAATATTTTTGTCATAGACGGTTCCAAACGTTCAACAAAAGCAAATGCCTATTTTACAGGATTCGGTACAAAAAAGAGAATTGTATTATATGACACCTTGATAAATGACTTAGATACCGATGAAATTGTTGCGGTTTTAGCCCATGAGGTAGGTCATTATAAGAAGAAACATGTTGTTTTCAATATGATCTTATCCATTTTATTAACAGGATTTACCTTATATCTTTTATCACTTTTCATTGGTAATTCGCTCTTGTCAAACGCGTTATCAGTATCCCAACCAAGCTTTCATATTGGTCTTATTGCATTTGGAGTATTGTACACCCCTATTTCGGAAATTACAGGATTGCTAATGAATTACCTCTCGAGGAAATTTGAGTACCAAGCCGATAATTATGCCAAACATACTTTTAATGCTGAATCGTTGATTACTTCCTTAAAAAAATTGTCGAAAAATAGCCTAAGTAACTTAACTCCACACAAGAGTTATGTTTTTATGCATTATTCGCATCCAACACTATTACAACGAATAAAAAACTTACAAATTAAAAGCGCTAGCTAGCTTGTTCAATAAAAATCTTTACACTATTTTTATTCTATGGCATATGTTGCAACAATAGAAGAAGAAAATAAGGAAATAGCGATGCGCTATAAGGATATGTTGAGCATAACGTATCAAACTTTATCCGCAGAAGATAAAAAAATGATCCGTAAAGCGTTTGACGTAGCTGTTGACGCACATAAAGATCAACGAAGAAAAACAGGAGAACCTTATATTTTTCACCCGATAGCTGTTGCTAAAATTGTTGCCAATGAAATTGGATTGGGAGCAATTTCTATTGCTGCTGCCCTATTGCATGATGTCGTTGAAGATTCAAAAGATTATACTTTTGATGATATTGAACAATTGTTTGGTGAGACTATAGCACGTGTTGTTAATGGCTTAACAAAGATATCTCATTTAAGTAAAGAGCAAAATGTCTCTATACAAGCCGAGAACTTTAGAAAGATGCTGTTAACTTTAAATGATGATGTGCGGGTTATTTTAATTAAGATTGCCGACAGATTACACAACATGCAAACTATGGGCGCCATGCCCGTAGATAAACAGTTGAAAATTTCGTCAGAGACCCTCTATATTTATGCGCCACTTGCCCATCGATTGGGCTTGTATAATATTAAAACTGAATTAGAAGATTTAGGCTTAAAATATACCGAGCCCGAAGTATATAATGATATTTTAACGAAAATTACCGAAAGTAAGGAGGAACAGGCGCAGTATATAGAAGATTTCTCGAGTATTTTAAAAAGCTCTTTCGATAAAGAAAAATTAAAGTATTCTATTAAAGGGAGACCTAAATCAATCTATTCTATTCGCAAGAAAATGTTGAATCAAGGGGTTTCTTTTGATGAAGTATATGACAAATTTGCCATTCGCATTATTTATAAATCAAATGAGAAAAGAGAGAAATTTGACGCCTGGAAAATATATTCAATTGTTACGGATCACTTTAGACCCAACCCAAATAGATTAAGAGATTGGATTTCACAACCAAAATCAACGGGTTATGAATCGCTACACATAACGGTTATGGGTACCAAAGGACGTTGGGTTGAAGTACAAATTCGATCTGAACGTATGGATGAAATAGCTGAAAAAGGTTATGCGGCTCATTTTAAGTATAAAAATGTTAATGAAAAAGACTCAGGTTTAGATGAATGGCTCAATAGACTTAAAGAATCTCTTGAAAATAAAGATATTACTGCTGTTGATTTTGTTGAGCAATTCAAACTCAATTTATACGCTAAAGAAATTTATGTTTTTACTCCAAAAGGCGATATAAAATCCTTACCAAAAGGTGCAACGTCAATTGATTTTGCGTTTGCTATTCATACAGAGGTTGGTATGCGTTGTAGAGGTGCTAAAGTAAACGGAAAGTTAGTCCCGCTAAGTCATGAACTGATGAGTGGAGACCAAGTTGACATTATAACTTCAATAAACCAAAAACCCAAATTAAGCTGGCTTGATATTGTAACCACGGCACGTGCGAAGTCAAAAATTAAAACAGCCTTAAAAGATGAACAAAAACAGATTGGCGAAGAAGGTAAAGCTGTGCTATCTAGAAAATTACGTCATTTAAAAATTCCCTTTAACGAAAAAACAGTTAATGAACTTGTTAGTTATTTTAAACTAAAAACGAGTTTAGATCTGTTTTATAGATTTGGTAGTGGTTCTATTTCAAATCAACAACTCAAAGATTTTATAGCACAACGAAACAATGCCTTTTATAGTTTCTTCAAAAATAGAATGCGTCGTTCAACACCTAAACCGGAGTCTGAATCTTCAAATCAAGAAGTTACTAATAAATACGATTTACTGGTTTTTGGTAAAGATGACGACCGTTTGGAATATAAGTTCGCCAACTGCTGTAATCCAATTCCAGGTGATAAAGTATTTGGTTTTGTCACTGTGGCAGAAGGAATTAAAGTTCACAAACAAAATTGCCCGAATGCAATTAGTATGCAATCCCAATTTGCTTATCGGATTATGCCTGCAAAATGGATCGATTCGTCGCAACAAGAATATAAAGTAATATTGAAAATTACAGGAATCGATAATATGGGACTCGTCAATGAAGTGACGCGTATAATCTCAAATAGTATGCACGTTAACATCCACAGTATTAACATAAAAGGTGATGATGGTGTATTTGATGGTAGAATCACTGTGAGTATTAAGAATAACAGTCAACTTAAAAAATTAATGTTACAATTGAAGAACGTTGACGGTATTGATAAGATTGAACGTACCAACAAATAACGTTGTTCAAAAGTTGTTAATCTTTTTCAAGATATACATTAAAAATTAGTTGATTTAAACGTAAATTTGTGCGGTAATTATGAGTTTAGTAAAGGAAATAGACAACAATAAGAATCAAGAAATTGTAAAAAATGTTTTTACAAAATTTCTAGAAAATAATGCGCATAGAAAAACACCAGAACGCTATGCTATTCTTCAAGAGATTTATGATCATAATGAACATTTTGATATTGAATCTTTATACATTTACATGAAGAATAAAAACTATCGTGTAAGTCGTGCTACCTTATATAATACCATTGAATTATTATTAGAATGTGGTTTGGTTAGAAGACATCAATTTGGCCAAAATCAATCTCATTATGAGAAATCATATTTTGATAAACAACACGATCATATCATCTTAACTGACACTGGTGAAGTTATTGAATTTTGTGATCCAAGAATACAAATCATCAAAAAGACCATAGAAGAAGTTTTTGATATTACTGTCGAAAAACACTCTTTATACTTTTATGGTAAAAAAAATCAAAAATCAACATAAATAACTATTAAATGGCTGTAGATTTACTATTAGGACTACAATGGGGAGATGAAGGGAAAGGAAAAATTGTAGATGTCTTAACTAAAAACTATGACATCATTGCCCGTTTTCAAGGTGGGCCAAATGCAGGTCATACCTTAATCTTTGACGGGAATAAACATGTATTACATACCATTCCTTCTGGAATATTTCATAAAACAGCTGTAAATGTAGTTGGAAATGGTGTCGTTATTGATCCTGTAATTTTTCAAAAAGAACTTGACAACTTAGCGCAGTATAATATAGATTTTAAAACTAAATTATTAATATCGCGTAAAGCACATTTAATTTTACCGACCCACCGTTTGTTGGATGCCGCATCAGAGACTTCAAAAGGAAAAGCAAAAATTGGCTCTACCTTAAAAGGAATTGGCCCCACTTACATGGATAAAACAGGTAGAAATGGAATGCGTGTTGGTGATCTTGAGTTGGACGATTGGAAAGAAAAATACCATGCCCTAACCCAAAAACACATCAAAATGATTGACTTTTTTGATGTAGATATTCAGTACAACTTAAAAGAGCTAGAATCTGAATTTTGCAAGGCAGTTGATGCTTTAAAAAAATTGACATTTATTGATAGTGAAGAATATTTAAATCAAGCTATTAAAAACAATAAAACGATTTTGGCAGAAGGCGCTCAAGGTTCATTATTAGACATTGATTTTGGTACCTATCCATTTGTTACTTCTTCAAATACTACAGCTGCCGGTGCCTGTACAGGCTTGGGAATTGCCCCTAATAGAATTGGTGAAGTCTTGGGTATTTTTAAAGCCTATACCACCAGAGTTGGTTCTGGCCCCTTCCCTACTGAGTTATTTGACGAAGATGGTGAAAGAATGGCAAAAGTAGGTCATGAATTTGGCGCTACTACAGGAAGAGCACGTAGATGTGGATGGTTAGATTTAGTAGCCTTAAAATATGCTGTACAGGTAAATGGTGTTACCCAATTAATGATGATGAAAGGCGATGTGCTCTCTGGATTTGACACTTTAAAAGTATGTACTTCATATATTTATAAAGGAAAAGAAATTCATCACTTACCATACAATATAGAACCCGAAAATGTTTCAGTAAACTATACTGAATTTAAAGGATGGCAAGCTGATTTAACTAAAATGACTTCAGCGAGTGAATTACCACCTAATTTAAACGCTTATATAGACTTTATTGAAAAAGAGCTAGAAGTGCCTATTAAGATAGTTTCTGTTGGCCCTGATAGAAAAGAGACGGTATATCGATAATCATAAACTCTTCATAAAAGAGCAGTACCCTCATTTTACTACCCACTTTTTCCTTAGTTTTGTAGTAAATTCATAGGGCTTGAAAAAACGCTTACTAATATTATTGTTTGGTCTTCTTACTTGTTCTGTTTTTGCGCAGCAAAAACGGATTAAAATTGTACATGCTGATAATTCTACTATTGACGAAGAACAGTTTCCTGGAGCTACCATATTATTAGGTAATGTGTACGTTGAACACGAAGGAGTAACCTTACGCAGTAAAAAAGCCATTTATTATAAAGAAACGAACTTTTTAAAAGCATTTGGAGATGTGTCTTTAATTCAAGGAGATACCATCACACAAACAAGTAGATATGTTGATTACGATGGCAATACAAAAAAAGCCCTCTCTTGGGGAGACGTGGTATTAAAAGACCCGATCATGACCCTAACTACGGACACTCTTCGTTTTGATCGATTAAAACAGTTATTGTACTATAGAAGTGGTGCTACCATAAAAGACACCACCAATGTGCTAGAAAGCAAGGTTGGTAATTATCACTTACAAACTAATAAATTTCAGGCATTGTCTGACGTTACGTTAACAAATCCTGATTATGTGTTAAAGTCAAATAACTTGGTGTATTATACCGATACGGGCAAAGCTCATTTGGCAGGACCTTCTACGATTACGGGTGAAGATAATTTTATTTATACTGAAAAAGGATTTTATGATACCAAGGCGAACATTTCTCATTTTACAAAAAATTCACGTATTGAATACAACAATAGAGAAATAAAAGCAGATAGTTTATACTATGATAGGAATTTAGGTTTTGCTTCAGCTAGTGAAAATATTCAAATGAAGGACACGGCCAATAGTTCAATTATAAGAGGTAATTATGCTGAGTTTTTTCAACGGTTAGATTCCGCTTTTGTCATTGGAAGGGCTGTAGCAATAAGTGAAATAGAAAAAGACTCTATGTATATTCATGGAGATACACTATTGGTTACGGGCAAACCAGAAAATAGAATTGTGAGAGCATACCACCGTGTGAAATTTTTTAAAAGTGACTTAAGCGGGAAATGCGATTCTATACATTCTAACCAGGCTACTGGTTTAACTCAAATGTTTAGAAATCCCATTTTATGGTCAGAAAAAAACCAAATAACCGGTGACACCATAAAACTTCTCTCCAATCCAAAAACTGAAAAATTGGATAGTTTGAAAGTATTACAAAACGCTTTTATTGTTCAAAAAGATTCTATTGGATTCAATCAAATTAAGGGTAGGAATTTATTAGGAAAATTTATTGAAAATGATTTGCAGGATGTACATGTTATCGGTAATGGAGAAAATATATTTTTTATTAGAGATGAAGATACCAGAGAATTAATCGGTATTGATAAAACGGCTTGTAGCTCAATGCGTTTTGAATTTAAAAATAGTCAACTGCAAAAAGCCCATTTTTTAACCATGCCAGATGGTGCAATTTATCCGTTATCAGAATTTCCTGAAAATGTTCGGAAATTAAGAGGATTTATATGGAGAGAAGCAGAAAGGCCACTGACTAAAGACGATATCTTTACTAAAGACCAAATTACTGTTGAAACGAAGACACTCGAATCAGAATCTATTAATGAAAATCAAGTAGAAGAAAATGATTAGTTATGAAATCTGATTTTTTTACATACCAAGCCCAAACATCCGAACATCCATTAGCACTTGAAATCTCCCATGCCACTGGAAATTATATAGTTGACACTTCTGGTAAAAAATACCTCGATTTTATTGCTGGTGTTTCCGCAAATACCTTGGGTCATAACCACCCGAAAGTAAGTCAGGCAATTAAACAACAAGTAGATAGCTATACCCATGTTATGGTCTATGGAGAATTTTTACAACAACCTCAAATTGATCTCTGTAAAATTTTAGTAACCAATACTCCTGGCGCAATAAATGCCGTTTATCTAACCAATTCGGGTACTGAGGCAACCGAAGGTGCTCTAAAGTTAGCAAAGCGTTTTACAGGAAGATCTGAAGTCGTCGCTGCAAAAAATGCATACCACGGTAATACACAAGGTGCTATGAGCGTATGCGGATCTGAAGAAAAGAACAGTGCTTTTAGACCTTTAATTCCCGGTACAAAATTTATAGAATTCAATAATTCCATTGACATTCAAAAGATTACAAAAAATACTGCAGCAGTAATTTTAGAAACAATTCAAGGAAGCGCTGGTTTTATTGTTCCTGAAGAGGAGTATTTAAAAAAAGTAAAACTACAATGCGAACACGTTGGAGCCTTGTTAATTTTAGATGAAATACAATGTGGTATTGGTAGAACAGGAACCTTTTGGGGCTTTGAAAATTACCAAGTAATTCCAGATATTATTATTACGGGAAAAGGATTGGGAGGTGGTATGCCTATTGGTGCTTTTATGGCACCTTCTAGTATGATGAATACCTTATCAAGAAAACCTGCATTGGGACACATCACTACTTTTGGTGGCCATCCTGTAATAGCTGCGGCCGGACTTGCCACCGTAAAAGAACTTACTAGCTCTAATTTGATTGAAACTACACTGCAGAAGGAACTACTCTTCCGCAAATTATTAACACATCCATCCATACTTGAAGTTCGAGGAAAAGGGTTGATGATAGCTATCATGGTTGCATCTCCTGAAATGGCTTCGGCAATTATTTTAAAATGTTTAGAAAAAGGGCTTTTACTATTTTGGTTGCTATTTGAAGGAAAAGCGATACGGATTACACCACCACTCACCATAACTACCACAGAAATTGAACAAGGTTGCGCCATTTTATTGGACGTTATTAATGAACTAGACTCATTTTAACACGGCGTTAAATTGCGTTAATCTTTATTAAAAAACCGTTAAATAGCATTGTTTCATGTAACAGTACTTCAATGAATACAGTCTTATAATAAATGTTTAACACTAAAAACTCTTATTATGAAAAATCTTAAATTAATGGCTGTCATTGTTTCATTTGCAGCATTTTCCTTATCATTCACCGTACCGAATAACCCAGACACAAAAGTTGAACTTCGCAACCAAATTGTAAAAATGTTAGGTAACGTTTCAAATGACTTTACAGATAACAATATTAAAACTGAAGTTGTTTTTACACTGAATGCAAAAAGTGAAATCGTAATTGTTTCAGTAGAGTCTCACAATTCTAGTGTAGATACCTATGTAAAAAGTAAACTTAACTACAAGAAAGTTAAAGTGAGCGATTTAAATCAAGGTAAAATCTACAGAATGCCGCTAGTGATAAAGGGTATTTAATCATGTTACTATATGTAATAGTATAAAAAATCCATTAACGTTTGTTAATGGGTTTTTTATTGAGTAATTAGTGTATCTAACATGGTTCGAATATGTGAACTATTCCAGTCGGCCGGACCAAATTCTTCCAAATACACTTTCCCTTGTTTGTCTAAAATAAAAGTTGCAGGTAGGCTTGTTGTATTAATTTGCTTTGGAATTGAGGTATTTAAGGCATAAGTAGGTAAATTATATTCTTTTGACTCATAAAAATTGTCTACTACTTTTTTAGTATCTGTAGTTAAAAAAACAAAGACGACTCGATCTTTATAATCGTCATACAACTTTTGCAACGATGGCATTTCAGCTCTACAAGGTGCACACCAAGTTGCCCAATGATTAATAAAAACCACTTTCCCTTTTGTGGTTTCCAAATTCAGATCAGTAGCATTGGTTATTCCTTGTAAATCTACATTATAAGTATCTAATGCTTTTCGTTCATTGACAGCAGTTTCTGACGGTGGGAAAATAAAACTTTTTACATACGTAATTCCTTCTGTAAGCTTCGCCTTAGTACCCAAACCATAAGGTGTAAATAGAAATAAAATGAATCCATAAAAAAGGATATTGTAAATGTGTTTCTTTTTAATTGTCATAGTAGTATAGCGTAAAGTCTTTTAGTACTTATTAGTTGTTAGTCCTTACAAAATTTTAATAAAAAGTAGGTCATAAGCCGGATTCTGTTTTCAATAAATTGAATCCTTATCATTTATCTGAATTATAAATTGCTCTATAATTTTAGCTGTTTACCCCTTGAAATCGAGCGAGTAGCTCTCAAACTTCAATGTACATAACATTGCACCTCATAGAGTTTACCTGGTTTCACTACAGCCGAACTGTACTTGCTTTCTGTTGCACTTGTCCTCAACTCACGCTGGACGGATGTTATCCGCTATGATACTCTTTGGTGTCCGGACTTTCCTCTCAAAATTTGAGCGATAAGGTGACCTACTTTCGGTGTAAAAGTAGTTGATTAAAATGGATGATAAAAGTGTTTTAAAAAAAATCCCACTCTCTAAAAAGGGAGTGGGAAAATTGCTATGAAAAAGAAATATTACTGTATAAATACAGCAATATATAAGTAAAACGGTAGTCTTTTCAATTTATTGTATAGTCAGAAATTATTTTTTTAAAATTTAATTTATCCCTTTAATTGTCAAGTAATTAGAATAAAAAAACCCACTCTAAAATAGAGTGGGAAAATTGCTATGAAAAAGAAAAAGTTGTTGAACTAAGAGTCCAACAATACAAATATAGATAAATTTTATTAATAACAGAATCTTAACTCCTAAAATATCCTCATTTAGGAAAATTTTAACTCTTTTTTATGAAAACATATCTTTTACTTTTTCAAAAAATGATTTGTCACCATGCGTAGGCAATGGTTTAAAATTATCATCTTCTTTCATTTTTTCGAAAAAAACTTTTTGCTCTTTAGAAAGCTCTTTTGGAGTCCATACATTTACATGAACTAGTAAATCTCCTTTACCATAACCCTCCAAACTTGGCAAGCCCTTTCCTCTTAAACGCAGTATTTTACCCGATTGAACACCATTGTCTATTTTTACACGCACTTTACCTGTTAAGGTATCTATTTCTTTTGATGCTCCGAGTACTGCTTCAGAAAAACTAACGTACATATCATAATGTAAATTAGTCCCTTCACGTTTTAAATATGCGTGTTCTTCCTCTTGAATTACAACTAAAAGATCACCTGCAACACCATTCGTTCCTGGCGCATCATTTCCCTTTCCTGAAACTTTTAATTGCACCCCATCTGTAACACCTGCGGGAATTTTAATAGAAACATTTTCTTCTTTAGTTAATAACCCTTGCGCATTTGCTCCGTCTGGTTTTTTGTCTAACATTTCTCCTGCTCCTTGACATGTAGGGCACGCCGCAGCCGTTTGCATTCTACCCAAAATGGTATTAGTAACACGCGTTACTTGACCTTGACCATTGCAAGTTGAACATGTTTTGTAAGTAGCTCCATCTGCTGTCACCATCCGTTTGACTTTCACTTTCTTCTCTACACCATTCAAAATTTCTTCCAGTGTTAGCTTTACACGAATACGTAGGTTACTCCCTTTTATACGTGCTCTACCTCTACCTCCGCTAAAGCCTCCGCCACCAAAACCACCACCGAAAGCACCACCAAAAATATCTCCGAACTGACTAAATATGTCTTCCATATTCATTCCGCCTCCGCCAAAACCTCCATGACCTCCTTGTGCTCCTTCAAAAGCCGCGTGACCAAATTGATCATAACGTGCTTTTTTATCAGCATTACTCAATACTTCGTAAGCCTCAGCAGCTTTTTTAAACTTTTCTTCAGCTTCCTTATTGTCAGGGTTTTTATCAGGGTGAAATTTAATTGCCATCTTTCGATAAGCTTTCTTTATTTCGGCAGCCGTAGCATTTTTATTTAACTCTAATATTTGGTAATAATCTTCTTTCATTACAATTATTTATTGACCAATAACCACTTTTGGGAAACGAATTATTTTGTCTCCTAGCTTATAGCCTTGTTCTGTTATATCTACTACTTTTCCCTTCAATTTCTTTGAGGGCGCTGGAATTTGAGTAATGGCCTCGTGAATCTCTGAATCAAAAGTATCACCTGCCTTAGTTTCCACTTTAGTCAAGCCTTTTTGCTCTAATGTATTAATCAGCTTTTGGTAAATTAACAATACGCCTTTACGTAATTCTTCTGCTTCTTTATCATCTTCAATATGTGCCAACGCTCTTTCAAAATCGTCTAAAACTGGTAACAGCACTGTCATTAATTCCTGATTGGCAGTTCTAAATAATTCAATGCGTTCTTTGGACGTTCGTTTTTTATAATTCTCAAACTCGGCAAATAGTCTTAAAAACTTATCTTTTTCTTGTTGAATTAACTCCTCAGATGTAGGTTCTACTGGTATTTCAGTAGTTGATTCAACAACTTCCATGTTTTTTTCTTCTTCTTTTATATCTTCTTTATTACTCATAATTCTATTGAAAATTTATATATCAATACGTAGCAAAAGTGTTGCCAATATTGGCATTGTGTCAAAATGTCACAATGCTATCTTATTCTTTCAAAAATGTGTTTTTTGTGAGTATCTGAATTGTGATTAATTCAATCGAGTTATGTGGGCACCGATTGCTTTTAGACGTTCATCAATATTTTCATAACCTCTATCTATTTGTTCTATATTGTGGATGGTACTGGTACCATTTGCAGATAAGGCCGCAATTAATAAAGAAACACCTGCTCTAATATCGGGCGAAGTCATTGTTGTAGCCTTTAGCGGGAATTCAAAATCATGTCCAATAACGGTTGCTCTATGAGGATCACACAAAATAATTTTCGCTCCCATATCTATTAATTTATCAACAAAAAACAAACGACTTTCAAACATTTTTTGATGAATTAATACACTTCCTCTAGCTTGGGTAGCAACCACTAAAATAATACTTAATAAATCAGGAGTGAAACCTGGCCAAGGTGCGTCAGAAATGGTTAAAATAGAACCGTCAATATAGTTTTGAATTTCATAACCGTCTTTATGTGCAGGGATGTGAATATCATCACCTTTTCGCTCAACAGTAATACCCACTTTTCTAAATACATTAGGTATTTGCCCTAAATCATCCCAGCTTACGTTTTTAATAGTCAACTCACTTTTTGTCATCGCAGCAAGACCTATCCAACTACCAATTTCAATCATATCTGGCAACATTCTATGTGTTGTGCCTCCTAAGGCGTCTACGCCTTCAATTTCTAATAAGTTTGAACCAATTCCAGATATTTTAGCCCCCATTCTGTTCAACATTTTACATAACTGTTGTAAATATGGTTCGCAGGCTGCGTTGTAAATTGATGTTTTTCCTTCTGCTAAAACAGCAGCCATTACAATATTTGCAGTACCTGTTACGGATGCCTCATCCAATAACATATCCGTTCCGTGTAACTTTTTAGCTTCTACCCCATAAAAATGATCGTCTTTATTGTATCTGAATTCGGCACCTAATTTTATAAAACCTTCAAAATGAGTATCCAAACGTCTTCTTCCTATTTTATCACCTCCAGGTTTCGGAATGTACCCTTTACCAAAACGAGCTAGTAACGGACCAACAATCATAATGGATCCTCTAAGTCCGCGACCTTCCTCTTTAAATTCAGGCGACTCTAAATATTTTAAGTTAACATCATCTGCTTTAAAGGTATACGAACCGTGTCCATTTTTTTGAATTTTGACACCTAAATTGCTCAGTAAAGAAATCAACTTATTAACATCAACGATATCGGGAATATTGTCAATGGTAACTTCTTCTGGAGTTAATAAAACTGCACAAAGAATTTGCAGTGATTCATTTTTAGCTCCTTGCGGAGTAATTTCTCCCTTTAATTGATGTCCTCCTTCAATTTTAAATGTACCCATGCAAAAAATAAATTTATTTAGTGATAAAAATTAGCGTCTCCTCCAAGTTTTATTGGATTTCTGATTCTTTTTAGCGTTTGTGTTTGTGTTGGTGTTTGATTTTGACGACTTTCCTCGTAGTAAATCTTTACTGTCAGATAGGGTTTCTGCTTCTGTAGTAAGGTTTATTTTTCCACCTGACAATTCTGTTAAATGCTTAAAAATAACATAATCATCAACCGTATCTTTATTCCAGTTTAAAAAACATTTTTTCATGTGATTGGCAATGGTATAGACCAAGGCCTCCTTCATTTCTCCTTCTTCCCAAGTCAACGCAGTATCGATCATAATCTGGATATTGTTTCCATAAAAACGATATTTTGAAGCCGATTTAGGATAATTAAGTGCGCCAGGCTTCGCCGTTAATTCTTCTTTTGAAGGTGTTGGATAGGGTGATTCTGTCTCTAGCCTAAAATCAGACATGATGAATAATTGATCCCACAATTTATGTTTAAAATCAGGCACATCGCGCAAATGTGGTTGTAAATTCCCCATTACATCAATAATAGCATGTGCCATTTTGTTACGCTCTTCCTCATTCTCAAGGGCAACACAATGATTAACTAGTTTCTGAACATGTCTTCCATATTCAGGAATTATTAAATGTTCTCTTTTCGAATTATACTCTAAATCATACTCCATCTGTAACTATTTTATTTTATAAGGCAAATAAACAATTTATTCTAGAAACCACTAAGGGTTTATGCCAAAATTTTAAGTTTTGCAAATTGCAATAACAACTTTTTATCACCAGCTTTATCAAATTTTATCGCCGCTTTTTTATTTGAACCTACCCCTTCCAGACTCAAAACTTTTCCTTTACCAAACTTGGCATGTAAAACAATATTGCCAACTGCAATAGCACTGTCAAATAGATTTGAATTTACAGCACTTACCTTTTTTAAATTTTTAGGTGCACTTATTTGAATGGTCTTTGGTGGTGCTTTGGCAATTTTTGTTGGCTTATTGGTTGTTCTTTGAATTGGTTTCTTAAATCGGATTTTATCTTGGGGAACACTTCCAAAAATATCTTCATCAATAAATTTACTTACTTGTTTCGACATTTTCGGCGCTAGATAATCTAAATACTTTTCATCAATTTCTTCTAAAAAGCGACTGGGCTCACAATCAATTAATTTTCCCCATCGGTAACGCGAATGGGCATAACTTAAGTAAGCTTGTGTTTCAGCTCTTGTCAATGCTACATAAAACAAGCGACGTTCTTCTTCTAATTCGCTTCGTGTACTCATACTCATTGCTGAAGGAAATAAATTTTCTTCAAGTCCTACAATATATACGTATTGAAATTCCAATCCCTTTGCCAAATGTATAGTCATTAAAGATACAGCGTCAGCACCTTGCTTTTTATTTGTATCCAAATCGGTTGCCAGTGCAACATCTTCAAGAAAAAAAGCCAACGAAGCATCTTCATCTTTGTCTTTTTGCTCTTCTATAAAATCTTTAATTCCGTTTAACAGCTCTTGAACATTTTCTACTTTACTTACAGCTTCAGGAGTATTGTCTCGTTCTATATCTTTTAACACCTGTGTTTTCTTAATGACATAATCAGCCACATCAAACGCATTCTTAGTTTGTGCTTCTATCTGAAAACTTTTAATCATTGTTAAAAAGTCAATCAGTTTATTTTTAGTTCCTCCATTTATTTTTAAATCTATTTTATCGATATTTTCAAGAATTTCAAAAATCGATTTCTTATAGTGATTTGCTGCAACGGCTAATTTATCAATCGTTGTTTGACCAATACCTCTTGCAGGGTAATTAATAACCCGCTTTAAAGCTTCTTCATCACTTGGATTCACCAATAGTCTCAAATAAGAAAGGATGTCTTTAATTTCCTTACGCTGGTAAAAAGACAAACCTCCATAAATTGTATAGTCAACTCCTTTTTTTCGTAGTGCATCTTCAATTGCTCTTGATTGGGCATTGGTTCTATACAAAATAGCAAACTCACTATTTTTTAATTGTTTATTCAGTTTATTGTCAAAAATAGAGTCGGCTACAAAACGTCCTTCTTCACCTTCAGAAAGAGTGCGCATTACTTTAATTTGCTCCCCTTTATCATTAGCGGTCCAAATCTCTTTATCAAGTTTGGTTTTATTTTTTTCTATAACGCTATTTGCCGCATCAACAATAGTACTCGTAGAGCGATAGTTTTGTTCAAGTTTGAAAATTTTCACATCGTCATAATCACGTTGAAAATTTAATATGTTTTGAATATTTGCTCCTCTAAATCCATAGATACTTTGAGAATCATCACCAACTACACAAATATTTTGAAATCGATCTGCCAAGGCTCTCACAATTAAATACTGTGAGTGATTCGTATCTTGATACTCATCAACTAATATATATTTAAATCGGTGTTGATATTTAGCCAATACATCTGGAAAGCGCGTTAACAACTCATTGGTTCTCAATAACAAATCATCAAAATCCATGGCTCCTGCTTTAAAGCAACGCGTTACATATTGGTGATAAATATCACCTATTTTAGGGCGACTAGCCATAAGGTCTGCTTCTTGTAAATCGGCATTTTGATAATAAGCCTTTACTGTAATCAAGCTGTTTTTAAATTGAGAAATACGCCCTAATACTTGTTTTGGTTTGTATCGCTCTTTGTCAAGGTTCATTTCTTTTATAATAGAACTCAATAAGCGAACAGAATCTTGTGTATCGTAAATAGTAAAATTAGAAGGATATCCTAATTTATCGGCTTCAGAGCGTAAAATTCGTGCAAAAACGGAGTGAAACGTCCCCATCCATAAGTTTTTCGCTTCACTTTCTCCTACTATTTGGCCAATTCGTTTTTTCATTTCACGAGCGGCTTTATTGGTAAAAGTCAATGCAAGAATGCTAAAAGAATCAACTCCTTTATGCATTAGGTTCGCTATACGGTAGGTTAAAACACGTGTTTTACCAGAGCCAGCACCCGCAATAATAATCATGGGTCCATCCTGGTGTAAAACAGCTTCTTTTTGGGCTTCGTTTAAGTTCTCGAGGTAATTTGTCACACTAACAAGTTATTCATTCCAAAAGTACAATTTAATTAGCTTTTTACAACAAAAATTAGTGACAATATCAATTAGTTTTTAAAGAAATTAAATAGCAAAGTTCTATTTTAGCATAAAGTATTAGAACAATCATAAAATTATGTACTTTTGAGTCACAAACTTTAAATACAATATGGATTCAGCAAATTTTTTAAAATTTTTAGGGTATGTCATTCCGTCATTAATTACTGGTGGGGTTGCTTACTTTTTTTTTATGCAACATGTGAAAAATGAAAAAGAACGACGTATTTATTTACTTCGTAAGGAAAAACAAAGCCTTGCCTTACCTACCCGCTTACAAGCTTATGAGCGAATGACCCTGTTCTTAGAGCGAATTTCACCTAGCAAACTGTTAATTCGAGTTATGCCATCAGGGAATGATAAGGTAAACTATCAAAAAAAATTAATCAACGCTATTGAAACAGAATTTGAGCATAACTTAGCACAACAAGTCTATTTAACTAGTGAATGTTGGAATGTGATTTTAGCCGCAAAAAATACCACTATGCATATGATACGCACAGCTACTGCCAACACCGGCGTTGCAGATGCTAAAGGATTGCAAGAGTTTCTTTTAAAAGAGCTTGCTGCGAAAGAACCGCCAAGCACAATAGCTTTAACATTTTTAAAAGAAGAAGTGCACACCATATTTTAGAATAAACCCCATGAAAATTAAAAACCCCCTAATATTGCTATTTACTTTAATAAGTACTTTAATAGCAACGGCACAAGCACCTAAAGCCGATATTATTACATCTGACGAAGGCAATATCACCATTCAGCCTATAACACATGGCACTTTAGTCTTAGAGTGGAAAGGCAAAACTATATATGTAGACCCGTATGGTGGGGCCGATGCTTTTAAAGGTTTGGCTACTCCAGATATTATATTAATTACAGATATTCACGGAGATCATTTGAATTTAGAAACGCTTAAAGGTTTAGACACAAAAAAGGCCGTATTTGTAGTACCTCCAGCCGTAGCAGATATCTTAAAAAAAGAGGGCTACGAAAAACAACTTGCCATTGTTAGAAATGGTGGGATGCACATAGAAGGTGAAATTTTCATCAATGCCATGCCTATGTATAATTTACCAGAAGACAATACTTCACGGCACCCTCGAGGTAGAGGAAATGGTTATTTTCTAAACCTTGGCGGAAAGGGTATTTATATAAGTGGTGACACTGAAGACATACGAGAAATGCGTAAATTAATTGGGGTTGATGTTGCTTTTATTTGTATGAATTTACCATATACTATGAGTGTTGAACAAGCAGCAAGTGCGGTGCTAGAATTTAAACCGAAAATCGTATATCCTTATCACTATAGAGGTAATCCTGACATGAGTGATACCGAAGTATTTAAAAAATTAGTCAATGATAAAAATCAAAAAATCGAGGTTCGATTAAGAGATTGGTATTCAAACTAAAGAAAAATGTACCCCCTATTTCCAACCTATAACAAAGACTTATGGAATTTAATTTAGCAGAAAAACTAGCCGTTGTAAAAGCAATTGATGAAGTAATTTTGGCCGATGGGAATATAGAGAAAGGAGAACTTATCTATCTCAAACAGTTAATGCAGATATTAGAGATTGATGTAGATTTTGTTCAAGAAGCTAGGAAATTCAACCCCGTTCAAGCAAAAGCAATTTTACAACGGATGAGCGAACAAAAAAAACAGTTGTTAGCAAAAATGTTACGTGAAATGGCGAATGCAGATGAAAATATTGATAAAAAAGAAATGCAAGTTATTGTTTCAATCTTTACGTCATCTGGTATTGATATTTTGAGTACAGTAGAAAATAAAGTTGAATTTGATGTCTCAGACATCTATTTTAAATCATCAGATCATATAAAATACAAAAACGGAAAGCAAGTCGCAATACCATCGGGCGACACCAATATTGCTATAAAAATTGAGACACATATTGACGGAATAGAAGGATACTCTGTAACGTCTTATAACTTAGATGATGTGCCTCCAATATGGGGAAACAACATTGATATGTGTTCAAAACAAATGAAAATTATAGACGCTCAATCGAATAAAACTGTTTTAAGAGGGTTTGGCGAAGACCCTAGTGCAATGGGGCATCCAGAAGGAGTTTATTCAAATTTTGGAGCCACCATTTTACATCCTTCAAATGAAATTGAAAAGATTATTCTTCATTTCTATAACCACAATATTGACATTGAATATTTGAAGTAAAGTAGGTAGATGCTTAATTTAATCAAAACCAATACTAAGAATCCAGATTTTATCCATTTGGTGAAATTACTAGATGCTGATTTAGCAGTTAGGGATGGTGACGATCATGCCTTTTACAATCAATTCAACAGTATTGACAATCTTAAATATGCCATCGTTGCATATAAAGGAAATATACCTGTTGCTTGCGGTGCCATTAAAGAATTCTCAAAAGATAGTGTAGAGATTAAGCGAATCTATGTATTACCCACCTTTAGAGGTCAACAAATCGCACAACAAATACTAACCGAATTAGAGCGTTGTGCCAAAGAGCTCAATTATTCTAAGTGTATTTTAGAAACTGGCTATAATCAGCCAGAAGCAATTAAACTTTATAATAAATGTAACTATAGGGTTATTGAGAATTATGGCCAGTATAAAGGTATTGCCACGAGTATTTGTTTTGAAAAAATAGTTTAAAAGCACTTGCAAAAAGTTAAAGCTTGCTACTTAAGTCACCTTTAAAAAAAAATTACTGCGTAACATTTCAAAGAAAGTCTCGTCATATATGAAACAATAACGATGACTTTTAGCTTAAGAACGGGTTTAAAATGGATTTGGATCCTAGCCATCCTTTCCTGCTTAATTCTCTATTTTATAGCGCCTTCAACTTTTGCAAAAGAGTCGATTGCTTCGTTTATAGCCCAACATCACAAGTACTCATGGGCCGTCTATTTTTTAATACATTTATTACGAGGGTTTGTATTACTACCCAGCACCCCACTCATTTTTGCAGGTGTCCTTTTATTTCCAGAAAATCCATTTTGGGTGCTTTCAATTTCTCTTATCGGAATATTAAGTTCGTCTCTCTTAATCTATTTTTTTTCTGACAAATTAGGTTTTTCAACATTTTTCAAAAAAAAGGGAGCTAAAATAGTCCAAATTGAGAAGCACCTATCTGGTAAGTTTGGAGGCCTATACATCACTTTATGGTCATTTATACCCGTGGTGCCGACAGATTTAATCTGCTACGTTTCAGGTGCTTTAAAAATTAAAATTCCAGTGTTTTTAATTTCAATTTTTGTAGGCGAGCTTATTTTATGCGCCATCTATATTTATGGAGGGCTCTCTCTTATAAGCTAAAATAATAGTGAAGGCTTTTGCTGTTTTATGATAAAAAAAACTAGCGAATCAACTTTTTATACTTAATACGTTTTGGCATCAGATCACCACCCAATCGTTTCTTTTTATTTTCTTCATAATCAGAGAAGGATCCTTCAAAGAAATACACCTGACTATCTCCTTCAAAAGCCAATATATGCGTACATACTCTATCTAAAAACCACCTGTCGTGACTAATAACTACTGCACAGCCCGCAAAGTTTTCCAAGCCTTCCTCGAGGGCTCTTAAGGTATTTACATCTAAGTCATTGGTAGGCTCATCTAAAAGTAAAACATTACCTTCTTCTTTTAAAGTCATTGCTAAATGCAAACGGTTCCGCTCTCCTCCAGAAAGTGCTGACACTTTTTTATTTTGTTCACTGCCTGAAAAATTGAATCTACTTAAATAGGCACGAGAATTTACTTGTTTTCCTCCCATCATAACCAGTTCTTGCTCATCACTAAAATTCTGCCAGATACTTTTTTCAGAATCTATATTAGAGTGGCTCTGATCTACGTAGGCAATTTTTGCAGTTTCTCCTACAGTAAAGGTTCCTTTATCGGGGTTCTCCTCACCCATAATCATTTTGAAAATGGTAGTTTTTCCAGCTCCATTAGGACCTATGATTCCAACAATACCTGCTTGCGGTAATTTAAATTCCAGATTCTCATAAAGTAATTTATCACCAAAAGCTTTAGAAACACCTTCGGCATCTATCACATTGGTACCTAATCGCGGTCCATTTGGTATATAGATTTCAAGCTTTTCATCTAATTGTTTTTGGTCTTGACTCATTAACTTATCGTAGTTTTTAAGTCGGGCCTTCTGCTTGGTTTGACGTCCTTTTGCTCCTTGACGTACCCAATCTAACTCGCGTTCTAGTGTTTTTTGACGTTTAGAAGCGGTTTTGCTTTCTTGCGCTAAACGCTTTGATTTTTGATCAAGCCAAGATGAGTAATTCCCTTTCCAAGGAATCCCCTCTCCTCTATCCAATTCTAAAATCCATCCTGCTACATTATCCAAAAAATAGCGATCATGCGTTACAGCAATGACGGTGCCTTTGTACTGTGCTAAATGGTGTTCCAACCAATGTACTGACTCAGCATCTAAGTGGTTGGTAGGCTCATCCAATAGTAAAATTTCAGGTTCTTGTAATAGTAATCTACACAAGGCTACACGACGACGTTCACCACCTGAAAGTACGGCGATCAACTTATCTGGCTCTGGAGTTCTTAAAGCGTCCATAGCGATCTCGAGCTTCGTATCTAACTCCCATGCATTGGCTGCTTCAATTTTATCTTGTAATTCAGCCTGTTGCGCCATTAACTTCTCCATTTTATCGGCATCAGAATAGACTTCCTCTAAACCGAACATATCATTTATTTTATTATACTCATCGAGTATAGCAACCGTTTCTGCAACCCCTTCTTTGACAATTTCCAGTACTGTTTTTGATTCATCTAATTTTGGTTCCTGCTCTAAATACCCCACTTTGTAGCCTGGCGCAAAGACCACTTCACCTTGATAACTCTTTTCAACACCTGCTATAATTTTAAGCAATGTTGATTTTCCCGAGCCATTTAAACCAAGTATTCCAATTTTGGCTCCATAAAAAAAGCTCAAATAAATATCTTTTAAAACTTGTTTATTCGTGCCTTGATAGGTTTTAGAAACCTTATTCATTGAAAAAATGACTTTTTTATCGTCGGACATAGTATATAGTGGTTAGTGGTTAGGGAAATCTAGAATGAAGTTTTTTATATGGTACTATACTCTTCCTTTAAGAGCATTAAAAACCCAAGCAATGGAAAAAAAGCCAATGCCTACGGCTGCAAATCCCCAGCCAGCGACATCTTCATAGCGATAAGCCCCCATCAAAATAAGCACAACGCCAACAAAAATCATTATTAGTGTTGCATATCCCAGTACAGTATTTTTATTCATTGACATAATAGAAACATATTCGGTTAGAGGGCAAATATCGGAAATTATTCTCGAGTAGAAAATTATTGTACATAACATGTAGGCTAAACACTAAAAGATCTAATAAGTTGACTCGTATTACCCTAATTTTTTCAATTCTGTTATTCTTTTTTCCTTTTGTGGTTTTCTCCTTTTCAAAGCAAATTTAGTATGGTAATTATGTGCTTGCAAAAATTTAATTTGCGTACTATTCCACTCATCCAATGTTTCAATTTCAGTATAGGCTTTTAACTCTTTAAAAAGACGATTTGCGATCTTGTAGTAATCAGGTCTACCTAAATAATCTAAATCTGCATCACAAATAATTTTTTCTAAGTTGCTTTGAGGCTTTTGGGGAATTTTAGTTGCTAGAATTAGACCTTTAACAATGCTAAAGTCACGCTGTGAAAATTCAAATTCTTCCATTAATTTTTTGGCAATTTCAACACCATGCATTTCGTGATTTATATTAGATACTGTAAAGCCAATATCGTGTAATAAAGCCCCTATTCTTAAAAGTTTGGCGTTGCGACTATCAATTTTATCTCTTTTGATATATTGATTGCATACATTTAAAACATCCAAAGTATGATCTATACCGTGATAATGTAAATTATCCGATAACTCGCTGTGTAGAATCTCTAAACTCTTTTTTCTGAGCTTTAAATACCCTTTCATCGTACCAATTATAAATTAATTGCAGTAACTAATAATATGAGAATGATAAAAATAAAACTTAAGGCGAAAAACCTTATTGATTTGTTAACACTCTTAAATTTTTCATCTATTATTTTACTTTCAACATGAATTTGTTCACTTAGTTGCTTAAAAAGCTTGGTCTCGTCTGTACAAACGTCTATAATATTTTCACTAAATTCTTTGGCATCACCAAATGACCTGGCAGCATCTCTAAAGAAAAAAACATTTTTATCGTATTTTAACTCTATCTGGGGTCGAAAACATTTGAAACAATAAAAAATAGAAATTAAAACACTGGTCAACCATAAAATTGCTAGAGCTATTAGCCATGGGTTTCCATTAAAAACTTGACTAAAATGTTCAAGTCTATCGGCAAATAGTCCTAAAATTAAACTATGGAAAGAAAACACAACTCCAGCTTTTAACTCAGAAGCTCTAATTAATTTCTCCAATCGCTCTAATTGTTCCCAAAAATTATTAGGATCATGATGCATCATGTACAATCAAATTTGAATTTAAATTGATAACGTTTCTATAATAAATATACACTAAAAAAAATCAAATTTCTATTTCACTTTCTTTTAGACTCTTTTGTGGCTCTATATTTTTTAATCCAACTACATAGTACATCCGCATCATTCCGCGATTTTTAACTGCTAATTCTCCTCTATATTCGCATTCGAAGTCGTTTTTGACAAGTTGATATGTATTTTCAGAAATATTAATCCTACCAGGTTCAGCATTCGATTCCATTCTTGATGCCACATTCACAGTATCACCCCAAATATCGTAGGCAAACTTATGCGTACCAACCACTCCAGCTACTACTGGACCACTATTCATACCTATTCGTACTTCAAACAAGGTGGTGTCTGATTGTTTATTCTTAAAAGCGTCCTTTACAAATTCCATGATCTCTAAACCTGCCATCATCATTTTATGAGCGTGATCTTCAATATTTGAATGCAATCCTCCGGCACACATATAGGCGTCTCCAACTGTTTTAATTTTTTCAAGATCGTATTTCTCCATAATTTGATCAAATTTTGAAAAATAAAAATCTATGGTTTCAACAAGTTCTTCAGGAGAAAGGCTTTCAGCATAATGGGTAAACCCCTTGAAATCTGTAAATAAAACGGTAACCGCATCAAATTTTTTGGCTTTCACTTTTCCATTTTGTTTTAATTCTAAGGCTGTTTCCTCGGGTAGGATATTTAAAAGTAACTTATCGGATCTCAACTTTTCTTCTTCTATAATCTTCTTTGTCTTTTGTACATATTTATAGCGTTTAAATAAACCAATTGTAAGTAGCAATATTAATCCTGCAAAAGCAAAAGAAATGTATTTGCCATTTTTTTGTCTTCTTTCATTTAATTCTAAAATCTCAGCCTCCTTCTCTAAAAGACCTATTTCATCCTGTTTCTTCATTAAATCAAAATCAGCCGCAATTAAATTTGACCTTTCTAAAATTTCTGAATTGAATATTTTGTCCTTTAATTCTAAAAATTTATTTTGATACAAATAGGCGTTTTTAAAATCACCCGTTGCTTGGTATGTTAAAGAAATGCCTTTATAAACATCGCGTAATTCTTCATTCGTCTCCATTTCAATCGCAAGGGCTTCCCCTTTGTGATAATTTTCTACGGCCCTTTTAGGATCACTTTTTTGATATAAATTACCGAGCTCAAGTAAGGTTTGAACCTCATCTAAGGGCGAATTTACCTCTTTGGCTTTTAAAAGTGCCGCTTCTAAGTATTCACTGGCTTTTTCTGAATTTTCTAAAGCAAAATAAGCTTTACCTAACAAGGTTAATTTATGAGCTACGTCAGGTGCATCTTTGTTGATTTCTAAGGCTTGATTATAGTATTTAATCGCTTCTTCATACTCACCTCGATGCCCTAGAATCTCACCAACTCCTAATAAATAAGCTGATTGAATTCCTTGGTCATTTAGTTCGGGTAGGAACTTTTCTATTTTTCTAAAATATTCTAAGGCCTTTTCGTAATCCGGAATTTGACTATATACCCCACCTATATTTACCAAAGCCGTAGTAATTCTAAGTGGATCATTAAGTTTTTCAGATATATCTAAAGATCTAAAATAATATTCCAAGGCCCTCTCATGACTGCCTTGTGAATAAAAAACAGCTCCTAAATTTCCTGTTGTATTAGCAATTCCTAGCGAGTCTTTTATAATTTCGAAAGTTTCTAACGATTTTTTCCAATTATCTAAAACTTCAAAATAATTACCTTCATAATATTTGGCAAGACCAATGTTTTTTAAAGCATAAGCCTTGCCCCGTAGGTAAGGGATTTCATCTGAAAGCACCATGGCTTGATTCGAATAAACTAACGAACCTTCAATATCACCACCATTTAAAATTTCCTTTGCCAAATTATTAAGGGCAATAACAGTAGTTGAATCCTTTTTATTTTCAGAGACTAGGGCTTTTAAACTATCTATTTTTATCGATTGTGCCTTTGTACTAGTTACTACCATTAACAATGACAGGATGACCAACAGATACATTATGGATATACTTTTTTTCATTGATTTAATTCTCACCTGTTAATTCTTCACAATAGTATAAGTTCTAACTTCGTTTCCACCTGTTATCCTTATTAAATAGATTCCATTAGGCATTGATGACATATCTATTTGTAAGTTTGAAGATTTTTTCTTTTTAAAAGTTCCACGATAAAACAACGAACCATACGTATTAAAAATATCAACCTTGCTATTTTCTGATATCTTTTGTTGAATAGTTAAGTTATTTTGAACCGGATTAGGAAATAGCACATAATATCCATCATCCTCAGTTTCTGAAGCACTATTTGTTGTATTCTCTGAAGAACACGACCCTAAACTATCCCCATGATTTAAATGTGCTTGCAAAGCATTAATACTGATGCATAGTGTTTTTCCATTATGACATACATTGACTTTCTTATTTTTAGTATCACAATATTCAAATTCAGCTTCTTGCTCTTTAACTGTCAAGTTACCTGACGTCAAATAATCAATGAAATAATTTTTTGGGTCTCTAATTCTAATATTAAACTTGCCACTATCACCAATTTCGTATGCATTTCCTTGATCATCTTCAAAATAATATTCAAATCCATTTGGAAATACTGTTTCAACACTATCTTCATAAGCAAAATCACCAAAGTTTACAACGATTAGGGAAATGTCTGGACGCTCTCCATTTTCAATTTCGAGATCACTAATTGAAACTGTTAATCGGGCTTTTAAGATACTTAACCTTCCAGAATCATAAGAAATATTAAAATTCGACGCTATTGGTGCTAAAAAAGCTCCAGGAAAAACAAATTGCTGTTCTCCTTCATCGGTATCTGCATCTAAACCTGTTAAAAGATTTAAGGCATAAAGCTTATCAATTGTTCTATTTTCAGTTTCTGTTGAGGCATCTTCTTGATCGACGATAGCAAATATTGAACTATAATCACTACTATCATTATCATCGGCTAATCCTGTGCCGTTTACAACCGCTCTAAACTTATTTTCAATCACCAAGTCTACACGGTTCTTTAATAAATCTTGTCCATTAACAACGGCTCTAAATTTATTGACAACCGCTCTAAATTTATTGCTAATAGGATCAATATCCGTATTTATATAATCATTAAAATGTTCTATATCCAAGTCAACTGCATTCATACCGTTTACAACAGCCCTAAACTTATTTTGAATGAAGCGATCACTACCCATCCAACTACCGTTAGTCATAAGGTTCAATATTTCTTGTTGATTGACAACCGCCCTGAATTTATTAATAAATATTAGGGTATTTTCAAAATAAAAATCGGATTCATGAGCTATTTTAATTTCCTCCAAAAAGCCTGCTGTATCTGTAATATTTGTTAGATCATATGTATAACTTAAGGGTATTTCAATGGCATCTCCATAAGTAAAAACAGCATCAACTGGTTTAATTAAGATATCCTTTTTGCTAACAGACAAAATTCCATTCACAAAATTCACCTGAAATAATTCAAGCTGTTCTTCTGTCAATGGCGTTTCAAAAGATGGCGTAATGATATAATTATTCACATCGGGAAAAGGAAAAACCGCAGGAGTTGAAAATTTAATTTCAGGTAGGCCTAATGATTCAAAAGTAACACCTTCTTCTAAGCCTTCCACTTTAAAGCTCATTTCTATATCTCGACCAAACTCAACAGCAATATCTTCAGCAATTATATTAATGGCAATTTTACCTTCGTCAAAAAAGTAGACGGCATTAGACTCACCTCCATCTGTACCTCCTGGTGTGATAGGAGTAGAATTCACTATCAATGGAGGGTTTCCTACAAAAGTACCAATATTCGCCCTCATTTCAGTATCACTAACTAAAACGGCATCAACCTCGGCCCCATCAAAAAACACTTTCACAGAAGGAACTTCTTCACCGTTAACAGTTACCGTTGAAGATTCAGGTAAAAACTTACCTAAAATAGTAACCTCAAAAGGTTCTGCACTCGGCATTTTACCCTCTTGCGGAACTAATTGAATTAATTGAGAAGTTTGTGAAGCTATATGTTTAAATGCGTTGTTTGCATCTATTAAACCTGCTCCTGCCAAGTCTGCCGGTCCAAACAAAACAGCTGTTTGTTTAAAAAGCTCTAAATCATCAATTGGTAACCCGGCAGGGTACCATGAAGATTTTACCGACTGTAATAAGGCCATTGCTCCTGCTACGTGTGGTGCTGAAGCTGAAGTACCGAAAAAATTAGTAAATCCATCGCCATCAATATCTTGCCCAATTGAACTTACATTTGTATTTACGCCATCTGGGGCAGAAATATCAACTTCTGTTAAACTAAGATCAGATAAATTACCCGCTTTCGAAGTGAAGAATTGAGATTCAGGGTTTTGGGCTACGCGATAATCAACTGCACCAACGGTAATAGCCGCTTCAGTCATGGCGTGTCCACTCACTGTGGGAGCTCCATCATACTCTAAAAATTCCAAGCCATTTGCTCTAAATGCAATATACCTAAACGGTAAATTTGCACTTGGGTTTGTACTGGCATTGGTAATTAAAATATTTGCTACACCAGTCCCTGTTGCTTGAAAAAACATGATTTCAGTTGGATCTCCTTCATCATTTACTCTATTATTACCTACAATTAAACGACCTTCATCATCAACTAAATAGAAATCGAGGTCATCTGATGCCCCTGAATTATTTTCTTGAGAGGCAAGATCTTCATCCCATTGAAGAACCAACATATACACGCCTGGCTCTACTTTGATTCGCTGCAACACATCTTCAGTACCATCTACATTGGTTCCAAATACATGAACACTTTGTGTACTTCCTTCCAGAAGAAAATTCGTTTGAAGTAAATTTGTTGAAGGATTGTAAATATTCTGATATCCATCATTTGAAAAATTACCGGCTGAAGTTATATATGAATTTCCAGGAATACTGGTAAAGTCCTCTATGGCTTGAGCAATTCTGCCTGTACCAAAAAAAGGTTCAGCTGGAAACGTTATGTCATCTACTACTAAGGTACATCCGGCTTCTTGTAATGCTTTCAAACCTAACTCGAAATCTCTTGGTGACACCACTCCTGTATGAAAGGCTAAACTTGCTCCAGGTGCAATATCATGTAGTATTTGTAGCATAGCCCTCCCTTCATCAAAACCTACACCATAAGGATATTCTTTTAATACCTCTACTTGATTGGTATAACCATTCGGATTTAACAAACCTGGCAAATCACCATTTTCTACATCAACATCCGCTTTCGATTTTCCGGTAAACGGTTGTGTGTTATAGCTATCTGAAATTACGCCGATTTTAACACCAGCACCATCAACAGCAACAATTTCACCGTCACGAACAATTTTATATGCTTCACGTACTAAGTTAGATTTTTGAGCACCATCTCCTTGTGAGGTTACAATACCAGCATTTTTAACTGAGGGGTACGATACACGTACAAAATTGATTATCTGTGAATCATTATTGAGTGAAGTAAGGCTGCTAATTGGGAAATATACGTCAATAGTAGATAAATTATTTGCAATAATTTGAGCTGGAGAAATGATGAAATCAGTCAAATTTGCATCCGAATTATAGTGCAAACCATACGTATTTTGTAGTAAGTTTAATACAGCCTGCAGTTGTCCGGCTTTCGGAATCACTTCAACTAAAACTTTCTGACTGGCATTGATCTGATAAATAATATCAGAAGGTGTGTCGCCTGCATTAGCCTCAGAAAGAGCTTTAAGCTCTAGGCCCAGAACAACAGCTGTTTTTCCATTTCCTTGATCGTAAAGAGGAAAAATAATATTTTTAGCTTCAGATTGACATTGGTTACAGCTGAGATTCCCAGCTAAAGAATGACTTCTTCCATTCGGACTTATCACCTTCCAAACAATTTGTTCATTGGCCATAAACTGTCTTGAAAAGGCATTTTCTACTCTTCCTGCTTTGAATTTGGTAATTCCTTGAGTTGTATTTAAGGCACCAGAAGCATCATAATATTTCAATATACTATTGCTAGCTGGTACATTAATTTCTACATTAAACGGATTGTCATACCCAAATGTCACGCTATAGATACCATTACCAACATTTTGAATACAACTTGTAATAGTTATGCGTTCATACGTGTCAGTGTCAGGAACGGAACTGTTGGTTTCTGAATATAATTTATGGGTTTGGAAATATAGTAATATACCAAATATTAAAAGAAATTTAATATTAGTGGTAACAAACGAGCAAAATTTCTGTTTTGCTCGCTTAAGGGAGTCAGTAGTTTTCATAGCAATAGGGGGTAGTTTAGTGTCGTTAATTTTATTCTACATATTCAATCAATTAAAAGGTTAAAGATTATTTCGGAATATACCAAAGTTAGTGAAAAAATTAATTGTAATGGTTTTATTTACAGTAATTTATCAATTATCACAATTGATATTTTATTAGCAAGAGTAATTTTACTCCCTAATTTGAACAAAAAATACATGCTTTTTATATTAGTTATAAGTCAGCTTTTTTAGCTATTGGAATCCAAACTTCTTCCTCAGAATTTGGGTTCGTTGGACCGAGATAGGCACTTCCTAAAATTTCAAAATGTGGTCGATTATCTACACTATATGAAGTGGTTGGTAGGTACTCCGTTAAAACAGAGCGAAACGTTTTTACAAAATCTGTAACACTACCTATATGAGTAAAAACGGCATAAGTCCCCGGTTCTAGTAAAAAAGACTCCATTCCGTCTGGTATTTCGTTAAAGTCAGTAACTTCAACGCAGGCCCATTTTTCAAAAATAGTTTGTGGTGTGAAATTCAATAAATCATAGTGCTGTAAAGCAAAAACATCTTCAGAGACGACGTTTGTAATTTCTTTCTTTCGAGGTATGAATTTTTGAAACAAGTTGTGCGTTCTATTATTCGTTAACGACATTTCCAAACGCATTCCTATTAATTTTCTTTCTTCACCCTCAATTATTCGAACAGCAACCATTAACGCTATTATTAAAGTTCAGCAGCAATTCTACATCCTTGATTTATAGCGCGTTTTGCATCCAATTCGGCAGCAACATCTGCCCCACCAATAACATGTACATTGACGCCCTTTTCCTTCAACGGACCGACCAATTCATTCAATGGTGTTTGTCCTGCGCAAATAACAATAGTATCAACGGCTAAGGTTACTTGCTTTTCATTTTGAATGTAATGTAAACCTGCATCGTCAATTTTAGTGTATTGCACTTCATTGATAAACTGAACTTTCTTTTTCTTTAAGGTCGCTCTATGGATCCAACCTGTAGTTTTACCCAGTTTACCACCAAATTTACCTTTACTACGCTTAAACATAAAAATTTCTCTAGGTGACGGATGAATTTCAGATTGTACACCTTCAATCCCACTTCTAGCATTCATCGTTTTGTCAATTCCCCATTCTTTTAACCAAGTGGTTATGTTCAATGCAGACGACTCTCCTTCATGCGCCAAGTATTCTGATACATCAAATCCGATACCTCCCGCACCAATAACAGCAACGCGTTTACCCACTGGTTTTTTATGTTTCAATACATCAATATAACTCAATACCTTTTGATGGTCAATTCCTGCTATTTTTGGCATTCTAGGTTTAATACCTGTAGCAATGACTACATCATCAAAACCTGTATTTAAATCTTCTGCAGTAACTCTTTTGTTGAGCTTAAGTGTTACATTATGCAATTCTAGTTGTTTGTTAAAATAGCGTATGGTTTCAAAAAACTCTTCTTTTCCAGGAATTTGTTTCGCGATATTAAATTGTCCGCCTATTACGGAATCTGAATCAAATAGGGTAACGTCGTGACCTCTTTGGGCAGCGATACTTGCTGCCGCCATTCCGGCCGGACCAGCTCCTACTACCGCAATTCTTTTCTTATTTAACGTGGGGTCATAATTTAATTCTGTTTCATGACAGGCTCTTGGGTTTACTAAACAACTTGCAACTTTTTGTAAAAACACATGATCTAAACAAGCTTGATTACAAGCTATACACGTATTTATTTCATCATCCTTTTCTGCAAATGCTTTATTCACCCACTCGGGGTCTGCCAAAAACGGGCGCGCCATAGAAATCATATCTGCATGACCTTCTGCCAATACTTTTTCGGCAGTAACGGGCATATTAATACGATTAGAGGTAATCAATGGAATTGAAAGTTCCGATTTCATTTTTTGTGTCACCCAAGTAAATGCAGCTCTGGGCACCGAAGTAGCGATCGTGGGAATTCTTGCTTCATGCCAACCAATACCTGTATTTATAATTGTGGCCCCAGCTTTCTCAATTTCTTTCCCTAACTGTACAACTTCTTGCCAACTACTTCCATTTTCTACTAAATCAAGCATCGATAAACGGTAAATAATTATAAAATTCTCACCTACGGCAGCACGTGTTTGCTTTACCAATTCAATGGGCAAACGCATTCTATTTTCATAGTCTCCCCCCCACTTGTCAGTTCTTTTATTGGTGCGTTTCACAATAAACTGATTGATTAGATAGCCCTCAGAGCCCATAATTTCTACACCATCATAACCTGCCAATTTTGAGAGTTTCGCACAGTTTACAAAATCACGAATGGTTCTCTTAATACCCCATGAATTTAATTTAAACGGTTTAAAAGGTGTTATTGGAGATTTGATAGCTGAAGGTGCTACACTAAACGGATGATAGCCATAACGCCCTGAATGTAAAATTTGCATACAAATCTTACCGTCATGCTTATGCACTTCATCTGTTATAATTTTATGTTTTCTAGCATGTCCTTTCGTAGACATTCTAGCGGCAAACGGACCAGTCCATCCTTGAATGTTTGGTGAAATTCCACCTGTAACAATCAAACCTACACCACCTTTAGCACGTTCACCATAATACGTAGCAATCCGATCAATACCATCTTTTTCCTCTTCAAGACCTGTATGCATAGACCCCATCAAAATCCGATTCTTTAAGGTAGTAAACCCTAAATCTAAGGGTTCAAAAATATGTTTGTACTTCATGTTGTATGGTTTGTGTAGATAAAATTAAACAATTTACCTATTATTTATTATGCGCGCATAATAGTTAGCAAGGTAACTTTATTTTTACAAACTAAAAAACTCAAGAAATCTATTCTTGAGTTTCAATTCTTATTTCCAAATGAATTATTATAAGTTTATCATAGGAACCTCGATAAACAAAAGTTCTGAACTTTCTTGTGCACTCATGGTAAAACTCTTGGTATTAGAAATAGCAATAGCATCCCTCCCATTCAATTCATTCCCTTCAACGGTAATTTCACCTTGAATGTTCATCATATAAACACCATTATTTTTGTTTTTCAATGAATAAGTAAAGGTTCTATCGCTATCTAAATCTATTCTAGAAAGCGTTGCCTCTTGGTAAATTTTCAAACTTTCTTTGTCTTTATCATTGAAGGAAGTAACCAATAGTTGTAATTTATTTTTCCGTCCAGCAGCATCAAACTTTTTTTGATCATACCTTGGGGCGACTTGTTGTTTACTTGGAAGGATCCACAGTTGAAACAAACTTAAATAATCTTCTTCAGACCCATTCAACTCAGCGTGCTCCACGCCTGTTCCTGCAGACATAACTTGTACTTCACCAGGCAACACAAACTCCCAAGTATTGTTCATTGAATCGCGGTGTTTTAAAACTCCACTCAAAGGAATGGTGACAATTTCCATATTGTTATGTGGGTGCGTTCCAAACCCCATTTTTGGAGCAATGATATCATCATTCAATACACGTAACGCTCCGAAATGTACTTTCTCAGGATCGTAATAATTCGCAAAACTAAATGAGTGATTTGCTTGTAACCATCCGTGATTTGCAAATCCTCTATTTTCTGCTTTATGAAGTGTTGTTTTCATTTTAGTTATTGTTAATTTAGTTTCCATGGAAACTATTTATTTAATTTTTTTTTACCTTATTTTATCTAATAAATTACTTAATTGATTGGCTTCTTCATTCGTTAAATTTTTCAATAAATCATTTTTATATTCTTCATGTATCCTTTCTAGTAACGAAATTCCATTTTGAGTAATTTCTATATGTACTACACGTCTATCAGACTCGCAACCGATTCTCTCTATCAAATTCTTTGCACATAATTTATCCATTAAGCGCGTAGCATTTGGCGCTCTTTCTATCATTCTATCTTTAATGGTTTGTACTTTAATAGGTTCTTTCGCTCCTTTTAAAATTCGCAATATATTATACTGCTGCGGTGAGATTCCATAAGGTTTAAAGACTGCTATTTGATTGCTTTCAATCCAATTAGCTGTATATTTAATATTGATCAATGCCTTCAATTTCTCAGATGGAAATGTAGAGTGTATGTCTTTTGAAATGTCACCCATAGTATATATTACCCTCTTAATTTTAATTCCTTCATTACTTTATTAAACAAATCAGAACTCGGTGTTTTATAAATTTCATCATCTACAAACAGCGTTGGAAATTTTAGATCTCCTTCATAAATTTCTAAAGTGTGTTTCATGGCAGCCTCATCAATCGCTAAATCTTTGTAAACAAATGGAATATCAGCCATTCTTAAAAAATTTTTAAATGCAACGGTGTGTGCATGCCCTTTTTTACCATAAATTGTAATTTCCATATTTTTATTATCCTTTAAATGCTATTTTCGTATGTGCTCCATCGCAATAGGGCTTATTGTTTGATGCTCCGCACCTGCAAAAAGCCGTGGTTTTTTGTTTAGTTTCACTTGAGCCGTCTGATTTTTTAATATTTAATGTTCCGTATACTAGCAGTGGTCCGTTAGGCATGGCCTCTACCTCAATCAACGTTTCAGCTGCTTCGGTTCCCTCTTCGCTTGTTATTTTGTAAGACAATGCACCAGAAGGGCATGCCTGTATTTGTTCTTTTAATGCAGCTGTTGTAGCCTTTTCCATGGTAATCCATGGTTTCTCTTTTGGTTTGTACACTTGAGGAAGTCTTTTAACACATTCTGCTGCATGGATACAGGCCTTCGGTTTCCATAAAATGGTAAACTCACCATTCGTATACTCTTTGATTATTTCTTTACTTGAGTCCATACCATTGCGTTTATTATAATGTCTTTTCAAAAATTTGAATTTCTTTGACCAACTGATCATTCAATGTATTATCAACAATACCGTCCTTAAAATTGTCGTTAAATAAAGGTAATGAAAAGGATGCTACAATATTACCACCCATAAAAGGAAATCTTTTTTTTGCAATTTCCAGCACACTAGACCCTCCTCTTCCCCCTGGTGATGTTGCCATCAGTAACATAGGTACTCCATTCCACATTTTACCATCAACACGAGACATCCAATCTAAGATGTTCTTAAATACCGTGCTGTAGGCGCCATTATGCTCTGCGAGTGATAAAATCACACCATCAGCCAATTGAATTTTGGTTAAAAAATCTTTAGCGTTGGTTGGCACTCCGAATTTTGCTTCATGATCCACGCCAAAAATTGGCAACTCATAATCATTCAAATCAAGCACCTCTACTTCGACTTCTTTTACTTGACTAGCCGCATATTTCGCTAATTTCTTATTTATTGATTGTTTACTATTGCTTCCTGCAAAAGTTATAATTTTTTTCATAAAACTAAAATTTCAGTAACAAAGTTAGTTAAAATAATTTTATATTCCAAGGAAAATATTTCCATGTAATACATTTACCTAACATAACTGTTTCCATAGGAACAAAACTTTTGTATTTTAGCACACTATTAACAACCGTAAAGGCATGGATATAAACTTCAATAAAAACGAAGATCACAATAAACTTTTAGTTTCAGAATTACGCAAGAAATTGACTAAAGTGAAACTAGGCGGAGGCCAAAAGCGTGTTGAAAAACACCATGCAAAAGGTAAAATGACGGCTAGGGAACGTATTGATTTTCTGTTGGATGATAAAAAGCCACGCATAGAAATCGGAGCTTTTGCAGGAGAAGATATGTATGCTGATCACGGCGGCTGCCCTTCTGGTGGTGTGGTTGTGAAAATTGGCTATGTTCAAGATAAACAATGCATTGTTGTTGCCAATGATGCTACTGTTAAAGCTGGTGCATGGTTTCCGATTACAGCAAAAAAGAATTTAAGAGCACAAGAAATTTCGATAGAAAACAAATTGCCAATCATCTATTTGGTAGATAGTGCTGGTGTATATTTACCGATGCAGGATGAAATTTTTCCTGATAAAGAGCATTTTGGGCGCATTTTTAGAAACAATGCAGTAATGAGTAGTATGGGTATCACCCAAATTGCCGCAGTAATGGGAAGTTGTGTTGCTGGAGGGGCTTATTTACCTATTATGAGCGACGAAGCCTTAATTGTAGACAAAACGGGAAGTATTTTTCTTGCTGGAAGTTATTTAGTAAAAGCGGCTATCGGTGAATCAATTGACAATGAAACCTTAGGAGGAGCCACTACACATTGTGAAATTAGTGGAGTCACTGACTATAAAGCGAAGGATGATGCTGATGCACTTTCAACCATAAAGAACATAGTTGGTAAGATAGGAGATTTTGATAAAGCTGGATACAACAGAATAAAATCAAGCAAACCAAAAGACTCAGAGCAAGACATTTACGGAATTTTACCTAAAGCTCGAAATGAGCAATATGACATGTATGAAATTATCAAACGGTTAGTTGATAATTCTGAAATTGACGAATACAAAGCGGGCTATGGTAAAACGATTATTACGGCCTATGCAAGAATGGATGGTTGGGCTGTTGGTATCGTTGCCAATCAGCGAAAAATTGTAAAAACAAAAAAAGGAGAAATGCAATTTGGCGGTGTGATCTATTCTGATTCTGCTGATAAAGCCACGCGTTTTATTGCCAATTGCAATCAAAAGAAAATTCCCTTGGTATTTTTACAAGATGTTACTGGGTTTATGGTAGGAAGTAAATCTGAACATGGCGGCATTATAAAGGATGGTGCTAAAATGGTCAATGCAGTGAGTAATTCGGTAGTTCCTAAATTTACCATTATCATTGGAAATTCTTATGGTGCCGGTAATTATGCCATGTGTGGAAAAGCGTATGACCCTCGGTTGATTGCCGCTTGGCCTAGTGCTGAATTGGCAGTTATGAGCGGTAACTCTGCAGCAAAAGTCCTTTTACAAATTGAAAAGGCTTCTTTAGAAAAGAAAGGTGAGAAAATTACCAAAGAAAAGGAAGACGAATTATTTAATAAAATAAAAGACCGATACGATTCTCAGGTTTCCCCCTATTATGCCGCTGCGCGTATATGGACAGATGGAGTTATTGACCCGTTAGATACCCGTACTTGGGTTTCTATGGGTATTGAAGCTGCCAACCACGCTCCTATTGAAAAGAAATTTAATTTGGGAATAATACAGGTTTGATGATTAAAATGAAAAAGTATTATTTGCTTTATTTGCCTTTTATACGTTTAATGGGTTTTCTCAAATTGAATTAGAAAAAAATCCATATTGTGATGCACTTTATTATTACGATAAACACATCTTTAAGGAGACAAAATCATTAAACTTGTAAACAAAAAAATATTGATGTATAAAATTAAGTATGTTAAAAAGAATAATACTATTTTTTGCTAAAGGTATTTTATTTCATAATCGAACTAAAAGGATTAAATATTTTTTAAAGAATGTTGCAAGTTTATAAATATATTTATTTTAGAGTGTATTCGTGGAATAATTATTTATGGAAAAATAATCAGCCAGCTGTTTTTAATACTACTTTAGCAGTAACGCTCAGTTTTGTGGCTTTTATTTTATTTATAGATTTCTTAATTGAGAAGTTCTTTAAAGTAACGTTTTTACTTCTTTTTAAAAATTTATATTTGTCTATAGGATTTACTTTTGTTGTGTTTATAATACATTATTTCCTTTTTGAATATAGAAATAAATACTTAAAAATTGAGGAAGAATTTAAGTCAGAAAGAGAAAATAAAACTCAATGGTTGATTAAAGGTTTTTTAGTTTTCTTATATGCTTTAGGTCCAATACTTTTATTTATAATTTTTGGGTAGGAAGTGAGATTTATTCATTCAAATTAATAAAATTTAAAATAACGATTAAACATACTTATTAAATGGGAAGAGCATTCGAATTTAGGAAAGCACGAAAAATGAAACGTTGGTCAGCTATGGCTAAAACTTTTACACGTATCGGTAAAGATATTGTAATGGCCGTAAAAGAAGGTGGACCCAACCCAGACACCAATTCGCGCTTGCGGGCAGTGATACAAAATGCCAAAGCGGCTAACATGCCGAAGGATAATGTTGAACGTGCCATTAAAAAAGCAACTGATAAAGATACAGCCGATTTTAAAGAAGTTCTTTTTGAAGGTTATGCACCTCACGGTATTGCCGTTTTAGTAGAAACTGCAACCGATAATAACAACAGAACCGTTGCCAACGTAAGAGCGGCATTCAATAAATGTGACGGGAACTTAGGCACATCTGGCTCCGTAGTTTTTATGTTCGATCATACCTGTAATTTTACAGTAAAAAAAGAAGATATTACTATGGATATGGAAGAATTGGAATTAGAATTGATCGATTTTGAAGTGGAAGAGATCTTTGATGATGAAGAAGGTGTCATTATCTATGCCCCTTTTGAACAATTTGGAGCCATACAATCGTACTTTGAGGAAAACAATATTGAAATTTTATCTTCAGATTTTGAGCGAATTCCAACAACTACCAAAAGTCTATCAGAAGAAGAACAAGCAGATGTTGAAAAACTTATTGAACGTTTAGAGGAAGAAGATGATGTTAATAACGTGTATCATTCGATGGAAATGAGCTCATAGTTCACATTTTAACAAACGTCAACTATGTTTCAAAACTACAGCTTAGCGCAACTTCCTGAAATTTCAAAAGCTATTCTTAAGGAAGCAACTGATAAAGTACTGCTATTCAATGGCGTCATGGGGGCCGGAAAAACGACGCTCATTAAAGAAATCATTAAACAATTAGGGGTAGATACGAACGTAAGCTCACCCACCTTTTCATTGGTTAATGAATACCTTTCTATTAATCAAGAAACCATTTATCACTTTGATTTTTACAGAATAAATAGCGAAGAAGAAGCTTTAGATATTGGGATAGAAGATTATTTTAATACGGATGCTTGGTGTTTAATAGAATGGCCAAATAAAGTTAAAAATTTACTACCTTTAAATGCTGTTGAAATTTACTTGACTGTAAATGAAGATGAATCACGCAGTATCGAAATAAAATAAGATATAATGAGTAAACAATACACGCCTTTTAGTCGAGAAGAACTATTACCACACCCGGAAATGTTAGAGGTAAAAAAACAAAAAGGTGAGTTGTTTATTGGTATCCCCAAAGAAACACATTTACAAGAAAAACGTATTTGTTTAACTCCAGATGCCGTAGCTGCTTTAACTGCACATGGACATCGTGTAGTACTTGAATCAGGTGCTGGCGAAGGCACCAACTATACAGATACCGAATATTCTGAGGCGGGCGCCAAAATTTCATACAGTACTGAAGAAGTGTTTGGATGTAATTTAATTTTAAAAGTTGAACCTCCAACTATTAAAGAAATTGATTTAATGAATCCACAAAGCACCTTATTTTCTGCTTTGCAATTAAAAACACAACACAAAAAGTATTTTGAGGCTTTAGCAAAAAAACGAATTACGGCAATCGCATTTGATTTTATCACAGACGAACACGGGGTCTTTCCTGTTGTAAAATCACTGAGTGAAATTGCAGGTATTTCTTCGGTATTAATCGCCGCTGAACTCATGAACAACAACAGTGAAGGTAACGGTTTGTTATTTGGAAATATTGGTGGTGTACCTCCGTCTGATGTGGTTATTTTAGGAGCAGGTACCGTCGGTGAATTTGCGGCGCGTTCGGCATTAGGATTAGGTGCAAGAGTAAAAGTTTTTGATAATTCAATTACAAAATTACGCCGCTTACAACACAATTTAAATTCGTTGGTATACACCTCAACCATCCAACCCAAAACATTGCACAAGGCATTAATGCGCTGTGACGTAGCAATTGGTGCCGTACGAGGAGCAACCAGAACGCCTATTTTGGTTAGTGAAGAAATGGTTGAACAAATGAAAGATGGCGCTGTTATTATTGATGTTAGTATTGATAGCGGTGGCTGTTTTGAAACTTCTGAGGTTACAACACATAAAAAACCCACTTTTATTAAGCACGGAGTTATCCACTACTGTGTACCTAATATACCTTCTAGATACGCTAGAACAGCCTCACTGTCAATAAGTAATATTTTCACACCGTATTTATTAGACATTGCTGAAGAAGGTGGTATACAAAATGCGGTGCGTTTTAATAAAAGTTTGCGAAAAGGAATGTATTTTTACCACGGAATTTTGACGAATAGAGCCGTTGGTGATTGGTTCAACCTTCCGTTTCGAGATATTAACTTACTTATTTTATAATCTTAATGAATTTAAGACGTCGTTTTTCACTTTTCGGTATTGGTTTTGCCGCTGGTATTGTTATTGTTTTATTTGTTCTTAACGGAAAAAATGCCTCTTGCAATTATTTTCCCAATGCTAGAATGTTAGAAATTTTACGAAACAAAGAGCGCGTTTATTCTGATGAAGCATTAGACTTGTTAAGGAATGAAAACATTGACTCTATGGAGGTAGTAAAGTTATTCTCTAATGGTGATATAGATTTCTCTAAGAGTAAAGTGCGACAAGAACCGTGTAGGTATTATTGGATAGATGGCTTTTTACAAGAAAAGGAAGCTTCCATTTACGTACAAAATTGTGACACCCTTATTACCATTCAAAAAATATACTTAAATCAATAGCGGTCAATTCTGGTAACACCACTTTTTATTTCTTTCGAAATATCTTGAATTGTTTTGCAAGTTAGTTCATCAATCATCGCCTTTCTAAAATGTGTAGTTGTTGCGTGAAACGGACATGGATTAGTATTACTACAATCTGCAAGCCCTAACGTACATTGATGCAACACTTCTAAACCATCAATTGAGTCAACAATCGCAATTAAGGTATTTAGTTTTTGATCTTCTGTCAAGTAAAAACCTCCATGCTTACCTCTAATAGCCGTAATTAAATTCCTTTTACTTATACCCTGCAAAATTTTTGCCAAAAAAGGTGCAGGGACATCAATTTTATCGGCAAGCTCTTTCGCGCTAATTTTATTTTCAAAACTGGCATAAGTTGCCACATACAACAGCGCCCTTATCCCGTATTTACTTGATTTTGAAAACATTAAAATTGTAATTTATCATTCAAAGATAAAAGGATAAAAATGTCTTTAATATGATTTAAATCATGTTATATCCTATTTAACTGCTCTAAATTTGCTGTATAATTAAAACCACAGCGCAATGAAATCAAATCAACTATTCACAATATTAATAACCTTAATTCTACTTACAGCTTGTAAAAAAGTAGACCAAAAAGAGCAACATACTACTCCTGCAGTTGAAGTAGTAAACAAAGGCCAATCATCTGTAATAGATGAAGCTTCTGATGCCAATGCACTACAAGTGGCAAAATCATTAGACGACTTTACAACTTTAGTTGCGGCTATTGAAGCCGCCGGTGTAGAAGATGCTCTTGTAAATGTGGGACCTTTAACGGTTTTCGCCCCATTAAATACCGCTTTTGATAAATTACCTGAAGGAACTTTAGCATCATTATTAGAACCCGAAAACAAATCAAAATTGGCATTTATTCTAACAAATCATGTAGCACCTGCTAATTATCCAGATACTCAATTAGAAAAAGAAGCAAAAAAACAACGCAAACTATATATGGCTTCGGGTAACTATCTCGATGTTGTTAAAAAGGAAGATGGTTTGTATGTAGGCGGAACCAAAATATTAAAAACAGTAAAAGTAAGTAATGGTTGGATACACGTCATTGGTGATGTACTTGTGCCAGCTGAATAATTAAATATAAAACTAAAATAAAATGACAAAAAAGCTAGTAAGCCTATTCGCATTGACACTAATGTTATTGGCAAGTTGTGGAGGTGAAAAATCTAAAAAAGAGACTCCAGTAGTTAAAGCACCACAAAAAGAAGTTAAAAAAGAAGAACCAAAAGCCGAAACGGCATCAACCGAAGACAAGGCCTCAACGAGGATTGACTTAAAAAATAAAGGAGTAGGCCCCATTAAATCAATTACTCTTGATGCTGAAATAAATCAAGAAATGGCCGCAAAAGGAGCTGATATATTTAAAAAAATGTGTACAGCATGCCACAAACCTAATAAAAAGTTTATAGGTCCAGCTCCATTAGGAATTTTAGAGCGTAGAACTCCTGAATGGGTAATGAATATGATTCTAAACCCTGAAGTAATGCTCGAAAAAGATCCATTAGCTAAAGAATTATTAGTAGAGTTTAACGGATCACCTATGGCCAATCAAAACCTTTCAGAGGAAGAAGCTCGATCTGTTTTAGAATATTTTAGGACTTTAAAATAACAATCAAACTATAAAAATAAATTCAAATGAAATCAATTATTAAAATAACGATATTCTTTGTGTTCGCTTCATTTTTACTGACTAGTTGTGGAAACAACGGTAAATCTGGTAACGATGGCGCATTGAGAAGTAGTAATGCCGAAAAAGTATATGTAGCACCCGGCGAGCACGATGAATTTTATGCTTTTATGTCTGGTGGTTACAGTGGTAACCTAACTGTTTATGGATTACCTTCTGGGCGAATGTTTAAAGAAATTCCTGTTTTTTCACAATTTCCTACTTCTGGGTATGGTTATTCTGAAGAAACCAAACCAATGCTAAACACATCTTTTGGGTTTGTACCATGGGATGATTCTCACCACCCTGATATTTCTCAAACCAATGGAGAACTAGACGGACGATGGATTTTTATCAATGGAAACAATACACCGCGTATTGCACGAATCAGTCTTAAAACATTTGAAACAGAAGAAATTATAGAGGTACCAAATAGCGCCGGTAATCACAGTTCTTCATTTATTACTGAAAATACAGAATATGTAGTTGCCGGAACCCGCTTTGCAGTGCCTGTGCCTCAAAAAGACATGCCTATCAGCGAATATAAAGGGAATTTTAAAGGTGCGCTCTCTTTTATTAAAGTAGATGAAGAAACAGGTAGAATGGGTATCAAATTTCAAATATTAATGCCTGGATTTAATTATGATCTTTCACATCCTGGCCGCGATAAATCACATGGATGGTTTTTCTTTACTACCTATAATACGGAAGAAGCAAACTCTTTGTTAGAAGTAAACGCCTCTCAAAACGATAAAGATTTTATCGCCGCTATAAACTGGAAAAAAATTGAGGAATATGTAAATAATGGTGGAGGTACTAAAATGCCTACCAATTATGCACATAATGTGTATGATGAACATACGCATACGGCTACTACTACCATGGTAAAGGAAGTTTTAACAGTAAATCCTACAGAAATACCTGGGGCAGTATATTTATTACCAACACCTAAATCTCCACACGGTTGTGATGTTGATCCAACTGGTGAATATATTATTGGTAATGGTAAATTATCAGCCGACTTAACAGTGCATTCATTTACTAAAATGTTAGATGCCATAGAAAATGAGAAGTTTGATGGTGACGCCTATGGTATTCCAATTTTAAAGTACGAAGAAGTATTGGCAGGCTCAGTGAAATCAGGTGGTTTAGGCCCATTACACACAGAATTTGATGATAAAGGAAATGCCTATACTACGTTCTTTATTACTTCTGAAGTTGTAAAGTGGAAAGTTGGCACTTGGGAAGTGCTCGATAGAAAACCAACCTATTATTCAGTAGGTCATTTAATGGTCCCTGGAGGTAATTCACGCAAACCATTTGGTAAGTATGTTGTCGCCATGAATAAGATCACCAAAGACCGTTATTTACCAACGGGCCCTGAACTAGAACACTCTGCTCAGTTGTATGATATTACGGGTGATAAAATGGAATTATTATTAGATTTTCCTACGCATGGTGAACCCCATTATGCTGCAGGTATTCCGGCAAGTATCATCAAAGAGCAATCACAAAAAATATACAGATTAGATGAAAATAAGCATCCTTATGCCGTAACTGAACCTGGTCAAGCTAAAGTAACTAGAGACGGTAACGAAGTTCATGTTTATATGTCTATGATCAGATCACACTTTACCCCTGATAATATAGAAGGAGTTAAAGTTGGCGATAAAGTATATTTCCACATTACGAATCACGAGCAAGATTTTGATGTACCACATGGTTTTGCCATGATTGGTGCCAATAATTCAGAATTGTTAATTATGCCTGGGCAAACCAAAACCCTTACATGGGAACCTAAAAAAGTAGGTGTTTGGCCATTCTATTGTACCGATTTTTGTTCCGCTTTACATCAAGAAATGCAAGGTTATATAAGAGTTTCTCCAAAAGATTCCAACATAGACCTATCATGGTCATTGGATGGAGAATAGTTGATTATTTTAGTTTGAAAAGGCTGTATTGAACGTAACGATTGTTTCATTCGTACAGCCTTTTTATTTAAACCTTAAAATAAATAGGCATGAAAAAAGCAGGAATCTTAATGATTATTGGCTCCTTATTACTATTGGGACTCTTTAAATTCCCATTATGGAATATTATGTTAGGCGCACCACAGTATCCAGATCCTTTGGGTATGAACATTCACATTAACGGAATAAAGGGAGTTTCTGAATTTGATTTACAGAATATAGATGGCCTCAACCACTATATTGGTATGAAAACCATCCCAAAGCCAGAAGAAATGTGGGAGTTTTCTATTTTTCCTAAAGTAATTATAGGTATGGTTGTTTTAGGCGTACTTATTGGCCTATTTGGGGTTTTAGGTAAACTTAGTTATAAATGGTTTATACTATGGTTTATACTGATGTCTATACTTGGTGTGTTGGGTATGTACGACTTTAATGCTTGGCTAACAGCATATGGAAGTGATTTAAACCCAAATGCCATCATGAAAATTATGAATGAGGATGGCACTCCAATGACTTATAAACCACCACTTTTTGGGAGTCAAAAAATGTTAAATTTTGATGTTTCTTCATTACCACATACTGGAGCCTATATGATGTTTGTGGGGATGATGTTAACTATTGGAGCCTTTATAATCGGAAAAAAAGAATCTAAAAAATTATGAGAAAGCGAATTGTATTTTTATTGATGATCACTCTAATTACTGCATGTGCTATTGAACCTTCAACAATTGAATATGGTAAAGATGCGTGTCATTATTGCAAAATGAATATAGTAGATAAGACCCACGCTACGCAAATGGTTACAAAAAAAGGAAAGTCTTTTAAATATGATGCTATTGAATGTATGTTAAATGATTTAAAAGGTAAAGATCAACAAAGCATCGCGCTTTTTTTAGTAACGGACTATTTGAAGCCTGAAACACTAATCGATGCAACTACTGCCACCTATTTAATTACCGAGGCCATACAGAGTCCTATGGGTGCTAATTTATCTGCTTTCGCGGATCAAGAAAAAACAAACGCTTTTATTACAAAAATAAATAGTGGTACCCTATACACCTGGAACGAACTTCAAAATAACTTTTATAATCAATAAATGAATACACATATAATAACAGAAGCATTGATTCAAGGGTTACAAGTGTCAAAAATATTTAAAACTGATACAACAGAAACCTTGTTAATCACATTAGAAAAAGATAAGCTTTTTCCAAAACACACCTCACCAAAAGAAGCTATGTTGGTCGTTTTAGAAGGAAGTATAAATTTTTATATCGAAGGTAAAACCATAGAATTAAACCAAAACAACACCTATTCATTCCAGAAGAATGTAGAACATCATGTTGTTGCAAATGAGAATTCTAAATTTTTAATTATCAGGTAGTTATTTTGACTCCTAAAACTAAAATCACTTATACTCGAATGAGATTATTGCTCAGAAATAAGCTTACTATAATATGCCTCTTACTGATTCAAGTTGGATTTGCTCAACTTGAAGTCTGCGATACCTGCAGTATTAAAACCCTATCGGAAGCTATTTCAAAGGCAAATCCGCACGATACTATTGTCATAGCACAAGGAACGTATAAAGAGCATGATGTATTGATCAATAAACCCATTCATATTATTGGAAAAGGGAACCCTATAATTGATGGGGATAAAAAAGGGTATGTTCTCATTGTAAAATCCGATAGTGTTACAGTCTCTGGGCTCACTATAAAAAATCCAGGACAAAGCTACACCAAAGATTATGCAGCTGTCTATATAAGTCATAGCAAGTATTTCACGTTTAAAAACAATACGCTAGAGAATGTTTTTTTTGGATTCCTACTAGAAAAATCCCATTATGGCTTAATCATGGGCAATCGCGTATCAAGCCACGCTGTAGACCAGGCCTCATCGGGTAATGGTATCCATTTATGGAGTTGTTCTAACATTACTATCAACGGCAATGAAGTATTCGATTTACGAGATGGTATCTATCTCGAGTTTGTTAAAGAGAGTACGGTTTTAAACAATCGAAGTCATAATAATTTACGTTATGGTCTACACTTTATGTTCTCAAACAATAATGAATATCACAACAACATCTTTACAAACAATGGTGCTGGAGTGGCAGTTATGTTTTCCAAATTTATTAAAATGACAGGAAACACCTTTACAAAAAACTGGGGAACAGCCTCTTACGGACTTTTATTAAAGGAAATTTATGATGCAGAAATAACAAATAATACCTTCGAAGAGAATACCATTGGAATCAATGTCGAGGGTTCGACGAGAATAAATTATTTTAAAAATAATTTCATTAGTAATGGTTGGTCGGTTAAAATTGCCGGCGCTTGTTATACTAATATTTTTAAAGAAAATAATTTTCTGAATAACTCCTTTGATATTTCATACAATAGTAAAATGAACGACAATAGTTTTGACAATAATTATTGGAGTGAGTATACTGGTTATGATTTAGATAAAAATGGCATCGGCGACATACCTTACAGACCCGTAAAACTATTTTCATACATTGTAAATAAAACACCCGAAACCATCATATTACTTCGAAGTTTATTTATAGATATTATCAATTTTTCTGAAAAAGTTTCTCCTGTTTTTACCCCAGATAAACTAGTAGACAGCAACCCATTAATGAAACCTGTTAAATGATAGCCATAAAAAATTTATATAAAAAATTTGGGAAAGTTGAAGTCCTAAACGGTCTAAACTTAACCATTAATCCAGAGACTTTGGGAGGTGGTATTTTCGCTATACTGGGCCCTAATGGTTCAGGAAAAACCACATTGATAAAGAGTGTTTTAGGAATGGTAATTCCCAATAAAGGACAGATAGAGCTACAAGGTAAAAGTGTCTTAAAAAAGCATCAATATAGAAACAACATTAATTATTTACCTCAAATTGCCAATTTCCCTAGTAATTTAACGGTTAATGAGTTATTGAAAATGGTTAAGAATTTGCGTGTAAAACCTGCTGCTGAACAGCATTTAATAAGTTTGTTCCGTTTAGAACCCTTTTTAGATAAGAAATTAGGGAATTTATCCGGTGGTACAAAGCAAAAAGTGAATATTGTATTAACCTTTATGTTTGATAGTGAACTCATTATTTTAGATGAACCCACTACAGGATTGGATCCTATTTCATTGATCAATCTTAAAAAAATAATAGTAGCTGAAAAGGAAAAGGGCAAAACCATTTTGATTACTTCGCATATTATGAGTTTTGTGGAAGAAATGGCCGATGAAATTATTTTCTTACTTGACGGTAAAATCTATTTTAAAGGTACGCTAACCGCAATAAAAACACAAACAAACCAATCAGATTTAGAACATGCTATTGCAGCAATTTTAACGAAAGAAAATGTTTAAAATATTAAAATATAGTTTTTACGATTTAATGCGTAGCAGTTGGAGCTACGTGTATTTTTTATTCTATTTAGTGCTTGGCTTTGTACTGTTATTTTTAAATAATGACGTGTCAAAAGCCGTAATTACGTTGATGAATATTATTGTGGTACTTACCCCATTAATCGGTACTATTTTTGGAGTGATGTATTATTATAACTCACGTGAATTTACAGAGCTACTCTTAGCGCAACCATTAAAACGGTCTACCATTTTTATTGGTCAATATTTAGGGGTTGCCATCTCATTATCACTAAGTTTAGTTATTGGATTAGGCATCCCGTTTTTAGCCTATGGAGTATTGCAATCTTCTGATATCTTTAACTTTGCCTCTCTTTTACTCGTTGGTGCTTTTTTAACTTTCATTTTTGTAGCATTGGCGTTTAATATAGCACTCTCAAACGAAAACAAGATTAAAGGTTTTGGGTATGCTATTTTGGCATGGCTCTTTTTAGCCGTAATTTATGATGGGTTCTTTTTGATTTCTTTGGTAATGTTACAAGAATATCCATTAGATAAGTTTTCATTAGTGGCGACCATGTTTAACCCGATAGATTTATCTCGTATTTTAATACTTTTAAAATTAGATATCTCGGCCCTTCTTGGCTATACCGGCGCCGTATTTCAAAAGTTCTTTGGTACAAATATGGGGATGTTCACTTCTTTTACTGTATTGATGTTGTGGGTAATTATACCTATTTATCGAATAATTTTTAAATCGAAGCGGAAGGATTTTTAACCTTCAAATTTTTCTGATAAAATTATAAACTACTGAATGCTATCCAATTGTATTTTTTCAATAAGTAATACAACAAAGATATTCGCGCATTTGACAGACAATATCAGAGGTGTTGAAGAATAATTTTTAGATTATTAATGGGAATAAATATTGATAAATTACTAAGTCATTTAGGAATATTATGAGCTAACTTGTCAAAACGTTAATTCACACACTCCATAGGTGAATTTTGAACCCGTAAATTCACATCTTTCGGGGAGACATAAGGAATACCCAATCCCATGCCACGTAAAATAAAAAGTAACCCAATAAGAACTACAAAAACAGGGATAGCACGGGTAATTTTTTTACGAACATTTAAAGAAAATATATTTTTTGAGTAGACGGCTACTGTCATTACTGGTATGGTACCAAAACCAAATAGAAACATATACAAAGCGCCCAAATAAAATTCGGAAGTAGCAACTGCACCTACCAATGCCATATAAACCATCCCGCAAGGGAGCAGTCCATTAAAAAAACCAATAGTGAAAATTGCGTTATTAGAAGACTTTTTTAAATACAAACCCAATCTCGACTTTACTTTTCCAATTAGGATATATAAGGGTTTGGAGAAATTATATTTATTAAAAATTGGTGTTGGTAGTATCACAATAAAAATCATAATAACTCCAAGCACTATAGATAATCGCTGATGGAACCCTGATAAATACAAACCCTTCCCCAGCAAACCGAACAAGGCCCCTAGACTACTATAAGCTAGCAACCTACCTAGGTGATATAATATAGTTTGATAAGCTCCTCGCCGCTTATTCACCCTGTCAATGGGTAGAACAAATGCAATTGGACCACACATACCCACGCAGTGAAAACTACTCAATAAACCCAATATGATTGCTGAGAATAACATTTAGTATACAAATTCTTTTTTATAAAGAAACTCTTTGTCTTGCTGAGTCCAATGTACTTTAATGTCCCAACGACCGCCTACCAACTTATTATCAGGTATGAGTAATGTAGTTTGCTTAGATAAAACAAATGGAATGTCTAGATCTAAGCTCTGGTTAGACGGTCTATATAAGGACATATTTCCTTTGATAGTTATTGTTTGATAGTTGTTTGGAAAAACGACTTCAATTCCTTCTGGTATTTTTAAAAATTTAAGTACAACACCTAATTCTTTTGTATTGTTATATTTATCAATATCAGATTGATAATTCAATTCATCTTTATAATATTCTTCAGACACTAAGTCGTAACTGTACTTCTCTTGAGTTGATGCTTTTATAATAAAAAATAAAATAAAACTCATAAAAAGCACAAAAGCAATCACAATTCCCGTTCCCCAATTTATTTTCATAATCTCTGTTGTTTTTATCTAAAACTCTTTGGTCCTAGAAAGTTAGTCGTGCTGGTTTCTATTAATTTTCCGTTAGAATACACGCCAATTTTTATTTTCTCTTTACTATTTTTTAAATCTCCTTTCGGAATTTCAATAAACAACGTTCCTTCTGATAATTGTTGCTTTGGCACCACTAAATGTTCATCACCCACCAAGTTAATTGTGCCACTGTGTGAGATTAATTTAATACTCACATTTTCTATTTTATCTGTTGTTTTATTGATCAACTTATAGGTATAAATATTACTAATAATATTATTTTCTTTTGTTTCATATAATTGACCCGGTAAGCGTAAAAAAGTAGCCTCCACATCATTTCGCAGAAAAAGCATTCCAATGAATAGACCCGTTAAAATGACCAAAACAGCAGTATATCCCTTCATTCTTGGAGTAAATTGAAATTTTGCACCTTTCGCAATAGCATCCTCAGATGCAAATCGAATCAATCCCTTAGGAAGATCCACTTTTTCCATCATATGATTACAAATATCAATACAAGCGGTACAATTCACACATTCTAATTGCGTACCGTTTCTAATATCAATTCCTGTAGGGCAGACATCAACACATTGATGGCAATCAATACAGTCACCTTTACCTGTGGTAGGTCTGTCTTCATTTTTTTTGAATTTTGCTCTCCCCGCTTCTTTCTCACCGCGTTTATAATCGTAGGCCACCACAATAGATTTATCATCAAGCAATACACTTTGTAACCTACCATAAGGGCAGGCAATTACGCATACCTGCTCTCTAAACCATGCAAAAATGAAATAAAAAACTGCGGTAAATATGATGATGGCTATTAAGCCACCTAAATGCTCTAATGGATTGTCGGTAATAATTTCAAAAAGCGCATCGCTACCCACTATATATGCTAAAAAAACATTGGCTATTATAAATGAGAATATAAAAAAGATACTGTGCTTTAAAACTCTTTTTTTAATTTTATCGGGTGTCCATGCTTGCTTAGTTAATCGGATTTGAGCACCTCTATCGCCATCAATCCAATATTCAATTTTTCTAAAAACCATTTCTAAAAAAATGGTTTGCGGACAAACCCACCCACAAAAAACACGCCCATAAACAACGGTAAATAAAGCTATAAACACTACGCCAATGAGCATTGAGACTACTAATAAATGAAAGTCTTGTGGCCAAAACGGGAAGCCGAAAATATTAAATCTACGCTCTAAAATATTAAATAATAAAAACTGATTCCCATTGATTTTTACAAAGGGAGCAGCCAATAAAAATGCTAATAAAAACCAGCTAACCCAAGTACGATACTTATAGAGTTTTCCGAATGGTTTTTTAGGGAAAATCCACGAGCGTTTTCCTTGCTCATCAATTGTCGCAATTGAATCTCTAAAACTATCTTTGCCTTGCTCACTCATCAATTACATGTTTAACATTATTCACCTTTCCACAAATCACCCTCTTTATCTTTAGGCTTTTTAGGAGTGGTTCCTTGCAAACTCAGAATATAGCTTGCCAATTGTTGTCTTTTTTCTGCACTTAAACTGTTTTTCCAAGCAATCATACCTTTTCCATCTCTACCTCCTTCTGAAATCGTATTAAATACATTTTTAATACCACCTCCCAACACCCAAAATTCATCGGTTAGATTAGGCCCAATTCCTCCACCTCCATCCATAGCATGACAAACAGCGCAATTGGTTTTATAGAGTTTCTTACCTGCTTCTGTATCACCATCAGCAGTTACTGCATTTTCATCAAATTGACTCGGATTTTCTCGATTGTATTTTTCTACCTGTAAACGTGCAATTTCAACCTGTTTCTCATACTCTACTTGTTGATTATCTCCACCAAAAACATGGTAGTAGCTAAAATAAAAAACAGCAAAAATAATGGAGGCATACCAACTATACAACCACCACGGTGGCAGTGCATTATCAAGCTCCTTAATCCCATCATAATCATGTTCCAACAATATAGTAGCCTCTTCTGTAATTGGTTTTGTCTTCGTTAACTTTTGAAGTAGTTCTTTCCATGAATTGGTTTTCTCGTCAGCAGTATTCTCTAATAGCAATTCTTCTTCTTCTTTACTTAAACCCAACCTACTCGTTGCTTTACCAATACCCCATATGGCTATGAGTGTAATAAATAGCGATATTAAAAATAGAGCTACAGACGGATTGGCTAATATCGCAGGGTCTGGACCTGTTTTAAATAGAAATTCTGTAATGGCAAATACAACAGTAAAACCAATAACAAAAATTATAAGTGTTAGGGTTGATTTATTCCTCATGATGATCTGTATTATCGTTATCTAATGGTAATTTGCTAACTTTTTCTATATACTCTTTTTTGGCTTTCAGCACCCACAAAAAGAGTACAGCAAAAAAGATAAAAAATATCAATAAAGAAATTATTGGATAAATAGATATCCCTTCAATTCCTTCCATATGGTGTTTTATAAACTTTAACATATCGGTTGTTTTATTCTGTTTCTGTGTCTTTCACTTTTATATCAGTACCTAATCGTTGCAAATAAGCGATTAAAGCAACAATCTCTCGTTCATTCATTGGAACAAATGATTCTCCGTTTGCAAGGGCTTCTTTTTTATCGGCTTCATAGCTTTCGGCAAAAGCTGGATCTTGATATAAGTTATCCACAATTTTTAAGGCTTGTTCTTTCATGTGAGCTCGTGCATTTGTTATCTCTTCTTCACTATATGGAACTCCTAGTTTCACCATCACTCTCATTTTTCGTTCTAAATCAGATGCATCGAGTGCATCATCAATAATCCATTGGTAACTTGGCATAATTGAACCTGGTGAGGTACTTTGTGGATCTGTCATATGATTCAAGTGCCAACTATCAGAGTATTTCCCTCCTATTCTGTGTAAATCGGGCCCTGTACGCTTCGAACCCCATAAAAAAGGATGATCATAAACAAATTCTCCCGCTTTAGAGTATTCACCATATCGTGCTACTTCACTTCTAAATGGCCGTATCATCTGTGAATGACAACCAACACACCCTTCACGGATATATAAATCTCTTCCTTCTAACTCAAGAGGCGTATAGGGTTTTACACTTGAAATGGTCGGTATATTTGATTTTACCATAATTGTTGGCACTATCTGAACAACACCACCAATTAGAATTGCTATCGTTGCTAAAATTGTTAATTGCACTGGTTTACGCTCTAACCAAGTATGCCATCCTTCACCAACAAGGCGTCCTTTTTTTATTCGGGATAATGCGGGTGCTTCTGCATGTTCATCTTCAACTTTACTACCAGATTTTACTGTTTTAACCACATTGTAGAGCATAATAAAAGCACCTACTATGTACATTGACCCACCAATAGCACGCATCCAATACATTGGAATAATTTGAGAAACTGTTTCTAGGAAATTCCCGTAAACTAAGGTTCCATCCGGATTAAATTCTTTCCACATCAAGGCTTGTGTAAACCCGGCAACATACATTGGAAGTGCATACATAATGATTCCTAAGGTTCCTATCCAAAAATGCGTATTTGCTAATTTTGTAGAATATAATTTTGTTTTGAAAATTCTCGGTACCATCCAATAAATCATACCAAAAGTTAAAAAGCCATTCCATGCCAGCGCCCCTACATGTACATGAGCTATAATCCAATCGGTATAGTGACCAATGGCATTGATACTTTTTATAGATAACAAAGGCCCTTCGAATGTAGCCATCCCATACCCAGTAATGGCCACTACCATAAATTTTAAAACAGGGTCTGTTCTGACTTTATCCCATGCACCGCGAAGTGTCAATAACCCGTTTATCATACCTCCCCATGAAGGCATTAATAACATAATTGAAAACACAACACCTAAATTTTGTGCCCAATCTGGTAAGGCTGAATACAATAAATGATGAGGCCCTGCCCAGATATAAATAAAAATCAACGACCAGAAATGCACTATCGATAATTTATAGGAATACACAGGTCTATTCGCTGCTTTAGGCACGAAATAATACATTAAACCTAAAAAAGGAGTGGTCAGAAAAAAGGCTACCGCATTGTGACCATACCACCATTGCACCAAGGCATCTTGAACACCAGCATAAACCGAATAACTTTTTAAGCCACTAACGGGTAATGCTAAACTGTTAAAAATATGAAGTACGGCTATGGTTACAAAAGTTGCCAAATAAAACCAAATAGCAACATACAAGTGACGTTCTCTTCTTTTTAAAATGGTACCGATCATATTGATACCGAAAACAACCCAAACAAGCGTAATTGCAATGTCAATAGGCCATTCTAACTCAGCATATTCCTTTGTTGACGTATAACCAAGTGGTAAGGTAATAGCGGCACTTACAATGATTAATTGCCATCCCCAAAAATTAATTTTACTTAATAAGTCACTGTACATTCTCGCTTTTAGCAAGCGTTGCATTGAATAATATACACCCGCAAAAATGGCATTTCCTACAAAAGCAAAAATAACGGCATTGGTATGTAATGGTCTCAAACGACCAAAACTCAACCATGAAATACCTTCCATATAAGAAGGAAATATAAAAAGAAATGCCAGCATTAGTCCAACTGTCATCCCTATAATTCCCCAAAAGATTGTTGCATACAAGAAGTTCTTAACTATCTTGTTATCATAATAAAATTGTTGCATTTCCATTTATTTATCTAAAGATTTTGGTTTCTGATTATTTTTAGTTGATTTGTTTTCAAATAACATTCGAATGGAAGGTGTAACAGCATCATCATATTGCCCCTTTTTAACCGCATAAATAAATGCTAGTAAAAAAATTATTGCAATAAATAAACTCACTGTTATTAGAATATAAATAACACCCATACCTTACCTGATTATCGTACAAAATTAATTTGTAGCCATTTTAAAAAATATGATATTTATCATGTTTCATTTTTTTCTTCGCTATTAAATTGGTTGTTATGGTAACAAACACTACAATAGAGATAGAGCTTAAGGGCATTAATATAGCCGCAATAATAGGAGACAACTGCCCTGTGACAGCGAAATACATCCCTATTAAATTATAGAGTAATGAGATAACAAAACTCATTTTTACGATACTTAATGTCGCTTTTGAAAGCTTCAATATCCTTTCCAATTGCGAGAATTTTGACGCATCAACAATACCATCTGAAGCGGGTGAAAAAACATTGATATCTTCTGCTATGGCGAGTCCAACATTACTCTGTGCCAATGCCCCCGCGTCATTCAATCCATCTCCAACCATCAATACTCTTTGCCCCTTTTTTTGTAAGTGCTCTATGTACTTTAGCTTATCGGTGGGCTTCTGATTAAAAATCATCGTTGTACCCTTGGGTAATAATGATTTCAACGTATCTTTTTCTCCTTCATTATCTCCTGAAAGGATTCCCAATTGATAGTTTGATGCTAATTTTTTAAAAAGCTTATCTAAATCTGTTCGGTATGAATTTTCAAAAACAAAATATCCTTTTGCATTGCCATTAATACTAACATAAACTACCGTTTGCATGTGATTTGCCTTTTTAGCTCCAACAAAACTTGCAGATCCAAGTCTAATGGTATCACCATTAACCATCCCTTCTATTCCTTTTCCTGTGGTCTCTTTAAAAGCTTCAACTTTTAAAAAATCAACGGCCTTTAAATCCGAATATATCATTCTGCTTAAAGGATGGTTAGAAGCTCTCAAAACGCTTTTCACTCCGACTTTCTCTTCGGAGGAGAGCGGCGAACCTTGAAATAAAATGTTGGTTTGAGCAGTGGTAATTGTTCCTGTTTTATCAAAAATAACTGTGTTTATATGCGACAACTGTTCTATCACATCTGTATTTTTTAAGTATATTTTTTCTTTTCCAAAAATTCGCAACATATTACCCAAAGCAAACGGTGCTGAAAGTGCCAAAGCACAAGGACATGCAACAATCAATACCGCGGTAACTACCTGTGCTACCGAACCAGCATCTTTAAAATACCAAAAGACACCAGCTAAAGTGGCTATTATTAAAACAACAATTGTAAACTGCTTGCTAATACGATCAGTCAAATTTTTAATAGCACTAGGTCTACCTTTAGTAAAAATTGAATTACTCCATAATTGGGTCAGGTAACTTTGAGAAACCGTTTGTAGTACTTCCATTTCAATGGCTCCCGATATTTGTCTCCCACCAGCATAAATTTTATCTCCTGATTTTTTATCCAATGGTAACGATTCACCCGTTACAAAACTGTAGTCTAATTGTGCATTATTAGATATCAAAACACCGTCAACAGGGATTAATTCGTTATTTCGAACCAACAACCGATCACCTTTTTTAATAGCGTAAACCGAAATAGTACTTTCCATTTTCCCCTTTATTTTGGTAACTGCAATTGGAAAATAAGATTTATAATCGCGTTCAAAAGACAAAAAACTATAGGTCTGTTCCTGAAAAATTTTCCCCAGTAACAAAAAGAAAACAAATCCAGCCAAGGAGTCCATATATCCTTGCCCTACATCATACACCATTTCATAAGTACTTCGCAAGAACAGCACCGAAATTCCGAGTGCAATGGGTACATCAATATTTAAAATTTTATGCCGTAGCCCTTTATAGGCTGAGATAAAATAGTCGTTAGCAGCATAAAACACTACGGGCAATATGGTAATAAAAATTATGGTTCTAAAAAGTGATTTGTATTTCTCTAGCCAGAAGTCATCTGTCTGAAAATATTCGGGAAACGACAGTAGCATAATATTACCAAATGCAAATCCAGTAATGGCCAATTTATAGATTAACGATCTATTAATTTTTTGTTTTTTCTTAGTTGTATCCTCTAAACTAATATAAGGTTCATAACCAATGGAGTTAAGTAATATCACTAGTGTTTTTAGCGAAATACCGCTACTATCAAATGTAATTCGAACTTGTTTTTTAGGGAAATTAACTTGTGAAGTTGATATTGCGGTATTTAATTTATTCAAATGCTCTAACACCCAAATACATGAACTACAGTGTATATGAGGAATATAAAATGTGATCACACTCACTTTATTATCCTTAAAGTCGTATAATTTTTCTGTAATCTGATCTGAGTCTAGATAATCATATTTACCTTTTATTTCTTTAGGTGACTTTCCAGGAGCATCCTCAAAATCATAATAAGAACTTAAGTCATTCTCATTGAGAATCTCATAAACCGTTTTACACCCATTACAACAAAAAGCATTGTTATTTAAATAGACTACAGCACTATCACAGCTATCACCACAATGATAACAACTAATTGAAGCCATACATTACTCATTTACCTAGTGCAAAATTCTGACTTATGCTATTCTTAGAAAATGATATATATCATCTTTTAGAATCTTGTAAAAAATAAAATCATAGGAATAAAATAGAAGTGCTCTTAAAAATTAAATATAGAAACCAAATCAATATGAGTCATAGTAATCATGGTGTTTTATCGGATCTAACTATTTTTTATCATGATAAAATCGTTCAATAATTTGATCTACATTGTGAATTGTTTTCTTACACCAATCTAAGCGTTTATCATTTTTTTCTTCTTCAGACAACTGCCATTTGACAGCTGAATTACGCAGTCTACTGGTAACATCATTTAGAGTAATTGCGGCCGCCACAGAAACGTTCAAGCTCTCAGTAAAACCCACCATAGGAATTTTCAAGTAACCATCGGCTTGTTTCATCATTTCATCAGAAACACCTCCTTTTTCTACGCCAAAAACAAAAGCGGATTTTTTGCGAATATCAAAATCTTGCAACAAACAAGAATCATTATGAGGTGTAGTAGCTATTATTTGATATCCTTGTTTTCGCAAATTATCAATACAGATTTGTGTGTTGTATTCTTCAGAGTTGTACTCATTAAAGTCGATCCATTTTTGAGATCCTTTGGCAACTTGATTAGAGACGTAGCTATTGTATTTATTCTCAATAATATGAATGTCTTGAATACCGAAAATATCACAACTACGAACCACCGCGCTCGTATTGTGCTTTTGGTAAATATCTTCTAAAACAACGGTAAAATGGCGTGTTCTATTGGCCAATACTTTTTCAAATGTTGCTTTTCTATTTTCGGTAATAATCGATTCTAAATGAATTAAAAGTTCTTGGTCTATCACAAAATGTAATTTTTCAGTAAAAATATAATAAAGTAAATTAGCTAAAATTATTTTATGCAAAAAATTGTCATTTTATCTGGAGCCGGAATGAGCGCCGAAAGTGGTATCAATACATTTAGAGATGCAGACGGCTTGTGGGAAGGCCATGATGTTATGGAAGTCGCTTCTCCTGAAGGGTTTATGCAAAACCCTGCCTTGGTATTGGATTTCTACAATCAACGAAGGCAACAATTACTAAAAGTAAATCCGAATGCCGCACACAACGCGCTCGCAACACTAGAAAAAAAATATGACATTACTATTGTCACTCAAAATGTAGACGATTTACACGAAAGAGCGGGCAGTTCAGACGTGTTGCATTTACACGGTGAATTATTAAAAGCAAGAAGTACTAAAAACGAGCAGCTTGTTTATGAAAGAACGCACGATATTTTTATAGGTGATGTCTGCGAATTAAAATCGCAGTTACGGCCTCACATTGTTTGGTTTGGCGAGGCGGTCCCGATGTTAGAAAAAGCCATTGAAATTACGATGCAAGCTACTAACTTAGTGGTTATTGGCACTTCGATGCAAGTCTATCCAGCGGCGAGTTTAATTAATTATATTCAACCAAATACGCCCATTTATTTTATTGACCCTAAACCATCGGTTAATGAAAATGATTTTTCAAATTTAACAATCATTGCAAAAAACGCAACAATTGGTGTTGCCGAATTGATTGAAAAGTATTTGTGATGGAGAAGCCACAATTTATTGCAATGCTAAAAAGCGATTCTTTAAAAAGAGAAGATCAAGAATTGCTTTTACACAGCGTCTTACAGAATCAAGATAGGATTGAAATATTATTTAATTGTATCAGAAAAGTTGATGATAAAAAATCGGTGCAAGCCGCAAGAATATTAGAATTACTCTGTAAAAAACATGATTTAGCACTCATTACTCCCTATTTAGAAAATTTTCATTTGTCAGTTGCTCAAATTAAAATGGATGCGGTCATTCGATCTTTTGCTAAAATTATAGAACTTCTTACCATTGAATATTTTATCAACAAAAACACAACATTTATTCAAAAGCTGAAAACGCCCTATTTAGAGGGGTTCACCGAAAGTTGTTTTGATTGGATGATTTCTGACAAAGCCATAGCAATAAAAGCGCATTCTATGTATGCACTCTATTTATTGGGGATGAAATTTGATTGGATACATCCTGAATTAATTCAGGTGATTGACAAACAATTACCAATGGGTAGTACGGGGTTTAAAAACCGAGGAAAAAAAATCTTAAAAGCTATTCAAACCAAACGGCTCTTAAAATTACAAACACAAGCTACTTGATATATAAGGTTTTAATCCAAGTGGTTAGTTCTTTAATTTGAGTATCTGTTAATTTAGCTTCTGGGTGTAATGGTAAGTAGGTTTCCAAGGGCATTTCTCTTTTCTCTAAAAGTTCTATCATTTCGTCTAACTTATGATTTTTTCTCTTAACCGAAAAAGTAGACCATTCAGAAAAATTCAACTCTTCTTTTCCATGGTCTACATGTCCTGAAATCCACCAAGAAACAGGGGCGATTTCTGCGTACCACGGGTAATTTGTATTGTTTGAATGACAATCATAACATGAATTCTTAATGACTGTAGCCATCGATTCACTAGCATTGACTGTCGTTAAAAAATCAGTAAGAGGAATGGTTTCATCTTTATTCTTTTCAGGTCTATAAAACTGAATTACAATAAATAATATGAATAACGCACCTAGAATTTTCTTTACCATGTCTCTATTTTTATGCTAAGTTATTAATTTAAAGATATTTTCAAATAATTTTCCGTCAGAAATGACACTTCCCTTTTCAACCAACTCAAATAATTCAAGATTGCGCTCTTTAGTATATTTTTTTGTGCCCTTTAAGAATTGAATAGATTCATCATTGGTATTGTCTATAAACCACTTAAAATTCTCTTCCTTAAAAAAATCGAAATCAGGCTTGTTAATTTGCACGACAATTCTAGAGATTGATTTTTCCTCACATTTAAACAAATTAATATTTTGCTTCGAAAAATGTTCTAAGTAGTTGGTGTTGGTCAGGGCATCATCCCAAACAACATCACTAAATAAATTCAATTCGGCATCGGCCACTTCAGGTTTATTTTCTTTAATTTTTGTCCATTCTTTTACATCAATCTGTTGAGATGCTAAGAATTGAGCAAACTCCTTATGTAAGGCCTCAAATTGCTCTTTTGTTAACTGCTTATACTTCATAGTGCAAAAATAAAAAACCGCTCTAAAACAGAGCGGTTTTTAACATTAAATTATTTGTTTTTATTAGAAGATATAACGCAAGCCGAATTGTACTTGCCATCTTGAAGCTAAACTTGAATCATAACCAAATGTTTCTGTAAGCTCTGGGTTAAAGGTATATGTTGGTACACCACCCGCTACCGAAACTCCAATAGGCTGTACTGAGTTGGGTTGTTGAATAAGTCCCCAATCAGAATTGATCAGATTTCCAATATTTAATACATCAATACTAAACTGAATTGCATTTTCTTTAAATATCTTGGCTTCTTGAATAAATTTCATATCCCATTTCCCTCTCCATGGTGCAATAGCAGCATAACGTTCTGCATACTCTCCTCTGATACCACTTAAGTAATCATCTTGCGAGATATACGCATCTAAAGCTGCGCCTTGGCCACCACCTGAAAACTGCATTGAATTTATTTCTGAAGTAGTAGGAACATAAATTAAATCGTTGATACTTGATCCGTCTCCATTAATATCTCCACCATAAGTATAGTTAAAACGACCACCTTGTGCATATTCGAAGAAGGTAGATAAGGTTGTTGACCATTTGTCATTTCCATAGGTCCATTTCTTACTTGCTACACCAATAATTCGATGTGTATCACCATATTTTGAATAACCAAGAACATCATTATTCACATTGCCAACGGCTGGGTTACCATTAAAAGCATCACTGGTAATTTCAGCTTCAATTGAATTTACATCTTTGGCATTTAAGTAGTTATATGCAACCATGGTATACAGACCATTTTCAAATGATTTTTGTGCTTTTAAAGATGCGTTAAAAATTCTTCCTTTATCAGAATTTGTAAACACATAAGCTCCATCACCAGGGAACCCGTCAAAAGTTCGAATATCACTCGCTAAATAAATAGCTCTATTGTCAACACCACTTAATGTACCAGAAGGATTCGCTAAGCCCCAGTGTTGTACATGAGGTCCGTTCAGGTCTTTCGTGTAAGAAACATCCGCTGTTAAAATTAAACCATTCTCAAGACGTTTATCAACACCGATGTTTGTTCTCCATACTTGTGGAAATTTATAATCTGGATCTACAGCTTGCAAGAAAAAGGCGTCAGGATTCGCAATTTGATTTCCTAACCACACAAACGGGAAACGTCCAGTAAACAAACCAGTACCTCCACGTAATTGAAATGAGTCATCACCTTTCACATCATAATTAAATCCAAGTCGTGGTGAAACTAACCAATCATTTGATGGCATTTGCGTATTGTCAATCAATTGAGATTGTCCTGTATTGGGATTAAAATAAGGAACATTTGGCAATACAAATCCTCTATTGATAACGTCTTGTGCCTTTTCAGCTGAATCAAAAAATAAGGGTTTATCAAGTCGAACACCATAGGTTAATTTAAATCTATCAGATGCATTCCATTCATCTTGAAGATAAAAAGCCATTTGACCTACGTTGGTTTCTGCAAACGCCCAACCACCTGGTGTTCCAGGAGGTACCGCATTATTAGCATCAAATGTTGCTTGTGCATTTTGCAAGGCACCTACATAATTATTCGCATCAAAATCATTGATATCTACACTACCAAAAAGATCAAAACCGTAGGCTGTTAAGTTAAACGAATTATCAAATTGAAATTTTTCGAATGAAAACCCTACAGTAAAAGTATGCTCTCCAGTATAGAAATTTAAGTTATCTGAAAACTGAAATACTTTTTGATCTAAGGTATTGTGCACAGAAAATGGTTCGTGGCCTACAATAATATAAGGAGAACCATCTCTTGTAATATTTATAGATGGTGCAGGTACAGAAAACGGCTTTCTAAAATCGTCAAAGTGTGTATACCCAATCTGTAATTTATTTGAAGTATTGTTAGATAAGGTAGAGTTTAATTCTAACTGAACTGACTTTAGTTTGTTGTTCATTTCATAACCCGAATTTTCAAACTGCATGGTGGTCGCACTTGGCCCTCTAAACGCAATGGCTGTTGGGTGTGCGGGTTTTTCTTGCGAGGCATTTAAAAAATTATAAATAATAGCCAGACGGTTATTGTCGTTGATATTCCAATCTAATTTAAAAATACCTTTTGTAGAATTTGATTTATGAATAAAACCTTCAAAAGCTCCAGGGTCATAACCAACACCTAGTAAACCATTACGAACATCGTTTAAATCGGCGAGTAAAACTCTTGACTCATTTACTGCTCCAGTTCCTCTGTTAGGAAGCCAGTTTTGGCCTAAATCTTCTCTATCATCTTGTTCAAAGTTTACAAAGAAGAATAATTTATTTTCAACTATCGGTCCTCCAACACTAAATCCAACCTGAGTTTGACTTAATTTAGGCACGGCGATGTCATCTCCTTTTACCTTACTTCCTGTAAAGTCTTCATTTCTCCAAAATCCGTATACGGTACCATGAAAATCATTGGTCCCACTTTTGGTTACGGCATTTACGGTAGCACCTGTAAATCCAGACTGTGTAACATCATAGGGAGCTGTAGATACTTGAATTTGATCAATGGCATCTAAGGATACTGGTTGTGCACTTGTTTGACCTCCAGGGGTAGCTGCATCCAACCCGAATGGGTTATTAAAAATGGCTCCGTCTAAAGAAAAATTATTGAACTGATCATTTCTACCTCCAAAAGAACCTCCACTTGATGAGGGCTCTAGTCTAGTAAAATCAGCTTGTGATCTTGAAATCGTAGGTAAATTTGTTAATTCTCTTCTACCAACACTAGTTTGCGCACCAGTACGGTCGTTTCCAAAGATATTGTTTCCTCCACTAGCTTGTAAGACCACCTCATCTAGGGATTCGCTTTCAGATTGCATTGCAATGTCTAAAGAGAATGTTTTTCCTAATGTAAGACTAATGTCATTAAACTCCTGTGTTTTGAAACCTACATAACTTATTGATAAGGTATAGGGCCCTCCAACGCGCATGTTAAGAAGATTGTATCTTCCTTCAAAGTTTGTGGTCCCTCCATATTTGGTACCTGTTGGTATATGAATAGCAACTACACTTGCTCCTGGTAATGGTTGATTTTGATCATCAATCACTGAGCCATTCATATTAGATGTAGTAACCTGAGCATAAGAACTAATAGCAATGCAAAATAGCAAGGCCATAAATACATGGTTTGTTTTCATAATATATTATTTGAATTAGTCTTACTAAAATATAAAAAAAAAACCGTTCATAGTGAACGGTTTTTAAAATTTACATTGAATTTACTAACAATGTATATTATTTTGCTTCTGCAACCACATCAAATGCTACATCAAAAATAACTTCTCTGTGTAAACGTACTTTCGCGTTGTACTTACCTAGTCTTTTAACTAAACCTCCAGAAACTGTAATGAATTTTTTATCAATTGCAGTTCCAGCTTTAGCCATAGCATCAGCAACATCACCGTTACTTACAGATCCAAATAATTTATCGCCTGTACCTGTTTTAGCAGCAATTTTAATTTCCATTGCTGTAATAGCTTCAGCTATTTTATTTGCATCTTTTACGATACTCGCTTCTTTATAAGCTCTTTGTTTTAAATTTTCGGCCAACACTTTCTTTGCAGACGGAGTGGCTAAAATTGCATATCCTTGTGGAATTAAAAAATTACGACCATAACCGTTTTTTACAGCTACTACATCATCTTGAAATCCTAAATTTGCTACGTCTTTCTTTAATATAAGTTCCATACTAGTTCTTTTTATTATTTTAACATATCACCTACATATGGCATTAATGCCAAATGACGAGCTCTTTTTATTGCTTGAGATACTTTACGTTGGTATTTTAAAGATGTACCTGTTAAACGACGTGGTAAAATTTTACCTTGTTCATTTACTAAATACATTAAAAAATCAGCATCTTTATAATCGATATACTTGATACCGTTTTTCTTAAAACGACAGTATTTAACTTTTTGCTTCGTATCAATATCTAACGGTGTTAGATATCTAATCTCTGCTTTGTTTCCTTCTTTTGCTTGTTGATCTATTGATGCCATACCTTAGTTTTTAGTTGCTTTTACACGTTCTTTTCTAACGGCTGCCCAAGCAGCTGCATGTTTGTCTAATGCTACGGTCAAATAACGCATAACACTATCATCTCTTCTAAATTCTAATTCAAAAGCAGAAATAGCTTCACCAGCTACCTTATACTCAAATAAATGATAAAAGCCAGTTTTTTTCTTTTGGATTGGATAAGCTAACTTTTTCAAGCCCCAATCTTCTTTGTGAGTCATTTCGGCACCTTTAGAAACCAAGTAGTCTTCAAACTTCTTTACTGTTTCCTTTACCTGAGTATCAGATAAAACGGGATTCAAAATGAAAACAGTTTCGTAATGATTCATATTTAATAATTTAATTGTTTATTTTTAAGCGTGCAAATATACGATATTATTTTATTTTTAATCATACTATTTACTACTAATATTTTGTAAATTTGATTCATTGCTATTCGCTAGACATAATTTTTATGGAAATACCCAACATCCCAGACTTAATTCTTTACGCAATACCGTTTTTTATAATCACCTTGATTATAGAAATTATTGTCGATGCTCGCGAAAAGGCGAAGGCCTATGAAACCAAGGATGCCATTACTTCAATTACAATGGGCTTGGGAAATGTGTTTTTAGGCCTCCTAAGCAAAATCCTTGTTTTTGGCATTTTCATCTATGTCTATGACCATTTTAGAGTATTTACAATCCCTTTTACTTGGTGGGCATGGGTTTTGATTTTATTTGCTGATGATTTTGCCTATTATTGGTTCCACAGAGTCAGTCACACCAACCGCTTTTTTTGGTCATCGCACATTGTACATCATTCATCACAGCGTTATAATTTGAGCACGGCATTGCGACAAACATGGACTGGTGGTTTTGTATCGTTTGTATTTTGGTTACCCTTACCCTTATTGGGATTTCACCCAGTAATGATTCTGGCACAAATGTCAATTAGTTTGATTTATCAATATTGGATTCACACCGAACTCATAAAGAAAATGCCCACTTGGTTCGAAACCGTATTTAATACACCCTCGCATCATCGCGTACACCACGCTACCAACCCACAGTATTTAGATAGAAACCACGCTGGAATATTTATTATTTGGGATCGACTATTTGGAACTTTTGAGCCAGAAGTTGAAAAACCCATCTATGGATTGGTAAAAAACATTGCAACCTTCAACCCTATCAATGTGGCCTTTCATGAGTGGATCGCCTTGTTTAAAGATGTATTTAACTCAAAAACTAGCCTTATTAATCGGTTAAAGTACTTTGTAAAACCCCCAGGATGGAAACATGATGGTACAGGAGTTTTATCTGAAGACATTCGAAAAGATTGGGAAAAATCAAAATTTTAAAACAAACGCTATAATTGACGCTTGGCCCCCAATTCAGGCAAATCAATCCTAACCAAATAGCTTTGAATGAATATCCCGCTATTAATTTATTAAAGTGTGCACAACTTTAATAATTATCCACATCTATATTAAATCGGATGGCTCTAAAATCGGCAATCGCCTGAAAACTGTTTTTAATTTTTTGAATCACGAGTTTTGATTGTTTGATGGGGCGCTCTTTTGGTAATTTAATTAAAATGGTTTTGATATGTTGGTTTCTAATCCTTGAAATAGCCGGACTAGTTGGTCCCAGCACATGTTCACCAAACGAATTCACGAGCGACTTTGCCAACCAATGACTTGCCATATCAACCTTTGTATACTCTTTGTGTTTCAACGTAATTTTAACCAAACGCATCAACGGCGGATACTTATACTGATGGCGTTCATCAAGCTGCTCTTTGTACATGGTTGCATAATCATTGGTTGTAACCTGCTGTAAGATTTGATGGTACGGATTAAACGTTTGTATAGCTACCTTACCGCGCTTTTGAGCACGTCCTGCCCTACCCGATACTTGCACGAGCATCTGAAAACTCTTTTCATGAGCTCTAAAATCAGGAAAATTCAACATATTATCAGCATTCAACACCCCAACTAAAGAGACATTGGCAAAATCTAAGCCTTTGCTTAACATCTGTGTACCTACTAAAATATCAATTTCTTGTTCTTGAAACGCCGAAATTATTTTTTGATAACCGTATTTCCCACGTGTGGTGTCTAAATCCATTCTCCCAATGACCTTGTCGGGAAAGAGTTCCTTCAACTCTAATTCAATCTGTTCTGTTCCAAATCCTTTGGTGTCTAAACTAGGGTTGCCACAAGCTGAACATGTTTGGGGCATTGCTCTATTATATCCACAATAATGACAGCGCAATTCATCACGGAATTTATGATAGGTCAAACTAACATCACAATTGGGGCATTGCGGTGCCACTCCACAATCTTTACATTCAACGATGGGCGAATAACCACGGCGATTTTGAAATAAAATCACTTGTTCTTTCTCTGCTAAAGCCTCATTGATCACCACTAGTAAACGCTCAGAAAAATGACCTTTCATCCGTTTTTTGCGATAACCTTCTTTAATATCAACCAATTCAATCTCTGGTAACAGCACATTTCCAAAACGCCTGTCTAGTGTAACCAAGCCATATTTATCTTGTGTTGTATTGTAATAACTCTCAATTGATGGTGTTGCACTACCCAGCAATACCTTAGCCTGATGTATATTTGCCAATACGATGGCAGCATCGCGTGCATGGTAACGTGGTGCGGGATCAAATTGTTTGTATGAAGTTTCGTGTTCTTCATCTACAATGATTAAATCCAAGTCATCAAACGGTAAAAATACCGACGACCTTGCCCCTAAAATGAGCTGTGCTTTTTCCTTTTTATGCAATACATTTTGCCATACTTCTACCCGTTCATTTAAGGAGTATTTAGAGTGGAATACTGAAATTTTATCTCCGAAATAGAGCTGTAGGCGTGTAATTAACTGCGTAGTCAAGGCAATTTCTGGCAACAAATAAAGCACTTGTTTTCCTTGATTTAGAACGGCATCTATTAATTTTACATAGATTTCTGTTTTACCACTTGAAGTAATTCCGTGTAACAACGTGACATTTTTAGTCTTAAATGATTCATTTACCTCATTAAAGCTTGCCAATTGTAAATCAGATAATTCTTTTAGCTGGGTGTTCTCATTTTCAAAATTTACGCGGTCTACTTGTATCGAATATATTTCAAAAACTTGTTTGGCAACCAAGGCATTTATAACGGCATCAGTAGTTTGACTTTTCTCTTTGAGTACTTTTACTTTCATTGGCTTTTTAAAAGTTGCCTGTAATGAAAAGTAAGTGAGTACCAACTCCCGTTGTTTTTTTGCCCTAGACAGCGACTCTAATAAGTCATTCAATTGAGTTTTATCTGAATAAGCTTCCGCCAGACGGATGTATTTCACCAACTTGGGTTTATATTGCTCAAACAGCTCTTCTCGTATTTGAATAGCCCCTTTATCCAATAGTTGATGAATGATGGGTAGCACTCTTTTTTTATCAAGTATCGCCCCAATCTTATCAATGGTTAAAGATGACTGATGTTGTAATGCCTCTACAATTAAAAATTCATCATCTGTCAAACTCGCTTCCTCTTCATACTGTTCATTGGCGACTACTAAGGTTTCGCTCTCTAATAAGAATGCAGAGGGTAAAGCTGATCGCAATACTTCACCCAACGAACACATATAATAATCAGCCATCCACCCCCAATGCATTAACTGCTTAGCAGTAACTAATGGTGCTGAATCAATAATTTGATGGATTTCTTTCGCCTCATAGGCTGTTGGCGCATTTTGATGTATTTCGGCAACGATAGCCGTATAAATTTTAGATTTTCCAAAAGGCACTGCCACACGCATTCCTGGCTGTAAGAATGTACTTTCTGCAGTTGTTATTTGATAGGTAAACAGTTGCTGAAGCGGAATGGGTAATATGACGTTTATAAAATTCAGTTGCTATAATTTGAGTGTAAAAATATTGAATTGAAACGACTTTAACCTCCCTATTTCAGGCAATTTTTATTTCTAGAAAATTACTTGAACTACAGTCTAAAAACAGCGTTTTATATATCTAGTCTAGAACCTGTTTTTTATTTTTGGCACGCTGTTTGTAATTGTAGAAGTAATCGCGTTTCAGAAAACCGGTTTTTATAAATTAAATACAAACGACATGAAAAAATTAGCACTATTATTCGTAGCAATCATTTCTACCATCCTTTCTCCCCTTGCTTTTGCCAATAGCAATAGCGAACTTGTAGCATCTACTTATTATAATCAAGAAACATTTACATTCACAGAAAGAGGCATTACCTTTTCAATTTTTGAAAATGGCGAATTCGATTTTTATATGAATGGTAGAGCGAATGTTAATGCAGGTGTAAACCTAGGTGGTGTTAGTATCAGTTATAATTCTGGTTATGATTATGATGCCTATGTACAATATGACGACTATGGTGCAATCATCCAAATTGAAGATGTTCCTATTTATTATGACAATTACGGTCGTATCAATCGTGCAGGAAGTGTACGTATACACTATAACGGACAACGTTTATCGCGTATTGGAGGATTGTATTTACATTATAACAATTATGGTCACTATACCCATTATTCTGGTTATATCAATATTTACAACAGAAACTATGTGTACCATCCATATCATAACTATTTTGTAAGACCACTTTTTAGCAGATCTATTATCAGCTATAAACCTTACAGACATAATTACAGACCTTATAGATATGCAAATTATAGAGATTATAGAACAAACTATAACAGAAGATATAGAACAGCTAATAACACAAGAACGTATAGAAGTATTCAAAATCGTGTAAGAACAAATGATTCTGGTGATAGAAGAGCATATGACCGCAGAGCAACAACAGCTAGAAATAACAGATCAGCAAATAATTCAAACAATACGAGAAGAATTGCTCAGGGCGATACGCGTAGACAAACGAATGCAACAGGGAGAATTACTGGAAGAACAGGTAAAAACGTTTCGAATTCTAATTCGAGAAACGCAAGAAAAAAGCCAGTAGCAACCACACAGCGTAGAGCAACTAGCAACACGAGAAGTAGTACGCAAAGAAGCGCTACAACTAGTACTGGAAATAGTACACAAAGAAGAGTTGCTGCTAATCAAAATACGCAAAGTCGTACAGCTACTAGTAAAAAACCAGCTGTAAGAACGCAACAAAATCGTTCTTCGCAACAGGTAAGAACTCAGACGAGAAAAGCGCCGCAACGACAAGCATCTAATACAAGAACAGTTAGATCAAAAAAAGCGACTGTCCAAAAAAGAAGTTCGGCACCAAAACGTTCATCAGTAGACAAAACTAAAAGCACTAAAAGAAGAAAAAATTAAATTGGTGTGAGATTGAAAAAGTTGAAAGAGAAAAAGGGAAAGGGTTTGCATTTGCAAACCCTTTTTAATTGCCCTAATTTCAGCTTGTTTTTTATTTTTATTTCGACGAACTTCGCTTTTAAGATAACTTAGTACAATAAACTATTTTAATCTTAACCAATAAAGAACTTAACTAATGAAAAAGAAGAACCTAGCAATCGCCCTACTCCTATTAGGTATTACTTCTTCCATATCGTCTCAAACAAAAGTCGATAGTAGTAAAATTGTAAAAGTATTGACTTTTAATATCCTTCACGGAGCCACAACAAAAGGAGATTTTGACTTAGATAAAATTGCAAAAGTAATTCGAGATGCCAATCCTGATTTTGTAGCGCTTCAAGAAGTTGATTTTATGACCAATAGGGCCAAAAAATACGACCTCACTACTGAATTAGGGTGGCGCACCAAGCTTATTTCATTATTTGCCAGAGCGATGCCCTATGATGGCGGTGAATATGGTGAAGGCATTCTATCAAAATACAGTTTATTATCAAGTAGAAACGTAGCCTTACCCCACGCTATTGGCAATGAGCCCAGAGCTGCATTAGAAATTGTAACAACCATCAATGCTAATGATACTATTGCCTTTATTGGAACTCATTTAGATCACACAGCAAATGAAACAGATAGAATAGCTCAAGCGAAACAATTAAATGCGGTATTTGCGTCAAATACCTATCCTACAATTTTAGCAGGTGACTTAAATGCAGTACCCGAAAGTGCACCAATAACGATTCTTGAAGATCTATGGACTGCATCTTATTCAAAAAAAGATAACTACTATACCTATCCTTCTGACAATCCGATAAAAAAAATTGATTATGTCTTGTTCTACCCTAAGCACCGATGGAAGGTATTAGCAACAAAAGTGATTTGTGATGTTATTGCTTCAGACCACTGTGCTTACTTGGTAACCTTAGAATTGATAGACAATTAATACCTCTAAAATGAAAAGAAAATTTGAAATAATAGGTTTTTGTCTTGCATGGTTTGCTATTATAACTCAGTTTATTTTAATGATTCAAAATAGACAATCGAGTATCTTTGAAACCATAGTACGTTTTTTTAGCTTTTTTACAATTCTTACTAATATTTTGGTTGCTCTTTATTTTACAGCAATGCTCTTTAAATTTAAAAAAAATCCTTTTGCACTACTTCTAACCCAGAGCACTTTATTAGCAATTACCGTTTTTATAAGCATTGTAGGTTTGGTTTATCAAATAGCACTTAGGAGTATTTGGAACCCTACCGGACTTCAGTTTTTAGTTGATGAACTGCTACACACAATGATACCATTGTATGTTTTTGTGTATTGGATTCTCACTATTAAAAAATCAAAATCAGAAATGAAATTTGTCTTTTATTGGCTACTATATCCTGTCATTTACACATTTTTTATACTTTTAAGGGGACATTTATCAGCGTATTATCCGTATCCTTTTTTAAATAGTATCGAAATTGGATATAAGCAAAGCTTTATAAACATAAGCAGTATCTTAAGTATAACTATTGTATTAATGCTGCTATTCATTTTTATAGAAAAAAAACTAAAAAAATACCATTAACAACCTAACTAATATGAAAACAACAACCATTTTATTTGCAGCAATTTTCGCCTTAATCCTGAGTGCTTGTACATATAAAAAAAGCGCAGAAACTGATACCCTTTTCAATACTACTTGGGAACTAGAATATATTTCAGGACCACGAATTGCTTTTAAAGGCTTATATCCTGACAGAAAACCACAGATTTCTTTTAATAGTGTTACAAAAAAAGTTACCGGAAGTGATAGTTGTAATGGTTATTCCGCAGATTTCACTATCGATGAAAATGCCCTCTCTTTTGGGGAGCCTGGCCCCGCTACTTTAATGTATTGTGGTGAAGGCGAAAAACATTTTTTGAACATGATGAAAAAAATAAACGCATTTCGTTTTGATGAAAATGAAAAACTGAATCTAATGATGGATGAAGTATCGATGATGCGATTTAAAAAAGTTGAAAATGTTACTCCCACCGCGAGCATACCAAATAAGAATTCTAGTCGTCTAGAAATGGGTTGTTATACCTATGATAATGATGGGGATTTTGTCAACATGGAAATAACAGCACTCAATGAAAACATTGAAGGAAACCTACACATTGCATACGCAGAAAAGGATGTTAACAAAGGTACATTTATTGGTGTTTTAGATGGCGATAAACTTATTGGCACCTTTACATTTCATTCTGAAGGCGTAGAAAGCTCACGGGAAATAGCCTTTTTGGTAAAAGACAATCAACTTATTGAGGGTTATGGAGCGTTGACCGAAAATGGCACAGATTTTAAAGATGTCAATACAATTGCATATACCTCTAAAATGCCATTATCAAAAGTAGCTTGTGCTGATTGAACAATTGACTAATTTCAATAGAAGTTCATTATAACAACTATATTTGGCTTGTTTCTTAAACTAAAAAATAACTAATTCAATATCAAATGCACAAAAAAGGCAAGGCAAAAAACACCGTCAATAAAGCCAAACACACCAAATTATTAAACAGAAAAATTAACAAAGCAAAGCAAGAAAAAATAGCTCACAAAGAAAAACTCAAGGCTATAATAAGAAAAGCCAATGAACTTAAAAACAAAGAAAAATAGTATTGTTAATCAACTAGCTTTCAAAAATAGCTGACTCCTCACTAAAGCTCTTGAATTCAACCATATAACCATTCGGGTCTTTAACAAAAAAGGAAATATGCTCTCCTTTTTTATTTTTTAAAAAAGTGATTTCATCAAATACTTCAATATTCGCCGAATTTACCTTAGCATATACCTTACCCCAAGTTGTAATATCTAAGATAACACCAAAATGGAATGAAGGAAGTATTTTGCCTTCAAAGCTATAACTCTGATAATTAAAATCAAATCTTCCAGATTTTGTAAATGTCATTTGATTTCCAAACAAATTGATGTCCAGCCAATTATTGCTAATTCTACCTAAATCAGCACCAATTTTATCAACATAGAAAGCTTTGGTTTGTTCAATATCTAAACAGGGGAGCGAAATGTGAAATGGCTTAGTCATTATTTATATGGGTTTTAATTGATCTAATCTGTAAACAACAAAATCATCATCATCGTCATCATCAATCATTTCGGTATAGCTAATTTCAAATTTAGCTCCTTTTGATGTAGCATCTCGCAGGTTATACGTTTCTAAAATAGACTTATCTATTTGCTCAAAAATAATCGCTTCTTCAGTATCTAAAAAGAAGGTATAATATCCGTTATTATAATTGCGAAAAGTAGCTATTTCAATCTTTCTTTCCTTTAAACTATACTGTCTCATACAAAAACTGTTTAAAAAATTAAAAAATATAAAAAATGTATGTTCTAATTAATCGTCATCAACATCTTCTTCTGCATCATCATCAAAATCGTCTTCTTCAACGTCATCAACATCGTCATCAACATCGTCAATATCATCCTTATCAACATCAGCAGTTTCGTCAAAATCCATTTCCTTATCATCAATTGAATCGTCATCATCATCATCGTCGTCATTGACAACATTTTCCATGCGTTCAGCAAGCTTCACACTTACCTTCACTAAATATATAGTATCTTCTGTCTTAACCTCCACAGCATCAACCACCTCATTTTGTGCATTTCTGAATGAAATAATATCTGAATCGTCATACCCATCAGGGTATTTTTCGACCAACATATCCAAAATATCTTGTGTTAATTTTTTATAATCTACTATAACTCTTCTCATGAAAAATAGCTAATCTATTTATTAAAATTATTTAAATACAATCCGTTATGACGTACTCTTAAAATTGATTTTTTTTTAAAATGAAATTGCGAAAAATTAAACATTTCATTTAATCAAAACACTCAAAAGTAAAAAATAATTCAATACAAAAGCAGCTTTTTAAAATTATTTTTGTTCTAATTTATCTTTAAATAGAAAGATTCCTAAAATTGGAGCTAACAGTATCATTACCATTGTTTTATTCTCTAAAAAAACCTGTGGATATAGCGCTAAAGTCAACACAAAACCACCTACAGCACCACCAAGATGCGCACTGTGCCCAATATTACCTAATTGTTTTTTCATACCATACATTGAATATAACAAATACCCAACTCCAAACACGTAGGCGGGTATTGGTATTGGTATAAAATACATATACAGGCTCATAGTTGGATTTAACATAATTGCCGAGTAAACAATCCCCATTACAGCACCTGATGCACCCACAGCACTATAATACGGTTCACGCTTGTGAAAACTCAATCCGAGTAAGCCACCAGCCAACAAGCTTCCAAAATAGATAGCTATGAATTTTACCACACCAACATGTGCAATGACAGGATTTGCAAAAACATATAACGTAAACATATTAAAAAATAAATGTGCTTGATCTACATGTAAAAACGCTGAGCTGAGCACACGTATCTGTTCCCCTTTTAAAATAGGGCCTACTTGGAATTTGTATTTATCAAAAAAAAGGGTGTCAGAAAATCCTTTTAAGGAAACTAAAACATTGGCTATTATTAATACAACTACGACTTCATTCATTTCAAAAAAATAATTTATCAAAGATAAAATTATATACCGATATTTGTCTAAAATTTTAGCATTGCATTTTTTAACCTTTATTATCGTTTACCCCTTTATTTGGCTATTGTCAATTTTGCCCTTTAGGATATTATATATCATCTCTGACGTATTTTACTATCTCATATATTATATCATTGGATATAGAAAAAAAACAGTGATCCACAATTTAAAACTAGCGTTTCCAGAAAAATCAGATTTAGAACTAAAACAGATTCGCAAAAAGTTCTTCAAACATTTTGTAGATATTTTTATTGAAATCATTAAGTCGTTTACAATTTCAGAAAAGCAGATAAGTAAACGCTATACGTTTACCAATATAGAAGTACTTCATGAACTTGAAAACAGCGGCAAAAGTGGTATTTTATTAGGCGCTCATTATGCCAATTGGGAGTGGGTTTTTAATCTAAATTTAAAAATAAAATTCAATGGCTATGCCGTCTACAAAAAAGTTAAAAACCAATATTTTGATAGCAAAGTACGGAGTACAAGAGGGCGCTACAAAACAACCTTAGTTCCAACCAAGGAAATTTTTAGTGTAATTAGAGAAAATAATAAGCAAAAAATCCTATCGCTATTTGGATTTTTAGGCGACCAATCTCCCAAGCCACATAAAGCACATTACTGGTCAACATTTTTAGGAGTAAAAGATGTTCCAATACATACCGGTGTAGAATTATTGGCTAAAAAATATGATTTAGCAATTGTTTCTTTTAATACAAAGAAAATTAAACGCGGCTACTATGAATCAACTTTTAAACTACTCACAGACAGTCCGAGAACCTTTGAAGATTATACGCTCACAGACATCTATTTAAAAGATTTAGAAAAACATATAAAAGAGCAACCTGAATATTATTTCTGGACCCATAAACGGTTTAAACATCAAGGAAAAAACAATAAATAATCGCTACTATTCCTCTGTTTCTAAAATCTTACCATCTTCATCAATAATCAAGTTATATAAAATTGCTCCTTTTGCAATTTGCACTTTGTATACTTTTCCTGACGACTTGCTTTTCTCTAAGGTATAAAAGGCCTTTTTCATGGTATAGCCTGCAATATTTTCTACTGATTTTTTAACCGCAGGAGGTAAATTATTCAAATCTATCTTTTTTAGATTTACATCATCTTGCGCAACAGTCTCTTCTTGTTGATCTTGACCGTAGGTGTTTTCAATTCCAAAAAACACAATTCCGATTAATACTATTATTACTTTCAATCCTTTCATTCGTTCGTTTTTTAAATTGTTATTATTACCAGCTTGTGCCGCCTCTATTTTTTTCTATGTCAAACCCTAAAGTTATCATATGTGTTCCACTACTATTTAAATCGCTCGCTTCGTTGATATTCCATTGAAAAGCATAGCCAAAATAATAGTCTTTCTTTTTAATCCCTAATAATGGTGCGATAGACAGCGGTTCAAAACTTTGATCATTGATAAATCTCGAATTGATTCCCGCCCAAATATAGCCATCTTCGGTATATTTTCGCGCTTTAAAATTTAAATCGGTTACAGACCGCTTATCAGCTTCAAAGTATTTTAAATAAATAGAAGGTTCGTACTCATACTCCTGACTATTACTAACGAAGGTGTATCCCGTATACACATAATAGTTTCGTAGTCTAAGAGGCTCTATACTATTAAAATCTTTTTCTTTTTTCCCAATAATATTGGAAGCATTTAGACTAAAAAAGAACTTTTCATATCTGTATAGTGCTCCAAACTCAAAATTATGATTGGTCGTTGTTCTTGCAGCTCCAACGGCTGGATCATTTACAGGATCATCATTTCCATTGGTAAAATTTTCCGTACTTATTTTTAAATGATTGAATTTATATGACAATCCCAATGTTAGGTACTGTTCTGATGCATCATCTAAAACCAAATGATGTGCATATGACAGCTGCCCTCCTATTTGCTTGGTGTTTCCATTCTTATCATTATACAAGATAATACCCCCAGCAGATTTTTCATCAAACCTAACATCATAAGATAAATTTTGTGTACTCGGTGCATTTTTAATTCCAATCCATTGCATAACACCACTTATTCGCAATCTGTTATACTCTTCATCCATCCCTGCAAAAGTAGGTGAAATCGTAAATGGATTCTCAGTTAAATATTGGGTATATGGTGACAGTTTAAGCTCCTGCGCTTTGGACGCAAAGGTGCATATAAATAGTGCTATATAAATAACTTTTTTCATCGGTTAGGGTTTGTAAGGGTTAAATTATTGTATTATCTATATAAAGTGACGTTACCTTTAAACTCTCGGTTGTCTTGTGGGTGGTTTAACCTGACCACATACCAGTAGTCACCTGATGGCATTAATTTACCATTGTATACCCCATTCCAAGACTTATCATTACCTTTAAAGCTAGCTATTAAACGTTGATACCTATCGAATATAGTTACTTCTACATCTGGGTACAATTCAATATTACGAGGGTACCAAGTATCATTGATTGAATCGTTATTAGGTGTAAAGAAATTCGGAATCTCTACATCAAAAATTTCAACTATTTGTTCAACAATACAACCTTTTGCATCCTTTACATAGAACGTATAGAATCCTGCTCCAGACACGGTTAATATATTACTGGGTCCAAAATCTTCATCGCTAACTTCCGGAGAAATATTTTCTTGAACATTTTTAAGTAGCGCATATTGATATTCAGGCTCACCATCCGTAGCGTTTACGATATATTCTATTAATGAATTGCCATTATTTAACACCTCAAAACTTACCGGTGTATAATTCGCTACATTGACCACTACTGGTGGTTCAATACAACCATTGGTAATGTTTCGAACACGAACACTATGCTCACCATCAGAAACGTCTTCAAAAATATTAGACGTTTGAAAAGGACCGCCATCTAAGCTATACTCAACATCATTCTCATATTGCACTGCTACCGATGCCATAATTTGATTTTCTGATCCTTCACACTGGAAACCGGTGTCTACTTCAAGTTCTAAAAATACCAATTGATCGATAGTTACTGACTCTGTAGTTTCACACGAATTTTCACCTTTCACTTTACGGATAATTACTTCATAATCTCCTTTATCCAATCCTGTAAAATTAGAAGACGATTGAAAAGTTGTTCCACCATCGATACTATAGGTTAGTGTATTTCCTGCATTGTTTTGACTTACATTGATAGAAATACTCCCATCAGAATCACCATAACATACCACATCTTGTTTTTCAACGGTATACACTATTTCATCATCAAAAGTTACATTGGCAATGGTTGTAGCAGTACAGCCTTGAGCATCTCTAACGGTCATGATATGATTACCACCAACGGTAGCTTCAAATATATTACTCGTTTGAAAAGCACCACCATCCATACTGTATTCATAGTCTAGTGTACCTCCAGTACCGGTTACTTCTATTCTACCACTTAAGGTATTGCCATTACAGGGCATAATATTGTCTAAAACGGTATTACTGGCTTCCAACAATGTTGGCTCTTCAATAACTACAATTTGCGTATCATAACATCCAGCGGCATTGGTAACGCGCACACGATAGGTGCCAATATCCAATCCGTTAAATTGATAATTATCAGTAGTAATCACTCCCGAACTTTGCTGTAAGGCGTTTCCAATAAACAATTCGTAAGTGAAATTGGCAGATGCTTCATTTACTTGAACAGCAACTTTACCATCAGCTTGGTCTTTACATTGTGCATCTGTTGGTGTGAAAGTAACATCTAAGCCTAATACGGTAACTGTTCTAGTTGTAATTGTACATCCAACCTTCGTTTGCGTTACTGTATAAACACCTGGCCCATCAACATCAATTTCTTTTGTATTTCCAACCGCTGTTCCATTTTCATCAACCCATTCATAGATGTTGTATCCATCATGTCCAGATATAGTAATTGTATTATTACAAAACGTTTCAACACTATCAAATTGACATGAGCTAGTATCAACAAACAAATCCATTGATCCAACATTACCCAGTCCACAACCATTTACGCCGTTTAAACCAGGTTGATCTGACACATTTTGACCAGAATTCTCTCCATCATATGAAGAAGTAATAAAATTCTGTAAAAGATTGGTACAGGCATCTGTATAATCAAAACAATTAGCGGATGCTGTCACTTGATATCGAATATTGTAAGAACCTGAAGTACCTTCTTTAAATACCAATGAATCATCAATGGTAAAAGTTATTTGACGTGTTCCAGGATTGTATACATAAGTAATTAATCCAGGAGCCAAAGGCGTTCCTGTTTCGTCTAAAAATTCAAAAGTAGTATTATCTAAGGTTACATTAAATGGTAGTGTATTTAGAACTACCGTATTTAATGCATTATCAGTACCTTCATTTTCAAAATTAATATTATACCATACAGTGGCACCTAATGGTACCGGAGAATTTAAGGTAATTGGATTGTTTGAAGTATCTTCTACACTTGTCAAAACCTGTAAATTAGGTTCTATAATATCTACTGCAAAGGTGTTTAAAAAAGTAAAAATTCGATCTCCTGTAGTAGCAACTCTAACGGTAGCGTCAGTTGCTCCATTAGACAATATACTATTTCCAGGGTTTAGTGGTGTTAAATCAACTATGGCAATGTCCCATCCCAACGTATTTTCACTATCCAAATCACGCGTATCTACGATAGCACCATCAATGGTTATTTTACTATTGAAAAAGTTAGTTGCTGGATTTTCAGCATCCCATAAAGCGTCAAAACTACTGTTCGGATCACTAGCGGGTACCGTACCTTCAGAAAATAACAATTGCTCCCCAGATAAGGATCTATCTCCTTCCAAAGCAGCGATTCCAATTCTACCTTCTACAGGAGATGGTGCTGGAGGCGTTACAAAACCAGAATAACTAAACTGTTCTGAATTATTAGGACTCACTTGAGAAAAACCATCAAAGGTTGAAATATATTTTCGCGACTCAGTAGGACTTTCATATACAATTACCAAGGCCCACCCTGCTGCGCGATTGCTAAAACCTACATCACAAGAAACATCTGCAACGAAATAATCACCTGACGGGTTGGATAAAGCTGCAACAGTACTAGTTACATCCTTATAGTACATCAAATCAAGATTTTCACGTTTACTAACGTCTATTATATCGGCAGAGATATTTTGGTAAACACCTCCCGGTGTTTTAAATTTTATATTTTGAGGTGTTTGAGCGACCGTAGTAAGATTTGCACCCCAGTACAAACCGGCATACACTACTCTATCACAATTAGAAAGAGTTAACTCAGCACTACTTGAACTAAAAGTTGATGGGTCGTTATCGACATCAACATACACCATTGTAAAGCTATTGTTATTACTAGAACCATCATAAGGTGTGTTAGCACTATTATTTACAATAGAATTACCGATAATAGTTAAATCTCCATTAATACCAGCATTTTCATACCTCTTTAGAAAAGGTTCTGTGGTTTGTGCATTTATAAATAGTGGGAGAATTAAAAAAAGGGCAATAAAAAATAATGATACTTTCGTAAAAGTGCTTGTAAGGTTCATAACAAAATGTTTAGCGATTCTATGACAATTAACGGTCAATTTCATTCTTTAGTATATAAACACAACAATCATAAGTAGTTTTTTCCTACCCTATAATTCAAAAAAAATAGATTTAAAATTCAATTATTTGAAGGAAGATAATTAGTTAAGAGTGTTTTTTACTATAGAAAATACGACATAAAGTAGTATAATTAAAGGTATTGCCACGAATTGAAGTAGAATTAATAAAATGACACTAAGCGTCAAAAAGAGAAGTTCAATCCAATTATTTTTTACTGAAAAATTTTTAAATTTTAACGAAAATAATGGAATCTCCATATTCATCACACTGCTTAAGACAATAGTTACAAAAATCAAAAAATAGGTGTTTTCTATCAAATTTGTAGCAAAACCAACAGCTGTATAAAGCAATACTAAAGGCAATGAAATTACAAACAAGGCCATGGCTGGTGTGGGTAAGCCGATAAACGATGAAGACTGACGCTCATCGATATTAAAATTAGCCAATCGATAAGCCGCAGCCAAAGTGATTATAAAACCAAAGAAAGGAAGTAATTGGATAAACTGAAAATCAGCACCTAACGCTTGCAAATCACCAGTGGTTTCAACAGCAGAAACCGCAAATGAATTTTGATTAATTGATTTTAAAATGAGTTGGTACATAACAATTCCTGGAACGACTCCTGAAGTCACCATATCTGCTAAAGAATCTAACTGTACACCCAACGCACTCTGCACTTTCAATAAACGCGCTGCAAAACCATCAAAAAAATCAAAAAATATCCCGAGTAACACAAATAACGCCGCCATTTGCAAATTCCCTAAGGAAGCCAACAAAACTGCAACGATACCGCAAAATAAATTTAAAAGGGTGATGAAATTTGGAATGTGCTTTTTGATAAGTTCTGTTTTTAGTTGCCGTAAATTTAATGAAATAAATTGTAAATATTTTCTTGATTTATATGTTAATAAATATTCACTAGACAGTTTTATTTTTTAGTACGAAGTGTTACTTTAGCAAATCTGCATAATTTACTTTTTAAATGACTGAAGAAACGAAATATACCGAAGACAATATTAGATCCCTAGACTGGAAAGAACATATCAGGATGCGTCCTGGAATGTATATTGGAAAGTTAGGTGACGGTTCGTCATCTGATGATGGTATTTACATTCTTATTAAAGAAGTTCTTGACAATTCTATTGATGAGTATGTGATGGGTGCGGGTAAAACCATTGAAATTTCAGTCAGAGATAAAACGGTAACGGTTAGAGATTATGGTCGCGGTATTCCCTTAGGGAAAGTGGTAGATGTTGTTTCGAAAATGAATACTGGAGGAAAATACGACTCTAAGGCCTTTAAAAAATCGGTTGGACTGAATGGTGTAGGAACAAAAGCGGTAAATGCACTGTCTTCACATTTTAAAGTACAATCGATTCGAGATGAGAAAACAAAAACAGCCGAATTTGAAAAAGGAAATCTCGTTGCTAATGAAGAAGTACAACCTTCTTCGTTGCGCAAAGGAACCAAGGTAAGCTTTACACCGGATGAGGCTATTTTTAATCAATTTAAGTACCGCAATGAGTACATCATAAAAATGATTAAGAATTATGTGTATCTCAATACAGGCTTAACCATACTTTTTAACGGTGAAAAATATTTTTCTGAAAACGGTCTTAAAGACTTGCTTGAAGAAAATATTGCCGATACCGATATGCTCTACCCTATTATTCACTTAAAAAGTGAGGACATAGAAATTGCCTTAACCCATAGTAAAACACAATATAGCGAAGAATACCATTCGTTTGTAAACGGACAACATACCACGCAAGGTGGTACCCATCAAAATGCGTTTAGAGAATCGGTAGTAAAAACTGTTCGTGAATTCTTTAATAAAAACTATGAATCGTCTGATATTCGCAAATCCATTGTTTCTGCGATAAGCATTAAGGTAATGGAACCTATTTTTGAAAGTCAAACAAAAACAAAGTTAGGTTCAACAGAAATGGGTGGTGGGTTGCCAACTGTACGTACTTTTATCAATGACTTCGTTAAAACGAATCTCGATAATTACCTCCATAAAAACCCTGCTGCGGCTGAGCAATTACAACGTAAAATCTTACAAGCTGAACGAGAGCGTAAAGATTTATCAGGAATTCGAAAGTTAGCTCGTGATCGCGCTAAAAAGGCCAATCTACACAATAAGAAATTACGTGATTGCAGAGTGCATTTGGGCGATATGAAAAAAGAAAATCGCCTAGACAGTACCCTATTTATTACGGAAGGAGATTCTGCTAGTGGCTCCATTACAAAGTCGAGGAACGTAAATACCCAAGCCGTATTTAGCTTACGAGGGAAGCCGTTGAATTCTTTTGGAATGAGTAAAAAAATAGTGTATGAAAATGAAGAATTTAATTTATTACAAGCCGCTTTAAACATTGAAGATGGTATTGAAAATTTACGCTATAACAATATTGTAATTGCTACCGATGCCGATGTAGATGGTATGCACATTCGGCTCTTATTAATTACTTTTTTCTTACAATTCTTTCCTGAATTGATTAAAGAAGGGCATTTGTACATTTTAGATACCCCCCTATTTAGGGTAAGAGATAAAAGCAAAACACATTATTGTTATTCACAAGCTGAAAAACAAGCGGCCATTGAGAGTCTCAAAGGAAAGCCTGAAATAACCCGATTTAAAGGGCTCGGTGAAATTTCACCTGATGAATTTGCTAATTTTATAGGCGATACCATTCGTTTAGATCCTGTAATGTTGGACAAAGAAATATCTATAGATGAATTATTGACCTTTTATATGGGTAAAAACACACCAGATAGGCAGAAATTCATTATCAATAATCTAAAAGTTGAACTTGATTTAGTAGAAGATAAATAATGCAAGAAGATAACGACGAAATAGAAAATAATCAAAATGAGAATCCTGCCGAAGAAACCATCACTAAGGTAACAGGCATGTACAAGGACTGGTTTTTAGATTACGCTTCTTATGTAATCTTAGAACGTGCCGTACCTGCTATAGACGATGGTTTTAAACCCGTACAACGTCGTATTATGCAGTCTATGAAAGATTTAGACGATGGGCGGTATAATAAAGTAGCCAATTTAGTCGGGCATACCATGCAGTACCACCCACATGGTGATGCGAGTATTGCCGATGCGATGGTACAATTGGGTCAAAAAGAATTACTAATAGATATGCAAGGTAACTGGGGAAATATTCTCACAGGTGACCGCGCGGCAGCTTCTAGATATATAGAAGCACGCCTCTCTAAATTTGCCTTAGAAGTTGTTTTCAACCCGAAAACTACAGAATGGCAATCTTCTTATGACGGCAGACGCAAAGAACCTATTGATTTACCTGTTAAATTCCCTTTATTACTTGCTCAAGGCGCAGAAGGTATCGCCGTTGGATTATCCACCAAAATATTACCACATAATTTTAATGAGTTAATTGATGCCTCGATAAAACATTTGAAAGGGCGTACGTTCAAATTAGTTCCTGATTTTCTAACAGGAGGTATTGCTGATGTTACCAATTATAATGATGGTAAACGTGGCGGTAAAGTAAGAGTGCGTTCGAAAATTTCTCAAGTTGACAAATATACACTAGCAATCAATGAGATACCATTCGGAACTACAACTTCTTCTTTAATAGATTCTGTACTTAAAGCAAATGACAAAGGGAAGATAAAAATCAAGCGCATCGAAGACAATACAGCGGCGGAAGTAGAAATTTTAATACATCTACCTAACAACGTTTCTCCAGATAAAACTATAGATGCCTTGTATGCATTTACCAATTGCGAGCAATCCATTTCTCCATTGTCATGCATTATAGAAAACAACAAACCTGTCTTTATTGGGGTAACAGAAATGTTGCGCCGATCTACTGATCATACGGTAGACTTACTTAAAAAAGAACTAGAAATTCAATTAAGTGAATTAGAGGAACAATGGCATTTCGCTTCATTAGAGCGTATATTTATTGAAAACAGAATCTACCGTGATATTGAAGAAGAAGAAACGTGGGAAGGCGTAATTAAAGCTATAGACAAAGGCTTACAGCCGCATATAAAACACTTGAAGCGTGCCGTCACTGAAGAAGACGTTGTTCGTTTGACAGAAATTAGAATTAAGAAGATTTCTAAATTCGATATTGACAAAGCCAAACAACATATTGAAAGCTTGGAAGATAAGATTGCTGAAGTAAAAAATCATCTTGCAAACTTGATTGACTATGCAATTGACTATTTTAAAAATCTAAAAGTAAAATACGGAAAAGGTAAAGATCGAAAAACTGAAATTCGCATTTTTGAAGATATAGTAGCAAGTAAAGTGGCTATGAAAAATGCCAAACTTTATGTGAATCGCGAAGAAGGTTTTATCGGAACCTCGATGCGCAGAGATGAATTTGTAGCGGACTGTTCTGATATTGACGATGTTATTGTATTTAGAGGGGACGGACAAATGATGGTTACCAAACTAGACGCTAAAACCTTTGTAGGTAAAAACATTATTCATGTGGCCGTATTTAAAAAGGGAGACAAACGCACGGTTTACAACATGATTTATCGCGACGGAAAGTCAGGACCAACTTACATGAAGCGCTTTTCCGTTACAAGTATTACGCGCGACAAAGAATATGACTTAACGGCCGGTAATAAACAGTCGAGTATGCTGTATTTTTCAGCGAACCCTAATGGGGAAGCTGAAGTAGCTACCATTCATTTACGTGCTGTAGGGAGTATTAAAAAATTGAAGTGGGACATCGATTTTGCAGACCTAGCCATTAAAGGTCGTGGTAGCCGTGGTAATACCGTAACCAAATATTCTGTTAAGAAAATTGAACTTAAAGAAAAAGGAATTTCCACCTTAAAGCCTCGAAAAGTTTGGTTTGATGATACGGTACAACGTTTAAATGTAGACAATCGAGGAGAATTACTAGGTGAGTTTACCGCTGAAGACCGATTGCTTATCATAACGCAAGCAGGTGTTGTTAAAACAATAAGACCCGAGCTTTCTACCCATTTTGACGATGATATGATCGTCTTAGAAAAATGGATTCCCAACAAACCCATTTCAGCAGTTCATTTTGATGGTGAAAAAGAGCGATATTACGTAAAGCGATTTATGATAGACAATCCCAACAAAGAAGAAGTGTTTATTACAGAACACCCGAAGTCGCAATTAGAAATAATCGCCACAGATTTTAGGCCGATGGCGGAAGTGATTTTTTCAAAACGAGGTATTGATAATGAAATCATAAACTTTGAAGAATTTATTTCAGTAAAAGGGATTAAAGCTATTGGAAATCAATTCGTTAAGGAAAAAATAAAACAAATCAATTTACTTGACCCACTCCCCTATGAAGAACCAGAAGTAAATACGGTTGAAGTGATTGAAGAAGAAGAGATAAGCGGAACGGCTACTAGCACCAACAAGACAACAGCTACCCCTAAAAAAGCAACAGATAATTCTGAAGAGAATGACGAAGATGACGAAGGGCAAACAACCTTATTTTAACTATGGAACTATTTGGCTATGCTTTTAAATTAAATTCATTTTTAAATATCTTATTGTATACGCTAGCGGTATTAGCAATTACCTGGATAGTCTCTAAATTCACTCGGTTTTTATTGGTAAAATATATCGGTAGAAAAAATAAAGATGACCCATACAGCATTACCCGCTTAAAGTTTGCGAAAAATTCTGTTATTTTTTTAAGCTATATCGTTGCTTTTTTTGTCTTGGTCTTTACCATCCCTGCTTTTAGAAGCAAAGCCACATTAATTTTCTCTGGTGCGGGTTTATTAGCAGCCATTATTGGTTTTGCTGCACAAGCAGCTGTATCTAACTTAATCGCAGGTGGATTCATTGTGATTTTCAAACCATTTAGAGTGGGTGATTTTATCCGTTTAGATGATTTTAGGCTTGGTATTGTACAAGACATTACCCTTCGACACACTGTAATCAATACTTTTGAAAACAAACGTTTAATCATTCCCAACTCACTGATTAGTACAGAATCTATTTTCAACCACACCATTGAAGATATGTATGTGTTGAGTTTTAACAATTTTATTATCGGCCTACAAGCGGATATTGATAGAGCCTGCGAAATAATTACCGAGGAAGCTTTAAAACTTCCAAATACTATTGACAACCGGACACCTGAAGAGGTGTTGAACGGTACAGAACAAGTTAGAATTAGAGTTCGAGAGATTAATGAAGTAGGCATTTATCTTCGCGCGCTTATTTGGGTGCCAGATCCGTATGAAGAATTTATCTTGAAATCAAATTTACTTCGCGCCGTTCACAAACGTTTTCGTGCTGAAGGAGTTGAACTACCAGTTCCTTTACGTAGAATCGTGGAAAATTAAAATTTAAAGAATTGGCAACTTGCCGTATTATAGGGTTTCTAAGAAAGCTATCAAGCTAGCAATTGCTTTCCCTCTATGGCTTACCTTACCTTTTTCTTTTAAGGTCATTTCAGCAAAAGACTTATTAAATCCGGTTGGCTTAAAGATAGGGTCATAACCAAATCCTTTTACCCCCTTTTTAGCGTGCAATATTTCTCCTTTACAAACACCCTCAAAAACATGTTGATTTCCGTCAAGATTCAATACAACAACCGTCTTAAATTGAGCCGCCCTGTTCGTTTTATTAAGCATGTTATCCAATAGCTTACGCATATTCAATGTTGCATTCGCAGACTCACCTGCATAGCGTGCAGAATACACACCAGGCTCGTTATTAAGAGCTTGAACTTCGAGACCTGTATCATCAGCAAAACAATTGTAGCCATATGTTTTAGTAACATAATTAGCCTTCAATACCGCATTCCCTTTAAGCGTCGTAGCTGTTTCTAAAATTTCTTCAGTACAGCCAATATCGGTAAGGCTTAGTAGTTGAATCGTGCTAGGCACCAATTGCTGTACTTCCTGTAGCTTGTTCTTATTATGTGTTGCGAAAACAATTTCCATATTCAAAAATAGTAAAAATGAGCTGGTTTATGAGATCTTATAGCATTAATTTAATGCTTACTATATCGGTATTTAAGCCGATATTTTAAATTATCGGTATTTAAGCCGATATTTTTGGATATCGGTAAATAAATCGATATCTTTGAAATAAAAAAACACAATGACCGCAGTTTTAACAGGTGACATCATAAACTCAAGAAGTGGAAAAACACCAAATTGGCTAGGTATTTTAAAGGAAACCTTACAAAAATTCGGGAAAGAGCCTGAGCAGTGGGAAATATACCGAGGCGACAGCTTTCAACTGGAAGTCTCACCGAAAAAAGCACTTGAGACAGCTATTTTTATCAAATCAAGCATTAAAAAAGAAAAAAATATAGATGTAAGAATGGCTATTGGCATTGGCAACAAAACATATACCTCTAACAAAGTAACCACTTCTAATGGTACTGCCTTTATAAATTCTGGAGAGTGTTTTGACAACTTAAAAAAATTGAATTTAGCGATACAAACACCTTGGAGCGAGTTTGATGAACAAATAAATTTATCACTAGAATTGGCACTTCTAACTATGAATAACTGGTCACCTGCCACTGCAACCATCCTCACTGAAGCTTTAGAAAAACAACACCACAACCAAAAAGAATTAGCAGCAACCCTCAACAAATCACAAAGTAGTATTAGCGAAGCTTTAAGCAGAGCTGGTTACGATGAAATCATAAAACTGATTGATACCTACAAGAAAAAACTACCACAATCATGATCTTATTAGCCATAAAATTATTATTAGCTCATCTAATAGGCGATTTTCTATTTCAGCCAGACACATGGGTAACACACAAAAAAGAGCATAAAATAAAGTCGAAATATCTTTATTGGCACATTGCAATCCACCTCACGGCGCTTTTAATTTTATTACAGTTTCAATACACACTAGCTATCGTATTTATTATACTCACACACTTTATTATTGATGTGATTAAAATTTACCTCACAAATCAAAAAAACAGTCGGCTCCTTTTTGTATCTGATCAAATAGCACACGTTGTGGTATTACTAGGTGTCGTTTATTATTACTTCCCTTTTAAAATAGATATCAACACTATTTATACACAGAAAAATTTACTATTTATCACCTTCTTACTGTTAGTAACTTATGTCTCTTCAGTACTGATCAAGCAGTTGATAAGCAAATGGGATGCTGAAATAAACAATGATAAAAAATCCATTGACGGTGCCGGTAACTACATTGGTATGCTAGAACGCTTATTGGTTTTTATTTTTGTGTTATTAAACCTCTGGTCGGCCATCGGCTTTTTAATAACAGCAAAATCTGTTTTTCGATTCGGCGACTTAACGGATGGCAAAAACAGAAAGCTCACAGAATATGTGCTAATAGGTACCTTATTGAGCTTTGGACTGGCAATTATTCTAGGAATTTTATATAAATATTTAATAACACTGGAAGTTTAAATCCAAAACGCTAAACACCAAATTAAAAGGGTTTGTTAAGATTCCATTGTACAGCTATTTTATTGATAATGTGTTGCTCATCTTTAATTACTTCACCATCAGCTTCAGCAACATCAATTAAGTCGTCTATCAAATATTGCGCAAAATCTAAGGTAAACCAAGTTTGTTTTTTTAAAAAATTTGCGCACTTTTTTATTTCCTCCAAAATAACGGAATCCATTTCCCCTTGTGGAGCCAATTCTCCAAGGGTGTTATACCACTCACATGTCTTGTCAAATTTTTGAGCCAGCTCTTCGACACTAAAGGAGGTTTCCGGAACCTTAACAACCAACTGACCAATCTTGGTTTTAATAGTATCTATTTCATCTTCGGAAAGATGATAATCTGTGATTTCTGCATTCGCTAGCATTAAAAATAGACTCGCCTCTAACCAGTCTAATGATTCTTTTTTCATCATTCAAAACTTTATCAAGATGCAAAGTAAGTGTTTTATCCTTGAATTCACGACTCAACTTGTATAAACAGTTCTGTTTTATAAATTTTACAAGACCCCAATAAATGATTCCAGCAAAACTGTCATTAACCGACTTTAGTAAAACAATCATTTGTTTGGATATTAACCAAATATCAAATAAGTTTGCTTAGAAAGATTTTTTAAACTTTCCAAAATTATACGAACCCTCAAATAGCTATCATGATTCAAAAAAAATCACTTTTAGGCGGTTGGTTTTGCATATGTATCTGTCTGTTTTCGATCAGTACAGTCGCTCAAACCGATTATCAAAACTATAGTGAACTCACCAAAAAATTAAAAAGCTTACAAAGCAAACACCCACGTCAAGCCAAATTACAATCACTTACCAAAACAATTGGTGGTTATGATATTTGGGCACTTACCTTATCAAGCGGGCAAGCACAAGACAATCCCGCTATTGCCATTGTTGGCGGTGTAGATGGCAGCTTAGTACTTAGTACCGAAATGGCCGTACAAATGGCAGAGACTATTTTGTCAGAACATGCCGATATACTAAAAACTACAACGTTCTATATTTTTCCAAACATGAGTCCCAATGCGTCAGAACACTATTTCGCAGCGCTAAAATATCCATTGACGGGAAATGCTAAAAAAACGGACGATGATCGAGACGGTAAAATTAATGAAGATCCTTTTGAAGATTTAAACAATGACGGATTGATTACACTGATCCGTGTTGAAGACATGACTGGAGATTACGTAATGCTAGAAGAAGATGAGCGAATCATGGTAAAAGCTGATGATCAAAAAGGAGAATTAGGTACCTACAAGGTTTTTTCTGAAGGTATCGATAATGATAAAGATGGCGCTTACAACGAAGATGATGAGGGAGGTGTTTCGTTTAACAAGAATTTCACTTACAATTACCAATACTTTCAACCTGGAGTTGGAGAACATGCGGTTTCTGAAAAAGAAAATAGAGCCTTATTAGATTTTCTATATGAACAGTGGAATCTTTATGCTATTCTAACCTTGGGCCCTACTAACAATTTATCAAGCCCTTTGAAATACAACGCGGCAAATGCAAAGAAACGTGTAGTTACAAGCATCTTGAAAAATGATGAACAATTGAATCAGTTTCTTTCAAAAAAATACAACACCATCACCAAAACAAAAGATGCTCCTAGTGCCACTGGCAAGGGAGGTGGTTTCTTCGAGTGGTCATATTTTCATTTCGGCAAGTTAGCCATGAGTACACCAGGCTGGTGGGCTCCAAAATACAAAGGTGATTCTATTGTGAAGGCGGCTAAAAATAGCGACGCTAACTTTTTACAATGGGCGAAACAAGAAGGATTGTCAGACTATTTTGTGCCTTGGAAAACAATCAATCATCCTGATTTTCCGAATAAAAAAGTAGAAGTAGGTGGTATTGCGCCTTATAAAATGTACAATCCTCCCTATAATTTAGTAGAAGCCATTAGTAAAAAACACACTGATTTCATACTTGAAATAGCAAAACTTCAACCAAAAATAACCTTACAAAATATACATGTTGAAAAAGTAAACAATGAGTTAACACGCGTTACGGTTGCAGTACACAATAATGGCTTTTTACCCACACATACCGAAATGGGGAAAAAATCGCGCTGGTTAAGGAGTATTAAAGTCGGACTAGAATTAAAACAAGGACAGGAAATTATTTCTGGAAAAAAAATACAATTAATCCCTAGTATTGATGGCGATAGCAGCATAGAGGTAACATGGCTTTTAAAAGGTAGAGGCACCGTAGAAATAACTGCAGGCGCAGCGCATACCGGAAGTGATTCAACAACCATAAATTTAAAATAAGATGACAAATAAACCTAAAAACTTAGTCGTTGTAGTATGGTTGGCATTTATCTTACCGATAGCTGTACTCGCACAAAAAAATGAAGAAATATTTAGAGCTGCTGGTTCTCCACACAATCCGAAAGTACAAGTAGCTTTCAATAAATATTATACTGCTGAAGGTTTAGCTGCAATAGGAAAAAAAATTGCAGATGCGTACCCAAACTTGGTAAAGCGCTTTTCCATCGGAAAATCAACGGAAGGAAGAGATATCTGGATGCTCGCAGTAACAAATTACAAAATAGGCAATGCTGATGATAAGCCAGGATTTTATTTAGATGGAAACATCCATTCGAATGAAATACAAGGTGGTGAATTTTCTATTTATACCGCATGGTACTTAACTGAAAGTTTTAATAGTATAGCGCATATTAAAAACCTCTTAGATGAGCGTGTTTTTTACATCGTTCCTACCATCAACCCTGACGCGCGAAATAATTACATGCTAGAAGCTAATACTGGGAGCAGTCCTAGAGCGGGAATGATAAAATTAGATGATGATAGAGATGGGTTATTTGATGAAGACGGTTATGATGATTTAAATGGAGATGGTTCTATTACTCAAATGAGGAGAAAATCTGATGATGGAAATATGATTATAGATCCGAAAGATCCAAGAGTAATGATTCGAATTGAACCCGATGACGTAGTAACTGCACAACGATATGAGTATTTAGGCCAAGAAGGATTAGACAATGACAACGATGGTCGCATCAACGAAGATCGCCCTGGTTATTACGATCCGAATAGAGACTGGGCATGGAAATGGCAACCAGACTACATTCAAAGGGGTGCTTACAAATACCCTTTTTCTGCACCAGAAAATAGAGCTGTCGCTGATTTTGTACTAAAACACCCTAATATCGCAGGGGCACAAAGCTATCACAATTCTGGTGGAATGATTTTACGTGGCCCCGGTGCCAAGGAGGATATTGACACTTATAATCGAGAAGATGTGCGTATTTATGATGCTATTGGAAAAAAAGGGGAGAAAATAATTCCTGGCTACCGTTATCTAACTGTTTACAAAGACTTGTATTCTGTTTTTGGAGGGGAATTAGACTGGTTTTATGGAGGAAGAGGTATCTACACCTTCACTAACGAGTTATTTACGGCCTACGCCTACTATAAAGATAAAAATGGAGGAAGAGATCAAATCTATAGTTTCGATAAAGATTTAATGTTTGGAGATGGTTTTACTCCATGGGAAACTTTTAACCATCCAAATTATGGCGAAATTGAAATAGGCGGCTTTAAGAAGAATGTAGGCCGTGCAACACCTGGTTTTCTATTAGAGGAAGAAGCCCATAGAAACATGGCTTTCACGCTTTATCACGCCCATCATATGCCTCGCTTATCGATTAGCGACCTTACAGAAAAATCATTGGGTGGAGGGCTCATTGAGGTTACCGCGACTGTTAAAAACGATCGATTGATGCCTACACATGCTAGTCAGGATTTAAAATATAAAATTACACGACCCGACTATGTTCAGATCACGGGCGCTAAAGTAATTGCCGGTATGCTTGTTACTGATGCCGATTTTGGCGTTACGGAAGAGCAGCAAGTCAATCCTGACACTATTGAAGTCACCAATATACCTGGCAACAGTGTCGTAAAAGTACGGTGGATTTTAAAAGGAAACTCCAACTATACCGTGACTGTCGATAGTGAAAAAGGAGGTATTGCAACAAGAAAAAAGGGCAAAAACAATTAAGAAAGCTGAGTGGCACCTAGAAGAATTAGCTAGGTGCTTTTTATTTCTAAAAAAACGAATGAATCATACATATGGAAGTTTTAGGAATTGATGTAGGTGGCTCTGGCATAAAAGGAGCTATTGTGAATATTGAAACAGGAGAGTTATGCTCAGAAAAACACCGTATACCAACACCGAAAGGAGCCAAACCAAAAGATATTGCTAATGAGGTTGCCGAACTAATTGCACATTTTAATTGGAAGGGACAAGTAGGCTGCGGCTTCCCTACAATTGTACACCATGGCAAAGCACTGCATTATAGCAACCTCCATAAGAGCTGGAAAGGTCTACAAATTGATGAGTTCTTTCAAGAGCGTACCGGCCTACCTTTTACCGTTATAAATGATGCTGATGCTGCTGGTTTAGCTACTATCCATTTTGGTTCGGGCAAAGGAAAGAGTGGATTGATACTAATGATTACAGTTGGAACTGGATTGGGTTCTGGACTCTTTTTTAACGGACAGTTAATTCCGAATTTTGAATTGGGTAAGATTCCATACAAAAACTATAAGTATATCGAAATGTGGGCCGCAGATTCTGCACGTAAACGTGAAGATATCTCATTAATCGAGTGGGCGCAGCGATTTAATAAATTTTTAAAAATAGTAGAACGGTTAATTCTGGCCGATCTAATTATCATTGGTGGAGGAGCTTCAAAAAAGTTTGACCAATTCAAACACTTGATAACTATAGGCACACCAGTAGTAGCAGCCATTCACCAAAATAATGCAGGAATTATTGGAGCGGCTCTAGGTGCAATCAAAGACCGCTAAATAACTATTTTTCAGTATTTTATATTGAATAACCGTTATTATTTTGTATCTTGCAAGTTATGATAACACTAGATAAAAAAGACAATTCAGACATTTTAAAAGAATCTGTAACCTACTTAGAAAATTACGGTTACAATAACATCAAAGCTGATGTTGAGGGGTATACAACTCCAAAATCCTACCACAAAAAAGGTTCTGACGTAAAAATTACACCAGATATTGTTGCTGAAAAAGCAGGTAAAAAACATTATTTTGAAATTAGCATTAAGAGTGAAGAACCTAATTTATTAAAATCAAAATGGCGTTTTTTAGATGTGCTTACCAGAATGCGTGATGATCGCTTTAAAATCATTACACGTAGAGGTCATTATAAGTTTACTCAAGACATGTTAGATGATTTAAACTTAGACAAAGTACCCATTAAATTATAATCAGTACCAATCACTTACTTACTTTTTAAATTCGCCTTCAACAAGCTGTTCTGTTCTTTGATCAGCTCTGTTAAGTCGCTTAATAATTCGATATCTTTTGGTGTTGCAACGGTAGTATCTTTCGTGTTTTGTGCCTTGTTGCGTAGTTTATTCATAAATTTTACCACAATAAAAATAGTAAACCCGATTATTACGAAATCAATAAACGATTCTAACAGTGCTCCATAGCCAATTGCAACTTCGTTAGCAATGGTATTTCCCGAAATATCTGCGGTGGCCTCTCGTAATACTATTTTTTTATCCGCAAAATTAATTCCATTTGACAATAGGCTTAAAGGAGGTAATAATATCTTTTTTACCAACACATCAATTACTCCATTAAACGATGCTCCGATAATAATACCAACGGCCATATCCATCATATTTCCTTTTACAGCAAACTCCTTAAACTCTTTTAATAAACCCATGTTGTAATTTTAAAAACCAGTTACAAATGTATTTGTTAAACTTGAGTCATCAAAACAGAATATTAAAAACATAAAAAAGCATCTCCATGGAGATGCTTTTTTATCCTGCTATGAAAAAATTATAAAGTATAAAGCATATACCCCCTACAGTATATTAGTGCTTATATTTAAATAACAATCTACTTTCAAAATGTCCTGAAAAAAATGGTGTTTTTTTAATTTATATACAATTTAAAGCACATAAACTGATCTTTTTGAGCCATTTACTCGTGATGATAGGGTTCGTTTTTTAAAATAGTAAATGCTCGATACAACTGCTCCACTACAAAAACGCGAATCATCTGGTGTGAGAAAGTCATTTTTGAAAACGACACCTTTCCCTGTGCTTTTTGATAGACCGCTTCTGAAAAACCATAAGGGCCACCAATAACGAAAACCAATTGCTTTGTTCCTGCATTCATTTTTTTTTGTAAAAATCTTGAAAATTCAACCGAGCGAAACTCACGCCCTTTCTCATCGAGTAAAATTAATTGATCTGTAGCTTCGAGCTCTTTTATAATGAGCGCACCTTCCTTATCGTTTTGTTGGGTTACAGATAGGTTTTTTGTTTTTTTTATATCTGGAATTATTTTAAGTTCAAATTTAATGTAGTGATTCAGTCTTTTTTGATAGGTCTCAACAAGTTGTTCCAACTGTTTATTATCGGTTTTCCCTATGGCTATCAATTTTATTTTCATAGTATAAAAATACGAAAGTCTTACTTTTCTAATATGGTTTTTAGCATTTTCTTTAGCTTATCAAAATCCCAAAATAATAAATATAAATTCGCCAAAACCATCAACCCAACGACGTAGGGAGTTCCTTTAAAATTCATAGATACAACTATGATGAATATGTTCAAAATAATTGGCAAATATAAGATGGCACCCAAAAATGCAGTTCTTGGTATTAAAATAAGTACCAAAACTAACAACTGCATAAAACCTAAAAAATTCCAATAAAACCCCGTTCTATAAAGTGCTTCAAAGAAAAATCCAACCGGCGTATCTAAATCCAATGTTGTAAATCGCTCTCCTAGTATTTTTTTAAGTCCTGACGGAAGAAATCCCAACGCTAGTAGAACCCGAACAATCCATGTAAAAACTTTAAATATTCTTAACTGGATTACTTTTGAGTGTAATTGGCTAACACCATTCATAGATAGTAGTTTAAAAAGTGACGAGTACACCAGCATATTGTTACAAAACAGCAATAAAAATAATTGAACTTGGTAAATTGATAAAATCTATTTCTATTTTTGTTTTAAATAGTAAACAAAATGATTAGCAAAGCACAATTTGAAAAGGAACTTGAATTAATAATTGAGAATGCCATTAGAGAAGATGTTGGCGATGGTGATCACAGTTCGTTGGCTTGTATTCCGAAAAATGCAACTGGAAAAGCAAAATTATTGGTAAAAGACACAGGTATTATAGCTGGTGTGGCATTTGCGAAACGCGTTTTTAACTATGTTGATCCTCACTTAAAAATAGAAACATTAATTAATGATGGTGACTCTGTAAAATACGGGGACATCGTTTTTTTTGTTGAGGGCAGCTCACAGTCCATATTAAAAGCAGAGCGCTTGGTATTAAATGCAATGCAACGGATGAGTGCTATTGCTACTAAAACACATGCCTTTATGGATTTATTGAAGGGCACCAAGACTAAAATATTAGATACCCGTAAAACCACACCTGGTATTCGAGCACTTGAAAAGTGGGCGGTGAAAATTGGCGGTGGTGAAAATCACCGATTTGCATTGTATGATATGATAATGCTAAAAGACAACCATATTGATTTTGCTGGTGGTATCACAAAGGCCATTGCCAAAACGCAACAGTATTTAAAAGATACGGGACGTGATTTGAAAATTATTGTAGAGGCTCGCAATCTAACCGAAATTGAAGAAATATTACAATCTTCTGGTGTTTATAGAATTTTGATAGACAATTTCAATTATGAAGATACGCGTAAAGCAGTGGCTCTAATTGGCACGACCTGTCTGACAGAGTCTTCTGGAGGCATTAATGAAGAAACGTTACGTAAGTATGCAGATTGTGGTGTTGATTATATTTCATCTGGAGCACTCACCCACTCTGTTTACAATATGGATCTGAGTTTGAAGGCCGTTTAATGTCAAATAGAAGTATATTTATTTCTGACTTTCTTTAAGCATAGGCACAAAACGAAATTCGCCGAACTCGTGTTTTTCAAAATCTTTTTCTCCTTTCCGGATAAAAAGTGTCATAATTTGTACCTCATCACCTACTGGAATTACGAGTCTTCCTCCAATTTTTAATTGACTTAAGAGTGGTTGTGGCACAAAAGGAGCCCCAGCAGTTACCAAAATTTTATCAAAAGGTGCAAATTCGGGCCATCCCTTATAACCATCTCCAAAGTTCAATCGTTTGGCAACATACCCTACTTTTGGCAAAAACTTTCTTGTTTTTTCGTACAGTTCTTTTTGCCGTTCAATACTATACACTTCCGCTTTCAATTCAACCAAAACGGCTGTTTGATAGCCTGATCCTGTACCAATTTCTAGTACCTTATCTCCTTTTTTTATCTCAAGTAATTCGGTTTGAAAAGCAACGGTATAAGGTTGTGAAATAGTTTGGCTAGCGGCTATAGGAAATGCCTTGTCTTGATAGGCAAAGTCAACAAAACTAGAATCCATAAATAAATGTCGCGGAATTTTTGAAAGTGCATCCAACACCTCATCATTTGCAATCCCCTTGCTCTTAACGAGCTCAACTAACTGATTTCTAAGTCCTTTATGTTTTGGTAAATCTTTCATTATCTAGTAGCTAATTACGGAAATATTTTAGCAAAAAAGCAAGTAAAAATCTATTATTTGTTACCTTTGTTAAAAATCATATTTCATGTTAAAAGTTGGTGTTTTAGGTGCAGGTCATCTCGGGAAAATACATTTAAAATTATTACAGCAATCAGAAAAATATGAGCTGATTGGTTTCTTTGACCCGAGCCAAGAAAATGCACAAAAAGTGGCTCAAGAATTTGGGTATACTTCTTTCAATTCGGTTTCAGAATTAATAGATGCTGTTGATGTAGTTGATATTGTTACACCCACATTGTCGCATTTTGAATGTGCCAAAGAGGCCATTACTAAAGGGTGTCATATTTTTGTTGAAAAACCAATTACCAATACCGTTTCAGAAGCGGAAGCCTTGAGAACATTGGCTAGCATGTATCATGTACGAGGACAAGTTGGACACGTAGAGCGTTTCAATCCTGCCTTTACCGCAGTTAGAGATATTATCGACACTCCGATGTTTATTGAATCGCATCGTTTGGCAGAATTCAATCCTAGAGGAACAGATGTGCCTGTAGTATTAGACCTTATGATACATGATATTGATATTATTTTGAGTGTGGTAGATTCTAAAGTGAAAAACATCAATGCAAGTGGTGTTTCGGTAATTAGTGAAACACCAGATATTGCCAATGCTAGAATTGAATTTCAAAATGGATGTGTTGCCAATTTAACGGCAAGTAGAATTTCATTAAAAAATATGCGCAAAACGCGTTTCTTTCAGAGAGATGCGTATGTATCAGTAGATTTTTTAGAAAAAAAATCAGAGGTCGTACGAATGAAAGATGTGCCGGCCAACCCTGATGAATTTGCTATGATCTTACAAAATGCCGAAGGTGTAAAAAAGCAAATCTATTTCGAGAATCCTACAATTACTCCGAACAATGCTATTTTAGACGAACTAGAATCTTTTGCTGACGCCATTAATACAAACACTAAGCCCATTGTAAGTTTGAGTCAAGGTGCTAATGCATTGCGTGTAGCTCAGCAAATTATCGATTGCTTTTAATGAATTGGATGATTGGATGATTGGATGATTGGATGATTGGATGATTGGATGATTGGATGATTAAAGGAATAAACAAAAAACGATTTAACAAATAAATAGAAATATGAAAAACGTAGCAGTAATTGGAGCAGGAACAATGGGAAACGGAATTGCCCATACTTTTGCACAATTTGGTTATAAAGTACAGTTAATTGATATCTCTCAAGCTTCCCTTGACAAAGGTCTAGCAACCATCGCTAAAAATTTAGACAGGATGGTTAGCAAAGAGCGTATTACTGAACAAGAAAAGCAAGAAACGCTTCGCAATATTCAAACCTATACAAGTATTCAAGAAGGGGTTCAAACTGCAGGCTTGGTCATTGAGGCTGCAACAGAAAATATTGATTTAAAACTAGCTATTTTTAAGGAATTAAACGAGGTGTGCCCTACTGATACTATTTTAGCGAGCAATACCTCATCCATTTCAATTACTAAAATTGCCTCGGTAACATCACGGCCTGAAATGGTTATTGGAATGCACTTTATGAACCCAGTTCCCATTATGAAGTTAGTAGAAGTGATTAGAGGCTATTCTACTTCTGATGAAGTGACCAATACAATTATGACACTTTCTAAAGCCCTTGGTAAAGTACCTGTAGAAGTTAACGATTACCCTGGGTTTATTGCCAATAGAATCTTAATGCCAATGCTTAACGAAGCTATTTATTCATTATACGAAGGTGTCGCTGGTGTCTATGAAATTGACACCGTTATGAAATTAGGTATGGCACACCCTATGGGGCCACTCCAACTTGCTGATTTTATTGGTTTAGATGTTTGTTTATCTATTTTAAACGTATTGCATACTGGTTTTGGAAACCCAAAATACGCACCATGTCCGCTGCTCGTAAACATGGTTACTGCCGGTAAACTAGGTGTTAAATCTGGCGAAGGTTTTTATGACTATAGCGAAAGTAGAAAAGCTGAAAATATAGCAAAGCAGTTTGTGGGTTAACGTCCTTACTGCTTCTTTAATATGAGATCCAACGTTTCTTGACGTTGGATTTTTTTTGTTGCCGTTTCAATAAACTTCTCTATAAAATAAGTTTCTTTAGGAATTTCAAATTTACTTAAAGAGGTGAGCTGCTTCACTTCGTTCAGAAGGTCATCATTTATTTTTTTAGATTCGATAACCAAGATTAACTTTTCTCCAAGGATACCATCCGAAATACCTGCTACAAAGAAACGTTCTTTTATTTTTAAACTTAGTTTCTCTTCTATTTGTTCTGGAATGAGTTTAATCCCCCCAGAATTGATAATCGTATCATAGCGCCCTAGCCACTTAAAGGTAGTGCTAGATACTACTTCAACCAAGTCATTGGTTATAACCGTTTGATCAGATACCATAGGAGCTTGAATGACCAAGCAGCCTCTAGCATCCTTTGAAATTTTAATCTTTGGTAACAGCTCATAAACAGATTGCTTGCTTGTAGCATCTTGAAATGCGTCCTTATTAAGCCTTTTAACAGCAATATGCGTAATGGTCTCAGTCATTCCATACGTGGCATAGACTTTTGTTGGAAGTTCTTTTATTTTTGTAATTAAGTCATGCGAAACAACGCCCCCACCAATAATTAGTTTCTTGACAAGGGATAATTTATCAATTGAATAATAGGCTTGCATGGGTACCATAGCACTAAAATCATAGGTCTTTATGACTTCTTTTAGCGGTGCAGTGATTGGTGGCACAACATCTAGATGCCAACCCAATACCAAAGCTCTCACCACCATCATTTTACCTGCGATATAATCGGAAGAAAGACAAAGAAGCGCTGTCGTGTTCGGTGCTAATTCAAAATAGCTTGCTGTAGCCAGGGCACTATTCACCATGTACTCCTTTTTTAATTGAATTAACTTAGGCTCACCTGTTGATCCAGAGGTGTTTACAGAGATTGTTGTACTTGTGTCAAACCATTGTTCCAAAAAATTATAAATTGCATACACGTTTATTTTAGCGTACGCCAATAATTCAGCTTTATCTTTAAAGGTATGCCCATTGAGTTTAAAATCAGTATGCACTTTTTTGATGTTTTTAATTAGCTTAGGGTAAGACTTTATAATCCTCCTCAGGAGTATAAACAGGTTCCTCAATAGTACCAAATAATTTATCTTTCCAATTACTCCACCCGTATTTTTTTGAAAAAATAAGAAGTAATAAAGGATAAACTATAAAAACAGGAATATAGGTGTCCCAGCCCAAAGTAGGTTCTGAGGTGTCAAGGTAAAGTGCATCCGTTTGAAAAACAGTCCAATCTGTGGTCACAAATATGGCTGCTACTATATTATTAGCAGCGTGCAAGCCCAATGCTATTTCTGTACCTTCATCCATTAAGGTTGTGATGCCGTATAATAAGCCCGTCCCTATATAAAACACCATGATACCATAGCCCAATTTGGCAACTTCAGGATTTGCTCCATGGAGTAAGCCAAAAACGGTTGAAGTGACTAGTAATGGAAACCACCTATTTTTTGCTAAAACTCCAAGTCCTTGCATTAAATAACCTCTAAACAATAGCTCTTCAAAAGAAGTTTGCAACGGAATAAATAAAAACGAAACCAGTACCAAAATGGTAAATGGCAGTGGTTTAAAGTTCCAAACAAGATCTTCGTTTCCTAAAAAGGAACCAATTACTAAGAACAAAACACTAATTCCAAACCAAACAGAAAACGCATAGATTACTCTACTCCAATCAATTGATTTTCTACTGGTGACCACGGTTTTTACGAGTCGAGCATGAATAAATTGAATGCCGATTAACAATCCAACAAGTCCCATTATTAATGTGAACAACAACAAGAACAAATAAAAATTTGAATCGATACCTAGTTCAACAAAATTAGATTTTGCGGCTTCCATAAACTCAGAAGAATTCGCTGTTTTTGAAAAGGCAACCGCAATTAAAGGAATAACCCCCAAAATTTGCCAAAATACTACTACCACAATCAAGGTAAGCGCATACCAATACCATTCTTTATTACCCTTATATCCTTGTTGTATAAAATTCATAGATTGATACTTTTTTAGAGCTGCAAAAGTACGTTTTTATAGCTCGAAATTCCAATTTAGTTTGGGGTTGTAATGTAATTGTCCCTTTTTAACCTGCAACGGTGATTCTATATTATTTGTAAATAAGCTACCTGTTCCCAATCCTTGTGGAATAGCTGCACTTAATGTGTATGTAAATTGTGCTATGGCATTCAAACCTACATTGCTTTCCAATGCAGACGTGATCCACCAGCCTACATTAGATGCCTTTGCTAATTTTATCCATTGCTCGCTTCCGTTAAACCCTCCTATCAGACTCGGTTTTAAAATAATATACTGCGGCTTAATAGTCTCGATAAGCGTTTTCTTTTCTTCTTCAGAAAAAACACCTATAAGCTCTTCATCTAAGGCAATTGGCAAGGGTGTTTGCTCACATAATCGAGCCATATGTTCGGGTTGTTTTGCCTTAATGGGTTGTTCTATGGAATGAATTTCAAAATCTGAAAGTCGTTTTAGTTTTTCTAAAGCTTCTTCGGGTTTAAACGCACCATTCGCATCTACACGCAACGCAATCTCTTCAACTCCAAAATCCTTACGGATCGATTTTAACAGACCTAATTCGGTTTTAAAATCAATGGCACCAATTTTTAATTTAATCGTTGTAAATCCGGCTTGTAGCTTTTCTGCTAACTGTTTTTGCATAAATGCTGCGTCTCCCATCCATATCAAACCATTAATTTCAATGGCTGCTTTACCACTGGTAAAACCCGATGGAAACAGCTCGAAAGGAGCCTTGCTTTTTAGCGATAAAAATGCTTGTTCAATACCAAACTGAATGGAAGGCAGGTCATTGACCTGTTTAAGTAATTCATTTTTACCTAAATGAATATTATCACATACCCATTGTAGTTTTTCCTCGTAATCTGGCCGATCATCTATGCTTAATCCTCTAAATAGTGCACATTCACCTACTCCTAGCCTGTTTTCCTCTTTAAGAATTAAAAAATAGGTTTCCTTAGTAAGTAATATCCCTCTGGAGGTACCACTTGGTTGTTTGAAATTTAGAATGTACTTTTTATACGATGCGTTCATTATTTATTTTAACGAATGTAGTGCGACTCTATTTCCCTCAGTATCCGTAAATAAAGCCATATAACCATGGTCTTCGGATATTTGAGTTTTAGACCTTTCTATTTTACCTCCTGCTTTTTCAATTCTACTCAATTCATCAGCAAGATCACCCGTTCTTGATGTAAAATAAACCAACGCCCCATCTTTGGATGGCTTATAATGTGCTGGGTTATGAATAAGTGAGCCTCCAGAACCTTTGGCATTTTTATCTTGAGGAAAAGGGAACCATCCCATTGTTGTAGGCCCAAATTGTTGCACCATGATTTCTATTTGAAAAACCGTATTGTAAAATTTTACGGCTCTATCCATATTCTTAACTGGAATTTCGAACCAGCCTACCATTTGCGAATCCATATTCATCTAATTTAGTTGTTCTATATACTTTTTAAAACCATTTAGTGATTCTTGATCTGATTTTTTAAACATTGATTTAAGAAAGGGAAAAGTGCATTTCAATAAAAACGACGTACCCTTACAAGAGGCTTTGTTGGTAATCACGGTACTGTTGCCATCAGCCAAAAAGGTAATATCATCTGTTTTTAACATTCCTTGCGCATCAAAGGCTAAGCCTATTCTTTTATTCACTTCAAAAGCTGTAATGGTTTCGATCATTTCAAAATCATTCCCATTGGCATCAATTACAATCATTTTATAGGTACTCCCAACCATCCCTGTTTTTTCTTCTACTGGTTCAATAGATTTTACAGCTGGGATCCATTTTTGAAGTTCTTTACTATTATTAAAAGCGGCAAACACTTCATTTAAAGGTTTATTAACTGTTGTAGATACTTCATAATTGGTTTCTTTTACCAACAAGCCTGTTAGTAAAAAAACAACCAACAACAGTAGTAAAATACCTATTGTAATTTTTAAGAATTTTTTCATTGTTACTAGACTTAATTTTCTAAAGTTGATTTTAACTTTGCCAACCCCTGTTCAAAATCATTCCCAACAGCTTTTTCCATATTCATAAACAACATCATAATACTTGCCGGAAATTTATTTTTTCCAGAAAAACCCCAAACCACCTTTGTATTACCATGCTCTTCACTAACTCTCATATATGCATCTGAAGTAGATTTAAAAGGTTTTAAAAAGCGCAATTGAGAGGTGATTTCCTTATTTTCTGTGATCGAGGTAATTTCTTGTTCACCTGAACCTACTTGCTTATGATCACTTTCCCATGCTGAAATAAAACCAATTTCACCATCTGTTCCTGCAACTGTTTTTTTCATATTGGGATCTCTTTCTGCCCAAGGTGACCAATTATCTTGGTTTTTTAAAAATTTTAAATAGTCAAAAACTTCAGCGATTGGTTTGTTTATCATTATTGATCGGTTTACTTCATAATTTTTTGGAGCTATCAACCCCAAAATGATAATGAGCAATACAAGTCCTAAAAAAATATACAACAGTGTATCCATTTTCAATTAAGTTTTAAACATTCATAAATGCACCTATATCTAAAAGTATCAATTCTTTATTTTTTACTGCAAAGGCATCTTTTGCCTTTTGATGATCAATTTTGATATACCCAAAGGTATCAAAATGATATCCCAACACCTTGTTGCACTCAACAAAATCAGAAGCCAATACAGCATCCTCCATACCCATTGTAAAATTATCACCAATTGGCAATATTGCCAAATCCAATTTCGCTTTAAGCGGAATCAGTTTCATATCATAGGTAAGTGCTGTATCACCAGCGATATAAACGGTTCCTTCGGTTGTTTCTAAAATAAAACCTCCTGGATGCCCACCATATGTACCGTCAGCAAACGAACTGGTGTGAATGGCATTGGTATAAGTCACTTTTCCAAAATCAAATTGCCAACTCCCACCGTGATTCATCGGGTGTCCTTTTAGCCCCTTTTCTTTATAATGCATCACTATTTCGTAATTGGAAATCAGTATTGCATTGGTGCGTTTTGCAATTAATTCAACATCGGCAACATGGTCAAAATGCGCATGCGTAATTAAAATATAATCAGCCCTAAGAGATTGGATATCAATATTTTTAGCCAATTCATTTTCAGAAATAAATGGATCTACAATAATAGTTTTACCTGCTACTTCAATGGCAAGGCTTGCATGCCCTAAATAGGTAATTTTCATACGAAATCAAGTTTGACCTAAAGTTAATCAAAAAAATGATTATAAAATTTGACCCAAGCCAAAAAGTATGGCAAATAGAAACGTACTTAACGCTAATTTTTTTAATTCGGGATCGAGTAATGCAGGCTGTGTATTTTCATAAACCGTATATAAGTGCTTCGCAATAGGAATAAATGCAAGCACAAACAAGAATTGAAAAGGTGATCTAAAATGAAAAGAAGTGTACAGTAATGCCAATAAAAAGGCTGCAATCAATAAATAATAATGATAGTATTTAGCAAATTCATTCCCAATTTTAACAACTAAGGTTCTTTTGTTTGCTTTTTCGTCAGATATACGATCTCTCATATTATTTAAATTCAGCACACCAACACTCAACAATCCAACACTGGTTGCTGGTAAAAAGATGGTCCAATCCATTTGTTTTGCATATAAAAAATAGCATCCAACTACACTCATCCAACCAAAAAACAGAAATACAAAAATATCACCATATCCACTATAGCCATATGCTTTTTTACCCATCGTATACTTAATAGCGGCCACCATACTGGCAATACCAAAGGCCAAAAACAAAAAGAAATACTCTTTATGTGTGTTTCCGAAAGCAATATAAATCAGGAACAAAGCGATACAGAAAGTTATAAAACTTGTTATTTTTATAGCTTTGAGCATTTGTTCTGGTGAAATACTTCCGCTTTGTAAAGCTCTTGAAGGGCCCACTCTATCCTCATTGTCAGTCCCTTTTATACCATCACCATAGTCATTGGCAAAGTTTGAGAGCACCTGAAATCCGATAGTAGTTAGTATAGCAAGTGTAGCAATACGCCAGTCAAAATAACCTTCGGCATACGCCAAGAAGCTACCAACAATTATTCCTGAAATAGATAAGGGTAATGTGCGCAATCTAGCAGCTTCAATAAAAGCCTTTAACATGGACTACTTTTTTGGATTTAAATAGTGTGTTTCCTCACTCAATTGCAGTGCTTCTTTCATATTTACAGGTTGACCATAAGACTGTGCGATTACAAAACAATCTTTAAAACCAAGTTGTCTCAGATCGTCTTTTAACAATTTCGCTTCCGCATAAGTAATATAATTACCCAATGCATATTTATTCAATCCGCCTTCCTTAAACTCTTTTAAATGTGCCAAATCATCGGAGAAAAGTTTCGCTTTAAAAGTGGTAAAAGCACCAATTTGTACACTATAAACAATTGTTTCTCCGGCCATACCGCCAATTTGATCACCGCCTTCCGCCATGCCGTCCATTTCACCAGAAAATTCATTCCCTACAGTTAATAAGGCGGCATCTCTCATGATATTTAAACTATCTGTGTCAACAAGTGTTAAGTTATTCTTTTGTAAATATTTTTTATCAATACCTTTCTCTTTCCCTAAGAATGACCAAAGAAATAATAGCAATAATAATAGACCGAACATCCCTAAAATAACCCTGTGTTTTTTCAAAATCGAATTATTCTCTTCCTCTTCTTTCAAGAGGTCTGTAAGTCGGCCAATAGTATGATTGGCTTTATCTACCTCTTCATAAATATTAACTAAATTTTTATCTTTAATATAAGGCATAATTTTGTAGGAGTTATTTATAAGTCTTGTGCGTTTGCTATTAGTTCAACTATATCTAAAACTTGAACAGTTTCTTCTTTTTCTTTGTTTTTTATTCCGTCAGTCATCATAGTGTTACAAAATGGACAACCAGTTGCTATAATATCGGGTTTTACCTCTAACGCCTCTTCTGTTCGCTCTACATTTATGTCTTTATTCCCTTTTTCAGGTTCTTTAAACATTTGGGCTCCACCAGCTCCACAACACAAACCGTTGCTTTTACAACGTTTCATTTCCAACAGCTCACCTTCTAATTTCCGTATCAATTCACGTGGTGCCTCATAAACTTCATTTGCTCGTCCTAAATAACAAGGATCATGAAAGGTGATCCGTTTTCCTTTATAAGTTCCTCCTTCTATTGTAATTCTACCTTCGTTTAACAGTGTTTTTAAAAACTGTGTATGGTGCATTACATCGTATTTACCACCTAGTTCTGGATACTCATTTTTTAAAGTATTAAAACAGTGTGGACAAGCTGTAACCACCTTTTTCACTTCATAAGCATTCATAACTTCTATATTTGTCATGGCCTGCATTTGAAATAAAAATTCGTTCCCCGCTCTTTTAGCCGGATCACCTGTACAACTCTCTTCTGCACCCAATACGGCAAAATCAACATTGGCATTGTTTAAAATTTTAACAAATGCTTTTGTTATTTTTTTTGCTCTATCATCAAAACTACCGGCACACCCAACCCAAAATAATACTTCTGGTTGTTTTCCTTGGGCCGTCATTTCTGCCATTGTAGGTACATTCATACTTCAACTATTTATTCGTGTTGACCGTCATCAAACACTTGTATTGTAACATCTTTATCTACTAAATCGGTAAACTTACCTCTATATCTTGTTGCTTTCACTAAGTGATTGTCAATCCAATGATAATTTCCTCCACGTGGTTTCCCCATCAACAAACTATGATATTTAAAGCCATTTTCTCTTAACCAAATTTCAGTATAAGTTCGGTGATCTTCTGTACGCGATGTGAAAAAGCAAATAATATGACCTTCATCATACCACTTATTTAAAGTTTTCAATGCATCAGGATATACCTCAGCCGTCAACATACGTTCTGGCTCTTCATTGGGTATATCATCACAAACAGTTCCGTCAATATCTATCAAGTAATTTTTAACACCTTTTGATAAAGCAGGGCTCAATAAATTACCCGCTTCATCTCTTAATTCCTCTAATTCTTTATTAAATTTATTCTTCATTTTTCCAATTTAATCTGTCCAATTGATTGTATTGCCATGGAGCTCCATTATTCTCTAAATTTGTCATCATCATATTTAATTCTTGTGGTGCAGCAGACTTCTCCATTACTTGGAATCTACGCATGTCCATAATGATAGACAGTGGATCTATATTTACGGGGCATTCTTCTACACAAGCATTACAACTGGTACATGCCCACAATTCCTCTTCAGAAATTGTATCCAATAAGGTCTTACCGTCTGGAACAAATTTACCATTTTTATCAATATTCTTTCCAATTTCCTCAACCCTATCTCGGGTTTTCATCATAATCGCCCTAGGAGATAATTCTTTACCTGTTATATTGGCAGGACATACAGAAGTACATCTTCCACATTCTGTACAGGTATAAGCATTCAGCAGTTGTACCCAATTCAAATCAGTAGCATCTTCAGCTCCAAATTTTTCCGGAACAGCGTCACTGGTATCTTCTGCAGGGGCCGCAAACGGGTCGGCCGTTGGATCCATCATCAATTTAACTTCCTTTGTAACTGACTCTAAATTATCAAATTTCCCTAAGGGATTTAAATTCGCATAATAGGTATTGGGAAAAGCCAATAAAATATGCAAGTGTTTTGAGTAATATAAATAGTTTAAAAATATTAAAATACCAACGATGTGTAACCACCAAGCACTTCTTTCAATGAAATGTATGGTTCCTTCATTTAAATCAGCGAATAACGGACTTAAAAACTGGCTGACTGTATTACCAACACCCGCTTCTTGTAGTTGACTATCCGTAGCATTCATCACCAAAAACAACAGCATTAAAATCATTTCAAAATACAAAATAAAATTACCGTCATTTTTAGGCCACCCTTTCATTTCTTTATTCCAAAAACGCTTAATTTTTATTACATTTCTACGAATCCAAAAAACAACAACTGATACAAATACCAGTAGGGCTAAAATCTCAAAACTACCTATTAAAAATCCATAGAAAGACGCTCCAAGAAAGGAAAGTAAAATACGATGGGTACCAAATAGCCCATCAATAATTATTTCAAGTACTTCAATATTGATAATTATAAAACCTACATAAACTATAACATGTAAAAAACCGGCTATTGGTCGTTGTACCATTTTAGATTGCCCCAAAGCAATATAAATCATGTTCTTCCAACGCAGTGATGGATTGTCTGTTCTATCCACCGCTTTACCTAGCTTAATATTGCGAATTAATTTTTTTATGTTTTTCACAAAAAAACCAATTCCAACAATTAGCACAATAGCGAAAACTATGTTTGGCAAGTATTGCATTTAATTTTATATAAACTATTTATGATTCCAATTCTTTTCATCGTCAGAATCATTCGGTGATAAGCCTAAAATATCTCCTTTTACATTCACACCAAGTCCTAAAACCGTTCTATTTGCATAGTTAAAGTAACTTATCACTTGGTTGACCTCCAATATTTGACCGTCATCTAAGCCCGATTTTTTAAGCTCATTTATCTGATTTTCAGACACCTTATCCGGTTCTCTGGTCAATATCTCAGCGTATCGTAAAACTAGAAAATAATTGGTATCAAATAAAGTTTCGAAAGAATTAGTTATTAACTTTTTCTTAATAACTTTTGCACGGTCATCATCTGCCAACAGTCTTTTTAAACCTTCATAGTGATGCTCAACACAATAGCTACAATTATTTAAGATGCTTACATAGATGCCTATCGTTTCTAAAAACCATTTGGGAAGTGTATTGTTACTATGGTGTAGGGTATTTTTATAAAGACTCATATGACCCACCATAGTATGTGGTCTAAGACTATGAATCATCATTATATTGTCTATATTATTATCGGGGCCAGTAACTCTATCATAAAGCTTTTTTAAAACCTTGTCAGCAGCGGCATATGATATCGTTTTAATAAATGGCATATTATTTAGTTAGTTTTCCTCAGGTTCGTAGGGCTTTGGCCTTTTTCCAAACAATGAAAAATGAACAAACCTTTTCGGATTCAATTTCATTTCTCTCAATAGTTCTTCCATCTCTTTTGTGGCCCCTTCTAAATTATTATATAGCCCCTCATCTTTCATTAATTTACCGATAGAACCTTTACCGTTTTCTATCCCTGCCAAAATACCATTAAAATTAGCTAAGGTTGTTTCTAATTTTTTAACGGTAGCAGCAAGATGTGCGTCATTCAATGAATCTGTTAAGCTCGCCAAATTACGCGACGTATGACTTACATTGTTTAAAATAGAATCTATTTTCCCATCATTAGCCAACATTTTATCCAACGATCTTGATGCGCTACTAAAACTAGTAAGTGTTGAATTCAATTTAGCGAGCGATTGCTTTAAATTTGTTTTACCTTCTTCATTTAAAACTTCATCGAAACTTAGTAAAACTTTATCTGCATTAGACACAAAGCTTGTAAGCTTATCTTGTAATGGCACTAACTGATTGCTAATAGATCCTAAAATATCCGTGGCAACATCCGCCGTGAGCGTATCACCCGAAACCGCTTTAGCACCATCGTAATTTGGTAAAATTTTAATGGACTTTCCGCTAATAAAATCGGCACTATAAATCTGAGCAATACTCTTATTAGAAAATTGAAAATCGTTCTCCAAAGAGAAAGCTACAACCAACCTACCTAATTTTACAGGGTGAAATGAAATATCTTCTATTTTCCCTACCTTAAGTCCGTTAATGGTCACATTTGCAGATGGCATTAAACCTTGTACGTTACCATATTCTGCATAGAAAACTCTTGGTTTTTCGAATAATTTTTCTCCTTTTATATAGCTATACCCCCAAATAAAAAGTGCTATTGAAAGCAATACTACGATACCCGTTTTTAATTCTCTTGAGATTTTCAAAATCTTTTTTTTATAATAAACAATATTACTAATTATTTCTGGGAGTAAGCAAATGCCTCCAAAATTTATTCTCCTTTTAGAGCAGCAAGTACCGAAACTTTAACGTCGTTTTTAAATGCTACGACGAAGGCTCCAATATAACCTTTTGCTTTTGCTTCTTTTTGCATTTCTTTAACTTTATTATAATCTGATGTTTTACCGTAATAATATTTATGATAAAGACCTACTTTAACACGTTCAATCCCTTTCAATCCTTTAAAATTATACGCATCGGTTTTTACTCTTTTAGTACTCGATGCTATTTGTACTTTAAAATCAACACCTTTAATAATACGCTCTGTTTTCTCTGGTTTAACGACGGGTTTTGGTGCCACTTCAACAACACGGTTGGCGTCATACTCCTTTTTATATTCTATAATTCCATTATAAATAGCTTTTGCCATTTCTTCTTGTCCTTTCTTCGAATTTAAATAAGCCCCTTCCTTATCATTTGTTAAAAAACCAGTTTCTATTAACACGCTAGGCATGAAAGTATTACGCAACACTAAGAAACCTGCTTGTTTCACTAATCTATCTTTACGCTGTAAATTCTTGACAAAATTTGTTTGAATTAAATTAGCCAAAATTAAACTTTGATCTAGATATTCTTCTTGCATCATTGTGATTCCTATGATAGCTTCTGGTGAATTAGGATCAAAGCCTTCGTATTTTTGCTGATAGTTATCTTCCAGAAAAATTACGGAGTTTTCCTTTTTTGCAATTTCAAAATTGCGATCATTTTCATGCAGTCCTAAAACAAACGTTCCTGCACCATAAGCATTGGAATTTGTAAAGGCATCACAATGAATAGATACAAACAAATCGGCTTTGGATTTTTGAGCAATTTCTCCGCGTGCATCCAATTCTATAAAAGTATCGTCTTTTCTAGTAAAAATTACTTCAATATCTTTCTTTGCTTCTAATAAGCTACCCACTTCAAGCGCTATTTTTAGCACAATATCTTTTTCGAAAAATTTACTTTTTGGCGCTCCTAAATTACCTGGATCTGTTCCTCCATGGCCAGCGTCCAAAACTACTTTAAATTTTTGTTGCGCTACTATTATGTGTGAGTTTATCAAAAATATTCCTAAAAGGAACACAACTTGAACAATCTTTTTTATCATCAATTGGGAATTATTATTTGGGGTAATACTGGTATTCATCTTTTAACCTTCTTTTAAGTTTAACCTCATAAAAAATATATGTAAGTTTGTAAACTCAAAAACTAAGCCGTTTTTACATTTACAAAAATACTATTAATAGCATTGTATACAAATTTAAAACACATACTTTTAGTTTTAGTTTTCATTAGTATCGGATGTCAGCTTAGTTTTGCACAAGAGATAGCTAAAAAGGATTCTATTGCATTGAAGCAAAAAAATGATTCGCTACTTCTTACGAAACAGAATTTAAAAGTAACTGCCACCGATTCAACAAAGGTTGATAGTATTAAAGCCCCAAAAGAATTTTTAGAATCAATTATAAAGAAAAGGTCTGACGACTATATTTCAAATGATTTTATCAATAAAAAAACGACGCTGTATAATAATGCCGAAATGCTTTACCAAGACATTGAGTTAAGAGCTGGTATCATTATTATTGATTACAAACAGAACTTGGCATATGCAAAAGGAATTATAGATAGTTCAGGAGTTTACACGCAAAAACCATTTTTTAAACAGGGCAATCAAGAATCTGAACAAGATTCATTGATCTATAATTTCAAAAATGAAAAAGCTTTAATTTACAATACCAAAACCGAAGATCAAGGCATTATTATTCGAGGACAAATTACAAAACGTGAAAATGATTCCACGCTCTATATTAACAAGGCACATTTTACGACTTCCCAAAAAGAAAAGCCCGACTATGAAATTGTAACAAATAACATTAAAGTTGTACCCGGTAAAAAAGTAGTTGGGGGCCTGTCACAATTGTATTTAGCAGATGTCCCAACACCGGCTATCTTGCCTTTTTTTTATGCGCCATTATCAAAAGAACGAGCAACATCTGGTATTCTATTGCCTACCTGGGGTGAAAGTGGTAGTCAAGGGTTCTTTTTACAAAATGGTGGTTATTATTTTGCCATTAACGATTATGTTGACTTAGCCGTTTTGGGAGATATCTATACCAATGGTAGTTGGGGTTTGCGCTTTGAGTCCAATTATGCACTTCGTTATAAGTTTTCGGGTAATTTTAGTTTGCGTTTTGAAAATCAAATTAACAGTCAACGTGGTTTTGATGACTATAGTAAGACCAATAACTTCTATTTACGGTGGAGTCATAGTCAAGATACCAAATCAAATCCGAATTCAAGATTTTCAGCATCGGTTAATTTAGGAAGTAGTCAATATTTTAGGCAATCGTTAAACGAAATTAATATCTCTCAAAATATCACCAACACCTTCAATTCTTCCATTTCATATTATAAAAAGTTCGTAGGGACCCCATTTAATATGAATATGTCATTAACACATACCCAAAACACCAATACCGAACGGATTGATATGAGCCTGCCTTCGTTACAATTAGGTATGGACCGTGTCTATCCCTTTGCACCTAAATCAGGAACCAAAAAAACACCCATACAAAATATAGGCTTAACTTATAATATGACCCTTCAAAATACGGTTTCTACAGACGATGATCATTTTTTTAAGGCGGGTATGTTTGATGATGCAAAGAGTGGAATGAAGCAAACTGTAGCGATGAGCACTAGTGTAAAAGCGTTAAAATACATTACACTTTCACCAAGTGTGAATTATAATGAGGTGTGGTATTTAAAAACGATTGCTAAAAATTATGATCCTACTCTTGAAGACGGTAGTCAGGTGGTAAATGATACTATAGGTGGTTTTGATTCTTTTAGAGAATATTCAGGAGGTATTTCGGCATCCACAAATATCTATGGTGATTTTCAATTTAAAAAAGGGCGCCTTCAGGCCATTCGCCATGTAATGCGCCCGTCAATTTCGTTTAATTACAGACCCGATTTTAGTTTTTATTATGACCAGGTACAACAGAGTGATAATTCTGATGATTTGTTAGAGTATTCAAGATTTGAAGGTGGTATTTACGGACAGCCCTCTAGAGGTCTTTCAAGTAGCATTGGTTTTTCTTTAAACAATACATTAGAGGCTAAAATAATGCCTAAAGATTCCACAGCAACTGAAGCCAAGAAAATAACTTTATTAAACAGCCTCAATTTTTCTACAAGTTATAATGTAGCTGCAGATTCATTAAAATGGAGCCCTGTTAGAATGACCGCGAGCACCCAATTATTTGACAATAAACTAAGTCTTAATTTTGGTGCCACACTTGATCCCTATGCATTAAATGCTAATGGTACAAAAATAAATACCTTCAATTATAATAACGGTGGAAGTTTATTTAGATTAACAAGTGCCAACCTTTCTGCCAGTTATGCCTTATCTAATGATACATTTAAAAGTAAGGAGAATAAATCAACTGGTGGTGGTAGTAGACCACCAGGCAATCCCAATTCAGACGATTTATTAGGTGGCGATTTAACCACTAGAGAAAGTTCCTTCGAAAATAATGAATCTAACGAACCAAAAACTACGAATTTATATCAAGCGGTAATTCCATGGAACTTAAGTTTTCGCTATACCATGGGATATTCGAATGCAAGTAGGCAAAATGAAATATCAAACAATTCCTTACAATTTTCTGGTAAAGTAGCGCTCTCTCCTAAATGGAATGTTGGTATCTCATCGGGTTACGACTTTAAAAGTGCCGGGATCACACCAACAAGCTTGAATTTTGAACGCGATCTAGATAGCTGGCGGATGAGTTTCAACTGGGTGCCCTTTGGAAATAGTACCACTTATTACTTTTTTATTGGAGTAAAAGGTTCCATTTTAAGTGATTTAAAATACGATCAACGAAAAGTGTCAGACAGACGCTTATTTTAAATGAAAATAATGTCAAATATTTTATATTTGATTCCACAATTATCATTCCCGTGAAAAGGGAAAACCAAAACTATAAAAATATGAAAACAATTATTACAACCTCAAAAGCACCAGCACCAATAGGCCCTTACAATCAAGCTGTTTTAGTAAATAATATGTTATTTACATCAGGACAGATTGCTTTTAATCCCGAAAGCGGTGAGTTGATTTTAGATACCATTCAGGCGGAAACCACACAAGTCATGAAAAATTTAGAAGTAGTATTAGCTGAGGCAAATATGACTTTCGAAAATGTAGTTAAAACATCTATTTTCATTGCTGACATGAACGACTTTACTTCAATTAACGAGGTGTATGGTTCTTATTTTAATGATGCCACTGCCCCCGCCAGAGAAACCGTTCAAGTTGCTTGTTTACCTAAAAATGTAAATGTTGAAATTTCAATGATAGCCGTAGGTTAACTATACCCTTTTCTGGGTGTGATATTTTACCAGTCCGTCAATTGGTCTTTTAACAAAATTACCCACTTTAAAACCCATTTCATCGGCTACTTCACGGATCTCTTCTTGTGACAAAAAGGCTATGGAGCCTGCAAAATGTACAGGTACGTCTTGTAATTTATCTTTAAATTGATATATCATGTTTTTTGTAAAGCGTCTAAACCCTAATTTTATCATTTCCTTGATATAGGGAGATTCTTTATTTAAAAACATAAATTCTGCAAAACTTGCTAAATAAGCATTCGGATTTGGCTGTTTATACAGATTGTATTTAATAAAGTCGGCATCTAAATTGTATTTTTCATTGAAAGATACTCTCAAGGCCTCTGGCATATGGTTAAAGTAATAATCTCTAATTAATTGTTTTCCAAAATAATTACCACTAGCGTGGTCCATAATTATATACCCTAAAGATATTATTTTTTGATGTGACTCCTTTCCGTCATAGTAGGTACAATTGGAGCCCGTTCCTAAAATACAAACTACGGCTGGTTCGTTATTTTCTACAGTTGCATAAACTGCTGCTAAGGTATCTTCAGAGACACTTACCTCAGCATTATTAAAATATAAATTCAATACTTGTTCCAATGCCAATCGCGGACCTTCAGTTCCACAACCAGCTCCATAAAAGTGTATGCGTTTTACTGCTTCTTTATTCATTCGAAGCACATCATTTTCTTGTATTCTACCTAATAATTCGTCGGGGCTTAAAATGGCTGGATTCAATCCTTGAGTTCTAACTTTCTCAAACAATTGAATACCATGATCATCAACCGCTATCCAGTCGCATTTTGTAGAACCACTATCAACAAGTAAAATCATATCTATTTCTATTAAGCTGGTAAAGTTAAAAAATGCTTGCACATAAAAATGATTTCAAGTAAAAATTACCAAATTTCCAAAAAACAACCTCAATTATTAACTAATATTTGCCCAAATAGCTCTGTTTTTGCTAATTTCTTGATAGGTCAGGTTTAGGTTGGCATTTTCAGCTGCGATCAAATTGGGATCTTGTTTTAGCACTTCTATAGCCGCTGCTCTGGCATGCTTTAAAATAGCACCATCTTTAACAATATCAGCGATACGTAAATTCAATACACCACTCTGTTGTGTCCCCATTAAATCGCCTGGACCACGTAATTTTAAATCTACCTCAGCAATTTCAAAACCATCATTGGTAGTTACCATCGTTTCTAATCTCGTTTTAGCTTCATGAGTCAATTTAAAGCTGGTCATTAAAATACAAAAACTCTGTTCTGCACCACGCCCTACTCTACCGCGTAATTGGTGCAATTGAGAAAGTCCAAAACGCTCGGCACTTTCAATAACCATTACACTGGCATTGGGTATATTGACACCTACTTCAATGACGGTAGTGGCCACCATAATTTGTGTTTCTCCTTTCAAAAAACGATTCATTTCAAATTCTTTATCGGCCGGCTTCATTTTACCATGGACGATACTAATCTGATAATTTGGTTTGGGAAATTCTCTAGTAATACTTTCATAGCCATCCATTAAATCCTTGAAATCCAACTTTTGAGACTCCTTGATTAAGGGGTATACTACATAGACTTGTCTCCCTTTTTCAATTTCCTCTTTCATAAATTTAAAAACACTCAACCGGTTACTATCGTAGCGATGCGCAGTTTTTATTTCCTTTCGACCCGGAGGTAATTCATCGATTATTGAAATATCCAAATCTCCATAAACACTCATTGCTAATGTACGTGGTATGGGAGTTGCTGTCATTACCAAAACATGAGGCGGCAGGCTATTCTTCACCCACATCTTTGCGCGTTGTGCCACCCCAAATCGATGTTGTTCATCTATAATAGCAAGTCCAAGGTTCTTAAACTGTACTTTGTCTTCTAACAAAGCGTGGGTACCTATTAAAATATGCAGCGAACCATCCTCTAAAGTTTCGTGTATTTCTTTGCGTTTTTTAGTTTTAACCGATCCTGTTAATAGGCTTACTTTGATATCCAAACCGTCTAATAACGATGTAATTGCATTGTAATGTTGTGTTGCCAATATTTCTGTAGGAGCCATTAACGCGGCCTGAAATCCGTTATCCAATGCGATAAGCATCGCTAACAAACCCACAATGGTTTTACCAGAACCTACATCTCCCTGCAATAGCCGATTCATCTGCGCTCCAGTGACCATATCTTTACGAATTTCTTTAACCACGCGTTTTTGGGCATTGGTTAATTCAAAAGGTAAGTGATCGCTGTAAAAAGTGTTAAAATTGGCACCTACTTTTTCAAAGATAAACCCTTTTATTCTCGCTTTATGGATTAGTTTTTTTCGAACGAGCTGTAGCTGAATAAAAAATAACTCCTCAAACTTTAAGCGCTTTTGCGCATTGGTTAATAATTGTTGATTTTTTGGAAAGTGAATATTGAATAGGGCCTCACTTTTAGAAATTAAGTTAAATTTTTGAAGTAATGGAGGTGATAACGTTTCTTGAAACCTGCCGCGCACTTCGGTAAAAAGGTATTGCATCATCTTGATAACCACGCGATTGGTAACTCCTTTATTTGATAAGTTCTCAGTTGAAGGATAAATTGGTTGCATGGCAGATTGAAGGCTTTTTTTATAATCAGCAATCAATTCCAATTCAGGGTGTGGCATATTAAATGTGCCATTAAACCAATTGACTTTACCAAAGGCAACATAGGGTGTGTTCACTTTTAACGCCTCTTTAATCCATTTAACTCCTCTAAACCACACCAATTCGATACTGCCGGTATCATCAACAAATGTAGCTACCAATCGGCTACCTCGCTTTTGCTGTACTGTCTTAATGTGTGTTATTTTACCTACTAATTGTAGCTCGCTACTGTTTTGTTGAAGTTTATTTATTTTAAAAAACTGTGTTCTGTCAATATATCGATTGGGATAAAAATTAACCAAATCGGCCATTGTTCTTAGACCCAACTCTTTGCGAAGTAAATCGGCCCGGGCCGGACCCACTCCTTTCAGGTATTCTATAGAAGTATGTAGATTGTGGATGGACAATGGCTTTTATTTAAATACGAAGATACTAATTTGGAGGCTGAAAATAAGTAGGAAAAAGTACAAAAAGGGCTATGTGTATTTTATTGATTGTCTATAATTCTGTTTTTAAAATCATATCCAATTGAACATCATGTGGCTCTGTTGGTACAGAATCTACTTCTTGAAACGGATAAAAGATACCTACTTTATATGCATTCGGACAATTCACTAAAAAATTATCATAATAACCGCCACCATAACCCAATCGATAATTTTCTTTGTCAAAAGCGAGTCCAGGTACAATCACCAAATCATAAGAACCTAAATATTCTGTTGAGTTTGCTGGATGTGATGTGCCGAAAACACCTTTTTCAACAACGTCTAATGAATGTAGAACTAAATTTAATAATTTTCTTTTTGGTAAGGTTTTGGGTGTCACAACGGTTACCTCCTGTTCTAGTAACTTTGAAAGCAAAGGAGTGATATCAATTTCCTTACCCATAGGTAAATAGGCATGTACTACTTTACATGCTCTTTTGTGAATAATTTTCTCCAATTCAGTACAGATCCACTGATCATATTCCTTCTTTAGTGCTGATTTTGTACGTGCTCGTTTTACAAGCATTTTTTTACGTAACGCTCCTTTAATTGCTTTACAGTCTGTCATTTTATTGGTATTGTAATTCAAAATTACTAGAATTCTTTCAAATACGTATGATTTTAAGCTTACAATAGGTACTCCAACAAAAAAAAACTTCAAAATAATTGTTTAGTTAGGATTCCTTACTATATTTGTATTGCGATAGTGCAATAACTTAAATTATAAAACAATGCGTAAATCAATTTTTTATCATGCAGGGTGTCCTGTTTGTGTAAGTGCAGAACATGACATTATAGCATTAGTAGGAGCTACTAATGTTGAAGTAGTTAACATTGGCGAAAACAGAGCTCGTATAAAAGAAGCTGAAAATGCAGGAGTAAAATCAGTACCAGCTATGGTCACTCCTTCAGGTAATGTATTACATATCAATTATGGTGCATCAATGGCTGATGTAAAAGGATAATAATGAAAGTATCTGTTTGGGACACCTATGTGCAACGAAATGACGGACAAATAATGCATTTTGATATTTTAGTCCCATCGTCATTAACAAAGGAAGAAACTATTTTTAATTTTGGAAAAACCTATTTGAAATCGAAGTCTTTTGATACGGGAAACCTAACATCAAAAGAATGTAAATTTTGTCATATTGAACAAGCGTCTGATGAAATTAACAACGCAATTAAAAATGATGGTTTTTACATTATTGAAATGGAAAATTGTAACTAATCTAATTAGGATTACTAACTTTGCCTGTCGCGTCAAATCGACAGGCTTTTTATATTATGAATAAAACTGTATTTAATCCTGAGTTTCAACACGGAAGTATTACTAGTAAAATAGTTGCTGGTTTGGAGCGCATTTCTGAGTCGTTTAAAGTGCTTTTATGGCAAAAAGCGAAAGAACTCGGCTTAAGTCCTATTCAGATTCAGATTTTAATTTTCATTGCATATCACAAAAACGAATTATGCAATGTAAGTCATTTAGCAAAAGAATTTAATATTACCAAGCCGACTATAAGTGATGCCATCCGAATTTTAGATAAAAAAGAACTCATTACTAAAGATTTTTCCTCAACTGATAGTCGGAGTTACACCATCCTACTCTCAACAGCTGGAAAAAAAATTGTTACTGAAACTGAAAATTTTGCCAATCCAATAAAAGAGCAATTAAATAGCATCGATCAATATAATTTAGAAAATTTATTCGATACTATTAGCACGCTTATTTACCAACTAAACCGTAACGGAATTCTTACAGTTCAACGGACTTGTTATGGTTGTAAATTTTACAGTAAATCAACCAATGGTAGTTACTGTAATTTATTAGAAAAAGAGCTTCTGGATACTGAAATACGCGTAGATTGTGCTGAGTTTATTAAAAAATAATACTAGTTTTATATTTTAGTACCACCATGAAAAAACTGAACTTTATAACTTCGTTAACTTTACTTTTCTTTTTTATGACAACGCTAACTAGTGCACAAGATTGGGCCAACTTAAAACGATATCAAAAAGAAAATTCAAAATTAGTAGCACCAACAGAAAATCGGATTGTATTTATGGGCAATTCTATTACAGAAAGTTGGAGTACCCATCACCCAGAATTTTTTAACAGAAAAAACTATATAAATCGTGGAATAAGCGGACAAACAACACCACAAATGTTAGTGCGTTTTCGCCAAGATGTAATCGATTTAAATCCGAACGTTGTTGTGATTCTTGCAGGAACCAATGATATTGCTGAAAATACAGGCCCAACAACACTTAAAATGATTATAGACACTATCAAATCAATGGTCGAAATTGCGCTTGCCAACGATATTAAGGTTGTAATTTCATCTGTACATCCTGCTTTTGACTATCCTTGGCGAAAAGGATTAAAACCCAATGAAAAAATTCCCGCATTGAATACGCTACTAAAAGCATATGCCATGAAGCAAGGGATTGTTTATCTTGATTATTTTTCGGCAATGGTAAATCCACAAAATGGCCTAAAAAAAGCATACACCAGTGATGGTGTACATCCTAATAGAAAGGGTTATTTAGTGATGGCACCATTGGCTGAAGAAGCTATAAAAAAAGCCTTAGCACTTCACTAATTATGAAATTAAAAATTCCCCCTGCCTTACAAGTTGCCTTTTTTGCCCTATTTATGTGGGCTGTTAATAAGGTAACTTCATTTACGCATTTGAATTTTGAATTTCAAAAAGAGTTAAGCAGGCTTATTTTTGCCCTAGGAATCTTAATTATAGTCATAGCAGTCTATTCATTTAAAAAAGCTAAAACTACAGTAGACCCAACAGCGCCCGAAAAAGCATCTAATTTGGTAATTGTTGGTATTTATAAAATTTCGAGAAATCCAATGTACTTAGGAATGCTTTTTATGCTCATTGCATTTGCTTTAAAATTGGGTAACTATTTCAATATCCCCGTTGTAATTTTATATGTTTGGTACATTACAGAATTTCAAATAAAACCCGAAGAAAAAGCACTCACTAAATTATTTGGCACCCCTTACCTCAATTATTGCAGCAAGGTACGAAGGTGGATCTAATGAATATTAATTTACTGAAAATCAATATTTAATATATTTTTTTATATCTTTAAGTCCCTCTAAAATTAACTGATAGCAACCTAGTTTGAATTGATCAAGCTTTTATTATTTTATTAACCAAAACTATCTGTTATGAAAACCAAATTAAGTATTGGCATTATTGCCATTGCCCTGTTGTCACTTAGTTATTTTGTCAACACGAAACTTACCAAGGAAGATACAAATCCGCCACCTAAAGTTGCTTTAAATTTTATAAAATGTACCTCTGCCAAATTTTTATTAGAAGATGTAGATACTACTAAACAAATCTCACCACTATTTGAAAACTTGGGGAATCATCATTTTTCTATTAGTACCAATAATAAAATGGCGCAGACATTTTTTAACCAAGGGTTGCGATTAACCTTTGCCTTTAATCACGCCGAAGCACATCGGTCATTTATGGAAGCTTCGAGGTTAGACCCTAGTTCTGCTATGACGTATTGGGGACAAGCATATACCTTAGGGCCAAATATTAATGATCCACAACCTGATGACGAACGTAAGAAAAAGTCATATGAAGCGATTCAAAAAGCCAAAAAACTAGCTACAAATCCAAAAGAAAAAGCATTAATCGAAGCATTGAGTTTTAGATTTAGCAATGATACTACAGCCATTGCAACGCTTAATATGGCGTATATGAAAGCCATGCTTAAAGTAGTAGAAAAATATGGCCAAGATGCTGACATACTCACATTGTTTGCGGCATCAGTTATGAATACCGTCCCTTGGAATTATTGGGATAAAGAGGGGAACCCATCGCCATTTATTGCAGAAGCCAAAACAGCACTTGAAAAAGCCATTAATATAAACCCAAAACATCCAGGGGCACACCATTATTATATACACATGGTAGAGTTACCAAAACCAGATTTGGCCGTTGCAAGCGCAGATATATTAGGGTCTTTAATGCCAGCAGCAGGACATATAGTACATATGCCATCACATATCTACATAAGAGTTGGGAGGTATAAAGACGCCGTGGAAGTCAATCAAAAAGCCATTTTAGCTGATGAAGACTATATTTCGCAATGTTATGCACAGGGAATGTATCCTTTGGGATATTATCCTCATAATATTCATTTTTTATGGTCTGCAGCGAGTTTATTAGGCGCTAGCGATATAGCGATAGATGCTGCCAAAAAGACTGCCGAAAAAGTACCTGTTGGTGAAATGAAAGAATTGCATTTTTTACAAAATTTCGCTTCAATTCCGCTATTGGCTTATACTAGATTTGGAAAATGGAACGACATTCTAACTATGCCCAAACCAAATGATGAGATTAAACACTTAAAATTAATATGGCACTATGCCAGAGGCATTGCTTTCCTAAGAAAAAATAACTTAAAAGATGCACAAGAAGAATTGGAAGCCATTGAGGTAATGATGAATGATCCGGAGTTGGAAACGATTTTTGCCACAGGATTTGATAACTCAGCAACGATAGCAAAATTGGCTTATGAGATCGTAGCAGGAGAAATTGCAGCTACAAAAGGAAATCTCCCTAAGGCAGTAGCACACCTTAATCACGCGGTAACGATAGAAGATCAATTGATTTATAACGAACCCGCCGCTTGGTATATTCCTGCGAGACAAACGTTAGGAGATATTCTTTTAAAAGCTCAAAAATATGCTGAAGCAGAAAAAATTTACACGGAAGATTTGGCAAAGCTTAGACAAAATGGGTGGTCGTTAATGGGCTTGTATCAATCTTTAATGATTCAAGGTAAAATTGAGGAAGCTGAGAAAATAAAAAAAGAATTTGACAAAGCATGGGAACATGCCGATATTGAAATAAACAGTTCTATTTTATAAATATAAATATTGTTTTCAAAGTGGTAGCCATACTATTTTGAAAACAGTATTTTTGAGTTCTTGATATATAAATATGACGCAAAAAGAACTTAAGGATTTTTTAGATGCTAAAGTGATTCAATACAACAATCCGAAATTTATTGATTCAGATCCTATTCAAATTCCTCATCAATTCACTTTAAAGGAAGACATAGAAATTGCTGGGTTCTTAACTGCTACCATTGCATGGGGTAATCGTAAAATGATAATCAAAAATGCACAAAAAATGATGGGTTTATTAGGCAATTCTCCCTATGATTTTGTCATGAATCACAAAGCTCATCATCTCGACCATTTTGAAGGGTTTGTCCATCGCACATTTAATCAAATTGATGCTCATTATTTCATTCAAGCACTGAATCACATCTACCTAAAAAACAATGGCTTGGAAGCTATTTTTTCTAATTCCAACAAGCGTAATTCATTACAGCATTCAATTCACAATTTTAAAACAGTATTTTTTGAAATTGAACATCCTGAACGAAGTAAAAAGCACATTTCAGATCCCTTAAAAGGATCGGCAGCTAAGCGGATCAATATGTTTCTACGCTGGATGGTTCGCAACGATACAGCTGGCGTAGATTTCGGGCTATGGAAATCAATAACTCCTGCGCAATTATCGTGTCCGTTGGATGTACATTCAGGAAACGTTGCACGAAAATTAGGTATCCTAAAGCGTTCACAAAATGATGCCAAAGCCTTAGATGAGTTAGATACCAATCTGCGTAAACTAGACCCCATAGACCCAGTAAAATATGATTTTGCATTATTTGGCTTGGGCGTTTTTGAAAAATTCTAATTTATGATCAGGCGATACTATTTTTAAAAAAGTGTGAAAATCTGCCAATTCTACACCTAAAAATAAGATTGTTACGCTACGCTCAGATGACAATATAAACAGTACCTTTGCAGTCCGTTTTTCATAAACGATTAAACAAATTCACGATTAAACATTTATAATGCGTTTACATAGAAATTTAGTATTGGCCGTAATTGATTCATTAAATTATATTTTTAATGATGGTTTATATGCTGACAAAGTAGTAGAAAAAACTTTAAAACGAGATACTCGTTGGGGTGCTCGCGATAGAAAATTTATTGCTGAAACTATTTATGATTGCGTCCGTTGGAAGCGGTTATACAATGAAATAGCGGGCACAAAAAATCACTATACTCAAGAAAATTTGTGGAAAATTTTTACCGTATGGGCAACGTTGAAAGGAATTTCATTACCCGACTGGAAACAGTTTGAAGGAACACCTATTCGGCGTATTAAAGGTAAATTTGACGAGCTACAAAGTAATAGAGCAATCAGAGAATCGATTCCTGATTGGCTTGATGCTTTAGGTGAAAAGGAGTTGGGCAAACAATGGGAAAAAGAACTCTCGGCTCTAAATGAACAAGCATCGGTAGTTTTAAGAGCAAATACCTTAAAAACCACTAAGCAAAAACTTCAAAAACAATTGCTTGAAGATGGTGTTGAGACAACCATAAATAACGATTATACCAATGCACTAATATTAGATGAGCGCAAAAGTATTTTCAAAACAGATGCCTTTCAGAATGGCCTTTTTGAAGTTCAAGACGCCTCATCACAATTAGTTGCAGAGTTTTTAGAAGTACAACCAGGTATGCGCGTTGTTGATGCCTGTGCTGGTGCTGGCGGAAAAGCATTGCACTTAGCAGCATTAATGGAAAATAAAGGGCAAATTATTGCTTTAGATATTTATGGTAATAAATTGAAAGAACTAAAGCGTAGAGCCAAGCGAGCTGGCGCACATAATATTGAACCTAGAACCATAGATTCAACAAAAGTAATCAAGAAATTATACGATAAAGCAGATCGTGTTTTAATTGATGCACCTTGTAGCGGATTGGGTGTTCTAAAAAGAAATCCCGATGCTAAATGGAAATTGCAACCGGAATTTATTGACGAAATCAAAAAGACACAAGCAGAAATATTAAGTAAATATGCTAAAATTGTAAAAGTAGGCGGTAAATTGGTTTATGCTACCTGTTCAATACTTCCTTCTGAAAACGAACAACAAGTACAACAGTTTTTAGCTGCGAATGATGATTATAAATTCATTACAGAAAAGAAAATATCACCTTCTAAAAGTGGATTTGATGGCTTTTATATGGCCTTGATTGAAAGAGTTAAATAATACGATCGCTAATAACATTAGAACCCTTAAACAATTTATATAGTGGTTTATACGTTGTTAAATTGAATTCAAAACAGATAATTAAATATCTAAGATTATAATTAACTACGATGGTTATGAAAAAATCTCCCTTCTTATTATTAGTGATGGTGTGCGTCAATTTATTAGCTATCCATACAGTAAAAGCACAATCTGACGATTTTAAATTTGTGGTTGAGAAATCTGCTATCAATAAAAAACTCTGGTCTCAACCCTATCGTTTTGAAGATAAAACACTGCGCGTTTTAAGTGTGGAAATAATAACAACCCCTGTAGACAGTAAAAATCGAGAACTTAATTTTGATTTATTTTCACTGTATGATGAAACCAATATGCTACGGATTCGTCCGAATGCAGTGTTTTACTATAAAGGAGATAAAAAAGTCTATTTAAAATCGAAGGCGGTCAATGCCAACTACAATCATTTTATAGAAACAACTATCAAAAATTATACGAATTTTGAGGCTAAAATTTATAAGCCTAATTTTTTAGGACGTAAAAAAAAGGATAGCAAATCAAGTGTCAAATCGTTGAAAAAGATTACTCTCAAAGGAAAGGCAGTTACCTATTATGTTGATTTCCCAATAAGAGAAAATTTCTCCTACGGAAAAGTGCACTATAATGATGCACCCATAGGCTTTGCTGCTGCTAAAAATTAATTCAATCTTTTTATTCAATCTTTTCAACATATTTAATTATTTCTTTAGAAGAATCAGTAAATTTGTGCTTTAAATCAACACATAACATACTGCTAAATGATTCATTTCTTTGGAAACGTAAACAGCAAAGTATTTGCTGTACAAACAACAAAAGAATTATCAACTGACATAAGATCAAAATTGACGTGGCTTTTTGGCGACCAATCAAAAATAGAACAAGCATCACTCGATGCTTTTTTTGTTGGTCCACGCGCTGCGATGATAACACCTTGGAGTACCAATGCCGTTGAGATTACTCAAAACATGGGTATTACGGGTATTATCCGCATTGAGGAGTTTAAAGCTGTAAATGAAGATTTTTCAGCTTTTGACCCTATGATCTCAGAAAAATTCAAAGGTTTAAATCAAGACTCTTTCACCATTGACATTCAACCCGAAGCCATCCTTGCAGTTGAAGATATTGCTGCGTACAATCAAAAAGAAGGTTTGTCTTTAAGTACTGAAGAAGTGACCTATTTAGAAGGTGTTGCCAAAAAGATTGGTAGGCCATTGACAGATTCTGAAGTATTCGGGTTTTCACAAGTCAATTCAGAACATTGTCGCCATAAAATTTTTAATGGAACTTTTATCATTGATGGTGAAGAAAAACCAACTTCTTTATTCAAATTAATTAAAGAAACTTCAAAACAACATCCCAACGATATTGTTTCTGCCTATAAAGACAATGTTGCATTTGTAAAAGGACCTACTGTAGAACAATTCGCTCCTAAAACGGCTGATAAGCCTGATTTTTATGAAGTTAAAAATTTTGAATCAGTCATTTCAATTAAAGCGGAAACACATAATTTTCCAACCACAGTTGAACCTTTTAATGGGGCTGCAACCGGTGCAGGTGGTGAAATTAGAGATCGACTTGCTGGCGGAAAAGGATCTTTACCCCTGGCAGGAACTGCGGTGTATATGACTTCTTATTCAAGATTGGAAGATAATCGTCCTTGGGAACAACACGTTGAAGCTAGAAAATGGCTCTATCAGACTCCGATGGATATTTTGATAAAAGCCTCAAATGGAGCCTCTGATTTTGGAAATAAATTTGGACAACCGCTCATTTGTGGCTCTGTATTAACTTTTGAGCATGAAGAGGAAGCTAGAAAACTTGGTTTTGACAAAGTCATTATGCAAGCAGGAGGTATTGGATATGGAAAATCAGATCAAGCGTTAAAAGATATACCTAAAAAAGGCGATAATGTGGTCATTTTAGGCGGGGAAAATTATCGTATTGGTATGGGTGGAGCTGCTGTTTCCAGTGCTGATACGGGTGAATTTGCTTCAGGTATCGAATTGAATGCCGTACAACGCTCCAATCCAGAAATGCAAAAACGTGCTGCTAATGCCGTACGAGGCATGGTTGAAAGTGATGAAAATTTTATTGTTTCCATCCATGATCACGGTGCTGGCGGGCATTTGAATTGCTTGTCGGAATTGGTAGAAGACACCGGTGGAAAAATTGATTTAGACGCCTTGCCTGTTGGAGACCCCACACTATCTGATAAAGAAATCATCGGGAACGAATCTCAAGAGCGTATGGGACTCATTATTGCAGGAGAACATATTGAGATACTACAGCGTATTGCAGACCGTGAGCGATCGCCTATGTACACTGTTGGTGAAGTTACCTGCGATCATCGCTTTACATTTGAATCTAAATCCAAAGGTAATAAACCAATGGATTTAGCACTAGAAGATATGTTTGGAAGTTCTCCAAAAACGATTATGACTGATCACACAGTTAAAAGAACCTACAGTGATATCACTTATACCCAAACTAAATTTCATGACTATTTAAACCAAGTGTTGCAACTGGAAGCAGTAGCATGTAAAGACTGGTTAACAAATAAAGTAGACCGTTGTGTTGGTGGTAAAGTTGCGAAACAACAATGTGCTGGTCCATTACAATTACCGCTGAACAATTGCGGCGTTATGGCGCTAGATTATAAAGGTAAGGAAGGTGTTGCAACTTCTATAGGACACTCTCCTATTTCAGGCTTAATCAATCCGGTTGCAGGAAGTAGAAATTCCATTACGGAGGCTTTAACTAATATTATATGGGCACCGTTAAAAGATGGCTTACAAAGTATTTCATTATCGGCAAATTGGATGTGGCCATGTAAAAATGAAGGAGAAGATGCGCGTTTATATGAAGCCGTTCAAGCGATTTCTGAATTTTCCATCGATTTAGGAATCAATGTTCCAACGGGGAAAGATTCACTTTCAATGAAACAAAAGTACCCAAATGAAGAAGTGATTTCTCCGGGAACAGTGATCATTTCTGCTGCGGGAAATTGTAATGATATTACTAAAGTTGTAGAGCCTGTTTTTAAAAAGAACGCAGGAAGTATTTACTATATCAATATTTCTCAAGACAGTTATCAATTAGGTGGAAGTTCTTTTGCACAAATTCACGGTAAAATTGGAAATGAAGCACCAAACGTACTCGATGCCTCTTATGTCAAAAAGGTATTTAATACCATTCAACAATTAATAAAAGCTGATAAAATTGTAGCAGGACATGATGTTGCGTCTGGTGGTCTGGTTACCACCTTGCTAGAATTGTGTTTTGCTGATGTGAATTTGGGTGCCAATTTAGACTTAAGTGCCTTGTTAGAAACCGATTCTGTTAAACTCTTATTTGCTGAAAATGCTGGAATCGTTTTTCAAAGTATCGATAATTCAGTAGAAGAAATATTAGCAAACGAAACGATTGCATATTTTAAATTGGGAGAAGTAACCGACAGTAATGTGCTTAACATAACAAACAATACTGAAGCATTTAAATTTGACATTTCTAAATTACGAGATGTTTGGTATAAGACCTCTTATCTTCTCGATCAGAAACAAACAGCCAATAATTTGGCAACAGATCGATACAGCAATTATAAAAATCAACCATTAAACTATATTTTTCCAAGTCATTTTACAGGAAAATTGAATGATATGTTGTCAGGTCGAGCGCAGTCGAGACCTCTTGACAACCTCACGACTGCGCTCGAGGAGACAAGAACAAAACCAAAAGCCGCCATTATCCGTGAAAAAGGATCAAATTCTGAGCGAGAAATGGCCAACGCTATGTATTTGGCAGGCTTTGATGTGAAAGATGTGCATATGACCGATTTAATAGCAGGTCGTGAAACATTGGAAGACATACAATTCATCGGTGCTGTAGGTGGTTTTTCAAATTCAGATGTATTAGGATCAGCAAAAGGGTGGGCAGGTGCTTTTAAATACAATGAGAAGGCCAATACAGCCTTGAAAAATTTCTTTAAAAGAGACGATACACTCTCTGTAGGAATCTGTAATGGTTGTCAATTGTTTATGGAGCTAGAAGTGATCAATCCTGAGCATGATGTTCATGGGAAAATGACTTATAATACTTCTCAAAAACATGAAAGCGGTTTTACGTCAGTAAAAATTCAAGAAAATAATTCGGTCATGTTATCCTCATTGGCAGGAACTACATTAGGAGTTTGGATTTCACATGGAGAAGGTAAATTCAACCTTCCGCTTGACGAAAATAAATATGCTATAGTTGCGAAATATGGCTATGAAAATTATCCGCACAACCCGAATGGATCTGATTTTAACACAGCCATGTTATGTGATCAATCAGGGAGGCATTTGGTGACTATGCCACATATCGAGCGCTCGACCTTTCAATGGAATTGGGCTCATTATCCTGATGGGCGAAAAGATGAAGTTTCGCCTTGGCTAGAAGCCTTTGTAAATGCTAGAAAGTGGATAGAACAGCAATAATGTATTAATCTGTATCTTTGAGATACTATGATGATTGTAAAAAAACTTTTAGTTTATTTCGTAATTTTTGCATTTTGTTCGGTGATTCATGCTCAAGAAAAGCAGCTTCAGAACTATGCAAAAGCTAGGATTTATTTTGCGTCAACGAGTGATTTTGAAAAACTATCTCAGAGTGGTGTTTCTTTAGATCATGGTATCAAAAAATCAAAAGGGTATGTTGAATCCGTTTTTTCTTCTACGGAGATTGAAACATCCAAAAAATTAGGTTTTAAAGTTGAGATACTCGTTGATGATATTCAAAAACAGTATGCTGAAAACGCTAAGAGAAGCATTCAAAAAAATGGCGTAGCATGTGATCCCAAAATAGGGAATTACCCAACACCCACTAATTTCAATTTAGGCACAATGGGTGGGTTTTTAACCCACACTGAAATACAACAAGAATTAGATGCCATGCGCACGTTGTATCCTAATTTAATAACCGCTAGAGCCAATATCGGCACTTTTTCAACGCAAAATAGCAATTCTATTCAATGGGTAAAAATATCTGACAACGCCGACACTGATGAAACAGAACCTCAAGTGCTGTACACGGCGCTACACCATGCTAGAGAACCCATCTCTATGCAGCAGCTTATCTATTTTATGTGGTATTTATTAGAAAATTATGCCACCGATACTGAAATAAAAGGAATTGTAGATGCTACCGAGTTATATTTTATTCCTGTGGTAAATCCTGATGGATACCTTTACAATGAAAGTACCAACCCTACGGGCAATGGTCAGTGGCGAAAAAATAGAAAAAACAACGGGAATGGCACTTTTGGAGTTGACAATAATAGAAATTACGATTATATAGATGGAGGTGGAAATAGTGTTTGGAATACTTCAGGAACTTCAAATAATACCTCGGCAGAAAATTATGCCGGAACCGCTCCTTTTTCTGAAGTTGAAAACCAAGCCATTAAATGGTTTGTTGAACAACGTGATTTCAAGATTGCGCTTAACAACCATTCCTTTGGAAATTTGATCTTATACCCATTCGGTTATCAAAATTTATTTCCAACAACAGACAACAGCACATTTGACATCATATCAAAAGAACTAGTTCAGCAGAATGAATTTGCAAATATCATGTCAGCAAACCTCTATCCTGCTGCCGGCGATTCAGATGATTTTATGTATGGAGAAACCAGTACCCATAGTGAAATTATAGCGTTTACACCAGAAATTGGGGATAGTTTCTGGCCCGCTCAAGGTAGTATTATAGCGCTTTGTAAAAGCATGGTATATACCAACTTAATAGCGGCACATTCGGTTTCTAATTATGCCTTAATTACAGACACGGAACCTAATTACCTTAACGGAACCAGCGGGAGTTTTGACTATCGTATCAAACGTATTGGAATCAATAGTGGCCCATCCAACTTTACTGTTACTGTAGTACCTGTTACCTCGAATATCCAAAGTGTTGGAGTCGCGAATCAGCATACCAATCTTTCTCTTTTAGAAAATCGTTCAGGTGCTATCAATTACACTTTAAATAGTAGTATTGGCATCGGTGAACTCGTAACATACAAGCTGATCATCGATAGTGGCACATCTATCACCGAAAAAAGTATTACAAAAGTTTTTGGAATACCACAGGTGCTGCTATCTGAAAATGGAGATAATCTTAGCAATTGGAATGGTTCATGGAACACAACAACTAGTGATTTTGTGTCTGCTTCAAGTTCAATTACAGACTCGCCAGCAACTAATTATGGCAGCAATCAGAACAAAACGCTTGAACATACTGCGAATATTGATTTAAGTACAGCCGGTTTGGCTTCCATTTCATTTTTTACAAAATGGGATATCGAAGCAGGGTTTGACTATGTTCAGTTTGAAGTCTCTACAAATAATGGAGTTACCTGGCAACCACAGTGCGGTCAATTTACCCGTAGTGGTGTTGTAGATCAAGGCATTATCGGGCAACCGATGTACGACGGTACCCAAAATGAATGGGTTCAAGAGTTTATTGACCTTAGTGATTATTTAGGTGAAACAATCAACGTTCGTTTTCAGTTAGTTTCTGATAGTAATGTGGTGAAAGACGGCTTCTATTTTGATGATTTTACAGTTCATGTGATTGACCAAAGTGTATTAGGAACTACCGGTTATGAAACGTTAAATGCCCAACTATACCCAAACCCTGTTAACAATAATCTGACTATCTCTTTAAGTAACCCCATACTGACACAAATACATATTTATGCAGTTACTGGACAATTAGTTCGTAAATTAGAGACCGATACCCTTACAACAGAAATTGATTTATCAAAATTAAAAACAGGTGTTTATATCGTACAACTTCAAACGGAAACAACCAATAGTACTTATAAGATAATAAAGGAGTAATCCTTAAACTGTATTTATTGACCTTATTTAGAGCTCGACTGTAACAATTGAAAAAAAAAGGGGTCTATCTAGTATAACAAATAAAACAAATCTTATGAAAACCACACCTTTTCAAAAAGCTTCAACCTTTGTGATTGCTTTCTTTTTCACCCTATTTTTAGCTCCCAATTTAATAGCACAGCAAACTGTAAAAGCAAGCGATATTATGCAAGATATTAAGGATGGTAAAAACGTAACGTATGAAAATGTTACCATTACTGGAACGTTAGATATGACCTATATGGATTCGAAATTACCTGATTTACCAAAAAAGAAAAATTGGTTTAACAATGGCGGAAGCAATACCGTTAAAGAGCAAATTGAAGGAAAAATATCTTTTGTAAATTGTGTTTTTGAAGATAATGTATTTGCCTATATACACCATGAAGATAGCGGATATACATTTATAGCAAATTTTGAAAATGACGTTCAATTTGTCAATTGTACTTTTAAAAGCAATGCACTATTTAAATATTCTGATTTTGAGCGTAATGCCGATTTTAAAGGGTCAAAGTTTGATGAAAATACTACCTTTAAATATGCCAAATTTGATGAAAAAGTTAGTTTTAGCAATACGACATTTAGAGAAGATGCTATTTTTAAATATACCGAATTTAGAAATGGAGTGTCTTTTAACAATGCAAACTTTAAAGGAAATTTAAACCTAAAATACACAAAAGTAAAAGGTGATTTCGATATAAAAGGAATGGATGTTGCTTATGATATCGATTCAAAATACACAAAAATTAACGGACAAAGTTTTTCAAAGCATTTAGTTTCTAAAAACTAGAGCAAGGCTTTATTAATTTTTTTAATTAAGCTTGGTCCTTCATATATAAAGCCTGTGTAGATTTGAACTAAATCTGCACCGGCTTCTATTTTTTCGAGTGCATCTTCGGCAGAATGAATACCTCCTACCCCTATAATTGGAAATGCTTTATTTGATTTTTCAGATAAAAATTTAATGACTTCTGTTGCTCTGTTTTTCACAGGCTTACCACTCAATCCTCCTATTTCCTTTTTAGCATCAGATTGTAACCCTTCTCTTGAAATCGTGGTATTTGTAGCAATAACACCATCAATTTTTGTCTCTTTAACAATGGCTATAATGTCCAATAATTGGTCATCCGTTAAATCGGGTGCAATTTTCAACAGTATGGGTTTTTCCTTCTGATTTAGGTTTGATTCCGCCATTTTAGCATTTTCATGCTGGAGTAAATTTAATAAATTGGTTAAGGGTTCCTTATCTTGTAATTCTCTTAAGTTGGGCGTATTCGGCGAACTAACATTCACCACAAAATAGTCTACCACATCAAATAAGTCATTAAAGCACAACAGATAATCATCTACGGCATTTTCATTAGGAGTTTCTTTGTTTTTACCCATATTACCCCCGATAAGTATGGAATTATTCTTCTTTTTAAGCCGCTCAACTACAACATGCAATCCGTCATTATTAAAACCCATTCTATTAATAATTCCACTATCCGCCTTCAAGCGAAATAAACGCTTTTTTGGGTTTCCTCCTTGCGGTCTTGGAGTCACAGTTCCAATTTCAATAAAACCAAATCCAAAACTTGACAATTCATCAAATAATAGTGCATTCTTATCAAAACCAGCAGCTAATCCAACAGGGTTTTTAAAGGTGAGTCCAAACAATTTTCGCTCTAAACGCTTATTATTTACTTGAAAACTGCTTTTAACAATTGACTTAACAAATGGAATTTTAAAAGCGATTTTTAAAAAAGTAAACGTAAAATGATGCACCTTTTCGGGGTCAAATAAAAATAATATGGGACGAATTAGTTGTTTGTACATAGCTTAGCTTCTACCTCAATTCTGCCTTAAAATCACGTTCAAATGACTGCTGTAATTTTTGCATTATTTTGTCAATCTGCTTATCATTTAACGTTTTTGTTTCATCTTGTAATTGAAAACTGACAGCGTATGACTTTTTCCCTTTTGGTAAATTTTCACCTTCATACACATCAAAAAGGTCAACCGATTTCAGTAACTGCTTTTCTGTATTAAATGCAAGCGTATAAATTTCATTAAATGATACCGAGTTATCTAAAAGTAAGGCTAAATCTCTTTTTACACTTGGAAATTTAGTTAAGTCTTTCACCTTAACCGTTTTGTTCTTTACGGCTTCCATAACACTTTGCCAATTAAAATCAGCAAATAGTACTTCCTGTTTGATTCCGAACTCTTTTAAAATTGCTGGGTGTACCACCCCAAAATCTACCAATTTAGTTTTTCCCAATTTCAATGAAACACCTTCTGAGAAAATATCATTTGCAACAGGACTTGACTTTAATGAAGAAATTCCGAATCTTTCAAACAGCGCATGAACCACCCCTTTTAAATAAAAGAAACTTGTAGTTTTGTGGGTAGTGCTCCAATTTTCTTTGGTTTTACTACCAGAAACAACAAGGGTTAGATGTTTCATTTCCGTATATCCACTTTCAAAATTATGATAGGATTTACCAAATTCAAACAATTTTAAGCGGTTATTTTTCCTGTTAATATTATAGGCTACCGCTTCAAGTCCACTAAAAAGTAGTGACTGCCGCATCACGGACAAATCATTACTTAAGGGGTTTAACATCTCTACATTGTGTTCCTCCTTTAATGTGGTTGACAGTTTTTCATATTCAGGTTTTGTCAATGAATTGGCCATCATTTCATAAAAGCCTTGAGACACCAACTGATCAGAAACCAAATTCTGTAGTTTGTCAGCATTGAGCTTATTAGAAAAAGAGATAGAAGTATTTAGTTTGGGAGACGTTTGGATATTATTATAACCATAAACACGTAATATTTCCTCTACAATATCTGCTTCACGCTGCACATCTACCCTATAGGCAGGTATGGTTAAACCGAGCCCAGCTTCTGTTTGATTGTTGATTTTTATATCTAAAGAGGCCAAAATGTTTTTAATAGTCTCTGTAGAAATCTCTTCACCGATTAAACGAAAAGCTTTTTCATAGGAAAAATGTACTTCGTGATCTTGAATTTTATTTGGATAAATATCTACAATATCTGAAGTGATTTTACCATGGGCAATTTCTTCAATTAAAATTGCAGCTCTTTTGAGTGCATATTCTGTAATATTAGGATCAATTCCTCTTTCATATCGGAATGAAGCATCTGTATTCAATCCGTGTCGCTTCGCTGTTTTACGAATAGCAACAGGATTAAAATAAGCACTTTCTAAAAATATAGATGTTGTGTTTTCTGAAACACCAGACTCCAAACCTCCGTATACACCAGCCAAACACATCGGGTTTGATTTGCCATCGCAAATAACAATGTCTTCTTCGTGTAGCTCACGTTCAACTCCGTCTAGGGTTGTGAATTTTGTTTTACTTGGTAGTGTTTTTACTATTATTTTACCTTCTTTTATTTTGGCTGCATCAAAAGCATGCAAAGGCTGTCCTAATTCATGCAATACATAATTGGTAATATCAACAATATTATTGATTGGTGTTAAACCAATAGCTCTCAATCTATTTTGAATCCACTTAGGAGATTCTTCTACTTTAATATCTGTAATTGTCACCCCTGCATAGCGAGGCACCAAACTCAAGTCATCTACTTCAACATCAATTTTTAAAGTACGCTCATCAACATCGAAATTACTTACCGAAGGTGTAATAAGTTCGAGGTCTACATCTTGTTGTAACAATCCTGCTCGTAAATCCCTCGCAACTCCATAATGGCTCATCGCATCAGCTCTGTTGGGCGTTAATCCTATTTCAAAAACTTCATCTGTATCAATATCAAAAACATCAGCTGCCAGACTACCCACTTTTGTTGTTGGGTCTAAAACCAAAATACCTTCGTGACTTTCTCCGAGGCCTAATTCGTCTTCGGCACAAATCATTCCATGACTCTCCTCACCTCTAATTTTACCCTTTTTAATTTTAAAATCATTTCCTTCTTTATCATATAATGTGGTGCCAATTGTAGCCACAGGCACTTTTTGACCAGCCGCAACATTTGGTGCCCCACAAACAATTTGAAGAGGCTCCCCAAGTCCTAAATCAACAGTAGTAACCTTTAATCGGTCAGCATTCGGGTGCTGTATACAAGTTAAAACTTCTCCAATTACAATTCCTTTAAGGCTGCCTTTAACAGATTCTACTGTTTCAATACCTTCAACTTCTAACCCTAAATCAGTTAATAAGGTTCCAACCTTCTCCGTTTCCCAATCAATTTTCAAAAATTGTTGCAACCAATTATATGATATCTTCATTTAAAATTTCTTATATTAAGTCTGCAAAGATAATCAATACATTTAAGTAGCCACACTAGCAATTTAACAAATTTTAATTGTCAATTTTATCATATTGCAAAAATAGTATCCTTACATTTTACATTTGTTTAACACTGTAAAATTTTATACTTTGCAGGACTTCAAATTTAACATTTATGCCGGCAGAGATTACACGACTTTTTGACTTTCCATATTATCAATTGAAAAATTATAATTTAGAGAAATCATTAGTAACGAAATATGATGGTGAGTGGATAGCTACCTCAACAAAAGAATATATTGATAAGGCAAATACCATAAGTAGAGCACTCTTAAGGCTAGGAATCCAAAAAAATGATAAAATTGCTGTAATTTCCACAACAAATAGAACTGAATGGAATATCATGGATATTGGTATTCTTCAAACTGGAGCTCAAAATATTCCAATTTATCCTACTATTTCTGCTGAAGATTATGAATATGTATTGAATCATAGTGAAGCAACTTATTGCTTTGTCTCTGACGCTGAAGTATTGGAAAAAGTACGGAAAGTAAAAGCTTCGACACAGGTAAAAGAAATTTATTCTTTCAATCATATTGAAGGCTGCAAGCATTATTCTGAATTGTTTGAATTGGGTAAAGACACAAGTAATCAAACAGAAGTTGAAGCGAGGAAAGCGGCTGTTTCACCATCAGATTTAGCAACAATCATTTATACATCAGGCACCACAGGAAGACCTAAAGGGGTAATGTTAACACATCATAATATTACTAGCAATGCTTTAGACAGCGCCAAGCGTTTACCTAACTTAGGTGATGGAACACGGGTTTTAAGTTTTTTACCGATTTGTCATATTTTTGAACGGGTATTAATTTATTTATACCAATATTCAGGTACGACTATCTATTTTGCAGAAGCCATTGATAAAATAGGTGAAAATGCGAAAGAGGTTAAGCCAAATTTAATGAGTGTGGTTCCAAGGCTCTTAGAAAAAGTGTTCGACAAAATTATGGCGAAAGCAGAAGAGCTTTCTGGTATAAAAAAATCACTGTTCTTTTGGGCTGTGAGCTTGGGAGAGCAATGGGAACCTTATGGTGAAAATGGTTGGTGGTATGAATTTAAACTTAAAATAGCCAACAAGTTAATTTTTAGCAAATGGCGAGAAGCTTTAGGAGGCAGCCTAACTACAATGGTTTCTGGTAGTGCCGCATTACAACCTCGGTTAACACGCGTTTTTTCTGCTGCGGGTATGCAGGTTATGGAAGGGTACGGACTGACAGAAACTTCACCAGTTGTTTCAGTGGGAATGTATGCGAATAATAATTTTAGAGTAGGAACTGTTGGAAAAATGATTGCTAATGTTGAAGTGAAAATAGCCGAAGATGGAGAAATTTTGGTAAAAGGACCCAATGTAATGAAAGGGTATTATAAAGATCCTGAAAAAACCGCTGAAGTAATGACAGGCGCTTATTTCCATACTGGAGATAAAGGTGAAGTTGATAAGGATGGATTTTTAAAAATCACCGGACGAAAAAAGGAGATGTTTAAAACTTCAGGTGGTAAATATGTGATTCCAACCTTGCTAGAAAATGAGCTAAAACAGTCCCGTTTTATTGAACAAATTATGGTTATTGGTGAAGGTCAAAAAATGCCGGCCGCGTTGATTCAACCTAATTTTGAGTTTATTCAAGATTGGATTGTGAAAAAAAAGAAATCAATTGGCAACTCAAATAGTGACATTGTAACTTCACAAGAAGTTATTGACCGTATTCAAATAGAAATTGATAACTGTAACAAGCATTTTGGGAAATGGGAACAAATTAAACGCTTTGAACTAACATCAGATGTTTGGTCTGTTGAGGGTGGTCAGCTTACACCAACCATGAAAATGAAACGCAATGTAATTAAAGAAATTTACAAAGATTTATACAACAAAATTTATAGTTAATTCTTAACTTTGTCTTTCTTTTAACTTTCCCATACTAATGGAACAATTTGTAGTATCTGCACGAAAATACAGACCTCAAACATTTAATGATGTTGTGGGTCAACAGGCTATTACAAATACCTTAGAGAATGCCATAAAGAACAATCATTTAGCACAAGCTTTGTTATTCACAGGACCACGTGGTGTAGGTAAAACTACTTGTGCACGAATATTAGCAAAAAAAATAAATCAAGCGGGCCAAGAAGTAAATCCGGATGAAGATTTTGCCTTTAATATTTTCGAATTGGATGCGGCTTCTAATAATTCGGTAGATGATATTAGAAATCTTACAGATCAGGTTCGAATCCCACCACAAACAGGCAAGTATAAAGTCTATATTATTGACGAGGTACATATGTTATCTCAGGCTGCATTTAACGCCTTCTTAAAAACATTGGAAGAGCCGCCTGCACATGCCATTTTTATTTTAGCAACTACCGAGAAGCATAAAATTATACCAACCATACTATCAAGGTGTCAAATATTTGATTTTAAACGAATTAATGTTATTGATGCTAAAAATTACTTAAAGAAAATTGCTGAGCAAGAGTCGATTAATGCAGATGATGATGCCTTGCATATTATTGCGCAGAAGGCAGATGGTGCTATGCGTGACGCGTTGTCTATTTTTGATAGGGTCGTTAGTTTTTCTGGGAGTACATTAACACGTCAAGCTGTCGCTGAGAATTTAAATGTTTTAGATTATGATTCGTATTTTAAAACAACCGACTTAATTCTTGAAAATAACATTCCACACGTGTTAATTGCATTCAATGAAATTTTAGGGAAAGGATTTGATGGTCACCATTTTATAAGTGGATTAGCCTCCCATTTCAGAGATTTATTGGTTGCAAAAGACAAAGCTACTCTTGAACTATTAGAAGTTGGAGATGTGACTAAAAAACAATATCAAGAACAAGCAATCAAGGCACCTATGCGTTTTCTGTTAAGTGCAATAGACTTGGCCAATGATTGTGACTTAAAATATAAAACGAGTAAAAATCAACGCTTATTAGTTGAACTTGCCCTAATGCAATTGGCTTCAATCACTTATGGTGATGAAAAAAAAAAGCCTAAACACTTTATAATTCCCTCCATAAATTTTATTGGTATTTCCCAGGCAACCAAAAAAGTTTCAGCCACAACGACTCTAAAAGATAAAGGCAACCAAAATCCTTTAGGGAAACAAGTCGATCAAGAAAAAAAACATACTGCCACTACAAGTGAATCTCAACCTGTTGTTAAACCAAAATTGACAACTGAGCGTCGAAGATCATCCGCTTTATCATTAAATAGCGTTCATAAAAAAAAGGAGGTAAAAAAATCTATGGTTGATACTATAGTAAATACAGCAGACCTTCCTAAAGACCCGTTCACCGAAACACAGTTTTTAAAACTTTGGCATGGATATATAAAAAAATTAAATAAAAATGGTGAAAAGATAATAGCCTCTATTATGAACGCCGATACGCCAAAAGTGAATTTAGAAAAAATTGAATTAACACTTCCAAACAGTATGATGGAAGCAGAATTCAATAAAACGAAGCCTAAATTCTTACGATTTATCCGAGAAAAATTAAACAACTTTAGTATCGATTTTGAAATTCATGTAAATGAAGAAAACGCGAAAAAGTTTGCTTATACCCCACAAGAAAAATACAATAAGTTATTAGAGAAGAATCAGGCATTGGCGCAGTTAAAGAAAGCGTTTAAATTAGATCTTTAACTTACTGTAAATCAAAATACAAACTATGCTAGGATTAAAATTCGAAACACCAACATCTTGGGCTGAAATTGCCAAAGACGACTTACAACAAATCTTAACCGACCATGCTTTTGCCGAACAAAAGGCAGCCTCAAATGCGGTATCTATTATTATAAATTATTCTGAAGAAACCGAGTTGGTTTCAGAAATGAGTGCCATCGCAATTGAAGAAATGGAACACTTTAAAATGGTACATGATTTAATGATTGCAAGAGGTATGACGCTCGGTAGAGAGCAGGCAAATAATTATGCTAAAAGTTTACAATCCTTTTTTGTAAAAACAAAAGACAGAACAGATGCATTAATTCAACGTCTATTGGTCGCGGCTCTCATTGAAGCTAGAAGTTGTGAGCGTTTCAAAGTTTTTTCTGAAAATTTAAAAGATCAAGAATTGTCAACATTTTATAATGAGTTAATGATTTCTGAGGCCAATCACTATACTACTTTTTTGGGATTTGCCAGAAAATATCAAGACAGAGCGATTGTTGATGGGAAATGGAATGCGCTATTGTCTTTTGAAGCAGAAATGATGAAAAATAGAGGAAATACTGCCAAGGTACACGGTTAAAAAATCTGAAAAGGCTATTTTTTTAAAAAATTGCTTAAAAAAAGACAAAAAAATAAAGGAGATAAGTTAAATGTAGTTTAAGCTTGGCTTAATTTTAACTTCTCTCCTTTCTCCCCTGTTGTTAACTCCTGTTGGAGTAATGTTTTAAAAAAAATAGTAAGGAGAAAAGTTACTTGTAGGTGTCAATCTCATAATTAACTCTTTTCGCTTCTCTCCTTTCTCCCCTTTCTTTGGCTCCTTGCGGAGTATTCGTTTGAAAAAATGATAAGGAGAAAAGTTACTTGTAGTGTTAATAAACTTAACTTTTTCGCTTCTCTCCTTTCTCCCCTTTCGTTTCTCCTTGCGGAGTATATTGTTTTAATGAACGTATTAATGTTGCAATTATTATCTCTAATTGTACACTACAAACATAGAGCGATTGTATATACTACACAATAGAGCAATTGGGTATTTTAAAAAACCAAGGTTTTCCGCTAGTTTTTGAAGTATTTATATTTAACTGATTATCAACTGCTTAAGCGCCTTAATCTCATCATATTGTGCATATACATAAAAAAACCACCCAAAATTTAGGTGGTTTTTTTGTCATTTTTTTTTTGATTTACACAATCTTTAAGGAAAATGGGTAGTTTGGGCGCTCACCATTACTTGCTTTTATCGCATTTAGAATAGGTAAAATGAAATAAAGCACACCAATTATTAAAAATCCTAGTAATCCCAGTCCAAATAAAAGTACTAAGGGTACACAGATGACGAGATAAATGAGCATACTAATTCTAAAATTAATGATTGACTTACCATGTTCGTCCATATGATGGACTTTATCTTTGTTTGTAAGCCATATAACTAACGGAACTATAAAACCGCCTACAAGTGTTACAAAATCTAATAACTGACTCAAATGGGTAAGGACTAGGAGTTGATTGTTTGTTTTCATGATTCTTGCTTTTTGATTAATGATAGTGTATATAAGACGATTAAAATCCTATTTTGTTACAAATCAGGAGCTTATATTTCAGTTTATTAAGTAGCTATTATAAGTTTTAAACAATTTAGATTTCTTAATTTTGCCTTAACAAAAACCCAAGTATGACTCTTAATGACACTATTGTTGCATTGGCAACGCCCTCAGGAGCTGGAGCCATCTCCATCATTAGGCTTTCGGGTGATGATGCAATAGCAACTGCTGCTCGTTTTTTCAAATCAATACATAATAAAGACTTAAGCAAACAGAAAACACATACCATTCATTTAGGACATATTATAGATAATGAACGTACAATTGACGAAGTATTGGTTTCTCTTTTTAAAGACCCCCATTCATATACTGGCGAAAATGTCGTTGAAATTTCATGTCATGGCTCTACTTTTATTCAACAAGAGATTATTCAACTGTTTTTAAGAAATGGTTGTAGAGTGGCAAATCCCGGAGAATTTACGCTAAGGGCATTCCTTAACGGAAAACTAGATTTAAGTCAGGCTGAAGCCGTTGCAGATTTAATTGCAAGTGATAATGAAGCTTCTCACCAAATAGCAATGCAACAAATGCGGGGTGGTTTTTCTTCAGAAATAGCAACACTTCGACAGGAGTTAATGAATTTTGCATCACTCATTGAGCTAGAGCTGGATTTTTCAGAAGAAGATGTGGAATTTGCCGATAGATCAGCATTTAAATCATTGATTGAAAAAATCACTTTTGTTTTGAAACGGTTGATTGACTCTTTTGCCGTGGGTAATGTTATAAAAAACGGAATTCCCGTTGCTATTATAGGTGAACCAAATGTTGGTAAATCAACCTTATTAAATGCCTTACTAAATGAAGATCGCGCCATTGTAAGTGAAATTGCGGGAACTACCCGTGATACTATTGAAGATGAGATTACGATTGGAGGTATTGGATTTCGATTTATTGACACTGCTGGAATACGTGACACACAAGATGTCGTTGAAAGTATCGGAATTAAAAAAACTTTTGAAAAATCTGAACAAGCGCAAGTGATTATCTATCTTTTTGATGCCGCTGCTGTTTCAAATAAAAAAGAAAATCTACAATCAACAATTACAGAAATCAATCGAATTAAAAATCGATTTCCTCAAAAACCATTAATTGTAGTTGCCAATAAAATTGATAACGCTGATAGTAATTTTATTAAAGCATCCTTTAACTTGGAGCATCTAATGTTACTTTCTGCCAAAGAAAACATCGAAGTTGATCAGTTAAAAGCTAAGTTATTGACTTTTGTAAATACGGGAGCCTTACGCAACAATGACACCATTATTACCAATTCACGCCATTATGATGCTTTATTAAAAGCACTCGAAGAAATCAGCAAAGTTAAATATGGCTTAGAAACCGACATTTCTGGTGATTTATTGGCCATAGATATCCGTCAAGCATTGTATCACTTTGGTGAAATTACGGGTGAAATCACCAACGATGATTTACTAGGGAATATTTTTGCCAATTTTTGTATTGGTAAATAGACCCATTAGTTAGTTAATCATTTATTTTGTTTTATGGCTTCTGCTTTCTGAAACAAAAACAATGGTGTTTATATCTTATTAGTGGATGATAAACACCATTGCTCTAACTAACTCAAATAAATTTTTTAATTGGCGCCAGCAGGCTTGTTAATTCTTACAATAGAAGCATTACTAAGCGTACCATCAGCTGCTTCCATTCGAATTTCAAACTCCATCCATGTTAGGCTTCCAAATCGAATACATGTAGCCCATTCTATAACGTTGTTTTTATTTTGAAAAACAGTAGACTCGTCCGACTTACTTTCTCCGCTAGACACCCTTGTTATTCTATATAATTTGACAATAGTGGTGCCGGCAGGAGCGGTATACGGAATATATAGAAAATAAGTACTTCCTATCCCAGTTGATGTATTGCAATTATTTAACCCATTTATCTCAAATGTCTGGGTTTTCAACACAATAGGACTGGGCATTTCATCATCGTCTTTACTACATCCCATATTGATTAAGACCAATAATAGGATGGTTAAAATGTGAAATACTTTGCTTATTTCAATTTTTATTGTTTTCATAATTCACAATGTTTTATAAAGTATTTACTGTTTTGTAGCAAATCCATCACCATCGACGTACAAACTACCTGTATTGTTATCAATTAAGATTTGATTTCCCTTATTATCTAGCATGGCACCTACAAATTGAATGTCTTCTATACCGTTTGAAGCTATAAATCCAGAAATTACTACTGCTGTAATTGCAGTGATATTACCTATTTTGGTATTGTTCTTCGTAAAAACCGAAAAGGCTCCATTACTACCCATTATAAAGGAGCCCTTCCCAATATCTGTTTGACCACCTCCGCCAGATTGCCCTAAGTAGTCAATTGTCAATTCATTATTATTTTGATTGGAAAATGAGGGAATATGACTTCCGAAATCTTCTCCTTCATGGCCCATTCGACTTGGATCAGTAGTAGAATCCAAAATAAAAGGGTCAATAATATAGGTTCCTTCAATATTTGGTGGTGTATTTCCAAGATTAAAAGTAAATCCAAGGTTCACCAAAGCATCTACAAAACCATCATTATAAAATGCTCTTAATTCTTGCATGGAACCATTGGTGAAAATAGTGGTTTGACTATCATTGTCATCATCGCTACTACAAGCGGTTACAACAATTAATAATAAGGTAACTACAAATAAATTTTGCATCACTTTGACTACTGTAAGTCTCTTGTCATTCATTAGTAAATCCATAGCTTTAGTTATTAAAATGTTTATAATTGATTTATCTAAAGTCAAATGTATTACAGTTAATAATTTAGTACTAACGGTGTTGTCCCAGATACTAACAGCATAGTATCAAATAAGTATAAAATTAGGTTGTTATCGAATTATGAAGGGTTTACTCGATAGTATTTGATGATTCGGAATATGAAGAAGGTGTCATTCCATATAACTCTTTAAAGCATTTGGCAAAATAAGATAGGTTATTAAATCCAACCATATAGGCAATTTGAGTCACACTATCTGCTTTATGAACTATCAGATGCGCCGCTTTTTTTAAACGGAAGTTTCTAATTAACTCACCTGGAGCCTCGTTGGTTAACGCTTTTAGTTTTCTGTGCAATTGCGTTTTACTCATAGCTAATGCCACCTGCATCTGAGGTACACCAAAATCAGATTCTGCATATTGATCTTCGAGTAAATTTAGGATGTCTTCTAAAAAAATTTGATCGATGGAAGTTACCGTAACTTTTTTAGGGTCGACTGAAGAGTTTTTAGTGCTAAACAATTCTCTTAATTTTTTACGTTGACCAATTAAGTTTTTGACACGTACAACTAATTCATTCACCTCAAAAGGTTTTACCAGATAGTCGTCTGCACCTGTTTCAAGGCCCTCAATTTTATTCTCTAAACCTGCTTTAGCCGTTAACATGATAATAGGAATATGACTTGTGTTAACATTTGTTTTTAGCATTTTACAAAGTTCAATACCGTCCATTTTCGGCATCATTAAATCACTAATAATAAGGTCAGGAGGAAGTGCAATAGCTTTTTTATAAGCTTCCTCACCATTTGTCGCTTCTGTAATCTTGTAATTATCAAAGAGCTGCTCCTTAATGAAATGCCTCATATCCTTATTGTCTTCAACTAGTAAAATATGAGCTACATTTCTTTCATCCATTCTCGTAAGGGTATAGGTCTCTTGTTTGACCCTATTTTCATTAATATCGAGGATTGGTTCTTTACTTTTTATCCCTCCCATTTTAATTTCTTGAATGGGTAATACTACGGTAAAGAATGACCCTTTATTGAGTTCACTTGCCACCGTAATTGTTCCATCCATTAATTCTACCAATTCCTTAGAAAGTGAAAGTCCAATACCTGAACCGTCATGCTCTTTAGTTGAACCTCCATCTGCCTGATAGAACCGATCAAATATATACGGAAGCTTATCAGTTGGTATTCCTTTTCCCGAATCTGATACTTGAATTTGTAAACCTAATTTATTATGTATCACATCAATAGATATTTTTGAATGATCTTGACTAAATTTAAAAGCATTACTCAATAGGTTATACACTATTTTATCTAATTTATCTCTATCGAAAGAAGCCCAAAGCACCGTTTGTGGAATTCTAACTACATAATCAATATGCCGTTGTGCTGCCAGGGAATTAAAAGAAGATGTTGCAGCCCTCAAACTTTTATAAACATCAATCTCTGTAGGTTCTAAATGTAAATTCCCCTCGTCAATTTTCGATAAATCTAATAGTTGATTTACCAGATTAAGAACCCGATTGGTATTTCGTCTAATCATTTTTATAGAATCAAGACTTAATTTTTCATTCGGATTTTGTTCTAATTGCTCTATTGGACCTTTTATAAGGGTCAAGGGCGTTCTAAACTCATGAGAAATATTTGCAAAAAAATTGGATTTTAAACGATCTAATTCTTGAAGTTTTCTGTTGGCTTTTTGCTTGATTCTATACTGATTATAGGCCAGCACTCCTAAAATTAATAATAATCCAGCAAAGGCAATTATTACATTTCTCTCATTAACTCTTTTCTCTAATTGTAATGCTTGAAGGTCCTTTTCAGTTGAAAGAAACGTTATTTCCTTCTCTTTTTGTTCATTTTGATATTTTGCTTCTATGTCAGTGGCTAAATCTGTTTTATTCTTTTCGAACATTCGATTTCGCAATTCTTTATAGGCAATTTCATTTTCATACGCTTTTTTATAATTTTTTTCATATACATAAGTATTTGAAAGTTCATTGTAAATTTCCATTGCTCGCATATCATTTTTCAATGCTAATGCAATGTCTAAGGCATGTTGATAATTAGATTTCGCTTTATTGATTTCTTTGAGCATCAGATAACAATCTCCTATAGCTTTATAGGTTGAAGACATACTGACAGAGTCTTTTATTTGATGTACTATCCCCAGCCTACTATTAAAAGAGGCAAGTGCGTGACTATACTTTTTTTGTCTCCAGTAGATAGTGCCTATATTATATTGAAGATGGCCTGCTTCATTTTTACGCCCCATCTGCTCGTATTTCACTAAGGCCTCCTTGCTAAACTCGAGTGCTTTAGGATAATCTCCAGTTTCCATGTTAATTTGTCCGAGGGTATATAAAACATAAGCTCTTCCATTTTCATCTTTAAGGATTTTAAATAGACTATCGCTTTCTTGTAAATAATTGGTTGCACTTTCATAATTTTCCATTTTTATAAAAAGCATCCCTATATTAGAAAGCGTGACACTGGTACTCCTTAGGTCTCCAATCTCTTTAGATTTTTTTACGGATAGGAGATAATTTTCCATGCCCTTTGAATATTCTCTCATTTGACTGTAGACATCCCCCACTGCGCTATATGTTTTGGCTGCAACGATATCATAATTATAGTCGATAGACACTTTGAGGCTATTTTGAAAATTGGTGAGTGCATTTTTATAGTCTCCTCTACGTAGATAGCAATAACCAAGTCCTAGACCTGCCTCGGCTAAATCTAGATGAAGACTGTACTTTTCACTGAGATTAATACTTTTTTTGTAAGTGCTAATAGCTGAATCATTTAAAGATTGATCCCTCAAATACCGACCGTATTTGTTGTAGCTTTTTGCCAATAATTCATGAGCATTGACCTTTTTAGCTAGTTCAATTGCATGTAAGATACTTGTTGTTGCTTTTTCTCTTGAAGTTGATTTATAATCATTAAACAGTTCATGAAGCGTTTTTATTTTGGTTGAATCTGTCGCTGCTCGATTAAATTCCAATTGTAGACTGTCAATCTTTGACTGCGCAAACAACAAAGAAATATTTAATAAGAATACTATAGTGATGTGCTTTTTCATCTCACTCAATTCATTATTACTAAGGTACTTAAATTTAGCCGATTGTGAACTAAATTGGCTGCAATATAGCTGTTGCTAAGCTCATTGATTAACACTTCTGTTCCAAATTATTAAACCATAGTACCACAATTTATGATCGGACTCTCATTAAGTGTCAAATACTTTTTTATATAAACCTGAAGTGTTTATATCAGAATATTTTATCCAAAAGCATAAGATAGAAACACCTAAAAGAGAACAAAAAACGACACTTTTTTTACGCAAATTGGATTATAATTCTATTCAATAGCGTCTTAATAAATATGGATAATTAGCGTGCAAAAGTATTCAACAAATAGTATTATAAATTTTTATCTGTAAATTAAATCGAATCGATAAATCAATTACATTTGATAGGATAATTCATTTCACTATAGCTTAATAAAACACACTATGAATAAACTTTGTTTAAGCGTTTTTTTCTTAATTATTTACTTTACTAGTTTAAACTTAATTAACGGGCAATCAACCTTAGATAAGGATAAAATTGCCAAGCAAATTAGTACGTATAAAAACGATGTTCGAGGAACTTACAAAAACATAAGATGGTTTTGTAATGATGGCTCTATTAAGCAGCCACAAGAGCCATGCTCCGAGGCTATTGGAGGTATTCAACACGCAAGTTATAAAGACGATGTTATTGCATTAAGTAAAAGCAATCATGTTTTTTTAGGTCAGATATTGGCTTATACTGATAAAATTGCCTTTTGGGATGCTATAAACAATCACTCTCGTTTAAAACAGTATCAACTGGGTAAATATCTTGGGAGAATAGACAATGGTTGGGTCAATCAAAAAGGACAATTCTACAGAGGAGCTATTCAAGTTGAAGATGAAGAAGAATGGGGTGTTCAATTTTATAAATGGCTCTTAACTAAAGATGACGTTCTTGAAAAAGAGTTTTATTTGGTCCTGCAATCTCTAAAGGATATTCCGCACAAAGGCGATGATGATATTTCACAATTAATGCGAGCACAATCTAAAGTGATTTCTGACCAGTTTTCTAAATTCATGGATTTGAGAGTGAAAATTCACAGCAATCCTGAAGCCAATGATATTGAAAAGGTGGTTGAATTTAAAAAAGATCAGGCATCCAAGCTTCCAATAACACTATCAAAAAAAATGGATGCGTTAATTGGTACAATGAAAAAATTTCATCAACCTGTTAACTTAAATAGTCTTAATGGTCAATTAAACAAGTTAACACCCAACGCACCATTAACGCTTTTAATCAAAACGTACATTAATAAAAATACCAATAATACAAATCCATCTAGCTTAACGATCGAAACATCAAAAGTTCTCTTAGAAATAAGAAAGCAGTTACTTGTTCAAAAAAGTACCATTCAAAGGCTTCAGTTATTAGAATTAACGAATCAATTAGAAACAGTCATTTTTAAAGAAGCCGCATTATGGAATCCAATTACCATTGATGAGCAATTGCAAAAAATTTATGCGCTGAGTGCTGCCGCTGCAGGAACAGGAATGATAGAATTATGGGAATGGAATAAAATAGAATCAATTATAAACACTACCTCTACAACGCAATTAACTTTGGCTCAACTTACAGAGAAATTAGAAACTGCTAGAAGTGTTGTGGAGTGGAGTACTGCCATGGTAAAAGCAAATTATCAAGACATTGTAAATATATATACCGCTTTCGAGCCAAAGTCTTACAGCTTTATAGATGATCGTATTCGCGCTTCTGTTGCCTTGCAACTTGGTAAAAGCGTTGGTGAATTAGGTACATTTATAGCTAAAGAATCCGCTTTGACAAATAAAGTGCTCAATTTAAATAATCAAAGTACTTTTCGCGGATTAAACCCTGGCTATGCTTTTGGTGAATTAGTTGTTGTTAGTGGTTCGCCAGACGATATTAATGTTTCTGGTGATAAAATTTACATTTTTGAGAGAGCTCCTGCAGATTTAAAACCAGTGGCCGGTATTGCAACGGTTGCTGAAGGTAATTTGGTATCTCACGTACAGTTATTAGCAAGAAATTTAGGAATTCCAAATACTGTTTTGTCAGATGAAAATTTACGGGATCTTGAAAAATTTAGTGGAAAAAAAGTATTTTATGCAGTATCAAACAAAGGAAATGTTATTATAAAACTTGAAGCTGATATGGCTGAAGAAGAAAGAGCCCTATTTGCAGTAAAAATCCGTAAAGAAGAAAAAATTACTGTTCCAATTGACGAAATCCGCTTAGATCAAAATTCAATTTTAAATCTTAAAGATGTAAATTCCGAAGATTCAGGTAAACTCTGTGGCCCAAAAGCTGCCAATTTAGGACAATTAAAAGAATTGTTTCCAGATAAGGTTGTTGAAGGATTTGTAATCCCTTTTGGGATTTTTAGAAATCACATGGATCAACCCATGCCAAATCAAAATAAAACCTATTGGCAATTTTTAAATGCGATGTTTAAAGAAGCCGATGCAAAACGAAATCAAGGAATTTCAGAAAGCGAAGTTGAAAACTATCAATTACGAGAACTAGAGACTTTGCGTGCAGCGATAAAAATAATGCCAATAAAACAGGCCTTTTTAAAAGAACTTACAAATTCCTTTAAAACAATCTTAGGAAAAGACATTGGTCAAGTGCCCGTATTTTTAAGGAGTGACACTAATATGGAAGACCTTAAAGACTTTACAGGAGCAGGATTGAATTTAACAATTTTCAATGTATTAGATCAAGATAAAATTATACAAGGTATCAAAGATGTCTGGGCGTCTCCATATACAGAACGAAGTTTTAAATGGAGACAGAAATATTTATCAAATCCAGAAAATGTTTTCCCCTCTATCTTAGTGATCCCTTCTGTTGATGTGGACTATTCTGGTGTCATGATCACTAAAGGTATTTCTTCGGGCAATGAAACGGATTTAACAATTGCTTTTAGTCGTGGAGCTGGCGGTGCCGTTGATGGTCAAGCCGCTGAGTCATATTTAATTAAAGAATCTGGGGCTAATCAGTTAATTTCGCCTGCTCGCGAGGCGTATTACAATACGCTACCTAGTACCGGAGGCACTGGAAAAAAAATAGCGACCTTTGAAAAACCAATTTTGAACAGTAAAAATTTTAGTGATATTAGTGAATTAGCTGAGAAAATTCGGAAAACATTGGCAAAAAAAACCAAGTCTCATTACAAGGGTGCCTATGATATAGAATTCGGGTTTAAAAATGATAAGTTATGGTTATTTCAAATACGCCCATTTGTCGAAAATAAAAAAGCATTGGGTTCAGGATACTTAGAGTCTATTACCCCCAAAATTGATACTAAAAAACAACTTTTACTTTCAACTAAATTATAGAAAATGTCAAAATCTGTGAAAATAATTGTTTTAGCCATTTTTTGTATGGCATTTACCATACCGGTAAATTATCCTATTGACGGATATCAAACTACGGGTATTAAAAGATTAAAACGATTACAATTATCTATAGCAGGAGATTTGCCATCCGCTGATTTACCTCCTGGCGCATTCAAATCAATAAAAGATATCAAATTGAATCTGATATCACGAAAAAAAGATAGCGCTTCCACAATTTTAGTTCAGAATGGCGAATTACAAAAAAAGATAAACGCTCTATTTCCGAAGTTAGATAAAAGTTATTCCGTAACTGTATTGGATATTACAGACCCTGCAAATTTAAGATACGCACAGCAAAATGAAACACGCGGTTATCAACCTGGAAGTGTAGGGAAATTGGCAGTAATTACTGGTTTGTTTGATCAGCTTGCAAAAATATATCCTAATTCTTGGGAAAAACGAACGGAATTATTAAAAAACAAATCGGTTCGAGCTGGTAATTGGGCTCTAACCGATGAACATACAGTACCTTTTTTTAATACGGAAACCAACAAATTAGTAAAACGTCAAGTAGTAGCGAGTGATGTATTTACTTTATACGAATGGGCTGACCATATGCTTTCTGTAAGCAACAACGGCGCAGCTAGTGTTTTGTGGAGGGAAGTATTATTGATGGCAGCGTTCGGAAATGATTATCCAACATTAACTGAGTTAGAAGCCAATGATTATTTTAAAAATACGGTAAAGAAAACTTTAACCGATTTAGGTAATGATGTTGTGAATTTACCGTTGAGAAACCTAGGAATTACATCTGACGAATGGCGTTTAGGTGCCTTTTTTACCAGAGGTGCAAATCAATATATTAGTGGTAAAGGTGGAAGTATTGGTTCTCCATTGGGTTTAATGAAATGGATGTTACATTTAGAACAAGGTAAAATTGTAGATGAAAACTCGAGTTTAGAGATCAAACGTTTGATGTATATGACTGATCGAAGAATACGATATGCTCAAGCGCCTCAATTAAGAGAAGCCGCCGTTTATTTCAAATCTGGAAGCTTGTATAAATGCGATCGATCTAAAGGAGAAGCGTGTGGAAAATATAAAGGAAACGTTGATAATTTTATGAATTCTGTCGCTATTGTAGAACATCCTGATGGGACCAATTACATGGTTTGTTTAATGACCAATGTATTGCGAAAAAATTCCGCTAGTGATCATATGTTTTTAGCGAGCAGTATTGACAAAGCAATAAAAAATTAATGCTTTAATTTAATTATTTCGATGACTTTATTTCGAGCAATTTTTATTTTTGAATCTTCCATGCCAGTCGAAGATTCTAATAGTGGAATGTATTTACTATCTCTTTCTTGCTCAATGAGATACAATACTGCAAATTTTAATTTGGCATCGTTCCCTTTCAAAATATTTTCAAAACATTGATATTCTGAAAGCTTTTCCTTACCAATAATTTTCAAAACCTCTTTGGACGAATTGTCCATCATTGCGGATTCAATAATTGGAATCAAGATATTCTTTAAATTGATATTAAGAATATTGTCTAAAAATTCAATGGCATGAACTTGTTGTTCATTTTTACCTGTAAGAATAACTTCTAAAATAGGATCAATTTCGTTTGGTGGATATTTCATACCTAAGAACTTAAAAATTCTTCTAAGCTGCCTATCTAGCCTGTTTTCTAGCAAACTAATCAATCCATTTCTAGCCTCAATTTCATTCTGGGTTCCTCCTACGCTACCAAGTTCTTTATACTGTAGTACTATTTGAGAATGTAAAACGGCTAAGGTATTTTGGTACAGTTCACACTCATCTAATATTCTTTCTATAATAAGATGGTCATTAATTTTCAAATGTTGCTGATTCCATTTTAACCTTCTCAACGACTCGATTGCCTCAATTTTAACATGATGTTCCGTTTTATCTGTTAATTTTATCAATGCCTTAATTGCTTTTTGAGATTGAAAACGTTCAATTACACTCGGTAGATACTGACCTTCTTCGGAACTTATATTTCCATTTTTAATTGCTAAAACTAACCTGTTTATAATTAGTTCTCCATAGCTAAATAAAGCAGACTTTGCTTCTTCTCGAAAATCCCTTTTTGGTAAAAATTTCATTAAGGGTTTTATAAATTCAGCATCTAAAGTTGCGGCAGCACTGCTTATTGCAGCAACTAGAATTTTTGGATCTTCATTTGTCAAGTGTTGACTTAATATGGAATAGTGCCTCTTTAATTTTGCATTGCCAATCGCTTGTAAAACTGCTATAATTTTATTTCTTTTATCTTCTATCGCTATTGGCTCAGCGCATAGTTTAAGTGCTTTTTCAATTCTTAAATTTAAACTAAATGCTTCTTGCAATTTCTGGTTATTTCTTAATTCTAAAGAAAGTCCAATTAATGCCGCATTTGAAATGGTAGTGTCTGTACTATTCAAGTACTTATCAAATAATTGTACTGTATCCTTTTTGTAATTCTTTAATAAATAGCGAAAAGCAGCAGTAGTTATTTCTTGGTTTGGATTTTGAACCATTGGTTCAATTATGGTGCATAAATTTTCTGAATTTAACGCATATAAATTCTCAATGGCTTCTTTCTTTACTTTTACAGAAGGGTGATTTAATAAGCCTTTTATTTCTTTAAAAAAACGTTCATCTTTTACTTCTAGTGTTTTATGAAGCATATACAAAATTTGTTCCTCTGTACCATTAGTGAGCACTTTTTTAACAGAACCTATAATTGAAGTAATTGGAATCTCAGTTTTTAGTTCCTTTTTCTTAGGATTATAATCTTTAAGGAAAATATTCTTAAATGAATTAATATATTCTATTCGCAATTGAAATATAAAATAGATCCATATAGAAATTAATACTATAATAATTAAACTAACATAGGTTCCAGAAATTTTCAATCCGTTTATAAAAAATATTAAAATTAATCCCGCCAAACCTGTTGCAATACTATCAACAACGACATCAATAAAAGTTTTTGTTTTCTTTTTAATAGTAATAGGAATAGGCAAAGACAAAAGCTCTGTGGCCGATTTATTCACGGATTGCTTTAAACTACCGTCAAAAATTTTTATAAAAATAACAACCCATAATTGTGGTAGTATTAATAGAATGACAGCACCTATTAAAATACCAGATGGTAACCATAGTAATGATTTTCCAACACCAAACATTCCAACGATTCTCTTTGTAAGAAATAATTGAATTAAAAATGCCACAATACTTAAATTTGAAAACCAAAATCCAAAAAAAGATGCCAATTCTTCTGGGTCTTCTATCAATCTTGAAGCATACTCACTATACTGATAATCGACCAATTTTGCCACCAGAACACTCAATCCAGTAACGATTGCTATTAGAAGTAGTAATTTCGATTGTTTAATAAGACCTATCGGGTTTTTAGCGTCTTTTTCTATTCTTATTACAATTTGAAAATCACTTAACTTTACTACTTCTCTTTTCCAAACAACTCTTGCAATCGGAATACAAAAAAACAATAAAAACGCAGCGATAAATAGTAAATATTCGGCTTCAATAAAACGTGTGAGTAGTGAAGTTAAATAACCTCCGAAAATTCCACCTGCTATTGCTCCAGATCCAATAAAGCCAAAAGCTCTCTTTGCCTCTCTAATATTGTAAACCAAATTTGTAAGAATCCAAAATTGAGAAGCCGTTAATAGTCCAAATATAGCAACCCATATATAGGGGATGTAAAGTACCAATCCTTTTGCGATAGAAAACCTAAATCCTATACCAAAAATGACCAATGAAATAATAGAAATTATTAATGTTTCCTCAATAATCTTGTTCAGTGCTCTTCTTTCTAAAGCTTTATTATAAAAATAAGAACCAATGACGGCAATTAAAGCTGTTAAAATATAACCTAAAGGCAACGCCTTCGCTTGTAATTCTGATAAAAACAGCGAATTTATAGTGGGCTTGACAATCATTAAAGTGGTGATTATCAAAAATATGTAGGTAAATAATAATGCCGATTTATTTAATTCACCTTCTTTGAGTTCAAATATTTTAAAAATATAATTTTTTAAAATAGTTTTTAAATCCATTTTAGATGGGCGTTAATTAATTAAAAAAAATAAAACCAACGAATTATTTATTGCTCAAAACTTTTTCGATGGGTATTACGAGGTTTCTTATAATTTGCTCGCCATTAGGGTCGTCAATTAAAGCAACCAAAATATATCTTCTATCTGGCGACCCCCATACGAGTACAGAATCCGAATGAAATGTCCTCCAAGATCCCGATTTTCGAAACAATCTGGCATTTGGTGCAATTTTATCGAGAACACTAACAAACTTATGGTGTAAAGCAGGATCTTCCATAATATTCAACATTTGTTTTGAGCGTTGTTCATTTACTAATTTTCCTTGCGCCAATAAATAATAAAAACGGCATACTTGCGAAACTGTTGCGGCATGGCTTAAGTTTTTCAAAGGTTCTCGATTTGTTTTACCACCACCTGATGCATATCTTTTACCAACCCATAAGCCTCCTCCATATTCTTCATTATACAAATTATATTTTTCACTTTTTAGAACGTCTTCAATCTTTTGATAGCCCAATCGATCAATCATTCTTGTAGTTGCTTGATTATTCGACTTACTAATCATTAACTTCATATCTTTCTTTACCTCAGTAGTTTCAGTCAATTCCTTCTTTTCTATGGCGTCCATTGCGGCTAATAAAACGGCGATTTTTGGCAAACTTGCGGCGTACATCATATGATTGCCATTAACTCTAGCAAATCGTATATTATCTACATTAGACAAGTCAACAAGGCCGACCGCCATTCTTTTTTGATCAATTAATTCTTTCCATTTTTTCTTAGCATTGAGTACATTCTCTAGCTTTTGTTGCATTGGAGTATCTATCAATTTTCTCAATGAAACATCTCCATTCGCTACCTTTATTGGAAGGTTCTGACCAAATATATAAGGTGTTTTTAGAAGTAGAACTAAAATTAATATTTTCAATATTTTATTCATTAAAGTAATAATTTAAATTAAAAATAAACAGTATTTATAGGATGGTTAAATCAATACAAATTAACAATGTTTATAGATATCGTGAACATTATTAATTAAATTATTTTAACAAAATAAAACTAGGAATTGCGTATGAGAAAATTAATAACCACCTGCTATAATAAGTTCTATAAAAAACCATATTGGCTATAAAATATCACGCAAAAATTTCATGATAAGTAGATTCATTTAAAGTTTATAATTCCTCTAAACTTAAATTGGTATTAATTGTCAAAATACTATTAAAAAGTAACTATTGCTACATATATCACTTATTTAAAAAACCAAATTAGTAAATGATATGTCTCCTTCTAAACACAAGAAAAATACTATATTTGTACATCTATGAACCTTTCTGTAGATTGACTTATTTAAGTTTCATATATTAATTGGAAAAATGATTGAACCTTTACCAAAATCGAACCCTCATTGGTATGCAATATACACGCGTCCAAGATTTGAAAAAAAATTAAACCAACAACTTACTGAACAAGACTACATTACTTATTTACCATTAGTAACAACATTAAAGCAATGGAGCGATCGAAAAAAGAAAGTACAAACTCCATTAATCCCTTCATACATTTTTATAAAAGCAAATGAAGCCGATTTAAAAGAATCTCTACGATTTCATGGTGTAATTTCAGTGCTAAAGCATTTAGGCAAACCTGCAATTGTACAAGATTATGAAATTGAAAATTTGAAGATATTATTAAATGCCCCAGAAAAGATTCTAACAACTGAAAATAAAAATCTAAAAAAAGGCGAAATCGTGATGGTAGAAAATGGTGTATTAAAAGGCCTTATAGCTGAATGTGTTAAAGCTAAAGGAAAATATAGGATAATTGTAAGGATTATTGCTTTGTCAAATATTATAGAGGTAAACATACCTTTAAGTTATGTCAGTAAAATAACAAACCCTTCAGCTAATTTTAATTAAACAATCTTTATTTGTCAATTTTAAAAAGGCAAACTTTTAAATTACTATCTTGTCTTTTAAATGATTTTATTGTTTTATTTGGATCAAAAAATTATTAATCGTTAAAATAAAAATACTTAAATTCGTATAAAAATTTTCAAAATGAAAAAGAATCTATTTAAATTTAATTCTACGTGTTTTCTTCTGTTAATGTTGTCGGTTATACTATCCTCTTGTGGTTCTAGGCAGGACATTGTTTACTTTCAAAATATAGATAACCTAGGAAGCAGTAAATCTATCATAAACTACAACCCTCTTATACGTCCTGATGACCAATTAACGATCATTGTTACTGCCTTGGACCAAGATCTGGCTCGACCCTTTAATTTACCTGCCATATCTTTTGTAGGAGCAAATGGGGATATTGGAAGATCAACACAACAAACTTATTTAGTAGACGCAGATGGGAATATCGAATTTCCAGTTTTGGGTCAATTAAAACTGGCTGGAAAAACACGAGCGGAGGCGACAACTATGATTAGGGAACTTACGAACGAATATGTGAAAAATCCCATTGTCAATTTAAGAATTGTCAACTTTAAAGTTACTGTGATTGGTGAAGTAAGCAATCCTGGTGTTTTTACCATTACCAATGAGCGTATTACCATTCTTGAAGCGTTAGGTTTAGCTGGTGATTTGACAATACAAGCTTCGAGAAACAATATCAAAGTGATACGGGAAATAGATGGTAAAAAAACGCCTTATACTGTAAATTTAACTTCGGCAGATATTTTTAGTTCACCTGTGTATTATCTCACCCAAAATGATGTTATATATGTTGAACCAAATAATTCTCGAATAAAATCATCTTCGGTTGGGCCAAATACTGCAACAACATTAGGAGTCGTTTCAACATTAGTTACAGTTGTAGCCTTAATTATTAGTATAACAAGATAGTCACATAACATATCATATAAAAAAGTAGATGGAGTTTGAAAAGAAAACAAATGGGCAATGGATAAATATCGCTGACGGCAATATTGATTTAAGGGAAATAATTGAAAAATATCTCAGATATTGGAAATGGTTCCTATTGTCCGTATTTATAAGTATTGCATTGGCTTTTTTATATTTAAATTTTGAGAGAAAAATCTACGTAGCTGAAGCTACCATAAAAATAAAAAGTGAAAATGGAAGCGATGCGTCTACTTTGTCTGTTTTTAAAGACTTAGGTGTAGCCACTTCTAACCAAAATGTTGAAGATGAAATAGAGGTGTTGATTTCAAAAGATTTAATCTCTGAAGTTGTAAAATCACTCAAGTTTAATATTCAGTTTTACACCGACAAAAATTACATTAGTGAATTTTTGGATGATAATCTTTCATTTGAAACAGAGTATTATGAAAGAGAGCGCTATAAAAATGCCCCAATAGAAATTAATTTTATAATGACCGATTCTGTGCTTTATAAAACGTTCTCCAAATTTAATATTGTCATAAATTCTGTGAATAATTTCACTTTTTTAGATAAAGAAAATTTTATTGAAAAAAGTTATGATTTTGGTAAAAAAGTTAAGACAAGTTTTGGGGAAATTATTATTACACCAAACCCAGCTTTAAAGGTAGAGGATTTAGTAGGTGAAGATATTCTAGTAACTATTCTGCCTATTAAAGGATTAGCAACTAGTTATGCAAAAAGAATTACAATTGAACCAAAATCGGAGTTTTCAAGTATTTTAAGTTTGAAAGTTAGCAATTCTCATAAATTAAAGGCCGAAGATTTTTTAAATGAACTTGTTGTAAAGTATAATGACCGAGCTATACGCTTAAAAGAAGAGATAACGAAAAGCACCTCGGATTTTGTGGATAAACGACTGGAAATAATATCTGGACAATTATTAGAAGTGGATCTATCGGCTGAATCGATTAAAACACGTTATGCAGCAACCAATAATACAGGAATAAACTTACAATCTGGACAGGCAATAGAAAACCAAATTGTACAAGCAAGTATGCAACTACAACAAATTAAATCTGTTAAAGAATTTGTAATTTCTAAAGACAATGACGACATCATTCCTGTTGACGTAGGGGTTAATGACAACTATGTATCATCAACGATAGATAAGTATAATGAGTTGATGTTACAAAAAAAGAAATTTTTAGAAAATTCAACAGATAAAAACCCAATTGTAGTAAATCTTAATGAGCAACTAATCAGCTTAAAATCGAATATAGATCAAGGGTTGAGCAACCTAGAATCTTCTCAAAAAATTTCCATTGAAGCTTTGAGTGAACAAGATGCTAGAATTAATTCAAGATTATATTCTGCGCCAAAACAAGAAAGACAAATAAGAGATGTACAACGGCAACAAGGAATTAAAGAAGCATTATATTTATATTTATTACAAAAAAGAGAAGAAACTGCCATAACTTTAGGGGTAGTTGATCCTAATGCCAAAATAATTGATAGCCCAGCTGTTTCTCCAAATACAATTGCACCAAAAAAGATGATGACATATATTATGTTTTTCATAATAGCAATGTTAATTCCTTTTAGCATTATATACATTTCTGATTTATTAGATAGAAGAATTCATACACGAGAAGACGTTGAAAGAATCCTAAATATACCTGTGATTGGAGATATTCCAAAAATAGAATCTAAAGGCAATTATTTAATTAAAAAGAAAGATTATTCAAGTATTGCTGAAGCCTTTAGAATTTTAAGAACGAACCTTGGTTTTATTTTACCAAATAATGGTATTGAAAAAAATATAGGAAAAACATTCTTTATAACTTCAACTATTGCACACGAAGGTAAATCACTTGTGGCATCAAACCTTGCTACAGCCCTAGCACATGCTGGCCATAACACTTTGCTATTAGGTCTGGATATTAGAGCTCCTAATATTAAACCATATTTAGGAATTAAAAGTAAACAAGGAATTACAAACTATATTATTGATTCAGAAGTTCTAATTGAAGATATCACTACTAGTGTTTCTAATATAGAAAATTTGAGTATTATTACGTCTGGTGATTTAGCTCCCAATCCCGCTGAATTATTGTTGAGCCCTAGAGTAAAAGAGTTATTCGAATCTGTTAAGGCCAATTACGACTATATTATTGTTGATACAGCCGCCTATAGTATGGTGACTGACACTTTATTGATTAGTAAGCATGCTGATGCCTTTATATACGTTGTAAGGGCTAATTTTATTGATCATAGAGCTCTAAAGTATGTTAAAACACTATACAATGAGAAAAAAATACCTAATATGAATATTTTAGTAAATGGTATTGATCATAAAAAGTCTCACGGTTATGGTTATGGATATGGTTATGGAGTTGACTATGAAAACTCAAAGAAACCTTGGTGGAAAAAAATAAATTCTTAATATTAACTAGACAAATTTTACATGTAAAAAATTCCAGTAATATTAATTATTGGAATTTTTTATTTAATAGTAATTTTCTTTAGACCCACCAACTCTTACTTGTTAGTATACATAATGGTTGTAATTCCGTGTTCTTTACATCTATATTCATTCTGATATTTTGTTTTGAATATAAAAGTTACCTATCAAAATTTTATTAAAGTCTCATGATTCTATAAATTAAAGTGGTAAATAGAATTTAATTTGGCCGCTATTTTTAAAACTTCATATCGCGTAGATAAAATATAACCGATTTTGTAAAAGGATTAAGTTCATAAGATCTATTTAATGTTATATAAAATATATTAAGCATAAAAAAAGTCCAGTAAAATAATTTACTGGACTTTTTTTATATTAGTAATAAGTGAACTTAAGCACTTCTTTTTCCTTTAAAGAAAATATTAAAAATTGCATTAAAGAAAAATTTAACATCTGTAAAATAAGGATTTCTTATTTTTTCTTGTAAATATTCTTTTTCAGATTCTAAAACACTTTCTACAGAACTCTTTCTGTTTAAAGATACATAAGGAGGTACACATCCCGGTTTTTGTGTCAATCTTAATTCTTGAATATCTGTTGGGATACTGTCAAAATAAGTTTTAGAAACAGGTCTAACACCTACTAATTTCAACTCTCCCTTTAATACATTAATTAATTGAGGTAATTCATCTAACCAATAGCGGCGTAAAAATTTACCCCAAGGTACTAATCTAAAATCATTTGCTGGCTTTCCTGATTCAGCATAACCATTTAATTTAAGAATATAGTCTTGTAAATATTCTGAATATGGATGCATCGTTCTAAACTTATACACCCCAATCATCTTACCTCCTTTACCAACTCGTTGCATTTTGAATAATGGCCCATAACTAGGGTTCATATTATATGCAGGAGCCTTAATTTTAATCGAGGCAAAATAATGAATCCCATTTATTTCCTGGTAATCAAGAATATCAAAACCACAAGATACTAATCGTCCTAATGCTTCCGCTTTAGATAACAATCTGTCTTTACCTTTTGTAAAATTAAAATAGACTTTTTTAACATAAGGTAACTTAGGGAATACTCTATTAAACACGAAATCAAGTCCAGCATAACACTGTTTCAAAACAGGTATTCTGTTTATAACTGAGTTTCGTCTTTTTGATCTTGACGAAAATGTTTCAAAACTTCCCATTAGAATTCCTCCATCTGGAATTTTCACATTAACTTCTTCAAGTTGCTTATTAATCTGTCTAAAATTATTTATTTTATCTAGTAAAATAATGTTTTTAACATTACTGAAATCGTCATAATTAGACAATAATTTATCTTTAGGAATCACCAAATTCCAAGTAGAAGAAACATTTAAGAACTTTTCATAAAAACGATAAGCATCATCACCCAGTTCTTTAATAACTGAATCTCTATTCTTTGAAGTTAGGGCCTTTTGTAGTATTTCTATTTCAGAATATTTCTTAAATGACTTTAAAAAACTATTCTTCCATTCTAAATATACTTTTAAAGAGATACCTTGATTTCGACATATTTCTTTTTCACTAACATCTCCAATAAGTCCGTCAACAACAATCTTGATCCTCTCTAACGAAGAAAATTCTGAAGGTCTTTTAATTATTCTTAATTTCTTTTCAAAAAAATTAGATTTTTTTTCCTTTTGATGGCTCAAGGTTTGATGCTCCTTTTCAAGCAAATAATCTTCTGTTTTTCTAAGATCATCTGCAGAGTATTCATCAAGTACTAAAGTGTCATTTAAAAATTCTTTCATAGCAATAAATAATTTTTAATGATTAATTAAATTTACTATAAAGGAATTTTCCTTACGAGAATCGGGACGTTTTATACGCGTTCTCAAATGTGACAAGTACCTAAAATTATTAAAACAAGAAAATGTCACCGATATTAATTTCATTTCTAAAAATGAAACACAATCTGTGACTACAATCGTTCTAAACAAATGTCTTTTAGGGGATGACATCATGGGGGATTCTTTTTTATAGCGATACAAACATACAACTTTTTATTCAAAAAAAATCGTACTTAGATAAAAAAAAACAAATACCATGTATATTTTAACAAATGGTGACTTTTTTGCAACAAAACACCTTTTTGACTAGAATCTAATCGTGCTTTTTTACAAAAAATAATTTCTTGATAGTATTTTTAATGTTTTGTAGTATATATTCTTTTAACCACATAAAAGTATTATCATTCCAACGTTGTGGATGAAACGTAAACATCATTTTATTTGGAAGTTTATTTTGGGCCGCAGATTCAATAATTTGCTGTGTTGTATGAAAAGAAAGGTCAAAACCAGAATTAACTCTATCTCGAACGCTAACCTTATCTCCATCCCACTTTCTACCGGTATCAGTAATATAGAATACCTCTTTAAAATCTATATCAAAATAGGGTTCTCCTATTATTCCATAATCTTTATAATTATACTGTTTCCAAAGGTCTTTTGAATCATATTTAGACATAGGGCTTCCGTGCATACATATGGTGCTAACAGGTGCCAATTTACGCAAGGCAGTTAAATTCTTATCAAAATCATCAATTCCCTTTTTCATGTTACCATTACACGTTGTTAAACACTCATAATGATAACCTATCTCATGTCCTAATTCAGCAATTTCTTTAATAACATTAACATCCCAACTTTCTGGTACCGCTCTGAAATAATATACAGCTTTCACATTGTTTTCAGCCTGTATCTTCGCAAATGCCAAAGAATTATTCGGTAATAAATCAACATCATGTCTAAGAATAATACTTTTCTCTTTTGGAGATACTATAAATTCATTAAAAGTTTGAAATTGATATCCTTGCCCTATTAAGGCCGACAAAAGCTGTCTGTATTTTTTTACTGTAAAATCCATATTTAATTACCAACAAATTCCTTCATAATTATCTTGTTTCCCATCGTAGGCACCGACTAAATCTATAAATTGTTTCTCTTTATTTTCCTCAATTATTTTATCTATACCCTTGATTTTATGTGTTATAATCAATAAATTTGAACTAGCTACAACCTTGTCAATATTTTCAGAAAGCAATTCAGATAAATGCGGTATATGTCTATCAATATATTCTTTGTTCGTTCCTGATAATTTTGATAAACTTACATTCTTATCAAAAATATTCAACTGATACCCTTTACCCAAAAAATACTCTGCCACCTCAACCATCGGACTGTATCTCAGGTCATCAGTTCCAGCTTTAAAACTTAAACCTAGTATACCTATATCTCTTCTGTTATAACCTTCTATTAAGCTTATGGCTATTCTTTTTTGATTATTATTAGAGCTTTCTATAGATTCAATAACAGGTGATGTAATGTAATTATCATGAGATAATGTTCTAAGACCTTTTAAATCTTTAGGCAAACAAGACCCTCCATACGCAAACCCAGGTTTAAAATAGTATGGTGATATATTAAGTTGATCATCTTTACAAAATAAATCCATTACATTACGAGCGTCTATATCTAATTCTTTACAAATATTACCTACTTCATTTGCAAAAGAAATTTTCAATGCATGAAAGGCATTATTTACGTATTTAATTATCTCTGCCTCATTAATATTTACTTTATAAGTAGGTGCATTGATTTTTTCATAGGCTTGTGACATTATCTCTAATGCCATTTCATTATCACTTCCAATAATAGTTAAAGCAGGATTGTAATAATCCGAGACAGCAGATCCTTCTCTTAAAAATTCAGGGTTTGACACAACACCGAAATCAACATTTCTTTTTTTACCAGAAACTTCTTCGATAATAGTTCCTATTTTCAAATTAGTACCTGGCAACACGGTACTTCGTATAGCAATAACATGAAAACTATCTTTTTCTTTTATTGCTTCCGCAATTTCACTGGCCACTTTATAAATATAATTAAGGTTTAAATGTCCTTCTTTAGTTGATGGCGTTCCTACACATATAATTGAAATATCGGTCTCTCTTACAGCTTTTTTATAATCAACTGTAGCACTGATCATTTTCTTATTAAATTGCTCTTGAATAATAGTGTCTATATCTTTTTCAATAATAGTTGGTCTGCCGCTATTTATTAATTCCACTTTATTCGAACTAACATCAACGCCAATTACGCTATGTCCGTTCTGAGCCAAACAACCCAAACTCACACATCCTACATACCCTAAACCAAATATTGAAATTCTTTTATTACTTTTCATAACTTTTAACTTTCGAAATTATTAATTGTGTTAGATCATCCCATTTTGTTTCTAACTCTTTTCTAAATATATCTTGATCGGTAACTTCTATTTTTTTTGTCATTAAATCATCAATCATTTCACAAACTTCGTCAGGTTTCATTTCAAATAGCATCTGCTGTTCAACAAGAATTTTATTTGCTTTCATATCTCTAAAACCACAATAAATACTTGGAACGCCTAATTGCGCACCTTCTCTAGCCATGCTATCTCCAGAAGAAATTAATGCAAAGCTATAATAAATAAGAGAATGAATGTCTGTAATTGGCTCCTTTAGTATTATCCAATCTTTAGGATAAAATTCAGCCAAATTTTTATCCTCTAACGAAAGGATTACTTTCATGTTTTTTGGCATCTTATCTGAAAAACTCAATATTTCACCTGGTTTTTGATTACTATAATTCAAACTACCTGTTGAAACTTCTCTAGCAAAAATGTATTCTTTTGGTTTTAAATTGAGTTTATCTAATGCAATTATGTTTGGTGAAAAATATTTTGGAGAAAGATAAGCCCATTCTTTTAATGCATTGAAATTGACTATTTTTTTAGATTCCGTCAGAATTGGTGGGGTAAAAACAACATCAGCCGTAAGTTTTTCTAAAAACACATTTTTTGACCTTTCGGGATCATCATCAAACTGTATATTATTTCTACCTATTAATTTTAAAGCAGCCCCTAGAGGAATACTTCCTGCACTAACTCCAAATTTAATTTTATGCTTTATAACAAAAAATAATAGCTCGATAAATTTTCTGATATTAGCCTCAAAAATTATAGACAAGGTTGTCCCTCTGTGTCTTCCTACAAAGGTTAAATTTACTCCTTTCAATTCCTCTTTTGCAATAAGAGGTAACTTACCTCTTCTTAAACAAGTAACATAAACATTATACTTTTTTTGCTTTTGGTAATAATAAATTGAATGCTTAAAGAGATTAATATGTGCAGGATGTGAAATATCAAAAATTATATTCATAGTTTTCAAAGAGTAAGTTTAAATTTAGTTCTAATATTGAATTATCATTTAAATTTTTTAATCAAATTAAGGCCAAAAGTTCCCACTTTAAATAACAATGAGTTAAGTACATATGTAAATCGCCCATATTCAACTAAATCACCTCCAAATTGTAATTTATAATCTCTAACTCCATAATCAACTCCGGGCTTACCTGCCCCCATGAAATCTAAAATTTTTAAATTATTCTCCAATGCAAAATCTAAGGCACCATAAATGGCCAAATGGGTAGGGAAAATTTTCTTATGATAATTTCGCAACCCTGTATAATACAATGTATTCAAAGTCATTTTATTTTGGTAAACACAAAAAGATCCTCCAATAATTTTATTCTCATGAATTACAACAAAAATCTTTCCTATTTCACTTTTGAATAAATTGATAAAAAAGGTACAAGGGTGTAACGGAAGCTTAACTCTCTCAGCATACATATCTTCTAAAATAATGTATAGCTGATTAACTTCATCAACACTTTCGGCAGGCCTCACAATTGCCCCTTCTTTTAACGAAAGCCTAATTTCTCTACGTCTATTGTATTTCATTTTAGAAACAAGCTCTTCTAGGTTTGTTTCTTCTAAGTTTAATTGAACATTTAAATGCTCTTCATACATCCAATTATTTTTCTCAAATATTTGTTTTGAAAAGCCATAATCAAAGTTGTTTCTAATTTCAACAAAGATTGCCTTACCCTTATAATAGGAAATAATGTTTTTGAGTAACTCATCCAGATAAACCGTGCCACCATCATTTTCTAAAACAATTCCTCCATAAATAATTGCCCTTCTTGAAAAGTAACTTTTAAATCCTGTTTCTTTCTGAACAGTTACAACTGCTAACGATTGATACACATTATTATCTTCTATAGCAAAAACATCAGCCGATAAATTTTCAGTTGTATTATAAAAATTATAAAATTCAATTGTTTGAAAGGGAGATGATTGTTTACTTGCAGATATTAAATTCGACCATTTATCTATAAGTATATCATTATTTTTAATAAATTTCATTTATGGTTTCTTTCTCATTTAACAATTCATACTTATTTTTTTCCTGTCAATTTTGTTTTTAGTTCAGTTATAAATTCAAACTGAGTAGGGATTTTATACGACGATAATTTTTCCTTACATAACCTTAAAATACTCTCTTTCAAAAATAGCTGATTACTAATATTATTAGTAACGACAGTCGCTTTAATGGCCTCTCCTAAAAGTTCATCATTAATTCCAGATACCGTACAATCAATTACATCAGTGTGCATCAGTATAACGTCTTCGATTTCTTTTGGGCTGACTCTTTTACCTCCAACCTTAATTATCTCCTTTTTACGCGCAACTAAATAATAATAACCTTCATCATCGGTTTTTGCTATATCTCCTGTATATAACCATCCGTTCTTAAGAATATTGTCTGTTTCTTCACGATCTTTAAAATAACCAAGCATAATGTTCTCTCCCTTTGCAATCAACTCACCTTCAATATTGGCAGCTACTTGCTTATCTTTAGAGTCAACAACTCTTAATTCTACCCCCGGAATTCCTTTCCCTATAGAGCCAATTTTCTTCTTAATGAGTTCTGGGTGCAAATAAGACAACCTTGCTGTTGCTTCCGTTTGACCATACATAACATAAAAATCTATTTCTGGAAACGTATCGACATATTCTTCAATAAAAACATTATGCAACTTTCCTCCAGCTTGAGTAACATATCTTAAGTCTGGGAATTTTGTAGTTTTAAATGTTTTTGATTTCTTTAGTAAAATTTGAAAATGACTTGGTACACCGGCAAATCCTGTACATTTATAATTCTTTAAATCATCAATTACGGCACCTAAAAAAATAAAGCTATTATTTAGTACGATTGAGCCACCAATTCTCAAATGAGTATGCAACAATGACAGTCCATAGCAATAAAAGAATGGTAAAACAATACTAATGATATCTTTCGAACTAAGTTTTAAATATTCTATTATAGCGTTTGTATTGGCTATAATATTATTATGACTTATCATTACCCCTTTTGGCTCACCTGTTGAACCAGACGTGAAAATAATTTCTGCTAGCCTGTTCTTATCAAACATGCTTCCGAAATTTTTCAAATTTCCAGTGGTAATTATCTCATTTAAAAAATCTTCATTAATTAAAAGGGAGGACTCCTCAAACGTCAATTTATTTTGAATATTCTTCGCAACAAAAACAGTACTAGTTTCGGTTGTCTTAGAAATAAATTCAAGATTAGATTGTTCAATTGTAAAATTTAACGGAATACATACATTTCCAGATTTTAAAATCCCTAAATAAGCCGTTATAAAAAAAATTGAATTGGGACTAACTAAAAGAACATTTTTATTTTCACCTATGGTTTCATTTAAAAATGAAGCTATTTTCAGGCTATTATTATATAAATCTTTATATGAAATGACCTCTTTAGTACCTAAAACAAAATCTTTGTCTAAATCGTGATTAGTTTCAAAAAAATAATCAAAAACATTCATAATGTTTAAACATAATATTATTTAGAATATCGGTTTCATCCTTAAATACTCTGTAGTTTTTTTCTTTCTTTCAAAATTTTTATAGATGTTTTGCACATCTTCCACTGTTTTATCCATTACCTTACCAACTTCTGCTGCTGAATATCCATTTTCCCAACCATACCATATTAAATCCATCTCTATAAAAGGCATTTGATAAAAGAAATCTTCTTGAGTTTGCTCTGCAGTATATGTATCTGTTGTAGGAGTACGATCAATTATCTCTTGAGGAACACCTAAGTGTCTGGCTAATTGATATACTTGTGTTTTATACAAATGACCAATTGGCATGACATCTGCACCTCCATCTCCATATTTAACAAAAAAACCTTGTTCAACCTCGTGTTTATTAGGTGTACCGATTACCGCACAATGCAATCTTTCAGCATGATAATAGAGCATAGACATTCTGCTCCGTTGTTTAAAATTGGTTGAAGCCACAATTTGCAAATATTCCATCACAGGTAACATTTTACTAACAACATCACCATTTGGTTTTATAACGGTAACTGAAAAAACAGGAGGTAAATTAGAGGCTACATTTTGCTTGATCTCTATTTTAGCTTTATCCACCTTTTCATCAAAATCAGTAATTACCCGTGCAATAGCTTCATCTCTTCTTTTATAACAACCAAAACCATCTAAAGCATTGGTAATATTTTCAACCAAGGTATTTGTTACTCCAAATTTTGCGGCTAATTTTTCCGCTAACATTTTACTGTCATCACTTGAGTCTTGTTCTGGCAGCATTATAGCTGTAACTTTATTTGGTCCAAATGCCTTAGCAGATAAGGCCATACAGACCGAGGAATCAATACCTCCACTAATGCCAATTACGGCACCTCTTCTTTGTAATTTTTTAGTAACATCAATTTTTAACTTTTCAATAATCTCATTGCACACATTGTCAATATTTTCGATATGTAAAATATCTTTTGAAAAAGGTTTACGTGTAGAACTCATAACAATTTTTTTTAAGTTTAATAATCTTTAATAATTTTAGTGCATTTAACTAGTTCCTTTTGGGTTAGTTTTGGCATTGATTTATTAACAAATAAATCATTTAATATTTGGGTTGATAAAATTCCTGTTAAAGCCATATTATCAATCTCAGAAACTTGATTTTTAGTTTTCATTTTGTTCAGTAACTGGTTTACATAAACAACATTGAAAATACCAGCCTTAGTAATTTCTTTCTCAGATAGCATTTCGGTTAAATAAGGAGGTATTTTTTCTGAAATAAATGTACTTTTAATAGGTGCTCTGTATGCTTGTTTAGATCTGTTTAAAATTGACTCAGGTATTTTTCCCTGAATCATTTTTTTTAATAAGTACTTTTCATTCAGACCATTAAGTTTTAAATCCGGGCTCAATTGCATACAAAACTCAATTATACGATGATCTAAAAATGGGTATCTTCCTTCAATAGAATTTGCCATTCCCATTCGATCTCCTTGAGAAGATAATAAATAACCCGACATAAAAAAGTTTATCTCAATCCACTGAGCTTTAGAAAGGTAATCATATTCACTCAATTTACTTTCTAACTCTTTCTCAACCTGCTTTACCGGGTCATAATTATTAATTACTCTCTTATACTCTTGAGATAAATAATTATTTATTTTAGAAGTATTATTCCACCTAATCAAGTGTGAGTAAACGGGTGATGATGTTTCACTTAATTTATAACCGAAAAACATTTTTAGCACATTGCTACTTGCGTTTTTCATTTGTGGCAAGTAAGGATACAGCTTTTTTAATAATAAGGGGCGGTATTTCGAGTTTGGATCTTTCGCCCAAAAGTGCCTAACTTTTGTTTCTTTAAAAATATTATAACCTCCTAATAGCTCATCTGCACCTTCTCCTGTAATAACTACTTTTATACCTTGTTCTCTCACACTTTTAGCTAACAAACTCATTGGCGCTGGAGATGTTCTGAGAAGTGGTGCTTCAGAATGCCACACAACCTCCTTAAAAACAGTTGCTATCTCGTCAGGGTTACAAGTAATACTTGAATGTTGCGTATTAAAATATTTGGCAGCAATGTCTTGGTAGCTGGATTCGTCATAATCTTTTTCAGAAAAACCGATTGAAAATGTTTGTAGATTCTTTGGAGATATTTTCTTTATAAATGACGTTGTGACACTAGAATCAAGTCCACCGCTTAAATATGCCGCTACTTGCACATCTGCCCGTAATCTTAATTTAACAGCATCTTCGAATAACTCTTCAAATTTTTCTGCAGCTTCTTCAGCATTTGTGTATTTATATTGGCTTGGCTTCTGAATTGGAAGTGACCAATATGGGCATATTTTTTTACCTCTACTACTGATGGTCATATAATTACCAGCAGGAAGTTCATATATTCCCTTAAAAGCCGTATTTGGTGAAATGGCTGTCCAAAAAGTAAAGTATTCAGAAAGGTTTTTAGGAGCCATTTCAAATGTTAAATTTGGAAACTCTAGCATCGCTTTCATTTCTGAAGCAAAGACAAAAGCACCATCCACCTCAGAATAAAACAAGGGTCGAATCCCCACTCTATCTCTTGCTAAAAAGAGTTCTTCTTTGTTTTTATCCCAAATAGCAATTGCAAATTGCCCATTCAATTTATTCACAAATTCTGGCCCATATTCTTCATATAAATGAACAATTACTTCAGTATCGCTATTTGTCTTGAATACATGATTCTTAATTATTAGTTCCTCTCTGAGCTCTATATAATTGAAAATCTCACCATTAAAGACAATCCACAATGAATTATCCGAGTTGGATAGCGGCATCGTACCTGTACTTAAATCAATAATACTCAATCTAACACTACCCAAAGCAATCTTTTTGGATAAATAAATTCCACTTTGATCGGGGCCTCGATGCTTTATTCTTGTAAGCATTCTGGTGAGCACATCAACCTTTAAGTCATCATTTGCCTTGTGTTTATAAAAACCTGTAATTCCACACATATTTAGTATAGATATCTAAACTATTATATTAAAAAAATTAATTTTCTAATTTGGCAGAAACAAATGAAACTATATTGTTAATAGATTCAAAATTTTTAGGATTTAATTCATCATCACTCACTTCAACATTATAGGTTTCTTTTAAAAATTCAATTAGAAAAAGTAATCCCATTGAATCTAATAATCCAGCGTCAAAAATAAGTGTATTGTCGTCTAGTTTGTCAGCATCAATTAATGCTGCTTCAACAATATGTTTTTTAACTTCTTCTTTAATACTTGCAATTTTTTCCATTACTATTTATTTAATTACTAATTTGGTATCTTCAAATTATATTAGAGTGGCTAATATAATATATATTTTTTTTAGCATCTTTTTACAATCCCTTTTATCGATTTTTATAGTTAAAAATTCCTCAACATAATTTCACCATCTGAATATTGAAAGCTCCATTTACTAAAAGACATTGAATTGAAAGTGTCATTTTCATTTTTAACGTATATAGGTTCTCTGTGAACATGAAACTTTGTAAACCCTGATTTGGTAATCCCTTCCTCTTCTACTTCATCAATTCCAACAGCAGAAATAAAACAACAGCCTTTACTTTTCAGAAAATTAACACATTCATTAATCACACTATACCACAATTTTACATCCACTCCCAACTCAGGTAAATGTACTATCCGTCCGATATATGTATTTTTAATTCTTTTAATATATAAAACACAAATCCCAAATATTTCTTCTTCTCTTTGAACCACAAAAGCAAATGAGTCAACACTAGGGCATTTTAACATCCAATCCACATAATTCTTATTAATCACTTTCTTAATTGTATTAAAGCTTGCTTTTTCTTGAATAAAATTATCAAAAGTATACGGAACTAATTTTACATCAGAATATAAATTTCTCTTTAAAGGTTTATTGAAATAACTAGGTATTAAAAATAGAAATACACCTATTTTTTTTAATATATTTTTCCTTTTTAAAATTTTAAAATAGCGTCTAGGTTTAATTATTTTATAAAAAATATCGCTATCTATTACATGTTTAAACTTAAACATTGGGTATAATTTTTTTACAACATCCGTACCCCATATTGCTATAGAAGTATCCCTAATATTCGTAACTTTTTTAAACAATGAGATGCCTGCAAAACCTTTATAACCAGTTTTCACTATCCAATTCATGGGTATTACAACTGAAATTTTTTGATCTTTGTTCCTATAATCTGACAAAAAATAGCCTAAAACGCCAATTATTTCATTATTATTATCTATTGCCACCATAGCATTATAGTCATTTTCATCATCGGGATTTTGAAATAACCATTTTAGTTCTTCAACACTATTATCAAATTCAAAAATAGATGAAGCTTCTTCAAAATCGTCAATTGTAATCTTTCTAATTGTAAAACTCATAATTTTCAAATTTATTAACTAATCAACAAATTTACGGAACCATAACTCTAGGTTAATCCATTTCCAAATTTCTTTAGAAACATCTACCGATCCATCAAGGTGTCTATTATATTGAGCATTGGCGATTTCTACGTTAAAATACCCTCTGTCTTTAAAACTATCAGAATTTATTAATTCAAATATATAATTTTTAAATTTTTCTGATCTGAACCATTTAGCTCTTGGGTTAGTAAACCCTTTTTTATCTTTTCTTTTTGTAATTTTTTGTGGTAAAATATCTTTTAAAGCTTCCCTCAATATGTGTTTTGTCTCGCCACTATTAATTTTCATATTAGATGGTGAGGACAAAGTAGCCTCTACGAGCCTATGGTCCAAAAATGGAACTCTTGATTCAATTGAAAAATGCATTGAATTTAAATCTTCCCATCTCAACAAATGTTCTAATTTATATTCAAAATGTTGCAGTAGCGATTCATTTAAACTTTTGGGGTTATAAAGCATACTGTTAATTTCATCTCTCTCTTTATTCGTTTCATAAAAAGCTTTATTAATTGAAGGGAATTTTTGGCTATTTATTCTCTTTTGAAATTTCGAAGGTAAAATATAATAGGTGAAATATTTTAAAGCGTCTATTGATTTGTGTTTTTTAAAAAATTGAATGTTCTCACTGATAAATTTTAAAAGTTTCATTTTTCTTATTAATTCAATATAATAGCTACCAAAAAAATAATGATATCCAGCTAATTGTTCATCTGCTCCTTGACCGTCAAGAGTTACCGTTACAAATTCTGAAGCAAGCTCCATAACCTTAAATTGTGCATATGGGCCTGTATCTGGTACCGGTTCGTTATGCGCATCAATAAACTTTTCAAAATCATTATAAAACGAATCCGCATCTGGTGATGTAAAGTTCATATTCTTTACTATTTTACGAAATTCATCAATAAACTCACTTTCATCTGTTGGTTCATCCTTACCAAATACAGCAGAAAAAGTATTTAATTCATTAAGTTTAAAATCATTAATCAATGACGCAACGATAGAAGATGAATCAATTCCTCCACTTAAAGATACACCAATAGGTACATCTGCTCTCAACCTTAACTTTAACGATTCTTTAAATAGATTTCTATACTCTTCTGGTGTTATTTTTTTATCTACAATCTTATCGGCCAAGTTATACCACCTATGGGTTTTCACTGAACTATTCTTTATTTTAATCCAGGATCCGTGCTGTAATTTCCGTACCCCTTCAAAAAAAGTTTCTTCTTTATGGTCTGTTCTATTGAATAATAGATAATCATAAATAATTTGATCATTTGCTTTTCTATTATCCATCAATGGAAGAATCGATTTAATTTCAGAAGCGAAAATAAATTTATCTTCTTGTTGATAATAGTAAAAAGGTTTAATACCAAACCGATCTCTAGCTGCAAATAATTCTTTTGTTTCTATATTATAAATAACTATAGAGAACATCCCATTAAATTTATCAAGACAATCTTCTCCCCATTCCTGATAAGCGGTAAGTATCACTTCGGTATCAGTACTTGTTTTAAACTGATATTTATCCTTTAATTCTTCTCGTATTTCAATATAGTTATAAACTTCACCGTTAAAAATAATTACATATTTTTTGTCTGCACTAAACATTGGCTGATGCCCCGCTAAGCTTAAATCCAAAATACTTAATCTAACAAAACCTAATCCAACAGTATCATCAATAAAAATTCCTTCATCATCAGGTCCACGGTGCTTCATTTTCTGCATCATTACCTTAATTTCATCCTCCTTCACCGATTTCTCATTAAAATTCACTATTCCAGAAATTCCACACATATTTATTAATTATATAATTGAGTTATAAATAGCAATAATGTCTTTTGCTATTATCTTATTATCAAATTGTTGAATATTTTCTCTACCCTTTGTAACTTCTTCAAGTTCCAAGGCCTTTTCTATTTTAAACGAAATGTCTTCCGAATTATTTTCAGCGATATAACACCCTTTGGTAGTACTTATAACATCCTTAACGTCACCCACATCCACTGAAACAATTGGTGTATTGCAACTCATTGCTTCTTTAATAAACTGAGGAGATCCTTCCCTTAATGAAGTTAAAAGAACTAAATCAACAGCATTCATTAGCAAAGCGACTTCTTCTCTATTATATCCTTTTAATTCTAAAATTTCAAGGTTCTTGTTACCAGTCATGGAAACAGCTTCTTGCGCGAGAGGGAAATTCTTTACATGATTTGAAAATGCTGATGAAAAAAGTATATATTTTTTTGATTTAGAAAGGTTGAGTTTTTCTCGGGCGCTATTTTTATCCATTGGATAAAACACATCTAAATCGATTCCACAAGGTATTACGGTGGGGTCTTTTTTATTTAATTTGTTTGCCAATTTAGTTGAGATAAAAATAGATTTAGCACTCAACTTATCCGCTAAGAATGAAATTGCCCTCAGCTTAGGTACATTAACATCACAACCATGAAACGTAGTTATAACAGGCTTTTTTCGTTGTAAACTTGCAAACAACCCACTTAAACCATAGTGTGCATGTAGAATATCAGGATTATATTCTTTTATTTTCTTTAACAATGCTTTATAATTACTTAGATATCCTGATACTCCACTCCCTTTAATAAGGAAATAATCCATAACAACATGTTCTTTCATTAAGGCCGCCATTTGATCAGCTATAAATGGATTCAGCGCATTGGAATTACCACTTGCAACAATTAGTATTTTCATTTTTTTCTTTTTAGCTCTGCGTCAATAATTGTTAAATCATCAACACAGCTAATTGAATGAGTAGATGTTATGTTTTTATCCCAGTTTGGAATTATAGATTTTATAATTTTTTCTTGGTACTTTTCATTAGTGATTTCATTTATTTCATTAATATTCATACCATATCCATAATGATTAGAACAATTTTGTGATGGTCTATACCTTTTATTATTTTCAAAGAAGATACTTCCAGCCATTCTCGCGTTTCTAACATCGGATGATATTGGATTTTCACGGTGTGGAATCCAGTTATTAGAAATTAGTTTATCTGATGAGAATAAGTAAAGTTCATCATCATATGAACTACCCTTTACCTCAGCCATATTAGTAAACATCCAATATTTATTATCCTTTTTTGTTATTACCGTGTCAACAGCTCTAATATTATCTACTAAAACTGTTTCTAACTGCCATTTGAATGGAAAATCTATACATTTATACAATTGTATATTGTTATTTTGTTTTGATTCGGGTATCATATATATCTCTCCATCATCTTCAATAATAAATGGGAATGATAAATGATAATCCTTTTCTAATACTATTACAGGTTCTGTATAATTTCCTTTACTATCCATTTCTATTACAGAAATGAAACCTTTATTTTCCTTATATATTAATTCTTCAATAAAAATGTAATATATTCCTTCCTTTCTTATAACATGTGGATCTGCCCAAAATCGATCTTTTGGAGGTAGTATTATTTTATAATTCGATAAAGGGTTGTTTTCTTCAAGAGTAAAGAGCAGCACCCACTGGTCAAAATAAATGAAATTTCGAATTATATTTGAAAATCTTTTCCACTTAAACTTAACAAGCATCAATAAAATAGTGAAGTTATTTGGTAGTGAATTATTTTTCAAATAATCGTTCGGATTTTTATCCAATACGCTTTTATTCAAAAAAAACAAATCCTCCCCCGTTTCATTAAAATTATCCAATGCCCTTGGGATAATTGAACTTACTTTCCACAGACAGGAATTTCTGCATCGGTTAACACTAATTTTATCGGATGTCGTTGAAGAATAATCAATTACTTTAATTTCTGTTTCCAATAATTGTATTAAAGATATTTCAATTAAACCTCTTCTACTTACAACATCTCTAAAAAATTGGAAATAACCAAAACCAATCAAATCTAAATTGCCAATATGATACGACCAAACACCATACTTAGATAAGTTAAAAATAGAGCTATCTGGAATATTAAAACAGAGGTTGATAAAAATATCAATTTTATAACTTGCTATTTTGTCCAAGTGGTTAATGTCCAAGATTTCAACATCTATAAGCTTCTTTATGTCGGCTAAATCTAAGGCATTAGATTCTACTTTAAAAAATTTGGTGTCAAGTTTTTCGTACAGCTTATACACCAATTTATTTTTTATTTGTACTTTATTCTTTACGGCAATAACAATATCATTTCTCGGGTCATTTTTGATCTTTTCTAACATCAATAATGCCCAAGATGAAACCATCTCATCATTTATTATTACACCTATTCTTAATTTTTTGCTATTTAATGAATTTACATCCATAATTGAAATTAAATACTTTCTAAATAAGTTGATTTAAAATCATTTATCATTTTATCTATGGAAAATGTATTAACAATTTTTTCTTTTGCATTTTTACCAAAACGGATTCTTTTATTCGAATCCAAAAGTAAGATTTCAATTTTTTCTGCCAACTCTAAAGGGGATTTTTGACGAATAAGATAACCCATTTCTTCACTATCAACCAATTCTATATTGCCTCCACCATAGTTGGTAATCACAGGTTTACTAAGCGCACAAAACTCCATTAAAGAATTTGATATTCCTTCAGTATAAGTTGATAATACACCTATATCACAGACATTCATAATACTTTCTACGTTAATTTGTCTTCCTAAAAATAATACTTTTTTTTCATTACCCTTATGAACCAACATTTTGTACTTATTATCATTACCTGCTCCAATACATAAAAAAGTAACATCAAGATTCTTTGACAAAACAATATTAGCCGCCTTTATATAAGTAGCATAATCCTTTTTGTCAGAAAATGAGGCTACCATTCCAACCACATATTTTGTTTTAATATCAAATTGTAATTTTATAGTGTCTTTATCCTTTAGATTACTCACTCTTTTAAAATCAAAACCGTTATAAATAACTTTAGATTTTTTAGAGGGGGCATTATATGCTTTAAGGCCCGCATAAGAATTGGCCACAATAATTTTTGAAAATGGGAAACTCAGTTTATGACTTAAAATTGAATTTGAGAAGTTAGTCGGTGCATCCGAAATTTGGTTATTAATCATTGGTATATTAGTAAAGGCTTTAGCAGGTATAGCATAAATAGCGACCATATTCCCCCAAACATGAATCACATCTGGTTTCAGCCTTTTAACAAGCTGGTAAAACTTAAAAAAAACAACAGGATCCTTTTTATACTTTCTTCTCAAGAGGTAATGAATTTTCACATTATATGATAATACATCATTATAATGAATTCCTTCTTTGGTCAAAGCAAGGTGTAATTCAATGGAATTATCACTTGACAAACCTTTAATAAGTTCAACTAAGCGCCTTTCTTTACCTCCTGAATGGAGGCTTTCAATAAAAAATAAAATTTTCATTTATTTTAATTTTTCTTCAACCATTCGTTTAAAAAAAGTAATGACCAAATCTTTTGACTATAATCTCTTACGCCCTTTTGATGATTATCAAGTATTTTCTTTATATTTTTTTTATCTAAGTACTGATATAAATTTTTACTCCCTAATAATTCATCATAAGCATACTCTTTAAGGCTTCCTTTAAACCATAAATTCAAGGGCATTTCAAAACCTTGTTTTTTATGAGATAGAATTTCTGGCGGTAAAATTTCCCTAAATGACTCTTTTAGAATGTATTTTTTTTGCTTTCCATTTAATTTGAATTTAGATGGAATCTTAAAACTTAACTCAGCAAATTTATGGTCCAATAACGGAACTCTAACTTCTAATGAATTCATCATCGAAGCCCTGTCAACTTTTGTCAATATATCATCAACCATATAAGTTTGCATATCAAGTTTTTGCATTTTACTTATAAAATCCCCCTGAGTAGCAGTTATTAAATTAATTTTTTGATGTTCTGCATAATTATTCTCCAGTTTCTTTCTTAGTTCTGGTATAAATACATCATCCCGTTCATAATCTTTCCATGAACATATATATGCCCCTATATTATTTTTATCCTTAGATAAATAATAGCTTAAACCCTTTCCGAAAAAATGATCCGGAATTAGTTTGTTAACTGGGTTAAAAATGAGTTTATTTGAAGCCTTATTATTAAAGATTGAATTATTCAAAGCGGCTAATTTAGAATATTCGTCATATCCTGCAAAGAGTTCATCACCTCCGTCGCCAGATAAAGCGACTGTTACATGCTCTCTAGTAAATTTGGAAACATAGTATGTTGGAATTGCCGAACTATCAGAAAATGGTTCGTCATAGGCTTCTACTAGTTTCGGCAATAAATCTATTGATTCTGGTTCAACGATAAACTCATGATGCTCTGTATTATATTTTTCCGCCACCATCCGCGCATATTGTAGTTCATTATACTTTTCTTCCTTAAACCCTATAGAAAAGGTTTTTATCGGAGTATCCGAATTTTTACTCATCAAAGCTACTACGGTACTTGAATCGACTCCTCCACTTAAAAAAGCACCTAGAGGCACATCACTTATCATCCGCATTTTAACAGACTCGTTTAGGCATTCATAAATTGCCTCTCTCCAATAGGCCTCAGACTTAGTATGGTCTGGTTCAAAGTTTATTTGCCAATATTGAGAGATTGTTAATTTTTCCTTTTCAAAAGGTTTAAGTATAAAAGAATGACCGGGTTTTAACTTATCAATTTGATTATAAATGGAATGATCTCTAGGAGTATATCCATAGGTAAAATAATAATCCAAAGACTCTAGATTAACTTCCCTTTTAATATTATTAGACTTAGTAATAGATTTTAGTTCAGAACCCCATACAAATTTTTCATTATCTATATAATAATGAAATGGTTTAATACCAAATCTATCTCTTGCACCAAAAAGTTGTTTTTTAATATCATCCCAAATTACAAAAGCAAACATCCCTCTTAAATGATCAACACAGTGCTCACCATACTCTTGATACAAATTTACAATTGTTTCAGTATCTGTATTCGTTTTAAATCGATATCCCTTTTTTTCCAAATCCGACCTTAACTCTTTATAATTATATATCTCCCCGTTAAAGGTAATCCATAGAGTTTCATTGGAATTTGACAAAGGTTGGTGTCCTGTTTTTAAATCAATTATACTTAACCTCCTAAATCCTAGACCGACATTCTCATTTAAATAGAATCCAACATCATCTGGCCCTCGATGAGCAATTACATTGGTCATGCCCTTTAATTCATCTAAAGAAACTTTTCGATCTTTTTCAAAAAATATTTTTCCTGTAATACCACACATAAAATGGTTATATAAATTTTAGTTATTAGTTGGTTTTAATTTATTTACTATTGCATTTGTAAACTTATTTGATCCTAAAGAATTCATATGCAATTGATCTCTAAAATAATTTGATTTATTATATACTTCATCAAAATCAGAATAATCATAAAAATCAGATTCATATTCTTTAAAAATTTCACCTAACTCATTGATGATTCTATTTTTTAAATCAAACTTTTTATAATTTGGCGAAACTGCAGCAATCAACTTAATGTTATTTTCTTTACAAACATTTATTATTTTTATAAGGTAATTTCTTTTGTTCTCGTCAAAATTTTCATTTTCTTTTAAATAAAAATGTGAAAAAGTTTGTTCATTCAATTCGTCATTAATTGGTATATACCCATTTCCCTTAAACTCTTGATTAAAGTCACTTTTTATAAAATCATACAATGTTGAGTTATATATATATAAATTTGACATAAGACTCAATTTAGAGAAATTTGGATTTAAGGTAATAACTTCTTTAAATGAAGGATATTGCTTATAATATGGTAATAACTTTTCCAATTTGGAATATGAATTTTCTGAAATCACCAATGTGTGAGGCGATATATCTAAAATTACCATTTTTGGTATTTTATTTTGTCGAATCTTTTCAGCCAATACTGCATAATCTAAAAAGATTCCATATCCGCCTGTTCCACCATTGTAGCAACTAAATCCTGTTTCTTTGTGGATTATTTCAGGGTTGTAATGATGCATAGCTCTTGAGCTACCTAAAATCAAAATTTCAGCCTCCGTTTTAATACTATTATTTACATTGCTATAAAATCCAAAGGAAATATATTTGAAATACTTATTCCCAACAACTCCAACTGTAATATCAATAATTATTATGATACTAATAAAAAGGATACTGCTTTTTAAATTATTTTTTTTCATCAAAATTGAAAATAGATAAACTGACCTCCGTTAAAAACTCCAATAAACAATATCAAACAAACTAAAAATGCGAAATAAGCTGCAACTTTCATAGTTAGTTTGTTATTTAAAATACTAGAATTATGACTTTTTTCGATAATTATATCGTTTATGAGCAAAATAATTAATCCGATAAAACCGTAAAAAAACACTCTAGATTCAAGAAATAGGCTCGTATTAATATTCAGAATATGTTTTACTATATAAAAGGCTTCATTAATATTATTTGCTCTAAAAAAAATCCAGGCAAAATCGGCTAACACAAAAACAATAAAACCTCTTAATACCCGCTCAAAAAATGACAAAGCCCTTTCTTTACCTCCTAGTTTAAAAAAATTTTCAGCCATAATATAAATACCATGCAAAGCGCCCCATACTACAAAAGTCCAATTAGCACCATGCCAAAGTCCACTTACTAAAAACGTTAAAAATAAGTTCAGATACCATCTTGAAACTTTAACTTTACTCCCACCCATTGGTATATAAAAATAATCTCTAAACCAAGTTGAAAGTGATATATGCCATCTTCGCCAAAAATCACTAATTGAACTAGCAAAGTAAGGTCTATTAAAATTGGTCATTAACTTGTATCCCATTATTCTAGCAACTCCAATTGCGATACTTGAATATCCTGCAAAATCACCAAAAATTTGAAAGGCAAATAGAAAGGTTGCCATGAGAAAAGATGCTCCTGTATGCTCATAAACATTGTTATAAACTGAGTCAACATACAGTGATAACCTATCAGCAACGACTAATTTCATAAAGAAACCTAATATTACCCACTTTAAACCAATTACAAAATCGTCTAAATTAATCTTGTGTCTTTCTCTAAATTGAGGTAATAAGCGTGTACTCCTTTCAATTGGTCCTGCAACTAATTGTGGGAAAAACGACACATAAAGCGCATAAATACCAAAATGTCTTTCGGTTTTAATTTTATTATTAAATACATCAATCGAATAACTTAAAGTTTGAAAAGTGTAAAACGATATTCCTACAGGTAGTAAAAAGTTTAAATAGGGAATTTTCACATCAGCATCTATATAGGAGATTAGTGAATTTATTGAGCTACCAAAAAAATTAAAATATTTATAAAAGAATAATACTCCTAAGCTTGTAACTATAGATATCATCAAATACATTTTCCTTGTTGTTGCATTTGATGAATTTTCAATTTTTATCGCAGTTACATAAGAAATTATAGTAGTAAACAATATTAGGAAAACATAATTTACATTCCAATTCATATAAAAGTAATAACTTGATAACAAAAGAATTATCCATCTGTATTTATAACTTGTAATAAAATATATTACCAATACTATTATGTAGAAATACAGAAAGTGAATTGAATTAAATAACATATTTTCTTAAATATTTTTTAATACTTGTATATACCTTTTAATAAAAACTTCTTTTGACAAATTACTCGCGCCCCAATTTGATATTTTTAATCGATCGACTAATAACGATTTATTTAACTTTACTAACTCATCTTCCATTATTTCATCCAAGCCTTTAACTACAACGCCAAATTTTGTGTCATCAATATTTTTAGCAAAATCGAATATACTATGACTAATAATTACGGGCAAACCAGCCATAAGATATTCTGCAAATTTTGTGGGTGAAGCTACATTATTCATAACAATATTTTCCCTTAAAAGTAATCCCACATCCGATCCGTTCAGATATTTATTAACATCTTTAAAACTAGACTCTCTTACATATACAATTTTGTTAAAACCAAACTTATCAATAAACTCTTTGGCCAAATCAATATCAGGAGTCAGTAACAGTAGTTTGAAGTTGTTATTCTTTTTATGTAAATCGGCAAAAAATTCAAAAATTTTATCTGGAATTTCCCATTTCATTTCTAACCTTCCAGAATACACTACTAACACGTCTTTGTTATTCAAACTTAATTCCGCCCTCAACTGAGTTCTTAAGGTTTCATTATAATAAAAATAATCTGAATCAGCAGCACCAGGAAATACAGTAAATACATCCCTTTTCATTTTAAATTTGTTTATGTAGTAGTCTTTTAAAGCTTCTGAAACACAAATAATTTTGTCGGATTTTGTCAGTAAATACTTTTCATTTTTTTCTGAAAATGCATTTTTAATATTGGCTTTCAGGTTTTTCTTTTTACCTACATTACTATGTGCTGTTTCTTCATTTCCTGCACCTCTGGCTTCAAAAATTAATTTTACTTTAGGTAGCCAATTCAAAATAAAATACGAAGTGCCAATACCTATTCTAGTTTGAAAAATAATTTTATCATATTTAAAAACATTTTTCAGGTAATATTTAAATAGAACTAAAAAAGTATAAATATCACTAACTAGAAGCCTTTTGAAATCATGTACCTGTATAAATTTACCCTGAATTGATTCCTCTATTTTACGAACATCTTCTTGTGAGTTTTTTTTATCAGTTATGGAAATGCAATCTGTAGACAAACCTTGCTCATTAACTAACTTAATCCAGTTGAATACTTGTGATTGAGTTACAGTTACCCATACTTCTGGCATGATATAAAATCTTTTAATTTTATCCTCGTTCATTAATAATTTCATTTTTTAGGTTATCGTAAACTAGTTTATCAACTCTTAATGGCACCTTACCTCTTTTTGTTCTTAATGGTTCTTTTAAAAAAATGATCTTAAAATCTACATCAAATTTTTTGAACTCTAATAATGATGGTACATCAATTTCTTTATACACCTTCTGACTTATTAACAATGTTGTTTGGCCTTTATTTTCTTGAAAAAATTGCAAATAATCAATATACTTAAATATTTCTCCGTCTGTATCATAAAATAAATCTAGATAATAAACCTTAAGTCCCTTTCTATCAAAAAAAAAATCTAGTACTCGACCTTGTACTATTTCAAATGACTTAACCAGCCCATTCTTACTTTTTTGTGCGCTAATTAAATCATCTGTTCTATATCTAATGAGTGGCATACCATAATTATAATAGGAAGTCCCTAGAAGTTGCCCATTTTCTTCCTCTATGTATCCATAAGTATGCTCAGGTATGTAGTTTAAATTATTAACTCCAGCCGCTGCGAGAACACAAGCCTCAGTATGCCCATAACAAACTAAAAAGTCTATATTCCAAGAATTATTCATGTAATTTATGATATGTGGTAATGGTAATTCAGATGAAAAAAAACAACATTTTATCAATCTGGTAATGGTTGCCTTTTGTGTATCTGAAATTTTATTTTCTAAAAATCTCAAAAAATCATATATAGTTGATGGAAACCCTCGAAAGTACTTTATATCTTTTTTTATTAAAACGTTAAAGAATTTTTTTATGTCTTTATCAGTAATTTCAAAAGTGTTTATAATATATTCATTATTCTCAAAATCATATTTTATAAATTTATCTTTATTATTTTCTCGTTTAAAGACAAACTTCGCATTTGTATAACTAAAATCTACTTTACTCCAAATTTTATGATAATGAGCCCATTCTCTAGCCCAAACATTTTGATCTAAATATAAAAACAATGGATTTCCGCTTGTACCTCCTGTTTTTTCATAATAATGTCCATCGAACTGATCAATATTATCTCTTAATTCCTGTCTTGTTACAATTGGAATCTTTTTAATATCCGCCAACGTTTTAATATTAAGATTGTAAACCCCTTCCTTTTCATATTTAGATTTATAAAATTTGAATTTTTTTGCATGTTGAAAAATTTTATTAAAATGAAAAATTACAAATTTTTCTATATCATCATCATTCCAAAATGAAGCTTCATGTATTAGTTTTTTAAAATCAACATAACTTTGCCCGTGTCTAAATTTAAATGGAATTTTGGCAAATTTTCTATTAATAAAATCTGGTATTCTTTTACCTACTCCACTTATTATTTTACTAATCATTTTTTGGAAAGATGAACTAATAGTTTATAAAAATAAATTGGTTATGGTAATTTTAGAACTTTAAGGGGCACTTTACCCGCTTTAGTTTTTACCGCTTCGTTTAAATACTTGAAACTAAATTCAATATTTATATTGGATAACTCCATTAACTCAGAAGCATCCATGTTCTTAATTTTATTTTGCGTTATTAGCATCGTAGCAAATCCATTTTTTTCTTGATAAACCTGAATATGATCTATATAATTAAAAATTTTATGGTGTCTTCCAAAAAAAATTGCTGTCAATGAAACGGCCTTATTATTTTTATCAAATATAAAATCTCCTATTCTCCCTTCTTTAACTTCAAAAGATTTTAAAATTCCATTAGAAAATTTTTCCCCTCGAATTAAATCTCCGGTATCATATCTAATAAGTGGCATATCAAAATTATGATAAGATGTACCTATTAACTTATTATTTTCATCCTCAACATAAGCATAAGTATGAAGCGGAAAATAATTTAAGTCATTTTTTTCAGTAGCGGCAAGCACGCACACTTCACTATGTCCATAACAAGACATAAAATCCAAACCCCAAGTTCCTTTTAAATATTTAATAATCTGAGGTGTTGGATATTCTGAATTAAAAAAACACATTTTTACTTGATTTTTAATTACGTTCTTTTGCTCTAAGGTAATTTTGCTTTCTATTTTTCGCAAAAAATCACTAATCGCAGAAGGGTAACCTTGAAAATATTTACATTTACTAGAAAGTAAAACTTCAAAGAACTCATCAATATATGTTACTGGATCTAAATAAAGATTTACCATATATTGGTTGTGTTCGATATCATATTTTAAAAATTTATCCTTCAAATTAAACCCTCTAAAAAAAAATTTTGTATCAGACGTTTTATAACCGAACTTCTTCCAAATATGATAATAATGTGCCCATTCTCTAGCCCAAACATTTTTATCTAAATATAACATCAATGGATTTCCACTAGTTCCTCCGGTGTTCTGTTTAAAATAACCATTAAACAAATCTATATTTTTTCGAATTTCTTTCTTTTCCAAGAGCGGAATTCTACTTATGTCATCTAAATTTTTGATTTCTAAATTATAGACTCCAGCTTTCCGATATTTATCTTCATAAAATTTCATTTTTTTGGCATGCTGAAATATTTCATTGAAGTGCTTAATTATATATTTTTCTAACTCGATTTCGTTCCATTTTTCAGATTTTGAAACTTGCTTTGTAAATTTCACATAAGTGCTTCCGAAAAGAAATTTTTTTGACATTCTAGCAAATAGTTTATTATTGGCAGAGCTGGGTAATACCCGACTAAGTCTATTTATTAAACCAATCACTAGCTTTTTAATTATTTTCATAATTTTCTATAAAAGTTAAAAGCTCAATATTTTTTCTAGTATTTAGAGATAATACGATATAATTTGACAAAACACGTGAATTATACGCTTTTGATATATATTCTTGCTTTAATTCTAATGTATATTCATACTGCAGCTTAAAGCTTATTTTTATTCCTTTTGATTTTTTTCTGCAATAAACCTCCTTATCTTTAACTTGAACTGTTACTCCTTCATCAAAATGAAAATGACATTTTATTTCATGATGATTAGCACATTCAATTTTATCGCTAATCTGTAATTTATTAGTAGTTTTATCGAATTCGAATCTCCTACTGTGCCTAACTGGATCATCTAATCGTAAATACCCGGTATGAGTACCTTCATAAATATCTTTTTTTTCATTAGTTTCCCACAATATTTCTGAGGGAATTACATTTCTTCGCATGCTCCAAAGTTCATTTTCAGCAATATCATTTTGATTAAAATCATCTACAGTAATTGTATTATGCATCTCTGTGGACCTAAACTTCTTCCTTTCTTTAGGATTAGATGAATAAACATACGTTCCTGGATCAATTAAAAAAGGTACTCCTTCCAGTGAATAAACAAAAGAAAGTAAATCGGAATGTGTGTGGGTACCTACCCCAACAACTTCGTTATAATGGCTAAAACCACTATTGTTAATGAAAACATTTACTTTATCTGATTTTAATGTATAAAAACCCGCATCTGAAAATGATTTTGATTTTAGTTTATTCGTTTCTGAATTTAAGTTATTAAACTTTTCACACCCTCTATCTCCAAATAAAAACAAGATATCAATAAAGTTATCAGAGGAAAAATATTTAAGCTTTTCATTATCAAATAAGACAGCTCCAATATTTAAAAGATATCTTTGATAGTTAATATTATAAGGATAAAAAGGTAAAAATCGACCATTATCTTGGTCTCCTATTATCGGAGCAGTTCCATCTAAAAACAAATAATTAGGAACAACTTCAAACATTTTCTTTACTCTGAATGAAATATCAAGAGGAATTTCTAGTTCATTATTTTTAATTAAGATTAAGGTATATGCAATTAATTCAGTAACCAATCGGTGATAATTAGTTGTCCTTTCATATGTAAATCCTGTAGGTAATATTTGAATTCTTATTTCACGATATAATTCATAAATACCATTATCTCTCCACAATCTTGTTTCCTTTAAATCACTTTTTTCAAACAAAACTCCTAATAAAATTTGACCAGCTAAGTCAGCTAAATAATGATTGTGGTTATAGGCTCTATTTTTTTCAGGGTTTTCATAAATATACCTTCCATGTAAATACAATGATGTTAAAATTTCACTAAGAAAATTGTCATCAATTAATGGCGACTTTAAAAACATTCGCAATCCATAAATCCAATTTGCCGCTCTAATACCAATATCCATGGAGCAACACCAGTTGATTGATTTTTTATAGGGATTATCGTCTAACCAAGACTTAACTTGCTCAATAAATTCTTTAGTGTATTTTTGATCTCCAGTAATTAAATAGGCTTGTCCTAAATATAAAAAATGATGACATCTACTTAGTTCTCTTGGGAATTTTACATCGGCATTGTCGCTCGTACTTACTTGATTATATTTAAGATACAACTTTCCTTTAGGCCATTTAAAGCCAGAGGAAAAGTCTAGACTCCAATCAATTTTCTCATCAAACTTAACATTAGTAGATAGAATATTAAATTCATGAGAAACTGCCTTATCAGCGGCTTTTAATAATTCTTCTTTTTGTATGCTTGAAATTAGCTTTATAAATTTATCACCTGTAACCTCTGGTAAACATTTATTGAGGTTTGACTTAAATAAAGAAATGTTCTCGATAACCGTACCTTTAGTTTTCCTTTCTTGATAAGCCAAATTATAATTAAAAAGGGGTAAAACAAATTGCCTAATCTTGCCTAAAATACTATAGGCAAATTTTTCATTTAAATTTAATATATTTCTAAAATGTGAAATCATATTTTGATCAAAATTACTTGTTCCAAATACCTTTGGCCCTATTCGTTAAGATTTTATAATATTGGATTGGTGCAATTATTGGATAATAAAAATTGGCGAATATACTCCCTACAACCACACTTTCAATTCCCCAGTTAAGGTATTTAATAAAGAAATAAGTTATGGGTATAAATATTAGAGCTCCAATTAAATGAGAATACATTTGCACAGAAACTTTTGCAACTCCGTTTATAAACATATTAAAAACACCTCCTAAAGAAAACAATAGTACTGATACAATCATCGATATTTTAAGACGATTTGAAATTATTATTGTTTTCATTTTCTCCTCACCAATCCAGAAATTGAAAAAGGGATCTGAAATAAAATATAGGCCAATGGATAATAACACCAACCCCATCCAAATCTTAAATAAATTTTTCACCGTTCCTTTCACCCAACCAATATCTTTTTTAACCCAAGCTTCTGTAAATGCTACTTGAAAAGGAGCAGCAACAATAGTAAAAATTAACATGACAACTGAAAATAATCGCTGTGCAATATAATAAGGTGTTACCTCGGCCACTCCATAAAATTGAGCTATTACTAAACTTGAGGATTGAAATATTATGATCATTGAAAAATTAATCATGAAGAATTTTATCCCTAAATTCATTAAATCTTTAGCATATTTAAATTTAACGAATTTGATTGAAGGAGAAATTTCCTTATAATCATTATTAAATAAATAAAAAGAAGCTAAAGCAAGAACTATAACAGGTGATGCACTCAATATCCATCCAAGATAAATTAAAGACCCTTCAGAAGTCTCCTCACTAACTACTGTTGTTGTAAGAATAAATATTAATATTAATGAAATTAATTTAGCAATCACTAAGAATGAATCACCCAAAGCTGGTCTTTGGTCTGCTTTTAGAATTATACTTATCAAATCTAAAATGAATTGTAAAAAGAAAAAGTTAAAAACAATAAGCACTAAAACGCTTAATTCATTGGCATACGAAGCATCTGTGTTTAAAATCCTAGTCCAATCAATAAAAAAATTTGCACTAAAAAAGGATAAAGCAACGACTGCGATTATTATTGTCAATAAAGCATACGTTGTACTTACGTATGTTTTTGCTTTTTTCATATCGTCATTAGCTAAAGACACCGCTAATCGATTTTTAAGGCCACCGCCCAATCCCAATTCAAAAAAAGAGGTCCATCCAATTATAGAAGTTAAGGTTAACCAAATACCATATTTTGTTTCATCTAAATAATCGAACGTGATTCTAACCATTAAAAAACCAATAATAATATTCAGTCCTTTTATAAAAAATGAGGCAATAATATTTTTTTTAGCCTTAACAGTTCTGTTGTGTCCTTTAAAAAAGTTCCTTACACTAGAGTACATTATTGGTGCTTTTCATAAAATTTTGATAATAGTAATTATGTGCTATTAGTACAGTTAAGAGTCCTACTTGAAACGTGCTAAAGGTCACCAGTGTTAAATTCGCTAATACTAATCCTAAAAAGCCTAAAAAAGGTGCCCAAAATCGCATCATTTTGGCTTGTTTATATATTTTCCTCATAAATAATGTAAGAAAAGCCATAAAAAAGAAGCCTCCCACTAATCCATACATATAGAAGAGCGATAAGTATCCTACATGTATCTGGGCCGATCTACCATTTAAAAATTTTTTAAGTTGATAATCTTGTTGGCCAGTGCCTCCCATTCCGTACTTTATACTCCCTTTACCCCAGAAGGCATTTTCCCAATAAAGTTTATTAAAGGCATCAAACGCTAAAAACCGAGTAGTTGCAGATTTTTCACTCCCTTTGTCATTTTTCTCTAAAATTCTTTCGTTTACAATTCCTTCAACATTTAATCCAACGTATTTGAGTCCAAAAAATATTACAATCGAAAGCAAAGGAATTAAGAATGCATATTTTACAACCTGCCCAATTTTATTTTCGCTATTAATTATTAATAAAACAAAAACAACCAACCCGTTAAGCATTACCCACCGAGCCTTACTCAATAATATAAAAACCATCCCCATCAACATCCAAAGAAATATTTTCTTTTTCTGCTGAAGGAAATGTTCGGTAATCAAAATAAAAACAGGGACAAATCCAAATCCAATTTCATTCAGTTCACCAATCCAAGAATATATCGACATTAATCTATTTTCTGTATCACCTTCTGCAATTAAATCAGCCCTTTCAAACTTATTACTTAGGAAAAAGGAAGGGTCAACTACTTCTTGAATAACAATAACAACAAAAGCAAAAATTAAAATTGCAATGCTACTTTTTATCAATAGCTGATACTGTTTTTTTGAAATGGGAACATTTTCAATAATAAGCATAAAATTTAGGGCTCCCACCAACCTATTGGAAAAAAGGTAATTAATTTTGAAGTCTCTATCTAAAATAAAAAATGCAGAATAAAAAACATATAAAATAAATAATAAATAGAAAAGAATATATTTGGGGAAAATAATAGGTCTTGCATTCGTTCTAAAAATCAACAATAAGAAAATCCCAATAAAAGAGAAAAATTGAAGAAGCATAAAAAGATCAATATCTATAAATCTGATCGTAATAAACCCTAGTATTGGTGCTATTACAATCATAAATAATAAAAGCCGATTAAACTGATATGCTATATTATCCATAAATTAACTTTATGCTGTTTTTGCGCTGTTATTACAAATTACTACTACAAATTTCCATTTTTAAACGGATGCTCCATAAAAGGTGATTTAGCCAATGGATGGTAGTCTCCTTTTAAAGGACTTATAGCGTTATTGCGTATTTGATGTACTATTTCAATAGATTGCCTAGCATCTTCTAATCCGTAACCTTTTCCTTTAATTATATTGTCATAACTCTTAGTGTGTAAGTCAAAAAACCCACCACTAAACTCTATTTCCTCTCCGTCAACCGTGATGGAACGATAGGTTCGTTGCCCTTTTTCTTTCACCTCGTTGGGCAATACGTCATAATTTATTGAAAGAAACCAACGAACTCTCGCTTTTTCAAATTCTAAATAACCTGCTGCTCTATCATGATTATGTAAATGTACCGTGTTCGTTTTCACCTTACCAAATACCCAAGATAGCATATCATAAAAGTGAATTCCTATATTTGTCGAGATTCCTCCAGATTTAGAGACATCACCTTTCCATGAAGTATAATACCAACTCCCCCTTGAAGTTAAGTATGTTAAATCAACATCATATATTTTATCCTTTGGCCCATTATCAATCTTCTTTTTTAAATCAATAATACTTTTATGAAGTCGCAATTGCAAAATGGTATTTACTTTTCGATTGTATTGTTTTTCAACATCTACCAATGCATCAATATTCCATGGGTTTAAGACTAGGGGTTTCTCACAAATTGCATGGGCACCACTTCTTAAAGCCATTCTAATATGCGAATCATGTAAATAATTCGGTGTACAAATACCTATATAGTCCAAAGTTATATTCTTTTTCTGCCTCAACTTCTCAACATGGCGATCAAATCGTTCAAATTCCACAAAAAAGGCTGCGTCTGGAAAATAACTATCCATAATTCCAACACTATCAAATTTATCTAGAGCCACCAACAAATTATTTTTTGTTTCTTTTATAGCTCTTAAGTGTCTTTCTGCTATATAACCACCTACTCCAATTAATGCAAAATTCTTCATACTTTTCTATTAAATTTAAATAATTACTATGCTTTAAACACGGCTACGCCACTCTCAGTCCCAAAAATAAGACTAGATAAACGTGTAACAAGATTCACTATAAACTTTTATTACACATATTGAAAACAATTATATTAAGATTATTCCCACCAGCATAATTAAAAAAACGAATCATTTTATTAAATATTTGATTGGATTCAAAATACTACAGATAGTATTAATGGGGAGTTAGGACAAACTCAGTATTAAATATATTGCTCATTTTCAGATTGCAACACTTGTTTAATAAAAGTCTCTTTCTACTCAAAGTAAATGATATATAATTTTCTCTTTCAATAACGAATCAAATTTAGGAATTTTTTTAAACTTTAAACAAATAAGATATAAAATAAAAAAGCCGAGTGAAATATGAAATTTCACTCGGCTTTTCCTAAGTATCTATTGTAATAGTTTCTAATTACTAACGATCACTTTTTTAGTAATAACAGAACCATAATTATCAACTCTAACGAGGTATATACCATTAGAAAATCTTGAGAGGTTAACTTGCTTTTTAAAAGCGCCTATATTATCTTCGTTATTGACATTGTCTGAATACATTAAGACTCCTTTCAAATTAAACAATGATATGTTTGATTCTCCTTTAAATCCTTTCATTTCAATATTCAACAAATTGTATCCTTGAGTAGGGTTTGGATATACCACCATTTCTTTTTCTACACTAATTTCACATTTTTCATCTATGAATACTGTTACATGGTCTGTTGCAGAATTTTCTCCATTAAAAACTTTAACCGAATAAATAATTGTTTCTTGAGGTTTTACTGTTATAGTTCTATTTGTTTCACCTGTACTCCATAAATAACTGTCTCCTCCAGAGGCTGTTAGTACAATTGTTTTACCTGAACAAATTGACACATCCTCTCCTGCATATGCATTAACCACACCACTTCCTGATGAATCGACCACCGTAACAACAACTTTATCACTTGATGAACAACCACCGCCAGTAGTAGCTTTAACAGTGTAAACTGTAGTAGCATATGGACTTACTGTAATACTGCTTCCCACTTCACCAGTATTCCACACAAATGCTCCTACTCCTGTAGCGGTTAATGTTACACTTTCTCCTACCTCAACAGTCACATCTTCACTTGCTCTTACAGAAGGTTTCTCATTTACAGTCACAACAACAGCATCTACAGCTGTACTTGTACATCCCTCAGCGCTCGTTGTAACAGTATAGGTGGTAGTAGCGTTGGGATTAACAGATATACTCCTACTTGTTTCACCAGTACTCCATAAATAACTTCCATTCCCTGTAGCCGTTAAAGTGATTCTTTCTCCGTCACAAATTGAAACATCCGAACCTGCACTTACAGTTGGGGGTGCATTTACAGTTACTTTTACATAATCAGTTTTAGCACAAGACCCATTTGAGGTAGTTACAGCATAAATTGTTGTACTAGTTGGTGTAACTTCAATACTAGCTGTTGATTCCCCAGTACTCCATTCAAATGGACCGCTACCAGTAGCTACCAGTGTCACTTTTTCTCCATTACAAACCGTTACATCTGGACCTGCATTTACTGAAACATTAGGAACTACGGTAACTGTAATTTCATCTGTAGCTGAAGTAGAACAAGCATTTCTTGCTGTTACCGAATACGTAGTTGTACTTGAAGGGTTTACATCTATACTTGTAGTAGTTTCACCTGTACTCCATTCAAAAGGCCCAATACCTGTAGCCATCAAAGTCACAGTTTCTCCTTGACATATTATAATATCTTCTCCTAAATTTACAGTAGGTAATTCATTTACTGTAACCAATATTTCATCAGTAGCAGAACATGAACCATTTGACGAAATTATTGTATATGTTGTAGTACTTGTTGGAGTAACTTCAATACTAGCTGTTGTTTCTCCGGTACTCCATTGAAAAGGACCACTACCTATAGCAGTAAGGGTTGTAAGCTCTCCTTCACAGATTACAATATCTTCTCCTAGATCAACTGTTGGAGTTTCATTTACCGTAACTATAATTTCATCTGTAACTTCTGCATTACAAGCGTTACTTGCTGTTACCGTATAGACTGTTGTACTTAATGGTGAAACTTCAATACTTGTAGTTGTTTCTCCTGTACTCCATAAAAAATCTCCTATCCCTGTGGCAGTTAAGGTAATTAGTTCTCCTTGACAAATTATAACATCTGCTCCCAAATCAACCGTAGCCAATTCATTTACAACTACCTCTATTTCATCTGTAGTGGAACAAATTCCATTCGATGAAGTTACGGTATAAATTGTTGTACTTGTTGGAGTAACTACTATACTTGAAGTTGTTTCTCCCGTGCTCCACTCAAACGGACCATCACCTATAGCCGTTAAGGTTGCAAATTCTCCATCGCAAATTACGACATCTTCTCCCAACTCAACCGTAGGAGTCTCATTAACAGTAATCACTATTTCATCTACAGCTTCTGAATTACATGTATTACTTGCAGTTACTGTATAGGTTATTGTACTTGAAGGGCTCACTTGTATACTTGCCGTTGTTTCTCCTGTACTCCAAAGAAAATCTCCAACTCCAGTTGCAGTTAAGGTAATTTCTTCTCCAGCGCAAATCGTAATATCTTCACCTAGATCTACAGATGGTGATTCATTAACTGTTACCTCAATAGTATGAGTATCCGTATTGTTTCCATCACCTATAACAACTGTATAGACTCCCGTTTCGGTAGGACTTACAGAAATACTCGCAGAAGTTTCACCTGTATTCCATTCATATGACGTTCCACCAGACGCAACTAACGTAGTAGATTCTCCTTCACAAATTATAACATTCGGACTTACATTACCAACTCTAGGAATCAAATCTTCATATGCTCCCATAGAATATTTACCATTGGTTCTTTCAGTTCCGTCGATATCAAAATTAACACCCTGAACGTCAGTTCCTCCATCATATATAGAAGACGGGGTTTCTGAAGTAAACATTAAATCATTATCCAAATTTGGATTTACAGAAATACTATTTGTAGCCCATGATAATTTAGTAAACCCTCCATAAAAATTACTATATCCAATTTTAAACATATCCTGAGTAAATGGATATTCCTCTTTTCTTCGCTCCCTAGCAACCCCATTAAATATACTATTAATTATCTCATTTCCAGAAGCTGCAAAGTTTGAAGCTGTATGATTTCTTTTATCAAAAAGGTAAGAAGCATTATTTATCGTAACATTATAGATTTTATTATTTTCATAGGTTCCAAGGTAACCACGAAGAGTATGTGTTCCTATTACGGTATGCACTTTATCTACTATTATGTTTTTTAATACATTACCAGAAGTATGCAACAAGCTAGGGGTATTATTACCCTCAGATCCTGTTGTAAACATAAAAGCAGTACGTAAATTACGCAATGTTATCCGGTCATAGGTATTATTTTGCGCTCCTGTTTGATTGGAGATTCCTTCTCCGTCTAAACTCCCTTGTCCAAATCCTTCTATCACAATATCTTTCCAAACGTTATAATCTGTTCTAGGATTTCTTGATTGTAAAGCTTCTTGACTTCCAGATTTAACATACAAATGTTGAAATAAATTATACGAAGTTGTACTCCCCCAGTTTCCGTCATCATGACTCGCTCCTCTAGCACTGAATCCATGTGAATATGCATTCACATTATTATTAAGTGCTTCAACAGAAGAATTCCTTATTATATTATTATCACCTGTAATTGCTATAAAATAATCTGACCCAAAAGTTCCACTTCCAATAGCTTTATCACAATATGTTTTAACATTATCAACTAAATTATGAGATCCTCTAATATGTAAATTAGCCATCCCACCATTAATTGCAATAGTATTTTTAATTCTAAAATAACTTGGACTATATAACTTGTTTGAAGTATTTGGATTTGTATTTACTGCACCACCTTCCTGAGAGCCTGTTCCGTAAAAATCTTTCGCAATACAGTTATCAAGAATATAGCCGATACCATTCCAATGGTTAAATCCAAAAAGGTATCTAGTAACTTGAATATTTCTAATTATGATATAATTAGGACCGTTGATGTGAAGTCCATAACTATTAGAGTTTTCTCCATCAAGCAATGGCATTTCAGATGCATCTAAATCTGGAGCAACTGCACCTTGTGTAAAAGAATAATACATTGAATTTATATCACCTGGATTTGTCTTATATCCAATTAATTTTACCGGTGATGTAACTGTCCCACTATTTTTCACAGAAGTTAAACTTCTATTTACATATCTACCCGCCTTAACATATACAGTACTACCGGCTTTTGCTACGTTCAATCCCTTTTGAATCGTTTTAAAAGGGGTAGCCTCAGTTAATCCGTTGTTAGAATCACTTCCGTTTGTAGCAACATAGTAGGTATTGAGGTTAGCCTCTGGTTCTGGGATGTTATTTTTAATGTATTCTAAAGTAAAAGGTGGTAAATCAAACCCTGAAGCACTCTTCAAGTTACTACCACTAGAATATCTAATAGTATTATTATCCCAAAAGTTAAAAGAAGAAGATACTGAAAAATAATGCCCAGTAGTCTGACCATCAGCAATAGTTATTCCATTAATACTTTTCCCAGAAATAATAAATCCGCCGTATGTTGAAGCAGTAATGGGTTCATTACTGTCAAAATATACGCGGTTTGTATTTGTATTTTCAATTCTAAAATTCGATAATACAGGTATTGAAGCAACTACTTTAAAGCTAAGCAACAATAAGGCAACTAAAAATAATTTTCTCGTCATAATAAATATTAATTCATTAATTACTCATGTAATCAACTGTAATCAACAATAATATTTCAAAATCATAGCGGATTTTAGACAAATCATTTCCTTTCTACTTCATTGAATATATATTCAATTGGTAGGGGAGGAATATGATAAATAATTTGGATTCTCTTCTTAGCAGCTTAACTTTAACGTAAACTTTTTTCTAAAATTGTACAAAAACAAAAAACACACTAAAATATATTGAGATACCAATCAAATTCTGGGCGAAATTAGATTCCAAATCTTAAGAAAATCTAAAGATTTGCCACTAAATTGTAGAATGTTGACAAACGCAGCCTTTTGTTAATAAGTACCCTTAATTTCATTCGTTTTTTAATTAAATACATAAATTTCAAGTGAAATTCATCCATTAATAATTTGACATGTCCTTAATTCTTACCGCAATTAATTGATTGTTAAAAAATTCTATAAATTTAGGAGGATATAAAAACATAATCTTTGAAATTTTCTGTTATTTTGAAGTTCTAAAAGAGTAGCTAATATAAATTGCAATGAAAAAGAATCCCTACAATGAGGTCAAACTTCATTTTAAGAATAACCATTCTTTAATTTTTAAACTTCCATTAGTTTTATGAATATCAGTATACGTGTTAAAAAAAATAATGAGGTATTCTCTTTATTAAAAGATGATGCATTTGTAATTAAATGGATAGCGCTTGCCCATCAAATGAAAAATTTGACTGCGTTTCAAGAACCTTCCTTTGTTTCAAGTTGGTATTTTGAATATGCCACTGCTTATCAACCAGTCTTAGTTGTTGGGTATAACGAGCAACTAGAAATAGTTGGAATACTTCCACTCGCCTACTCTCTGACAGATGAATTGCTTTACCATGCTGGAACCTACCAGGCCGAGTATCATGGCTGGATTTGTGAAAAACACATTGCTCATGATTTCCTTTATCAAGCACTCATTACACTTAAACAAAATTTCAAATTCAATAAAAAATGGTTTTGGGGTTGGCTTCCTGCTGAAACTGAAACAACAGCTTTAATGTCCAATCAATTAAAAAAGGCCAACATTCATGCTAAAGTTACTATAGAAGAATCACCCGTTTTAGATTTGTCAAACTTTGATAGTATTGATAGAATGAAGAAAAGTAGGTCCTTAAAAACTAAACTAAATAGATTTAATAAAAGAGGCCATTTTCACATCGAAAGAATTAAGTCAAAAGAAAAGGCAATAGAAGTATTTGATCTTCTTGAGAAACAAAGTGATTTCAGACAAATGGCAACAAATCAATTTACCCCATTTGCCAGTGACCCTCTTAGAAAACAATTTTTAATAAATAGAGTTGAAGACGCTACAAACTGTCACTTTACTGTTTTATGGTTAGATAATCATCCAATAGCGTTTAATCATGGCGAATGTAGTGCTAATACCGTATTTTTAGGCTTAGTTTCTTATGATCCTCTTGAAGGTAAGAATTCTCCTGGAATCATTTTTATAATAAAACTAGCTGAATTGATGAAAGAAGAAGGATATAGATTCTTCGATCTAACCCCCGGTGGTGATTCCTATAAACAAACATTCATGAATATGACTCAAGAAATCCCAATATTGACTATATTCTTCGATAAAAAGGATAAACTACTCTCTGATTTTAAGGATGCATTAAAATTAAATGTTAAAAATATTTTAGGTTCGTTAAAAATCGATCCAACAATTGCCTTACGCAACACTACTAAACCTTTTAGCCTAATTAAAGCGTTGATTAAATCCAGTCCAAGTCAATTTATTTCTCAACTAAAGTCTACAATTTATAAAAAAGAAGAAATACTGTTCTATAAGGTAGCAATTGATAACCTTAAAATCTCTGAAATAGCGAACAACATTTCTATAGAACTAAACAATTACAGCAATCTCTTTCTATATGAGACTAAGGATCAATCTGAAAAGGAACAAGTTTTTTCAAATGCCTTAAAGAGATTTGAAAAAGAAAATAAAATTTATACTTTAGTTAAGGAAGGAAAGCTAATTGATTATATATGGGTAACAAAAAAAATAACTTCTCATAAAATTACTCCTTTTGACATGGAACTTAAGCTGCCGGAGAATAGCATTATGCTATATGACACTTTATCAAACACCTACAGTAATAATTTACTTTTAAAGGTACTGGAAGAATTACAAAAAGATTCAAAATTAGAAAAAATAGCATCCGTTTTTATTGAATTAAACCCACAAGACAGTTCTTCTCAAGAAATTCTCAACGCTATTGGATTTACCCCATATTGTAAATTAGAAAGAAAAAAAATTATTAGTTTAATTGAAAAGAAAAAGGTTTTCTTTGAAAAAGATTTATAGTTTTGCCAAACTTAAACAAACGAAAAATGTCCATTAAAAATAGTATTTACATAGGTTTACTAGTAATTGTATTCGCTGCTTGCCAAAATAAACCTAACAATAGCACTGACCAAAACTTCACCATTAAGGTATCTATTGAAGATATTCCTAATAATACCATGGTTTGGCTAAAAAAACAAGAAAACAACATCCCCATCACGATTGACTCAACCGTTACTAAAAATGGTACATTCGAATTAAAAGGAAATGTAGAGGTCCCTTCTATTTATGGAATCTTTATAGATAGTTTAGAAGGTGGAATTTTTCCAATAGTAGAAAAAGGAATTTTGACGATCACTGCCCATAAAGACAGTTTGTTTAATGCTCAGATTACTGGCTCAAAACTTAATGAGGAGCTCGATAACTTCAAAGCAGGATCACAAAAAATTGTATCAAAAATAAATGAGCTCTTTCCTGAATTTCAAAAAGCACGTACAGAAAATGACCTAGAAAAAATTGAAGAACTCAATGCAAAAATGAGAGGAATTAATGATGAAAATACCGACTATAGTTTAAATTATGCTAAGAATAATCCAGACTCTCATATTTCCGCAATCGTTTTAAATTCGCTCTTGAGAATGCCAAATCTTGAGAAAGATAGTATTTCAATCATTTATTCTAATTTTTCTGAAGAAGTTAAAAAGAGTGAGTTTTCTAAAAACATTTCTAAATACTTAGAGGCGGTAACTTCGCAAACGGATTCTATTAATTAAATAGTAGTAAGGTTTGACATCGGGTTTAATTCTAAAGGGCTTTTATTCTTTTGAAATAACCGCGCCGTTAACTCCCCTTTAAGGTAGATGTCCTCTCCTTTCACAGCTAACCAACTCCCTTCTCGCAAGCCGAGAACTGGTATGGTGTGATATTCATGAAATTCCTTAATTCTCGTTTCACGTGTTTCGCCTTTGTGCGTTGAACTAGGGTCTGGATCTAAATAATGTGCATTGATATTAAATGATAGCATTCCTAAGGTTTTAAAGCTTGGGGGATACACAATAGGCATATCATTGGTTGTTTGCATATTCGGTCCACAGATATTACTCCCCGCACTTGTACCTAAATAAGGAGTCCCGGTTTCAATCACTTTCGCTAGCACATCTACCAAATTTTGTCGATACAATTCATCAACCAAAACAAAGGTATTACCTCCTCCTACAAAAATCCCCTTTGTAGTCTTTATTGCGTCCTGCAAATTTTCATATTCATGCAAGCCCCTTACACGAATGTTTATTACTTTAAATGCCTTTTTAACTAATTCTGTATAGTTATCATAAGTAATTCCTCCAGGCCTAGCATATGGTATAAAAATAATTTCATCAACACCCCTAAATAATTCAGATAGTGCGGGCATTATATATTCTAAATAATTGCTTCCATGTACGGTTGAAGTACTGGCTATAATCAAGTTTCTCATGTGTTTACGCGTTAAATTCAAATGTAATACAAACCCATTCTTTAACAAAAGTTTACACTAATTTTAATACTATTTTGTGATTTCATATCCTTAATTTGTAAAGCCAAAATCAATCTATGCCTAAAAAATTACTCGTTCTGTCTTTTTTTATTATAGCACTGAACTTGTTTTCTCAAGAAAATAGGAAACAAATTTTTGGTGTCATTCTCACCGATTCAATTGCTGTTGAAAATGCTTACATCATAAATAAAACATCTACCAAAGCAACTGTTAGTAATCATCTTGGTGCTTTTCAAATTCCCGTTAAGGAAAACGATATACTGCTCATTTCAAGTGTTCAATTCGAATCACAGCGCATCCTTATCAATAAAACACATCTAGAAACCTTAGAATTAACCATTTACCTACAGCCATATATTAGACAACTTGAAGAGGTCGTTCTTAAAAAAACTTCAAACATGGCCATGGAATTGGGGTTGCCAAATGCTGACAAAAAACCATTAACGCGACTCGAAGGACGGTTAAACTATTACAGCAAAGCTAGCTTGCCTTTGGTTATACTAGGCACCTTATTAGGGCAACAAGGCGGTATTGAAAATCTATATTATATAATCTCTGGCGATAGAAAAGATGATCGAAAATTAAAAGCTTTAATTGAAAACGATCGATTAAATGAGTTAAAACAGCAAACAATTCAGGATATTAGAATTCACTTTAAAGATGATTTCTTCACCGGTACACTTCAAATCCCAAAAGAACATATTGATTTGTTTATCGCGTCATGCGAACCAAAGAATATCATCCACCTTTTTAATAAAAACAAAACATTAGAAGTAACAGATATACTAATTAAGGAAAGTACTGTGTATTTAAAAGCCTTAAAAAATGAAAAATAAAATGCTTTTCCTTTTTATGGTTAGCGTTGGTACAACAATGTATGGGCAGGTAAATCGAATACTAATTCTAGGTAAAATAACAAGTGACACCACTGCTGTTGAAAATGTACATATCATTAATAAGAATTCTCAAAAAGGAACCATCAGTAACAAAAATGGTGAATTTCAAATTCCTGTTACTAAAAATGACACCTTAATTTTTTCAGCCATTCAATTTAAATATCACGAATTGATCATAACTCAAGCCTTGTTAAATTCAAAAGAGATTATCATTAAACTAACCAATGAGCTTACTATCTTAGATGAAGTTTTAGTCAAGCAGCACAACTTAAGCGGCTATCTCCAAAACGATATAGAGAATACATCTTTAAAACATCATGTTGATGCTTTCACTTTGAATTTACCTAATGCTTGTAAAGGCCCGAAAAACGAGGTAGATGTGATCCGTTTAAGACAAGGTCAATATAGTGGCACGATTGGACAATTATACGGATGGATTTCTGGAGATTTAAAAAATCTTAAGAAACTAGAAAAATTAGAAACTGAACGTTTAACTTTAGATAAAATACGGCAATTCATTAAAGATGCCTATTTTATAAATGAATTAAACATACCAAAAGATCATATTTCTCACTTCTTATATTATTGCAAGTCAAGAGGCGTCATAACCTTATTTGAGGAAGATAAAAAAAATGAAATCGTAACTATTTTACATGAAGAAAGTAAAAGGTATAAAAAATAAATTTGGAATACTTATTGCTTATTCTTATTTGTTTATTGAATTTTACACTTTTAAAACAACATTGCTACATGCATATAATTAAAAAATATTTTTTATTCGCGTTCTCCCTTTCATTGTTGTCCTTCACAGCGCATAAGTACTATATTAGTTTGACGAAAGTAGACTATATAAAAGAGACCAAATCGGTACAAATTACGATGCGGATTTTTATTGACGATATAGAAAATGAATTGAATAAAACCTATGATAAGGACTTTAAGCTGGACAGTAAGAATGAAATGGTAAATACAAATGACTATATATCCAAATACATCACAGAAAAATTTAAAGTTAAAATTAACGGTGAGTTAAAGCCATTTCATTATCTCGGAAAAAAATACGAGACAGATGTTGTATACCTTTTCTCAGAAATTTCAGATGTTGAGTCTATTACCTCTATTGAGGTTCAAAACCACCTGTTAATGGATTTGTTTCCAGAACAGCAGAATATTATCAAATTGAATGTTAACAACAAAAAAAAGACTTTTATGCTCACATTAAAGAGTGATAAAGATTTGTTAAGTTTTTAACAGTTTTTTATAAAACCATCTTAAATAAGTACTTTCGAAACCAGACATTAAAACAATTTATATAAAATGAGAAAACTAAGTTATTTATTACTTTCATTGCTATTTATTTCTACCGTAGCATTTGCTCAAAATGAAGAAGTTAAAAAGGAAGAAAGAAAACCCGGACACACTGATATTAGTAAGTTTAGACAATTACAACAGGAGTTGCCAACACCTAACTCACAACGAACTGCTTCAGGTGCTCCAGGTTATGAATACACGCAGCAGCAAGTAGATTATGTAATGAATATTGCCATCAATGAAGATACCAATGTATTAACTGGTGATCAAGTAGTTACTTATCATAATAATTCTAAAGATAATTTAGAATATTTATGGATTCAGTTAGATCAAAATATGCGCGCACGTAATTCACTGACCCCTGAAGCACAAGCAAGCAGTTTTAACAACTCTTTTAATGGTCCAGTATCATTTACAAATGGTTTTTTAAAAGAATCTTTTGATGGAGGTTTTAATATTCAATACGTACAAGATGCACAGGGCAACCCCTTAAATCACAAAGTTAATAGAACCATGATGCGTATTGATTTACCAAGTCCCTTGGCCTCTGGAGCTACTTTTGTGTTTAAAATGAAGTGGTGGTATAACATCAACAACTCTGTTACAGATGGAGGACGTTCTGGTTATGAAGCTTTTCCTGATGGGAATAACAATTATACCATTGCTCAATTTTTTCCAAGATTGGCGGTATATGACAATGTAGAAGGCTGGCAGAACATGCAGTTTTGGGGTCGTAGTGAATGGGCTTTAGAATTTGGAAATTATGACGTAAAACTTACCGTACCTTCAGATCATATCGTGGATGCTACTGGTGAATTACAAAATGAAAAGGATGTGTTATCTAAAGAACAACGTAACCGTTGGGAAACTGCTCGAAAATCTTTTAAAGATCCTGTTTTTATCGTAACCCAAAAAGAAGCTGAACTCGCTGAAAAAGGACGTTCAAAGAAATCTAAAACATGGCATTTTAATGCTAAAAATGTACGTGATTTCGCATTTGCTTCGTCTCGTAAATACATTTGGGATGCCATGGCCGTAAAGATTAATAACAGATCCGTAATGGCTGTTTCTTTATATCCTAAGGAAGGAAATCCGTTATGGGAAGAACATTCAACACGTGTTGTTGCAAATACCTTGGAAGAGTATTCTAAAATGACCTTTGATTATCCGTATAGTAAAGCAATATCAGTACATGCAAAAGATCAAGGGATGGAATATCCAATGATTTGTTTCAACTATGGTAGACCCAATCCTGATGGCACCTATTCAGATAGAGTAAAACACGGAATGATAGGTGTGATTACACATGAAGTGGGTCATAATTTCTTTCCAATGATTGTAAATTCTGATGAGCGTCAATGGACTTGGATGGATGAAGGTATTAATTCATTTGTTGAAATTTTAGCTGAGTTAGACTACGATCCTAATTTTGATACAGGAAACTTACCAAAAGATATTGTACGCTATATGAGTGTTGATCAAGATTATTTATCGCCAATTATGACACAAGGTGACAATGTTTGGAATTTTGGTCCCAATGCTTATACCAAGCCAGCAGCTGGCTTATATATGCTTAGAAACACGATTATGGGTCCAGAATTATTTGATCATGCATTTAGAACCTATGCTAAAAGATGGATGTTTAAACACCCAACACCAGCTGATTTCTTTAGAACTATGGAAGATGCGTCAGCAATGGATTTAGATTATTTCTGGAGAGGATGGTTTTATTCAACAGGTTATAATGATGTAGGCATTGGCGAAGTAAAAAGTTTTTATTTGACCGATCAACCTACAGAAAAAGCACAAGCAGACGCCAAGCGTTTCGGCTTGAACTTAGATGATTATAAAGACAAGTTGGTTTATTTTGCTGAGGGAGATCCTAGCACAGATAAAAATGCCAAAAAAATAGGCGACTTTAAAATGTTGAATGATTATTTAGCAACCTTGTCAGACAAAGACAAGAAAGATTTAAAAGAAGCGCCTAACTATTTTTATGAAGTGACCTACGATAAACCAGGTGGTTTAGTATTGCCTTTAATTGTTGAACTTACGTACGAAGATGGTACTAAAGAGCGTAAACAATATCCAGCTCAAATATGGAATAAAAGCGATAGTGGTGTTAAAAAAGTATATGCCACGAGTAAAAGGATTACAAATATCATAGTTGACCCTGATTTGGAAACAGCAGATATTGATATGAGTAACAATAGTTGGCCAAAGAAAAAACAAGACTCTCAATTTGATTCATTCAAAAAAGAATTAAAAAACTAGTCTAAAAGAAACCAATGATAAAAGCCTCGAATAATTCGAGGCTTTTTGTTTATACCTGTACCTCAAAACTATTTTTAAGTTCGCTAATAATAAAAATACTATGCGTACTTCCAATATGATGCAACTTGGTTAATTTAGTATTGATAAATACCCGGTAAGCTTTCATGTTTTTGACAACAATCTTCAAGATATAATCATACTCACCACTCACATTAAAGCACTCTAATACCTCATCCAATTTCACAACATCCGATTCAAATTTAGTGAGGTATTCATTGCTGTGCTGAACTAACTTAATATGGCAGAAAACTACAAAGCCTTTGTCAATCTTATCTTTGTTTATCACCGCAACATAGCGCTCAATAACACCTAACTTCTCTAACTTTTTTATACGCTCATAAACTGCTGTTACCGAAAGATTCAATTCCAATGAAAGTTTCTTATTGGTAACCTTACTGTCTTTTTGTAATAAATAAATTAACTTTCTATCAATACCATCAAATTCCATAGTGTTCTATTTTCTAATAAATATTGTATTCAATCATAAAAATAGAAAATAAATCTTATAATTTTGTATTTAATAGATAATAAAACTATATTTTTAGATTAGCATTGACTTTTAAACTGTAATGTCTTTATTTAGCTTAAAAAATAAGTATATGCAATTCAAACCAGCAGATAAGATTCAAGACTTACAGTATTTTGGAGAATTTGGAGGTGTCAATCCTTCCATTTCAGATTCGTCTACCTATACTTTTCTAGCGGCCAAATCGATGGCCGATACTTTTGAAGGCAATTCAGAAGGCTGTTATTTATATTCTCGTCATAGTAGTCCGAGCAATCTATATCTTGGTGAAGCTTTAGCGGCTATGGAAGGGACGGAAACGGCCAATGTATGTGCCTCGGGCATGGGAGCTATTACACCTACCCTATTACAATTGTGTAGTGCTGGTGATCATATCGTTTCTGCAAGAACCATCTATGGTGGTACGTATGCGTTTCTTAAAAATTTTATTCCAAAATTTAATATTTCAAATACCTTTGTAGACATTACTTCTCTTGAAAAAGTAGAAGCCGCTATTACCAGTGCCACCAAAGTTATTTATTGTGAATCTGTGAGTAATCCATTATTAGAGGTAGCAGATATTAGAGGATTGGCCAAAATCGCAAAAAAACACCAATTAAAACTGGTTGTTGATAACACATTTTCGCCATTAAACATCTCACCTATTATTCTAGGGGCAGATGTAGTAATACACAGTTTAACAAAATTCATAAACGGTTCTAGTGATACCGTTGGAGGTGTAATTTGTGGCACTCAAGAGTTTATTAATGAATTGAGAAATGTAAATGACGGCGCCAGCATGCTACTAGGCCCCGTAATGGATAGTCTACGTGCTGCAAGTGTACTTAAAAACTTAAGAACACTGCACATTCGAATTAAAAAACACAGTGAGAATGCCTTGTATCTTGCTGAGAAATTTGAGCAAGACGGCATAAAAATCAGTTACCCCGGTCTACAAAGTCACAAACAACACGCGCTTTTTAAAACCATGTATAACAAAGAATATGGTTTTGGCGGTATGTTAGCTATCGATGTCGGCTCATTAGATAAAGCAAATGAATTTATGGAGCTGATGCAAAATAGAAATTTGGGCTATTTAGCGGTGAGTTTAGGTTTTTACAAAACACTATTCAATGCGCCAGGTACAGGCACCTCTTCTGAAATACCAGAAGATGAACAATTAGAAATGGGATTATCAGATGGCTTAATACGCTTTTCTATTGGATTGGATAATGATATTGAGCGTACGTATCAAGAAATGAAAAAATGCCTATTGGAACTCGCTATTTTAGAATCTTAATAAGCGCTTAAAAAAGCAACTACATTCTTTTCAATACGTTTTATAATATTATCGGTATCCGATTTAACAAACCGTTCACCAGTAATATTCTCGTACAATTCAATATAGCGATTCGAAATTTCTAAAATTTTCGCATCATTCATCATTGGAATTTTTTGTCCTTCCAGTCCTTGAAATCCGTTGGCAATTAACCACTGCCGTACGAACTCTTTTGATAACTGTTTTTGAGCTTCGCCTTTTGTTTGTCTATCTTCATATCCATCCGCATAAAAATACCGTGAAGAATCTGGCGTGTGAATTTCATCAATTAATACAATTTGCCCCGCTTTTGTTTTGCCAAACTCATATTTGGTATCCACCAATATTAAGCCTTGTTTTTTGGCGATTTCTGTCCCTCTTTGAAATAGGGCATGTGTGTATTTTTCTAAAATCGCATAGTCAGCCTCGGCAACAACACCATTCGCTAAAATAGCTTCTCTAGATATATCTTCGTCGTGCTCGCCATTGGCTGCTTTTGTTGAGGGTGTAATAATGGGGTTTGGAAATTTATCATTCTCTTTCAATCCATTAGGCAATTCAACGCCACAAAGCATTCGCTTTCCTAACTTGTATTCTCGTGCGGCATGCCCCGACATATAGCCGCGAATCACCATCTCTACTTTAAACGGCTCGCATAAATGACCTATTGCCACATTTGGATCAGGTGTAGCGACAATCCAATTGGGAACAATATCGGCTGTCGCTTTCATCATCTTTGAAGCAATCTGATTCAATATTTGTCCTTTATAAGGAATTTGCCTTGGCAATACCACATCAAATGCTGATAGTCGGTCTGAAGCAACCATTACCAATAGCTCATCGTTGATATTATATACCTCGCGTACTTTACCTCTATATACTGATTGTTGCTTCGGAAATTTGAAGTCGGTTTTATTAATTGTCTGCATTAATTATTCTGTTTCTATACTTTTATAAGCGGCAATAACTTCTTTTACTAATCGGTGACGAATTACATCTTTATCATCTAAATAAACCATGGCAATTCCATCAATATCTTTCAATGCCAACAACGATTCTTTCAATCCTGAAACTTGTCTTCTTGGCAAATCAATTTGACCGGGGTCTCCATTGATAATAAACTTCGCATGTTTCCCCATTCTTGTTAAAAACATTTTCATTTGTGCATGCGTCGTATTCTGTGCTTCATCCAAGATCACAAAAGCATTATCTAAAGTTCTACCGCGCATAAATGCCAATGGAGCAATTTGAATAACACCAGTTTCAATATAGGCTTGTAATTTTTCATGTGAAATCATATCGCGTAATGCATCATATAAGGGCTGCATATATGGATCTAATTTTTCTTTTAAATCGCCCGGCAAGAAACCTAAGTTCTCTCCAGACTCTACTGCAGGTCTAGTTAAAATGATGCGCTTTACCTCTTTCTCTTTCAGCGCTTTAACAGCTAGAGCTACCGCGGTATATGTCTTTCCTGTACCAGCAGGACCAACGGCAAATAACATATCGTTCTTATTCATTAAATCAACCATTCTTCGTTGATTGGCAGTTTGTGCTTTAATCAGTTTACCACTTACACCATGAACCAATACATCAGCAGAATTTCTTGAGCTTTTTTCTTCAGTTCCATTAGAAGTCAACAAACGATCGATGCTATTTTCATCCAATTTATTATACCTATTGAAATGATTCACAAGCATTGTTAAACGCTTTTCAAACTCATCTAACAGTTCCTTTTCTCCGTAAATTTTAATTTTACTACCGCGAGCGACCACTTTTATCTTGGGAAAGTATTTTTTAAGTTGCTCAATATTACTGTTTTGGGCTCCAAAAAAGTCTTTTGGATTAATCTCTGTTAATTCTATTATTCTTTCGTTCAAATGAATTAATTTTAATGTTTATTAGATGTTAAAAACTACCGTTCAAAAGTATACCCTGCTGATTAATAAATTATGTAGGTTTGTACAACAAAGCTAGTAATTTATTTTAATAGATGTATAACTAAAAAAGGAATTAATCAACAAATGCCCTTAATAACTTTAACTACAGATTTTGGAACAAAAGACCATTTTGTTGGAGCCATTAAAGGTGCTATTTTCAACGAGTTAGAATCAATGAATATCATTGATATTTCTCATGAAATTTCCCCATTTAATATTACGGAGACTGCCTATATTGTAAAAAATGCTTATCAAAATTTTCCAAAAGGCAGTATTCATATTATTGGAGTAGATTCTGAATTGAGCCAAGAAAACAAACACATTGCACTACAATTAGACGGTCATTATTTTATATGTCCAGATAATGGTGTTATTTCTATGATCGCCTCAGAGATCAAGCCTGAAAAGCTTGTTGAAATTACCATTCACGATCGATTAATTAGTAGTTTTAACGTATTGGATGTTTTTGTAAAAGTAGCTTGTCATATTGCTAGGGGTGGCACTTTAGAAGTGATTGGCAAAGAAATTGAAAGTTTCAAACAATTAAAAGAAGTTCACCCATCAATCAATGATGATAACACCCAAATTGTGGGTAGCGTTATTTATATTGACAACTACGGGAATGTAATTAGCAATATCAGCGAGAAATTATTTCAAGAAATTGGCAAAGGGCGTGATTTTGATGTGATTGCCCGGAATTATAATTTTAGTAAAATTCAACAACAGTATAACGAAATAGTGAATTTTGATATCCCTATCCAAAACAGGCAAGATGATGGTAAACGGTTGGCTATTTTTAATTCGGCTAAATTTTTAGAAATTGCGGTTTATAGAAGTAATTTAAAAACCGTTGGTGGTGCTTCAAGTCTATTAGGACTCGATTATAGAGATACAATTACCGTTAGGTTTAAATAAAAAAATCCTTCTGTTAAGGAGGTTAAAATGAGAATGTTTGTTAGAATTGTAAAAATGGGTTTTGAAACTGATAAAATTGAGTTATTTTTAACCAATTTTAATGAAAATAAAGATAAAATAAGAAATACGAAAGGCTGCAAATTATTAGAATTGTATAGAGACAAGTCAAATTCATCACAATTTTTCACCTATAGTTATTGGGAAACAGAACAAGATTTAGAAAATTATAGAAATTCTGACTTATTCAAAGCTGTTTGGGCAAAAACAAAGGTGCTTTTTAATATGAAACCAGAAGCTTGGAGTGTAGACAAAACGTATAGCTTAAAATAAACAACAAACGAATGCTTGCATTATTAAAAAAAGAACTCAACTCATTTTTCTCCTCTCCTATTGGTTACTTAGTTATTGCCGTGTTTTTGGTAATAAATGGCTTATTTCTATGGGTCTTCAAAGGTGAATTCAATATTTTAAATGCTGGTTTTGCCGATTTAAATAGCTTTTTTTATATGACTCCCTGGTTTTTTCTATTCCTTATTCCGGCAATCACTATGCGTAGTTTTTCTGATGAATATCGATTGGGGACCATAGAGATTTTAAAAACAAAACCGCTTACAGATTGGCAAATAGTATTCGGAAAATTTTCGGGAGCCCTACTGCTAATTTTCTTGGCTTTAATTCCTACGCTCATTTATGTGTACAGTGTTTATCAATTAGGCAATCCTGTTGGTAATATAGACACTGGAAGTACCATTGGTTCGTATATGGGCTTATTATTTTTAGCAAGTGCTTATACCAGTATCGGGCTCTTTACTTCTACCTTGTCTAACAATCAGATTGTAGCCTTTATTGTGGCGGTTCTCATCTCATTTTTTATGTATTATGGTTTTGATGCCTTGGCTGAATTAAATGGCTTAAGTGGTGTTGAAAATTTAGGAATGGCTACTCATTATAAAAGCATGAGTAGAGGTGTAATTGACACACGAGATTTGATTTACTTTATAAGTGTATCGGTATTCTTTTTATTCTTAACCAATTTAAAATTGAAACAAGAATAATGAAAAAACTTACCCCTATAGCTATTTTAATTGCAGTCATCAGTATTGCAAACCTACTTTCAAACTCGTTTTATAAACGATTTGACTTGACAAGTGACAAACGCTACACCTTGTCAGAAGCAACCAATACCATTCTCCAATCCATTGACGACCCAGTTGTAGTAAAAGTGTATTTAGAAGGCGACTTCCCATCTGAATTTAAGCGTTTACAAACAGAAACACGTCAACATCTTGAAGAGTTGAAAGCCCTAAATAATAATATCCGTTTTAAATTTATTGACCCTTTAGATCAGGCCGAAGAATTAATTAAAAACGGACTTCAAGCGAGTAGATTATCAACACAAGAGGCAGGGAATGTTTCTGAAACAATTATTTTTCCGTGGGCTACTGTTACCTATAAAGACAAAACAGAAAATGTTTCTTTATTAGCTACCCAAACTACAACTACTCAAGAAGAACAGTTGCAAGGTTCTATACAGAATTTAGAATACGCATTTTCAGATGCTTTGCACAAAGTTTCATCAGATAAAAAACAAACCATCGCCATCATAAAAGGGAATGGTGAACTTGATGATATATATGTCGCTAGTTTTTTACGAAAGTTAAATGAATACTATAAGCTAGCTCCATTTACCTTAGATTCGGTCAGTCGAAACCCGCAAAAAACACTAGCACAACTTTCCAACTATGATTTGGCAATCATTGCTAAGCCTACGGAGCGATTTACAGAAGAAGAAAAGTTCACCTTAGACCAATTTATTACGAATGGCGGTAAATCACTTTGGCTCGTTGATAATGTAGTTGCTGAATTAGATAGTTTAATGCAAACTGGCGAAACGTTGGCCTATAATCGCGATTTGAATATTACAGACTTGTTGTTTAGTTACGGGGTTCGATTAAATTATGATCTTGTAAAAGACATGTACAGTTCCACCATAAGGCTCGCCTCCGGAAATGTTGGTGACCAAACACAATATCAAGATTTTTTATGGCAATATTACCCTGTAATTACTGCTACAGATGGACATCCAATAACCACAAACATTGAGGCCGTTAATTTAAAATTTGCAAGTTCAATTGACACCTTAAAAAATGGTATTCATAAAACAGCATTGTTAAAAAGTTCTAAACTCTCAAAACCCATAGGCACTCCTACATTATTGGCTTTGGAAGAAATTTCCAAAAAACCGGTACCCACAGATTATAATAATGGCAATCAACTTGTTGGTATTTTACTAGAAGGCAATTTTAAATCTGCTTATGCAGATAGAGTAAAACCATTTGAAACAACACTGCTTAAAGAAAAAAGTTCGCCTAATAAGATGGTATTAATCTCTGATGGTGACATTATTGCCAATCAGATTCATCAAGGACAACCCTTGGAACTTGGCGTGGATAAATGGACAAATCAACACTATGGCAATGCTACTTTTTTATTAAATACGGTAAATTATTTACTAGACGATTCTGGTTTAATAAAACTGCGTTCTAAAACAATTGATCTACAATTTTTAGACAAACAAAAAGTATTTGAAAACAAAACATATTGGCAAATCCTAAATGTGCTAACACCCTTGTTAGCATTAGGTCTATTTGGATTCATTTTTAGCTATCTAAGAAAGAAAAGATATAGTTAAAGAAACGTTAAAGACGTATCAAAGACTGCCCTATTGTCTTATCTTTGGAATACATTAACTCTAAATTTATAACTATGTTTAAAAAATTATTCGTACTACTACTTTTTATTGGTAGTTTAAGTGTTGAGGCACAAATTAAAACTCCAGCACCAAGTCCTTTTTCAAAAACCACACAAATGGTTGGATTAACTGAAGTAACCTTAGAATATTCACGTCCTTCTATGAAGGGAAGAAAAATATTTGGTGGATTGGAATCATTCGACAAAATATGGCGTACCGGAGCCAATTCTAGAACAAAAATCACCTTTAGTGATGATGTTACAATTGACAGTAAGGAATTAAAAAAAGGTACTTATGCTATTTTCACAAAACCAAACGAGGAATCATGGGATGTGTATTTCTACTCAGATTATGCAGGCAATGGTGCACCACAAAATTGGGATGAAACCAAAGTAGCTTTACATACCAATGTGAAAGTTCAAAGCATGCCAATGCCTATTGAAACACTCACTATTACTTTTGATGATTTAACCGATAATTCGGCTGTTTTGGGTATTTTATGGGAAAACACCTATATAAGCGTTCCTTTTACTGTTCCTACCGATGTAATTACTTCTAAAAGTATTGCTGATATTATGAGTGGACCATCGGCAAACGATTATTACGGTGCCGCTAGTTACTATAGAAATACCGGTAAAGATTTAAAGCAAGCCTTGGTTTGGATTACTAAAGCCACTGAATTGAATAAAGATGCATATTGGATGCAACGTGAAAAATCATTAATTCATGCAGCTTTAGGCGACAAAAAAGCCGCAATTCTAGCAGCAAAAGCCTCCTTGGTAAAAGCTGAAGAAGCAAAAAATGCTAACTTTATAAAAATGAATAAAGAATCCATTGCAGAATGGTCTAAATAATAAACAGATGAAAAAAATTAAATTATTACTACTAGTTGTACTCGTAACTTCAATAAGTTGCGCACAAAAAAGTCCGCGACAAGAAGCTAAAGGAACCCTTGATGGTGTCAATGTAACCATCGATTATAGCGCACCCAGTGTAAAAGGAAGAACCGTATGGGGCGGATTGGAAAAGTATGGAAAAGTATGGAGAGCTGGTGCCGATACAAATACGACTGTTACTTTTGATAAAGATGTAACTATAGGTGATGCTACTGTAAAAGCAGGTAAATATGGTTTCTTTATAATTCCTAATGAAAACAGTGATTGGGTTGTTATTTTTAATTCAGTAAATGATGCTTGGGGTGCCTTTTCTTATAAAGAAAGTGAAGATGTTGCCCGACTTAATGTAACACCTACATTTGTTGATGCAAATCAAGAAGCCCTTACGTATAGTGTAAGTGATACTACGATTGAATTTGCTTGGGCAAAAGCACGTTTATCCATTCCTGTGAGTAAAAAATAACCAATTGCTTAATTTATAAAGCCTCAATTTTTATTGAGGCTTTTCATTTTATCAATTTTTTTGACAATAAAATGTTTAACTGTAACTATATACCACAACCTTAACCCTTATTTATTTATGAAAAAGCTGCTCCTTTATTTCATTGTTTTTTGTCTAACACTATCAGTATCAGCACAAAAAAAAGATTTATCTTATTATTTACCTCAAAATGTAACCTACAATTCAACAATTCCAACTCCCGAAAGTATATTGGGTTTTCAAGTCGGAGAATGGCATGTGTCTCATGATAAATTGGCAGAATACATGAAGACGTTGGCGAAAGCTTCCGATCGTATAACACTCGAAAATAGAGGAACAACCTATGAAGGCAGACCGCTTTTATTATTAACAATTACCTCCCCAAAAAATCATCAAAATTTAGAATCCATTAGACAGGAGCACTTAAAGTTATCAGATGCAAACAGTGCTTCAATCAACTCTGATGCGATGCCGTTGGTAGTCTATCAAGGATTTTCAATTCACGGAAACGAACCTAGTGGTTCCAATGCAAGTTTACTTGCTGCTTATTATTTAGCGGCTGCTGAAGGTAATGACATCAATGAATTATTAGACCATACGATTATATTATTTGACCCTTCTTTTAACCCTGATGGATTGAATCGTTTTGCTACTTGGGTAAATATGCATAAAAGTCAAAACATAAGTACAGACAATAACGACAGAGAATATCGTGAAGTTTGGCCTGGAGGACGTACCAATCATTATTGGTTTGATATGAATAGAGATTGGTTGGTAACGCAGTTACCTGAATCGCAAGCGCGTGTTAAAACCTTTCATCAGTGGAAACCAAATATCTTAACAGACCACCATGAAATGGGTACCAACTCAACATTTTTCTTTCAACCTGGTATTCCTTCAAGAACACATCCACTAACGCCCGAATTGAATCAAAAATTGACGGCCGAAATAGGTACCTACCACGCAAAAGCACTAGACAAGATTGGCTCACTCTATTATTCAGAAGAAAGTTTTGACGATTTTTATTATGGAAAAGGATCTACTTTTCCAGACATTAATGGAGGTATTGGTATTTTATTTGAACAAGGAAGTTCGAGAGGCCATGCGCAAGAAAGCGTTAACGGTCTCGTTACCTTTCCATTTACAATTAGAAATCAGTTTACGGCTGCGTTATCAACACTAGAAGCAGGTAAAAATATGCGTGCCGACTTGTTAAACTTTCAACGTAATTTTTATACAAATACCGCGAAAGAAATCGCAAAAGATAAAAACAAAACCATTGAATTTGGTGATGAAAATGACCATGGTAAAACCTTTCAGTTTGCAGCAATGCTCAAGCGTCAAAACATCCAATTTTACAGCAACGCTAAAAAGGAAAACAGTTATGTGATTCCATTGAATCAACCGAGGTACAGAATGATTAAAGCCATGTTTGAAAAGCGCACCAGCTTTAAAGACAGTTTGTTCTATGACGTTTCAGCTTGGACGCTTCCATTGGCCTTTGATATCAATTACAACTACACTTCAAGTACTGCCAATCTAGGCAATGAAGTAACTGATTTATCTTTCCCGAAAGGAAAAGTATCTGCTAAAAGCAATTACGCTTATTTATTTGAATGGGATGAATACTATACACCAAAGGCGCTCTATACCATTCTAAACAAAGGATTGAGAGCCAAAGTAGGTATGCAACCTTTTAGCCTTAATGGAAAAAAATACGATTATGGTACTATTTTAATTCCGATACAAAATCAAAAACTCTCAAGTGATGAGATTTACAGCCTTTTAACTGGTATTGCCGAAGAAACAGGTGTAAACATCGATGCTGCAGCGACTGGGTTAACTGATGGTATTGATTTAGGAAGTAATAACTTTAGAGCATTAACAGCACCAAAAATTGCCGTTCTTGTTGGTAATGGAATCACCTCTTCAGATGCTGGTGAAATCTGGCATTTGTTAGATACACACTATGACATTCCGGTTACAAAATTAGATACTGATAATTTGACAAGAGCAGATTTAAGTCAATACACCACTATTATCATCCCTAACACTTCAGGAAGAAATTTGAATGATGCCAAAGAAAATTTAAAGGAATTTGTTCAAAAGGGAGGTACTTTAATTGGTTATAGAAATAGCCTACGATGGTTAAATTCCAATAAGTTTATAAAACTAGATTTTAAAAACTCTAAAGCAGATACTAAAAATGTAGTTTTTGATCAACGTCAAAATTTTAGAGGGGCTCAAGTAATTGGAGGTGCCATTTTTGAGGCTGAATTCGACAAAACACACCCAATTAGTTTCGGATACAATAATGCCAAATTGGCCTTATTTAGAAATACGACGTTGTTTGTGAAGCCAGACAGCACCAATACGTACAAAGCGCCTTTACAATACACGAAAAACCCTTTGCTAAGTGGTTATATCTCTAAAGAAAACCTAAAAGCGCTTTCTGGCACCTTGGCATTTAAAACAGCCAATATGGGGCGTGGAAATGTGATTGTATTTACAGACAATACTAATTTTAGAGCCTTTTGGTATGGCACTAATAAACTAATGATGAATGCCATTTTCTTTGGGAAGATGATGTAAAAAATTATTACGGGAAAACCGTAAAATTAAATAAGTGTAATTTATTACGTTTATCATATATTTTTGAACAAGTGAAAAACCAAAAAGATTATGAAAAAATACGTAAAGACAATTCTCTTATTATTGTCATTTGTTTTATTAACCAATTGTGAGAAAGAAAATTTAGACTATTTAAATGAGATTTCAGAATCAATTAAGCAAAAAAAGTTAACTGAAATTACTTTTACTGAACTAATAAGTAATGTAGAATTAAATAGATTAAATAAAAAAATTGAAACACATTTAGATTATAATTTAGCCCGTAAAAGCTCTCATCAAAAAAATGATTCTTATAGTATAAACACTTCAAAAGTTAATCAAATAATTGATAGCTCCTATATTTCATTTACACTAAATATCAATAACCCCAATTTGCCTAAATATGAATTTCAAAATTTATTAATAGAAAAAAATGAAGGGCAAGATGAATACAAGTCGTATATATTTCATTATATCCCTGATAATAACTATATAACCCAAGTAGCATTATCAAATAATGCTGAAAATATTGTTTTCTCTGGTGAAGTCATAAAAAAAGATTTAAATGACAATGTAATATGGAAAACTGAAAAAAGTCAAGCCAAAAGTGGCGGATGTTCGGTTTATTTAACCATTTATCATATAGATGAAACTGGGCAAGAATATGAGATGGGATCAGGTGATCTTTGTGAAAACGAAACTGGTACTTGTGGCGTCATTTATGAATACACAATTGATTGTTCTGGAGGTGGCGGAAATAGTGGTGGTGGAACTGATGATGGAGGTTTCGGTGAAGGAGGTTTCGGTGAAGGAGGAAATAACTATGGCAATAATGGGTTTGATAATTCATCTACATCACCAATAAATGAAGATGGAAGTCAAGTTAGCGTTGTTGATATTTTAAAATTGCAACTACCTAATTTAAATGTTCTACAAATTGATTGGCTATACCAAAATCAACTTGTAGCAATGGATATTCTAGAGTTTCTTTATTCTAATGATATTTCGGATGAATCAGTAAGTGCAAGTTATATAACAATTGAAGCCTTTTATAATTACGGACTAAATATTCCTAACTATCCTGTCGATTATAGTTTATTAGATTATTATCTAGATGCTGATATGACAGATCCAGCTACACTCGCTCTCTACATTCAATATTTTTCAATGGAATGTGCAATTTTGAAATCTGAAAATTCAAATTGGCCTGATTGGAAAATATATCTGTATGCATCTAAAGAAATGATCCACATCTCATTAGATATTGCTGGTATGACTCCCGGTGTTGGAATAGTATTTGATGTGTTAAATGGATTAGCTTATTCAATAGAAGGAGACGGAATAAATGCAACTATAAGTTTTGCATCTGGGGTTCCAATTGTCGGCCAATGGTTCGCAGGCGCAAGGATTGCTAAAAAAGTTGTTACTTTAACTAATGGAAATAGGGTGTTTTTAAAAAGCTATGTTAAAGTAAATAATTTAATAACATTTAGCAATAGAGGACAACTTAGAAAAATTTTAGGGATTAATAATCGTTCAATACACGCACATCATTTAGTTCCATATAGTCTTTTTGACAATCCTTTAGTTCAAAAAGCTGCTAAATCAAATAAGAATTGGCACATAAATGATATATATAACGGCATTGAAATGCCAAATAGTTTGCATTTGACTGGTCATAGTAGTTATTTAAATAAAGTTGAAGAAGTTCTAAATGTCTTAAATTCTCAAATGGGTAATGATTATGATGGTGCATATGATTCTTTAATTGCATTTAATAATTATTTAAAAAGTTTAATATCAAATAATCCTTCGCTGAATTCAGGCCAAATTGCTAACTTAATAAGTTACCCATAAAATATTAATTATGAGATATTATAAATTAATTCCTTCAATAAAAAGAGCAGAGAACGGAAAATGTGGATCTTTAAAAAATTTTGGAAATGATAAATATGGGCCAGCATATGATATGTTTTCTGATATGTCATTTAATAATCAAGGTGAGTATGCTCCAATTAAGGGAGCCCCAATACTCCCAATATTATCGTTTAACAAAACAACAAAAGCGGTTGACTATCTTACTAATAGCTCTTTAAGTACTATCTGTTATTTAATTCTTAGTACAAATTTTTTATCATTTTTAGCCTCGCATTTAACAAAACCGTATCAAAGTTGGAAACTTAAGGTATATAATTACGAAGAAGTGAAAATTTTAAGTTATCATTTATTTCATTTATCTTACCCTAATGAAGATTTCATTAGTTATACTGATTGTGAATTTTATTTATATACAAAAGATGGGAGTATGAAAGATGCTTTTTTAAAAGATGGAACTAAAGTTAAAGTTTTAAATGAAGAAATAATAGAACCATCTATTATAGTAAAATCTATTAACGACTATAAATCACTTGTAGATAAATATAGTATAGGTTACAAATTAAATACACCCATCTTGGGAGTGAAAAAAATTTCTTTTGACACAAATAAAGTTAAAGATAATTTTTTTAGAGTATTTCAACCAAATTTTGGGTTAATTTCCGGTTATTATGTAACTGAAAAATTAAAAATAATGATAGAGGAAACTGGATTTACTGGGTTAGATTTCAGGTCTTTAGAAGAGATTTTTTCAGAAACAGAATTAAATTATATTTAATTTTAGATTTCAAAAAAGAGCGACAATTTTGTCGCTCTTTTAGTTTCATTCTTTCTGTTTAGCCAAATAAAAAACTTGTTGCAATGCCTCGCGGATATGCAACGAATATAAATTGCGATTATTTCTGGTTGGATATACACGATTAGATAGAAAAATATATACCAATTTATTTTTAGGATCGGCCCATACAAAAGTACCTGTAAAGCCCCCATGCCCAAAACTTTCAGCACTGACTTCTGGCGCGGGGTATGCATCTTTTATTGTTAAGGTATCATTGCCAAAAAGTGGTTTGTCAAAACCCAATCCACGGCGATTGTCATTTTCTGGATACTGAACTTTAATAAATTCCTTTACTGTAGTCTCAGAAATATACCGTTTGCCCTCATAACTACCATAGTTTTGATATAACTGCATTATTTTGGCCAAATCGGTTGCAGTACCAAACAATCCGGCATTGCCCGATATACCTCCTAATAAGGAAGCATTTTCATCGTGTACCCACCCCTGTGTTACTGCTTTTCTAAAGAGGGTATCTATTTCGGTTGGTACAATGTTGTTTGGGAATTTTTTGGTAGTAGGATTAAATCCTAGTGTGGTTGCCCCTAATGGCTTGTAAAAATTTTCTTGTAAATACGTTTCATAAGACTGACCTGTTAACTGCTCAATTAACGCTGGAAAAAGCAAAGATGTAAGTCCTGAATAGCGGTATTTCTTTTTATCAGCTACCTTAGACTTTTTTGCCATACGGTACATCTTTCTATTAAACCGATTCTTTATATACAAACCCTCATACGCCTGCTTTTCAAAACGACGCTTAGCGTTTTTTTTTACGAATCTCTTTTTAAAGGTCCCATCTTTTTTTATGACTTCACTTAAAAAAACGATATAGGGTGTGAGTCCTGCCTGATGTGCCAAAATCTCACGCAAGGTCAAGTCTTTTTTATCCTTTTTGTGTTTCCATTGCGACCAATAGGCACTAAAAGGTTTATCTAAATCTAGTTTACCATCATCGACCAATTTCATCAAGGCAGGCAGCGGACCTGTAATTTTAGTCACAGAAGCCAAATCATAGATATCATCAAGACCCGTTTTTTGAATACTATCATAGGTGTGAAATCCGTACGCCTTATGAAAAATAATTTTGCTGTCTTTGGCTACTAACAAATTGGCTCCTGGAAAGGCGTGGTTTCGAATCGCCTCTGTCATAATAGAATCTACTTTAGCATCTATATAAGTAGAGTCTAAACCAACGGCTGATGGGTTAGCATAGGTAAGTGTGCTATCTTGAGCGGCACAAAAAAAAACCGATAAACACATACAAAAAATACTAATTTTTGAATGGAGTATCGGTTTCATGTGTTTAAAAATATTAAGCTAATTTGGCTAATACTTCTTGTACTTTATCAGCTGCTTCTTGAAATTCTGTAGCAGAAATAATTTTCATACCACTATTGTCAATTAATTCTTTAGCTTCCTTAGCATTGGTTCCTTGTAAACGTACAATGATAGGCACTTTAATTGCGTCACCCATATTGGTGTATGCATCAACAATTCCTTGTGCTACTCTATCACAACGTACAATACCACCAAATATATTTACTAAAATAGCTTTTACATTGTCATCTTTTAAAATAATTCTAAAAGCCGTTTCTACACGTTTTGCATCAGCAGTACCACCAACATCTAAAAAGTTAGCTGGCTCCCCTCCTGCTTGTTTAATCAAATCCATCGTACCCATTGCCAATCCTGCACCATTCACCATACAACCCACATTTCCGTCAAGGTCAACATAATTCAACCCTGCTGCTTTCGCTTCAACTTCAATTGGATTTTCTTCTCGTAAATCACGCATTTCTGCATAATCTTTATGTCTAAACAAGGCATTGTCATCTAACGACACTTTTGCATCAACTGCCATAATTTTATCATCAGATGTTTTTAACACTGGGTTAATTTCAAACATTGACGAATCAGACTTCATAAAAGCTGTATACAATGACGTTACAAACTTTACCATTTCTTTTAAGGCAACGCCAGACAAGCCTAAGTTAAAAGCTATTTTACGTGCTTGAAAAGGCAACAATCCGATTAACGGATCAATCTCTTCTGTAAAAATTAAATGTGGGGTTTCTTCAGCAACTGTTTCAATATCCATTCCACCTTCAGTAGAATACATAATCATATTCTTCCCCGTATTTCTATTTAATAAAACGGACATATAATATTCTTCAGGCTCATTAGCTCCTGGATAATATACATCTTCAGTAATTAATACCTTATTCACTTTTTTTCCTTGCGGAGGTGTTTGCGGAGTTATTAACATCATTCCAATAATGCTTTCTGAAATAGACTCTACTTCAGCCAAACTTTTTGCTAGTTTCACACCACCACCTTTTCCACGGCCACCAGCGTGAATTTGTGCTTTCACAACCCACCAACTAGTACCTGTTTCAGTAGTTAATTGTTTCGCTGCATCAACAGCTTCTTTATGATTATGAGCAACAATACCGCGTTGAATTCTAACGCCAAAACTGTTCAATATTTCTTTTCCTTGATATTCGTGTAAATCCATTGATGTCTTATTTAATTAAGTCGCTACAAAAATAACAAACCATTTCAAAATAAAGGCGGGTTTTAAAATAAACTTTAGATAAAAGTATTCTAAGTTTTCAGTAATTTGATTATTTTCACGTCAGATATAATAAATTGATGATTGAAGCAAAAAATATTACCAAATATTATGGAGACCTTCAGGTTTTAAAAGGTGTTGATTTGCACATTAAGCAAGGAGAAGTAGTCGCTATCGTTGGCCCTTCTGGCGCTGGTAAAACAACCCTACTACAAATTTTAGGAACTTTAGATAAACCCGAACAAAATAACACTACCCAATTAAAACTAAACGGGGATGATGTTTTACACTTAAATGACAAGAATTTATCAAAATTTAGAAATCAAAATATTGGTTTTATTTTTCAATTTCATCAACTACTTCCAGAGTTTACAGCTATAGAAAATGTGTGTATTCCTGCTTTTATTGCCAATAGAAATAAAAGTGAAGTGCTTGTTGAGGCCAAAAAATTATTGACTTTTTTAAGTCTGTCAGAAAGAATGGAACACAAACCAAGTGAACTTTCGGGTGGTGAACAGCAGCGTGTAGCTGTTGCTAGAGCCTTGATAAACAGCCCAAAGGTAATCTTTGCAGATGAGCCTAGTGGAAATCTAGATTCTGCTTCAGCAAAAAACTTACATGAATTGTTCTTTAAATTAAGAGATGAATTTAATCAAACCTTTGTCATTGTTACCCACAATGAGGAATTGGCGAATATGACCGATCGAAAATTAGAAATGCGCGATGGAAATCTAGTGAAGAGCTAAAACGAACCTAAAGAGTATGATAGGAATAATGAGTGCCATGCAAGAAGAAATTCAAGCACTTCTTGATCATTTACAACAAGTACAAACCTCTCAAAAAGGAAACCGTACGTATTATAAGGGACTCCTTTTTAACACAGAAGTTGTACTGGTTTTTTCGCGTTGGGGGAAAATAGCGGCTGCGGTAACCGCCACACAATTGATCAATGATTTTGAGGTTGATGAACTTATTTTTACTGGGGTGGCAGGAGCCATTCAACCTCATTTAAACATTGGAGATATTATTATCGCAAAAAATTTAATTCAACATGATGTTGATGCAACTCCATTTTTCAAAAAGTATACCGTCCCTATTATTGACAAAATGTATTTTGAAACTGACTTAACCCAAAGAGCCAAACTATTGAAAGCTGCACAACACTTTTTAGAAAATTATTCTAAAATCATTTCAAATGAAGAAGCGGCATTGTATACTATCAAAGAACCTAAAGTTCTCATAGCTGATATTGCCAGTGGTGATGAATTTATCAATACTACTGCAAAAGTTTCGATAATTAACAAAGAATTACCTACGGTCAATGCCGTTGAAATGGAAGGTGCGGCAGTGGCTCAAGTTTGTTATGAATACGATATTCCGTTTTCGGTAATTCGCATCATTTCAGACAAGGCACATGACAATGCACATATTGAATTTCAAAAATTTGCCAATGCTATCGCCACAAAATATGCTTTAGGAATTTTCAATGCTTATTTAAATTAACCATGCCGCACTTAAAAGACTCAACATATTCACCTTCAATACTGTTTAAAAACGGACATTTAAACACCATTTACCGTGTAGGGTTCGGCGCTTCTGAAGCAAATTATGTTAGAAAAAGAGTTGAATTAAAAGATGGTGATTTTATTGATTTGGATTTTTCGACCGTGACATCCAAAAAAATAGTGGTAATTACGCATGGTTTGGAAGGGAGCTCCAATTCTACTTATGTTATTTCCTTAACTGAAATTTTAAACAATAACGGTTATGATACCGTTGCCATCAATTTAAGAGGATGCAGTGGAGAACCGAACAGACTGTTGAGTTCGTATCACAGTGGTAAGACAGAAGATTTAGATGAAGTAATACAATATATACAGTCAAATTATAGCTATTCAGAGATCAATCTAGTGGGTTATAGCTTGGGTGGTAACTTAACATTAAAATATATCGGAGAGGCCGAACGAAAACACATTCATTGTGCTGTAGCCATTTCTGTTCCATGCGATTTAAAATCGACTGCCTTGAAAATGAATACCTTTTCAAATAGAATGTATTTAAAACGTTTTTTAAAAACCCTCAAAAAGAAGGCCTATCAAAAAGTGGAACAATTTCCAGATTCTTTTTTAACCAAAGAAACCATTGCCAACTTAAAGAATTTTAAAGATTTTGACGATTTTTATACGGCGCCAGCGCATCATTTTAAAGATGCTGAAGATTATTGGTTAAAGGCAAGTTGTCAGCAATTTATTCCTTCTATAAAAACAAACTCACTGCTCATCAACGCCTTAGATGATCCTTTTTTAACCAAAGATAGTTTTCCTATAAAAGAAGCAACAAATAATGCCTATTTTCATTTGGAAACACCAAAATATGGCGGTCACGTAGGTTTTGTTAGCTATTTAAATATTACCAAATTACGATGGTGTGAAAATAGAATTTTATCATTTCTTGAAAAGGGCCATTAAGCTCAGTATTCCTATAATTTTCTACAATATCTTAGTTAAATAAATGTTAGTTTAGTTATAAAATAAGATATTTGCATCAAAACGGCAGCTTTTGAAAAAATTGGTATTCATTTTTATTCTTATTATGACCACATCTTATGGGCAATCCATAAGAGGGTTTTCTAATGAATTTTTAAACATAGGTGTTGATGCTGCTGCTTTCGGTATGGGAAATGCCGTAATTGCGACTACAAACGATGTAAATTCCGCATACTGGAATCCGGCCGGCTTAGTAGGTATTTCTGACTACCAAGGTGCTTTAATGCATGCAGAATATTTTCAAGGTATTGCAAAATATGATTATGCTGCTTTCGCCAAACCCATTGATGCAGAAAGTGCCATAGCCCTTTCGGTCATCAGATTTGGAGTAGATGATATTCTAAATACCACCAATTTAATTGTCGATGGCTCCATTGACTACAATAGAATTAGCTTATTTTCTGCAGCCGATTGGGCGGTAAACGTTGCTTACGCCAAGCGCTTGCCCGTAAAAAACATCAACATAGGTGTCAATGCTAAAATTGTTCGACGAAAAATAGGCGATTTTGCTTCATCTATTGGTTTTGGATTGGATGCCGGATTACAGTATAAAAAGAACGGTTGGCAATTGGGGTTAATGATACGCGATATTACTACCACTTTTAATGCTTGGTCTTTTGACGATGATGCCTTAGCAAGTATTATTGCCGTTTATGACGATTTTAATGACGCCCTTTTAAATGACGGTGACCCTTCAAATGACGACCAAATAATCCCTACCGTAGTTCCTGAAAAACTTGAAATTACAAAACCAAAAATGCAATTAGGGGTTGCTAGAAAATTTCAAATCGCACCTGATTTTGGTTTATTAACATCCTTAGACTTAAACATGCGTTTTACGGAAACCAACGACGTAATAGCGTCTTCATTTGTTAGCATTTCACCGGCCTTCGGTTTTCAATTAGACTATGTTGATATGGTTTATTTAAGAGGAGGGATCAATAATTTACAAAACAAAACGAATTTTGATAGTACACAATCACTAATTTTAGAGCCCAATTTTGGGGTTGGTTTTAAATACAAAGGGATACAAATAGATTATGCATTGACAAATATTGGAGGTTCTAGTGGTACTTTATTTTCAAATGTGTTTTCTATAAAAGCAGATTTTAGCTTCTTTAGATAAAACCATCATAATGGGTTATGCAAAAAATAGTTTAGTTGCATTATAAAACTAATTATTTAAATTTTATATTGAACTTATGAAAAACGTATTCTTTTTACTTTGTTGTTTACTCGTGCTAAATTATAGTTACGCACAAAATGTAGCGCTTACAAGCAAGGCAGAAATTAGTGTTATTACCGTAGCACCAGGTGATGAATTAGTAGATTCATTTGGACACAGTGCATTTCGAGTAAAAGACGAGGCACTCGGTTTAGACCTCGTTTACAATTACGGAACTTATAATTTTGACACCCCTAATTTTTATGGAAAATTTGCACAAGGAAAGTTACTCTATGATTTAGGACTTAGTCGTTTTCAGAATTTTTTAAAATACTATGCCAGTCAAAACCGAAGTGTTGTAGGACAAGTTTTAAACTTATCACTAGTGGAAAAACGCAGGTTTTTTGATTTCTTACAAAACAATGCGAAGCCCGAGAATAAGTCGTATTTATACGATTTTTTCTTCGATAATTGTGCCACGCGATTACGCGATGTCTCTGATGATATTTTAAAAGATAAACTCCAATTAGGTTATACTTTTACAGGAGAAGAAAATCAAACATTTCGCGATTTAATTCATAACCATCTCGATTATCAACCTTGGGGAAAATTTGGAATTGATTTGGCATTGGGGTCGGTAATTGACAGAAAAGCCACGCCACAAGAGTATTTGTTTTTACCAGAATATGTCTACAAATCTTTTGAAAAGGGGATTTTAGATTCGGAACCATTAATTAGCGAAACAAAAACGCTCTATAGTGCGAAGCCCAAAGAAAAGAAAAAAACATTTTTAACACCGTTTCTATTATTCTCTGTGCTTGCCATTATAGCACTTTGGGTGACCTTTAATGATTATCGTCATAAAAAAAGATCGAAGTGGTTAGATTTTATCCTGTTCTTCATTACGGGTATTATTGGTTTGCTTGTCTTACTACTATGGTTTGCAACCGATCATACCGCTACCGCAACAAACTTTAATTTTTTATGGGCCTTCTTTCCTAATTTATTCGTTGGGTTTTTATTGCTAAAAAAACAAACACGCATGTGGATTAAAAAGTATGTATTGCTTTTGTTGGGCCTCCTTCTAATCACCATCCTGTTATGGTTATTAAAAATTCAGATTTTTTCAATAGCTATTGTTCCTATTCTAATGACGTTAGCTACTAGGTATTTATTTTTATATAAAAAACTAATCTAGTTTTTCATATTCGGAGTTATTTGAAATGTATTCAGGTACTATTTTTTTAATTTTTGTTACGATACTCATTTTATCCCACTCTGTTAAATTAGAAAGTGCCACAATTTCTTTTTGCAGTTTGGCATAATCTAATACATCAACCTTAGCAATCATTATTTTTTCGTTATACGTTGGGATCGTATTTTCTTTGGAGCTCAATAACTCCTCATATAATTTTTCACCGGGTCTCAATCCGATAATTTCAATATTGATATCTTCTGGGTAACGTAATCCTGACAACTTGATCATTTTTTTAGCCAAGTCGAATATTTTAACTGACTCGCCCATATCAAAAACATAAATTTCACCACCTTTCCCCATTACGCCAGCTTCCAAAACCAAACTACAGGCCTCAGAGATTGTCATGAAATAGCGTGTTATTTCTTTATGGGTGACTTGTATGGGGCCACCATCAGCAATTTGTTTTTCGAACAATGGAATTACAGAACCATTTGAGCCCAACACATTTCCAAAACGCGTCGTAATAAACTTGGTTTTACCTTCAACATTTAAACTATTGGCATAGATTTCTGCAATCCGTTTTGTTGCACCCATCACATTGGTAGGGTTTACTGCTTTATCAGTTGACACCATTACAAACTTTTCAACCTTATGCGCTAGCGCTAAGTCCATTATTACCCGTGTTCCATAGACATTCACTTTAACGGCTTCATATGGATTATTTTCCATTAAAGGGACGTGTTTATAAGCTGCCGCATGAAAAACCAACTCAATTTCATACCGATCAAAAATCTCTTGCATTCGTTGCTCATTTCGAATATCTGCAACCTCAATTGAAAAATTTTGATAGCCCTTTCTGGCGAAGCTTTGCTGTACATTGTACAAATCAGATTCTGCCTGATCTACCAAAATTAATCTTTTGTATTTATACCGAACTACTTGATGTGCGATTTCACCACCAATGGATCCTGCAGCCCCCGTAATTAATATCACCTTATCTGCCAGTTCTTTTTGTAAAATAGGGTTGTTGATTTTAATTGGCGTTCTATTCAATAAGTCTTCAATTTTAACTTCGGTTATCTGACCCAAGTTCAAATCTCCATTGATCCATTTATCAACAGAGGGTAATATTTTTACTTTTACGGGTAGTGCTAGTAACGAATCTACCATTTGCATTAATCTCGGTGCCTTGATGTTTTGAATAGAAACGATGATTTCTTTTACATCATTTTTCGTTATAAATTCTTTGGTAATCTCTTCCGCTGAAAATACTTTAACCCTATTGTACTTCTTCCCTACTTTAGTGCTATCGTCATCAATAAAGCCGACAATTTTTGAATTATTTTTCAAGTCATTGTTAATCGTAGAATACGTCAACAATCCGGCTCTCCCTACACCATAAATAAGAATGTTCTTTGGTTTTTTATATTCACTTACAATTCTCGCAATCAATCCTTTAAAAATCAATCTACTTGTTATTAAAACAACAATATTCAATAAAAAATGAGGAATTACGACGGAAAGTGGCGGTGCAAATCGATCGAGTACATCAAACTGTCTATGCACCAGTACGATAAGTACAAAAACCACCAACAGTATGGTAACCCCATAAAATACGTTAATGGCATCTTTTATTCCCGTATGTCTTACAGTACCTTTATGAGAACCTACTATTAAAAAGCTGAGTAGTGCAACAGTAGCCACTACTGGCACCTGAAACAAAAAATGATGGCCTTCAAAATCTAATATAAAATTAAATCGAATTAAGTAGGCAAGAAAAAAGGTCTGCAATACAATAGAAACATCAATGAGTAATACTACCCATCGTGATACCGTTGCATTGGCTCCTTTTAAAAAAAATGATTTTAACATTATTCTAAATGCAATTTAATTGAATTGTTCTAGTTACTCTTTCTCTTTTTCAATGATTGCAAAGGTCGTAAATCTCTGTTAATTAATTACAATTCATCTATGCTTTAATCAAACGAACGATTTCTTGTAACTGTGCTTTTGTTAAATTGGAACCACTAGGCAAACATAGGCCTCGTTCAAACAGTTCTTCAGAAACTCCATTAATAGTACTTGGAAATTCTTTAAATACAGGCTGTAAGTGCATTGGTTTCCATAATGGTCTCGACTCAATTTGTTTTGCTTCCAGCTTTTTACGCAGGGTTTCCCGATATTCATAACTGCTGGTCAGCATTGTTGTGAGCCACCTATTGCTATAAAAATCATTGGGTTCGTTTATAAAAGAAATTTCTTTTACATCATCTAGCGCATCCTTGTAAAAATTAAAATGTTCTCGTCTGGCTTTTACTCTTTCATTTAACACTTCTAATTGTCCAAGTCCAATCCCTGCTGAGATATTCGTCATACGGTAGTTATATCCAATTTCAGAATGCTGATAATGTGGCGCTTCATCACGTGCCTGTGTAGCCAAAAAAAGTGCTTTTTTACAATAATTGGGGTTATTTGACACTAAGGCGCCACCTCCGGAGGTTGTTATAATTTTATTTCCATTAAATGAAAAAATACTGATTTCACCAAAACTCCCCATTGCTTTTCCTTTATAGGTAGACCCAATGGCTTCTGCGGCATCTTCTAAAATAGGAATGTTGTGTTTCTTAGCAATGGTCATTATTTCATCCATTTTAGCAGGCATTCCATACAGATGTACTAACACAATGGCTTTGGGTTTTTTACCCTTGTTTATTCGTTCTAAAATAGCTTCATCAAGTAGATCAGGACACATATTCCAAGTTTCCTTTTCAGAATCCACAAAAACAGGGATGGCTTTCAAGTATCGGATTGGATTTACTGTAGCCGAAAAAGTAAATGATGAACAGAGCACCTCATCACCTTCTTTTACGCCTAATAATAGCAATCCTAAATGTATGGCTGCGGTTCCTGAAGATAACGCCGTACAGGCTCTTACTTTTACATAGTTACAAATGTTTGCTTCAAAATCTTGAATATTTGCTCCTGCTGAAGAAGAAATCATATTGTCAGCGAATGCGCGATCAATATACATAGTTTCTTCACCTGTAAGATGTGATGGTGATAATTGGATTTTATACTTCATGCAACGATTTCTTAACTCAAAGTTATCATTTTTAATTCAAAAAATAATTTTAAGACTCTATACTTTTTGCGATTTTGTCGTACCGATTTTTAAGTAGGTAATACACACCACTCATAACAAGAATAGTAGCGATTACAATTAATATTTGAACCTTAAAAGCAAATGTGTACGTAAAGTAAACTAACACATTGATTAGGCTTTGAATAAATGCATAAACAACGGCTACTTTTATATGACTCCACTTCTCTACGTCTACTAATTTTTGATAGATATGATGCCGGTGTGCCACCGTAATGTTTTCCTTAAGCATAAATCGCACTAGAATGGTGAGTCCACCATCAATGGCATACACCAGAACTACCAATAAAAAAATAGGTGCCTCTAAGGCCACGGCAAACTTTCCGCCAAGAAATAAAAGTAACGTAGCCAAGGTCATACTGCCAATATCACCTGCGAACCATTTGGCCTTTTTTCTAAAATTAAAATAACCAAAAACAACGATGGCTATCGCACTGTAAATCAGTAAATCTTGATCTACAATATGCTCGTTATAATTGATGGCCAAAAATACAGATAAAACAGCTAGCGTATACAAGCCTGTTAAGCCATTGATGCCATCCATAAAATTAAATAGATTGAAAAATGCAACCGCAAAAATCAAGCAGATTAGTAGGGCCCAAATTGGCAAGCCAAGCAATGTTAGTTGTACCAATAATAAAAAGGCAGTGATAAAATGAAATAACAAACGTATTCGCCTTCCCAACGTAATTAGGTCATCTACAAAGCTGACAATTGCTATAATAGAGACGCCGAGAATAAAATAGGGGTAGGTAAAATTTGAGCTAAAAAAAAACAGTAAGAGTCCTAAAAAAAACAAGATACCGCCACCGCGTATCGTTGGCTCTATATGAGAGCTCCGCTGATTGGGTTTATCAATAATATTAAAGTGATCGGCCAACTTTAAATAAATAAAGGCCAATATAACTAAGCTGATAAAAACTAAAATATAAGTTATCATTTATGAATGCTTAATATTTGAAATAGCTACGATACCATCTAGCATTTTCTTTGCTAAGATATCCTTATCAAAATTAGTAATTGCATATTCATACCCCCGCTTACCCATTGCACCTGCTCCCTGTTCATTATCTGCTAAAAATAGCAATTTTTCAACCAACTCATTTTCATCTATTGGGTTGACTGTGTAACCTGACTGTGTTTCTTCTAACATCTCTTTAATCCACCCAAAGGTTGATTGAATTACGGGAACAGATGCCGCCATACTTTCAAATAATTTATTAGGTGATGACGTTGCCAACATGGGTGTGTTATTTAACGGTATTAATGATACAAACGCATTCTTCACATAATTAACCAAGTCTTTTTTAGGCATTAAATCTAAAAAGTGGATGGTTGTAAGATTTTCAGATTTCTTTTTTAAAGCTGCTTTAAGTTGACCATCGCCAATAAGTACAATATTAATGTCTTCCCTTCCTATTTCTTTTAATTTAAGGGCGGCTCTGTATAATAATTCAGAGTTGTTTACCATACCTATATTTCCGGTATAGATGGCGTATTTTTTTCCTTGAAGTTGTGGCAATTCAATTGCTTGCTTCGGTGAAGAAAACAACTTGATATTTGCAGAATTTGTCACGGAAATCACGTTGGTATTAGGAAACCTATCTAAAATATTCGATTGCATACCTGGCGACAAGGCCACTACTAAACTGGCTCTTTTATAGCACCATTTTTCGAATGTATACGATATTTTTTGAAGCATTTTGTTTTTTAGCACTCCTAACTCTATGGGGCCTTCGGGCCATAAATCTCGAACTTCAAAAACCATTTTTTTTCTTCTAAAAACAGAAGCTATTAATCCCGGAACTCCAACAGTTATAGGTCCAGAACTGGCGATTACTACATCACACTTCAAAGTAAATGCATAATAAACAGAAAACAGACTGTACACTAAAAAGGTATAAATTCGTTTAAAAAAGGATTGTTTATTGTCAATTTTAACATTGATAATTTTCAATTGAATTCCGTCAATGGTCTGATTTTCAATAAATTTAGTTGCTTTGATATCAGATTTAGCATATACACTCGTTACCACAATCACCTCATGCCCTTTTTCTACCCATTCTTTTGTAAATTCATAAACGCGCGTTCCGTAAGAACCTTTAGGGGTGGTAAAATATTGGTAAAAATATACTATTTTCATGTGTTTATATTTATTGCTTTTTAGTTGTCACTGCTGATCGCAAAGAATCATTCCCTTTGGTGATAAAGCTTTTAACATGCTCGTTTCATGCTAACTATTTTTAATACTAGTGGTTAAGGTTTGGCGAAACGTCACAACTATTTTTTTTGCTTTTACGGTGCTATTGAAGCCAAGAGCATAGGCATATGTTTCAATTACTACACTTTCACTTCCTTTAAAACGCAGTTCATTAGCGTCTACAAAAATAGCATTTTTACCACTTAAAAATTCTACTTCGCAATTAGGGTGTAAATGAAAATAAGCTTTTGCACTTTCCTTACTATTCAATGTATCATTAATGGTTATCCCCTCTTTATTCATTGCAAAGGTTCTTGTATGTTCAATGCCATACTTTCTAAAACCATCATGCTTAGCTGATACGGTAAATTCATCATCTACCAAAATAGTAACATTCGCTCGTTGCGCCACTCTAAATCCAGACCATACCTGCGAAGAATTTGAATGATGTACGGTAACAGTATTGTGATACCCTGTTGAACGCTCTTTCTCTCTTGTTGGGCATATTTCATAAGTTGATACCCCTGGATCAACTAACAGTGGCTTATTCTGATTATGTAGTACAAAGCTAAAAGTATCTGCATGGGCATGCCCAGGTTGATAGGAAGGCCCCACTTGCCCCACATCCATAAAAAGTTCATGGGTATCTGAAGTGAATTTCCGATAGCCAGAATCGGATAGTTTTATTTTTGAAACTGAAATAGCAAGTTCATTTGCATACCCAAACAATTGTTTGGAGGTTAACGCAATTTCGTGAGCACTATCATTTACCATGGGAATAGATCCATCCTTAAAGGTGATCTCTTTTAACCAAGAAACCATTTTAACGGCTTTCTCTTTCAAAAATGAGTCCAGTGAATATGTTTTATTCCATTTATTTTGTTGCGTCAGATGTATACAATCTAACAATTTCTTTAAGAGAATTTTATGATACATCGGAGACAATTCAAAATGCGCTCCATCATTTAAAATTTCTTCAGTAAGCTCTTTATTTAAAAGCGTCTTTGCCTTCTTATAAAATTGATCATCTTTAAAATAGTAGGCTGCAAAGAAAAGTGAAAAGCCATTTTCTAACAAGTGGTTCCCTAACAAGTGATACTCTAAATTATTTAGTAATACTTGATATTGATTATAAAGTGATTGATTGATTAACGGATCTACAATTTTATGTTTCGATAAAAACTGAATCCAATTCACTCCTCTTAATGAAATCGGATAGGGCTCATAACCATCTTTTAAACTCGCATGTGCCTTTATATACGAATGAATTAATTGAACACCTTCTTCACTTGTTATTTCTTGTTGATTTAAAAAATCAAAATAATTCAAGTTGTAGGTCCAAAGCTTTCCATAGGCATTGTAATTCCAATCAATTTCGGCATCAAATGAATGCTGAATGTTCAAAAAATTAAATGTGTTTTTTCCTAAATAGCTATTAGAAGATAGAACAGCATCACTCCAGATTAAAGGAGTGATAGCTTCCCGTAACTTTTTCGAATAATCACGTTTAAAAAAGCGATTTCTAACGGCATAATATATTCTAAAATAGATTTGCTGAAAGCGCAAGTATTTTACCGTATGAACTACTAATTTAAGTTTTTCTATACTCAATTAAAGGACTCTTTTTTAGTTAGTCAAAGTTAGTAAATCTTTAACTATTCTACTAGCTGTGTTGCCATCCCATAAATGAGGGGTTTCTCCCACTTTCCAGTCGCCCGCATGTAACTTTTTCATATATGGCGCTACATTTTTAGGATCTGTCCCCACTAATTCATTGGTTCCAATGGTTATGGTTTCTGGTCGTTCAGTATTATCACGTAAAGTCATACACGGAACTTTCATTACTGTAGTTTCTTCTGTAATACCACCAGAGTCTGTAACCACTGCAAAAGCATGCTTCACCAAATAATTAAATTCTAAATAACCCAAAGGTTCAATCATATGTAAATTAGAAGCTTCGATACCAATTTGCTTTAAAATTTTCGCTGTACGTGGATGTACAGGAAAAACAATAGGCATATTATTCGCTCCTTTTACAATTTCATCGATCAATTCTTTTAGTTTTGCTTCTTCGTCAACATTCGCGGGACGGTGCAAGGTCATCACAAAATATCCTTTATTGTTAAGCCCTAATTGACTCCAAACCTTAGGTTGTTTTAAACGAGGCATATTCTTTAATAAGGTATCTATCATGGTATTACCCACATAGCGAATTTTATTTTCGGCATGACCTAAGGCCCGTAAATTTTCGTTGGCGACTTCAGAAGTTGTATAAAAAATATCCGTAATGGCATCAGTAACCATCCTGTTAATTTCTTCGGGCATGGTTATATCATTAGACCGAATACCTCCTTCAACATGAATAACGGTAACCCCAAGTTTTTTTGCTGCGATAGAACACGCCATGGTTGAAGTAACGTCGCCAACAACGAGACAATAATCGGCCATCTCTTTCAATAAAAGCGCTTCATAACGTTCCATAATTCTAGCTGTTTGTTCTGCTTGCGTACCAGAACCCACTTCTAGGTTTACATCAGGATCAGGAATTCCGAGTTCTTCAAAAAAACTACCTGACATTTTTTTATCATAATGCTGACCGGTATGAATTAATCTGTACTGAATTTTATCGCTTACTTTTTTTAGTTCTTCAATAATGGGAGCTATTTTCATAAAGTTTGGTCTTGCTCCGGCAATGATGTCTATTTTCATATCTCGTTTTTTACAATTAATAACTATAAACGATATAGTTATTAATACTGTTATTTAAGTTCTGTTTAATTCTTTTTAAATCACAAACATTATTTAAAATTGAGTGATTTTCTAAAATTTTAATTAATATTTTTAAATACGTTTTTTCACCTCCATGAAAACCATCAATAGTTTCATTATCATTTGAATTACAATCTTTCATTGAGTTAAAATTATAAAGTTCAAATGAATATTTATCAAAGATTGGCTCAATTTCAGGAAATAGTTTATCAATATAATTATAATTATTTGATTCCTTCATTTTATTATAAACTCCGTCAGCGAAAGGAGGAAGAATACCAATAACATTTATTTTATTCTTGTGACAATAATCTAATAACTCATTTAATATTTCGACAGCTTTGTTATTAATTTTACTTCCATATTGGAATCTTCTGCTACCCTCAGATATTCTATCAAAGGTATCTGCATAATTATAATCTTCAGAATTTGGGCTGTTTTTAATCAAATTTTTAATTTGTTTTCCATAATACATACTACCATCATTTCTAAATCCCGTTTCATTAACCCAAGCATTTATACCAACTGGAGTGTAGTTTTTTCTATTTTTTGACAAACTTGAAATAGTGATTTTTTTTGCCAGAATATCTCTATATACCATACTTAATTTATTCAATTTCGGTGTAAAACTACCCGATCCATTTTCAATAAATTGTTTTTTTTGAAAACTATTCATTTCTAAATTATCCCAAGACTCATTAAACATCCATTGGTCTAGACCAATTATTAAATATTTTGGCAGGTCCTTAGGGGGGATTAACTTTAAAAACTTTTGAAACTCATCAATTCCTCGAATAGTAAAACCCGCATTATAGAAACTTTCTTGAAACATTTCATCTCTAAATTGTAAAACACGAGATGACCCTAAAACAAGCACTTCAGCACCTCTTTTAGATGTTTCTTTCAATTTTAAGTATTTATAATTATTCTCCTCATATTTATAGCCTATAAGATACTTTTGTTTTACAAAATCAATTTCATCAAGATTGAAATTAACTTCCTTTGTAACACTTAATATATAAAATGGGAATATTAAAAACAATAGTATCGGCGTAAAAAAAAGAATTGTTTTAGTTAAAAATTTTTTCATCCTTTAAAATTGAAAATAAATAAATTCTTGTTGACTTCCCCCATAAAAAAATATTAAAAAAAGAATTATATAGTACCCTAGCCATTGTAAATACCATGGCGTTTTTAGACTATTAAGCTGTAAGGCATGCTGTTTAATCCTTTGAATCCACTCTACTAGTGTGAATAGTAAAATTAATAAAAATAAACTTTTAGGGTAAATTTCAGGGAATGAAAATATTGATTTAGAAAATATTTCATTTAAATAACTAAATGAATCGGCTATAGTTGCCGATCTGAAAAATACCCAAGCTATTACTGTTAAAAAAAATGTAACTCCTATTTGAAAAAACTCCTTTATTGTTGGTAATATTCTACCCTGTGATGCTGTATCCGCATTAATCCTATTTTTATTTAACAATAATAGTGGTAAGAAATAGAGTGCATTTAATGCTCCCCAAGCTACAAATGTCCAATTGGCTCCATGCCAAAACCCACTAACCAAAAAGATTATAAATGTATTTCTGATTTTCATCCAGGTACCGCCCCTACTTCCACCTAACGGGATATATAAATAGTCTCTAAACCAAGCAGATAGTGAAATATGCCACCTACGCCAAAATTCAGCAATATCTCTAGAAAAATAAGGAAAGGCAAAATTTTGTTTCAAATTAAAACCAAATAATCGTGATGTACCTATCGCAATATCAGAATATCCTGAAAAGTCACCATATATCTGAAATGTAAAAAAGATTGCTCCTAAAAACAAGGTACTTCCTGAATAATCTGGATAGTTATTAAAGATATCATTGGCATACATAGCGCAGTTATCAGCAATCACAACTTTTTTAAATAAACCCCAAAGTATTTGTCGCAAACCATCAACAGCTTTTGAATATTCAAATGTTCTTTTTTTATAAAATTGTGGTAACAAATTGGTTGCTCTTTCTATAGGGCCTGCTACTAACTGTGGAAAAAAACTGACAAATGCAAAAAATGAGATTATATCTTTTGTAGGCTCTAATTTTTTTCTGTAGACATCAATTGTATAACTTAAAGTTTGAAAAGTATAAAAACTAATTCCTACTGGTAATATAATATTTAATCGAGAAGCTTCAATTGGCTTGCCTAATAAAGTAAATGCTTCGGCAAAACTTTCTGTAAAAAAGTTATAGTATTTAAAAAAACCTAAAAATCCAAGATTTACGAAGATACTCAACCAAAGTAGCAATTGTCGTTTTTTTAGACGCTCTTCTTTTGATAAACTTATTCCTATAAAATAATCTACCAATGAACTAAATACAATCAAACTTAAAAAGCGCCAATCCCACCAACCATAGAACACATAACTGGCAACAACCAACAGTATATTTTGAAGTTTTAAATTTCTATTAGCAACAAACCAATATAAAATAAAAACAATCGGTAAAAATATGGCAAATTCTATGGAATTAAATAACATTGAAAATTCTTAGAATATTAATTAATTTCTATCCATTTACCCTTTTTTAAACTTTCAATAGCTGCAAATGATGCTTTGGTAGTATTTATAATTTCTTCAAATGGGATAATCGGGTTGCCTCCTTTTTTTTGTTGTATAATCAATTCATTAAACTGATTAAAATGTCCTTTATCTTGTTTTGAAGAACTATTACCTCCTTTAAAACCATAGGTTTTTAATTTCCGCCAGTTATCCATTATTAAGGTTCGCTCTTGTGAAAACACTTCCAAACGCTCTTTAGAATAGGCTTTACTACCATTTGAAAAATAGTTAATGACGGCATTGGTACCATTTTCATACTTTAAAAGAATACTAGCATTATCAGTATCTTCTTCAGGATTTTCCCCCATGGCATTCATACATACCGCTTTCACCTTACTTCCTGCGAAATACGTACATAAATCTATATAATGACAAGCCTCTCCAATGATTCTACCACCTCCTACTTCCATATCATGTACCCAAACGTTCGCAGGTATAAAGCCGGCATTCATGGTAGCTATGATGTTTTTAGGTGTGTTGTCATTCCCTAACAATTTTTTCATCTTTTTTGCTAACGGCGCAAATCTCCTATTAAACCCAACCGAAAGCGAAACGTGTTGTTTATGATATTCCGTAATAATTGCGGCCAATTCTTCTTCATTCAAAGCCAGTGGTTTTTCTACAAAAACACTCTTTCCTGCTTTTAACGTTTCCAGTACCATGGGTGCATGCATATTGTGTTTGGTGGTAATAAATACCAAATCGGTTTCAGCATCAGTTAAAATTTGTTGATAGTCTGAAGTAGAATTTGCAATGTTGTGACGTTTGGCCATAATGGTAGAGGACAAGCCTCCAGAGCTGGCAATATACTTCACGTCTGCATGTGCCTTTTTTAAATTTGGCAACAGTGTGGAGCTTGTAAAATTCCCAGCACCGATAATACCAATCACCCCTTTTTTACCAGCAAACGATTTTTTAACAACTTCTACATTCGCTATAGGTTCTTGGGTGTTGTCATATTCCAATATCGAAGCAATAGACTTGGCATTGTTCATATCACCATAGATTGCCTTATAATCAGCTAGGGGTATTCTTTCGGTAATTAAGGGTTTTACATCTAAACTTCCATTAGAAAGCGCCGTTAAAATCGCCTCAAAATTGCGTTTCTCTGTCCAACGTACAAAGCCTATCGGGTAATCATTCCCTTTTTGTTCATAAGACTCATCATAGCGCCCAGGCCCATAAGAACAAGACACCTGAAAGGAAATTTCCTTTTCAAAAAAGTCCGCTCTACTAATATCCAATCCAATCACACCTACTAAAATGACTCTCCCTCGCTTTCTACACATCCGTGCCGATTGCGAAATAATTTCGTTACTCTTATTTGATGCTGTAATAATAACGCCATCGGCGCCAACATCATTGGTATATGATGCTACGAATTTAACTTGATCGGTACCTTCTGCAGGGTTGATTGCTACAATTCCTTTCGACTTTGCTATTTTCACTTTCTCCGCATCGAAATCAAACCCAATGACGTTACAACCATTTGCTTTTAGCAGTTCTGCTGTAACTAGACCGATAAGTCCTAATCCTACCACAACAATGGTTTCACCAAAAGTGGGATTTAACAAACGAATTCCTTGCAAACCTATAGAGCCAATTACGGTAAAGGCGGCTTCTTCATCAGAAACAGTATCTGGTATTTTAGCAACTAAATTCTTTGGCACCAATACATACTCTGCATGATTACCATTCGAAGCAACTCTATCACCCACTGAAAATTCAGAAACATCTTTACCAACAGCTACCACTTCACCAACATTGCAATAACCAAGGGGTAAGGGTTGATTTAGTTTATTAAAAACGGCATCTAAGGTCGGTTTTAGTCCGTCTGTTTTCACCTTATCCAACACCATTTTTACCTTATCTGGTTGTTGTTTTGCTTTTTGTATAAAATTGGCTTTCCCGAATTCTACGAGCATCCGTTCAGTTCCTAAAGAAACTAAGGTTCGCGTAGTTTTAATAAGCACACTCCCTCTTTTCACCAAGGGCACGGGCACTTCTTCTAATATGGTATCTCCTTTTTTAAGGTCTTGTATGATTTGTTTCATTCGCTATTCTATTCCTTTTTAATGAGTTTCATGGTGTTTGCAATCATTTTTGCATACTAAACCAGCGACTAATAGGTTTCCTTTTCCTCTTTCAATTTAACATTGACAAAATTACAAATACTAATCATTAATTAGTGTATCAATTAATTCATTAATTTTATTTTCTATGATAATTTGTGAATCTTTTAAAGTATGATTGGATAAAGATTCTTTCACGGCATCAATAATTGATTGTTTGTCTAATGGGTTAAATACTAAAGAAGGCTCTACAACTTCTCTCACATAGGGCAAATCTGCCGCAATTACTTTTAAACCAGCATTCACAGCCTCAACCAAGCCCAAACCAAAACTTTCTATTAATGATGGATAAATTAAGAAAGATGAACGATCAAACAATTTATCTACATTGGTATACCCATGATTTTCTAAATTTACGCCACTATTCTTCATCGATTGGATTTGGTTAACAACCTTAGGATATGCATCTGTAACCGTTAAATGTAATTTAGGCTTGATATTTTGCTTTGCTAAATCACCCCAAACATCTAATAAAAGTTTGTGATTTTTATGTGGGTTTCCATCACTGATATAAACAAACTCTATATTATTCTTTATTATTTGTTTTGACTTTTTTTCTAGGTTAAAAAAAGGGATCAATGCTACTTTTTTGTTGGGTTTGATGTGACGGTTAACTAAATTTTTCATTAATTGAGATTGTACTAAGAAGGAATCTGTATTATTCGACTTACGCTTAATATAAAGCCGCTTAATATACTTTAACAACTTCGTTTTCATAGGATATCCTTTCACAGAATTAGCCAACAACGCGTTATGGAAATAAGTATAAACAGGTCTATTTAATTTGACAGATGGAGGTACATTTCCAAAGCAGAGTACTTTTCTAAACCTTTGCTTATTTTCATGATAAAATTCCTCTCTAAATTTTTCACTACTACGTCCAATTTCATATTCAATTTTATCCAAATAATCATATTCCCCTCTAGGATCTAATAAAAAATAAAATTCACCAATACTGCCATTCTCAATAATGGAGTTTATTAAATAATCAAGTAAGACCTTACCACCGCTATTATTTATATAAATGGAGTCGATAAGAATTTTATATTTAGGCATTTTGAATTTCATTTTCACTTTGAAGAAAGTCTTCTAGGAGTATTGGATTGTGTTTTTTTAATAATAAACTTATCACAACCCAGTATACTATTTCTCCTTGAACAGAACCAATAATGTAATTCGGTTCTAAAAAAGTAATAATTAAAGTTGTAAAAAACATGGAGTAAAACAATTTGTATTCTTCAGAAGTTAAAGTGAAATTGTTTTTTACATTCTGATATATGGAGATAAAAATAAAGATGATGAAACCCAAATAAAACAAGCCTCCGTTAAAGGCATTTCGCAACCAAACAATATGAGCTTCCGTTCCCAGTAGCATATTGGTTTTCTTTCCAAAACCATATCCAAAAAATGGTGACTCCTTAACTTTATCAAAATAATACGTATTTAGAACCACTCTTCCTGATGAAATTTTATCTAAGGTTTTATCGCTCGTTTCTAGGTCTTGAATTCGAAATTGTTCCTGAACAACTTCTAACTGCGATGCAAATAAAATAAAACTTAAAAAGCCAATTTTATAAACTAATGATACACGTAACCAAATTAACAAAACAACTACAGAAGCAATAACTCCAGCACGACCTCCACTGATATACTGAGCGAAAATAATCGAAAAAATTAGAATAATTTCTACTGAAAATACAGACTTTTGTTTTACCCGATGCCAAAACACTAAAATAGGAATATATAAGAATAAACTATTAGAATAGCCTGTTCGGTATCCTCCGAAGCCAGATTGTCCAAAGGTGGCGGTCCAAGGTCCATTAGGATCCATGTCTAAAAATCCAGTATAATTTGCAAAGATGCTAAAAACACTAATAATCGCAACAATTTTGGCCGACTCATATAAAACTTTATAATAAAATTGCTTTTTATAATTAAAAATAAATATTAGTATAAAAGGTATAATTATATCAATTAAAGACTCATATCCAAATGATAAAAACATACCCGGTATCATTGCAAAAAAGATTAGGAGCAAGCCTTTTGGTGATAAAAAATTAGAGGGATACCTTATCCCAAAATGATTAACCTCATATAAAAATATAATTAGAAAAATAATATATTTTAGTATTCTAACTATATTATTGTCTAATATAGGTAACCAGTTTACAATTGAAGAAACTATGTAAATAATTAGTACATAATAGTATATAATATTTGGTTTCTTTTCTTCCAACCTTTAAATATCTTTAGTTAATTCAAAAATATAGCTTTTAAATAGACCCGCATTTCTTTCTGGTATATTGTTATTAAAAATAATACCCGAGTGCTTTCCATGTGTTACGATCATATCTTCACTGTCTATATAATATTGCATTGCCATATTCAATTCATTTACTGATTTAGCTTTCACTTGAAAGCCATTCATTCCATCTTCAATTAAATGAAAAGCGGATCCACATTGATCTGTTGAAATTAAAGGTTTCCCTAACGAAGCTGCCTCATTTAAAACAGCTCCCCAACCATCAAAAAGTGTTGGCAATACAAAAACGTCACAATTGTCAATATATTCATTAATTAGGGTGCTATTTATAGTGCCCAGTAGGAGCACTTGTTTTTCTAAATTTAATTTTTGTATTGATTTTTTATAGTCGCCTTTTGACAAATCATTGCCAATTAAAATTAACATCCAATTATGCTTATTCTTTAATTTCGAAAACGCCTCTATCAATAGATCAATCCCTTTATGAGGCGTCAAAACACCAACATACATAAATAGTTTAAAATCTCCTTCAATTAAATTGCTTACAGGTTTAGACTCACTTTTATTCAAAGCCTTTAATGAGTAGTTTAAAATTCTAATCTTTTTTTCTTTTACACCCCATTTTATAAAATCTCTTTTTGCCAAATCACTAATAGCAAATGCCCCTAAAGCATGTTTATTTATTTTTATGGCATGTGCACGATAGCCTTTAAAAAAATAGTAGAGCGGCATCAAAAAGTTAATTAAATCATAATTGTAATTTAATAATTTTGTGAAAGGCTTACCACTGCGTTCACTCCAATGAATCCATTTTACATTATGTACTATAAGTTTATCCAGTAATATTTTTAAAAATGGATGTGAAAATCCTGGCACTATATGAATCCGTTCTTTCCAATCTGATAAACTTTGTAATGCCAATTCCAAATCATTATTCTCTACAAATTGCTGATTTGAAGGCAAGTTAAAATCTACATTCCATCCTAATTTTTTTCGATCCAATGAGACACGGTCATAATAGCGAACCTCTAAATCGATTTCCTCTTTAGCGTGCAACGCTTCAAAAAAAGAAGTTTGATGGTGCGAAGGCATATTCATCCAAAATACTACATTTATTCTACCCATAATTCATTTAAGTTGGTCTCTCTTTGATACCTAAAAACAGTCTTATTTTGGATTTTCTAAATTATTAATGATACTTATATAATCGTTCATGATATTTTGAAAATTGAACTTGTCAACATTTCTCAAATGTTTCTCTTCAAGCTTTTCTTCATTCATTTTGATAAAATCGCTTAAATTTTCCCAGGCATTGTATCCTAAAAAAAATATACCAGGAAGATCTTTAAAAACATCATTTGTAACACCTTTGTTTCCAATAAATAATATAGATCCTTGGGTTATTACTTGTGAATACATTTTTAAAGGTATGGTTCTGGAATTTATTAAATCTCCTTCTGGCAATATTGATAAATGAACTGAAGCATTAACTATTAACTCTTCAACCTTTTGAGGACTTACTAAGCCATGGTGTTTCCAAACACCCTTATTCGATTCGTCTACTTCGATTCCAGGACCTGCTGAAACAATTTTCCATTTTGAATCAAGACCAAGTGCAATTAAACCACTTGCCAAATTGTTAAATTTTTCGTTGATGAACCCTTTATATCCGCCACCACAATATACAATGGTATTTTGATTGTATTTTTCCCCGAATGAAGTATCCAGTAATCTTTCTTTAAAAGCGTTGTCAAAACCATTTGTTGCTGTAAAAATCTTATGGCTATACTTAGGGTATTTTAACTTTAAATCTTTACTTACAATGGGTATGGCATTAAAAACTGCACGTGATTGATTAACAACTTTAGCTTCAATTTTAGAAGATAAATACTTATGTACAATTGTTAAATGGCTCAACCGATGGCTCCCCATCCAATCATCTCTAAAATCGGAAATAAATGGCACTTTTAATAGCGTCTTTAATAGCAGGCCTATTACATGTAAACTATGTGGTGGTGAAGAATAAAAACTATAATCAAATTCTCGATATGTTTTTCTATTTTTCAGGATTCGAGAGCATACTTTTAGGCACCAAAATATCATTGGATCTGGAACACTAAAAAGCTTACTAATGACCTTATAGAAATAATTATTATCGCGATTATTTCTTATATAATGAACGTTTAAATTTTCATATTTTTCTAACTCAGGCTTTATGGGGTGTACAGCAGTAAATAAAGTAATTTCGTGTCCCTTCTTTAAAAGAAATTCAATAATCAAGCTTATTCGATAAGATGAAGCCAACCCTTTGGAAGAAATATTTGGTGCTACTACAATGAACTTCATTACCACTTAATTTTTATTAACACAATCTACTTGACAATAGATATTACAATACTTTTTTCCAAATTAAATTAAAAAAAGAAGGAAAAATCATATATAGTTTATTAAACTTTTTAAACCCTGCATTATCAAATTTATCTACTGAAGATTTAAGCTTTTTTGATATAGGTGTAAAATCAAGATTGCCTATCAATGCCGTCAAATGTTGAGCATTTTTTTCAAAGGATAAATTTGCTTCAGCCGAACTCCTAGCATTCTTTTTCATAGTCAGGACTTTATTTTTATCGCCTGCTAAATCATTTATTATTACAACCAAATCTTGAACACTAGAAGTACAAACTGGCCAATAATATCCATCATGACGTGCGTAACATTTATCTAGTTTAATTAAATTTCCGTTGTACTCATTTATTACAAATTCATTCATTGGACCATTATCAGGTACTACCGTTCCCAATCCACTTGATATAGCTTCAGCAATTGTCAATCCTATCCCTTCTAAAATTGTAGGATAAATATATACATCACCCAAAAAATACAAGCCTGGCGCTGAAACGGTTTTATTAATGATTTCAAGACGTCCTGCCGCAACCAATTCTTCTATTAACGGTACTAAATCTTTATCATTAATTTCTTTTTGTGTATGAATAATTAGCTTTTTAGCTTTTTTTGCGTCTGCAAAAGCCTGAATTAAAATTCGTGTCCCTTTTCTATCGATATTCATCCCACAAGAATGAAAAAAGGTTACAAACTCTTCATTTACGAGATTTTCACCGTTAACTTTTGGTTTGAATACATCTATGTTCGTACCCCAAGGTAAATAGATGGCACCCTTATGCCAATCAAAAGCACTAAAATGCCTTTTAGTATTGCAAATCAACATATCATATACTTCAAACAACGGAATCGTTCTTTCGGTATAATAATCAATATAAGCGATGGTCTTAATCTGCCATTCTTTACACCAAACAACAGGTTGAAACCATTGTTGTTCATTAAACAATACAACTTCTATACTATTTGTGTCAATCCATTTTTTAAAATTTGATTTCTGCAATACGGTTCCTGCAAAAGGAGAATTTATTTTTTTGCCCCAGGTTACTTGATCACCGTCCCAATCTGGGTTGCCAATGGCGTATTCTTCACCAGATCTTGCATAAATAAATACATTATGCTCTTTCTCTAACACCTCCTTGTATTGTCTTGAAACATAAGCTGCACCGCGCTCAAACCATGTTGTTACAATTCCTATATTCATTTAATTACGTATAAAATTTTGGAATTCAACTTTCATCATTTTTGCTTTTTCAATATTCAATTTACTCACGCGATCTAATTCCTCTGAAAAGAAATTATAGTTACTTTTAATGTCCATAACATAATTTATTAGGCTTTCTTTTTTGAAAGGATAAGTCCAAACATGTGAGCCTTTATCATATACCTGATTAATTAAAGCTAACTTTTGCTCAACTTCAATTGTAATAAATGGTTTTCTTAATAGACTAGAATATACTGCCCCATGGTAACGCGCTGTAATAAACAAATCGAAAACACTTAATCTATCAATAAATCCATTTATTGAGTCGTGATCAGGATCCCATAACATAAAACTTTCGCCCAACCTATTCAATTCTTTTATCCATTTAGTATCTTTTTCTCTGGCAAAAACAATGTAAGTCACCTCAAAACCGTTTTCTCTAAAATAATGAACATTTTCAATCAAAGAATTTTGATATTGACTACCCTCATTAGTTTCATTCCAATCTCTCACTATTACACCGATTCTTTTGATATCTTCATTTCTTCCATTTTCTTTAAATTTAGGATGGTTTGACGCATAACATATATCTGTAAAATAGTGATGTTGAACTCCCCATTCTTTACATTTATTGTGACTATAAGAATCTCTAACAGCCAAAAAATCCATCTTCATGAACAATTTACTTGTATTTAGTTCAATTACTGGATTAGCCCCTGCTAAAAAAGGACCTACACCTACACCTAATGCACCAATTTTTGTCTTTGAATAATCACATTTCACTTTCTTAGAAAATTTCCCCTTGATTTTTTTAATAAGTACCGTAAAGTTTTTAATTGCATACCCTATTTTATTAAAAAAACTTCGCTTTGGTTTAAATGAATAAAATTGTGTTCCTCCTCCATAGATTAAATACTCAAAATTATCATAGCAAGGCATTGGTGGAATAAAAGTTGCCTCCGGAGCAATATTCTTAAGGTAATTTACAACTGAACAACTAAATACAATTTGACTTTTCTCAATAATAAATTCATCATAAATGACCTTTAACAAGGCATCATCTCCAAAATTCGTATATCCATATCCGCCTTTAATCACAATTTTATTTCCAGAAATATTATCCATTCCTAATATTTATTATCGATATTCAATTTTATAAATTCTAATATTTTCTTTGCTGCAGAACCATCACCATACGGGTTTTTAACCAAACTCATTTTTTCAAATTCGATACTGTTTTCTAATAATTTCATGGTATTTGATTCAATAGTATCGGCGTTGGCTCCTACTAAAATAACGGTACCCGCCTCCACAGCTTCTGGTCTTTCCGTAGTATCTCTCATGACCAGTACTGGTTTTCCTAAACTAGGTGCCTCTTCTTGCACTCCACCGCTATCAGTAATAATGAATTTACAATTATCCATCAACCAAATAAATGCTTCATAAGGTTGGGGTTCAATTAATTTAATATTGTCAATATTACCTAACGCTTCTTCAACGGGCTTTTTAACTTTAGGATTAAGGTGTACCGGATATATAATATCAATTTCGGGGTATTTTTTGGCTATATTTTTTAAAGCATAAATAATATTTTCAAAACCAGCCCCATGATTTTCGCGTCTATGCCCAGTTACCAATATAAAATCTCTGTTTAGATCAACTAAATTATTTAGTTTTTTTATAGAATCGAATGCTGTATTACTTATAATTTCTTTACCCATCAGCAAAGCATCGATCACTGTATTGCCTGTAACAAAAATAGTAGATTCGTTTACATTTTCATCTATCAAATTTTGTTTAGACCTCTCTGTTGGTGCAAAATGATAATCAGCTATTCTTCCTGTAAGTTGTCTGTTAATTTCTTCTGGGAAAGGTGAGTATTTATTATGCGTTCTAAGCCCCGCTTCCACATGACAGACTTTTACATTATTATAAAAGGCAGCCAACGCTACAGCCATACTGGTTGTTGTATCTCCATGTACAAAAACAAAATCTGGCTTAAACGCATCTAAAACAATTTTTGTTTCAACAATAATATCCGCGGTTAGTTTATGTAAATTCTGATTGGGTTTCATTAAATCAAGATCAAAATCTGGCTTAATAGAAAAAAAATCTAAAACTTGATCTAACATCTCTCTATGCTGTGCAGTTACACACACTTTTGTATTAAAATTGGTGGCATTTTCCTTAAACACTTTAACTACAGGTGCCATTTTTATGGCCTCTGGCCTCGTACCAAAAACAATCAGTATTTTTTTCACTTTTTTAAAATTCTATAGGTCATCAACATTGGATACAAAGATAAGAGTATTACTACAACCCCCGCAAAGAATACTGAATCCATTTTGTATTCAATAGTTATAGATGGTATAAAATAATATTTAACTAGAACTGCAATGTTTATTAAAATTACGGCAACAATATTATCTTTTGAAAATAATTTAAAAGTTAGCGCATTTTTTGTTGTTCTGTATATTATATAACTAGGAATACTCATTAAAACTGAATTGATAAGAATAATATAGTATAGACCATTGATTTTGAAATGTTTAATCAGTAGGTATGAGAAAAAAGCAGATAATAATTGTGTTACCACCCAATATAAGTACAACTTTTTAGCTTTTCCGTGTGCCACAGCCATTTTACGGTAAATATTACCTAAGCTGCCTAACAAGACAGCAAATCCATTAAATAATAAAAATATATAAGCGAGTTGCACATTTGCTTTAGAAAATTTCTCACCGCCCCAAATCAAGTCAATAATAAAATCACCTAATAAAATGGTTCCAATAATGGTAATTACATTTACATTGATAACACTTAACATATTTTTATTAAACTCTTTTAAAACAGATTGTGATTTTTGTAGTAGTATTGAATATCTGGTAAAGAAAATCGTCATAAAAGGCTGAATAAACAATCCTTTTATTTTATTAGAGAGATTTTGAACATATTTAAAAATAGCATAAACGCCTTCAGGCAAGAAAGAAATACTTGCAGTTAATACAATATTATATACTTGGGTAGCGCCAACGTACAAAAAGGTACTCTGCATGGTTTTAAAAAATGATTTATGATCAAATTCGGGTATGGACAAAATCCATTGAAAGCGATAGCCATTTTTAAATAATTGCCAAACATAAAATATAAACTCAATAAGTTTTCCGAGTATAAACGAAATAACCAAGGCCCATAGTTGGATAAAAGGGTAGAGTACTATCAATACTAAAATATTGACAATTGTATTTGTCAAGCCTAAGAGTTCTGCCCTACCAAAGCGTTCTTCAGCATTTAAAACGGTTACATAAAATGAATTCATTAATGCCAAATACAATACAGGTAATAATATTCTAAAAATTAAAACCGCAAAGTCTTTATCTTCTTGAGAAAATCCAGGTACCATTAAATTGACAAAATAATTGGCAAAAACAAAAATAAATACCATCAGAATAGTACCAAAAAGCACCATTCTATTAATAACAACATTCAGTCCTTTATAACCTAAACCAACTTTAATCGTATTTAGTTTATGATATTCAGGCAAAAAAACTTCGGCCAATTGCCCACTTTGGGTCAAAGAAGTAACTAAATACACTAAACTTTGGGCAGCAAAATAAATTTCAATAGTACGCGAAGCGCCAAAATACCTCACTTGAAGTATGGAATAGATTAAGCCTAATAAAGAAGCTACCAGTTTTAAAGAAAAAAGTTTTAGTAAAATTTTCATTTGCTCATATCCAAATCTAATTTTTAGATTAAATTATTTAGTACAATAATTAATCATTAAAAATGGGCTTTACATGTTCAATAGAATCTATAATTTTATCATAAACAGCATCATTCATATATTCGTTTATCCTATTGTATTTAAATCCTCTAACATCCATAGTAACATTTTCAAAAAACATATTAAACGGAATTTGAAATCTAATGAACAATAAATGTGCATATTTTAAGGCTTCGTTTCTGTTTTTTTCTGTATCAACTAAATTTAAATCAAAATTACTAAGTAATTCGAAATACTCCGTTTTAGAATTGATATCCATTGTAAACCCCTTATTTCTATAATGGGTTTGCGAAACTACTATACATGGCTTATTAACTAAAGGAAGTTCCATACCTGATGTAGTAGTGTGAACCAAGCCTAAATCAGTAATCTCATAAATACTCCAACTATTTATTTCTTCATTCGGCTGGATAATTTTCACATTTCCCTTTGGTGTTATCCTGGAAACAATAATATCGTAGAAAGGCATTTTTGTACCGATAATTATCTCCGCGGGATGGATTTTTACAATTAATTGCTTTTCAGGATGTTCATTAAACCATTGAATGGTTTCAATCACCCAATCGATAGGATTTTTAAATGCAATCTCACGATGTGCACTGGCGGCATCCCACAACACATTTGTAAATAGGGTGTACACTGGTTTACTCGTATCCAACCCTAATTTTAATACTGTTTCTTCTTTTGATGTTTTGTCCCCAAAATTATATATGTAAATATCATCCTTGTGTAAAATTCTTGACTTTAAATAGTCATTTATGGTTTTTAATTGAGATTTTGAAAGTTCAATATCTTTGACCCGATTCCATTCTTCTGAAATTTCCCATGTATTGCCAGATTGATTCCAATTAAATACTTGAGAATGCTTTCTTTTTCCTGTACTGTGAACTAAGGTTGGAATTTTGGCTTCTAATAATAGTTGAAAAGGTGGGCCCCATGTACTATAAATACCATGGTTCATAATAACTTTATCAGGATTTAATTTAACCACTTTCTCCCCGATATAGGTAGTAATAGCAATCGATTCTTTGATTAGATTAGATTTATAAGTTAATTCTGGTAAATCCTCCGAGATAATTCCAACTTTATAATGTTTTAATAGACTCGCTTCTAAAATAGAATTGTATTTGTCATTGTAAATTAAATTTGGAGCATCACTGATAAATTCTGAAATTGAATGATGATTTAACTTTAACTTTATCAATAATTTGGAAGCATAAATAAAGTCTGTTTTTGTTTGGGAATCCCATTCCTTCTCGTTATTTATTTTTTTTAACTCATTGATTGGTAGCGTGTTATCATCTATGACAAAGGTCACTTGGTGTCCTTTCTTTTTCAACCCCAAAGCTAATATTGCCTCAATATATAAATGGAAAGTACTTCCTGACAACATTAACAAAACATAAATATGCTGCGGTTTCTCGTTTCCCTCAACTTCAAATTCACCTAGCGATTTCGCTTGAGCCAACGGTATACTTTTATTAAAAAAAGTTAACCTTCCAAGTGTTTCATAACTAAAACCAATTTTAGTTAATAGCATAATTAATTTTGGGAATATGTATATCTTTAATTGATCTTTAAATTTCATGAATATTTATAATTACTGACGATTTAAATAATGGTACTGCTGGTTTAAATTACTCTTTTATGATATATGAAGGGATATGGTAATACTTAGGTTTCTTGATTTTTATTTTTTTATTTTTAAAAAATTCATCTACTGCATTGGTTTCTCCAGCAACAGTACCATAATCATCTAACATTAACACACCTCCTTTTACAACTTTATCCCATAAGCTCTCCAAAATAATTTTGGTAGGTTCATAAACATCAACATCTATATGCAACATTGCTATTTTTAAAGATGGATTGTTTTTGATAAAATCTGGTATGGTATTTTTAATATCACCTTCAATCAATTCAAAGTTTGAAAATCCTTTTGCATCTAAATGTTTTTCTAACTCTGCTTTACTAATCCCGAACCCTCCATTGTTTTCAAAATTTTTCACAAACTCAATATCACTATCAAGTACTAAATCATCTGGAAACTTACCAAAAGCATCAAAGCCCACTACTTTTCTAGAAGTCTGATTTTCAATCAGTTCTCTAAAAGACAATAAACGAACAATAGAAGTTCCCTTATAAACTCCAAATTCTAAAATATCGCCTGGTAAATCAAGTATTCTATTATAGATCTCCAAATGATTTAAAAATTTGCCGATCCTACCTGTTTCACAGGTTAAATAAAATCCATTTTCATAATCCCATTTTTTCGTTACGTCGATGGTGAAGTTTGTTTTTTTTGTCATTTTACGAATTATAATTAACTGAATTACACTGTTTATTTAATTATTTTTTTTAAAAGTAAATTATCTACAACCTTTATAATACTACCATATTTTACCTTACTCTTTTTAACGATATCAATTAAATCAGATTGACCATCTGAAAAATTCAAAATCCACATCATTGCATCAATTTCTAAGTCTTTCTCTTTTTCTGATAAAGAAGGATATAAGCCTCTTTTACCTAATTGTGGTTCGCAATATGGATGGAGATTGATATATTTTTTATTTTTTTCAATCACCGTGAGTACTTCCAAATACTTATCAATGGTTTTTTCCATTGCTGCAAAGCTAATAAATTCTTTATTGTCACCTGATGTATGATACTCAGGGTATTCACCATACATCGTTCGCATTAAGGATCCCACTGGTAAATTAAAACCGGGTGAACAATATTGTCGTTCATCTGAGCCCCTTGGAGCAAAGTCAACAATATTAAATTTTTCTTCTGTTTGGCTAAGCACTATTTCTACTGCTCTATCAACTAATGAATTTCCTCGTCTACTTTTCTTATAGGTAAAATTATCATTATCACCTACACAGGTCACTACAAAACCTGCTTCCAATTTATCCTTAAAATGCTCACCATGTTTTGATAAGTAACAGATACTACCAATAGTTTCAGGGGCAAAAACAAAACGATAACTGTAATAGTTGTCTTTATTTTTAAGTTGGTCATAAATAAATGCGGTTACCAAAGGCCCTGACAATTCATTACTTGCCATAGAAGGATGGCAGATATAAGTGGTTAATAGTACCTCCTTCCTTGTTTTTCCTTTTATCACTAGGTCACCATAGGTCATAGATCCTTTTTCATTTAAGGTACTATCTATTTTAATAGAATACCTGCCGTTTTTATCAAGCGTTTCAAACTGATTGTGGCTCATACAAAACCCCCATCTCTTACTATAATAAGAGGTCAAATAGGGAATCAATTCAGGTTGTTTGGGTAAGGTATACACGTGTTCTTTGAGTTCATCAAAAGTCAAAATTCCTTCAAATGGTTCAGAATAGCCTAATAAATGCAGGTTATTAACTTTAAAGTTGACAATTATTGTATCATTTTCATCTTTTACCCATGCTTCACGCACATTCCATTCTGGTGGTACATTCCAATCAAAACAAGCAGTTCCAGAAGGAACTTCATGAATATTTAATGGAATAATTTCTGAAAGTATACTCAGGGTTTCTCTATTACCATCACCGGTTAAACTCCGGTTAATAGGCCACAAACGATCAAAATAATCTTCAAGTCTTTTTTTCATGTAAATTTATACTAAGGAAAGACAATCTTTGCTTCACCATTGATAACTAATTTGCCCCCTTCATTAAAGGCTTCTGTTTTAAAAACACCTATTTTTTTCTCATCATTAAATTCAATTAAAGTAGCAATAGCTTTAATGGTAGTATCCAAAAAAACAGGCTTTCTAAACTCTAATGTCTGTCCGTAATACAAGCATCCCTCTCCAGGATAAATCGTTCCAAATATTTTTGAAAACATACTGGCCACTAACATACCATGAACAATTCTTTTACCAAACATGGTATCTTTTGCATATTCTTCATCTAGGTGAATCATATTATTATCTTCCGTTGTTTTTGCAAAATCGACCACATCTTGTGAATTGAATGATTTTTCAAAAATTACTTCTTTTCCTATTTTAGGTTCAATCATTTTATTCCTTTTTAATACTGTATAAATAATTTATTGCCTCACCCTTTTTTATGATACTATCTATTTCTTTAAAAAAATCATTGAATGGAATTGTTCTCATACCATAGCCTTGGTCGTACTTTTCACCTTGATACAATCCTTTTTCCCATAAAAGATCCATTGCTCTATCTACATCGGTTTGAACCCCCTCATTTATCTTTCTTACAAATAGTTTATAGGTTTTGTGAGCCTTTACACCCTTGCCATCAATATATTCTCCCTCAAAATCTTTAAAATACCTGTAATCAACGTTATTGCATTCTTCAACAAAATGATAACTTGTCATACTATTTTGGTCAGAAAGCCCAATAGATGCTAATTTTCCACCTAGTTGTTGTATAAGGGCGAAAGGAGAATCAGAACCATACCCGCTTTGATTATTAATTCCACTAAATTTATCAGCATGCTTACCACGAACGGCAAATGAATAAATAGGATGTCCTGTTCTGACAGAATCTTTATGTTGTCTTGCTATTTCTGTTAATGCCCCCATATGTGAAGGTGTATTTTTTATATCAAAAAATTTAGCCTTTGGAAAATCAAAATTGAACAATGGCAAAATCAAAGTACCTTGTTCACCTACTGCATCTAATAATGATAAATATACCATTTCTGGTGTTACTTTAGTACCAAGCTCATCTGAGGTTTTTTTTAAAACTCTACGTAACGAAGAATGTACTAGTAAAACATCTCCATTTTCTACTCCGCTTTCTCTCCATTTGTTACTTAAAAAGGAAATAACTTTTTGTTCTGTCATCTTACAATTATAAAATTATTTAGTGTTTTTTAGTATTTCAATTTGCATTTTATCTAAAAGGTTTTCTTTTGATTTAATATATTCTAATAGTGATACTGTATTCATACTTTGAGTCACATTAAATAGTTCCTGCTCAAGCTTAAAATCTTCCAACGTATCTAAGGTTAATCTTATATTTTCACAATTATCAAGTTGAATTGGTAATTTTAGCAACTTAATTTTAAATAGTTCCTTATTTTCATAAATGAAATTAGTAACATGTTCTTGATATAGTGATAATGTGGTGTACTTTTCTACCTTTTTTAATGCTTGCAACGTTACTGCTTCAGTAAATAACCCTAAATGCGATTTTATAGTAGGTAACCCATTACTGGTTTTATAACTTACATAATCTAATTCATTGGTCTCAATTTCATTGATAATTATTGAAATATGTTCAATATCTAAAAATGGATTATCCGCACATACTCTTATGACATGGGTAAACTGATAGTGTTCTGCGGCTTCAATAAAACGCTGTAACACATTGTTTTCATCACCTCTAAAACAGCTAACTTCAAATTTATTTGCTATCGTCTCTAATTCGTCATCCAACGGATTTGTAGTGGTTGCGAGAATTATTTTATCTTTTGGATAAAGCGTAGTCAACTTTTCAAATAATAATTCTAACACGCCTTTTTCTTCATAAAACGGAAGTACCATTTTATTTGGTAATCTAGAAGAACCTTTTCTTGCTTGTACAATAATACCTGTCACTAATCTAAAATTATTGATTTAAACTTTTTGAAGTAGTTAAAAACAATTCCAATGCCTTGTCCATTAACTCCATTTTTATTAAATATTTTTCAACAAATTCTCTATACGCTCCTTCACCACCGCTTTTGGTAAGTTGCCAATCTACTAAGTTTTTAATATAATCTGGAGCATTGTAAGGGCAGGCACTAAGACCTACTTTTTTTAATAAATGGATATCATTAATATCATCACCGATATACGCCATTTCTTCCCATTTTAAATTGTACTTATCACGTAATTTTTGAGCAATTTCAACTTTATCTGAAATGCCTAAAAAACAATCTTCAATTTTTAACTTCTCGGCCCTGCGTTTTACAATTTTGGTGTTTTCTCCAGTAATAATTGCCGTTGGAATCCCTAATAGTTTTAAAAAAAGTACGCCAGCACTATCAGAAGTATTAAATTTTTTCCATTCATTCCCTGTTTCATCATAGTACATCCCTCCATCTGTCCAAACGCCATCTATGTCAGTAATAAAAAGTTTAATACTATTCAAAATCTTCTACTTTTAAAGTTACATCGGCCTCAATAGAATGCAGCGCTTTTTTACCAATAATTTGTGCTCTATCATTCCATTTAATACCATCTCCTGGGGATTTTAAACAGATTAATTCATCCGTAAGCACCGTACCCTTTTCTATATCGACCTTACTTGTAACGCTTCTTGCTAGCTTTATTTTTGCTGCTGCTGTTGCAGGATTTACTTCTTTTAAACCATCACCAATGGCTATTTCTGTAGCTCTTATATACTCAACTAACTTATTCAACCCTGCTTTTTCTAACGAGCCAGGTTGATCTGTACCTTTCATTGTTCTATCTAATGTAACGTGTTTCTCTATGATAGCTGCCCCTAAAACAGAAGCGGCTGTAGAAACTACAACGCCAGAAGTATGGTCAGAAAAACCGGTGATTAACCCGTATTTTTCTTTTAAGGTATCCATTACTTTTAAATTTACATTTTCTAAAGCACATGGATATTGCGAAGTACATTGCAATATCATGAGTTTATCTTTACCTAAATTTAAGCTTTTTATTGCACTATCAATGTCTTCCATACTAGCCATTCCTGTAGAAATGATCACTGGCTTACCCGTTTTTCCTAATGCTTCAAGCAAAGGTATATTTGTTAAATCTCTAGATGCTACTTTATAAAATGGGCAATGTATTCTTTCTAACAATTCAACTGAAGGCACATCGCAAGGCGTACAAAAATAAGTAATTCCCTCTGCATCAGCATATTCTTTGAGTTCTAAATGCTGTGCTTCATTTAACTCCAAGTACATTCTATGTTCTCCATAAGTTCCACCAAAAGAATTGGGATTGTCATAGGGCTTGTTAAATGCCTCTTTTGTCAATTCTGATGGAATATCTCTTTTTTGAAATTTCACAGCGCTCGCCCCACAATCAACAGCCATATCTATCAATTTTTTTGCGAGACGTACCTCGCCGTTGTGATTCTGACCGATTTCTGCAATAATATAAGTAGGATACTCTTCTCCTACCCATACTTTGTCTAATCTAATTCTTGGTTTAGTTGCTTTAGGTGTGTGTTTCACACCATCTAAATAGGCATAAACTTCTTCTAACGTGACATTTGTTGTATCAAATCTTGTAGCCGTTAACATTTCTTCGAAAGCATTTAACTGTTCATTGGTATCAATTGTTAAGTAAGCATCCAAATCTGGTCGTAAGCCTCCAAAATCGTTTGGTAATTCTAATATTGAGAACAAGTTAGGGTTCTTTCTTAAAAAAGGAGTCACATGCTCTCTATCAAAATATTCTTTGGTTAAGCTATTCGCTTCTCTAATGGCACCAACATTAAAAATTTCTGGAACAATATGAGACAATCCATCAATATGTGTATAGTCTACTTTTTCATCAATATGTTTTTGGAATACCCGCTTTGATATTTCTGAAGTATACAGTGGATTATCAGCAGTAAATCGAACAATAATATCGTGTTCATTCAAGTCATTACTTGCTTCTACAAATCGATTCAATACATCTAATGCATCACCTCTAAATATAGAAACATCCAATTCTCTAACAGCAGCTTCTAACGGATCATCGGCAATTAAATTAGTTGTTGCTACCGTAATTTCATCAATAAAATCAAGTTTCTTAACTGAATTTATAACTCTATATAATAACGGGATTTCATTCACTGACATTAACGACTTACCTCTAAGTCTTTTACTTAGCATTCTAGCTTGTATAATTGCTCTTATTTTCATTCTTTAATTTTAATTCATTATCATTCCAGCCGCCACAGTTTCATTTGTTGCCTCATCTACCAATATAAATCCTCCAGTATTTCTGTTTTGATTATACTCGTCAGTCATAATAGGCGCTGTAGTCCTTATTTTAACTTTAGAAATATCATTCATTGACAACTCCTTATTATCTTCAATTCTTTTAATGGTATCAATATCAACTTTATAAAGAACCTCTTTGATGATCGCTTTTTGTTCATTCGTGGTATGCCTTAAAATATACTTTGCACGTGGTCGTGCATTTTGTTCATGGAACCAACACAACATTGCGGTAATATCTTGGGTCACTTCTGGCGAATTATTTACTTTAACAATCATATCTCCTCTACTAATATCAATATCATCATCTAGTGTAATAGCAACCGACATTTCTGAAAACGCCTGTTCGATTTCACAATCATAAGCATTGATTGATTTTATGTTTGAGGTAAAGCCAGACGGCAATACTTTGATGGCATCTCCTTTTCTAAAAATTCCGCTCGCCACCCTACCTGCGTACCCCCTATAATCTCTATATTCCTCATTTTGCGGGCGTAATACCGTTTGTACCGGAAACCGTGCATCAATCATATTGGTGTCACTACTAATGTGGATGGTTTCTAAGGTATGCAAGAGTGGTGCATTTTGGTACCAATTCATGTTTTTAGAGCGATGTACCACGTTATCACCTTCCAACGCACTTATCGGAATATAACGTACATCTTTAATCGCCATTTTCGAAGATAATTCTTCATATTGGTCAACGATATCATTAAATACTTCTTCTTTGTAAGCAACAAGATCCATTTTATTCACACACACAATCACATGTGATATTTGTAATAAAGAAGCGATGTACGAGTGGCGTTTGGTTTGTTCGATGACTCCTTTTCGAGCATCAATTAAAATTAAAGCCACATTGGCTGTTGAAGCCCCTGTCACCATATTTCGTGTATACTGAATATGTCCAGGAGTATCAGCTATAATAAACTTACGTTTAGGCGTAGTAAAATAGCGATAGGCCACATCGATGGTGATTCCTTGTTCCCGCTCATCTTTCAATCCATCTGTAAACAAAGCCAAATCAACGGTTTCATGGCCCTTTCTTTTGCTTGTTTTCTCAACAGCTTCTAATTGATCTTCAAATATTGATTTTGAATCGTACAGCAATCTACCTATGAGTGTACTTTTTCCGTCATCGACACTACCAGCTGTGGTAAAACGCAATAATTGATTTTTATCTATTTTCATATAGTTTCTCTAAAAGTACCCTTGTTTTTTTCGATCTTCCATCGCCGTTTCTGAACGCTTGTCATCTGACCGATTACCTCGTTCTGTTTCACGCATTGAAGATACCTCATTTACAATTTTATCCAAAGTATCAGCCTCACTTTCAATACCGCCCGTAATGGTAATGTCTCCCAAGGTTCTAAAACGAATGTTCTTGGTGTGAATTTCTTCTCCTTCAATTTTTGGCAAATATTCTGATACAGGTATCCAACTATTAGATCTCCAAACCACTTTGCGTTCATGTGCAAAATAGAGTGAAGGAATTTCAATTTGTTCTCGTTTAATATAATTCCACACATCCATTTCTGTCCAGTTACTAATTGGAAATACTCTAAAGTTCTCACCCTGTTGCATTCTACCATTGAACAGATTCCATAATTCTGGACGTTGATTTTTGGGTGTCCACTGTCCGAATTCATCTCTGTGCGAGAAAAAACGTTCCTTTGCCCGTGCCTTTTCTTCATCTCTTCTACCTCCACCGATAGCACAATCTATTTGATTGTCTTCAATAGCATCTAACAACGTGGTTATTTGCAAGCTATTTCTAGTGGCATTTTTCCCTTTCTCTTCAACTACTCTACCATCTTCAATGGCTTCTTGAACAGAACCGACTAACAATTCAACGCCTAATGCATTCACTAAAGTGTCTCGAAAATCAATGGTTTCAGGGAAGTTATGCCCCGTGTCAATATGCATTAACGCAAATGGTATTTTACTTGGGTAAAATGCTTTTTTTGCTAAATGTGTTAACACTATCGAATCTTTACCTCCAGAAAATAAAATAACCGGATTTCTAAATTGAGCGTATACTTCTCTCAACACAAAAATGGCCTCTGATTCTAATTCGTCTAAATAACTTAAAAAATACTTACTCATTTTTTAATTTTTTATAAATGCTCTTAACTAGTTTCTCCACAGACGCGTCAATAGTTAATTCTTCTGTTTTAATTTCAATATCAGGATTCAAAGGGGCTTCATAAGGATCACTAATCCCAGTGAAGTTTTTTATTTCACCAGCACGAGCCTTTTTGTACAACCCTTTTACATCTCGCTTTTCGCATGCTTCGACAGAGGCATTGACATACACTTCCATAAAATTTTCAGCTCCTACAACGTTCTTTATCGCTTCTCTATCTTCTCTATAAGGCGAAACGAATGCTGCCAACACAACCACTCCAGCATCTACAAACAAATTAGCCACCTCTGCAATTCTTCTAATATTTTCTGTTCTTCCTTCTGGTGAAAAAGTCAAATCTTTATTAATTCCACCGCGGATGTTATCACCATCTAAAGTATAGGTTTTTATCCTATTTTCAAATAGTTTCATTTCTAAGGCATTCGCAATGGTTGATTTTCCAGAACCTGATAAGCCTGTAAACCAAATCAACAAAGAACGATGCCCATTGCTTTCATTTCTTTCTTTTCTAGTAATACTAAATTGATGTGAAACGATATTTTTAGCCATCCTTTTGCTCTTTGAATTTTCTTTTTAACAAACCAAAATCAACTTTATACCAGGCACGTTCATGAACATAATATAAGAACATTTTTATAAAAAACTCCCAACCTCCAACTTTCAAACCCACCATGGGGTCTCCTGATATGATCCATGCCAACGCAATTGTTGTAGCCGTAGCGATCAGCCGCCAAGTAATCGTTTTTGCAATGTGCCTTTTTCTAGAAATATCTTTCATTATTTACAAATAAACCAAGGGTTCAATAAATTTTCTTTGTTATATGTCAATTCTTTGTTTGTTTGAGTAGCTAGTACCTTAATTCCAGCTGCCTTGCAAATAGCCTGAGCCGCTGCGGTATCCCATTCCATCGTTGGTGCAAATCTAGGATATATATCTGCAAGGCCTTCAGCAACTAAACAAAATTTCAACGAACTTCCTTTAGAAACTACCTCAACATCTTGATATTTTTCCTTTAACATTGCTACAAAATCTAGGGTTTCGGTATTCATATGCGAACGGCTACCCACAACCCTAATTTGATTTGATGTATTTTTTTGGGGCTTCAGTTCTTTTGCCTGTACTAAGGTTTGCTTATTTATAATTGTATCCGCATTCAAAACCAACACATAAGCGCTTTCGTTTTCAACATCACCAACGTATAATTTTTTCGTTACAGGCACATAAATAATCCCTAAAATGGGCTGTCCTTGGTCAACCAACGCAATGTTCACCGTAAACTCACCATTGCGCTTTATAAACTCTTTAGTTCCGTCAAGTGGATCCACAATCCAGCACTGCTTCCATTCCTTTCGTATAGCATAATCAATTTGAGCATTCTCTTCACTAATGATAGGCATTTTTGTTTTAATTAAATAATCATTGATAATAGCATTCGCATTCTTATCTGCGAGTGTTAAGGGAGATGCGTCGTCTTTCAGTTCAAAATCAAATTCACTGTTGTAAATTTTCATTATCTCCTTACCAGCATCAACAGCTGCCTGAATTGCCGTCGCTAAATTTTTATTCAAAACGATTAGTTGTTCATTTCCAAATACTTCTCTACAAAAGCATCAATTCCTACTTGTATTGGAGTTGCAGGTTTAAAATTAATATACTCAAATAAACTTTGAACATCTGCATAGGTACTCGGCACATCACCTGGTTGAATTGGTTTGTAAACTATTTTCCCTTTTTTACCTAAGGCTTTTTCTATTCCTCGCACAAAATCCATCAATTGAACAGGACTATTATTACCAATATTAAAAATTTGATAAGGTGCTGTACTTGAGGAAGGAATCGGCTTTTTAGGATCAAAATTAGGATTGTCTTTTTGAGGTGCTAAGGGTATTAACCGTTTAATACTCTCTACTATATCAGCAACATAGGTAAAATCTCTACTCATATTACCATGATTGTATACATCGAACTCTCTATCCTCTACTATGGCTTTTGTAAATAAATACAAGGCCATATCTGGTCTTCCCATTGGGCCATAAACCGTAAAGAATCGCAAGCCTGTACAAGGAATTCCAAATAAATGCGCATAAGAGTGAGCCATCATTTCATTGGCCTTTTTACTGGCCGCATAGATCGCCATTGGATGGTCTGTATGACTATTTACTGAAAAAGGTATTTCTTCACTCAAACCATAGACAGAACTTGAAGATGCGTATACCAAATGTTTTACCGGATACGTTCTACATGCTTCTAAAATATTTAAAAAACCTGTAATATTATTATCAATATAGGATTGGGGGTTTTCCAACGAATAACGAACCCCTGCTTGTGCTGCTAAATTCACTACATAGTCAAACTGTTGTTCCTTGAAAAGCTGCATTAGGTCTTCCTTGTCTCGTAAGTCAAGTTTTATAAAAGTAATAGCACCATTTACTGGTGTATTGTCTGCTACTTTCGATTTTTCTATTCCTAAATCTTCTAATCGCGCGTATTTTAAATTTTGATCATAATAGTCGTTAATATTATCAATACCAACAACTTGATATCCATTATTTACCAATAATTTTGATAAATGATAGCCTATAAAACCAGCGGCTCCAGTAACTAAAACTTTTTCCATTTACTTTATTTTTACAAGCGGCTATGCGATTTATCTTTAGCCAATGTTGCCTTTACATCAAAAATAATATTCTCATCAGCCAAATAGTCATTTAAATTGATTTCTTTAAATTCTTTATGCGAAACTGCGATAATTGCCGCATCATATTTTTTATTCGAGTCACTCATTGAGGATATTAGATCCAGTCCATACTCATGTTTCACTGCAGAAACAGTTGCCCAAGGATCATACACATCAACATTTACATTGTAGGTTTCTAATTCTCTAACAATATCAATGGCTCTAGAGTTTCGAATATCTGGGCAGTCTTCTTTAAAGGTAATACCCAACACCAATACATTGGCATTTCTAATTGGTATTCCCTTTTTTATCATCATTTTAACCGTTTCTTGAGAAACAAATGGTCCCATACTGTCATTCAAGCGTCTACCCGCTAAAATAATTTCTGGATTGTAACCCAACTCCATCGCTTTTTGTGCTAAATAATAAGGATCAACACCGATACAATGTCCACCAACCAAGCCCGGTTTAAACGGTAAAAAGTTCCATTTTGTGCCTGCCGCTTCCAATACTTCATGGGTGTCGATATTCATTAAACGAAAGATCTTTGCCAATTCATTAACAAAGGCAATATTAATATCCCGTTGTGCATTTTCTATTACTTTGGCAGCTTCTGCCACCTTAATAGAAGGTGCCAAATGGGTTCCTGCTACAATTATTGATTTGTAGATGCCATCAATGTATTTTCCAATTTCTGGAGTAGATCCAGAAGTTACTTTTAAAATTTTAGTGACCGTATGTTTTTTGTCTCCTGGGTTGATTCGTTCTGGAGAATAACCTGCATAGAAATCTTCGTTAAATTTTAAGCCCGATACTTTTTCTAAAATAGGAATACATTCATCTTCGGTGGCACCCGGAAAAACGGTCGATTCATACACCACTACATCCTCTTTTTTAAGTACATTCCCCACAGTTTCACTCGCTTTATACAACGGTGTTAAATCGGGGCGATTGTTTTTATCTACGGGTGTAGGTACTGTAACGATATAAAAATTGGAGTTTTCAATTTCCGAAAGATCGTTGGTTAACCACAAGCCTTTTGAAGTAGCTGCTAATTTACTATAGCCGGTAACTAATACACTTTCTAGTTCTTCTGATGAAGTCTCAAGTGTAGTATCATTCGCATTCTTCAATTCACCGATGCGTTGGGTATTAATGTCAAAACCTACAACTTGATACTTTTTAGCAAACTCAACAGCCAAGGGCAATCCTACATAGCCCAAACCAATAATAGCAATTTTTGTTTCTTTCATTTTTCCTTTTTTTAAACTAATTTATTTTTTAAAAACTCGTTGAATCCATGATTTCTTTTCATTCTGATGATAGCCATTTCCATACTTACCATAACCATAGCCGCCATAGCCGTAACCATAACCGTAGCCATAACCATAACCATAACTATCCTTCACAGAGAAATCATTTAATACATAGCTTATGTTCTTTACTTCTCCATTTTTATACTTATCATCAATCATTTTCGGCATGCCGCGTTGTGTATAGTTTTGCCTGATTATATACATGACTGCGTCAGAGTATTTAAATAGTTCTATGGCATCTGCCACCAATCCAATGGGTGGGGTATCAATAATAATATAATCGTAATTTGCCTTTAAATACTCCATCATTTCTGCCGTTTGGTCACTTAACAATAATTCAGAGGGATTTGGAGGTACAGGCCCCGAGGTGATGATGTCTAAATTCGGAATTCTTGTTTGTTGAATTACCTCTTCCAACTTCTTTTGACCGATTAAATAATTTACTACGCCATACTCATTGGTAACTTCAAAGTCGAGGTGCAATTTAGGCTTTCTTAAATCAAGCCCAATTAGAACCGTTTTTTTATCACTCATGGCAAAAACCGATGCCATATTGATGGAACACAAGGTTTTTCCTTCACCACTTACAGAGGAAGTAATGACTATGGTTTTTGAATTGCCTCCTTTTTTAAATAAAAATTGAATATTCGACCGTAGCGCCCGAAATGATTCGGATAAGGATGATTTCGGCTTGTCAAAAACCGCTAAGTAACTGTCAAAATTACCACTACCAACGACACCCAATACGGGAATCTCATATTTTTTTTCAATTTCCTCAACCGTTAAAATTTTATTGCTAAACGCTTCTTTTAAAACAATGTACAAAAGAGGGAATCCAAACCCTAAAACTAAGGCAATGAGATAATTAAAAAGCGTATTTGGACTTATAGGTCCTTGACCTACGTCTTTTGCCTTATCTAATACTTTAATATCAGAAACATTTGCCGCTATGGCGGTTCCAGCCTCGTATTGCTTTTGCTTTAAAAATTCATAGTTAGCTGCCGTTAAATTATAATCACGCTGAAATTTCACCAAACCTTGTTCTTTTTTCGGCAGTGTATTCAATCTCGAGTTGTAGGTAGCTAACCGCTTCTTCACATTCTCTAAATTTATTTTGGTGGCATTTTTTAAATTGGCAATGTTCTCTAAAACCACATCTCTGGTAATATTAATATTGTCAGTTACTTTTTTAAGGGGTGGATAGTTTGGGTTTACCGTTTGTTCTAAATTCTTTTTTTCTTTAGACAGTTCTACCAAGGCCACGATATTTTTTGAAATATTGGCATCTTCTATGTCCACATTAACAGGTACGGGTATATCTTCACCAATCTCTCTATTGGATACAATATAATTCTCAAGATTGGTGTAATATTCTAACCGATTGTTTATCTCTTGTTGTTGATTGTCTAACTCGGTCACCCCATCAAACAAAGTCTGGCCTTCAACGCCTAAATCATACACCTTGTTTTTTTGTTTATAATCACCCAAGTCTTTTTCAATGACCTTTAAATTATTAGCCGCTAAATTGAAAACCGTGTCAATATAGGCCTTTGTTCTTATGGCATATTGAATTTTTTGTTCTTGCTGATCCTTGTCTAATACTTCAACTGTAGTATTTATATAATCAACTAATTTTTCTTTATTAGGTCCCTTTAAATTTAATTCTAAAATGGAGGTTCCGTTTTTAAAACCCTCAGCGCTTATACTTTGAAATTTCTTAACGGTACTATCAAAACTTTTGAACTCTATAAAATATGTTTGTCCAGATAGATCAAAGCCAACCTCCTTCTTCTTTATATGAAACTTACTAAAGGGTAAATCAATTAAATTATTTAAATTTAGATTTTGAGAAAATTCAAGATTCTGTACATGATATTTATCTAAAGTATTACGAGCGTAATTTATAAGCGGAACCTCGTCTGACTGAAATTTAACTATTACCATCACCTCATCATTCTCAAGAAAATTCAGTTGAATTGGAAGGTTAAAAAGTTGAGAATCTAAAGAATCTAAAACTATTTCAAATGGGACCTTTCCATACACATCCTCCATCCTAAAGCTACCTTGTTGTAGATAATCTATATAAAGCTTAAGTTTATGCACCACCTTTTCATTATGCGTACGCGACTTTAGAATGGTTTTAATGGTTTCAACCTTATCGCTTGGTCCACCCCAATTAAAAGCGATGTTGGTACTTGAAGTGAACAGCGGGTTTTGCTCTTCTTTTACGGTAATAATACTATCTAAGCTATATACGCGCTCAGCACGCTTATTGATATAAAAAGCAATTAACAAACCAATAATTAGCATAATTAAAAATAATTTCCAATAAGAAATTACTTTAAATATATACTCCTTTAAATCAAACGATTTAATATCATTAACATTTATATCAAACTTATCCAATTGCTTCATTGATTACAAATTTCGAACTAATAAAATAGTGGTTGTTACTAGTGATAATGCAGAGATAATCGTTGAAAAAGTTTGAGATCCTGTGGTACCAGTCCCCCACGACTTTTGTTTTAAAGGCTCAATATAAACGATGTCATTCGATTGGATATAAAACATTTCGGAATCAAAAGCATTAATATCTGTTAGATCTAAATTGAGTTTTTTAGTACCCTCAACACCCTTTCTTATGATCGTTACTTTTTTTCGATTCCCAGTAATGGTAATGTCACCTGCATTTGCAATGGCCTCAACTATATTCACTTGGTTTTGAAACAGCACCAACGTTCCTGGATTAGTAACCTCTCCTATTACCGTAAATCGAATACCTGCTAATTTAACCGTTACAAAAATATCATCGGGGTTCTTAAAAAAAACTGCAAATTCCTTTTCTATTTTCTCAATGACCTCGCGTTCCGTATATCCCAATACATTCATCTCTCCAATATAAGGCATTCTTATGTTTCCATGTCTATCAATTGTATACGAAGTGAAATATAAACTACCCGCAGTTACTTGTGCTGTTTGATTTGTTTGTTGCTCTGATTTGCTAAACATAGCAACCAATTTTTCGTCAGATGATTTTATTCGAATATCTAAAATATCATTGACTTGCAATTTATAAGGCTCATTTAATAGTTTATGAACCGAGTTTTTAGCAGAAGGATCCCCTTGAAAATAGACTAAATCTTTATTGGGTATACATGAAGTTGCGATAACACTTAAAAGAAATATAATTAAAATTTTACGCATTAAAAGATTTTTTATTCCAACGGCAAATATAATTTTTAATTGTCTATTAAAATAATATTTCTCCCTATTTTCGGGGCGAAAAATACATTTATGTTGTTTCAAATCAAGTCTTTTTTTAAATTTTTAGTTAAATCAACTAATCAGCATGGGGTACATTCCCCATTTGTTTTTGATTTGGTGACCAACTGTTTCTATGATACCGATCCTAAAAAATGGTATTACGAGGCTTCAAGCTTTCGAAGCTATTTAATGGTTAATAGGTCAAAAATAACGGTGGAAGATTTTGGCGCTGGATCTAAAAAATTACAAGCCAATACCCGTGAAATAGCCCGAATTGCTAAAAACGCCGGTATCTCCAAAAAAAGAGGACAGTTACTAGGTAGGTTGGTAGACTATTTAGATGTGAACCATGTTTTAGAAATTGGCACGTCTCTGGGTATTGCCACCGCCTGTATGCATTTGTCAAAACCGGAAACAAACATCATTTCTCTTGAAGGGTGTAGACAAACCGCCACCGTTGCTCTTGAAAGTTTTCAAAAATTCAATTTTAAAAATATTGATGTTGTTATCGGTAATTTTGAGGATACACTCCCTGAAGCACTCGCAAAAACCCCATTTGATTGTATCTATTTCGACGGAAATCACCAAAAAGAGCCTACCATAAATTACTTTGAGCAGTGCCTGAAGCATATCAATAACAATTCTATGTTTATCTTTGATGATATTTACTGGAGTAAAGGAATGGCTGAAGCATGGGAATTTATAAAAAATCACCCAAAAGTTACTGTATCCATTGACACCTTTTATTGGGGCATCGTATTTTTCCATAAAGAACAACCCAAGCAACATTTTACGATTAGAGTATAAATGATAAACTATCAAAAAAATCTTAACCATGAAAATTTATACCAAAACAGGAGATAAAGGCACTACCGCACTGTATGGTGGTACGCGTGTACCGAAATACCATATGCGCATTGAAGCCTATGGAACCGCCGACGAACTCAACGCCTATATCGGTTTAATTCGCGACCAAAAAATTGACGACCACAGTTCTAAAACACTATTGAAAGTTCAAAATGAACTCTTTACTTTAGGCGCCATGCTCGCTACCCCTCCCGAAAAGGAAAAATTAAAAAGTGGTAAAGACCGGTTAAACATCCCGAAAATAACAGCTGACTCAATTGCCTATCTAGAAAATGAAATTGACGTCATGGAACAATCACTAACTCCTATGACCAATTTTATTTTACCCGGAGGGCATCAAACCGTGTCATTCTGTCACATTGCCCGCTGTATCTGTAGAAGAACCGAGCGTTTAGCAGTACAATTAAACGAAAAAGAACCTGTGGACACCGCTATTTTATCATACCTCAACCGTCTTTCTGACTTTCTTTTTGTGTTGGCACGGAAATTGACCATAGACAATCAAGCTGTTGAAATACCTTGGATTCCCACGAAAAATCAGCAGTAAATTTTTGAATAAAAACAACGTTCTTTTAATTAAATAAAAAATAGTTGATAAAAAACTTGCTTTTTTGCTCAAAAAAATTACATTTGCAAAAAAATAAAATAGATTATAAGCTATGTATTGGACTTTAGAATTAGCATCTTATTTGAGTGATGCTCCTTGGCCAGCAACCAAAGATGAATTGATAGATTATGCAATTAGAACTGGTGCACCTCTAGAAGTTGTAGAAAACCTACAAGCTATTGAAGATGAAGGGGAGATTTATGAAATTATTCAAGAAATATGGCCAGATTATCCTACTGATGAGGATTTTCTTTGGAACGAAGATGAATATTAAGAATTTAAAAGTCTCATTTGAGGCTTTTTTTTTGTGATAAACTACACTTTTAACAAAGTATTATACTAATCAAGTAGCGCATATATAGTATATTTGTGTCTACAATAATTTGAAATAATTCTTTTATTTCAAATTCAAATTTTTAAATTAAGTTATGAGTATTATAAATTCAGTTTTAAAGGTTTTTGTTGGTGATAAAAACAAAAAAGATTTAAAACAACTACAACCAATCGTTGACGGCGTGCGAAGCTTTGAATCTCAAATAGCGGCGCTAACTACCGATCAACTTCGTGATAAAACAGTTGAATTTAAACAAAAAATTAGTGACGCAATTAGCGTCTTCGAAACTAGGATCGAGGAGTTAAACACCGAAATTGAAACGGCTCATATTGATAGGAAAGAAGAGATTTATAAAGAAATTGACGCGCTGAAAGAAGAATCATATGCAGCTTCTGAAGTTGCATTGAATGAAATTTCTGCAGAGGCTTTTGCTGTTATTAAAGAAACTGCAAAACGATTTACTGAAAATAAAACATTGACCGTTACAGCAACTGCATTCGACAGAGAATTATCAGGTGAGAATGATTATGTTAATTTAGACGGTGATAAAGCAATTTGGAAGAACTCATGGGACGCTGCTGGTTTAGCAATTACGTGGGATATGATTCATTATGATGTACAATTAATTGGTGGGTCTGTATTGCATCAAGGTAAAATTGCTGAGATGATGACTGGTGAAGGTAAAACCTTAGTTGCAACACTACCCTTATACCTTAACGCACTGCCAGGCAAAGGAGTACACGTAGTTACTGTAAATGATTATTTAGCAAAACGTGATGCCGCCTGGATGGGCCCCATTTTTGAATTTCACGGCTTGAGTATAGACTGTATTGATTATCACCAACCCAATTCAGACGCCAGAAGAAAAGCCTACAATGCCGATATTACCTACGGTACAAACAACGAATTTGGCTTTGATTACCTGCGTGATAATATGGCACATTCCCCAAAAGATTTGGTACAACGCCCACATAACTACGCTATTGTAGATGAGGTAGATTCTGTTTTAATTGATGATGCTCGTACGCCGTTAATTATTTCCGGTGCTACGCCACAAGGTGATCGCCACGAGTTTAATGAGCTAAAACCTAAAGTTGATGGCATAGTAAATACACAACGTACTTTTTTAACAGGTGTATTAGCAGATGCTAAAAAAATGATTGCAGAAGGCAATGAAAAAGAAGGTGCGCTTCATTTACTAAGAGTGTATAGAGGGTTGCCTAAAAACAAAGCACTCATTAAGTTCTTAAGTCAAGAAGGAATCAAGCAGTTACTCCAAAAAACGGAGAACCACTATATGCAAGATAACAATCGTGAAATGCCAAAGATTGATGAAGCCTTGTATTTTGTGATTGACGAGAAAAACAATTCAATTGAACTGACAGATAAAGGAATAGAATACCTTTCTGGCAATAAAGAAGATAGCTTTTTTGTGTTACCAGACATCGGTATGGAAATTGCTAAAATTGAAAGTAAAGGTTTAGAACCAGAGGAAAAAGCCAAGGTGAAATCAGAATTGTATCGTGATTTTAGCATTAAAAGTGAACGTATACACACCTTAAACCAACTATTAAAAGCATATACATTATTTGAAAAAGATGTTGAATATGTTTTAATGGATGATAAAATTAAAATCGTAGATGAGCAAACAGGTCGTGTAATGGACGGTAGACGTTATTCTGACGGACTGCATCAAGCCATAGAAGCGAAAGAGAATGTAAAAATTGAAGATGCTACGCAAACCTATGCTACAGTAACACTTCAAAATTATTTCAGAATGTACAATAAACTTTCTGGAATGACAGGTACTGCGGTTACCGAAGCTGGTGAATTCTGGGAAATCTACAAACTAGATGTTATTGAAATTCCAACAAACAAGCCATTAGCTCGTAAAGACAAAGAAGATTTAATCTATAAGACAAAACGGGAAAAATACAATGCTGTTATTGATGAAATTGTAGAATTAGTAGCTGCCAAACGCCCCGTTTTAGTAGGTACAACTTCGGTTGAGATATCAGAATTATTGGGTAGAATGCTAACCATTCGGAAAATAAAGCACAATGTATTGAATGCGAAGCTCCATAAAAAGGAAGCAGATATCGTAGCACAAGCAGGTGACCCTGGTGTAGTTACTATTGCAACAAATATGGCAGGTCGTGGTACCGATATTAAATTAAGAAAAGAAGTATTAGATGCAGGTGGATTGGCAATTATAGGAACTGAACGCCACGATTCTAGACGGGTCGACAGACAGTTGAGAGGTCGTGCAGGTAGACAAGGTGACGTTGGTTCATCACAATTTTATGTGTCGTTAGAAGACAATTTAATGCGTCTATTTGGATCAGAACGCGTTGCCAAGATGATGGATAGAATGGGCTTGAAAGAAGGTGAGATGATTCAACACTCAATGATTTCTAAGTCTATTGAAAGAGCACAGAAAAAAGTAGAAGAAAATAACTTCGGTATTCGTAAACGATTGTTAGAATATGATGATATTATGAACTCACAACGTGAAGTAGTTTATAAACGTCGTCGTCATGCCCTTTACGGAGAGCGTTTACAAGTTGATATTGTAAATATGGTGTATGACACCTGTGAAAGTATTGTATTAGAAAACAAAGCTGCAAATGATTATACCAATTTTGAATTTGAATTAATTCGTTTTTCTTCCACTACTTCTCCTTTTTCAAAGGAAGAGTTTGAGAGCAAGTCTGAACAAGAATTAATTGATGCTTTATTTGACATTGTATACAAACACTACCAAGAAAAAATTGCTCGAAATGTAGAAGCTGTTTTTCCTGTTATTAAAGATGTATACGAAAAACAAGCCAATCAATATGAGCGTATTGCTGTTCCTTTTACAGATGGCGTAAAAACTTTAAATGTAGTCACCAACTTAAAAGATGCGTACGAGAGTAAAGGAAAACAATTGGTAACCGATTTTGAGAAAAACATATCGTTGGCAATTATTGATGATACTTGGAAAGATCATTTACGTAGAATGGATGAATTAAAGCAATCTGTTCAAAATGCTACTTATGAACAAAAAGATCCGTTGTTAATCTATAAATTTGAAGCCTTCGAATTATTTAAGAAGATGATTGACAAGGTAAATAAAGAAGTGTTGTCTTTCTTATTCAAAGGAGAATTACCAAATCAAAGTGCACAACAGGTGTCACAAGCCCTTGAGCAAAAACGTGAGAAGGTACAAGTTAGTAAGGCCGACTATAGAAGCCCTACACAAGAATCAGGCGCACATCAAACACAAGAGCAACAAGTAACTGAAACCATCGTACGTACAGAACGTAAAATTGGTAGAAATGAACGTGTTACTATTAAAAATGTGGTGAGTGGTGAAAATAAAGAAGTTAAATACAAACAAGCCATTCCGTTAATTGAAAAAGGCGAATGGGTTGTGGTAGACTAAATAAATTAGAATGAAAAAAAAATCCAACCGTAACTGGTTGGATTTTTTTTGATTTTAAATTAAAGTACAGGCTCTACATTAAAGCCTGCGGTGCGCAATAACTTAATGACCCCTTTATCTCCTGGTAAGTGCATCGCACCAACCCCAAAGAACGTTGCTTTTTCTTTTGCCATTTGTTCGATTACTGGAATCCAATTCTGATTGCGTCTATCTAATAATTCCTCAGCGAATTTACCAGTCATATCATCAGATTCTGTCATTAATTTCAATAAGCCTTCAATATCTTCATTGTCATACAAGCTTACCAATTTTAGAAATTCGTTTTTACTTTCTTCCATCCCTTCCTTGGCCATTTTTACCAAATCATCTATTTGATCTTTATACGGAATGGAATCGAAAACACCCATTTGGTATTCAATCGTTTCCAACCCTTTAACTTCTTCATCTTGCGCTTTGGCAATTTTCATAAATTCAAGTTCATAAGCTGATGGAGGCGTACAAGGAACCATTTTTGACAATAACGTTGAAGAAACCGCAAAAGGTTTCATTTTACTAAATAAATCCAAGCTCATCCCCACTTGTTCTTTAAAAAAAGTGGCTAATAGTGTATAATCCGCTTCCGAAACAAAGCTTTGAAGTGTTTTTCCATCTTTCATTAACATGCCTTGCATCATTTTGCTCTGCATACTCGGGTCATCCATATCAATTTCAAGGGTTAATTGATCTGTTTCTTCAAAGGCCTTTTCCATTTTTTCAGTCAATACATAATTGCAAGTCATGTGAATCGTACCGTATAGATAGGATGGCTTTTCGAGGCCATTACCAGAAATTTTCCAAAGTAATGAATTGGCTAACTTTTCTTCCTTAACGGGAACTGAAGTTGCTGTTTTTGTAGTGCTACCACAAGATACAGTTACGAATGCAACAACTATAATTAGAGCTATTGTCTTGATAAATTTTGTCATGTTTTCTTTATTTGATACTAGATAAGTGTTTGCATAAGTCTAAAAGTCACAAAGCGATGCCTATTTTTAAATTTACAAACCTGCTATGGCTCTTATTTCTTGCATAATTTTTTGCGCCAAATCATCGGCGTTTTCTTGTGTTGTGCTCTCCGTATAGATACGTATAATTGGTTCTGTATTCGATTTACGTAAATGTACCCATTCATTGACAAAATCAATCTTTACGCCATCTATGGTGTTTACTTCTTCGTTTTTATACTTCTCAGTCATGGCAACTAAAATAGCATCAACATCCAATTCTGGAGTTAACTGAATTTTATTTTTGCTCATAAAATAACTCGGATAGCTATCTCTAAGCTCTTTACAAGTCATCTTTAAATTTGCCAGATGTGTTAAGAAAAGTGCCACTCCAACCAAAGAGTCTCTACCATAATGGGAAGCGGGGTAAATGATACCACCATTTCCTTCACCACCAATAACCGCATTGGTATCTTTCATTAGCTGTACTACATTCACTTCACCAACAGCACTCGCTTGATAAACACCTCCGTGTTTTTCTGTAATATCTCTCAATGCACGTGATGAAGATAAGTTAGAAACCGTATTGCCTTTTGTTTTGCTTAATACATAATCAGCACAAGCCACTAAAGTATATTCTTCGCCAAACATAGAACCGTCTTCATTTACCAAAGCAAGTCGATCCACATCGGGGTCGACTACAATCCCTAAATCAGCCTTTTCTTGTACTACCAATTTTGAAATATCTGTTAAATGTTCTTTTAAAGGCTCAGGGTTGTGTGGAAACTGGCCATTAGGCTCACAGTATAATTTCACACACTCCACGCCTAACCTGTCTAACAAGGCTGGAATTGCAATTCCTCCAGTAGAGTTTACGGCATCTACAACGACTTTAAAATTCGCTCTTTTTACAGCCTCAGCGTCTACCAATGCCAATTTTAGCACTTCATCAATATGTTTGTCTATATAGCCTGTTTTTTTGGTATAGCTGCCCAAATCATCAACTTCGGCAAAAGCATAGGTGTCATTCGCTGCAATTTCTAAAATTAGCTCGCCATCTTCTCCATTTAAAAACTCTCCTTTTTCGTTTAACAGCTTCAAAGCATTCCACTGTTTCGGATTGTGTGATGCCGTTAATATAATACCACCATCAGCATTTTCTAACGGAACAGCAATTTCTACGGTGGGCGTTGTTGACAAACCGATATCAATAACATCAATTCCCAAACCAACGAGTGTGTTTGCTACAATACTACTAATCATTTTACCCGAAATTCGGGCATCTCTACCTAAAATTACCGTTAATTTTTCTTTAGTAGCGTTTCTGTTTTTTAGCCACGTACCGTAAGCAGCTGCAAATTTTGCAGCATCAATTGGGGTTAAATTATCATTTACGTTACCACCTATAGTGCCCCGAATACCGGAGATTGATTTAATTAAAGTCACAGTTCAATTTTTTATTGAAAACAAATATATGTTTATTCAATTTTAAAATAAAAAAAACCGCTGATTAATTCAGCGGTTTTTACTTTGATAAATGGTTTAAGAAAAATTATTTTTTCTTTTTAGCTTTCGCATCCATTTGATCTTTTAAATCAGCTAAAACAGAAAGGTCACCTAAAGTAGATTTTTCTGAGCTATCTTCCATTTTCTTTTTAGCAGTTTTATAAGACTTTTCTTCTTGAGCCTTAAAAATTGCTGTATGTGAAACTACAAGACGTCTATATTCTTTATTAAATTCTAACACTTTAAAATCTAATGTTTCTCCTTTATCTAATTTAGAACCATCTTCTTTTTCCATATGACGTGAAGGAACGAATGCCTCTACCTCATCATCTAAAGTTATAATAGCTCCTTTATCTGTCTTTTCTTTTACAGTACCTGTATGAACAGAATCAATAGTATAAGTACCTTCGTGCTTATCCCAAGGGTTCTCAGTTGTTTGTTTGTGACCTAAATTTAATTTACGTCCTTCAACATCCAATTCCAATACTTGTACTTCTAATTTATCTCCAACTTTTACAAAATCAGATGGATGTTTTACTTTACTTGTCCAAGAAAGATCTGAGATATAAACCAAACCGTCAATACCTTCTTCTAACTCAACAAAAACACCAAAATTAGTATAGTTTCTTACTGTACCAGTATGTGTTGAACCTACAGGATATTTCGTTGTAATATCTGTCCAAGGATCTGGATGTAATTGTTTGATCCCTAATGACATTTTACGGTCTTCTCTATCCAAGGTTAAAATTTGAGCTTCAACTTCATCACCAACTTTTACGAAATCTTGTGCAGAACGTAAATGTGTTGACCATGACATTTCAGAAACGTGAATAAGTCCTTCAACACCTTCACTAACTTCAATAAATGCACCATAATCAGCAATGATAGCCACTTTACCTTTCACTCTATCTCCAATTTTTAAATTTTCGTCTAGCGCTTCCCAAGGGTGTTTGCTCAATTGTTTCAATCCTAATTGAATTCTAGATTTGTTATCATCAAAATCAAGGATTACAACATTTAATTTTTGGTCTAATTCAACTACTTCACTTGGATGATTAATTCTACTCCAAGATAAGTCTGTAATATGTACCAATCCGTCAACACCTCCAAGATCAACAAATACACCATATGAAGTAATGTTTTTGACAACACCTTCTAGTACTTGACCTTTTTCTAATTGACCGATAATTTCTTTCTTTTGTTCTTCAAGATCCGCTTCAATAAGCGCTTTATGCGAAACAACAACGTTTTTAAACTCGTGATTAATTTTCACTACTTTAAATTCCATTGTTTTTTCTACATACTGATCGTAATCTCTAATTGGCTTAACATCAATTTGAGAACCTGGTAAAAATGCTTCAATTCCGAAAATATCAACAATCATACCTCCTCTAGTTCTACACTTAACAAAACCGTTCACTACTTCTTGCGTTTCGTGTGCTTTGTTAACTCGTTCCCAAGCTTTAATTACTCTCGCTTTTCTGTGAGATAATACCAATTGACCCGTAGCGTCTTCACGCTTGTCAACCAATACCTCTACAGTATCACCTTCTGCTAAATTAGGGTTGTAACGAAATTCATTTAATGAGATTACCCCTTCTGATTTAGAATTGATATCAATGATTGCTTCACGTTCAGTTAAACGTACAACTGTACCATCTATAACTTGACGCTCATCAACGAAACCTACTGTTCCTTCTAAAGCTTTATTAAAAGCTTCTAATTTTGCTTCATCAACTGCCTCAATTCCCTCTTCGTATTTATGCCAATCGAAATTAGCTAAAAATTCTTGTGGATCTTGTGCTTTTACTTCCTGCTTTTCAGTAGTAGTTTCTTCTTGTGTAGTAGTAGCTTCAATTTGATCTTCTACTACTTCTTTTTTTGCTTTTTCAGCCATCTGCTGATAATAATTTTGTATCTTATTGTTATTCAGATTTTTAAGCGATAATAACATAAGAGTTATTAAACTAAATTTTTAAAAATCCCCTTCTTAAATCTGTCATCGCTGAAAAGGAGTGCAAATTTACGATTTATTTTTAAATCTAACAATAAGTAAATCAAATAATTATAGGAAGTAAATTTCAACTCAAATGGTGATCCTTTTTAGACTAAAAAATTCGTTCCATTTTGTTAAAACGACTGTTGAAAAAAGTATATGTAGGTTTACTTGCCCGTATTTAGAACAACGACTTAATGATTGCGTCTTCACTAATACCTTCTGCTTCTGCTTTATAGTTTTTAACGATTCTATGTCGTAGAATGGCAATAGCAACGGCTTGAACATCTTCAATGTCGGGTGAAAATTTTCCGCGAATCGCGGCATTTCCTTTGGCTGCCAAAATTAAATTTTGTGATGCTCTTGGACCTGCACCCCAATCAATATAATCTAAAACCAGTTGAGGCGCTTTCGTGGAAGTTGGCCTTGTTTTGGCAACTAAATTCACGGCATATTCAACCACATTATCCGCCACTGGAATCCGTCTAATCAACTGTTGTGCTGCCAATATTTCTTCAGATGAAAAAATAGAACCAACCTCTTGTTGTCTATCTGACGTTGTATTTTTTACCACTTGCACTTCCTCATCAAATGAAGGATACTCTAAATAAATTGAAAACATAAAACGATCTAACTGCGCTTCAGGCAACGGATAGGTTCCTTCTTGCTCAATTGGATTTTGGGTTGCTAAAACAAAAAACGGATTGCCTAATTTATAGTGATGTCCGGCTACAGTAACCGCTTTTTCTTGCATCGCTTCTAACAATGCAGCTTGCGTTTTAGGTGGTGTTCTATTAATTTCATCAGCCAAAATAATATTAGAAAATATAGGGCCTTTGATAAATTTAAAATGGCGATTTTCGTCTAAAATTTCACTTCCAAGAATGTCGGAAGGCATTAAGTCTGGCGTAAACTGTATTCTTTTAAAGTCAAGACCTAAAGCCTCAGAAACAGTGTTCACCAATAGTGTTTTTGCCAATCCTGGCACACCAATCAACAAGGAATGACCACCACATAAAATTGAAAGTAAAACATGTTCAATAGCATCATGTTGTCCTACAATTACCTTGGCAATTTCACTTTTTAATTGCGCGTGTTTTTTTACTAAGTTTTCAATAGCGGTAACGTCAGACATATTAATTGATTTTTGCCCAGTTATTTTTGAATGTACACTTTTTATACCCTTCATTAATCTTTATATAGGTATCTTTCAAAATGTCTTTGGCCCATTTATCGATGGTTTCTTGTTGTTTTTTCTGCAAGGCTAAATTCTGAATCTTCACATAATCTTCATTGATATCTGCCGTATGCGCCGGTACTTTTTTCTTAATGTACATAATTTTATACATCTGTTCTCCCTCGCGTGTTTCATCAAAAAAGACGTCGGTGATATCTCCTTGCTTTAAGTCACTAATTCTTGCGTATAAGGTAGGATCCATACCCGTCAATTCAAACTTCGTATCACTCGTTTGTGGATTCACCAACAGACCATCATTACTTTTGGTTTCTAAATCTTCAGAATATTTTCTAACCGCTTCTTCAAAAGTAAGTTTATAAGTCAAAATATCTTTTCTTATTTGATTCAGTGAATCTTTTGTTTTTCCTTTTTCTGTATCCTCAACCACAGGACGCATCAACAAGTGTCTAACATCTCGTTGTTTACCTCTAATTTTCTCTACTTCAAGAATGTGATATCCAAAATCAGATACAAATGGATCTGACATCTCGCCTTCATCCATACTAAATGCAGCTTCTTTGAATTCTTTTACAAATCCACTTTCTTTTGTTATGGTATAAAATCCTTTATTTGAAGTAACTCCAGGATCTTCAGAATACAAAATAGTTTTCATGGTAAAACTCTCACCATTTGCTACCTCTTGTTTTATTTCTTTTAACTTATCGAGAACGCGATTAATCTCCTTATTGGACGGTTTTGCATACAGAACAATTTGAGCCAATTCTATTTCAGCTCCAAATTCTGGCAAGTTTCCTTTATCCTCTAAACTCTTGTAATAATTTCGAACATCATCTGGTGTAACATCTACTTTTTCTGTTAGTTTTTGCTGCATTCTCTCAATCAATACCGCCTCTCTTTCCACCCCAAGAAAATCCTTTCTGAAGTCGGCCATATCATTAAACCCATAAAATTTAATAAGTCTTTCTTCAGAACCTAAATCCTGTAAAAGCATACTAATTTTTCGATCCACTCTTGAAGAAACTTCGGCATCTGTTGCAACAATACTATCAACAACCGCATGATGTGATAATAATTTTCGATCCATGATTTGCTCTAACATATCACAAGTTGAAATTTCTTGCTTCCCTTCACTCTGTTGCAATAATTGTAATTTATAGGCTTCTATTTCAGAGTCAAGCACGATATTTTTTCCAATTACGGTAGCAACTCCATCAAGCTTTATTTTTTGTTGGGTATTGGTAACTTTTGGTATACTATCTATTGGTTTTTGTATGCTATCTGTTGTTTGTTGTGCAAAAAGTGTTGACGACAAGAGCGTCAAACTTAAAACTAATATCAATCTAGGTATCATTTTCATCTGTTAATCGTTACTATTTTTAATGGATAAATAAAATGCCAACTTAAGGCATTTCATATATTTCAAATTCTTTATTATTAATGGCATCTTCAACCAGTGTCTCTCCTATTTTTTTATAAAGATCTAGTTTTCTTCGATGCAAAATCATTTGTTTAATTGTTGGTATTGAATAGCTCATTGGAGCTGTTTGATTCTTTTTTAGGGCATCTTTAACAGCGACCAAATATACTCCTAATGAATCTTCTTTTTGAAGAAACTTTGATTTTTTTAGAATTTGATCTTTATCATTTTCATCAAGCAACGGAATCTTCAATAAAACATCTTCTAAACGAATCCAGATGGAGTCATTTAAATTGAATGATTTTAATTGCATTTCACGCGCTCGGAGACTATCTATATCTTCTTTTTTTTCTGACTTAAACAATGCAATAAACTCTTTAGGATTCAATAGGTCATTCCCGAAATGGATATATTTAAACTTCACCAACTCTTCATTGAGTCTAAATATTTCTTTGTTTTCATCATAAAATTTAACGAGATCCTCTGAAGTAACTACCGTATCTAAATACTGTTCAATCACGGCTTCCTTGTATTTATTAATCAGTACATCTTGTCGGTACTGTTTTACTAAATTTTCAATACTTTCTTGATCTTTTGATAAGTTTATCTCTGCTTTCTGCAGTAACAACTGCTCTTTGGCCCAACTATTAATATAATTACTAACCAAAAGCATACTATCTGCTTTCGAAAAATTAGTTGGTAACAATTCCTTTAAATCATCTTGATACAAATAAGAATTGTACACACGTGCTATTGCTTGTCTATCATCTTTTTTTGATATACAAGATGCAAAAAGCAAAAATATTACGGTGTATGTAAGTAGGTGTTTCAAGTTTTAATTTTCGTATTGTTTAACTAATTTTTTTACTGTTTTTTTATGAAGCTTTACGTTATATTTTGCTCTCAACTCTTCAATCCACTGCTTTTCAAGTTCCTCTTGAAAATCATTGATCACCTTTCCTTTAGCCTCTTTCAACTCTTTTTGTGCCGGTGGCATAATTTCATTTACCTTCACCACTACAAAATGGCTTTCATCATCAGTATAAATAGCAGAAACGCCGTCTACAAAAGAAAAATTACTAGGCAACTTTTCACTTCCTTCTTCTAATGCACCTGTAGAAAACAACACATTTATGGTAGCTCCTTCATTAACCAAATCTTTAATCTCATCAATACTTTTACCTTCCTCTAAATATTTTTTTACCAATTTGGCTTTGTCATTTCGTGTACAGCTTGCTAGAACAACCTCCGCACGCTTTTTCCAAACATAGTTTTGACGATTCTCGTTAAAGAAATTTCGCAATGCTACTGTATCCTTTTCTGCTCGCGTCCATATTTTATCCTGTAATAAGTCAAATAGCAACAATCCGTCTCGGTACTCTTTTATAGTAAAGGCAAATTCAGCATCTGTTTTTTCCAAGTTATCTTTATAATAATCAATGATTTCTTTATCTAAAAAATCTTGATACACCGCTTGTAAGCTCATATTCGCCTGTGTCTTATTGTAAGCAATTAACTTATTTAGCGGAATGTTTTTACCATTTATAGAAAAAATAGTTTCTGTCAAACTTTCAGAAATTACCGAGGTATTATTTTCATAAAATGCATTTAAAACATTCGTATTTACTTTAATATCATAATCGGTTTTTAACCTTCCGGCAATAGATTTACCGACAATATTTGCACGTTCGCTTTTTTCTATTCTTTTTGTCAATTCCTCTTTTAGCTCCTCAAAGCTTTCGATTGGGTATTTTTTAAGCAATTTAACAATATGCCAACCATATACCGTCTGAAAGGGTTTAGAAATATCATTTTCATTTTTCAAAGCAAAAGCGACATCTGAAAACGGTTTTATCATTCTATTAGCCGAAAATTTTTGCAATTTGCCACCTTTCACCGCACTACTTTTATCGTCAGAATATTGTTTTGCTAAAAAGTCGAAGGCATCACCTTGTTGCAATTTCGCATAAACTTCCTTTATTTGATTTTCTGCAAAAATGGTATCAGTTGCCTTATTTTTAATCATTATATGTGCCACTTCCACTTCCCCTTTTGAAGGTCTTTTATCATTTACTTTTAGTATGTGGTATCCAAAACTTGTTTTAAAGGGCATTGACACCTCATTAACTGCTGTTTGATACGCTTGATTTTCAAAAGGATACACCATTCCAAATGCCGAAAAATAGCCTAGGTCGCCCCCATTATTTCTAGCAGAAGGGTCTTCAGAATATTCACTTGCCACTTCATCGAAGGGCACGCCACTCAATACTTTATTTCTTGCTTGCGTTATTTTTGTAAAAGCTTTTAATGTATCTGCAGGTGCTGCTTTAGGAGCCAACCTTACTAAAATATGACTAGCATCTACCTCCGTTTTTAAGCGACTGTAAGCTTCATTCACCAAAGATGCTGTTACCTTAGAATCTTTCAAATAGGGTGCTATTAATTGCTCCCTATATTTATTTAATTCTTTTTTATAAGTTGCTAAGGTATCCAAACCAAGCGCATATGCTTGCTTAAGCTTCAATTTATAATTGACATATAAGTCTAGATACTCTTCAATTGACTTTTTATTCTCTTCATCAACGATGTCCCTATTTTTATTAAAAACCTTTAAAAACTCGGTAGTATATATTGGTTCTTTATCAATAGAAAATAAAATCTCTTTAGTTTTCTGAGCCTTTACCTGCAAAAAGAATAAAATAAAAACTACAGCAGTTATTTTTTTTAATATCATAAACTCGTTATCTCTATACGCGTACCAGAAATTTAATTCTGGTACGCGCAAAATTATCTTTTATTTTTTATAGTTCTTGTTAAAAATATCACAAAGAAATAACACCTTCAACTACAGAAACTTCTTTGTATTTTTTTATAACCTCCTCAGCACTTTTCATTAATACCGTAACCGTTAAACTATTATACTTTCCTGTTTTTGAAGTTTTTGAAGTAATAACCGCTCCAGTATAATTGAAAATATTCTCTATTTGACTGAATTTTTCTTTATCAGCTGGTATGATAAATTTGTACATATATTCTGACGGAAACGCAGTAGTTTCGTCTAAGCTATTTTTTAGTTTTTTATAAAAATCTTCTTCCTTACTCATGTCTGTAAATTTTCCCTATTGTATTCAAATACAATACCATTTTAAAATATGAACAAAATGCTGACAAAATTACCGATATTATTCGTCTTAACTAAATTATTTCTTTTCTTTGTTAAAAATGAAGTAAGTAGTTAATAAATGCAACAAAAAATAGTCATCACTGGCGGTCCAAGTACTGGTAAAACAACGGTAATCAACGAACTAATCAGTCAAAAATTCACCTGTATTCCTGAAATTTCTAGGCAGGTAACTTTAAAAGCTAGAGAAGATGGTGTAGAGTGGTTATTTTTAAAAGATCCGTTACTTTTCAGTAAATTACTTTTAGAAGGAAGAGAGCACCAATATAAAGAGGCCGAAAAAATGACAGATCCCTTGATTTTTTTTGACAGAGGTATTCCCGATGTACATGCCTATATGAATTACTTGGCGGTTGATTATCCGCCAATCTATTTAGAAAAAAGTGAAAAATACCGTTATGATGAAATTTTCTTAATGCCTCCTTGGGAAGAGATCTACACCTCAGATGGAGAGCGCTATGAAGATTTTGAACAATCACTTGCCATTTACAACCATTTGAAAAATGCCTATCAAGCATTAAATTATCAAATAACTGAAATCCCTTTTGGAACCGTTGAAGAAAGAGTTCATTTTATTCTAAACACACTTAAAAATGACAAATGACCTCACCAAAACATCTCTTACAAAAATATTGGGGCTATTCGTTATTTAAAGAGCCTCAAGAAGAAATAATTGAAGCTGTACTTGCTCAAAAAAACGTCATTGCCTTATTACCTACGGGTGGCGGTAAATCTATTTGCTTTCAAATACCAGCTCTCATAAATGAAGGTGTTTGTATTGTAATTTCGCCACTTATTGCTTTAATGCAAGATCAAGTAGCGAATTTAACTGAGAAAGGAATTAAAGCAATTGCGGTTACTGCCGCACTTTCACAGGATGAAATTGTAGACCTATTCGACAATTTACGTTATGGTAATTATAAATTTTTATACTTATCACCTGAAAAATTACAGTCGCCCTTTATCCAATCAAAAATTGGGCAATTAAAAGTCAATACCATTGCTATTGATGAGGCACATTGTATCTCAGAGTGGGGCCATGATTTTAGACCGTCTTATAGGAATATTAAAATCCTTAAAGAAATTCATCCAGAAGCACCCATTATTGCTTTAACCGCTACTGCTACCGAACACGTACTTAATGATATTGCAACGAATTTAGAACTCGACACCCCTTCTATTTTTAAAAAGTCATTAATAAGAGAACAATTGGCTTATAATTTACATAAGACGGAGGCTATTTATGACACTGTAAAACAGCTTTTAAAAAAAATAAAAGGACCTGTAATTATTTATGCATCAAGTAGAAAAGCCACTAAAAGCGTGAGTCTTTTTTTAAATGCCAATGGTTTTCAAAGTAGTTACTATCACGGTGGATTACCTCCTGTAGAAAAACGGGAGGCCTTTGCAAATTGGATGAGCGAACAAACCCCAATTATGGTAGCAACCAATGCTTTCGGAATGGGTATTGACAAAGACAATGTATCAACCATCATTCATATTCATTTACCGTTTAGTCTTGAAAATTATATGCAAGAGGCTGGTAGAGCTGGAAGAAATGGACAAAAAGCAGTTTCAATTATACTTTATAACGAAGGCACCATTTTTGAATTTGAAAATCAATTTGAAAAAGGAAAAGTTACCGTAGACTTTGTCAAAAAAGTGTATTTCAATTTAAACCAACATTTTCAAATTTCCTTAGGAGAAAAGCTTGAAAACATCGTTGAATTCAATCTCACCGTATTTTGCAAAAAATACGAATTATCTATTCTGAAAACCTACAATGCCATTCAAGTATTAAACAATGAATTAATTATTAGAATAGATGAAAATTTTAATAGAAAATCTACTTTAGAATTTACTGTAAGTCATCACAAACTACTCAATTATTGTTCCACAAATACCGTGGCTAGTAAACTGATAAAATTGATTTTAAGAAACTATGGTGGCATATTCGACAGTCCTCAAAAAATTGATGAATATGCATTGGCACAGAAAATAAACACCAGCTCCTTCCAAATAAAAACACAACTCCACAACTTAGAAAAAGATGGATTATTAACGTACAAACCGGTGACTGGTGATACATTGCTTGAATTTTTAGTTCCTAGAGAAGATGATAGGACTATTAGCAACATTGCCAAACACATCAAACAACAAAACAGCATTAAACAACAAAAAGCTGGTGCAGTCAATGCATATGTTGAAAATACAACGCACTGTAGAAGTCTGTTCTTGCTAAATTATTTTGGTGAAATAAATGCCCAAAAATGTGGCCGTTGTGATGTTTGTTTAAGTAAAAATACCAAGGACACTTTAAACATTGATGCTGTTTCAGAAGAAGTCTTAAGTTTATTGGAACAACATAAACAACTAAGCTCAAGAGCGCTTGTTGATGCCTCTGGGTTTGATAAAAACACCATTATAAGTACCTTACAAATATTGTTGGAAAAAAATAAAATTGCCATAACTTCGCAGAATAAATTTGAATTAAAATTGCATGACTGATTTACGAATTGTATTTATGGGAACTCCTGATTTCGCCGTAGGGACTCTAAAAGCCTTATTGGAGAATAATTACAAGGTAGTAGGTGTAATTACAGCACCTGACCGGCCTGCTGGTAGAGGAAGAAAACTTCATGAATCGGCTGTTAAAAAATATGCTTTAGCGAACAATCTTACTGTTTTACAGCCTACCAATTTAAAAAATGAAGATTTTTTAAAAACACTGAGCAAGCTCGATGCAAATTTACAAATAATTGTAGCCTTTAGAATGTTACCAAAAATTGTTTGGAACATGCCTGAGTTTGGTACTTTTAATTTACACGCTTCTTTGTTGCCCGCCTATCGTGGAGCTGCTCCAATCAATTGGGCAATTATTAATGGCGAAAAGAAAACGGGCGTTACTACTTTTTTTATTGATGAAAAAATTGATACTGGCAACATCATCAAGCAAGAGCATCTAAAAATTGGCAAAAAAGAAACTGCCGGAGAGCTACATGATCGGCTCATGGAATTAGGAAGTAAATTAGTGGTTGCTACCGTAGCGCAAATTGCTAAAGGAACCATAGAAACAATCAAACAACCTTCAACGGAAGAAAAAGAAGCTCCTAAAATATTTAAAGAAACCTGTAGAATCAATTGGCAAGCCTCTTTAAAAAATATTAACAATACGATAAGAGGTTTAAGCCCCTACCCAGCAGCTTGGACACTACTTCAAAATGGTGATGATAGTATTGAGCTCAAAATTTACAGAGCATCAAAACAAAAAGAAACACATGAGTATCCTATTGGAACGGTCATTACTACAAAAAAAGAAATGAAGATTGCAGCCAAAAAAGGTTTTGTGATTATTACCGAATTACAATTAGCTGGAAAAAAGAAAATGCCTACTCAAGACTTGCTAAACGGCTTCAATTTTCATGAGAATGCAAAAGTACTGTAAGCCACTGTTTATGGGGTTTTACGGTAATTAAACTTGTTTTTCCTACTGCTTATTAACAATTAACCCCAATTTATCAACAAAAATCGTTGTTTTTCTGGCCTAATCTTGTGTAAACCCCTATAAAATCTATATTTGTTACGCTTTTAATAAAGCAAATAATATTTAACCAATTTTAAATTATTTAATTATGAACAAATCAGAATTAATAGAATCTATGGCTGCGGACGCAGGAATTTCAAAAGCATCTGCAAAGAAGGCTTTAGATAGCATGATGGGATCTGTAGAAGGAACACTTAAAAAAGGTGGAAGAGTTTCTTTAGTAGGTTTTGGTTCTTGGTCAGTTTCTAAAAGAGCTGCAAGAGAAGGTAGAAACCCTCAAACTGGGAAAACAATCAAAATCGCTGCTAAAAATGTAGTGAAGTTTAAGCCAGGTGCTGAATTAAAAGGTTCGGTAAACTAATTTAAATTTATTAAGTAGTGTTATCTAACTAGATAACTATTTTATAAAACAAAAAACCAGTGATTAAATCACTGGTTTTTTTTATTTTGTATACATCTTTTCTCGAAGTTCTTTAATCTTAGCATCTTCAAAATATTCATCGAAACTCATATATCTATCGATAACCCCATTTGGAGTTAGTTCAATAATTCTATTCGCCACCGTTTGTGCAAATTCGTGGTCATGAGTAGAGAACAAGACCGTTCCTTTAAAGTTTTTGAGTGAATTATTAAATGCTTGTATGGACTCTAAATCTAAGTGATTGGTAGGTTCGTCAATCATTAAAACATTCGCACGTATCATCATCATTCGCGAAAGCATACAACGTACTTTTTCTCCTCCAGACAAGACATTACATTTTTTAAGCGCTTCTTCTCCACTAAAAATCATTTTCCCAAGGAAACCTCTAATAAATACTTCCTCACGCTCTTCTTCTGTCTTTGCATATTGACGGAGCCAATCAACCAACGTTAGATCGCTTTCAAAAAAACTAGCATTCTCTAGTGGTAAATAAGCTTGATTTGTTGTTACGCCCCAGGCAAATGAACCCGCATCTGCTTTTTCATTATTGTTTAGAATTTCAAAAAAAGCGGTAACCGCTCTTGAGTTTTTTGAATGCACAACAACTTTATCGCCTTTAGCCAAGTTGATATGAACATCACTAAACAACGATTCTCCTTCAAACTGTTTACCAAGTCCCTCGACATTTAAAATTTGGTCACCAGCTTCACGCTCCCGCTCAAAAATGATTGCCGGATACCTTCTACTTGAGGGTTTAATATCGGATATGTTCAATTTATCAATCATCTTTTTTCTACTAGTAGCTTGTTTTGATTTGGCTACATTGGCAGAAAAACGACGTATAAAATCTTCTAATTCTTTTTTCTTCTCTTCGGCTTTCTTATTTTGTTGTGAACGTTGACGTGCCGCTAACTGACTCGACTCGTACCAAAAAGTATAATTACCAGAAAAGTGATTTATTTTACTAAAGTCAATATCAGAGATATGAGTACATACCGCATCTAAAAAGTGACGGTCATGCGAAACAACAATAACTGTATTCTCATAATTCGCTAAAAATGTTTCCAACCATGAAATGGTTTCATAATCCAAATCATTGGTAGGTTCATCCATAATTAAGACGTCTGGATTTCCGAATAAGGCTTGAGCTAACAAGACTCTTACTTTAGATTTTCCGTCCAAATCTTTCATCAAGGTATAATGCAAGTCTTCTTTAATTCCTAAATTAGACAACATTGCAGCAGCGTCGCTATCGGCATTCCATCCATTCATTTCCTCAAATGCCACTTGTAACTCCCCTATTCTATCTGCATTTGCATCTGTATAATCAGCATAAAGGGTATCCATTTCAGATTTTATTGCATATAAAGGTTTATTCCCTTTTAAAACCGTTTCTAAAACTGGAAACTCATCATAAGCAAAGTGATCTTGTGTAAGCACAGACATTCGCTTCCCTTTTTCTAGAGAAACACTTCCTGAAGTTGGATCAAAATCCCCCGATAGTATTTTTAAAAATGTTGATTTTCCTGCTCCATTCGCACCGATGATACCGTAACAGTTTCCTTGGGTAAAAACTGTGTTTACTTCATCAAATAAGATGCGTTTCCCAAATTGTACAGATAAATTTGATACTGTTAACATTATGTGTTTTTTGAAATTTTGGCAAAAGTAAGGAAATACTATGTTTATTTAACTATGAAACACTTTATAATTTAACATCAAATTAACAAGAGTACTTTAAGCGAATGGCTAATTTTGCATTTCAAAAGGATAGTATTAGATTTGTCGGATTTTATAACGCAGAAAGTATTGAAATATAAATTACTTTTAATTTCTTTTTTAATTTTCTCCAGTTGTGTCAGTGATAAAACAGTCGCGGAGGCATCATACTTTGGTGGAAAAATAATTAATCCAAAATCTAACAAAGTTTTATTCTATCAATCAGAAAACTTATTGGATTCAACAGAGCTGGATCACAACAATAAATTCTTATTTAAATTTGATTCTTTAAAGGTTGGTTTATATACTTTTAAACATGACCGCGAAGTTCAATATGTCTTTCTAGAGCCAACTGATAGTTTATTATTACGATTGAACACGTGGGATTTTGACGAATCGTTGGTGTTTAGCGGAAGAGGATCTGAAAGAAACAACCTTCTGATTAATTTATTTTTAGAAAATGAGAAAGAAGATAAATTAGTTTACAATTTTTACGAATTAAACGATCGTTTATTCGACCTTAAAATAGACTCACTTTTAAAACAAAAAAAGTTGCTGTATGCGCTTTTCAAAGAGAATACTGTAGAGTTAAACCCATTATTTGATAAATATATCAATGCTGCAATACAATATCCGTTATACAAAAAAAAGGAGGTCTACCCTTTTCGACATAAAAAAGCATTGCGGTTAGATAATTTTCCTCATATGGATCCTGCATTCTACAAATATCGAAAAGATATTAATTTAAACGATCAGGATCTTTACAATTTTTATGCATATTATGAATACGTGAGAGATTATTTATACCATCTTAGTTATGAAAAATACATTATTAACAATACTGCAGTTCCTATTAATTTTCTCGAAGTTACCGTAAAGCACATTCAAATAAAAAACTTAAAAAACAGATTGTTAGACGAGGCTATGTGGAATATTCTTTTAGATGACAACATCGCATCAGAAGATAAAGAAGCTGCTAAAGAATTGTTTTTTGAAAACTGTGATGATGAAAAACTCATAAGCAGTATCTCTAGTTTAATCAAAGCGTCTGAATCTCCCAAAAAAGGAGCCGTTTTTCCAGAAGTGATAGCGTTAAATACCGCTGATGAAAAAATTAGGCTCAACGAGGTTATGAAAGATAAAAATAGTGTGCTTTATTTTTGGCCTCGCGCAACTTTCCAAGTTGAGAGCTTAGCAAAAAGGGTACATTATCTCGAGAAACAACATCCAGACATCACGTTTATTGGAATCAATTCCAAACATATTGACTACAACTGGAAAGCGTATATCAAATCAAACAATTTTAACAGCAACAATCAATTTTGCTTAGTGAATGGTAGTACAAATACTGATGAATGGCTCTATAATGATTTTGCCAGAGCGATTCTGGTGGACAAAAATGGTGTTGTTTTGAATGGATTTACCTATTTATCCAATGCAAAATTTGAGCAACAGCTCAAAAAATTTAAAAATCACTAAATCATACTGCTGTTCGTTTTATTTAACGTACTTTTGCACCCTCATAAAAACAAGAGGCTTATTTATCTGCTAACGAGCATATTACTTTGGAGCCTTAGTTTGATAAATAATATATATGTCTACATTTAAAGAGCTTGGCTTAAGTCAGGCAATAGTAAAAGCGCTCAATGATTTAGGGTATGAGCAACCTACAACAATTCAAGAAAAATCAATTCCTCAAATCTTATCATCTACTGATGATATAAAAGCATTTGCACAAACTGGTACTGGTAAAACAGCAGCATTTAGTTTACCAATTATTGAGAAAATTGATATTAAAAACCGAGAAACACAAGCTATTATTTTATCTCCAACAAGAGAGTTAGCAATTCAAATAGGAAATAACATTAAGGAGTTTTCTAAATATATGGATGGCTTAAATGTAGTAACTGTTTATGGAGGTGCCGACATTGAGAGTCAAATTAGAGGTTTAAAAAAAGGAGCTCAAATTGTAGTTGGTACACCTGGTAGAACCGTTGATTTAATAAAACGCAAAAAATTAAAACTTGAAAGTATTCAATGGGTTGTTCTAGATGAAGCAGATGAAATGCTGAATATGGGCTTCAAAGAAGATCTAGATCAAGTATTGAAAGTTACTCCTGAAAATAAACAAACCCTGCTATTTTCTGCTACTTTTCCAAAAGAAGTAGATCGGATTGCCAGAAATTACATGCAGAATCCGGTTGAAATTGATGCCGGAAAGCGTAATTCAGGTACAGATAGTGTTTCACATGAGTACTACTTAGTTTCTGAAAGAAATAGATATCCCGCTTTAAAGCGTATTGCGGATCTAAATCCGGATATTTATGGTATTGTTTTTTGTAGAACCAGAAGAGAGACGAAAGAAGTTGCCGAAAAGCTGATTGCTGATGGTTATAATGCTGATTCATTACACGGTGACCTTTCACAAGCACAACGTGATATGGTAATGCAAAAATTTAGAAACAACCATTTACAAATTTTAGTCGCAACTGACGTTGCAGCTCGTGGTTTGGATGTTGATAGTTTAACACATGTTATCAATTACAAATTACCTGATCAAATTGAATCGTATACACACCGAAGTGGAAGAACGGGTAGAGCTCATAATAAAGGGATTTCTATAGCGATAATTTCTAATAAGGAAAAAAGAATTCTTAGTCCAATTGAAAAGAGAATTGGCAAAAAATTTGTTGAAAAACAAGTACCTAACGGTGAAGAAATATGTGGGACTCAATTGTTTAAACTGATTGAAAAAGTTAAAACCGTTGAAGTAAATGATACACAAATTGAAGGTTACTTAGATACCATATATGCGCAATTAGAAGGTGTTGATAGAGAAGAGTTAATTCGCAGATTTGTTTCTATTGAATTCAATCAATTTTTATCATACTATGAAAACTCTCAAGATTTGAATGGTGATGATTCAAAAGAGCGCAAAAGAAGTAGTGATGAAAACTTTACACGTTTTTATATCAATATTGGTAAAATGGATGATTTAAATCCGGCCAGATTGATAGGCTTGATTAATGAAAATATAAAAGAGCGTAACGTAGAGATTGGTCAGATTGAAATTTTAAAGAATTTCTCTTTTTTCGAAATAGACAAAAAAGTAGCTGATGAAATTTTAAAAGCCTTTGTAAATGTTGAATTTGAAGGTAGAGCAGTAATTGTAGAAGTAACTACAAAACCCAAAAGTCGTTCAAGAGGTGGTGATAGAAAACGCAGCGGTTTTGGTGGCGGCAGACGCTCTGAAGGCTCTGGAGGAGGCTCTAGAGATGGAGGAAGGTCTAAACGTTCTTCATATAGTGGATCTTCTAGCGGAGGCGGATTTAAAGGTAAATCTGGCGGAAGAAGAAGTAGAAATAGATAATTTCAATTATAAATATAAAAAAGAGCCTACGTTTTAGAAATGTAGGCTCTTTTTATTTTACATATTTAGAACCTTTCATAAAACTCAATACAATAAAACCTGCAATAAAGAAAACTGCCAATATTAAAATGAACAAACGCAGTGAATTTGTATAGGATGTAACAATACCAGCGATGATCATTCCAAATACAATCGCTAACTTTTCAGTAACATCGAAAAAGCTAAAATAGGTAGCGTGATCTTGTGTTTCATCAGGAATCAATTTTGAATAGGTAGATCGAGAGAGCGTTTGAATAGCACCAAGTACCAATCCCAAAAAGGCGCCAAGTGCATAAAATTTCAAATAGACATTCGGATCTTCTTTATTCAACATATACGCTCCAACACATGCAAGAGCCCAAATCAAAATAGTAATTTTCAAGGCTTTAATATTTCCTATTTTGTCAGACAATCTTGAAAACAAATAGGCTCCAGCAATTCCAACAATTTGAATTAATAATATCGTAATTATTAGGTTACTCGTTTCCAACCCTAAATCTTTGGTGCCAAATACAGACGCCAATAATATGATTGTTTGCACACCTACACTGTACAAGAAAAAGGAAATTAAGAGTATTTTTAATTGTGCCTGTGATTTTATCTCTTTCAAAACCAATTGCAGCTCTTTATAACCTTTAAAAATATAGTCTTTTTCTGGCTTTCTTTTATACGGATTGTTTGGCAAATGCTTAAAGGTATATTGCGCAAAACCAAGCCACCAGACACCCACGGTTAAAAAAGAAATTCTTGCGGGGAGCGTTGGATCTGTAATACCATATAATTCTGGTTTCATAACCATTGACAGGTTGAACGCCAATAAAATAACAGACCCCGCATAGCCCATCATAAAACCTTTGGCACTTACCTTATCTTGTTGCTCTGGAAAAGCCACTTCTGGTAAATAGGCATTGTAAAAAACGATGCTCCCCCAGAATCCAATACTCGCAGTAATTGTAAACACAATACCAATCCACAACGTTTCTTTTCCCGTAAAGAAAAACAATGTCATTACAGATAACGAACCTAACAAACAAAAAAAGCGCATAAAGCGCTCCTTATTGCCCGTATAATCGGCAATAGCTGATAAAATTGGTGATAAAAATGCCACGATTAAAAATGAAAAGCCCAAGGCATATGAATAAATCGTCGTATTATACCATTCGGTTCCTAAAAAATGAACAATTCCGTTCGCACTTTCAGTTACAGATTCATAGTAGATAGGAAATACAGCAGTACCGATTACCAATGAATAAACAGAGTTGGCCCAATCGTAGAATGACCATGCATTGATTAATTTTTTATCTCCTCGTTGTAACATAGCTATAAATTAAAAAGCCGCTCTTTTACAGAACGGCTCACAATGTACTAATTTAATGTCAAAATTTTAATTTGCTATCGTTTGACTATTTAATTTATTTGCAATTTTTGTTGCTTCAGGTATCCAATCTTTCAAGTTTTTAATTCTTGTTTGATTCGAAGGGTGAGTACTTAAAAATTCTGGTGGCGCACTTCCTGCGTCGGCCCGTTGACTCATACGCACCCATACATTTACAGCTTCTGAAGCCTTATAACCTGCCATAATCATAAAAACAACACCTAACTTATCTGCTTCTGTTTCATGGGTTCTACTATACGCTAACATTCCTACTTGCGAACCTACCCCATAAACTGTATTCCATAACAGTTGTGTTTTAGGATCTTTACTAGAAGTACCTAAAGCCACTGCTAATCCGCCTAACTGTTGCCCATAAGAACTTGTCATTCTTTCTTGACCGTGCTTTGCAAAGGCATGTGCTACTTCGTGTCCCATTACCGCAGCTATCCCATCAATATTGTCACAAATTGGTAAAATACCCGTATAAAACACCACTTTTCCGCCTGGCATACACCATGCATTAACGGTTTGATCTTCTATTAAATTAAATTCCCATCGGTATGCATCTGCTTCAGCAGTCATTCCATTTGCACGCATGTATTTATCTACGGCTTTTGAAATACGTGCCCCAACTTGCTTCACTTCATTCGTTTTAGCAGTATTCGTAGATAATTTATTTTCCTCTAAGAAACCTGAGTACTGGGCAAAACTTGAAGGTAATATTTGAGCATCGCTTACTAAATTAATACGTTTTCGCCCTGTAATTGGTACTGTACTACAGCTTATCAAAAAGAGCGTCACTATAATTAATGATATTATTTTTTTCATTACACTATTCATTTATTGATTATATGTAAATATACAAATTTTGCATAAATTCGTCACATGAAAGATCAATCAAAATCCGTTAAGCAACATAATTTCCAAGTGCCGCAACAGGTTATTGGCAAAGCGAAATTCTTGCAATTTTTCTCTAAAAGCTTGACCTCAAATTTTTTAACGAAATTATTTATTACGCCATTTAAATACAAAACACCTGAGCGAGAGGAAATGATGCGTGAAAGTGCTAAAAAAGAATTGGTGCTTATTCCTGCCTTAGGTTACGAAGTGATGGTGTATACCTATGGATACTCAAAAACAAAAATCTTATTAGCACATGCTTGGTCTGGTAGAGGAACACAGATGTATGCAATTGCCGATTTACTATTGGAAAACGGAATGATGGTACTTAGTTTTGATGCACCTGCACATGGCCTTTCAAAAGGTAAAACAATTACCCCTATTGAATATGTAAAAACAATCGAGTTTTTAAGTGAAAAATACGGTCCTTTTGATGCGGCAGTGGGACATTCTTATGGTGCAATTTCCTTGTTGAAATGTGTTTCTAACGGATTGAAAATAGACAAATTAGTTACCATTGGAACTACAGCAACAATTACCAATGTCATTGTTGATTTTATCGAGAAATTCCAATTAAAACCAACTATGGTAGCCAGCTTCAAAAAGAAGCTTAACAGTAAATTTAAACAAGATATTGATGCCTTTTCACCTGTTGAATCTGCAAAAAATATTGAAATACCAACGCTTGTTATACACGACACAAAAGATACCGATGTTGATGTAAGTAGCGCCTTTAAATTACGACAAAATTTAAAACAAGGCACCCTTTTAATTACAAACGGATTAGGACATCGAAGTGTTGTAAGAGATGCAACTGTACTTCATAAAATATGTGCGTTTATTAAGGGGTAACAAAAAGCATATGAAAAATATATTTTTTATTTTAACAGTTATTATTGCAGTGAGTTGTACTACAGCAGCCCAAGAAAAAAAAACGCAAACCACCAAAAAAGAAATGACAAAGAAAGTAGTTAAAACAGAAGCTGAATGGCAAAAAGAATTAACGCCTCAAGAATATTATGTACTAAGACAAAAAGGCACAGATCGACCTGGAGATGTTGGCTATACTAAACATTTTGAAAAAGGCACCTATCACTGTAGAGCCTGTGACGCACAATTGTTTAAGTCTGGAAGTAAATACGAATCAGATTGCGGATGGCCTTCTTTTGATGATGCCATAGATGGAACTGTAGACTTTACCAAAGATTTAAGTTTGGGGATGATACGTACTGAGATTACTTGCACCAATTGTGGGGGCCACCTCGGCCATATTTTTGATGATGGTCCTAAAGAAACTACTGGCAAACGTTATTGTGTGAATACGAGTTCTATCAAATTTGTAAAATCAGAATAATTATTTTAAAAATATTGATTAAATTAGAGTGCTCATTTAGAGCGCTCTTTTTTTTTCTAAACTATGGAAACAACGCACCTTGAAGGTATTCTTAAACAGTTTAAATACTATAAAAGTTTAGGAGATAAAACTTTCGACCAATTAAGTGACCAAGAGCTTCATTGGAAACACAATGACTACAGTAATAACATAGCTATTATAGCAAAACATCTAGTGGGCAATATGTTGTCACGTTGGACCCATTTTTTAACAGAAGATGGTGAAAAAGAATGGAGACAGCGCGATTCAGAATTTGTGGATACGTATCACTCAAAAGCAGAATTGATTGACGCTTGGGAGAAAGGATGGACTTGCTTATTCGAAGCCATAACACCACTCACTACTACTGATTTAAACAGCATTATCTATATACGGAATCAGGGGCAATCAGTTGCCGATGCCATTCATAGACAGTTAGCACATTATGCATACCACATCGGGCAAATAGTGTATATAGGAACCTTGGTAAAAAACAACGACTGGAAGAGTTTATCGATTCCAAAAAATCAATCTTCAAATTTTAATACTGAAAAATTTGATAAAGGAAAACACCAAGGTCATTTTACAGATGACTTATTATAATTTTTTTGCAATGACTTCTCGCATAGTTGGGCAAAAAATGGTTGCTCCGGGCTCAGTGTCTAAATCATCAAACTCTTGCAGTGCATCATTGACTTCTTGCTGTGATAAATAACCCGTCGCTACTAGTTTTGGTAGGTAAATATTAAAAAAGCTCTTAGGCCAGTTCCAAGTAAATTCTTTAGGCGTTGCCATTTTTGCCAGTATACGCGTACTTACAATTTCAAAACCTTGATTTTCAAAACTCACAGGTAATTTTCTACCAATATCAATCGTGCCATTTTGATCTCTTAAACTTTGTAAAGCAGCAGCAATTCCTTTCGCCAAAGCAGGCTTATAAGGTTCGGTTTGTAAAGTTGACCAATCAAAATATTCATGGGTAACTACAACCCCTCCCTTTTTCAGCGCTTGATGTAGTTTGGCAATAATTTCTTCCGGATTAGAGATCCACGCAAAAGCCCATCTAGAATAGACACCGTCCAAACTATTCTCTTGTAATTGCATTGCGTCAAAATCAGCACATTGCGCTTCAATAGTTAAGCCAAATTGTTGAGTAATCTGTTTTAAAAAATCGATAAAGTAAGCCGATTTATCTACACCAATTACTTTTCCTTTAATACCTGTAATATAGGCCAACTCCGTAGTGCAAAAACCGGGGCCACAACCAAGATCTAATAATGTTTGACCTGCGGTGAAACCCGCGAGCTCCCACCCTTTTATGGCTTCGCTAGCCCAAACTTGGTGTTGCAAACCTAAACGGTGTAACTCAGCCGTTTCAGTTCCCAATATATATGCGTTGTTCTCTTGTTGTGACATCAGTGTTTCTTTTAATAAAACCAATTTATAAAATATAGTTGAATGTATTAACTTTATACACTCAAAAAACTAATTTTGTGTATCTATCGATATAACTCATTGAAACGAATCCATAGCTAACCGGAAGCCATCATTATATGAGAACCTCGCTCTATTCAATTTATTATCATACATTTAGACAAACTAACCCCTGATGATAAAATTCTTTATTGGATAGCTATGTTGCTTTTTCTAAATTAAACACTATTAATATTTCACTATTGGCAAAAGAGATAGAGAAGTTGAATAAAAACTAAATAACGAAAGCATAACTAGAAAAAATGAACACTAAATCGATCCTTTTTTGTTTCCTGTTAGGATTCACTTTCATTGGACATTCTCAATCAGACACTGCAAAAAAATTATTATTTATAGGTAATAGTCTAACCTATACCAATGATTTACCAAAATTGGTTGAAGTAAATGCTAAAGAAAAGGGAATCATCATAGAAACAACGGTGGTTGCTTATCCTAATGTGGGACTCGAAGATCATTGGTATGGCGGTAGCGCGCAACTACTCATAAAAGAGGGCAATTATGATTATGTAATTATCCAACAAGGTCCTTCCTCACAAGAGTATGGTAGTAAGAGTTTGTTAGAATTTGGTAAAAAATTTAAAAAGCTTTGTGATAAATACCACGCAAGGCTTGCCTATTTTATGGTTTGGCCTTCAAAAAAGAACTATTATACCTATGACGATGTTATCAAAAACTATACAGAAGCAGCTACAAAGAACAACGCTATTTTATGTCCGGTTGGCGAAGTTTGGAAAGCTCATTTTGAAAAAACCAATGATTTTTCTTACTACGGAAAAGACGGATTCCACCCATCGTTACAAGGAAGTCAAGCAGCGGCCGAAATTATTGTAAAATCGCTTCTTTTGGACTAAATTTTCTAATCGCAAATTCTTATCTTTGCAACTTATTAAAAATGATGTAGGAATATGTTCAATAATTTAAGTGATAAATTAGACAAAGCGTTTCATGTACTAAAAGGGCATGGAAAAATTACCGAAATAAACGTTGCTGAAACTTTAAAAGAAGTTCGAAGAGCATTACTTGATGCCGATGTTAACTTTAAAATAGCCAAAGAATTTACCAATCGTGTAAAGTCAAAAGCACTAGGTCAGAACGTATTAACAACATTAAATCCCGGACAATTACTTGTTAAAATTGTAAAAGACGAGTTGACCGAATTAATGGGTGGCGAAACGGTAGGCATCAACTTAGGTGGTTCTCCAACCGTCATTTTAATGTCAGGTTTACAAGGTTCTGGTAAAACAACCTTTTCAGGAAAATTGGCCAATTTCTTAAAAACCAAAAAAAACAAGCAAGTATTATTAGTTGGTTGTGATGTGTACCGACCTGCTGCAATCAATCAATTACAAGTAGTTGGTGAGCAAATTGGCGTGGAAGTATATGCAGAAGTAGGCAATCAAAATCCCGTAGAAATTTCTCAAAACGCAATCAAACATGCCAAAGCCAACGGCAAGAATGTTGTTATTATAGATACTGCTGGTCGTTTAGCTGTTGATGAAGAGATGATGACCGAGATTTCTAATATTCACAAAGCAGTAAGTCCACAAGAAACGTTATTTGTGGTTGACTCAATGACAGGTCAAGATGCTGTAAATACGGCAAAAGCCTTTAATGATGTCTTAAATTTTGAAGGTGTTATTTTAACCAAGTTAGATGGTGATACCCGTGGTGGTGCAGCGTTATCGATAAAATCGGTTGTAGACAAGCCAATTAAGTTTATTGGTACGGGCGAAAAAATGGAAGCCATCGATGTTTTCCATCCAGATCGTATGGCAGAACGGATTCTTGGAATGGGTGATGTGGTGTCGTTAGTAGAGCGTGCACAAGAACAATATGACGAAGAAGAGGCTCGTAAAATTCAAAAGAAAATTGCCAAGAACCAATTTGGGTTTGATGATTTTTTAAAACAAATTCAGCAAATCAAAAAAATGGGGAATATGAAAGATTTGGTGGGCATGATACCAGGTGTTGGTAAAGCAATGAAAGATGTCGATATAGATGATGATGCCTTTAGAGGAATTGAAGCGATTATCCATTCAATGACACCATCTGAACGCAGTACGCCAAAAATTATCGATAATAGCCGTAAAAAGCGCATTGCTAAAGGATCAGGAACATCTGTACAAGAAGTAAATCAATTGATGAAACAGTTTGATCAAATGAGTAAAATGATGAAAATGATGCAAGGTGGTGGCGGTAAACGCATGATGCAAATGATGAAAGGAATGGGACAATAATTGCTAGTTAGATTCATTTAATTTATAGTTAAATTCAGATACTAGATACCAAATACTAAATACCAAGTACCAGAGACCAAGTACCAGAGACCAAGTACCAGAGACCAAGTACCAGATACCAAATACCAGAGACCAAATACCAGAGACCAAAATGACCATACTAGACGGTAAAACGACATCTAATACGATTAAAGAGGAAATAGCGGAAGCAGTGATTAAACTAAAAGCTGAAGGCAAGAAAACACCGCATTTAGCTGCTGTTTTAGTGGGTAGTGACGGAGCTAGTATGACCTACGTTACAAGTAAAGTAAAAGCGTGTGAACGTGTTGGCTTTAAATCGACACTGGTAAAATTGGAAGCTACTATTTCTGAAGAAACCCTACTTCAAGAAATTGAAAAACTTAATAACAATCAAGATATTGATGGTTTTATCGTTCAATTACCATTGCCCAAGCATATTGATGAACAAAAAGTAATCATGGCTGTACATCCTGATAAAGATGTAGACGGATTCCACCCAATGAATGTTGGCAAAATGGCTTTGAATTTACCTACTTTTTTACCCGCTACACCCTTCGGAATTTTAGAATTATTAGAACGTTACCAAGTAGAAACCAGTGGAAAACATGTAGTAGTTATCGGCAGAAGTCACATTGTTGGTGAACCGATGAGTATTTTATTGGCCCAAAAACGAAAGCAAGGAAATGCTACTGTAACCTTGACCCACAGTCGTACCAAAAATTTAAGTGAAATTACCCGTCAAGCGGATATTATTGTAGCTGCATTGGGCATTCCTGCATTTTTAACTGGAGACATGGTAAAAGAAGGTGTGGTTATTATTGATGTTGGTATTACAAGAGTCGATGACCCAAGTAGAAAACGTGGATATAGACTTTCTGGCGATGTTGATTTTCAAAGTGTTAGTGAAAAAGCGAGTTTTATAACGCCCGTCCCTGGAGGTGTTGGCCCTATGACCATCGCTATGCTATTAAAAAATACCTTATTAGCGTGTGATAAAAAGAATTAGAAAACCTTAATTATTACCTACCGTATTCCAAATATCTAGGTAAATTTTCCAGTCGTCTTTTACTTTTTTCCAAACAATCACGTATTTACCTCTTGAAGATGATACGTTTCCATTCTCATCAGACGAGGTAACCGCATAATACCCGTAGTCATACGCATTAACGTTAATCACGTTAATTTCTTTTGGATATATTTTATGCGATAGAATTTTAACTCCTTTAGGCAAGGTCCATCGTTTTTTTATAGCAGCATGTCCCGAAATGATATCTGTCTCATCTGGAAATATCTTCGCATCTGAACTATAAAAATTGGTTAAGGCATCAAAATTTCCATCCATATAGGCCTTTGAGAAACCGGATACATTTTTTAAAATGATATTGATATCAACTCCTTTACCCGAATATTCTTGCGCGTAAAGGCTTGAAATGAAAAACAATAATAATATGGTACTTTTAATTTTCATACACTGCATTCAACTTATAAAACAATAGAAACTATAAGAAGCATTATTGCTAAAACTAACTTAACCAACATCGATTTAATTTTTATCAAAATTAACACTATTAATATAGAAACGAGTGATAAAAAGCTAATTAATAAAACTTTAACGAGTTGTTAATTTTTACGTTTTTCTCTTTACACATTGAATTTTCCAAGTTGGAAATACTATTTTCTCTGTCTTATCAACCCACTCACCAACCCAGTTAAACCCATTGGTTGAAATCTCAAAAAAAGTAAGTCTAAAAAATCCATCCAGACCATTGGGTGCTTTCTGCGCTCTGTACAGCACAATATCGTCCTCCTTTTTATTACCTGTCCAAGTCGGCAATCTAGTTGGTACCGTAGCTGAAGCATAATAATGCACATTCCACTGGGCACTATCTTTGCTGTATTGACGAATACTACCTGAGTGTTTTCCGTCTTCTTTCAAGGTTTCATCTTGTACGGCCATTCCATTCATTATATATTTAAATTTCCAGGTCATTTTAACCGGTTTTGCCCATGTTTGGTCAGCATTTCTCGATTGAGACGTACAATCACAAATGCCAATTAATGGGGCATAGTCCGCTACTTCTTTTGGTGCCTTTGGGTTTATTCTTCCATACGGGTATGCATTAGAAGCTTCATAAAGTGCGTTTGTATTTTGTTGTGCACTCAACATAACCACAGAGAATAAAAAAAGAAATAGCATTCTAAATTTCACGACACTTTTATTTGAACCCTAGTAAGTTAACTATAAAATAAATGCAATTCGTTAAAAAACAACACTTTAATAAAATTTTAACAGCCTATTTGAGAGGGTCTCTATGTACTAAATCTATTGAAAATGCAGGTAAACAAACCGACAAATACTCACAAGGCTCTACAAAAGGATTTGAATATTGTACCCTTGTATTCTTTTCAATTTTAATAGACTGACCCGCCTCTAAAATAATGGTATCTCCATCGATAATAAATTGTTTTTTACCTTTAATAATGTAAGTGTACTCGTCAAATTCTGGCGTTTGAAAAGATTCTTTCCAATCAGCTGGCGCCACCATATGAGCAATACTCACTTGTGAGCTCTGATTGGTAGCATTACCAAAATGTTCTTTTATGATTTTACCGTCAGTTGTAGGTACAACAAAAGGTGATTTTTGAATGTGATATTTTTTCATCTATTAAGATATTTGCTTCTACTTATTTTAAACTTTAAATTAAAGAAATACAACTCTAAAGCAATAGTTATTCTTCTTCGTACAAACGCAATCTATTAGACAAATTTGTAATTTCAGTTTGTAAATTTTCAACGCGTTTTAACAATTTATTTACCACATCTAAGCCCTCCATATTGATCTCCAAATCAAAGTGTAAACGCATTAATTTCTCAATATCGCTTATTTGTTCTTTTGCAACGCATTGTGTTGTTTGTACCTCTACAATTTCAACCAACTCATACTCTTTTAATCTGTCTAAAAAAGATATTGGCACATTATAGTATGAGCAAAACTGTTCAATAGCTATATATTCGTTAGTATCCATAATTAGTGTAATTTTTGAAGTTCTTTAAACAATTCCTTTTCTTTTGCGGATAAGTTTGTTGGCATTTTTATTTGAAAGCTCGCATACAAATCGCCAAACTGCCCTTCTTTTTTGTATTTTGGAAAGCCTTTTCCTTTTAATTTAACCTTCGTATTATTTTGAGTTTCGGGGTTTACCTTTAGTTTGACTTTTCCATCAAAGGTATCTATGGTCACATCACCACCCAAAATAGCAGTGTATAAATCGATCTCAACATCTGTATATAAATTATCTTTATCACGTCTAAATTTGGTGTTATTATTTATTGAAAATTTTATGTACAAATCACCATTGGGACCTTCATTAACACCCTGACTACCATGTCCTTTAATTTTGATGACTTGTCCGTTTTCTATACCTGCAGGAATGGTAATTCTGATATTTTTATTATTTACCGTTAAGGTACGTTTGTGAGTAGCAAAGACATCTTTAAGATTCAACTGTAACTCAGCATTAAAATCTTGCCCTCTAAATTTCACACTTCTACCTCCACGCGAACCAGAAGAGGTACCACCAAACATAGATTCAAAGAAATCAGAAAAATCATGTTCAGAAGCACCACCCGAATATTGTTGCTGAGCATGTCTTTGCTGCTGACCTTGTTGTTGTTTGGCTTTCTCAAACTGTTCTGCATGTTCCCAATCTTTACCATATTCATCATATTTTTTTCGATTTCCGGGATTGCTTAATACTTCATTAGCCTCATTAATTTCTTTAAACTTTTTTTCAGCTTCTTTATCCTCAGGATTTAAATCAGGATGGTATTTTCTTGCTAATTTTCGATATGCCTTTTTTATATCTTGTTCGGAAGCTGATTTAGGTATTTCTAAAATTTTATAATAATCTACGAAAGCCATTTCTAATTCTTATTTTTAAAATTCATGTTTTTAACACTATTTGGTACTTCTATTCCTACTTTCAATTCGGGATCGGCTATAGGTTGTCCATATTTTTTCTCAATAGGAATCACACCCGCCCAAATATCAAGATGGTAATCTTCCTTCTCGTCTTTTGGTGGACCCGTTCTTATTTTAGCCGATGCTTCTGTCAGTTGTAGTTTCAACACCTTGGTGGCTTTCAACTCTTTTGCATTTGGTAAGCGTGCTTCTTCCCAACGGCCAGGTATAATTTGATCTGATACTACTTTCAGCGCTTCTAAACGTTCATTAGAGTCAGTAACAACTTCGGCTTGACCAAAAACAGTAACCGAATGGTAATTCAATGAATGGTGAAATGCCGAACGTGCCAATACAATACCATCAGTTTGTGTCACATTAATTGAGATGGGAACCCCTTTTTCCATAGCAACTAACATTCTACTCACACTAGCACCATGAAAATAGATCCAATCATCTTTGCGCCCATAAATTGTGGGGATCACTACCGGATAGCCATTAAACACAAAACCCACTTGACATATAAAATCTGCATCCAAGATTTTATAAATAGTTTCAGAATCATAATGACCTCGCTTAGGGGCTCTTTTAACTTTGGTTTTGTCTGTTGGCATCACTTCAAAAATTACTGTCTTTAAATGTAGTAATTTGGTTCTTATTATCTTAAATTTGCGGGCATAAATTTTTATTGAAATGAGTATTCAACACTTACTGAAATCTGCTGTACAAAAAGGCTTTGAAACTATTTACAAGGTTCAAATTGACTCGGTTGAGTTTCAAGCAACGCGCAAAGATTTTGAAGGTGACATCACAATTGTTGTTTTTCCATTTTTACGTGTAATTAAAGAGAATCCTGTTGAAATTGCCACCAAAATAGGTACTTACTTAACAGAAAATGTGAGTGAAGTCACCAATTTCAATGTGGTAAAAGGGTTTTTGAATTTGGTAATTGATGATGTCTATTACTTAAACGAATTCACTACAATTTACAATACTGAAAATTTTGGGTTTACAAAACCAAGTGCCGGGGAACAAGCGGTGATGGTTGAATATTCATCACCTAACACCAACAAACCTTTACACCTAGGGCATATCCGTAATAACTTATTAGGGTATTCTGTGGCAGAAATTATCAAAGCTTCGGGTAAGCAAGTATATAAAACACAAATTATTAACGACCGTGGTATTCACATTTGTAAAAGTATGTTGGCATGGCAAAAATGGGGCAACGGTGAAACACCCGATAGTACTGGCTTAAAAGGCGATAAATTGGTTGGTAATTATTATGTGAAATTTGACCAAGAATATAAAAAAGAAATAAATACGCTTGTTGCAGATGGCCTTACTGAGGAAGCTGCTAAAAAGCAAGCTCCTTTACTTTTAGAAGCACAAGAAATGCTTATTAAGTGGGAATCAGGAGATCAAGAAGTTGTTGACCTTTGGACAACCATGAATGAATGGGTATATACTGGTTTTGATGAAACTTATAAAGCTTTAGGCGTAGATTTTGATAAGAATTATTATGAGAGCAACACCTATCTATTAGGGAAAGATGTAGTTTCAGACGGACTCAAAAAAGGGGTGTTTTTCAAGAAAGATGACGGCTCCGTTTGGATTGACTTGACCGAAGATGGTTTGGATGAAAAAATTGTATTGCGTTCTGATGGTACTGCAGTGTATATGACACAAGACATAGGTACTGCCATTGAGCGTTTTAAAGATTTTGACATCAATTCACTAGTATATGTCGTTGGAAATGAGCAAGATTATCACTTTAAGGTATTGTTTTTAATCTTGAAGAAATTAGGATTCGATTGGGCAGAAAACTTGTACCACTTAAGCTATGGAATGGTAGATTTGCCTTCAGGAAAAATGAAATCTCGTGAAGGTACCGTTGTAGATGCTGATGATCTATTAGTTGAAATGACCAATACGGCCAAAGAAATTTCAGAAGAACTAGGGAAGCTAGAAGACTATACAGCACAAGAAAAAGAGCAACTCTATAAGACGATTGGCTTAGGGGCTTTAAAATACTATATTTTAAAAGTAGACCCTAAAAAGCGTATTTTATTTGACCCGAAAGAATCCATTGATTTTCAAGGAAACACAGGACCATTTATTCAATATACTTATGCTAGAATACAATCTATTTTGCGTAAGGCTGATTTTGACTACATCACCAATTCGAATATAATTGAAGGATCGCTTCATGAAAAAGAGCGTAACCTATTAAAACAATTGGCTTTATTTACAGATACAGTACAGTTGGCAGCTCAAAATTACAGTCCGGCTTTAATTGCTAACTACACTTATGACCTTGTAAAAGAATACAATTCTTTTTATCAAAGTGTACCTATTTTGGGTAGTGAAAACAACGCTGAAAAAGTATTTAGAGTACAACTTTCTAAAAAAGTAGGTGCCGTTATAAAATCTGCCTTTAACTTATTGGGTATTGAAGTTCCTGAGCGTATGTAGGCTCCAAAAAATTAACAAAAGTGCACTAGCTGTCCTCACTTAGCGATTAATTAACTTCAATAACAAATTAGGGTCAGGACAATTCTTCGCGTAAAAATCGAGAGTCTTTTTACTAGAAACTCCGGGATAATCACCAAAGTTATATTGAAGATCTTTTATGAGTTGAAAATGCAAATGAGGCGGGTAGTCCCCATTTACTTTTGCGGTACCCAAAGTACCAATAACAGCTCCTTGTCTCAGACTATCACCCACATTTATATGTTTTATGGAGTCCAAGCTTAAATGTCCGTACAGGGAATAAAATTCAACCCCTCTAACCGTATGTTTTAAGATAATGGTTGGTCCATAATCACCTACATTGGTATTGTTCTGAAAGCTATGTATTTCACCATTTAGAACGGCCAGTACTTTTGTTTTCTCTTTACACCACAAGTCAATACCTAAATGAATATTTCGTTCATCTTCAAGAGTGTCATTTTTAAAATATTCACTTCGACTATAAATGTTTCGTTTTTCTAAATAGCCACCATAGGCGGCCTGGCATTTGTGCTTTTCCAAATACGTATCAACATACATTCCTAGTGCTTTAGAAGAACTAACATCTATAATATTTAACTCCTCATTTTCTATAGAAAAATCAATTGAAATATACTTAGTTAATGATATTGCATCATCAATAACTATAATGGGTTCTTTAGAAATTGAATCTAAAAGAAGTACAAAAGTAGTGTCATTCATGGTTTAAATTCTACTTTGATAGGTATATAAATCATAATACCTACCCTTTTTTGCAATGAGTTCATCGTGCTTGCCACGTTCAACGATGTAACCATCTTCAATTACTAAAATTTGATCTGCTTTTTGAATCGTACTCAATCTATGCGCAATAACAAATGTAGTTCGATCTTTCATGAGCTCTTGCAAGCTTTTTTGAATATACGATTCACTTTCAGTGTCTAGATTAGAAGTGGCCTCATCTAAAATAATCACTTTAGGATTCGCCAATAAAGCACGCGCAATTGAAATCCGCTGTCGTTGTCCGCCAGAAAGTTTCACACCACGCTCACCAATAACGGTTTCTAGTCCTGCATCAAAACGATCGGTAAATTCATTTACATAAGCGCCTTTTACTGCGGCCTGCACTTCTTCTTCCGTAGCATTAGGTCTTGGGAATAAAATGTTTTCTCTAATGGTTCCTTCATATAAAAAATCATCCTGTAAGACCACGCCCAAGTGATTTCTAAAACTACTTAAATTAACCTTAGATAAATCTTTTCCGTCTAGGGTCACTTTTCCTTCTATCGGATTTAAAAAAGTGGCAGCCAGACCAGCAATAGTAGATTTACCTGATCCTGACGAGCCTACTAAAGCTGTAACACTACCTGAAGGTGCGTTGAATGAGATATTGTGAAGTACTTCTTTATTCTCTTCGTAACTAAACGACACATTATCAAATACGATATCTCCTTTTATTTCATCTAATACAATTGTTCTTTGTGCTGGATTGTCTTCTTCTTCCATATCCATCAATTCTTGAGTTCGATCCAAGCCTGCCATGGCTTCAGTTAACTGACTACCAATATTACTCATCTGTACTATAGGTGCCACCATAAAACCCAATAAGAGTGTGAATTGCACAAAATCACCAAGGGTCATGGTTCCATTCATAATATAATAACCACCAATCCCCATAATACCTGCAGATGCCAATCCGATCAAAAATGTAGATGAACTAGTAATCAGTGCAGTTGCAGTCAAACTCTTTTTCACATTTAAAAACAAGCGTTCTACACCTTCAGCAAAAGTTTTATTTTCCTGTTCTTCAGCGTTAAACCCTTTAATTACACGGACTCCATTTAAAGTTTCAGTCAATCGTCCGGTAACTTCAGCATTGATTTTTCCTCTCGCCTTAAAAATGGGGCGAATAACACTAAATGCTTTGAGCATTACAACCGCAAAAATAAGAACAGGCACCAACACCACGAAGGTCATTGTTGCATTGATTTTAAGCAACCATAGAAAAGATATAATGGCCGTAATAGAACCTCCAATTAATTGCACCAAGCCAGTACCAACTAAATTTCTTACCCCTTCTACGTCAGTCATTACCCTAGAAACCAAGGCTCCAGATTTTTGGTTGTCGAAAAAATTAATGGGAAGCTTGAGTAATTTACTCTGCACTTTTGCTCGTAACAAAGAAATTAAATGTTGTGCTTCAACACTCAATAATCGTGTTAATGAAAAAGAGGTAACCGCCTGTACCAATAAGGCAGCAACAACTACCAATACAAGTGTATACATACCGTCCATATCTTTATTTGGTACGATGTCATCTATCAATGTTTTGGTTTGCAGTGGAATCACTAAACCTGCTAAACTTTTCATAATGATTAATAGTAGTCCTAGTGAAACCACTTTTCTCCTTGGCCAAATAAATTCTTTAAACGCCCATGCAAATGATACTTTCTGTTTACTCATATATATTTCTTGTCTAATACCGCGCCATGTTAATTTAAATGACAAATAGACAGTAATAACTAAAGTTGTCTACTTGTTAAAATTTCAATCTGTTCATTTAAATTTGGCATAAATGATTATCTTAATCAACTAAATTATCATTTTATGCGGAATTTTATTGCAATTTTTATACTTATTTCATCACAAACACTTCTGGCTCAAGACGACAATTCTTTAAATACAACGCTTACTTTTTACGCGCAAGACTCTGTTATTATTACAGCTGACACTTACTATATAAAAGATGTTAAACCTACCGTATTACTCTGTCATCAAGCCGGATTTAGTAGGGGCGAATACATAGAAACTGCCAAAAAGTTAAATGCCTTAGGTTTTTCTTGCATGGCTATTGATCAACGTTCAGGAAAAGAAGTAAATGGTATTGTAAATCAAACAGCCCTCGATGCGATTAACAAATCTAAGAATGTTGGTTATTCAGGTGCAAAAAAAGATGTCGTTGCTGCTATTAATTATCTCTATACACTAAATGGTGGACAACCTATTATTTTAGTAGGCAGCTCCTACTCCGCATCTCTTGCCCTATGGATAGCTTCTGAAAATAAAAAAGTAAAGGCTGTAGCTGCATTTAGTCCTGGAGAATATCTTACAAATCTCAATTTGGCTGCCACTATTAAAACCATAAATATTCCTGCATTTGTAACCTCATCAAAACGAGAAATAGGCCCCGTTGAAAAATTACTTCGCTTTGTTGACCCCAAATACTATACACATTATAAACCAATAGAAAAAGGCATTCATGGCTCACGGGCATTGTGGACAACCACCAATGGGTATGCTGGCTATTGGAATGCGTTTGAGCAATTTATAGTCGCTCAAAAAGAGTAATTATCTATAAATAAGCGGATTTCCGAACATTGCTTTTTTAGCGTTTAAGTTTATTAAAAATCCATTGATGACAGCATACTCAATTCCATTAGCCCCCTTCAATAAAAAGGATGCACGGCCACCAACACCTATATTCAGTTTAGGCACATTGGCATTTACACTCAAAATATTGATCATGACATCTGTTTTGGTCTCTTTGGGTAAATTTGCAACGCGAACATAGGTATACCCATTTTTTAATACTGAGAATATATCTAATTTTTTAAGTTCATCTATGGAAGCAACTATTGTTGGATAGACTTTACCTTCAGTAATAGTATAGCCTTTAGCATTTAACGTTTCATACCCATAATAAGTAGACAAATCACCCACTTCGTTAATAGTACTACTATAGTAGAAATCTGAATGTGTTTCATTATCTACTTCATTTCTAAAAATCCCCAAATCAATTAAATAGTCTTTATCTAATAATTGATAAGTCACCTCATTTAATTTCAAATCGAATAACTTACGATCATTCTCTGGAATTTTTTCATATTCTTTAATATCAATATTTTTATAGGATTCATCGGCCATCGTGTATAAAGCCGCTAAAATTGAGACATAATTAAGCTTTCTAATTTCTTGTTTTTCACGATCATTTGCATACCCACCAGATTCAATCAAAATAGCACTTGTACCCCACTTTGTAATGTTATCACCAAATGCTCTCGGTTCAAAATCATCATTATATCTACCAACTTGACCTTGCGCATACTTTTGAAGTATTGTATTCATAAAAACAATTACCTTCATCGCATTTCCTCTTACGTCATTAATCTCCTTTTCATAATTATAAGCGGGTGCCAAATATGAAATAGTTGCTGGTTTATCAGTTCTTTCTGCATTGTAATATCGGCTCTGGTCATGTAAGTTAAAACCAAATTCTGCATTCAGGCTATCACGAACTCTTTTTAAGGTTTGCCCTTCTGGGGATTGGAGACGCAAGGCATCGCGATTAATATCAATCCCTAAGGCATTCCGTCTTGTAAATAGTTCGGCCCCATCTGGATTGAGCATTGGTAAAAAATGTAGTTTTAATTTAGAAAGAATCATTTTCTTCTCATCAGCAAAATCATCACTATTTAAAAAATTAAGGATATCAAAAATAGCTTGAGTAGCAGTAGGCTCATCACCATGCATTTGCGACCATAAAAAAACGTCTGTGTCTCCAGTACCAATACTAATTAAAGACAAGTCTCTACCTTCAATAGATGCCCCTACTTTTTGAACATGAAACTTTTTATTAGTAGCATAACTTGCTACCAATGGTGCTATTTCATGGTGTTTTATCCGCCTTTTATCAAGACTTTTTTCAAGATACTTATCGTATGTTTCATACAATGAAGAAGTTAGATTTGATTGCCCAACGACGGACAATGTGTAACATAAACATATCAAAACTAGTACGTGTGTTTTTTTTAAATCCATTTATTTTGGTGTTGGTTTAAAATTAAATTGTTTGGTCGCATTTTTTACTTTTTCTAAAAACCCTTCCCCGGGATCATCTTTTTCAGTTCTATACCCTTTATCTTTTTCTAACCAAAGTTCATGATTCTCAAAATTGGTATATTCATAATGGCCAATAAGATATTTTATATCATATTTTTTAGCTAAATAGTTTACTAAAAAAATGTTTGCATCTACTTGCGCATCGGTCAAAGGTGTTGCTACATCACCTCCTACATTTTCTATCCCAATTGCACAGTGATTCAAACCAATTACATGTCTGGCCATGGTCGTTTCGGGCATCAATCTGTAAATCGTACCATCTTGATCAACCAAAAATTGTGAAGACACATTTAGACCACTAACATCTTGTATTTCTGGTCTCCAATTGGGTAATTTAGTATTGTTAAATGCGTCAAAAGATTCTTGAAAGGTTGGAATGTAAGTCCAATGCAACACTATCATTTGTGGCACAATAGTAGGTTCCTTTTGCTTTAAACCGTAACGTTGAAATAAATAATCTAGTGTAAGTTCTTTTCTTTCATTGTCAAAAATGATGGGTTTATCTATAATCGACCGCTCTACTTCCTTACAAGAAAATGCAGATACCAGTATAAATAAATAAAAATAAGTTTTCACGAATATAATTTAACTGAATATCAAATTTAGCTAAAATAATTTTACAAAAGGTCAAGTACACGTTCCAATGCCATTCCACGTGATGCTTTTATTAATACCGTGGCATCTTGTAGTGCCAACCTTTCAAATATTTGCTTAAATGATTCAAATGTTTTAAAAGTTTCAACTTTAGGATTGTTACATTTTGTATTGGCGAAATGTGTTCCAATTAAATAGATCTTGTCAATGTTTAAATCTGACACTAAATCAACAATATATTGATGTTCTATTGCTTCTTCGGTTCCTAATTCGAACATATCTCCTAGGATGGCAATTTTGTGAGTATCACTTAATCCAGATATGTTTTCTAAGGCTACTTTCATGCTACTAGGGTTTGCATTATAAGCATCTAAAATAATTTTATTACTTCCTTTTTTAATTATTTGTGATCTATTATTATTTGGCTTGTAGCCTTCAATAGCTTCTTTAATTAATTTATCTGACAATTTGAAATGCAACCCAATGGCAATGGCTGCAGAAATATTGTTAAAATTATACGCTCCGATTAATTGACTATTAACAATAGTCTCATTAAATTGTAAAGCCACAAATGGATTGGCTGCAATAAATTTAATAATGCAATCTGCCTTTTGAGTGCCAAAAGTAATCTGTTGAATGCCTTTTGATTGTTCTATTTGTTGACTATCATTACTATTTACAAAAACGGTTTTATTTCGTGCTTTCAAATTTTGATAGAGTTCTGTTTTCCCTTTTATCACTCCTTCTAAGCTTCCAAAACCTTCCAAGTGTGCCTTGCCAAAATTTGTGATGTACCCAAAATCTGGTTGTGTAATATTGGATAAAAGTTCAATTTCTTCTAAATGATTGGCTCCCATTTCAACGATACCAATTTCGGTTTTAGGTGTCATGGAAAGTAAGGTTAACGGAACCCCTATATGGTTATTCAAATTACCTACGGTAGCGGTAGTTTCATATTTTTTTACCAAAACAGCATAAATAAGCTCCTTGGTAGTTGTTTTACCATTACTACCGGTTAAGGCAATTATTGGAATATTTAATGCGCTCCGGTGATGTGCAGCTAATTGTTGCAGTGTTTGTAAAACATCTTCAACTAATAGAATGTTATTATTTGTTTGATATTCAACCTCATCAACAACAGCATATGCTGCTCCTTCATGCAGTGCTTGTTCTGCAAATTCATTGCCGTTAAAATTAGCTCCTTTCAAAGCGAAAAAAATACTTTGTGGTTTTATATTTCTAGTATCAGTTGACACTGAGTAACTAGTTTTATAGTATTTATATAAGGTTTCAATATTCATGAGTTAAAACTAAAAAAAAACTCAATACCAAAGTAGGTATTGAGCTTTTAAATATTGATTGAATTTGATTCTAGTTTTTTGAAGGACTTTTTCTTCTTTTTTTGTAAGTCATGGCTCCTAATTTATCAGTTGCACAACGGAAACCGATATAGTTTGTAGCCATATATTGTGGTAGATATCTTCTTTGAGCAGGATCTAACCAATACTCTCTATCTTGCCATGAACCACCTTTGTAAACTCTTGTTTCATTACTAATTAAAGTATTTCTCTTTTTAGTATCATATTGTTGGATAATTAAACCACTCTCACCAATTTGTCTTGGATTTTCAGGTGAGTTATACATTCTAGGTTTACCTTCCATATCTTCTTCTTCCTTGTAAAAATCTTTCGTAGAGGCTAAATCACCATCACCAATTGATACATTATTCGCTTTTTCATAGTTATATCTCATAAATGCATCACGTTTCGTAATTGGTATGTATTTTACACTACCTGGTAAATCTTTAGGTACAATATTACCATTATCTAAAGTGTCAAATTCGATACTGTTATAGTCAACTACAACTACTTTACCTTCTTCATCTATCATTGGTTTTTTAAACACATTTCCTCTAAAGTAGTTAAAGTCATTCGCATCATTATCAATTATAGGACGATAAACATCAGCTACCCATTCAGCAACATTACCAGACATATCATATAGTCCGAATGCATTAGGATCGTAAGATTTTACTTTTATCGTAATATCAGCACCATCATTACTCCATCCTGCTAAACCACTATAATCTCCTTTTCCTTGCTTAAAGTTTGCCAATTGATCACCAGCTCTTCTCTTAGATTGGTCTCTTGTAGAACTACCATTCCAAGAATATTTTTTTCTACCTCTAATTGAATTGTACTCTCTGTTTTCAATCAAGGCTTTTGCTGCATATTCCCACTCAGCCTCTGTTGGTAATCTAAAACGTTGTGTTAACAATCCGTCAGATGTTTTTACATGTCTTCCTGTAAAACCTTGTTTGTTACTTTGTGATTGTGCTTTACGCTCTTTTCTTGATAAATTTTCACCCTCATCACCTTCTTCACCACTTTCAGCAGCAGCTAAAGCATCTGCTTTTCTATCTTTTTTACTTTGCTTTTTAGGAGCAGCTTTCGAATAATCTGGTAACCCTTTATTATAAATGCTTTCGTCACCATCAAAAAGTAAATTAGGGTTTGCTAAATAAACGCCCGTATCAAAACGATTTTTACCTTCTACGGTAATAGAGTCTTGAGCAAATAATTTGTTCAATACACCTTTATCATATAATATTTTTTCATTTACACGGTCAGTTCTCCATTTACAATACTCCGTGGCTTGAAGCCATGAAACACCCACTACTGGATAATCACTGTAAGAAGGGTGACGTAAATAACTTTCAGATAATAACTCATTAAAACCTAATGAATTTCTCCATACCAAAGTATCTGGTAATGCAGCTTGATAGATTTTTCTATAGGTATCATCTGATGGAGGGAATACTTTTTCTAAATATTGTAAATAAAATAAATATTCCAGATTGGTCACCTCAGCTTGATCCATATAAAAAGAACGAACTTGTTGTTTTGTAGGTGTCGTATTCCAGTCGAACATTACATCGTCCTGTACACTACCCATTGTAAACGTTCCTCCTTCTATTAAAACCATCCCTGGTGGTACTTTTTGACCTTTATAATTCGTATTGGCAGTAAAACCTCCATACGTTGGATCATTAAAATTCCATCCTGTTAATTCAGAAGATGTTCTGCCTTTGTTTCCACAGCTTATTAAAAATCCTGCGGCTAGTACGGCTAGTATTAAATTTTTTCCGATAAACCTTTTCATATTTACTCTGTTGTTTAATTTAGGGGCTCGTAGACCTAATCTATTAAAATAATTAAATTCAATATTGTAAAGCATAAAATGCCTTTGCTGCATGTATAACGATTGTTTTATTTCTTTATTATGTGTAACCTTGTAAAATATTAAAATAACTGATATAATCTTACGTTTTGTTTTGTGATGATAAAAAAGAAGCTACTCATATTATTAGTATCCCTTATAAACTGCTTATTTTTAGTAGCTCAAAATAGCTCACCACAAAGCGCTTTACAATACAAATTTTCTACCGTTAAAAATTCAGTTCTGTCACAAGGAACATGGTATAAATTTTCCGTTGACACTACTGGAGTTTTTAAAATAGACGCCTCTTTTTTACAAAAATTAGGAATAAATACAAGTGAAATCAATCCGAAAAATATTCGAATATTTGGCAATGGCGGGCAACTACTACCTCAGTTAAATAGCGAATTTAGGTACGACGGACTTCAAGAAAACGCCATTTTTGTTCAAGGTGAAGATGACAATACTTTTAACGGTAACGACTTTGTGTTATTTTATGCCAAAGGCCCACATGATTGGTTAATAAATACCCAACAGCAAAACCAAATCAGGCATAGAAACAATATTTATGCTGACAAGGCCTACTATTTCTTAACAGTAGATAATGGCTTGGGCAAACGGATTCAAAACGATGCTATTATTACGGCTCCTGAAACCCTACAAATTTCAACATTTAACGATTATCTCGTATATGAAAACGATGAAGTAAATCTTTTTTCAAACGGACAGCAATGGCTAGGAAAAAATTTAAGTATTAATAATTCGTTCACAGTAAATTTCGATTTTTCTGATTTAGAACCTAGTGAGAATATCTATGTTCGGGTTTCTGGGGTTATTGAATCCTTTTCCACCTCTACTATGGAAATAAGAGTAAACGGACAAAATTTAGGAGATATCAATTTCCCGGCAATGTCGAGTAGTTCAAATAATTTGACCTTAGCGATACCCAGAGAATTCATAAATGACATTGCTGTAAATACATCAGAAATTGCTGTTCAGGTAACCTATAATAATAACGGAAACCCTTCAGCAAGAGCACATCTAGATTATATTGAACTAATAGGGACAAAAAAATTAACTGCTAATAACCGACAGTTTTCATTTAGAAGTTTCGCTGCGGCGAATGCTTCAGTTACAGATATTGTACAATACACAATTCAAAATACAAGCAGTTCCAACCAAATATGGAATGTTACCGATTATATAAACCCCAAACTGGTTACCAACCAATCTACCGGAAACCAATTTGTTTTTAAAACCTCTGGAGGCCAATTAAATGAATTTATGGTTCTAAATGAGACTGATTATTTTACCCCAGAAGTATTACAAACGAGTTTAGTTACAAATCAAAACCTACATAGTTTATTTGATATAGATTATGTTATTGTTTCGCCAAATAATTTAATGGGAGAGGCAAATAGATTGGCAGCGTATCATCGCCAAAATTCGGGTTTAGCAGTATCTGTTATCGACATACAACAAATTTATAACGAATTTAGTTCAGGAGCTCCAGATTTAACGGCTATCAGAGACTTTGTAAGACATTTATACCTCAATGCGTCAAGCGCTCAAAAACGAATAAAGTATTTGGCGCTTTTTGGAGATTCTTCATACGACTATAAAGATAGAATTTCCAGTAACAACAATATCATACCAGCCTATCAATCTTTTGAAAGCTTTAATTTAGCCACTTCATATGTTACCGATGATTACTACGGAATGATGGATGCTACAGAAGGGTTATTGACAACTAATGACAAACAGGATGTAGCAACGGGAAGGTTTCCGGTTACTACCCTATCAGAAGCCAAAAGTGCCGTCGATAAAGTCTTGAGTTATTATGATGCAACCGCATTCGGTGACTGGAGGAATAGTATCACCTTAATTGCAGATGACCCAGATAATGCCGGTGAATTCATATTACAACAAACTGTTGAAGACATTGCTGATGACGTGGCATTTAACAAACCTGAATTCAACCTAACTAAAATCTACTCTGATGCTTTTGTGCAACAAACATCATCGGGAGGTGAAAAATATCCAGATGTTAATGAAGCTATTAATAATGCGGTTGAAACAGGCACTTTAGTGGTGAATTATTTTGGTCATGGCGGTGAAGATGGCTGGGCCGATGAACGAATTTTAGAAGTAGAACAGATTAATGCCTGGAGGAACCCAAATACGCTACCCTTATTAATAACAGTAACCTGTGAGTTTTCTAGATTTGACAATCCGTTAAGGCCCACCGCAGGAGAATTTGTTTTTTTAAATACTAACGGAGGTTCAACCAGTATGATAACCACCACTAGAGAAATATTTATAAGTGTAGGGCAACGATTTAATCGGGTACTGGCTCAAAAGCTATTCCGTTTTAATAATGAAGATTATACCATTGCTCAAGCCTTAATGGAAACAAAAAATGACCCCAACTCTCCAAATTCAAATCAACGTCTATTTATTTACTTTTTTGGTGATCCAGCCATGAAATTAGCGCAACCCAAACCAAATGTAAAACTAACTAAAATGAATGGTATTGATGTGTCTCAATCATTAGATACCTTAAAGGCACTTTCGAAAATTTCGTTGGAGGGAATTGTAACTGACCCATCAGACAATTTATTAACCAATTATAATGGTACTTTATCTACAACCATCTTTGATAAATCTATTGACAGAACTACTTTAGATAATGACAATTTTGGTAGAACCCTCACATTTGACGCGGTAGAGAGCAAAATATTTCGCGGTAAAGCTTCTGTAAAAAATGGGGTGTTCAAATTTGACTTTATTGTACCTAAAGACATACGAATTGCCTATGGAAAGGCAAAAGTAAGTCTATATGCCGATAATCAACAAGAAGACAAATCAGGTTTTAACCAAGAAATTATTATTGGTGGCATTAACGAAAATGCTCCAGAAGATACCACGGGCCCCACTGTAAAATTATTTATGAATGACGAATCTTTTATAGATGGTGCAAATACCAATGAGTCGCCCTTTTTTATTGCTGTATTGGAAGATGCTTCTGGAATCAATACTTCTATTACTGCTGTTGACCATGATATTGTAGCAATTTTAGATGGAGATCAGGCAAATCCATATATCCTAAACGACTTCTACCAGACTGATTTAGATGACTTTACAAAAGGGAAAGCAAAATTTCCTTTTCGCAATTTAGAAGTTGGCCCACATACCATAACATTTAAATGTTGGGACACATACAATAATCCTTCAGAAGCTACGTTAAATTTTGTTGTAGTAGATGACCGAGAATTAGTGATAGAAAATGTGTTAAATTATCCTAATCCACTTATCAATTACACACAGTTTTGGTTTAACCATAACAAACCTAATGAACCCCTTGAAGTCCAGGTACAACTGTTTACAGTTTCTGGTAAACTGATAAAGACAATCAACCAAACAGTGCAAACTGAAGGTACTTTATCACGTTCAATTTCATGGGATGGTTTGGATGATTTTGGCAATAAAGTTGGAAAAGGTGTTTATGTCTATAAATTGATTGTACGTGCAACCTTATCAAACGCCAGAGCTAGTAAATTTGAGAAGTTGGTCATATTACAATAACACATTAATAGCAAAAATAACTCTAATTCTAATTCATGAAAAAAGTAATTCTAATAATCTCAATATTCACAATCGGGCTCTTTAAAGGGTATTCGCAAGAAGTGGAGAGGAATCCAATTACAACAGCTGCTCCATTTTTATTAATAGCACCCGATGCAAGATCTGGTGGTATGGGAGACATCGGTGTAGCTACTTCGCCTGATGCAAGTTCACAACATTTTAACCCCGCAAAACTGGTATTTTTAAATTCTCAATATACTGTTGGTGTTAATTACACACCTTGGTTGCGAAATTTAACAAATGATGTTTTTGTGAGTTATCTTACTTTTGCTAATAGAATAAACGAAGGTAGTTCTTGGGGAGCTTCACTGAAGTATTTTTCACTTGGTACGATAGACTTAACTTCGGCCGAAGGTCAAGGGATTGGTTCTGAAAATCCTAATGAATTGGCTTTGGATGTTTCTTATGGTTTAAAATTGAGTCCCGAATTTTCTATGGCTGTAGCTGTAAGATACTTACGGTCAGATTATGCCTTACGGGTAGAAAATTCTACCATAAATACCGTTAACACCTTTGCAGTAGATGTTTCTGGTTATTACCAATCTGAAGAAAAAAACTTCGGAGACTTTAATGGTAAATGGCGTGGAGGATTTAACATATCAAACATCGGACCTAAAGTAACTTTAACTGATGGAGGTCAAGAGAATTTTATTCCTACAAATTTACGTTTAGGTGGTGGATTTGATTTTATACTAGACGATTTAAATACCATAACAGCAAATCTTGAGTTTAACAAATTACTCGTTCCTTCACCTCCTATAAGAAATGATGAGGGTGAAATTACAGATGGTAAGGATGATAATGTTGGATTTATAGGCGGAATTTTTCAATCATTCGGTGATGCACCAGGTGGTTTTAGCAATGAATTAAAAGAGTTCACTTGGGCATTAGGAGCCGAATATATGTACGACCAAACATTTGGTTTACGAGCTGGATATTTTAATGAAAGTGATTATAGTGGTGCTAGAAAATACTTTACCTTAGGAGCTGGATTTAAATTTAAAAGCACCAATTTAGACTTGTCTTACTTAATAAACTCTACAGACGTAACGAATCCACTAGAGAGTACACTTCGTTTTTCGTTAACCTTTAATTTTGGTGACCTATTTGAAGATTATTAATTATTTATAAGAGAACATAATTTTATAAAAAATCATTTTACTACTTTAGCTAAAATGATTTTTTTGTTTTTAATCAAACGCCTTACCTGTCGATGAAAAAAATTCAGTTAACAACCACTTTTACTGTTTTTGATGACGTTACTGAGCTATCATCAGACGACCAAAATTTAATGGAAACCGCAATAAAGTACAGGAACAATGCGTATGCTCCCTATTCAAATTTTAGTGTTGGTGCGGCATTACTATTAGACAATGGGGCGATTATTTCGGGCAACAACCAAGAGAATGCTGCCTATCCATCTGGTATGTGTGCAGAACGGGTTGCTATTTATAGTGCAGGTGCACTTCATCCGGGAGTTAAGGTTTTAAAAATTGCAATTTCAGCAAGTTCATCTCAAAAAAAAGTTACGAAGCCTGTTGGTCCTTGTGGCGCATGTCGACAAGCAATTGCCGAATATGAATTTAAACAAGAAACACCGATTGAAATTCTGTTTATGGGGGAAACTGGGCAAATTATAAAAACAGATTCGCTTAAAGATTTGCTCCCACTCAGTTTTGACAAAACATATCTCTAATTTTAGCAATTATGAAATCCGATATTCAAAATAGAAAGGATATCAATTTATTCACTACTCAATTTTACGACAAACTTTTAAGTGATAAAGAGATTCAGCATTTTTTTGAAGCCATTATTAAAAATAATACGCTGGAAAGTCATTTAAAAATTGTTGCCGATTTTTGGGAAGACTTATTGTTTCAAACATTAAATTATCAAAAAAATGCGATGAAACCACACCTTTTTTTGAATAAAACGAACCCATTTCAAAAAAAGCATTTTGAAATTTGGCTAAAACATTTTAACAATACCATAGATCAACATTTTACTGGCACTAAAGCTGATTTGGCAAAGACAAGAGCCCTATCTATTGCTACGGTAATGCAGATTAAAATGCAACACTAATACCTTTAATTTGCTAAATTTTTCTAAAAAGAAAATTAAATTAAACATTTTTGCTATATTAAAAAATAGTTTAGTTTAGCAATAACTAAAACCAAATACCCAAAATATGAATGCTGTAATTACTGGAACCGGTAGCTATATTCCTTCAATTATTAAAACGAATGCTGATTTTAATAATGAACGTTTTTATAATGATAAAAACGAACCATTTGAAGCTAGCAATGAAATTATAATTGAAAAATTTAGAGCAATCACAGGTATTGAAGAAAGACGATATGCCTCAGACGAACTGCAATCTAGTGATATTGCTACCATCGCCGCTCAACGAGCTATTGAAGCTGCGAATATTAATCCCGAAGAGTTAGATTATATTATTCTAGCACAAAACTTTGGAGATATAAAAAAGGGAACCATACAAACGGATATTCTTCCGAGTTTAGCCGCACGCGTTAAACACTTATTAAAAATTAAAAACCCCAACTGTGTTGCCTATGATATTATTTTTGGTTGCCCTGGTTGGATACAAGGAGTTATTCAGGCCGATATTTTTATCAAAGCTGGAGTGGCAAAAAAATGTTTAGTTATTGGTTCAGAAACCCTATCTCGGGTTTTAGACATGCACGATAGAGATTCTATGATTTATTCAGATGGTGCGGGAGCCTGTATAGTTGAAGCTAGTGATAATAAAAATTCCGGAATTTTAAGCCATGCAGCACTTTCACATACTTATGACGAAGCAAATTTTTTGTTTTTAGGGAAGTCGAACATTCCAAATACAGACCCCAAAATTAGGTATATTAAAATGTATGGGCGTAAAATATATGAATACGCCGTAACGAATGTGCCGCAGGCAATGAAAACAGCATTAGATAAAAGTGGCGTGCCCATTTCGGCGGTAAAAAAGGTATTTATTCATCAGGCAAATGAAAAGATGGATGAAGCCATTATCAAACGATTTTTTAAACTGTATAATACGCCAGAACCTATTGATATAATGCCAATGAGTATTCATAAATTAGGAAACAGTTCTGTTGCCACAGTACCCACCTTATTAGATCTTGTCGTAAAAGGAAATCTTGAAAATCACTCACTGAATAAAGGAGAAGTAATTGTTTTAGCTTCGGTAGGTGCGGGAATGAATATTAACGCCATAGTTTATAAATACTAAAATAGGAGTATAATAATTTAGAATTGACCTCGTTATAAATAATGAATAACTCCTATTCTTATTTAAAATGACAAATAAAATAATATTATCACTCCTACTTTTTGGCTTTTTGTTAATTGTACAAATTATGTTTTCCGAAAAAAGAAAACGAAAAGCGATGCAAAAAAGAAAAATTGATAAGTAATTAATTTTCTAATGCTTCTACTATTACAGTACCTGTAGCCCCATTAGGAAAGCTAATTTGCAATAAATTAGATAACGTTGGTGCAATATCAACAATTGGCACGTAACGTTTAAGACTTCCTTTCTTTATTCCTTTACCGTAAAACAGAATTGGCACATGTGAATCGTAATTATATCCCGAACCATGAGTAGTACCCGTTCTGCTTCCAGAAATTGTAGCCGGATTTGGTATAATTAGTACATCTCCAGAAAACTTTTGATTATAGCCATTTTGCAAACGTTTCAAAATACCAGAATCAAAATTTGTGTTTTGTAGTGTATGCGCCGCTACCACTTTATTTATATTTTTAAAATTAATTAATTCGTCTACCAAAATTGAACTCACATTTTCTGACGTTAACTTCATTTTTTTAAGTGTTTCCTTGTTTAAAAATAATTGATAATTTGAAAAATTTTCAATTAAACTGTCTGCTTCTACTCCAAAATGCTCATTCGTTATTTTATTTAAAAAAGCTTTAAACGCCTTACTATCAAAATATCCGGCAGGTATTTTCAAATCTTCTAAATAAGCAGGCACTTGTGCCACCGCATGATCGGCAGTTAAAAACAAGGTATAATTACCTTTTCCTACTTTCTCATCTAAAAAGGTAAAAAATGAGGCTAAATCACGATCCAAACGCAAATAGGTATCTTCAACTTCTTTAGAATCCACACCAAATTTATGCCCCACATAATCTGTACTAGAAAAACTTACAGCTAAAAAATCAGTGACATTATTTTGTCCTAAATTTTCGCCAATGATGGCGGCTTCCGCAAAATCTTTTACAATAGAATTACCATAAGGCACCGCTTTTAAAAGGTCGAAATTTCCGTTTTTCTTTTTCAGTTTCGATAAATGATATGGAAATGTAGGACTCTTTCTATCGTTAAACAATCCTTCAAATTTATTATCATCTTCAATACTTTCTGTATAGGTATTGATATCGTATAAAGTATTCCAATCTGAATTTAAATAGTCCTTTGCCTTCCCTGAACTATTAAATTCTTTTACCCATTTAGGCAAACTTTCCATATAATAAGAGCTCGTTATAAACTTACCTTCTTTAGCGCCTTCAAACCAATAGGCTGCATCTGCTGTATGTCCGCCAGGCAATACGGCTGACCGGTCTTTTATACTTAGTGCTATCACTTTACCGCGTAAGTTCTGTGCTAATTTCAGTTCGTCTGTCACCGTAGTTGTCAACATTCTTTTTGGCGATTTTTTTCCGCCCATATCTGCTCCAACACTCCTATAAGAATCATCATCTACACAGTAAATTGATTTCTTCGCAAACTTATCATACCAATTATTTCCAATGATACCATGGCTTTCTGGTGTACCTCCAGTATAAACAGAAGTGTGACCAACAGCCGTATAGGTAGGAATATAATTAAAATGTCCATTTTCAACATTAAAACCATCGTTCATTAATCTTTTAAAACCACCATCAGAATACTTATTGTAAAAGCGGGTTAAATAATCATAGCGCATTTGATCTACAACAATACCAACTACTAATTTAGGTCGTTGATTTTCAATATTTTGCGCTTGAGACAAACCAAATATTCCTACAGTAAAAATAAAAGCAATAATTTTTCGCATTGGATAATAATTTAATATTCTTCAAATTTAGTATATTTTATATATAAAATTATATTTTTGAACTATCGTATTTGAAAATAACGCTTATTTAACATTAAAAACAGCGAATAGACTTAGATGACATACCTTGAAAATATTGGTGCCTATTTTTTAATGATTGTTGAGATGTTTCGTAAACCCACCAAGTGGTCGGTTATGAAAATACTAATCCTTAAGGATATTGACGATTTAATTATTGGTTCTTTAGGTATCGTTGCATTTATATCGTTTTTTGTTGGAGGAGTAGTAACCATACAAACGGCATTAAACATAACCAATCCCTTAATCCCACAATATTTGGTTGGTTTTGCCACTAGGCAATCGGTCATACTAGAGTTTGCACCTACCTTTATTTCAATAATTATGGCGGGTAAAGTTGGGTCTTTTATTACTTCTAGTATAGGTACCATGCGAGTGACTGAGCAAATTGACGCTTTAGAAGTAATGGGTATTAATGCCATTAACTATTTAGTGTTTCCTAAGTTTATTGCATTAATGATGTACCCTTTTGTTATTTCAATTGCTATGTTTTTAGGTATCCTTGGTGGATTGGCTGCTTGTGTTTACGGTGGTTTTACTTCGATGGAAGATTATATTATTGGTATTCAAACTGATTTTATTCCTTTTCACATTGTTTACGCCTTTATAAAAACCATTCTTTTTGCGTTTGTATTGGCCACAGTACCTTCATTCTATGGTTATTTTATGAAAGGTGGTGCTTTAGAAGTAGGTAAGGCTAGTACGACTTCCTTTGTATGGACAAGTGTTGTAATTATTCTAATCAACTATATTTTAACCCAGTTACTATTAAGCTAATGATTGTTGTAGATAACATAGAAAAGTCGTTTGGGGAAACAAAAGTTTTAAAGGGTATAAGTACTACTTTTGAGAAAGGAAAAACCAACTTGATTATTGGGCAAAGTGGCTCAGGTAAAACCGTTTTTTTAAAGTGTTTATTAGGCCTGTTTACGCCAGATAGTGGATCCATATCGTATGATGGAAATGTATATTCAGAATTATCTGATAGTGAGAAAAGAGATTTACGAGCTGATATGGGAATGGTTTTTCAAGGCAGTGCCCTATTCGACTCTATGACCATTGCAGAAAATGTAATGTTTCCATTACGGATGTTTACGAAACAGAGCAAAAGTGAAATGCAAGATCGTGTCAATGTAGTATTAAAGCGTGTTAATTTACCTGATGCGCATCATAAAATGCCTAGTGAAGCTTCTGGTGGTATGCAAAAACGTGTCGCCATAGCAAGAGCTATTGTAAACAATCCTAAGTATTTATTTTGTGACGAGCCTAACTCGGGTCTTGACCCTAGTACTTCTATCTTAATAGACAATCTAATTCAAGAAATAACGAAGGAGTACGATATTATTACCATGATTAACTCACATGATATGAACTCGGTCATGGAAATTGGTGAAAAAATTATCTTTTTAAGAAATGGCATCAAAGAATGGGAAGGCACAAGCAATGATGTATTTAGAACAGACAATGAAGCTTTAACCAATTTTGTGTATTCTTCAAATCTCTTTAAAAAAGTAAGAGACGCTCAGTTAAAAGAGGATAAACTCTTGTAAGATTATTTTCTAACTGCCTGTATCGTATCCAAACTCAATCTCGTTTTTAACCAGCTTTTCAGTTTCGGTTCATCCGTATTAATTGCCTTTTTAGGAATGGAATCATACCATTTAAAATAAAACATTCGCACGGTATCAATACTTTTAAAATTTGTCTTTACAATATCTGAATACGACAATTCTTCCAAACTAGAATAAATAATTTTTGCTTCATCACTTATTTGTTTGAATGGAATTGCTTTTTTATAATACTTAGACAACTCTTCCTCCAACAGTTGAATCCGCTCTTCCTTTTCTTTGATGTTTTCATCGCGAGAAGAAATTATTTTTTGATTTTGAGCATATAAATCTTGTAAATTTTGAACTTGCTGACGTATTTCAGAATCGTTTCCTTGCTGTACTACGAGTTCGGCATTAGTAAGGCCCATTTCCGTTATTCGCAATTCCCATTCCTTCTTTTTTTCTTCTGTTACCGCTGCCCCCAATACAGGTAGGGTAATTCTTTTATTCAAATAGTTTATATTCACATCATCTTCTCCTAAAATAGACACACCATCTTCTTTTAATTCGACAATAAATTCGTGGGCAATTTGTTTGAATTGATTTTCCTTAAATAAATTATAAAACGAAAAAATACTACCCGCAAAAATGATAAATGCAATGATTGAAGCAAAACGTGCAATTGCTTTACGCCTCGCCGAATTGATATACTTAACCATTGGAAAACGCAAATATTTAACCGTAACAAAAGTAGCAAGCGCTATAAATATGGTGTTGATAATAAATAGAAACATAGCGCCGAAAAAATAACCCAAATTACCTGTTGCCAATCCGTAGCCAGCAGTACATAAGGGTGGCATTAATGCGGTAGCAATTGCCACACCAGCAATGGTATTGGTTTGTGTTGATGGACGACTAACTGCTACAATTAAGGCCAAACCACCAGCCATTGCAATAAATACATCACGTACATCTGGTCGTGTTCTAGCTAATATTTCTGGAGTTGCTTCTTGAAATAACGGAATACTAAAAAACAAAAAAGAAGTCAACAAACTCAAGCCAATCATAACACCCAAATTAATCATAGAGCGTTTTAGTGTATCTAAGTCGTTAATTCCTATAGAGAGACCCGTACCTAAAATCGGCCCCATTAGTGGCGAGATAAGCATGGCACCAATTACTACTGCCGTTGAATTGGCATTCAGACCGATAGAAGCAATCGTTATTGAGAAAATAAGAATCCAAGCGGTATGCCCTTTCATCGAAATACCATCTTTTATCTGTTGAATGGTACCTTCCTTATTGGTATCATTTCGAATTTCTAACAGCTCTTTCAAAAACTGTTTGGTACTGCCAAAAAAACCAGTAAACTCCTTCTTAACTTGGTCCTTTTTTACTTCAAATTCTACTTCTACCTTTTTATCTTCTTCCATAACTTATGCGATTATACTTATGTGATGTTCAATTATACGAGATCTTCACCAAATTCATCCTTAACATTTGCAACTAGTTGCTTAATGTTTTGTTCGTCTTTTTTAGGGCATATTAACAATACATTATCTTTTTCGACTACAATATAATCATCTAATCCTTGAATAACAACATGTTTTTTTGTTTGTGTACTCACCATATTACCCGATGCGTTTTTGAATAGCGCTTTTCCATTTACAGTAGCATTATTTTGTTGATCTTTTGGCAATTTATCATATAATGAGCTCCACGTTCCTAAATCGTTCCAACCAAAATCTACTGGTAATACAAAGATGTTAGTAGCTTTTTGCATGATTCCATAATCTATAGAGATATTTTCTGCTTGACCATAATTCGCTGCGATAAAATCATCTTCAAAGGCTGTATTATACACCTCATTTCCTTTACAAAAAAGGTGCATCATCTCTGGTAAGCTCTCATCAAAAGCCTTTAAAATACTCTGCACACTCCAAATAAAAATACCCGCGTTCCATAGATACTCACCACTTTCAACAAACTGGGTTGCCATTGCTAACACTGGTTTTTCGGTAAACTGTTTTACTTTTTTTATATCGCTGGCACTATTTTCAAAATGGATATAACCATATCCTGTATTTGCAAATGAAGGTTGAATACCCAAGGTCATTAAAATATCATCTTTTGCACACGCCTTAAACGATGTCTCAATATTCTCAATAAATGTTTGTTCGTCATCAATCCAATGATCTGAAGGTGCCACAATCATAACTCCATTCGGATTCTCTTGTTTAATTTTTAATGCAGCATACAAAATACAAGGGGCTGTATTACGCATTTCTGGCTCTAGCAGTACCTGTTGCTCATTCACCCCCTCTAATTGCTCCAGTACCAACTCTTTATAGCGTTTGTTTGTAGCAATCAATATGTTTTCGCTAGGAATCAATTTTGCCAGCCGTTGAAATGTCTTCTGTAATAATGATTCTCCAGTTCCTAACATATCATGAAACTGCTTCGGGAAGTTTTGTGTGCTCACAGGCCAAAATCGTGAACCAACTCCGCCGGCCATCAATACTGCATAATAGTTTTTATTCATCTTTTATTTTTATATATTTATTAAACGGAACAGAATTTATTTAGGTGCTCCACTTTATTCGGTAGGTCACTTAATTCTTTACTAAATCAACCTCAGCATTTTGGTGGAATAAATACGTTTTTCCAGTACTTACTTCAACACACCCATACCTCGTTCGTCTTTTGGCGCCTTTTAAAAAAACACGTTTGTTATACACAAACTTACTTTCTAAAGGCACTTCAAATATAAAACTCTTTCCGTTTCTTTCGTCATATTGTTTTAAGACCAATGATAAATTCACATCAGCATCTGTACTCGCCTTTGGTTTTATTAAATAATGTGCTAAAAACGGTAAAACTTCTTTCGGGTAAATACGTGGGTTTACACAGGGTAGCATTAAATGTTGAAAATGCTGCCTCCACTCTACTCCATGTGGTTTTACTTTGCCCTTATGTTTATGTGTTACTAGATGTGCTAGCTCGTGAACCAGTGTTAACAAAAAGCGATATTGGTTCAAATCATTGTTAATAGTGATTTGATATTTACCCGATGGCAACTGTCTAAAATCACCGTGTTTTGTTTTTCTACCATTTACAATTTTAAGGGTACATGGGTATTGCTTTAAAAGGCCAGCTACTAATTCAATAGCATTTTCGGGTACATATTTGGCTATAATAGTATTCATTCATTATGGTGTAGATGAAGAAACCTGCAACACTTTCCCGTTGTAATATTGATTTCCCGTTAACGCAAAATTAGCAATATAATTGGCCATTTGTTTCGCTGTGGTTGGTGCCTTGTAGCCTGGAAATGCCTCAGCTAACATTTCTGTTTGAACTGCTCCCAATGCCAAAACATTAAAAGCGACGCCTTGTTCTTTAAATTCTTCAGCAAGCAGTTCTGTTAACGTAATTACGGCTCCCTTTGATGAGCTGTAAGCAGATAACCCTGGGAATTTCATACTTCCTTGAATACCTCCCATACTACTTATGGTAACGACATGCGTCCCCCTAATAAAATATGGTATTAATACACGTGTTAATTCAGCAACGGCAAAAACATTTACTTTATACACTTCTAAGAAATGATTTGTTGTGGTCTCAGCAAAAGGCTTATTATGTAATTTACCCGCATTGTGAATGACGATGTCAATTTGTTTCCAATGAGTGGAAACAAATTCTATAACATCCTTCAAATCGACATCTTCACAAACATCAGCACACAGAACATGAAGGTTTTGATAATCACTTTTTAGATTTTTTAAAGGAGCGGTATTTCTTGACAAGGCTAAAACTTGGTGTCCTTGACTGGCAAAATAGCGTACTAACTCAAAACCTATACCTCTACTTGCGCCCGTAATAACTATATTTTTATGCATGCTATTCTTTTATTAAGACTTCTAATTGATTCCATTTATCTTGTAACAAATCATTTCCATTGTTACTTCCCTGTTCATCTGCTATTTTAGTTGTGTATGTAATCCGATCTTCCAACATGGGGTGGTTACTTAAATAAGTAGGAACATCAAAGGATGATTCTTTCTTTAATATTTCAAATAATTGCGGCATACCATGTAAATCTACATTATTTTTTTTCATAATATCCAATCCGAAAACATCAGCTTCTTTTTCTAAACTTCTAGAAAATGAAAGTTGTGTAAAGAGATGTGCATTATCCATTAATACAGCCGTAGCTCCATTGATATCACCAAATAAAACCGATACAAAAATAGCGCCTCCAAAATTTCTCGCCAAATTTTTTAAAACGTGCCTATTATTGATGTGTGAAACCTCATGACCAATCAAAGCTGCTAGTTGGGCATCTGTTTCAATTTTTTCTAATAACGTTGAAAAAACAACTATTTTACCTCCTGACAAGGCAAAGGCGTTCATTTCATCACTAGTGGCAACATATAACTTTAAAGGAAACTCACTTGATATGTCCATTGCGTCTACAAAATTTTGCAAGCGTTCTGAAGCTTCCTCATCAATTTCTAAATCGGTTGATAGTACTCTAAACACATAATCACCAAAGTCAATCACATTTTTTTGAGACAACGTTGATGCAAATCCGGTAGCGACGGTTGGTATGACATAAAAATAAGAAAGAATACCAATCCCCAATATTCCAATTAACAAAAAAACAAGTGACTTATATTTTGATTTATGCAAGCGCACATCAATACGATTGTTTAAATTTTTTTGATCACTATTATTAATATAGTTTATAAAACTGGGGTCTTCGCTTTCAATTTTTTGAAATGGAAATGTGTCACCGTAGGTGAAAGAAATGAGTCCCTTTGTATAAACATCCGACTTTTGTATTTTCTGAGGATTCCAAGAAATCACAATGGGCGTATGATGCTCATCGTTATAAGAAATCTGCCAGTTAAGCGCATTTACTTTTACTGTGGCTTCATGTGTTCTCGATGACTTTCCGTCAAAAAAGTGTGCATTAAATAGCATTTTTATAATAAATCGAAATCAAAAAAGTCTAATAGATCATCTCCAGCCGCATCGTCATAATCATCATATTTGGCTTGCTGAATGGCATTTGTATCTAATTCGCCATCAATTTCTAAAAAGCGGAAGAAAAATTTCATTGTTCGTACAGCTACCCAAGGAGTGGCAAGACCTAGCGTAAAAAGGATCAATAGAAAATTAATAACTAACAATTCAAAAACATCTCCTGCCTGCATATTGAATTTAAAGTTTACCTTTTTTCCGTTTTGTGTAATAACGGTATTATCGGTGTAAAATTTCCATAAATTTTTATAGTACCAAAAAGAGTAAATTCCTAAAGTAATATATACCAATAAGATAAATTTTAAGTTAATCCAAAACAATTCACCTCCATCACCTTTAAAATCGAAAGAGACATCTCCAAAACGCAGGTGACTAAAAATATATTTACGAATATCTACTTGAAACCACGCTCCGTAGATCCCTAAGGTTATCACTGTTAACAATATGCCTTTTAAATAGAGCCAGAAAAATTCCTGTCTAACCCCTAAGTACTTAAAATGAATTCCTTTCCAAGAGCTTCTCGAAGAACGATATCGTACTGCACCATGTATTGCAAAGGGTACAATTAAAAAAATAAATAAGTAAAATAGCCCTATTGATGAAAACATCAACGTTTGATTTTGTGTTTGTAAAGCATAAAATAATAAGCCATACAATACGATAAACATGAGGTATATTTTTATAAAACCTTTAAACACTTCCATTCCTGTGGCATGAAATGTAAATCGGGCACCATCTAATGCTGTGGACTGATAGTGATATTTTAATATTTCAACCTTTGCCCAAGGATAATACAACCCTAATGTCAGTATGGTTAAAATGATGTTTTTAAAGTAAATGATGGCAAATTCAGCCCCTTTTCCTGCGTACTTAATTGTTGGTTTTACTGAAGTGTTTCCAGAAATAATTTCCATTGCGAATTTTTATTTTTTTTGTAGGCTCAAAAATGCAATATTATTTTGGCTTTTACAAGTATGTAGTTTTTTCAGTACATTTATAACCCAAACTTAAATACGATGAAAAAACTTACCCTCATTTTCCTTTTTTTACTAACCTATACCCTCTCAGTAGCACAAGACACTTATTTGTATTGTGGCAAGCTTCTAGATACTAAAACGGGCAAAATTTCGAATGAAATGACCATAATTGTTTCTGGAAATAAAATTATTGATGTACAAAAGGGATATCTCAGTCCGAAATCAACAAATGATATAACCATTGATTTAAAATCAAAAACAGTGATGCCGGGTTTAATTGATATGCATGTACATATTGAAGGGCAAATGACTGCCAAAAGATATTTAGAACCTTTTGTTTTGAACGAAGCTGATGTTGCTTTTAATTCAACCATTATGGCTAAAAACACCTTAATGGCAGGTTTTACAACTGTTAGAGACCTTGGCGGAAGTGGTGTTAATATAGCGCTGCGAAATGCTATCGATCAAGGAAAAGTTGACGGTCCAAGAATATTAACTGCTGGAAAATCATTGGCAACTACAGGTGGGCATGCTGATCCTACAAACGGACGAAATAGAGCCCTTATTGGAGATCCAGGACCTAAAGAAGGGGTCGTAAACAGTATTGATGATGCTAAAAAAGCGGTGCGTCAACGCTATAAAAATGGCGCTGATTGGATAAAAATTACAGCTACTGGTGGCGTATTGAGTGTAGCGAAAAGCGGACAAAATCCTCAATTTACTATTGAAGAAATTAAGGCAATTACAGAAACAGCAAAAGATTATGGAATGCAGGTTGCAGCACACGCCCATGGCGATGAAGGCATGCAACGCGCTATTATTGGTGGTGTAAAAACCATTGAACACGGTACTTTAATGAGTGATGAAACAATGGAGTTGATGAAAAAGCACAATGCTTACTATGTACCCACGATTACAGCTGGAAAATCTGTAGAAGCCCGCGCAAAAATCAAAGGTTTTTTTCCTGATATTATTGTTCCTAAAGCACTCGCTATCGGCCCTAAAATCCAAAACACTTTTGGTAAAGCCTATAAAAAAGGTGTAAAAATCGCTTTTGGTACCGATGCCGGTGTGTTTGATCATGGAGAAAACGGTAAAGAATTTGGACATATGGTAGCAGCGGGTATGCCCGCTATTGAAACTATTCAATCTGCAACCATTACCAATGCTGCCTTATTAGAAATGAGTGATCAAATTGGTCATATTTCAGTAGGAATGTTAGCCGATATTGTAGCAACCGATGATGACCCTACAAAAAATATTAACACCATGGAAAGCGTAAATTTTGTAATGAAAAATGGAGTAGTTTATAAAAAGTAAAACGGTATCTCAAAAAAATGGTAACCTTATAAATGAGCGCGCTTTTTTTAATTTCGAATACAACGGATAGCAAAGCCGTAGTTCTTACTTAAATTAACAATATCTAATACACCGCCATCAAGTACGAGATACCTTGCCCATGTGCTGCCTTCATGATACTCTGTGGCTGTCCAGTAATATGGATATACATCCTTATCATAAAAATTACCATCCCTATTTCTTTTACCAGAAGGCAGTGGCTTGAAACCGTTAATTTTCATTTTAGCTTCAGCTTCCCAAGGGCCGCCTAAATAATTAACTAATTGCTGATAATCTTCATAAGTAGCCACACGCCAACCTTCAGGCGCCACATTCCTTGAGTCACTCGCTGCGTACCAGTTATAAAGCAACCCATAGGTATTGGTATTCGCTGCACTGTTATCATAATTACAAAATGCTCCTGATTTTGTAGTATTCCACAAGGCGTTATCAGTTATTGTTGGTATCAAATCTCCATTTTGGTATTTGGTGACTTTCAAGTTTTCAACGGTCCATACTTGACTTCCGATGGATACAGTGGTGTATACATTTCCGTCGATATCTGTAACGGTACTTTTGTAGGGTTTAAAATATAATAAATTGCCATAGGCTGTACCTTCACTATTTGTAGCATACGCTCTTACATAATAAGAAAAATTCGAATCCAATCCTGTAACGCTACTTGTAAAGTCACCTACTCCTATTCCGTCACTTGTTTTACTATCGGCTATGGTAGGTGGGTTATTCACACTCCAACACACTCCTCTATCAGTTACAGCACTAGCACCTTCAAATTGTATGCTTCCTCCACTTTTACAAGAGGTAGCTGTTATATTGCTAATGGTCATTGTCTGTAGTATTGGAACTGCTGATGATTGCGTAGTAAATTTTACATCGTCACCATAAACTGTTCCATCTGAATTACTTGCATAGGCCCTCACATAGTAGGTGGTGTTTGGTTGTAGAGCTGTTAAGGAACTGATGAAATTACCATCACCAGAACCGTCTATCGTTCGATTATTACTTAAAGTGGGTGCGGGTGCTGTTCCCCAACAAATACCACGGGAATTTACAGTAGATTTCCCTCCATTAAAAATACGGCCCCCACCGGTTGCTTTGGTCTCACTGATAAAATTGACTTCAGCAGTAGTTACCATGTTAACATTGGTGAGTTCATCTGTTTCACAACTCATTAAAAGAACAGGAAAAATGCCTAACATTGTAGTTAGGTAGTACAAAAGTCGCTTTGTCAATTTCTCCAATCGTAACATAATATAAACTTTACTACACACTCGCATTTTGGAAATAGCACTGAAAATCAATTATTTAGTTTAAAGTTAACCCATTTCTTCTAAATTTCAAAGTAAATTTTTATCGGATACCGCCTCTTCAACGGTTTTGAACTGTTAATGTTCATTATTTAATTAGCAGCAATTAAATTTTAATACCACTATCGTTAAAATGTTTATTAGAAAAGGAGTAATTAGTTTTCTTCTTCCTCTAAAATGACATGTTGGTAAGCACCAATATCTGGGCTGCTGGTTCTATCAATTCCTAAAATATCAAAAGGGACTTGAGAAGCTCCGGTGCTAGCTGCATTTGCTACAGCTTCTGAATCCTGGCCTATAATCAACTCGTTCTGTCTCGAATTTTTAAAATGCAGAAACCCATTTAAAATAACATCTTGATACCAATTAGTATCGGTAAAATCAAATAACGGATTGTTTATTAAATTGCTATCAGTAGTGTCAAATTTTAACATACTGTTTTTTACGTTAAAATTAAAGTCGGCTCCCGTTACTCTGTCTACAAAAAACTCCACATTTTGACTCCCATCGATAATACAATTGGTAAAATTGGCTGCAACTAAATCAACAGGAACTTTAACTTCATTGCCTCCTGTATCAGAAGAACTTAAATAGTTATTTACCAAAACTGCCGGAAAATCTCTAATACTTCCGCGCCAATGATTTGCAAATGTTGAATGTATAAAATTATACGTTCCGCCTATGGTACATGCTAAATTGGACTGCCCAGAATTTGATATCACTAAATTTTCACCAAGAATATTGGTTTGCCTACCTAGGATTCCAAAGTTAGAAGTATTGTAAATTTGCGTATTTTTAATGGTAAGTGTAGGATTTGATCCATTGGTATCATCCACTAAAATACCAATAACACTGTTTTTTATAAGCGCATAATAAATGGTTGAATTGATGCTCCCTTCTCTAAGCCATATGGTTCCCCATTGCCCTGCAATATCAGCAAAATCAGGCTCTAATCGATCGCCTTCAAAAACAACCTCATTACCCAATGTTCCATTCACATTTAGACTTGCATTTTCTTGTACTAAGAGTCCAGAATTTGCATGAAAATGGATTTTAGCTCCTGCTTCAATAGTTAATGTTTTGGTTGACGGAACACCTACATACCCATAAATAACATAAGGTTTATCGTCGCTCCAAGTGGTATGATCAGCTAGCAAGAAACCATTAACAGCAATGTCATTACCTGTTTCATCTTGCCCCAATACAATTGTTTCTTTAATCCCCTGTGCATTGCGCTGCGGAAATAAAAAGTGGGCATCTTGAACTAAGGTCACCAAATCTACATCTTGAAAATTATTAGCGGCATCAAAAACAATGGAGTCGGTATAAATAGGATTTATTACTTGGGTAAAATCAATGGTGGCTTCTACAAAAACATACAAGCTATCTTTCGCCAAGATATCAATATTTTCAAAAGATTTACCTGGAATACCATCAACATTCAATCTATAAAAAGAATTTTCACCACGCGCTAAAGCAATGGTAGGAATGGTAATTGCACTATTGCTTTTATTATATACCTTAAAACTTCGCGTACTAGAACTTGTATTTGTAAAAACGGTATCTAAAAAAATGGTGTCTTTAGAAAATGATAGGCTCCCATTGCTTTTAATGGTGTCAAAATCTTTACGACACGAATTTAAAAAAACGAGTACAAAAATTATAAAAATGGTTTCAAGTATTCTCATACAACTGTTTTAAGTAAAAAGACGCTATTCTTTTTTCTTTAATTTAATTTCAAAAACCTTACTCCATCTTTTACCAGTGACAAATAATCGATCATTTTCAGCATCATAAGCAATCCCGTTTAGCACATTGTCATTTCCTTTTTGATCTGCCTTTGTTTGTAATCCATTCAAATCTGCAACACCTTCAATTGCACCACTTGTTGGATCTACAATAACTATGCTATTGCGTTGCCACATATTGGCGTAAATTTTTCCATTGATATATTCCAATTCATTCAAATCATCTGCTTTGCTTTTATGTGTATATGTTTCAATAAACGTTTCTTCCTTTAATGTTTCAGGATTTAAAAACCACACGCGTTCGGTACCATCTGTTTTAATCAATTTAGACCCGTTATGTGTTAAGCCCCACCCTTCTTTACTTTGGTTGTAATTAAACTCACCTAGTTGCTTAAATGTCTCTAAATCAAATATAAAGCCTTTCTTTTTTTGCCAAGTAAGCAAATAGATTTTATCGTCATAAATCGTCATTCCCTCACCAAAGTATTGCTTGTCTAAATCAAATTTTTGCAGAACGGTACCTGTTTCCAAATCCACTTTTCGCAATGAAGAAGTACCATATTGTCCGGTACTCTCATATAAAAATCCGTTATGATGCTCTAAACCTTGTGTAAAAGCCTCTTTATCATGTGGAAATTCCTTAACAATTTCATAGGTATAGATTTCAGGTGCATTTTCTGCCAAAAAATAGACTCCATTGGTTAGTTGTTTTTGTTTATCACCATAAAAAATAGTGGCAGACACGGCGTGTTTCCCCAATTTTATATTTTTTATATCAATATTTGATGCGTCTGCTACCCTTTGTCCGTCAAGGTAATACCGAATAGAATCAATAGGCTTGTTATTTTCTTCTTTAACCGATATTGTGAGGGATTTATCAACATTTAATTGTTTTGGAGAAGTCAAAACAAAGGTATAAGTATCACCACAAGAGACTAAAAGAAACGTGATTAATGCAACGGTAAGAAATGATTTTATGTTCATATCATATTTTTTACGTAAAAAGTATATTAATAGTTTGAATTTTCAAAAATAGTATTAAATTTGCACTCTGAAAATAGCAAAGCAGGTTTTTGCTGATATTTAACAAATTAAAAAGGATTTAAGATGAGAAAAGGAATTCATCCAGAAAATTATAGAATGGTAGCTTTTAAAGATATGTCTAATGAAGATGTATTCTTAACGCGTTCTACTGCTGATACAAAAGAAACTTTGGAAGTTGATGGTGTTGAGTACCCGTTGATTAAATTGGAGATTTCTAGAACGTCTCATCCATACTATACAGGTAAAGTTAAATTAATTGATGCTGCAGGACGTATCGATAAGTTTAAAAACAAATACGCGAAATTCAAAAAGTAATTTTTTTTAGTTTCAGTATATAAAAAAACCTCGAAATAAATTTCGAGGTTTTTTTATGCTATTATTTTGCAGCTTATATTTTCTTCATTTGTTGCTTCATCATTTTTATTTGATCATTCAACATACCGTGTTTATCTAATTTTTTCGCTTCCGCCATCAAAGTGGTAGCTTCTCTTTTTCTGCGTTTCGTCAATGCTACACCTGCTAATTGTAATTTAGCCATTGCCATATCGTGATTCATAGATAAACCTAACTTAATTGCTTTCTTGAAAAATTTTTCAGCCTGTGTCAAATTAGTTTGAGACACCATAATCCCTTGTAAAAAATTATAATAACCTTCTTGTTTTTGTATCAAAGCACCACTTGGGTTTTTAATATAAGACAACCACTTGGTAGCACCAGCAAAATCTTGCTTACGCATCTTCATAAATGCCAACAGTAAAATTTCATTTTTGAAATAAAAGAAAACAAAGATACCAGCAAGCAAAATTAATGAAATACCGTTTCCGATGTTTCCTTGAGTAAATTGATAAATTGCCCATGCGAAAACGCCTACGGCAATAATTAATTTGATATTTTTATTAAACATTGTTATAAATTAAATTTAAGAGCGCAATTTACAAAATGATTTTTGGTTTACCTCATATTAAAACACTCAAAGCACCTTTTTAAATCTAATTTTTAAACTGATTTTTTTACTTTTAAAATACAGCACTCCCCCAATTAGCGAAATCAATTCTAGATAAAAGGGGCTTGCAGATACTAGAATCAAAATTGAATCGTTTTAAAATCAAAGATTTTAAAAACTCCCCCAAAATATGCTCAAAAAAATAGCAAAATATCTAGCCATCCTTATTGTTATAAGTATATTGGCTATAAGCCTATTTATAGCAACCGTATACTATGGCGTATTTGGCCCTCTTTATACTACAGAGCAATTAAAAGAATTTAAAAACCAAACAGCAACCTTAGTTTTATCTGAAGAAAACCAATTAATCGGTAAATTTTTTGCCGAAAATCGCACAAATATTACCTACGATAAGCTTCCTAAACAATTGGTAAATGCCTTAGTGGCAACCGAAGATGCGCGCTATTTTGAACATAAAGGAGTCGATTCTAGAAGTTTACTTCGCGTATTATTCAAAACAGTATTGTTAAATCAAAAAAGTGCTGGAGGCGGAAGTACTATCAACCAACAGTTGGCCAAAAACATGTACGGCCGAAAAAGCTATGGCCCGTTAACAATGCCCATTAACAAAACCAAAGAAGTCTTTTTAGCCAATAGACTCGAAGAAATATATACCAAAGAAGAAATATTAACCCTGTATCTAAATACGGTGCCATTTGGCGAAAATGTACTCGGTATAGAGGCCGCATCGCGACGCTTTTTTAACAAACCCATTGAAAAATTAAAAACTCAAGAAAGTGCTGTTCTAATTGGTATGCTCAAGGCAAACACCTATTACAATCCGCGTTTGTATCCAGAAAATGCAATTAAAAGACGGAATGTGGTATTGGCGCAAATGGAAAAGTACAACTATCTAAATGCCACGCAAAAAGATTCATTACAAAAGCTACCACTTCAATTGGATTATGCCAATTTGGAATCAGAAGGACCTGCGAATTACTTTTTAGTACAAGTAAAAGACGAAGTAAACAATTTATTAGATGGAATAAATAAAAGGTCGGGCACTGATTATAGCATCGAAAAAAGTGGCCTTATTATAAAAACCTCTTTAAATCTAACACTGCAAAAGTACGCTTTGAATGCCTATAAAAGTCATCTAAGTGTTATGCAAAATCGCTTAAAACAACAATACAGAAGTGAAAGCGGAAGGCAAACAGTAAATGCGCTTGTAGCTAAAGAGCTAAATCGACTGAAGCTGACCAAAAACGCAGATGTTAGAAAAAAAAGGGAATTGTTTGACTGGAACGGCTTTTATACAGATTCTATTTCTGTTCGAGATAGTTTGCGGCAAACCTTAACACTTTTGCATGCTGGGTTTCTAGCCTTAGATCCTACAAACGGAGCGATAAAAACTTGGGTTGGAGGCATTGATTTTCGAACGCAACCTTATGATCAAATTTTCGCCCAGCGTCAGGTAGCATCCACCTTTAAACCAGTACTGTATGCTGCAGCACTCGAAGCTGGAATAGAACCTTGCGAGTATTTAGACAATGACAAACTTATTCTTTCAGATTTTGACAATTGGCAACCCCAAAATTATGACAATACAACAGGTGGAAAATATTCAGTGGCAGCTTCGTTGGCAAAATCACTGAATATACCCACGGTCAATCTGTTTTTACAAACACCATTTGACGGGTTAAATAAACTCTGGAATACGATGGGTTTTTCACAAAAATTAGAAAACAAACCCTCTATTGCTTTAGGCGCTTCAAATGCAAGCATCTACGAACTTGCCATTGCTTATGCTGCCTTTGCCAACAACGGTTTTAAAGTAAAGCCACAAAGTGTTGTATCCATAAAAGCCGCTGATGGTACTGTTTTGTATCAAAATAAAATGCTTAGAAGTACAGATAGGGTACTCAGTGAACAATCTGCTCAATTCATGAATGCAATACTTCAAAAGGCGGTGCAAGAGGGCACAGGCGTCTCTTTAAAAAGCACCTATGGGGTTAGTTTGCCCTTGGCAGGAAAAACAGGAACTTCTCAAGACTATGCAGATGCCTGGTTTGCAGCCTATAGTCCTAAATTAGTACTCGTTACCCGTGTTGGAGCCTCATCGCCCACCATTAAATTTAATACAGGTGCCAATGGTTCAGGAAGTAAATTAGCGTTGCCATTAGTTGCTAAAACACTACAACCTGTACAACGAACAAATTACTTAAGACGCACTTATTTTACTAGCTTTGAACCGCTACCAGAAAACTTAGCTGATGCTTTTACCTGTGAAGATTATACCGAAAATACAGGATTGGAAAAATTCTTTGAAGGGCTTTTTAAAAGCAATACTACCACGCTAGAAAGGGCACAAAAAAAAGCGGATAGAAAAGCCAAGAGAAAGCAACGAAGAGAGGACCGAAAAAATAAAAAAGCTTCTAATTAAGCAACTTAAATTGTTTTTTTGCATCTATTAGGTAGGAATTTTTTATGTTAAATTGTTATATTATTAGCATAGATATAATATCTTTGTATAAAGGATTTTAGATTTATGTCTAAGAAAAAGTAAAAAAAATTAATCTAAAAGAAACAGAACTATGGTAAAGAAACTCCCCCTATTTTTAGTGATTTGTTGTTTTATTGCCCTTTCATTTAATAATGGCGAGGTAAAATCAAAAACGTATTATTATAAATCATCTGATAGTCAAGGCTATATAAGTGTTGAAAAAGCAGAAGGAATAAATGGAAATACTATTTTAACAACTAGAGTCAATGCTAATTTTGATAACGAAAAATTAGATTTTAATTTAAGCACTACGTGTGACTCTGATAAATTAGTAAACGCGACACAAATTGTGTTTGACGGTACAATCGATTCTAATATGAACCCAGTATCTTTTACAGGAAAACGTGTAAAAGAGAGTAACAGTGCTTCTTATTGGGCTTTTGAAGGCGACTATAAAAATGAAATGAGTATAGATCCTGAGGTAAATCAATTTATTGATTCTAAACATAAATCAATGATTAGAATGCCTAGCAGAACAATACCTTCATTCAACGTATTGGCTATTGTTCCAAATTTAGAGTTTGACAGAAAAGGTACTTTTAAATTCAATGCCCTTGACGAAACTAAATTGTATGTTAAGAAAAATCAAACGATTAACTATTTAGGTCAAGAAGATACTGCTGTTGACGGTAAAAACACAAAGTTGCATAAATTTGTACACCAAGGTAAAGGAATGGTTCCTGCTTATTATTGGGTAAATGACAGTAAAGAATTAGTAAAAATAGTACTAGACGGTAAATTCACTTTTACAATGAGTGATAAAGAAGCGATATTGTTTGATAATGTTGCAGAAGGTAACAAATAGGTTACCGAAATTTAGAGTTTTTGTTATAAATCCGTAGTAATTTAATTACTACGGGTTTTTAATTTACAAGCATTCTTTATTTATCACTAAAAATAAATTACTCCATTTCTTAAAAACTGGTAATGTGGAACTAAAAATCCGACAAGAAAGACCTGAAGATTATCAAGAAGTCGCACTACTTATTGAAGATGCCTTTAAATATGATCCGTTTAGTGACCATCAAGAGCACTATTTAGTGTCGCGTTTACGTCAGTCTAAAGACTTTATAGCCGAATTGTCTATGGTGGCAACACTTAATGACGCTGTTGTAGGTCATATATTACTCACAAAAATCACTATTGATACCGAAAAAGAATCGTTTATTTCTTTAGCCTTAGCTCCCGTTTCTGTTGCTCCCAACTATCAAAAAAGAGGTATTGGTGCTAGTCTAATAGAAAGTGCACACACCAAAGCCAAAGCGTTGGGTTTTAATTCAATTGTACTTTTGGGACACGATAGCTATTATCCAAAATTTGGTTATGAACTTACCAGTAAATATCAAATTGAATTTCCTTTTGACATTCCCGAAAAGTACTGTATGGTAAAAGAATTAACTCCTAACGGACTAGAGGGAGTTCATGGAATTGTTTCCTATCCTGAAGAATTTTACTAATTAAGAATAGGTCTACTGAGCCATTTGCAAAGCAATTTTTAAGATGCTTTAGCCTGTTGTTTTTGAGAAGGGTACAATTGTTTCTCCTCAGTCAACTGTTTATTTTTCAACTCCTTTTGCATTTGCTTAACTGTTATTGTACTTCCATCATGGCTCCAACCGGGCTGACCAAATACATACATAAATTTATGGTACCAATTTTTTGATTTTTTAGTATCCTCCCAAATATCTTTATACTCATGTGTTAAAATAACCCAAGGATTGTATGAATTTGGCGCATGAGTTACTCCATACTTAACATCAATATCATCATCAAGCTCCTTAAAAGTTCCGAATATCTTATCGAACATATTTAAAAAACCACCGTGATTTTTATCCATATATTCAATATTCTTAGCATGATGCACTTGATGCATCGTATGTGTATTAAAAATTTTGTCTATAAATCCTAACTTTTTAATATATACGGTATGCAATTGAAACTGCCACAAGGCTTCAATTCCCAAACACACAACTAGCATTTCTGGAGGAAAACCAATCGCTGGAATCCACATATAAAAGAACGGTTTGTATAAAATAGTAAACCATCCGTTTCTAACAGCCGTACCTAAATTAAAATTATCAGAAGAGTGATGTACAATATGAGCCGCCCATAAAAAACGAACCATATGGTTTTGTCTGTGAAACCAATAATAGCTAAAATCATCTAAAAACTGACAAGCTATCCATACATACCAGGCATATCCAAATGACTCCCACCCCATTACATTGGTTCGAACACCCTCTACTACAGGGTTAAACAACTCATATATAAAGGTAAATATTACGATGGCCGAAATAGTCTTGATTAAAGGTGCCAAAATGGTGGAACCAATTCCCATAAACAGGCTCGCTTTCAGATCTTTATTTTCGTATAAATCTTTGTGCTCATCATGACTATGTGATTTACTATAGGTGTATTCTAATAAGATAAGTGCTAAAAAACAAGGTACTCCGTAGATTAACGGGTTGGTAAAATCCATTCTATTCTTTTGGGTTTATATAGGTCGATAATCTAACAATTATAATTTAATTTCAATAGTTTATTACCTACAAAATTTAATTTATTTTTTTTTCAGAACAAAACAATCCCGAAGTTTCTGGCTATAACTAATTTATAGCGCTCATTATGAGTGGCATAAAAATTATTTGATAAAAACACGTCATGTTAAAAATATATAGTACATTTGCAACTTAATAATATTATAATTTTTTTAAAATGAGTAAAGGCACAGTAAAATTTTTCAATGATTCTAAAGGATTTGGATTCATAACTGAAGAAGGATCAAACAAGGATCATTTTGTACACATTTCTGGATTAATCGATGAAGTGCGTGAAGGTGATGAAGTAGAATTCGATTTACAAGAAGGTAAAAAAGGATTGAACGCGGTAAATGTAAAAGTACTTTAATATACTATTTAGCATTTTTTACAAGACAGAGGCCTATCAGATGATAGGCTTTTTTTATGCCCAAATTTCACTGATTGCGGAACAATCGGAACACGTACTATTTCTAATTGAACTTCAAAAAGATACATTTTGATATAAAAAATGTAATTTTAGACCTCCAACAGTTTTGTATGAGTCATCAGCATGATGGGCACCAACATAGCCCTCAAAATTTAAAAAACATAAACAAAGCCTTTTATATTGGCATCTTTTTAAACTTACTTTTTACAATCATTGAGTTTGTAGTTGGCTATATGTACAATTCGTTAGCTTTAATTGCTGACGCTAGTCATAACTTAAGTGATGTTGCTAGCTTAGTAATTTCCCTAATAGGTATGAAACTTGCACAGAAAGCGGCTACACTAACTTATACTTATGGTTATAAAAAAGCCTCTATTTTAGCGACGTTTATCAATTCTGTTTTACTAATTTTTGTTGTTTTTACTATTTTTAAAGAAGCCATAGCGCGTTTCCAATCACCACCTGAGGTAGCTGGAAATATTATAATCTTTACAGCCTTAATTGGCGTTGTTATAAATACGGTTTCAGCATTTTTGTTTTATAAAGGCCAGAAGGAAGATATAAATATAAGAGGGGCCTTTATACATTTACTAGTGGATACTGTTGTTTCTATTGGGGTGGTAATTTCAGGTTTATTGATATATTATTTGCATTACAATAGCGTAGATGTAATTATTAGTTTAATTATTGGCATTGTCATACTTATATCTACTTGGAAGCTTTTTAAAGAAAGTTTAAAATTAACTTTAGACGGCATACCAAAAGGTATTGATATAAAGGAAATTGAATCACTAATAAAAAGTAACGAAGGTGTACAAGATGTTTTCCATATCCATATTTGGGCTATTAGCAGTACCATCAATGCTTTGTCGGCACATATTGTTTTAGCGGAAAATTATTCACTAGAAAAATTCATGCATATTAAAAATAAATTACGCCATGAATTGGCTCATAAAAACATTCATCATATCACCTTAGAATTGGATACTAACGAAACTGAACACAACCCAATAGATTGTATTTAATCCATAAATTTATGAAACAACGCTATAAGCTAATAATCATTTCAACTTTTGTTTTACTTTTCATTCTGATTGTTTCGAGTTCAACTCAAACACGTATTTGTACTGTTTGTGGTGTTCAAGATTATGAAACATCTATTGCTGGAAAAACAATTGAATTTTTAAGTCAACGTGAATATGATGAGTTTAATATTCACAAAAAATGGCAAGAAAAGTTTGGCAAAAAACACGAACCTCATCAATGGCTATTAATTGAAGAGAAAACAAAAGACATTATCAAACTAATTGACAGTTTATAAACGGTTATGAAAATTATGTATCTTTAGTAGCTATAACAATTATAGCAACAATTAAAATGATACAAATATGACAAATCCAGTACAGTGGTTTGAGATTGCCGCCACAGATCTTGAAAGAGCAAAAAAATTTTATGGAACGGTTTTTAAATTGGAATTTCAATTAATTGAGGTACCAGAGAGTAAAATGTATATGTTTGGTGCTCCAAACCAAGTGGGTGCTGCCGGCGCTTTAGTACAATCGAGCGAAAACAAACCAAGTAGTAATGGTACTATTATTTATTTTACCTGTGAAGATTTGGCCATTGAACTAGAGCGTGTTATGCAAGCAGGAGGTAAACTAAGTATTCCAAAAACGGATATTGGAGAATTTGGTTTCTTTGCCCAATGCATTGACACTGAAGGCAATCGAATTGGCTTACATTCGAACATTTAAATACAAATCCATATAAAGCAAACATGCCAGCATATTTAAATACTTACTAATAATAGGCGATTAACATTTTGTATTCAAACAACAATTCAATGAAAAATAATTTAAGACTACTCAAATTTCACCCTATAATTTTATTTTATTGTTTCTTTTTAATTTCCTGTAAAACAGAGCCTAACCAACAAGATAATTCAAGTTTAACTCATTTTTCTTTCGAAAATGCTACTGTTGAATCCATTCAAAATAGTTTAAAAAATGGTGAATTTACTATCACAGAATTAACACAAAAGTATTTGAATCGTATTGAAGAAATAGATACTGAAGGGCCGCAATTAAATTCCATCATTCAAGTCAATCCAGATGCACTTAGTATAGCCAAACAATTAGATACTGAATTGCAAGCAGGAAAACCCAGAGGAGTGCTTCACGGCATTCCAGTAATTATAAAAGATAATATCGATACCCATGACAATATGTTTACTACCGCTGGTTCTAGAGCTTTGGAAGGCTCGAAACCATTGCAAGATAGCGAAGTAGCAAAAAAATTGCGTGAAGCTGGTGCCATTGTTATCGCCAAAGCGAATTTAAGTGAGTGGGCAAATTTTAGAGGAGAACTATCATCCAGTGGATGGAGCGGCATCAATGGTCAAACAAAAAACCCTTACGTATTAGATAGAAATCCATGTGGCTCAAGTGCCGGTTCTGGAGTGGCCGTTTCTGCTGGCTTATCCATCATAGCCATTGGCACAGAAACAAATGGCTCTATTGTTTGCCCGTCTAATGCCAATGGCGTAGTGGGCATCAAACCAACCGTAGGTTTAATCAGTCGCTCAGGTATTATTCCCATCTCATTTACGCAAGACACGGCAGGACCTATGACTCGAACTTTAACAGATGCTGCGTTGTGTTTAAGTATTTTAACTGGAGTTGATTCAACAGATACGAAAACACTCGAAAGTGAAAATCATATACAAAAAGACTATACGCAATTTTTAAACATAAATGGTTTAAAAGGTAAAAAAATTGGTATTTACACTCCGCCTTTAGGAAATAATTTCAAGGTAGATACGCTTTTTAACAATGCTGTAAAATACATGAAAAGTCAGGGAGCAACACTGATTGAAATAGACAAGATTACTGAAAATAATATTGGTGCTTTATCTTTTCAAGTGATGCTATACGAATATAAAGATGGTTTAAATAAGTACTTTAAATCACTAGGGCCAAACGCTAAAATTAAGAGCTTAACAGAATTGATTGAATTTAATAAAAAAGACTCCATTGAATTGGCCTTTTACAACCAACGGTATTTAGAAATGGCTCAAGAAAAAGAAGGTTTAGCTGCTGACAATTATAAAGAAACATTAGCTGCCATGTTAAAAGGTTCACGCGAAAACGGGATCGATAAAGTTATGAATGAGGATGGTTTAGACGCCATTATTTCACCTACAGGTGGCCCTGCCTGGAAAACAGATCACCTAAATGGTGACTCTTTTGGCTTAGGTAGCTCATCTCCTGCTGCTAGAGCCGGCTACCCGAACATAACAATACCTATGGGTTTTGTTGGTAATTTACCAGTGGGGATTTCATTTTTTGGTAGAGCCTGGAGCGAACCTATTTTACTTGAAATTGCCTACGCATATGAACAAGGAACCAATCATAGAAAAGCACCTCAATTTTTAGCACATGAAAGCAATTAATATTAAAGAAAAATTTGAGCTATTTACAGATCAGTGGAGCCCTAAGATTATTGGTCAACTTAACGGGCAAGATGTAAAGTTGGCAAAAATAGAAGGCGAATTTGTCTGGCATGACCATAAAAATGAAGACGAGCTTTTTTATATTATTAAAGGAACTTTACAAATCGCATTTAGAGATAAAACCGTGACTCTTAATGAAGGAGAAATGTTAATCATCCCAAAAGGCGTTGCCCACAAGCCTATTGCAGAAAAAGAAGTTTGGGTCTTGCTCTTTGAACCCTCAAACATCAAACATACTGGCGACATTGAACACGAACTAACCAAAAAAACCTTCGATAAAATTTAATAATTATGAGAATCAACAAACCTACTTCAACGCTATTTCTAATGTTACTTTTGGTTTCGCCTTTTCTTTATTCACAAGAAAAAGAAAATTACCTTGGAGAAGGCCCCTTCTCACAATTAATTATCAGAGGGGTAACGCTTATCAATGGTAACGGAGCACCACCAACAAGCCCTGTGGATATTGTAGTAGAAAATAATAAAATCACAAAAATTCAAGTCGTTGGTTATCCTGGGGTTGCAATAGATTCTAACAGGCGCCCCAAACTAAAAAAAGGAGGCAAAGAATTAGACGCGAATGGTATGTATTTATTACCTGGTTTTGTAGATATGCACGGCCATATTGGTGGCACGGCCCAGGGTGCCGAATCCGATTATGTATTCAAGTTGTGGATGGCACATGGTGTGACTACTGTACGGGTACCAGGAGGCCGAAGTGTTGAGTACATGAATAACATTAAAAAATTAAGTGCTAGTAATAAAATAATTGCCCCTCGTATTTATTCTTTAACAGGATTTGGTGCGGGCAGTGATCAAAGTATAAGTTCTGCGGAACAAGCAAGAGAATGGGTGCGTGAAAACGCTAAAAGTGGGGCTGACGGAATTAAATTTTTTGGTGCCGAACCAGAAATTATGGCAGCAGCGCTTGACGAAAATAAAAAATTAGGATTGAATTCCGCCTGTCACCATGCTCAAATGAGTGTTGCGCGATGGAATGTGTTGCATTCAGCAAGAGCAGGACTAACCTCAATGGAGCATTGGTATGGTTTACCCGAAGCATTGTTTGAAGATAAAACCATACAGAATTATCCGTTAGACTATAATTACAACAACGAACAACATCGTTTTGAAGAAGCCGGTAACTTATGGCAACAAGCGGCGAAACCTTATTCTGAGCATTGGAATGCGGTGATGAATGAATTGATTGCACTCGATTTCACCATTGACCCAACCTTCAATATTTACGAAGCGAGTCGCGATTTACACAGAGCACGTAGAGCCGAATGGCACCAAGATTACACCTTACCCTCGTTATGGAAATTTTATCAACCGAGTAAAATATCACATGGTTCTTATTGGCATTATTGGGGTACTGAACAAGAAATTGCCTGGAAGAAAAACTATCAACTTTGGATGACTTTTATCAATGAATTCAAAAATAGAGGCGGTAGAGTAACCACGGGGTCAGATTCCGGATTTATCTTCCAACTGTATGGATTTGCATATATCAGAGAATTAGAGCTCTTACGAGAAGCTGGATTTCATCCCCTCGAAATAATTAGAGCAGCCACATTAAACGGAGCAGAAGCCTTAAAAGCGGCTGATAAAATTGGTTCTGTTCAAGTGGGGAAATTGGCTGATTTTGTTATCGTTGAAGAAAACCCACTAGCGAATTTAAAAGTATTATACGGAACGGGTGCCATCAAACTTACTAAAGACAATGAAGTTGTTCGCGTTGGTGGTGTAAAGTACACGATCAAAGATGGTATAATTTACGACGCGAAAAAATTATTACACGACGTAAGACAACAAGTAAAAGATGCGAAAGCAAAGGAAAACTTTAAAATTTTACAGCCTGGCGTAAAGGATTAAGTATCAATGCGTCTAAACTTATATTGATAAATACCTTATTATGAAAAAGTATGCCCCTTTAATCATTAGACTTATCATTGCTATTATTTTAATCCAAACATTGCGTTATAAATTTACGGCACATCCAGATAGTGTTTATATTTTTTCGAAGGCAGGACTTGAGCCTTACGGAAGAATCGCATCTGGAATTGCTGAGTTGATCGCAGCCATTTTACTGCTGATTCCAAAAACCGTTTGGATGGGCGCACTACTTACCGTGGGCATTATTACTGGAGCTATTATTACACATTTAACAACCATTGGCATTGAAGTCAATGGCGATGGCGGGAAACTATTTTATATGGCTATTCTAGTTTTTGTATTAGGCCTAAGTACCCTCTGGATCTATAGAAAAGACATCCCTTTTATCGGGAAAAAATTCTAAAATTGCATTTTTTCAGAAAAAAGTTTATATTTGTTACCGAAAAGTCATATTATATGACTACTACTTTCCAAATTATTAAAAGGAACATCATGCTACTTTCTTTTAATAATTGAACCCGAAACATATCCCCTACCACATTGCATATTTTATGCACTAATAGAATATTATATAATTAATACTGCTTGTTATGGATATAGTTGAAGGAATAAAAAATAGATTTATAGATTCGTCATTAAACATTGATGATTCAATAACCAACTATTTAATGAAGCGCTTGGGAGTTACCAACATCGAAACCATCAATGCTTTAAGCAAAGACGGTAAATTAACATTTAATAAGCGTTTAGATTTATTACTGCAAATTAAAACACCAACGACTATTGAAGAAGCAAAAATCAAAGTGTATAGAGAGCTACATGACAAGTTCTTGAACAATCCATTCATTACTAATTACAAAGATTGTTTTGATTTAATGCCAAGTAATGCCCACTTTTTACAAATTATATATCCTCAAAAACAAGAACTTAGTAAAGAAGAGCAATTAGAATTATCAACGTGTTGTCTAATGCTCAATGTTGAAGATATTATTGCCGATTTAACAAAAATACAAAGCATTCAAATTGTAGATGACGTTGATGAAGACAACACGAACACAACCAGAAGTATATTTTCTTCAATATTTCGCAGGGCCATGTTTTAAGTTTAATTAAATTTGAGCCATGAAAAGAGGTATTCGTAAAGCAGTTATGGCGATTCTTATGAACGATGAGAATAAAGTACTTATTGGCTCCTCTCCTCGTGATGGCGGCTATAAGTTTCCTCAAGGTGGCTTAGAGCCTAATGAAACTATCATTACGGGCATAAAGAGGGAGTTAAACGAAGAATTAGGCATTGCCATTGTTGATTCAGATATTATACAAGTACTTTCTGAAAAAGTACGGTATTCTTACCCTCCTGAAGATCCGTATTTCATTTACGAGGGACAGGAACTTTCGGTAGTTAAAATTAAGTACACCCCCAACATGCAACTCATTCCGCAAGATGATGAATTTGACAAATTATATTGGATAGCACCAAGTGATCTCTACAAATACAATACTCATTTTAGAAATGACGCTTATATGCAGGCCTTAAAACTTTGTGGTCTATTATAAACTAAAGTTCAATGATATTAAATTCACCTTTTAAAGGTTCTAAATTTTCAATGATTTTTGGAATCAAGGCTGTACCATACTCCAAATAATATTCTGAAAAATTACGTTGTCGTTCTTCGAGACTTTGATTTGGAAAAATTTGATCTTGTAATTGACAAATGCGATCGGTTAATTCTTGATGTTTCCGTTTTTCCGCTTTTAGCAACCGTTTTTCAAGATGATCCAATCCATTCAGTTGTTTCTTCGTTTGCGCCTTAACAGCACCAATAAATGATTTGTCAGTTTTTTCTGCTACCAATTCAAGTTTTGCAAATTGTTCTTTTAAAAAGGTACGTTGATCAGAGAAGTCAATTTCGAGCTCCGAAATTTCTTTAATTTTTTTACTGATTAAATCATGTTGATTTAAGAATAACTCTTCCGCAGAAATTGATAATTTATCTAATTTTTCCTGCTGTTTCTCTGATAGTATAACTGCCGAATTCCGCAATAATAAGATCGGAAAAGGAATACCTACGTTTTCAAAATAGCTTTTTAATTCAAACCAATAAGCCAGTTCTCCACCTCCACCGATATAACATAAATTGGGCAATATAATTTCCTGATACAGCGGACGCATAATAACATTCGGACTAAAACGTTTTGGAAATTCAGAAATTTCAGCAAGTATTTCTTCTTTAGACCAACTAATACTCGTATCAACTACTTTATAAATTCCATTTTCAAAAACAATACGCTCACGCAATTCATCTGTCAAATAAAATAAGTTAATTTCACGAGGGTTTACTTGAATGTCATAATGCTCACTTAACTTTTCTATCGTCTTTGCAACCTGTTTATTAGATGTTTGATGCACTAACTCGTCTTCAACAAACGGTATAAATTGCCTTTTTAGAATTGCATCATCACCATCGACAATAACCAAACCAAACTCGCTAAACAATTCATTTGCCAAATAGCGTGTAGCTGCTGCTAAAGAGGCATGCTCCAAATAGGCCTTTTTAAACATTTCCTTCAATTCAAGTGCATGGGTTGTACTGCCCAATGCCTTGCTAAATTGATCCAATACAACATCCAATCCTGCTGTAGATAAACGACCAACGGCTCCACTACTTTTGCGGTCCCAGCGAACTTTTTTACCTTTAAAGTTAAAATAATTAATCTCTTCAAAATCGTGATCTTCCGTTGCCATCCAATAAATAGGAACAAAATTACGAGCAGGAAATGCTCGTTTTAACTCTTTTGACAGATTGATTGTAGCTATGATTTTATATAAAAAATATAAGGGACCCGTAAATAAATTTAACTGATGACCGGTAGTAACTGTAAATGTATTGCTTTCCTTGAGCAGTTCTATGTTTTTCGTTGTTTGCACAGAAGCAGTCGTGTGTTGATACTGATTGGTAAGTGCTGCTACTAGGTTCGTTCTTGTTTCAGGTTTAAATGATTCTTTTTTCTCTTCGAGTTGTTTTTTAAAACCCGCTAGGTCTGCTGAATTATTATAAAAGCTTTGAATAACCTTCTTTTTATCTAAATAATCATTAATTATTTTAGAGAAATAACCTGTTTTTTGAAAAGGAATTGTTGAATTTGAGCACTTACAGTCTTCTTCGGTCATTGTATTAACGATGCTAATGATTTATTGATAAAAGTACTAAATTTTAAGCATGAGTCGAAATTGAAATCGAATACTAACAGTATTTTAACTAAACGGGGATTCCATTAAGGTCAAAGTCTCCTGCCGAAGTAATTTTAACATTCACAAACTGCCCAATTTGAACATAGTGCTTGGTAGCATCAATGATTACGTCATTATCAACATCTGGTGAATCAAATTCGGTCCGTCCAAAAAAGTAATTCCCCTCTTTTCTATCAAAAATACATTTAAACGTTTTCCCTATTTTTTCTTGATTCAGTTCAAAAGAAATTTGACTTTGAATTTCCATAATTTCAGAAACTCGTTGTTCTTTTATTTCATCGGGTACGTCATCTATTAAAAGTGCAGCATGTGTATTTTCTTCATGTGAGTAGGCAAAGGCTCCCATTCTATCAAACCGAGTATCTAATATCCATTGCTTCAATTCTTCAAAAATCGCTTCCGTTTCTCCAGGGTATCCAACAATTAAGGTGGTACGTATTGCCATGTCTGGAACGGCAGCTCTAAACTGCGAAATTAGCTTGGTTGTTTTCTCATGAGTTGTTCCTCTACGCATTGATTTTAAGATCTCGGTATTGATATGTTGCAACGGAATGTCTAAGTAATTACACACTTTGGGTTCGTTTTTCATCACCTCAAGTACATCTAACGGAAACCCTGTTGGAAAAGCATAATGCAACCGAATCCACTCAATTCCTTCAACTTTCACTAATTCATTCAACAAGTCTGATAATGCGCGCTTTTTATAAATGTCTAGTCCATAATACGTTAAGTCCTGGGCAATTAATATGAGTTCCTTAATCCCCTTTTCTGCTAGCTTTTTAGCTTCCTCAACTAAATTTTCAATAGGTGTAGAAACGTGTTTTCCTCGCATTAATGGAATGGCACAAAACGAACAAGGCCTATCACATCCCTCTGCTATTTTCAGGTAAGCATAATGTTTTGGCGTTGTTGTTAAACGCTCACCAACCAATTCGTGCTTATAATCAGCTTCTAATACCTTCAATAAGTTTGGTAAATCATGGGTTCCAAAATAGGCATCCACATCAGAAATTTCCTTTTCAAGGTCTGGTTTGTAGCGTTCACTTAAGCATCCTGTTACAAATACTTTATCAACTTCACCAGCCTCTTTTTTTTGTGCGTAATGTAAAATTGTATTAATAGATTCCTCTTTGGCCTTTCCAATAAAGCCACAGGTATTAATCACCACTATATTGCCATCGTCATTTTCATCTTCGTGCACAACATCTTTACCATTGGCTTTCAATTGCCCCATGAGTACCTCCGAATCGTATATATTTTTGGAGCAGCCTAAGGTAACTACATTAATTTTATTTTGTTTAACAGATTTTGTACGCATAGTTTTCGGAATCTAAAGTTGGCAAAATTACGCTTTTAACTATACATTCGATCACCTTGGTGGTATTAAATTATATAAACCCTCTATTTTTTGCTTCTCTAATTAATTCTTCATCATTGGCACTATCCAATCCGAGTAAACTCTTTACCAATGTTTTTCTTTTTTCTATGGCACTAAGCGATAAATTAATGTGAATAGTTAAATCTTTTGTTTTCACTCCTTTTGACAAATGGAATATAATTTTTCTATTGATTTCATCCAACAAGGGCTCTCTTAAATTATTGGCTTGGTTTCTAAAAAATTTAGCCACTGTTTTACTGTAATACGGAGGGTCATTCATAATTGTTTCAAATGCAACTAAAAACTCCTTTGAGGTTAAATCATTTTTCACCAGTAAACCATCTGGATTTGCTGTTTTTAGAATGTTATGGATTCTATGCCCTTCATTGAACATGGTTAAAATAACGATTCGGGCTTTTGGCAACAAATTTTTAGCATAAGCTGCCAAACCTTCACCTGATATAATTTTTCCATCTGTGGATGGTGGTAATTTTATATCAAAAAATAAAATATCATAATGTACAGATTTTACTGATGAATCAATTTTTTGAATAGCTGAATCACAGTCTTTCGCAGTATCTACACTAAAAGTATAGTTATCTATATCTGATGAAGTTAAAATGTTTTTATAAGCTTCAACGATCATTGGGTGATCATCAACTATTAATGTTTTAAGCTCCGTTTTCATAATTAGTTCGGTTTATTTAAGTTATGAAATAGTGTTTAAATTGCTACTTTAATATGAATTAAAGTACCCTTATTTACTTCAGATTTAATGGACAACTCTCCATCAATTTTATTGACTCTAGATTTCATATTGCTCAGGCCAATGCCTTCATTTTCACGATCTTGATCAAAGCCTACGCCATCATCTTCAATTGATAGATACAAATAATTTTCATCTTGTGCAAATTCAATTACAACATTCGTTGCGTTGGCATATTTATTAATATTTTGAACTGACTCTTGAATAATCCTGTATAAATTCATTTTAAGAGTACCATCAATAGCTTTCCAATTTATTGATTTGTCATGATTCAATTTATAAGTAAACTTTGATATTTCACTTCGTTCATCTAACAAATTTTCTATCATATTTAAATAGCCAACATTGAGCGATTGAAAATCTGCATTTAACTCATGTGAAACATTTCTCACCTCTTCTTCAATATCTTTTAGTTCGTCAATATATTTTTCCCGTTTTAGAATTGTTTCTGGGTCATTTTTAGCATTTAAACTCCCTAAAATCAATCGTGTTCCAAAAAGCTTTCCCAATACACCATCATGTAGCTCTTCTGAGATTCGACGTTTCTCATTTCTACTTCCTTCGTCCAATTTATTTTGTTGAGAAATCATTAAGTTATAAATTTCTTCATTTGCCATTTGTTGTTCTTGTTCAAACTTCAATTCTCTATTCTTTGTACGCTGGTTTCGAATTACGAATAGCAACAAGCCCAAAGCTCCCATAAGGCTAGAAATTATAATAATTAAATTCTTTTGTTGATTTAGCCTTTTATTTTCAACGATAAACTCGTCTGTTTCAAAACGGATTCGGGTAAATTTATCACGAGTTGCTCTTTCTTGTTTATATAAGCTATCGCTTAATTGAATATATTCATTCGTATATTTTACACCATTCTTTGTGTCCACATTTGAAAGAAACAATAATACAGATAACAAATCTCTAAAATTGTCGGTGCTTTGAGCCAACTTTTTACTTTCTAAAGCGTATGCAATTGCTTTAGCGGTATCTTTCTTTACTATATAATATTCGGCTAAATGTAATTTATTAACAGCAACGCCTAAATAATCATTGATACTTTCTCTAATCTCTAATGATTTTTGAAAGGCACTTTCAAGATCAGTGGCATCTTTCAGCTTGAGCCTACTATAAGCAGAGTTGTCTAGTAGCTTAGCATATAAACCGGGATTCCGTGTAAACAAATTCTCACTCTGTAATGCTTCATTATAATAACGCAATGCCTCTTGGTAATTGAGTTGTTTCTCATAAACCACACCAATATTATTTAAGGAATTTTCACGATAGGTACTTTTATTAGTAATTTTCTCTTCATACTCGAGGGCTATGTTATGATAATAAATGGCCTTATCATACTCTTCTAATTGATTAAAGTTGATTCCTAAATTATTATAGCATTTGTATAACATTCTATAATCATTCAAAGGCTTTAAAACTGATATTGCCTGAGTAGTAGTGATATCACTCCCAGTATAATCTTTGATATCAGATTGAATGATGGCCATGTTTAAAAGCATGGTACCAGACAGCTTATCTTCATTTGATAAACTGAATACTTTTTCAGCTTTAGAATAGGCATAAAAGGCGCTATCTTTAACACCATTATTAGAAAAAAACCTTCCTAGATCCCAGTAATTGTTTCCAATATTCATCGAATCCTTTAATGCTATCGATAAATTAAGTGATTGTTTATTTACTTTTCTAAAAGCCAGTGAATCTTTAATATTGTAATAACCTAAAGATATATCAAGGAAATACAAATTTCTTAGAGAGTCATTTACTTCCTTCTTAGAATAGGAATAGGCTTTATCTAAATTGATTTTTCGTTCGCGATAGCTAAGGTTTTTATTTTCTGCTTTTTTAATCCAAACAAGTAAGCTGTCATTTTCCACCCCAGATGGGCCGTTTCTAATAATGTTGCTTCCATCATTATTAAAAGAAATAACAAGTAAAACAAAAGAATAATATAAAAAATAGTTCAATTACTTCAGTTTAACATTAATTACTAGCACTAAGTTAAAAACAAAAAAGCCCTAAACATAATGTTTAAGGCTTTTTATTCATGTGTTTTTTTTTAGTTGCCTCCTTCTCCTCTAGTTTCCTCTTCATTTCCTTCATTTCCTGTGGCAACAATACCAGTGTCTGGTGATATGTTTTCAATTGTTTCCGTTTTTGGATCATCAATTGTTACATCAGAATTACAAGAATATAATGCTACTGTTATTACTACTAATACTAAGATATTTTTTAAATTTTTCATGTTTAGACGTTTTAAAATTAATAATTTGACATATGGGTAATTCTATCTATACCATAGTTATTATGATTATAGTGATAGATATTAACAGGCTGTTATTCTTTGGTTTAACCTGTTAACTATTACAATTTGAAGCTCCTAATTGTTTGGCTAAATTAGATAGGTAAAGTGTCTCTATCTAGTTTTTTTAAGACCATTTGGTAGTTGGTCTACAAATAAATGTACTTGTATTGAAAATAAGAGTGGATGACTATTTTATACTTTTTTCTTAGTTTAAGGACAAAGTTGCACGCTTTGAAATGGCTTTTTCTAACGTAACTACATTCTCTCTATACGATTTTGAAAATGGCACTAAGTGACTTTTCTTAATAGTGCATTTCGATTTTCCGAAATGAATTCTCGAAATATGATTTTGATTGACAACATAGCTATTATGAATTCTTGTAAAGTTGTCAGGCAAGCTTGTTTCAAAAAATTTCAACGTTTTATAGGCACTAATTACGGTTCCGTCAAGCATAAAAAAATCAGTTGAAGCATTATCAGCTTTTAAAAAAAGAATTTCTTCCATATCTATAAATCGATAATCTTTATACGATTTCAAGCATAACTTTTTAGACACTTCTATTGGCTTCTTACTCAGTCTTGAAATTGATTTACGTAGTTCAAAACTATTTACAGGTTTCAATAAATAGTCGAAAAAGTCATTTTTTATGCTAGTATAAGCATGCTCTGTAGTTGTGGATAGGGCAATAAAATAAGGAAGCTTATCTATATACTTGTATAAATCGTTAACGAAATTAAATGCCTTTTCGGGATCAGACCCATTGGTAGTGTCAACATTAATAAATACAACGGTTGGATTAAATTCTAAAATGGTGTCCATTGCCTTTTCGTAACATCCTGAAACACCAACGCATAAGTAATCAGGATGGTTTTCAAAAGAATTTTGTAAGTTTTCTATGGTTGATTTCTCACTTTCTATAATTGAATACGTGTACTTCATAACTACTTAATTTAGCTAGCTAAATTAAGAGAAGCTCATTTTATTTAACTACGGTTTTACCGTAAAAATCATGTGGAATCCCTACAAACAGACTTGGTTCATTATATATATGTTTGTATCTAATAATTGTCGCTAAACATTCATAATCAACCATTAACAAGAATTTGAATTAATTATAAGTGTAATGTTATAACCAAATTCATTACACTTAATTATTTTAAATTATTCCCTCCCCCAGCACAGTCAATTTGTGTTTGTTAAATAAAGGTTCTAAATATCTCCGGCAATTTATATTTACGAATACAAAAAAAACGATATGAAAAAAATTGCTCTTTTAAACTACGTTTTAATTACATTTCTGTTACTTTTTATAAACACAAATGCAAGTGCTCAATTAGAAAATGCCAATTGGTATTTTGGTATTGAAGCTGGAATCAACTTTAATGACGGAACCCAAACTCCAACCGTTTTAACTGACAATCCTTTATACTTCCCGAATGCTTCGGCATCGGTAAGTGATGAATTTGGGAACCTTCTTTTTCATACGGATGGTGAAAATATTTACAATAAAAATCACAATGTGATGCTAAACGGCTCTGGTCTTTATGGTGACGCTGAAAGCAGTACAGTATTAATTGTAAAAAAACCTTTAAGTCTTAATAGCTATTATGTTTTTACTACAGAAGCCAATTTATCATCTAACAATGGTTTAAATTACTCAATAGTAGATAACTCGTTAGGTATTTTAAATCTGGGAGGTGTACTTACTAAAAACGTCAATTTATTACCTCAAGCCAGTCAGAAAATGGCAGTTACTAGAAGTACAGATGGGGTGAATTACTGGTTAATTGTTTTGGCTCCAAGTACAGACCCTACAGTTAGTGATACGCTTTATTCTTTTAAAATTGATGCTTCAGGTATCAGTTTAGAAAACCAAACAACCTTTGCTTTCAGCGGTGATATGCACAATGCAGAAGGACAAATGAAAGTGTCAGCAGATAATCAAACCATTGGTTTAGTACACAATACTATAGATTCAAGCACAGGAATAACTACCAATGTATTTACATTTGATTTTGATGACCTTACCGGATTGACCTCAAATATGAAGTCTAGTTTTGGATTGACAGATTCATATGTAAATTATGGAATTGAATTTTCACCAGACAGTAATATGATGTATGTAAGTGAAGTAAGTGATGTTACCGATATCACAGGAAAGCTATATCAAATTCAACACCGAGATACCATGCCTGAATTGACGAAATATTTAGTGCATGACAATTTACGTTGGGGAGCTATTTATGCTATACAAAGAAGAGCAGATGATGGCAAAATTTATACAGCACCAGATCCTGATTATTTAGGTATCATAGACAATCCTAACGGTGTTGGTGTTAATTGTAATTATATTTACAATGGTATTGAATTAGATGCTTATGAAATTGGTCCAGACAAGGGGCTTCCACAATTGGTTCCAGAGATCATCACCGAACCCGAAATTGTAATTGTATCCATATTAAAATCTAGCCCTAAAGTAATGGGAAATCCATTCAATGACGAATTAAAAATTGAATTTGAAGAAAATCGTACATACACCACAAAGTTATATGACTCTTCAGGTCTTCTTGCTAAAACAGATGTATTCACCAATTCCAATTACAAAAATGTGCACAAAATTAGCACATCAGATTTACAAAGTAACAATACCTACTTTATAGTAATTGAGGATGAAGATTCGAAAGTTTGGCACAATAAAGCCTTTAAAATTGAATAGAAAAAATAAAAAAAAGAGACTTCAAATGAAGTCTCTTTTTTTTGCTGTAAAATTATTGATTTATTTAAAAAAGGAGTCCACAAACTCATGCTTGTTAAATACCTGTAAATCATCAACTCCTTCTCCTACTCCAATATACTTTACCGGAATCTGAAATTGATCAGAAATACCGATAACTACTCCTCCTTTAGCTGTACCATCCAATTTTGTTACCGCAAGAGAAGTCACCTCCGTTGCCTTTGTAAACGCTTTGGCTTGTTCAAAAGCGTTCTGACCTGTAGATCCATCTAGCACCAATAAAACATCGTGTGGCGCATCAATGGTCACTTTTTGCATCACTCGCTTTATTTTGGTGAGCTCATTCATTAAATTTACTTTATTGTGTAACCGTCCTGCTGTATCTATAATCACAACATCTGCATTTTGTTGCACTCCAGATTGTAAGGTATCAAAGGCTACTGAAGCGGGGTCACTACCCATTTGTTGCTTTACAAGTGGTACATCAACCCTGTCTGCCCACACTTGTAATTGATCAATTGCTGCCGCTCTAAAGGTATCAGCTGCTCCTAAAACTACTTTTAATCCTTGTTTTTTAAACTGCGCCGCCAATTTACCAATTGTTGTTGTTTTACCAACCCCATTCACCCCAACAACCATAATTACATATGGTTTTTTATCCGTGGGCACTACAAATTCTGTTTCGTTTCCAACATTTGTTTCTGAAAGTAAACCCGCAATCTCTTCTCTAAGTATTTGATTTAGCTCATCAGTACCTAAATATTTATCCTTGGCTACTCTTGCCTCTATTCTTTCAATGACTTTTAAGGTAGTTGCTACACCTACATCAGAAGAAACCAATACTTCTTCTAAATCATCTAAGACATCATCATCAACTTTAGATTTACCAGCAACAGCTTTTGACAATTTCGTAAAAAAAGTAGTTTTACTTTTTTCAAGCCCCTTATCGAGTGTTTCTTTTTTTTCTTTGGAAAATATTCTTTTAAATAAGCTCATTTATTTTTTCAATTTAGCAGGCAATTACATTAACAAATATAAAAAAGAAAAGCTACTTTCAGTAAAATGAAAGTAGCTTTGTTTATATAAAACAGTACGATTATTTGTTTAAAAAATCGTTTACTTTAGAAGGGTCCATAATGCTCTCAACAAATGTATAAGCTCCTGTCTTAGGAGATTTTACCATTTTGATTGCCTTAGTAAGTCTTTTTGCGCCTGTTTGTAACGATGCTACTGATTTCTTTGCCATAATTCGAAAATATCTCTAATTATTTAATTTCTTTGTGAACTGTCATTTTCTTTAGAATTGGATTGAATTTTTTCAATTCCATTCTATCTGGAGTATTCTTTTTACTCTTAGTTGTGATATATCTAGATGTTCCAGGCATACCACTATTTTTATGCTCTGTACACTCTAAAATAACCTGAATTCTGTTACCTTTCTTTGCCATTTGTTCTTATTTTTTCAAAAATCCGTTTGCTCTCGCTTCTTTGATTACAGCAGAAATTCCTTTTTTATTGATATTTTTTAAAGCAGAAGTTGATACTTTTAATGTAATCCACTTATCTTCTTCTGGAAGATAAAAACGCTTCTTCATTAAATTTGCATCGAATTTCCTTTTCGTCTTATTCATGGCGTGTGAAACATTGTTTCCTACCATAGCTTTTTTTCCTGTTAACTCACAAACTCTTGACATTTCTTAACTGTTTAAAATTGTTATTTCAAAACGAGGTGCAAAAATATGAACTTTTTAAAGAACTTACAAGCTATTTTTACTCTTTTTTAATATCGAGGATTTTAATAATTCTAAAGCCTTAACCGATGCGCGTTCTATCACCTTTTCTCTAGGCTTTCCAAAATTATAATTCTCAACAAATACGCCTTCTGGCGAAGCAATTGCAATAAAAACCTCTCCAACAGATTCATCCGTTTCATCTTGCGTTGGTCCAGCATTGCCAGTAATACCAATAGCATAATCTGTCTTAAATTTCTTTTGAACTGCTAAAGCCATACTTTTTCCAACTTCAGCACTCACAACAGAGTGCGCTACTACTAGGTCTTTTGGCACCTCCAAAAATTCCGTTTTTACCTGAGCACTATAACTTACCACACCCCCTATAAAATAGTTAGAGGCTCCAGGAACAGAAGTTATCATTTTTGAAATAGCACCACCTGTACAGCTTTCGGCAACTGACAAGGTCTGTTTATTTAACTGTAATAAATTGCCAATGGCTGCCTCCAAGTTCTCATTTTCATCATACCCCACAATAATATCACCAATGATACTCGTTAATTTAGCAATTTCATTTTGTAGTGATTTTTCTAAGTGTGCTTTATCTTTTCCTTTTGCAGTTAAACGCAACCGAAGTTTCCCGTAATTTGGTAAATAGGCCAACTTAATATCTTCAGGTAAATTATTTTCCCAATCCTCCAATCGTTCTGCCACCATACTCTCCCCCATTCCGTAGGTTAAAATTGTTCTATGAATAATTGTAGGCAACGCAAATGACTCTTGCAATTTTGGTATTACCATTTGGGTTATGAGACCCTTCATTTCATTAGGAACTCCAGGTAACGAAATAAAAACCTTACCTTTTTTATGAAACCACATACCAGAAGCGGTCCCATAATTATTTTTTAAAACAAGTGCTTTATCAGGTAAAACTGCTTGCTGTCTATTTAACTCTGTAAATTTGTAATTGACCTTGGCAAACATCGCTTTTATATGCGCCTCTATTTCTTTGTTTAAGGACAATTCAGACTGAAAATACTCGGCAATGGTATATTTTGTAATATCGTCTTTGGTTGGCCCCAATCCTCCTGTTAAAATAATGATATCTGCATTTTCTTCTGCCTCAGCTAAGGTCTTCAAAATTTGCGTTTTGTCGTCTTGTACGGAAGTAATTTGATACACCGAAACACCTATTTTATTCAAGGCTTCCGCAATAAATTTAGAATTTGTATCTGTTATTTGACCAATTAATATTTCGTCTCCAATTGTAATTATCTCTGCATTCAAACTTATGTGGTTTTATTCAACCTTATCTTCTAGAATAATTAGGTGACTCTTTAGTAATCATCACATCGTGTGGGTGACTTTCATTAATACCAGAAGCAGTTATTTTCACAAACTTACCTGTTTTTTTTAGCGTTTCAATATCTTTAGCTCCACAATAGCCCATTCCGGCACGGAGTCCTCCAATAAATTGATGAATACTTTCAAACAAATCTCCTTTGTAAGGAACGCGTCCTACGATACCTTCAGGTACTAATTTTTTGATATCATCTTCAACATCTTGAAAATAACGATCTTTTGACCCCTCTCTCATTGCTTCAACTGAGCCCATCCCTCGGTAGGACTTGAATTTTCTTCCTTCATAAATTATCGTTTCTCCTGGCGATTCTTTTGTTCCTGCTAACAGCGAACCTAGCATTACTGTATCTGCACCAGCGGCTATTGCTTTAGGGATATCACCAGTATATCGAATACCTCCATCTGCAATAACTGGAACACCACTTCCTTTAATAGCATCTGCCACATCTAAAACCGCCGAAAACTGTGGAAAACCAACACCAGCAACTACTCTAGTTGTACAAATAGATCCTGGACCAATTCCTACTTTAATCGCATCTGCACCAGCAGCCACTAAATATTTTGCAGCTTCAGCTGTTGCAATATTTCCTACTACAACATCTAGTTTAGGAAATCTTTTCTTTACTTCTTTAAGCACAGTTACCACTCCTTTGGTATGTCCGTGTGCTGTATCGATAATTACGGCATCAATACCTGCGTTTACCAATGCTTCTGCTCTTTCAATAACATCATGTGTTACTCCCAAAGCAGCAGCTACGCGTAACCGACCATAAGTGTCTTTATTGGCAATTGGCTTTTGAGTAACTTTTGTAATATCTCTAAAGGTAATCAAACCTGAAAGCTTATAGTCCTTGTCTACAATAAGTAGTTTTTCTATTTTATTTTCTTGAAGAATAACTTCGGCATCTTTTAATGAAGTACCAACAGAAGCTGTTATCAAATTTTCACAGGTCATTACTTCAATGATAGGCCTATCATTTTTATGTTCAAATCGCAAATCTCTATTGGTAACAATCCCTTTCAAAGTACCTTCATCATTCACAATAGGAATACCTCCTATACTATGCTCTTTCATCAATTGTTTTGCATCTAATACACATGCTGTTAAAGACAGTGTAACAGGATCGATAATCATTCCACTTTCTGCACGCTTGACTTTCCGCACTTCTAGCGCTTGCTGCTCAATAGACATGTTTTTATGTAAAACTCCAATACCACCTTCACGTGCCATTGCAATGGCCATAGCCGACTCAGTTACGGTATCCATAGCTGCTGAAACTATAGGTACATTAATAGTGATGTTTCTTGTGAATTTTGTTTGAAGGTTGACTTCTCTAGGAAGAATTTCTGAATATGCTGGGACTAATAATACGTCGTCATATGTTAATCCTTCGCCGACAAATTTTGAGTTGTGAGATACCATGGTGCAATTAGAATTTAATTGCGTGCAAATGTACTAATTAAAAAAAGAATTAGTGTTGTTACTTTCATTAATTTAACAACCGCAGCCATTATTTCCACAACTTTTTGCTTTATGTTTCTTTTTAAAGAATTTTGAATAGATAATCCATACAGCAAAAAGTGCTGATATTATTACCAATATATTTTGTATTACTTCCATTTTATTTTAAAATTTGATAGGCAACTAAAGCTGAAATATAAGCAAATAATGTCATCCCAAATAGTTGTATCATAGGCCATTTCCAACCATTCGTTTCTCTTTTAACAATCGCCACTGTACTCATACACTGCATAGCAAACGCATAAAACAACAATAGTGAAATACCACTTGCAAAATTATAAACAGGCTTTAATGTTCTCGGGTTTATTTCTTTAGCCATTTTATTTTTAATAGATATTTCCTCATCAGAGCCCACACTATAAATAGTAGCCAATGTCCCTACAAATACTTCTCTTGCCGCAAATGAGGTAATTAATGCAATACCTATTTTCCAGTCGTACCCCAATGGCCGTATCGCAGGCTCAATTCCTTTACCTAAAATACCTATGTAGGAATTTTCCAATTTATAAGAAGCTACTTTTGCATTGAGTTCGTCTTCTGGTAAATTTCTAAATTCATTTTTCACAATACTTTCAGCATTTTTAAAATCGTTTCCAGGTCCGTAAGATGCCAACACCCACAATAAAATTGATATGGCTAGAATAATTTTACCCGCTTCAAAAACAAATGCTTTTGTTTTTTCAACCATATGATAAAATACATTTTTAAACAAAGGTAATTTGTAATCTGGCATTTCGATAATAAAGTACGATTTCGACTTTATCTTTAAAATCTTATCTAAGATATAGGCCGCTCCAATGGCCGTCACAAAACCAAGCATGTACAACAACATCAACACGAGACCTTGTAAGTTTATAATCCCGCCTAAAACGCGTTCATTGGGTATCACCAAACTAATAATAATAGCATAAACCGGTATTCTTGCAGAACAGGTGGTAAATGGCGTTACTAATATTGTAATTAAACGTTCTTTCCAACTTTCAATGTTCCTAGCAGCCATTATCGCCGGAATTGCACAGGCCGTACCTGAGATTAGTGGAACCACACTTTTACCGCTAAGACCATAGCGCTTCATCACTCGATCCATTAAAAAAACCACCCGACTCATATAACCGCTTTCTTCTAAAACCGCTAAGAACAAAAACAAAAAGGCAATTTGAGGTATAAATATTACAACGCCACCAATACCCGGTATAACACCTTCTGCCAAGAGGCTGGTGAACGCACCTGAGGGCAGTTCATTCTTAATCCATTCACTCATCGAAGCAAAGCTAGCATCAATAAAATCCATCGGAATCTCTGACCAAGAAAACAGGGCTTGAAAAATTGTAAATAAGATGGTGAAAAAAATAATATACCCCGCAATATGATGCGTTAATATCGCATCTAACCTACTTCTTAAATTTTTTACTTTGGCTTTATCAATGCCATAACTTTTGGTTAAAACACCTGTTAGAAATTGATATCGCTTAATTGTTTCACGGTGACTTTTTTGATTTTCTTGCAAACCCTCTTTATCTAAAAGGCCAGCTGAAGGGACAAAACACGGCTTCGTAGAAACCGCTTTATAGTTTAAAATAAGCTCTTTTAATTTATAAATCCCTTTATTTCTCTTAGAACTAATTAAGGCAATTTTTGTCTCAAGATCTTTTTCTAAATTTTCAATATCAATTGAAATTCCCCTGTTTTTCATTTGATCTTGCATATTAATTGCAAGAATGGTGGGTATTCCTAAATCCTTTACTTGTGTAAATAAAAATAAATTACGCTTTAAATTTTCAACATCAGCAACTACAATAATTACATCAGGGTGATTGCTATTGGAGGTGTCTGAAAGTACTTTTACAGTAATATCTTCATCTAAAGAGCTTGGGTTCAGACTGTAGGCACCAGGCAAATCAATTACCTGTGCTTTCGTTGACGCTGATAATTTAGTTGTCCCAACTTTTTTGTCTACGGTAATACCTGGATAATTACCAACTTTTTGGTTTAAGCCAGTTAAAATATTAAAAAGTGAAGTTTTACCTGTATTTGGATTTCCAACCAAGGCAACTTTTATTTGCTCACTCATATCTTCTCAACCGTTATTTGAGTAGCAATTTCTTTACGGATGGCTAAAAAAGTACCATTGATATTTAAGTATAACGGATCTTTTAAAGGAGCCTTCTGTACCAACTCAACAGAATTACCTGCAATACAGCCCATTTCAATTAATTTTAATGGTATATCTGTATCTACAAAATGTTTGATGATCGCTTTTTCACCTTTTAATAAATCTGCTATAGTTATTGACATATCTCGTTGTTTTTTTTAATTAGTTGTGAGAAAATAATAAGCGTAGATACCGTAAATGTTAAAGTCATTAATACGCCAGATAAGATAACAATATATTTAAACCACAACAGTCCTTTCCAAAGAAAATAAATACCTCCAAATGTTAGAAGTACTGAAGCAAATGGTTCAATCATTAAAAATAATTTTAACCTGCTATTTAACTTGGTTGTTACTAAAATCAAACCTATAAAAAAGAAAATAAACGACATTGAAAGGATATGTGTATGCACAATGGTAAGCATTTCTTTAGGCGATTTTTTAAATTTCATTACGGAAGCCTCCTCTTTATTTTCATTCCCTAAATAGTGTTCTTCAATACTTGTTGGTTTTGCAGAAGAAGTTTCGTTCACAAATAAGAGTCCTGTATAAAAACCAATACTCAATACCACTAAAAATGCTCCAATAAGAACTTTTATTTTAGTGGGAAATTTCGCAAGTAATCCATTCAATTCCATTGTTATTATAACACTTTATACTTGTGAAGTTCATCAACATATATTAATACGTTATTGATTGCTACTGTCATTGAGTTGGCAGAAATAGTAGCACCAGAAATTGCTATAATATCCTTCTCATATTTTAAACGATCTTCACTTGTTTTACCGATGAATTGCATTAACCAACGTTTACTGCCAATTTCTCCTCCATAATCTTCTCTATACACCAATACTTTTGCTTTTTTAATTATCAATTCTGAATCAAACAATACCAAATAATCGAACTCATCAGTTTTACTCGAAGCTTTATCTATAAATGCATAACCAAGTAATTGGTTCTTAAAAACAATCTTAAATAAGCTCTTTTTATGAACCGATGATTTAAGTCTAGAGTTTATATTATCAGAAACGACAACTTGCTCTAACCGGTAGTCTTCTATTTGAAAAGATGCTGTAATTTCCTTTTTTATTTTTTTCTGAATATTTGAAGGAAATTGGTAAGCTATCTGGAAAGACATTAGCCCTAAAAATAAGGTGAAAACTAGAATTAAAAATGGCTTGTTATGCTTCATGTGACAAAATTAATTATTTATTTATAATAAATCTAAATAAAAACAAAAAAAAACTGAAACGGAAATTTAGAGTCCCATTTCAGTTTTAGAAACAAAAAAAAGATTTAAAACCAAATTCCGATTCCGAAATTTAATTGATTTGAATTCGTATCGGCAGCGTCATTTTTTAATTGGTAATCTGCTTTAACAACGGCTCCTGGTGCCAGCTTATAACTTAAACCAAGCGTCCATTGATCTCTGTTATAAGACATATTTCTTACTAAATCACCAGCCACTGCTGAATGGGTATCAAAATCTTCATAGCGTGCAAAAGCAATTAATTGTTGTTGTTTAGTTTGAGGCAACAAATTATATGCCGTCTCTAAATACCATCCTCTAAGTTCACTTCCTAAGTCGGCATTGTTCAAATCGTTATATGCTTCTGAATTTGAAATGGTTGTATTTATAAATTGGCCTCGCGCTGTAAAGCGTTGAAAAGAATAACGTGCATCCAATCCCACCATGGCAATTCCCACATCAGATCCTTCAATATGCTTTACGGCTTGAGCAGCTTGAGTTCTTCCAAAATATCCTGAAAGCCCCAATCGCAATCCAGGAATACCGTAATGATCAATTTTACCAGAAAAGGTTGGTTTATTAATTGTAGATTGAACTCCCTTTTGACGACCATTACGCAATCCGTTTGAACCGCCTAATACTTTTGAACCATTTACTGAAGCAAAGCCATTCATTACATAGACTTGATACCGTAGCGAAGCATTGTCTAATTTTCCAGAAACTCCAAATCCAATTTCACGCCATGTAGTAGGTACTATACTTCCATCAACACTAGGCCTTTCAACACCGTTAAAAGTTGTTGGTTCATGATATTCATTAATGATGCCCATTGGCACCAACATCAATCCTGCTCTTAAATTGATGTTATCAGTTATACTATATTGTAAAAATGCCTGTTCAACAAACACTTCATTCACATGTTCAAATTCAACTTCAGTAATGAATTGTGTTTTATTGTCAAATTTATATCCAAACAACAATACCAATCGTTGAACATCTAATTCTCCATTTTCCCCTTCTGGTTGATTGTATGTTATTTCTCCATACCCCCCAACAGTAACTCCTGTTTTTATATTACCGGACAGTATCCGTTGTGCAGCGTTTTGTTGATTTTGAGGGTTTGTATTTAATGAATCTGGTGCAGTTTGAGCAAAAGAAATACTCGTTAAAAAAATAAAAATTGTGAATAGTTTGATTTTTGTCATTTTATCTTTATTTAGACTTAATATAAATAATAAATTAATTAAGCAACAAAGATATAAACGTATTTTATTTTGACAACTATTATTTAGAATAAATTTAAATAAAATTATAACAAATTGACATTTAATGTTTTATAATTCTACAACGTATTTAGATACGAAACAATAGTTTTCCGAATATCAAAAGCAACTTCCTTGCTATCAGGAACATAAACCTTTAAAACATCTTTGTTTTCAGGTTTTAAGAAAGGAATGTCATATCCTTTTAAAAGATAATCACTAAAAGCAACTGTGTAAATTTTAGTTAGGTCAAGCGGCTTACCATTCACTTTCCAAGTCTTTGATCCCTCGTCATAATCAGCTAAATATTGTTGTAAATAAGCACCGCTCCCCGCATGATCTTTACCATAATCGAGTACATCTTTAAGGAGATTTCCTTTCAAATCAACTTTTAAAATACTGCCTCCAAAGGGCAATACTCTAAAAACGTCAACACTATTTATAGCGCCTTCTAATTGGTCATCCAAACGGATAGACCCTCCATTTACAAGAGCACAATCAACGGCATCATTATAACCGTGTGCCATTGCTTTTGTAATGAGTGTCCCTAAGTTTGTTTGTTTACTTCTAGAAGGAATATCTCTTCCGTCTAAGGGAACATCAGTAGTGTAAATAATATCTTTTGGGTTTGAAATGATCTCTTTAATTTGATTTTCAAGTATATCATCCCACTTGGTCACAATGCGGTTGACCGAAATATCCAGCGCAAGCTGTTCATTAATGGGTTTCAGCTCTGAATCTATCGTTATTTCTTTGGTGTTTTTATTGTAATGAATTCTATGGATATACGCCGTTTTTGCATTCGCATCAGCTTTGGCTATTTTAGTTTTTCCAACTTCAATCAACATATTATTATGTTCATGTCCTCCCATAATTAGGGGAATATCTGACAACAATTCAGCAATTTCCTTATCCTGCTCTAGTTCCAAATGTGTTAGCCCAAATACAACATCCACCTTACTTTTTAACGCAGTATAGGCACGTTTAGATTGTTCGTATATATCTTTGTATTCAACATAATTTTGCGGATTGGAAGGCAATACCACTCCAAAAAAGCCAATCTTAATGCTAGTTCCATCTGCATCTGTGGCTTCGATAATATAAGTATCTGACACAAATTCTTTAATCCCATTTCTCTCTTTATAAAAAGGGTACGTCTCTCCACAAATTTTTTGACGTGCATTCGCTGATGTCCAGGCAAAAGTTGATTCATTCAATCGTTTTTGCAATTCACTTTTAGTCACGTCAAACTCATGATTGCCTAAAGTTACAAGATCAAAACCTACAGCATTCATGGCTTCCACCATTTGCTTCCCTTTTATTCGCTCACCTTCATGTTTTATGGTGCTTAAAAGTGATGGACTCAAAAAATCGCCTGCTAAAAATGTAAAAGTATTTGAATTTTCTGTGATCAGTTCTTTCTTGAGTGTAGCCACTCTGGCCATTCCTCCAACTTTTCCTCCCTCTAAAGGTGCAATTTCATATACGTCATTTAATTGCAGAAAAGTAAAATCTATTTTTCCATCATCTGTAGTTCGGCTAACTTGTGTTGTTTGTTTTACCGAAATACATGAATGAAAAATTAAAATAGAAGAAATTAAAAATAGTCTTTTTATGCTTTTCATCAGTCACTGTTTGTTATTCTAAAGTTTGTGTAGTAAGCAAAGTCACTTTGGTCAGTTATTTTATTCCGTAGGTATCAAACAAGTAAATAATTGATGCCATACTAGCTGCTCCTAGCTCCAATTCACGTTTATTGATTTTATCAAAAGTATCCAATGCACTATGATGGTAATCAAAATAACGCTGTGAGTCTGGCCGCAAGCCCAACAACACATTATCTCCTTTTTTAAGTGGACCAATATCCGCCCCACCGCCTCCACGAGCGAAAATATGTAGATTGTAAGGAACAAATAGGTTTTTCCAACTTAAAATCTGCTTAAAGTTTGCGTCATTACAAGTAAAACCAAACCCTCGCGGCGTAAACCCTCCAGAGTCAGATTCCAAAGCAACGACGTGTTTTTCATTTTTTTCTTCTGCAATTTTAGCATATTCTTTCCCTCCAAAAACACCATTCTCTTCATTGGCAAATAACACCACACGCAAGGTTCTTTTTGGTTTTATTTTGAGTTGCTGAAACAAATTCAAGACTTCCATTGACTGTATTATTCCAGCACCATCATCATGAGAACCATCTCCCAAATCCCATGAATCTAAATGTCCGCCAACTACCATAATTTCATTTGGAAACTGACTGCCCTTTAACTCACCAATAACATTGTATGATGTAGCATCTGGTAATGTTTTACAGCTTTGCTTAAAATAAAATTTTACTTTTATTTTATCTTGGTGCTTTAAAAATTCACTTAAGGTTTCTGCCGCGTTTGTACTAATGGCAGCAGTCGGAATTTTTTGGTCATCACTAATGTCTCCATAGTTCATAGTACCGGTATGAGGATAGTCATCGATGCTTAAGTTCATGGAACGTACAATTGCAGCAACGGCACCATATTTACCTGCTACTCTAGCACCATGTACCCGTTGGTCTACACTAGCACCATAAGCCCGCATCGTTTCAATACTAGCCGCTGGCATTGGCCTGTTATAAAAAACAATTTTACCTTTTACTTTAGCACCTAGTTTTTCTACTTCATCTAAACTATTCACTTCAATAACTTCCGCCAGTATTCCGTTTTCTGGAGTGGCTATTGAACCTCCCAATGCACAAATAGCCACTTTAAATTGACCGTATTGTGTTTCTATATGCGCTTCTTCTTTTGCGCCTCTTTCCCAGTGCGGTACGGTAACGGGTTGTAACCAGACAGAATCCAATCCTAATTTTTTTAATGCCGCTTCTCCCCATGCAACGGCTTTTTTATCGCCTTCAGATCCAGCTAAACGTGGTCCGATCGTATTTGATAAATACTTGAGCCAATCATAGCTTTTCCCTTTGGTAAGGGCTTCAGTGTATATTTTTCTAATTTGTACCGAGTCATTAACTATAACTTGTGACTCCGCAATAAGGGTGGTTCCTAAAAAAAACAGTGCTAGGGTTAATATCTTCATTCGTTAATTTTAATTAATAGTTTAGTATAAGCTATTGTTGTTCGCTCTCTAATTGTGTTTTGTATTCAACCAATTTTGCTTTGGTTTCGTCATCTAATTCTGGTTCTTCGATGTCTTCATAGCCCTTTAAAGTTTCTAAAATAGTGGTTGCTACTATCAGTCTTGCTGATTGCTTATCATCCGCAGGAACGATATACCAAGGAGCATACTCTTTTGATGTTCTGTTTAGCAAATCTTCATAACAGTCTTGATAGCTATCCCACAGTTTTCGTTCTTTCAAATCTCCAGCCGAAAATTTCCAATTTTTTTCGCGCAAATTTATCCGACGCAATAATCTATTGGCCTGTTCTTTCTTTGAAAGGTTTAAGAAGAACTTCAAAATAATGGTTCCATTAGACGCAATATGTTTCTCAAAATCATTAATTGCTTCCATACGTTCATGATAAAAAGCTGCATTCAAATCATCAATACTATGAACCTTAGGTATATTTTCACCTAAAACATATTCTTTATGAACTCTAGTAACCAGTACATTTTCATAATGGGTTCGGTTAAACACTCCTATTTTACCTCGTGCTGGTAAGGCAATATAATGGCGCCATAAAAAATCATGTTTCAATTCATTTTCTGTAGGAACTTTAAAACTATGTACCACCACCCCACGCGCATTTACATCTTTAAACACTTCGCGAATCAAACTGTCTTTTCCTGAAGTATCCATACCTTGCAAACAAACCAGCATACTGTACTTACCATGTGCGTACATGGTATCTTGTAAATGGCTAATGTATTTTCTAGCTTTTTTCAATTTTTTCTTTGCTACGGGAATTACTTCTTTGGTCGTACTGTCTTTTAAGACTATCTTATTGGTAACTTTATAGGAGTTGATATTCATAATTGTTATTTAAAAGCTAAAGATAAAAATAATACGTCATCAATTAAACTATCTTATAGTTTTTATCACTCGTCTTATTAATTATTTCTATCATAAAGTGGCCAACTAAGATCAATAAATAACGTACTTGCATTCATGAAAAACAAAGCAGTGGTAGTCAATGGTAGTTCCAGAATCGATGGAGATACTTCTAAGGTTATTAAGTACCTAAACACTACCTATCAGTTCGACATAGTTCATTTAAAATCTAAAAACATTGGGCATTTTGATTACGAATTTAACAACGCTGATGACGACTTTATTCCACTAATGGAAGAACTAATAAACTATGAAGTCATTGTTTTTGCAACACCTGTTTATTGGTATGCTATGAGTGGCTTATTAAAAGTTTTTTTTGATAGAATTTCTGACTTGTTAGAAACACACAAAACATTGGGTAGAAAGTTACGCGGCAAACAAATAGCCGTTTTAAGTGTGAGTAACGCCAATGATCTAAAAACTGGTTTTACGATGCCTTTTATTGAAAGTGCTAACTATTTAGGAATGCCCTATTTAGGCGCCATACATGCGTGGATTGAAGATAGTATCATTCCTAATGAAGTAAATGAGAATATTGATGCATTTGCCTTGAACATTCTCAAACAGGAAAAAATATAGGGTAAAAAAAATCTCAGTGGAATGAGCACTGAGATTCTTTATACTAAATTGCTTTTACGCCCTATTTTTTTGGTTGGTCTCTATTCACCTCAAGCATATCTACATTGGTCGCTTCAACACCCAGTAAATACTTACTAAAATAGTCGGCTTTTAACCAAAAGAAATACTCTGTCATACTTCCATAACCATGTCGTTGCCCGGGCATTAACATAAAGTCAAAACGTTTATTGGCTTTAATTAAGGCATTGGCCATTCGAATGGTAGCTCCAGGATGCACATTGTTATCGATATCTCCCGTCACCAACATTAAATTGCCTTTTAGGTTCGCTGCCAATGATTGATTTTTATCAATATCGTATTTGTATTTAATCGTGCCATCGGCTTCTTCCTCTTCTTGAACTCCGTGATGTGTTTCACTCCACCAACTATTATACATGGTATTGTCGTGATTACCAGATGAAGATACCGCTGCTTTAAAGAAATCAGGATATACCAACATGGCTGCTGTCGACATAAATCCACCTCCAGAGTGCCCAAAAATTCCAACTTTATCTATGTTGATAAAGCGGTATTTATCTGCCAATTGTTCGGCAACATACTTTTTGTCTGCCAATCCATAATCTCTTAAATTTCCATAACCATAATTATGATACCATTTAGAACGATTTGGATTTCCTCCTCTATTTCCTAAAGTAACCACTATAAATCCAACTTGCGCCATTCTTCCTGTTCTATTCATTCGTATAGAAAACGATTTATCTACCGCTTCTGTTTGAGGTCCGGGATAAACATATTCTATCAACGGATATTTTTTATTCTCATCAAAATCATAGGGTTTGTACATGACACCATAAATATCCGTAATACCATCGTCTGCTTTCATTTTGAAAGGTTCAGGGAATTGATATCCTGTAGTCAATAATTGTGACAAATCTGCTTCTTCTAACTGCATAATTACGGTGCCATTATTAGTCCGCAGTTCAGATTTTGGCACTGAATTTACTCGTGAATAATTGCTTACAAAATAACTATGCGAATCAGACATACTCGTTTGTGTAGTAAAATCTCCAGCACTGATATCTTTTAACCCAGATCCATTCAAATTAATTCTGTATAAATGCTCATAATATGGGTCTTGATTTTTAGAAACACCATTCGCTGTAAAATACAAAACACGTTCTTTCTCATCGATATTCACAAAACTGTTTACATGATAAGATCCTTTTGTTACTTGTTGTTTCAAGTTGCCTTGTACATCATATAAATAAAAATGTGCCCAGCCATCTCGTTCGGCCCAGTGTAATATTTCTTTTTCATTATTAAATAGTACCAATGGTCTGGATTCAATATAGGTATTAAAGCGTTCTTCAATTAAAACTGTTACCTCTCCAGTATTGCTATCCGCCACACAAATATCCAGTTTCTTTCGATCTCTACTTATGGTATTGAAATAGATTTTTCCTTGTTTAGAAAGCAATAGAGATGGCTGAAAATCATCATCAGCATCCGACTGTTTCCTAGGAGCTCGATATACAGAGACATTTTGTTGCTTCGCAGTATCCAATTTTACTTGTGTAATATTCTTAGAAGACATATCAAAAACCAACAATTCATTTTTAGAGTATTCCTGTTCTCCAGGCATATGGTACTTATAGGTTTCTAGCGTTGGTCTTTTTTTTGCTACTGAGTTAATCACCCACAAATCTTTTAACATTCTAGCATCTGTTCGTTGAAAAACAAATTTATTCGAATCGTGAGACCAGACTCCCCGAAGGGCTTTTCTATCGTCTTTTTTTTCCTCTTTTGTTTCGTTATTTTCACCTCTTCCACCACCGCCGTAGCCATAATTCTCTACACCATCAGTAGTCCATTGATTTTCAATAATGGTCGAATCTTTTTCATCTTTAACAGCTTTTAAAAAGTTCGATTTATCCATCCAATAGAGGTTGTAATTTTTAGAGAATAACACAATGGAACTATCAGGTGCAATATTTGCCCATTTTTCCCAAGGTTTTTTCTCTTCCTTTTTAGTATCAACAACAGTTAAAGAATTACTTCCTAGACGGTATTCGAAATGATACACTTTCGGTTCCATCTTGGGCTTTTTCTTAGCACCTTTTTTTGTGGTGGTCGAATCTTTTTTGGAAACCTTATCGTCTACTGCTGGTATTTTTTCTGTTGAAGTTACTCTAAAACGAATGGCTGTTTCATTTTTAACAAATTTAAAATTGAAGCGCGGTAAATGTTTCGCATCATAAGGATCCTTTGTAATTTGTGTGAGCCATCTGGCCATTTTTTCATTGTCAAATAATTTCGCTTTTGTCCGTCGGTCAGCATCTACCAAATAATAGTTAGATCCATCGGTTGTTTTGTATTGATACCAAAAACGATTTCCGTTTTTAAGCCAATGCGGTCTTACCTCTGTGGAGTGTACTAATTTTGCCAAATTTTCAGGTGAAAATTTTGAGGCTAATCTGTAATTTGGGGTTGGTATTTGAGTTGTGTTTTCATCAGATTGCTGCGCAAAAAATAGATTAGTGCACATAAATGCGATACATAATACGATACTTTTTTTCATTATTTACATTAGGGTTTGGTTTTAAAAAAATAAAAATACAGATAATTACATACATTTTTACAAAAAGTAGTGTATTTAACATCAGCAACAATACTGATCGCTTATTGCGAATGACCCATTTTTAAAAAGTATTTTTTGACTTTTTAAAAAAATAGTCGAACTTCGTTTACTAGGCAGTAAATGACATAAACTTATTAAAATTCAATACAAGACCATTAAAATTAACATCCATTCAATGACAAAAAAGAAATCGTTACTTCTACTGATTTTACTACTAAATATGGCGGTCTTATTGTCATGTAAGTCTGGCGCAGAATTATCCAATAAAAAGCCAACGATCAATTCGAAAAATTCACTTGAAAAACCCTATGTGCTTTTAATTTCTCTAGATGGGTTTCGATGGGATTATGTGGAGCGATTCAAACCTCCGCATTTAAGTAATTTTATAAAAAATGGTGTACGAGCTGAGTCGCTGATTCCTTCATTTCCTTCAAAAACATTTCCTAATCATTATTCCATTGCAACGGGAATGTATCCGGATAAGCACGGTATCATTGGAAACTCCTTTTATGATTACAAGAAGAATTTGACCTATAGTATTAGAGATCGTGTTATGGTTGAAGACGGAACTTTTTATGGAGGATTACCAATTTGGATCCAAGCCGACAAAGCAAATATGGTTTCTGCCAGTTATTTCTTTGTAGGTTCAGAAGCCAATATTCAAAATCTAAGTCCTACTTATTTTCACAAATATGATGGGAGCATTAAAAATGATGTTCGAGTTGCTCAAGCGATAAATTGGCTGCAGTTGCCTCCAAAAAACAGGCCACACATAATAACCATGTATTTTTCTAACATGGACGATACGGGTCATTCATTTGGCCCCAATAATGATGAAGAATTGCAAAAAACCTTGTTCGCCTTAGATAAAACATTGGGTACTTTGTTTGATGGAGTGAAAAAATCAGGATTGCCTGTAAACATTATTATTGTGTCTGATCACGGTATGGCTCCCGTTTCAATTAGTAACTTTATACCCACAGAGATTATTAAGGACGACGATTTGTTTTTGACAATAGACAATGGGGCATTGCTAAATATTCACCCAAAAAACAAGGATCAAACCGAAGCGATCTTTCAACAATTAAAAGCAAAGGAAACTAATTTTAAAGTTTATAAAACGATCAATACACCTGGCTTTGAATATATCCCGAAAAATAAAAATTGGGGTGCAATTCAAATAATCCCAGATAATGGCTATTACTTTTCGTCCAAAAGGGGTATTGAGTACCGAAAAAAGAATGCTGAGACTGTAGTTGGTGTTCATGGTTATCATCCTGATAATAAAGAAATGCAGGGTATCTTTTATGCTAATGGTCCTGCCTTTAAAAAAGGATATATTATTCCATCGGTAAAAAACATCCATATTTATCCATTGATGTGTAAAATTTTAGGCTTGGATATTCCAACAAATATTGATGGTAGATTAACAGCATTAGAAAATGTGTTAAGCAATGATAAATAAACACTAGTAAAAATACTGGAGCGATTTAATCATTTTTAAGTAAGTAGTAATTTTAAAACAAGAGTGGATTAGATACCAAATGGGAAAGTGGTAATTTTACAAACTCATAAAAAGTGGAACGTATGAAACATGTATTACTTATTGGCAATATAGACGGTAACTCAAAATTTCTATTGAAATACGCAAGTAGTTTGTGTAACGATTTGAATTTAAAATTACATGTCCTACAAATTGAACCGAATAACGACCCCATTTTTGTATCGTCTCCTTATTATTTTAATAAAGTTGAGTTTAGAATAAATCAAGCAGATCTTTCAAAAAGAAAAGAAATAGAATCGTTTATACACACCGCCACAAAAGATGTGATTGACGCTGAATGGGTTTCGTTAAAAATAATGCGTGGAAATATTGAAGAATCTATACAAAAATTCATCAATGAAGAGAAAATAGATTTAATCATTATGCGTCAAGCCATTTTTAACAATTCACATGTCCAAAATAACGAAGTTTTTGCACAGCTTTTTAAGAATGTTTCAGAAGTACCTATGTTGATTATTCCCGAAAATCAGTTATATGAAAATTTAGACAACTTTTGTTATTTCACCACTTTTTCTGACGATAATTTTAATCATATTCAGTGGTTAGCAAAAAGCTTTACAGAAAAGCGTATTGAACTCGTTCATTTTTCAACTTCAGAAGCCTCTGCAGCACAATCAAAATGGGTATCCTTTCTAAAGTCTGAAATTGAATCTACAAAAATTACACACAAGCGATTAGACACAACGATCAAGGACTATATTGCTGCAGAAATAAACATAAAAAAGCCAAAGTTTAATTGCGTGTGTTTCACAACTTCTAAAAGAGATTTTTGGGGTAAAATTTTTGACCCAAGTACTACTTTTAATTTAATAAACACTATTGAAGTACCTACATTAGTCTTTAAAAACAGTACGCATTAAAAGTTATATTATTAAAAATGCATTCACTTAATTGAATTGAAACACATTCAATTAAACTAAATTAAGGTTATCAAGTTGTATTAACTTAAAGGTAGCTGAGCGTCATTAAAGCATGACAACAAATAATCAAGTTTATTTATGAAAAAACTCCTAATATTATTTAATCTCCTATGTTCTATTGGCATTAATTCGCAAGAAAAATAGACCATTAGCGGTACTATTGACGATGCAGGCTCAGGAGAGACTTTAATTGGTGTTAGTATTATAGATAAAAATAACTATCAAGGAACCGTAACCAATGAGTACGGATTTTATTCTTTAACTCTTTCTGAAGGAGTACACACCATTGAAATCTCATATATAGGTTTCAAGACAATTACTAAAAATATTGATCTGAATAAAAATCAAACTATAAACTTTTCATTGTCTGAAAATGTTGAGAGTTTAGACGAAATTGTGTTAACTAGCCCTACTGAAAAAATAAGCATCCGAAAAGCAGAAATGAGTGTAAATAAAATGACCGCTCAAACCATAAAAGAAATTCCTGCTATTTTAGGTGAAGTAGATGTTCTAAAATCCATTACTACACTTCCTGGAGTTACCACCGCGGGTGAAGGGCAATCTGGCTTTAATGTTCGTGGTGGCAGTGCCGATCAAAACCTCGTTTTGTTAGATGAAGCTACGCTCTTTAACACCTCTCATTTATTTGGATTGTTCTCAGTAATTAATGCAGATGCCATAAAAGATTTAAAGTTATTTAAAGGAGGGATTCCAGCCAAATATGGCGGTAGAATTTCATCTGTATTAGATGTTCATCAAAAGGATGGAAACAAATACAATTTCCATGGAAATGGAGGCATTGGAAGTATTTCGTCTCGTTTAACATTGGAAGGTCCAATTGTTAAAAACAAGGCTTCCTTCTTTTTAAGTGGTCGTAGATCTTATGCCGATTTATTCATACCTATTATTATGCCTGACAATGATAATACGGCCTATTTTTATGATTTAAATACCAAAGTGAACTGGGAAATAAATGATGATAACAAACTTTATGTATCAGGTTATTTTGGCAAAGATGTGTTTTCTCTATCCAATTCCTTTATCAATACTTATGGGAATGCCGTTGGAAACATTCGTTGGAATCATGTCTTTAACAATCAATTGTTTTCCAATCTATCTCTAATATTCAGCAAATACTACTATGGATTAGAACTAGATTTTGTTGGCTTTCAATGGAATTCTGGTTTGCAAAATATCAACTTTAAATATGATTTGAAACAATATTTTAATGACAATGTTTCGATTGAATACGGAATCAATACCATTGTTCATCAATTTAATCCGGGAAAAATAGAACCTAATGGGGCAGATAGCGGTATAGAAGAAAATCAAATTGCTAAAAAATACGCTATCGAGTCTGGGGTTTATATAGACGTAGAACAAAGACTAAATGAACGCGTTGATTTACGTTATGGTTTACGGTTTACAGCGTTTTCTAGAATGGGTGAAAAAAACAAAAATAGTTACGCGGACAGCCCTGTTATTTATAACGAAGAGTTAGAAATATATGAACAGGCAACTCCTATAGGGCAAAAAGATTTTAGTCGAAGTAAAATTTTAAAAACATACGTAAATTTTGAACCTCGTTTTTCTATTGCTTATAGTTTAACCAAGACTAGTTCTATCAAAGCCAGTTATCAAAGAATGGCTCAGTATTTACATTTAATTTCCAATACTCAATCTCCATCACCATTAGATATTTGGACCCCAAGTGGCGAACATCTAAAACCACAATTGTCTGATCAAATTGCATTTGGATACAATAAAGACTTTAATAATAAATATACATTGACTGCCGAAATTTTTGGAAAAACAGTTAAAAATCGGTTAGATTATATTGATGGTGCAGATTTAATTGCACAAGAAGCTATAGAGTCGGTAGTTTTAGCAGGAAAATCTAGGGCTTATGGTTTGGAGTTATTATTTAAAAAGGAAACAGGAAAATTCAGAGGCTGGGTTAGTTACACACTTGCACGTTCTGAACAACAAACCAAAGGGAGAAATTCTACCGAGATTGGCATTAACAATAGTGAATGGTATGCTACAGGTTATGACAAAACACACGATTTAAGTTTGCTAACAAGCTACAAACCATCTAATACATGGAATTTCAACAGCAACTTTACGCTACAAACAGGCCAACCTGTTTCATATCCTACAGGAAGTTATGAATATTTAGGTAGTAATATCCCCAATTATGGCCTTAGAAACACCTTTCGTTTACCGATGTATCATAGACTCGATATATCAGCAACTTACAAACCTAGAAAATACGAAAACAAAAAATTTAAAGGAGCATGGATTTTTAGTATCTATAATATTTATAATAGAAAAAATTCTTCGTCAATTCTATTTAATCAAGATGTTGAAACTGGAATAAACAAAACTGAAAGACTCTCTATTTTTGGTTTGATTCCAGCTGTGACTTTTAACTTTAAATTCTAAAAATTATGAAAAAATATATTTACTTAATGTTAGTCATAGTGAGTGCAACCTCTTGTACTGAAGAAATTATAATTGATGACTTAGAAAATGTAGACCCACGATTGGTAATAGAAGCCAGTATTGATGTTGACAAATACGACGATAATAGCTATAAAACGCAAAGAATTAAACTATCAGAAACCACAAGTTATTACAGCAACAATTACCCTCCAGTAAAAGGAGCCAGTGTTTTTGTGACTGATGCAAACGGAATGGCTATGGGAACTTTTTTGGATTTAAATCCTGCCATTCCCAATGACGAAGAGGATGGTATTTATACTGCGGTAGACTTTATTAAACCAATTATAGGAAATACCTATTTTCTCACTGTAACTGTTGATGGAGAAATATACAAGGCAACGGATATTTTCACAAGTATTGTTGACATCAACACTATTAACCAGGAAACTATTACATTTACTGAGGAGATAATTCAATTAAACATAAATATTGATAATGAAATTGGTGTAGATAATTACTATTTAAGTAAAATAGAAACTCCTTTTAGAATTATCCCTGAATTTAACGTCCTTGATGATGAACAATTTAGTGAGGAAGTGGGGTCTAATAATTTTAACTTCACCTTTATTGATGAAGAGTTAAAAAAAGACATGTATATAGCTATTACTCTTTATGGAATTAGCAAAGCGTATCAAAAATATTTAGACAAACTTTTGGCGAATTCTCAAGGGTCTAACGGGCCTTTTTCTACAGCTCCTGCCTCTGTTAGAGGGAATCTTTTAAATACAACCAACAAAAACAATTATGCTTTAGGTTATTTTTCTGTAAATCAATCTGTTAAATCTAGTTATATTGTAAAATAATCTTTACTAAAAACAATCTGTCAAGGTCTCTTTACTACCAAAAAAGTAACATAGGGCAAACAACAATAACGCATTATTTCTAAACTCTCTATTGGAAACTCTTATTTAGTAGCAAAGAGCTTTACATCATCTTCAGACACTTCACTACCTCCTAAAATAATTAACCGCTCAACTACATTGCGTAACTCGCGAATATTACCAGTCCAATCATATTCTTGTAGTTTTTGAATGGCCTTATCAGAAAATGATTTTACCGCATTTCCTTGTTCCTCTGCAATTTTTGCAGCAAAAAATTTAATGAGTAACGGAATATCTTCACGCCTATCATTCAATGCTGGCACTTGCACTAAAATTACTGCCAATCTATGGTATAAATCTTCCCTAAATTTACCCGCTGCAATTTCCTTTTTTAAATCTTTATTGGTAGCCGCTACAACACGTACATTTACCTTAATATCTTTATCGCTTCCAACACGACTAATTTTATTTTCTTGTAGTGCGCGCAGTACTTTTGCTTGTGCTGAAAGACTCATGTCTCCTATTTCATCCAAAAATATAGTACCTCCATTGGCTGCTTCAAACTTCCCTGCTCTATCTTTATTTGCACCTGTAAACGATCCTTTTACGTGTCCGAACAACTCACTTTCAATCAGTTCAGAAGGTATTGCCGCACAATTTACTTCAACCATTGGTGCTTTAGAACGCTCACTTTTTTCGTGTAACCAATGTGCTACCAGCTCCTTTCCAGTTCCATTATTCCCAGTTATTAAAACCCGCGCATCCGTTGGAGCAACTTTTTCAATAATATCTTTAATATGAACAATGGCTTGACTATCACCCACCATTTCATAATTCTTACTAACTTTTTTCTTTAACTGTTTATTTTCAACTACCAAACTCTTCTTATCTAAAGCGTTTCGTACAGCGTTTAACAATCTATTTAGATCTGGTGGTTTTGATATATAATCGAACGCACCCATACGCATTGTTTGTACGGCAGTGTCTAAATCGCCATGTCCAGAAATCATTAACATGGGTATTTCTGGTTTTATTTTTTGTGTTTTCTCAAGAACTTCAACACCATCCATTTTTGGCATTTTAATATCACATAATACCAAATCATAGTCGTTATTTTTAATCATTTCAATCCCCAACAAACCATCTTCAGCCTCTTCAACCTGATATTTATCGTTCTCTTCAGAAATAATTTTTTTCAATACTCTACGTATTGCAGCCTCGTCTTCAATAATTAATATTTTGCTCATATTTTGCCCACTTCCAAACTTTCATAAAGCAAAGGAAGTTTTTATGGGTACTTTTTAAGTTATACTTTAATAATCAATTCTCTTATTTCAATAAACATGCCATGATTACCCTTCTTTTGAGGTTCCCTCTTTGGAACTTGAAGGGTTAAAAATATGCACATCTCTTTGTGGAAATGGAATAGTGACATTATTTTCTCTAAACAATTTATCAATTTCAAATCGAATATTACTTTGTGTAAATCGCACCTCAAAACTATTATTTATAGTAAAGGATACTTTAAAATTCAACGAGCTATCTGCAAAATCTGTAAAAAGCACCATTGGCGCCGGCTCGGCTAAAACGGTGCCTTGCGCTTTTGCGGCCTGCAACAATAATTTCTTAACCAACAGCACATCACTACCATAAGCCACTCCTACTTCAACACTCTCTCTCGTTTCAATTCCATTAGCTGTCCAATTATAAAGACTATTGGTTAAATATAAGTGATTGGGAATTATCAATACCTTATTATCAATACTAACCGCTCTTGTAGTTCGTAATTTAATTTCTTCTACCCTACCTACTTTACCTTCCAATTCTATAATATCGCCGACATGAACAGACTGATCTACTAAAATAAAAATTCCTGAAATTATATCTTGAAAGAGCGTTTGTAATGCTAGACCCACCCCAATAAGCAATGCGGCAGATGCTGCAAAAACCGCTGTTACATTAACCCCTGCAGTATGTAGTGTCACTAAAAAGATGACCAAATAAATGAGCCACCTTAAATAACTAAATACTGAAACAAATTTTATTTTATTACTATCTGGAAGGTTTCTCGTAATAATCTTACGCATTAATCTTAACACAAAAGTGGTTATTATCAGTGCAAAAATTACAACCAAAATATTTTTAACAGAGATTTGAATATCTTTGCTAAAAGAAAGTGAATAATTTAAAAAATCTCTTATTTGATCCATTAAAAATTAAATTTTAAGCCTGTTCTAAAAATAAAGCTTTTATCAATATTAAAATTAAAAACCTCGTCTTTTATATTCTCAAATAAACGTAATGAACTGTGAATAGTATATCCTCCTTTAATGTAAAGGTTTAAATGCTTGCCAAAATACCGCTCATATCCCACACCGAGTACCACTGCCGTCATTGAAATTTTTTCAGCAATCTGCTCATTAATAGCAATATTATTACTCAAATTTGCATAATAGCCATCTAAAGTTATAAAACTCTCGAAGCTTGTTTCCTCATTAAAATGATATTTTAACTTTGTAATTGGCACCCCCAAAGTATAAGAAATTTTTTCTGTTGGTCGATTGGAATATACAACAAATGGGATAGGTGCTGGAATTCCCATTGTTTGATTATATACCAACCCGAGGGTTAGCTTACGTTCTTTTTCTTTATTCAAGGTATTTATAAATAACACACCACCACTCCAAATAAGATCTTCTGATGTAATACTTGTTTCTAAATTGGATGCAATAGAAGGTGTAATTTGCGCAATAAGCTTCCACTTCTCATTAATAGTATATAAATAGCCCAGAGAATACTCTATCACATGAATTCTATCTAAAGGTGCTGTATTAAAACCATAACCTCCATCCATGTTGAGATTAATATTACTGTATTTCAAACCAGAAATAAGTATATGGTTTTTGTTTTTAAAGAATATTGGAACATTTAGCCATACCTTAAATCTTGAAAAATCTGGATCCCCTTTTTTCGCTAAAAATCCGGAATACTCAACGCCAGCAATATCTCGTGCTTGGCTATAAGCGAAACAGGAACATAAAAGGAATGCTACTAAAATGTGCTTTTTCAACAATTATTAAATTATTATATTAATACAACCAATTCAACTAATATTTTAGCCATTTATATAAATCTTTATACGTTGGTTTTTTACCATACATTAAAATACCAACTCTATAAATTTTAGCGGCAAATAAAACGGTGACATAAAAGGTTCCAAAAAGTATCACTACTGACACTACTTGTTGCCATATAGGCACTCCAAAGGGGATCCTCATGAGCATCACAACGGGTGATGTAAAAGGAATATACGAAAATACTTGCGAAACCATTCCGTGCGGATTTTCAATAACAGTAAAGAAACCTACGTAAATGGCCAGCATTAATGGCATAATAATAGGTAACATAAATTGTTGCGTATCTGTTTCATTATCTACAGCTGCTCCAATGGCTGCATACAACGATGCATATAAAAGATAGCCACCCACAAAAAACAAGACGAACATAATAATTAAGTTTGCCAAGGGTAAATTAAAGATCTCTTGAAATAGCATATTGATCTCATTTTGTGCAGCAGGGTTATTAGCAACCTGATTGAGGATTTCTTGTTGTTGCTCTGTTTGACTACTGACCATATCAATCCCAAAAATTGCAGAAACCACCGTCATTAAAATACCACCTAATAGCACCCACACCAAAAACTGTGTTATTCCGGCTAAGGAAGTACCAAATATTTTACCCAATAGCAGTTGAATAGGTTTTACAGAAGAAATAATAACTTCTATAATTCTACTTGTTTTTTCTTCAATAACACTGCGCATTATCATATTTCCATATATGATAATAAACATAAACAGTAGATAACCAGCGGCACCACCAAAGATTAGCTTTAGGCCACTGCCCATTTTCGATGTTTTCTCTCCTTCAAAAGTCTCTAAGTTGGTGTTAATTTTAACTTTAAGGCTGTTAATTAGCTCAGGATCCAATCCTGAATTTTTTAATTTTATATTCCGCGCTTTCTCTTCAATCCTATCCTCAATTTTATCCATTACGATTAACGATGGTGAATCTTCAGAATAAAATTTAATTTTATCCGCAATAGCATCAATATTCTCCCCTTTTGGAATATAAAGCAACCCATAATTCCCTGCTTCTTTAACAAGTTTTTTAGCGGTTTCTAAATCAATATTCGTCAAAATATCATATTTTGTACTCTCTGTGTTCGTAAACTCGGTATTAAATAATTGACTCTCATCCAATACAGAAATCGTACGTACATTATCGTTATTTAACTGTGTTAAATAAAAAACTAAGGAAAAAACACCAACCATAATTATTGGACTCAAAAAAGTCATGACGATGAATGATTTATTCTTTACTTTATTTAAGAATTCTCTTTTAGTAATTAACTTTAAATGATTCATGTTAGTTGTTTTGTACGGTTTGAATAAAAATATCGTTCACATTCGGAATCACCTCAACAAAATGAGTCAACTCTCCTTTAGCGGTTAAATGTGAAATCAGCTCATTCGCTGAACCTTTATCTTCAATTTTTATATTAAATTTTAACTCGTCATTAATGGTTCTAAAAGTCGCCTCTTCTAAATGGAATTTCTCCTGTAACTGTTGCGTTACCTGCTCTTTATTCTCTGTAATCAATCCTACTTCAAACAAATTTGATTTATAAGCTCTTTTAATATCTATTAGCTTCCCATCAAGAATTTTATTAGACTCATGGATTAATGCAATATGATCACATAATTCTTCAACCGATTCCATTCTATGTGTAGAAAAAATAACGGTCGCTCCCTCATCCCGTAATTGTAAGATTTCATCTTTGATCATGTTGGCATTGATAGGGTCAAACCCACTAAAGGGTTCATCAAATATTAACAATTTAGGTCTGTGTAATACGGTTACAATAAATTGTATTTTTTGTGCCATCCCCTTTGACAGTTCTTGAATTTTTTTATTCCACCAATCGCCAATTTCAAATTTATCAAACCAGTATTTCAACTGCTTTTTTGCTTCTGCTTTACTCAATCCTTTTAATTGTGCTAAGTACAGTGCCTGCTCACCAACCTTCATTGATTTATACAAACCTCGTTCTTCTGGCAAATAACCAATATCTCTAATGTGATCTGCTTTCAACGGCTCTCCATCTAATGTTACTAAGCCTTCATCTGGCATGGTAATTTGATTTATAATTCGAATCAGCGTTGTCTTTCCCGCTCCATTAGGCCCTAACAATCCAAAAATACTGCCTTTAGGCACTTCAATTGAAACATTATTTAAAGCTCTGAATTCTCCAAAACTCTTCACAATGTTTTCTGCAACCAATAAATTATTCATACTATAAGTTAAAATTTTGTTCAAAGATATTCATTTGACTTAAATACGAATTAATTGTTTGTCTATAATTTTTTTATAATACTATGCGTGCATAGTATTTTTTTTGTATCTTTGAAATATGCAAAAGGAAAACACCATCGACCATTCATTACGGGCAACCTGGCAAGCAGTTGCAAAAATGTACAATGAACAAGCCGCAAAGCACAATAGTACCATGGCCACAGCCTTTGTTTTATTAAACATAGATTATGAAAACGGCACCCCTTCAACCTCTTTAGGTCCGCAAATGGGAATGGAACCAACAAGCCTTTCGCGTATATTAAAGAGTATGGAAGAAAAAGGAGCTATTTATAGGGAAAAGCATCCAGAGGATGGAAGAAGTGTACTTATAAAATTAACCGACTACGGAAAAGAAATGCGGAAAGTTTCTAGAGAATCGGTAATTGCTTTTAATGAAAAAGTTCAAGAGCATGTTTCTGAAGAAAAGTTAAAGCACTTTTTTGAAGTTACTGAAAAAATAAATCAATTAATCGCCGAGCGCTCTATCTTTAATCAGGTTGAGCGTAAAGCAATTTAACTATTAACACAACAATTCAGAATGAAAAAAAGACCAATTAAAAAAGTAGCTATAATAGGATCTGGTATTATGGGTTCTGGTATTGCATGCCACTTCGCTAATATTGGCGTTGAAGTATTGTTACTTGACATTGTTCCTCGTGAGTTAACTGATGTTGAAAAGGCAAAAGGACTTACTTTAGAGAACAAAGCGGTACGAAACAGATTAGTCAATGATAGTTTAAAAGCATCATTAAAATCAAAACCATCACCTATTTACAATCAGAAGTTTGCAACACGAATTACCACAGGTAATATCGAAGATGACTTGCATAAAATTGCAGCAGTTGATTGGGTTATGGAAGTCGTTGTTGAGCGCCTTGACATTAAGCAAAAGGTGTTTGAACAAATAGAAAAGCACAGAACACCAGGAACTTTAATTACATCAAATACTTCAGGAATTCCAATTCATTTTATGAATGAAGGAAGAAGTGAAGATTTTCAGCAGCATTTTGCCGTGACTCACTTTTTTAATCCGCCAAGGTATTTAAAATTATTTGAGGTAGTACCTGGACCCAATTGCAAGCAAGAGGTAACTGATTTTCTGATGATGTATGGCGAAAAGTTTTTAGGAAAGACAGCGGTTTTGGCTAAAGACACTCCTGCTTTTATTGGAAATCGCATTGGTACTTTTGGCATTATGAGTATGTTAAATCAAGTAAAAGAAATAGGTTTAACTGTTGAAGAAGTAGATAAATTAACCGGACCACTAATTGGAAGAGCAAAGTCAGCTACGTTTAGAACGGTTGATGTTGTTGGGCTTGATACCTTATGTCATGTGGCCAATGGGGTTTATGAAAACTGTCCTGATGATGAATCTCGCGATGCATTTAAGCTGCCAGATTTTATCAATACCATGTTGGAAAATAAATGGTTAGGCAGTAAAACCGGACAAGGGTTTTATAAAAAAGAAGGAAGAGAAATTTTATCATTAGACCTTAATACTTTAGAATATCGACCGAAACAAAAAGTCAGATTCGCAACCTTAGAACTTACAAAAAGCATTGACAATGTAGTTGATCGTTTTAAAGTTTTAATTACGGGAAAAGACAAAGCTGGTGAATTTTACAGAAAGAATTTTGCCGCCATATTTGCGTATTCACAAAATAGAATTCCAGAAATTTCTGACGAATTATACCGATTAGATGATGCCGTAAAAGCTGGTTTCGGATGGCAACATGGTCCTTTTGAAATTTGGGATGCAATTGGAATTGAAGCTGGTATTGAATTGATGAAGGCAGAAGGTTTAGAACCTGCAAAATGGGTTTCTGAAATGGTTGCTAGTGGAGTTAAGAAATTCTATACAGTAAAAGAAGGCGCTCGATATTATTATTCAATTCCTTCTAAAGCGCAAGAAAAAATTCCTGGTCAAGACGCATTTATCATTCTCGACAATATTAGAGAAGCTAAAACAGTATGGAAAAATAGCGATGCCTCCATTCAACATTTGGGTGACGGTGTTTTAAATGTTGAATTTCAATCTAAAATGAATACCCTTGGTGGTGGCGTATTACAAGCCATTAATAAAGGTATTGATTTGGCTGAAACAGAATATGATGCTGTGATTTTAGGAAATCAAGCCGCCAACTTTACCGTAGGTGCCAATCTAGGCATGGTATTTATGATGGCTGTTGAACAAGAATATGACGAGTTAAATTACAGTGTAAAGTATTTTCAAGATACGGTAATGCGTTTGCGTTATTCTTCCTGCCCTACCATTGTTGCTCCTCATGGAATGACCTTAGGAGGTGGTTGTGAACTCTCACTACATGCCGACAAAGTGATTGCAGCAGCAGAAACATATATTGGTTTGGTAGAGTTTGGTGTAGGAATCATCCCTGGTGGAGCCGGTTCAAAAGAAATGGCTTTAAGAGCTACCGAAGATGTTTTAAAAGATGATGTAAAGCTAAATAAACTAAGAGATTATTTTATCAATGTTGCCATGGCAAAAGTGGCTACTTCTGCACATGAAGCCTTTGATTTAGGCTTTTTTAAAGAACATAAAGATCTTGTTGTAGTGAATAAAGACCGTCAAATAGCAACAGCGAAGCGTCATGCTCTACAAATGTTACAAGATGGCTATACACAACCAGCGCCGAAAAAAGCGTACGTTATGGGTCAACAAGCCTTGGGTATGTTTTTAGTGGGTACAGATAGTTTAGTGCACGGTAAATATGCTTCTGAACACGATCAGAAAATTGCCAATAAACTAGGTTATGTAATGGCCGGTGGTGATTTATCAGAACCAACTTATGTCTCTGAGCAATATTTATTAGACTTAGAGCGTGAAGCATTTATGAGTTTATGTACAGAGCGTAAAACATTAGAACGCATAGAACATATGTTAAAAACGGGTAAACCATTAAGAAATTAAGATTATGAAAACAGCATATATAGTAAAAGGATATAGAACTGCAGTTGGTAAAGCTCCTAAAGGTTTATTTAGATTTAAAAGACCTGATGAGTTAGCCGCTGAAACTATTGAACATCTATTAAAAGATGTACCGCAGTTAGACAAAAAAAGAATTGATGATGTAATTGTTGGAAATGCAATGCCCGAGGCTGAACAAGGATTGAATATGGGGCGTTTGATTTCATTAATGGGACTAAAAATAGAAGATGTGCCAGGAGTTACTGTAAATAGATATTGTGCCTCTGGACTAGAAACAATTAGTATTGGTGTTGCCAAAATTCAATCTGGCATGGCCGAATGTATCATTGCAGGTGGCTCAGAAAGTATGAGTTATATTCCGATGGGAGGATATAGACCCACACCAAATTATAAATCGGCTGCCGCTGGTCATGAAGATTACTATTGGGGAATGGGATTAACAGCAGAAGCTGTAGCCAATCAATATAAAGTATCGCGTGAAGAGCAAGATGCCTTTTCTTTCAGATCACACGAAAAATCATTAAAAGCCATTGATAATGGTACGTTTAAAGATGATATTGCTCCTATTTCTGTAGAACAGATATTTGTAGGACCTGATGGCAAAAAACAAACTAAATCATATGTCGTTGATACAGATGAAGGGCCACGAAGAGGGACTTCTAAAGAGGCATTGGCGAGACTGCGTCCGGTTTTTGCTCAAGGTGGTAGCGTAACTGCTGGTAACTCTTCACAAATGAGTGATGGTGCGGCTTTTGTATTAATTATGAGTGAAGCGATGGTTAAAGAACTAAATCTTGAACCTATAGCACGTATGGTTTCGTATGCCGCTATGGGTGTTGAACCCCGAATTATGGGTATGGGCCCCATAAAGGCTGTGCCGAAAGCACTAAAGCAAGCAGGCTTAAGCTTAAAAGATATAGACCTTATTGAATTGAACGAAGCTTTTGCTTCACAATCATTAGCCGTAATGAGAGAATTGGGTGTCAATCAAGATATCGTAAATGTAAACGGTGGGGCTATTTCTTTAGGACATCCATTAGGATGTACTGGTGCCAAGCTATCTGTACAACTGTTTAATGAGATGCGCCGGAGAAAAAGTAAATATGGAATCGTAACCATGTGTGTGGGTACCGGTCAAGGTGCTGCAGGTGTGTATGAATTTCTTAATTAAAAAATAAAAGAGAATGGATAAATGAGAATAGACAAATGATGAGTAGTGCTAAGCAAAGACATAATTACAAAAATTTAAAAATTTGGCAACTTGGTTTAGACATTGCCAATGATATTTCTGATTTGTTATTACGTTTTCCAAAGCATGAAATGTTCAATTTAAGTTCTCAATTAAATAGGTGTTCCATTTCTATACCAAGTAATATTGCTGAAGGTTCATCAAGAACAGATAAATCATTTAGTCATTTTCTTGATATTGCACTTGGATTATCATTTGAACTCGGTACGCAATTATTAGTTGCAAAACATAGAAACTATATAAACAATAACAATTTAAAACTAATTGAAGAGAAAATAGAAAAATTTCAAAGAATGACTATGGGTTTTCAAAATGGCCTAAATTAAAGTCTCTTTTCCTTAATCTATCTTCTCTATTCTAAAAAATAAAAATATGGAAACAATAGAAAAAGACATACTACGTGGAGGTCAATTTCTTGTAAAAGAAACAAAATGTGAAGATGTGTTTACTCCTGAAGATTTTTCTGAAGAGCAAACAATGATGAAGGAAGCAGTGATCGAATTTAATGATCGTGAAATCATTCCATACAAGCCTCGTTTTGAAGCAAAAGACTTTGCGCTTACCGAAGAAGTTATGCGTAAAGCCGGTGAACTTGGTTTTTTAGGCGTAGCAGTTCCTGAAGCATATGGAGGTCTTGGAATGGGCTTTGTCTCAACCCTTTTAACTTGTGACTATATTTCAAGTGGTACCGGATCTTTTAGTACGGCATTTGGGGCACATACAGGGATAGGTACTATGCCGATAACGCTCTATGGTACAGAAGAACAAAAACAAAAATACGTTCCTAAATTAGCCACTGGAGAGTGGTTTGGTGCTTACTGCTTAACAGAACCAGGAGCAGGATCTGATGCTAATTCTGGTAAAACAACGGCGACACTTTCTGAAGATGGAAAATCGTATAAGATTAACGGACAAAAAATGTGGATTTCAAACGCAGGTTTTTGTAGGCTAATGATTGTATTTGCCCGTATTGAAAATGATAAAAACATTACTGGTTTTATTGTTGAATTTGACAAAGAAAACCCAAATGGTATTACTTTAGGAGAAGAAGAACATAAACTAGGTATTCGTGCTTCGTCTACGCGACAAGTATTTTTTAACGATACTGTGGTGCCTGTCGAAAACATGTTAGCTGGTCGTGGAGAAGGTTTTAAGATTGCAATGAATGCTTTAAATGTAGGTCGTATTAAACTAGCAGGCGCTTGTTTAGATTCTCAAAGACGCATTCTAACTACCGCTGTACAATATGCTAATGAACGCAAACAATTCAACACACCAATTGCTGATTTTGGAGCTATCAAAGTGAAATTGGCCGAAATGGCAGCAAGTGCATATGCTGGAGAATCTGCAACCTATAGAGCTGCTAAAAATATTGAAGATAGAATTGCGTTACGTCAAGCAGCAGGAAATTCACATCAAGAAGCGGAATTAAAAGGCGTTGAAGAATATGCTATTGAATGTTCTATTTTAAAAGTAGCGGTATCTGAAGACGTTCAAAATGCCGCTGATGAAGGGATTCAAATTTTCGGAGGTATGGGCTTTTCTGAAGAAACACCTATGGAAGCCGCCTGGAGAGATGCGCGTATTGCACGTATTTATGAAGGCACCAATGAAATTAATAGAATGCTTTGTGTTGGTATGCTCGTTAAAAAAGCAATGAAAGGTCATGTTGATTTATTAGGTCCGGCCACAGCAGTAGCCAATAGTTTAATGGGGATTCCTTCATTTGACACACCAGACTATTCAGAATTATTTGCTGAAGAGAAAGAAATGATTTCTAAATTGAAGAAAACATTTTTAATGGTAGCTGGTGCTGCCGTTCAAAAATATGGTCAAGAAATTGAAGAACACCAACAACTATTAATTGCCGCAGCTGATATTTTGATTGAAATTTATATGGCCGAATCGGCTATTTTAAGAGCCGAGAAAAACGTAAAACGTTTTGGAAAAGAAACACAATCGGTTCAAATAGCAATGGCAAAATTATATCTATACCACTCAGTAGATATTATTGAAGAAAAAGGAAAAGAAAGTATTATTTCTTTTGCCGAAGGTGACGAGCAACGTATGATGCTAATGGGATTAAAACGATTTACAAAATATGTAAATTATCCTGATATTGTAGATTTGCGTAATGAGATTGCCGAAAAAGTAAAAGCAGAAAATAAATACTGCTTCTAATAACTTAACTAATTCAAATGTGAAAAGCACTCCCTTAATTGGAGTGTTTTTTATTTTTAGTACTTTAGAAAAAAATTAAATCAATGAAAAAATGTATTCGTGTAGTAGCCTTTTTTTTAATCGGATTCCATTTTGTATCCATACAAGCCCAAGGTTTGCTTTCTGATAATAACCAATTTACTCATCAAGACACCCTAAGAGGATCTATTACCACAGAACGCGCTTGGTGGGATGTTACCTATTATCATTTGGATATCGCTGTAAATCCACAACAAAAATTTATAAAAGGAAAAAATACAGTTCATTATAAAGTATTAGAACCGAATTCAGTATTGCAAATCGATTTACAACCACCTTTAACAATATCGAAAGTTATTCAAGACGGAAAAGAATTAAAAGTCCGTCATGATGGAAATGCTCATTTTATTTCATTGCAAACCAAACAGATTAAAGGCAGTATTAATTCGTTAGACGTTTACTACGAAGGCAACCCTAAGGAAGCGATTCGCGCTCCTTGGGATGGTGGTTTTTCTTGGAAAAAGGATAAGAATGGTAACGATTTTGTGGCCACTTCTTGTCAGGGGCTGGGTGCCAGTGTTTGGTGGCCAAACAAAGACCATATGTATGATGAAGTAGATAGTATGGCCATTAGCATTCGCGTTCCCAAAAACTTAATGAATATTTCTAACGGACGCTTGCGAAACGTTGAAAAGCATAAAGACAATACCACCACCTATCATTGGTATGTAAATAACCCTATAAATAATTATGGTGTAAATGTTAATATTGGTGATTATGTGCATTTTTCAGAAGTTTACAAAGGAGAAAAAGGAGCTTTAGATATGGATTATTATGTATTAAGAGATCACCTTAGTCAAGCGAAAGAACATTTTAAGGATGCTCCAAAAATGATGAAAGCATTCGAACATTGGTTTGGTCCATACCCATTTTACGAAGATAGTTTCAAATTGGTAGAAGTACCCTATTTAGGTATGGAGCATCAAAGTTCTGTAACTTATGGTAATCAATTCAAAATGGGCTATTTAGGAAATGATTTGTCTGAAACGGGTTGGGGCCTAAAATTTGACTTTATCATTATTCATGAAGCGGGTCATGAATGGTTTGCAAATAATATTACGTATAAAGACATTGCAGATATGTGGATTCATGAAGGATTTACTGCCTATTCAGAAAACCTCTTTCTAGATTATTACTACGGTAAAGAAGCATCGGCTGCCTATGTTATTGGCACACGCAAAAGAATTCAAAATGACCGCCCTTTAATTGGCCCCTACAATGTAAACAAAGAAGGATCTAGTGATATGTATTACAAAGGAGCAAATATGCTTCATACGTTGAGGCAGCTTATTGATAATGATGAGAAATGGCGTCAAATTTTACGTGGACTAAATAAAGCATTTTACCACCAGACAGTAACAACACAGCAAATAGAAAATTATATAAGCAAAGAATCTGGTTTGAATTTAGCACCCTTTTTTAATCAGTATTTAAGAGGTACTCAAATTCCTACATTAGAATATCGGTTAGATCATAAAACATTAAAATATCGATGGACCGATACTGTAGAAAATTTTAAAATGCCAATTAAAATTACCATTAACACAAAGGAATTGTGGATACAGCCAACAAATCAATGGGGTTCAACAGTCACCGAAACGGACATCATTTCGGTTAAGCTTGATTCAAATTTTTATGTGAAGGCTAATAAATTATAATGCTTGCTCCATAAAAAAAATGTCATAAAAAAACCTCTAGAAATTCTAGAGGTTTTTTATGATTTTAGTATATTTCTTTTATTTCGTATCAGGGTCTAAGTAATCTACAATACCATCATTATCTGCATCTTCCGTAGCACTTTCGTTTTTAGTGAGTACACCGTCATTGTCATCATCTGTATCTAAATAATTAGGGGTAAGATCACCGTCTGTATCATCATTGTTTGGATTACCATCACCATCTAAGTCTTCTATACTCGACAAAATCCCATCATTGTCATGATCAGCCCGCACTACCATTCCAAGATCAACAAAAAATAGCAATACTTTGTTTGGAGCAATAGTTCCACTACCGTTATTACCATATGCCAATCCAGAAGGTATAAACATCACACCTTTTCCAGAATTCTCAAACTTTAAAGGTTCTCCAGATTCACTCACATTGATACCCTCTTTATATTTTGGAAACCCATGGCTCCAACCACGAATAACATTTGTTAAAGAAAGCCATGCATAAGATAATCTTTCGTCAAATTTCGTACTATCCAATAAAAATCCTCTATAGTTAACCAATACAGAATCTGTCATTGTAGGTGCATTATTTAGGCCTGCATTTTCGATATAGTGATATAATTTATAACTAATATCATTTTCTGTAACATTCTGAATTTCAACTTGTGAAAACAACGGAGTTTCATTATTCATAATGGTATCTATAACACCAAAAACTTCGCCATCTGCTGGAGGAATATAATAATGTGATTGCAAATATGCAATCAAATCACCATCATCAATCAGTGCTTGTGCTGCGGCATCAAAATCATCCTCCTTATCATCGTCTTTATTACACGATACTAACGCGGCTATTAATATAAAAATTGGAATAATATACTTTAACTTCATTTTTGATTTATTTGCGATTGCAATTTACAATTTTATACTTTTTTAAAAGTACGGGATCAATAATTTAACAAAATATTATTTAAAATTAATTTTACGCATACGCAAGCTCAATGGCGTTACTTCTAAATATTCGTCATCTTTAATATATTCCATACACTCTTCTAAAGAAAAATCGACTTTCGGAGCTATTTTCATAGCCTCGTCAGTACCAGACTTACGCATATTTGTCAACTGTTTCCCTTTTACAAGGTTAACAGCCATATCCTCACTCTTACTATTCTCTCCGATAACTTGACCTGTATAAATTTCATCATTGGCGTCAATAAAAAAGCGTCCACGATCTTGTAAGCGGTCAATAGCATAGGCAGTAGCTTTTCCTGCAACAGCTGAAACAATGGCGCCCTTGACTTCATCAGTAAACTCTCCTTTATAAGGTCCGTATTCACTAAATCTATGGTTTACAATTGCACCTCCAGCAGTAGCGGTTAAAATCTTATTTCTTAAGCCTATCAAGCCTCTAGATGGAATATTGAATTCTAAATGTTGTAAATCTCCTTTAGGTTCCATAACTAATAAATCACCTTTACGTAATGAAACTAAATTAATTGCTCTTGAAGCTACATCTTCTGGAACATCGATTACTAATGTTTCATAGGGCTCACTTTTTACACCATCAATATCTTTAATAATAACTTGAGGTCTACCAACTTGTAGTTCGTACCCTTCTCTTCTCATTGTTTCAATCAATACAGATAAGTGTAAAACACCTCTACCAAAAACGTTGAATTTATCTTCAGAATCGGTTGTATCAACTCTTAGTGCTAAATTCTTTTCCATTTCTTTAAACAAACGGTCACGTAAATGTCTAGAAGTTACAAATTTACCTTCTTTACCAAAAAATGGAGAATTGTTAATTGTGAACAACATACTCATGGTAGGTTGATCTACCTGAATTCTCGGTAAGGCTTCTGGGTTGTCAAGATCAGCAATAGTATCTCCAATTTCAAAACCTTCAATACCAGTAATTGCACAAATATCACCACTTCGCACTTTTGAAACTTTGGCTTTACCCATTCCTTCAAAAATATGTAACTCTTTGATTCGAACTTTTTTTGTTGAACCATCTCTTTTACAAAGCATATAATCTTTAGCTTCTTCTAAATCTCCTCTATAAACTCTACCAATAGCGATTCTTCCTGTAAAAGAAGAAAAGTCTAAAGACGTAATTTGCATTTGTGGAGAACCTTCTCTGTATGGAGCTTCTGGTATATATTTAATAACGGCATCCAACAATGGAATAATATTATCTGTTGGCTGTTGCCAATCAGTACTCATCCAACCATTTTTAGCTGAACCATATATCGTAGTAAAATCCAATTGATCTTCTGTTGCATCTAAAGCAAACATCAAATCGAATACTTTTTCATGTACTAAATCTGGTGTGCAATTTTCCTTATCAACTTTATTAACAACAACAATAGGTGTTAATCCTAGTTCAAGAGCTTTACCTAATACAAAACGTGTTTGTGGCATTGGCCCTTCAAAAGCATCAACCAATAGTAAAACACCATCAGCCATTTTTAAAACACGCTCTACTTCTCCTCCGAAATCGGCGTGACCAGGGGTATCAATTACGTTAATTTTTACTCCTTGATAAGTTACAGAAACGTTTTTAGATAGAATTGTAATTCCTCTTTCACGCTCCAAATCATTACTATCTAGCAATAAATCTGTACGTACTTTACGATCGTCCAATATTTTTGCTTGGTCAATAATCTTGTCAACCAATGTAGTTTTACCATGATCAACGTGTGCTATAATAGCTATATTTCTTATAGATTGCATCCTTGTTATTTAGAAGCCGCAAAAGTAGTGGTTTTAATTGATAATTAGCATACTAGAAGACTCTTTTTTAATACTGCTATAAATTGTCTTTTTAAATTATTCTTTGAAGCCTAAAAAATTAAGGTTTTAAACTTCAAAAATTGAGTAATTTTGCATCATGATAAAAGAGATTCAACTTAGAGTAGCACTTGAAGAAGAAACGCAATTGCATATTTTAAAAAAGAAGGCAGCGCGATCCTTAGGCATTGATACCGATTCTATTACTGAGATTAAAGTACTCAGAAAATCGATTGATGCCCGTAAACCAACGATACTTTTCATTTATAAAGTTGCTGTTTATATCAATGAGCAACCTCCCGAAAACTCGGCTTATCAGTTTGAATATAAAGATGTGTCTACCGCAAAAGAGATACATATTATCGGTTTTGGTCCTGCCGGAATGTGGGCCGCCTTACGTTGCCTAGAATTAGGCTATAAACCCATCGTGCTAGAACGAGGTAAAAAAGTTAAAGAGCGTCGTAGAGATTTGCGCGCCATCAATCAGGATCATTTTGTAGATGAAGATTCTAATTATTGTTTTGGTGAAGGTGGAGCTGGTACGTATTCAGACGGAAAATTGTATACGCGAAGTTTAAAACGTGGTGATGTGCGCCGTATTTTTGAAAGTTTTGTACATCATGGAGCTACCCCCCAAATTCTGGTCGATGCCCACCCACATATTGGAACCAATAAGCTCCCTAAAATTGTAGAAAATATTAGAGAGACCATATTAAAACACGGTGGTGAAATACATTTTGAGAGTCGGGTTATTGACTTCGATATAAAACAAAACAAACTTAGAGCTATTCGTTTACAAAACGGTACAGAAATGACTGTTCAACGTGTTATTCTTGCAACGGGGCACTCTGCTAGAGATATTTATTATTTACTACATAAAAAAGAGGTTGCACTGCAGGCAAAATCATTTGCTATGGGGGTACGCGTAGAGCATCCTCAACAAATTATAGATGAGATGCAGTACCATTGTAGCGGTGCAAGAAATGAGCTATTACCTGCCGCAGCCTATAGCTTGGTACAACAAGTAAACAATAGGGGTGTTTATTCCTTTTGTATGTGCCCAGGAGGTTTTATTGTGCCCTCAGCAACAGCCAATGGCGAAGTTGTAGTCAATGGAATGTCACCTTCAAAACGCAATAATAAGTTTGCGAACTCTGGTATTGTTGTCGCTATTGATGTAGCAACTGATCTACCCAAATATGAGCATTTTGGGGTCTTAAAAGGCCTAGAGTATCAAAAAGATTTGGAGCGATTGGCTTTTACTTCTGGAGGAAGAAGTCAAGTAGCTCCAGCACAACGACTGACAGACTTTGTAGAAGGACGTTTATCAACTAGTTTGAACGAAACGTCTTATCAACCCGGCTTGAATTCGGCACCATTACATTCTTTATTGCCAAAACTAATAGGGTCTAGTTTAAGAAGCGGTTTTAAGGCCTTCGGGCAAAAAATGAGAGGGTATTATACCGCAGAAGCCAATATTGTTGGCGTAGAATCTAGAACTTCTTCACCAGTTAGCATCCCTAGAAAAGATGATTTAGAACATCCAGTAATCAACGGATTATTTCCGTGTGGAGAAGGCGGTGGTTATGCTGGAGGTATTGTATCGGCAGCCATGGACGGGGAACGTTGTGCTGAAGCCGCTATAGTAGGTTATTAAAATTTGAAGGAAATTTCCTACCTTTAAAAAAGAATAACTAGACCATGAACACTTTCAACTCTCCGTTGGAGGCTTTTCTCTATTGGGAAAAGAATACTCCAAACCTTCCATTTTTAAACCAGCCTATTAATGGACAATTAAGAACATATACTTTTAAAACTGCAGGTGAAGAAATTCGAAAAATTGCTTCAGCTATAAAAGATTATAAGCTCCCAAAACACAGTCATATTGCATTGCTTTCGAAGAATTGTGCGCATTGGATTATGAGTGATATTGCTATTATGATGGCTGGACATGTATCCATACCTATTTACCCCTCCTTAGGTGCTGAATCGATACATCAAATTTTAGAACACAGTGAGTCGAAAGCTATTATTATAGGAAAGCTTGATGGCTTTGAATCTCAAAAAGCTGGTATCCCAAACATTCATAAAATAAGTGTGGGTCTGTATGGGGTAAAAGAAGGAGCACTTTGGGAAGAAATTGTTTTAAACGGCGAATCAATAAACGAAATTTACACACAGAAACCAGACGATTTACACACCATAATTTATACTTCTGGAACTACAGGAACACCAAAAGGAGTGATGCATTCGGTCAGTAATTTTATGAATTCTAGCAATACAGGAATCGCCACATTTTCAATTCCAGCGCATTGTAAATTATTTTCTTATTTACCGTTGGCGCATGTTGCTGAACGCATCATTACGGGTACCAATGGAATTGTAGTTGGTGCAGAATTTTATTTTCCCGAATCACTAGAAACTTTTGCTTCAGATTTAGAAAAATGTCAGCCGAATTTATTTTTTGCAGTCCCTCGGATTTATGCCAAATTTCAAGAAAAGATATTGAGTAAATTTTCGCAAAAAAAATTAAATGTATTATTGAAAATACCGTTGGTAAATGGCATTATTAAAAAGAAGCTAAAGCAAAAATTAGGATTAAGTAATACAAATCTTATTGCATCTGGAGCTGCTCCTCTATCACCAAGTATTATGCACTGGTATCAAAAAATTGGTATCACTATTTTACAAGGATATGGTATGACTGAAGACTGTATCGTTTCGCATGCAAATGTACCACAATCAAATAAAATCGGGACTGTTGGTAAGGCCTTAGTAGGTGTAAAAACGAAACTATCTGCCGAAGGTGAAATTTGTATTAAAAATAATTGTTTGATGTTGGGTTATTTTAAAGCACCAGAAATTACCACAAGTGTTTTTACAGAAGATGGGTATTTAAAAACAGGTGATATTGGCGAATATGATCATGATGGTTTTTTAACGATAACGGGACGTGCAAAAGATCAGTTTAAGACAGATAAGGGTAAGTATATCTCGCCCGCTCCTATTGAGTTAGTCCTTTCTAAAAATACCGATATTGAACAAATTTGTATCGTAGGCACCGGGATTCCTCAGCCTATTGCGTTAATTACGATTTCAGAATTAGGGAAATTAAAAACCAAAGAGGCACTTTCTAAAAGTTTAATTAACTCAGTAAACGAAGTCAATCCGAAACTGGAAAAGCATGAAAAAATAGAGAAAATAGTTTTTATGAAAGAGAATTGGAATGTCGATAACGGATTAACTACACCTACTTTAAAAGTAAAACGTAATAGTATTGAAAAAATACATCAGCCCTATTACAAACAATGGTTTGAACAAAGCGAAAAAGCAATTTTTGAATAGTTTATACCTTACGTCTTTTACGTTCAGCTTTTAACAAACTCAACTCCCTACTAGTTTGGCCAGCTACTGAGGTGTTTTCTTCTGCTCTACGTATTAGATAAGGCATAACGTCTCTTACAGGTCCAAAAGGTAAATATTTTGCTACATTATATCCTTCATTCGCTAGATTAAAACTAATATGGTCACTCATACCATACAATTGACCGAACCACAAATGATCATCATCATTTGAGATTTCCTTTTCTTTTGCCAATTCTATTAATCGATAAGTACTCTCTTCATTATGTGTGCCAGCAAATAATGATAAACCAGCATTGTCCATCATAAATTCAATGGCTGCATTGTAATTATCGTCTGTGACTTGCTTGGTTTCACAAATTGGTGATTTGTAGCCTTTTTCTTTTGCTCTATTTCTTTCTTTCTCCATATAGGCTCCACGCACTACTTTCATACCTACCAAAAAACCTTTTGTTTGTGCACGCTGGTATAATTTTTTTAAATAATCTAAGCGATCCCAACGGTACATTTGTAGGGTATTAAATACAATTGCTTTTTTGGTATTGTACTTTTCCATCAGTTTTTCAATCAAATCATCAGCAGCACCTTGCATCCAACTTTCTTCTGCGTCAATCAATAGTGGCACATCTTTGTCTGAGGCTGACTTACACACAACCTCAAATCGATTAAGAACCCGTTCCCATTCCGATTTTTCAGCCGCATTCAGCGCCGTACCTTCTGTCACTTTTTGATAAAGTGCAAAACGACCAAAGCCCGTAGGTTTAAAAACTGCAAAGGGAATACTCTTTCTTTCGTATGCAAAATCGATTGTCTTTAAAATTTTTTCAAAGGCCACGTCGAATTGATTCTCGGCTTCTTTACCTTCCACAGAAAAATCCAATACAGCATGTACATTCTTTGTGTACATTTTATCTATTACTGGTAAACAATCTACCTCATTCACACCTCCACAAAAATGATCAAATACTGAAGCTCTTATTAATTGTTCTACCGGCATATGTGCTTTTAAGGCAAAATTTGTGATCGCAGTACCTATTCTAACTAAAGGTTCACTCTGAATCATTTTAAATAAAAAATAAGCTCTATCTAACTCTGCATCTGTCTTTAAAGCAAATGCTGTTTTAGTATCTTCAAATATTTTTTTCATGTAGTATAAAAGTAGTATATAATCTTTTGCCAAATATAATTATTGCCACAATATTTTTCGATAAATTCGTCATTTAATACCATAACACAAAACAACTAGTGAAATCAATCAACTCTACTAATTACTACATTCACTTTCAACAGGCCGCATTTGAAAAATTAAATTTGTATTTAATTGAAAATAAGCCTTCTAAACTATTTGTTTTAGTGGATGAAAATACAAAAAAAGATTGTTTACCCTATTTTGAATCGAAACTTGATACGGCTATCACTAAAGAAATAATTGAAATTGAAGCAGGTGAAATTCATAAAAATATTGATACCTGTACGAAGGTCTGGAATATTTTAGCCGAGCAAAATGCTGATCGAAAAAGTTTGTTGATTAATCTTGGAGGAGGAATGGTGACCGATTTAGGCGGTTTTGTAGCATCCACATTTAAAAGAGGTATTTCCTTTATCAACATACCCACGACCCTTTTGAGTATGGTTGATGCTTCTGTTGGTAGTAAAACGGGTATTGATTTAGGGACTCTGAAAAACCTTGTTGGACTGTTTAGTAATCCTGAAATGGTGGTCATAGATACCGAGTTTTTAGCTACAGTATCACAGCGCGAATTGCACTCTGGATTGGCAGAAATTATAAAATACGGTTTGACATATGATGTTAATTTATGGGAAACCATAAAAAAAAGCGATCCGTTTAGCAGTAGTTTAAAAGCCATTATTTATCGCTCTGTTGAGATTAAAAATGAGATTGTAAAACAAGATTTAAATGAAAACGGCATCCGCAAAGTGTTAAACTTTGGTCATACCATCGGGCATGCTATCGAATCTTACTTCTTAGAAAGTGTTTATAAAAAAACGCTTACTCATGGTGAAGCTATTGCTATAGGCATGATTATAGAAGCTTATTTTTCTACTCAATTATTTGATTTCCCTAAAGAAGAACTGACACGTATAAAATCGAAAATCATTGAACTATTTGGGCAAGTTTCTATAGGAAACGAAGACTACGAACCTATTATTGATTTAATGAAATATGATAAAAAAAATATTGGCAGTCAAGTGAATTTTGTGCTTTTAGAAGATTTAGCGAAATTTAAAATAGACTGTAGTGTACCCAATGAGTTGCTAATAGAAGGATTGAACTACTACAACGAGTAAATAGCTCCACTCAATTTGACGAATTTGGTGTTAGTCAAGCAGAAATTAAGTAATTATTAAAATAACCATATGAATACCCAATTTTCTTCTATTAAATGTATCCTTCTTTATTTATGTTTTTTTACAAAAATGTACAGTCAAGACAAACCCAATATTGTACTGATATTTCCAGACAATTTAGGAGTTGGTGAAGTGAGTACCTATGGTAGTGCCCGTGGCATAGAGACCCCTAACATAGACCGCATTGGTAATGAAGGAATAAAGTTAAACAATTTTAATGTTGAGTATTCTTGTGCTGTCTCAAGAATTGCTATACTTACAGGGCGCTATGCCGTACGTACTGGTAAAGGTGATGCCCGAAATGGGATGACCCTATGGGAAAACACCATCGCTGAAGATTTAAAAACTGCTGGATATGCAACAGCACTCTATGGAAAATGGCATATAGGAGGAGAAAATTGGGAAGGCCAAAGAGAACCTACCCACCAGGGCTTTGATGAATGGTGGGGCATCCCAAATACCAGTCATATAGCACAATATACTTCTTTTGAAGGTTTTGATCCAGATAGATCTGAAACGCCGTACATCTGGGAAGGAAAAGCTGGTGAAGCTGGAAAAAAAGTGAAGCCCTACAATATGGAAACAAGAAGAACGATTGATAGAGAAGCGGCCATAAAAGGGGTTGAATTCATGAAAAAGAATGCCAAAAAAAAGAAACCCTTTTTTCTGTATTATCCTATGACACAAATACATTTTCCTACCCTAACACATCCAGATAAAGCTGGATCTACAGGTGCTGGAGATATTGCAGATGCGATGGCCGATGTAGATTATAATGTTGGTCTTATACTTGAAGAACTTAAACGTTTAGGAATTGAAGAAAACACCTTAGTGATCTGGTGTACAGACAATGGTGCCGAAATGAGACGTCCGTGGCGTGGATCTGCTGGTCCATGGAGAGGGTATTACAATTCCCATATGGAAGGTGGAATTAGAACCCCATTTGTTGCTAAATGGCCAAAAAGAATTAAGCCAGGTCAAGTTTCAAATCAGATAGTTCATGAAATCGATGTGTTTCCTACGCTAATGGCTGCTGCGGGAGTTACTAACTATATGCCCAACGACCGTATTTTTGATGGTGTAAATCAACTTCCTTTTCTTGAAGGAAAGCAAAAAAAGTCAAACAGAGAGAGTATTACTTTTGTAGCTAGAGAAGGTAATATGATTGCCGTAAAATGGCACAATTGGAAACTGTGGTATTATTTTAGAACCCCATTAGACCCTGAGCCTACTAATTTGGTTCGCTTATTTGATCTGAATGTAGATCCACGTGAAGAAATAGATGTAAAAGATTTTTATCCTTGGGTCATCCCTATAATGGACAGTATTGTGGCAGATTATGAAGCTTCTTTGATTACGTTTCCTCGTGTTCCTAGCTACATAAACGACCCTTATACACCACCAAAGCGCAATACAGGTAGCCCAGTAGCAACATATTCTCGAACAGATAGAGCCGATCTAAACAACCGTTCTGAAGCCCTTCCTGCACCCAATTTCTCTGGCACATGGACAACGAGTATGTCAAAAATGCCTTCAATAAAAAAAGGACCAACGCCCGAACTTATTCCTACATTGGGAAGTGGATGGGGTGACGAAATTTCTATGATTCATTCTGACAATCAATTAGAAGTTGAAAGAATTCTTTTTGAAACCAAAGATATTCAGCCACCTTTTCGTTATCGGTATGCATTAGATGGATCGGAAACAAAGCATAAATTGCCAATGGGACGTACGTGGCCTGAACCGGTTTCTACAACGAAATGGGACGGAAACCGTTTGGTTATAACCACAAATTATCCCTTTAAAAATCCTCAAAACGGGGTTTGGATGACTGGTAAAACCATACAAACCTTATGGATGCAATACGCAAAGGCGTCACCATGGGAACACTCATTAGTAGTTGAGACCACAAGAGTTGGTATTTTAGGTGGAATTTCATCTACAAACCGTACCGTGTATTATAAAGGATATTACTAAGTTTATTAATTATCCATAGATCTATAATATTTCCTTAAAGGAATCAATGTTAAATTTTATATAGGATACATCAGTCTACAAGAATTGCTGGAGTACCATGTTTAAATAATCTATTGAATTTGGTATATTTGTGTGTTTCAGCTACACTATGAATAAAAAACTTAATCAGATAGTAGTTAAAATGCTAGAATTAAAATCATTAACTAACAATTACCACCAATGAAAAAACAGGTACTACTCGTATTCGCATTTGCATTTACCTTTGCAATCTATGCACAAGAAAATCAATCAGATCAATTTTTGGATGTCATTAAAGAACAAGGTTTAGAAAACAGTAAGGTAATGGATATTGCCAGCTGGATGACAGATGTTTACGGACAACGACTTACAGGGTCAACTGGATTGCAAAAAGCTTCAGAATGGGCAAAATCTGAACTATCGAAAATGGGATTACAAAATGCCCAATTAGAACAATGGGGACCTTTTGGTCGTGGTTGGGATATGACCCATTTTGAACTTCATGCAGAAGCACCAACTTATTGGCCAATTATTGCCTATCCAAAAGCATGGTCATCACCTACTAAAGGCTCTGGAGAAGTGGTTTATTTAAATGTTAAATCAATGAGCGATTTAGCAAAATACAAAGGAAAATTATCAGGGAAATTTGTACTGCTAGATAGTATTCGACCTGTTGAAGAAGCTTTTGAACCAACCGCCAAACGACATGATGACGAAAGTTTATTAAAACTTGCAAATGCCAACTTACCCGTTCCAAGAGAAGGAGGAAGAAGAGGTGGAAATAGTGCCGCAGCAGATTTACGTAAAGCTACGTGGGAATTATTAGAAGCAGAAAAACCTTTAGCTCTATTAGATAGAAGTTATAAAGGTGATTTGGGGACTGTATTCGTTTCAGGGGCCAGAACTGCTGATGGAAGCGCAAGAGATGACAAAAAATATGTAGTTCCTCAAATTACGCTAGCGATAGAGCACTATAACAGAATATTTAGAACGATAGAAAAAGGAGTTGCTGTAAAACTCAATGTTGATTCACAATCAAAGTACATCAATACTGGCGGAATGGGTCATAATATTATTGCAGAAATTCCCGGTACCGATTTAAAAGATGAAGTAGTTATATTCGGTGCACATTTTGATTCATGGCACGCAGGTACTGGTGCAACCGACAACGGTTCTGGCTCTGCTGTAATGATGGAAGCGGCCAGAATACTTATGGAAACAATTAAACAAACAGGTGTTAAGCCAAGAAGAACACTTAGAATTGCTTTATGGACAGGTGAAGAGCAAGGGCTCCACGGTTCTAGAGGTTATGTCACAAAAAATTATGCCAATGTTGATGAAACTGGTTGGGGCGTAGCTTCTTTAAAACAAGATCAGAAAAAAGTATCTGCCTATTTTAATATGGATAATGGTACTGGAAAGTTTAGAGGGGTGTATTTACAAGGAAATCAAGCGGTTTCACCAATATTTAGAGAATGGCTAAAACCATTTAATGAAATGGGTGCTTCAACATTGAGCTTAAGTAATACGGGGGGTACAGATCACTTAGCTTTTGATATGGTAGGTATTCCAGGCTTTCAGTTTATTCAAGAACCTATTTCATACGGCACAAAAACACATCATTCTAATATGGACACTTATGATCATTTGGTAGAAGATGATTTAAAGCAAGCCGCAACCATTGTTGCTTATTTTGTATGGCAAACATCACAACGTGATGAAAAAATTCCAAGAAAAGCAATTGATAAAGAATATAAGTAATAATAGCGATTAACATCAACCATTGAAAGCTACTGTTAACACACACTTTTTAGTAATTGTAAAACAGTAGCTTTTCTATTATTTTAAATGAACTTTAATAACCACTTTAAATTTTTACCAAAACTAGGCACTGCCATTTACTACCTTGTATTTGTATTGGGCATGCTACTATTATTTTTTGGAAGGAATTTAGAAGGCATACGGTTTTCTATTTTAGAGACTAATTTTACTGATTTTTACCAGCATATCTCTAATTTATCGTTAACGGCCATCCTATTTTCAACCGTGGCGTACGTTTGGTTACTTATGGGAGTTAAACTGAGGGCGATTCTTTTACTGGGTATATTTTTTATTGCAATTAATAGCATCACAGAAACTTGGGTTTCAGTTCTGAACACACGGGATCCATTAGATTTAGTTTACGGAATCGTAGGCGTTTTGATTGGCCTGGTATTTATACTTAGCATTACCTATTTAAAAGGCCTTACAGCAAACCCTAATTTCACCTCGAAAACCGATTAAAATTTCCAAATCAACAACAGCCTTCTTTTACCATTCTATACATTTCTTCATATTGCGGTAAAATGGTATCTATTGAAAATTGTTGTGCAAAAGTACAGGCATTCTTTTTAAACTCTTTAAGTCGATCCTCATCTTCTAAAATATAAATGGCCTTTTCAGACATGGCATCGGTATCACCTACATTACTTAAAAAACCAGTAACACCATCAACATTCACTTCTGCTAAACCACCAGAATTTGTTGAAATAACCGGTGTTTTAGCAGCCATCGCTTCTAGCGCCGCCAACCCAAAACTTTCCGTTTCCGAAGGCAACAAAAATAAGTCAGACATACACAGAATTTTATTTACGTCACTACTATTTCCTAAAAATTTTACCTTTTCAGAAATCCCTAACTTTTCGACTTGCTTTTCTGCATTAATTTTTTCGGGTCCGTCACCAACCATCAAAAGAGTTGCTTCCACTTTTTCTTGAATTTTATAAAAAATATCGATTACATCAGCAATCCGTTTTACGGGTCTAAAATTGCTAATATGTGAAATGATCTTTTCATTACCATCCACAACATGGCTCCGCTCACAGATTGTCGAATCGTACTTTGTAATATCTATAAAGTTATGAATCACCTTAATGTCATTGTTTATATTAAACAAACGCAGGGTATCTTTTTTTAAGCTATGAGAAACAGCTGTTACGGCATCAGAATTATTAATACTAAATTCTACCGCAGTTTTATAAGTTGGGTGGCTACCCACAAGTGTTATATCAGTACCATGTAAGGTGGTGACAATAGGAATGTGTATTCCATCTTCCTTTAACATTTGCTTTGCCATATAGGCTGCATATGCATGTGGAATGGCATAATGTACATGTAAAATTTCAATACCATATAACTTCACCATAGCCACTAACTTCGTAGATAAAGCGAGTTCATAAGGCTGGAAATGAAAGAGTGGATACTCTTCTACAAACACTTCGTGAAAATATATATTTTTTGATAAGGTATTTAAGCGTACGGGTTGATTGTAAGTTATAAAATGTACTTCGTGACCTTTATTGGCTAATGCTATTCCTAATTCTGTTGCAACTACACCACTACCACCAAACGTTGGATAACAAACAATTCCTATTTTCATTTAAATGTATTTTCTTTTATAGTCGCAAAAACTTTTAAATACTTTCTCTGTTTTCACAAAATCTCTATAGATTTAATGGTAAATTTGCGTTTTGTAAAAATAAACTATTTAATGGATTTCGATTCGTTTTTAACACATATTTCAAGCTTAAAAGACGTACCTCTTGGAGGAATAGACTCTCAATTTAAAATGGCGCCAGCGTTAAGAAAACAATTTTCTTTAGAATCTATTATCAAACCTAATGCTAAAAAATCGGCTGTTTTAGCCCTATTTTATCCCAATGAGATCAATCAAACCACTTTTCTACTAACGCTACGAGCGCAATATAACGGCACCCATTCTTCTCAGATAAGTTTCCCTGGAGGAAAAGTTGAAAAAAACGATATCAATTTACAAAATACCGCTTTGCGTGAAACCAATGAAGAGACCGGTATTTTAACCAAAGACATAAAAATATATAGAGAATTGTCTAAAACATATATTCCGCCAAGTAATTTTTGGGTAACTCCTTATATTGGATATTTAGACTTTAAGCCACAGTTCATTGCGAATAACGAAGTAGACACATTTATTGAAGTTACCTTGAGTGATTTACTAGATGACACAACTGTTACTACCAAAAATTTAACCACGTCTTACATGAAAAATATAGATGTACCGTGCTTTAAACTAAATGATTATATTGTTTGGGGAGCTACCGCCATGATATTAAGTGAAATTAAAGACTTGTTAAAATCTTTATAAAGCTATATCTTTTTTGTAAATTTGTAATGCCCAACCGACTAAATTTACATGAAATTATACAAGCAAGATCCTTTTGGCAACGCTTTATTCCTTAAAAAGTTTTTAATTAGGATATTAGGTCTAATATCCCATCAGCGTTACCAAGGTTTTAATAAATTACATATTGAAGGTTCCGAAATAATAAGAGATTTACCGGAAACGGGTGTCTTATTTGTTTCAAATCATCAAACCTATTTTGCCGATGTGGCGGCCATGATGCATGTATTCAATGCCTCTTTAAGCGGAAGAGATGATAGCATTAAAAATGTTGGCTATTTATGGCAACCAAAATTGAATTTATACTATGTAGCGGCATTAGAGACCATGAAAGCCGGCCTTCTTCCTAAAATATTTGCCTATACGGGTTCTATCTCTATTGAACGTACCTGGAGAAGTGAGGGGAAAGACGTTAATAGACGGGTTAAGATGTCAGATGTTAGTAATATTAAAAAAGCCTTAGATGATGGCTGGGTAATTACCTTCCCACAAGGAACGACTACACCATTTAAACCTATTAGAAGAGGTACCGCACATATTATTAAAAAAAACAAACCCATTGTTATACCCGTTGTTATTGACGGCTTTAGAAGAGCTTATGACAAAAAAGGGTTGATGCTAAAAAAACGAAATGTATTGCAATCTATGGTTATTAAAGAACCACTAGAAATCGATTATGATAATGATCCTGTAGAAAAAATAGTAGAACAATTACAATTCGCCATTGAGCAACACCCTTCTTTATTAAAAGTTATTCCTGCAGAAGAAATTGAGGAATATGAAAAGGAAGAAGCTGAATTGGATAAAAAACGTAAATTCTGGAATTTTAAGTAGGCTATTAAGCCAACCACGATTTTAACATCCAAATTGTTTTTTCTTGTTCAGCAATAAAATCACTCATCATTGCATTTGTACCTTCGTCATTAGCTTCGTCAGATTTGGTCAAAATCATTCTTTCAATTTTCAACAGTTCAGTTAATGAAGTCACCGTTAATTCTACTGCTTCTACGTCATTCGAGATATCTTTACCCACTGGTACTGAAGCATTGGATACATAGTCACTAAAAGTATGTAATGGTGTTCCTTCTAAAGTCAATATTCGCTCCGCTATTAAATCAACTTTTTGCTGTGAATCGGTATAGAGTTCTTCAAATTTAACATGTAATTCAAAGAATGATTTCCCTTTGATATTCCAGTGTAAGCCTCTTAAATTTTGATAATAAACTTGAAAATTTGCCAATAACTGGTTCAATTCTACTACTAAATTAGCTACTTTTTGTTGGTTTAAACCCAATATTAAATTACTCATAATTGCTTGATTTTTAATTGTTAAGCAAATTTAACTAAAACAATTATCAATTAACTATAACTGTAATTGATAGTTTTTATATATTTATCACAAAAACTTATATTAAATGACCATTACACAATTAAAATATGTTTTAGCTGTCGCTGAATATCAAAATTTCACAGTAGCTTCCGAAAAATGTTTTGTGACACAGCCCACCCTTAGTATGCAAATACAAAAGTTAGAAGAAGAGCTCAATGTCGTTATTTTTAACCGAAAAAAGAAACCCATTCAGCTTACGGCTATTGGAGAAAAAATAATAGAGCAAGCAAAAGTAATTGTTGATGAAAGCAACCGTATCAATGACATTGTAGCACTACAAAAAGGGTATATTGGTGGGGAATTTAAGCTCGGCATTATACCTACGGTAACCGCTACCCTACTTCCGTTATTCTTAAAAACTTTTATAAAAAAACACCCAAAAGTAAACTTAAAAGTGGAAGAATTGAACACCCAAGATATGTTGAAAAAATTAATTGATGGGCATTTAGATGCTGGTATTGCAGCGACACCTTTAGAGAATGAAGCTATAAAAGAACGCGTATTGTACTACGAACCCTTTGTTGGCTTTATGAACACCAGCCACCGTTTATATAATCAAAACAAATTACAAGTAGATGATTTAGATATCGAAGATATTTTACTATTAGAAGATGGTCATTGTTTTAAAGATAGTGTATTGAATCTATGTAAAAATTTAAAGAAATATGAAAGCGAACATTTTAGATTAGAGAGTGGAAGCTTTAGCACACTCTTAAAACTTTCAAAAGAAGGATTGGGCATGACGCTATTGCCTTACTTACATACCTTAGACCTTAAAGAAAGTGATAGAAAATACTTAAAAGAATTTGAAAATCCAGCACCAGCTAGAGAAATAGCTTTAATCTATCATAAATCACAATTAAAAATGCAATTAATTGAGGCATTAAAAAGTACGATTGACGGTGTAATTAGGGGTGTAATTTCCTTTAGCGACGTAAAAATTATTAGTCCACTACAGAAACTAAAAAAGGAGCTTTAAATTAAAGCTCCTTTTTTAGTTGTCATTTAACAACTGCCATACAAACAAACAATTCAGGTTTGTTGGCTGTAAATTGATGTAGCCATATTTTCAACTCTTCAATTTCGTATGGAAGTAATCTACTTATAGCTTTTTCTAGTTCTTTACAGAACAAATCTACATTAAAACTAACTTTCTTAAGAACAGTTTTAGTGTATTCAAACATTGCTCTTGCCATGATTTATTGTAGGTAATTAAATTATACATTCTTTAGAACGTTAAAAGTTACCTCTTATTACAGAATTAGCATCCAATTAAATGTTAAAGTTTCTTTTAAGAACTATAACTTTTGAATTTTAGCTAGCAATCCGTTTGCTTTTTTTTCTAGTTCTAAATTAATCGCTTTAAAATGCGCTTTCTTATTTTCAACATCCTTCGCATTTACCTTTTCAGTTAATTCGTCGAAAGTTTCAATAGCCTCATCTATAATCTTTTCTGCTTTATCTGCCTTTTTTGTATCATCTTGTAAGATTTACCATACATAGCATTCTTCGATAATATCAGATAACACATAATTAATATCCTTCTTTAAGTTTTTTACACTTGCCATAATTTTATTTTAAATATTGCGCAAATTTAAGTTAAAATACCCATATATATCACGTAAAGTTTATTAAAAATTATCTAAAGCCTTTTGAAAAGCATCAACGAATAAACCAACATGATACCCGTCTACCAATGCATGATTCACAGCAATGGCTACTGGCATCATCATGGCGTTGTTTTCTTCTACGTATTTACCAAAAGCCAACTTAGGTACTGATTCTTTTTTTACACCAAAAAAAGGTTCCTTATGTCCAGAAAAATGAAACCAAGGCATGGTTGAACAATAAATACAAGCATCTGTACCTTCCTCTTTAGGGAATAAATCGCTCGTACTTAAAATCCGTTCTTTTTCTTTTTTAAAGTTCAAATTGAATTTCTCAAAATCAGCGTCATAATGTATAAACGAACAACCAAAGGTATGATCTTCTCTTGCAATTGTAGGCGAAGCATGGATCACATCGTGTACGACTACTTTATCACCTTGTATTCTAAATTTAAAATTTTCAACACTGTTTATTGCTTGCATACAAGCATGTAAATACATTACAAAAAAGGAAGACTCCGTGGCTTTTGACCTATTGAGTGCTTTGGTAACATCGAAATCTACAGTTACCGCAAAATACGGGTCATCAAACTGTCTGAAAAAATAAAAATGTTCTTTCCTATTCCAATTTTCTATATCTAATTCTCGCATCTATAAAAACTTTAAAACGTCCGTTAGCTTTTTAACAGTTTGATAGCCATCACCTGTATGTGTGACCATTTCATGTTGCCATGTAGTATGGAAGGGAACATGAACTGCATGAGCCCCTATTTCTAATAAGGGCAACACATCTGACTTTAATGAATTACCTACCATTAAAAATTCTGAAGGTGGTATTTCTAAATGATTGAGTAACTTTTGATAGTTAAATGCCTTCTTTTCACTTAAGACTTCAATGTGATGAAAGTACTTTTCAAGACCCGATTTTGCCAACTTTCGCTCTTGATCTAGTAAATCACCTTTGGTAGCTAAAATCAACTTATAATTTGGCTGTAACTTTTCTAAAGTTGCTACAACGCCGTCTAATAATTCAACAGGTTTATTAAGCATTTCTTTACCAATGTTTACTATTTGCTCAATAACTTTTGGTGAAATTTTATAATTTGAAAGTTCTAGGGCCGACTCTACCATAGACAATACAAAGCCTTTTACGCCATAACCGTACTGCTCAAGATTTTTCATTTCTACTTTAAAAAGTTCCTGATCTATTTTGTTTTCGGTTTCATAAAACGAGAGTAGTTTTGCAAATTCTTGCTCTGCGTCTCTAAAATAAGTCTCATTTACCCAGAGCGTATCATCTGCATCAAAAGCAATAACCTTTATATCTTTAAATCCAGTTTCCATCAAATTAGTTTATGCCTTTCGATTATTTAAATAATTCATCCTCAAGTATTGGAGAGTCCTGTCTGATATACACTTCTAACAATTCTGATTTATTCTTCGACTGAATGCTAAACTCTTTTAACATGGCCGGAATAACCACTGTTTCTCCAGTTTCAACTGTTGTGATTTCATTGCCACATTTAAAATTCACACTACCGTGTACACACATATAAATTACAAAGGAATCTTTATCGGAGTGATTTATTGAAACGCTCCCTTTTACAGGTAATATATTCGTTGTGAAGTATTTACAATCCACCACTACAGATTTGGAATTTGTTTTCTTTTTATAGGGTGTTTTATAATTCTTTTCAGAACTATAATCAATAGCCTCCAAAGCATCATCAGTATGTAGGTCTCTATAATTTCCAAACTCATCTTGTCTATCCCAATCATACACCCGATATGTAATATCGCTTGTTTGTTGAATTTCTGCAAGCATCACACCAGCTCCGATAGCATGTACTCTACCTGTAGGAATAAAATAAACATCTCCTTTTTTAACAGGATCGACATTTAAAATATCCAATAATGATTTTTGCTTTAGATGTTCTAAATAAGTTTCTTTGTCTGTATCCTTTTTAAAACCAACTATTAAATTTGCCCCTTCATCGGCCTGCATTACATACCACATTTCGGTTTTACCAAATGAATTATGTCGTTCCTTCGCTAAATCATCATGTGGATGTAATTGAATACTCAAGGCTTCTTTTGCATCAATATATTTAAGCAACAGTGGAAAATTATAGCTAAACTTCTTAAAAACTTTCTCTCCTAAAAATCCCCCTCTATAAATCACCATTAAATCTTGTAACGTATGCCCTTTTAACTTGCCATTGGAAACCACAGACATACTTCCTTTAATATCTGATACTTCCCAACTCTCTCCGATATCTTTTCTGTCGGATTTCTTATTTAACAAATCCATTAATTTTTGGCCACCCCAAATTTTGTCTTTTAATATTGGATGAAATTTTATAGGGTAATCTAAACTCATTATATGGTGTTTTTTAAAATGGCTAATGATTCTGCTATATGTTTTTCAGCACCAAATTGATTTTCAAAAACCAACTGCACAATGCCTGTTTTATCAATTACGTAGGTCACTCTTCCGGGTAAAAGTCCGAATAAGGAACTTTTAACCCCAAATAAGTTACGTACTTTCTTGTTTTCGTCGGTTAACAATATGAAGGGTAATTTATATTTTTCAGCAAATTTTTTATGTGATGATTGGCTATCTCCACTAATGCCAATTACGGCAGCACCTAAATCAGTAAACGCTTCATATTGATCTCTAAAACTACAAACTTCTTTGATACAGCCTGGTGTAAAATCTTTCGGATAAAAAAAAACCACAACTGGCTTACTACCAATTAAATGATCACTGTTAAACAAGTCGTCATTTTGATCTGGCAATACAAATGATGGTGCGCTATCTCCTACTTTTAAGCTCATATGATATTTTTATAAAAACTACTTCCATATTTATGCTCCACTATAACTCACAAAATTACGTGGTGTTTCATAAAGTGTTATTGACAATTGATGTACGGCATTTATTTTTGTTCGTAGTTTATTCCAAATTACAACAGCAATATTTTCTGCTGTGGGATTTAAATTTTGAAATTCTGAAACTTCTACATTCAAATTTTTGTGGTCAAAAGCATCCTCAATTTCTACTTTAATAATTTCTTTTAATACTTTCATATCAATTACAAACCCTGTTTCAGGGTCAATTACTCCTGTAACCGAAACAATTAGTTCATAATTATGCCCGTGATAATTGGGATTGCTACATTTACCAAAAACTTCTAAATTCTTAGCATCAGACCAATCTGCTCTAAATAAGCGATGGGCGGCATTAAAATGAGCTTTTCTATTTACGGTAACTCTCATGCGGTGGCTTTTTGTAGATGGGTGTAAAATTTTTCAAAAATTATTTTAAACCAAACGGTATATAGTGCTGGTTGACGAACCATATCTTCCTTCACCTCCTCTAAAGACATCCATTTAAAATCGTGAACCTCGTTGGTATTTATTACTGGTTGTGCATTGCATTCACCAATCATTACATGATCAAATTCATGTTCTGTTAAACCATTGTCAAAGGGTGCCTTATAAATAAATGAAAACACTTCTTTCAACTCACAAACAAAACCCATTTCTTCAAACAACCTTCTTTTCCCAGCCTCTACACTAGATTCTCCTTCGCGTTGGTGGCTACAACAGGTATTCGTCCACAATAATGGTGAATGGTATTTATCTGCTGCTCTTTGTTGTAATAATAAGGCGCCGCTACTGTTCAATACAAAAACGGAAAAGGCTCTGTGCAGCAGTCCTTTTTCATGAGCTTCTAACTTGGGCATTAACCCAATTTGCTCATCTTTTTCATTAACTAATAGTACATTTTCTTCTGTCATTTTCTAGAATATCTGCTAATTTACAAAATATAGCTGGTTCCTTTTTTCTGTCAATAGTTAAAAATCTTCTAAAGTAATATAGGCTGTTTTGACTTGTGTTTTATTTTCAGAAATACCCGTCCATGCAACATACGCTCTATTGTTCACCACTTCTAACTGTGGGAAACCACTTGCTCTTGACGGATCCAATTCAGTTACAATTACCGGTGTGCCCAGCTTACCTGAAATATGTGCTTTAACCACCTTCACCACTGTTTTAGAATTATCAACCGTCACCCAACTAACCAACACATTTTCTTGATCGATCATGGCAACATCCACTCTACCAATTGGTACACCTTCATCAACTGTTATCGGTTTTTTAAAACTTTCGCCACCATTATTCGAAAATATCACTTGTACTTTTGGTGTTTCATTGGCATTGGTAAACCAAGAAACAGCCAAGGTATTTTCAATGGCAACGGCTTTAGGTCCGTTTACCGGACACCCACTTATTTTCCAATTGTCGTTATAAATTGCCACAGGTTTTGTCCAAACCGAATCTTTAAGGCGTGTAATATAAATATCTCGTAGTTCGTCATCAGAACGATCTCTATAGACCACTATACCACCGTTTGACGTAATCGCAGCACTTGTTTGGCAACAATCACAGGTTTTGCTATCCAATTCAACCTCATTCACGATGCTCACATCTAACTTAACTTCTGCGGCTCGTATGGTCATCGCTCCACCACCATGACCACCGTGATCTTCGCCACCAGAAGTATTTCTACCATCTAACCAAGTCACAAAAAAGGAATCTTCTTGATAAGGCAACATGGTTACAAAACCATGTTCTGACTTTGTGCCGTCTGTATGTAATATAAAATCCTTAGACCACGTGTCATCATTTATATTAAATAGCTTTAATTGAATATCATAGGTATAGGTTCCATCGGCCGACCGTTGTAAAAAGTGACTTAAGATGTTCCCATTATTTTCTGCAATTGCGGGGAAATCGGCCCAATTAACAAACCAATCCGTTCCTTGCGTAATTGTTTTTATAGAATCCCATTTTTCGCCATTGAGCTTAGCATACTTTAAAGAGTAAATGGAATCGTTTTCATTTTCAATCCATGACAAGATTGCCGTATCACCTGAGAATAAAAACGGCTCAGCACTATTGGTTGAAGCTGGTAAATCAACAGTGTGTACCATTACTGGCGCATCAACCAAGGTTTTCTTTTCGTTTTTGCAAGCACACAAGACGCATAATACGATGAAAAGGCTACTAATTTTCTTCATGGTTATTAAATTTATTTAGTGCCTCGAAAATACAAAGATTTATACGAATACATTTATATTTGTCACAGATTAATTAGTTTATGCGTTTCACCCTTGTTTTACTTATCCTTTTACTTGTTCTCAATGCTTGCAAGCAGCAATCACAGCCTCCAGTTAAGGAAATTTTAAAAGAGGTTACTACCCCCAAGGCTCCTGTAAAAAAAGTAAATAAGCATATCATCCCTAAAGGAAATGACACTATTAATAGAGAGAATACTGTGGCTTTTTTAACGGCATACGGGAAGGAGAATCCAGAAACAATTGTACTATTTGAAACGCGATTAGGCAATATAAAAATCAAACTTTACAGCGATACGCCTTTGCACAGAGCCAGCTTTATTTTTTTAACCAAAGTGGGTTATTTCAGCACTACTTGTGTTCATAGGATTGTAGAATACTTTGTGGTTCAAGGTGGTAATTCTGAACACCCAAAAACACGTAGATATAGAAGCAAATACCAAAGTTATACCATCCCTGCGGAGTTTCGATCACATAGAAAACATAACTATGGCGCTTTAGCTGCAGCACGAGATTGGGATAATAACCCAACCAAACGTTCAACTCCCTTTGAGTTTTACTTTATGCAAGATGAGAATGGTGGCCATCATTTAGATGGTGAACACACGGTATTCGGGGAGATAATAGATGGTTTTGACACACTTGAAAAGATTGCCAAAGAAAAAGTTGGGAATGACGAATGGCCAATTATAGATGTTTGTTTTAAAGCAACCGTTCTTGAATAAATTAACTCATTAATCTGATTTTCTAATCATCAAATTAAGCGTATCTTTGCGCTCCTAATTTCAATACATGAATTTTTTAAAAGAGATACAACGCAGACGTACTTTTGGGATCATTTCTCACCCCGATGCCGGTAAAACCACCTTAACAGAAAAGTTATTACTTTTTGGTGGCGCCATACAGGAAGCGGGTGCCGTAAAAAATAATAAGATAAAAAAGGGAGCGACTTCCGATTTTATGGAAATTGAACGCCAGCGTGGTATCTCTGTAGCCACTTCTGTATTGGCATTTATATACAAAGACAAAAAAATAAACATTCTCGATACACCGGGGCACAAAGATTTCGCTGAAGATACCTTTAGAACTTTAACCGCAGTTGATAGTGTAATTGTGGTTATTGATGTAGCCAAAGGAGTTGAAGAACAAACTGAAAAATTGGTAGAAGTTTGTAGAATGCGCAATATTCCTATGATTGTTTTCATCAATAAATTAGATAGAGAAGGTAAAGATGCTTTTGATTTATTAGATGAAGTTGAACAGAAATTGGGATTAACGGTAACTCCATTGAGTTTTCCAATTGGTATGGGCTATGATTTTAAAGGCATTTATAATATTTGGGGAAAGAAATTAAATTTATTTTCTGGAGATAATAAACAAACAGTAGCGGAAGGTGTTGAGTTTGATGATGTTTCAAACCCTGAACTCGATAAAATTGTTGGAGAAAAGGCTGCCAATCAATTGCGTGAAGAACTAGAATTGGTCTATGAAGTATATCCAGATTTTAATCGCCAAGAGTACCTTGACGGAAAATTACAACCTGTATTTTTTGGATCGGCATTGAACAATTTTGGGGTGAAAGAATTACTTGATTGTTTTATTGAAATTGCACCTTCGCCTCAGCCCAAAATGGCAGAAGAACGGTTGGTAGATTCTAAAGAAGACAAATTAACGGGTTTTGTGTTTAAAATCCATGCAAATATGGATCCTAAACACCGTGACCGATTGGCATTTATAAAAATAGTTTCGGGTATTTTTAAACGAAACGTACCTTATTTACATGTTCGACATAACAAAAAATTAAAGTTTTCGAGTCCAAATGCTTTCTTCGCTGAGAAAAAAGAAATAGTTGACGAATCATTTCCTGGCGATATCGTTGGTTTACATGATACGGGTAATTTCAAAATTGGAGACACGCTGACAGAGGGCGAAATCTTAAACTTTAGAGGAGTTCCTAGTTTCTCACCTGAACACTTTAGATATGTTAATAATGCAGACCCGATGAAATCGAAGCAGCTGTATAAAGGTCTGGATCAATTAATGGATGAAGGTGTAGCGCAATTGTTTACGCTAGAACTGAATGGAAGAAAAGTAATTGGAACAGTTGGTGCCTTACAGTATGAAGTTATTCAATACCGTTTGGAACATGAATATGGTGCCAAATGTACCTATGAAAATTTACCTATGCACAAAGTCTGTTGGGTAGAACCTACGGATGCCAAAAACACTGAGTTTGCCGAATTCAAGCGTGTAAAGCAGCGTTATTTAGCAACGGACAAACAAGGACAACTCGTATTTTTGGCAGATTCAGCATTTACCATTCAAATGACACAAAGTAAGTACCCGAGTGTAAAACTGCATTTTACGAGTGAGTTTTAGCACACTTGCGTCTTAAATTATTTCATACATTTACCTTTATGAATTCAAAAACCATCACTAACGGGATCTTACGTGCCTTAGGGGTTATTGTGGGTATTTTACTTCTGCTCTATTTTCTCTATGAAATTAGATCTGTAATCATTTACATTATTATCGCGGCGGTTTTAGCTTTAATAGGCAGACCAATCATTCGCTTTTTAAAACGCAAATTAAAATTTCCAAATACCTTAGCCGTTGTTACAACCATGGCGCTGTTTTTAGCAATGCTTTTCGGACTGATTTCTATGTTTATACCGCTAATAATTAAGCAAGGTCAAAACTTATCACTATTAGATATCAACCAGTTAGAGTCTAATTTAGAAGACATATTGAATCAAGCCAATGCCTATTTCAGTTCTCGTGGAATCAACATATTGGATCAACTTAAAAGTGTTGACGTATTTTCAAACTTTAAAGCGGTGCCCAACTTACTCAACAGTGTTATTGGAGCCGTTGGAAGTTTGAGTATCGGGCTGTTTTCAGTGCTGTTTATTGTTTTCTTTTTAATGAAAGACAATCAGTTACTACATCGCGGTTTAATGGCATTAGTGCCGGATAATACCGAAGGTCGCTTTACGGCTTCTTTAGCAAAAATTGAAGATTTACTATCACGATACTTTATTGGTTTGGTTACACAAATTACCATTCTATTTGTGCTCTACACCATCATTTTACTAATTTTCGGAGTTGAAAATGCCGTCGTAATTGCATTTCTTTGTGCGCTCTTAAATTTAATTCCTTACGTTGGACCTTTAATTGGTGGAGCCTTAATGCTCATTTTAACAATGACCAGTCATTTGGATCAAGATTTCACAACACAAATAGTACCCACAACCATTTATGTTTTAATTGGTTACTTAATTGTTCAAATGATTGACAACTTTGTGAGTCAGCCAAAAATATTTTCTCAAGCTACAAAAGCCCATCCACTAGAAATATTTTTAATTATTATTATTGGGGGGTTATTATTTGGTATCATAGGAATGATTGTGGCCGTACCTGTTTACACCGCTTTAAAAGTAATTTTAAAAGAGTTTTTATCAGATAATAAAATTGTAAAATCATTGACTAAAGATATCTAATGTCATTTCATCTCGTAAAACAATGGAACGTCTGTTACTAAAGATGATTACCCTTTGGTCGTTCATCGTGATATTAACTATTAACTATTAACTAATTTGAATCTAGCTATATTACATCCTGAAGTTCAAGATTTTATAAATAAAAATCTCAATAACAACATTTCTAAACTCCTTTTTAAAGGAAGCCCATTTGATGGTATAACCATTCAAGAGTTAGCAGAGCAACTTGAAGCTAAAAAAAAATGTCAATCTAAGTTACCATCTTGGTTTAAAGTCCAGTTTATATATTATCCAAATAAGTTAAATATTGAACAAACTTCTTCAGAAATTACAGCTAACTATAAAACCACAATAACCGCTGGAAATACGTTAATAGACCTTACAGGAGGCTTTGGTGTAGACGCTTATTATTTTTCAAAACAGTTTAAGGAAGTAACGCATTGTGAAATTAATGAAGAACTTTCAGCAATCGTAAAACACAATTTCCAACAGCTCAATGCCCCTATCAAAACGGTAGCTGGCAACGGATTTGATTATTTAACCTCTCAAAAAAGAGATTATGATTGGATTTACATTGATCCGTCAAGAAGAAATGATATAAAGGGAAAAGTATTTTTATTAAAAGACTGCTTTCCTAATGTCCCTGAAAATTTAGATATCCTTTTCGAATTCACCAACAAGCTATTGATTAAAGTGTCACCTATACTAGATATTACCAGTGCAATTAATGAACTAAAGTTTGTAAAAGAGATACATGTGGTAGCCGTAAATAACGAAGTAAAAGAACTGCTTTTTTACTTAGAGCAAAACTTTGAAGATACCATTGTTATTAAAACAATAAATAATACCTCAAAACAACCTCAACTTTTTGAAGCGCATTATAAAAATCAAGTAGCGGCTACCTATTCCTTGCCCCTAACTTATTTATACGAACCCAATGCTGCCATTTTAAAAGCGGGTTTATTTAATGATATAACACGATTAAAGGTAAAGAAGCTACATATAAATAGTCACTTATACACTGCCGAAACGCTTCTTGACTTTCCTGGAAGGCGTTTTATGATTAAAGATTGTATTCCATATCAGAAAAAACAGCTTACCAAATTAATTTCTGCAAAAAAAGCAAATATAACAACGCGCAATTTCCCAGAAACAGTTACACAAATTCGCAAAAAAATAGGGTTTAAAGAAGGAGGCGATGTCTATCTTTTCTTTACTACCAATTTAGAGCAAAAGCATATCGTGCTTGTTTGCGAAAAAGTGTAAAAATAAAAAAACCTCAATGTTTTTAAACATTGAGGCAATCATCATCATACTTTTTCTTAATCAACTTAATTCAAAATTCTTTTTCATAGATTTTAACCAAACCTATTAGTAAGACACCAACAGTTTTAAAAAGTCACATTTTTTTTTAAAATAATTTACAAACAGGTTATATGGTGTTAAATCTATTTGCAAAAAGTTTAAAATCATGTAACTTTACTAGATAAATTGAGGCCTATGCAATCACTGGTATATGACGCCATAAAAACTGAACATACAAAACACAATAAAATCAAAGATGATTTAGTTGTTGAAGCTGCTTTGCAAATAAATATTAACAAGGCCCCGTATACGGTTGTTATGCGTACACCTAATGATGACAACGCTTTAATTAGAGGATTGCTCTATGCCGAAGATATTTACAAAGGAAAGACTCCATTAAAACTAGAATTGGTTGAAACACATGATAATGGATTTTCCGTTATCAATGCAACCATTCCTAAAGAAGTCTTGGGAAAAGGCTATCTTAACAAGCGTACCTTATTGTCTGTTTCTTCTTGTGGAATTTGTGGTAAACAAAAACTAGAAGACATTGAGTTAGCAGGTGAAACGATTCATAGTTCTTTAAAAATGGAAATGCGTGCTATTAAAAACATGTATTTAGAGATGAAAGCCAGTCAGTCACTTTTTAGAACCACTGGTGGATCACACGCTACTGCTGCATTTGACAGCAAACAAAAGATTATTAGTATTAAGGAAGATATTGGAAGACACAATGCTTTAGATAAAGTGGTGGGCGATTTATTAAACTCGAACAACTTAAACAAAGCCGCCTGTATTTTAGTAAGTGGTAGAGTGTCATATGAAATTGTATCCAAAGCTTTTATTGCAAAAATCCCTATTATTGTTGCCGTCTCAGCATGTTCATCATTAGCTGTTGATTATGCGAAAGAGTTTGGACTGTGTTTAGTAGGTTTTAGTAGAGCCGACAAAGCCACCATTTATGCCAATCCACAGTATTTAAAATTATGAGTTTAAAAAAAACAACTGCGCAAGCACCAGGAAAACTAACGGGAATTCGTTTAACTGAAGTTCCTACAACTGCTGCGGGCATAAAAGCAATACAATCTACTTTTAAACACATTTCAATTGAAGTGGGGTTGGTAAAAGGAATTGGTTTACTGGCAAAAATGAATCAAAAAGACGGCTTTGACTGTCCGGGATGTGCTTGGCCAGATCCTGATGAAAAGCGTGCTTTTTTAGCAGAGTACTGTGAAAATGGTGCTAAAGCAATTGCTGAAGAAGCTACAAAAAATAGGGTTTCGCCGGTATTTTTTGCCACACATAGTGTGACTGAATTGGCGAAATTATCAGATTATGAAATTGGTAAAAAAGGTAGAATCACACAGCCAGTAATTTTACATACGGGCAGCGATCATTACGAAGAAATTTCCTGGCAAAACGCCTTTAACCTTATAGGAAGGGAATTAAATGCACTCAATTCTCCCAATGAAGCTATATTCTATACTTCGGGTAGAACTAGTAATGAAGCTGCCTTTTTATACCAATTATTTATACGTCAATACGGGACTAATAATTTACCCGATTGCTCTAATATGTGTCATGAATCTAGTGGATCTGCACTTTCTGAAACTTTAGGTATTGGCAAAGGCTCTGTAACCTTAGACGATTTTAATCATGGCGATTTGGTGATTGTCATCGGTCAAAATCCGGGCACCAATCATCCTAGAATGCTTTCAGCCTTGAGCGACACCAAAAAAAATGGCGGTAAAATAATCACCATCAACCCGTTACCAGAAGTCGGGCTCATGGAATTTAAAGACCCTCAAAATCCGTTAAAATGGTTTGCTGGCGATAAGCTGACAGATATTTTCTTACAGGTGAAAATAAATGAAGATGTTTCGCTATTAAAGGCCATCATGTTATTGTTACTTGAAAAAGAAGAGGCAAATCCTGGAAGTATCTTTGACCATACTTTTATTAAAGAAAAAACGCAAGGTTTAGATGATTTTTTAAATGATTTAAAACAGTATAATTTCGACGAATTAGTTCAAAAATCTGGGCTAGATAAAAATGTTGTTATTGAAGCAGCCGATTTAATTGCTCAAAGTAAAAAGGTAATTGTATGTTGGGCGATGGGTCTAACACAGCACAAAAATGCGGTAGACAATATTCGAGAAATCGTAAATTTACTATTACTAAAGGGAAGTATTGGTAAAAAAGGAGCCGGCACCTGCCCTGTTAGAGGGCACTCAAATGTACAAGGCGATCGAACCATGGGTATTTGGGAGAAACCAAAAGATAGTTTTCTAGATAATTTAGAAAAAGAATTTCAATTTACAGCGCCGAGAAATCACGGTTATGATGTAGTTGATGCTATTGAAGCCATGCATACCAAAAAAGCCAAGGTCTTTATTGCAATGGGTGGTAATTTTATTTCGGCAACGCCAGATACTGAATATACGGCAGAAGCGCTACGCAATTGTGATTTAACAGTTCATATTTCTACAAAGTTGAATAGAAGTCATGTGATTCATGGTAAAACGGCTTTGATTTTACCCTGTTTGGGTAGGTCTGAAAAAGATGTACAAAAAAATGGCGAACAATTTGTTACAGTAGAGAATTCGATGGGTGTAGTACATCAATCACACGGACATTTAGAACCACTTTCTGAATACTTATTAAGTGAACCAGCAATTGTTGCAGGTTTAGCCGAAGCTACCTTGAAAAATTCGAAAGTAGCATGGAGCGACCTAATTTCAGGCTACGATTTGATACGTGATAAAATTGAAGCAACCATCGATGGATTTGAAAATTACAACACCCGAGTTCGTAACAAAGGTGGGTTTTATTTACCCAATAATTCACGTGAAGGTGATTTCACCCCCACACATTCAGGAAAAGCTAACTTTACAGTCAACACTCTTTCTGATATTAAATTAGAGAAAAATCAATTTATCATGATGACTATTCGAACACACGATCAATACAATACCACTATTTACGGATTGGACGATCGATATCGTGGTGTTTTGAATGAAAGACGTGTCATTTTCATGAATAAAAATGATATGAAAGAACAAGGTTTACAAAAACTAGACAAGGTTGATTTGATTAGTCATTTTAATGGAGAGCAACGTGTAGCAGAACTATTTTTAGTGATTCCATATTCAATTCCTAGACAATGTACAGCAACGTATTTTCCAGAAGCCAATGTATTGGTACCGTTAAAAAGTGTGGCACATACTAGTAATACACCCGCCTCTAAAACCGTGGTGATTAGTTTAAGAAAACATATGGATAATAAAGGTTAAACCCAATCTTTAGGGTTCTGTAAGACCTCAATCAGCTTCTCTTCTCGACTTCCCTTTTCAGGATGATGGTCATAAACCCATTGTACATGTGGTGGTAAACTCATTAAGATACTTTCAATGCGACCGTTTGTCTTCAACCCAAACAAGGTACCTTTATCGTGTACTAAATTAAATTCTACGTAACGGCCACGGCGAATTTCTTGCCAGTTACGATGTTCTGGAGTATATGTAAAATTCTTTCTCCTTTCTACAATCGGTACATAAGCATCTAAAAAACTAGTACCAACTTCCGTTACAAAATCATACCAATTCTGCATAGACATCGCTTCCGTTTCTTTACAGTAATCAAAAAACAAACCACCAATTCCCCTACCCTCATTTCGGTGCGAATTATAGAAGTACTCATCACATTTCTTTTTATAATCATCATAAAAATTTGAATCATGTGCATCACAAGCCTTCTTACATACTTGATGAAAATGTGTAGCATCTTCTTCAAATAGATAATACGGAGTTAAATCTTGTCCACCTCCAAACCAACTACTTAGTATTGCACCTTCTTTATCATACATTTCAAAATAACGCCAATTGGCATGTACCGTAGGCACAAATGGGTTTTTAGGATGCAATACCAAACTCAATCCACACGCAAAGAAATCACATTCAGAAACCTTAAAATAGGATTGCATAGCTGCTGGCAAGGCTCCATGTACTGCCGAAATATTTACACCTCCTTTTTCAAAAACAGCTCCATTTTCAATAACTCGGGTTCTACCACCACCTCCCTCTGGTCGCTCCCAAAGGTCTTCTTGAAATTTAGCCGTATCGTCAACTTCTTCTAATTTTGAAGTAATTGTGTCTTGTAATTGTTGTATATACTTGTAAAATTGATCTTTCATAGGGTCCATTTAAGTTGCAAAAATCTGCATCCTTTGTACTTCAAAAAATGATTTATATCAGTTAGCTTTAAGTTCATACAATTCCATATCTAATGGTGTTTCATTTGGCGGGGTATGTTCATTCGCTAAGGTTTTTTGCCAAATAAAACCACAATTTTTAGCCACTTTAACACTTCCTAGATTTGTTCTATGAACAATTATTTGAAGTGTCTTTAGCTTTAGCTCTTCAAAAGCATAAGCACTTAGTTTTATCACAGCATTACTAACCAGCCCTTTCCCTTCAAATTGATAACCTATGCAGTAGGCAAACTCTCCTTGCATTACGGTCCAATCAAAATTCTTTAAATAAACCAACCCTGCTAGTTCATTTGTTTTTTTCTGTTTTAAAGTAAAAAGTAACTCTTCCTTTTTATTGAATTGTTTTACCTTCTTTTCAACAAAGATTTTTGAAAGTTCAGGAGTTAAGTTTTGTGCTAACGTTTTTGGCAAATAACGTTGTAATCTATCTTCATTTGAAATCATAAAATCACACAGCGACCAAGCATCTTTTTGTTGGATAGCTGCAATATAATAGTTGTCAAATTCGGCAATCATCATTCTGGTGTATTTTTAGACACATTAAGTACACCTTCCGTTTTTAATAAGGTTACTGTTTCAGTAGAGGCCGCAGTAACCGACAAAGGAAGGACCAAAATAATTCCAATAACAGGGATAAACAAAAAGGCTATAAACACGATTCCATTACCAATGGCCAAACCTCTATTTTTTTTCACAAAATCAACACTTTCTTTATACTTAAAATGACGCTCTAAGGTATAATCCATGTTCCCAAACCCAGCATAATATGCCTGTATTAAAAATAATACTGGGGTAGAAAAAATTCCTATTACCGGTATAAAACCGAGTAGTATTATAGGAATAGAGATCGTTAATTCTTTTAGTAAATTTCTGCCATTTATTCGAATACCTCGCCACAATTGTTCTTTAAAGGAGGTATTTCTATGATTATGCACATTAGTACCTGTGAGATGTGCTTCAATTTTTTCGGAAACGGGACTCATAAAAGGTGCAGACAATGCCATTATAATATGCTTGTATAAAATCAATCCCACAACGAGAATGGTTAGTCCTCCGATAATTTGACTGATAGTTACAAAGGTTTCCTTACCCCAATCCCAAATCCAAATTTTTGAAATATAATAACCAATATTATCTGAGAGGCTATAGGTTAAAAACCCAATAACTATTGCAGTAACAATGCTAATAAGTATTGGAATTAAAAAAAAATTCCACAAATTCAATTTAGAAACTAAAGAAAAAGCTCCAAAATAGGCTTTGATGCCTTTTAGTATTTGCTGTATCATCTTTCTGCTTATTAAAGTCAAGACTACTCTACTCGTTAACCAATCTCAGCATCCATATGCTCGATATATACCAAATCATTACTATACTTTTGAACATCTTCTATACTTAATACAAATTTAGAAGCAGCTACTTTTTCCTTCAATAGTTTTACAAACTCATCTACAGACTCTTCATTTTCTTGAATAAATAATTTTCTCCCAATATGATTGTTATGCAAATCCATTTCTTTTTCAAGTGGTGCATTCGGCGAAAATTCTTCATGCCAATCTGTTATTTTTTGCGCCCACTTAATTGCTTTCCGTTTGTTTTTTCTCCACACTGAGCATTTTTTTGCAATTAAAAAATTCCACAAGGCATGTCGAAAAGCATTGGTAGCATTGTTTTTATGATGCAATTTACCATAATTATCATTTGATATCTTAACACATTGATAGGTAGCCAATAAGGTTGGAATTAAATTAAGAGGGTGTCTGATAAAAAGGATTATAAATGACCATGCATTTCCTTTATTTAACAACTCTAAAAAACCAAGTGTACGCATTAATTAGTGTATTCTTTTACCGCATCTATAAATGCTTTCGCATTGTCTATTGGAATATTTGGTAAAATGCCATGGCCTAAATTTACAATATATTTATCTTTTCCAAACTCTCGAATCATTTGAGTCACCATTTTTTTGATTTCTGCAGGTGGTGACAACAGTCTTGACGGATCAAAATTACCTTGCAATGTAATTTTTCCTCCTGATAAATAGCGTGCATTTTGTGCGGTGATTGTCCAGTCAACTCCCAATGCTGAAGCATTAGATTTTGACATTTCTTGCAATGCAAACCAACACCCTTTACCAAATGCAATAACAGGAGCATCGTCTTTTAGGGCTTCAATGATTTGATTGATATACTGCCATGAGAATTCTTGATAATCAACTGGTGAAAGCATACCTCCCCAAGAATCAAAAATCTGAACTACATCAACACCAGCCTTTACTTTGGCTTTTAAATAAGCAATAGTTGTATCAGTTATTTTTTGCAGTAATTGATGTGCCGCTAACGGATTGGTAAAACAAAATTCTTTTGCTTTATCGAAATTTTTAGACCCCTGCCCTTGAACGACATAACATAAAATTGTCCATGGAGAACCTGCAAAACCGATGAGTGGAATGTCATCATTTAATAATTCTTTAGTGGCTTTGATAGCTTGATATACATAGTCTAATGCGATATTCACATCGGGTACTATCACCTTATCTACGCCCTTTTGGTCGCGTACAGGATTAGGCAAGTACGGACCAAAATTTGGTTTCATTTCCACTTCGATATTCATAGCTTGTGGAATGACCAAGATATCCGAAAATAATATAGCCGCATCCATGCCGAAACGACGAATGGGTTGAACGGTAATTTCACTTGCCAATTCTGGAGTACGACAACGCGTAAAGAAATCGTATTTTTCTCTAATGGCTATAAATTCTGGTAAATATCGACCGGCTTGACGCATCATCCAAACAGGTGGGCGTTCAACAGTTTCTCCCTTTAAGGCTCTTAAAAATAAGTCGTTTTTCATTAGTGGCTATTGGCTATTAGCTATTAACTATTAGCTCTTTTTTATTTTAGTAATTAATGTATTAATCATTCTTCCCTCTTTTTCAATTAACTCAAAAAGTGAACCAACTGCTATTTCTAAAAAGCGCTTGAATTCAATTTCACTATTTCTACTAGACCCTTCCGCTATATTTGAAGGAACCGATATTGCAGCTCCGGTAATTTGACTTATTAATCCAAATTTTTCCAATTTCGGGAGTTCTTCTGAGAGTTTGTATACTAGTTTCACAAGTTCAATACCTTGTCTCCATATCTTTAGTTCTCTAAAATTTCTCATTCCTTTCAATTTATAATAATTTGACCAACAGCTAAAAGCAAAAAGCCAAAGATTATTTAATCACAGATACAGCTTTCATCGCTTTATCAATTGCATTAAATGTTACCAGCATATCTTCATCATTTAAAGCAGAAGATAAAAACCAGGATTCATATTGTGATGGCGGAATAAAAACTCCATTTTGTATCATTTCCCAAAAGAAAACCGCAAACTTATTGGTATCTGCAGTTTGTGCCTCTTCAAAATTCGTGACCGGTATATTGGTAAAAAACGGATTGACCATCGAACCAAATTTATTAACCACTAAGTCAACATTGTATGTATTAGCGCTTTCAATTAAAGCCGTTTCAATTTTAAGGGCAATTTTTTCAAAATAAGCATACGGGTTTTGCTTTTTTAGCTCTGTTAATGTGGCTATTCCCGCGGCCATTGCTATTGGATTTCCAGAAAGTGTTCCTGCTTGGTACATACCACCAAGGGGTGATACCATTTCCATAATTTCGTCACGAGCACCATAGGCGCCGACCGGAAAACCACCTCCTATTACTTTCCCTAAACAGGTGATGTCTGCCTCAATACCAAACAATTCTTGTGCACCACCAAACTGTGAACGAAAACCAGTCATTACTTCATCGACTATCAATAAGGCTCCTTTTGCTGCTAAAAACGTTTTTAGTTCTTTTAAAAAATTGTTTTTTGGTGTTACAACTCCCATATTACCCGGTACAGGTTCTATAATCACAGCCGCAATATCCGTATCATTTTCAAAATGTTTCTTTACACTCTCTAAATCGTTGTAATTTGAAACCAGCGTATTTTTCACAGCTCCTTCTGGCACCCCTTTACTTCCCGGCATACTCAAAGTAGCCAAACCAGAGCCTGCAGCTACTAATAAAGCATCTGAATGACCATGATAACAACCTGAAAATTTAATGATTTTATTTTTACCTGTATATGCTCTCGCTAACCGTAAAGCACTTAAAACGGCTTCAGTTCCTGAGTTTACAAAACGTACTTTATCCATTCCTGGAAAGGCATCACAAACAATTTTTGCAAGTTTAATTTCGCTCTTCGTTGAAGCTCCAAAAGTGTAGCCTTTTAATGTTGCCTTGTGGATGGCCTTTTGCACTTTTTTATGACGATGCCCCAAAATCATAGGGCCGTATGATAATACATAGTCTACATACTCATTTCCATCAACATCTGTTATTATTGGGCCTTTCGCTCTGTCTATAAATAAGGGATTACCTCCAACCGAAGTAAAAGCTCTGACCGGTGAATTTACTGCACCTACTAAGTGTTTTAAGCCTTTTTTATAAAGTTCTTCTGACTTATTAAAGTTCATGTATATTAATTATTTAATTATATTTTTTGTAGACGCTTCACTTCATTCAGAATACAATTAATGCCTCATCAAATTACCGCATTATCTCATTATCTCATCAACAACTTAGCTGCTTCCTTAGCAAAATAGGTTATGATAATATCCGCTCCTGCACGTTTCATTGAAAGCAAGCTTTCCATCATCACTTTTTCGGTATCAATCCACCCTTTTTCTCCAGCGGCCTTAATCATTGCATATTCTCCACTAACATTATAACAAGCAATGGGTCTATCAAAGTTGTTCTTTAGATCACGAATAATATCTAAATAAGATAAGGCAGGTTTGACCATTAAAATGTCTGCACCTTCTTGATCGTCAAAAGTTGCTTTACGCATGGCTTCATCCCTATTAGCAGGATCCATTTGATAAGTTCGTCTATCGCCAAAACTCGGAGCAGAATCTGCAGCATCTCTAAAAGGTCCATAATAAGAAGACGCATATTTCACTGAGTACGCCATGATTGGCAACTCAACAAAACCCCTATTATCTAATGCTTCACGAACCATAGCAATTGTACCATCCATCATCCCCGATGGTGCTATCATATCAGCCCCTGCCTTCGCATGTGAAATTGCTTGTTTCGCAATATTTACTAAAGTAGGATCATTATCCACATCATTATTATGTATAATTCCGCAATGTCCATGATTGGTATATTCACAAAAACATACATCGGTAATTATATATAAACTAGGGTAGTTGGTCTTTATATAGCGTATTGCCTGTTGGATAATGCCATTGTCACTCCACGTTTCTGTACCTTCATCATCTTTAGAAGTGGGAATACCAAATAATAACACGGCAGGAATATTCAACGAAACAACCTCGTCTAATTCCTTCGCTATTGTATCTAGAGAAAATCGTTTAATTCCAGGCATGGAGCTAATTTCTGTCTCTATATTATTCCCTTCTTCGATGAATAAAGGATAGATAAAATCATTTACAGAAAGGGTCGTTTCTCTAACCAATCTGCGAATATTTTCTGATTTGCGAAGTCTTCTTGTTCTAAACATTGTTTTATTTTTGAATCACAGCTACTACTGGTGAAGTAATTCGGTAATCTGACGAATAAGTACCTTACTTTTTTATAAAATGTAAATTGACAAGTTCAATAACACTTTCAACCGTTGGCACTTTTGCTACTTCCACATTTTTAAAGTGTTTCCTCGCCTCCTTTGCTGTTGTTTCACCAATACAAAATGCCACTTTATCTGGGGTATTCTCTTGTAAATAACTCTGTACCGTTGAGGGGCTATAAAACAACATTCCTTGCACCTTTTCATCAACCTTTGTAGCACTATAAATAGCTTGATAGGCTTCAATTTCAGTAAGTTCTATATTATTCTTTGTAAGTATTTCTGGTAATTCATCACGTCTTAAATCTCCACAAAAATATGTTACTGGACCTTCCTTAATAGTAGCTACCAAATAATTAGCTAATTTTTCCGCATTTTTCTCGGCGTGAACCACTTTGCCAATTCGTTTTTCAATCAGCGCCTTCGTTCTTCTGCCAACACAATAGATATTTTTAAACTGCAATTCAACAGCCGAAAAACTATTAAGTAACGATTCTACCGCATTTTTGCTTGTAATAACTACGTTTTCGATTTCATTTTTAATCACTTTAGGCGGGATTCTATTAAAACGTGTTTTTATAAAATCACTATCACTTACTGCAATATCTTCATGAAATAATTTTGTCTGTGATTCTGATAATTTTTTAGTAGAAAAAACTGTAATCTCTTTTGGTGTCTCCCCAAAATCATCAAGCATGATTTGTTTCCCTCCCTTATGAATAATCGTACCTGCACAGTATTTAGCAATGGTATGAGCCTCATCTAATTTAGAAACCTTAGAAACTTCTATTTTTTGCTTACCGTCTCTACTAAACAGTGCTCCTTTAAAATGTACTTTTTCTTCTTTTATAAAAGCCAATGCACCAATTGGAGCGGTACAACCACCTTCTAGGGCATGCAGGAAATCACGTTCTATTGTTGTGCAAATTTCAGTCTCTTCATTATTCAGTTTCGCACTAGCCTCTATCGCATATTCATTTGTAGCTAAAGCATTAATCATAATCGCCCCTTGCCCTGGTGCTGGAATCATCCAGTTTAGGTTAACACTTGTTTCTGGTGTTAAGTTGATTCGGTTCAATCCTGCTGCAGCAAAAATGGCTCCATTCCAATCCTCATTATCTTCTAACTTTTGCAAACGCGTATTTACATTGCCACGTAAACCAACAACTGTATGTGTAGGATAGCGGTATAACCACTGGGCTTTCCGACGTAAACTACCTGTGGCAATGACAGCTTCTTTACGCGACATAAATTCTTCATTATCTTTAAACACCAACATATCATTGGTATTTCCTCGTTTTAAAACAGCCGTTTGTACAATTCCTTCAGGTAATATTGTTGGCACATCTTTTAAGGAGTGTACTGCAATATCAATATCATTATTTAATAAAGCAATATCAAGGTTTCTTGTAAAAACACCGGTTATACCTAATTTATAAATGGGTTTGTTTAAAACAATATCTCCGGTAGATTTGAGCGGCACAATTACCGTTTGATACCCCAATACTTCTAATTGGTGTTTTACTGTATTCGCTTGCCAAAGGGCTAATTCGCTGTCGCGTGTTCCTATTTTTATGATGTTACTCATTTTCACTTATGGTTTCTAGTTGAAATACTTTTGAAATAAGCGCAATGCTTTCACCAGAATATGAGTTCTCTTCCTTCAAATGATTTGCAAAGTGTTTCGTTATTTTTTGAATAATTCTATCAGATAAAACAGTCGCTTGATTTTCGTTAAAATCTTGTTGTTTTTTTCTTTGATAGTCAATTTCTTGAGACTTTATTTCTTGTAATTTTTTCTTTAATGCTTTAATGGTAGGTGCAAACTTTCTGGTCTCAAGCCAATTATTGAACTCTTCTTTTACCTCTTCAATTAAGAGTTCGGCTTTTGGCACTTGTGCCAACCTACATTCCATTGTTTTGTCTGTTACCTGAGAGAGGTCGTCTAAATGTACCAAGGTGACATGGTCTAAATCGGTTACATTAGTTGACACATTTCTAGGTATGGATAAATCTAATATCAACAACTCTTTTTCAGAATAAATTAAGTCTTTAGAAATCGTAGGGTTTTGTGCCCCAGTAGCAACTATTAAGATATCTGCTTTACGAATTTCTGTTTGTAGATCGCCATAATCCTTCACAATTAAATTAAACTTTCCTGCAATTTCTTCAGCCTTCGTCTTGGTTCTATTGATTAAGGTTATGTGATTATTCTTTGTGTGCTTGACCAGATTATCACAAGTATTTCTACCAATTTTTCCCGTTCCAAAAAGTAAAATATTCTTTTGTGAAATATCTTGAACATTATTTAGCATGTATTGAACAGAAGCAAAAGAGACGGATGTTGCACCTGACGAAATATCAGTTTCCGTTTTAATACGTTTGCTTGCTTGAATAACCGCATTTACCAAACGCTCTAAAAACATGTTAATTAAACCGAATTTTTTCGACAGCTTAAAACTCTTTTTTAACTGGCTAATAATTTCAAAATCACCTAAAATTTGACTATCTAATCCCGTTCCTACTTTAAAAAGATGTGAAATAGCTTCGTCATTTTTATAAACATAAGCCACTTGTTGAAACTCTTCAACCGTTCCTTCGGTATTATCACATAACAATTTTATCAACTGAAAAGGATGTTCTGCAAAACCATAAATCTCGGTACGATTACATGTAGAAGTTGCAATAATTTCAGTAATGCCTGTAGCAATTGCTTGTTCTAATATTTTCTCTTTTGAAGCTGAATCAACTGAAAACTTACCTCTAATGTCTGCATTGGCGTTTTTATAACTTAAACCAATGCAATAGAATGTATTATGCTTCGAAATATTGTAATGCTTCATAAAAAGTTGAATTCGCGAACAAAAATATCATTCGTAATTAAATAAAAACAACGCTCAAAGAACAATTAATGTCGCTTTGAGTATTTTCAACCTTTTTAGGTTGTTTTTATGATAAAAATCATATTTTTGCAGTAATATCAACACTTTACATGAATTTTATTTAGAACAATTCTAAATAACATCACTAATTATTATCATGAGTTCTAATTTTAAAAGTATCGCTGAAGGGTCAATCGAAGAAATTCAAATAGAAGATGGATTTATTATATTAAAGTTTCAGAACGATAGTAATGATAATCAGCAGTTAATACGCGATATAGACAGTAGTTATGTTCAATTTCACTATTGTTTAAAAGGGGCGTCGACATTTAACTTTAACAGTGGCAACTATACTTTTGATGTTTTAGATGAGCATTCTTTATTGCTTTATAACCCACAAAGAGATCTGCCTTTAAATCTAGATTTAAAACCAAAATCTTGGATGATTTCCCTATTGATCTCCATCAAAAAATTTCATTCACTTTTCTCATCAGAAGCCAATTATATTCACTTTTTGAGTGCCGAAAATAAAGATAAAAAGTATTACGACACAAAATCAATATCACCAGCTGTGGCTGTAGTACTCAATCAAATGATGAATTACAGTTTACACAATTCTATCAAAAAATTATATTTAAAAGGGAAGTCCTACGAATTATTAGGCCTTTATTTTAATAGAAGTGAAGAAGCCGATATTGAGCAATGTCCGTTTTTAGTTGATGAACAAAATGTTTTAAAAATTAGAAAAGCAAAGGATATCATTATTGTTAGGATGACCGAGCCACCTAGCCTACAAGAATTAGCAAATGAAGTGGGCTTAAGTTTGAAAAAATTAAAAGAAGGTTTTAAGCAGATTTATGGAGATTCTGTTTATAGTTTTTTATTTGACTATAAAATGGAATTCGCGCGTAAGTTACTAGAAACCAATCAGCATAATGTAAATGAAGTGGGACATAAAATTGGTTATAGTACATCCAGTCATTTTATTGCCGCTTTTAAAAAGAAATTCGGAACAACTCCGAAAAAATACATACAATCAGCAATTGCAAATTAAAGTTTAACCAAAACCATGTTCCCACACTTTGTGGGAAAGCACTATGAAAAGAGGAATATTACTAGTAAATCTAGGGTCGCCAGACAGCACAAAAACAAAAGATGTTAGAAAGTATTTAGATGAGTTTTTAATGGATGAGCGCGTTATTGATATGCCCTATTTAAAACGTTATTTTCTCATAAAGGGTATTATTTTAAATGTACGACCAAAAAAATCGGCAGAAGCGTATAAAAAAATATGGTGGAAAGAAGGCTCTCCGCTCGTTGTAATTTCTGAACGTTTTACCAAAAAACTTGCTGAAAAAGTACACATCCCTGTAGCATTAGGGATGCGCTATGGCTCAATGAGTATAAAAAAAGGAATCCAACAACTACATGATGAAGGTGTTGAAGAAATCATGTTAATTCCGTTATATCCGCATTATGCAATGTCTTCATTTGAAACAGTGGTTGAAAAAGCTAAACAGGTAAATCGTGACGATTTCCCCAACATGAAAATGGTAACCATGCCTGCTTTTTATAACAACCAGGAATATATTACCGCAATGAGTACCAATATCAAAAACCATTTAAAGGAGTTTGACTATGACCATATATTATTTTCATACCATGGTATTCCAGAAAGACATATATTCAAATCAGATACTACCAAATCACATTGCAAAATAGATGGATCTTGTTGCAACACGCCTTCGAAAGCACATAGAACTTGTTATAGACATCAGTGTTTTGAAACAACCAAATCAATCGTTGCACAATTGGGGCTTACCGAAGGAACCTATAGTAATTCGTTTCAATCACGCTTGTTAAAAGATCCATGGTTACAACCCTATACTGATCACGAAATTGAAAAATTCCCTAAAGAAGGTAAGAAAAAGCTAGCTGTTGTCACTCCTGCCTTCGTTGCTGATTGTTTGGAAACCTTAGAAGAGATTGCCATGGAAGGGAAAAATGAATTTTTAAAAGCTGGCGGTGAAAGCTTCAAACATATACCCTGCATGAATGATAATGATGATTGGGTGGATGTGGTATCTAATTGGATAGAAGAATGGCAAGATAAAACAATGTTGGTTTAATATGGATTTTCTAAATCTTAAAGCGCTACATATTATTTTTGTGATTACTTGGTTTTCTGGATTGTTTTATATTGTTCGTTTGTTTATTTATCATACCGAAGCGGAAGAAAAACCAGAGCCAGAGAAGTCTATTTTACAAACACAATACCAATTAATGAGTAAACGACTTTGGCTGATTATTACATGGCCTTCGGCAATACTCACCAGCATTTTTGGGTTGTGGATGCTTTTTCAAAACCCTAATTATCTAGAACTCCCTTGGATGCATGTAAAATTGGGTTTTGTAGTAGTACTCTATTTATATCATGTTAGTTGCCATCATATATATACCCAGCTTCAAAATAATAAGGTAAAATACACTTCTAACCAATTGCGTATTTGGAATGAAGTAGCCACTATCATATTATTCTCCATTGTATTTATTGTTGTACTAAAGAGTGCCGTAAATTGGATTTATGGTGTTTTAGGCATAGTATTATTTTCTATTATTCTAATGGTAACAATTAAACTTTATAAACGGTTGCGCAATAAAAAAAACTGGGAAAGTGACACCTAGTTACTGTATATATGTGTCAATATCTCGGACTTGTTTTAAAAGCAATTTAAAAAATTAAATAAAATTGTTTTATTTTTCTGTTTAAGATTTATCTTTACACCGTGAAAAATTCAATACGGAAAATAAGTGCCTTGTTGCTCACCGCAATTTATTGCTGTGCCATTGCTATTGTCACAACTTCTTTTACAGCCGTTGATTCACAAAATGCTACAAACCCGAAGCAGGAAAAATATAGTGCTACTGTTTCTAACAATCTATTGTATCACAATATACAATCAGAAAGTTCAATCAATAGCCTTGTAAATCTTTCAGACCCTAGTTTAAAAGATACATTTAACATATTTGTAGGGATAACTGTTCAAGCGAGTAAATTAAGCAAAGCGACCTTTGCACAATACACCAATTTTTCACGAAATCTACTAATTCGTTATCGGAAAGCGGATCTCATTTTCCCTGCTCACTATTTTTGGTAATTCATTTTTAAAATAGTCGTTTGCCACAAGGCAACCAGACTTTTTTCTAGCGACTTGGTAAATAAACCCAGTCTAAAAAGCTATATATAAATTTAAAAATATTAAAAATGAATTCAGGAAGCGCCATCATTGGAGCGGTAATAATCGCGCTGTGTATTTTCCCATTTATCTTAATGAGACGAAACAGCAAAAAGAAACAAAAACAACTACTGCAAGAATTGACAAACTATGCAAATCAATACCAGTGTCAAGTAAATAAATATGAATTTTTTAGCGACTTTGTAATCGGTTTAGACGAAACAAAAAATGTTGCCTTTTTCCACAAAAAATCAAATGAGGAAATTCAAGACCAGCATGTTAATTTGGGCGACATCAAAGAATGTAAGATTATCAATAACCGTAATGACGGAACTATTGACAGTCTCAAATTAAGTTTTATCCCAATTGCCAAGAATGCTACCGAAATTCTATTTGAATTTTTTAACATAGATGTCAATATTCAACCCACAGGAGAATTACAATTAATTGACAAATGGTCAAAAAATTTCAACAACCTGCTTAAGAAATAAAGGCAGTCTAACAACGCCCATTGCTCAGAGTAATGAGCGTTGTTTTAATACTTCAACAAAAATAAAGTACACATTAAACTTGTGATAACAATGCTACAATTGACATAACCTTTTTTCAATATTCCTATTAGAATTTAGCTATTTTATTAATAAAAAATACATCAACTACTTTTTAATTTGATTTGATTTTTAATTTATTTCAGTTAACTTCGCTAAGCGCGATTAAAAATCTTAATTCCAAATTTACATTGTTAGTGGTGCTTTATGGTAGGCGTATCATTTAATCAACAAATAAAAAAGGTAAATTTATGAGATTAGTATTGAATCTTTAAATAGAAAAGAATGTTATTTAACTCATTTATCTTTTTTATATTCTTAGGAATAGTGTTGCCTATATTTTATGCGCTCCCAAATAAAAAGAGTAAAAATGTTTTTTTGGTTATTGCCAGTTATTTTTTTTACGGTTATTGGGATTGGCAATTTTGTTCACTTTTAGCTATTTCAACAGTTATTGATTTTTTTATTGGGCAGAAATTATTTAACACTTCAAATGAAAGAAAAAGAAATTTATTATTAAGTATAAGTATAATTTCAAACCTTGGAATCCTTGGTCTCTTCAAGTATTTTAATTTTTTTGTAGATTCTTTCCAAAGTCTTAGTGAAGATATTGGTTGGAATTTAGATTTTTTACATTTAAACATATTACTTCCTGTTGGTATCTCCTTTTATACATTTCAAACACTTTCATACACAATTGATATTTATAGAAAAAGGCTGGAACCAACCAATAACTTTATTGACTTTGCACTATTTGTTTCCTTCTTTCCACAACTCGTTGCTGGTCCTATCGAACGAGCAAAATTATTACTTCCACAATTATCTAAAAAACTAAACCCTAGTAAAGATCAAATAAAACAAGGCGTGACGCTCATTATAATTGGACTATTTCGAAAAGTAATGATAGGTGATACAGCCGGACGATTTGTTGATAATATATTTGGAAATTTAGGAGACTATAAATCTGTTGAAATAATCGTAGGATTGATTTTATTTTCTATTCAAATTTATGCAGATTTTTCAGGTTACAGTCATATGGCTAGAGGAACGGCAAAATTACTTGGAATTGAACTCATGAAAAATTTTGAACAACCATATTTGTCAAGAAATATAACTGAATTTTGGCGTCGATGGCATATTTCCTTGTCTTCTTGGTTGAAAGATTATTTATACATATCGTTAGGGGGGAATCGAAAAAGCGTAATTAGAACATATATCAATTTAATGATTACAATGTTACTCGGCGGTTTATGGCATGGAGCAAGTTGGAATTTTGTTATTTGGGGAGGATTACATGGTTTATATCTTTCATTCCACAAATTAATTCTAGGTAAGAAAAAAATAAAACCAGACAAAATAAGTAAATTTAATTTTTACGATATAATTAATATTGTCGTCACGTACATACTAGTGTTATTTACTTGGATTTTCTTTCGATCTACCTCGTGGGATACAACAAAATTGTTTTTTAGTAAAATATCATCATGGGAAGCTAGTGAAAACACTTTTCTTTTTATCTCTATTGCAGTTTCATATTTGTTGATAACCATTATAATTGATTTATTTGAATATTTATCTGATAGCCATACAGCGCTCTTAAATATTAAATCTAATGGAATTAAAATTGGGATACTCACAGCTTTACTATTGGTGACTTTTATATATATGTTTCAAGCCGAACCATTACCTTTTATATATTTCCAATTCTAGATGAAACGATGAAAACAACTAAACAAATAATTTTATTCGGATTAAGTTTTATTTTAACATTTGCCGTAAGTGAAGTGTTTATTCGAACATCCAATCTAGCAAGCGTATCATCTACTGAGTTTTATGATGATATAGGTCGAGGAAGGAGAAAAAATTTAAATTTTTTACGTTTTAATGAAGGCTTCGGCATAGGTAAATTCAATCAATATGGTTATATCGGAGAACCACATTCTCAGGTAAAAACCAATAATACAATTAGAATAATTCTTATGGGTGATTCATATGTAGAAGCTTTTCAAATTTTTAGAAGAGACTATTTTGGTGAAATCGCGAAAAAGTACCTTAAACAGCAATATCCCAAAAATAAAATTGAAATTTTAAATTTTGGAAGGAGTGGATTTGATATTGCTGACATTTATGCTTATCAAAAGTCCTATGCTGAAAAATTTAATCCGGATTTTATTCTTTATATGATTTCAAATGATGATTTAGTCCCAAAATACTCTGACCCATTACGTCCAAAAACAATTATCAAAAATGATAGCCTTAAAATATCCTTTCATTTTGATCCACAAGAAATAGAAATTTTTGAAAAAACAAAATTTATAACTCAAAATTTCGCCATATTCAACATGCTCAATAATGGACGTAAAAGAGCTAAAACAACGCCTGTACTTTCTATCCTTACCGACAAAGTCTATTTTTGGTTTAATTCAGAAATTCCATCTGACCCAAAAATAAATAATCAAGAAAAAGATTATCAAATAAATCTAGTAACTTCGAAAATAATAAAATCACTCGACACTAGTAAAGTTGTTATTATCAATAGAGGTATATTAAAATTACCAGCAGAGTTCAAAAAATTATGTACTATTAATGGCTTAAAATATCTTGATTTAAGTAGCAAATTAAATTTAATGAAAGATCAAGGTGAAGACCCATATGAGTGGAAAATTACCAAAAAAGAAGGACATTGGAATCAAAATGCGCATAAGGTTGTTGGTAAAGAAATTGCAGAAATGTTAAATAGTCTAATTGATAATAAAAATAAGTAGGCCAAAAATGAATTTAATTCCCTTTTGCGCACCTCATATATAATTGAATAATAATAATAATAATAATAATAGGTTCCAAAAGTCTGATGGTTAGAACTAGAAAAATAATTAATCAGAGTAAAAAATACTTGAAACTTAGGAAAACAAAAGTCACAAACTAAGACAAAAAATGAAGCACTTACTTTTCATAAGCATTTACCTAATCACATTACTAAATCTCGCAACGGCACAAAATAAACCAGCTTACCAATTATTTAATAATAATGGGGAAATTGCAGATTATACCAAAATGATTGATGACCTAGCTAAAAGCGATATGGTTTTTTTCGGGGAATATCATACCAACCCTATTTCTCATTGGATGCAATTAGAAATGAGTAAAAGTTTTTTCGAAATTAAAGGCGAAAAATTATTTTTTGGTGCAGAAATGTTTGAAAATGGAAATCAACTAGTTCTTGATGAATATTTAAAAGGATTCTATACTGAGGATAAAATGATTCCTGAAATTACACAAATGTGGAGTAACTATAAAACCGATTACAAACCACTTGTTGAATTTGCAAAGGAAAACAAGTTGCGATTCATTGCTACAAATATACCACGACGATACGCTTCTATGCTTTATAAAACAGGCATGGACGCTTTAAAAGAATTAAGTCCAGAAGCACTTAGTATGATTGGTCCAGATTTAGAAAAGTATTTTGATCCAACAGTTAAAGCATATGCTGAAATGGCCAGTAAAATGGGAGGTCACGTGCCTAAAAACATGTTGAATATACAAATTTCTCAAGCCTCAAAAGATGCTACTATGGCTCACTTTTCACTTAAAAATTTTAAACCCGAAGATTTCTTATTTCATTTTGAAGGATCATACCATTCAAACTACAATCAAGGAATCATTTGGTGGATTCATAAAATTCAGCCCGGTTTGGTATTAAAATCTATCACTACAGTTACACAATCAGAATGGAAAAAAATGACCGAAGAGGAAAAGGCAACCATCGCAAATTATATTATTGTAGTAGCGGATACTATGACACAAACTAAGCAATAGCACAAGTTTAATTTTAGTTTGAATATTAATTTATTTTCCGTTAACTTCGCTAATATTGTATATAAACGACTCGTAATGAAGTGATTTCAGCACACGAAAACACCTTTTAAAATAACATCAACTATTATTAGAACCAATTAACTTTGCTTAAAATCAAAAACAAAATATGAAAATTCGTCTCTTTCTCACATTTATTGCCCTTTCTTTTTTAACCGTTTCATGCTCCCAAACCAACACTCCAAAAACACAAATTGCCTGGGATACCTGGGGCGTTCCGCATATCAATTCAAACAACCTAGAAGAGCTTTTTTTCGCACAAGGTTGGGCGCAAATGCACAATCATGCTAATTTAATTGTAGAACTCTACGGAAGTTCTAGAGGGAAAGGAGCTGAGTACTGGGGGGCATCTAAACTTCAAAACGACCAACTAGTGCACACCTTGGGATTTAGTGAATTGGCTGATGAATGGGAGTCAAAACAAGATCCAGAAATTAAAACAATTTATACGCATTTTATCAAAGGTATGAATGCCTATGCAACAGCACACCCTGAAGCTATTGATGAAAAAAATAAAGTGGTATTACCACTCACTACCAAAGATGCCAATATGCATGGGATGTATGTTGTTTTTACCCGTTTTATTGGAGGTAATGATTTAGGACGTATACAGCAATGGCCAGATATGGGTTCAAATACCTATGCCATTGCACCAAAACGCTCAGCCTCTGGTAACGCTATGCTAGTTCAAAACCCTCATTTACCTTGGTGGAAGGAGTTTTTATTTTTTGAATCACATTTAAATTTTAAAGATAAAAACATGTATGGGTCCACTCTTGTTGGTTTACCGGGAATTGCAATTGGCTTTAATGAAAACTTAGGATGGAGTCATACTGATAATACAATTGACAATGCAGACACCTATGAACTTGAACTCAAAGACGGAGGTTATTTATTAGATGGTGAACGTAAAGATTTTGATATCGCAGCAAAAACGATCAAAATAAAACAAGAAGATGGCAGCTTGGTTGATGAAGAAATTGCATTACTTAAAACAGTTCATGGCCCTGTAGTAAATAAAACCAAAGATAAAGTGTTGGCTCTGCGCATGGTTGGCTTAGACAGACCCAATATGTTATTGCAGTGGTGGCGTATGATAAACAGTAGTAATTTTGATGAATTTGAAGATGCTTTAAAAATGGCACAAATTCCGTTTTGGAATGTAATGTATGCTGATAAAGAAGGTACTATTTTTTACTTGTTTAACGGATTGGTTCCTAAGCGTAGTTCGGGCGATTGGAATTATTGGGATCGCGTGATTCCAGGTGGAAAATCTGCTGATGTATGGACAGACGTACATGCCTATGCCGATTTACCCAAGATAAAAAATCCTGAAATAGGATGGTTACAAAATGCCAATGACCCGCCTTGGACAAGTACCATACCTATGACCTTGAATCCAGATGATTTTCCGTCGTATATGGCTCCAAAGTCTATGGCTTTTCGTCCACAACGTTCAGCTAGAATGCTATTAGAGGACGAATCGATAACCTTCGATGAGCTTATAGATTACAAACACTCAACCCATCTAGAATTTGCCGACCGTATCTTAGACGATCTTTTTATAGCCATTGACAATTCCAATTCAGAAAAAGCAAAGGCGGCAAAAGTAGTTTTGGAAAAATGGGACAGAGAAGCTGATGCCGACAGTAAGGGTATGTTGTTATTTTACAATTGGGCACGTAAATTTCGCGCAGGAAAAAGTTCAAACTACACAGAAAAGTGGAGTATTGACAAACCAAATACCACACCAGATGGTCTAGCCGATCCAAAAGCTGCTATAAAATTACTAGAAACGGCAGTTACCGAAATTGAGACTAAATTTGGAAGTTTAGATACGCCTTGGGGCGATTATTACAGAATTAATTACAATGGTAAAAACTTACCGGCAAACGGTATTGATGGGTCCATGGGTGTTTTTAGAGTTGCTTGGCCTGGCGGTAGTGACCAAGACCATATGTATGTTGGTGGAGGAGATTCTTGGGTTGGTGTCATTGAATTTGGAGATCAGGTAAAAGCTAAAGTACTTTTGAGTTATGGAAATTCCACTCAAAAAGACTCTCCTCATAATGGAGACCAATTAGAATTATTTTCTAAAAAACAATTAAGAGATGCGTGGTTTACAAAAGCGGCAGTTCAAGAAAATACGGCGAAAATTGAAGTAATTACTGAAACTGGTTTTTCAGAAAAAGAATAAATCAATACCACATCAGCAATGACCACAATCAAAATTCCAGCAAAAAGAGCCTTTTTAGAAACTGGTAGTTGTTTAGACAAACAATACAGTCAATTTGAAGCGCTCATTTCTGAATTAACAACACGAAAAATTCCAGCGGCTATCGTTCAATCTTTAGATCGTGAAATTGAGACCTTAAATGCAGTCGCCGATGGGGATGCTGCATTTGGAAAAACGCTTAAAAAAACGCAAACTAACATATTAAAACTTCTAGAAAAAGAACTCAAATTAGTACCAAAAAATTATTATAGAAATTTATGGCTTCCACTAGGTATGGCGGCCTTTGGCATACCATTAGGCGTGGCCTTTGGTGCGAGTTTAGGTAATATGGGCCTTTTAGCATTGGGTATACCTATTGGTATGGGTGTAGGAATTGCCGTAGGTACTAATTTAGATAAAAAAGCGGAAGCGAGTAACAATCAGTTAAATCTAGAAATAAAATATTAACACCCTGATAATTAAGAGTTTCTCAATGAGTTTTCAAAAGGTATTCTATTTAAAATGCTTCTACCCAGGGTAACTTCATCAGCATATTCTAGCTCATCGCCTACTGCAATTCCACGAGCTATGGTTGACACCTTAATATCTAATTTTTCAATCTGTCGATAAATATAAAAATTGGTGGTGTCACCTTCCATGGTAGAACTCAATGCAAAAATAAGTTCTTTTACAGTACCACTTTTTACTTTAGTTACTAAGCTGTCAATGGTTAAATTTTGCGGTCCAATACCTTCAATTGGCGAGATTTTTCCTCCCAAAACATGGTACATACCACGAAATTGCGCCGTGCTTTCAATGGCCATAACATCTCGTATATCCTCTACCACACAAATTAATGCTTCATTTCTATTGGTATTGGCACAGATTTCGCAAATAGCAACATCAGAAATATTATGGCAATTTTGGCATAACTTGATTTCATTACGCAGGGTACTCAACGCCTTCACCAATTGCTGTGTTTGCTCTTTAGGTTGTTTCAGTAAATGCAACACTAAACGCAAAGCCGTTCGCTTACCAATGCCAGGTAACTGCGACATCTCCTCTACCGCTTGTTCTAATAATTTTGAAGAAAAATTCATGGCTGCTAAATTACAATTTTACTAACATGAAAATTGGTTTTCAATAGTTATAATTCACAATTTTATTAAAAGTATCTATTTCAACTATCTAGTATTAAATCTTATATTCGTCGTGCCTTTTATTTTTTAACTTGTTTTTATTAATGAATGACAAATAACCTGTTTAATTAATTTTTATACTATTAAAAAATATCTCTTTAATTTTAGTTTTTTGGTATTAATTGTTAATGGTTTTTTAACTTTTATTGGTTTACTATTGTTTAAGAAAAAGTAACTTTGTTGTAATGGAGAAAGATTTAAGTAACTACAGAGAGAATTATCAGAAAGATGAGCTATTAGAAGTGAATACTCCTGATAACCCTATTGAACTATTTAGAGATTGGTTTCTTGTTGCTGATGCCTCAGATACCGTACAAGAATCGAATGCGATGACCATTGCCACCATTGGATTGGATGGTTTTCCAAAGAACAGAGTGGTGCTTTTGAAAAAATTCACCTTTGAAGGTTTTATCTTTTACACCAATTACAACTCTGAAAAAGGAAAAGCTATTGCGCACAATCCGAATATTTGCCTGTCTTTTTTTTGGGGAGGACTGGAACGACAAATCATTATTAAAGGAGTTGCAGAGAAGTTAGCAGATAACCTATCTGATGGTTATTTTGAATCGCGACCAGACGGAAGTAAACTAGGTGCTTGGGCCTCACCACAAAGTGAAATTGTCTCTTCTCGAGAAGATTTAGACAACAGTTTAAAAACATACGAGACGAAATTCCACGAAAGTGAAATACCTCGCCCTAAACATTGGGGTGGTTTTTTAGTAAAACCAGTGTCTCTAGAGTTTTGGCAAGGCAGACCCAATAGAATGCACGATAGAATTAGATACAGCTTACAACAAGATTTACAGTGGAAAAAAGAGCGACTTGCGCCCTAATATTAGAAAAAAAATTATATTTGAAAATATTTAACATATTCAAAACTTCGCTAAACCTAAAATGAAAACACTTTATATTGTACGACATGCAAAATCTTCTTGGGAATATGAAGGTATTAATGACATTGATCGTCCTTTGAATCAAAGAGGTATTAATGATGCGTATTTAATATCAAAAGTAGTACAAAATGCCGTAAAAACGCCCAATGTTTTTGTGTCAAGCTGCGCAAATCGAGCCTTACATACAGCCATGATATTTAGTTATGCTTTTGATTTTCCCTTGGCAAATTTAAAAGTAAGTAAAGCCTTGTATAGTTTTAGTGATGGTTATTTAATCAAAACGGTAAAAGCATTAGACGATGGCTACAAATCAGCGATTGTTTTTAGTCATGATCACGGTATCAATACTTTTGTCAATAAATTTGGGAGTAAATTAATACCACACGTACCAACCTGCGGAGTTATTGGAATTAAATTCAAAGGTGACCATTGGAAAGATATCAAAAAAGGGGAAACATTTTTAGTAGAATTTCCGAAACATCATAAACCCACAAAAAAAGTTTAGATTTTGGAAATAAGAAAATATGCCGCTATTGATATTGGTTCAAATGCCATTCGCTTATTAATTGCAAACATTATTATTGAACCCCATAAAGAAGTGCAGTTTAAAAAATCTTCCTTAATTCGTGTTCCTATACGTTTGGGTGCTGATGCTTTTGTTAAAGGGTTTATATCTGATGCCAATACGCAACGCTTAATAGATAGTATGGAAGCTTTTAAATTATTAATGAAAGTCAATAATATAGAAAAATATAAAGCCTGTGCTACATCGGCCATGCGTGAAGCTGCAAATGGGAAAGAAGTTGCTGCGAAAATTTTTGAGCAGACAGGTGTTGAAATTTCCATTATTGGCGGTAAGGAGGAAGCCGCCATTATATCATCTACAGATCTTACTGAATTGATAGAAGGTGATCAATCTTATTTATATGTTGATGTAGGTGGTGGTAGCACCGAGTTTACTATTTTTTCAAAAGGAAAAATTATCCGTTCTAAATCCTTTAAAATGGGTACGGTTCGTTTAATAAATAATACTAAAGAAGAAAATAAAGAAATATTTAGAGAGGTTGAAAGCTGGATTAAAGTAAACACCAGCGGCTACAAAAAACTATCATTAATCGGTTCTGGAGGTAATATCAATAAGATTTTCAAAATGTCAGGAAGATTGATGGGCAAACCATTATCACTCATCTTTTTGAAAGCACAATACAAATTTCTTAAGAATATGAGCTATGATGAACGCATCTCTGAATTAAGTTTGAATCCTGATCGTGCTGATGTAATTATACCTGCAACTAAAATCTATTTAAATGCCATGAAGTGGAGTGGCGCTCGAAAAATTTATGTCCCTAAAATTGGACTTGCGGATGGTATTGTTAAAGGTTTATACCAAGGGAAAATAAACTAATTCTATCCCAAATACTTTAGTAAAATCCGAATTCCTACAAACGCAATTAAAACAGCCGTCAATCTTTTAATAACAAATGGTGAAATTTGAGTAGCACTCAGTCTCGATCCAATTTGTCCTCCAAAAAAAACAGTTACCATCAATAAAAAAGCAATATTGGGTTCAAAATAAAAATCGGAATTTTGAAACTGCCCAATCAATCCTGCCAAAGAATTTACCAAAATAAAAAAACTTGCTGTGGCGGCAATTCTCTTTGGCGTATCCCAATTGGTTAAATGCAAAAAGGGCGCTAGAAAAATACCGCCTCCAATACCTACCATTCCCGAGATAAAACCGATCAAACCTCCTACGGCACCATCCTTTAACTTCGTAGTGATTTTCGTGCTTTCTTTTGCTTTACTTACCAAGTATTTTGAAAGCCACATTAAAAGAGCTGCGAGAATCAAGGTAATTCCTAACAGAATAAAAAATAAGGTTTCACTGATCTTTAAATAGCCTCCTAAAAAAGCAAAAGGAATACTTAAAACAACTAATGGGAGTACCTTTTTCCAATTGTAATGTCCGTTTTTAGCAAAAATATAAGTCCCGCCCGAAACCACCACAATATTACACAACAGGGCAATCGCTCTAAATTGAATATAGGCCAAACCTGTCAATGCCAATAGTGCCAAATAACTTGATCCGCCTCCAAAACCAACAGAGGCATATAAAATAGCTACCAAAAAGAACAAAAGCACCACTTCCCAGTTTTCGGTAAGTATGGTTAAGAGGCTTGACAATTCAATCATATAAAAGTATAAGCCCCTAAATTAGAAAAATTAATTTTATCTTAGTCATCATTTACACCAGACCCATGCCTACAGACCTACAAAAAAAATATTGGAAAGAAAATTTAAAATACCTCGCTATTCTATTGTCTATTTGGTTTTTGGTTTCCTTTGTTTTCGGAATTCTTCTCGTTGACCAATTGAATACCATACGATTGGGCGGATTTAAACTAGGCTTTTGGTTTGCCCAACAAGGTTCTATTTATGTATTTGTAATCTTAATATTTGTCTATATCAGGCTAATGAACAAATTAGATAAAAAATACAATTTAGACGAATAAATTATGGATATACAAACTTGGACTTGGATATTAGTAGGTATTACTTTTACGTTATATATTGGAATTGCGATTTGGACAAGAGCGAGCTCTACAGGCGAATTTTATGTTGCAGGCAAAGGAGTGCATCCTATTGCAAATGGCCTCGCTACGGCCGCAGATTGGATGTCCGCAGCCTCTTTTATTTCCATGGCTGGTATCATTTCATTCAGTGGTTATGACGGCTCGGTATACTTAATGGGATGGACAGGTGGTTATGTATTACTCGCGCTATTATTGGCACCCTACTTACGGAAATTTGGAAAATTTACAGTACCCGATTTTATTGGCGATCGATACTACTCAAATATCGCCAGAGTTGTTGCTGTGATATGTGCACTAATTGTTTCTTTTACGTATGTTGCTGGTCAAATGCGTGGCGTAGGTTTGGTTTTCTCGCGCTTTTTAGAAGTTGATATCAACACAGGAGTCATCATTGGAATGTTTATCGTTTTGTTCTACGCTGTTCTTGGCGGAATGAAAGGCATTACCTATACACAGGTAGCTCAATACTGTGTATTGATTTTTGCATTTATGGTACCCGCAATTTTTATTTCGATCCAAATGACAGGAAATGCCATCCCTCAACTTGGTTTTGGAAGTGTCGGTAATGACGGCGTTTATTTATTAGATAAGTTAGATGGATTGCATAGAGAATTAGGCTTTCATGAATATACTTCAGGAAGTAAAACTAAAATTGATGTCTTTTTTATAACGGCTGCTTTAATGGTTGGCACCGCTGGATTACCGCATGTAATAGTTCGTTTTTTTACCGTTAAAAAAGTAAGTGATGCTCGTAAATCTGCTGGATGGGCATTACTGTTTATCGCCATACTTTATACTACGGCTCCTGCCATAGCGGTATTTGCTAGAACCAATATGATTGAGACAGTAAGTAACAAAAAATACGAAGAGCTACCTGGCTGGTTTAGCAATTGGGAAACCACGGGACTCATCACATTCGACGATAAAAATAAAGATGGAAAGGTGCAATATCTAGCCGATGAAGCTAAAAATGAACTCACCGTTGATAATGATATTATGGTTCTGGCCAATCCTGAAATTGCCAAGTTACCAAACTGGGTAATCGCATTAGTAGCCGCGGGTGGATTGGCGGCTGCATTATCTACAGCAGCCGGTTTGTTATTGGTAATCTCATCATCTGTTTCACATGATTTAATAAAAAAAATTATCAAACCTTCTATTTCTGACAAAGGAGAATTGGTAGCGGCTCGCTTATCGGCAGTAGTAGCCGTGGTTATTGCCGGTTATTTTGGCATCCACCCTCCTGATTTCGTTGCTGCCACAGTAGCCTTGGCCTTTGGTTTGGCTGCAGCCTCATTTTTTCCTGCAATCACTTTAGGTATTTTTTACAAACGAATGAATAAAGAAGGTGCCATTGCTGGTATGATTGTAGGCATAGTATTGATGCTATTCTATATGTTAAAATTTAAATTTGATTGGTTTGGTGGTGGCACTAAAGAAGATTGGTGGTTTGGCATTTCGCCTGAGGGCTTTGGTACAGTTGCCATGATTCTTAATTTTACCGTATCTCTAATTGTTTCATCATTTACGCCTGAGCCTCCTAAAGAAGTTCAAGAAATAGTAGAATATATTAGAATTCCGTCAGGTGCGAATGAAGCCGCTGACCATTAAACACTTATCAGTATTCATTCACACTAATTAACTGCACTTGTTTTAGCTAATTAATACGTGTTTAGAAGAATTCCTATTATCAGCAGGAAAAAAGGGAAATCATTTATATTATTTTGTTAATTTAGAGGTTCATTATTTAATAACAATACCCTTCAATATATTAGTTAAATGAGCAATTACCACATCAAACACTTAGAAGAATATTATCAAGTTTATAGAAAATCGGTTAGAGAACCAGAAAATTTTTGGGAAGAAATAGCCGAAGAGCATTTTTTATGGCGAAAAAAATGGGATCAAGTATTGAATTGGGATTTTAACAAACCATCAGTAGAATGGTATAAGGGCGCACAACTAAATATTACTGAAAATTGTATTGATCGACATTTGGCTACACGCGGAGATAAAACAGCTATTTTATTTGAACCAAATGACCCTTCTGAAGCTGCCGAACACATTACCTACAAACAATTACACCATCGTGTTAATCAATTTGCCAATGTATTAAAAGCACAAGGTGTTAAAAAGGGAGATCGCGTTTGTATTTATGTACCTATGATACCTGAATTGGCAATTTCAATATTGGCTTGCGCCAGAATTGGAGCCATACACTCCGTTGTTTTTGCAGGTTTTTCATCAACAGCACTATCAACACGAATAAATGATAGTGATTGTAAAATGGTTATTACCGCCGATGGTTCCTATCGTGGTGCGAAGACTATAGACTTAAAAGGTATTGTAGATGATGCTTTAGAGGAATGTCCTGGAGTTAAAACTGTGTTGGTAGCTAAACGGATCAATTCAGATATTATCATGAAAAAAGGGCGTGATCAATGGCTACAGCCACTGTTAGATTGTGCTTCAGATCAGTGCAAAGCGGAAGTGATGAATGCCGAAGATCCTTTATTTATCCTTTACACTTCTGGCTCTACTGGAAAACCAAAAGGAATGGTTCACACCACTGCTGGCTATATGGTTTATACTGCTTATACATTTAAAAATGCTTTTCAATATCGGGAAAACGATGTGTATTGGTGTACTGCAGATATCGGTTGGATTACAGGCCATAGTTATATTGTTTATGGACCCTTAGCCAATGGAGCTACAACAGTACTGTTTGAAGGGGTACCACATTATCCCGATTTTGGTCGTTTTTGGGATGTTATACAGAAACATAAAATAACCCAATTCTATACTGCACCCACAGCGATTCGTGCCTTGGCAAAACAAGGAACTGAACTGGTTGAAAAATACGATTTATCTTCCCTAAAAGTATTGGGCTCAGTTGGAGAACCCATCAATGAAGAAGCGTGGCACTGGTATAATGATCATGTTGGAAAAGGAAAAAGTCCGATTATCGATTCGTGGTGGCAGACTGAAACAGGAGGCATAATGATTACTCCCATACCCTATGTAACTCCCACAAAACCAACCTACGCTACTCTACCGTTTATAGGGGTACAACCTGCTTTGATGGACGAAAACGGAACCGAATTAAAAGGCAATCAAGTTGAAGGCCGTTTGTGTATTAAATTTCCATGGCCCGGAATGGCAAGAACCATTTGGAGAAACCATCAACGCTATAAAGAAACTTACTTCTCTACTTTTGATAATATGTATTTTTCTGGAGATGGTGCTTTACGCGATGAAGTAGGTTATTACAGAATTACCGGACGTGTTGATGATGTTATTATTGTATCTGGTCATAATTTAGGTACTGCTCCTATTGAAGATGCCATTAACGAGCATCCTGCCGTTGCTGAATCTGCTATTGTAGGATTTCCACACGACGTTAAAGGAAGTGCCTTGTATGGTTATATTACCCTGAAGGATTTAGGGGAAAGTAGAAATCAAGATAATTTGCGAAAAGAAATTAATCAGCTCATTTCTGACCGCATTGGCCCGATTGCGAAACTCGAAAAAATTCAGTTTACCAATGGTTTACCAAAAACGAGAAGCGGTAAAATTATGCGTCGTATTTTACGTAAAATTGCAAGTAAAGAAACGAGTAACCTTGGTGATACAAGTACGCTTTTAAACCCAGAATGTGTTCAAGAAATTATGGATAATGCATTGTAAATATGATTAAGAAAATTACAGGAGCAATCTTTGGTATTTTAGCAATGGCTATTGGAGTATATCCATTATTATACTTTCTTGCTGATGAAGCCATTGGAATTCAAAAATCAAAAACCGACCTGTTATTATCTGATGTTTTTTGGAATATAGGGTTTTATGCACATATAGCATTGGGAGGATTAGCACTGTTTATTGGATGGATTCAATTTAATAAGAAAATTAGAAGGAAAAGGCCACAATTTCATAGGCGTATCGGCATGATTTATGTCGTGGCTGTTCTTATCAGCGCTACTGCGAGCATATATATTGGCTTTTTTGCAACAGGAGGTCCAATAGCAAAAATTGGTTTTATAACGTTAGGTGTTTTTTGGTTTTACACTACAAGTACTGCTTTTATATCAATAAAAAAGGGCAACATTGCACAACATCAAAAATTCATGATCTATAGTTATGCTGCTTGTTTTGGTGCTGTAACACTCAGAATATGGTTGCCTATTTTAATTATACTTCATGAAGGGAGGTTTATACCTGCCTACAGAATTGTAGCTTGGTTAGCTTGGGTGCCTAACGTTATCGTAGCCTATTTTATAATTAAAAAGAACAACAATAAAGTTCTTTCTTAACATAATTATTCGTTAGTCTTATACCTAATATTTTTAGTTCCCATGATCTTTACACAAAATATTTTCAAATGTTAAAAGCCGTTTTATTCGACATGGATGGTGTTATTGTTGATACCGAACCATTACACCGAAAAGCCTATTTTAATATGTTTAGTGATGTTGAAATAGCAGTTTCTGAAGCCCTATTTACATCTTTTACTGGGCAAGCAACTTATAATATCTGTACCCAATTGGTATGTGATTTTCAACTTACCCATACCCCAAAAGTGTTGGTCGAAAAAAAGCGAGCACATTTTAAATATCTTTTTGAAAATGATCAGAGTTTACAATTGATTGATGGCGTCTTGGATTTAATAAAAGACTATCATGCTAACGGACTCACCTTAGTTTTGGCTTCTTCAGCATCGATGCCCAATATCGATCGCATTTTTGAACGTTTTAACCTCAATCAGTATTTTAGTGCTAAATTAAGTGGTGCCGATTTAAAAGCCTCAAAACCGCATCCCGAAATATTTATAAAAGCGACAGAAGCTTCTGGCTTTAGTAAATCTGAATGTATGGTAATTGAAGATTCTACTAATGGTATTAAAGCGGCCAATAGTGCTGGTATTTTTTGCGTAGGATTTAATAGTGAAAATTCGAAAAATCAAAATTATAACGAAGCCAACTTAGTAATTAATCAGTTCAATGAGATTGAGTTTAAAAAAATAAATGCGCTCTTGACCTAAATTCAACTGATACTTAAAAATTATAAACCCCAACTAAGTGATAGCACTTTCTTAAAATAGGAAACCGTTGTTAATAAACTATTGCTAAGCACCTTGTTAACGCTAATTAACACAAATTTCAAAATTAATAGACTATTTTTAATGATATTTGTAATTATTAAATATAACAACACCTTAAAATGAAGAAATTATCAACGCTAATCATAGCATTTACATTCATCACCACAACGCTCATCGCTCAACAAAAAAGCATAAACACGGAAAATAGTAAAGTAGTTTGGAAAGGCTATAAAGTAACAGGCTCGCATGAAGGAACGATTGCAATCAAATCTGGTACCTTAAGTTTTGAAAACGAACTATTAACAGCGGGCGACTTTATCATTGACATGCCTACCTTAACTTCAACCGATTTAAGTGGTGGCGGTAAAGACAAACTAAATAATCATTTAAAGTCTGATGATTTTTTTGGTGTTGAGACGCACCCAACGGCAAGCTTAAAATTCACCAATATTAAATCTTCAGGGAAAAACTCATATGAAGTTACTGGTGATTTAACTATCAAAGGAAAAACAAATCCAACGACTTTTACCCTTTCTATTTATGGAAATAAGGCTAATGCCTCCTTAAAAATAGATCGTACGAAGTTTGGTGTAGAATATCGATCAAGTAATTTCTTTGACAACTTAAAAGATAAAGCCATTTATGACGAATTTGATTTAGTGGCAGATTTACAGTTTTAAAAGATCAGAATAACATTCAATGAAGACCGTACCAATTTGGTGCGGTTTTTTTTATGACAATGCTAAAGAAGTTTTCCTTTTAATTAGGATAAACAACACGAACGATGCGATGCCGAAAATAGAAAAGCCCATAAATAAAGGAAGTGCGGTAGTATCTACAAAATTACCAATAACCGTTGCTATAGGCACCGCTATTAATGTAGAAACAAAACCGGTAATTGCAGCTCCAATTCCCGCTATATGACCAATAGGCTCCATTGCAATAGCTCTAATATTACCAAAAATAAAACCGATAGTAAAAAACTGAATAGCCATAAAGACAAGGATAATAGGTAAACTTGGGTTTGCCGTTGACCAAAATAACAGTACATACACGAGTGAATTCAAACTAAATACGCTAATCGCAATTAGCGCTAATTTTCGCATTCCTAAACGCACTACCAACGTACCATTTAATAAGGTAGCAAGACCTACACCTACCGCTAAACCAGCAAAAATAAAAGGAAACTCTTCTACCAAGTGATACTGATTTTCAAAAATATGCTGAGAGGCACTTAAATACACCATAAATGAACCGGTAATAAAACCAGAAATAATGGTAAACCCGATCGTTTCTTTATGGTTTAAGATTTCTTTAAATCCGTTGCTAAAAACAGCAAAACCAAATTTTTTCTTATGCTCTTTTTTAAGCGTTTCTGGTTGACGTCTCCAAAACCAAATACACACCAAAAAAGCAAACAATAACTGTGCATAGAAAATAGCCTGCCAATTATATACGTCTAATAAAAGCTTACCAAAAGCCGGAGCAACAACGGGCACCAAAATAAATACAGCGGTTATAAACGACATAATTCTCGCCATATAATCACCTTTATATGAATCTCTTACTATGGAGATGCTAATAGTACGAGGTGCCGCTAAACCAACTCCTTGTAAGATGCGACCTACAATCATCACTTCCATTGAGTGGGCTAAAATACAGATCAAACTAGCTACACCAAAAACGATAAATCCAATATACACGATGGGTTTTCTACCAAAGCTATCTGACAAAGGACCAAAAAGCAATTGTCCTGCTCCTAACCCCAAAAATATCATGATAATTAGCAGCTGATTACTCGTAGCACTCGTACTATTAATCGTTAAACCAATGTGTGAAAGTGCAGGTAATATAGCATCTATTGTCAATGCAACTATAGCCATTAACGAAGCCATTAACGCAACGAATTCCCTTTCTGGCTTAACATATTTTTCTTGCATTAGGCAAATGTAATTCAATTCTATTGACTTAGACTCTTTAACAAATTATTATAATGTTAAAATACCTAATGAATTCACACATATTAGTATCTTTAATTTTTCTTAAACCAATGACAATGTATTTTAAAAAATTTACACTCTTCTTAGCAGTAGTAGTGCTCAGTAATACAATTACAACTGCCCAAGATTTAACATTTGAAGCGTATAACCCTACCTCAACACTTGTTGTTCCAGGAGATAGTATTCTCAAAGCAAAATTTCCTTTTATAGATATTCATGGACATCAATACAGAATGCCCGAACAAGACTTAGCACCTGTAATTGCAGCTATGGACACCTTGAATATGGGTATTATGGTTAATTTGAGCGGACGTTCTGGTGCAGACTTGCAAAAGTCAGTTAAAAATATAGCCGACCATTACCCTAAGCGATTTGTTGTATTTGCAAACATTGATTTTGAAGGTGCTGATGATAATGAATGGGTGTCGACCACGGTAAAACAATTTGAACAAGATGTTAAAAATGGTGCTAGAGGATTAAAAGTTTATAAAAGTTTAGGTTTACGTAACAATGATAAACAAGGAAAGCGACTTGCTATAGATGATCCGCGTTTGGATCCTATTTGGGAAAAATGTGCAGAACTAGGGGTACCCGTACTCATTCATTCAGCAGACCCCAAATCTTTTTGGGATCCATTTGATGGTGACAATGAGCGTTGGTTAGAATTAAAAACTCACCCTCGTAGAAAACGTGATGCAACGAATCCTGTTCCATGGGAACAAATAATTAGAGAACAGCACAACTTATTTAAAAAGCACCCTAATACGCAATTTATCAATGCACATATGGGATGGTATGCTAACGATTTAGGGAAGTTAGGACAATTGATGGATGCGATGCCTAATATGCATGTAGGTATTGGAGCCATAATCGCTGAATTAGGTAGACAACCTCGTTTTGCAAAAGCCTTTTTTATTAAATATCAAGACCGCATATTGTTTGGTAAAGATAGCTGGCAACCAAAAGAATTTCCTACCTACTTCAGAGTTTTAGAAAGTGCTGATGAGTATTTTCCATATCATAAAAAATACCATGCTTTTTGGCCAATGTATGGTTTAGACTTACCAGATGATGTACTCAAGAAGGTGTATTATAAAAATGCATTGCGACTGGTACCTGGTCTTGATAAAAGTTTGTTTCCTAACTAAAAATTAGTTCGATGGATTCTTTGATTTCAACTAAAGAACGATTAAAAGAACGCATTAAAGAACTTACATGCTTGTATAAGGTAAGTTCCTTAATTGCCAATTGTGATCTGAACAATCTTGACCCAACACTGCATGAAATTGCGTTGAGTTTACAAGAAGCTATACGCTATAGTGAGGATGCTACGGTGGAGCTCAATGTAGATACTACGACAATCTTTGTGGGAAAAAAATCTTCGGATACTATTTTTATCATTGGAGCCATTAAAAGGTTTAATAAATCTATAGGAGCCATAAAAATAGGATATTCTAAGTTTGATCACGACGAAAAGTCCTTTCTAAAAGAAGAGCAGCAACTATTAAACAAAGTGACTTTAGAAATTGGAAACTTATTTGAGCGCAAACAAATTATAGAAAACGAAATCATAACCAAACGGCAAATAGAACGCGCAGATAGATTAGGTATTTTAGGAGAAATCACGGCTGGTATCGCCCATGAATTAAATACTCCTTTGGCAAATATTTTAGGCTTCGCCGAATTGTTAAAAGAAAAGTTTGATGCAGATACTGAAATTGCCAACGACCTAGATAAAATCATTAACAGTGCCATTTTCTCTAGAGAGGTGGTAAAAAAACTCATGTTTTTTTCTTGCGAGATGCCACAACAAAAGGAGTTGATAAACAGTATCCCAATTATTAGGGATGCCATACGTTTATTGACCCCCAACTTTAATAAGAAATCCCTGAAAGTAAAACTTGTATTTAGTCAAGAAAACATAAAGCTTCGAGTTGACCCCATTCAATTAACTCAGGTTATTTTCAATTTAGTGATAAATGCCATTTACTTTTCTCCAAAAAATGGCACAATAGTTATAGAAGTTCTAAAAAATACTGAGCATATCATTTTAAAAATTAGTGATGAAGGTTCGGGTATTAAGGCGAACATCTCTGAACATATTTTTAATCCGTTTTACACCACAAAGCCCGTAGGAGAAGGGTCTGGCTTGGGCTTAAGTGTTGTTCATGGTATTGTTACAAGTCATAAAGGAACCATAAAGCATACTCCAAATTCACCAAAAGGCACTATTTTTACGATTGCATTTCCAAAACCATAAGCTATGTCTTTAAATAAGGAAAATATTTTAATAGTAGATGACGACATCCATATTCTAGAGTTAATTCAACGGCATTTACAGTCGTTAAATTATCATACGTACAGAGCCGTATCAGTAAAGGAGGCTCTGGAAATTTTAAAAGACAAATCGATAGATTTATTGATTACAGACCTTCAAATGCCGGGTGTAGATGGTTTGCAATTAGTTAAGTATGTCACTGAACATTACCCGCAGCTTCCAAAATTAGTAGTAACTGGATACCCTTCAGTTGATAATGCCCTGGAAGTTATGAAGTCTGGAGCTATTGAGTATTTAACCAAACCATTTACAAAGGAAGAGCTCAAAAATGCAATTAAAAAAGCCATTGCTTATACCCCTAAAAAAATAGACCCTAGAATTAGTAAAACGAATGAAACTTCGTATGGAGAGCTCATTGGAAACTCTAAAGCTTTACAAAAGGTTGTGGCTATTGTAGATCGTGTTAAAAATAACAAAGCCACCGTATTTATTTCGGGCGAAAGTGGTACGGGAAAAGAAGTGGTTGCTCGATCTATTCATTACATGGGGAAATTTGCTTCCGCCCCCTTTATAGCTGTGAATTGTGGTGCCATTCCAGAAAATTTGCTTGAAGCCGAATTATTTGGTTACACCAAAGGTGCCTTTACTGGTGCACAAGAAACGAGAAACGGTTTTTTTCAAGCGGCGAATAAAGGAACTATTTTTTTGGATGAAATTGGAAACGCCTCAATGGCTACACAGTTAAGATTGCTACGTGTCTTGCAGGAAAAAGAAGTCACTAAAATTGGTTCACAAAAAGCAGAAAAGGTTGACGTACGAATCATTGCAGCCACCAATATGGGGCTCCAAGAATTGATAAAAACAAAACAGTTTCGAGAAGATTTATACTACAGACTAACTGTAGTAGAAATCACTGTTCCTCCGTTACGAGAGCGCTTATCTGACATTCCGCTATTAGTAACTAAATTTTTGTTTAAATATGGCGTAGAATATAAAGATAGACTCCTGACAATTACTTCAGATGCATTATTGGTACTTGAACGCTATCACTGGCCAGGAAATATAAGAGAATTAGAAAATGTAATACAACGTGCTATTATTATGTGCGACAAGCAAGTTGAAATAAAAGATCTACCAGAACATCTTAAATACTCCATAAACTTTCCTGAAGAAAATGAACAACTCTTACCCTTAAAGGAAGTAGAAAAAATACACATACTAAAGGTATTGGCGGCTACCAATAATAACAAAACAAAAGCAGCTGAAATTCTTCAAATTGATCGAAAAACACTTCGAGAAAAGATAAAATAAGGCCTTTAATTATCCGGGGTAAAATTTCCCTATCGGGCAAATACTCCCCGCACTGCTGTTTTACGTAAAAATCAAAACAAAAAGCAATACCCTGTTTGTCAATTACTTAACCAAAATGGTTAGTATATGCTTCTCATTGGCATAGCTATTGCCAACTCATCAGTGTTAATATATAACAATTAATTTATGAAGAATTTAGAAAGGAGCTTGTGTTCTACTTGTGTGCATTTAACTTCTTGCAGTTTAACATCAAATAAAAATTTCATTTGGTCGTGTAGCGAGTATGAACATTATGTTACCAAAAAACAAAAACCGAAATCACCAACAACAGCATTCAATTTTGTATCAAGCGAAAAAGAAATTGAATTTATTTAAAGGAAAAAAAAATGACTTTAACAAAAGAATTAAAGAAAAAGAAACAACCCAAGCAAGGGATGTTAGACAATGTAATGCAGCAATTTAACAACGCTGCTGATATTGTAAATTTAAACCCAAATATTAAAAAAATCCTAAGCATCGCAAATAATGAATTGATTATTCATTTTCCAGTGCGAATGGACAACGGAGAAGTAGAGATATTTAAAGGATATAGAGTACAACACAACAACGCTTTAGGCCCCTACAAAGGAGGTTTACGATTTCACCCAACAATTGATATAGATGCTGTAAAAGCATTGGCAATGTGGATGACTTGGAAAACTTCATTAGCAGGCTTGCCTTACGGAGGAGCAAAAGGCGGTATTCAAATGGATCCTAAAAAGTATTCTATCAACGAATTAGAACGGATCACCAGACGTTTTACCTATGCCTTAGGAGAAAACATTGGACCAGAGCATGATATTCCAGCGCCAGATGTAAATACAAATTCACAAACTATGGCGTGGATTGCCGACACCTATATGTCTACAAAAGCACCCTCAGAACGTTCAAAAAATCAGCATGTAGTAACAGGGAAACCTGTGGGCTCAGGAGGCCTGGAAGGACGAGATAGAGCGACTGGATATGGTGTGTTTTTAAATATTAAATTTTGGGCAGAGAATAAAAAGGTAAACCTCAAAAACAAAACTTTTATTGTTCAAGGTTTTGGTAATGTTGGTTATTGGGCTGCTCATTTTCTTGAAAAGGAAGGAGCCAAAATGATAGGTGTACAAGATGCTTTTGGTACCATTAGTAATCAAAAAGGAATCGCTGTAGAAGACCTAGCAGATTATATTAAAGTCAATAACGGTAGTCTTATCAATTATCCTGATTCAATTGCACTAGAAAAAGATGCTTTTTTTGCGCTGGATTGTGACATTTGTATTCCTGCAGCGTTAGGAAATCAACTAACAAAAGAAAATGCGCAGCATGTAAAAGCGTTTTTAATTGCTGAAGGCGCAAACGGCCCTACAACTGTTGAAGCTGAAGCTATATTGGTAGCACGAGGAATTGAAATTATACCGGATATTTTATGTAATTCTGGTGGTGTAATTGGCAGTTATTTTGAGTGGTTACAAAACAGGAATGGTGAGCTCTGGGAGCTTGATGAAATTCTTGAAAAACTACATAAAAAATTGAAGGAAGTTTTTAAAAGAGTTATAGACACATCAGAAAATAGAAAAATTGATATGCGCACAGCGGCTTATGTTTTAGCCATTGAACGTATTGAAAAAGCCTATGTTCAACGCGGTATTTTCCCTTAAAAGAATTAAATCAGAATGGTATGAAGTATGGAAATTTAGTATTAGAAAAAAAGGAATTTGTTACCTTAAAAAGGCTCTTAAATTTAACTAGAGACCATGGAGATCAAACACAACGAAAATCGCTTTTAAAATTACAAGAAGAGTTGAAAACGGCAATTGTTTTGGATGAAGATGAAATTCCTAGTGACATTATCAGGTTCAATTCCGTGGTTACCGTTGAATCAAGTGATGGTTGGAAACATACCTTCCATCTGGTTTCTCCTAATAACAGCAACTTTTCTGATAAAAAAATATCAGTACTAACTACCATGGGCTCTGCCGTAATTGGGTATGCTCAAGATGATATTATTCAATGGGAGTTTCCTAATGGAACTAAGTCTCTGACTGTTGTACTTGTTGAACAACAAAATTATTTAATGAATTCAAAATAAAAACTATGGAATTATCTACTTTTTATGTGAACGATACCGAAGAGCAAGTACTACAAAAAAGAAGTTTTTTAGAATTAAAGGGATGGATTTCTACCTTAAATTATTGTGTTGAAGAAAGTAGTATGTTATTAAAAATTGCCAAGAACAATGTCAAGGATAGGGCATTAAGTGACTTACTTTTAGAAATGAAAAAAGGAAGCGCCACATTCTTAGGTGAATTAATTAACTACAGAAATTCAATAGACAACCTAAAAGAATGTACCGATTTAAGTTGTGATTTATTCTATTTAAATAGGCATGAAACTATGCGTGAAAAAATGACAAAACACATTGCAGTATATAGAAACTTAAAAAATAACCTATACGCAAGTATTTTGAAATAATAATTTAGTGTCGTTAGTGTTTTTTAATCAATTATAGAGTTAGTTAAATTGATTAAGAGTTGAAAGTCATAGTGTTCATTTTGCTATGACTTTCTTTTTTATTCAAAACCTAATACGCACATTAACCTTATAAAAATACCGTCTAAATAATTAATCGAACATCACCTAATTCTTCAATTTTATAAGGGAATTCTTCGTCGGGTGAACCCATAAACATAAAATTTACCGGAATCTTCCATTTCTTAGAGAGTTCCTGTATTTTTTCAGGACAAAAAACACCGTGTTCTTCTATAAATTCTATGGTGATATCAGGATATGCTCTATCTAAAACTTCAACATCTCTTTTTAAGTTTGGTGCTAAGTGTTCATTTGGTTTTAAAACAGCAACAATTTTCAGTCGTCTAGTATCTTCATTGTGTGTAATGTATTGCAAGACTTTATTTAAAGTAGCCACATTATCACGATTGGTGAAAAACACAAATTGCTGTGCATTTATTTTTTGAATTGTTTTTGTGATTTTTTTATCAATACGCTTAAAAAGCGATTTATTGTTTGGTGTAATATATCTTACAAATAATAACAAGCCTTTTAAAATTTGAATTCTAAACAACATAAAACCAACAATGAGCAATGTTGGAATTAAATAATTTAAAAAAATAACTACATATTTAGGCTTTAGAATAATATTACCTACAAGGGCCACAAGTACTCCAGCTATGGCAATAAATAAGGCAAAGAGACCCACACGCTCAGGTCTTGGTAATTCTTTCCTATTTATTTTCAACAACAAATTACCCAATCCAAATAACACCATAACACTTAAAAATGCAATGGTATACACACCTGCCAGCGCTTCTAAATTTCCTTGTGTTATAGATAAAATGGTAGCGCACAATAAAAAGAACGTAATAAATATTAAGTAGGAACTCCCCTTTTTATTTTTTTTCAGTAAAAATCTTGGCAAAACTCTATCGAGAGTCATCCGCTCTACAAGCCCACCAACCCCCACATACGATGTCAGTACTGCTCCACTCAATACCAATACGGCATCCACAGAAATAATATAAAACAACCAATTGCCACCTGCTGTTTGCCCCATAAAAGATAAAAGTGTCTCTTCGTGAGAATGGATGGTGGCCATAGGAATTATAGCTAAGGCGAGAAAAGCGATTAATGGATTAAAAACAGTTACTACAATCCACATATTTCTCAATGTTTTAGGAAACACTCCTTCTTGCTGCTCTTCTACATAATTGGCCGAACTTTCAAAGCCACTAATACCCAACATCGCAGCAGCAAAACCAAAAAATAGCGCTGTACTAATAGATCCTTCTATAGGGTTCTTAAAGTTTGTCATTAAGGTTTCAAGTCCATTTTGAGTTAAAAAATACAGACAAAATGCACATAAAATTACCAGCGAGCACAAATGAAAAATAAAAATTATAATCGCAACTTTTGAAGACTCCCCTAAACCCATGATTACAATAATCATAAACAGCACTAACAAACCTAACGTCGTATACATGATGGGAATGCCTCCCCATAAACTATGTGCATACTTTACAGATTCACTGGCAGAGATTACCGCAGTGGCCATGTATGACAATACCGTTAGCGCTGCAGCAACTGACGCAGTGGATTTTTTAGTCGTATTGAGTAAGGCATTGTAGGCGCCTCCATTTAATGGTAAGGCTCCAACTACCTCTCCATATATTTTGCGAAATAAGTACAGAATAAGTGCAACCATTAAGAGCGAAATCCATGCATATTGCCCAGCATATACAATGGCTAAAGCTGAAACATATAAACAAGAAGAGCTAATGTCATTACCACAAATAGCTGTTGCCGCTAATTGATTTAGTTTTTTTTTCATTTACACACTCTTTAAGGAAGGATAAATGGATTGTTGTAAAACAATACTACAAAGGTATATTACCGTGTTTGCGTTTTGGTCTATTTACTTCTTTATTTTCTAGCATTGCGAAAGCCTTAATCAGTTTTCGCCTAGTTTGCTTTGGCAAAATAACCTCATCTATAAAACCGCGTTCTGCTGCACTGTATGGATTCGCAAACAATGCGGCATACTCTGCCTCCTTCTCTTTCCATTTAGCTTCTTTATCTACTGCAGTATTTATTTCCTTTTTAAAAATAATTTCTGCAGCACCTTTTGCACCCATTACAGCAATTTCGGCACTTGGCCATGCAAAATTCATATCAGAACCAATATGTTTCGAATTCATCACATCGTAGGCCCCGCCGTAAGCTTTCCGTGTAATAACCGTCACACGAGGCACCGTAGCTTCACTGAATGCATATAATAGTTTAGCACCATGCACTATAATTCCATTCCATTCTTGGTCTGTTCCTGGCAGAAATCCGGGCACATCTTCTAAGACTAATAGTGGAATGTTAAAGGCGTCACAAAAACGCACAAAACGAGCCGCTTTTTTTGAACTGTTTACGTCTAACACACCAGCCAAAAACAGCGGTTGATTTGCTACAATCCCGATACTTCTTCCGCCAAGGCGTGCAAATCCAACAATAATATTTTCTGCATAATTTTTATGGATTTCATAAAAAGATTCATTGTCAATAATAGCGCTAATAACGGTATGCATATCATAGGGTTTGTTAGCATTGTTAGGAACTATGTGCGATAAATCATCTCGTATTTCGTCTTCTAACTCAAAAGGCAATACCGCTGGAGGTTTTGTATTGTTCTGCGGGAGATAGCTTAACAATTTCCTTATATCTTCCAGGCACTCGATATCGTTAGCCGCTGTTTTATGAGCCACTCCTGACTTAGTAGAATGGGTACTCGCGCCACCTAATTCTTCGCTAGTTACAGTTTCATTAGTTACCGTTTTAACCACGTTAGGCCCTGTTACAAACATATAACTAGTATCTTCAACCATAATGGTAAAATCGGTCATCGCCGGAGAATAAACCGCACCACCAGCACAAGGCCCCATAATGGCAGATATTTGTGGAATCACTCCTGAAGATTGTACATTTTTATAAAAAATATCGGCATAGCCACCAAGTGAACGTACCCCTTCTTGTATACGCGCACCTCCGGAGTCATTCAAACCTATAATTGGCGCACCAACTTTAAGGGCCATATCCATTATCTTACATATTTTTTCAGCATGTGTTTCCGATAAGGAGCCACCAAAAACAGTAAAATCTTGTGCAAAAACATAGACCAACCGTCCATTTACCGTACCATAACCTGTTACTACCCCATCTCCATAAAACTGTTGCTTTTCCATACCAAAATCTTTGGCTCGATGTGTAACCAGAACACCTATTTCTTCAAAGGAGCTGTCGTCTAACAAATAGTGAACACGCTCTCTTGCCGTTAATTTCTTTTTCTCGTGCTGCTTGTCAATCCGTTTTTGACCTCCTCCTAAATAAGCTTGCGCCAATTTTTCGTTTAAATCCTTTATTTTAGATTCCATATTTTTTCATTTCTTTTTTGGTCTTAACAATTCTAGACCTACTCGGTTTTTTATTGATTACTTTTACTGAACAAACACTACTGAATGGGTAAACGCACACGTTTCTGATCATCAATATATTGTTTCACTGCTAGCAATGCTGCAATTTTAGCCTCTTCTTTTTGTTTGTTTTTTATGGCCTCTGGAGCATAGTATTTCTTTACAAAATGCGTATCGAAATTTCCAGAACGAAAGGCTTCGTGTTCACATACAAATGTTCCAAAGGGCAGCGTTGTTTGAATACCTTCTACTTTATAATTGCGAATCGCATTTAACATGTGTTGAATGGCTTCTTCACGTGTTTCTCCATACGTTATCAACTTGGCTAACATAGGGTCATAGTAAATTGGAATCGCCATCCCCTCTTCAAAACCATTATCTACCCGAATATTAGGACCTATAGGCAATTGGTATACTTCTAGTGTTCCTACGCTTGGTAAAAAATTATTTAATGGGTCTTCCGCATAGACTCGTAATTCTAATGCATGGCCGTTAATTTTTAGATCTTGTTGTTTTATTGGCAATACTTCCCCTCGCGCAACTCGGATTTGTAATTCTACCAAATCAGTACCCGTAATCAATTCTGTAACAGGATGTTCTACTTGTAATCGGGTATTCATTTCAAGGAAATAAAAGTTGTTATTTTCATCTAATAAAAATTCAACGGTTCCCGCCCCTAAATAGTCACAAGCTTCAGCAACTTTTAGCGCCGCTTCTCCCATTTTTTCTCGTAATTCAGGTGTTAATATACTTGAAGGCGCTTCTTCTACTACTTTTTGGTGGCGACGCTGTACGCTACATTCTCGTTCAAACAAATGAATCCTATTGCCATGCGCATCAGCCATTATTTGTATTTCGATATGCCGTGGTGAAGAAACATATTTTTCAATAAACACAGCACCATCGCCAAAAGCAGAAACAGCTTCACTAATAGCTCGATTCATTTGTGATTCGAAGTCGGCTTCTTTTTCAACAACTCGCATTCCTTTTCCTCCACCACCTGCAGAAGCCTTAATTAAAATAGGGAACCCTATGGTGGCTGCAATTTTTTTTGCTTTGGCAATATCTGTAATCGCTTCATCAGTACCTGGAACCATTGGAATATTATAGGCTTTGACTGCATCTTTAGCTGCCAATTTGCTTCCCATCATTTTTATGGCTTTCGATTTGGGTCCAATAAAAATAATGCCGTTTTGCTCACATAATTCTGCAAAATCGGCATTTTCAGAAAGGAATCCATATCCGGGGTGAATGGCATCAACGCTTAACTCTTTTGCTACTGCAATTATTTTATCTCCCAATAAATACGATTGATTCGAAGGTGCTTCTCCAACGAGTACGGCTTGATCTGCATAACGAACATGTGGTGAATTTCTATCCACGGTTGAATAGACAGCCACTGTTTTAATGCCCATTTTTTTTGCGGTTTGCATCACCCGTATAGCGATTTCTCCTCTATTTGCTACTAATATCTTTTTCATACTATTCGAATGCTATTAATAATTCATTTTTATCAACGGTGTCGCCCTTTGCCACTGAAATAGATTTAATAACGCCATCACGTGGTGCAATTAACACATTTTCCATTTTCATGGCTTCTAAAATGAGCAATGGATCATCTTCTTTTACTTCAGAACCAATGGCTACGTTTATCTCTAGTATGAGCCCTGGCATGGGTGCTTTGAGTTCGTTTATTTTTTTTCCTGCACCTATTTCAAACCCCATATCCTTAATCAACACATCTAAACTATCTTGAATATTGACTGTATAGGTGTTATTATTAATGGTTACCGTATATGTTTTCTCATTAAAATTAGCCTGCGTAATTTCGGCCTTATAGGTCTCATTATTTTTTAAAATATGAAATGAATTAGGCTCTGTTGAAATCACGTCCAGTTTTTTAACTGATTCCTTAGAAATTTGAAATTCCTCTGTAGAATTTACTTTGACATTAAATAAGCTCATGAAACTAAATCTTTAGAAGTATAAATATAATTAATATAAAGCGGTTGTGCCTTGTTACAACTTAAATAGTTGTTTTAAGCTGAGTTTCTTCTCATTACTCAAAATACTCGTGGTTTTTAAAAAAATAATAGCGGTAATAAAGGCATCCCCAGCAGCCGTATGCCGATCAGAAACGTCTAACATATAAGTATCAGCAATCTCATCTAAGGAATAATTACCTTGCCTTATTAAATTTGATTTTATACGCGTAGCTTTATACAATTTGACGGTGTCTAGCACCTTATTTTTAAGTTTTGGCAATCCATTACGTTCTAAAATTTTGTTGAGCATGGTAATGTCAAAATTAGCATGGTGTGCGACTAAAATAGCATTGCCAATATAACGTAGAAACTGTTCTATGGCTTCTTTCTCATCAAGTGTTTCAAACCGTTCATTTTTTATAATCCCGTGTATTTCTACCGTTTTACTATTAAAATGTTTTTGTTTTAAATACACTTCAAAGGCACTAGCAATATCAATTTGGTTATTATATATTTCTATAGCACCTATGCTTAACACCCTATCTACATTGGTATCAAATCCTGTTGTTTCAGTATCTAAAACCACGAACCTTGAGTCTTGTATGTGTTGTTTTTCTTGATTTGAAAATAGTCGTTCATACGCTAGCCAATATGCTGGATAGTTTTTGTTGAAGTCTCTTTTTTTAAATAGTCTTTTCATAATTCTGACTATACAAATTGGCTTAGAGCAAACCTAATTTTAATAAATTCTTGAACACTATATATCGCTTTAAAACAGCGCTTTAACTTCATTTTCTCTTCCTTAGTCAATACCTTCAATTCAATATACCTTCCATTGTCTTTATTGATTAGTCCGTGTTTTGTTCTAAATTTTAATAATGCTTTAAATGCGTATGAACAAGATAAGTACAATTCTTTATCCTCTGGAACTAGTTCGGCTAATTTCTCAAATCGTTCTGCTGTGTTTGTAATATTTTTAATTTGATAGTGCAATGCAAGTAACCTACCCGCATCAACAATTGGCATTAAAGCACGTTTTTTTAGATCGAAAAAATCTTTTCTATCTCCATTTTTTTCTACTAAAAACTGTCTGAAAAAACCCAAAGGGGATGCACTTCTTAAAGAGCTTGCCCCTAGTTTTGTTAGAAAAATTAAATTGCTCTTGACAATTTTTAGAATATGTTCTGAAAGTTCATTTGTTAATGCTGCATTTCCATAACTTATATCAAAATCAAAAAAAATGGAGCACAATAAAATTTCATCATTCCCCGTATTCGATGTCCATTGATCAAACTGACTTTTCCACTCATTTAAACTTAAACACCACTTTGGGTTTTTCGCCATCATATCAGCCGAACAGAACTCGAAACCAACAGTATTTAAGCGTTTATTTACTTTTGTAGCCAGTTTTAAAAAATACGCTCTTGTTTCTTCAAGTTTATCCTCATTAACAGTTTCAAAAACAATTGCATTGTCTTGGTCTGTATTTAACAATTGTTCTTTTCGTCCTTGACTTCCCAAAGAAATCCAGGCAAACTGTACTGGCGGTTTTTCCGGCATTTTTTCAATACAACGTTCAATAATTCTTTTTATAGTAGCATCATTTAATTCAAAAATTATTTTACTGATATGCGTTAACGGAATATTTTGAATAATATAGCCTTGTAACAAAACCATTACTTTTTCTCGAATACGTTTTAGATCTTTTGTTTTATTAGAGCGTTTAATCGCTTTCATTAAAACGGCGGGGTTACTCCCTTTCATAACTACTAAATCATGTTCAGAAACCACCCCGATTAATTTAGAATTGGGAGTTCCATCTTCTGTAATACACAGGTGCCCAATTTTATGTTTCATCATGCTAATGTGCGCTTGGGCGATGGTTAAATTTTTAGGGTAGCACAATACTGGAGCGCTCATAATTTTTGAAGCACTTTCAGTAATTGCATGTACACCAGTAGCCACTTTATTTCTGATGTCTTTATCCGTTATTACACCTACTGGAGCCCCCTTTTCTTCAATAATAATTGAACCAATATTATGCGCAAACATTTTTTTAGCTAGCTCTTTTATACTTTCAGTAGGCTTTGCCGTTACAACCTTTTTTACATATTTAACGGGTTGTAGCTCAAAATGGTTATCCGTTGGATTGAGAATAATTTCGGCATCTGAAAAAAAATGAAGTTGGTGTTCTTTTGAAAATGGGTTCTCTGTATTTGAAGCAAAACTTTCAATTAAATAATTGCCTATACTCCTATTTTTCTCAGCCAAAGGTTTAAAAAGTTCTATGGGAATTCCATACACTATGGTTTCTTCTTCTGTAGTAGCGGTAAATGCGTAATTTTCTTTTGCAAATAACGGACGAAGTCCAAAAACATCTCCTTCATCAAATTTATCAATAACTTCCGAACCTTTATCAGTTTCTTTAACTAAAACAACCGCGCCTTTATTAATAATGTAAAAATGATTTTGCAAAGCATCTTTTTGCTTGTAGATAATTTTCCCTTTTTCTAAATAAGTAATTTTAACCTGTTTAGAAATCTCAAGCAATTCCGCTTTCTTTACTAGCTCAAAAGGAGGAAATCGCTTTAAAAAATCGGCAACCCTTTCTGCAATGGTATTTTTCATGGTACTAATGTATAAAACAGAAAGTAGATTTAGGTAGTTAACTATTTTAATTTAAGAAAATCTACGCGTTAAATTCAGAATTATTCAAGTGACTTTTAATCGCTTTTCTAGACAATAAAACACCGATGAATAAGGAGACGAAAGCTCCAACCCATATCCCTGGAACAAAAGGTATAAACAAAAAGAAATCATAAGCTCCATGAAAAATAACAGCCAATACGAGTCCTAATAAATTCAAGGTTGTTCTATTTTTTGAGAATTTAGCTTTCCCCATAAAATACCCCATCAGCACGGCAAAAGTAGCATGTGCAGGTACAGCAGTAAATGCTCTAACAACTCCGGTTGAAACGCCATACTCAAACACATAAAATATATTTTCGGTAACCGCAAAGCCCATAGACACCATTACTGCGTACACAATACCATCAAAAGGTTCATTATATGCCTCTTTGGGTTGTGCGTAGTAGCGTACGATAATATACTTACTAAACTCTTCAATAAGACCCACCATAAAAAATGCTTTTAAAAACTGTTGAAAAACACTTTCCTCAATAAAGGGTGGAAAAAACGATTTAAACAAAAAGTATAAAATTGTGGTTACTATAACACTTACAATAGCGCCAAACAAAAAGTTATAAAATAAGAGTTGCTTCGGCTCCTTTTCATATTTATCTTTTATATATATGTATATGATAATAATTAACGCTGGCGTAATGGCTAATAGAAGTAAATCCATCTAATAATAATTAAGTTGTATCGTCTTCCATTTCAATATATCTACTAACATATACGGAGTAAGAAGTAAACCTAAAAAATAAAGCCCCAAAATAATTGAGGCCTATTTTTAATTAGTCAAAGTAGCTAAATGTTTCGTCGCCTTTAATATTTAGTAATGTTTCATAGATTAACTGAATCACTCGTTCTACATCATCTTTATGAACCGTTTCAACTGTGGTATGCATGTAACGTAGCGGCAATGAAATTAACGCACTCGCAACACCACTATTACTATAAGCAAAAGCATCAGTATCAGTACCTGTTGCTCTTGAAAGTGCTGCTCTTTGAAATTCAATTTTATTGGCTTCAGCAGTATCTGTAATTAAATCACGTAATTTTTGTTGTACCGCTGGTGCATAAGCAATTACCGGCCCTTTACCAATCTCACAATGCCCTTGCACTTTCTTATCTATCATAGGCGTAGTAGTATCATGTGTTACATCAGTAACGATAGCTGCATTGGGTTGAATTCTTTCTGCAATCATCTGCGCCCCACGGAGCCCTATTTCCTCTTGAACTGCATTTACGATATACAGACCAAATGGCAATTTCTTTTTATTTTCATGTAACAAACGGGCAACTTCAGCAATCATAAACCCGCCCATTCTATTATCTAAAGCTCTACAAACAAAATTATTTTTATTTAAAATATGAAATTCATCCGGGTAGGTAATTACGCACCCTACATGTACCCCTAATTTTTCAACTTCAGCTTTCTTTTTACAACCAACATCAATAAAGATATTATTTGGTTTTGGTGGCTCTTCCTTTGCTTTACTACGTGTGTGAATTGCTGGCCAGCCAAACACACCTTTTACGATACCCTTTTTCGTATGAATATTCACCACTTTACTCGGTGCTATTTGATGATCTGAACCACCATTTCGAATGACATAAATCAATCCATTATCAGAAATATAATTTACATACCAAGAAATTTCATCGGCATGTCCTTCGATAACAACCTTATATTTTGCTTTGGGATTTATAACCCCTACAGCCGTTCCGTAGGTATCAGTAATAAACTCATCAACATAGGGTTTCAGGTAATCCATCCATATTTTTTGTCCGCCCCATTCGTATCCTGTAGGTGAAGCATTATTTAAGTATTTCTCAAGAAAACTAAGTGATTTTTTATTAAGAATTTGCTGTTTTGCCATTGTTTAGAAATATTTTTTACGAAAGTAATAATTTATAGCTAAATAAACGTTAATGTTTAAGAACAGTCCTATAATTGTATTAATTTTGGAATGGTTATTGAATTTTTTTCACAAACAAATGAACATGAAGAATTTTATTGTTTATACACTCCTCTTTTGGTCTTTTTACGCTTCTTCTCAAGTCATAAAAAAAGATACAATCATCAATGACTTCATTGTTATTAAAGGGGATTCTGTGACGATATCATTGGATGAAATTGTGGTGCTAAACAAATTGAAATTTAAAACCACAAAAGAGAAACGCTATTATTATTGGTATTCAAAAAAAGTCCACAACGCCTACCCCTTTGCAAAATTAGCAGCAGAAAGATTATTACAGCTCAATGATCAGCTAGCGAAAATAAGTTCAAATAGTAAGCGAAGAAAGCATACTCGAAAAATGCAGAAATATATGGAGGGCGAATTTACTGATAAGTTAAAAAAAATGACGCGTACTGAAGGGAAAATTCTCATCAAGTTAATTCACCGTCAAACAGGTTTGACAGCTTTTGATTTAGTAAAAGAATACAGAAGTGGTTGGAAAGCATTTTGGTATAATACCACTGCCAATCTATTTAAATTATCTCTTAAAAGTGAATACCATCCTGAAAACGATCCGTTAGATTTTCTAGTGGAAGACATTTTGCAACGCTCATTTATTAATGGAACTTTAGAAAAGCAACAATCAAGATTGCTTTTTGATTATTATGAAATTGTGCAAAAGTACAAGGACGTTGATGTTGTTTCTGTTATTAATAATAGATAAGCAACCGATTAAATTAAACAGTTGTTTACCAACCCATTAGCTGTTTAAAACTCCCTCCCACTTTACTCTCAAGGTTAAAAAATTGTTAAAGCCTTTTTTTCAATTAAACCTTTTCAATTAGCAGTTGTCAAAAGGGAAATATTAATAAAATAACATTATGAAAAAAATTATGAGCATTGCAATTATTGCTTTATTTACAATAAGCAGTTTTGCACAAAAAGAACAAAGAAGTAGAAAACATCCTAAGCTTTCGGCAGAGCAACAAGCTGAGTTGCAAACGAAACATATGACGCTGCAATTAGATTTATCAAAAAATCAACAGCAAGAACTGTTTGCTTTCAACAAAAAAAATGCTGAGGAGCGTTTGCAAAAAAAGGAAGCGCGTAAAGCAGGTCCTAAAAGCGATAGAAAAGAGCTGACAAGCGATCAAGTTTTTGAGCGAAAAAATAAGCGATTGGATGCACAAATTGCATATCAATCTGAGCTTAAAAAAATCTTATCAGATACGCAGTTTGAAACTTGGCAAAAAACAAAAAAGCAAAAAAAGCATCAAGCTAAAAAGAGAATAAATAAACGAAAAGGACAGTCGAAAAAAATGAAGGGTAAAAGAAATAGAAAAGAATAAAAAAAAGCGCGACAAAATTGTCGCGCTTTTTTTTTATTTCTCTATAAATAGTTCTTGACCAATATCTAACTCGTTAGATTTCAATCCGTTCAACCATTTTAATCTATCAACCGTAAGGTTATGTCTTCTCGCTAAAGAATACAAGGTATCTCCCTTTTGAACTCTTACGTAGGTACCTGGTTTTTTAACTACTGGTTTCGATACTTTAGTAACACCTCCAGCATATTTATTATTAAAATCGTCATATTTATACAACTCGTAATCTTCAATCAGTCTGATTAATTTGGCTGGATATTTAGGGTCTGTAGCATAGCCTGCTTTTTTTAATCCTTTAGCCCACCCCTTGTAATTGGTCAATTTTAATTCAAATAAATCGGCATAGCGTTTTCGTTCAAATAAAAATAATGAATGATCTCTAAAAGAAGTTAAAGGATGATCATATTTTCGAAAGCATTCTTGTTTCGCATCATCGTCATGGTGAATTCGATCACCGTCCCAACTGCTGTGACATTTCACACCAAAATGATTATTGGCATTTACGGTCAATCTGCTCCTCCCACTATTCGATTCTAAAATACCTTGAGCTAAGGTAATACTCGCCGGTATTTTATAGCGCAACATTTCAGCAATGGCAATATCATTATACTCTTCAATATAACTTGCAGTGCTCTCACTTAAATGAGGCTTTCGTTGTTTTAAATCATAGATTAAATCATCAGCCATAGGTACTTTTTCAACCACAACATCTTCATTTTCTACTCGTTCTTCTGTTTCAGGAGCTTTAACATATCTAGATTGACTACTAGAAGCCACTGTTTTTTTTGATCCACAACTCACAAGAAATGCAAGTATTACAACGCTAAATATCGAAACTATTTTATTCATTCTTTACACAATTAACGGCTGATTTTTAAGCCTTAAACGTTCATTCATCCCTTTAATACCCTGCAAACCACCGGTGTGAATAGCTAAAATTTTACTATTCTCCTTAAAATAGTTTGTCTGCATCATTGCTGTAATTCCGTACAACATTTTACCAGTATAAATGGGGTCTAAGGGAATATTGGTTCTATCTTTAAATTGATTGATAAACGTAATTAATTCGGGTTTTATTTTACCATAACCCCCAAAATGATATTCAGCGATTAAATTCCAGTTGCTTTTACTTGTATATTTTTCAATTTCTTGGGTTAAAAAATCACCTTTTAGAGCTGAAAAACCCAACACTTTTTGATGCTCTTTCGCAGCATTAATAAGTCCGGCTATGGTTCCTCCTGTTCCAACACTCACACAGATATAGTCAAAATCGCTATCCGCCAAGGTTAAAATTTCTTCACACCCTTTAATCGCCAAGGTATTTGTTCCACCTTCGGGAATTAAATAAAAATCACCAAACTCCTTTTTAATCTCATCTAAAAAACGCTTTTCATCTTTTTTTTGATAAGATGCTCTTGAAACAAATTTAAATTGCATCCCATTTTCATGAGCACTTCTTAAGGTATCATTGGTTTGAATGGTCTGTTGAAAATCTTTTGCCAACTCATCACCTCGAATCACTCCAACGGTTTTCAGGTTGTTTATTTTTCCTGCTGCTGCTGTGGCGGCAATATGATTAGAAAAAGCGCCACCAAAAGTTAACAAGGTCTCTAATCCTTGCTTTTTTGCTTCCAATACATTGTATTTCAACTTACGAAACTTATTTCCTGAGATTTCTGCGTGGAGCTGGTCTTCGCGTTTCACAGTTAATGAAATACCCCGAGAATTCGCAATGGATACAATTTGATTGATACTTTTTTCTGACATTATAAAACTAAAAAAACGAATATAGAAAAATTTAACTTTACATTTAATTTGTAGTAAATTTACAGCAGTATTCTAAGATTATGTATAATAAATTACCAGAACTAGAGCCAGACGACTTTTACTTAACGAAAGAAGGGTATAAAGTATTTACAGAAAAGTACCATTTAAAACGTGGTTTTTGCTGTGAAAGTGGTTGTAGACATTGTCCGTATGGATACGACAAAAAAACAAACGCACAAAAATAACATTCATGACATTTAAGGAACAGCTATTACAGGGAATTCCTGATGAGTTACCCAAGCTTAAAACGTTTGATGCCACACTAAATCATGCACCAAAACGCAAAAATATACTGACTACTATTGAAAAGGAATTAGCAGTTAGAAATGCCTTGCGTTATTTTGATAAAAAACACCATGCTATTTTAAGCAAAGAATTTGCGCAAGAGTTGAATGACTACGGTAGAATTTATATGTATCGTTTTCAACCAGCGTATAAAATATATGCACGACCTATAGAAGAATATCCAGGTAATTCGCTTCAAGCAAGGGCGATTATGCATATGATTCAAAATAATTTAGATCCTGCCGTAGCACAGCATCCTCAAGAACTCATTACCTATGGCGGTAATGGAGCCGTATTTCAGAATTGGGCGCAATACCTATTAACTATGCAATATCTGTCTCAAATGACAGATGAACAAACCTTAGTGATGTATTCTGGGCATCCACTCGGTTTATTTCCGGCCCACCAAGAAGCACCGCGTGTTGTGGTCACCAACGGTATGATGATTCCTAATTACTCAAAACAAGATGATTGGGAAAAGTTCAATGCCTTAGGCGTTACGCAGTATGGTCAAATGACAGCTGGTAGCTTTATGTATATCGGTCCGCAAGGTATCGTTCATGGCACGACCATTACTGTATTGAATGGAGGAAGGAAAATTGCCAAAAATGGCGAGAGCTTGGCAGGTAAATTATTTGTTACTTCGGGGCTTGGCGGTATGAGTGGTGCACAACCAAAAGCTGGTAATATAGCAGGTTGTATTACGGTTTGTGCGGAAATCAACCCCAAAGCCGTCCGTACGCGGCATTCACAAGGATGGGTTGATGAAGTTATTAGCAATCTAGATGAATTGGGTGAACGTGTTGTTAAAGCCAAGGCTGCAAAAGAAGTAGTTTCTATAGCCTATCAAGGAAACATTGTAGATGTTTGGGAGTACTTTGACAAGGCCCATATTTATATTGATTTAGGGTCAGATCAGACCTCATTACACAACCCTTGGGCTGGAGGCTATTACCCTGCTGGATTGTCTTACGAAGAAGCCAATGAGATGATGGCGAATCAACCGGATCTATTTAAAGAAAAAGTACAGGCAACCTTACGGCGTCATGTTGCTGCCATCAACAAACATACAGCGAAGGGCACGTACTTCTTTGATTATGGCAATGCCTTTTTATTAGAGGCATCGCGTGCTGGAGCTGAAATAATGGCAACCAATGGAATTGATTTTAAATACCCAAGTTATGTGCAAGATATCATGGGGCCTATGTGTTTTGATTATGGTTTTGGTCCGTTTCGATGGGTCTGTGTTTCTGGAAAACCAGAAGATTTGGCAAAAACCGATGCCATTGCCTGTGACATTTTAGAAACACTAAAGGAAAGTGCGCCTGCTGAAATTCAGCAACAAATGGCTGATAATATTCGGTGGATTCAAGGAGCACAAGCCAATAAATTGGTGGTGGGCTCACAAGCGCGTATTTTATATGCAGATGCTGAAGGACGTATGAAAATAGCGGAAGCTTTTAATAAAGCCATCGCAAAGGGTGCTATTGGACCCGTTGTTTTGGGTAGAGATCATCATGACGTTTCGGGTACAGATTCGCCATTTAGAGAAACTTCAAATATTTATGACGGCTCACAATTTACAGCGGATATGGCGATCCAAAATGTAATTGGCGATAGCTTTAGAGGAGCTACTTGGGTGTCTATTCACAATGGTGGTGGCGTAGGCTGGGGCGAGGTGATTAATGGTGGTTTCGGCATGGTTCTTGATGGTAGTATAGAAGCTGATAAACGCCTAAAAGCCATGTTGTTTTGGGATGTTAATAATGGGATTTCTCGACGCAGTTGGGCGCGAAACAAAGAGGCTATTTTTGCCATCAAACGCGCTATGGATAGTGAGCCTAAATTAAAGGTGACCTTACCCAATTTAGTTGAAGATTCATTGCTTACTAATTTATTTTAATTAATTATACGTTACTATGAAATTTTTAAAACTACTTCCATTCGTTTTACTTTTTATTGCAAGCTCATGTGTTTCAGTAAAAGTAACTACTGATTATGATCAGAAAGCCGATTTTAACAACTACAAAACCTTTGCTTTTTACAAAAAAGGCATTGATAAGGTAGACCTGTCTGACTTAGATAAGCGCAGAATCTTAAAAGCTGTAGAAAAGGAACTAGAGGCTAAAGGAATGACAAAGTCTGACAACCCAGATGTATTGGTAAATATTTTTACCAAATCGCGTGAAAAAATAGAAATGTACAACAACGTTCGCGGTTGGTACCCATCCTATTATGGAGGTTTTGGGCCTTACGGATTTGGATTTGGATACGGTGCCTATAACAATATTTCAACCTCTACAGAAGGCACGTTATTTATTGATTTAATCGATGCGAAAAAGAAAGAATTGACATGGCAAGGAATGGGTACCGGTTATTTAGTGACTTCAAAAAATGTAACAAAAAAAGAAGAACGTATTAATGAATTTGTATCAGAAATTATGACCAAATATCCACCAAGCGTAGAATAATTTGAATTTATATTTTCTGTTTATATAAAGGCGAAAGCTCTAAGGAATATTTTTCTTTAGGGCTTTTTTCATGTGGAAAGTTTAAGAACAACTACAAACAGCAACTAAACTAATAAGTTGTCACCTAGTTAATTGGTTTAGTACTCCCATTTCAAAAAGGGGAAAAATCCCTTTTTTAGTTTCAATAATTTTTAAGAACTTCGTAAGGAGTACTATAAATAAGTTATCGTATTTATATAAGACTAATAGATACACTAGTGTTTACATGAGTGTTGTGCTTCATTAAGGAAATAGAACCATTAAATACAATGAATATATGCATATGGTGTTGTAAATCAGAGCTAATAGTTTCATTTGAAAAAGATGCTCATACAATACCAAAATCTTTAGGTGGGAATAATTTATGTGAATCGGTTTGTGATGATTGCAACGCATATTTCGGAAATATGCATGATAAATTACCTGCAATTGAAACTGTCCTGAAGGAAACGTTTAATATCAGCCGACTAATTTTGCTTGATTCTTCTAATGATGTTGGGAAAAATAAATCTATGGCAAGATTCAAATCTGTCTTCTTTAATGTTGATCTCCAAAAAAGGAAAATAACTGTCAAACCAAAATATAGCCTACGTAAGAATTTTCAGGATGACATGGGCAGACAACTTAGAAAAGGGATCTTTAAGGTTTATTTAGAAGAAAGGGAACGACAAATCGGCGATGGGCTGGACGATAAATTTAATTTCATAAGAGAGTTCTCTAGGTTTAATCTTGGTGATTATCCCGTACTTTATTTTAAAAGAAAGTATGGTGCTATGATGATGCTCCCAAAATGGAATAAATCACCTGAATTAGTAATGAAAGAGGATTATCGGATGAAATATTTAATGGACGATTACAATTACTTTGAGTTCGAGTTATTAGGTCATGTCTTAGGAATTCCAATTTCAAGACATTACGAGTTGAGTCGCGAAATTTATCTTAAGGAAACAATAGAACAAAAGAAAAATTTGTTTGAGAAAGTTTTTCCGATAAATAGATTTAGTGATTTTGATTTTACTTTAAGTATAATGAATGGATAAATTAACGAAAGCACAACAACTCGCATGATTAATTACTACGGAATTTCCTTATCTGAAATTGCTTCGCTAGTACGCTATACGCATGTCACTTGAATTAACTAACTTAGTGTCATAACGATAAATGTAGAAATCAAACAATGGGCCTTATTAAAAGCATGTATTTATGGTATTTTAAACCGAAAATGTTCGAGTATTTTGGTGAGCATACTATTTATAACCTTTTAGGAATAAAATTCTATAAAAGGTATTTGCCAACAACAGGCGATTTAATAAGACGCTGGAGAAAAATGAAACAAATTGATTTGACTAAGTCTGATAGAGTTACCCAATTGTACGATTATGAAAAGAAAACGAGAACTTATGAATGGCGCCATATCATAGGAACTCTACTTTTCATTCTATTGACTTTTTTGATAGATCGTAAATTAACTCTTTTAGACTGGATTTTATTGGCCTTTCTTAACCTTTCTATAAACATTTATCCCATTTTTTTACAACGATACAATCGCATACGAATTCTTAAGGTTTTGGAACAAAATGGATTTAAATCACCCTATGAAAAAATATAACTCTTGATGAATAGCCTATACGCTTAAAATCAATTGCTCAAGTTGGCATTAAACCGAAAAGTGCAAATAATAATCAGTTACTTTTCATTAAAAAATCACAGAAGATCAAGTCACTTTTAACTCAAATGCAGCTGGAAAAGTAGTAAGCATGACTCTACAGCAAGGCGGACAGGAAACAACGAGACTAAAATTACAAGACTAGTTAAACACAAGCAATCTCTGCGGTCTATATCATTCATTGCTAGACCCGTGAACAGTCAGAAAGTCTTGTACTTCTTCCTCTGACTCGTTTTCTTTTACTAATTTAGAGCGAACGAATGTAATTTAACATATACCAACACATTCCCTCTCATTAAAAAATGATGCTAAAATGAAATTATTAAAAATTGTAATTACTGGACTCATCCTAACTTTTGGATTTACTACATATGGGCAAACAGAAAATAACAAATCTGAAACTGAGCTAATTAAAGAGACTTTAATGAATTATATTGAAGGAACAGCGAATGGTGAACCTGATAGGTTGAGAAAAGCGTTCCATCCTGATTTCAACCTTTACTCAGTCACTGAAGGCGATAGTTTAAGAATTTGGAAAGGAAAAGATTATGTAGGTAATATTAAAGTTGGCGTAAAAAATAATCGACAAGGACGCATTATATCCATAGATTATGAAAAAGATGCGGCTATGGCAAAAGCAGAAATTGAAATCCCTAATTGGCGAACCTTCACAGATTATTTTTTGCTCTTAAAATACGAAGGTTCTTGGAAAATAGTACATAAAAGTTACACTTGGAAAGAAGCCCAAAAAAAATAACCTATGAAATTAAGCACATGCTTAACCTGTTGAAAATATATCAATAACACCGTGTAAAATTAATTGTACTACCTTTAGAGAAACCAACCAAAATGAAAAAACTAGTTAGCATTTTTCTGTTCCTACTTATTTGTTCATTATCGTATGGACAAAAACCAAGAGCAAGAGATTTAGGGGTGCCATTTGACGGTAAAACAGGAGTATTTAATGCGATTACGGATGTTAAAGGAGTCGAGGTAGGTTATAGTACTATTATATCTGGAGAAGGAGAAAATACAGTTGGTAATGGACCTATAAGAACTGGTGTGACGGCATTATTTCCAAGAGGAAAATCTAAAAAATTCAGTCCTGTATATGCCAATTGGTATAGTCTTAATGGCAATGGAGAAATGACAGGTACCACTTGGGTTACAGAATCAGGTTTTCTTGAAACTCCAATTATGATTACCAATACAAATAGTGTGGGAGTTGTTAGAGATGCTATTTTAAAATGGTATGTTGATACAGATTGGTATAATGGCGAAGATTGGTGGTATACCTATCCGGTAGTTGCAGAAACCTATGACGGGTTCTTAAATGACATTTATGGTTTTCATGTAAAAGAAGCAAATGTTTTAGAAGCCATCAACAATGCATCAAGTGGCAAAATAGCTGAAGGAAATGTTGGCGGAGGAACTGGAATGATGTGTTTAGGATTTAAAGGTGGAACAGGAACGGCCTCAAGAATAGTAAAAATTAAAGATTCAACATATACCGTTGGAGTGCTTGTTCAATCAAATTTCGGCAGTAAAGCAAACTTTACCGTTGCTGGTGTTCCAGTAGGTCGAGAATTAAGAGATACTTTAAACTATGTATACAATGCACCTCCAAAATCACGAAGAAAAGAAGGAGATGGATCTATTATTGTGATTGTTGCTACAGACGCCCCATTTCTTCCACATCAATTAAAAAGAATGGCTCAAAGAGTTCCCTTAGGAATAGGAATTGTTGGCGGTAGAGGAAGCAATGGTTCAGGAGATATTTTTTTAGCCTTTTCAACAGCCAATGAAAATGCATTTAGCCGCGACGAAACAACAAGTGTAGAAACACATTCCAATGATTTAATGAGTCCGTTTTTTGACGCTACGGTTCAAGCAGTTGAAGAAGCCATTATAAATGCCATGATAGCAGGGGAAACTATGGAGGGAATTAATGGCAATAAGGCCTATGCATTACCTCATGATTTGTTGATTAAAACGCTTAAAAAATACAATAGGATAAAACAATAACTGGGTAAAACAACCTCTATGAATCATTGTAACTTAACTCTAAGCCACTCTAATTACTACCAAACTATTGTATGTAATTTAGAAAAAATGAAAAAAGCAATCTTTCTATTAATAATCTTAGCATCGTTAACTTCTTGCCAATCACAAACAAAAAAAGCGCAATCAAACAGACATGTGGGCGGCCCTTGTGAAGGTTGCGAAGCGATTTTTGAGTATGGTGACAAAAAATTGACTTCATCAGACACACTTCCTGATTTTCAACAAAACGAGCCCAAAATAAAAATTGAAGGAACCATTTACGAAAAAGATGGAAAAACGCCAGCACCGAATGTTATTTTATATATGTATCATACCAACAGAAAAGGAATTTATGAGAAAAAAGGTGATGAAAAAGGTTGGGGAAAAAGACATGGATTTATAAGGGGTTGGGTAAAAACCGATGCACATGGAAAGTATAGCTTTTATACGTTTCGTCCAGCAGCCTATCCAAATGGCCAAGAACCAGAACACATTCATTTAACCGTTAAAGAACCCAATACAAACGAATATTATATAGACGACATACTGTTTCTAGACGACCCAAAAGTAACAGATTCAGAGAAACAGCAATTAAAAAACAGAGCGGGTTCAGGCCTCGTAAAATTAGCGTCTAAAAACGGAATTTTAACAGCGCGTCGAGATATCATATTGGGCTTAAATATTCCAAATTACGAGTAAAATATCGGAAGATTTGCTACAATTAAAAGACGGTAATTATGGCTATTTGATGACGAAACAAAAGAAAAAACATAACAATTGCCAACAATGCGAAGAAAATCAGATAATATGAATAGCTTTGCACTCGAATTTGAAAATGATATCAATGAAACGTATTAGTGATTATAAAAAACTATTTAATATAGAGGGCCCGATAGACCTAAAAGAACTTAAAACTACCTATAGAGGTTTAGTAAAAAGTTGGCACCCTGATAAATTCCAAGATCAAGAAAAAAAGGAAGAGGCAGAATTGAAAAGTCAAAAAATTATTGATGGGTATCATTTTCTGGTTAGTATTGCTCCAAAAACAAAAGAAGACAACTTAGAGGTGTATAATTCTATAACCATACAATCGCAAGTGGAGGATTTTCATCATAAAAGCATGCTTTTAGAAGTTACTTTTGCAGATGGTAATACCTATGAGTATTTTGGCGTGAATCGCAAATTATTTATCAAATTCGTGAATAGTAAATCACTAAATAATTTCGGGAAAAGAAATATTTTCAATTCGTACCTTTATAGAAAATCTAAGAAAGCGTCAGTAATGGCCTAATTAAGACCTTAGAAAAAGTTAAAACAAGTACAACATACCAATGAATTTAAATTTAGCAGTACTAATAGACGGAGACAATATACCTTCTGCACATGTAAAAGAAATGATGGAGGAAATTGCCAAATATGGTAACCCAACCATCAAACGTATTTACGGTGATTGGACGAGTCCGCATTTGTCAAAATGGAAAAACCTACTGCTACAAAATGCAATTACTCCCATTCAACAATACGCGTATACCACGGGTAAAAATGCCACTGACTCTGCCATGATTATTGATGCAATGGACATACTATACTCTGAAAAAGTAAACGGATTTTGTTTGGTTTCGAGTGATAGTGATTTCACCAAACTAGCAACGCGATTGCGAGAAGCGGGTATGCAAGTTATAGGTATTGGAGAGAAAAAAACACCAACACCCTTTATTGTAGCTTGTGATAAATTCATTTATATCGAAATTATTAGAAAGCAAACCGAAAAAAAAGGTGTTGTTAGTAACAAAGACACTATAAAAGAGGGGATTGATAAAGTTACTCCGAAAGTGACGTCGCTTATTGCTGCTACCATCGCTGATTTATCTGATGAAGATGGTTGGGCATTTCTTGGTGATGTGGGCAGTTTACTTCAAAAAAAGCAACCCAATTTTGACTCGAGAAATTATGGTTTTGACAAACTAACTCCGTTGATTAAATCTATGGGTACGTTTGAAATAGAACAACGAGAAAACCCAAAGAGCAAACACAAACTAATTTACGTAAAGAATAAATAAGTAGCTCATAGCACTTAGCAATTCGTACTCAGTAATTTCACTGTAGCAATGGCTTCGCCTCTTCGCTTTTTGTCTGCTATGCTTATAAGATCATTGCGTGTTGCCAGTTAGTTGGAACACCTATTTCCTTTAGACAGTAGTAAAGTTGCTATTGTAGAAATGTGTGTTTTTCATATCATTTAAGGAAATAAAAAAAAACACTAAATTACATCAGAGCAATTAGTATTTTCTTATTCGTATCTTTTTTTTCTTTATGTAAGAACAAAGAAAACTTAATAAAGCGGTGAAGAACCTTGCTATAGAGCATGTATCAATAAAATGGTTAACGATTAATTTGTTTGCCTACGGCACGGACAATTCGCAGCAAATGCTCTTTGCTTTCCAAGTGGCTAGTATCCTTCCAATTTGCCATGAAAACTATGGCGATTTCATTCTTGTAATCCGCAAAGATAAACTGGCCAAATGAACCTATCGTATGCATCAACCCATCGTCTCGCAACATCCAGACTTGATTTCTGTAATCCTCTTGTTGTCCAAGTACGAAATAAGGCGATAAGGGTTCTGTAGGTGGTTGGTCAAATGTTGATTCAAAGTAACTCTCGGGGATTATCCTCTTACCTTTAAAACTGCCTCTATTTAACATCATTTGGCCAAACCTAGCAGCATCCCTTAGTGTTATTGCCATACCCCAGCTAGCGCCTGCATTGCCGTCTTCATCAATTGAAACAGCTCCATCATAGCGGGCTTGTAAGGGGCACCAGAAGTTTTCTTCTATCAACTGAGCATATTGCTTACCTGTGACCCGCTCAGCAACCATAGCCAACACCTGAGTATTCATATCATTATATGAAAATTTGTTGCCAGCTGCGAAAGATGCTTTTTGAAACTGTTGAATAAATGACAAAGTTGAACGATGTTCAACACCTAGTACCTTTGGCTTCAGGCCCATATGAACTTCACTCATAAAGCCAAAATCATATGTGTTGTGGTAACTACCAAAGTCAGGAAACCCCACTTCCATATCAAGCATATTTTGCAGCGTAGAACCTTTGAAAACATCGGCATTCAAGTCAGGTAAATATTCGTCCACATTAGCACCTAAATCTAATAGGCCCTCGCTTGCTAACTTATGGATTAACATACCGGTGAACGTTTTTGAACTAGATTGTAAAATTTGAATATCATGTTTTTGCATGCCTTGGTCGTAGGTTTCAAAAACTAATTTTCCTTCATGCATCACAGCAAAGCCTTTCATTTGTATTGACTTCAGAAGGTCTGGTAATAGTACATCCTTTTCCATATCAACAGAAACTTTTAGCTCCATGAGATCGAATGGGTCATTTTTTATTTCTTCAAGTGCTGCTGCTTCAGGGTCAGCGTGGATGGTAGCCATTGGTATAAACTCTCGTGGGTGATGACTTGCATAACGGCTATAAGGCCAATACTGCCAATTAAGAAGAGTGATATCACTTCGCTCGAATGGCATATCAAATGGATAGTTGCGTATCACATCAAGCTGTTTATTAATGCTTATTGCTTCACTATCTTGGGCACTGGCTTGTGAGCTGATAAACGTAAAGCAGAGAATTATTAATATTTGAATTGCTTGATAGCCGGCATTCGAGTTTATTGTCATTTTTATTTTTATTTTTATTAAAGATAGCAAAATTATATATGGCATTAATTGTCTGCCTTTTGATAAAAAAGAATAACGACTTGTAACACAACCTATAAACAATACGAGCTTCCCGCTTAATTAAATGATTTGTGTATATTTATGAAGTCCGCAAAATCTTTGGGATTTTGCTTTAAACAAGAAAAGAAAAAACAAAACAAATAGATTTTGGTATGTGCGTGGCGAAAAGCAACCGCTAGTTTTCTCCCGAACTGTTCATAGCAAAACCGTTGTTTGTAATGTAAACCAACCGATAAAAAATGAATTTGAACCAAATAACAGTTCCCTCATTGGATTTGACAAAATCAATCCCTTTTTATGAAAAATTGGGACTTAAATTAATAGTAAAATCTCTACCACACTACGCGCGATTTGAATGCCCAAATGGAAACTCGACCTTTTCAATTCATCAAACGGATAAATTACCAAAAGGAGATGGAATCTATGTATATTTTGAATGCGAAAACCTTGATGAACAAGTTGAAAACATAAAAAGAAACGGAATTAAATTCGACCAAGAACCAACTGACCAAAGTTGGCTGTGGAGAGAGGCGAGACTGAAAGATATTGACGGAAATCAACTGATACTATTTTACGGTGGAGAAAACAGACTGAACCCACCTTGGCGAATAGAAAACTTAAATACGAATTAAATAAAACACTACACACAACACCGGCTATAATTCATTGTTTTATTCACTACGGAAATAAAAATTTATTATATTTAAAAAATAGAATAAGCTATGATACTTGTGTTTTGCAATTGTTGCAACGCGCATAGAGAACGTAAGTAGGTATTGTTTAAAAGAATGAAAACCGTTGACGCAACAATCGCCAAGCCACTACAAACCATACACAAAACGTTGGCAAACATCAAGTAATACCTCATGAAAAAAAGAAGGACAATTGCATTATCACTTTTGATTATCGGATTAGCACTGAGTGTAGCCTTTATAATGAAAATTGATTTTCCCCAAGGATTGGAGTTATATTTTAAAAGAGAATACTATAACCAATATGGTCCTTTAGCAATAAGTGTTGAATTGTTAATTGCAAGCTATTATCTATTTATTGGACATAAAAAGACAAATTTCACTTTGGCTCTTTTTGGTTTTACTGCTTTGTTAGATCCCTTTTTTAATCAAATAGGGCTTTTTAATAGCATCGTGCCTTTATATGGAACTGTAATTTTAGCAATTTGTGCTGTGTTGTGTCTATGGTTGGCATTTTCAAACACATTTAAATTAAAACGTTTATCTAATTTAGGAGCCTTATTCAGTGTTGTCCTTGGTGTGATTGTAGAATTATTCTTCAATTACCTTTGATAAACGTTAGCCAAAACCGTGTATAAATAATTGCTGGGGTTAGTGTTACTCGGAAAATCCTTCGGATTATCCTAAGGTTCCGTTTCCTTTTACTAAATTAGTTGCACAAGACTCGCAACAACTATGAAAACAAGGTTGCGTCAAAAATCACCGAAGGCAAACTGTTATCAAACATATTGACCCACCATTCGTAGTAAACAAATTGACTCTATTTTATGTCACTTTTAAAAATTAAATGTAACATTTTTTGAATTCCTCATCTAAAGAGAAATCAAAACTTAGAAACAATGAAAAATGTTATTTTATTATTAGTCTTATTTGTATGTTCTTTATCAGTTTACGGAAAGAATGAAGTGCAACCTATCAAGGTAGAAGTTACAGGAAAAGGGAAGCCTATAGTATTAATTCCTGGTTTTACAGTTCCTGGAGATATTTGGAATCCACTCGTAAAAGAGCTAGAAAAGAATTACCAATGCCACGTAGTTACATTAGCGGGCTTCGGAGGAACTGAACCTATTGATTTTCCTTGGTTACCAAAAGTCAACGAGTCAATTAAAAACTATATCTTAAAAAATAAATTACAAAATGCTACTATAATTGGGCACAGTTTGGGTGGGACTATTGCAACTTGGCTTGCTAGCAGCGAGGATTTGAAACTTTCAAAAATCGTATTAATTGATGCGCTACCTGCTACTGGAGCATTAATGATTCCTGATTATAATCCTGAAAAAATGACCTATGATAGTCCATATAATAATCAACAATTAGCAATAAGTGAGAAAGAATTTGAACAAATTGCGGTAGCTATGTCAAAAGGTATGAGCACAAAAGAATCAGCACAAGAACGAATTAAAAATTGGATGCTTGAATCTGACCGAAAAACATATGTTTATGGATATACCGATTACCTTAAATTAGACCTTAGAGAAGGTTTAAAAAAGATAGCCATTCCTGTAACAATAATTGCAGCATCAGAACCTTATGGAAAAGAAATGGTTACACAAACCTATAAAAGTCAATACGAAAATTTAAAAAACTATAAATTTATTATAGCGGAAGACAGTGCCCATTTTATTATGTTAGATAAACCTGAATGGTTTTTAAAACAAATACAAATGATATTATCATCAAAGAATGAATAGCGAACAAGACTTTACCTCTATTTACAATTCATATGCTCCTAAAGTCCATAGATTGTGTCTAGGATATGCATCTGGCAATAATGAACTTGCAAAAGAATGGCTTCAAGAAACTTTTATAAAGGTTTGGACACATAGAAATTCATTTAAAGGCAAGTCGTCGATTGACACTTGGATTTATAGAATTGCAGTAAATGTATGTTTAGGAGATTTACGTAAATCCAGAAAAAGTATCACTATAAATGAAGCCTTATTGTCAAATAGTAGTACTGATGATAACAATGCTATTAATGAGGATACTGAAGAAAAAAATATCAAAAAAATGTATCAGTGTATTGACCAACTAAACGAGCAAAATAGAGCATTGATCTTGTTAGAACTTGAAAACATACCACAAGCAACTATTGCCGATACTGTTGGATTGGCACATGGAACATTGCGAACACGTCTGAGTCGTATTCGAAAATCACTTTTAAAATGTATTAAAAATGGAAAATGATAATTTAAATAAATTATGGGAAATTCAAGGTAATGATATCTCAAACTTTAATCCAAAAGACATCATTACAAAAGCAAAAAAACAACGGAACGGACAATATATCAGTATCACTGTTATGTCTTTAACCGTTGTGATATTAATTATCTATACTTTTTATTTCGCATTCAATCAATGGAACACCTTTAATTTAGGGCTTATACTTATGATTTCTAGTCTAACGTTTCGAATTATCTTGGAGTTTTATTCAGTATATCGCAAAGAAAAACAACTTATTTCAATGGCCCAAAAATCGTACCATGCCTATCTGAAAAAGTATTACAAAATTCGATTAATAATAAATTATGTTATTACACCAGTTTGTATTGCAGTTTACTTAATTGGATTTTATCTGCTATTGCCTTACTTTAAGGAATACTTTTCCAAAGCATTCTATACTTACATTCTAATTTCGGGTATTGTTTCACTACTAGTCGTTATTGCTATTATTATTTACAGCGCCATCAAAGAACAACGTTTTTTAAAACAATTGAATAAAGGTTAAAAATTAAAAAATAGGGCACCAGACCCTATGTAATTAATTGGCGAAGCAATTTCCCTATCGGAAATTGCTTCGCCAATTCACTGTGCTCGTGTCAATTGAATTATTTAACTTAGTGCCATAGTGAGAAATCTAGCCGATTTCCACCCTCAACTAACCATTCACAAATCGTTAGCCTTTATTAAAGAAATACTTTAAAAAAAAACAGCAATATGACTAAAAAACGTACTTGGAAATTTTGGACCTCTAGAACGATCCTTATTCTACTTTTAATTGGCATTTTATGGCTCGTCAACCTCATTTGGTTTAAACCATTTAATATTAAACACTTTTATGACAAGGTCTTTATAGAGTTGGCTTTAGATAGTCCCGAACTCACTACAGCAATGGGAATACCCGTTCTATATGATCGATCGAAAGATGAATTGAATGATATTTCTGACAAAAAACAATGGGAATCTTTTAATAAAATGAAAGAAGACTATGAAACATTAATGAGTTATGATTTTGAAAGTCAATCAGAAGAAAATAAACTCAATACTAAAATTTTAAGCTTTTATTTAGAAGGGTTAAAAGACGGCGAGCCTTTTTTCTATCACGGTTATCCTGTAAACCAAATGAGAGGCATTCAAAGTGGATTGCCAAGCCTTATGGAAAATTCTCATAAACTTAGAAATAAAAGTGATGCAGAAGCCTATATTTCCCGTTTATCTAAATTTGATACTAAGTTTAATCAATTAATAGAAAGCTTAAAGATATCTGAGGGCAAAGGCATTATACCACCTAAGTTTGTGATAGCGCGTGTACTCGATGAAATGAATGGTTTTATTGGTGCTAAAAAAAATAGCACAGCTACTGATAAAGACTCAATCAACAGTCTTTCTTCTGTAAAATCGAATATTCTGTTCACTAATTTCGAATTAAAAATTGATAAATTAGAGAAGCTCTCTTCCGAGGAAAAAGATAGCTACAAAAAACAAGTTGAAAAAGAAATAGGGACCACTGTTTTTGGAGCCTACAAAAATCTTATTCAATATTTCGAACAGCTAAAAACAAAAGCCACAACCGATGATGGTGTTTGGAAATTACCAAATGGTGATGCTTACTATCGCTATCAATTAAAACAGCAAACTACCACTGACTTGGAACCAGAAGAAGTACATCAAATTGGACTTTCGGAAGTCGCACGAATAAAAAGTGAAATGAAAAATATTCTCCAAACTGAAGGTTATGCAGATTCAACAATGACATTAGGAGCTACTATACAGAAATTGAATAAAGAAGAGCGTTTTCTATTTCCTAATAATGACGAAGGAAGACAAATGATTCTTGACCAATACGATCACATACTCGCAGAAATAAGTGCAGGTTTAGATGATGCTTTCGATGTACGACCAAAAGCTGGTCTTGAGGTAAAACGTGTTCCAGAATTTAAAGAAGAGGGTTCTGCCGGTGCCTACTATAACGCACCTGCAATGGATGGCTCTAGAGGAGGAACCTTTTACGCTAATCTCAGAAATGTACATGAGACTGTAAAATTCGGCATGAAAACACTCGCCTATCACGAAGGTGTGCCTGGGCATCATTTTCAAATAGCGATTCAATCTGAACTTGAAGGTGTCCCTATTTTTAGAACTATTGGTCTTTTTACCGCCTATATTGAAGGTTGGGCATTATATTCTGAGCAATTAGCTTGGGAATTGGGCTTTTATAAAAATGATCCCTTCGGAAATTTAGGAAGGTTGCAAGCAGAGATGTTTAGAGCAGTTCGACTTGTTGTCGACACAGGTATACACTTCAAAAAATGGACAAGAGAAGAAGCCATTGATTATATGGTATTAAACACAGGTATGACCACTACAGAAGTTGCTACAGAAATTGAACGTTATATAGTAATGCCGGGACAAGCTTGTGCTTATAAAATCGGGATGTTAAAAATATTAGAGCTCAGAGAAAGTGCAAAAAAGAAACTTGGAAATCAATTCGATTTAAAAGAATTTCATAATGTGGTATTAAAAAACGGAGCTGTCCCATTAGATATTTTAGAGGAAATCATTGAATCTTATGTTGATGAAACACTTCTTGAAAATAGTAACACCTAAAGTAAAAACAAAGGATAACACCGTGAACAATTAATTGCACGAATCTGCCCTACTCGGGAATTTGAAGGATTCACCTAAATTTCGGTTTCCTTTTGTTATTTTAGTTGTTTAACAAACGTTACACACGAACGAAACGAACTGGCGAAGTAAACCATACACAAACCGTTGGCAGAAATTAAACTTAAAAAAGAAGAGAAGTATTTAACACAAATAACAGATGAAAAAATTATTAAGTACTGCTATAGTCTTATCATTAATTCTTGCTGTAAAAGCACAAAATACGCTTCCTAAAGTTGTCCATGGCAAGATTGAACGTATTGAGAATTTTGAATCAAAGTATATAACCTCCAGAAATGTTGATATATGGATGCCAGAAGGTTATTCTCAATCGAAAAAATATTCAGTGTTATACATGCATGATGGACAAATGTTATTCGACCCTCAAAGCTCGTGGAATAAACAAGCGTGGAATGTAGATGATGTGGCTTTCAAATTATTTCAATCCAACAAGATTAAACAATTTATTGTTGTTGGCATTTGGAATGGAGGAGAAACAAGACATGCTGATTACTTTCCGCAAAAACCATTTGAATTTTTATCAAATAGTCAAAGAGACACCGTAAATGCTCAACTTAAAAGCTCTCACGTTCCAATAAAAAATAAATTTAGTCCTCAATCTGACAACTACCTTAAGTTTATTGTTGAAGAGCTAAAGCCGTATATTGATAGAACCTATTCGGTTTATACTGACCAAGAAAACACCTATATGATGGGTAGCAGTATGGGAGGTTTAATCTCTTTGTATGCTATTTGTAAATACCCAAAAGTATTTGGAGCGGTAGCTTGTTTATCAACGCATTGGCCAGGTACTTTTACTCTAGATAATAACCCAATGCCAGAGGCATTTATTAGGTATTTGAAAAAAAACCTTCCAAATCCAAAAAGTCATAGAATTTACTTCGATTGTGGAGATGAAACATTGGACAAATTGTATCCGGAAATCCAAAAAAAAGTAGACCGTTTGATGGTCGAAAAAGGCTACACTAAAAATAATTGGATGACTAAATTTTTCCCAGGAGAAAATCATAGTGAAAATGCCTGGAGTAAAAGGCTCAACATTCCTTTAGAATTTTTGTTTAAAAAATAACTTCTGCTAACAATGTTTAAAAATAATAGCCGAAATAGCAGTAAATTCAAAGGTTGTAGTCCGGTTCAACTTTCTTGTATTTTGACAGATATGTACCACGCAATCGGCTACTATTCTTATACTAACCATTGTGCTTCATTAACAGAAACCACAAACCAATGATATTATCGAAACAAGATTTACAAAGTAAATTAAATGTC